>VOFD01000626.1_pt1:0-867500 | contig 1576001 bp, 2155 predicted proteins | sample 5384101 | NCBI WGS metagenome assembly VOFD01 (sample SAMN12384723, study PRJNA508395) | human gut metagenome | isolation source: healthy gut C | host: Homo sapiens | reverse complement strand
CTTACTTTCTAATTAGGGTGTTTTTTTTATGGAAATTAAAGTTTTAGGATTTAAAGGAAATATTGATTCTGTCAGCAAAACACTGGATAAAATTAACAGTCTTAAAAATAGTGATAATGAAATTATCCAGCTTTTGAATGCTGATGCAATAGCAGGTTTAAGGCATGTGGAACATGGTGTTAATCAGGCTTTTTAGCTTTCAGAAGACATGAAAACCTTGCCAATGATTTAAGTGTTGAGATTTGTTTAAGATGTTCCGCTCAAAGACAGATTTCCAAAGCTTTTGAAATTCTTGGCCTTAAAGAAGGAAAAATGAATTTGTGCGCTATCTTAATAAACTGTTCTGATGAAAGTGTTGATGAATTATCTTTAATGTTTGATAGAGATAATAATGTTTTAATAGCTGATGAATTAAAATTAATGAAGATTTATGATATTGATAAAAATGAGCTGGCAAACATGCATATTGATGATATAATAATTGATAAGATAACCAAACTCATAGTTGATTATTAACAACTTCAATTATTTTATCAAGATTTTCTTTTTTTTAAACTGCTGTAATCCAAATTTTTAACTTCAATTACAAGTCCTTTTTCTTTCAGACGATTATAGTTCGGACATTTTGTAATGAAAGCATGATGATTTATCGGCAATTCCTTTTTCACTTTCCAGATTATATCCTTCGGTTTGTCATGTTGGATAATTACATTAACGCCTCTTTTACTTGCATGAAATGTATTATTTATATGTTTTTTAATATGTTTGTTGCATTTATTGTTTGTTCCAAATTACTTTTTACAAAATCAAGTTCTTTATCTATACCACTGCATATTATTTCATTAGTTTTACTTAATTTTTGAGGCAGTTTGGTATTTTCAAAAATTTCAGGTTTATTTGAGCTGATAAATCCGCCGCTTCCAACATTTATGATTTTTGGAGATCCTGTTGAAGCAATTATGATGTCGGATAATTTTCCATTTCCCAACTCCTGTTTTTCATCTCCAATTCCTGCAGAAGCATCTTCAATTGTTGTGATTCCATTGTTTTTACAGTATTTTGAAATGCTTTTTGTATCCTGGTTTGCACTATATCCTGCAAAACTTGTAAATATTAGGGCGGAGTTTTTAGGAATATCCATTTCATTTAAATAATCAGTGTTTATCAGTCCTAAATCTGTTTTGAGGGTTATTATTTCCTTATTTAAATAGTTGGCAATTTGCTTAAAACCATTCCATCCTCCCTGGTCTGGTATAATGACTGAACCTTCAATAGCTGACAGTGCTATAAAAATACTGTTGTTTCCGCTGCTGGTTATTTCGCAGTATTCATGTCCTGTAATTTCTTTTACTTTTTTTTGGCAGTTTTTTTTCAAAACTGTTGTTCCTGTCATTTAAATAAGGATTTTCGCCACTGGCTACTTTAGCCATAGATTCCCTAGTTTCTTTATGAGGTTCTTTAAATTTAAATTCCATATTATCACTATTTGAAGTATTGATCCAGTGTAGTCTGTTTTGTGTGAAGCATTTCATTTAACAGGGTTCCCTGCTTTACATATTTTTTAACCGGTATTTTTAGTTTGCTTCCGCAGTATAACATAGCATCTTTTAAGGTTTCAAATTCTTTATGATTTTTTCATAGCTTCTTTCATATTTTCTCTAACATTAAATACTCCTAATGGCACATAACCTTCATAAGCTTCTCTTAAAACAAGTAATCCTGCCTGTTTTTTTCTTTTTTAAATAAACTGTCAAGAACTGCCATTTTAGCTGTGTAATAACATCCGCCAACTCTTGAGTATTCCTTTTTCCGCCATTTGTTTCATAGTCTGAGAAAATAATTTCTTCTTTACCTATTATTTTAATAAATGCTTCATACCATTCATACTGCCATTCTGTCGGAGTCAATATGATTACATAATAATTGTTCAGGCTTCCGAATTCATAAACCCTGTATGTATCAATCTTTTCAAATTTTCTGACTTCTTTTAAGAATTGGTCTGCCAATGTGGTATCACATGCTGTAATTGACCATCTTGTTGGAACCAGTTTTCTTTTTGTTTTTTATTCCAAAGGCACCTACTGAAAATGCTTTTTGCATAGCTGTAAATGGAACATCTTTATTGTGCAAGTTTAGAACAGCTTCACTGGCTTTCAAATCAGTGTCATAATAGGTTTTTTCCAATTGTTTGTCCCAGCGGACTGCATCTATATCAAATTTTTCAATAACTGCACTTGGACCATGAGGCATACTGTCTTCAGTCAGCAGTGCTCCTGTGGGACGTTTGCCAAAAGTGGCTTCACTGTCAATTGCTTTGGAAGCCAGGGAGATGTCCTGTAGTTTTTCAACAAAAGGATTATTTAAATCATCAATTTTAATTAGTTGTTTTCCTCTTACGAGACTCATTCTGTATTTAATTATATCTTCCTGATTTTTATGCTCTCCAATCCAGGATTCCGGAGAATCCATAATTGCAGTATCTCCTAATTGATTTGCCATCATAGGCCCGGCATAGACTTTGGGATATGACCATCTTCCAATAAAAACAGACGGTGGTGTGCTTCCTCTAAATTTTTTCCAACTTTAACAGATTTCATCTGTATTTGTTTGGTTAATTTTTCAAGGTATGTATTTTTGGTTGTTTTCATATTTGCCATTTTAAATCTAGTGAAAATAAGTATTTAATTAAAAAAAAGATTTGAAAGTACCTAAATTTTTTTCATTTAAGTACTGATTATTTGTTTTTAAGCGAATTCGATTGTGCTAGGTGGTTTATCACTTATGGATAATGCAACATGTGTTACTTCAGAAATTTCAGAAGTTATTCTTTGTGACATTGTTTGAATAACCTTCCATGGTAATTCAGGAACATATGCAGTCATAGCATCAACGGAATCAACGATTCTTAAAACAACCAAATAACCGAAGTCTCTTTGGTCTCCTTTAACTCCGGTAACTTTACTGTCAGTTAATACTGCGAAATATTGCCATACATCTTTGTCAATACCTGCTTTTTTCTATTTCGTCAGTTACTATTTTATTTGCTTTTCTGCAAATATCAAGTTTTTCTGGTGTAAGTGAGCCAATAACTCTAACAGCAAGACCCAGGCCTGGGAACGGTTGTCTGTGAACTACTTTTTCAGGTAAGTCTAATAATAAACCAATTTCCCTTACTTCATCTTTGTACAAATCACGGATTGGTTCAACTAACTCAAGAACCATACCACTAGGGAGTGCTAAATTGTGGTGGGATTTGATTTTACCTTTACTTTCAATCCAATCAGGAGCTATGGTACCTTGTACTAAGTATTTTGCATCTGTTTTTTCAGCTTCTCTTTCAAAAACATCGATAAATCCTTTTCCGATGATTTTTCTTTTTTCTTCAGGATCTTCTACTCCTTCAAGAGCGTTTAAGAATTCTTCAGAAGCATCAACATAATTAAAGTTTAATCTATCTTTAAAAGTATTAGTTACTTCTTCCACTTCCCCTTCTCTTAAAAGACCATGATCTACAAATATTGCTATTAAATTATCTCCAATAGCTTCTTGGACAAGAACAGAACATACTGAACTGTCGACTCCTCCAGATAAAGCAATAATAGCTTTTTCATCACCTATTTGCTCTTTTATCTTTTGGATAGCATCTTTAATAAATTCTTCTGGACCTAACATTGTCTCAACCACAAATGATTATTCTGCTTCTTCTTCGTTTTCTTCTTCATAATCTTCAATGATTTGTTTAACCATTGCTTCCAAACCGTTTTCATTTCCAGCTTCAAGTGCTTCAAATATTTCATCATATTTGACATATTTTTCTAATTTTATAGCTTTAGCACCAATTCCTGAGATTCTGAACCCGTATTCTTCATCTCCTACAGGAATATTGACATACTGTCTTCTTAAACCTGGTTTATTTGCAAGTGCTTTTTCTTTTAAGTCTTCTGGATTATCAATCATTATTACACCTTTTTTTTACAAATTTCATAGAAATTTTCGAATATAGTTGATCCTTTAGGAGTATGATGTACTTCAGGGTGGAATTGTATTCCATAAACATCTTTTTCGGTATGTTTAAAGGATTCAACATCGCATAAGTTTGAATTAGCCAAAATTTCAAAATCATCAGGATACTTTTCACTTCATCTTTGTGGGAAGACCAGACTTCCATTTTAGGAGCTAATCCTGAAAATAAGTTTTCATCATTAACAATATTGATTTCAACTTTAGCATAGCTTTCAGTATTGGATGTGTCTATTTGTCCACCGTAAGCCTTGGCTATTAGCTGGTGTCCTAAACAGATTCCTAAAATAGGTATATCAAAATGTTTAATATATTCTTCACTATTTCCAGCACCTTCAATTGAAGGTCCGCCACCTAAAATCAATCCAATTGGATTTTTAGCTTCAATTTCTTCGATACTTAATGTATTTGGAACTAATTCGGTTGGAATTTTAAGATATTGTAAGCTACGTTGAATTCTATGATTATATTGGCCTTTATTATTAATAACTAATATTGTCATTTTTTACTCCCTAATCTAATGTTATTATTTTAGTTTTTTTTATTTATTATATGTTTGTACTAAATTTTGGGAATAATTTTTTAAAAAAAAAAAAGAAAAATAGGTTTTCATAAATTAATTTCAATGTTTTTGAAAATTTTGAATTTGAATTTTGTTGTTCAAATTTTATATCTGACGAAACAGTCATTGTAAATGCTCTAAAATCAGCACATGGTCTTTATTTTATTTGAAAAAATTATTGATGTAGCCACAGTAAATCTGTGCCAATTACAAAAATAACGCTACATAAAAGTATTTTAATTTAATAATGTAAAAAAAAAGATAAGGGCATTTTTGCCCTATTATTTGTTTTTTATTGTAGGTGTTATCTGTTTTAGCAAATCCAAATCATAGCTGCCGATTATAATGATGTTGCTTGGGTTATTATTATTTATTGCAATGTATGTTTCATTTTCAAATCCTATGATATTATTTTCATCTGTTATTTGGTAGTATGTGATGTTGTTGGAAGTTTCCACAATTCTTGAAGAGTTGGTTAAATTTTCAATGCTTGTCTGTTCCAATATATGATTTAATTCATTCTGATTTTCATAAAATGTTTTGTTAATTTTATAACTTGAAAATTGTCTCCAACATATACACTTAATGATAAATCAGAACCTGCTAATTTAACATTGCTGTCTTCAGGTATTTCCATGGTAAACTCTCCAAAGTCATAGGTTTCCATTTCTGGAGGTGCTGTAGATTCACTAATGATATATCCATATCCTCCTGCAGATAATATGATCATTGCTATGAAGAATATGATTAATTGCCATTTTCTTTCCATTTTTCCACCATTTGCTTAAACTTTATATATAATGTTAAGTAAATCACATTGTCATGGAACTTAGAGATTTAATTTATATTATTATTGCAATTTTAATTGCAGTAGTGCTATTAAAAATATTCATGTGGTTATTGCCATTGTTTATAGTATTGGTTATAGCATTTTTCATATATGTGTATTTATCTGAGCGTTTTTAATATATTTGTGATTGTGTATGTCTTCATATGCGGAAGTTGCAGCTATTGCACCTTCTCCACATGCTACAATCCATTGTCTTAACCCGCCACATATATCTCCTGCAGAATAAACATTTTCAATATTTGTTCTTTGATGTTTATCTGTAATTATTTCTCCGGATTCACTTAATTCAACATTTAATTTTTTGGCTAATTCATTATGTGGTTTATATCCTATGCCAACAAAAACTCCCTGTGTTTTAAATTCACTGTATTCATTAGTTTTAACATTTTTTAGAATTACAGAATTTACAAGAGCATTTCCTTTTATTTCTTCAACTGTTGTATCGTAAATAACATCAATATTTCTTTCATTAATTTCCTTTTGCAGATATTGCTGAGCTCTTAGTTCATCTCTTCTATGGATAATGGTAACATTACAGCCGACATTGTCCAGGAAAATAGCTTCTTGCAGTGCACTATTTCCACCACCAATCATTATGGCATCTTTGTCCTTAAAGAATAATCCGTCACAGGTAGCGCAATAGCTAACTCCCTTGCCTAAATATTCTTCTTCTCCGGGAATTTCCAGATGCTTATGTGAACTTCCAGTAGCTAAAATTATTGTTTTTCCGCAGTATTCATCTTTATGTGTTGTAACAAGGAAGTTATCATTGTTTTTTTCTATGTTTTTTACAATTTCATTTTCATGCAATTCAATATATTTCATACACTGCAATTTCATTTTTTCAACTAATTCAAAACCTGAAATTGTGTCAAATCCAGGATAATTTTCCATTAGTGGAACTTCACGACCAATTCCACCAGCCAGTCCTTTATCCAAAATTAATGTTTTTGTTCCTTGTCTTCCTGCATAGATTCCAGCAGTTAATCCTCCAGGACCTGCTCCAACTATGATTATATCATAAGTTTTCATGTTAATAACCTCAATATTTAGTTAATTTAATTATATTGTTTGGGATTATTTAAAATTAATGAAAGTATTATTTTATTTTGATAAGTTTAAAAAAAAAGAAAAAAAAAAGATTAATTATTCGTTTTTCTTATATCTGTAATAACCAAAGATTAAAACAGCAAAAACAATAATTAACATGATTATAAAAGGTATTGGATTAATTTGTGTTTGTTTTGAAACATCTTTGTCAAGAAGTTCATGAACACTTTTTTCAGAGTCACCGGTTTTTGCTTCCTGTGAAGAGTCTGTTCCTACACTCACATTACTTTCAGTAGAGTTGCTGACAATTTTATTTTCATTGGAAACAATTTTATTAACTTCATTGCTTATGGCTGAAACTATATTGTTAATAATGTTGTCTGTATGATTGTTGCTGCTATTTGTAGTAGGTTTTGTTGTATTAGTTTCAGGATTTGCAGGAGTGTTTGGAGTTACTGGATTAGTTGGTTTTGGATTAGGAGTTATTGGATTTATACTGATTTAGTTGGTATTTGGAAGGTGCCTGTTTTGTCATCAACTATTATAGTTGTATTTGGTAGTTCCAAAATCATTTCCATCAATATTGGAATCTTTTGCTGTTGACTGTTCAATTACAAAGTTATGCTGCCCATCTATTATGATGTCTTCGTCATTTCCCTTTCCTTGAAATGTTAAGTTTTTATCAACTTTTATTCCGTTTTGGTAATAAGTTCCGGGTGTTAGATAAATGGTGGCTGAGCTATTTGCATCATTTACTGCTGTTTGTATTTAATCTTCGGGACCAATAGTTATCGAGTTATCAATATTATCGGATGTAGCATTTTATTCAGCAGAAACTGCAGGAATAACGATTACTAAAAGTAAGAATATAAGAAGAATTGATAGTTTCCTTATATTTTCACCTCCATTTATAATATTTAAATGGGTTTAAATATAAAGTTTTTTCCTGTTTTGAAAATAAGTAATATCGTAAAAACATCGTTAAACAGCTAAATTAGCTATTTAAATAGATAATTATAATTTTTATTTTATGGATGTTAATTAATAGTATTATTGAATTTTAAATAAAAATAAGTAAAAGAGTTATTAACTCTTTTATAACATTTTTTGAATGGACTCTTTAACTATTCTGTTAACAATACTTCCGTCAGCTTTGCCTTTAAGTTCTTTCATACTCATTCCCATTAAAGGACCCATAGCTCCCATCTGGCGTTCTTTAACCATAGCTTCATTTTTATTGACAATGTCTTCTATGATTTGAGTAACTTCTTCATGGCTAAGCAAAGTCAGATTATTGTTTTTAGCTGTTATTTCGATTTCTCATCAGGTGATTGTATTACGCAGGTTGTTAATTTGGTAACACTATCTTTAGCTATTTTGGAATCTGCTAAAAGTTGGAAAATATCTTTTAAGTGTCGAGTAGTTAAAATATCAATGTCAAGACCTTCCCTTTTAATTTCTCTTAAATCATAAGCAAGAAGGGAAGCTACTGGTGTTGGGTCTACTTCAACATCAGTTAATATCTCTTCAAAGACATCAGCTTCTAATCTTTTAACTAGCTGGCTGGCTAAATCTTCACTTAAATTGTATTCTTTAATAATTCTTTCTTTTTTAACATCAGGAAGTTCTGGTAAGTTGTTTTTAATTGGTTCGACCAGTTCATCAGTTATTTTAAATAATGGAATATCTGTTTCCAGATACATCCTGTTAGCTGTAGGAAGAGGTCTCATATATTCAGTATTTCCATCGTCTAATGATTTACGTGTTTCTTCAACAACTCCTTCAAATCCGAGATTAGCTCTTCTTTTAACTTCTTCCAGTGCTGAAATAGCTACATTTTCATCATGTGCAACAATGATGAATGCATCCTGAGAACCAACATTCAAATAGTCTTTCACTGAATTTACTTCGTCCTGTGTAATACCGTATGCAGGTAGTTCGTCACTGTGGAATATTCCTGAAACTCCACGTTTTTTAGCATAACTTGCTATTTCAGTACCAAATCTTCTTCCGGGCTGAACTTCTTTTCCGATAAGTCCGTTGAAACCTTTTAATACAACTGCTTTTATGGATTCTGCTGAAGATAATATTTTGGACTTGGTATTTTCAAATAAGCTATCTAAATCATGAATTTCTTCAAGCACTTCAGCATTTCTTTTGTTCAATTCTTCTTTTATTTCAATTAATGCAAGCTGTCTTTGAACTTCATTTTCTACAATTTCGCTCATTAAATCAAGGTTTTGAACACCTTTAATTTCAACACGGGCTCCTTTTTTTCAATTGAAATATTTAAATCCTGTCTGATGGTTCCGAGACCTCTTTTTACATTAGTACTTCTTAAAACCTGACCGATCATATATGCAACTTCACGGACTTGATCAGGATGGTGCATAGACGGATCTGTTGTAATTTCTGCAAGAGAAATACCTAACCTGTCTAATCTAAATTCAGTGTAATCTTCAGTAGTTTCAATTCTTCTGGCTGCATCTTCTTCAAGACCTAAACTTTCAATAGCCACCCTGCCGTAAGGAGTGTCAAGATAACCGTCAGTTGCAGCAAGTCCTGTTCTTTGGAATCCTCCGGTGTTACTTCCATCAATAACCTGTTTTCTCATTGTATGGAATTCATCTACAATATGCATATTCATCAATGCAGCTATTGTAATACAGATTTCAAGAGCTTCTTTATTTAAGCTGTGAGGAGGTTCATCATCACTTTCAACAAGACAAGTGTGGTGGTCATAAGATTCATATTTGAAGTTTAAACCACGTAAAGACTCCTGAAGAGCAGCCCTGTCAATTTCACCAAGTTCACTTTGTGTTGGCCTTAAGTTTCTCTCAACAATTTCATTGTAATCTTCATCAACTAACTCGGTTTTACAAGGACAAAAGAGTTTATGTTTAGTATTTAATTGCTGATGAATTTCAAGTCCCATTTTAAGTCCTAATTTTTCCCAATCCATTTTCACACGACCTTAATTTAAGAAATATTTGATTGAAGACTTTTCATTAAATTCTCCAGCTATATTTTTTATTCATTAGTTTTGCAACTTCTCCAATATCATTAGTTTGACCTAAAACCCAGCTTAATTTAACATAAGCGGTTTCAGGAGTCATGTCTCTTCCAGATATAACTCCTGCATTTAATATTTCTCTTCCGGTGGAATAAACATTCATATTTACTCTACCGTATAAACACTGGGAAGTCATGACAACAGGAATATTTTCATCATGTGCTCTAGCTAAAGGAGTTATTAATTTGTCTGGGACATGTCCAAGACCGGTTCCTTCAATAACAAGACCTTTATATCCTTTATCAATATGATATTCAATAAGCTCTTCACAGATTCCAGGAAAACTTTTGATAAGCCCTATTTTTTTCTTCAACAGCACTGTTGACTTCCAATTCATTTTCATTTCTTTTAGTGTATCTGTAATTAGGGTTAATGTCAACAGAATGATTTTCAATTTTAGCTATTGGTTCATAGTTAATGCTTCTAAATGTATCTCTGCGGCTGGTGTGCATTTTACGGACTTTAGTACCTTTATGAAGATAAGTGTAGGAATCATTTAAACTTCCATGCATACAGACGCTGACTTCAGCAATATCTGATTTTGCAGCTACTACAGAATCAATGAGGTTCATATTAGCATCACTGGATGGCCTGTCTGAACTTCTCTGAGCTCCTGTTATTACAATTGGAACCGGTGTTTTTAACATGAAACTTAATGCAGCAGCAGTGTAGTGTAATGTGTCAGTACCGTGAGCTATTACAATACCGTCAGAACCATCAGATATGTCATTAGCTATTGATTCGGCAGCTTCAACCCAATATTTAGGTTGCATATTTTCACTTAAAATATTGTACAGCGCTTTAACATTATAATTGGCATAATCTAATAATTCAGGGTTTGCTTTAATTAAATCAGCTGCTGTAAATTTAGGGTGAACTGCTCCAGTTCTATAATCAATAATTGAAGAAACAGTTCCTCCTGTAGATATTATTGAAATATTTTGTTTTGAAGGGTCGTGAGCTATATCTTCAGCCCCATAACCAATTTTCGGTTTGTCACCTTTTTGAATCAGTTCAGCTTGTGTATTTTCAATAGCTACACCGACATTGTATCCACTGTCTAGTTTTAAAACTAAATATCCGTCTTCACTATCTTCAGATCTATCTAATAAGATACCTTCATAGGAGATATCCTCTTTATTGATTTTAATGGTATCTCCTATGGTAATTCCATTATTTTCCAAGTATTTTTTAGCTATTTCTTTATATGTCATGAAACCACATTTAATTTAAGAGTTGTCTTTTACCCATTGCGCTCCAGCTTTTAAAACATCAATATTTATATCAATGACTTTAGGTTTGGATGCAAACATATGTTTAATAGCATTTTCATAGGATTCTGGTGCTAAAGTTTTCTTCAATTCCATTAAAACACCAATTAAAGCAGTATTTGCAGTTCTTGTGTTTCCAAATTTTTCAGCTATTTCAATTGAAGGAACTTTGATTATATTGACGTTTTTATCAACTTCAACATCACCTATACGGGAATCATAGATAATAGTTCCGTTTTCTTTAACATCTTTGGCAAATTTCTCTAAAGACGGTTTGTTTAGAGCAATGAGAATGTCAATATCTTCTACAACTGGAGTTCCTATGGTTTCATCAGAAATTACAATGGAACAGTTTGAGCTTCCTCCCCTTTGTTCTGGTCCGTAACTTGGATACCATGAAACATGTTTGCCTTCACTGCAGGCAGCCTGAGCTATTGTAAGACCTGCACTTAAAACACCTTGTCCTCCAAATCCGGTTACTTTTATGGTTACAGGTTCCATACCAGTACTTTCACAGTAAGCAGAGTCTCCGCTTCTGTCTACATTGAATATTTTATCTAGGGAATCGATGGTGTAATCATTTTCAGGTCTTATAATTGGTTTTCTGTCTTTCAATTCATTTCTGAAGTTTTTGACTGGAAACTCTTTTTCCATCTGATTTTCAAGGAAGTCTTGAACACCTTTTGCATCTTGTTTTAAGTTGGTAGGACATGGGGATAAGATTTCTACAAATGAATATCCTTTCCCTTCTTTTTTGAATGGTTAATGCCTGTTTGATGGCATATTTTGCAAGTCTGATTTTTAAAGGAGTAGCTAGTGAAACTCTTTCAATAAATACTGGTGCCTTTAAGCTGTCAATTAATTCACACATATGGGTTGGATATCCTGCATAATCAGGATCTCTTCCTGTTTGACAGGTAACAGTTTTTTCTCCAACTAAAGTTGTTGGTGCCATTTGTCCACCAGTCATTCCATAAACTGTATTGTTTACAAAGAATACTGCTATTTTTTCTCCTCTGTTTGCTGCTTGTAATGTTTCATTTAAACCAATGGATGCTAAATCTCCGTCTCCCTGGTAACTCATTACAATTGCATTATCTTCTGCTCTGGAAATACCTGTAGCTACTGCAGGTGATCTTCCATGAGCTGTTTGTACATTTCCGCAGTTGAAGTAGTAATAAGCAAATACTGAACATCCTACGGGAGAAATCATGACACATCTTTCTTGTATTCCAAGTTCATCCATACATTCTGCAATTAATTTATGGATAATTCCGTGTCCACATCCTGCACAGTAATGTGTAGTGGTTTGGTTAGTTTCACCTTTTCTTGGAAAAGATGGATAAATTGACTCAGGACGTTTACGTATTGATAATTCATAATCTTCTAGGTTTTTTGGTGCTAAACTTTTTTCATCCATTTTTTCACATCCCTAATCAATAATATATTTTCCTGTTTTTCCTTTTTCGGAAGTACCTTCTGGTAATTCTTCATCAATTTCAGCTATTTCGTAAATCTTTTTAAGAATCTGTTTAAGTTCAATTAAGTTTCCACCCATCCTGTTGACAAGGTAAGTATTTTCTTTTCTTAAAGCAGCTAACTGTATATCTTCCAATAACTGACCGTTACTCATTTCTACAGAAACGAAACTTACTCCCTTATCACCAAGCTCTTTAATTTTTTCTTCTGGGAATGGTGATAATGTAATAGGTCTTAAAAGTCCTACTTTTAATCCTTTTTCACGGGAAACATCAACTGCACTTCTGGCTACTCTACTACTAATTCCATAAGATACTAAAACAATTTCAGCATCGTCAAGTTTGTAATCTTCGTATTCAACTTCATTTTCAGCTATTTTAGCATATTTTTCCTGAATTTCAAAGTTGAAGTCTTCTAACTGGTCAAAATCAAGGAAAATGGAAGTGACTAAATTTTCCATTGTGTCTTTGTTTCCACGTACTGCCCAGGATTCATCTATTGTAGGGTCAACAGCTTCTTTTTTGGGAATTCTAAAGGTTCAGCCATTTGTCCAAGAGTACCATCAGCAAGCACAACAACAGGATTTCTGTATTTATGAGCTAATTCAAATGCTTTCATAGTTAAATCGCACATTTCCTGTACACTGTTTGGAGCTAAAACTATATTTTTATAATTACCGTGACCTCCACCTTTAACTACCTGATTATAATCTCCCTGTTCAGGTCCAATATTACCTAATCCTGGTCCTGCTCTCATAATGTCAACAATTACTGCAGGCAATTCTGCACCAGCCAGATAAGTAAAGCCTTCCTGCATTAAACTATTCCAGGTCCGGAAGATGCAGTCATAACTCTGTGTCCTGTTGAAGCTCCTCCATATATCATGTTGATTGAAGCTTCCTCACTTTCTGCTTGAACGAAGTTTCTGTTAACCATTGGGAAGTATTTGGATGCTTCGTGAAGAATTTCACTTGCAGGTGTAATTGGATATCCAAAGAAACAGTCGCATCCAGCATACATTGCTCCAATGATAACTGCAGTATTTCCTTTTACCATTTGATTAGTCATTGTCTTCCTCCTTTTTAGTATATACATAAACTTCGAGAGCTAAGGGTTCTGGGCATGTAAGGAAACAATCCCTGCATCCGCTGCAACCTTCTCCACTGTAATATGCATAGCGATATCCTGCTTTATTAAGCTCACTACCTATTTTAATAACATTTTGGGAGCATCCTAAAACACATCTCCCGCAGCCTTTACATTCTTCTTTGTGTATTATTGGATATGATACATCAGCCATTTTACCATCTATTCCTTTTTGTTATCGTTATTTCTGATTTCTACTCTTCTTATTTTTCCACTTATTGTTTCTGGAATTTCATCCACAAATTCAATTAATCTTGGATATTTATAAGGAGCTGTAACTCTTTTACATGATTTTGAATTTCTTTTTTAAGTTCTTCGGAACCTTCGTATCCTGGTTGCAATATGATTGTAGCTTTTACGATTTGTCCTCTTATTTCATCAGGATATGCAGTAATTGCACAGTTACTTACTGATTCATGGGATAATACTGCACTTTCTACTTCATAAGGTCCAATACGGTATCCTGAACTTTTAATAATATCATCATTTCTTCCTATGAAATGGATATATCCGTCTTCGTCCTTCCATGCGGTATCTCCGCAATGGTAGTATCCGTCATGCCATTGTGCAGCCTGTTTTTCAGGATTTTTGTAATATTCTTTAAATAAACCCGGACTTATGCCATGAGATACATCAATACAGATTTCACCTTCCTGACCTATGTCAACTTCTTCATCATTTTCATTTAATAATTTAACATCAAATAACGGGCTTGGTTTTCCGATAGAACCTAATTTTGCATCTATCCAGTCAAAAGTTGCAATAGTCAATACTGTTTCGGTTTGACCGAATCCTTCCTTAATTCTCAGTCCGGATATTTCTTTAAACCTTTTTGATACTTCAGGAGGTAATGGTTCTCCAGCTGTTGTTACATGATGTATGTTTGAAAAGTCATATCCTTTGATGTTTTCTTTAATTAAGAATCTGTATATTGTTGGAGGAGCACAGAAAGTGTTTACTTTATTTTCAATAACTTTTTCAAGTAATTTAATACCGTTGAATCTGTCGTAATCATATATGAAAACTGCAGATCCTGCAATCCATTGTCCGTAGAAGTTTCCCCAGACTGCTTTTCCCCATCCGGTATCTGCTGCTGTGTGGTGTATACCGTCTTCTTCTACTTTATGCCAATATTTAGCTGTTGGAATGTGTCCTAATCCGTAAGTTTGTTTGTGAGCTACCATTTTAGGAAGTCCGCTTGTACCTGATGTGAAATAAATTAATGAAATGTCATCTGCAAGCACTTCATCGTCTCCGGTCGGTCTTTCAAATTCATCGCTTTCTCTTCGATAGCTTTATTAAAATTAATCCAGCCGTCAAGATCCCTTTCAATTACACATTTTACCAAATCAGTGCCAAGTTCCTTTTGAGCTTCTTCATAATCTGGAATTAATCTGTCTTCTTCAACAGTTACGATAAGTTTGACATTGGCATTTTTTATCCTGAAATCAATATCATGAAGTTTTAACATGTGGGTTGCAGGAATAGCTACTGCTCCGATTTTATGCAATGCAACCATGGTAAACCAGAATTCGTATCTGTTTTTTAAGGTAAGCATTACTTTATCGCCTTTTTTAATGCCTTTTTAGTAAAAAAGTTTGCAATTTTATTACTATACTTTTTAACATCTGAAAAGGTGAAAGTGTGTTTTTCATCTTCATCGTTTGTCCAGCGATTTTTTCAGGGTCTATTTCAGCATATTTGTCGATTACATCAAACCCGAAATTAAAATTGTCAGGATATGTTATTTTAAAATTTTTGTGAAAATCTTCATATGAGTCAAAATCAACTCTATTTACATAATCTTCAATTAATGATGTCATATTATTAACCTCTGTGGTTTTACATTATTATAGCTAAAAATTTAGCTTTTTTATCGTTAAGTGCAACCATAGCATGTCTATGGCTGGAATCAAAGAAGATTGAATCTCCTTCGTTTAATGTAATTTCATTATTGTGGATATAAAATTTTAAAGAGCCTTCAAGAACATAGTTAAATTCCTGTCCCGGGTGACTGTTTAATGAAGGAACTGCGTCTTCTTTAGGATCCACAGTTACAATAAAAATTTCAGCTTTTTGTCAATGAATTTGGTACATAAATTTTCGTATTTGTACTCTTTTCTTCTTTCTACTGAAATACCTTTATCTGCACGGGTAACATCGAAAATATTCATTCTGGTTTCTTCACCAGTTAAAAGTAAACCTAAATCAACTTGAAATTTATTTGCAATTTCGCATAAGAAACTTGCTGGTATGTCTACTTCACCATTTTCATATTGTTTATACATTGTTTCATCAATATCTAATTCTCTGCAAAGTCTTGAATGGTAATATCAGAGAGTTCTCTTAATTCTTTTACTCTATTACCAATATTTTTATTATATTCGTTCAAAGTAAACACCTCAGTTATATGTTAATTTATATTAAAATTATTAGTGTATTATTATAATATAACAATAATTATTATAATGATGTAAGTATGATTTTTAATTTATATAAACCTTATTAAAAATCGTGATAATTCGTTATGAATTTTGAAAAATTAATTTTTTATGAAAGAATAGTTTATATACTAAAAAAAGTTATAAGTAATTTTTAGTTAAAAAAAAAATATTTTGGGGAATTCAAATGGCATCTTCAGACATATCTGATATTGTAATTTTTAAAAAAATTAGGATTAAATTATGAAATAAAACAAAAATATGTTGGACTTAAAATGAAAGAAAATAATATACTTTCATTTAATTTCAGAGTACCTTCAGCTTTAAGAGATGAAGTTCTTGAATATTTCAACAGATTTCAGATGGGTGAACCAACTGCTGTAGATATTGGTGGAACTGGTGATATTAAATGTATTTTTAAAGGTATCTCTCCGGTTTTAAGAGAAGAAAATGCATCCAAAGATTATTATGCATTGTCTGTGTTATTGCAGGAAACTGGAAAAACCGTTCCTTCAGAAGAAGAATTATGTGAAACCTGCTCTCATTGCGGATTCCACTAAATTTCTATTTTTTAATTTTCTTTAAACCATTGTATGGTTTCATTAATCTGTTTTTCAAAGTTGGATGAATCAGCTTTGAAATTAATTTCACTCATTTTGTCAATGTCAGCTATTGAATGTTCAATATCTCCTTTTCTCTTATCAACATATACAGGTTCCAAATTGCTTTCCATAGAATCTGCAATTATTTCATATAATCTGTTTACTGTTAATTTTTCACCTGTAGCTATATTTACAGGCCCGGTATAATTTGATTCTGCTGCAGCTATATTTGCTTTTGCAACATCTTTTACAAATATGAAATCTCTTGTTTGCTGACCGTCTCCGTAGATTATAGGATGTTCATTATTGAGTATTGCATCAATAAAATTTGGAATTACTGCAGCATACTGAGAGTTTTTATCTTGTTTGGGGCCGAATACATTAAAATATCTTAAAGCTATTGATTTCAAACCGTAACTTTCTTCAAATGCCTGCAGATATAACTCACAATTTGCTTTGGATGCCGCATAAGGTGAAGTAGGCATCATCAATTCACTTTCTTTTAAAGGCATGTTTGCATTGTTTCCGTAAACTGCTGAAGATGATGAAAATATTACTTTTTTCACGTTCTGGTTTTTTGCAGCTGTCAGTAATTTGATAGTTGAGTTTACATTATTGTCATTGCATTTGATGGGGTCATTTACACTTAATGGAACACTGGCCATAGCTGCAAGATGGAATATGTAGTCTGTATCTGCAAATGTTTCATCTAAATTCATATCATTTAAGTTATTTTTTATAATGGTCAAATTTTCATGAGCGGGGTTTTTCAAGTTTTCTACTTTTCCTGAAGAAAGATTATCTATTATAGTGACATTATTGTCTTCGATTAGTTCATCTGCAATGTGTGAACCTATAAAACCAAGTCCTCCGGTTATTATTATATTTTTATTTTTCATTTAGACCACTTAACATTCTATTATTGCTGTATAAGCTATTTTTAAAGTAACAACATTTATATATTTTCATTTGTAATAATTAATAATTATAGAGAGGAATATTATATGTTTAATCTTAGTATGGTGCATTCATGTGTTTATAGTGGTGCTTATGGCCTTGCAAATATTAATATTTCTAGTTTTGATGCTGCATTATGTTATATTGTAGCAATTGCAGTATCAATTGTAGTTGCTTTTAATTTTACGAGTTCCATTATTACCAAGTAAACCATATATGTATTCTTTTGATGTAAGTGCGTTATATCCTACTCCAGTAATAGCTATAGGTATTCTTTCACTTTTCTTTGTTTTAGGTTATACATTTATCTACAATGGATTAGTGTTGTCTGTAGTTATTGGTGTATTAACTGCATTATTTGTGAAATATTTGTTTTATGAAGTATTTCCAAAACCTTTACAAGATAATGAAGAGGAGGCCGGCTAATGAATGAGATAATTGGTATTATAGTAGCATCTGTTATCTGTTGGTTAAACTTCGTTATTATTGATACTTATTTTGGACTTCCACAACAGCCTGGAGTTAAAGGGGTTCAGACTGTTGGAGATTCAATTGAAAAACGAAATGGAGATATTGCTGGTGGATTTTTCCAAGGAAATATTTTATGTTCTCCTGATGCTTCTGCCGGTACATTAATAGCGTCTATTGGATATATGATTTTAGGAATTCCTGGAGTATACTGGCCGCTTTCTTTGTATTTATGGGAAATAGATTGTGTGCAGATCCAGGTTATGCTGGAACTACCGGTTCTTTAACTATAACTGTTATATTGTTTGTCTGTTCATTTGTAGGTTTGACTCCTGAAATGTTTATAGCAGGGATATGTATAGCTATTTTAACAATTCAAGGAATTGATCAAGTCAGAGCATCTATTATCCTGGGTAAAATAGCTAAAAAGTTCAATAGACATGCTAAAGAGTGATTATATGTATGTTGAAATAATAATTGGGATAATATTAATATATGTGGCATTAAGGGCTTTAATAACTGAAAATAGAGTTTCAAAATTGCTTTATTTAAATGTCATTGGCTTTGGAGTTCCTGCATTAATAGCTTTGGTAATTAAAACACCATTTGCATTTGTAGTTGCTGCTGCATTTTTCATATGTTCTACAATTAGTGCTAATGCTATTGCAACAAGTTTGGATAAGCTTGATGATGAAATAATTTTGATTGAGGCGTTGAAATGGAATTTGTTGTATCAATTATTGCAATAGCTTTAATGTTAATCGGAGCATTGGGAGTAATATTATTGAAAAAACCATTAGACAAAGTAATTATGTTTTCCATAATGGATGCAGGTTTTTTACTTGTTGTGGTGCTATTTAGATATTTGGATGTTGCAATGTTTGTTGCATTGTCTGATCCTTTATGTACTTTAATTTTTATTATGGCTATTGTTAAAATTAAAGAAATTAGACAAAGAAAAGTTAGAAGTGGTGAGTTACATGATTGATGTTAATCTGTTCTTTTATGTTGGTATTTTTCTAGCTATTGTAGGTAGTTTAGCTACTGCATGGGGTCCAGGTGTAAAAGACCCTATTATAAGAACATTCAATACAGAAGTGGCTTCTATTGGAGTTTGTTTGGTGCTGTTAACTTATAATCATGTTTTAGCTTTATTAACATTACTTGCAACAACTGTTGTTATTACTTTTGTTTTGTTTAGAGCAATTATTCGTTTAGAAGAAATGGGGGCAGACGTATGAGGATAGGAGCTTTATGGAATAAATTGGCTAATCCAAAAAATGTTCCGAGGATTTTTGCTTTTTCATTGGGAATAATCCTTTTAATAGGTTTTATTGTTCCGATGAGTTTAAATCCTGATCAAATTTATCCCAGACCTGAACCTCAAGAACAGATAGATGCTGGATTAGTTGTAGCACCTTATGATAGGGGAGGAGAAATTTTAAAAACTCCAGGTATAGTTATGGCTCAGTTTCCTCAAAATGCTGAAGAAATTGGTATGATTACATCATATATGTCACCAGTAGCTTTATGGGTTTCTCAGATTTCACCATATTTCGGTACATCTATTTATTCTTCTCCTGGTGGATTAATTGACGAAATATTGTATTATACTCGTGGTTTTGATACAATATTGGAATCTTCCATATTGATGATGTCCTTTATTATAGCTTCATGGCTGTCTATGAATTATACAATGAATAGAAAAAATGATGATAACGAAATAAGAGATAATGTTAAGAAGGCTATAGGGGATTCAGTAAAAGTAGCTAATGAAGTTAAAATAAATGATGCTAAATCCAGAGCCAGGCAATTAAGGAGGATAATTAATGGTATTGGTTCCTGAGTTTGTTCTCAAGCATCTATATCAATGTATTTGCCGGCAAGTTATGCAGGTTTGATTATCGGATTCATAGGATCAATAGCTATTGCTATGAAAAAAGAAGAAATTCATATACTTATTCTTACAGATTTAATTGGTCTTGCAATGATTTTTGTTGTTTCTGCTGTAGGAACTGATTTGGCTGAATCTCTGATTTTACCTGGTTTGGTAGTTGAACTGGCTGAAACATTGGCTATTTCAGAGATTTTACTTTCAAGGGAAATGCATATTATTGAACAGAATCCTAAAAGAAGTCTGCCTGAAGGCACTTCATTATTCCCGATTCCGTTTAATTTGGATTTGGAAATTATGACTACAGCACCTAATTTCATTGCTTTGGCTTTAATAGCTTATGGTATCTTTTTAACCGGATTTACTGGTGGTGCAGTAGCTGGTGGGGGAATTTTATTATATGCAATTTCTAAAAAAGCAAGAGGTTTGCCTGTTTTCACTTTAGAAGGACTTGGTGGAGTTTCAGGTATTGCTTGGTGTTTATGGATTATTGGTTTGCATTATTCTTTATAATGCCTAAGTTATGGTTATTAAGTTTATTCTTAGCGGCTTGTGGATTGTTATTAAAAGTAGCTTCAAAAGTTGGTTTAATTGGAGTGCTTATGAGAGAAGATATGAATAAGGAGTAAGTAAATATGGATTTTAGTACACTTGGTGGAAATTTATTGGGTACAGTTCCTTTTGGAGATATTGTATTGTACTTCACACCTCTTAATTTGTTTTTATTTGCTGTAATGTTGGGGTTTACCTTATTGATAGCTGTAAGTAAACCAGAAACACAAGTTGAAGCTACTTTCATGAAACTTGGAAATACAGATGTGAAAGTAGGTCCAAAAGAGTTTAAGCAAAGAAGATTTTTATCTGTAATCTGCGGTATAGCTTCTGCAGGGGCAATGATTACTGGAGATTTGTTTAACTTTACTTTGTTCATGGCATTAATTGGTATTGTGAATATTGGTATTGTTTCAGCTGTAAGGCAGGTTAGTGTTTTAAATTCTGCTTTTAATTATGGTTTAATAGCTATGATGTGTAGTTTGCCGTTATTTGGTGGAGCAGCTATTGTCCTTGCTTCTTCTGGAACATTGAGTTTGCTGGTGCTAAATCAAATGCATGCAACTCCGATGATGATTTTTGGTGCTTTACTGATGCTGCTTGGAATTTTGGGAGAGTGTGGTGTTGCACCATTCTTTGCAAGTAAGGCAGAAATGTTTAGAACTCCAGGTTCTCCATTTTTGGTTATTATTCATTTAAGTTCATTATTTGTTATTATTAGAGCAGTGGAGATATTATTATTAGTTTTATGGTAGTGAGAGTATGGATATTCAAAAAATTATAAGTATTATATTATTGGCAATCTCTACATTGGCTATATTGGCTGCTTTAATATTTGATATGGCCAGCTGGGCTGTGTATGTAATAGCTATTTTCGGAATTCCGTTTTGGGTTTTAGGTTTAGGTTTGTTGACAATGGCCAAACCGAGAAAAGATGATAAGGAAGAAAGGATAAAAGAACCATTTACAGGATATTAGTGGTATTATGAATTTGATGGCAGATATTTTAATTAATGTAATAATCGCATTCCTTGCAGGCAGTTTGCTTTTAGGTTTGCACAGAAAAGTCATTGCTCGTGTTCAGCTTAGACCGGGCCCTCCAATTATTCAGCATTTATTACATTCTTTAAAGTTCTTTTTTAAAGAATCTTCATTTCCAAAAACTGCTTCAATGCCATTTTATGTTGGTATTGTTGTTATTTTGGCTATAATTTGGGTTGTTGGTGTTATTGTAGGTCCTGTAGCTCATGATTCATTACTTATCCTGTTTGGTGTTTATGCAGTTTACAAAATTGTGGAACATAATTCCGGATCAAGTTCTGGTTCTCCTTATGGTAAACTGAGCTGTGTAAGGGCAGTTTTATCTGCAGCTACTGAACTTCCATTATTTGCAGCTATTGTTCTTGTTTATTTAAAAACAGATTCCATGAATATTGGAAAAATTATAGCATATCAGGGAGTTCATGGCCCTTTGGCATTTTCCATTCCTTTAGCTGCTCTGATGTTCTTTATGCTGATTATATCCAAGTCTCCGTATTCTCCATTTGGAATTACAAAAGGTAAAGATTTAATTTCAGGATTTGAAACAGAACACTTTGGATTCTTAAGAGGATTTATAATGTTTTCAGAGTCTGTTTCATGGTATGTGATGCTTTGGGTATTTTTAACAATATTCTTTGGACCTTTATCTCCGGTTTATTATGCTTTGGGAATGATAATTATAACATTTATTACTGGATTTATTAATGCTGTAACTCCAATGTTAAATCCGAACCATTCTGTTATGACTCAGATAACAATTGGTGCGGTTTGTTTTGTTGGAACACTTTTAATGATATTTGTATGAGGTTGAGATGATGAATGATAAAGCTACAATATATTTAACTTCTTTAGTTGGATTTGGTGCAGTGGTTCTTACTTTAATAACTACTTTCCTTCATACAACTTTAATTGGATATATGGTTATTTTAATGTTATTTTGTACTGCATTAATTATTTTAACTCTTAAAGGGCATTTTTCTCACCATATTGAGAATTTGGAAAAGTTATTTTTTGTCATAACTTGTATAGTGATTATATGTTTATTTATAATAAGATTTAGACCAGTTTAGAGATGATATTATGTTGGAATTTTTAATTTATTTACTTGCATTTATTATAGGGTCAATAATTGGATTATTATACAGTTATAAGCAGCATGGAGAACCTTTCATTGTTAAAGGTTTAAATGTTGTAATGTGTGTGGTTTCAGTTATTGGTTGGATGCTGGCAGTTAATTGTCAATTTTCTCAAGGTTTGATAGCTGTCGGTCTTCTTTTGGCTGGTTTTGTAATGGGTGAAAGACCTGGATATGGTAGGATAGAGACTTTAATAGGAATAATTGCTGCTGTTATTGTTTATTTGATAATGCATTTAATCTAGTTGTGATTGTATGGATAATGAAGCTAAACTTAATTTAATGAAAAAAAGAGTGATTGGAAGTTTTAAATGGCAGGAAGATATAATAATTCCTTTTTCAAAAGAATTTGGATGCACAACTGAAGATTTGGAAGATTTGTTTATGGATTTATTGGATATGTCTTCTTTAGAAGCATTACATGGAACATTGGAAATTGCCAATCACAAATGTTTACTTGAAAGATTGGATGCTGATTTAAGGTTGCCCTGGTATGTGGATGTATTGGAGTTATTGTCTGTAGAACAGGGTGATGAACTTAAAAATAAAGTGGCTAATGAGATTATTGATGGGAAATCTTATGATATTGCTTTAGATGAGGGTAGAAAGGATTTATTTAATTTATTAAAGAATATAAATAATGAATAGTATAAATATAATAATTAATAATTTTGAGAGGCTTATAGATGTTAAATGCTATTAAGGATGTTGTGAGGAAAAGCTCAATTCATGTTTGTATTGTGAATTGCGGAGGATGTAATGGGTGTGATGTTGAACTGGTTGCATTAACTTCTCCAAGATATGATTTAGAGCAGTATGGTATTTATGTTCATAACAATCCTCGTGAAGCTGATGTTTTATTATTGACTGGTGCTGTTACCGAGCAGTGGGTTGATAATTTAAAGAGAGTTTACGATAAAGCTCCTGAACCAAAAATTGTAGTGGCTGTTGGAAATTGTCCTCAATCAGGAGATGTATTTAATCAGGAAGGTGGAAAAGTTTATGCTCCTGCTTCTGATTTTATACCTGTTGATGCAGAGATACCTGGTTGCCCACCTAGACCTAGTGAAATTTTAGAGGCAATTTTAGCTGTAGGTCCACAGGCCATTGCTAATCGTGGGAGGGAAAAGAAATGATATTACCTATTGGTCCGATTCACCCATATTTAAAAGAACCGATAAGGCTAAAACTTCAGACTGAAGGAGAAAGAGTTGTTAAAGCTGAAATTGAATATGGTTATGTTCACAGAGGATTGAAAAAGATAATTGAAGGTAAAACTTGGCAAAAAGGTATTTATTTGGCTGAAAGAGTTTGCGGAATATGTTCTTATGAACATACTCAATCATTTGCAGAAACTATTGAGAGAATCTCAGGAGTTTATGCACCTTTAAACTCAGTTTTTAAGGGTTATTACAAATGAATTAGACAGGATTCAAAGTCATTTGCTTGGTAATTCTACATTTTTCAAATCTATTGATCATGAAACATTATATATGCAATCTTTGGATATAAGGGAATATGCAATGGATTCTATTGAACTGTTAACTGGAAATAGAGTTAATATGGGTTGGAATGTAGTAGGCGGAGTTAAAATGGATGCTGATGAACGTCATTTCAAACCGATTCTTGATAATCTGAAAATTATTGAAGAGAGAATTCCAAGATTAAGAGAGATTTATGCAGAAGGTCCTGCTATTGGAATGCGTTCCCGTAATGTTGGAGTAATGACTAAAAAAGAAGCTATTAAAGGAAAAGCTGTAGGCCCTATTGGAAGAGGATCCGGATTAAAGCATGATTTAAGGGAAGACCATTATACTTACAACGACCACTTTGATTTTAAAACCATCTGGAGAAAAGAAGGGGACAATTATGCAAGAACCTTAAACAGGATTGATGAAATACCTGAGTGTATCAGTTTAATCAGGCAAGCTATTGAAAACATGCCTAAAGGAGATATTCGTGTTCCTGTTGATATTAAATCAGGATATGCTGAATGGAGAAATGAAGCTCCTCGTGGTGAAGTAAGTTATATGATTGAAACCAACGGTAATTTAATTAAACATATTTCCATTAGGACTCCAAGTATTTCAAATATGGATTCCTGTGCAAAGTATATGATTAAGGATGTTGCTACTGTTGCAGATGCAGTATCCACTTATGCATCAAGTGATCCTTGTGTTGCATGTGCAGAAAGAGTTGCTATTACTGATAAAAAGGCAATACAACTACTAAAAATATTTTTGAGGTAAGGTAAAATGTCTTCTTTGATGTGGTATATTTATGATTTTGCCAGAAAAGCATGGGCACAGGGATTTACTAATGCCAAAACCAGTCCGGAAATTGTAGAAAAACCATCCAGATTTAGAAACTTTCCAAATGTAATTAAAGAATATTGTATTGGTTGTGGTGCTTGCATTTCTTCATGTCCGTCTCCAAATGCAATTAAATTAGTTCGTGATGAGGATGATGAAACAAAGGAAGGCGTTACTTATCCGATAATAAATAAATCTGCCTGTATCAGATGCGGTTTTTGTGCAGAAGTCTGTCCGACTGAACCTAAAACTTTAGAATGTGGGGGGAATCATTTATTGAAGCCTGAATTTAATATTATTCCTTCTAAAAGACAATTTATCATTGACGATTATCTTTGTATCAGATGTAAAAAATGTATGAAACAATGTCCTGTCGGAGCAATCCATGTTGAAGATGACGGCAAGGTTGTTGTAAATCCATTTAAATGTATTTCATGTGGAGAATGTCTTGATGTTTGTCCGGTAAACGGTGCTATGAAAGGAGTTTTCGTTGACAATATCCAAGATCAAAAAAGAGCTGATAGCTCAGGTTGTAACTTTTCTTGAAAAATACATTAACAATAAGGAAGAAGATTTAAGGTCCCTGAAAAAGACAGGCTTTTACAGTATAATTTCCCGCTTTCCGATATTTTTGATAAAGCATTGGAAATAATATCTGATGAAGAGATAGCTTTAGAAATATTAACTAATGCTATTAACAGACTTAAAATTAGAATTATTGACTGGGATAGTGAAACCTGCAAGAAATGTCAAATGTGTATTCCGGATTGCCCTACTAAAGCAATTTCCTTTGATGAAAAGAATGACACTATTGTGAGAAATGAAAATAAATGTTTACGCTGCAGTATTTGTTATCAGTCCTGTCCGTTTTCAACAATTAAATATTTCATTTCCAAATTCTCTTTGGAAGAGGATGAAAATGGTGAAAAGATAGTAAATGTTACAGTCAAAGCTTCAAATTTAAATGAAGAGGTAGTTATGGGTTGAGTGTTATGATTGATAGTTATACTAAAACTCCAAGACCTTTAAGGGATGTAGATGTTGAATCTTCAATTAATCAGAGCAAATGTGCAAATTGTACAGACAAGCCATGTCTTGAGTCCTGTCCGATTGGAGCAATATATGTTGATCCTAATGACGGTTTTACTAAAATAAAAAGTACCTGTTTTGGTTGTGTATTATGTCGTAATGCTTGTCCTTATGATGCAATACATATGGATGTGGATATTGCAGAACCAATTAAGGAAAACGTTCCAAATATCAACACAAAATTATGTAAATCCTGCGGGGCATGTGTTCAGGCATGTAAAACAGGTTCAATTAAAATTCATGCAGTTGACACTGGAGAAGCTTACAGTGTAATAAATCCTGATACCTGTGTCAGATGCGGATATTGTTTTAGAGTCTGTCCGACTGATGCAATTAAATATGGTCAGCTTCTTCCAAAAACAGTTAAAGGCGGAAAAGTTATTATTGTTAACCAGGATGTTTGTATAGGTTGTATGACCTGTACCAGAGTTTGTCCGGCAGCAGGTGCAATCAATGTTTCCAAAACTAATAAATTGCCTTATATTAATCCGGGATACTGTGCCAGATGTGAGGAGTGTATGCATTCCTGTCCGTCAACAGCTATTAAATATTCTTCACGTAAAAAGCATTTAAATTATATAGTGAGATTAAGTCTTATGACATGGTTTCTGAAATTGTAGATAAGGATATGAAAAGATTATCTATTGATTTAATTGGATTAAACGGTTCTCTTAAGAAATATCAAAAACATTATCTTTGGAATTTGATGATGCTGATTATGAGGATATATTCAATATAATGTCAATGACATGATGAACAGAGAGTTGAATTTAAGTTTAGGGAAAATATTGAAATTAAAAAATTCGGCAAGCTGTTTGAATCTTATTTGATAAACCGAGGCATTGAAGTATTTGACAAAAAATGTATTGCATGTGGTGAATGTTTAAACAGTTGTCCGACTGGTGCAATATCACTTGATGCTCCAAAACCAATTGTCATAGATGAAAATAAATGTGTTTACTGTGGAAGATGTGTTGGAGACTGTCAGTTTGGAGCAATCCGAGCTTATGATGATTATTTCCATAGTAAAGGATGTGATTTGTTCTTCAGCAGGTCTGATCTGAAAGGCCAAAGGGAAGCTGACTTTTCATTGGCCAGTGAGAAATGTCAAAGCTGTGGAATTTGTGTTAAAAATTGTTCGACTGATGCATTGATACTTGAAGGGGATAAAGTTACTTTTAATGAGAAAAACTGTATTTATTGCAGACAGTGTGAGGCAATTTGTCCTGTAACTGCAATAAAATTAGTTAATTTCAGGTGATTATGTGTTTGAAAAATCATTTATTACAGACTGTGAAGGTCCATTAACTTTAAATGACAATGCTTTTGAGTTATGTGCACATTTCATTGAGGATGGAGATGAATTATTTAAAATTCTTAGTTTATATGATGATTATCTTGTAGATGAAGTTAAAAAAGATAATTATAAAGCAGGCAACACACTGAAATTAATTTTGCCATTTTTTGTTGTTGAAAATCTTAAAAATGAAGATTTGATTAATTTTTCACGGGAACATATCTATGTAGTTAACGATTCAAGATTTCTATTAAAATACCTTCAAAGTGCTATGAATACTTACATAGTTAGTACTAGCTATGGTCAATATATTGAAGCAGTATCTAATTTTATGGAATTTCCATTTGAAAACACATATTATACTGATGTTGATATGGATGTTAAATCTTATTGATGAAGAAATACTTAAAATTGCTGAATTTAAAAAGCAGATACTGGAAAATCCTAAAAATTATGAGCTGTTCGATGATATTTTCTTCAGTGAAATTCTAAAATGGGGATTTATGAAAATATTAAAAATATTGATGTTATTGGCGGTGAAGGTAAAAAATTAGCTATTGATGACATAATATCCCGTGACAATATCAATATTAATGAAATTCTCTATATTGGAGACAGCATTACGGATGTTGAACCATTGAGATTTGCCCGTGAGCATGACGGAATCAGTATATCTTTTAACGGTAATGATTATCCGTTAAGGGAAGCTCAAATAGCTATCGTATCTCCAAGTGCAATTGCAACAGCAGTAATAGCTAATATTTATGCTAACAATGATAAAAAGCAGTTTTAACTTTTATTGATGATTATAATAATTCAGATAATATTAAAAAGTTATTTGAAGATTATAAAATTGATTCACAAATTAATGAAGAATTTTTTAGAATATTTAAAAATATTAAATATCCACTTATTAAAATAGTTGATTCGGATAATTTTGAAGATATATTGAAAGAAAGTATTGAAATGAGAAATCGTATCCGTGGCGAAGACGTTGGTGGATTAGGTTAATAATTATTAAGAAGGTAATATAATGAGTTATGAAAAAGTAGAAAATACATTTTTTGAAGCTTTTGAAGGCCAATATGTAAGAGCTTTAATAACCGGCCCTACTAAAGAATTAGTTGAAAGAGCAGCTTATGATTCAACATCCACTCAAGTGCTGTAATCGGAAGAGTTGAAGGTGGAGTTGAAGGATTCTTAGCAAAAAGCGAAACTCCTGACGGCAGATACGGTGCAGTAGTACAATACTGGCTTGGTGGAGATAATGTTGAAAAATTCGCATTTGAATTATCTTACAGGATTAGACAGGATATTTTAGTCAAACCATTTATGAGGGTTTTTGATTATCCTGATGAAAAAAGCGATGAATATATAGAAATGATGGATATTGTCGGACATTGTGGTGACGGCTATGAATGGACTGTAGAAGAATATGGTCGTAAATTGATTAATGTTCCAATTGCAGTACCTGATTTCCAAATTGAAGAAAAATTATCTTTAAACAAAGGTACTATGGGAGGCAACTTCTGGTATTTGTGTGAAACTCAGGAAGCTGTTTTGGAAGGTGGAAAAAAGAGCTCTTGATGCAATTCAATCAGTTACTGGAGCTATTGCACCATTTGACATATGTTCTGCAGCTTCAAAACCGGAAACTAATTATCCTGAAATCGGACCTACTACAAATCATGTTTACTGTCCTTCTTTAAAAGAGCGTTTAGGCAGTGAATCTAAAGTTCCTGGTGAAGTTAATTATATTCCTGAAATTGTAATTAATGCAGTAAGTGAAGATGCAATGAATGAAGCTGTAAAAGCAGGAATTGATGCTGCTTTGGAAGTTGATGGTGTAATTAGCATATCTGCAGGTAATTATGACGGAAAACTTGGAGACAAAAATATTAATTTATTAGATATTCTAAAATAAGGTTTTAAAATGGAATTTTTAGACAGTGACATTAATGTTGATGTAATAGGTTTTGGAGCTTTGAATGTTGACAAATTGCATACAGTAGAAAATATTGCATGTAAGGATGAGGAAAGTTTCATTAAATCTCAAAAAGATACTCCTGGAGGATCTGCAGCAAATACTGTAATCGGGCTGGCCAGATTAGGATGTCCAACATCCATAATTGGTAAAATAGCTGAAGATGATGACGGGGATTTGATTGAACTGAATTTGGCCATGAATGAAGTTTATACTAATAATTTGATTTATGCAGATAAAGGCAACACAGGTAAAGTATTAGGTTTTGTTGATGAAAAAGGCGAACGCTGTCTTTATGTTGATCCTGGAGTTAATGATGAAATAGTACTGGATGAAATTAATTTATTGAATCTTTCAAAATGTAAAATAATGCATTACACTTCCTTTGTTGGCGATTCATTCAAGACTCAAATCGAACTGCTGGACAAACTTAATGATAATACTTTACTGAGCTTTGATCCTGGAATGTTATATGTTCAAAAAGGATTAAAAGAGTTAAAGCCGATTTTGGATAAAACAGATATTTTGTTAATTAATGAAAATGAATTAAGATTATTGTATGAAGATTATTACAAAGCTATTGACTGTGCTGATGAATTGTCTGTAAAAAGAAATAGCTGTTCATATTTTGGATGAAGGTATTCAGACTGTTGTTGTTAAAAAAGGTTCCGAAGGTGTTTTTGCAATTACTGATAGTGAGGAATGTGATGTTGGCACCTACGAATGCAGTGTTGTTGATACAACAGGTGCCGGAGATAGCTTTAACAGCGGATTTTTATACGGTAAATTAAATGGTTATTCTCTTGAAGAATCTTGTAAAATTGGAAATTGGGTGGCTAGTAAGGCTATTGAAGGTTTTGGAATGGAAAAATTCCCTAATTTAAAAGATTTAAAGGAATTTATAAATTAAATAATCTTTATTAATTATTAAAAACAAAAATTAAATTTAAATAAAAAATTATTCAGTTGGTAAGAGTATGAATATATCTTTTGATAAGCAGATAAGTAGTTTGGAGCGTGAAATTCTCTTAAAATCTGTGGAAATACATGATAGTGGGGATGATTTTCAGTTTGAGTTAAATAAATTCTTTTCTCAAAAAGAAATCATTGCTATAGCACCACGTTGTATAAGATGTAATATGTGTGTTGACCAATGCCCGGTTGATGCTATTGAACCAGCTAATATTTTTAAAATAGCTAAAATCACTCCTGATTGTGTTAAATGTGAAATATGTGTTCAAACATGTCCTGTTTCAGCTATTAAATTAATAGACAATAAAGTTTCATATAATCATGATGAAGGTGATGAAGCTATTGAATATAATTTAGCTAGTATTAGTCGTCCTCATAGAGTAGTTAGAATGAATGATATTTTTATTGATTATTCTGATCTTGCCAATTACGATAACTGTGCTAAATTTTGCCCAACTGATGCTTTCACATTGGAGTTCAAGTCCTATTTTGAAGAATTAGGCATTGATGTTGATATTGAACTGGAAAATGATGTATTGTATCCGGTCATTAATAAAAAGTTATGTATTGGATGCGGGGCCTGTGTTCAATTTTGCTGAAAATGACTCTGTTAAATTAGACAGAACTATAGGACCTATTGTTCACACTAAAAATCTTGAAATTAATCAGGACGAATGTGTTAACTGTTATTTGTGTGAAGAGAACTGTCCTGTGGAAGCTATTTGGTTAGACGAAGAGAAAGTGGTATTGAATAATGATAAATGCATAAGATGTATTAATTGTACAAGTCACTGTCCTGTTGGGGCGTTGAACTTTGTTGAAATTGACTAAAGGGGTTGTTTTATGAAAGGTAAAGAGTTAATAGATAAAAAATTTGTATATATAAGTCCTTAGGACAGTGTTAAAGATGTTTCTACCACCATGGAAAAAATACGTAGGTTCACATGCCCTGTTGTAGATGATAATAAACATTTGGTTGGATGGGTAACTTCTTTTGAAATTACTAAGGGGTTGCGTGAAGGTAATGATAAAATTAAGGAAATCATGAGTTCCTATGAAGAAATAACTACTATCAATGAAAATGCACCTTCAAGACTTGCAGTTATAGAAACAGCAAACAATAAATTTGTTACTGTACCTGTTTTAAATGATGATAATCAGGTTGTGGGAATGATTCGTGCTTGTGATATTGTAGAACTTTTGTCTGCACTTTATGATATTAAAGTTTACAAGTTATATGTTGCAATGTGCAAACAGTTAAAAGGTGTAACCTGGGATGAATTAATGGCTGCAGCAGCTATTGTTTCTAAAAGGGCAACCGGTAAAAAAAAAGTAAAACCTGAAGATTATGAAGCAACAATAAGGGAAGCTACTTTTGGTGAGGCTATTTGGGCAACCAAAGGTCTTGAAAATTTCTTTGCAGGATTAATATCTGTTGGAGAATTGGTAATTGCCCGTAAAGTAGGAAAAGCTAGAAAATAAGATATTAATAGTTTAAATATTATTAATATCTTTTAAATAAATTTTATCATCACAAATGGTATCGATTAAGTCTAAGTCATGACTTACAATAAGTAATCCCATTTTTTTTTTTTTAATAATTTTAATAACTGAATCCAATATTTGCACCTGTGTGACTGCATCAAGCATTGTTGTCATTTCATCAGCTATTAAAAACTTTGTTTTCGGATTCAGTGATCTTAAAACAGAGTATCTTTGCAGTTCTCCACCTGAAAGCTCACTTGGATATCTGCTCATCCATGACTGCTGAATACCAAATTCACTTATTAAATCATCACTGACATTCCAGGATTCTTCTAAAATATCTTTCATTTTCCATTTTGGATTCATTACTTTTTCAGGGTGCTGAAAAATTAATTGAACAGGGCAAAATCCATTTTTAGGAAGTATCTGATTATCCAGATAAACTTCCCCATCATATTTTGGAATATAATTAGATAATATTTTACACAATGTTGATTTACCCTTTCCGCTTTCTCCAATTAGTCCAGTAATTTTATCGCTGTTTAATGTGATATCCACATCTTTTAAAACATATTTTTTTGAAGAAGGATATTTGTAGGTTATGTTTTTTCCAATTAATTCCATTTTATTCCTCCTGATTGTATTTAAAACATCTGATGTTGTTAATTAAGTTAGGTCTTTTTTTCATTACAGTATTCTAAAGGAGAATCACACCTGTCATAGTACGGACATCCGTTTGGAATTTCTCCGTGTAATGGCTGATGCCCTTTAGTTAGTTTAAATCCATTTTTAGGCAATGCTTCATATAATGCCTGAGTATATGGATGTAATAAGTTTTTACCTTCTTTAAAGTCTTTTGTATCAACTATTTCAATTACAAAACCGGAATAAAATATACAAATTCTGTTGGCAACTTCTAAAGCTGCATAAATGTCGTGAGTAATTAACAGTACCCCTACATTGTCATCAGCCATCTGTTTTAGATAATTTAAGGTTTCTTTAACTGATTTTTGATCTAATCCTGGAGTTGGTTCATCAGCAATTATTAATTTAGGGTTTGAAAGAAGAGCTGTTGAAATTAAAACACGTCTTGCCATTCCTCCGGATAATTGGAATGGGTACATATTGTCAACATCTTCACTTAATCCGTATTTTTCAAATATTTTTCTTTGTTTTATTTGTTTTTCACGGCATTCTCTTCAGTTTCACATTCTCCAATAACCTGGTCAGCTATTTTCATTAAAGGGTCTAGAAAATTAACGGACTGTGGAATTAATGAAATTTCTTTTCCCCGAATTTCTTCTTTTGCTTTTTGATTTAAAACATTTCCGTTATATTTTATTTCTCCATTTAAATCAGCATTATCAGGTAAAATGCCTAATATTGCATGTGCTAATAAACTTTTTCCAGATCCACTTGAACCTAATACTGCTAAAATTTCTCCTTCTTCAATATCCAAGGTTAAATCTGTAATTACTTTAAGATTTTGCTGTTTTAATCCTTTTGTGTATTGTATAAATGAGATTGATACATTATTAACGTCTAATAGTTTATTCATCTTGACACTTCCTAGTTATTTGCACTTGCCGGATTAAGTAATTTTTTAATATTTTCTCCAACTATATCAAAGAGCAATACAATTATTAATAAAGATAAACCAGGGAATAGTGCTAACCACCAGTTTCCAGTTGCAAGATATTTCATTGATTCAGATAAGATAACTCCAATAGCAGGTTCGTGAGGAGATAATCCGAATCCTAAAAATGTAACACTGGCTTCGTGCATAATTGCATGAGGAAAATTAATATAGTTCCAACTATTATCTGACTTACAATTAAAGGCAATATCTGTTTTGTAGCTATCCAAAGTTTAGATTTTCCAAGGTTTTTAGATAGTTTTACATATTCTGAAGTTTGAATCTGTTTTATTTCAGCTCTAAGAACTCTTGTTAGGGATGTCCAGTGTGTCAATGCAACACCGACAGTAACTCCAAATGCCCCTCCTCCTAATGCAATTGAAATAAGAATTATTGCCAATATGTGAGGCACAGACAGGAATAAATCTACAATCCATGAAACAAAAGTGTCAAAATATTTGTTGAAACTGGATAATAATCCAAGAATCACTGCTATTATACTACTTAATATTGATGCAACAATTCCAATCTGGATACTTAATCCTAATCCTTTTAATGTACGGGTAAACATATCTCTGCCTATCCAGTCAGTACCGAATAAGTGTTCAAATGACGGAGCCTGGTTCATTAGCTGGAAATTTGTTTTAATATCTCCGGGATTTATGGATAAGCTGGTAATTATTACTAAAACTAAAAGTAATACTATTAAAGATATAGTCAATAATGTTTTTGTTCTTAGATTCATATTTAATTTTGATGTTTTTTTGTTTTTATTGACCATCCTCTTCACCTTCTTTAATTCTAGGGTCTACAAAGTTGTAAATAATATCTGCTATTAAATTACCTACATAAACGAATATTGCACTGAATATGACAATTCCCAATAATAATGGAACATCACTTCTTAAACCTGCTGAAACTGCAGCCTGTCCAATTCCGGGATATGTAAATACTTGTTCTACAAGAACTGCTCCTCCAAACAGTTCACTGAAACTTAAAAATTGCAGTGTAATTGCTGGTAAAAGAACATTTCTGATTCCGTGTCTTTTAATAAGTGACCATCCGTGTTCTCCTCTTGCTTTTGCAAATAAGAAATAATCACTGTTCATTTCTTCAATTAACTTATCTCTGGTATACAATGCAATTTGAGCTACACCTAAGATACTTAATGTAAATGCCGGTAAAATTAAACGGTTTAACCATTCCCATATAGTTACGTCCTGGCTTAAACTTCCAATTGGAACTCCAAGTCCTGAAGGGAACCATCCAAGCTGAATACTGAATACCATTAATATAATTAATGCAATCCAAAATGTTGGAGCAGACTGTAAAATGTAACAGTAAACTTTGATTGCTTTGTCAATCCAGGTATCTTTTTATACCCTGCAACAATTCCTAATAAAAATCCAAGAACTCCTGATATTGCCCAGGATGCCATCATTAAGATTAATGATGCGAAAAATTTTTCTTTAATAACATCTATAACAGGTATTCTAAATATTAATGAATTTCCTAAATCACCATGAATAATATTACTTAACCAATTCATTATTTTGGCAGTTATAGGTTCATTAACACCCCAATAGGCTTCCAATGCTGCAACTTGTTCTGGACTGACAATCATATTACTGATATAAGTCTTTACAGGATTTATTGGTGATAAATCGACCATTATAAAACTGATTATAATAATTGCAATAAGTAGGATGATAAATCTTACCAGCCGATATCCTAAAAATTTGAGTATTTTTTCATGATTTGACATAATATCGTTGTCCAAAAAAAAGTAATAAAATGATTTTAAATGATTTGAATCATTTAAATCATTTTTCTATTGATGAAACACGTTTCCAGTCATATATGTTTCCAAATATGTCTCCTCCGTGAGGTTGTAAAAGAGCAGTATCGTTGGATATGTCTAAGCTGTCATCTACGAAATATCCGTATTTGATTTCACCGATCCATAACCATGATGCGTCACCTTGTGGTGAAATACCATGACTGCCGTCCCAAACTGCATTAGACCATTCGGAATATGAACTTTCACGTGATTGTTTAAATGCATTGTCAATATGTTGATCAATAACACTGTCGTTTACATATGATGGGTTATTGTATCCAATACCTGCCTGGGAACTGTGGTATTCTGACCAGATTGTTGACGGGTCAGTACTTCCGAATCCCCAGACAATTGCCTGTGAATTTTTAATTCCATCCATTTCATCCCAATTAGAACCAATAGCTTTTACTTCAATACCCATTTCTTTTGCTTGTTCAGAAACAGAAACTGCAATTGCTTGTCTTTCAGGAGCATCAGATGAGTAATATAATTCGAAGGATGCTTTGGTTCCGTTTTTCTCACGGATTCCGTCACCATCACTGTCAACCCATCCTGCTTTTTCCAAGGTTTCATTTGCTTTTGCAATGTCTCCGTCTTCAATAGCAGTTGCATTGTTTGCCCATGGTAATTGGTGAGCAATTCCATCGTAATTAGGATATCCTATTCCGTTTAATGCACCTTCACAAAGGTTGGTTCTGTCAATACCATAGTTTAGAGCTTTTCTAATTGCGATATCTCCAGTTACATTGTTACCTACATCTCCACCGTCAGGATTCTTTTCACCAGTATTCATTTTAGTTGGTAGGGAAATTCTCTTACATCAATAGTGTCCATGAGATACATAGTGTATCCGTCAACATTTTCTTTTGCATAAGCTAAAGGTACAGCAGATACATCCACTTCTTTATTTTTAGCAGCATTAAATGCGGCTTCATTTTGAGCGAAAAGAATAGTTAATTTTTTGAATTCCGGTTGGTCCCCATAATAATTGTCATTTCTTTCTAAAATTACTTGCTGACCTTTATCCCATTGAGCAAATTTATATGGTCCTGATCCAACAGGGTTACTTCCATAAGTTTCATTGTTGTAAGAATCAGAAGGTACTATACCAATATATGCTAATTTATCTAGGAAAGTGGAATCTGATTTGTTTAAATCAAACTGTACTGTAGTTGGATTTACTGCAGTTGCACTATTCATATTACTTAAGTCTAAGCTAGCTCCAGTTTTTTTAGCTTCATTATATGTAAATGCAACATCTTCAGCATCTAATGGTGTGTTGTCGGTAAATTTAACATCATCTCTTATTTGAACAGTGTATGTTTTATAATCATCACTTATGGTATAATTAGTGGCTAAATCATTTTCATAACTCATATTTCTGTTCATTTTTAATAAAGTACTTTGTATTAAAGGTTCTGAATAATAGTTCCAACCTAAAATCGGATCAAAACCAGATTCTGGTTCCTCCGTGACTGTAAGCTGCAACTACAAGTTCGTCATCAGCACGTTCTACATGTGACTGTCCGAAATAAACAGCACATCCTATAATTATAACAATAATTACAAGTATTGCACCTATAAGATATTTTCTATCCATTTTTTTCACATTTCGTTTTAATTATTAAAAAAGTAGCTTGTTAGTAATATCAATATAATATTTAGTATGATATAATAACAACCTAATAATTTTTATTATCGTAATAATTAATAAGGTTTACTAAAAAAAAAGTATTACTAAAATGCTTTATTCTGCCTAAAAGTATTAAGTATTACTTTTTTTTTTATTTTTTAGGGTGTCCGCCAAAATTAAATTTTGGTTGACTTGTTGATTTTTTTAAAATATTGTTACATCGAGTTTTAATTGATTTTTAATGGATGTGCTTTCGCAGAAATCTTCTAAATCTTCGGTTGTGTTTTCTATTTCTTGTTTAATATTATATAATCGTATTAAATTGTATGCTAGTGCGTCTAAGTTTATTCTTTCTTCTGTTTTTACCATTCCGATGACTACTTCTTTTTCTATTTGAATTGTTCTTTGAATATTCCAAATGGTCCTTCAACACTTGATCTTTTGGCATATTCATCTTTATATTCTTGTTTTTCCATTTTTTGGTTCATTGCTTTTTGCATTTCTGAACCGTATTCTGTGATGGTTTTGTGTGTTTGTGAGGATGAACAGCATTTATTTCTTGCAGGACAGTGTTTACATGCTTCATAATTATTGTAGAGTCTTTTTATTTTGTCTGGTTTTTCTGGGTCTTTGTGTGGTTCTATATATTTTGCAAAAAAGTGTAAGTAGTTTCCTTCTGGGCATTTGAATGCGTCTAATTCATAATCATATTCAAAATGGTCTTTATGATATGGATTTGGGTTTAATTTTCCTATTTTTTCTTTGGATTGTTTTCTATTTGGTATTAATCCATCTATTTTTTTATCCGCCAAGTATGATAGACTTATTTGGTTTAAGTAGATTGTGTCTGCACTTATGTATTTTGGTTTGGTGTTAATGTTTCGTATTGCTCTTTCTGCGATATTTGGTAGTTCATAATGGTCTGTAGGATTTTGTGTGACGTTTATTGCACAGATTAATTTGGTATCGTAATCGACTGCAGATTGGATATTATAGGCAACCATGTAGTTTCCTTTCTTTCCTTTCATAAATCTTGCTTCAATATCGTTTACTGGTATTCTGTCTTGTCCTGTGAATGTGAATTGTGTTTCTATTCCATATAATAGTTCTAATTTGTCTTCATCATCCATGTCTTTCTTTTCGAGTAATCTTTGGGCTGGTTTATGGAGTTTTTCAAGAGATTCTGGGTCAATTGGTCGTCCTTCGTAGTAATCGACCAATATTTGTGTTTCTTTTTGGTGATGGTGTTGTTGTTGGAATTGTATGCTTTTTTGATGGTTCCATCAATGGCAACGTGATTAAATTCAGTGAATCCTTCATCAAAGGCCTTTTTAAGGTCATTTGCAATAATACTTCAAAATAATGACCGTATTCTCTTCTGTATCTTTGTATTGATCTTTCAGAAGGTCGAATATCATCACACACGTATTTAAATATGTCATGGTATCTTGCCATGTCTGCGATTATTGATGTTCGGTCGATATGTTGTATTTTAGCATAAATAAGTAATTTTAGCATTGAATCTACTGGAAGGGAGCCTCTTCCTTTCTTTTTCTTAGGCTCTTTGATATTTAAAAGTGGAAAAACTTCTTCAACAAATTCTACGACAAAACGAGAAATATGATTGGCTGGAACATTCCAATCAAGTGTCTTTATACCTAGTTTTGCTTGATTCTTATCAAACTTTCTTTTAACCATAAATAACAACACCAAAATAACTTATACTTAATATAAAATATGTACAATCAAGTATATAAATTTAACTATCTTAAAATCATCTAAAACAAAAAATAAAAATCAAATAAACTTAAATATCAATTTATAAAATAATTAAATAGAATAAAATGAAATAAATAAAAATTTACAATAATATAAGAAAAATAATAAAAATTAGGCTAAAAAATTATTTGACGAAAAATCAAAAATCAATTTTGGCGAACACTCTTTATTTATATATTAAGTATTATTTTTTAAAAAAATAAGGGAGTATTACTTTTATAAGCTTATTTTAGCCATAAGTATTACTTTTAAAAAAAGAGTTATAATGAATAGTCACATTCACTGCATTTTTTAGTTTGAAATTTAATTACTCCGCCGCATTGTGGACAGGTCCATTTTTCACGGTCTGAATCTGTTATTTTGCCAATACCCATATTTTTTATTCTTTTGGCACTTTCAAGTGTATTTAAATCATATCTTTTGATGTATTTTTTGCTGTGTTTTTTCATTTGAGGGCATGGAAATTCACTGCACCATGCGCAATAGCTAAAATTCTTTGTATCAAAGCAGGATTTTATTTTGCATTTCAAACTGGCTTTAGTTTTTCCGTCATCACCTATTAAACATCCTGCACACGGATTTTGATATCTCTCACAGCTGATGCAGTTTATTCCGCAGGGAGCCAGCAGTTTTGAATCTAATTTATCGGGCATTTTCATACTTTTCATCCTCATTAATATTTATATGGGATTAATTATAAATAATTCGTTAACACTCAATACTAATTTTTCTTTATATGTTTAACCATAACTTTATAAATAAACAAAACAAATATTTTATTATCGTTGATTTATTGACGATTACATAACTTTTTTCGAGACAATGTCTCATGGATGTGGCTTTTTAAAAAAGCTGAACAAAAGGTGTTATTATGTATAAATATATTAGAGATGCATGGAAAAACCCAGATGAATCCTATGTAAGGGAATTAATGTGGGAAAGAGCTCCTAAATGGAGAAGACAATCAGCAGTTCAAAGAATTGAAAGACCAACCAGGCTTGATAGAGCTAGAAGTTTAGGTTACAGAGCTAAAAAAGGTTTCGTTTTAGTAAGAACCAGAGTAAGACGTGGTGGAAGAAGGAAATCTCGTTTTATCGGAGGACGTAAACCTAAAAGAATGGGTGTAAACAAAATTACCCAAGCTAAATCCATTCAAAGGATTGCTGAAGAACGTGTAGCTAAAAAATACCCTAATTTAGAAGTATTAAACTCTTACTGGGTATGGGCTGACGGTAAATATAAATATTATGAAGTTATCTTAGTAGATCCACAAAGTCCTTCTATTGTTAATGATGAAAAAATCAATTGGATTTGCTCCAAAAAACACACTAACAGAGCTCTCAGAGGCTTAACTAGTGCTGGAACTAAAGGACGTGGATTAACTTCCAAAGGAAAAGGTAGTGAACAAGCAAGGAGAAAAAAAAATAAATCTCCTTTCTTAATACCTTTTTTTGATAAAATGATTCATAATATCAGATTTAGAGAGTTTGTTTATGAGAGTGAAAATCTCGATGAATTAACTCAGGCCATCTACAACATATTTCCAGATGCTGAAATTGAAGTGAAGATGCAGAAGGATTAATGGAAGATAAAATCATTATACTCTCCGGTGTTGTAGATAAGAAAAGACAAACAAAAGCTTTTTTAATTTACTTTTAGAATTAGACCAAAATCAACTTGATAAATTAAATAATGATTTGGAACGCAAAGTTGATGATAAAGGAAATTTATTTTTACGATTATCTAAAGAAGATGCAGTTGACGAAAAAATTACAATTGTAGATTCTGGAGATTCAATTCATCTTAAAGTTAAAATAGCAGCATATCCGGCTAAAAAGGAAATAGCTATTAAAAAAGTTCGTGAAGCTATTGAAAATAACTGATTACATTTATATATAACTTATTTTTATATAATAACCAATCAATTAAGGGAGTGGTTATATGAAAGGATATGCGAAAGTTGTATCACTTATGTTCTCTCTACACTTATTTTTTATAGAATTTTTAATAATTAAAGATTTTTATTCGTATAAAACATATGATATAGTTCGCAACCTTATCGATTTTCAGCGCTGAAATTCCCATATGAAATTTTTCAATAAACTTTGAATGTAGTTTAAAACCTAATGTTTAATTAAATGCTTCTGAATGGATATATTCCATTTTTTTCATAACTATTCCTTAGCCAGTTGGAAAATATTGGATCAGTAATCTGATATTTGTCATTTACATATTCAATTAAGTCAAAGTCGAGCAGGCGATTCAATGGCCTATTAAGTGATCCGCTAGTAACTTTTAATGTGTTGGCTATTTCAATTCTTTTTTTTTTAGGATTGTCAAGTAAAGAAATTATTATTTTTTGTTCTTGAAATGTTAATTTAGACCACATGAATACAAAATGTACTGCAAGATATTCGATTGAATCTTTAAATAACTCGATGATGTTATTTTCTGTTAAGGTTATGTTCTCCGGAAGAATTTTTGCAAATATGTTGATGTAATATGGTATTCTCGAGTACATTTGTAAAATCTTTCAGATGCATCTTCATCCATTTGTATGTTCCTTGGAAGTGATTTAATATAATCTATGGTGGTCTGCTTTGAAAACGGGTGGATTTCAATTGTCAGTATTCTTCCTCCAAATGCTCCTCTTTTCCATTTAAATCATTGATTAAACTGTCCTTTAAACTCATACTGCCGCAAAATAGGTATGCAACATTCCTTTGGTTTTGAATGAAGCTACGCATATACCATAAGAATTTGTCCACATTGTCTAAATCTTTAATCAATTGGATTTCGTCAATGAAAATGAATACTCCTTTTAATTTGTCACTGTTGTCTTCATAAATTTTTTTGAGGCAATTCCATTACAAAGTCCGCTAATTTTGCATAATTGTCCTCACTTTCAAAGACTAGTATTGATTGTGTTCGTAAGATAAAATCTTATCTATTTTGAATTTATTTGTTTTGAAGTATTTTTCTATTTGTTTGCCAACTGTTTTTAAGCCAAATTCCTTTGAGGATTTTATTATTGAGTCATAGATTATTTTGATTATGCTGCCTCGTGTCAGGTTTTTTTGTTGGTATGCATTGCTTCTTGACAAATCAATATCGACAACTAAATATTCTCATCGAATTTATTTTTAATTTTTTTGATGAGTGCTGTCTTTCCCACTCCTCTAATTCCTGTCAACAGTATAGTTGGTGATGAATTGAATTCAGTGCTACCCAATAAATTTGACAACATGTTAATTTCATCTACTCTATTGTAGAATTGTGTTTCGGTTAAATTTGTATCTGTAATGCTTGCAATTTCATCCATATGTGGCCCTCATGTAATCCAATTTGCATTATGTGTTGTAGTATAATGTACTTTTAATTATATAATTAATTTTTCATTAGGTATTGTAGTATAATGTATTTTTCATTATATATAATCTTAATTATTTTCATACAAACTTCAGCTACTAAAAACTCTAATAAAAAGTTTATTTTATATAAAGAAATCTTATAAAAATACGAACATTTCGTATAAAACGAAACTTGTTCTCAAAACTTTGATTTGCTGATGTGTTTTTGACATTAACAATAATGATATATATCTTTAAATTTAAAATATTAATTAATTAAAATTATTCGGAGAGAAGTATATGAAAGATGAAGTTTTTTATGGAAAAGGAATTCATGAACTTGAAGGGGAATATCCTGACCTCTACGAGCTTGTTAAAAATATAAGTGATGTAGTTTACGACGGATATGCACTTGATTATAAGACTCAAAAATTAATAGCTATTGGAATTACAGCTTCAAGAGCAGATCCAAGAGCTACTAAAAAACAAATAAAAAAGCGGAATGAAAGAATTGGACATTACTAAAGAAGAAATAATGGATGTTTTAAAAATTGTCCTTTTAACTTCTGGAATGCCTGCTTTCAGTAAAGCTGTTCAAATTTTAAATAGTGTTATCGAAACACAATAATTTTATTTTTCAAGATTTATTCTCTGCGGTGCACTGTAGAGATTAAATCTGTTATTTCTAACAAAACCAACCATTGTTATATTGCCTTTTTTAGCTATTTCATATCCTGAAGCTGCAGGTGCTGCATTGGATATGATGATTGGAATTCCTACTCTTATTACTTTTATAAGCATATCTGCAGGCATTCTTCCGCTGTATGTGATGTATGATTGTGTCAAATCATATCCTGATTTAAAAGCAGCTCCAATGACTTTGTCTACAGCTACATGTCTGCTTACATCTTCTCTTATGATGCTTTTATTTTTATAAATTAGCTGAGCTACATGAACACTGCCGGTCTCCTGCCAGATTTTGGCATTTTCTTTTAAATTTTCCATATCTTTTATAATCTGTGTTGCATCAATTTTTAAAGTGGAGTTGTTTGGAGTTACTGTTTTTAACTGGGATCTTATTCCTCCGGCATTGTCTGAATTTACTCCCTGATATTCAAGTAATCTGCAAACGCAGGCATGTTCGCACTCTCCTTTTCTTTTTTTTTGAACTATATCGTCCTGTTCAAAATCCTCTTCAGAAGTATGGTTAAGACGAGTTTTAACTAATACATTTGTTTTACTTACTTTAATTTCTTCTATATCTTCATTTGTTTTTATTAAACCTTCTCCAAGACAATATCTGATTGCAAAGTCATCTAAGTTTTTCGGATAAACTGAAAACTTTCTTGGAGGTAGGCAGTCAATAAATAAGTAAGCATACTCGTCTTCAACAGTTTTTTTCTTCTGTTTTTTCATAATTTCCATCTTTCCATTTAATTGCATCTATTGTTTTGATAAATTCCATATGAACTCCCTCTTATTAGATATTATTAACAATTGTTATATTTTAAATTATCTGTTTTCATAATTGTTTTTTTAGGTATACCTAACATTTATATAATATAACCAATATAAGTTTTAGGTAGACCTAAATAATTTAGGTTTTAATTAATAATATTTTATAACGGAGGAAATAATATGGAAGAATACATTGATAAAGTAATGGAACATAAACATGCATTAATTTTTGTTGGAGGAATAGCTGCAGCTATTGCAGGTAAAAAATCCTTGAATCTAAAGCAGTAAAAGAAGGATGTACTAAGGGTATGGCTGCTGTTTTTAGCTGCAAAAAAAAAAAGATGCTGAAGAATGTTACCAGGACATGGTTCAAAATGCGGAGGACATTGTTGTTGATGCTAATAAAGATGATAAAAAAGCAATTTATGTTGAAGATGACGAATAAGGTTTAAAACATGAAATACCAAGTAATGTATAATAACGGAACTCGTATCAGAGTTCGTTCAGGCCAGGCTGCCTTCACCAAAAAGGAGGGTTATGGTATTTCTTCATTGCTTTTAGAAAATAATTTTATTAAAAAAGTTTTCACATCTCATAGAAACGGAAGTATTTTAATCTATTATGATGATGTTAAAAACAGAGACAAAGTCTTTGCAGCACTTGATAAAATAACTGAGGATGATTTGGTTGAAGTTGAACCTGACATGTACATGAGTTCAAATGAGTTAACTAATAATTTTTGGGTTAGTTTATGGTATGCTTGTGAGAAGGGTATTAGGTAAAATTGTATTGCCTATTCCAATTAGGAATTTATTGACTGTTTATAGAGCTACTAAGTATATGTGGCATGCTTTAGACAGTTTAACAAGTTTCAGAGTGGATGTTGCTCTACTTGATGGTGCAGCAGTTACCGGATCACTTCTTAAAAGAGATTTCGATCCGGCAAGTTCTATGATGTTTTTATTATCAATTTCCGATTTGCTTGAAGACTACACATTACAAAAAACAAAAAATACTTTAAAAGAAAGTTTAACTTTAAATATTGATACTGTATGGGTAGTAAATGAAGATGGTGAGGAAATACAACAACCTATATCCCAAATTAACAAAGATGATAAAATTAAAGTTCATATGGGTGATGTAATACCTGTAGACGGTAAAGTTGTTGACGGTGAAGGAATGGTTAATGAAGCAACCATGACTGGAGAACCATTGGCTGTCCATAAAATGCCTGGAAAAACAGTTCATGCAGGTACTGTTGTTGAAGAAGGTAATCTGATTGTTCAAGTTTATTCTTTTGATAAAGAAACCAGATTAAATAAAATTATAAATCTTATTGAGAATTCAGAAGAATTAAAAGCAGATGCTCAAAGTAAAGCAGAGGAATTGGCAGACTCTATTGTGCCATACAGTTTCCTTACAACATTCCTTACTTATCTGATAACAAGGGATACTACAAAAGCATTGTCTGTTTTAATGGTTGATTTCTCATGTGCACTTAAATTAACAACTCCATTATCTGTTATTTCAGCAATGAAAGAAGCTTCAGATAATAGGATGATGGTTAAAGGTGGAAAATTCCTTGAAAAATATGCAACTGCAGATACAATAGTGTTCGACAAAACAGGAACTCTTACTAATGCAACTCCAAAAGTTGTTGATGTAATTTCTCTTGGAGATTACTCCAGAGATGAAATTTTAAGAATGTCTGCATGTATTGAAGAGCATTTTTGCACATAGTATTGCTACGGCTATTGTAAAACAGGCTGAAGAGAAGGTCTAAAACATGATGAAGACCATAGTGAAGTTGAATATATTGTAGCTCATGGTATTGCAACAAGTTATAATGGCAAACGTGCTGTTATAGGAAGCAGACACTTTTTATTTGATGATGAAGGTGTAGAAATATCCAAAGAAGATGAAAAACTCATTGACGAAAAAGTCTGTGAATATTCGGTTGTTTATTTGGCTATTGATAATAAACTTGAAGGTATCATATGCATTAACGACCCTGTAAGAAAAGAAGCCAGGGATGTTATTGAAGAGCTTAAAAAATTAGGTATTGAAAATGTTATCATGTTGACTGGAGACAGTGAAAGCGGTGCAAAAAGCAGCGCTGAAGCATTGGGCATAACTGAATACCGCTCACAGGTGCTTCCTGAAGATAAGGCCAGTATTGTTGAAAGTTTAAAAGAAGAAGGCAGAACTATTATTATGGTTGGAGATGGAATAAATGATTCTCCTGCATTGGCTGCTGCTGATGTGTCTGTTTCAATGAAAAACTCTTCAGATATTGCCAGAGAAGTTGCAGATGTTTCTTTATTGTCTGATAATTTATATGATTTAATAACACTTAGAAAATTGAGTGTTGGTATGTTAAATAAAATAGATACTAATTATCACAGTATAATTGGCATTAACGGTTCTTTAATAGCACTGGGTATGTTTGGAATTATAACTCCATCAACATCTTCATTGATACATAATTTATCAACTATGCTTTTAGGAGCTTTAAGTACACGTTCTGTATTAAAAGAACCAAGGGAAATAGAAGTTAATGTAGTAGAAACTGCATAAACTTCTTATTTTATTTTTTAAGCTATTGATGTAAATATTGTATATGACATCAGTAATATAAAACAGATTATCCCCGGATTTAAAAGGATTGTACTTACTGGATTTTTTAGAATTATTTCTTTTTCGCTTCCGTCAAACCGGCTTTTATCGAAATACTTGATGGAATAAATCAAACCCATAACTGTTAATCCTAAAGTTATTAATATGTATAAAATAACACCAAATGTGCTTGTTGGTGAAATCACACTTCCGTTAGCCAAGTCCATTAATGGTTGTGAGACAAATAGGCTGACAACTGATCCTATGAAATTTATAATCATATGTAATCCTATTGTATATTTGATTTGTCCTGTTTTTATATAGATTATTGCAAAAAATCCTCCAAGAAGGAATGCATAGAAAAACTGATTTAAATTCCCATGGAAAAATGCGAATAATAATCCTGAAAGAAGTACTGAGATTGTACCTCCGTATTTTATAGTTCTGTCAATTAATAACTTTCTGAATATAAGTTCTTCAAAGATTGGAGCTATTGTGGTTATTATAATCAAGTTTGCAACTAAACCGGAATTGTTTATCACATCATTAATAGGATTGGCTACCTCATGCTGTATCAGTGAGCCGATTCCTGAAGTTATAATAACTCCCATTATATTTCCGATCCACATTAAAAACATTGTAATTGATATGCATATTACAAATGTTTTAACGGTCATTTTATGTTTTTCAAGAGTTTTTTGCTTCTGTTTTTCTCATTATATAAATAAATATTGGTAAGGGTAAGAGATAAGTCCAAATAGCTGAGAAAAATGTCATCATTGTTTGATTAGATAAAAGATTTGGATTAATTATGCTTATAAATAATCCGATGAATAGATTTAGCACCAATACGATTATTCCAAGTGCAAAATAATTAAATCCAATTTTTGAAAAAAATCTTCTATTTGCTTCCAAAGCTACACCTCACTTTTATTTTATGTAACATTTATTTTACCTTTTGCAATATATATACCTTTGGATACAATTTTGATTTGTGATTATCTACTTAAAATCATGTGAAATATTTATATAAAAATACAATCAATATTAATAATTGTAAAAAAAAAATTTTATGTAAGTGATTTAATGAATAAAGATAAGTTCACACCGATAATTTTACCAATTTTAATTATAATTATCTGGTATATCATAACTTCTGTTTTAGAGTTAGTTAATCCTTATTTCTTACCAAGTCCAGGTAGTGTCTGCAATTCTGCATGGAATATAATACAATCTGGAAAACTTTTTGTTGATACTATGGATACTTTATTTAAAGTATTTGGTGGTATGATTCTTGCATCTGTTGTAGCTATTCCTTTAGGAATATTGCTTGATGGTATAGCAAGTTGGAAACTTTATGTAGTTTTGTAATCAGTATATTAAGGCCAATACCTCCGATAGCTTGGATTCCATTTTCAATATTGTGGTTTGGAATCGGAACAGCTCCTGCTATATTTATTATTTTCATAGGCTGTGTTTTCCCGATTCTTATTTACACAATTGATGGAGTTAAAAGAACCGATAAAGTTTTAATTGAATCTGCACAAACACTGGGAGCAGATGATAAAACAGTACTTACACAGGTTATTTTACCTTCTGCAGTACCGCCTATAGTTTCCGGACTTAAAGTTGGTGTGGGAATAGCTTTAATGTGTACTATTTCTGCAGAGATGATAGGTTCAAGTAGCGGTTTAGGATATTTAATTTTAACAGCTACAAATTTATTTGATACAGGTACTACTGTTGTGGGTATGTTGGTTATTGGTTTGATTGGTTTAATCCTTGATTATGTCTTCGGACTTATAGAAAAAAGAGTATTCTGGTAGGTAGTTTAAAATGGCAATTGAAATTAAAAATATAAATAAATCTTTTCATGGCCGCGGTTTGGATCATGATATAAAAGTTTTAGATGATGTTAATTTAAATATTGAAGATGGTGAATTCGTTTGTCTTTTAGGCCCTTCCGGTTGCGGTAAAACAACTCTGCTTCGTTTGATAGCTGGTCTTGACCAACCGACTTCAGGGGAAGTTATAGCAGATGGTGAAGTTGTTAAAAAACCGTCTGGTGATAGGGCAGTTATTTTTCAGCAATATTCCTTATTTCCATGGCTGACAGTTTTGGAAAATGTGATGTTCGGTCTTAATCTCAAAAAAGACAGAACTAAAGAGAAAAAATCTTAAGGCTGCAGAAAGATATCTTGAAAGTGTTGGTTTAATTGACTTTAAAGATAGTTATCCTCATGAACTTTCAGGTGGTATGAAACAAAGGGTTGCAATTATTAGATCCTTGCTTAACCATTCACCTATTTTGCTTATGGATGAGCCATTTTCTGCATTGGATATGCAAAATAGGCATATGCTTCAGGAACAGCTGATTGGAGTTTGGAAAAGATTTAAAAATACAATTGTTTTTGTAACTCATGATGTTGATGAAGCGATTTATCTTGCAGATAAAATTGTTATAATGGATAAAAATCCGGGTAAAATTAAAGAAGTCTTTGATGTAGATATGCCAAGACTTAGAAAAAGAGAATCCGAAGAATTTATTAAAATTCAAGAAGAAGTACTTGATAAATTAAATGTGGAAGATTTCTAATAGCTATAATTTAGCTATTAAAGTTCCATATTTTCCATTTTTATACTTTCGTAAGTATATTCTGAAGCTTTTAAAATACTTGTTTTCAAATCGTTTTTTGACTTAAATAACTTACAATAGCTGCTGAGAAATTACAGCCGCTGCCATGCACATTATCTGTTTTCAGTAATTCCTGTTTAAATGTACTGATTTTTCCATCAATACAGGTGATATTTGTTCCGTTTAGATGTCCGCCGGTTATAATGTTATTACAGATTTTTCCTAATTTTTCACAGGCTATTTCAGCTTTTTCTTCATCAGCAATTTTAATCCCGGTTAATTTTTCAGCTTCAGAAACATTTGGAGTTGTTAGGATGGCTTTCGGAAGTAAATACTTAAGCAGATTTTGACTCAAATCATCTTTGGCTAATTCTCCTCCGGATGTTGCCACCATAACCGGATCAACAACAGCTTTCAGATTATATTCTCTGATTTTTTTTAGAAACTGTTTTGATGATATCTTTTGAATATAACATTCCTGTTTTGATATATTCAACATTGTAGCTGTCTAAAACTGCATCAATTTGTTCTTCAACATAGTCAGTTTCAATAGCTTTTAGGGAGTACATCATTTGGGGGTTTTGGGCAGTAAGTGCAGTTACAATTCCGGTTCCGTAAACACCAAGCGCCTGAAATGTTTTGATGTCTGCAAGGATACCTGCTCCTCCTGAAGGGTCTACTCCAGCTATTGACATTACAATCATTTAACTGCCTCTTGTGACTTTCAAACGTTCGCTGCCGTGTACTGATTCAACATTTATTTTCAGTTCTTTTAAATAACGTCTGGTTTCAGTATTTTCACCATGAACCATTATTTCCCCTAAATCTTCAGTTGTATTGACGTCCAAAGCCATAAATAATGAGTCATGAACTTGTGGATTCAAGTTTTTCCTGTCAGCAGCATTTACATGTTCCTTATAGCTGAAATCTCCGAATTTGGTTCTGATAGCCAGTGGTTTCATAATTATAGTGTTTGTTCCCCCACCTTTTGAAGGAATAATAATGAAATCAAGCTGTTTGCTTGAATCAATTACCATTTTAAGGTTGGTTTTACCGATGAGTGGAATGTCGGACGGCATTATGATTACTTTTTTGGTTTTGCCTTTACAATATTCCATAGCCTGTTTTAATGCTTTATTTAAATTTGAATTGTCATTTTCTTTCAAAACACTTAAATTTAAGCTTTTGGCATAATTTAAAACATCTTCATCAGCACTGATTATAATTATTTTATCAGTATATTTTCTTAAAGTATCAGTAACATCTTTAAGCATGACTTTTAGAAGGTTTTCCCTTTCTTCTCACTTAAAAATGGAGATAATCTGGTTTTACATTCTTTAAATTTACTGACAGGTATTATTCCATAAATGTCATCCATAGTTTCATCTCTAGTATGTTTTAGCAATTAATGCAACATATTTTGCATCTTCGTCACTGAGTATACATTTTTTGCCTGCTTCTTCAAGCTCTTCATAGATACCTAAAACTGAATAACCAGTGATTTCTTCTATTTTCTCTCCGCAGTCAGTGTCTCCGCACCAGTTGACTGCTACAACATTACCTTCTTCAATTAGCTTTCTGACTTCATCAATATCAGATGCAAATTTGATGTGGTCTGTGTGGAATTCTTTTGCACTTTCAGCGAGATTTTCATTTAACTCATCAATTAAACGGATTACATTGCTTACGAGGTTTTCATCTAAATCAAGTTCGATTTTTTCCAGCTGGTCTCTACGCATAGCTATTGTCTTGTTGTTTTCCAAATCTCTAGGGCCTAATTCAAGTTTTATTGGAGTTCCTTTTAATTCCCAGTCATAGAACTTTTTACCTGGCCTGATGTCTCGATTATCAATGTTTACACGTAATCCTGCAGCTTCAAACTCTTTTTAAGCTCTTCACATTTAGCTAAAACTTCTTCTTTTCCTTTTTTAAATAAAATAGGAATTATAGTTATTTGTTTTGGTGAAATTTCAGGTGGAAGACGTAATCCTTTTTCATCTCCGTGAATTCCAATTGCAGAAGCTATTACCCTATCAGATAAACCTGCGCATGTTTGATAAACCAGTTTATGTTCTCCGTCTTTATCTTCAAAGGTTATATCAAATGTTTTTGCAAAGGTTTGACCTAAATTATGGATAGTACCGATTTGCAGGGTTTTTCCGTCAGGCATAATTGCATCAAATGCCATTGTATAGTCTGCCCCTGGGAATTTATCCCATTCCGGCCTTTTTGTTAAAGTATATGGAATACCTAATGTATCAAAGATTTCTTTATAGTTTTCAATATGTTCCTGAACCTGAATGTCTGCTTCCTCTTTACTTGCATGAGCAGTATGTGCTTCCTTAAAGGTAGTAATTTCACGAACACGAATAAGTGGTCTTGTATGTTTTGTTTCATATCTGAATGTATTTACAATCTGATAATATTTCAACGGCAAATCAATATGGGATCTAATCCATAGTGAATACATTGGATAGATTGATGTTTCACTAGTTGGTCTTAGGGCTAATTTTTCATTTAATTGTGTTTTACCTCCATGAGTAACCCAGTAAACTTCATCTTCAAATCCTTTTACATGTAATCCTTCTTTAGCCAGTTCTGCTTCTGGAACAAGAAGTGGAAATAAAACTTCTTCATGATCACGGTCATATACTTCTTTTATCAAATTTGTTGTATATTTTCTTATTTGGAAACCGTAAGGCATCCATACAGCCATTCCTTTAATAGGATATCTTGAATCAGTTATATTAGCTTCTTCTAATATGTCATGAAACCATTCACTAAAATTTTCCACCATATCACCTTAATTAAATTTTTTATAATAATTATATATCAGTTGTTAATGCCTATTAAATCTATTTAAAGAAAATTTTTTACAGCCTAAAATAATAAGTTATTTATAACTACTAATTAAAGATATACAAATGTATATTATGTTTAGGAGATATTATGAATACTAGAAAAATACAAATGCCTCGTGAAGTATACATCGGACCTGATGTTATATATGAAACCGGCGAAATCTGCATGGATTTGCATTTGGACAATAAAGTTTTGGTTCTAACAGGTCCGAATACATATGATATTGCAGCAAAACATGCTATTGAAAGTCTTGAAAATCAGGATATTGAAGTGGATGTTAAAATTGTTGAAAAAGTATCATATGATTCAGTAGAAGAAGTCAGTGAAATGATTACTCCGGGCACTAATGTTTTAGGTGTTGGGGGAGGAAAAGTTATTGATGTAGCTAAATTAGCTTCATATGATAAAAACGTATTTTTTGTTTCAATGCCGACTACTGCTTCACATGACGGTATTGTATCTCCTTTTTAGCTTCAATAAAAAATCCTAAAACTTCAACATCTGCTAAAGCCCATGCACCGATAGCTGTTATTGCAGACAGTAAGATTATTGCAAATTCACCTTTCAGATTATTGTCTGCAGGATGTGCTGATTTAATCTCAAATTTCACAGCTATTAAGGATTGGCAATTGGCTCACCGTTTAAAAAACGAGTCATATAGTGAATCTGCAGCTTCATTGTCTATAATGTCTGCAAAAATGATTACTGACAATGTTGACAGTATTAAACCTGGTTTGGAGGAAAGTGCACGTCTTGTTGTTAAAACTTTGTTTAGCAGTGGAATGGCTATAAGTATTGCAGGTTCCAGCCGTCCTGCTAGCGGATCAGAACACACATTTTCCCATGCTTTGGATAAAATTTTAGATAAACCCTGTCTGCATGGTGAACAGTGCGGTGTTGGAACTATATTGATGATGTATTTATATGGTGGAGACTGGAAATTTATTAGAGATAGTTTAAAAGCTGTTGGAGCTCCAACATCTGCTAAGGAATTGGGAATTAGTGATGAAAATGTCATTGATGCATTAACAATGGCACATACTATTAGACCTGAAAGATATACAATTTTAGGTGATAACGGTATATCTGAAGATGCAGCTTATGAGTTAGCTCTAAAAAAACTGGGGTGATAAAATGATTACATTAATTGGTAAAGATTTGGCAAAAAAAGGGTAATGAGTTTATTTTTTATGGTTCTGTAGATGAATGCGAAAATTGTAGATTTAAAGCATCATGTGTTGACTCTTTAGAAAAAAATAGGAAATATAAAATCATTGATGTTCGTGACAATGAACAAAAGTGCCCGGTTCATGCTGAAAATACAGTTATTCCAGTGGAAGTTGACAGATCTAACATAACATTACTTTCTTCATCAAAAAGTATTTTTGAAGGATCTACATTTTCCTATGAATCTGCCGACTGTGATGAAGAATGTGAATATTATGATTACTGTTTCCCTGAAGGACTGGTAGACGGAGACAAATGCATTGTTTTGAAAAATCATGGGAAACATAAAGGTGAATGCAAAAAAGGATATAAACTTAATAAACTTACATTAGGTTTTGTTATTTAAAAAATAAGGATATGATAAATATGAATCTTAAAAAAGAAGCAGGTTATAAAGCAGCAGAATATGTTACAGACGGAGACATTTTAGGGCTTGGAACCGGATCTACAACTCACTATTTCATTGAAGCAGTAGGCAAAAGAATAGCTGATGAAGGAATAAATGTCATGGGAATTCCTACTTCATTCCAGTCATTACTGCTTGCTAAACAGTGGAACATACCGGTTACCAGCTTGGAAGAGCATGACATTGATTTGGCTGTTGACGGTGCAGACGAAGTGGATAAAAACCTTAACCTTGTTAAAGGTGGAGGAGCAGCTCACACCAAGGAAAAAATTGTGGATTACTCTGCAAAACAATTTATTGTAATTGTAGATGAATCAAAATATGTTGAAGAAATTGGAAACTTTCCGGTACCTGTGGAAGTAATTCCTGATGCATCACGTGTGGTTATACAAACTTTAGAGGACATGGGTGCAGAATGTGAAATAAGAATGGGTGAGCGTAAGGACGGACCGGTTATAACAGATAATGGAAATTTTGTCATTGATGCCAAATTTGAAAAAATAGAAAGCCCTATGCATTTGGAAATAGATTTAAATTCTATTCCAGGTGTTGTTGAAAATGGTATTTTTACTCAGATGGTTGATAAAGTCATAATTGGTACTTCTGAAGGTATAAAAAAAAGAATTGTGAAGGTGTTATAATGCCAATACCAAGTGGAATTCCATATGATTTTAGGGAAATAGCTAATAAAATGGCTATGCTTCTGGGAATTTTAATTGTAGTTTATGCCCTTTTATGGATTTTAGCAGAATTGAAATTGATTCCGGTTGTTTTATTTGCAATATTTCCACAAATAGTTCTTCTTTTAATAGGAATATTCATTGTTTATATAGCTTATTCTAGAAGAAACAGTTACTGATTTTAAAATTATTTTTTTAAAAAAAAAAAAATTAGAGGTTTTTTAACCTTTCTTTTTATGCTATTTTTATTGTGTTTCCAGTTTGGAAATTGTTCCAGTAGGAAGTTATAATGTATTCACCACTCATTAATCTGATTCTTAGGCTTGCAATCGTCTTCATTAGTGATTCTGTGATAAAATACACCATTTACATTAAATGATACTGTTTGGTTAGCTAATGCTTTTCCTTGACTGTCTAATGTTTGTGCAGTGAAGTTGCTGCCGTCTAAGTATTTCATGTTTAAGTCTTTAGTTACTAATGTTGGAAGTACAGTGACTTTGTTTCCAATATCCAAACCATCAAAGATAGTTGTAATAATATAGTCACCAGGTCTCAAATTAATAGCCAAACTAACTACACCATTAGAATCAGTAGTTCTAATATAGAAAACACCGTTGATGTTAAATGTCACATTTTTATTTACTGCTAAAGATCCGTCTTTGTTGTAAATAGTTGCCTGGAATCTGGAAGCATTTAAATAATATTTAGTTAAATCACTAGTTTCAATTAAAGATTTAACATCTATACTAAATCCTTGTTCATCACCAGTAACTGGATTATATGCAGTTAAGATATAATGGCCTGGTCTTAACATGATATTTAGATTAGGTTCCATAAGCATTGGTTTGTCTGGTGTAGAAAACACCGTTGATGTTAAATGTAACTTTGGTATTTGCCAATACTTTTCCCTGACCGTTTACAAAGGTAGCAGAGAAATGAGTTCCATTTTGATACATTTTAGTTATGTTATTACCATTTATAGTTGATAAAACAGTAATTTTAGCATCTACAGAGTTTGCTCCGATTGTTTTATTTCCGGCATAAGCGACTGTTGCAGTATATACTCCAGGTCTTAAATTAATGTTCATTTCAACAACACCATTTTTATCAGTGGTTTTTTTGTAAGAAACACCATTTATTGTAACTGTAATTGGAGTATCTGCTAAATTATATCCTTTGTTGTCTTTTAAAGTAATATGTAATTTGGTTCCATTTTTATAATACATGGTAATGTCATCAACGATAATAACCGCTTTTGGTTCTTTTGCAGAGTCATAGTAAGTTCCCTGTGCTTTGTCAGGATCTTGGTATTTATTGTCTGCCTGAACAATGTAGTATGGGAATGATGGAAGGAATGGTAATCTGTCTAAGTTGTAATTATTGTTGCCGATGGTTACATTGTAGTATCCGCCACCAACAATTATGCCTATTCTGCTTCCACTTAATGTGTTGTTGAATATTGCTTCATTACCTGAACCGTATGCAGTTATAGAGCTTAAAGTACATTTAATAATAGTGTTATTGTATACTTTGTGTCCGGAAGAGTGCATAAGGTAGATTCCTTCTTTTGAACCGATGATGGTGTTGTTGAATACTGTTACGTTTGGTCCGGTTCCGTGTCTTATGTCAATACCGTGGTTTACAGCATTGGTAACTGTGTTATTTGCAATAATACTGTTAGCTGATCCGAAGTTTATTAATCCTGTTGTGTATTGGTCATGGATGTTGTTATTTGCAATAACTGCATTTTTATTATATTGTAAGAAAATACCCCATGATGATCCTTTTACATCACAATTGGTAATTGTTATGTTTTTATTGGATTCTGAGTAAATTGAAGTAGTTTTATATTCGTCAGTAGTTGTACCAACAGTATTTGGATTATATCCTGGAGCTTTTCCAACGATATTCAAATCAGATACAACTGCATTATCGGTATTGAATAAATACAATACTGAGAAGTAAACACATCCATATCCTCCTTCATTAGTTTTTTTCCATACTTTTAAAGGAATATTGGAGTTGTTAACACCTTTTGTTTCATGTCCGATTAATGTTGCATTATTTCCAAGTATTTTAATGTTTTTATCAACATAAATACAGATATTTTCATAAATTCCGTTTTTCTCAAAGGATAATGTGTCTCCGTCTTTCATTGAATCAATCATTTTTTGAATATCTTCACTTGCAGTGCCGACAGGAACAGTGTAGGTAGTTCCAGTAGGTTTTAATATTCCATTATAATCAATTACAATATCTTTAGGAGCTTCAATATCAATTTTATTGGTGTATTCTGGAGAATAAGTGCTGCTGTCACTATAAGTTCCAACACTTTGCGGACTTTGATATGCAGAATCTGCGATTCCAACATAATATACAAAAGTAGGAGGGTAAGGTAAATTAGCTAATTTGTAATTATTTTCACCAATGGTAATATTTGAAAATCCTGAACCCAATAATACTCCCATTCTTGATTTGAACATTGTATTATTGTATATGTAAATATTAAAAGAACCATAACAGGTTATTGAACTGATGGTACAGTTAATAAGGGTGTTGTTATATACAGTATGTCCTCCGGAATGCATAAGGTAGATTCCTTCTTTTGAACCGATGACGGTGTTGTTGAATACTGTTACGTTTGGTCCGGTTCCGTGTCTTATGTCAATACCGTGGTTTACAGCATTTGTAATTTTATTATTTTTTATTATGCTTTTTGCAGATCCAAAGTTTAAAATACCGGTTGTTGCCTGATTTTTAATGGTATTCTGATTTATTGTAGTATTTACACAAGTCTGTAAATAAATACCCCATGAAGATCCGATTATGGTATTGTTGATTATTTCTAAATTTTTGGATTGGTAAGCGTAAAGTACAGCATTGGAATAAGTTGTGCTGTTTAAACTAACCATAGTTAATCCGTTAAGTTTTACATTTGATGTTTTAAGAATATAAACAGTTGCAAAATTACTTATTCCGTATCCTCCAGTTTTTGTTGTGTTTTTTAACAATATCTGGAATATTTGTATTGTTGATTCCCGGTGTTTGATAACCGATTAATTGTGCACCATTACCGTTTACAGTAATATTTTTATCAATATATATGCAAATGTCTTTATATTCACCTTTTTCAAAATTCAATACATCCCCGTCATGCATACTGTTTATAATGTTTTGAATAGTTGAACTATTTGATCCAGTATGAACAGTATAATTTGAAGATGTTGTTATTTCTCCATAAACTGCATCATTTGCTATTGGACTTGAAGCGCTGTCATCAGAATTTGCATTGCTTATGTCTTCTGCAAAAACAGAGCCTGAAGATAAAATAACAATTAATGATATGAATATGGATAATATCAATCCTTTCTTATTCATTATTCTACCTCATTTAATGATATTAAATACTTGTTAGGTACTTAATGATATATCGTTTGTTTATAGTTATGATAAATATTTCGATTTGAATTTTTAATATATTTGCTTTAAAAGTATGGTATAATTGTTATTTTTTGTTTAAATTGTTTATAAAGTGCTAAATTATTTGAAAATATTTATATGCTTTGATTTCCATATACAAATTTAATCAATATAATTATTGATTTATAATGTATGTTGATGGTAGATTGATATGGTTGAAAAAGAAATATAAAAAACTGTTAAATCTTTTTATCATATGTCTTTTAGGTTTAATCCTGATTTCATCTGTCTACGGAGCTGATGAATTACAATACAGTAATGATGACATTGTTATGGGAACTACTATCTATGATGTTTCTTCCGACTTATCCAATGATGACATTCAATCAATGTTGGATAATGCTGGACAGGGAGATACATTTAATTTTGTTAGCAAGGAATATAATGGGATTTCATTAGTTGTTGACAAAAAAGTAAATATTATCTTTAATGTTAACAGCACGGTTTATACATCTGGAGAGCTGTCCAATAAAGCTCAGGAGTTAAATATTGATAAAACTTTTGGATTTTATTTCACAAAAAATAGTGCAGGCAGTGTCTTATCCGGATTTAATATTGTAGCTGCATCATCAGATTATGGAGTTATTGTTGATAATTCGGACAATACCATTATTAGGGAAAATTCTATTGTCGATGCCGGAAATAATGTTTTGGTTAAAAACTCAAAGAATGTAACTTTATTTGGAAATGTTTTAAATAATGCCAAGGAAAACGGGCTTCAGCTTAAAAATGTTTCCAGTTGTTATGTAGCCAATAACACAATGATGTTCAATGGCAGATCAGGAATTGAGATTTATGATATTGATAATTCCAATATAACTTCAAATTATTGCTGCAATAATAGTTTTAACGGAATTTCATTATACGGCAAATCTTTTAACAATTCCTATACTCATAATTTCCTTAATTACAATACAAATGGTATTTATATAAATTGTCAGTCCTGGGGAGATGAAATTAAAGCAAATACTATGATTCACAATATTCAAAACCCTGACTGTGAATTGGGTGGTTTTGAATCTGGTAATGGTCTTTTATTCGGGGATGCATATAGTGCTGTAGCTAATAATGGAGTTTATGTGTCATATAATTCATTTGCACATAATGAAAACTTCCAGGCTAAAAATAATCCTTTACAGAATATGATTACATTAGGTCCGAATTTTTTTTTAATTCTGATGACCCTGAAAACACATTTGTCTGCCCGCTGTTGCTTGCCAAAATCTTAAGGTTAAATGCAATATCATTACCTAACGGTATAGGAATTCAAATGGTTGAAGATGATACTCCAGTAAAAGAAGCTGGAACTATTGCAGTTCAGGTTGAAGTTGACGGTAATATGTATACTGCAACTTTGGAAAATGGTAAGGCAGTAATTAAAGTAGATCCTAATGTTGACCACCAAGTTGAAATTCAGGTTGGTGGAGAACATAATCAGGAAATTAAAAAAATAAAGCAGAATGTAATTTCTTATAATAAAAAAGACGATTCAGGTAATGGTGATTCTGGTAAAGATGACAACATGGGATCTGACGGCAAACCGTCTGGTTCTGATGGTGATAACTCAGGTAATAAAACTGGTGACAGTTCTGGTTCAGGAGATGCTTCTGGTGAGAGTGGTATTGCAAATATCAAAAACTCTGATGAATTTTCACAAAATCTTGGAACAAATAGTTCTGATTACTATCAGAAATATGAATCTTTAAGTGGTAAAGATGCTATGGCTAAAGGAGATCAAAGTGCAGCAAAATCTTCAGACAGCAGTGGTTCTCCAAGTGATGACGGTTCATCAAAAGAAGGAAAATCCTATGAGCTAGTGTCTCCAAATAAAATATCTAAAGTAATTCAAAATACATCAGGAGTTATTATTCTTGCAATAATCGCTTTATTGGTTTTATTAATAATAGGATATAAACGTAAAAAATAAAATGTGATAAACATTTTTTCATTTTTTTTTTTTTTTTAATTTTTAAATACTGGTTTTATATAATATTTTCATAATTGGAAATATTAGGTTTAATTTGGATACAAATAAACTAAATGATGATGTAACCTTAAATTTTAAAACTATGATGATTAAAAAGGTTAGTTATATATAAATAACTATAACTGTTAAAAATAGTAGTATATATAAATAACTATGACTATATATAGTAATAGTTATTATTTTTTGAGGGGCAAAACAATGAACGAATTGCAAAATAAATATATTAGAAATCAAATATTGTCAGTACCTATGAAATTAAATCAGGAGTTAACACACAAAGATAAAAAATTTAATAAACGTTCTGATTATGATAATATTATAAAATATATTGATAATTTTCTTGAAGGAGATAATATAAATCGTTTTCTTGTTTTACCGGGGGTACGTGATGTTGGAAAAACAACTCTGCTATTTCAGGTATATGAATATCTTCTAAAAGAAAGAGGATATCTCCTGAAAATATTTTGTATTTTTTTCTTGTGATCGATTAAAAAAAATAGGTAATGTTGATATTTTTAGTGTTGTCAATTCCTATTTAGAAACATATCATAATTCAATAATTGAAACATTATCTAAACCAGTATTCATTTTAATTGATGAAGCACAATATGATAAAGAATGGGCATTAAATGGAAAATTAATATTTGACGGTACTAAAAATATTTTCATGATTTTCAGTGGATCATCTGCACTAAAACTTTCTTATAATCCTGATGCTGCAAGAAGATTATTAAATATTCCAATTTACCCGTTAACATATTCAGAACATTTAAAATTAAAATATGGAAATTTTAAAAATGATATTTCAGAGTCATTAATTCAAATGATTTTTGACGGAAATGTGCAAAATATTGCAGAGTTAGAAAGAAGAATAATTAATATATATTCAAGTTTTTCAAACTATGACATGTCTGAATGGAAAAATTTCTTAGAATTTGGAGGTTTTCCATCTTCATTTTATCAAAATACTAATGATATAACTAAAAAAATTGTTGATATGGTGGATAAAGTTGTTACAACGGATATGGCCAATATTGAAGGTATAAATAATGATACACAATATCTTGCTTTTCAGATTTTGAATTTTTTTTGCTTTTCAAAATCCCGGTGAAGTTTCAAAAGGTTCTCTTTCAAATCATTTTGATGCCAAGATTGCTTTAGTCACTAAAGTATTAAATATTCTTGAAAAAACACAATTAATATTTCATATTGAACCGTTTACTTCATCAGTAAAACGAACAACAAAACCTTATGAATATTTTTTTTGCAACATCAAGTTTAAAACATAATCTTATATTAAATATAGGCAATGCTGCCTTTGAGGATGAAACAGCATATATGGGAAAACTGCTTGAAACTTATGTAGCTTTAAGTTTTCATGATTTGGATAATAAAAATCACATAAATTATAAAATATACTATGATGACAGCAATAAAAAAAAGTAGTGGGAAAAATGTTGACTTTATTGTTCAAAGAGGATTAGAAAAACCTATTCCAATTGAAGTAAGCTGTGGTAAAAGGATAAAAGTCAAATTAAACGTGCTATTAGTACATATAATTCTTCTCATGGTATAATTATTTCAAATACCAAATCAAATATTGTCAAAGAAGATAATATTATTTATTTACCTCCTGAAACATTTGCATTTATGTAATATATTACAGGTTATTTTATTTAGATTATGAATTTTTCTTAATTTTTCGAGTCTGTAAAATTTTACAGGTTTTATTTGTTTTTTAATTTTTAAATACTAGTTTCATATAATATTTTTTTAATGCTAATTGAAAATATTGAGATTAATTTGGATACAAATAAGACTTTTGAAATTATTGATATAACATCTAAAATCAATGAAATAATAGCTAATTCCAATATCAGTAATGGAATTGTAAATATATTTTCCAAACATTCCACATCAGCTATTTGTGTAAATGAAAATGAGGAAGGTGTGCTTGAAGATTTGGAATTTGTGTTATCTAATATAATTTCCAATAAATTTAGTTATAAACATGATAATATTGATAATAAGGCTGAATCTCATTTAAAATCATTTTTACTTTCTTCTAGTGAGTCTGTTCCAATATCTAACAATAAATTAAATTTAGGAACTTGGCAGTCAGTATTTTTTATAGAATTAGACGGGCCAAGACACAACAGGATAATTAATATAACTGTAATCGGAGAATAACCATGAATAACTGGGTTTTATTTTTAATTGTAATTATGGCTGTTGGCGGTGTTTTGATAACTGTTGAGCAAACAGCACAGCCTGGTGAAGATTCACAAAGCATTTCAGTTAACAATTCTTCTCAGAATAATCCTGATGTAAATTACTCTGAAATTGATGTTCAAATGAAAAAACTGTGGTATTGATAGGATAATTATCTAAATTGTCTAATAATTGGAAAAATTGTTTATAAGTGATTTATCTTTAAATCCTTTGATAAAATAAAATTAAAAAAAGAGTAATTAGAAAATTGAATTATTCCTGTGGGTTAAATTCAATTTCAAATCCGATTACAGGATAATCTAGGGTAAAGTTAGTGATTACTTCCGGAGAGAATTCGCCGAAGAAACCGGATATATTTCCATTAGCTGAAGTTCCTTTTACATCACTTACCCTTCCAGCTATAAAACTGGGATTGTTGCTGTCGCTGATTTCCATGGAATAACCTAAGTTTTGAAGTAAGCTGGTTACAACAGATTTGATTTCAGTAAAGTTCGCACTTGAGTGGCAAATCAATCCGGCTAGTTTTTTGGAAGCTCTTACTTTAGTTTCCTGGGTTTCATCCATGTATAGGACATCACCGATTTCAAATATTTTTTGAGGTAAATCTTCGTGTTTATTGTCTTCTAGAAACTCCATTAAACTGTTGATTAGACTGGTACGAATCATGGTTCTGTCAATTGTAATAGGTCTTGCTACCTGAACGTGGTCAATTTCCTTTTGTTTCATTTTGCTGAAGTGTGCATCTTCATTAGTAAGCATTAAACTCATGATTTCCTGGAATCCTAATCCAATCATAACTTCTCTCATAAAGGGATTCTGATCTGAACCAGTCATGTTCGTAAGCTATTGTTGAAATGTCTGGAAGTTTAGCTTCAACATCATTAATTCTGTATTGTACCGCAATGTTTTCAACAACATCCACTTCATGAAGGATATCTATTCTGTAGGATGGAATGTAAACTTTTAATTCATTGTCATTTAATATTTCTGAGTCAAAACGTGCCTGGGATAATAACTGTTGTATATCTTCAGCATTTAAGTCAGTTCCACCAATTAAACTGTTAGCTACATCAACATGGACATTTTTTACTTGAGGAGTTAAATCAGGAGTAGTTATGCTTTTGTCTTCGTATTTAACTTCCATACTTTTTATTTTTCCGCCGACTTCTGCAAATGAACTGCAGATAATGTTTAAACACTGGTTAACTGCACGTTCGTCAGTTCCAGTTACATCTACAATAATGTTTTTCACATTTTCATCAATTTTTGTAAGTTCTCCGTTGATGATTGGGGGCATGGAAAGTACCTGATTATCCTTGTCTAAAATTAAAGGATATTTATCAAAATCTTCAAGAAGATGAGCATAAGCAACTCCTTTTTCATGATGGGTTAATATTTCTTCAGGAGTCATTGGAGTATCTTTTTCAAGTGCAACGAATGCATTTTCATCTTTAGGAGTAGCTATGTAATTAAATGGCTGGGATACAACATCTGCATTGTGAATACCGATAGCTACTTTTTTCTGTCTCTTCCGATTACCCAGTGGAGGTTTTCCTGGAAATCCATAATGTATTTAAGTTTGTCACCAGTAAAATCAACACCTTCGATTTTTGCAAAGGCAATATAAGGTCTGATTTTAGCTACTTCAGCATCTACAATTACACTTTCATCTGATGGTGTAACTTCGTATTTTGGAAGTCCTGTTTCCTGATTGATAAAGCCTTTAAAAAGATCTGGCAACTCCTTCTACAGATAAATTGTCCGGACGATTCGGGAAAAATTCCACTTTGATTTCTTCATCATCAAAGTCTTCAATATCACTTGACATCATTGGTAAAGTGTTTATCAATTCGTCTTTTTCCATATCTATTCCTAAATCTTTTAAATCTTGATATTTGAATGTAATAACTGGCATTTAATATACTCCAATAAAATTATTTTTATAATCCATAAATAGCTATGAAGAATAATGATTCAATTACAAAATGTAATGATCTGTGTTCTAATTCATTCATATGACTGCTAATAAGTAATGTGTGGCTTACATCTATCACAAAATGAATAAATGCTGCTAATATTCCTATTTCTAAGTTTAAAAATGCTATTGACACAAAAATAAAAAGTGGAATCCTGCTTCCATTAATTCATGTATAATCCAGGTTTTCCATGGAGCATTTACTGAATTATTAATTATTCCTCCTAAAATAAGGTAGAACTTATTAAAGATTTTCCATACGATTTGTGTGTGGATTGTGTCGCTTATAGCTAATACGATTGCAACATAAAACCATATTAATTCCATTTTTAACAGTCCTTTTATATTCTTTTATACATTTATTATTTAGTGTAGTTAATCATTATTAAAGTATCTGTTTTTATTAAGTTTCTGACTCTGTTGAAATTTTTCTAATTTTTTTTTACAGCAGAAGTTGCATATTGATTTATTTTAATTATTAATCTGTTATATGGTTTTTAAATTCTGTGATACTGAATTTATCTGATGAGATATTAATGAAGAAATTAAATACCTCTTGAAATCCATCGTTAAATAAAAATAAAATGAAAATTCAGTAGAATAAACAGCACTAAACCGTATGGATGTATAAATAAGGAATGCATCTTAAAATATTAGTTTGATTCAACAAAATTTCAAAAAGGATTTCGGATAATTTAAATTTTTCCATTGCTGTCAAGCTAAGCTTTTTTTTGATTTTTAGTTTTTTTTTCATTTAATTATTCTTATTTTTTGCTTATTTATTTTATAACTTGTTATATTCTTTTTTATTTTAATTGTATCTATTTTTATTTTAATTATATTTAATTTTAAGTATTTTTTATAGTTAATTTTATTTATTAGTAATTATATATATTTATTTAAGTATGTTAGTTTATTTTAGTTTGATATAGTTAAATTGGAGTTGATTTAGGCATGTTTTTAAGTAGGATAGTTTCAGATGAATTCGGAAATTTTAATAATTTTGTTGAACGAAAATATGTATTATGTGATGTTGCTTTTACTCGAAAAGGAAAATTGAGTTTAGAGTCAATGATTAAATATCCATTGTGCAATAATAAAAAAACAACATCTATTGAGATTAATCGTTTTTTAAGAAATGAATTGAACGATAGAGGTGTTAGAATTACTAAACAAGCAGTTTCTGAAAAAAAAGACAATTTATTGATCCTCAAGTTTATATTGACATGAATGGCAGCTTAATTTCAAAAATATATGCTCATAAAGACGAAATGACAACTTTCAAAGGTTTTAACGTCTATGCAATTGATGGGTCAATTGTTGAAATCCCAAACACAAAATTAACAAGAGAAGAATTTGAAATTCCAGAAAAAACTGAACTAATGAAAGATACATCAACTGCAAGAATCTCTTGCATGGCCGATACAAAATGGGACTTCATAATCTCATCAAACATAACCAATAAAAGCACCAGCGAAATAGAACACGCATTAATGCACTTAGACGATGTAAAAAATAAAATAGACCTCACAAAGACAATAACAACCTATGATAGATTCTATAACTCCATAGAAATAATGTTCAAAACCATGCTATTAGACTCTTACTTCATAATACGTGGAAAAACACACACATTTAAAAAACAACAAAATAAAATGAAAAAAGAAGGAAAAACCGACGAAACACACGAAATCAACATAAAAAAGCACAAATCAACAATTTTTTTCACAGAAGAAGTGAAAAAAATTCGCAAGAAAAACACGAGAAATAAAAGTCAGAATAGTATTCGTAAAACTCAAAACCGGAGAAACAGAAACACTATTTACCAATTTACCCAAAGAAATAGCAACACCAGAAGAATTAAAAGAATTATATGGAACAAGATGGACAATAGAAAAAACTACGACAGATTAAAAAACAAACTTCACATTGAAAAATTCACAGGAAAAAAGAAAATAATCATCGAACAAGACTTCTACAGCCACATATACCTATTAAATATGCTAATATCACTCAAACATGATGCAGATGAAGAAATAACAAGAAAACCAAAAGAAACAACAAAATACAAATATGTTTACAAAAGCAATGTAAACACACTTATCGGAAACATAAAAGAAGAAATGCCCCGGCTCCTAACAGACGATAAAGAAGAAATAAAACAAATAGTAGAAGAAATACTAGACATAGCAAGAAAAAAGACCTAGTATACACAAAAATTAAAGCACCAACAAACAAAGAAAGAGATAAAAAGAAATATTATCACAAAAAATGCAAATCAAACATCCAAAACAGCTTTTAAAAAAATGCAAAACCTTAACTTGACAGCAATGAAATTTTTCTTATATATTTTTAAATAAAGAAATACATATTTAATAATATTATTTTTATTTAATTATTTGGAGAAAAGATATGTCAAATGAGAATATTCCTAAAGACTATGATTTTAAAAAAGAAAAAGATTTGGGAGCAAAAAAATGGGAAGATGAGGAACTTTATAAATTCTCGGTGATGGAACTAAACCTAGATATATAATTGATACTCCACCACCATATCCAACAGGTTCTATTCATTTAGGCCATGTATTGAATTGGGTTTATATTGATATGAATGCAAGATATAGGAGATTAAAAGGATTGGACGTTCTATTTACTCAGGGATGGGACTGTCACGGTCTTCCTACTGAAGTTAAAGTTGAAGAAACTCATGGAATTAAGAAAAATGATGTTTCAAGAGCTAAATTCAGAGAGTATTGTATTGAGTTAACTACCCAGAACATAGCTAAAATGAAAGATCAGATGCAAGCTTTAGGTTTTTCACAGGATTGGAGCCGTGAATTTATTACAATGACTCCAGAATACATGAAAAGGACACAGTATTCCTTTTTAAAAATGTATGATGAAGGATTGATTTACCAGGGAATACATCCGGTTAACTGGTGTCCTCGTTGTGAAACAGCTATTGCTTTTGCAGAAGTGGAATACAGCGATAATGAAACATTTTTAAACTATGTTAACTTCCCGCCAGCCATGGAAGATTCTTATGATAATATAGCCAGGTCTAAAGTTTCAGGCAAAGAGGCTAATCCTGAAGATGAAGGAGTAATGATTGCAACTACTCGTCCGGAGTTAATGTCTGCTTGTGTAGCTGTTGTAGTTCATCCTGATGATGAAAGATATGCTCATTTAGTTGATAAATATGTTGAAGTGCCTTTATCTCATCAGAAAGTAAAAATTTACCCTGATGAAGAAGTAGACCCTGAATTTGGTACCGGTGCAGTAATGGTTTGTACTTTCGGGGATAAAACAGATGTAGCCTGGGTAAATAAACATAATCTGGAAATTCTTGATGCTATTGATGAAAAAGGCAGATTAACTGAAGTTGCAGGAAGATATGAAGGAATGGATTTGGCTACATGTAAAGCTAAAACTATTGAAGATTTGAAAGATGAAGGATATCTTTTAAAACAGGAAAAAGTTGACCAGAATGTTGGTCAGTGCTGGAGATGTAAAACTCCTATTGAAATTTTAGTTAAAAAACAATGGTTTGTAGCTGTAAATAAGTTAATCGAGCAAACTAAAGAAGCAGCAGAAGAAATGAACTGGGTTCCTGAACATATGAAAAGCCGTATGATTAACTGGGCAGATTCTATGGAATGGGACTGGTGTATTTCAAGACAAAGGTTATTTGCAACTCCTATACCTGTCTGGTTCTGTAAAGATTGTGGAAAAGTAATGCTTCCTGATGTTGAAGACTTGCCAGTTGATCCTACTCATGATAAACCTAAAAAAGCATGCAGCTGTGGCTGTGAAGAATTCATCGGAGAAGAGGATGTTTTAGATACATGGATGGACAGCTCCATTTCACCACTTTCAATTGCAGGATGGCCTAATGAAGGTTATGAAAACAATTTCCCGGCAAATATCCGTCCACAGGGACATGATATTATCAGAACATGGGCATTTTATACAACACTTCGTTGTCTTGCTTTAACCGGTAAAAACCATTTGATGATATTGTAATCAATGGTATGGTATTTGGTGAAGACGGATACAAAATGAGTAAGTCCAGAGGAAATGTAATTGCACCTGATGAAGTAATTGAACAGTATGGTGCAGATGCTTTAAGAACATGGGCAGCTAACAGTGTACCGGGTTCAGATGTAATATTTGACTGGAAAGACATTAAACACGGTTACAGATTCTTAAGAAAATTCTGGAATGCATTCAGATTCATTAGTATGCAGATATTTGATGAAGAGGTAAACTATGATGAAATAAAAGATAACTTTGATCCTCTTGATTTATGGATTTTATCTAAATTAAATAACCTCAATAAAGTTGTAGATAATGCATTTGCAAATTATGATTTTGCAACTACAATCACATCAATTGAAAAGTTCATCTGGCATGATTTTTGTGATGAATACATTGAAGCAGTAAAATACAGATTGTACAATGATGATGTAAGCGATTCATCAAGAAAAGCAGCTAAATACACTTTAAGAAATGTTATTGAAACTTCATTAAAATTATTATCTCCAATTGTACCATTTTTTGCAGAGAAGTTTACCAGTACTTCGGTGACGGGGAATCTATTCATAAAACCTCCTGGCCTGAAGTTAATGAAGATTTGGTAAGTGAAGAATACGAAAATAAAGGTAATATCACTGTAGATTTAATCGATGAAGTAAGAAGATTCAAATCCAGTTCAAAAATACCTCTTAACGCTCAGTTATCTGAAGTCAATGTTTATACCAATGACGGCAATTTAGTTGAAGTGTTCAATGAATTTTCACAGGATATTGAAGGAACTCTTAAAATTGATGATTTGGCTATTAAAACAGGAAAACCTGAAGTCCATGAAAAAATCATTGAAGTTGAACCTGACATGTCTCAAATCGGACCGATGTTTAAAAAAGATGCCGGAAAAATCATAGGTTACCTAAAATCCAGGGACATTGAAGAAATAGCTGATGAATTAGAAAATTCAGGTGAATTGGCTATTGGGGAGATTACTGTTAGTAAAGATTTATTAAACATCTCAAAAGAAATTGTAGGAGCTTCCGGTAAAAAAGTGGATATCCTGCAGTCTGAAAATTTAGATGTTATTGTTGAAGTAATTAGATAATTTTACTTCAATTCCTATTTTAATAGTAAAGTTTTTATTCTTTTTTTATCAAATTTTTTACTTTTCAGATAAATATAATAATTTATAAAATATAATTATCAGTATGAATCTTAAAGTTAAAACTATTTCCAATATTAGTGGTGAAGTTAAGGCACCACCCTCTAAAAGTTATTCTCACAGGGCAGTTATATTAGCTTCTTTAGCTGATGGAACATCCAAAATTCATGATATGCTTTTTTTCACAGGATGTTTTGTCATCCATTAATGCATGCAGAGCTTTAGGAGCAAATATCACTAAAAAAGATGATTATTTGGAAGTGATCGGAACCAATGGTAAATTGCACAATTCATCAGAAGTTCCTATTGATTTAGGTAATTCCGGAACTACTTTAAGATTAATGACAAGCATAGCCAGTTTGGCTGACAATGAAGTTATATTAACAGGAGATGACTCTTTGCAGACAAGGCCTATGGAGATTTTAACAGAATCATTGGCTTCATTAGGTGTATGTGCAGCTTCAATTAATGGTAATGGGAAAGCACCTATTTTAATCAAGCCAGGTTATGCAGGTGGTGAAACTAATATTTTAGGCAATGTCAGTTCTCAGTTTATTTCATCAATTCTGATTTCTGCTCCTTTATCTGAAAATGGAGTTGATTTATTTGTACTGCCTGAATTCAAGTCACGCCCTTATGTAAATATGACCTGTGATATAATGGCTAAATTTGGTGTTAAAATTGAAAATGAATTCTTTGTACGTCATGAGGACTGTGACAGGGAATCTAAAAATTGCCGCATTGATGAATTTAAAATACTTAAACAGGAATATAAATCCTGTGACTATGTAGTTGAAGGCGACTATTCATCAGCATCTTATTTGCTTGCAGCTGTAGCTATTTATGGTGGAAATGCAAAAATATTAAATTTATTTAAAAATTCTAAGCAGGGAGATAAGTTAATATTGAATATTTTAAAGAAGATGGGTGCAAAAATAGAGATTTTTGATGATTATGTGGAAATCTCATCTGAAGGTAATTTAAAAGGTATTGATGTTGATTTGTCAAATGCTCCGGATTTATTGATTACAGTAGCTATTTTAGCAGCTCTGGCTGATGGAACCACTAATATTACAGGTGTTAAACATGCCAGAGTTAAAGAAACAGATAGGATAGCTACTACATGTAGTGAACTTAAGAAATTAGGCTGCAAGTTAAAAGAATTTGAAGACGGCATGTCTATTGAAGGAGGAATCCGTTCAGGTGTTGTTGATTCACATAAAGATCATAGGCTGGCTATGGCATTTTCATTGGTTGGTCTAAAACATGATATAGAAATTAAAAATGGGGAAGTTTTTGATGTGTCTTTTCCTAATTTCATTGAAGCCATGTCAGAAATTGGAGTTGAACTGGAGTTAATTTAGGAAGTGTTGGTGTTGGAATTAACAGAAACTGAAAAGGTTATTAAAATTGTAGATGAGTTAAATAAGTTATATAAAATCAGGGAGTTTGTAAATAAGGATCCCTACAAAGTTTTAGTCAGGACAATTTTATCTCAAAGAACAAGAGATGAAAATACAGACCAGGCTACTAAAAACTTATTTGGCAAATATAAAAACATTTATGAAATAGTTGATGCTCCAACTGATGATGTTGAAGAGCTAATTAGATGTTCAGGTTTTTATCGTGTAAAAGCAGCTAGAATTAAAGAGGTTTCAAGGATTTTGATTGATCAGTATGGTGGTGAAGTTCCGGACAATCTAAAGGAGTTGGTTGAGCTTCCTGGTGTTGGCCGTAAAACTGCCAATTGTGTTCTGGTTTATGCATTTGAACTTCCGGCTATTCCTGTTGACACTCATGTTCACAGAATTTCCAACAGAATTGGTTTGGTAAATACCAAAACACCTGAACAGACAGAAGTGGAATTGGCTAAAATTGCCCCTAAGGAATTATGGATTAAATTAAATGATTTGATGGTTCAGTTTGGTCAAACTATCTGTAAACCTATGAGTCCTCAATGTGAAATGTGTCCGATTTCAGATATTTGTGATTACTGCTGATTTTCCGAAACATTTATAAATAAAAACATTGTTATATAACAGTAGTTATAAACAATAACTATTGTTATATTAGGTATTCCAAAATATGACAATTAATGATTAACCCTTTATAATATACCTTAAATGGAATTAATTAGGAGAAATAATTATGGTAAATGTTCCAGAATTAAAAAGAGGAGTTTTAGATAGTGTTATTGATGCTATTGGAAATACTCCTATTGTAAGATTAAATAATATAACTGAAGATTTAGATGCAGAAGTAGATGTAAAAATGGAATCCTTCAATCCAACCGGAAGTGTAAAAGACCGTGTTGCAGTTGCAATGATTGAAGATGCAGAAGAAAAAAGGATTGCTTAAAGAAGGTTCAGTAATTATTGAACCAACCAGTGGAAATACAGGTATAGGATTAGGTTTTGCTGCAGCTGCTAAAGGTTACAGATTAATTTTAACCATGCCTGAAACCATGTCTGTTGAAAGAAGGAAATTGTTAGGAATATTTGGAGCAGAACTGGTATTGACTCCAGGTTCAGAAGGTATGGGTGGAGCTATAGCTAAAGCTAATGAACTGGAAAAAGAAATTCCGGACGGTATTGTTTTACATCAATTTGATAATGAAGCAAATACAAGAATTCATTCTCAAACTACTGCTAAGGAAATTTTAAGAGATACTGAAGGTAAAATTGATGCTGTAGTTGCAGGTGTAGGAACAGGAGGAACTATTACAGGTATTGGAAAAGTATTAAAAGAAGAAAATCCTGATGTTCAGATTATAGCTGTTGAACCTGAATCTTCTCAAACCTTAGGAAAAGGAGTTAAAGGACCTCATAAAATTCAGGGTATTGGTGCAGGTTTTGTTCCGTCTATTTATGATTCCGATATTATTGATGAAATTATTCCAGTTAAAGATGAGGATGCAGGTAATACTTTACTTGATTTGGCTAAAAAAGAAGGAATATTTGCAGGAATTTCTCTGGAGCAGCAACATGGGCTGCAATTCAAGTAGCTAAAAGAGATGAAAATAAAGGTAAAAGAATATTGGCTATTTTACCTGATGACGGTTCAAGATATTTGTCTGTTGACTGGTTATTTGAATAGATTTATATATTATGTATTATAGAAAATGTATATACTATATGTTATATTTTTATAGATATACATATTCTAAATATATTTGAGGTTTGTTAATGCTTGGTAGATTAAGGAGTGAAATCAAGACAATAAAGGAAAAGGATCCTGCAGCGCGCAGTACTCTAGAGATATTTTTATGTTATCCTGGTTTTTATGCTATTATTATGCATAGGGTCAGTCATTATCTGTGGACCCACTCTTTAAGATTATTAGCTAGAATGAATTCGAATTTAGCCAGATTTTTAACAGGTATTGAAATCCATCCCGGCGCAACTATAGGTAAACGTGTTTTCATTGACCATGGGATGGGTGTTGTTGTTGGAGAAACTGCAATTGTTGGTGATGATGTACTTATTTATCAAGGTGTGATTCTTGGTGGAACAAGTACACAAAAACTAAAAGACACCCGACTGTAGAAAAAGGAGCAATTATTGGTGCCGGAGCTAAAGTAATGGGTAATATTACTGTTGGCCAATATTCTAAAATAGGAACTGGTGCAGTTGTTTTAAAGGATGTTCCTCCGGATTCCACATGTGTTGGAGTTCCTGGAAGAATTGTCAGAAGTAAAAATGCTGAAAATATTGAAATTCAGCATAAGACTGTTGATTTGGACCATAATAAGCTTCCAGATCCTGTCGCTGATGCAATCAATACTCTTACAAAGCATCTTAAAGAAAATGATAAACACATTAAAATTTTGTATGAAAAAAATTCAATTTGTTTAACTGAAGATGATGAAGACGAATTGGATGATTTATTGAAAAAATAGGAGATTAACATGAAACCGCCTTGTGAAATTGTTGTATGGTATGTAATACCTGCAATCAGATCAGAATTAGCTAAAGATTTGCTAGCTTTAGGTATGAAACAAAAAGATGTTTCCGAGCTTATGGATATAACTCAGCCTGCTGTGTCTCAGTATATTACTGATAAAAGGGGCAGCGGTATTGAATTAAGTCCAAATGTAAAAGAAATGGTTAAGGAATTAGCTGTTCAGTTACGTAATGGTGAAGCTAAAAAAACTGAAATAATTGGTAGAACATGTTCCATTTGTAAACATATTAAAATTGGAGATGTTTTAAAACAATTAAACATTGATAAGAATAATCTTGATGAAGACTGTCAGGGTTGTTTAGGTTCTGAAGTTACTGAATGTAAATAGTAAACTATATATGTAATAATAGTCAAACTATTAATTACTGTTTTATTTTTTGTGGCAAGCTGACCGAGCGGCTTAGGTGCGTGGCTGCAGACCATGATACTGGGGTTCAAATCCCTAGCTTGCCTTCATTTATTAATTATTGCTTTTTTGAGGTATTTTATGGAAATTTATTCTACTTTAACTCGTAGTAAAGAAACTTTTGAAACCATGAATGATAATAGAATTAATTTATTTGTTTGTGGACCTACTGTTTATGATGATGCTCATATTGGTCATGGAAGAACTTACATTTCTTTTGATACAATAAAAAGATACTGGGAATATAAGGGTTATACTGTATTCTATATTCAAAATATCACTGATGTTGATGATAAGATAATTAAAAGATCAAAAGAAACAGGAATTCCGGCTGGAGATATAGCCAGGAAGTTTGAAAAAAGATATATTGAAGACATGAATAAATTAAATGTTACAGGCGTTAATTTATTCGCAAGAGCTACTGACCACATGGGCGAAATAATTGACCAAATTCAAAGATTAATTGATAAAGGTTTTGCTTATGAAACCGAAGATGGAGTTTATTTTGGAATAGATAATTTTGAGGAATTTGGAAAATTATCAAACAGAAACATTGAAGAATTGGAATCCCACAGGGAAATAGCTAAAACCACAGAAAAACCCAATTGATTTTGCTTTATGGAAAAAAAGAAAAATGTCGATGAACCGGTATGGAACTCTCCATGGGGTGAAGGAAGACCTGGATGGCATATTGAAGATACAGCTATTACTGAATACTACTTCGGACCACAATATGATGTTCATGGTGGAGGACTTGACTTGATATTCCCTCATCATGAAGCGGAAATTACTCAAATGGAAGCAGTTAGTGGAAAAAGTCCGATGGTATGTTACTGGTTACATACAGGATTTTTAAATGTTTCCGGAGAAAAAATGTCCAAATCTTTAAATAATTTCATCACAATTCGTGAGTTGCTTAAAGAATATGATGCTGATGTATTCAGGTTTTTTGTATTGTCTACCCATTACAGAAGTCCGATTGACTTTTCAAAAGAGTCACTTCACCAGTCTGAAAAAAGTCTGGATAAAATTAAAAAATATTATGAATCATTAGAATGTGAAATCATAGAAAATGTCACTTCTGATTATGCTCCATTAAAAATAGCTAAAGAAGAATTCTTTAAAAGTATGGATGATGATTTCAACACTCCAAAAGCTATTGCAGCTATCTTTGGATTAATAAATGATTCCAAAAGTGAAATTGATTCTTTAGCTGATGAAGATGTTTTTGCTGTTCGTGAATTTTTAGATGATGTCGGTTTTATTTTTGGTATTGATTTTGATTTAAAAGACAGTGGATCTTCTGATGAATTATTAACTTTAATTTCAGATGTCAGACAGGAATTAAGAAATAACAAACAATATAAATTGTCTGATAAAATAAGAAATCAGTTAACTGATTTAGGTTATGAAATAAGTGATTAGGAGGAGATTTATAATTTATCTCCTATTTTTTCTATTTGTGCAATAGCTTCTTCTAATCCGTCACCTTTTCCGGCAGCTCCTTTTTGCAACAATGGTATCGACAATTTCCATACCCATGTATCCAAACGGTATAACTTTCATTGAATCAATGTATGCTGCAAATGCATCACTTGGTTGAGCTTGGGTAAATATTTCTATTACTTTTGTACCTTCTAAAGTTTTATCAGGATTTTGTGAGACCTGATAGAATCTGTCAATTAATGTTTTTGCCTGTCCGCTCATTTGACCATAGTAAATCGGGCTTGAGAAAATGAATAAATCTGCTTCAAGCATTTCTGTGATGATTTTTCTTGCATCATCATCTTTTACACAGTCACCTTTTTGACAAGCCTGACAGGCTTTACAAAAACCGATATCCAGTTCATTAAGATAGTAAATACTTTTTTCACCATCAATTTTTTCCAATAATTTGTTTACTAAAATATCACAGTTTCCATCTTTTCTAGGACTTCCTACGATTGCTACTGTTTTCATAATTTTACACTCTCCTATAATTGTAATTTTATGTTTGTGTTATATTTAAACTATTGTGTTTTGCAACATTTTTCTTGACTTGCTCAAAATATTTTGATAAATCATAAATATACATGTATTATAAATATATTGAATAAACTTAAAGAGTATTTTATTCCAATAAAAAAACTTTAAGTTTCGTACAAGTAATTTAAAGAAATTAAGTGGGAATATGATGATTAAAAAAAAGATTTATTTTAGTCATTATGATTATTTTAACATTTTCCATTTCATTGGTTAGTGCTAATGAAGATTTAAATAATGTTGGATATAGTGATGACTTGCAGGTTAATTCCACATATTCCGGCAGTGTTTTAACTGCTCCGGGGAATGCTGGAACATTCAGTGATTTGAATTCGAATATTCAAGCCAATTCAAACATAATTTTAGATAAAGATTATAAATATGATTCTTCAGCTGACAGTTCTTTATCATCAGGTATTATAATTAATAAAGATACAACTATTGATGGAGCATCATATATAATAAGTGGCAGTAATTCCAAAGATGTAAGGTTGTTTGCTGTTAATAAAGGCACTTTAACTTTAAAAAACATTATAATAACTGATTTGAATTATAATGCAGATGATAAAGGAATAATTTATCAAAATGGAGGTAATCTTGTTCTGGATAATGTTACTTTTCAAAATTCCGGATATAAAAGTTTAATATGGGCCGATGGAGGTTCATTAACTGTAACTAATTCTTATTTTGTTAATAACAATGCAACTAACATTTTCAGAGTCAGCGGATATAATTCTGTTTTTATAAATAATAATGTAATAATGAATAACAATATTTCCAATGCATTGCTTGAAAATGGATTAAATGTAAACACAATTGACAATAATATTTTTATAAACAATATTAATCATGTAAATATTGAATATATTAAAAGCTGCAGAGATAATTACTGGGGTACAAATGCAGCTACCTATGGTTCTGTGGGAATACTGTATAAATGTAATTTTACAGTAGCTAAACTAAGTATTGTGGGTAATAATACTATTTTTGGAGATTCTGATTATCAGATTGTGTTTAATAATACAAAGTTACCAGTATTTGACCTTAATGTAAGTATTGATGAAAAATATGCTAGTGTAAATCAGAGTACCATAACTATTAAAAACGGTACTGCAAGTGTTGGCATAAGTCCCAAAGCTAATGGTGTTGCAGCTTTAAGTGTTGGTAAAGGTTTAATTAAAGATTCCAATACTAAAAATATTAAAATTAATCTTGACGGAAGTATTGATGAGTTATGGGTAGCAGCTACTGGTAACGATAATAATGACGGCAGTAAAGACAGACCATTAGCCAGCATAACCAAAGCTATAGAATTAGCTAAATCCGGTTACACTATTCATATAATGGATGGGGAATATTCTCAAAAAGTTTTGGAAATCAATAAAACATTGTCATTTATTGGTGAAGGCAGTGAAGTTATTGTAAGGGGGATCGGAAACCGTGTATTTTCATGTACTGAAAACGGAAATAATCTGGAATTTATTAATATTACTTTTGTAAATCTAATATCAGAAGAAACAAGATCTGCAGCTTTATATATTGAAGGTGATGGTAGTCTTAAAATAATTAACTGTACTTTTAGAGATATTGGTGCTAGATATGGTGCTATGAATATAGGTACTACTGCAAATGCAGAAATTAAAAACTGTACGTTTGAAAATGTAATTGGAACTGCTTCTAGATCATCTATTATCTATATTTCCGGAAGTGGTGAGTATATTTTTGATGGATTATCTATTTCAAATTCAAAATTAGCTGACAATGTTGTAGAAAACAGTAAGTATGCATATTTAAGAGAATATTTTATATTGATAATCAAAATGCAGTTGTAACTTTAAATAATACGGTTATTAGAGGTTCATCAGGTCCAATGCAATCAGTTATTGAGTCAAGAAGTAAATTAAATATCCTAAATACTATAATTGTGAATAATACTGTTGGCATGACTTCTACAGGATACGGCCAATATCTTATTTATGGACCAAGTGCAAATGCCAATATCAATATTGAAAACAGTGTAATTTCAAACAATACTGCTGAAAATGCTTTAGAAAGTGAAATTTTCCAGCACTAATGGAAATACTCTTAATGTTACATATTCAAGTATTGTTGATAATAAATTTAACAAAATATTCAATGTTAAATCAGGAAATGCTGCAGTTACTCTGGATTATAACTGGTGGGGAAATAATAGTGTGTCTGATGATAAAATCAGTAAATGGATTATAATGACTACACCTGAGAATATAACTGCTGAAAAAGGTAAAACAATTGATGTGAAAGTATATTTCAATCATTATACAGATACAAACGGTAAAATTTATGATTTGGATATAAATGTTCCAATTACTGTTAAATTCAGCGCAGTCAACGGAACTTTATTAAACAATGTTGCAGATAGTGTTAATGGAATAGCTAGTGTTTCATACACTGTAAATAATAATGATACAATCACTGTAAAATCAGGTAATCAAACAGCCACAATTAATATTATTTCCAAAGTCATTGATGCTATTTGGGTGTCAGCTGAGGGTAATGATGCAAATGACGGCAGTGAAAACTCTCCGGTAGCTACAATAGCTAAAGCAATTGAACTGGCTAAAAATTCATCTACAATATATATTATGGAAGGAAGTTATTCTCAAGGTCAGATAACAATAAATAAGGAAGTATCCATTACAGGTTTAGGCAAAGTTATTTTGACCAATAATGCATTTATCTGCAAAGCAGATAATGTGGAATTTAATAACATTATATTTTCACAAAATAATGGTTCTTCAGTTTTAAAAGTATATGGAAATAATATTAAAATATATAACTGTACATTCAGCAGTGTTAATACTGATTTGGGAGTTTTGTATCTTTCTTCAGGTTCTGTCGATATTGTTAACACTGTAATAAACAATGTAAACAGCAGATATTTAATTTCAATTTCTAAAAATACTATTTTAAAGATGTCAAATTCTATTGTTGATGAAAATAACCTTGAAAACAGTATTTTTTATCTTGGAGACGGGTCTTCTTTAAATGCAGATTATTGTATTATCACTAACAACAGATTTGCTGATTATGTAAGTATTGAAGAAGGTGGTGAATCTGTAATTTCTCTAGATTATAACTGGTGGGGAACTAACACACCAGCAGGAAAGGATATTAAAAATTGGGTAATAATGAATGCTCCTGAAAGTATTTCTGGTGAAAAAGGAGAAATAGTAACTGTTGATGTTGATTTTAACCATTATATGAATGTTGATGGTAAAATTCATACATTAACAAAACATATTCCTGAAACAACAATTTATTTTGATGGAAATATTTTAAACACTGTTGACGGATTAGCTACTTTTTCATATACTGTAGGAAACAGCAATAAAATTGTTGTAAAGTCTGCTAATCAAAGTTCCGTCATTGATGTCATTATAAAAGAGGTTAAACGAGATATTTGGGTATCTGCAGAAGGTAATGATGAAAACAATGGCAGTCAAGACAGTCCTGTAGCTACAATCAAAAAAGCTTTGGAGTTAGTAAGTGACGGATCTTCAATTTACATAGCACCTGGAACCTATTTGGAAGATGGACTGGAAATAACCAAATCAGTAAATATAATTGGTTCAGGTAAAGTCATTATTGATGCCAATAATGGCGGCAAAATAATTTCTACAACAAATAAATCTGCTGTTATTAATTTAGCTAATTTGGAACTAACAAAAGCAAAAAGCAATTTTGGTTGTGTAATATATAATTTAGGAGCTAATTTTACACTAAATAATATAAGCATCTATGATAATGAAATAACTGATGCTTTAGCTAATACTATGAGTGCAATTTACAATACCGGAGTAATGACAATTAACAACTCTAAAATAATCAATAATATTGGCTATGGATTAATATACAGCAGCAATAATCTTATATTAATTAATTCAACTGTATCTGGAAATGATATTAGTTCAGGTACTTCATCATATGGAATTGTTTATTCTACTTCAGGTATTGTAAAAATATTCAATTCTAATATTACTAACAATATTGCAAGATTGGGAACTGTTTATATTTCCAATGGGGATCTTATAGTTGAAAACTCTATTTTTGAAGCTAATAATGTCATATTGGGAAATGGAGGAGCTATCACTCTATTTTCTTTAAGTTCTAAATCAAATATAACTAATGCTACATTTAGAGATAATGCAGCTGCTAGAGATGGTGGAGCTATTTTAGCTAAAGGTGATGTGAACATATTAAATTCCATATTTGAAAATAATGCTGCAGGTAATGGATATTATGGAAATGCAATTTATAATTATGGTAATTTAAACATTCATTATTCAGTATTATTGGAAAATGCTTCCTCCAATTATGTAATTTATAATTATGGATATAATCCGTCTGCTAATGCACAATACAACTGGTGGGGAACTAATAATGATCCTTCAAGATTAGTTGGTGCAGGTCAATGGGATGAATATACTCTATGTGAGGATGTGGATGTTTCAAATTGGATTGTTATGGGTGTAATTCCAGACATTATTGAAAATATCACAGGAAATCAACTTATAAAAGTTTCATTTGATAAATATCATGGAAAAGATGGAAAACTTTATGATTTAACTAAAGCTCTTCCGGAATTTAATGTTAAATTTAGTGCGATTAATGGCACATTATCAGATAATTTGGCTAAAGTTATTAATAATGTAGCTTGTGTTAATTACACAATATCTGACAATGATACAATTACTTTAGAATCTGGTGATGAAATATTTAATATTAAAGTTATTGTAGCTAAAGAAACCTCAATTATTTTAATCAATGTTGATGATATTGTTGTAGGTGAAAATGCTACAATTGATGTATTTGTCAATAAAAATGCAACAGGTAGTGTGATTATTGGTGTTAACAATAAAAAATACTACTGTTAATATTAAGGATGGTAAAGCCAGTTTAATTGTAAGTGACTTGACTGCAGGTAAATATGATGTTGTAGTTAAATATAGTGGAGATATTAATTATGGAACCAGCAAGAACATAACTTCATTTAATGTAGGTAAAATAGCTAAATATGATGTTGATGTTGATATTTCCAAAGTTCAAAGTGGAGAAAATGCTACAATAATTGTAATCTTACCAAAAGATGCAACAGGAAATGTTACAATAATTGTTGCAAATAAAAAGTATAATGCGACTGTAGTTAATGGAACTGCTAAAATTATCACTGATGTATTAGATGATGGTACTTATGATGTTGTTGTGTATTATTCAGGAGATGACAAATATCTTAATTCTGTTAAACAACTTAACATGACTGTAGATATTAATAAAAATGTTAACTTAAAAGCAGATGACATTGTCATGTTTTATAAAGATGGAACTAGATTTATAGCTGTTTTAACTGATTATAAAGGCAATCCAATAGCTAATGAAACTTTAATATTTGTAATTAATGGTGTAAAGTATACTAAAATTACTGATAATAATGGAACTGCTTCAATGGCACTTAACTTAATGCCCGGAGTATATGAAGGATTAGTACTGTTTAATGGAACTTTAAATTACAACAATATCTCTGTTAAATGTAATATAACAATTAAATCTACGGTTATTGGTTGTGATATTGTTAAAATGTTTAGAAATGCAACTCAGTATTCTGCTTTGTTTTTGGACAGTAATGGTAATCCTTTGGTTAATGCTGCGGTTAAGTTTAATATCAATGGTGTTTTCTATACTAAAATTACCAACAGTGAAGGTATAGCTACTTTAAATATCAAATTGCTTCCGGCAGAGTATATAATAACCAATTATAACTTGGTTACCGGTGAGAAAAAACTCTAATAAGGTTACTGTTAAGTCATTGCTTGTTGATAACTCTGATTTGGTTAAATATTACTTAAATGAGTCCAAATACACTCTTAAGGTAATCGGTAAAGACGGTAAAGTTGCAGCAGGTCAGGAAGTAAGCTTTAACATCAACGGAGTATTCTACCACAGAGTATCTGATGAAAATGGAATTGTAAGTCTAAGCATTAAATTACGTCCTGGAGACTACATTGTAACAGCAGAATACGAAGGATGCAGAGTATCCAACAATGTTAAAGTATTGCCTACTCTTGTTACAAAAGATCTGGTCATGAAATACATGGACGGCAGCAGCTTCACAGCACAAACACTTGACGGTCAGGGAAATCCATTGGCTAATCAGAAAATATCATTTAATGTAAACGGAGTATTCTATCACAGAACAACAGATGAAAACGGTATGGCCAGCCTGAATATACGCTTAAACCCAGGCAAATACATCATAACCTCCATCTGGAACGAATACCAAATAGGAAACAACATTACAATTGCTTAAAAAAGAGGATTTCAAATTCTCTTTTACTTTTTTTAATAAAAACCTTTATATACTTTAAATGTCTATTGTTATATGATATTATAACACGCATTATAATTTCATTTAGTTTTCGTAAATTGTATTTTTTTAGGTTTACCCAAAACATTTATATATGTTAAATAACTATTGTTATATAGCATTATAACATGTGATATATTTTATATTGAAAATCATAATATTCATCATATTTAGTTTAGAAGGGGTAAAAATATGGGATTTTTAAAAATATATGTTATAGTGTAGTAATATTAAATTTAAAAAAATTATAGGTGATTATATGGTAGAAAAAAGACAATACAAATCATCCACATTAGGTGTACGTGCAGGTCAAGAACCGGATCCGGTTACTGGAGCATGCGCTGTACCGATTTATCAAACAAGCTCATATGTATTTAAGGACGCTGCAGAAGCAGCAAGGAGGTTCGGATTACAGGAATTTGGTCAAATTTATTCCAGATTAACTAATCCAACAACTGAAGTATTTGAAAAGAGAATAGCTGCTATTGAAGGAGGTAATTCTGGATTAGGTACTTCAAGCGGTCTTGCAGCAATTACTTATGCAATTTTAAACATTACATCTCCAGGTGATGAAATCGTATCTGCAGATAATCTTTACGGCGGAACTTACCAGCTGTTTGATTACACCTTTAAAGATTTGGCAAGAAATGTTAAATTTGTGGATTCAAGTGATTTGCAGGCATTTGAAGATGCAATTACTGATAAAACCAAAGCAATTTACTGTGAATCTATAGGCAATCCGAAACTGGATGTGCCTGATTTTGAAGCTTTAGCTGAAATTGCTCACAGTCATGACATTCCGTTAATTGTAGACAATACAATTGGTGTCGGTTTGGTAAGACCTTTGGAACATGGTGCTGATGTTATTGCAGCATCTGCAACTAAATATGTTGGAGGTCATGGAACTTCCATTGGAGGATACATTGTAGATTCAGGTAAATTCAATTGGGGTAATGGTAAATTCCGCAATTTACAGAACCTGATCCAAGTTATCATGGATTGGTATTCTGGGATGCATTTGGTGATGTTCCGGAACTTGGAAATATAGCTTTTACCTTAAGGGCCAGAGCAAGATTATTACGTGATTTGGGGTCAACTCAGGCACCAACTAACAGTTTCCTGTTTTTACAGGGACTTGAAAGTTTGGATGTAAGAGTAAAAAGACATTCTGAAAATGCTTTAAAAGTAGCTAAATTCTTGGAATCACATCCTAAAGTTAAATGGGTAAGTTATCCTGGTTTGGAATCTCACCCTTCACATGAAACTGCTAAAAAATACTTGAACGGTTATTATGCAGGTATTTTAGGTGTAGGTATTGAAGGCGGTGAGGAAGCAGGTAAGGAATTCATCAATAACTTGGAATTATTCTCTCTTCTTGCAAATATTGGTGATGCAAAAAGTTTAGCAATACATCCTGCAAGTACTACTCATCAGCAACTTTCAGAAGAAGAACAATTGGCTACTGGTGTTACACCGGACTTTGTAAGGTTATCTATTGGTCTTGAAGATGCAGATGACTTGATTGATGATCTTTCACGTGCTTTAGATAAAATTTAAATTTTAATAAAAAATAAAAAGGAGATTATAAGATGTATTTGGATAATTCAGCAACTACTGCAGTTAGTGAGAAGTACTAAACGAAATGGAGCCTTATTTCAGGGAAGCCTGGAAATCCGTCTACTTTGTACTCTGTTGGCCGCGAAGCTAAAAAGGGTTTAGATAAAGCAAGACAAAGAGTGGCTGATGCAATTAATGCAGATCCTAAAGAAATAATATTCACTAGTGGAGGATCAGAATCTGATAATTTAGCTATTAAAGGTATTGCTTTAAAATTAAAAGGTAAAGGAAATCACATTATCACTTCTGAAATTGAACATCCTGCAGTTAAAGAAACACTGCATTTCCTTGAAACTTTAGATTTCAAAGTAACCTACCTGCCAGTTTATGAAAACGGTATTGTAAAAGTAGAGGATGTTAAAGATGCGATTACTCCAGAAACAATCTTAATTACCATTATGCATGGTAATAATGAAATTGGTACTCTTCAGCCAATTGCCGAGATTGGTAAACTGGCCAGAGAACGTAAAATTCTTTTCCACACTGATGCAGTCCAGACATTCGGTAAAGTTAAAGTGGATGTTGAAGAATTGAACGTTGATTTATTATCCTTATCATCTCATAAAGTCCATGGTCCAAAAGGTGTTGGAGCATTATATATTAAAAAAGGTGTTAGAATAACTCCTCTTATTCATGGTGGTGGCCAGGAAAGAGGAATCAGGTCAGGTACTGAAAATGTTCCAGGTATTGTTGGATTCGGTAAAGCATGTGAAATAGCTAATAATAATCTGGAAGAAAATTATGCAAGATTAGTTAAAACAAGAGATGAAATTATTGAAAAAGTATTGGATGCAGTTCCTGAATCTTATCTTAATGGTGATAGGAATGAAAGACTGCCTAATGTCATTAATTTCAGATTCTCATCTATTGAAGGAGAATCATTAATCCTCCTTTTAGATGCAAAAGGATATCAGGCATCAACAGGGTCAGCCTGTTCATCTAAAAAACTTTAGAAGCATCTCCTGTATTAAAAGCTCTTAATCTTGATGATGTTGATGTACATGGTTCCTTAAGAATATCTTTAGGTTCCCAAACTCACTTCGATGATGTTGACGGTTTAGTAGAAGCAATTAAAGAGTCAGTAGCTACTTTAAGGAAAATGTCTCCTTTATGGAATTCTGATGAAAAATATGAAGAAATGATGGGTCAAAGTAAATAAATTAAGGTGTTAAATATGTACAGTGAAAAAGTTATGGATCATTTTGCAAATCCAAGAAATTCAGGAGAAATGGAAAATCCTGATGGAGGAGGAACAGTAGGAAACCCAACCTGCGGGGATTTGATGACTATCTATATTAAAGTTAAGGATGATGTTATCACCGATATTTCATTCCAAACCTTCGGTTGTGGAGCAGCTATTGCTACAAGCAGTATGATTACTGAAATAGCTATTGGCAAAACATTGTAGGAAGCATTAAAAATTAGCCGTAATGACGTGGCAGAAGAATTGGACGGTCTTCCACCAGTTAAAATGCACTGTTCCAATTTGGCTGCAGATGCACTTAAGGCAGCTATTGACAACTATTATGAAAAGTCTAATTAAACTTGTTCAGGATTTACAATCATAATTTTCCTTGATTGGCAATAGTGGCGGTGTTGATTTTTTAAAAAGTTAAACCGCCAAGCTATTTGAATATTAAAAAATAATTACGAGTTTATTTAATATTGTGAAAATAATCAATAGTGTTATATACTTTAAAATATAAACTTTCTTTAAATTATTATGAGGAGATGTTTGTATGGTAGAATATGGAAAAATATTCAAATGTGAAGACTGCGGAAGCATAGTTGAAGTTTTAGTAGATGCACAAGAAGAAAAAAGCTTGCTGTGACTCTTCTAAAAATATAATCGAACCTCAAACTGAAGGAGATAAAGCTCCTAAACATGTTCCGGTTATATCAGTTGATGGGAACGAAGTTACAGTTGCTGTTGGTGAAGTTCAACATCCGATGGACGATGACCATTTCATCCAATTTGTTGAATTAATCGTTGGTGATGAAAGATATATTAAACATTTCAAACCAGGCGATGTTCCAAAAGCTACATTTACTGTTGATGCAGATTTACTTGCTGCAAACGAAGCAATTGCAAGGGAATTCTGTAACTTACACGGCCTTTGGGCCAGCCAATAAATTTTAAGATGTTTTTCTTAAAATTTATTTCTTTTTTTTTTTTTTTACTGTGGAATAGGATATTTTCATAGATGAGCAGCTTATTTGACAGCTATTATTATTTTGTTTAATTGATGTTTAATGTTATGAAAAATATGGTATTAATTATGCACACATATTCTGATTAAATAGCGAATTTTATATTAATATTGTCACTTTCAAAAACTTGTGTGATTTGAATTTTCACTAGTTTTTGAGTCACGAATTTTTTTCGTTTTATTTTTTCTTTATTTTTAATTTAAAAGCAGTAAAATTAATATATTAAGTGGAGCTAATATATTAATATGTCTAGTATCAAAATAAAAGCTCCATATGAATTTATGGAGTCAAAACAATTTAAACTTTTCGATTTTGTTCCTGAGTTTTCTGAATTCCGTCAATTTGATGATCTTTCTCGATTTGGTTGCGAAAATATTGAGAATAATCTTATCAGATTGGAAAAAAAGAGGTAAAATACATTTTGAGAATAGAGTTGCAATTTGTCCATCTTGTAAATCACATAATGCTGTTAAAAATGGTACTTATGAACGTAAACTTATTTTTTTAAGAATTGGAGAACAAATTTGCACTATTCAAAAATATAAGTGCATAAAATGCGGTAAAGTCTTTTATACTGATTTATTATCTCTTGTTTATTCTAATTCAAATATTACATTGCCTGTTATTGAATGTATTGAGAATTTATATCAAATTTATGGAGCAGGGCTCCATAAAATACGATTTGATTTAAAACAACAACATAACATCGAAATATCACATCAAAGCATTGAAAACATCTTATTAAACTCTAATTATCAATTTAACTATGATAATTGGACTTATTCTGGATATTACTTATTTGATAGTCTTTGGGTTAAAATTAATGGTGAATGGAACTATATTTTAGCCTTATTCGACGTTAAATTGAATACTCTCGTTTCCGTCAAATTGGTCGAATCAGAAGATTCTAAGACCATTTATCAATTTTTAAACGAATCCCTAAGAAATCAGAAAAAAAAATATCAATAGGCACAGACTTAAAACACGAATATCGTGAAGTCATCGATAAATTAAAAGTAAAAACACCATTTCTGCAAATTTCACGTGAAACAAGCAGTAAACAAAAGATTTAAAGATTACTTTGACAAAAATCCATTATCTGAAGACGAAAAAGACATATTAAATTGTTTAAAACAGGACATTTATAAAATATTGGATGCAAAAGACTTAAATACTGCTAAAGAACTTAGAAACGAATTAATAAACAAAAATATACAAAAAAAAGTTCACAAACAAAATTCTTTGGAAATTCATCATTCCTTACTTCAAAAAATTAACGACACACCTGGAAAACACGAACATCTCATCAACAAACAATAAAATCGAAAATATCTTCCAAAAAGTATTCCCAAAACACATAAAAAGAACAATGAAAATAGAACAAGGACTTCTAGCCAGATTCATGCTAAAACTAAATTATTGGAATTTAAACAATGAAAAAGAAAAAAATCACACAAGTTTTTGAAAGAGCCTTAATATTTTATAAAAAAAATTTTAAGTACTTGTTTTTATAAAAATTATTAATGTGTCAGACTATAAGAGAGCATTAATTTTTATTTTTCTTTTAGTTATAATAGCTATAGCCATTGTCTATGTTGGATTTTCTATGAATTCTCTTGATAATTCAATGGCTGAAATTAGCGATAATATATCTAATGGTGATAAAGAGTATAATGATGCTGTAAATTTAATAAATAATAAAAATTATGATGAAGCATTAGAAAAAAGCACTTTATGCAAGTGATGATTTTAATAAAAGTTCCAGAGATTTGTCAGATATACAGAATGGTAGTTATAATTTTAATGAAGTTCATAAAGAATACTTAGCTACTGCTATTGATAAGTGGAATTAAAACAGGATGCTGCATCTAATTTGGTTCATGCTATTTATTATTTTAAAAATAATGATAATTCTACTGGAAGTAGTTATGGTAATAAGGCAAATAGCTTAATGGATGAAGCTATTCAGTATCAAAATGCAAGAAATAAGTTAGTTAATGATAATCCAAATTTATTTAGATAAAATTTTTACTTTAAAATGAGGTTTTTAAATTGAAAAAAAAGTGTCCAAAATGTAGAGGAACAGGTTCTGTAGTTGTAGATTATAAAGACTGTGATAGCTGTGGCGGAACTGGTTACCAAGATTCCTTTGATGTAGGAAATCATTTTAAAGGAGTTAATAGTAATGCGAAAGCTAAATTTGATTTAGGGGCAGATCAGGATATTCCATGTGAAGTTTGTCATGGAAAAGGTCAGATTGAAGTTTTTGAAGAATGTCCTAATTGTCATGGCAGCGGTCAGATTAATGTATGTAATGACTGCGGCAAACCAATCAGTGAAAAATATGATTTATGTAGAGATTGCCATACCAAAAGGAAGGAAGATAGAATGAAACGTGATAAAATACGGGAGATGGAAAACGAAGTTAAAGATGTTTATGTCTTGGATTCATTATGTCAAATGAGGGATATGGATAAGGATAGACTTTATAAAGGCAGAGTTACCCGTGTTGAAAAAATATGGTGCTTTTGTAACATTAAATAATAATGTCTGGGGACTTATGAGGGGAGATATCTCTAATTATAAAGTTGGGGATGATGTTATTGTATTTATAACAGCTATTAAATCAAGGGAAAGAAAAATTGATTTGGCTCCAGCATATGTTAAAAATTACAATATTGTAAAACAGACAAAAAAGCATTCCAAGAACCATTATTTCTGATCTGGAAGAAAAAATGGGCAAATTGGTTCGTGTTGACGGTGAAGTTCTACAGGTTCAGCAAACTTCAGGACCGACTATTTTTACAATTACTGATGAATCAAATATTACATGGGTAGCTGCTTTTGATGAAGCTGGAGTTAGAGCATATCCAGATATTGATGTTGGAGATGCTGTGGAAGTTTTAGGTGAAGTTAATCAGCATGGAGGCAAGCCTCAAATTGAATCTCAGTCTATTTCCAAATTGGAAGGTGAGAAAAAAGCCAAACTTCAGGATTTAATTGAAGATGCATTAAATAAAAGGGCAGAACCTGATGATGTTGATTTCCTGGTTAAAAGTGATGTTTTAAACAGATTGAAACCTAAAATGAGGGAAGCAGCTCAAAAAATTAGGAGAGCTATTTTAGATGGCAGATCTATTTTATTAAGACATCATAACGATGCAGACGGTATCTGTTCAGGAGTAGCTATGGAAAAAGCTATTGTTCCTCTTGTCGAACAGGTAAATCCAAGTAATGATGCTCAGTATTATTATTTCAAAAGATCTCCAAGTAAAGCTCCGTTTTATGAATTGGAAGATGTAGTTAAGGATTTGTCCTTTGCTCTTGAAGACAAGGAAAGACACGGTCAAAAATTGCCGTTAATTGTTTTGCTGGATAATGGTTCTACAGAAGAGGACATTGTAGCTTTGATGCAGGCTAAAATTTATGATGTGGAAGTTGTAGTAATAGACCATCACTCTCCTGGAGATTTAATTACTAAAGAGGAAAAAGACGGGGAAATTGTTGGCGGAACTGTTGCTGTTGATGAATATGTTGACACTCATGTAAACCCTTATCTGGTTGGAGGAGATTCTCAGCTAACTGCAGGAGCACTGGCTACTGAAGTGGCACATATTATAAATCCTGAAATTAAAGATTTAATCAAACATCTTCCGGCTATTGCAGCTTTGGGAGATCATGCTGAATGTGGTGAAGTTTACCAATACCTTGAATTGGCAGCAGAAAAAGGATTTACTAAAGAACATTTAGCTAAAATAGCCGAATGTGTTGACTTTGAAGCTTATTTCCTTAGGTTCATGAATGGTAGGGGAATTATGGACACTATTTTAGCTGTTGACAATATTGATAAGCATGAAAAGATGATTGATGCTTTATACAAGGAATATTTAAAACGTGTTGACACTCAGCTTAAAGCAGCTATTCCTAATATTGAAAAAACTCATTTTGAGAATGGCATTTACTTCAATATGATTGATGTTGAAAAATATGCTCATAAATTTACATTCCCTGCTCCTGGAAAAACCTGTGGTTTTGTTCATGATAGCGTAGTTCAGGCATTAGGTGAGGATAAACCAATTATAACTTTAGGACATGGTCCTGATTTTGGTGTAATAAGAGCTACTGATGCTGTTAATGAAAGATTTGGATTTAGCGTCAATAATATTGTTCCTAAACTGGCTGAAATGATACCGTCAGCAGGTATTGACGGCGGAGGCCATGAATGTGCTGGATCTATAAAATATATTGAAGGTTTAGGGGAAGAAGTTTTAAGTGAATTTGTTAATGAAATAAGAAATATGAGTGAACTTTAAAATGAAATATTGTCCTAAATGCGGTTTTGAAAATGCTAATTATGCCAAATTTTGTGTAAAATGTGGCAATTCTTTTGTTGACATGGACATTAATACAATTAAAAAACATAATTCAATTATGAATTCCATGCATTCAAAAGAAACAAGTGAAATTTCACAAAAGAAAAAGGTTAATAATACATTTAATGAATCACATTTTAAAGATAATGGGCATACTAAACCAACTTTTAAATTCAAATTGTTTCATATATTTGATGAGAGAAAAAAATAAATACAGGATTAGCAAATTAAGAGTAATTTTAGCAATGGAAGCTGCTTTCTTTTTTGCAGTTTCTGTTTATATTTCCTTATTTGTAGATTCTGAATTTTTTCAAGTGAATTTGCGGTTAATCCTGTTGTTGCGATTTTGCTGTTGATTTGTGCAAGTATAGTTATAGCAGGAATATTCGTAATTCCTACAGGGATTATAGGATGGATTTTAAGAAGAATTTATCTTTACTTGACTAAATGATGATGCATATGGTTTTACAAAACTACTGTGGCAATTGCGGCAAAAGATTATCACTTAATGAAGAGTACTGTAAAGGCTGTGGAGCTAGAACAGCTTTTGTAGATGCTGGTGATGATTATATGTTTACGCTTCCAATTTACGACATCGGATTTTTTGATTTGGATATAGACTTTTCACCTTATATTGAAAGCACCAGAAAAGATTTGAAATATGAAGTCTGTTCCTGCGGATATCTGAATTTAAAAGAAAATGACTACTGTTATCATTGCGGTGTTAAAAGAACACATAGTAAAATAAGAAGAATTTTCAAATCCCAACCAAAACCTACATTTTCATTTACAACCGTTAGCTGTGAATGCGGGCATGTTAATTCTAAAGAAAACTTGTTTTGTGAAATGTGTGGAAAGAAATTAGTTGAAGATGAAGAGACTCCATTAAAAGATCTTTACAGTAATTTCGAGTTTGAATGTGATTATCCTATTTTTTGTTTTTGCGGACAGGAAAATGATGAATTCAGTCAGTTTTGCAGTAATTGCGGATTTCCGTTAGATAATTTTGAAAAAACTGATGGAAATATTCAAAAATTATGTTTTTGTTCTACATTAAATGATGTTACTGCTGATTTCTGTGTTGACTGTGGAATTGATTTAAAAAATGAAAATAAAGCTTTAATTTGTGTTTGCGGAACTAAAAATCCAATATCTGCAAAATTTTGCAGCAGCTGTGACAGACAATTGAATCCAAAACGTTTTGTTAAATCCAAATTGGTTTGTAGTTGTGGAAAAATTGTAGATTATGATGTTGAATTTTGCCCTAATTGTGGTAAAAACATTAAAAAGCCATGAATCGTAAAATTAAATTGTCAAATGCCGGAAGATCTATAAGAAATGTTTTCAGATAAGGTGTAGTTATGAAAGAATGTGATGTATGCGGAACTCCTAATCTTAGAGCAAATAATTACTGCACTCACTGCGGAAATAGAATAGCTATGGATAATATCTGTCCATTTTGCGGGGAATTAAATTCAGATGACAGTAGCTATTGCAGCAATTGCAATAAACAAATTCGTCCTGTCTCTATTGATAGCTTTGAAAAGCTGTTTACTGATTATAATAAATTATTGCTGGCCAAAGCTGAAATTTCTGATGAAGATTATAGTAAATTATTGTCAAATATTTTTAGGAAATTAAAATTTTCAAAAATTGTAGGTCATACTCCTAAAGAAAAAAAAATATTAAGTATAGCAGGAGTATTTGCTGAATGCAGGCCAAAGGCCAGAGGTGAAGAACTCGGATTTGAATTTGGACATGTTTTGTATTATGATGACCGTTTGGATGATTCAGTTCAGATAGCTACTATTATTCATGAACTGACTCATTTTTTATTGTTTGACATAATTGAAAGTTTGCTTTGTGATGTGTTTCAAGTAAAGCAGTCTTCTACATTAGAAGGTTTTGTCTGGTATTGTTTGTCTAATGATTTGGCTTTAATGAATGAATATTGTGCTCATACTGTTGAAGGAAGGTTTATTCTCATGGATATCAGCGTTATGCTTCTTTTGAAAGTTTGCTTGAAGAAACAACTTTTGATGATGAAAAAATTGGGGTTTTGATGGTGCTGGGCAATACTTTTGCCGGGGAGATAATTGGTCAGCTGGAAGATTATATTGATCATGATTTAAGGGAAGCTATTAAACTGCAATATAAAAAAGATTTAAAAAATCCGGATTATAATTCTATAGGTTACGAGTCTATGGACTCTGTGAAAACGGATGTTAAAAATCAGATTATATTTAATTATTTATTTGATAGCTTTGATGAAGCTTCAGATGTTAATAATCGTGAAAATTTGGAATTTTTAAAAGAAGGTATTAAAAACAGGGTTTAAATTAATTTTTTTAAAGAAACATAAGATAAGAAAAATGTAATTGTTAAAGGAAGTATGAAAAGTGCAGTTTCAGTTTTCTTCCTCTTTTTTCATTTATAGATTCCAATACTTCTTTACCTGTATCAGTTAATCTGTACAATCTTCCTTTTCTAGCTTCTTCATTTATACATTCTACAATTTCTTTACTCTTAAGTTCACTTAAAACTTTAGAAATATGGTTTGTTCTAATACCGCTGTCTTTTGCAATATTTGTTGGTATTTTAACATTATTTCCAATAGATTTTAAGGTTTTTTTTCCCTGTACTTTGAAATTTCAACATATGAAGTTAATTTCAAAAGTTCGTCATCTTTTTGTGACATGTTAGTATAATCTATATCTCATAATATAAAAGGCTTTTTCAAAAACTTGTGTGATTTTTTTTTTTTTTCATTGTTTAAATTCCAATAATTTAGTTTTAGCATGAATCTGGCTAGAAGTCCTTGTTCTATTTTCATTGTTCTTTTTATGTGTTTTGGGAATACTTTTTGGAAGATATTTTCGATTTTATTGTTTGTTGATGAGATGTTCGTGTTTTCCAGGTGTGTCGTTAATTTTTTGAAGTAAGGAATGATGAATTTCCAAAGAATTTTGTTTGTGAACTTGTTTTTTGTATATTTTTTGTTTATTAATTCGTTTCTAAGTTCTTTAGCAGTATTTAAGTCTTTTGCATCCAATATTTTATAAATGTCCTGTTTTAAACAATTTAATATGTCTTTTTCGTCTTCAGATAATGGATTTTTGTCAAAGTAATCTTTAAATCTTTTGTTTACTGCTTGTTTCACGTGAAATTTGCAGAAATGGTGTTTTACTTTTAATTTATCGATGACTTCACGATATTCGTGTTTTAAGTCTGTGCCTATTGATATTTTTTTTTTCTGATTTCTTAGGGATTCGTTTAAAAATTGATAAATGGTCTTAGAATCTTCTGATTCGACCAATTTGACGGAAACGAGAGTATTCAATTTAACGTCGAATAAGGCTAAAATATAGTTCCATTCACCATTAATTTTAACCCAAAGACTATCAAATAAGTAATATCCAGAATAAGTCCAATTATCATAGTTAAATTGATAATTAGAGTTTAATAAGATGTTTTCAATGCTTTGATGTGATATTTCGATGTTATGTTGTTGTTTTAAAATCAAATCGTATTTTATGGAGCCCTGCTCCATAAATTTGATATAAATTCTCAATACATTCAATAACAGGCAATGTAATATTTGAATTAGAATAAACAAGAGATAATAAATCAGTATAAAAGACTTTACCGCATTTTATGCACTTATATTTTTGAATAGTGCAAATTTGTTCTCCAATTCTTAAAAAAAATAAGTTTACGTTCATAAGTACCATTTTTAACAGCATTATGTGATTTACAAGATGGACAAATTGCAACTCTATTCTCAAAATGTATTTTACCTCTTTTTTTCCAATCTGATAAGATTATTCTCAATATTTTCGCAACCAAATCGAGAAAGATCATCAAATTGACGGAATTCAGAAAACTCAGGAACAAAATCGAAAAGTTTAAATTGTTTTGACTCCATAAATTCATATGGAGCTTTTATTTTGATACTAGACATATTAATATATTAGCTCCACTTAATATATTAATTTTACTGCTTTTAAATTAAAAATAAAGAAAAAATAAAACGAAAAAAAATTCGTGACTCAAAAACTAGTGAAAATTCAAATCACACAAGTTTTTGAAAGTGACATATAAAATGTTTTGTACTATTATATGTTCTTCCTATGGTCATCTTTAACACAATTAATATTATCTTTTTTAATTTTTTTTATAATTTTGTTTATATTATTTAAATTTTGTTATATGTTCAGTTGATATTTCATTGTATTTTATATATTATGTTTATTTTGGCTTTTTTTGAATGGACTGTTGATTATATCAACATTCAACTGTTTATTTTGAAACAATTTTTATAAGTTTGGTTATTTTTTTTTGGAAGTTGTACATTTTTTTCAAAATTTTTTCAGGCATTTGCTGATTTGATTTTTTTGGGGGGTAAAAAGCTTTGAAATATTTTAATTGAACTTTTTAGCAATTGTTTAATTTAGAAAATGATTGCATAAACAGTTATTTCCTTAAAAACATTTATATGTTTAACTGTACAATTAATACATATATTTTAAAATAATATGGATAAAAAATGAACAAGGATAAAGAAAAATAGATATTTTTTAAAATAATGTGGTTAAAATGGGTGTGGGTGAAGAAAAGGATATATTTGATGAAATGTCTTTAATCTTATTGATGTATAATATATCTCAGAATGGAATTAAGTTTGCAAAGTTAAAATCAAAGGAACTGACTAATATTCGTGAGTGTTATTATCTGCTTAAAATTTATTATTCTGAAAGGGAGTTGTCACAGGAGGACCTCTGTGATATATTTTGCCAAAGTAAAGGAACTGTAGCTAAAACTCTTAGAAAATTAGAAGACAAAGGTTATATTGAAAGAATAATAAATAAAGATAATAGACGAAAATATATCTTAAAATTAACTAAAAAAGGAGATGAACTAATCCCTGTTTTAAAAAAGGGAGGCAGATCACTGGCATAATGCAGTCGGACTTGCTGAAGTAAGTGAGAAAACTATGGATGTAATAAGGGCTGTAGCTAGAAAGAGTTACAATTTAGTAAATGAATGAGGTTTAAATAATGGATGAAGAGATACTTTATAAAAAAAAAGCTAAAAACCTTGTTAATAAAAAAAGTAAAATTTTACAGATACTTATACTGTTATATTATTGTAAATGTATGTTTATTTTTTATTAATCTTTCAGAAATTCACGGAAATTGACTGATTTACACCAGTGGTGGTTTTTATGGGTAACTGTTCTTTGGGGAGTCTGGTTAATATTTCATTATATTAAAGTATTTGTTCTTCACGACAGATTTGACGATGATTGGATGGAAGAGAAAATTCAAAAAGAAATGGATAAAATGAGGAAATAGGGTAATTATGGCTAATAAAAATGTTGAAGTAATGAGAGGTAATCCTGAAACAGCTGTTAAGAAATTGGCGATTCCAATTATGATTTCTATGCTTTTAACAGCATCATATAATATTATTGATGGGATATGGATAGCAGGGCTTGGTCAGGAAGCTATTGCAGGTATTGGTTTTATAACTCCGATTTTCATGATATTGAATGGGGTAAGTGTAGGACTTGGAAGTGGTGCAACAAGTAGTATAAGTCGTTTTGTTGGAGCTAAAAATCATAAGAAAGCCAGTCAGTCAGCAGCACATTCTTTGCTGATTTTTTTTTAATAGCTTCCGTAGTTTTAACAATTGTATTGTTAATTCTTCAGGAACCCTTGCTTAAATTATACGGAGCAAGTGGTGAGTCATTAGCTCAGGGAATTAAATATGGAACTCCTTTATTTTTAGGTTTATTTGCTTTTATATTTGCAAATGGTGCAAGTGGTATCCTTCGTGGAGAAGGAGATATGAAAAAAAAGCAATGTATGCTGTTGTTGTTTCTGTAATATTAAATGCAATTTTGGATCCGATATGTATTTACATTTTAGGATGGGGATCAGCAGGAGCAGCTATTGCAACAATTTTAAGTTCCATCTGCTCAGCTATTGTTATATTATATTGGATTTTAGTTAAAAAGGACACATATGTGGATGTTAATTTAGGTGAATTTAAATTTGATTCCAGCATAGCTAAAGATATTTTAAAAAAGTAGGTATTCCAGCATCAATGGATATGCTTGTAATGTCTATTGCAATGTCTTTGTATATGATATTTATTTCTTCAATTGCCGGAGAATTTGGAATAGCGTCATTTACATCAGGTCAGAGATTATACTTGTTTGCAATAATGCCGCTTACAGCTATTGGAACAGCAGTTACAGCAGTTGTAGGCAGTTCATTTGGAGCTAAAAACGGAGAGTATATTTCAAGAGCACATAAATTCGGTGCAAAATTTGGAATAATATTTGGAACATGTGTAACTCTTATTTTAGTAGTTTTTGCAACTCAGTTATCTACTATATTTGCATATACTGCTGAAACTGCACATTTGGTTCCGGAAATAACCAGATATTTGCAAATAGCCTGTCTTTCTCTACCTTTAACCGGTGCAGGAATGGCTTCAACTTTCTTTTATCAGGGAATTGGAAAAGGAACAATCAGTTTATCCTGGACAATTATAAGGGAAGTTATTTTCACTGTCGGAGCCACATTTTTCTTCGGAATTTATTTGGGCTGGGGATTAATAGGTATTTGGGCAGGATTGGCTATCGGACGTGCTGCTGCCAGTATCTTAAATTACCTCTATGCAAGGTACACTATTAAGGGAATTAGAGAAACACTTAGAAACTAATTTCTTTAATCTTTTTTTTTTTTTACTTTTTATACTTTTATTTAAATCTGTTTATAGGTTTTAAAAAGAAATATTTATATTTTAATTGGAATATAAATTATAAACACAACATAAAAAACAATTTTGTTTTTTTCTGTAATGTTAAAAAGTGTTTTTACGATGGAAATTTAATAAAAAGGTGTAATTAATGCAATTTTGTCCAAACTGTGGCAGAAAATTAGATGATGATACTACTTTTTTGGTGAATGTGGTTTTGATATTAAAAATAATAAATCTCCAACAATTAAATCATCAGATAATGAGATTTTAGGAAATAATGGGCTTGTTATTGGTGGATTAATTGTCGCAGCAATAGTTATTTTATTAATTGTTTTAGCTATGTCAACATCACATATTGAAACAATCAATGGAGTTGATTTTAATATTCCTGCAGGTTATAGTAAAGTAAATGAAACTGATGGTGGTGACACATATATTTATAAAAATAGTGATAATGATTGTTTTCTTATTACAGTAAAATTTGAATCAAAGTCTTGGCTAAATGAAATGTCTAAAGATGCATTATATTCTCGAAAATTCATTGATGGAACAGAAGGGTGGATTAAAGAGCCTTTTGATGTATATAGTTCATATATGTTTGTGTATTATGATAAGAACACAGGTAATGAAGTAACTATATGCACATCTAGTGAATCTTTAATTGAAGAGATTATTACCTAATCTAAAAATCATATAATTAAATTAATATGTATCTTGTGTTAAAAATAATAATGATTAACTAAAATTTTTTTGATATTATGAAATGTGAAAATTGTGGGTTTGAAAATAATGAAAAAGCTAAATTTTGCACCCGTTGCGGTGCATCGTTAGTCCAGCAAAATGAAACCCCGAATCAACAAAAAAATGGAAATAATACAAAATATTTGATTGTTGGTTTAACTGCAATTATTATTGTTCTTATATGTGCAATCGGCTATTTTGCAATAAATTTAAATGAAGGTGGCGCAGATCAGTCAAGTGACTATTCTTCGAATAGTTCAGCTGATTCCACATCTTCAGTTGATGAATCTAGTTCCACTTCAAGTTCTGAATCCAGCTCAAGCAAATCTGGTGAATGGAAATTAATAGGTTCATATTCGGGTTCAGGTTCAGGTTCCCAGGCTGTTAGTGTTCCTGCAGGTAAAATAATGGTTAAGATTACAGCATATCCTATTAAAAATTATGCTACTAATCATTTATATGTTTCAGGTTCTAACGGTCAGTCAGCTGGTGTTGATTGGGGTTCTAGAAGTGCAGTTGCAAGTAGGTATGATTCTCTTACTTATGAATCATCGTCTTCAGAAACTTTCAATATTGATTATTATGAAACTGTAAGTTGGTCTGTTGAATTTTATAAATACGAATGAGGAGTTTTAATGTTTTGTCCTAAATGTGGAAAAAGATTTACCTGATAATTCAAAATTTTGTAAATATTGTGGAAGTCAAATTAAAAATAAAGGAACTTTAAGTCATGTTCCTGCATCTGCAGGAGATGACGAAAAAAAGCAAAAATATAATTATTGTAGGTTTAGTTGCATTGATAGTTGTTTTGATTGTTGTTTTTGCAGCTATCGGTACTGGAATGTTCAGCGGTTCTGATGAGGGGATGTCTTCAGATGCTTCTTCTTCATCATCTTCTGTAAGTGGTGATTCCGGAGTCCAGTCACTGTCTTTAAGTAGTTTTCCAGTTTCTGAAGCACCTGGATTAGCACAGGCTATTAAAGATAATGGTGGCAATTTCCCGGTTAATTATAAGTCATTGTCCTTATCCAAATCACAGTGTCTCTATATTTTAACAAAATCCGTGTCCCTGATTGGTCATGGAGATAGCGGAGCAACTATTTCTGTTGGAAATCCGTCTTATGCACCTCATCCTAGCGGTCGTGATTATTCAAATTCAATAGCTCAGGCTAATTATGTGGATATGTCTGACAGGTTTGCTTCATGGATTGATAGAAACGGTCAGGTTCCAAACTATGTCGGAATTTATGCAGGTGGTGTTCCGGATATTTCTCCGTCTAAAATGTTGGATATTGAAATAGCTATTTTGCTTCAATATGGAAGTACCGGTACTTTGCCGTCATCGGTTTCTGTTTAAGTGATTATTGCAATCACTTATTTTTTATTTTTTGTTCATTTTTTAAGTATTCTGTCAATTATTTTTTCATGTTTATTCTAAAATTATAAAAGTATTTATTATCCTAATTATAAATAATATAATAATCATCAAATTTTTAAGTAATAATCTGATGAATGTGATAATTTATTCTAGTTTTTTAAATAAAAGAATAAATATTTTAAAAAAATATGTGTTAGATATGAATATTAGATATGGTAATATTTTTATTTTCCTGCTTGTTTTAGCTATGATAGGAACTTTGGTAACTGGAAGTGATGTAAGTCTATTCCCATTTACTTATTTCATGTTTTTATTGTTCTTTTTAATCTCTGCAGATTATTTTTATATTGTTTTCCAATATTCCAGGCGGGAAAATATTAATAGTTCTATAAAATTTGGAGTTCTTATAAATATTGTATTTATGGCTTTAATTGTCTATGCAATATTTAATTCTCCTCCATTGGGAATTTTTTAGATTTTTGTAGTAGTCTACAAAAATTTATTTTCTTTTTTTTAATGCTTTTTCCATAACTATTAATAATAAATAAAATTTAATATTTAATATAAATGATTCAATAGGATTTTTAAAATGTTTTTTGATTTAAATGTTAAAGGAAACAGTTATGATAATAATTTGAAATTAGCTGGGGAAGCTTCAAAGTATGGTTGGGATCATATTAATTTTTCTTATAATCAAAATAAATTTGCCAAAGCTTTAGAGTTTAAAAAAGGATTTGCAGGATAATTTGGACATTGGCATAGATTATACTTTAGAAATAGATTCCGGCAATGTTAATGAAATTAGAAAAATAGCCAGAAAGTTCAGAAATAAATCATCATGCATTAGTGTAATTGGTGGAGATTTAAAAGTAAATCGGGCTGTTTTGGAAAATATCCAGTTGGATGTTTTATCAAGACCTTATTTAAAACGATATGACAGTGGTCTTAATCAGGTTTTGGCTAAAGAATCTTTGAATAATAATGTAGCTGTTGAAATTTGCTTTATAGATATTTTGAAATCTTATTTAACATATAGGGCTAAAACAATAGCTAATATTAAGGATGTAATTTCATTACATAAGAAATTTGACTTCCGTTAATTTTGTCTTCAAGAGCAGAGTCCGTTTTTGATATTAAGACAACTAAAGATTTCAGCTCAGTATTTCTTTCAGTTGGATTAACCCAAAGTGAAATTGACAAATCATTCGCAGTATCTGAAAACATTTTGGAATTTAATAAAAACAGGAAAAACATGGTTTTAAAAGGAGTTAGGGAGGTTAATGATGAAGCTTAAGGTTCTTCCCCCTACACTTAGGAAAAATAACAGGTATCTGGCATTGGATATTAAAGTTAAAAGTGTTATTTCTAAAGATGATCTGGTTAATATTGTTTGGAATGGATGTATTCGCTTTTTTGGTGAAAATGGAACAGGCAATTTTAGTTTATGGGTTATGAAGTTTTATGAGCTTGAAAAAACCGATGAGTATAATCATTATCAGGCCATTCTTCGCTGCCAAAGAGAGTATGTTGATGAGGTAAGAGCTTCTCTTGCTTTAATTTATAAACATAATAGAAAGGATATTTCAGTTTCAACTATCGGTTTATCCGGAACTATCAAAGCCTGTCAGAAATTTATTGAAAAATAAAAGGAAAAATTACGCAAAACTTCAGCTTGTGGGCATAAAAAATCAAAAACTTTTATATTCATCTATCAATTATTTTAATCGTTTATCTTATTAGATTAATAATATGTAATATGATTAAAATTACATCTAAAATTATTGTTATATGATTTAACACATGATTCACCTCTTGGAGAGGTGAAACTTAAATTTAACTTTATCATTTTACATCATCCGTTTATTTTTGATAAAGTTTATAATTTTTTATTACTTTTATTATTATGTAAACTGTGAAAAAAATTATTTTAAAAAAGTTGTTATGAGTCTAAAAACGTTTGTAAGCTATTGGAAAGTTTACAAACAAAACCATGAGATTTAGACTCTTTTTTATCAAAACACTAAAAGTGAAAATTGATAAAAAATTTCTTTTAAATAGTGAATTATTAATTGGTTTTTTCCTTAATTTTTTGCTGTTTGGTTATGAAAAAGTTTTTAATAACTTTTAGTTATTTTAAAATAGAAAACTTTATTAATAATATACACATATAAATATGAATTGAATTTATGGAAAAAAGATTTAAAAAACTATATCATTACAGATATGTAATGAAATACCATTTCATGGAGAATTTGGTTTATTTTTTAAAATAATTGTATTTTTATAGTAGTTGAACTTAAGTTTATTATAATATTAAAAAAATGTGAGGTATTAATTTATGCAACCTTTACAAAATGCTGGATATGATAGGGCAATTACTGTATTTAGCCCAGATGGAAGACTTTTCCAAGTAGAATATGCAAGAGAAGCTGTTAAAAGAGAACCACTTCAATAGGAATTAAATGTTCTGAAGGTATTGTTTTAGCAGTTGATAAAAGAACTACTTCTAATTTAGTTGAAGCAACATCTATTGAAAAAATATTCAAAATAGATGAACATATTGGAGCAGCAACTTCAGGTCTTGTTGCTGATGCTAGAGCTTTAGTTGAAAGAGCAAGAGTGGAAGCTCAAATAAATAAAATCACATACAGTGAACCTATTAGGGTAGATAGCTTATCTAAAAAATTATGTGATATGTTACAGATGTATACTCAAAACGGTGGAGTAAGGCCATTCGGTTCTGCTTTAATCATTGGTGGAGTATATGACGGTATTTGCAAATTATTCGAAACAGATCCTAGTGGAGCATTAATTGAATATAAAGCAACTGCTATTGGATCAGGCAGATCTGCAGCTATGGATATCTTTGAAGATCAATATAAAGATGACATGAATTTAAATGAAGCTATTAATTTAGCACTAACAGCAATCAATGAAGCAACTGAACATGAAACTACTGCAAACAATGTTGAAATTGCTGTTATTAAATGTGGTGAAGAAGTATACACTAAACTTTCTCAGGAAGAAGTACAGACTTTCATTGATGAGGTTGTATCTGAAGAAGAAAGTGAAGAGGAAAGTGAAGAATAAATAATTAATTGGTTAGGGGTTTTTTCAATGGTAAATGTAGATGAAGCAATAATAGCTAAATATGAATATTGTGGGGAACATTTTGAAATATTGGTCGATCCGGATTTAGCAGCAGAATTTAGAAATCCTGATGGGCAGGATGTGGCCATTGAAGATCTTCTAGCTGTTGAAGAAATTTTTAAGGACTCTAAAAAGGAGATAAAGCTTCTGAAGAAGCTATGCTTAAAATATTTGAAACTACAGACCCTATTGAAGTTTCTAAAGTTATACTTGAAAAAGGACATGTTCAATTAACTGCTGAACAAAAAAGACAAATGCAGGAAGATAAAAGAAGACTTGTTATTAATAAAATTTCTAGAGAAGCTATTAATCCTCAATCAGGTCTTCTCACCCTGCACAAAGGATTGAAAATGCTGTTAATGAAGCTAAAGTTAAATTTGATCCTTTTGTTTCAGTTGATCAACAAGTACAAACAGCCCTGAAAGCTATTAAACCACTTATTCCGATTAGGTTTGAAAAAGTTAAAGTAGCTGTTCGCCTTCCGGGTTCTTCAGCAGGAGGAGCCTACTCTGCAATCCATCATTTTGGTGAAATTCTTAATGAAGAATGGCAGCAAGACGGTTCATGGATTGGCATTGTTGAGATGCCTGGTGGCCTTCAAGATGATTTCGCCGCTAAAATGGCTGAAATTTCAAGTGGTGAAGCAGAAACGAAAACTATCAAATAATTAAATTAATTTTCAACTTATGGGATTTTTATGATATATGTGGAAAATAAAGATTTAGTTATTCCTGGTGAAGTATTGGCAGATGACGAATACTACTCAGGAAGAGGTACCTTTAAAGAGAATGGTAAAATTTGTTCTTCTTTAATGGGACTAGTTTCTTTAAGGAATAAAAAAAAATTAGAGTTATTCCTCTTAAAAGTAAATATGTTCCTAAAAAAGGAGATGTAGTTATTGGTAAAATTAAAGATGTCAGATTCTCCATGTGGGATGTAGATATTAATTCCCCATATTCCGGAATTTTACCTGCTTTTGAAGTGTTTGGAAGAGAGAAAAAGAACTCAACAAAGTATTTGATGTTGGGGATGTTCTATTTTTAAGAGTTGTTGATGTTGATGAAGTTAAAAAAGTCAAACTGGGCTTAAAAGGCAGAGGAATGGGTAAATTCAGAGGAGGAATAATTGTAGATATTACTCCAACCAAAGTTCCTAGATTAATTGGTAAAAAAGGTTCTATGATCAACATGATTAAGGATAAAACCAATTGTAAGATAATTGTTGGTCAAAATGGTCTTGTTTGGGTTAAAGGTGAGAAGATATGGAACAGCTTACTAAAGATATTATCCATATGATTGAAGCTGAGGCTCATACTTCCGGTTTAACAAATAAAGTTAAAAATAAACTATATTTAGCTATTGATGGTGAATTGCCACAAGAAGATGACTATAGTGATGATTATGAAGAATTAGAAAAACCTAAACTTCAAAATTTCAAAGAAGAATTGGAACAAGAAGAAAAAGAAGAACAGTCAAAAAAAAGATAGTACTGATTTTTATAAAGTAATTGAAGAATTAAAAAGAAAAATAAAAAGGATAAACCTTTGTCCTATGGTAATAATTCTGGCAATTCTTATATATTGAATAACAGATAATTCTTTGATGATTATGAGGTTGATATAATGTCTGAAATGATAAGAGAGACGGCAGAAAATATAATGAATTACGCCCTATAAAAATTGAAGCAGGTGTTCTTGAACGTGCAGACGGGTCTGCTTATTTAGAAGTTGGTGGAAATAAAATTTTAGTGGCAGTGTACGGGCCTAGAGAATCATATATTAGAAGATTACTTGAACCAAATACTGGTGTAATAAGATGCAGGTATAATATGGCTCCTTTTTCTGTAGATGATAGGAAAAGGCCTGGACCAGACAGAAGGTCTTCTGAAATTTCCAAAATCACTGCTGATGCATTAAGACCGGCTTTAATGTTGGAAAATTATCCTAGATCCATGGTGGATATTTACATTGAAGTAATTGAAGCTGAAGGGGGAACACGCTGTGCTGGAATTACTGCGGCTTCCGTTGCACTTGTTGATGCTGGAATTCCTATGAAGGATATTGTTGTAGGATGTGCTGCAGGTAAGGTAAATGATAAAATTGTTCTTGATTTATCTGAAGTTGAAGATAAGGAAGGACAGGCTGATGTTCCTATAGCTATGATGCCAAGAACTGGTGAAATTACTTTATTACAAAGTGATGGTGATTTATCTCAAGAGAATTTGAAGAAGCAATTAATTTAGCTATGGAAGGATGCAGGAAAGTAAATGAAATCCAAAAAGAAGCTTTAATGAAAAAATATTCTGCTGAGATGAGTGATTAAGATGGTTGATATTGTACCTGAAATTACAAAGGAAAGTATAATTAATCTTGCTGTCAATGATAAAAGGGAAGATGGCAGGGAACTTGATGAATACAGGGATATTTCTATTGAAACTGATGTGATATCCAAAGCTGAAGGTTCTGCAAGAGTTAAAATAGGAGATACCCAGGTTATTGTTGGTATTAAACCGCAAATTGGCGCACCATTTCCGGATACTCCTGATTTAGGAGTTTTAATGACTAACTGTGAAATGCTGCCAATGGCTGATCCTACTTTTGAACCTGGACCACCAAGTGAAGATTCAATTGAACTTGCACGTGTTGTTGATAGGGGAATTCGTGAAAGTGAACTTGTTGATTTGGATAAGTTATGTGTTGAAGAAGGCAAACATGTTTGGATGTTATTTATAGATTTGCATATTATAGATAACTGCGGAAATCTTTTTGATGCCTGTGAACTTGCTGTAATGGCTGCTCTAAAAAGTACCAAATTACCTTCTGCAAGTATTGCTGATGATGAAGTTGTACTTGACCATGAAAACACTATAGATTTACCTATCAATAATGAAGTGGCTATGTGTACTTTTGTTAAAATAGGAGATAAACTGATTTTAGACCCTACTTTAAATGAAGAAAAAAGTAGCTAATGCTCGTTTAAATGTAGGTGTTACTAAAGATGGTAATATTTGCGCTATGCAGAAAGGTGGAATTTCACCGTTAACAAAAAGAAGACATATTTTACTGTGTTGATAAAGCAGTTTCAAAAACAAAAGAATTAGTTGAATATCTTTAAACGTCTGATGGACGATTAAGATTTCTAAATTCTTTTTTAATAATTTTTATTGTCTATTAATATAAATTTCGCATCTATTTTTTCTATTAATCCCTTAATATGCAATATATCATCAGATATCAGCTCTTCAATTTCAGGAATGATATTTTTATTGTAAACGGAATGAAGGGGTTCGCTTGTTTTCAGTTTATTTTTGCTGTCATGATAGGGAACAATAGCCTGATGGTCTGAGTCCAGTTCATTAAAAATATTTTCAATTAATTTTTCTGTTACATATGGACTGTCACAGGGAAGTATTAAAGCATAATCAGATGTAATGTCAGCCCGGTCAATATTCCGGACATCGGCCCAATATTTTTTATTTCATCTTCAGCAAAGGTTATTTTAAAATTATAGTCCTCTTTTTTAATGAAATTTTTATATTTGTCAATACGGTTTTTATTATTTAAAACAATTATCACTTCATTTATTTCATTATTTAATGTTGAAAGGATATGATTAATCATAGGTTTATCCTGAATAATCATAGATCCTTTGTCCTGACCCATTCTTCTGCTTTGCCCGCCACATAAAATGATACAGGAATGCTGTTTTTACTATTCATGATGCATTTCCCTAATCTTTTATATGAACATCAGCATCTTCATCAAATGGATTTGTACGGATAATTAATGAAATCATATATGGATAATGAGTATTGAGGTATTTTAGGTAATAAATCCATTCATATATCAATTTTGAATAAATCCTTTTGATGTCACCATTTAAATGATTAAAATCAGCATCTGTAATCTGATTTAAATCTGGTCTGTGCTCTAATTCTTCATCAAGGTGCAATATTGAAATTAATAATCCTGAAAATTCTTCCTTTTCAAATAATTGTGGATTGTTGATTAAGTTTATTAAAAACTCTCTTTTTGGATTTTAATAATGTTCTAAGATTTATTAAAAATTCTGCTCTTTTGCCTTCTTCAATATCTACATTAAAGTCAATATTTGCATTTTTTAATTTTTTCAGCTGTTTGTCATATTCTGCATCGTCCCAATTAGGAATAGCTTTTAAATAACTGGTGCTAGCTTTAAATTCATTTGCACTGCTGAATTCTTCTATTAATTCATTACCTATTTCAGTAAAGAAAGTGCTGATAAGCATATCTAACTTTTCATAAATAGCTTCTTTTTCTTTTTCTGCTCATTATATCTTCAAGTATAAATGCAACAATGATAATGTCTATAGGAATAAATCCTATGTGCAGCCAGACATATGAAACAATACTATGTGTGTCTTTTAGGACAAGGTAATTGGTTCCAAAAATAATAATAGCTGCAATAATCATCAATATTGAAAACTTTATTTTCCAGTCTCTTTTCATTTTATAATCTCCAAAATTTTTTTATCTTTTATTTGCACTAATGATAGCTATTGGATTTTCGCTTATCATCATAACCCCACGGTCAAGAACTCTCCCATTTGAAATATTGACTTCCATGATTTTAGGATTATAATTCAGCTTTTTTAATTTGTTTATAGCTTCTATTTTAGTGTCAACAAGAATAGCTGTAACAATTATTCTTCCTTTAGGATTTAATTTGGAATCTATAATTTCCAAAATATCTTCAAGTTCTCTGCCGCTGCCTCCAACAACAGCTATGTCCATATTGTCAATATTTTTCAGAGCATTACTTCCTGAATCATTTATTAACTCTACATTATCTCCCAAATTAAATTTTTCAAGGTTTTGTTTGGTAACACTAATGGCATCAGGATTTGTATCAATGGAAGTTACTTTTTTTTTGCTCTTTGGGCAAATTCACATGTAATTCCTCCGGTTCCGCAGCCAACATCCACCACTTCGTCATTGGGTGTTACAGCTGATTTATATAATATGATTGCTCTTATGGCTTCTTTGGTAGGGCCAGGAACATCACAAGTTTTAATAAAGTCCATATCATTTAACATTTATTCCCACCTTTTATATATGTTGTTTTCAATATTCAGTGAATCTAATATTTTACCTACAATAAAATTGATCTGGTCATCAACAGTATCGCTGTCAGAGTAAAATCCGGGCATTGCAGGTAAAATCACAGCACCCTCTTTTGATAAATTCAGCATATTTTCTAAATGTATGCTTCTGAGGGAGTTTCACGAGAACAATAACTGTTTTTCTGTGTTCTTTTAGGCTTACATCAGCTACTCTTGTAATTGTATTTGAGGCATATCCGTTAGCTATTGATGATAATGTTTTCATGGAACATGGTACAATAGCCAGTCCGTCAAATTTAAATGATCCGCTGTTGATGGATGCAGTCAAATCGTCAAATTCATAATAATTGTCTGCCAGAGTGATTATATCTTCAATAGGTTCTTTTACTTCATGATTTATTACAGTTTTAGCAGCATCACTTATAATTAAGCTGTTTTCAATATTTAATTCATTTAGAGCTTTAAGCAATCTGATTCCATAAATCACTCCGCTAGCTCCGGTAATTCCAACTACTATCATATTATTCTCCTAAAATAGTTTGATTTGATCATAATGAATGCCATGGAATTTATCCTTATTTATTTCAGGTAAATCCAGGTAATTTTCTAGTTTAAGTTTCTCGAATTTGGCTTTGTCTTCTTTTGGCACATAAACACTAATGTCAGGAATATTGAATCTTGCTTTACTTAGTGCTCCAACGATATTTGAAATTTTAGTTAAGGGGTATAATTTCCCGTCAACGCTTACCTGTGTTTTCATTTCATCAAAACGGGGATATTCAGCTATATTGATAGTTAAATAATCTTTATCCATATCAAAATCATAAGCTATTTCTTCTTCAGCTTTTCTTAGGGTTTCCTGTGAAGTTTTGTATAATTTTTCAGGATTTTTAAAGTTCTCCAGCCGAATAACTTTTACCCGTTTAAATAAGTCCCTGTTGTCCAGGCGGGTAATCATATCCCGTACAAAGGGATTTTCACTATTTCTGTAAATGCTGACCATATCCATATCATCATATTTGTACATATCGTTTTCGTCTATTTCATTTGAGTTTATTAACTTTTTCAAACCTCTTCTAAACATTGAATTGGCAATACGTGTTGTATGGTGCTGGTATACACTGGGATACATAAAATATCTGGATACTAAAGCCCCTTCAGCAGCCTGAACTCCTTTTATATCTAATACTAAGTTGTTAGTTAGCTTCAAATTGGAGATTATTCTTTCATAATCAATGACTCCATAGGCAACTCCGGTATTATAGGAATCTCTTAAAAAGATCATCCATTCTGTCCACATCCAATTCTCCGGATACAGTCGGACCTAGTTTCCTTCTCCGGAAATTATTTTATTTATTTCCTTAATGTTGAATTTTTCTTCAAGGTAATCTTTCATTGATGTTTTGGAAATAACATATTTTGTTAATTCTTCATGAGGAAATGACAATACTCCTTCAGACACATGTGAAAAGGGACCATGTCCAACATCATGAAGCAGAGCAGAGATTCTAACAAGTTCAATTTCATCTTCACTTAATTCTAGTTCGTTAGCCAGTTTGGATCCAAGATTCATTGTTCCGATTGAATGCTCAAAACGGGTGTGGTTTGCACCGGGATAAATTAAGTTAATTAATCCTAATTGTTTAATTCTTCTTAAACGTTGGAATTGAGGCATATCCAATACTTTTTGTTCAAATTTATTTAAGCTAATGTCTCCATAGACACTATCCCTAATGAATTTCTTTTTTTTCACCCATTATAATCACCAGTGTGAATATTCATTCCATAAATTACTTAAATTTCCTTTTGTTTTATTTAGAATGTTTGTAATATTTGCATTATTCATCCAGTCGGTTTTATTAGTTAGATTAGTATCATTAATAATTTTAGGTTCCGGGATATATGTAGGAACATAATCCACCTTTTGAGGTGTGAAATTATCATCTTCAATAGCCAGCAGGGTATTGTCATTCGGATTTTTTATCAGAATAATATTTGCAGCTATTGAACTTGTAGCAAATGCAATAATTGCAACAATAAAAAACACAATTAATTTTGCTTTTGTTTGCCCTTTCATAATAACACATTTTTCCTTTTTGAATTTACAAATTCAGATTTTTCTTTTATTTAATTTTAAAGATTAACTGTTATTTATTTATATATTTATATATTATTAATATTTTTTTTATTGAATTTTTTATAATAACCTATTTTTTTTTGTAAATCCGTTTCACCGAAATGTTTATATAGCTGTAAGTTCAACTACTATATATCGGAAGAAGGATTCCGACTTCCGACTTCCGTTTAATCAAAATTCATAAAAATTTTAAAAATAATTTTGATTTATTGTTATTAATTTATTTAAAAAGAGAAAAGATATAATGGATATATTTAGCGCAGGTGATACAGCTTGGGTTCTTGTTTGTAGTCTTTTAGTACTTTTAATGAGTATTCCGGCTGTTGCATTCTTTTATGGTGGTTTAAGTAAACGTAAAAATGTTTTAAATACTATGTTTTTAACCTTTATTGCATTTTCAATTGTAAGTGTTATTTGGGTTATTTTCGGTTATCAATTTGCCTTTGGAACTCCGTCACTGGGAGGATTTATAGGAAGCCCTTCTAATTTCTTCTTAAGTGGAATCGGACTTGATGATTTAAGCGGAACTATTCCAACACTATTGTTTGTCATGTTCCAACTTGCATTTGCAGGTCTAACAGCAGCATTGATTTCTGGTGGTGTTGTTGGAAGAATGAAAACAAAAGCTTGGGTAATTTTTATCCCGATTTGGGCTTGTCTTGTCTACATCCCTATTGCTCACTGGGTATGGGGTGGAGGATGGTTAATGAATATGGGAGCGCTTGATTTCGCAGGTGGTACTGTTGTACACATTAACTCAGGGGTTTCTGCATTAGCTATCGCACTTGTGTTAGGTAAAAGAAAAGACATTTCATTATTACCACATAACTTAGGATATGCAGTATTAGGTGCAGCACTTCTATGGTTCGGATGGATGGGATTCAACGGAGGATCCGGTTTAGGTGCAAATGGTCTTGCAGCAAATGCAATTATTGTTTCAAATGTTGCAGCTGCAGCAGCTTTAATTGTCTGGACTATATTAGATACAATTGTTGTTGGTAAACCAACTGTTCTTGGTGCAATTTCCGGAGAAATTGCTGGTTTAGTAGCTATTACTCCTGCAGCAGGATTTGTTGATGTTCCTGGAGCATTAGTAATTGGTGCAGTAGCTCCTTTAGTATCTTACTTTGCAATTTATTACTTAAAAGCAAAACTCGGTTACGACGATGCATTAGATGTATTCGGTATACACGGTATGTCTGGTATATGGGGAGCAATCGCTACTGGTATCTTTGCAGCACCATATATTAATGAAGCAGCAGGATTATTATATGGAAACCCATATCAAGTTGTAATACAAATAATAAGTGTTGTAGCTACTATTGTTTATGCATTTGTAATAAGCTATGTATTAGCTAAAGTACTTGACAAAGCTATGGGCGGTATCAGAGTAGAAGATGAAGCTGAAGTTGTAGGATTAGATACAAAACTTCACGAAGAATCTGCATACAATTTTAACTAGAAGGTTTAAAAATGAAAAGTATTGTTGCAATTATTAGACAGGAAAAGTATCAGGACGTTAAAATGAACTTACAGCCGTGGGCTGTCAAGGAATGAATGTTTCTGAAATTAAAGGAAGAGGCAGTCAAAAAGGTATCAAAGAATCTTACAGGGGATCCAGTTACTGTATTGACTTAATTCCAAAAACACGTATTGAAATTGTCACAAAAGATGAAGGTGTAGATACTATTGTATCAGCTATCCAAAAAGGTGCAAAAACAGGCAACATTGGTGATGGTAAAATCTTCATTTATCCAATTGACAATGTAATAAGGATCAGAACAGGTGAAGAAGGAGACAGTGCTGTATAGGCACATCTCTTTTTTTATATCCTTATTTTTTTAATATTTTATAACCACGCCATAAATATCACTGAAATCAACCCATGTACTTATTCCCTTGGTTTCATATATAACTCCATTGATTTGAGTGTATTCTATATTTTTGTTGTCACTTACAAGGTGAATCTGATTGTTATTAACTTCGTCAACTCTTTTTATAATGTTTCCATATTCTGAAGAATTGGCAACTACAATATCTCCTACATGAACATCCTGTGTTTTATTGACTAAAACATTTTGTCCGTCCTGCAGTGTTGGAAGCATTGAAGTTCCGTCAACCTGATAAATAACAGGAATACTGTTTTCACCTAAAGTGGAATCGATATTAATATTGGATGTATCAAGACCATAAAACAAATATCATGAATTCCTGATTTTAGGGTATCTATATTGGTATTGGGCATATTCATTGATTCAAGAGAATAATTGCAAATTTCATCATTCAGTTCCTTGGTATTAATTTCAGTGTTTAATCCTGGATTTGTTGATGCAGTTACATTTTCTCCATCTATATAAACATCAACAGACCCATTATCTTCTGTTAAAAATATTCCTAAAAAAATAGCTAAGATAATTATTAAAATAAAAGCTAAAATACATTTTTTAGCCATTCTAATCACTTATTCCATAAGATTCAAATCCATATTAAGCAATGATTTCATGGTTTCAATATCAATTTGCCCTGGGGCGGTTACATCTCGTCCTGCAGCAAAAGTAATTGGGGAATCAAATTTGGAAGCCATAACTCTGGTGTAGCTACCTAAATCACTCATTGAAATAGCTATTGTATTTTCGCAATGTGAAAGAATAGCCAATATTTTTAAAGTGTCATCTAAATCATTAGGCATAAAAGCTACTTTAGCGATATCTCCAAGTTTTTGTTCTTTTTTCAACAATATACATGATTTCATTAATTTCAGGAGTTTTATGAAAGTCATGGTATGAAACAATGGTAGTTACTCCAGTATCATGTATCTGTTTTATATATCTGTCATCACTTTGAAGTTCAATATCCACATAATCAACTAAAGGAGCACATTTTAATAAAATATCAATTCTTTCTTCTTCTGATCCTTTAAAGGAACCGCCTTCAGATGAAATTCTGTTGGTAGCTATTATTGGAAAGTTAATCTCTTCAATGATTTCTTTAATATCATCAAAGTTAGGATTGTCCAGTGCATCTATTCTAAATTCAAGTACATCAGCACCTTTTTCAATACAATCTTCAGCTACTTTAATCACATCTTCTTTTTTTGCTTGAAAAATTGGTATTGCTATTTTAGTTTGTGAATACATCAATTATATTTTTTGAGTGATGTTATTAATTAATTTTTTCAATTTTAAAAAAGGATAATGGGGTTATAATAACCTCTCTTTTAATATATTTTTATTGTGTTTCCTGTTTGGAAATTGTTCCAGTAGGAAGTTATAATGTATTCACCAGCCATTAATCTGATTCTTAGGCTTGCAATACCGTCTTCATTAGTGATTCTGTGATAAAATACACCATTTACATTAAATGATACTGTTTGGTTAGCTAATGCTTTTCCTTGACTGTCTAATGTTTGTGCAGTGAAGTTGCTGCCGTCCATGTATTTCATGTTTAAGTCTTTAGTTACTAATGTTGGAAGTACAGTGACTTTGTTTCCAATATCCAAACCATCAAAGATAGTTGTGATAATATAGTCACCAGGTCTCAAATTAATAGCCAAACTAACTACACCATTAGAATCAGTAGTTCTGGTATAGAAAACACCGTTGATGTTAAATGTCACATTTTTATTTACTGCTAAAGATCCGTCTTTGTTGTAAATAGTTGCCTGGAATCTGGAAGCATTTAAATAATATTTAGTTAAGTCATTTTGAACTATTAAAGATTTCACTGTTATGTTAACTCCTTTTTGCTCACCATTTACAGGATTATATGCAGTTAAAATATAATCACCAGGTCTCAAATTAATAGCCAAACTAGCCACACCATTAGAATCAGTAGTTCTGGTATAGAAAACACCATTAATATTAAACCTAACATCACTGTTAACTAATGCTTTTCCAGTACTGTCAGTAAACTTAGCACTAAATTTAGTAGCATTTTTATACATTTTAACCAAATCATCAGCTAAAACAGTCGGATTAATAGTTACAGTAATATTTTTACTTATTTTATCATACATATCAGAACCATTATAATAAACAGAAGCACCATATACACCAGAACCTAAGTTTAACCCTATAGAAGCAGAACCATTAGCATCAGTAGTTCTAACATAAGTTACACCATTAATAGTAAAGTAAACAGTAGCATTAGCTATTGGATTACCTTTATAATCAGTTAAAACAGCAACCATTCTGGTACCATCTTTTGTAAATCATCACAATATCTGATATATTCAGATTAGTGATTTTATTGTTGATTACTGTGAAATTTACTGTTTCATTTGCTGGTGCGTATTTGTTATCACCTGAATAAATAGCAGTAATGTTGTATTTTCCGGCAGGCAAACTGGTAAATATTACTTTTGCAGTTCCATTTACAACAGTTACAATTTGAGATTTGTCACCTGCAGTAACATTCACACTTCCAGTTGCATCTTCAGGCAAAGTTATAACAACAGTAGCATTTTCACCTTCAATGATATCATTGGATGTTATGTTAAGGTTGGAATCAAGTTTGTCAACTGTAAATGTTAAATTATTTTTAGATGGGATATAGTTTTTATCTCCTCCGTATCTTACTTTGATGTCATAATTTCCAGGCATTAAATTAAGTTTTAATGTTGCTTGTCCATTTTCTATTTTTGTTAGATATTCTTTTCCTTGGAATGTAAATACAACATTTCCAGTTGCACCTGATTAATTGTTGAAATAATAGTTACGTCAGTTTTATTTATTTCTTTTACACCGAGTGTAAGTGTTGTGGTGTTTCTGGATGTTATTGTTATATTTTTGGAATTTCCGTATCCTATTGTTGGAATTATAGTTAATAATGTTTCTTTTTTTGAGTTATATTTAATTTAAAAAGTAGATTCAGGTCCAAATTCTTTTTCAAATATTTCATTTACATATAATTTGTAAAATGTTTTATTTAGAATGTCTTCATCATATCCTCCGGCATTATCCAGTTCTATGATTACTTTAAATTCATATTCTTTGTTTATTTCAATGTTTGAAGAAGTTGGAACAATATTGAATGTTTTAAGTTTGATAGTTGAATTTAAGTAAGTGTTATTTTTAAGAATTGCAGTTGTATTTGTACCGGTTTTTAATTTTATTGTTAATGTGTCTGCAGCACCAGTATGATTTATGAATGTATTATTGATTAATTCAATGTTAGGATCATCACCATATCCTTCTACATAATATGCACATATTGCCTGTCCAATTGCGGCACTGTTATTGATAAATTTTGTATTATGTATTGTTAATCCACCTTCATCCATAACAGATATTGCTCCTCCACGTCCGGTATTTTTACATATGTTTGCATTGTTTTCAAAAAAGACTGTTGTTTATGGTTATGTAATATTTTGTAAGATAATCACATGCTCCAATTGCTCCTCCACCATTGTTGGTTGTACAATTGTTGCCTGTAAATGTTGTGTTGTAAATTTGTAAGTAACTGTAGGTGTATAATGCTCCACCGTTCCAACCTGCCACATTGTCTGTGAAGTTGGAGTTGTATATTGTTGTATTTGCTCCACCGTGAGTATGTATTGCTCCAGCCCACCAAAATGCACGGTTTTTGTAAAATGTGGAATTTTTAACTATTAACTGTCCGCAATTGTTGATACATCCAGGTTCTACATGTGCATAGTTGTCTTCAAAGTAGCAGTTTTCAACTAGCATTCCTGCAGTTGTACAGTTTTTTGTAGGGTCTTCTGCCGGGTCGTATATGCTTAAAACTCCAAACTCAGTAGTTATGTTTTTAAAACTGCAGTTTTTTACAGTTGCATATCCGCGTTTTAAATAATAAACACATCCGTGACCGGTTCCACTGTTAATATTATAAAATGTAGAATTTTCAAGTAAATTATCCTTTGAATTTCCTCCCATTTGTATAAACATACCACTTTCGGCAGGTATATTTTTTTTCAAGATCCATCCATTTAAAAGTAGTATTTAATATTTTTAAACTGATTTTAGAATCATCTTCAGTTACTATTGGTGTATAGTAAATGGATATTGGGTTAGGGTTTGTGTCTCCAAAATAGGACCCTTCGCTACCGATGATTGTAACATTATTTTTAACTATAATTTGTTGGCTATAATCAGTTCCATTATCCGGATAAAAATTAGTATTTTCTTTCAGATGAATTATATAATTTTTATCTGATTTTTCACAATATGTTTTTAGTTCGTTCCAATTATTTGCATAAACTGTGTTGCCGGTATCTGTTAGAATACTCTGATTTTCATTATTTATGCCTGTGATTTCAGCAGAATATGTTTCCATATCTGTATCGTTGCTTAAATCACTTGCACTTGCACTGCTTATTCCACAGATAAATGCAAATAATATAAGTAATATTAATAAAGGCTTATATCTCAGTTTTATCAGCTTTTTTAATCTATTCTTTATAAAATATATTTTATTTATCTTAAATTATATTTTATATATAATATTTTATAGTTTGAAGTTTATTTAATCTTTTCTTTTTAATGGCTGATTTTTGTTTTATAAATTATTTGAATAATATGATTTTATTTTAAAAATTGTTTGGTTTATTTTTTCTAGTTTAAATGGAAGTGTTTAAATAGGATTTATTTTCATATTATTAATTAGTACATCATATTTTAATTTTAATAAAATTAAATTGATGTATTGTCTTTGGTGATTAAAGATGAAATTTAAGAAATTTATTTTAATCACAATGATGTTTTTAGTCATGTTATCAGTAGGTGCTGTTAGTGCTGTTGATGATGTAAACTCTACAGACAATGTCTTTGTAGATGGAACTAATGATATTAGCTGTGATTTACAAAATGAGTATGATGATGTTGAACAGGTAAGTAATGATTATGTGATTGTAGATAGTTCAAATTATTTGAACTACTTTCATGGGAATGGAACTTTAATGGAAAATGTTGATTTGTGTTTTATGGGTAATTTCAGCAATCTTGGGTTTAGTTCTTTTGTAATTGATAAGTCTATTGGTCTTGATTTTAATAATGCTAATTATTAATAATATTGGTTTTACTCTAAAAGCGAATGATTTAACTTTAAAAAATGCTGTTTTTAATTATGATGTAAGTGGAGGTAGTGTTATTTCACTAGAAGGTACATCAAATGTAATTATTGATAATGTTACAATTGATTATAAAACTTCCTCTGATTCTAATTCATATGCTGTTGATTTAATTAATTCCAATAATGTTCAATTATTGAATAATAATATTCGTTATTTTACTAATGTTACCAATACAAATGTTTATAATTATGTTATTAAAGTGGTTGGTGGTAGTAATAATTTAGTTAGGGGAAATAAAATTAATGCATTTCTTCCTTTGAAAGATTGTGATTTTAGCATACCTTTCCCAAATACTGATATTGATTTAGTTGCAGGTGTTGCTGTCCAGTCATCAAATGGATTTAAATTTTTAAACAATGAATTAAATGTATCAGTTAGTGCAAGAGACAGTAATTTGTTTTATCCTACTTTAGACTCTTTTTTTAATGGTTGAATCAAACAATTCTGTTGTTGCAGGTAATAATATAATAGAATTAGATTCAACAACAGAAACTGGGTCTGCTAATTATTTGTACGGTATTGATATTTATAAATTAAATAATATTTCAATTTGGAATAATACTGTTAAAATGAATACTAATGGTGGAAGTATTATTGTAAATGGATCAGGTAGTGCATATCCAGTTCAAATTACAGGACCTATTAATGAGTGTAATATTTACAATAATACATTAATTACATACAATAATGGTCCTAATCTGGGAATTTATTCTCAAAATTTCTATGGTGCAACTTATTTAAATATTTATAATAATTTTATTAATGTAACCGGAAGTGCTGCTCTTCATAATTGGGCATTAGTTTCAGGTATGGAATTACAAGACACCTGTGATATAGTTCATGATAATATTATTTATGTTACAAATAATGGTGCTTATGCTGACTCCAATAATATTTATGGTATTAGTTATTCCCAATCAACTTCTTCATCTCATTCTTTTGATGTATATAACAATACTATTTTTACAAATGGTAATTATGCTGTTTATTTAAATGGAGTATCCAATACTAATGTTACAAATAATGGATTGTCTACTTATATTAAAACTGGAAATGATGCAGTTTATATTGCTGGAAGCAATAATAACATAAATGGCAATTATAATCCTAATCCAACTCCTAATAATGATGTTTTAAATTTACCTATTTTGAAAGCTAATTTTAGAAATGAAATTATTTCAGAATCTGAAAATAGTGAAAAAAATAGTGTATGTTGCTGTGAATAAAAACATTACTGCAGATGGAGGTAATGGAAGTATAGACAATCCATTTAATACTTTAAATGCAGTTAGTAATTATATTGAGAATAATCCTCATAGAAATTATATTATATATTTTATGGGAGGATATTATATACTTCAAAATAATGATTATGTGAATTGTGGTACAGCAGTAAAGGGTTATAATGTTACAATTAAACCATATAATAATGAAAAAGTAATTATATTCAATAATAATACGGGTCCAGCTATTTTAATAGCTTTCTCTGAGTGAATAGACTTAACATTTCAGATATATATTTCGAAAAGTTGGGTGTTGGCAACATACAATTTGGTAGATATGGAACTAGTTATGTTAATAATTGTACTTTTAAAGATCATACTCCTGGTTCAAGGTATGTTTCAATGTTTGTTACTAGGAATAAACTAATTGTAACAAACTGTAATTTTATTAATATTTCTGGTTCAATTTTTGTACAATCCTTGAATACCAATACAGTTAAAGAGAATATTACAATGAACTATTGTAATTTTATTAATGTAACCTACATTGATTGGTTTAAACCAAGGAAAACTGATTTTTAAATTTAAATAATTGCTGGTTTGGTTATAATAATGTTAATATTAATAATGCTAATGTAATTGTTTCCAATAATGCTTTATTTAGCATATCTGAAAATCAAATTGCACCTGGATTATTTGAAATTACTGGTAAATTGATGTGGAATGATACTACAATGGATGGTATTGATAAGTTAGGTTTAAAAACTGTTTATCTGTCATCTCCTTCTGGAAATTTCAGTGACAACAATCCTGTTTTGAAAAATGGTACTTTTACTGTAATTTATAAAAGTGATTCAACTGCCCATAATATAACTGTTTTAGATAATGAAGTTCAAAATTTATTATTTAATGAAATTAACATGTCTGTAGAAACAAGTGATATTGTTTATGGTGAAAACGCTACTGTCAGTGTAATTTTACCGGCAAATGTAACTGGTAATGTTACTGTTAATGTAAATAATAAAAACTACACAAAAAACAATGTTAACGGAACTGTTATATTTATCATTTCTGATTTGGCAGTAGGCACTTATAATGTTGCAGTATCATTTGTAGGGGATGAAGCTCAGGGTATGGCTACTGCAGTATTTGAAGTTTATCAATTGACTCCAGTTTTAAATATTACTGTTAATGACATTATTGAAGGTGAAAATGCTACTGTTGTTATAACTTTGCCTGAAGATGCAACTGGAAGTGTGAATGTTACTGCAGGTGACAAATCTCAAATTGTAACTGTTGTAAACGGAACTGCAAAAGCAATATTTACCAGTTTGCCTGCAGGAAAATACAACATTACTGCTATTTATTCAGGTGATAACAAATACGCACCAGCAAATGAAACAGCAAAATTCACTGTAGACATTAATAAAAATGTTAATTTAAATATTTCTGATATTGTGATGATTTACAAGGATGGTACTAGGATGGTTGCTGTTTTAACTGATTATAAAAAGTAATCCTATAGCTAATGCTACTGTTTACTTTAGTATTAATGGTGTAACTTATGTTAGAACTACTGATGTTAATGGTTCTGCTTCTATAGGGTTAAACTTAGGTTCTGGTGTATATGGTGCTTCTGTTTATTATAATGGTTCTGATATGTATGATAAAGTAAGTAAAAATATTACTGTAACTATTAATCCGACTGTTTTAGCTGATGATTTGGTTAAAATGTATAAAAATGCTACTAAGTTTAGTGCTAAGTTTACTGACAGTACTGGAAAAGCATTAGTTAACAGTGATGTTAGGTTTAATATTAATGGTGTTTTCTATATTAGAACTACTGATTCTAATGGTGTGGCTAGTTTGGCTATTAATTTGAGACCTGGTGATTATATTTTAACTGCATATAATCCTGTAAATGGTGAGCAAAAAGGAGTTAACATAACTGTGAAATCTTTAATAGTTCAAAATGACTTAACTAAATATTATTTAAATGCTTCCAGATTCCAGGCAACTATTTACAACAAAGACGGGTCTTTAGCAGTAAATAAAAATGTGACATTTAACATCAACGGTGTTTTCTATATTAGAACTACTGATTCTAATGGTGTAGTTAGTTTGGCTATTAATTTGAGACCTGGTGACTATATTATTACAACTATCTTTGATGGTTTGGATATTGGAAACAAAGTCACTGTACTTCCAACATTGGTAACTAAAGACTTAAACATGAAATACATGGACGGCAGCAACTTCACTGCACAAACATTAGACAGTCAAGGAAAAGCATTAGCTAACCAAACAGTGTCATTTAATGTGAATGGTGTGTTCTATCACAGAATTACTAATGAAGACGGTATTGCAAGCCTAAGAATCATTAATAAGTGGAGAATATATAATAACTTCCTACTGGAACAATTTCCAAACAGGAAACACAATAAAAATTAGTCCTTAAAAGAGAATTTTTTATAAATTCTCTTAACTTTTTCTTTTTAACTATTTAAAATTAACAGTTTCTTTTAAAAAACATGTATGCTTTGTTTTTTTTTTAATATTTTTGGATTATAAATTGTTTTTTTTTGATTTAAAGGCAGTAAGATTGATATATTAGGTGAAATTTGAATATTAATAGATTTATCAATAAGATTCATGTGTATAAAGAGAGTCAAAATATTTTAAACTTTTTGATTTTATACTATGATTTTTTGAATTTTGTTAATATTGGATAATCTTTTTCACCTTTCCTTAAATTATATATTAAATAAAAGACATAATATATAACAATAAAATAAAAATTATTTTATTTATTTTTATAATCAATTATAAAAGGTGTTATTTTGAAAATTACAGCTATAGGTGCAGACATTTCTAGGAATGACGTGTCCTGTAGTAATACATTAGTAGAAAATATTGAGTCCGACCTTTACAAACTTAAAGCTTTAGGGGCTAGAGATGCTGCCCTGACAAATGTAACTGGTGATGATGTAGTTATTAGTGCATTTGTAGAGGACGATTTACTTGAAAGTGTTAATGAAGGTATTGTAAATATATTAAAGGACAATGCTGAAAATTTAGGTGACCTTTCAGGAATATCTCAAAGTCAGGATACTGCAGGGGAAGGTATATCTTATGCTGAAGCTAGCATTCGCCAAGACAGATATCCTGATGCTATTGTTTTAGGTTTTGATACATATGGTGGGGAATCATTTGTAGGAGATGCTGCCAATTCAGCTATTGAAGCAGCTAAAGGAATGAAAAACATGACTGATGTTTCTGATTTGATAGAACCTAAATCCAAAAAAATTCCTGGTGTAGGTTATGTTTCACCGGAAACTGATGATCCTGTAGTAGTAGCTACTGTTGAAAATATAGAATCTGTCGGTGTAATAGCAGGTGCGATGATTGGAGCAGCACTTGGAAATAAAAATGTGTATTTGGTTAAAAGAGGCACTAACTGTAATGTATTGCCTGGAAGTGTTATATTTTCTGCTACAGCTTTTATGAATGGAAATGTAATTGATTTGGCAGTTCCATTTGAAAACAAAACAAGAATTTTACGTTAAAAAGGTGGTTGTTTTATGATTTTATTAGATAATGATACAAAATGTTTGGTTCAGGGGATTACCGGAAAACAGGGATCTTTTCACACTGAACAAATGTTGGAATATAATACAAATATTTTGGCAGGTGTAACTCCTGGAAAAGGGGGTCAGGACTTTTAGGTGTTCCTGTTTTCAATTCAATTGAAGAAGCAAAAGAGAAACTGGCGTTAACTCTTCAATTATTTTTGTACCTGCAAAATTTGCAAAAGATGCTGCATTTGAATCTATAAGACATTTGGATTTGGTTGTTATTATTTCGGAACATATTCCTGTTCATGACAGTTTAAAAATAATGAATTATGCTCGTGAAATGGACACTACAGTTATAGGTCCAAACACTCCTGGAATTATAACTCCTGGTGTTGGTAAACTGGGAATTATGCCGACTCATATTTTTGAAGAAGGTAATGTCGGAGTAATTTCAAGAAGCGGAACTTTAACATACGAAGTAGCCAGCCAGCTTACCCGTGGAGAATTGGTCAAAGTACATGTGTAGGTATAGGTGGAGACCCTGTAATCGGTACAAATTATATTGATATTCTTAAAAAATTTGAAGAAGATGATGACACTGAAGCTATTGTTTTAATTGGTGAAATTGGAGGTAATGCTGAAGAAAATGCAGCAGAATTTATTAAAAACAATATCTCCAAACCGGTAGTTTCATATATCGCAGGTAGGACCGCACCACCGGGTAAAAGAATGGGGCATGCAGGAGCTATTATTCACGGAAGTTCAGGTACTGCAGAAAGTAAAATTAATGCATTAACTGATGCCGGTGTAAGTGTAGCTAAAATGCCATCAGAAATTGTAGATTTAGTAAGGAAGTCAATTTAAATGAATTCTAAAGAAATTATTGATAAATTGTTAAATGGTGAAATGAAATTATATCAGGTAGATAAATATGTTTCACCAAAAGAGGCTACAGATATTAGAAGGGAATTTATAGAAAAAACGGCAGGCTGTGAATTACCGCATATGGCTAATTATTCTTTAGACATGGAAAGGGCATCTGCAAGAAACATTGAAAATCCGATCGGAACAATCCAGCTTCCTGTAGGTGTAGCCGGACCGTTAAAAATCAACGGAGATTACTGTAAAAGAGAGTTTATGTTCCGTTAGCTACATCTGAAGGAGCACTTGTAGCATCAATTAACAGAGGTGCATCAACAATTACATCATCTGGAGGAGTAAACGCTCATGTTATTTCAGATATTATGACCAGAGCACCGGTAATTAAAACCTCTTCAGCAAGTGATGCTTTAAAAATTAAACAATGGTTTATTGATAATTTCCAAGAACTTAAAGAAATTGCAGAATCCACCACATCTCATGGTAAGCTTTTAAAAATTGATCCGATTCTAATTGTTGGAACTTATGTTTATCCACGTTTTGTTTACTCTACTGGAGACAGTATGGGTATGAACATGGTTACTATTGCTTCAGAAAAGATTTTAGATAAATTGGCTGATGAAACAACTGGAAGACACATTGCATTAAGCGGAAATGTATGTGTTGATAAAAAGCCTGCGGCAATTAACATGATTGAAGGAAGGGGAAAAAGTATTGTTGCAGATATTTTAATTCCTGAAGAAATAGTAAATAAAAAACTTAAAACAACTGCTGAAGCTATTGAAGAAGTAAATATAGCTAAAAATTTAATAGGATCTGCAGCAGCAGGTTCTATGGCATATAATGCTCATTATGCAAATATGGTTGCAGCTATCTTTTTTGGCAACAGGTCAGGATGCAGCTCATGCAGTGGAAGGTTCTTTAGGTATTACAACAGCTGAAAACAGAAACGGAGATTTGTATTTCTCAGTAAACCTTCCGGATGTACCGATAGCTACTGTTGGTGGAGGTACAAGCTTAGAAACTGCTCATGAGGGTTTGGATATTCTTGGTGTTGCAGGTTCCAATAAGGCTCGTGAATTTGGTGAAATTGTTGCAGCTACTGTTTTGGCTGGAGAATTATCTTTAGTTGGTGCTCTTGCAGCAGGTCATTTAGCTAGAGCTCATCAGGAACTTGGAAGAGGATAATATGGATGAAAATATATTTTATCCAGAATTAACTTTAGAAACTGATGATATTATAATGGAATTGGCTATAAAAAAAAGATTATTCTAAAATCAGAGATTCAGATAAAAGAAAAAGAAGAATTTATAAAGGATTTGCATGACTTTATTGATGAATTCAGTCAGGCTGATGAATCTTTGGACTTTATAAAATATTATGATGATTAGTATTTGGAATTTAATTTTTCAAATACTTTTTTAATATCTACTTTTGTTTCAAAACATCCTGTTTTGGAAAGTAAAACACCCTGAGGACAATAATCAGAAAGCAGCATCATCATCTGATTTAAGTCTTCATGACATGCCACTCCAATAACTGCTTTGAAGTTGTTTTCTTTAACTATTTTTTTAACAAAGCTTGATCCGGGAACAATATATAAACTGTATCCCAATTTGTCTGCCTTTTTTTTTGATAACTCCAATGGAACATTTGCCGCATTCTGTACAGATTACTCCTTCTTTTTTTGAAGTGCCGCCTGACAGTCCCTGTGCCTTAAACAGTGAGGTAAAAATATTAAAGTTTCTTCAGCAGGTATTTTTTTTTGAATTTTTCCTTATTTACATCATCTCTGACTTCAATGCTGATTCTGTCAATCATATCATCGTCTATTTTCAACAGTCTAGCTATTGTTTTGAAAGGTGAGTAAAATACATCTACAACAAAAAGAATAAACCTTGGAAATATGATTATGTTCTTTTTAAGCAGGATTTTACCAAGAGTAATAGCTATTATAAATAATATAATAATTAGTATGATTATAAAGACTATTCCCTGTCCAAGTAATGTGTAAATAAAGTCTAAAAGTTTCATTTTAATCTAAAATTTTTCAATTGTATATTTGTCAAAGTATTGGTTTAATTTAATTCCGGTTTCTGTTTTGCTGATTTCTAAACCGGATAGTGAATCACAGGAACATAAAACATCCTGTTCGGGGTGTGTTCCAGGAGTGATATTACAATTTAGACAGACTCTATCACCTACAGATAAAACTGTCTCTAGTCTTTTGGTGGAGGGATGTTCTTTGTTTAGAATTACAAGTGGAGAATTTTCTTCACGGGTTAAATATGCCTGAGAGCGGATAGCTCGCTTGTCTTTTTAAAGTTAGATACAGCTATTAAGTCATCTTTTTTCTAAAAATTGGACAATTTCTTCATTGTCCTGTGTAGCTATAAATAACATTTTATTTTCATAGGCTACTTTTATGATTCCTACCATCCCAGTTTCACCTTCCAGAAATAGGATTTCATCATTATTAAACTCAATAATTAAAGTACCACCTAAAAAATAAAAATAGAGTAAACAGGTTTGAAGCTTACTCTTTACATTCAACATTATCGCTTTGACAGGATGGGCAAATTACTTTCCTGCCAAGGCCTTTGAAATCGTTTCCACAATCTAAACATCTGTATCTTTTTGTTTTTAATTTTTTCAAATCAATGTCCGCCATTGGACCTCCTGTAGAACACATTGTAAATCACCTATTATTTCAATATATATAATATATGTTATTATGTTATTTATTATTTGCCATTTTAATTTAATTCGGTGAAAATGGTAGTATTAGATATATATTTATTTGTGCATTCTAGATGTTTTGTTAATGTCTCATTAATTATTAATATAATTACGAACAAAATATATCTTGATAAATTTATATTTAGGTGATTTTTTTTGAAAAAGCAGATGCTACTAAAATTACTGATGGAGTATATTGGGTTGGTGTATTAGACTGGGATTTAAGAGATTATCATGGTTACAGTTTAGATGGAACTACATACAATTGTTATTTGGTATTTGGTGAAGATAAAGTAGCTTTAATTGATAATGTATATCCTGGAACCTCTGCACAGTTATGGGGTAGAGTAAAAGATGCATTCCAGCAAGAAGGAAGAGAATTTAAAATAGATGTAATTATTCAAAACCATATTGAAAACGATCACAGCGGTTCCCTTCCTGAATTTGTTAAAAAATTCCCGGATGTTGAAGTTTATTGTTCACAGATGGCTGTAAACGGATTAAAAAATCATTTGCCATCTTTAAAAGACTATGATTTTAATGTTGTAGGAACTGGAGACAGCTTAGATTTAGGCGGAAAAACTTTAGCATTTGTAAATGCACCAATGCTGCACTGGCCGGACAGCATGTTTACATTATTAGTTGAAGATGGAATATTATTCTCTAATGATGCATTTGGTCAACATATCTGTTTTAGTGAAAGGTTTAGTGATGAGGTAGAAGAAACAATCCTATTAAATAATGCACAAAAGTTCTATGCTAATCTGGTTGTTAACTCTTCTTTAATGTATAATAATAAGATGAAAGAATTAGCTGATCTGGATTTAGTCAGTAAAGTTAAGATGATTGCACCTTCTCACGGTCAAATCTTTAAAGACCCTTCATTAATTATTAACAAATATAATGAATGGGCCAACGGTGTATGTAAGGATAAGGTAACTTTAATTTATGACACTATGCATCATTCAACCCAAAAAATGGCAGCATCCATTGCAGAAGGTATTATGTCTGAAGGATTTGAAGTTAAAATGTACTTCCTGCATGAAGATGACAGAAGTGATGTTGTAACTGATGTTTTAGACAGTAAAGCAATCTGTTTAGGTGCACCTACCATTATGAACAAGGCATATCCAAGTGTTGGAGACATTATTTATTATTTGGATGCTCTTAACTTTAAAGCAACTGGATACACCAAAAAAGCAGTAGTATTCGGTTCTAAAGGATGGGGTGGAGGAGCTAATAAAAAAAATGAGTGCTGAATTGGAAGCAGCTGGTTTTGATGTTGTTGATCAATTTGACACTATTTTCATACCTGATGATGATGTTTTAGATCAATGTTATGATTTAGGTAAAAAATTAGCCCAATCTTTAAAAGATGAATAATTTTTTTTATTTGTCTTTATACTTTTTTTTTTTAAAAAAATAAGAATGAAAGTTTTTATAAACTTTCAAAATTTAATTTTATTTTAAGTTAACCCATAACAAAACGTTTAACTATAACAGTTTGGGAAGCAAATGATTCTCCGAATGTTGCAGTACATATATGGTATGTATTTCCCCAATCTGCATTAACATATATAATGGCATCGATTATACCAAATTTGTCAGTAGTGCCTTTATAAATGATTCCATTTATATTAAATGTTACTAGTTGATTAGCTAAGGGGTTTCCTTTTTCGTCAAGAGTTGTTGCTCTGCATTGAGCATAAGCCTTTCCATTACCAATAAACATTACAGGTATAACATATCCTTCAGGCAGTATTACATTTGATGCATTATTTAAATCTAGCAGTTGTATTCTTGACACTATATTAATGTTATTGGATTTTTCTTCACCTGTAATCAGGTTGTAAACCGTTACAATATAGTTTCCAGGATCTAGGTTAATATTTAACTGGGCTACTCCTTTTTCATTGGTTTTACGTTCGTAGAATATTCCATTTATATTGAAACGCACGGTTTTATTAACTAAAGCTTTTCCAGTTTTATCATACAATGTAACTGAATATTGTGTTGCATTTTTAAAGTATTTTGTAAGGTCGTTACCGTTAATACTTGATAGGACAGTTATATTATTAGTTATTGTTTCATTGGTGATTGGATTGTATGATATTATTGTATAGTTACCTGATTCTAAATTAATATTTAATTTGGCGGTACCATTATTGTCAGTTGTTTTAATATAGCTTACTCCATTAACACTAAAAGTTATATTTTTTTATTAGTTAGTGGAGTTCCATTTTCATTATAAAATGTAGCGCAGAATCCTTTATCATCTTTATAATATTTCTCTAAGTCATTTGAGATTATAGATGATTTATTTGTAAGTTCATTAGATGTGGCTATTGTTTCATCTATTAAAACTTCATTTAATGGATTAATATTGTTTGTAGTATTAACATCAATATTTTGTGCACTTACACTTGAAATGGAAAATAGTGCTAATGTTAATAGCAATATTAAAACTATTTTCTTAAGTTTCATAATAATCACATTTTTTAATGTAAATTAATTTTTACATTATATAATGTATATGTTACATTTTATAGTATATATATATGTTATGCAATTTTGAATATGCTAAAGTTTTTATATAACCTCAAACTCATTATTAATATATAAAACTTTTTGATTTTATATTGTTTTTTTATAGAAATTTATTAATTAAGGTGATATGATGGCAAATCAACCAATATTCATTCTTCCTGAAGGTACTGAAAGGTATTCCAAAAGAGATGCTTTAAGAATGAATATTACAGCAGCTAAAGTTTTAAAAGATATTGTAAGAACTACTTTAGGTCCTAAAGGAATGGACAAAATGTTAACTGATTCATTAGGCGATGTTATTGTTACTAATGACGGTGCAACTATAATGAGAGAAATGGATATCACTCAACCTGCTGCTAGAATGCTTGTAGAAACAGCTAAAAAACAAGAAGATATTGTTGGAGACGGAACCACTTCCGTTGTTGTAATAGCTGGTGAATTATTAGTTAAAGCTCAAGAATTATTAGAAGATGGAATTGCAACTTCTGTTATTGTAAAAGGTTACAGAAATGCAGCAGCTAAATCTATTGAAATTTTAAACAATGTAGCTATGGATGCAGATGATAGGGAAACTCTTAAAAAAGTAGCTATGACTGCTATGACAGGTAAAGGATCAGATTATGCTAAAGATAAATTAGCTGATTTGGTAGTAGATGCAGCTTTAAGAATAGCTGAAGACGGTGAAATAGATATTGACAACATCAATATCCAAAAGAATTTCCGGAGATTCAGTTGAAGATTCCTTTTTAGCTGAAGGTATTGTTATGGATAAAGATCCAGTATCTAAAAACATGCCTACTGATGTTGAAGATGCTAAAATTGCTTTAATTAAATATCCTATTGAATTAAAAGAAATCAACACTGATGCTAAAATTGATATTACAGACCCTGCACAATTTGAAGCTTTCTTAAACAATGAAGAAGAAATGATTAAAGATTTAGTAGATAAAGTTGTTGCATCCGGAGCAAATGTCTTATTCTGTCAAAAAGGTATTGACGATATGGCACAACACTACTTAAACAAAGCAGGAATCATGGCTTATAAAAGAGTTAAAAAATCAGACATGGAAAGAATCAATAAAGCTACCGGTGCTCAGTATGTAACTGATATTGAAGATTTAACTGCTGACAAATTAGGTTCTGCAGGTCATGTATATGTTGATAAAATATTCGACCACAAATTAACTTTCATTGAAGAATGTGAAAATCCAAAAGCATCTTCCATTGTACTTAGAGGAAGTACCCGTTATGTAACCGAACAAATTAGCAGAGCATTAGATGATGCTTTAGGTGTTGTAGCAGCTACTATTGAAGACGGCAAAGTTCTCATTGGTGGAGGAGCTTGTGAAATTGATTTAGTAAAAGGATTAAGAGCATATGGTGAATCTGTAAGTGGAAGAGAACAATTAGCTATTTTAGCTTATGCAAATGCAGTTGAAGTTATTCCAAGAACTTTAATTGAAAATGCTGGTTTAGATACCATTAATTTAATTGCAGAATTAAAAGCCGCTCATGAAGACTCTTCAAAAATCGGTATTAATGTATTTACCGGCAAACTTGTTGACATGGAAGAAGCAGGTGTTATTGAACCACTTAGGATTAAAACACAAGCTATCAAAGCTGCTAGTGAAGCTGCTGAAATGATATTACGTATTGATGATATGATTGCAGCTAGAAATGCATTAAACTCTTCAGGTCCTGACGAGTCCGGAAATGATGCTAGCGGAATGCCTCCAATGGGTGGAATGCCTGGAGGTATGGGTGGAATGCCACCTATGATGTAAAATTATTTACATCTTTTTTTATTTTTATTTTTATTGCTTATTTTTTAATTTACTAAATTTACTTGTTTGTTTTTTCCTATAATTCCATTCAAATTTATCTTTTGGTTTTTATAACTTGTTTGTTATTTTATTTTACTTTAAACGAAATTTTTATAATCTTTTATAATTTCATAATCTTATAAAACTTAAAAGATTACTTATTGTAATTTTAACTTATTATCTCTTAAATCAATATAATTTTTATTAATTTCTTAATATTCTGGGGTTTTAATGCTTAATTTTTTAAATTATAGCTATTTAAGCAGTTTTATTAAATAAATAGATTTATATACAATATTCTGAATATAATTAAGTACTGAAAATAATTTTTTAATTTATAGTTAAATTAAATTTATAATGGAGGTAAGTGATTTTGAAAAAAACGTGTAATGATCTTTGCATTGATGATTCTGACTGTATTTTTGTCAGTTAGTGCGGTCTCTGCAATGGATGTAAATACTGTTGACTCAAATTCTACAGTATTAACAGCTGCTGATGATTCATTATCTGTTGGTGAATCAAATAGTAATGTTTCTTTCTCCAGTAATAATGTTATTGAAGAAAATAACAATAATGTAATCGGGGACAGCAATCAGCAAAAAGCTGTTAATTTAGATGCGCCTAGTATAGAATTGTATTATAAGAATGGTACTAGGTTCATGATTAATTTAACTGATGAAAACGGAAACGGATTGGCTAATCAGACTGTAAGTATTCTAATTAATGGTGTTACTTATGATAGGATTACTGATAGTAATGGTTCAGCTTCCATAGCTGTAAATTTATACTCTGGTTTGTATCATGTTACTGTGAGTTACAAAGGAACAACTGAATATGCTCCAGCTAGCACTACTTCAGAGGTTAAAGTGATGCCAACTATAAATAGTGGGGATGTTACAAAGTTCTATAAAAATGGAACTCAATATTATGCTACTTTTTTAGATGGTCATGGTAATCCTTTAATAAATACTACTGTTAGGTTTAATATTAATGGCGTGTTTTACAATCGTGTTACTAATGATAAAGGTGTAGCTAAACTCAATATTCAGCTTCGTCCGGCTAATTATGTATTGACTGCATATAATCCTAATAATGGTTATCAATGTGGATATACTATTAAAGTATTGCCTACTGTTTTAGCTGAAGATTTAAATAAATTATATTTAGATAAAAATCAGTTTTATGCTACTTTCTTACAGGGTGATGGTACTCCTTTAGTTAATACTAATATTACTTTTAACATTAATGGTGTATTTTATAATCGTGTTACTAATGATGAAGGTGTAGCTAAACTTAATATTAGGTTATCTTCTGGAAAATATATTTTGACTGCATATCATCCACTTGATGGGTATGATATAGGTTACACTGTTACTATTGTTGATTCTGTCAGTACTATTATTAAAACACAGCATTATGATTTTATAGCTGGTGTGGATAATGTTGTAAGTATTGTATTATATGATCAGTTTAATCATACTGTAAGTAATCAAACTGTTAGTCTTAAGGTAGGTAGTGTTACATATACTGGTACTACTGATGATAATGGTGTAGCTAAATATAATATTAAATTAGTTACTCCAGGTAATTATACTGCAACTTATAACTTTAATAAAAATGGAGGATATTTGGCATCTAGTGCATCAAATACTATTTCTGTTTATGAAGGTAAAGATGTAGTTTTAACACCGGGTGATGATATAGTACTTAAAGGTGAGGCATTCTCAGTTTTAGTAAAAGATGAAGATGGTAATTTAGTAATTAATAAAAATGTTTACTTTAATGTAAATGGTGTTAATTATATAAGGGTAACTGATAAAATGGTGTTGCTAGTATTAATATCAGATTAGATGCTGGTGTATACAACATTTCATATACATTTAATGCTACCGGTTACAAAAAAGTCACAGGATCCACTATTATGTATGTAATAACTACAACTACAACAATTATCCAGGGTAATGATGTTACTATAGGCAAAGATGCAAATCAAAAGTTCAATGTTACTTTAACTGCAAGTGGAGTTCCTATAGTTAATAAAAATGTAACTATTAGAATAAATGGTGTAGATTATATTAGAACCACTGATAATAATGGTGTAGCTAGTTTAAATATTCGTTTAGATGCAGGTACTTATTATGTAACTTATTCATTTGGCGGAGATTCCAAATTAGCTCCAAGTAGTGGTAACGCATATTGTACTGTTGTAGATAGAAAAGGTTCATTATTTACTGTTAACGGCGGCACCGTATTTACTCAAAATTCAACCGACAAATTTAAAGTTTCACTTAAAAATAGTGATGGCAGCCCAATAGCTAATGAAAAGGTTATATTTACAATTAATGGTGTGGATTATACCAGAACAACTGATGCTAATGGAATTGCCAGTTTAAGTATACAATTAGGAATTGTAGGTACTTATGAAATATCATATAAATTTGCAGGTAATAATGAATATTTAGGCTGTGAAGGCAGCAGTTCAATTGTAATAACCAAATATATTAATAATGGAAATGGATACTGGGTTCAGGGAGCTAACATGTACAATGTGGATTTGGTTGGTTTAGCAGCTTCTGGAACAGGAAATATTTTCTTAAATTTCTACGCATTTACTAAATACGGAGAATCCAGTGTATTGTCATGGATTAAACAGGCTAATTCTCATGGTATTAAAGTTCATATTTGGATGCAGGTATTTTATGACGGAGGATGGCTTTCCCCATTAAATAGTGACGGATCCATCAATACTGCTTTATTCAATGAGAGAATAGCTGAAGCTAAAAAATATGCTGCACTTCCAGGAGTAGCTGGTGTTCACTTTGATTACTTAAGATATCCTGGTACTGCATATAAACATCCTGGCGGAACTGCAGCTATAAGTGAATTTGTAAAATTAGCTACAACTGCTATACGTGGTGTTAATCCTAACTGTTTAATTTCTGCAGCAGTAATGCCTGAAAAAATGATGCATATGTATATGGTCAGGATATTGCGGTTATCAGCAAATATCTGGATATTATAGTTCCTATGGTTTATAAAGGAAATTATAATTCAGGAACCAGCTGGATTTCATCAATTACTCAATGGTTTGTTGAAACTTCCAATGGGGCAGCAGTTTGGGTAGGTTTACAAACATATGTGTCTGATAATGACATTACAAAACTGCCAATTTCAGAACTGTCAAAAGATGCTCAAACAGCATATGATGCCGGTGCAAAGGGTGTTATGATGTTTAGATGGGGTTTATCTAACTTCATTGATTTCAATAAATTAAACACTCATGAAATCACTCCATCTTATGGTGATTCTGTATCTATAAATTCCATTTTGGCTGCTTCAGCATCTTTGAAAAAGTATATTGAAGATAAAGGAGTATTGCCTAAGTTTGTAACTGTTGGCAATTTCAATTATACTGTACCTCAGTTTTTATACTTGATGACTAAGGCTACTGAAGGAATAGCTAACGGTAATTTAAAAGAGATTACAGCTATTTTAGTCAATGCTTCATCTAAAACTTCCGGCGATGTAATCAATAAGCAGTTGGTAAAATCTGAATTTGTATCATTGGCTAAAACATTGTCTAGTTATATGTCTGCAAATGGTATAGCTCCAGGTAATGTTTCAAGTACTTTAGGTGATATCAAATATGAATCATTGATTTATGCATATGCGAGGGTATTGTCCTATTATCAATCCAATAGTGCACTTCCTAACTTTGTATTTGTTACAAATTTATTGGATAATTACTCTTTAACTGTTACAATGAAAGTAAGTGCAGGAGGCACATCTTACAAACCTAATGTATTATATACTACTGTCTGGTTAAATTACTGCCCTAACTGTGGTTATTACGGAACTTTGCTGGTTAATCCTAAAGGTACTGCAGAAGGAGAACTTACCTGTGCATACTGTGACTGTGATTACTGTGGTGTTTCTGGTAAGGAGAAACTTTCATCTTCTACCAGAGTGTTGACCAGATTAACTGAAAGTATTCCAGAATCTTCAGGCGAAGTGGGAGACAACATATCTATAGATGCTATATTGGCTGCTGCTAAGGTTTTAAAAGCACATATTCAGGCAAATAATGCATTGCCGGATTATGTAATTGTAAACGATGAACAGTACACTTTATCTCAATTCTTATACTTGATGAGTAAAGCTATTGGTAATATTAATGACGGTAATTTGGGAAATATTACTGTTGTTGGAGCTTCCAGTCCAGGTACTCCAAATGGTGACAAAATATCAACCAACATTAATAAAACTGAATATTTGGATGTTGCATCCAGAGTTTCCCAGTATATCATTAGTAACGGACAGGCTCCTAATTATGCATCTTCAAGTGCAGGTAAAATAAGCTATGCTGATTTATTGGATGCATTTTCAAGAATATTGGCTTATTATGCGGACAACAGTAAAACATTACCTAATTTCGTATTAATCAATAATACTGGAGGTTCCGGAGCTTCAGCATTGGTTGCTGATAAAGCAAAAAATTGGTCAACGGTATAAACTCTACACGGGATAAGGCTGATGCTTTATTTAAATTTGTAAGAGATAAAATAAGTTATAGTTCATATTTCAATACTATTTACGGTGCTGAAGGTACTTTAATCAAAGGTTATGGAAACTGTTGTGACCAAGCACAGTTATTAGTGGCAATGGCAAGATCTGTTGGTTTAACTGCTAGATTTGCTACAGGTAAATGTGTATTTACAAGTGGATTAGATGTTGGTCATGTTTGGGTTCAATTTTACATTGGTGGAAAATGGGTTGTTGCTGATCCAACAAGTACCAGAAACTCTTTAGGCGTAATTAAGAATTGGAACACTAATTCTTACATTAACAAAGGAACTTATGATGTTTTACCTTATTAACTCAATTTTTTGAGTTAATACTTCTTTTTTTTTTTTAAAATTTATTTTTCACTATTATATTTAGGCTATCCCAAACTTTTTATACTCTTAATTCCAATATATAATTGTTTAATCTAGGTGAAATCTTATGGCAAATGATGGAATTAGTGAAAATATTGAAGAATATTTGGAAGTTCTTTATCGTAATGGTAGTAATAAAGAACAAATCTCTACTACAACTTTATCTAAAGAATTAGGGATTGCACCTGGTAGTGTAACTCAAATGCTTAAAAAATTAGAAAAATTAAATTATGTTAATTATGTTCCGTATAAGGGAGCTTCTTTAACTGATGAAGGGATGAAAATTGCTCAAAAAATAACAAGGAAGCATAGGATTCTTGAAAAATTTTTAATTGAAGTTTTAAATATTAAACAGGAAAATGTCCATGAGCAAGCCTGTAAGATGGAACATACTTTATCTGATGAAGCTGAAAGAGCACTTTGTACAATGTTACATCATCCAGATTTAGGTCCTAGCGACGGTCTTATTCCTGCTTGTGATTTGGAATTCAGTAACTGCAGCCAATGTTTCTCAGTAAAAGATTTTGATCAAGTTATAAACAGGAAATTTAATTTATTGTCTATTTCAGAATTAAACTCAAGTACTGAAGGTATTGTATCTTTTATTCGTGGAAATTCTGAACTTTTAGATAAAATTTCTGCTTTGGGGATATCTGTTGGGTCAGATATTTATTATCACGATTATCATGATGATTCCGGTGTTTTTGTAATATCTATTGGTGATAAAAACATTGAACTGTCAAAAGATATGGCAAATAATATTTTTATAAGAGTTTAGCTCTTATTTTTTTTTTTTTCTAAAGGTATATATAATACTGTAATCATAAATAACTCCATTAAATATAATTTTTTTTTTTTTTGATGGTGTTTTAATGCGCGAAATTTATCTAATGATATTGTATCTATAAAAATTGAAGAAGGTAGTAAAAGACCGATAGCTTTACATGAAAAAAAGTCTATTTGGTAAAATTGAAGCAGATACTTTGAATCTTTCTTTAATTGAAGCTTGTTATTTACATGAGAAAGGTCGTTTGGATGTTTATGAAGATGAAATCAAATGCAGTTTGGATTATCTTATTGACCTTTTGAAAAATAAGGAGATTTATGGAAAATACATTGTTTTTCGTGATTTGAAAGACCGTGGTTATGTTATTAAAACCGGATTTAAATATGGTTCAGATTTCCGTTTGTATAATCGTGGAGGAGGTCCGGGAAAAGGACATTCCGACTATCTTGTTAAAATTATTTATGAAACTTATGAGATTGATGCACTGGATTTCTCAAGTTATGTTAGAGTTTCTCATGGTGTTAACAAGAAACTTCTTCTGGCTATTGTAGATGACGATTTGGATATTACATACTACAATGTTGAATGGACAAGACCATAAGTTTTAATTAAAGAAATGATTTATATTTTTATAGGTAATTAGATTTACTGTTATAATTCTTAATTATATATTTAATTTAATGTATTTACTGTAGGTAAGGTGATTTATTTGATAGATCCATGGGCATCATCAAGTGTAGATTATGATAAATTAGTCAATCAATTTGGAATTCAGAAATTTTCAGACTTGATTGGTGATGTGGAAAACCCTCACAGATTAATGAAAAGAGGGGTAATTTTTGGACATAGGGACTTTGATAAGGTCAATAATTTAATTAATAAAAAAGAGGACTTTGCAGTTGTTGGTGGAATGATGCCAAGTGGCCAAATGCATATTGGCCATAAAATGGTTGTTGACCAGTTGAAATGGTATCAGGACAAAGGTGCAATGTTATCTATTCTAATAGCTGATTTGGAATCATATGCTGCCAGAGACATGAGTTTTGAAAAGGCAAGAGATATAGCTGTCAATGAATATTTAACTAATTATATTGCATTAGGTCTGGATTTGGAAGAGGATAATGTTAATGTTTATCTTCAATCCAAAAATGATACTCTCAGGGACTTGGCTTTTAAGGCTTCTAAAAAAACAAATTTCAATGAATTAAAAGCTATTTATGGATTTACACAATCAACAAACATTGCTCATATTCAGGCACCTCTTGTTCAGGTGGCGGATATTTTGCTTCCGCAGCTTGAAGAATTTGGAGGTCCTAAAAGAGTTGTAGTTCCTGTTGGAGTAGATCAGGACCCTCATATAAGATTAACAAGAGATATAGCTCACAAACTTAATGATGAATACGGATTCATCCTCCGTCTTCCACTTATCACAGATTCCTTACTGGTTTAAGCGGAGATAAAATGAGCAGCAGCAAACCTTCTACAGCAATTTATTTAAATGAAGATAGTGAAACTGCAGCTAAAAAAGTTAAAACAGCTAAAACTGGTGGTAGAAAAGCTTAAAAGAACAGCAGGAATTAGGCGGTCAGGTAGATAACTGTGTAATTTATGAAATGTTTGTATACCACCTGATTGATGATGACAAAGAACTTGAAAAAATACGTCATGACTGTCTGGACGGGTCTTTACGCTGTGGAGACTGTAAAGCAAAAAGCCAGTGAATTGATGGTTGAAATGTTTGATGAAATTCATGACAAACAGGATGAAGCTCGTGAAATAGCTAATAATCTGATATAATGTTAAATATTAAAAATGAAATTAAATCAGCTTTTTTAGAAAACAAAACTGCTGTTTATATTTCAATTATCCTTTTATTAGGTACATTAATTGCAGGTTATGTTCTGCAGCCTTATTTGCAAAGTATCTTTGATCCTGTTGTGGATAAGCTAACTGAAGATGTAAAAAATGGTGTTATAACTTTAACATTTCAGACAATTTTTACAAATAACATTTTAATTGTTTTCAGAATGTTTGTACTTGGAATATTCTTTTGTTTTTCAGGAGTTATTCTTGCATACAACGGCTTTTTTGTAGGTTATTATATAGCCAGTTCCCAAAATCTTTTTAGGGTTTTATTATACATTATACCTCACGGATTTTCGAATTTTCATCATGTATAATAGCTACTGCATCCGGATTTGTGCTGTTCCATTTTTTATTCAGACTGGTGTATAATATAGCAAAGCCAGATTTTGACTATATTGAACTTGAAGATAAATTTTATAATTTGACTTTTAAGGATAAACTGGTATACTCACTTGAGAAAAATTATGATAAATTAAAACAGTCATTGGTTTTACTTGGTGTGGCAGTTATTTTAATGGCAATAGCTGGGGTTATTGAAGTTTATTTAACTGTACCTATTGCAAATTTTATTCTTTCAATTTTTGGTTAAATTTTTATATTGATGATTATTAAAATAATATGTAGTGATTTTTTATGATTAGATGTGTTTCATGCGGAGAAGAATATGATAATAATGAGATAATTTACACTTGTGAAAAATGTGGATCTGTTCTCGAACTTGTTAGTGATTTTGATGTTTCTAAAGATATCTTTGACGGCAGAAAAGATACTTTATGGAAATTTAAAGAATGCATACCTGTTGATGAATCTAAAATTGTTTCACTCAACGAAGGTGGAACTCCATTTTGCAAATGCGACAAATTGGGGGATGAATTAGGTATCAATTTATATGTTAAAGTTGAAGGGTCAAATCCGACAGGAAGTTTCAAGGACAGGGGAATGACTGTTGGTATGACCAAAGCTATGGAACTTGGAGTTCATACTGTTGGCTGTGCTTCAACAGGAAATACATCAGCATCTCTTGCAGCATATGCAGCTAGAGCAGGTTTACGTTGTATTGTATTTTTACCTTCTGGAAAAGTAGCTTTAGGAAAATTGGCACAGGCTATGTTCCACGGTGCTGAAGTAATGTCCATTAACGGAAACTTTGATGAAGCACTTGAAGCTATGACTGCTCTTGCATTAGAAAAACATCTTTACTTATTAAACTCAATTAACCCTTACAGATTAGAAGGTCAAAAAACAATTGGATATGAAATATTAAGGGATTTAGGATGGCAATCTCCAGACAGGATTATTCTGCCTGTTGGAAATGCAGGAAATATTTCAGCTATCTGGAAAGGTGTTAAAGAGTTTTACGAAGCAGGTTTTGTAGATAGTGTGCCTATGATGACTGGAATTCAGGCTGAAGGTGCATGTCCAGTTACAAATGCATTTAAAAAACATGCTGATAGGGTTGTTCCAGTAGAAAATCCGGAAACAATAGCTACTGCAATTCGTATAGGTGCTCCTGTAAGTGATATTAAAGCTTTAAGGGCTATTTATGAGTCTGACGGATATTCTGAAACTGTAAGTGATGAAGAGATATTGGATGCTCAAAAATTATTAGCTAGAAAAAGAGGGAATAGGTGTTGAACCGGCTTCTGCAGCTTCAATTGCAGGTCTTAAAAAATTATGTGACGAAGGAGTTGTAGATAAGGGAGAAACTGTAACCTGTGTTGTTGTTACGGTCATTTACTTAAAGATCCGAATACTGCAATTGATGCATGTACTAAACCAAAACAAGTGGATGCAGATATTGACACTTTAAGAAAAATTTTAATGAATAAATAGTTTTATAGCTATTTTTAATCTTTTTTCTCTTTTTTTATTTTTTAATTTTATTATAAATACTTTATATTTTCATATTTTTATCTGATTTTTTATTTTGGTTACTCTTTGAAAAACATTTCACTTTTCAGTAAGTAGCACCTTAATGATAGGATAATTCACTTTATTGTATTGAAATTTTGTAAATTTAAGGAAAATATACCAATATATTTATATATGGGAAAGTTTAAACTATCTATATAAAAAAATGAGGTGTTTAATTATGGAATTACCAATCGCTCCTGTAGGCAGGATATTAAAAAACGCTGGCGCTCAAAGAGTCAGTGATGACGCAAAAATTGCTTTAACCGAAGCTATCGAAGAATGTGGAAACGAAATCGCTCAAAAAAGCTGTTGATTTGCACGTCACGCAGGTAGAAAAACCGTTAAAGCAGAAGATATTAAATTAGCTATCAAATAGATTTGTTAATTAAGTATCTGTTTTAGATAGTAATTTTTCAATTGCTATCTTCTTTTTTTATTATATTGTCTTATTTTTTTGTACTTTTTTTTCTAATTTCAGCTGATTTTAAAAAAGAAATACATATTTTTTTCATCTAAAAACACAAATTGTATATAATATTAATTATTTTTTTTTTTATGATGATTTTCGTTGGATTAATTTGTTATTCTGTCAAATTTATGGTGGTGTAGATGTACTATTCTTGAAAATAAGAATTTAATTGTTGTTAATTTGAGATTATGTCTGCAAAAAAATATTCAGCATGGAAATTAGTTAATAATATTAATATTAATTACTAAAATTATATATTGATTGTATGAATGAAGAAGAGTTTTTGTTATTAAAAAGCATTGCATTATCATTAGAAAGAATTGCTGATTCATTAGAAAAAAGGCACATAATGAAGTTGATGATAAAGTTGATGTGGCTGTTGAATCTAGTGATGATACAAATGAAAATGAAAATATGGATTATGGTTGCAGTGTCAAGGAAATTGATGTCAATATACTGATTGATAAACTGCAGGAGAAAAACATCACTGTTAAAACCTATGTTGATTCTTCTCATGAAAACACTTCACTTGACAATGTTGCATATTTTATGGGAAACCGGTACAATGACATCAGAAAAGTTTATGAAACTATCAAACGTCATTTAAATAAACCCAATGGATTTCATTTGGATTTAAAGAATGCAACACAAAGCGAAATTTCAGCTTCCTGCCAGCTGTGTACCACTCTTTATGATATAGCATTTTTATCAGAATACAAATATGATAAGTCACCCAGATATTTTATTCATGCAACACCAAACAAAATTCCGATTGCAATTAACTTCCTTACCGGGCACTGGCTGGAGATCTTTATTCGAAAAACAATACAAGATTCCTTAAAGTCATTACCTGCAGCTATTGAATATACATATTTAATTAATCCTCAGATTATTCTTCCAAATGGAAATGATTTTGAATTGGATGTTGTTTTTTTAATAAATGGTGAAATATATTGGGTTGAAGGAAAAACAGGAAATTATCAACATTATATCAACAAGTACTCTCATGTGGCAAATATGTTAAATTTGGATAAAAATCATTCATTTTTGGTTTTAACTGATGTAATTAACCCAAACACTACATATATTTTGAGTAAAACTTTTGACATGACTATAATTCCTGTTGAAGAATTTAAGGAAGAAATAAAATATGTTTTTCATGAAAATTTGATACCCTAGTTTTTTTTAGATTTGGAAAGTGTAGGGATATTTTTGTTACTGAAAAATTCATTTAATCCCATGTATGGGGATTGATTTTTGGAAAAAACATTTAAAACAGTTAAAATAAAAAAATCTGATTCATAAAAAAACACAGGAAAGTGAAAAAATATTTTTTTTTTTTCCTGTGTCTGTGAATCAATGGGTGTTTTACACTTATAATTGTGTTTTTGTATTTTTGACAAATTCAGTTTACGTCGGATTCAGGAAGTTTTAATTCAGATGAACTGATTTTCCCTTTTAATTCTTTTGCTTCTTTGTAATATATAATATTCCATCTGATTATTGAATTCGGTTTCATCTTTATAGCTTCTATAAATGATGTATAGTGCATAGATTCCTAAGGTTATAACACTAACAAACCATGTTATAATCATTTTTCCCACTTTTCCGTTCAAACCATAAAATAAACCTGCAATAAATATGCTGGTCCACCAGTATTTTTTTTTGGTTAGTAGTTCTTATATAATTTAATTCATCTACATCTTCGGCATTTGCAATTTTTTCTTTTAACAATGTCAATTCTTCATCGAAAATCATACAATCACATCTGTAGGTATAATTTAATATTTAATCGGTTATATAATTTTGTAAGACATAATGAAGTAAAAAAAGTCATGTTAATCTGGTGCTGTTTAGTGAAAAATAGATAAAAAAAGAAAAGTTTTAAAGTTTATTCGATTGTGATGCATTCATTTGGACATATGTCCACACAGCTTTCACAGTAACTGCATTCGTCAGGTTCATTGACAGTTAATTTTTCATCTTCAAGAATTAAAACTTCCATAGGACAAACATCTGCACAGTCACCGCAATTATCACATTTATCATTGTCTATTATAATATCAGCCATTTTTTAATCTCCAATAAATAAAAACTGGTATGTTAGCATACTCTGTGGCCACAGCATTTTTTAGGGTCGTGTGGGGTATTTGGATCGTGGTGGTCAGGATGTGGCTTTCCACAGGTCAAAGGTCCTTTTCCACGAGCAGAACCGCAGCATCCGCCCATTCTTTTGTTGTGGTTTAATATGGAATCAATATCCAAATCATTTACTTCACCAATATATTCAATTGTTTCGCTGTGGCATTTTGGACAGATATGGTGCTCACCATTTAATGTTATCCAATTGAAGCCGCATTCTTTACAAACATATTCTAAATTGTCAGCCATTTAAATTATCTCCTTATTGCATATTGCATAATCTTCTTTGTAGTGATGAACCACATTTGGGACATATTTTAGTTCTGCAGGGCACTCCCATAATTTTTGCTTCACTGTAACCGCAATTAGGGCAGCTGCAGGTGTCATCTGATACATTATTTTTATTATTTGCATTTAATTTATGGATATTTTTTGATTTGCAGTCTGGACATTCTCCATATTCTTTTTCTGGGTTTGACCATTGAAAACCACAGTCTTCGCATAAATATTTATTTGGATCAATCATTGTATCACCTTTGACAATAACTATTGGTCGGCCTTCAATTAAAGAAGTAGACAGTTTATGTCTTGCAGAATTTAGAATTCTGTGGAATGTTGATTGTGAAATTCCCATGAACTCTGCAGATTCTGTCTGTTTGATGTTATGGTAATCTTTGAATCGGATAGCTTCAAATTCATCTACAGACAGTTCTATCGGTTTCAGATTTTTATTTAATTCATGTCTGTGACATGTAACTACTCTTCTCATTCTTTTAGGTCTTACCATAATTCTATCCCCAAATGTCTTTAGGTATTATGAATATATATTCATAACTCTATATAAATGTTATCTTATGTCTGTGAAAATTAAATTAAAAATTTTTAAAATCTGAAATTGCAGTATTTGACAGCTTTATGATTAGCTTTTTTTCAAAAGTATTAAAAAGTATAACTTACTATTATTAACTTAGTAAACTTATTTTTAGGAAAAAGTATGGAAAACATTTATATGTAATAAAAACATACTTAATACTGTCTAGTTCTCTAGAATTATTTCATTAATTACTAAATTTTTATTTTTAGTTTTGCTAAAAATTATATGAAATTCAGAAGTATTTGTATTGAAATTTTAATCCCTCTTTTTTTTATTTAATGGGATTATATTTAGTGATATATGAATGTATTCAAGAATTAGTATTATTAAAAACTATAAAATTATTCGCTCATTGAATAATTTGAGTAATTTCTATAGTTAAAATAATATAACTATATATAATTACGAATATTATAATTCAAGGAATTATAATATCTGCCGATGGATGGCATAGCCAGATGAAAAAGGAGGTATATATTATGGCAAAAGCAATTTATGTAAAATTTGATACACCTGAAGAATTAGCTAATCAAGCTGAAGAAGCATTAAAAACCGCACAAGACAGTGGTAAAGTAGCAAAAGGAACTAACGAAGTAACTAAATTTATCGAAAGAGAGACGCAGCACTTGTTGTTATCGCAGAAGATGTTGATCCTGCTGAAATTGTTGCACACATTCCTGTTCTCGCTGATGAAAAAGAAATTCCTTACATTTACTTACCTACTAAAGAACAAGTTGGTGGAGCTGCAGGTTTAACTGTTGGTACCGCATCCGCTTGTATTGTTGACGCTGGAGATGCTGAAGGCGACGTAGCTGAAATTGTTGAAAAAATCGCAGAATTAAAAGAATAAATCTTCTTTTGAGGATTAAAAGGTGATTTATATGGAAGAAGCTACTCCTGCTGAAGTCATTAATGTTTTGAAAAGAACTGGTATGACTGGAGAGGTTATGCAAATTAAATGCAGAATCCTCGATGGTAGAGACAAAGGAAGAATTTTAACAAGAAACATTATGGGTCCTGTAAGAGAAGGGGACATTTTAATGTTACTTGATACTATTAGAGAAGCTAAGGAAATTAAAACTCCTTAAGAAGGTGTAAGAACATGAGGACTTGTTCATTCTGTAATAAAGAAATAGAAGAAGGTACCGGAAAAATGTATGTTAAAAAAGACGGTTCTATTTATTTCTTTTGTAGCAGTAAATGTGAAAAAAACATGATTAAACTTGGTAGAGTTCCAAGAAAAGTTAAATGGGTTAAAGAATGATTCAAAAAAGTTTTGTAATGATGAAACCGGACGCAGTTCAAAGACGTCTTATGGGTAAAATATTATCCCGTTTTGAAGAAAAAGGTCTTCAAATCGTTGCTGTAAAGTTAATGCAAATTGATGAAGATTTAGCAAAAACTCATTATGGAGAACATGCAGATAAACCATTTTTCGGTAGTTTAATTGAATACATTACATCTTCCCCATCTCTTGCTATGGTAATTGAAGGAGAAGAAGCTATCAGTACTATCAGAAAATTAGTTGGAGCAACCAATCCTTTAGAAGCAGATCTCGGAACTATTAGAGGAGATTTTGCTATGGACACTGGTAGAAACATTATTCATGCTTCTGACTCTCCAGATTCTGCAGAAAGAGAAATCAATTTATTCTTTAATGAAGATGAAATTTGCGATTACGAAATCGTTGATAACAAATTAATTTACGAATAATTATTATTTAAGATAACATGAAAATCAGATCCCCAATTGTATCAGTTTTAGGACATGTAGACCACGGTAAGACCACTTTATTGGATTATATTAGAGGAAGTACTATTGCAGCTAAGGAAGCTGGAGGTATTACTCAGCATATTGGTGCTACTGAGATTCCTAATGATACCATTGAAAATATCTGTGGAGATTTCATATCCAAATTAGCTATTAAAGATTTAATTCCTGGTTTGTTTTTCATTGATACTCCGGGACATGCCGCATTTACTAGTTTAAGAAAACGTGGTGGTGCATTAGCTGATTTGGCTGTATTGATTTTAGATGTTAATGACGGATTTAAGCCACAGACTTATGAAGCATTAAACATTCTTAAAATGTATAAAACTCCATTTATTGTTGTAGCTAATAAAAAATCGATAGGCTTTTTGGTTGGGAAGTTCATGAAGGTGCCTCTTTCAGGGAAACATTTTCCAATCAGGCTAAAAGTGTTCAGCAGGATTTGGACAATAAGATTTATGAAATTGTCGGTGAACTTCACAAGGAAGGATTCCAGTCTGAAAGATTTGACAGAGTAAGCAATTTTGCTTCCCAGATTAGTATTATTCCGATTAGTGCTAAAACTGGTAGGAGTTATAGAAGTTTTAGCTATGCTTTTAGGGCTTGCTCAAGAATATTTAACTGAACAACTTGAAATCGATGAAAATGCTCCAGCTAAAGGTACAGTTTTAGAAATTAAGGAAGAAACTGGTTTGGGAGTTACTCTTGATGCTATTATTTATGATGGTGTTTTAAGAACCAATGATGAAATAGCTTTAATGTTATCTTCAGAAGATGTATTGGTAACTAAAATTAGATCTATTTTAAGACCTCTTCCTCTTGAGAAATGAGGGATTCTAAAAAGAAATTTAGAAAATTAGATGAAGTTGTTGCAGCGGCAGGTATTAAAGTAGCTGCACCTCATTTAGATGATGTTGTTTCAGGTTCTCCTTTTAGAGTTTTAAGTGAAGATACTGATGTTGAACAGGAGATTTTAAATGAAATTGACAACATTACTATTGATACAGAAGATGAAGGTATTTTAGTTAAAGCAGATACTATTGGTTCACTGGAAGCTGTTGTTAAATTAAGGGAAATGGATATTCCAATTCGTGCAGCTGATATCGGTGATGTAAATCGTAGGGATATTATTAATTCTTCAATTGCTTATGATGAAAATGAACTTCACGGAGCAATTATTGCTTTTAATGTGGATGTTCATCCAAATTCTGAAGAAGATCTTAATAATTCTGAAGTCAAGCTCTTTTCAGGAGATGTAATTTATCAGATTCTTGAAGAGTATGAGAATGGGTCAAGCAAAAGCAAGAAGATAAGAAAAAGTCATTTTATGATGCTATAATTAAACCTGCAAAATTTGTTTCACTTCCAAAATTAGTGTTCCGTCAAAGTAAACCTGCTATTATCGGTATTGAATCTTTAAGCGGAACTCTTAAACAAGGTCAACAATTGATTAATAAAGATGGGCATGTTGTTGGTTCAATAGCTAGTATGGAAGATAAGGGTGAAACATTACCTGATATTTCCAGGGGTCAAAGGGTAGCTATGGCTATTAAAGATGCTATAGTTGGAAAAGACTTTGAAGAGGGAGACGAGTTATATGTTGATATTCCTGAAAAACATTACAAATACATTGAAAGGGAATTTAAGGATAAATTGACTGAAGATGAATTTGAAACCTTATATGAGTTTTTGGAAATTAAACGTAAGCAGGATCCTGATTGGGGAAGTTTTGGTCTTTTGAATAATAATTAATATTTTTTATAAAACAATTTAAAGGAGGAATACCATGGCATTCAAAGTAGTTGTATCTCAAAAAGAGGTAACTCATCAAATTGAAGTTGAAGATGGCAAAGCTCTTAACGGTTTAGTTATTGGAGATGAATTTGATGGTGGAATCGTTGGTTTAGACGGTTACACTTTAAAAGTAACTGGTGGTGCTGATAAAAATGGATTTACCATGAAAAAAGACGTACCAGGTACTAGAAGAATCAAAAGTTTATTAAGTGGTGGTATTGGTTATCATCCTAAATCTGACGGTGTAAAAAGGAGAAAAACCGTAAGAGGAAATACCATTGCTGATGATATCGTACAAGTTAACACTGTTGTTGTTTCAGCTGGAAGTAAAGCTATAGCTGATATTCTTGGTGTTGGCGATGAAGAGGAAGAAGAATAGTTTTACTATTTTTCTTATTTTAACTTTTAAGTTAAATTTAAAATTATAATAAAAAGGTGGTTATCTGTGAACATACAGTCAGATGTAAACATAGGTTTAGTTGGTCATGTGGATCACGGTAAGACTACTCTTACCAAAGCATTATCAGGAATATGGACTGATACTCACAGTGAAGAAACAAAAAGAGTATTTCAATTCGTTTAGGTTATGCAGACATTGAATTCAGAAAATGTCCAGATTGTGATGAACCTATGTGTTATACTACTTCTAAAACTTGTGAAAACTGTGGAAGCGAGACAGAATTAGTTAGAAAAGTATCATTTGTTGATGCTCCAGGTCACGAAACCTTAATGGCGACTATGTTATCTGGTGCTGCAATAATGGATGGTGCAGTTTTAGTAATTGCTGCAAATGAATATTGCCCACAACCACAAACTAAAGAACACTTAATGGCTCTTGATGTTATTGGTGTTAAAGATGTTATTGTAGTTCAAAATAAAATTGATATTGTTTCAAAAGAAAGAGCTATTGAAAGTTATCATGAAATTAAAGAATTTGTAAAAGGTACTTGTGCAGAAGATGCTCCAATTATACCTGTATCTGCTCAGCAAGGAGCAAATATGGATATTTTAATTGAAGCTATGCTTAAAAGAATTCAACCGCCAGAAAGAAGTTTGGATAAAACTCCTTTAATGCATGTTGCAAGATCTTTTGATATTAACAAACCTGGTTCCGGCGCTGCTAAAATCAAAGGTGGAGTTATTGGCGGAACTTTAGTTCAGGGTACTTTTAAGCTTGGAGACACTATTGAAATAAGGCCGGGAATTACAAATAACAATAAAAGAATAACCTTGAAATCCGAAATTATTGGTCTTGAAGCTAATGAAAGACGTTGAAGAAATAGGTCCCGGAGGACTTATTGGTGTAGCTACAAAATTAGACCCTTCATTAACTAAAGCTGATTCATTATCAGGTTCTGTTGCTGGAGCAGTAGATACATTACCTGATGTTTTAGATAGTTTTACAATGGAAGCACATTTACTTGACAGAGTAGTAGGTACAAAAGAAGAACGTGATGTAGCTCCAATTAAACTTAAAGAACCTTTAATGATTAATTGTGGTACTACAACAACTATTGGTGTTGTTACTTCTACTAAGAAAAAGAATATTGAAGTTGCTCTTAAATTGCCTGTTTGTGCCAGTCCTGGAACTAGGGTAGCTTTAAGCCGTAGAGTGGGAGCTCGTTGGAGATTAATTGGTTATGGAATTATTATATAGAGGGAAATAATGGAGTCTAAAGAAGTTGTGATTGATACCAATTTTTTTATGGTTCCTTTTCAATTTAACGTCGATATAATCGATGAACTTGAAAAAGCACTGCCTTCATATAAGTTAACTACTCCGATCTTTGTTATTAATGAATTGAAAGGTTTAAAAAGAAATAATAAAGGTAAAATTAGGCTAAATGCAGATTTAGCTCTAAAGTTAGCTAATTCTTCCAATATTGAAATAAAGGATATTTCATTAGAAAATAATGAAACTGTGGATGATGCGTTACTTAGAGTTTCAGAAGTTTTAGCTACAAACGATATTGAATTAAAAAAAACGTGCTAGAAAGAAAGGTATAACAGTAGCATATCTAAGACAGAAAAAGTATATAGCTATTGATGGAAAAATATAAAAATTAGACTTATTAATTTATCATAAAATTAATTATAGGTGATTTAAGTGAATTTATGGAGTGAAATTGAATCAGGTTCTGATATTCCTGATGTTGTAACAGCAGTTATTGAAGTGCCTAAAGGTTCAAGAAATAAATACGAATATGATAAGGAAAGAGAAGCTTTCATGTTAGATAGAGTATTGTACTCTCCTGTTGTTTATCCGGCAGATTACGGTTTTATACCTAAATCTACATATGATGACGGCGACCCTATGGATATTCTTGTTCTTATGGAACAACCTACATTCCCAGGATGTCTTATTGAAGCAAGACCTATTGGAATTATGGGTATGATTGACGGTGGAGACAAAGATTACAAAATCTTAGCTGTACCTGAAGACGATCCACGTTTCAGTGATGTTCAAGACATCAGTGATGTTCCATCTCATTTATTAAAAGAAATTGAACACTTTTTCTCAGTTTATAAAAATCTTGAAGGAAAAGTTGTTGAAACTAAAGGCTGGGAAGGTAAAGAGTCAGCTAAAAAAGAACTTTTAAGATCTTTAGAAATGTATAAAGAAAAATACGAATAGAGGGATTGTTTTGTATTACATGACTAAAATTGAGGATACTGTAAGAATACCACCTTATAGATTTGATGATCCTCTTGAAGAGGTAGCTATTCAAACTTTAAATGATACATATAACGGCCGTTTAGAAAAAATTAGGTTTACTTATTTGTGTTAATGAAATTGAAGAAATTGGTGAAGGTAGACTCATCATGGGAGATGGAGCTTCTTACCATAATGTTGTGTTTAATGCAATATTCTTCAAACCTGAACAGCAAGAAGTTATTGATGGTGAAGTAATAGAAATAGCTGAATTTGGTGCTTTTGTCAGAATTGGACCTATGGACGGTTTGGTTCATGTTTCCCAAGTCACTGATGATTATATTAATTACGATTCTAAAAGAGAGCACTCCTTGCAAAAGAATCTAATAAAACTTTAGATGAAGGAGATTTAGTTAGAACAAGAATTGTAGCTATCAGTCTTAAAGATAACTCTACCAAAAATACTAAAATAGGTCTTACCATGAGACAAAATAATTTAGGTAGATTTGAATGGATTGAAGAAGCTAAAAATAAAAATAAGAAGGCTAAATCATGAATGCATGTACAGTTTGTAAATATATTACTAATAAAGAACGTTGTCCAGTCCGGTAACCCAACTTCAGATAACTGGAGCGGTCTTTTAATAATTACAAAACCTGAAGAATCTGAGTTAGCTAATGAATTAAATATAGATTTAGCTGGCGAATATTGTTTAAGAGTAAGGTAGAAGGTTTTATTGTGTTACGTTTAGATGCAGAATTAAATAAGGATACTATTTCAAAGCTTAAAAAACCGTTAGGTAAATTATATCCTCACTTTGAAGATGCTATTGAAGAAATTAAATCTTCTGAGTTTTTAATTTCTGTTGGTGATGCAACTTTTAATAATCTTACCAAATATGAATTATATCCTGACATTGGTATAATTGATAATTTAATTCAAAGAAAAAATCATAATCATGAAGTTATCAAGGCAGAAAATATTTTAAAAGCTAAAAACCCTGCAGGGACCATTACAGATGATCTATGGGAAACCATAGGCCAAGCTATGAAGTTATCTGGTGATGGAAATTGTCATGTAATTGAAGTAGACGGGGAAGAAGATTGCAGTTCTTCCTTGCATCTTAATGGCTAGTGATGAGACTACTATCTTGTACGGTCAACCAAATGAAGGTTTGGTACTTTTAAAAGTTTGTGATGCTAAAGATTATGCTCAAAATCTTATTGATACCTTTATTAAAGAATAAAAGAGGGTTAATTATGGAAATTGATATTTTTGAAGATAAGGAAAATAAAGTTTTTAACAGAAGAGAAATAAAATTCTATGTTGAATATGAAGGAGAAGCTACTCCAAAAATTACCGATATCAAAAGTAAATTAGTAGCTTTATTAAATTCTAAAAAAGAATCTACTGTTGTAGATAATGTACAACCTCACTACGGTGAACCTAAAGCATTAGGTTATGCTAAAGTTTACGAAACTGTAGAAGATTTAGAATACATTGAAACTAAAAGTGTAATAGCTAAAAATACTGAAGCTTCTGAAGAAGCTGAAGAAGACGAAGAATAAGGTGATTCTAATGGTAAAAAATCTGATCTTTACAAAGTAGACGGAGATAAAATCGAAAGAAAAAAACCCAGTTTGTCCTCGTTGTTCTGACGGTGTATTTATGGCTGATCATGGTAATAGATACGCATGCGGTAAATGTGGATACACTGAAATGAAAAAAGATTAAACAATCTTTTTTTAACTATTTTTTTATAAAATTTATTTTTAAGAAGGGAGTCTTGTGAATTTAAGAAGTGGTAGACTTAAAACAGAAATGACTGATGAAGCCGCTGAATATACTTCATCACTTGAATTTGATAAAATTATTTTTGAAGCTGATATTAAAACCAATTTTGCACATACTTTGATGTTAAAAGAAGAAAATATTATTGATGATGAAATAGCAGATAATATTTTAGGTGCTCTTGACCAGTTAAAAGAAGATGGCTATAATGAGCTTGTTTTCGACCCTTCTGTTGAAGATATTCACATGGCTATTGAAAATTATGTTACTGATAAAATAGGTCCTACTGCAGGTTTTATGCATACAGCCAAATCACGTAATGACCAGGTAGCTACTGATGTCAGACTGGTTCTTCGTGATAAAATTACCGAAACCCAAATCGGTATTTTGGAATTTATGGAAGGGCTGGTTGAAAAAGCAGGTGAGCATTTGGAAACTGTTTTTATAGGTTATACTCATCTTCAGCATGCACAGCCAATTACAATAGCTCATCATTTGATGGCTCATGTACAGGCACTTAAAAGAGATTATGAACGTTTGGAAGATACTTATAAACGTGTTAATTTAAATCCTTTAGGTTCAGCAGCTATGACTACAACCAGTTTCCCGATCAACAGACAGTTAACCACTGATTTGCTTGGTTTTGATGCTTATCTTGAAAACTCAATGGATGGTGTTTCTTCAAGGGATTTCATTTCAGAAACAGTTTTTGATTTATCTGCATTATGTACAACATTATCCAAAATCTGTGAAGAGCTTATTTTATGGAGTACTTATGAATTCGGTATTATAGAAATGGCTGATGAATATTCATCTACATCATCTATTATGCCTCAAAAGAAAAAATCCGGATGTTGCTGAACTTGCAAGAGCAAAATCAACAATTGTCAACGGTGAACTTGTAACTATTTTAACTATTTTAAAAGCAATTCCTTACACCTATAATAGAGACTTGCAGGAAATCACTCCTCATTTATGGAATGCAGTTAAAGTAACTCAGGACACTTTATCAATAGTTACAAAAATGTTGCTTTCTGTTAAATTTAAGGAAGACAGATGTTTGGAGTTAGCCGGAACTAATTTTGCTACAGCTACTGATTTGGCAGATATTATGGTTCGTGAAAAACAGATTCCATTTAGAACAGCTCATAAAATTGTAGGCAGAATAGTCAATGAAGCTACTGCCAGCGGATTAAAAGAAGCAGACATTACATCAGAATATATTGATGATATAGCTTCAGAACTTGGTTTTGAAAAATTAGGTCTTGAAGATGATTTGGTTCAGAAAGCTTTAAATCCTTTAGAAAATGTTAAAATGAGAACTGTTCCGGTGGTCCTTCTCCTGCTATGGTTGAAATAGCTAGAGACAATATTAAAGAATTTTTAAATGAAGAATTTGAGAAAAAAGGAATTTAATCCTTTTCCAATTCTTCATCTTCATCTGTGTTTTCTTGAGGATGTTTTTGTGATTCAAGATATGCTTCACGTATTTCCTCAGATAACTCCTCATTACCTTCTATAATCGGACCTGTGTAATCACAGTCATAGCATTCCCAGGTTGACCAGTTTTGAGAATAATCCATTTTACTTTTTTTGATCCACAACGTGGGCAGATTTTAAATAACATATTCATTAATTTTACCTATGCTCTATTTAATCTTTTGTATTGTAGAAACTCCATATCAAATCAAGAGCTTCCCCTACTTCCAGAGCTGAAGACCTTGTTTCCCGTAATATTCTTTGAATGGAGTATTTTTTTTAAATATGGGTATTTTCTATGGACTTCGTATAACAGAGGGCATCCGAATCCGCTAAATGACTGCAAATCAAATTGCTGTGTCAGGGATTTGTTTTCCTGTTTTCCAACAGCTAAACTTGCAGGTAAGTTAAGGCGGTACAGGCCTTTTTCCTGTGGGGTTATGCATTGTGTTCCTGTTGAGAGCATATCTCCAAATATGACTATTGGGATATTATTGTTTATTGCATATTGATTTATTAGTTCTTCAGTATGTTTGGAGCATCTTCCGCAGGGATGGAATCTTCCGTTTAGGGATTCCCTGATTATTTCACTGTAATCTGCTTTTATATATTCATGACCTGCATTCAGCTGGTCAGTTAATTTTTTGATGTTTCTTTTATACTGATTCGGTAAAATGATAGTTCCCGGATCAATTGTAACCGCTGTGGGATTGAATCCCAGGTATTTTGCTAAAATTAATGAAAAACTGCTGTCAACTCCACCGGACAGGGCAACTACTGCTTCTGTTTTTTCAGATTCTTTAAATACATTGCTTTCAAAATAGCTGTTATAGTCAAAGCTGTAGATGTTTTCTAATTTGGAGCTTAGAATTTTTTTTCAGGTTCTGGATTCCGGTTAAATCAGAGTTAAATTCATCCAATGTTTTTTTGGAAAGTTTAAGTTTGTATTCCTTGGTCAGGTAATCTCCGTAGCTTTCCACATGGATGCTGTTTATTTTTAATTTTTCTCTTAGCTTTCCAACTACCCATCCGCCTTTTCCGATAATTGCAGATTTGTCAGGTCTGTCCTGGGTTATTATCCATAATTCGTTTTCCTTTTCGTTGTAGTAAATGTCTTCAATATGGATTTCAAGCTCTTCATGACCTATCTGTTTTCTTACCTGATTTATTTCTTCTGTCAGTTTTTCTTTAGTATACAAGTTTTTCACCAAATTTGCAATATTTTTCTTGATTGTCTAGTAAATAATATATACTAAGATATTATTAAATATAGTTTAACAAATATCATATTTTTAAATTAAATGAAGGTGCGATAAAATGGTTAAGTTTTTAGGAGGATTAGGTGATAATCGAGTAAAAATGTAGAAACACCTACCTTTCTACCTGAGGACAATATAAGATTCGGTGTAGAATATTCTCCGGACTCCAGACCTCCGGTTATTGGAAGAAATCATACAATTCGTTCCAATTCAATTATCTATAATGATGTTGTAATTGGGGATAATTTCAGAACAGGTCATAATGTTGTTATTCGTGAGAATACAAATATTGGAGATGACGTTTTAATCGGAACAAACACTGTAATTGAAGGGGATGTTATAATCGGAAATGACGTCAGCATTCAGTCTAATGTTTATATTCCTACCAATTCAGTAATTGAAGACAATGTTTTTATCGGACCTTGTGCCTGTTTTACTAATGATAAGTATCCTGTAAGAATTAATTATGAATTGCAGGGACCTAAAATAAGAAGGGGAGCTTCTATTGGTGGTAACACTACATTTTTATCCAATGTTGAAATCGGTGAGGATCTATTGTAGCTGCTGGAGCCATTGTTATTCACAGTGTTCCTCCGTTTTATTTGGCTATTGGAACTCCTGCAAGAATCAAGCCTCTTCCTGACCATTTGAAAGTTCCAAACAAATTATAGTTTGCATATTTTCGAACAAATTCCGAAAGGATTATATACTAGTTTTAATAAGATAAATAATTGTTTAAATTAAATAATTTAAATAGGAATAAATTTTAGAAAGGAGATATTATGTCTAAATGGAAATGTAGTGTATGTGGATACATTTACGACAGTGAAAAAGGCATACCAGAAAAAGGCATTGAAGCAGGTACAGAATTTGAAGATTTACCTGATGATTTTAAATGCCCAAGATGTGGTGCCGGCAAAGCTTTGTTTAAACAGTTATAGGTTTGGACAAAAGAAATTGATTCTAAATTATTTAAGGAGGAGTTATTATGGCTTATGTATGTAAAGTATGTGGATATGTTTATGAAGGCGACGATTTTGAAGACTTACCTGATGACTGGGTATGTCCTCTTTGGTGTAGGAAAAGACCAATTTGAAGAACAATAATTATTTATTCTTCATTTTATCTTTTTTAAAACCTGCTTATTTTTAAAATTAACCTTAATCTTATTGTGGAATTTTTCAAATATTTCTTTTATATTCCTATTGTTTTTGGAAACTAAATCATAGCTAATTTTTTCACCAAAATCTTTTTGAATGATTGTTAATTTGCTGTTTCTGATTTCTCTTTCAATATCCTTTAAATCAGAATAATCAAATGTAATATTGTAAACATCATAATATTCAACTTCAATTATTTCACTAGCTTCAATAGCTTCAAGAACTGATTTGCTGTATGCACGAACCAAACCTCCCGCTCCAAGTTTGATTCTCCAAAATATCTTGTAACAACTGCTGTAACATTATGCAAATCATTTTTCCTTAATGCATTAATCATAGGTTTGCCTGCAGTTCCTCCAGGTTCGCCGTTGTCGTCATATCCCTCACCGTCATTTGTAATATATGCTGTACAGTTATGGGTGGCATCATGATACTGCTGATTTAACTTCTGAATAATCTCTTTGCTTTCCTTTTTGCTTTTGGTTGGAAATAAAGAGCAGATAAACTGGGATTTTTTAATATTTATTTCACTTTGAACAGCTTTTTCAATAGTTTTCATAATATCAAATACTTTTATATATTCTCGCAGACATAATTTAAGTTAATTAAATTAACAATATTGAGGTGGTATTTTGTCAAGTAAATCAGCTACATTATTGGTGGTTTTTGTAATAGCTGTTGGAGCATTTTGTATAGCTAGTGTTTTTGCAGCTATGACCGGAGAAATAAACATTTTACCAAATGAAACAGATTTGCTGAATTCATCAGATAACAGTACTGATGATGTTTCTGTAAGTGATTCATCAGCTGACGATTCCGGAAATGATTACAGCTATTCTTCATCAAGTGGTTCTGGATCAACTTCATCTCAAAGTCAGGATTCAGGATATAATCATGATTCTCCAAGCACTCCTGAACATAATCCTGACGGAGGTACTCACGATGATTCAAGTGGAGGAGCTTCTGGAACTGAAGAGGGGGGGTGCAGGAAGAACTCCTTAAATTTTATTTTTTTTTTTAAAAATCTAACAGCTTTTCAATATCAAATACAACAGAGTTAATAGCTAAATCAAAGAGTTGTTTTCCATAGACTTCATCAACATAAACTCCGTTTTCTTCAACATCTCTTGCACCTTCTTCAATGTTAGGATCATTTTCACGAGCTTGTTTAAAACCATATAGACCAACTTCTTCATATTTACTTAAATCTGTCTGGTTTTCAATTTCAGCTTCGTTAATTATTCCCAAAACCTTTGCCATTGAAAGCTCACCGCTGCCTCCGTGAGGACCTTCTGTTGAAATAATTTTGTTATTAAAAATAATTGTCAGATTTGTTTTGTCTTCAATGTCATAGAGTTCAGTCATCAGAGAATATTTCCTCCGTGTGAATTTACAATAACCACTTTTTCAATATCCAGATATTTTTTCGCAGAATTAAGGGTGCTGATTACATTTGCCTTTAATTCATCTAAAGAAACATGCACTCCATGATCTATTTCATCTAATTCATAAGCAGGAAATACTATTCCTAAAAATTTAGCTCCGCTTTCAAGGGATGCCTGAAATGCAATGTGTGCACCGATTTTGGCATCCGTATCTATAGGTAATGCAGGACCGTGATTTTCCAGATGTGACCCAAGAGCTATCACTCCGATTTTGTGAACTCTTGGATTTTTAATTTTTCCTGCTCTGTATCTTAATTCTGCCATTTAAATCACCATAATTATAATTCAAAGTTCCAAATGTCGTCTCCAACATAATGTTTTGTTTCAATAGCTTTACCAGAATCATTTTCAACCATTTCTTCTCCAGTAATTAAGCTTATTCCAATAGCTAATGGTTTTCCATGTGTTTCATCAATGATTAGAACAATATCTCCAGGATTTATATTCTCATCAGCAGCTACAATTCCAGGACTCATAATATCGGCACCATTACTTACAAAGCGAATTGCACCCATGTCCACTGTTACTTTTTTTCCATGGATTTCATTAGCCAGTGCAGCTTTTAAGGTTGGAAATGGCTTTTCATCAATTAATATGATGTAAGGTTCACCATCAACTAAAATAAATGAATCAGGTTCGGCTTCAAGTATTTCCACATTTTTCTTATTTTGGAGCAGTTCACCATATTCTCCCAATTCTTTTTTGATTTCTTTAATTTTCTTTTTTTTTTTCAGAAAGTTTCTTTTTTTAACTTTTATAGTCATATTTTTTCCATACCTTAATTTTGATATGATTTATTATCTGATTTTTATTTATTATATTCTTTGGTTACAAAATTCAAATTTAATTTTAAAAAGTGATTTGACTGCACTGATTTGTTTTTCAGATGCTGAATTTTCTTTAATAATTTATATGATGCATATTATGTCTGTAAAATATTTTTTTGGGGGCTGGCTGGATGATTGAATTTGCTTTTAGAAAATGATGAAATACAGTTTTTTAAAATGAAATCAGTTAAATTTTTTAATAACTTTGTTTAAAATAAAGTTAGATGTCTTATATAGTGTAAATTACTGTTAATTTAGTGATTTATATTAGTTTTTTTGGTCTTAAAACAAACTAAACATTTATATAGTAGTAGAAGCATATAATTTAATATTAGTTTTAATTAGGTTTTGTCTTATCTAAACTTGATTATATTATGTCTAATATTTAAAAAAGTGATTATCATTAATTGCTTTTAAATTATAAAATACAATAAAAAATTATAGTAATATAAGGTGATAAAATGAGCGGACAAAATGTTCAAAGGCCACTTGATGCTTTAGGCAAATCTGTAAACTCTCCTGTTTTAATAAAACTTAAAGGAGATCGTGAATTTAGAGGAATACTTAAAAGTTTTGATTTACATATGAACTTAGTTCTTAATGATGCAGAAGAACTCCAAGATGGAGAAGTTACTAGAAGACTTGGTGTTGTGCTCATTAGAGGAGACAATATTGTCTATATCTCACCATAAGTACTATTTTAATTCTAATATTTGTAATAAAAGAACTGATTAATTAAGAGGTGTATCAGTGTCAAAAGGTACTCCATCAATGGGTAAAAAGAATAACCAGACCCATATAAGATGCAGAAGATGTGGAAGAAACACTTACCACATTCATAAAAAAGTTTGTGCTTCCTGTGGATTCGGTAAATCTAAAAGGATTAGAAGATACAGCTGGCAAAACAAAAAACCAACCACTAGAAAAAGATTAGTTTAGGTTGGTAAAAGTGGAAGATTATTTATTTAATCTTCATCAATTCTATTTTTCTATTTTTATAAAAACTTATTTAGCTGTTTTATTGGATTTTTCCTGTTTTTTGATTCAATTGAAGATATTGCGTAATTTTTGATATTTGTCAATATTTGGGCATACCTAATAAATCGTTACATTTATAAATAAGTTATTTAATAAAGTCATCCAATGAGCATGTTATTTCATTAAATTTCATGGAGGTTTCAGTTATGACTCAATTAAAGGAGATTGTTGAAAAAGAAAACATAAACTTGGATGAATATGTAACCTTTGTAACAGATAATCAGAAAGTATTGGCAGCTAATGTTAAATATGTAAAGATTAAACAAAGGCAAGATCATTTAATGGGTATAACATTTACTATAAACCCTAAACAACTGAAAGATGTTAATGAATTTTTTGATTCATTAACTTCCGGTGAAAGAATTTATTACAATATTAGTCAAACTGGCTATATTCCTGTAAATTACAGGGGAATGCTGCCGATTTCTAAAAATGTAACACATAATCCTGAGGAAACATTTTCAATAACTGTTATGGTAGATCCAGCTATTAATATCCCTAAAGATACTTATGAAGAGCCTACCTGCGATAATTGTGTGTTTCATCATATAAAATAATAGGTGTAAAAGATGGATGATAACGAGATAAGTCCTTATATAACAATGACTAAGTTCGTTCTGGTGAAAGACTGCAGATTGAACAGAAATATGTTAAAATCAGAGAAGGGCAAAATAAAGTAATGGCAGTTAGTTATCAGGCTCCAATTTATGAAATAATTGAACTTGAAAGGTTCTTTGAAAATTTCCTCCTTCCGAAAAAAAAATAAAATTTAATATTGGAGGAACAGGAAGTGTTGGAGTAAATTTCAGAGGTATTATTGAAGGGGGTCAAAAGAATTTCAGCAAAAATATTGACCATAAGATAATACTTTTGGAAGAGTACAAATGCCCTAAAAAAGATGAATATGCTATTCCTAAAAGGTCTTCCAGGTTTGTACCTAAAGTAAATCAAAAATCCAAATAATATGATAATCTATTATTCTGCAACCGGAAACTGCAAATATGTTGCAAATAGAATAGCTAGTAAAACACGGGATATTGCAAAATCTATGATTGGATATAATGATTCTGTTTATTTAGAAAAAGACGAGTCTTTAGGTATTGTAGTTCCTGTTCACTTTTGGGGCCTCCCCACATTTGTTGAAGGGTTTTTATCAAAGATTAATATAATATCTGAAGATGAAAACCCCTATATTTTTTTAATTGCTACTTTCGGATCAAGTCCTGGTTATTGCTGCGGTTATCTTGCCGATTTAATTGAATCTAAAGGCTTTGGTGTATCTGCCAAATTCAGTATTCTGATGGTTGATACCTGGACGCCGGTTTTTAATCTGTCGAATGAAGATAAGATTAATAAGAAAACTTTAAAATCTGATAAACAGATTGGAGATGTAATTTCTAAAATTGAAAGAAAAGAACCGGGAGATTTCGTTAAAAGAAAATTGCCTAAGTTTGTCTGTGATATTTTTAGAAAAATTATCACGTCTTATAGAAAAACCAGTCATTTAAATGTTGATGATAAATGTGTTGGATGCGGATTGTGTAGAAAAAAAGCTGTCCGGTTAAGGCTATTGATTTACAAATGAAAAAACCGGTATGGGTTAAAAATGAGTGTGTTATGTGTTTGAGGTGTCTTCATTTGTGCCCTAAGTTTGCAATTCAATATGATAACAAAACTCAAAATCACGGACAGTATTTAAATCCACATATATCTTCTCTTGATTGAGAAAATTATTCGATTACACTTGGAACTTCATCTTCTATAGCATCCCACAATTCAGTAGCCCATCCTTGTGAACCGTCAATTACCATATCCAGAAGTCTTACTTTTCCATCTTTAAAACGGAATAGTCTGTAGTCCTGCTGGGATTTTTTGGTACTTCCTTCTTTATTGCAGTCAAGGTATAGGCCTTCATCATATTCTTCTTCAAAGTCTCCTGCTTTTACAAAGTCTCCAACAAGTGAATATCCGTTTTTAACGGTTTTATCTAGTTTTTCAACAGTTTTTAACCATCCACCCTGTGCTCTGAATTTTATGTCAGGGTCTATTCTTTTTATTTCTTCGAACCAGTTTAATTTCATGATTACCAAATCCTGTTATTTCTAATATTGGTTATTTTTGGCTTATAAAAAAGAAAGCAAGAGCATTTGAAAAATAATAATTTTTATAACGATAGTTATATATACTTCTTTTTACAACTATAAATTTATATAAACCTAAAAACAAACTGTATTAACATATTTAAAGAAATTTGGTCTTTATTATGAATTTATTAGAAAAAATTTAACATAGTCCCAAAGGACAGGCATCTTTATGATGTTGCATTTACTCATGGGTCTTATGGAACGAAACATGGTTTAGATTATACATATGAAAGATTGGAGTTTTTAGGTGACTCTGTTTTGAACATGATTGTTTCAGAATATTTATATAAACAGTATCCAGATTATGAAGAAGGTAAATTAACTAAACTGCGAGCAAATTATGTTTGTCAAACAGCATTAATTTATTATTCACATGAACTGGGTTTGGATAAGCATATCAAAATATATGGGGATGACAGCAAAATAACTGAAAATGAGGTATTGTCAATTACAGCAGATGTTTTTGAATCATTTTAGGAGCAATATTCTTGGATCAGGGTATAGAATTTGCAAAGGATTACATTTCAAAATAATATTTCCATACATTGATGCAAAAAAGTGTTTTTCTTTGATTATAAATCAGTAATAAAAGAATACGGTGATGCCCAAGAAGTGGATATTGAATATAAAATAATTGATGAATGCGGTGTGCCTCATAATAAAACATTTATAATCTCTATATTGATTGACGGAAAGGAAATGGGTGTTGGTAAAGGTAAAAACAAAAAAGAAGCTGAACAGGCTGCTTCAAAACAGGCTATGAAAAAACTGAAAATACAGAAATATTAGGTGTTTTAAATGAAAAAAGAATCAGTTGGAGTTGTTCAAACAAAGTATTATAATATTGAAGAGCCAATTGAACTAGAAAGTGGAAAGACTCTTGATAACATCACAGTAGCTTATGAAACTTATGGTGAGCTTAACAGGGAAAAGGACAATGCAATTTTAATATGTCATGCATTATCCGGAGATGCACATGCTGCAGGATGGCATGAAGGAGATAAAAACCTGGATGGTGGGAAATAGTAATAGGTCCCGGAAAAGCTCTGGATAGTGAAAAGTACTTTATAATCTGTTCTAATGTATTGGGAGGATGTAAAGGAACAACAGGCCCATCATCAATCAATCCAAAAACTGGTAAGGAATATGGTATAGATTTTCCGGTTATTACAATAAAGGACATGGTAAATGTTCAAAAGAAACTGGTTGATGCATTTGGAATTGATAAACTGGCAGCAGTTGTTGGAGGTTCAATGGGAGGAATGCAAACCCTGCAGTGGATTGTTTCATATCCTGAAATGATGAAAAAAGCAGTTGCAATAGCTACAACAGCAAGATCTTCACCGCAGCAAATAGCATTTAATGAAGTGGGCCGCCAATCAATAGTAGGCGATCCGAACTGGAACGGTGTAAACTATTATGGAACTGACAAAATTCCAAAAGAAGGGTTGTCTGTAGCCCGTATGATAGCTCATATTACTTATTTAAGTGATGAATCAATGTATCTTAAATTTGGTAGGGATCTGCAGGATAAAGATGAAATTACATATGATTTGTCAATGGATTTCCAGGTTGAAAGCTACCTGCACCATCAGGGAGCAAGTTTTGTAAAACGTTTTGATGCAAACAGTTATCTCTATATTACAAAAGCAGTGGATTTATTTGACCTTGCCCAAAACAACTCTCTGATTGACGGACTTAAAGATGTAAAGGCAAAAGTGGAAATTATTTCAGTGGATTCAGACTGGCTATATCCTGTTGAACAGGGAACAGAAATCCTGACAGCACTTAATGCAAATGATGTTGAGGTAAGCTTTTCAGAACTTAAATCTAATTATGGTCATGATGCATTTTTACTTGAAAAAGGTCAGCTTAACTATATTTTATCCAAATTCTTGTCAGACAACATAGTTGAAGACTTGATGATTACTGATGTAGTTACAATTACCGAACAGGCACAGATAGAGAGAAGCTGCTAAATTAATGTTTAATCTTAATGTTACACATATTCCTGTTGTTACAAATGGCAAAAAGCTGATTGGAATCGTAACCAGCTGGGATTTGTCTAAAGCAATAGCTACAAATTCCAATGATTTAAAAAGAAATAATGACAAAAACAGTTAAATTCTGTCATGCAGACGATTCTATTGAATCAACAGCACGCAGAATGAGAAAATTGGATATTTCATGTCTTCCGGTTGTAGATGATGACTTTAAATTAAAAGGAATAATCTCTACTGATCAAATAAGTCATTTAGTATCAGAATATAGGTAGAAAGGTAAAAATCCTTTCTAGCTAACTGCTTTTTTTAATGCCTGGTCAATATCAGCTATTAAATCTTCAGCATCCTCAATACCAACAGACATTCTGATAAAGTCAGGAGTGATTCCCCCTTCAAGCTGTTCTTCTTCAGTCATGTTGGAATGGGTAGTGCTGGCAGGATGGATAACTAGAGATTTTGCATCACCGATATTAGCTACATGACTTAAAAAGCTTAACACTTTCAATAAACTTCTTACCTTCTTCCAAACCACCTTTAATTCCAAAACCGACAATTCCACCGTAATTGCCGTTTAAGTATTTTTTTCAGCCATTTCATGGTTTTCATTATCTTCAAGACCCGGATAATTAACCCATGAAACAGCTTCATGATTTTTCAGGAATTTAGCTATTTCTAAAGCATTCTTGCAGTGCTGGTTAACTCTTAGTGATAGTGATTCAATACTTTGCAGGATTAAAAATGCATTAATCGGACTTAAAACAGTGCCCAAATCCTTCATTAAATGCACACGGGCTTTGGTGATATATGCTTTGTTTCCAAATGCTTCACTATAAATTAAACCGTGATATGCTGGATCAGGTGTAGTAAACTGTGGAAACTTGCCGTTTGCCCAGTTGAAAGTACCGCCGTCAACAATAACTCCACCCATGCTGGTTCCGGTTCCTGATAAAAATTTGGTGGCAGAATGAACAACAATGTCTGCACCGTGTTCCAGAGGCCTAACCATTGTAATAGCTGAAGTATTGTCAACAATCAAAGGCAAATCATGTTTGTGTGCTATTTTAGCTATTTTCTCAAAATCAGGAATGTCTAATTTCGGATTTCCTATAGATTCGCAGTAAATTGCTTTGGTATTTTCATTAATTGCATTTTCATAAGCTTCCAGATCATGGGTAGGTACGAAATTTACTTTGATTCCCCAGTTAGGCATGGTGTTTTTAAATAATGTAAATGTACCTCCGTAAAGGTTATTTGATGCTACAATTTCATCTCCTGAATTGGCTATATTTAAAATAGCCAGTAAAATTGCACTCATTCCTGTTGACTGTGAAAGAGCTCCAACACCTCCTTCAATTGCAGCCACTCTTTTTTCCAAAACATCCAATGTTGGATTGGATATTCTGGTGTATAGATAACCTTCTTCTTCAAGAGCATATAATTTTTTAGCTTTTTCAGCACTTTCAAAAGCATATGAGCTGGTATGATATATAGGTGTAGCTCTGGCTCCTGTAACAGGGTCCACTTCTTCACCTGCATGAACTTCCAGAGTTCGTTGTTTGTATTTTCTTTGTTTATTCATATTATTCCTCAACTTTTATTTTTGTTAATCAATTATTTAATTAATTGTGGTATAATTTATGGATTATTAGGTGAACTTAATATTCTGAACGAATTTTATATACATTATTTTTTTTTTGTTAAACATTTCATAATTATTTTTCATATTTTTTAGTTATAATATAATTAAATATTATTGTTATTTTGAATAATATATAGTTAAAACTGATTATGTATGGTATTTTTGTCATATTGGGGGGAAATTATATATTGTTTAATTAATTGAGGTTATTTATAATGCTTCATATAATTAACTTTTCTAATTATAATATTTTGTATAGCTGAATAGAAACATATATACATCATATGTTCCAAATATAATCCTGTAGAATTTTCATGTTCACATAATAATTTACATGAGAAAATTTTTTGAATTCTATAATTGGTGAGTTGATAAAATGGTTAAAAAGATATTTGCTGTTGTTGGATCGGCTTTATTATTCTTATTAATAATTGGAGCTAGTTCTGCAGCAGACATTGATATAAATAATGATGGAACATTTAGCGATGTTCAGAATGGAATAAATCAGGCTCGGTCTGGTGATACAATTTATTTAAACAATCACACGTTCACAGGATCCGGCAGTGAGATTTCTGTAGCTGGCGGATGGTTTTCTAATAAAGATGAGATTACTATTGACGGTTCTATTAATCCAAACAAAGGTGGAACCGGTAATGAAATGTCTACATTAGATGCAAAATCAAGTTCCCGTGTGTTTAACATTGGAGCCAGCAGCATAACTTTGAAGAACATTATAATAACTAATGGTAAATATTCAGGACGTGATGCAAATGGTGCTGGTGTTTACAGTTCAGGTTCTAATCTTGTTTTGGAAAACTGTGTTATCAGTAACTGTGAAGCATCATCTAGCTCAAGAGGAGATGTTCATTCTGCATTATATTCAGAAAATACAGTAACATTATCTCGTTGTACTTTGGTTAACAATAAAGCTACCAGTACTTACAATACTGTAACAAATAGTTATGTTGTCAGAACTGCAAGTTTTGACGGGTCAATGACTGACTGTATTGTTCGTGATAATTATGTTTCTTCTATAGGGGCAATGGCTATTGGAATTACAATTGTTGGTTCCAGCAGCAATAAAGTAAGTAACACTAAATTTATGAACAATTATGCCACATCAACAAATGGAAATGCCTTTGGTGCTGCATTACAGGTATTGGGTACAGTTTCTAATTGTACATTCGAATATAATCAGGCAAATTCGGATGTTAATAACTCTCATGCCGGTGCACTTTGTTTCAGACCGGAAAGTACTGTTTATAACTGTACTTTTATAGGCAATATTGCATATAGGGGGAGCGGCTACCACTTTCCATGCAAGCGGAATTGAAAGATTGTATATTTATTAACAACACTGCAACTGGTTTTGGTGGTGCAATCTCTACCGGATATGACGGTACTACAGGTCAAAAGGTAAAAATTTCAAATTCTTATTTTGAAGGAAACGCTGCACCTATCGGTGGTGCTATTACTACTCACGGTAACGATATAACTGTAGATAACTCCACATTCATATCAAATAAAGCTGCTGCTGATGGTGGAGCTGTTTATGTTGTTGATGATGGAATCACTGTTTTAAATTCTAATTTTGGAAATAACTCTGCTAAAAACCATGCCGGAGCTATTTATGTAAAAGGAAATAATGTTAAAATTCAAAATGCAACATTTGTAAATAATTCTGCACACTTCGCAGGTGCTGTGAGGGTGGAAGGAAATTATGTTAATGTTTTGAACGCTACTTTTATAGGAAATAAAGCTATTTCTGATGGTGTTTCAAAATCTCAAGCAGGAGCTTTAGGAATCAGTGGAAATAATGTTAATATAGACAGTTCTTACTTTGCAAATAACACTGTAGAAGGTGATGCAGGAGCTATAGGTGTAAAAGGAAGTCATATAAAAGTAACCAATTCACAGTTCTACTCCAACCATGCTAATCCATTTAAAAATGATTTAAATACTGGTTTAGGTGGAGCTATATATACTATGGGTAATAATGTAACTTATGATAATGCAATATTCAGATATAATACAGCTGTTAACGGTTCTGCTTTATTTGTAGACGGTGTAGCTTCTCTTAAAAATATTGTATTTTACAGAAACCAGGCTTATACTTATGCATTGCCTATTATTGTTCAAAAAATCCGAAAAATCCTTATGGAGTAACTGTTAATGTTACTGTAGTGATTATTGGTGGAAACAATATTGCAAATGCAATACATCATGTAGGTCAGCTTAATGATATTTCATTTGATAATGTAACTTACTTATTTAATGTAAACGGAACAATCATGAACAGAACAACCGGAGCAGATGAACTTCATCCGGTTGATGGTGTGGAAAACAGTAAAAACGGTACTTTAATCTATAGGGATGAACGTGAAAATACTCAGTTAATCAATCCGATTGTTATTTATGATGAAGACGGAAACATTATTTACAATGAAACTTTAATCTCTTCAATTTATGGTGATGTCAGGTTTTCATTAAGCGGTCTTGCTCCTGGTAATTATACCATTAAAGCAGAACATCCTGAAGATCTCTTCTATAAAGCTATCAAAAATGAAACTAATTTTAAAGTAGTTGGTTTTGTTGATTTGGATGTTGATATTACAACTGATAAAAATTATTATGGATTGGACGAGGAAGTTGAATGGACTATTAGTTTAACTAACCATGGTCCGCATACTGACAATAATTGTTATGTAAATGGAATTAAACTTGAGGATATTGTTGGTTTCACTCCTTCAAAAGGTACTTTTGATGCAGCTACAGGTATATGGAAAGTAGGAAAATTAGCCAAAAATGAAGTTGTTACTCTTAAAGTTAAAACAAAAACTACCAGTCTAGGTACTGTTACTCTGACTGTTAATGCAGTAAACAGTACTGAAGATACTAACATAAGTAACAATGTAGCTACTAAAACCATATACATACAAGAACTGCCTAAAGTAGTTCCTACAAAGGATGTAAATGTTACAAACCCTAACTATGGTGATAAAGTTAAATATATAATAGTGGTAAGTAATGTTGGTAAGATTACTGCTGATGTAACTTTAACAGATACTCTTGATAAAGTTTTAATATTTACTGGTGCTAGTGGTAATTATGAATATGATTCTACCACACGTACTGTTACATGGAATATTGATGGTTTAGCTGTAGGTCAAAACTTAACATTCTATGTATATGCTACTGTAGATGCTTATGGTGTTTTAAACAATACAGTTACTGTTGGAGACAATACTGTTATAAGAAATGTAACTGTTCCTGAAATTACTCCTGATAAAACTATTGATAATGATTCACCTAACTTCGGTGATAAAGTATCATATACTGTCACTGTTACCAATGGCGAATTTGAAGCTAATAATGTTATTGTTAAAGATGTTGTTGGGAACGGATTAACCGTTACTGATATTAGTGATAATGGTCAATATGATCCGATTACCCGTACTATTACATGGATTGTTGATTTAGCTAAAAACGAAGTAAAAACATTTACTGTTGAAGCTACTGTTTCAGGCTATGGAAATATATCTAACAAAGTTGTTGTTGGAAATAAAACAATCTTTAAAAATGTGGATGTACCTGAAATTACTCCTAAAAAGATGTTAACAATACAACTCCTAACTTCGGTGAAAATGTAGCTTATACTATTGTTGTTTCTAATGACGGCATTAGTGATGCAAAACAAGTTGTAATAACAGATACTCTTGTGAAAGGTCTTAAATTCCTTGGAGCTAATTATAATGGTGTTTATAATGAAAATACACATACTGTAACATGGACTTTGGATATTGATGCAGGTAAAACTGTAGAATTAAAAGTAAATGTTACTGTGGAAGATTACGGCGTTTTAGTTAACCGGGTGACTGTTGGAGATAAAACAAGTTCTGTAGATATTGCAGTTCCGGAAATTATCCCTGATAAAACAGCTAATGTAACTGATGCTAACTTTGGTGACAATGTAACCTACACTGTTACTGTTACTAATGACGGTGATGTGGATGCTAGTCAGGTTGTCATTGTTGACCAATTAGGTAACGGCCTTAAATATGTCAGTTCTTCAGATGGTGGTGTTTGGGATGAAAAAACCAACACTGTTACTTGGATTGTTGATTTGGCTGCAGGCAAAACCAAAACATTAAATGTTGTAGCTACTGTGGTAGGGTATGGTAATGTAACCAACTCTTTAGCTGTAGGCAATAAAACTTCTAAAATAAACGTTAATGTTCCTGAAATTACTCCAAATAAAACTGTAGATAACAAAAACCCTAATTTTGGCGACAATGTAACTTATACTATTGTTGTTTCTAACGATGGTGCTGCTGATGCTAAGAATGTTGTTGTAAAAGATATTCTTGCTCCTGGTTTCAAGTTCATTGAAGCTAATTATGGTGGTGTTTATGATGAACTTACCCGTACTGTAACCTGGATTGTAGATGTTAACGCTAAAGGTCATGTTGATTTAACTATTAAGGTTACTGTTGAAGATTACTGTGTTTTAACCAACAATGTAACTGTCGGAAATAAAACAAGTTCTGTAAACATTACAGTTCCTGAAATTATTCCTAACAAAACTGCAGACATTGAAAATCCTAACTTTGGTGATGAAGTAACATACACTGTTAATGTTACCAATGCAGGTAAAGTTAATGCTAATAATGTAGTTGTTCATGATGTTTTAGGTGAAGGTTTAGAACTTATTTCAGCAGACGGAGGAGTATATAATCCGATTACCCGTACTATTACATGGACTGTTAATCTAAATTCAGGGGTAACAAAATCATTTAAAGTAGTTGCTAAAGTAATTGGATACGGGAATGTAACCAACTCTTTAGTTGTAGGTAATAAAACCTCTGCTGTAGATGTTGATGTTCCGGAAATTATCCCAAGTAAAGATGCGGACAATAAGTATCCTAACTTTGGTGATAGCATAGATTACACAATTACTGTTAATAGCATCGGCAAAGCAGATGCTAAACATGTAGTTGTTGTAGACCGTTTGGATAAGGGATTGAAATATGTCAGTTCTTCTCATAATGGTGTTTATGATGAAGCTTCTCATACTGTTACATGGGTAGTTGATATTGCTGCAGGCAGTTCTCTTGATTTGACTGTAACAGCTTCTGCTGAAGAATATGGTGTTTTAACCAACATCGTATCTGTTGGGGATAAAAGTGCTTCTGTAGATGTAAATGTTCCTGAAATTATTCCTAACAAAACTGCAGACATTGAAAATCCTAACTTTGGTGACAATGTAACTTATACTGTAACAGTCACTAATGACGGAAATGCAGATGCTAAAGCTGTTGTTGTTCGTGATGTTTTAGGTAAAGATCTTAAATTTGTTTCAGCTACCGGTACTTATACCTTTGATGAAGCTACCAATACTATTACATGGACTGTTGATGTAGATGCAGGTAAAACAGAAACATTTACTGTTGTAGCTACTGTTATCAACTATGGTAATGTAACCAACTCTTTAGTTGTCGGTAACAAAACATTCAATAAAAATGTAACCGTACCTGAAATCACTCCAGACAAAACAGTAGACAATGAAAACCCTAACTTCGGAGATGATTTAACTTATACAGTTACGGTTAAAAACGAAGGTAATGGAAACGCTAATGATGTAATTATTGTTGATGCTCTTGGCAAAGGTTTAGAATATGTCAGTTCTACTGGTAACTATGATAATAAAACCAATACAATTACCTGGAAAGTTGACCTGGCTTCTGGAGAAACTAAAACATTTACTGTTGTTGCTAAAATCGTCGGATACACAGATGTAACCAATGAAGTAACTGTAGGTAATAAAACCTCTGCTGTAACTGTAAATATACCTGAAATCATTCCTGCTAAGGATGTTAACAATACAACTCCTAACTTTGGAGATAAAGTGGAATACACTATAACTGTTAACAATAATGCTAATAAAGATGCAAAACAAGTTGTCATAGTTGATACTCTTGGCAAAGGTTTAAAATTCATTAATGCAAGCCACAACGGCAAATATGATGAATCTACAAGAACCATTACCTGGATTATTGATTTGGGTGCTGGTGAAAGTGCGGTATTTAGTGTAAATGCTGCTGTAGAAGCATATGGAAACATAGATAACACAGTAGTTGTAGGAAACAAATCAGCTACAAAAAACATTACAGTACCTGAAATTACTCCAATTAAAAAAGTTGAAAATACAGTTCCTAATTTCGGTGAAGAAGTAACCTATTTCATTTCTGTTTTCAACAGCGCTATTGTTGATGCTAAACAGGTTGTTGTTGTGGATTATTTAGATAAAGGATTGAAATATGTCAGTTCTTCTCATAATGGTGTTTATGATGAAGTTGCTCATACTGTTACATGGGTAGTTGACATTGGTGCAGGCAGTTCTCTTGATTTGACTGTAACTGCTGTTGCTGATGAGTATGGTGTTTTAACCAATGATGTAACTGTTGGAGATAAAATTGCTTCTGCTGTTGTGACTGTTCCTGAAATTATTCCGGCTAAGTCTGTTGATGTTGAAAATCCTAATTTCGGTGATACTGTAACTTATACTGTTACTGTTACAAATAATGGTGTTGTTGATGCTAAACAGGTTGTTGTTCGTGATGTTTTAGGTGGAGGTCTTAAATTTGTTAAAGCTACTGGTGAGTATACTTTTGATGAAGCTACTAATACTGTTACATGGACTGTTGATTTAGCTAAAGGTGAGTCTCAAACTTTCTATGTGACTGCTGTTGCTGAAGCTTATGGTGTTTTATCTAACAATGTATTTGTTGGGGATAAAAGTGCTTCTGCTGTTGTGACTGTTCCTGAAATTATTCCGGCTAAGTCTGTTGATGTTGAAAATCCTAATTTCGGTGATACTGTAACTTATACTGTTACTGTTACAAATAATGGTGTTGTTGATGCTAAACAGGTTGTTGTTGTGGATCATTTGGATAAGGGATTGAAATATGTCAGTTCTTCTCATAATGGTGTTTATGATGAAGCTGCTCATACTGTTACATGGGTAGTTGATATTGGTGCAGGCAGTTCTTTTGATTTGACTGTAACTGCTGTTGCTGATGAGTATGGTGTTTTAACCAATGATGTAACTGTTGGGGATAAAAGGGCATCTGTAGATGTGGCCGTTCCTGAAATTATTCCTACTAAGGATGTTAACAATACTGCTCCTAACTTTGGTGACAAAGTCGAATACACTATTACACTTAGCAATAATGGTGTTGTTGATGCTAAACAGGTTGTTGTCGTTGATACTTTAGATGAAGGTTTAACCTTTGTAAGTGCTTCTGATAATGGTGTTTGGAATCCTTTTAAACGTACTGTTACCTGGACTGTTGATTTGGCTAAAGGAGAAAGCAAAGTATTCACTGTAATTGCTACTGTTTCAGCTTATGGAAACATACCTAACACTGTTTCTGTTGGAGACAAATCAAGTTCTGTAAATATTGCAGTACCTGAAATTATTCCGGGTAAGACTGTAGATGTTGAAAATCTTAATTTCGGAGATACTGTAACTTATACTGTTGTTGTTACAAATAATGGTGTTGTTGATGCTAAACAGGTTGTTGTTAGAGATATTCTTGATAAAGGATTGAAATTTGTTAAAGCTACTGGCGAGTATACTTTTGATGAAGATAGTCGTACTGTTACATGGATTATTGATTTGGCTAAAGGTGAGTCTCAAACTTTCTATGTGACTGCTGTTGCTGAAGCTTATGGTGTTTTAACCAATGATGTAACTGTTGGAGATAAAACTGCTTCTGCTGATGTTGTTGTTCCTGAGATTAATCCTGATAAGACAGCTAATATTACTAATCCTAATTTCGGTGATAATGTAGATTATACTGTTACTGTTACTAATGATGGTATAAGGGATGCTAATAATGTTGTTATTGTTGATAGGCTTGGTGAAGGTTTGACCTTTGTAAGTGCTTCTGATAATGGTGTTTGGGATCCTGTAAAACGTACTGTTACCTGGACTGTTGATTTGGCTAAAGGTGAAAGTAAAGTATTTAGTGTGATTGCTACTGTTTCAGGTTATGGAAATGTTACTAACTCTTTAGTTGTTGGTAATAAGACTGCTGGTGTTAATGTGACTGTTCCTGAGATTATTCCTGATAAAACAGCTAATATTACTAATCCTAATTTCGGTGATAATGTAACTTATACTGTTACTGTTACTAATGATGAAATTGGTGATGCTAAGGATGTTGTTGTTCGTGATGTTTTAGGTGAAGGTCTTAAATTTGTTTCAGCTACTGGTGAGTATACTTGGGATGAGGATAGTCGTACTGTTACCTGGATTGTTGATTTGGCTAAAGGTGAAAGCAGAACTTTCTATGTTAATGCTACTGTTGTAGGTTATGGAAATGTTACTAATTCATTAATCGTTGGTAATAAGACTGCTGGTGTTAATGTGACTGTTCCTGAGATTATTCCTGATAAAACAGCTAATATTACTAATCCTAATTTCGGTGATAATGTAACTTATACTGTTACTGTTACTAATGATGGAATTGGTGATGCTAAGGATGTTGTTGTTAGAGATATTTTAGGTGAAGGTTTAACTTTCGTTGATGCTACTGGTAATTACTCCTTTGATGAAGCTACACGTACTGTTACTTGGATTGTTGATTTGGCTAAAGGTGAAAGTAAAGTATTTAGTGTGATTGCTACTGTTTCAGGTTATGGAAATGTTACTAACTTTTTAGTTGTTGGTAATAAAACAACAGGTGTTAATGTGACTGTTCCTGAAATCAATCCGGACAAAACAGTTGACAACGAAATTCCTAATTTCGGTGATAATGTAACCTACACTGTTATGTTACTAATGATGGTATCGGTGATGCTAACAATGTAGTTATTACAGATGTTTTAGATAAAGGATTGAAATTCTTAAATGCAACTGGAAACTTCACATATGATGAAAAAACAGGCACAATTACCTGGATTGTTGATTTAGCTAAAGGCGAAACCAAAACATTCAATGTAAATGTTACTGTTTTAGGTTATGGTGTTTTACCTAACACTGTTGCTGTTGGTAATAAAACAGCTGTCAGAAACATAACAGTTCCTGAAATAATCACTGTAAAAGAAGTTAATTCTCTGATATTCATATTGGAGATGAAATAACCTACACTATTACAGTTTCCAACTCTGGAAAAATCAATGCAACAAATGTTGTAATTAGAGATATTCTTCCTGAAGGATTAAAATTCATCAATGCTTCAAACGGCGGAGTATATGACCCGGTTACTGGAATTATTACATGGATTTTAAACATCACAGCTAATTCAACTGTTGATTTGACTGCTGATGTATGTGTAAACAAATCAGGAAATATTACAAATACTGTAAATGTTGGAAACAAAACTTCCAACTGCACTATAGAATCCGGAGATATTGTTGATCTGGAAATACATATTGTTGCTGACAAATCCGAAATATATGTTGGAGACAATGTTGTCTACACAGTTACTGTCATAAATAATGGACCAAGCGATGCAATAAATACTATTGCTAATATATTAATACCAAATGCATTAAGCATTTTCTCATATAATGCAACAAAAGGAACATTTGACATAACTTCGGGCAACTGGTCTATAGGAAACTTAACAAATGGTGAAAAAGTCGTATTAACATTTGTAGCTAAAGCATTAAACGAAGGCAATTCAACAGTATATGTCAATGTAACAAGCGAAACCTTCGAAGTAATCATGGAAAACAACTACGACAATGTAACTGTTAAAGTCCTTAAAAAAGCAGCTCCGATCGGTCCGGATAAACAGGTTCATCCAGATGGTTCATCTTCAGATAATGAATGTGGTAAATCTGTAAACTTACCGAATACAGGAAATCCACTTGTAATGTTGCTCTTATGTATTTTAAGTGTAATATTCGTCGGATCTAGAAAAAGAAAATTATAATTTATTTGTGGTTTGGGTTTAATTACTCAAATCATCTTTTTTTTTTTTTTGAGGATGTGACGCAAAATTTTTAGTTGTTTTTTGTGTTTTTAATTTTTTGATAATTTTTTATTATTTTAGTTGTTTTTTGTGTTTATTTAGTTGTATATTCTTTTTAGTTTGTGTCCGATTGTGTATAGTTTGAATTCGGTGTTTGTGTTTTTTATTCCTGTTGTTGTGAATTCGTGGAGTTTCATGTTTTGTTTTATATGTGCAAATGGTAGTTCTGCTGTTTTTGATCGTTTTTTGTAGATTTTTTGTGCCCAGTCTGTTTCCATTTTCCGTTGCATTCTGATTTTGGAAGGGTTTCCATAGTCTTGAATTGTTCTGTAATTCTTTTTATCGCAGCAGATTTCTTTCATAACACAATTTTTACATTCGTTTGTCCAATAAGTTATTCTTTGTTTGTTTTCATATTCATAAGTTCTTCTTCGATATAAAATTTCACCTAAAGGGCAGATATAGGTTTCAATTTCTGCATCGTAAGTGAAATTGTCTTTTTGGAATGGATTTTCCTATAAATTGTACTTTTTTTCTTTTTCTTGAGAGTTTTCTAGTGGATATATATCCATCTAAGCCTTTTTCTTCAAGATATGTTGTGTTTTCATCTGTGGAATATCCGTTATCAGCACTGAATTGGAAATTGGATGGTAATTCATCGTAGATTTCGCTTAAATTTGATTCTAATTGTTCTATTGATGGAATTAGTTCGAAATGGTCTGTTGGATTTTGTGTAATGTATGATGAAAGTATTATTCCTTTATATTCATCTACAATGATTTGTGCATTGTAATCCCATTCCCATTTGCCTTTTTTATTCTTCATCAAACGAGCATCAGGGTCGTTGAGGCTTATTACGTCTTTTGGTGATTCTTTTACTTTTTCTTCGAGTTTATCGAGTTTTTTTAAAGCTTTTTCTGTATTTTTTTGCTTGTTTTAAAAGATTTAAACTTGAAGAACGTAATTTATCTTTATTTCTATTGTTTTTAGAAGATTTTTGGATTTCTTTTTACTGTTTTTTTGAATTTTTCTTTGTCTGTTAATGATTTGGGAACTGAATTTCCAGATTCATCTCCGAGTTCTTTATCTTCTTCTTGATCAAGTTCAATACTTTTTTTTTGAGGTGTTCTTTCATGATTTTGATTTGATTTTCATCGGTTAATTTATTGATGGATGTTTTTGCTTTGATTTTTGTTCCATCTAAGCTCACATGATGGATTTTGATTAAATCATTTTCTTTTGCAATTTTAATGGTTGTTTTGAATGCTTCATCGATTAAATCAACATAATTGACTTTAAATCGTGCTATTGTCCTGTATGATGGTTTTTCCATTGCTGCAAGATACATATATGCAATGTCTGTTCTTGTTTTTCTTTCTATTTCTCTTGAAGACAATCCACCATCAAATACACTCATTAAAACTAGCCTAAGCAATAATTCACGAGGATAAGCAAATTCACCAGGCTTTCCACGAAATTCCTGGTTTGCTTTCGAACAATCAATTAAATCAACCACATTTTTAATAAAATAACAAGGATGATCTTCAGGAATCAAATTTCGCAAGTCCAAAGGGACCAACATAGTCTGATTTATATTATCATCTTTTAAAACCATGAATAAAACAACCACAAATATTAATATCTATAATAAAAGATTGTACTTCATAGTATATAAAATTAAAGAAAAATAAAAAACAATTAAAATTAGAAAAAAATGTGACTTCGTGTCACATCCTCAAATTAAATAAAAAAAATTCTTTGGATTTAATTAATCATAAATAATGTATTCCATTAATGATGTAATTAAATCATTTACATCAGTTCCAACGAGAATTCTTTCATATAACTGGCCAGATGCAAAATCACCATAGAATCTTTGAGCAAGACCAATCTCTAAATTGTTATCAATAATGATACCATAATCAGATTCATCACTAGAGTCAAAAAAGAGCAAGATATATTCCGCCATTTTTTAAAGCACCATCAACTTCTTTTTAAATTCTTCACTTTCAAAATCATCCAGTAATTCTTCATTATCTTCATAAAAAATATCATAACAATGTTCTTTTCCATTTATTCCAGCAATTCCTGAATATCTTGTACCAAAATCAAGATTATCAATTACTTTTTCAATTGTTTTATATACATTAACTTTTTTTGTCATTAAATCACCTGAATTATTATCTTTTTTTATATTATGATATTATTATAATTTATGAAATAGCAAGTATCATTAACAACCACACCGTGTTATTAGAAAATTGTTTTTGAAATGTTGTTAATGTATATGGTATATGTTAAAGTAATTTATTTATTAGTAATGTTGTTGTTAATGTAATACACACTACATTAAAATAAATACTATGATGATATTACCATTTTAATTAATCATTATTTTAATTATTAGATAGGTTACAATAGTTGGGGAAATAGTAATGGAAGGATGAATAAAAATTTGAAAAGTGAGTAAACATGTCACACCCATGTTTTAAGCGAGACAATTCGCCAAGCCGGAACCAACCCGACCAACAGGATGCATGTGTATAGATCCAATGAATAGAATTGACTATGATAGACTAATGGAGGAACCGACCATTGCCAGTCGGTTCCGTGTGGAAAACTTAATAAAAAAAATTTTTAAATTATCAAACAAAGATTATGTAGTATGGATTATATTTATATTGATGAATCAGGAGAGCTAGGAAAGCAAACAAGATACTTTGTTTTTGGTGCTATCATTACTAACAATCCTAAAGAATTAGATAGTATAATTAGAAAAACAAGAAGGAAATATAAAAAACAATTAGGCAATACTTCTGAAATAAAAGGATATACCACAGATGATTACATCATAAAAAAGATTTTAAATAGACTCAACAATACTAATTATAAAGTTGTTGGTGTAATTTTAGATAAAAATAACATCTACAAAATACCTAAAAGCTATGATTATAACATATTATATGATACAGTAGCCTCTAAGTTAGCTAATGGAATCAATATAAATAATACTACTTCTATTATTGTTGATAAATGTAAAAATAAACAAGAAGAAATTACTAATTTCAATAAAACATTTATTTCTAATTTGAATAACACTAACAATCATACTGTCGATGTTAAACATGCTAATTCAATCCACTACACTGGTTTACAAGTTGCTGATTTAATAGCATGGTCATTATTCCAAAGTGTAGAACGAGAAAATAGTGAATTCATAGATTTAATTGAAAATAAAAGTATAAAAAGAGTATACGAAGAATGAAGAACCTACAGCCACCTAATTGACCATAATAAATTATGGAAAGTCGTCACCTGCGGCGACAAGGACTTGTAGGCTTAACCTCAAAGAAGTTTTTACCTTCCAATCTTTCACTTAAAATTTATGTAAGATTCATTATTTAAATATTTCTAAATTTTAAATAATTGACATTGTTAACATTGAATTAAATGTTTCAGATGAAATGTTAATTGAAATCAGCTATGTTCAGATTTCCACATACAGAACAAAAGTATTGAAAGCTATTGGTGATGAGGTAAATGTACCATCAAAAATAGCAAAAAACAGTGATTTAAGACAAAATCATATATCTAATGTTTTAAGACAATTAAAAGAACATGAATTTGTGGAATGTATTAATCCTGAAGTTAAAAAAGGAATATTGTACAGATTAACTGATAAAGGTGAGAAAATAGCTGACAATTTAAAAGATTAATATTTGACTATTATATTTATTCACAATTTATTAGCAAAACAATTTATAGTCTAAAAAACAAAATTATAATTATAAAATAATCTTATTATTGTGATGATATCATGGCGAATTGTCCTAAATGTGGTAGCTTTGTTCGTGAAGGTGAAGAATGTCGTTTTTGTAATGGTGGATATGGATCTCATCCGAAAGATGAAATATCTGTTAAAATTGATAATTTATTAAATTCCAATAATTATCAAAGCTCTTCAAATGGAAATCAATATGCTAAAGCTAAAGACTGTTTTGATAAAAGAGAATATGAGGCTGCTATTAATTACTGTGATGATTACACTTATTATTATGGTAATAAATCACAGGTACTATTTTTAAAAGCAAAAGCTTTGTTTGAATTAAAAAATATGATGAAACACGTGAATGCTGTGAATTATGTATAAACCATGATGGCAGTTTCCATGAAGAAGGATATTATAAAGACCATGCCCATGAAATACTGGAGTTAAAAGGAGATTCATTCATAGGTTTAAATAATGATATTGGAGCTATTAACTGTTATGATGCTGCTTTGAAAATTGTTAAAAGTCCTGATAAATGGATGACTGTTGCTCGAGGACACATGCTTCAGGCTGAAGCACAGGCTCATGAAAGAGTTGTTAAAGAAGAAAAAACTAAAGTATATCAAATTGTTGCAAGTTTAGCAGCATCAAAAATATTTGCTTTACAACATTCTGGGAAAACAGAGGAAGCTACTGACTGTTTAATAGAATACTCTTTTATAAAAGAATCAGGTTATCCAGTTGAATCTCATGATAGGTATTCAAGTGATACTGTTAAAATATATTCGGATATAGATACATTCTTCAAACGAAAAAGAATGAAATTCAGTTTACATAATTTAGAATTCCCAGTTAAATATATTTATTGTAAAAATTGTGGTAATAAAATCAATTATGTTATATTTAGGGGAACTAAACATTATTCCTGTCCAAAATGCAAACATCTTATGATATCATATTTTAACTCATATGATGATTATGAAAACTTAAAAAACAACAACGAATAAAAAAAGAAAAACAAGAACGTGACCCAGAACATTTAAAATCAGAAATTAAATTTTGTAAAAAGAAAATATTGAGCGATTATATTGTATTTTTACGTTTTGAACATTATCAAAGAAAATCTGATGAAAAATTTAAAGAACTATTGCGTCTTGAAGACTTACTGGAAAAATGCAATACTGAAACTAAACCCACAAAAGAAGATCAAAAAATTATAAAAAAGAAATCAGACGGATTAAATATTGTCTTTTCCGTATGGATGAAAAAATATACAGCTAATGGAAAAATAGTACTAGAAAAATATCAAAAGAGATTAGATGAAATAGAAAAGAAATTAGGCAACAGACGGAGGATAAACATCTTCTAAATCTATGTGGGAGATTAAATATGGTTAGTACTGGTTTATATAGAGTATATGCAATAATGAGAGGCAAAAAAGTATCTCATTACGAATATAGAGTAAAGAATAAATTGGTTGATAAAGTAATAAGAAATAGAAATATTCTTGAGTTAAAAATTAATGTATTGGAATCTGGTTTGTTATGGGGAATAACAGATATTGATGTAGCAGAAAAACTAGCCAAAAAGAAAAAAGATAACTGTTGAAGAGCTACAAGGAAAATATGGTAAACAAGTATCTTCAAAAACCAAACCCAACAATTCAAGAATATCCGGAAAATCAGGGAAAACGTTTTAATAATATGGTAGAAATGAATAATGTATTCATTAAAGATTATACTACTGAAAATGTAATCAAAGGTTTAGATATTATTAAAATGATGAATGATTTAGATGAAAAAATCAGAAATTAAAAAGAAGAATCTAAATCACATGGCTGGCTCATAACTCAATTTGATATTAGATTAGGTCGCCTACATAAAGAAAAATAATAATTTAAAACAATTAATTATTAGGGGAGCTGATAAAGATGAATCAGCTAAAGATATCCTTAATATAGCTAAAGAATTAAAATTAATCAAGAAGGGAGAATATTGAAAGAAGAAATAAATTATGTTAAAAATTCCGCATATAGAACAAGAGTAATGAAATCACTTGATGGTAAAACTAAAATACCTTCTGAAATTGCAAAAGATGCAAATATTATTCAAAATCACATTTCTACAACACTTAGACAATTAAAAGAACATGAAATTGTTGAATGCATTAATCCAGAAGTTAAGAAAGGTAGACTGTACAGATTAACTGATAATGGAAATAAAGTAATTAAAGAATTGTAAATTTAGTTGTATACTTTAGATCTATCTTCAATACGACCAATATAAATAATATTATCAACTACTTTAAAACAAATCCTATAACTTCCTTTTCTAGCCCGTTTATATTTAGGGTAACGTTTTACTTTCTTATAACGAATATCTTCAGGATTTTCTACTATTTCACCTAACTGTTCACGGATGATTTTGTAAGCTATTGAATTTTTCTTTTTATAATTTTTCAATTGTTTTAAAGCAGATCGTTTAAATTCAAGTTCCATTTTAATCATCTAGATATGCATCAAGTTCATCTAATGAAGAAAAGTGAACTCCTTCTCCGTTTTCAAATTCTTTATCTGCTTCAACTAAATCTTTAATTTCTTGATACTCTTCATAATCATCCAGTACTTTGGAAATAATATCATTAAATGAATCATTCTTATGACCAATGTCAGCTAACCTTTCATGATTCATTAAACTAACTCTTATAGCTTTAGTTTCCATATAATATCACCAATAATACATTTGTTAGTTTATGTATATATAGTTAACACAATTAACTATGTATACACTGTCAACAAAAAATTAGAATAAATCAAAAATTGATTCGAAGATATATTTAATGTTTATTAAGAATATTATCTAGTTTTACATGTTTTTCAATTGACTCGACAACACCATTAAAACCAGGATATATATTTTCAGGAGCATAACCATCATTATATAATTCTTTAAGAATTTTAGCTTTTAAATCTCCAGAAATTATAAACTTATGAAATATTTTTTCATCATTTTTAATGGAAAATTCTCTAAATCCTCCAATATGATATATTATATTTTTTTATCATATTCATAGTGATATCTTCTTTCAATTAATAAATCTGTAATGATTTTATCAAAAGACATTACATTATTAGCCTCATTAATGTCTACAGGTAAAAAAGTAAAAAGACCTTTTTGAGATCTTAAATTTGAATTATTATTATATTCTGGTCTATAAATTACTAATTCATCAATTTCATGAGTAGGATTTATAATTTTTAAATGAGGATTATAATTATCTTCAAATAATTTATAATTAAATGCCCATAACACACAATCCTCAGTATTATTTTGTAATACATCTTCAACAGCAAAATATAGAGCAACTTTAAAATCATAACTCCAGTCTAATGCTCGTGTAGGGATACCATAATGTTGGGCTAAAGAAATAATTTCATAAAAATCAGGTTCTGGCCATCTATATTTTTCTTTAGGCAAGTATGATAAATGGTTATGTATCCGTCTACGAACATATGAGCTGGTTGGAATTTTCAAACCAAGTTTATCAGAATAATCTAAAAATTTTAACAATACATAAGATTCTCTTCTAAAGTGCAAAAATCCTTTTGATGAAACATCATATTTTGGATTTGCATCTATAGGTGTATGTGACTTATTGATATTGTTAAAACTAAATCCTGTTTTAATCTCCCCATCAATTTCAATTTCATGTTCTTCAGTAATAGTATAAATGAATTCAGATTCGATTATAAATCTATTAATATCCCATTCTTTTGTTTTATCATCATATCTTAATGCTGAGGGAATTAAATCATAACTAGTTTTTTTAGACCTCTAAATATGAAATTTTCCTGATATCTTCATCATTATCTATATTGATAATATCTAGTAAATTTTTGTAGGAGTCTATTTTATGTTCTTCAACTAAATCATCATATGTTAATTTATCTTCTTCGTTTACCATTATATCGAATTATTCTATGTAACTTTTTAGTTCTTAATTCATATTGTTCTATTGATTTTATTAAACAAATAATATTATTTATGTTGCATATACTAATCTGCAGGTGTGATTAAATTTTCTATATAATTTATTTCATCTTCTGTAAATTCATATTTTTTATATAACTCTTGATCAGTCCACGATTTAGAAAAATCTTGTTTAGGTATGAAACAAAATTTATCTTTAGTGATATGTATTGAAGTTAATGCTTGGAGTAATAAAAACCTAAATGTTTTAGTAGATATATATGATTTAAGATTTTCAGCATCTTTTTCATTATCAAATCTTCCAATACATAAATAAGTTTCAGAACATGCCTGATAAGGTTTTAATACTTGCATACTGGAGGTAATTTTATATTGACCACTTTTATTAGGTTTATTTCCTCCAGACATAGCATAAGTTATAATAACTTTATATTTATCCAAATATTCGCCTTTATCTGCAATTTCATCAGGTGATAGATATATTGTCCCTTTAGATGTTAAAGCTTCAATTGAATTTTCAAATGGTTCTGTTTTACCTTTTGTGGTAGTAGCTATTCCAAACATATTTCTTGAAGAAACCATATCTTCCATAGTCTCTTCATTTGAACCAATACACTTTTTAATAATGCTTACAGCTGTATTATTTCTAACAAAAATTTAAATTCATTTAAACTTCTTGAAACAGTAGACTGTATTTTGATTATTAAAGAAATTAGAAACTTCACAATTACCTTCATGATTGGAGTCCCATAAGAAATAAAATACTCCTCCAGCAATATTAACTGCAGTAAAACAATCTTTTGCATCAGCAAAATCTACTAACTTTGCTATTCTTTCATCATTTAACATTTCTTCTCTAAATGCATCTAAACCTTTTCCACCAGCATACCATCTTGCTGGAGAAATCATAGATAAATAATCTGGTTGTAATCGTTTAGATTGCTCGATAAATATATTATACAATGGTTTAGCACTATTTTTTGCACCACTCGGTCCTGACGGTGAGATGTATGATTTCTATCCATTAATAGAATTCATGCGAAAAGATATTCGTGATGAACTGCCAATGTATACAAAACTATTCATCCTTTCAAGTGTTGGTGTGTTAATGAATGCACCAAACAGAATAATTAAAGGAACATTTAGAGCATGAAACTACTTTCATATTTTAATCTCCGAAATATATCCCTTTCGTTGTGAGAACGTGTAGGGGCTAAAGAATAATAATTCTCTGCCATCTTCTACTATGATTTTTCCTCCAATGTAGATAGCTGGGATTAATTTTTCCCAGCACCAACCAATTAAAATTATTCTTTAAATTCAATGACATCCAATAAGATTTCTATAGCTAATGCATTTAATGGTTCTGATAAATCAGTTACAGAGTTTATAGATGAGCCAAATCCACCAATATATTGACCAAAACTTATCTCACCATCTTCAATCATAATTCCATAATCTCCTTCCATATCACCAGAATAATATTCAGAATTTATAATTAAATCACAAGTACATACACTAGAGTCTACTCCAACAGTATTATAAGCATATTCATCCTTTTTGAAATCATCTCCCAACTCATATCCGTAAACATTTTCACAATGTCCCCCAGTTTCTGTTGTTGCATATACTGAATGAATATATATCCATTTACCTTCACTTTTAAATTCTTCAAGTTTATTGTAATATTCTCATCTGATTCAAGATTTAACTCAGATAAATCCCAACCATAATCTTCAACTTCAACAACCATATCATGATTTACACCAAAATCCTTTGATAAAACTTTTTCAATTGTTTTTCGTAAATCAATGTCTTTATCTTTTAATAACATTTCTACATCAGAAATACTTTCAAACTTAGGTTCAAACTCTTTTATATTTTTATCCATGAATATAACCTCTGTTTAATAAATAATCTATTTTAATTATATATCAAAGATCTTGTAACTTTCGAAATATGTGACTAAATTTGTTCCACAATCTGGACATGATTCTTCACCATCATGGTAATCTTCTCCACAATCTGGACAATACATTACACCATCATCCCATATAGAATCTCCAAAAACAATTGTACTCATCAGAATTTCAATAACAAATGCATTTAAAGGTTCTGATAAATCGTCTATTTCACTTATTCCTCCAAACATACCACCCGTATTTTCACAGAAACTAATTTCACCACCATCAACAACATAAATTCCATAATCTCCTGCTTCATCTCCAGTGTAATATTTTGGACTTAATCTTAAATCATAATTTCCTAAACCAGACTGTATTTCAACAGTTACAAAGTCATCGTCATCGATTTCATATTCATAAATTTCGTCGCCCCCATACCTTTCTGATACATATACAGTATGTATGTATATGCCACTACCAGCCGCCTCAACTGTAGGACCATTGTAAAAATCAGGCATACGCACACGATTCATAGTTTTATCTAAGTTTATTTTTTTTACCTTCTATTGCTTGATTTACTTCAGAAATATTAGTAAATTTTGGTTTGAATTCATGAATATTAATATAATCGTCTTCATCACTTTTTTTTCATATTCTTCTTTATCAAATAAAATTTCTTCTTCATCAGAAGGGTATTTACCAACATACAAAACATCATGATAATGTTTTCCATTTTCATCAGCTTCTAATTTTTCATAAGCATAAAACCCCACATCATCAGTGATTTTAAAAATTAATTTTCCACCACCACGTAAAACCCTATTTGACATTCCATCAATAGGATCACGAATAAAGACATTTTCTTCATTTAATTCCTTTAAAATATCATCGACTTGTTTAATATCAAAATATTTACCATTTATGAAATATAATAATTCAGTTTTAATATTATGTAAAAATTTTAAAATCTCTTCTTGAGCACGACCTCCTCTTATGACTACATCATCTGTTTTCCGCACAATTGGTGTATCATCTGTTTTCCAAATATCTGCACGATTTATTAATGAGCCTATATGTTCTTTAATTCTATCTCCATCACGAGCATCTTTAAAATCATGATATGTACAATCTACAATATTACTATTAATTGGACTTTCAGAGTACTTTGCTGTTACATATCCAGATTCTATATTTAATCATTATCAAGATAAATTCCATATCCTGCCACAAAATGTTTATAATCACCTATAACATCTTTAGGATATTTATATTTATCATAATATTCATCATTTAAATTTTCTGATGTGGATATAATAGTAGATATCTGAGTTTGGTGGAAATTACTATTATATTTAATCCCTTCAAGTACATAAGGATCATCAAATATAAAATTAGAATCTTCATAGATAAAAAATCCAAATTGAATAAATAATTTACCATAGTTATTTAATGCATCCTTAATAGAATTTAAATCATTAACTATTGATTTAACAGGTTTATCCTCATAAAACGCTACAATTGATCTGTTGTAAAGATTATCTATCTTTTTAACAAGTTTATCCAAGTCTATTATTTTTTGCAAATTAACACCTAATTTATATATATTATCTGCATTGCATAAACTTTTAATTATAATTGTATTCAATAATTTTAAAAAAAATATTTAATAAAATAGCTATATTATATAGTAGAGTAGACTATAAAATGAAATTATTTTTAGATAATAATAATTCATATGTAACAACAATAACAGTAAAAGGCAAGGAAATAAAACTATTACTTATTGAAAATAGTATATTAATAGACCCATCACAAATAGCTATTTTATTTGACAGGAAAGAAAAAACAGTAGCAACCAAAGTACAAAAATCAGAATTGGAGAAATACGAAACCAGTAATGTTAAGTTATTGAAAAGTTACGGGTTAATGAATCCAAAAGCAGTTAAACCAAAAGCATTCTATGATTTACGCCAAATCATGGAAGGACCTGGCGAATATTACTTCAAACAAAATGATGAGTTAGATCTCATAGATGTTATTGTTCGTGTAGCTATTGGTAAACATCGTGAGTGGATCCATAACAAAGACATTAACACCCACTAATAGTTATTGAAAAACATTTTTGAAACGCTTTCATATATATATATCACAATTTGAAACCTAAATTCAAAACCATTACCCTTGCCATTAATGTTAGTTATCGTGTTAAATTAATAGCTATTGATATTGATTTGAGATATTAGAAACTTCTGAAAGCATTTAACATCCAAAAAATATTTTCAGAATTGTAACATATGATGCATAATAAATATGATGTATACACTATTTTATTAATTTAAATAAATGTACTACTTGTAATAAGTATATGTATATGTCTTTATTCGTTTTTTGATTTTTAACTAAAAACTTCAAAAGTCTCATATTTTATATATAAATAAAGCGTATATTCCATTTTATATTATACGTAAAAAAAGAAAAGATACGAACTATTTATATATTAAATTCAATTAGATATTAGAAAAAATATTTAAAAAAAATGGATAATACATTACTCGCCACATGAATGTTTTCTATTCAAAATAGATGAGTATTACATTTAATAATAAATATTAATGGAAACATAACCTATCTTTTTATCATAACACTATCTAATAGTATAAGGTTTTCCAGATTTAACATATCTGTATGGTGGCAAAGTAAGATTTTCATCATGTACAAATTTATAAAACTCTTCACTTGCTTTATTTAATTTACCATCATAAATCAATTCACCAATTTCATACAATATTAAGCCCTGTTTTTGATTAATTTTAATTAATGAATCTTCATGAATATCTGCACAATGATTTGAAAGTTTATCAATATCAAGGAATTTCCTAAAATCATATGCAAGAAATCTAATTTCCTCTTTAAAAATAACATTGAAAGATTTAAATCTACTTTTTAAAACACGATAAAACAAGTTATCCCCCATAATAGAAGATATATCAGTAAAATAAATATTTTTAACATTAGTACAGTATTCCAAATCATATGCTAAATCAATTAAAATATTATCAGGCTCTTGAGAATAATTACTCGCAATTTCAAATCTTTTCATGAATTTTGAAAAAAGATGTTTTGCAAGTAAAATTTATCAGAATAATTAGCATTACTTTCTACATCTTTCAAAGTTATAATTTCATTATCATCAATATGAACTTTTACTTTTGAACAATCCATATAATCACTTAAATCAGCAACAATATTATTAAAACATTTATTAAATTCTTTTTCATCCACATTATTATCAGTTAACATTTTACGCATTAAACCTAATTTATTCTCCATATTAATAATTAAATTTCTTCTCATTTCAATTTCAAAACTTGTAGGACCCACTATCATCCATATCATCCTTATGATTTGTTTATATTAATGTTACTTCATCTTTTGGAACATATTCAATTGTTTCAGTAGGTTCTTTTTCCACCTCTATCTCTTCAAGTTCCACAGGTTCTTTATCCTTAACAATCAGTTTATGTTTCCCATTAAAGAATGTATTTATTCTTGATAAAGAATTTGCATCACCAAGTAAATGATTGTAGTCTTTAGCTAGTTCATTAAACTTTAATTTATCGTCCGAACTTGAAAAGATTCTTTGCATCAAATATTTTTTAAAGTCTTGATAATATTCGCATTTCTTTTCTAACATCTCAATTTTGTTATCAATAGCTGAAAATAAATTAGATATTTTCTTTTGCTCAGATAACTCTGGAATATTAATTGGCATCCTTTTAATTTCATTTTTATTAATTTCTAAAAAGGTAGAACCTGAAGATCTCCTTAAAAATTCATTTTTAATTGTTGAAATTAAATAATAAATAAAGTCATTATCAACATTACTTTTTGTAATCAAAGACTGAAAACCCTGGTTTGTGGAACATTCAGTTAAAGCAATACTTATTTCTCCAACAGTTGCTCTTGAAGATAATAATAATGCATCTTTTGGCAATAATTTAGCAGAACTATTTTTTAAACCTTTTTCAGTAATATGTCTATCACTATCAAATACATATTTTGTTTTACCAATTTCAGAAGGTGTAAACCACTTGATTTCACCATCCCAATAATCTACTATTTCTGTTTTTGGTGTTCCTCCACCTACAACTTCAGCAATTTCACCAATTTGTTTAGATTCCCAAACTTTATTAAATCCATCAAATCGCAAGTTATTATTTTTAACTCTTATTTAATAATTATTAAAAAAGCTATTTTTATGCATGAAATTATAAAACAAACCATGGTTGAATTTTTTAGTTTTCGGATATTTTCTGTTTTTTTAGTTGAATCCCTACGCTGATTTGGATTTCTAAAAACACATCTGAATTTCATAAAAATGTCATATATTTTAATACAATCATTACTATAACTATTAATATTGATTGTAGGTGAATTCATGTTCAATAAAAAGTATTTTATTTTAGTTTTTTTTGTTTTTCTGATAGCTATAACTTCAGTCAGTGCGCAGGATGATGCTGTAGCTAGTCAGGATTTAAATGAATTGTCATTTAATGATAATGTGGTGTTGGATACTAACACTGATGCAGAACACTATGCAGACGGTGGAGTAAGACAGGACACAGGTCAGACTGCTGATGATTTGATTAATTTAAGTGAATGCAGTTCAGCTGTTCTTCAGGTAAGTGATAATGAAGGAGTTATCTGTGTCAGGCGTGATGCTGCAAATGCCGCCGATATTTATATTGAAAGCGGCAGCTGGGGAGATATTGGTTATCTGAAGCAATATAAAACCAGTGATGGCTATTTTTCACATGCAATTGTCACATCCAACGGCTGGCTTATTGGTAATGGCGGTGTAACAGACGGCGCGGCATTTCGCCAGATTGAAAGCATAGCTTCTGAAATGGTTGTCACCAATCAGATTACAAATGACTATCTTTCAAGAATTTATAAGATAATATCCAGATATTCTTTAGGCCATTTTGTAATTAAGGCGGCTGACGGAACATATGGTGTTGTCTTCAGTAATCTGTATCATGTTTCTAAACTGCAGCCAGGACAGTATGTTTTATGTCCTAATGTTTATTCCATGTCTCAAAAAGGCAGTTACGACAGCAGTCTGAATCCTGTTGATGCAGCCATTAAAAAGTTTATACTGACAGCTATGGTGTCAATAGGAGAAATATAATGACTTATCACTGGAAGCTGACTGCTTCTTCTGATGGACTGTCCTATGGAGTAGATTCCTATGCATCAAATGATGACGGTAGAGGTGTTGGCCGATCAACATCCAATATGGCAGATAATGTTTATTACTTCAGTAATTTCCATTCAAGAAATTCCATTCCATTAGCCAGAGATAAAGTGTTTTTGGGAACTCATGTTTTTGAAAACAGTATGGAAGTTTTCAGATTACTGACTCCCGTCAGCTCATGTCCTGTTGGCGATAGTATTGAGCTGAAATATCAGGTTAACTATATTGCTCATTCAAGCCCTGTAGTTCAGTTTGCTCTTCCTGAAGGATTTGATTTTAATAATGCAACAGTATCTAGGGGAAATTACAGATTGGATTCTGGCCGTATTGTAGTTTGGAATTTAAATGACTGTGATATGAATAATTACATCACAATTTCTCTTAAGGCACTTAAATCAGGACAGTTTGATTTATACCATTCACTGGATAACAATTTTGTCGGAAGCGATAAATTATTTGCAAATGATTATGGTGCTGTACTTTGTGCAGATGACGTAAACAAATATTATAGAGGTCCTGAAAGGTTTAGCATATGCTTAAAGGATGTTAATGGCAATCCTGTTGTTGGTGAAAATGTTATTATTAATATCAATGGTGTTGATTATAAAAAAGTTAGTGATGATAAGGGCACTGCTTCACTGGCCATTAATCTGGATTCTGGTGAATATATTGCCAAAGTAAGTTATAATGGGCGTTTCGGCAGTGATTCCAAAAAAGCCAATGTAAAAGTATATGAAACTATCTCAGGAAATGATATTGTAAAGATGTTCAGAAATGAAACCCAGTTTTATGCAAAATTCATTGATAGTTCAGGAAACCCTTTAGCTAAAAGGGCAGTTACATTCAATATCAATGGTGTGTTTTACACAAGAAACACTGATGATTCAGGTTATGCAAAATTAAACATTAACTTAAGACCCGGAACCTACATTTTAACGGCATACAACCCTGTAAACAATGAGAAAAAAGGTTTCAACATAACTGTCAAAGCTCTTATCTGTGAAAACCATGATATAGTTAAATATTATAAAAACAGCACACAATACACAGCAAAAGTCCATGATAAAGACGGAAGTTTAGCTATTGGTAAAAATGTAACATTCAACATAAACGGGGTATTCTATAAAAGGACAGTTGATGAAAATGGTACAGTAACACTAAACATCAATTTGAATCCCGGAAAATATATTGTAACTGCAATATATGAAGGATATGATGTGGGAAATAATGTGGTTGTTAAAAGTGTTCTGCTTACTGATGATTTGTCCATGAAGTTTAAGGACGGCAGTAAGTTTAATGCAACTGTTCTTGACGGTCAGGGAAAACCCTTAGCTAATCAGACAGTGATATTCAATATAAATGGAGTATTTTACAATAAAACAACAGCAGATGATGGTGTTGCAAGTTTAAATATCCGACTTCTCAGGGGAGAATATATCATCACTTCAATATGGAACAGTTATCAAATTGGAAATAAAATTACAATCAGTTAGGAGAAATCTTCTCTTAACTCTTTTTTTTTTTTTTTTATTAACTTATTCCAATAACTTAACCATTCCAAAACCCATTGAATTTTTCTCACCTATTCCGACATCATAAGCAAATTCAATCAGGTTGAGGTCACCCTCTAAAATAAGATCCATCATATAAGCCCTGTGATGAGTTGTAGCATTGCCTTTATTTATTGAAATTCGTTTTCTTTTTTACAAAATTCATATCTGAATATATATTGATTTTTTTATCAGTTTTTGTTAAATTATTAAATTTAATATATTTTTTTATTAAATTATTTTCTAATGATTTGAAAAACTTATCTGAAGGTGCAAGATCCCAAATTTTAAGTTCACCATCAATTTCTTTTTTAGTTCTGACAATTATTGGTGCCAAGGTTTTAAATTCACTTTTAGATGAAAATTCAGGGGTTTTTAATGCTTCAATTTTTGAATTGTTAATTTTTGGTTTTGAAAGCTTATTTCTAAATCTTCAAGAAATCCGTCAACAAGACTTTTAATTAAAAAATCATTAGGTGAAGATATATAAAAACTAATAACTCCGTCTTTAGCTATTATTCCATCTTTAACTATTCTTCTTTTAGGAATATAAATTTGAGAAAAAGTAAAAAATTTAAATGATTTTGAGGAGTGCAATTCATTGGCAAAATTTAAATCAGCTATTTTATTGTAAATAATTGCTGATAAAATATGATTGTAATTAAATGGAACTTTAAAGTTGTTTTTTCCTTTTAAGATAATTTCGAGTCTCATTAATATTCTTATTTATTTTGAATAATTAAAGTATCTTTTGTTTTTGAATTTAAATTCTGTCCAAGTTGTAATTCTAGAAATACGGTTAAAAATGGTACTTATGAAAGAAAGTTTATTTTTTAAGAATTTTTAGTTATTTTAATTATAACTTGTTATTTATTTGTTAAATTTGGTATAATTTTAAATTAATAAGTGATATTTAAAAAAGTTTTTAATAAGTTTTATATAATTGAATGAGAATATTTATATGTATGAATAGCGAAAATAAATATTTTTCAATTATGATTAGTCGTTTAAAGTATAAAACTCTTTTTGGATTTTGGGTTCAAAAAGCAGTCCACGAAAATTTTTCAAAAAATTAAAAATAAGAGTAAAAACTGTTATGAGGTCAATGAATTGATTAAATTAATTGAATATATTTACTGTTATGCTAAATTATATTTAAATAAGTATTCCAGTCGTTATTCAAAGCAATTATATTCTCAACCTGCACTTTTGACTATTTTAGTGTTAAAATTTATTTAAAATTAACTTATCGTCAAATAAGTGAATATTTGGAGTTTTCAGATAGATTAAGGAGTTATTTAAGTATTAAAAATGCTCCGGATACATCAACATTACAGAAATTCTTTAAAAAGAATGTCTACAATCATGTTTGAAAAAATAACAACATTAATACTTAATAATTTAGAAATTAAAGTTAAATATGTGACTTTTGATGGTACGGGTTTCAATAGCGACAATGCAGACAAATATTACGCAAAAATACGCAATAACGAACGAAAACACTTACACTAAATTACGCATTGTAATCAATATTAATTAACGGTAAATGGAATTATATTTTAGATTTATTTAATGTTAAATTAAATATGTTTGTTTCCATCAAATTGGTCGAATCAGAAGATTCTGAGACCATTTATCAATTTTTTAGATGTATCATTAAGAAATCAAAAGAAAATTTCAATTAGAACAGATTTAAAACATGAATATAGGGAAGCAATCGATAAATTAAAAGTTAAACACTATTTCTGCAAATTTCATGTTAAACAAAGAATAAACAAAAGATTTAAAAATTATTTTGATAAAATAAACTTGATGAAAATAGTATTGGAGGATTAATTAATTTTAAACAATTAATTTTCCAATTATTGGATGTAAAAACACTTGCTGAATCTAAAAATATACGAGACAAAATAATTAACTTTAAATGTTCAAATAACAAGTTTATAAAAAAAATTATTGTAGAATTTTATCATTTTTCACTTTAAAAAATTAACCACTCTTCTTGAAAATAAATGTATATCATCTACAAACAATAAAATTGAAAATATTTTTCAAAAAGTGTTTCTAAAACACATACCAAGAACAATGAAAATAAAAAAAGGACTTTTAAAAAGATTTAGCTAAAATTAAACCATTGGGAAATAAAAAATGAAAATAAAAAAATCACACAAGTTTTTGAAAGAACCTATATTATTTTAGGGATAATAAATATATACTAGTTTAATAAATCAGTTTTTGAATAATTTTTAATAAATATAATTATTTTATAATATTCTAGATTTAATAATGTGGATAATAAGTATTCAATAAGATATATTAATAATAAAATTAAATATTATAATTGTAAATAATATAATAAATTAATTAGATTATTGGTGGTTTTTTGGATTTAACTTTAACTATCTCTAAAACTAATGATTGTTGGTTTGATAATGCAATTGAAAATTTTTATTCATTGTTGTTAACTTTTGATTATAATCATAAATTAAACATATGTTTAAATGAATTTGATTTAAAAATTTCAGGTAATGAAAATGATTTTATAGAAATTTTAGACAATCTTTTGAGCATCATAAAAATTATGTTTGCATTAAAAAAAGAAGAAAATGGTGAAATAAAAGAATTTTTAAAAGATTTTATTCTTATTCAAAAGCGTAGAAAGGGACTTTTTATTAATTTAAATCCTATTTTATTTAAAAATTCAAAAGAAGAAGTTCCAAAAATTGTTCATCTTTTAAATGAGAAAGGATCAAAACGTTGTGTAATATGTGATAATTCTTTCAAAAAGAAATATGATAAGTTAACACAAGCTGTTTACCCATTTACAACAAAAATTAAAAGTTTAAATGGTGTTAGGTCGTATAAGAATGGTATGTATTACTCTTTTAAAGATTATGAAAATAATATTTGTCCGTTATGTTTTTTAATTGGTATTTTGGGATGGGTTACTGAAAAATTAATTTATTGGATAGATTTAAATAGAAAAAAAGGGTTACTTATTTTTACCCAAATCCCGTAATTTATTAGAATTATATGAGTTTAAAGAGGATTGTTTTAATGTATCGTTGTTAAATACTCAAAGATTGTCAAATATCAATGTATACTTAAATGGTGAGAATAAATTTACTGAAGGTAAATTTAGTACTTTATTATGTTTTTATAGTCGTTTTATTTTGGAGTGCGATTATGTTCCAAATATTGATTGGGATATATTAGAAATTCCTCTTGGCAGTATTAAAAATGTTAGAGTGTTTAATTTTGATGTTAATTATTTAATTTTAAATATAATAAAAGATTTCATTGATAAAAATGAGGATATTTATATTTTATTTAAATCGATTCTATTTTTTTAATAATGATCGTGTAGACTGGGGTTTGACAAAACAAATTGTAGAAAATTTAGCAGAGTCTTTTCTTAATAATGATTTTAGAAGTTTTTCAAGAAATTTTTTACCTAAAAATGGAAGTAAAATATTATTTTCTTCAAAAATATTAATTTTTAGAATATTTTGATTTATTAATATATTTATGGAGGCTAAGACCTATGAGTATTAAAAAAAAGAAGATTTAAAAACTATTAAAAGTGTGGCAAATATTGTTGCAAAAATTTCGGTTCATAATTCTAATTTATTTTATAAATTAGATAAGATTAAAACTATTGATGGATTTTGGAGTTGTTTGAGAGAAATTTCTAAGAAATTACTTAATCCTGATTTAGATAAAATCAAAATTAAAGAATCATCATTATGTGATTTGATAATTCTTTTAAAAACAAATGAAGGTAATTGGAAAGAAATAAGAGATTTATTAATAATATATTCAGCAGTTTATTTTAGTATAAATTCTAGGAGGGAATTAAATGGAGATTAAAGGAATTAATATGGTTTGGTTATCTGAAGTAGATTTAACTAATTTGAATTCAGGAGAGGGTGAAAGTAACTTTGTGGATGTTAAAAAATTCAAAAAAGATAATATTGAATATCCATATGTTAGTGGTCAAGCAATGCGTTTTTATTTAAGGAATCCATTCGTAGAGATTTAAACGATAATGAAGCTATGTGTTTACCTAATAATAAAGGGAAACTTGCGGAAATATTGAAAATTGTATTAATTGTGATTTATTTGGTTTTATGACAACCATTAAAAATAAGGGGGCAGATGTTAGAACATCACCTATAAAAATATCCCCTGCTATTGGACTTTTTACCTTTTGAGGATAATTCTAATATTGATTTTTTAACAAGAAAACATCGTGTGGGTGAAGGTGAAAAAAATAAAGGAGATATTGTTAATGTTGAAATCGGAACTAATATATATAAATCAGGACTTTCAATTGATGTTCGTGCAGTAGGTGCGATAGAAATTATTAAAGAAAATGAAAATAGTAATGTTCCTTCAGAGTTGGAAATGGATTTTAAGCTAAAAAATGAAAATGAAAGATATAATAGAATTAAAAAAGTATTAACTGGAATACTTTCTATTTCTAATTATTCAAAACAAGCAAGATTATTAGTTGATTTTACTCCAGATATATTTGCAATTTCTTTACAAAATCAATATAATCATCGTTTACAAAAATTGTTTATTTTGGATGAAGATAGAAATTTGAATATTTCTAGAATAAATGATATTTTAGATGATGTTTTAGAATATAGTAATGATATTATCATTGGATGGACTTCTGGTATTATTAACAATGAACTTGATGTGAAAAAAGGTTTTTAAAGATAAAGATATTCAAATTTTTACTCCTAAAAAAGCAATTCATGAAGTTATAAATTTAATTAATGTAGATGATTAAGGAGTTTTAAAAATATGTTAGGATTTAAATTTACACTTGAATCTCTTTTATTTTACTTCTTTCAGAAAAGTTACAAGTACTAGTGTATTACTGTCATATAGAATACCCCCATTTACTACGATTAGGGGTTTAATTTCTAATGCGCTAGGATTAAAAAGAGATAATTTTCAAGTTCAAGATTTGATAAAAATTGGGATTAAATGTGATAATGTACAGTTATCTTCAGAAATGAGCAATGTTTTAAAACTTAAAAAAAAGAGGGTAATGAAAATTATAAACGTTATTTTCCTTCATCTCCAATTTTTAAAGAGTTTTTAGTTAATCCTATTTTTGATATTTATGTTGGGGGTAATGATGAAGATATTATTAAAATTCATAATGCACTAAAAAATCCTAAAAGAGATTTATATATAGGGTCTTCAGATAATTTGGTTGATTTAAACATTTTTGATTGTATTGAGTTAGTTGAAGAGAAGTCAAATCCAAATAGTGTTTTAGAAGGTATTCATGAGCATTGTTTCATTGATAAAATACCCTATAAATTTTATAAAATTGGAAAATCTCAATTTAATTTGGAAAAAAAGTAATTTCAATACCTACTGGAGATATTGATTATGTTACTGATGTTTTTGATTTTTATGGAGATAAAATAGTTTTAATGTAGGGGATAAGTATGATTGCTAAAAGGGTTGTTAAAAATAATAAAATATTTTTTTCAAACTTTGAAAGGACATACTGAAGATTCTCTTAAAATTCTCTATTCTTATTTTTTATAATAATTATTTAGTTTTAGAAGAATTTTGTAAAAATTGGAAAATAGATTTAAATTTATTTTTAAAAAAATTTATTCATTGCTATTTGTTTCCATGATTTTGGTAAATTATCTATTGAATTTCAAGATAATATTATAAATGGTAGAAAATCTAGGTATTATCCTCATGCAGTTTATTCTTTTTTTTTTTTAGATTGTATTGATTATTCAAAAATTATTCCTGAAGTGTCTTTTGAAAATTTAGCAGTTTTAGCACATCATACACAATTATATAAAGGTATTTATTCTAATTTTCAAAATATTAAAACTCCAAATTTTAAAAATGAGGATGTTTATTCTTTTTTTAAATTTATGAATCAGATATATAAAGATTTGAATTTTGATTATTATTTTGATTTAGATTTTTCTGAAAATGATATTAATTGGAATTATAAGTTTTCTCAAATTAAATTTGCTAAATTAAGAAAGCAATATATGTTAAAAACAGCACGTTTTAAGGATAAATACATGTTAAAAAGCAGTTTATTCTTTTTTCTTTCAATTCTTCAATTATGTGATGATTATTCTAGTGCTAATTTTGAAGATTTTATTAGAAATAATAACCCTAATGATGAAATATTTGATAGTGTTTTGAATAATCCTAGTAAATTTGTTTTAAATTTAAGATCAGATTATTTTAATCAGTTATTTGTAGGTAAAAAACCATATAAATTTCAAAATGACATAATGGAAAATGTATATAAGTTTTCATTACTTTTTGCGCCTTGTGGTCGTGGAAAAACAGAGGCTTCGTTAGCTTGGGCTTTAAAAGTAATGGAAAAATATCATAAAAATAAGATAATTTTTGCCATGCCCACACAGGTGACAAGTAATGCTATTTGGGAAAGGTTATGTAAAATTTTTGGAGAACATAATGTTGGTTTATTTCATGGGAAAAAGTTTTATTAAGTTAAAACATGAAAAAATTTTTTAATGGTTTAGATGACATTTCATCAGAAGTATTTAAAGGTAATGTTTTTTTTTAAACCAATTACAGTTACTACTATTGACCATATTATTTACTCATTTGTTCATGGATTTAATCAATCTGATTTTGCATTAGGTAATTTACAAAGTGCTGTTTTAATTTTTGATGAAGTTCATTATTATGAAACAAAAACTTTAAATCATCTTTATTCTTTATTCAATATCTTAAAAATGATGAATATTCTCATAATTTAATGTCTGGAACATTGCCTAATTTTTTTATAAAGTCTTTAAAAGATTATAAATTAATCATTGATGATGAAGGTTTAAATTTAACTCCCTTTAAAATATCTTATTTTAATAACGAGTTAATACAATCAAATGATTCTTTTCAAATTAATAATGATTTAATAAATGAAATTAGATGTAATATGGATAAGAATTTTAAACAGTTTTTTATATTTAATACAGTTAAAAGAGCACAATTATTTTTCAAAAAATTAAAATTAGTTCTTCCTAATGATTATAAAATAATTTTGTATCATTCTCAATTTACGCATGATGATCGTATTAAAAAGGAAAATGAAATTTTATTTTATTCAAAAATAAATGAAGGATTTATTTTAGTAGCTACTCAAGTAATTGAAATTTCTTTAGATATTTCTGCAGATATTATGTACACGGAATTATCCCTCCTGATGCATTAGGTCAAAGAGGTGGTAGGTTAAATAGAAACAATAACTCCGATAAAATATATGAAATGAAAATATTCAAAGCTGAAAAATATTTGCCATATAGTGAAGAGTTAATAAATAGTTCTAATAAATACTTAAAAACAGGTTTAATTTCGTATAATTTGATTAAAGAGTGGTGTGATAATGTTTATGAAGGTAAAGTATTAAAAAACACTAATTTGAATAAATATTTCAATGATTCTGTTCTTTTTGGAAATAAACCTCATGATATAACATTTGGTGAAGAATATGGTAATAAATTAGAGATTAGATCAAATGATATTCAAAAAATTGATGTAATTCCATTTGATATTTATAATAATCATGAGGAGATGTTAATTATTGAAAATCAAGTTAAAATTCTCTTTGGTGGATTTATGAGGATGAAAATAAAAATTTAAATAATTCAAGAAATTTTTATAATGTATTTAAGCAACATAAAAATAATGAACTAATGTTTATTATTTGTAATTTTGATTATTCGTATGAATACGGATTTGATAAAAATAAGAAGTCAAAAAGGTATGTTGATTCTGAAGATAATTTTTGTTAGGGGGGTGTAAACTGAATGAACTGGGTATCTGGTGAACAGATAAATTACTATATGATTTGTAAAACAAAATTATGGTTGTTTTCCCATAATATTGAAATGGAAAATTCTTCGGATTTGGTGTTATTAGGTAAATATTTAGATAAATCAACATATTCTAGGGAAAAACATAATTTTATAATTGATAATTTGATTCAAATTGATTTTATAAAAAACAATAATTGTTTAGAATTGCATGAAATTAAATTGAGTTCTAAATTAGAGAATGCTCATAAATTTCAATTATTATATTATATGTATTACTTGAAAATAGAAAAAGAAATAACGTGTATTAAAGGAATTTTAAATTATCCAAAAATTAAGAAAAAAAGAAGAAGTGTATTTTGATTTTGAAAGTATACATGATTTAAAAAGAAATTATTAAAGATATTAATATTGTTGTAAAACAAAATATGCCAAAACCTAAAAAGAAAAGAATTTGCAGTAAATGTGCTTATTTTGAGTTTTGTTTTTCATAGAGGTGTTTTTTAAAATGTCAAAAAAAATTATTATATCTTGTCTGAAGGATTCTTAAAAGGAAAGAAAATACTATTTATTTTGTCAGTGAAAAAGGTAAAAAACCAATCCCAATCAATAAAGTATATTCAATTTATGCATATGGTCAGATAACATTTTCTTCACAGGTAATGAGTCTTTTATCTAAAAATGGAGTTCCTATTCATTTTTTCAATTATTATGGTTTTTATAGCGGATCTTATTATCCTCGTGAAACATTATTGTCTGGTGATTTGTTAGTAAAACAGGCAGATTATTATTTAAATATTCAAAAAAGGTTGGAGTTAGCTAAATTATTTGTTGAAGGAGCAGCAAATAATATTTTAAAGGTTTTAGCATATTATAAAATTGAAAACAATATTAAAGAAACATTATCAGAGTTAAATTCAACAAATAAAATAACTGAAATAATGAATATCGAAGGTAGGATTCGCTCGGAATATTATTCTAAATTTGATGAAATTCTTCCCGATGATTTTAAAATGGAAGGCAGATCCAGACAACCTCCTAAAAACATGATAAATTCTTTAATTAGCTTTGGAAATTCAATGATGTATTCTACAGTTTTGACAGAATTGTATAATACACAATTAAATCCTACAATATCTTATCTTCATGAACCTTCTGAAAGAAGATTTTCACTATCTTTGGATCTTAGTGAAATTTTTAAGCCGATTTTTGTTGATAGATTGATTTTTTATATGGTTAACAAAAGAATGTTATCTAAAAAAAAGATTTTAATGAAGATTTAAACTGTTGTCTTTTAAATGATAAAGGACGAAATAAATTCATTAAAGAATACAATAAACGACTTGAAAAAACGATTAAACATAAAAAATTAAAGAAAAATGTTTCTTACCAAAGATTAATCCGATTAGAAGCATATAAACTTAAAAAACATATTTTAGGCATTGAAAAATATGATCCATTCGTAAGCTGGTGGTGACTTTATGTATGTAATTATAGTTTATGATATTAAGGTTGAGCGGGTCAATAAAGTAAAGTCATTTTTAAGGCAGTACCTCTTTTGGATTCAAAATTCTGTTTTTGAAGGAGAAGCTAGTGAAAAAGCGAGTTTAAGATAATTCATGATGGTTTAATGAAAATAATTGATACAGAGGTTGATTCAGTTATAATTTATAAATTAAGAATGGCTGATGTGATGAATCGTGAGGTTTTAGGTATTGAAAAAGCACCTATCGATGAAATTTTATAAATTTGATATTTTTAATTTTATTTAAACTGTTAAATTTGATAAAATAAATTTTAAAAGCTTTGTTTATCACATATTTTATTTTTTGATTATTTTTTAGCTATTTAAAAATTTTATTTTTTGATTATTTTTTAAGTTTTATTTATTTAAATAGGATAATTCTCTTTTTAAATAGGTTGATATTTTATTTTATAAATTTCTAAGTTTTATTTTTTATTTTCAATTATTTTGTCTTCTTTGTTGATACATATAAATAAAAAACATTTTTTATAATCAACAAATTTAAGTGCATGAATAAATAAATTATAAATTATTTTAGCCCTTTTTGAGAAAAAATGTGGCCTGTTAGAAATAAGACTATAATAGGATTGAAATATCAGAAACAATTTTCACAATATAAATATCAGCGTTAGAAATAAGACTATAATAGGATTGAAATTCCTTTCTGTTTAGGAGATTTTTTCAAAGTATACCCAGTTAGAAATAAGACTATAATAGGATTGAAATTGAAGATTGCTTTATTTATGGTTTTAAGGGAGATGAGTTAGAAATAAGACTATAATAGGATTGAAATAAAGGAACTGTTTACGGTATTGATAAAAACATTAAAGTTAGAAATAAGACTATAATAGGATTGAAATATTACAATTAGACATAGTCCATCTTGACGGATTAGTTAGAAATAAGACTATAATAGGATTGAAATTCTACTGCAGAAGTGGGAAGTAATGTGGAATTAACGTTAGAAATAAGACTATAATAGGATTGAAATGATGTGGAGTTGAAAGTAACGGCTTCAGATTTGGAGTTAGAAATAAGACTATAATAGGATTGAAATGGTTAAAAGTGTGGACCTTGTAACAAAAAGCAGTTAGTTAGAAATAAGACTATAATAGGATTGAAATGATGAGTATGATGTTAATGATATAGATGTTATTACTGGTTAGAAATAAGACTATAATAGGATTGAAATAGCATAATAATCATAATAACTTAAATAGGCAACATTGTTAGAAATAAGACTATAATAGGATTGAAATCATTTTTGTAGGTGCTGGGGATTATTATTTGAAGAGTTAGAAATAAGACTATAATAGGATTGAAATGGTACTGTGGTTAATTGTTCTACTGTTAGGTGGGTTGTTAGAAATAAGACTATAATAGGATTGAAATTTGATGGTCGTTCGAATTTAATCTGAAACAAAACGTTAGAAATAAGACTATAATAGGATTGAAATGATGTACTGTTTCCTTTACCAATAACTCCTGCAGGGGTTAGAAATAAGACTATAATAGGATTGAAATAAATGTTAAAATAATATCAGCTATAAGAATAACGTTAGAAATAAGACTATAATAGGATTGAAATGCTTGACTATATGCTATTTAAAATATATATGCTCAAGTTAGAAATAAGACTATAATAGGATTGAAATACTACTCGTGTTGTGAAAACAATTTCTATTGATTTAAAGTTAGAAATAAGACTATAATAGGATTGAAATTCAATAATGAGATTGGAATATACTTTAGGTAATTTAAGTTAGAAATAAGACTATAATAGGATTGAAATTTAAATCAGTATTCATATTCAAGTGTATTACCTTGTTAGAAATAAGACTATAATAGGATTGAAATCATGATAAACTCTAAACCATTTGTATAAACTTTCTAGTTAGAAATAAGACTATAATAGGATTGAAATACCTGTAATTGATTCTACACATACTTTAATCATTTGTTAGAAATAAGACTATAATAGGATTGAAATGTTACAATATTATATACTCTATAATATTCTTTCGCGTTAGAAATAAGACTATAATAGGATTGAAATTCAGGTAATTCGGTGGTTCCTTCAGGTAATCTACCAGTTAGAAATAAGACTATAATAGGATTGAAATTTCATTATTTGATAATAAATTTTTCATCAGAAAGTTAGAAATAAGACTATAATAGGATTGAAATGAAAAAACTGAAGCTATCGTTAAAAAAAGGCAAAAAATGTTAGAAATAAGACTATAATAGGATTGAAATGAAGAAGAAATTACACAATATATCGGGTACTGTAGTGTTAGAAATAAGACTATAATAGGATTGAAATTGAATGAACTGATATTCAATATACAATGTATGTATTGTTAGAAATAAGACTAATAGGATTGAAATGGAAGATCCATTACATTTACGGGAAAAATATATTCGTTAGAAATAAGACTATAATAGGATTGAAATTGCTTGTCATATACAACTGCGAATGAGGAGTTAATGTTAGAAATAAGACTATAATAGGATTGAAATAATTGTATGACTTTTATTAAGGTTCGTATGAGAACGTTAGAAATAAGACTATAATAGGATTGAAATAATTGTATGACTTTTATTAAGGTTCGTATGAGAACGTTAGAAATAAGACTATAATAGGATTGAAATAGTGCAAAATGCATGCATGATGAATTAAAAAATAAAGTTAGAAATAAGACTATAATAGGATTGAAATGATGTTAATGCAGATATTGCAACAATACAAAGGTTAGAAATAAGACTATAATAGGATTGAAATGAAACTGATGAAATCAGTAGGAAACGAATGTTATTGTTAGAAATAAGACTATAATAGGATTGAAATGTATACTTCTTCGGCATTCTCTTCTATGTTTATCCAGTTAGAAATAAGACTATAATAGGATTGAAATACAATCTCAACTTGATGGGAAAGCGAATTCAGTACAGTTAGAAATAAGACTATAATAGGATTGAAATATCAATCTATCTATCTTTTTTTATTTCATCATCATGTTAGAAATAAGACTATAATAGGATTGAAATGATTTCATCATTTCATGAAATATTGATTTCATGTTAGAAATAAGACTATAATAGGATTGAAATGTGTTAATTTCAGGATTGGAAGAAATAATTTTACCGTGTTAGAAATAAGACTATAATAGGATTGAAATGATAATTCTGATGAATTATTAGATTTCCTTAAAAATGGTTAAAAATAAGACTATAATAGGATTGAAATTGTAGTATAATGATATGTTTTATGATATTGTTAAGTGGTTAAAAATAAGACTATAATAGGATTGAAATTTTAAAAAATTACTTAATCCTAAAAATTCATAAAATGAGTTAAAATAAGACTATAATAGAATTGAAATAAACATGACTCCTCCAAAAAAGACATTCCATGCTGTTAAAAATAAGACTATAATAGGATTGAAATTCAATAGCAGTATCTAATGCATCTGAAATTCCGTTAAAAATAAGACTATAATAGGATTGAAATAAACAAAGAGCAGTAATGATTGCTAAAACAGAAGTTAAAAATAAGACTATAATAGGATTGAAATGCACATAATCATAATATGTACCCATGTATTTTCTGTGTTAAAAATAAGACTATAATAGGATTGAAATATGTAAAACCAAGAGGAGAATTATATATTCATGCTTTGTTAAAAATAAGACTATAATAGGATTGAAATCTTGTATAGTGTAGGTTTTTTCTTCGAGTTGGGTTTCTGTTAAAAATAAGACTATAATAGGATTGAAATTATGGTTGGTTGGATCTGGCTGTGAAAAAAAAGGTGAAGTTAAAAATAAGACTATAATAGGATTGAAATGAAAACGAATGAAGGTAAAAATATTATCTGGTTAGAAGTTAAAAATAAGACTATAATAGGATTGAAATTTTACAACTTTTTTATCAAATCCATAATTCCATTCAGTTAAAAATAAGACTATAATAGGATTTAAATCCTAATATCTTTTAACTTGGATAGTAATCAGTTAAAATAATGCACTATGAATTGAAATAATCAAATGTTTACTTTTGTACTATCATTATTTTTTAAACTCCAAAATTTAATATTAAATCATGTGTTCAATAGTTGGTCTTCAAGGTAATTTCAAAGCTGATGATTTAATAGTTATGTTAAAAACATCAAAAAATAGGGGAAAAGATGCTTCAGGAATATTTTTAGATGGTAAAATACAAAAAGGCATAGATTTAAATGATTTCAATGATGAAAACACTTATTCTTTAGGTTTAGGCCATAATCTGCTGGCTGTCCATAATTTGGAAAACAGAACTTCCCATACTCAGCCGATAGCTAAAAACACTCTGACTCTGGTTTTCAATGGTGAGATTTATAATTATTCTTCCCTAAAGAATTTGCTGGCTAAACTGACAAAAAATGACAATATAAATTCTGATTCTGAGTTATTAATTAATCTGATTGATTTTTATTATAATGATGACCTTTTAAGAGCAGTAACTCAGGTCAATAATCTTTTGGACGGGGATTATGCCTATGTTGTTACAGACGGCATTAACTTGGCTGTCTCAAGAGATCCTTTAGGTGTCAAACCTTTATTTTACACACATAATGCTTTTTGCTCTTCAAAGCAGTGCTTGAAAGGAGATATCAAAACATTAAAGCCGGGGCATATCCTTTACAACTGGGAAGAAATACCTCCTAAAACGGATATTTTCCAGAAGAGGTTTGAAACAGACAACAGAAAACTTGAAAAGCTTCTTAAACTGGCTGTTTTAAAAAGGGTTGAGGATTTGAATGAAGTTGGAGTAATATTTTCAGGAGGTGTTGACAGCTCTTTGATAGCTTTGCTGCTTCGGGAAATATCTTTAAATAAAAATCTTAAAGTTACTTTGTATGCTGTCGGTAAAAAGAATTCCAAGGATGTGGTTGCAGCTAAGTGTGTAGCTGAGTATTTGGGCCTTCCTTTAAAGGTTCATGACATTACTGAAAGTATTGTAAAGGACAGTCTTAAAGATGTTGTTCAGGCAATTGGTGAAAACAATCTGATGAAGATTGGAGTGGGAATGACTGTTTATCTTGCTTCTAAAATGATAGCTGAAGATAACATTAAGGTAGCTATTTCCGGTCAGGGTGCTGATGAGCTGTTTGGGGGCTATAACAGATATCTGAATAGCTATATGGAAAATACTTTAGATGATGAATTAAGATATGATATGGCTAATATGTATCATGTTAATCTGGAACGTGATGATGCATGCTCAATGGCAAATGGCGTTGAGCTGCGTCTTCCTTTTTTTAGATAAGAATCTTGTTGAATTTGCCCTCAATATTCCTGTCAGATATAAGATTTCAGGTTCTGATGATAAGCTGCGCAAAAATATTTTAAGAAAAACGGCTTTCAATTTGGGACTGGATAAGCAGATTGCTTACAGACCTAAAAAGGCAGCCCAGTACGGCACGGGTATTGACAAAATTTTAAGAAAAAAAAGTTTTAAAGGATATTGATATTGAGGAGTATTTAAAATAGAGTTTAAAACTCTATTTAAGGACAGTTACTCCATATCCCATATCTAATCCGGTTACCGGTTCAATAGCTGTTATGATATATTTTCCAGGTATCAGATTTATATTTAAAGTAGCTAAACCGTCATTATTGGTTTGACGTGTATAGAAAACACCGTTGATGTTAAATGTTACATTTACATTAGCTAACGAATCACCATTTCCCTTAACAAACCTTGCATTGAATTGTGATGCATTTAAGTAGGTTTTTGTTAAGTTTTTAGCTATAATTGTAGGTAAAACCGTAATGTCAAATCCTATATCCAGGCCGGTTTCAGGATCAGTAGCTGTCAGGATGTAGTTTCCGGGTCTTAAGTTTATATTTAACTTTGCAATACCCTTGCTGTCGGTTTCGCGGATGTAGAATACTCCATTAATATTGAATGTAACATTTCTATTGGCTAGTGCTTCCCCATTTCCTTTAACAAACTTGGCATAAAACTCTGTTCCGTTTTTATAATATTTAACAAGATTATCTCCCGTAATGGTAGATAAAACAGTTACTGTGTTGGTTTTATTTATTCCGTTGAAAAATGTTGTAATATTATAGGTTCCGGGTCTTAAATTAATATTTAAGTATGCAGTTCCCTTTTCATCAGTTGTTTTGGTGTAATTGATTCCATTGATGCTGAATGTTACATTTGCATTAGCCACGTTAACATCCGCACTGAATCCGGATGCATTTTTATAATATTTTACTAAATCGCTGCTTTTAATTGAATTGGCTGTGGTGTAAATTTTTAAACAGACTATATTTTCAGATGCATTCCATATTTTGCCCTCAGCACTTATAAATGATGTATAACCGTCATTGTGAACTCTGGTATTTATGGATAATGGGACATTTACACCTTTAATTACAGCTCTGAAAATGTCTCCTTTGTTAACTGGAATGTAATTATTTAATTTGACAGTTGAAAAACCGCCAAATGTGCTTGTTCCGTTTTGTGTGTTTTTAATATATCATTTACATAAATGCTGATTTCGTATTTTTCACCGCTGCTGCTGAAGTAGGTTCCGACTGCAGCTATCAGATCATTTCCCAGTGCTTCAAATTCATTGGCATAGTAAATCTGGCTTAAATTGAAGTTTTCATATTTGTCCATTCCGGTAATGTCAATCTGGTAGTTTTTATTATATGAAACAGTGTTGTTTACAATAACACCTATTGCAGGATAACCTCGTACAAATTGAGTATCATAATATGAAATGTATAAATATCCTTCGTCACCAAAATCAGTTCCCCAGCTGTTTTTAAGGATAAATGCACCGTCTCCAGGTGGAGTTATCATGAAGTTGTCTTTGCTGTAACTGTCATCCCATCCAACAAGAAGAACCGCATGGTTTGCCTCTTCAGTTCCATTATAATATTGTGCTGCGGTTTTTGAATTGTAGTATGGGGCTTGCTGCTGAGCATTGTAGGCAACCCAAAGTCCGCCATATTTAATTAAAGCATCTTTCAGATGTTTGTTGTCAGTTGAATTCATACGCGGGTGAACAAAAATCATGTCCTGAACATGAATGTCTTCGTTAGTGGATATTAACGGGGATATTTTTCCAAGTTCATCATAGGAGTCGTATCTGCTTGGAAACATTCCAAGCCAGCTTAATAAATATCCTGCACCCATAAATTCAGTTCCGCCTTCATTTTCTATGGTATGGCCGTAAATTGAGTATTTGATCATACTGTTTTGAACATTGTTTTCAGAAAAATCATATTCAGTATCTGCTGCTTTAAGCAGAGCTGATTCCAGAGATCCGCAGGTTCCAAAAGTCCAGCATGCACCTATTGTACCCTGATTTTTAACTGAACTTACCCATCCGAAGTCACGTAAATCAAATCTGGAAGGAAGATTGGTTAGAGTTAATGTATTGTTCACTAAAGTTAATGTAATTCCTGACCCATCAACGATTGTTGCATAGATAGTGTTGTTTAATGAAATGATGTCTTCAGTAAAATTGCAGTTTAGTGCAGTGTAGTTTTTATCAAATGCAGAAAAAATTCCTGTAGTGTTAAGCAGGGAATTATTGGTGAAATAGCTTTGGTTCATGGATAATGAAGTATCATATGTGTATATAGCTCCTCCATTAAATGCAGCAAAGTTATTTGTGAAATTGGAATTGTTTATTGTAGCGTTTGTCATATCTAAATATAGGCTGCCTCCATTTGATCCTCTATTGTCGTCATTTAATCCATAGTTATTTGCAAAATTACTGTTGTTTATTTTTAAATTAACATATGATGTGTAGATTGCCCCACCATCATAAAGAGCAGAGTTATGTGTGAAATTACAGTTTTCAACACTTAACTTACCTTCAAGCTGAAGTATAGCTCCTCCAAATTCTGCATATGATTGTGTAAAAGTTGAATTTGAAATTTCTACATTTTCAACTAAATCAAAGTATAGGCTTCCTCCGTTTTTATCGGAACTTATATTTGAAAATTCAGAGTTTTTAATTATAAATTCTTTTGATTCTTTAGATCCGATAGCTCCGGCAGTTTTGCCGGATTTTAAGTTGGTGAATTTGGATTTGTCAATCATAACCTTGGAACCGGTAGCATAAACTGCACTGGCATAATTTGAGCTTAGATTAACAAAATCAGTATTGGCAATATTTGCATTTGCACCTAGAAGGTATACTGCACCCCAATTTGAAGAAGATTTTTGGATTTCACTATTTTTTATTTTAATATCTGCCAGGGCTCCAAAAACAGCACTTCCTTTTTCAGAAGTTGTATTTATAAAAGAGAATCTTCAATAGTTAGGCTTCCGCTGTTTATCAGACATACACCTGCCTGACTTGAATTCATATTTTTAAATGTTACATTATTTAAAATAATATTTGAGTTTTTAGCATATATTCCTGAACCGTATTGTGATAGTCCGTTAGTTAAAATAAGATTGTTTACTGTCAGATTGCATTGATTTACAAGAAGTATTCTGGCCTGGTCGGACCCGTCAAAAGCATATCCGTTTCCGTTAATTACAAGTTCTCTGTTGCTTATTACAATTCCATCACCATATTTTCCGTCAGCAGTGTTGTTATAAGCATAATCACGGTTTATGTTTACTTCATTACCTGATTCATCTATTGCTGTTTGTAAATCTGTAAATGTATTGTTTTCATTAGCTGAAACTGCAGTTAAAGACAATAACAAAACAAAAGATACAAACAAAAGCTTTAGTTTAGTTTTATTTAACATTTTATCCACATTTTAATTTTTTTAGTTTCTATAAACATTAATATATTATTAAGTTATGATTTTTAATGTTGATTGAATAAATCAGTATTTTTTACACAAAAAATGTATTTTGTCAGGATTAACTGGCGATGTAATTTTAAGTTGGCAAAAAGCCCAAGTTTTAATAAACATTTATTAATATTAAAAAACAAAATTATTTTTATTATTATCAAATAATCATAGGAGATTTATTTATGAAAATTGAAAAAGATGCAGAAAATATTTTAAACAAGTTTTCAAAAACTTTAGAGAATATTCCAGATCTTGAAGAAACTTGGTATATTACTGACAATTTAAATCTTACTCGTGAAGATAAATCTCATGAGAAACATCCTGAAAAAATTTTAAGGAATGCTCATATTGATAAAGAAGGCAAACTTGTTGTTAAAAGAGCAGATTGGGTTAATTAGGGGAATTTTTTATGAAAATGGATTTGGTTTTAGAACTTATGGATGTTCCTGGACAGCTTGTTTCTGTTTTGGATCCGATTAGTGGCCTTGGTGCAAACCTGGTTACCGTAATCCATAAAAGAGATTCTAAAAATGAAAAAGGAATGATTCCTGTTCAGCTTACTCTTGAAGGTGAACGTGATAGCCTTGACAGGGTTATTGAAAGGTTCAAAGAGTTGGGAGTTTCAATTATTGCAATGGATGGAGTCGTTAAAAAGGAAGTTGTGAGCACTATTTTAATTGGTCATATTGTTGATAACGACATTAGAGACACTATGGATAAAATTAATTCTTTAGACGGTGTTTATGTAGTTGGATTTGATATTAAATTAGACGGGGAATCCAAATCCTCTGCCTTAATTAATATTGAAACAGACTTTGGCATGAAAGAATTTATATTTGATAAGATTGGTAAAATAGCTGCAGAAAAAGATTTACTTATGATTAATGAAGTTTAGGGATAGTATGAAAGAATGTAAAGTCATAGTAATGGGATTTGGTGCAGTTGGTCAGGGTGTGGCTAGAGCAATCTCATTAAAAAAGACATGATTAAAGAAAGATTTAATGTAGAATTAAAAATAGTAGCTGCTGCAGATTCTTCATCTTCTGCAATCTGTGCTGACGGATTGGATGAAGAACTGCTTGTAAACACTAAAAACGAATTTGGAAAATTATCCAATTATCCTGAATACGGCAGTACCATTTCAGGTTTGGATGTGTTGGATGCTGTGGAATATGACTGTTTGATGGAAGCAACTCCAACCAATATAACTGATGCAGAACCTGCATTGTCTTTAACTTTAAAAAGCATTTAAAGCTGGAAAAGATGTTGTAACATCAAATAAGGGACATTTAGCTTTAAAATTCAGAGAAGTTGTATCCGAAGCTGAGAAAAACAATGTTGAATTTAAATATGAAGCCAGTGTTGGTGGAGCAATGCCTATTATTAATTTCACAAAAGAAACACTTTCATCCTGTGGAATCAAATCAATTGTAGGAATATTGAACGGTACCACCAATTACATTTTATCAAGAATGGCATCCGAAGGTTCCTCCTATGATATAACCTTAAAAAGAATCTCAAGAGTTAGGAATAGCTGAAACAGACCCAACTCAGGATGTTGAAGGTATTGATGCAGCTTGTAAAACTGTAATTTTAGCTAATTCACTTTTAGGAATTGATGCCACTTATAGTGATGTTGATGTTGAAGGTATTTCAAATATTACTTCACAGGCTATGGATTTAGCCAGAAAAGAAGGTTATTTAATTAAATTAATAGCTGAAGTTTCTAAAGACAAACTGCAGGTATCACCACGTTTAGTTAAAAAAGCAGTGCATATGATTTAAGCGGAACTTTAAATATGGCTACTGTCCGCACTGACCTTGCAGGTGATGTTAGTGTTATTGGACTTGGAGCAGGATCTCTTGAAACTGCTTCTGCGATGTTGACTGATTTGATTAGTATTTTAAAAGTTAAATACTAATTTACTTTTTACTTTTTTTGATGATAGTATGAAATATGTAATTTTTATTCCTGACGGTTCAAGTGACTATCCAATCGACGAATTGGACGGCATGACTCCACTTATGGCAGCTGATACTCCAAATATTGATAAAATGGCAAAAGCGGGTTTTGGAGGTTTAACCAATAATGTTCCTGATGCATATACTCCAGGTTCTGATGTAGCCAATATGAGTATTTTCGGATTTAACCCTGCAGATTATTATACAGGCAGAGGACCTCTGGAAGCAGGCAGCATGGGTATTGAAACCACAGATAAGGACGTAATTTTCAGATGCAATACCATTACCCAGAAGGACAATCATATGGATGATTTTAATGCAGGCCATATTACTTCTGAAGAAGCTGAAATACTTATGGACAGCTTAAATGATTATTTCAATGGAAAATATGATGATTTTAAAGGCAGATTCTATTCAGGAGTCAGTTACAGACATCTGTTTGTATATTCCTGTGACAGTGCTGAAGATGCTAAGCTATTGGCTGATTTGAAGACTATGCCTCCTCATGATATTGCAGGTGAGAATCTGGATGAAAACACCTCCGGCGACAGATGGGATGAAAAATTACCCAAATTCATTAAGAAAATCATGTGGGAATCAGGGGAAGTTCTTGAAAATCATGAAGTCAATAAAAAAAGAGTGGAAAATGGTAAAAAACCGGCAAATATGGTATGGCTGTGGGGTCAGGGGGTAACACCAACTTTACCTAACTTTAAAGATGTTTACGGATTGGATGCAGCAGTAATTACTGGTGTTGATTTGTTAAAAGGAATAGGTGCTTTTGCAGGCTTTGACATTATTGATGTTCCAGGAGCTACAGGATACTTTGACACAGATTATGAAGCTAAGGGAAAATATGCAATTGAAGCTTTAAAAAACCATGATGTAGTGTTTGTACACATTGAAGCTCCTGATGAAGCAGGACATGCATCAGACACAGCTGAAAAAGTTAGAGCTATTGAACAAATTGACAAGCATATTGTAGGTCCGGTTTTAGACAGTTTAAAAGGTCAGGACTTTAAGGCAGCTATTTTGCCTGATCATCCAACTCCTGTTTCAGTTGGAACCCATACAAGAGATGATGTGCCTTTGATAATATATTCTTCTGATAAAACAGGCGATGAATGTGAATCCTTTGATGAACAGAGTGTTCTTAAAGGCAGTTTGGATAAAAAAGAAAGATATAAATTAATGTCAAGGCTCATTAATGATGATTTTTAGATAAATCATCTCATTAATTATTTTCTTTTAATGTTGTTAATCGCAACAGTTATATATCTGAAATTTATAATTTATGTTGTAATTTACAACAATAATTTTATTTTTTTTTATGGTGTACTAAATATGGAATCTTTAATTAAAACCCCAAAACATTATTTATTTTCCAATAAAGCATTATTCGTTCTGTTTTTACCTTTGCTTATTGAGCAGGGACTGGAATTTTTTGTAGGGTTTGCTGATTCTGTAATGGTTGCATCTTTAGGTGAAGCAGCAATTTCAGGTGTTTCATTAGTTGATTTTCTGATGCAACTGTTAATTTTCGGATTTTCTGCACTGGCTACTGGAGGAGCGGTAATAGCTGGCCAGTACTTAGGAAACAATAAGCCGGAAAAAGCTAGAGGAGCATGCGATCAGCTTGTGTGGTTTTCAGGAATTTTATCAGCTCTTTTAATGGTTGTTGTTTTAATAGCCAAATCCTTTTTAATTAATACCTTATTTGGCCAGATTGAAGCAGACGTATGGAATTATGCAAATATATATCTGCTGTTTATGGCTTTTTCAATACCATTTATAGCTATTTACAATGCAGGTGCTGCAATTTACAGAACCAGCGGAAATTCAATTCTGCCAATGAAGATAATGGTTATCTGCGATATTTTAAATGTTGTAGGTAATGCATTCGGTATTTATTATTTGGGTTTAGGTGTTGAAGGAGTAGCTGTCCCCACTGTACTTTCAAGACTGATTGCAGCAGCGGCTATAATGCATTTTACATTAAATGAAAACTTCAAACTCCATATTAAAAAGAACTTTAAAACATAAATTTGATTGGAAAGTTCTTAAAAACGTGCTGAATGTAGGTATTCCATACAGTATTGAAAACGGACTGTTCCAGTTTGGACGTGTGCTGGTTTTAAGTTTGGTTTCAACTTTTGGAACAGTAGCTATTGCAGCTAATTCTGTAGGTTATGCAATTGGAATATTTTCAGTATTGCCTGGTTTTGCAATTAATCTGAATGACTGCAGTAATTTCAAGATGTGTTGGAGCAAATGATTATGAACAGGCAAGATATTACAATAAAAAAGATTATTTTAATTGTTGTTGTATGTCACATTATTGTCAATGCAGCAATATTTGCCCTGTTGCCGGTTATTTTGAGCCTTTATAATTTGTCTCCTGCTACTGCAGCACTGTCTGGCAAGATGATTATCTGGCACGGTACACTTGGAATTTTAATTTGGCCAATAGCATTTACACTGCCTAACCTGTTTAGAGGTGCTGGTGATGCAAAATGGGCAATGGTGGTAAGCTTAGCAGTAATGTTTACCTGCAGGATAGGCTTATCTTACATTTTAGCCATAAACTTTAATATGGGAGTATTTGGAACATGGGTAGCTATGTTCATTGACTGGTTTGTAAGAGGCGGATTATACATCTACAGATACTTCAGCAATAAATGGACATTATATAGGGTTGTAGAATCCTAATTTTTTTTTTTTTTACATAAAAATTCAAATAGTAATGTTTATATTTTTATTTTGATAGATTGTTTTATTAGTGGTTTTGATGAGGATGTTGATTTTGGTGTATGTTTATTATTGTTTTTCTTATTTTTTTTTATCTTTAGGTTCTGTTTGTGGTGTTGATGGGGATATTGCAGATGATGTTGCTATTGTTGATGAAATAGGTTGTGATGGTAATGGAATTGTTTGTGTAGGTAGTGAAAATGGTGTTGTGAATTATTCATTAGAGTATGATGGGGATGTTGATGTTTTAAGTGGGGGTTCTTCTTATGATTATGATAAGGAGGATTGTTATTTTAGAGCAGATGATATGAATATGTATTATCATGATGGTAGTAAGTTTGAAGTTTATTTGGAGGATGCTATTTATTGTAATCCGTTAAGTAATAGTGAGGTTATTTTTTCTATTAATGGGGTGAATTATACTCGTATTACTGATAGTCAGGGTTATGCATCATTAACAATTAATTTAGACTCCGGTACTTATTGGATGAAGATGTATTTTAATGGAAATGATGAATATAATCCTGTCATGAATTTATTTAAAATAACAGTTAAACCAACGGTTTATGGTGAGGATATTGTTAAATATTATCGTAATGGGACACAGTATTATTCAGTTTTCCTTAATTATCATGGGGAAGCATTAGTTAATTATTCAGTGAATTTTAATATAAATGGGGTAATTTATACTAAAATTACTAATTCAACGGGATGGGCAACATTAGCTATTAATTTACAACCAGGTATTTATATAATAACTGCAAGTAATATTTATACTGGTGAAACGCATGGTAATAAGATTACGGTGTTATCTACAATTATTTCAAAAGACTTGGTTAAATATTATCGTAATGGGACACAGTTTGAAGTTCAATTCTTAAATGATAAAGGAATAGGGTTAAAAAATACTCAAATTACATTTAATATTGGAGGGAATATTTATACTCCTATGACTAATACTTTGGGTATAGCTAAGTTAAATATTAATTTGGATCCAGGTAGATATATAATAACTTCAATAAATCCTTTTAATGGAGAACAAAAAGGAAATAATATAACAGTATTGCCAATATTGCAAAGTGAAAACTTAACAATGAATTATAAGAATGGGAAATATCGGGTAAAACTTGTTGATGGTATGGGTAATCGTGTTAATAATGCTTCTGTGAGATTTAATATTAATGGTGTTTATTATACACGTGTTACTAATAATTTTGGAGTGGCTTATTTAAATATTAATTTAAATCCAGGTTCATATATTGTAACAGCAGATTACAAGGGGTGCTATATTAGCAATACAATAAAAGTAGTTAATAGTGGAGCTGCATCTATAATGGATAGATTTTCTATTAATTATGATGGTGGATTTTATAGTGCTTCTAATTTGACTGTTGATATTTTTTCTGATATGTTTACTGGTGTTTATTATAGTTTAGATAATAGTACATGGTTTAGTGATTTGTGTAATGTTACTTTTGATTTTAAAAGTGGTATTTATGATTTGTATTATTATTTTGATTATGATTCTAGTGTTAAGTTTCATAAACATTATGTTGTAGGTAATGGTACTCCTTTTGTTTGGGCAAGTTATGGGTCTGGCATATATGAAAATTCTTTTTATGTTAATTTGTCAGTAGTTGATGATAAGGATATTAATCCTAAGATTTATTATACTCTTGATGGTAGTGTGCCTACAGTTAATAGTAATATTTATGAAGGTTCAATATTTATTTCAAGTGCTTTTACTCATGTGTATTTAAGGTTTTTTAGTGTAGATAAGTATAATTATAAAAGTAGTATTGTTAATGTTCATTATTTCTTTGGTAATTTGATTGCTAATATTAATAATGGTAAGTATTATAATACTCTTCAAAGTGCAATAGATGATATGAATACGAATGTTGGCGATGTTTTTTGGAGGTTAGTAAGGATTTAAATGAGTCTGTTGTTTTAAATAAATCTTTGTATATTCGTAGTTGTGATTTTAAGTCTGTTGATTGGTATGGTGTTGGTTATTGTATTTGGATTAAGAATAATGCAGTAAATTCGATTATTGATTCATTTATTTTTCATTCTATAAATCAGGAGTATGGTGCTGTTGTCCTTCAAAATGCAACTAATTGTTTAGTAGCTAATAGTAATTTTAATGTTGTAGGTTATTCTGCTGTTTATTCTTTTTTGGTGGTGGTTTGTTTAATAGTCTGGTTAATAATTCATTTTTATATAGGGATAATTTTGTTAAATATTCAATTAGTGTGGACGGTGGTAGTAATTGTTATATTTTAAATAATCGGATTAATGGGTCTGAAATTGAATTTATGCAATTAATACGAATAATTCGATATTTAATGGTAATAATGTAGTTAATACTACTATTAGTGCAATACAATGTAATGGGACAAATAATACTTTGTCTTATAATAATTTAACTGGTAATGTGATTGGGATTTCTATTTCTGGTTCTTTTTGTGAAATAATAAGTAATATTATTGTGAAAAATACTTATTGTGGAATTAAATTTATAGGTTTTGTTGAAAATTTTGATGTGCATTTTAATAGTATTAGTTGTAATTCTTTGTATAATGTTTATGCTAATGGAAGTTGTGTTAATGTGAATGCTACATATAATTGGTGGGGGTATAATAATTATGCAGAGATTCTTCATGATATATTTAATGAATCTGGTTTTATAATTGCTCCGTATTTATATTTGTATAGTTATGTTTCTTCTTATAAAGTTCAAGATGGGATTATTGTTGGTGCTACGATTTGTTCTAATTTAAATTATGCTATTGGTGGGGGATATTCTCAAGTAGAGTTTTTTAATGTTTATGATATTTCTCAATGGGGATGTGTTATGGATGGTATTGTAATTAGTTTGGATAATAGGTATTATGCACCTTTACATGATGGTAAAGCATATTTTGATGTGATTTTTAATAAAAAATTCTACTAGGAATTTTGTTGTATATTTGGATAATGCTTTTAATAATGTTGTTGTTGCTAATAATTCTTTAGCACATATTGAGATTATTAGTGATGCTTTTGTTCATGGTTCTGATGATATATTTCATTATTCATTTGATTTAAGTTTAAATGAATCTATAAATTGGGTTAATATTATTTGGAAATTTAGAGACTGTTTTGAAAGTGAAATTAATTTGATGATTAATGGTGCCATTAATAAAACTTTCATTGTTGATAGTAGTTTTTATAGAAGTGTTAAAGATGATTATCGTAGTTGTGTTTTTGATGCTGTGAATTTGTATAATAAATTTACATTTAATGAGATGTATTCTAATTTGGGTGGGGTTTTTGTTTGGATTGCATTGAATTTTGATAAACATAATTTGGAGGAGGTTAATCAAAGTTATAGGGATAATGATTGGTCTTTTTTTTTTAAAAGAGATGAATTAGCTTATCTTTTAGATTTGAATAATAAAACTAAATCTGATGTTTTATTGGAGTTAATTAAGAATTCTTATGGTTTATCTGATGATGAGGTTAGTTTTATTAAAAATAATGCTAGTAAATTTCAGGATAATATTTATTCTTTTGTAGGTTATTTTGGGGATGAAAGTAAAGAGTTTTATATTGATACTGGTAAACAAAATGAGATGTTTAGTTGGGTTGGTGATATGACTATTAGGAGAGGTTGTATCAGTTATGTTGATGGTAGTTATGCTCATGAGGTTGGAAGTAATTCTACTGTGTATTATGATAATTGGGTTAATACTCATTTGTCTAATGGTACTGTGTTGTGGAATTATAAATATGATTATGGTTATTATGTTGGTGGAGAGTATGATGGTTTTATGACTTTTACATTTGCTAATAATCGTGTTGATGATTCTATTTTAAGATATTGGTTAAATCAAAAGGATAAAACTTATGATAATGGTTCTTTAGTTTATAGTAATGGTTTTATGAAGGCTGCTTATGGTGGTTTTATTGAGGGTTTATTAGTTATTTATTGGAATGATTTGGTTGCTGATATTTCTGCTTTAAGGTATAATGTTACTTGGGAGCGTGTAAGTCCTATGGTTATGAGTGTGCGTGATGATTTTTATCAAACAGTATTGAGTGGGGAGTCTTCGTTTAATTTTGGTCGTTGTGTTGTTGGAGATGTGGATAATGTTAGAGCATTTAATTTTGCTTGTTCTTCTACATTTTCACCAATTGAACATTATGTGGCTAGTGCACTATTTCCTAATGGTGGTGATAATGGGTCTGCTACTGTTGGTTTGGGATTTATATTAGAGTCTGGAGGTGTTTTGGAAGTTATTATGGATGAGGGTCATGTTTTGATTAGGATGAATGATAGTAATCGTAAGGTTTTGCTTTATGATATTGAAACTGGAATATTGAGGGATATGATTAGTGGTGTTTATGGTTCTTATTGTTATTCTAACCAGCAAACTGAATGGGGTGTGGATTTAGGAAATGAAATATTGGAAAATAAAGACATGATTACAGAATATTTAGTGGTGATGGGGATTTAAGTGGTTTATCTAATCCTTTAATGAATTTATTGAAATCCAGTAATCTTTTTTACTTATATGGGAGATCTGATTATTGGTGAGCTTTTTGATTCAGTATATAATAGAATAATTAAAATTGGCATTATTAATCCTTTAAATACAATAACAGATATAATAATGTATGCAGTAGGTGATTTTTTTAACACAGATTTAAACGAGTATGTTGAAAGATATGTCGCTGATCCTAAGTTTTGGGCAGGTATTGGTGGTGGATTATTGTTTGACGCTGGTAAAATTGCTATATTTACTGGAGTTGGTGCACCTGTAGGTTTAGCTTTAATGGGTGTGGGAACATTTTGCACTGCATATAGCTGTGGTTTGTTTGATATGGATAGCGAAGGTAATTATGTTGGTTTAACTGGTGAGAATATGGGTAATTTTGCTTTTTCAATGGGTTGTAATATTATTGGTAGTGGTAAGGTAGCTTATGCTTCTAGGATTGCATTTAAGAGTATGGGTGGTGAGGTGTTACAGCAGTCTACTAAAAGGGTTGTTTCAGCAAGTTCTTATGGAGGATATTATAGAACAGTGTTACGTAGTGATAGTAAAATAGTTTCATTTAAAAACCCTGCAAAGACGATGCCTGCAAAAAAATATTTAATTGATGAAACAGTAGGTGACACAAATGTAAAAAAATTAGGAAAATGGGGAAACGAGTATATTTGTGGTGTTGGGGGAGATTATATTTGGAGAGGTATTTGGGAGTCACAGTACTCTAATAATTAGATGTTTGGTGGTACGATTATGGATATTAATGTTAAATGTGTTTTTGTTTTTATTTTTTTTTTTGTAATATTTTATGTATCATATGATTGTAATAGATGTTATGCAAAGATTAATCCCATTGTAGAAAAAGATAATTGGCCATCTAGGCTATTTTATATATCTTTTATTTTAATTGCTATTATTATTCCACGTATATAATTTTGAGATAATATTATTTTGGGTGTATGTGTTCTTATGATTAAAGATGTTGTAAATGTGATTTTGCTTAGTATTATAGTAATTTTGACTTTTTATTATTACTGTGTCCTTTTCTTTAAGAAAATAAATATTAACTGGCCTGGAAGAATTATAATAATTGTATTTTTTTTTATTATTATAATAAATTTTAAGAATATGCTTGATTGGTTTTATTATTTTTTTCATTTGTAGCCATAAAAGGCATGAAAAGCGGAATGGAATATTTAATTTTAATTTGCAAATAACAGAAATAAAATGGTTGTTAAACACAACAGTTATATATTAAAAAAATTAAAAATTATGTTGTAATGTGCAACAGTTTGTGATATTATGGTATTGTTTAGAGGAGATATTAAGTGCAAGTCACTTCAGAGAAGAACATCATTAAGCGTAATTTTACCTGCAGACAACATACATTACTTGCAGGGCACTGAAGAAATAGTAGAAAAGCCATATAAAACATTGTATCTGCTGCATGGGCTTTTCGGCAGTGATGATATATTTTTTTAGCAAACACTACAATTCAAAAATTTGCAGAAGACCATAATATTGCAGTTGTCCTGCCAAGTGGAGAAAATAGCTTTTATGTGGACCAAAAAGAATCCCACAAATATTATGGGGAGTTTATAGGTCGTGAACTTGTTGAAATGACAAGAAACATTTTCCCACTATCTCATAAAAAAAAGAAGACACATATCTTGCAGGATTTTCAATGGGAGGATATGGAGCTATTAGAAACGGATTAAAATACCATGACACTTTCGGATATATTGGAGCAATCTCTGCAGCGCTGCTGACAGATGATTTGCATAACTGGGGCGAAGGAGATGATTTATTGTCTTCAAAATCTTTTGCCCAGTCCTGTTTCGGAGACTTGAATAATGTAATCGGAAGTGACATGGACCCCAAATTTTTAATTGATGATTTGATAGATAATGATATTGAAATTCCAAAGATTTTCATGGCAGTTGGAGATAATGACTTCTTGTATAATGAGAACATAGATTATTATAATTACTTAAAATCAAGAAATGTTGATGTGGAGTTCAGATGCTCTTCAGGAGAACATACCTGGGAGTTTTGCAATGATTATATTAAAGGGTTTATAGAATGGCTCCCATTATAAAAAAAGAGGAGATAATATGAAAAAATTTGGTTTTGGATCTATGAGGTTACCCTGTAATAGTGATGATCCGAAAGATATTGACCTGCCACAGATATTTGAAATGGTTGATAGATATATTGAAAGCGGATTCAATTACTTTGATACTGCATACGGATACCATGACGGATTAAGTGAAGTGGCAATTAGAAAAGCAGTTACTGAAAGATATCCGAGAGAAGATGTAATAATAGCTGATAAATTACCGGTATACATGCTTAAACCTTCACATAACCTTGAAGAAATATTCAGTGAGCAAAAAGAAAGATGCGGTGTTGAGTATTTTGATTATTACATGCTGCACAATATTACAAACAACTTCTACAATGGAATCATTCCGCAGTTAAAGTGCTTTGAATTTGCAGAAAAATTAAAGGAAGAAGGCTTTATCAGACATCTCGGAATTTCATTTCATGATGATGCAGAAACTCTTGATAAAATATTAAGTGAGCATCCTTCTATAGAATTTGTTCAGTTACAGATAAATTATCTTGACTGGGACAATGAGGGAATTCAGTCAGGGAAATGTTATGAAGTAGCCAGAAAATACAATAAGGACATTATTGTAATGGAACCTTTAAAAGGAGAACACTTGTAAATATTCCGGAAGATGCCGGCAAAATATTAACCAGCTACAATCCTGATTTGTCACTTGCATCTTGGGGAATTAGGTTTGCAGCCAGTTTGGAAGGTGTTTTAACAGTATTGTCTGGTGTAAGTTCATTGGAGCAGCTGGAAGACAATTTAAGTTATATGAAAGATTTCAATCCATTGACTGAAGATGAATTGAAGGTTATTGGAGATGTAGTTGAACATTAAACATTCAATAGCAATTCCATGTACGGGATGTGATTACTGTTTGGATGCATGCCCTGAAGATATTCCAATTTCAAAGTTCTTTGCTCTTTATAATGATGTTAAACAATCCATTGAACTCCAGTTTTTAAATTATTTCTACTATGATAATTTAGCCAAGAAAAATGCACCTGCATCTTCATGTTTGGAATGTGGTGAATGTGAGGAGAACTGCACTCAGCATATAAAAATCATTGATGAGCTTAAAAGGTCAGGGACTTGCTGGAAGTTGATCTGGAATCTATGTTATGAGAGTAAAATATTTATAACACATGCTATAAATTTTACTATCAGGAGAGTTTTTGCTCTTCTGATTTTTGTTTAAAAAATTTGTTTTGGTAATTAGTCATTCCACCACCCAACCCAGTGACTAATTACTAAAATTCTTTTTAAAAAAATAGGGTAGCTATACAATTACACCACCCAAGTATAGCTACCAATTAATTTAATCTGATTTTTCATAATTATATATAAGATGAACAACTAAATTATAAAGTATATAAATTTTATTTTTTATAAAATGGAGAGGATTTTTCTGACAAAGTATATTATTATAACTGGTGGGGTAGTTAGTTCTATTGGAAAAGGAATTACTTCTGCATCTATGGGTCGTATTTTAAGATCTTATGGTTTAAAAGTAGCGGCTATTAAAATAGATCCTTATTTGAACTGGGATTCCGGAACATTAAACCCTTATCAGCATGGTGAAGTTTTTGTAACTAATGATGGAATGGAAACTGACTTGGATTTAGGTCATTATGAAAGATTTTTAGATGTTGAATTGCCTGGATTGTCCAATATCACTACAGGTAAAGTTTATAAATCTGTTATTTCTAAAGAAAGGGAAGGCAAATTCTTGGGAGCTTGTGTACAGGTTATTCCACATATTACCAATGAAATTAAAGAAATGATCAGGTTAATCTCTGATAATGAGGATTATGATGTTGTTCTAATTGAGTTGGGTGGTACTGTTGGAGATATTGAAAGCCAGCCTTTCCTTGAAGCTTTAAGGCAACTTAGAAATGAAGAAGGCCATGATAATGTCATGTTTGTTCATGTTACATTTATTCCATACTTAAATGCCGCCGGTGAATTCAAAACCAAACCGACACAACATTCTACAAAAGAATTAAGAAGTATGGGTATTAACCCTGATGTTATTGTATGCAGATCTCAGGAACCAATTGACGATGCTTTAGAAGGAAAAATAGCTCATTTCTGTGATGTGGATCAAAAAGCTGTTGTAAACACTCCTGATGCAGGTACTATCTATGAAGTGCCACTGGTTTTAGAAGAAAATAACATTGGTGAATTGATAGTTAACAGGATAGGACTGGATATTAAACCGGATTCCTCAAAACTTGATGACTGGCGTAAAATTGTAGAATCTCTTAAGATTGAAAGTCCTGTTGTAAATATTGGAATTGTCGGTAAATATGTAGAGCTTGAAGATGCATATATCAGTATCAGGGAATCCCTGCAGCATGCAGCAGCTAATGTTGGAGTAAAGCCAACATCATCTACATCAGTTCTGATGTTGATAATTTGGATGAAGAGGTTATGGGCAATCTCCATGGTATTCTCATTCCCGGAGGATTTGGAGAACGCGGATTTGAAGGAAAGCTTGATGCTGTAGATTATGCTATTGAACACAATGTTCCGTTGTTCGGTATCTGTTTGGGAATGCATTCTATTGTAACTCAGTTTGCAAGACGTAACGGATATCCTGAAGCTAACAGTTCAGAATTTGACAGCGAAAATCCTCACCCTGTTATTGACATGATGGAAGAACAGAAAAAAGTTAAAAACATGGGCGGAACTATGCGTTTAGGTTCTTATGACTGTAAGCTTGTTAAAGGAACTAAAACATATGAAGCTTATAATGTGGAAGATATTGCAGAACGTCACAGACACAGATTTGAATTTAACAATGATTACAGGAAAGACCTGGAAGATAAAGGTTTAGTTATTTCAGGAGTTAGTCCTGATGACTTCTTGGTGGAAATTGTTGAATTGCCAAATCATCCATGGGCTGTCGGCTGCCAATTCCATCCGGAATTTAAATCAAGACCGAATAGGCCACATCCATTATTCAAATCATTTTTAGAAGCTATTTATGAGTATTCTAAAAACTGATTCTCTTCATTTTTTTATTTTAAAAACAATTTTACACTCTTATTTTCTAGCTAATTAATATATTTCTTAGTTTATACTAGAATTATGGATTTTAGTATTATATTTTTAGTTCAAATTATAGTTACATCTTTATTTTGTTGTTTGGCTGCAATTTTTGATGTTAAAACAGGAATAATATCCAACAGGTTAAATTTATCTCTGCTTATTTTTGGGCTGATATCTAACCTGTTTTTGTCAGTTCTTTCTGCTAACATTAAATACATTTTATGCTCAATAATTTCAATGTTTGTAACATATATTATAACTTTCCTATTTTGGAAATTAAAAATTTGGGGTGGGGGAGATGTAAAATTACTTACAGCTATTGCCACAGTTATACCATTTGGCATAAATCTTAACTTTTTAAATATTTATCCTCAGCTGTCAGTTTACCCGTTTTCATTTACAGTAATTATAAACAGCATTTTAATAGCATTTCCGTTTCTGCTAATATTTACCGGCTATCTGATATTAAAAAACACAATGTTTAACTCAAATAAGGACATATTATTTTCATTTTTAAATATAAATTCCATATCACTATTTTTAAAGTTAAATCTAAATAAACTGATACTGATTAAAGATTTAAAAGAAGGAATGATAGTCAATGATTATTATTTCAATAATGAAAAAAATAGCTGTTTTAATCAGTGACATCAACGGCAATCTAAAAGTTTACAAAACAAAGAATAATCCTGATTTTAATTATTACTTTAAATCTCAGAGTGCCGGAGGAATAACTGCTCAGGATATGTATCTCTTAAAGATTATGAATGCTCAAAAATCATATCCAACAGCATTTCAGTAAAAATAGGATTTCCGTTTGCACCTGCAATATTTGCAGGATTCTTGATATCTGTTATTTATGGTGATTTGATGCTGCTGTTTATAAAAAAGTTCTTTCTGGTGATGTAGAATGCTTAAAGAAAATAACGGTCAAATTGCAGTTGAATATTTGTTTATATTTACAATAGCCTTAATTATTCTGACTATATTCACTCTGCCTTTAGCCAGTCTGGCAATTGATAAAACAACAGATGTTTCCGATGCTGTAAATGTCAAATCCCAGATGTATAAAATAGCCGTCGGAATCAATCAGGTATATGGTGAAGGTCATGGCGCAAGGCAGACTGTTAATCTGGAGATGGATCAAAGCATTAATGTCAATATCTACAAAAAACATCTCTCAGTCAGTGTAAAATTCAATGACGGGTCATCTAAGCTGATTAGAGTAAATCATGATGCAGATGATGTCAGCGGTGTTCTGAATTTAAATAAAGGCAGAAATACACTTGTTATTGAATGGCCTGAGGATAGTGAAAATATATTTATCTCTAAAAAGTAAATTATAATGTAATGTGTGAGGTTAATTTATGAGCAGTCTAGACAATGCTAAACTTAAAGAATTAATGAAAATCGAACCTGAATCTATGAGCAAAGAAGAATATGAAAGTTTCGTATCTGAATTTAAAAATGCACAGCTTTTACTTCCGGTTGAAATATATTCTAAAACTCAAAGTGATGAAATAAATGAACCTCTTAGCTTTAAACCTGTTACAATTGAAGAAAATGGATGTAAATGCATTCCATTATTTACAGACAATGAAGAATTAAAAAAAGACAATCCTCCAGTTTCTGTAATAGCTATTTTTATGAAAGACTTGAAGGATATGCTTGAAGATTCATCAGAAATTGATGAAATTATGATAAATCCCTCAAGTAAGGATACTGTTTGCATAGATCTTGATTCCTTTTTTGACTTGTTTGAAGTAAGAAATAATCCTAATGACTGGATTTTTGAAAAAGCCATGCCTTTAAATCAGGAAATTAGGGTTTATTATCGTGAATTGGAACCTTTTATGAAAAAACAAGCTGTTGATGGTGTTTATTCATCTCCAGATCCACTTAAAGCCAGTGTAAATATGCATTTTGATGACAATATTCCTTATTTGAATGTTTTAATACTTCCAAAAGACACCAGAACTGTTTATTTAGGTGGTATGATGGATCCTGAAATGAGTTGCGATATTCTTCTTGCTCCTGAAACGGAATTTGAATTTGTAAGTCAGGAAGATGAACATACAATGATTTGGAAGTGTGTTAATCAGAAATTTTATGATTGATTAATTTTCATTTATTCTTCTTTTTTCAATGGGAAATAATCCATTAATCTATCCAAAACTTATTTAAATTACTTGTTATCTTAAATAGTAATATTATTTAATTGGCGCGTGAATTTATGGATATTTTAATTGCTATTGTATATGTTATTTTATTCATTATATTGATGGTATTTGTTTTTTTCTATAGGTATGTTAAAGCCATTTATGCCTAAAAAAAGAAATAGCACTTGTTCTTGTTGTAGCTTTTCTTATAGGGTCTATTGGTGGTGCCTTTTTCCTGGAGCCTTTGTATGAGGAGGTCCCGGCATTTGTCGGTGAACTTGAAAAGAATGTTCCCGGAAATGAAGAAACATTATATTTGGATTTGTCTTCCGCCACAGATGTAGGTGAATTGGAACAGAATTTATCTAAAATCGATGGTTTTAAATCATTTAATGAAACTGGAGTAACGTTTTTCCTATGGAGTTTTAATGATAAGGAATTGGCTTATTTTAATAGTGTAATAGGCAATATTGATTCTCATTATGCAGATTATACAGTTGAACCTTCAGGCAGAATTAATATTACTTTGGAACCGGGTTACACATCCAGTTCTGCATTGCAGTCATTTTCTGATTGGTATAAATTAGTTTATGGTGATTCTATTGCTTATGCTCAGATACATGCTAAATTGGTTGTATCATCTGCCTCTTTAGGTGAATTTGAAGATGCTCTATTGGAAAGAGGAATTGTTGCAACTCATATTGAAGGACCAACTCAAAATGTTGTTAATCAAACCAATCAGTCTATGATATCTGACAACGAATTCATACTGGTTTCCGGAGTTGTTGGTGTAATTGTTTCTGTTGTTGGAATTTACTTCGATGCAGTTGTTGTTAGTTATAGAAAATTCAAAAAGTTCCTTAATAAAAAGGTTAAAAGGTAGTATTTGATGAAGGTAGCTGTTTTATTTTCTGGAGGAAAAGACAGTACTATGGCATTATATAATGCTTTAGAAACAGGAGAAGATGTTAAATATCTTCTTTCTATGAAATCTGTTAATGATGAATCTTACATGTTTCATGTTCCGAATATTCATATAACTGATTTGCTTGCAGAAGCATTAAATATTCCAATCATTACTGCACAGACTCAGGGCATTAAAGAAGAGAACTTGAAGATTTAAAAATGGCTTTTATAAAACTTAAAGATTTAGGTGTTGAAGCCATATATACCGGTGCACTTTATTCAGTTTATCAAAAATCAAGGATTGAAAAATTAGGTGATGAAGTTGGACTGGAAATCATATCTCCTTACTGGCATGTAGATGAACTTGAATATATGAAAGAGATTGTTTCCTTAGGTTTTGAAGTTATAATATGTGGTGTTTTTTGCTTATGGTTTGGATGAATCATGGCTGGGCAGAAAAATCGATGATAAAGCTATTGATGAACTGGTTGAAATCAACAAAAAAGTTGGTATTAATTTAGCTTTTGAAGGTGGAGAAGCAGAAACACTAGCTGTTGACGGCCCAATTTTCAAAAAAAAGAATCAATATTTTAAAAGATAAAAAAACATGGCATTTGGATAGTGGTTTGTATATTATTGAAGAAGCAGAATTGGAAGATAAATGAATTTAGAGGGTGGTGTTTTCTTTTAAAAAATTCATTTATTTCTTTTTCATAGCTTTCCAAATCCTTTTCATTAATAATGATTTTATCTGATAATGAGATTACAGTTCCAATACCAAAATCCAATTCCATCTGGTCTCTTTTCAGGAAGTCTTCGTAATTTTCAGAGTCATCTTCTCTGTTTCTTTGCTGCAATCTTTTAAAGCGTATTGCAGGATTTGCAAAAATGGAAAGAATTATAAAATCATCAAAGTTTTCTTTAAACATATTTACTTCAAAAGGACTTCTGATTCCTTCTACGATGATTGTTGTAGCTAATTTGTCTTCAATCATCTTTTTTGATTTTTTCAATAGTTAGCTTGGCTACAATATATTTTCCGTGTTCTTTTCTAAGGTTAGTTGCAGTTTCTTTTGAGCTTTCTCCTCTTTTTTTAGCTTCTTCACGTATTATGTCTCCCATACTTACAACTGCTGCTCCTTTCTTAGCTGCAATTTCAGAAACTAAACTTTTTCCAGATCCAGGCAGTCCTGATATTCCCATTACTTCCATTTTATATTCCTCGTTTTATTTATTTTTAAATAGTTTCAGTGCTTCTTTAAGGTTTTTTCTGTTGTCAAAGTCGTTTATCATATTTATTAAAAGTTGTTTGTCCTGAGTTTTCAGGTCTTTAGCAATTTCTGTCATAAATGGAAATGCACGTACAACATTATCTACAATTGAAATGTCTGAAGTTTGTGAAGTTCTGGATAAAGGATTTAAATCAATTGTGATTGTTTTTTTTGCCTGTTTTACTTAGAATTTCTGCTCTGTCTCCATCTTCTAAAGGTACAAGAACGGTGTCTGCTGAATAGATACCTGTTTTGCTGGCTGATGCCCTTTCATTTTTAATGCTTTTCAGGTATTTGATGTCATCGTCTTTTGTTCCAAGTATCTGGCTGTATCCATGTTTCTTGTAGAGTTCGGTTATTTTTTCTACTCTTTCATCAGTTCTGTAAAATAAATTGATTTCTATTTTGGCATTTACGGTTTTTGCAAATTGAATTACTTCATCAATAGCTAAAGCTGTTGTATTTCCATTTACTGATATAACCGGATTTTCAGATAATAATATGGTAGCTACTGCTGCATACATTGCTCTTTTAGCAGGAAATGTTGTTTTTTCACCAAGAAGGTAGTCAAATGCTTCTCCTCTGCCGTGTGCAATCATTGCAGATTCTGCTAAATATCCTTCTTTTGGGCTTTAACTATTTTGTCTCTTAAAACTAATGATTCATAACGTGGATGTGATTTAGGTATCATATTCAAACCTCTTTATTTTAAATCTATTTCCATTTGTGCTAGATAGCCAAGTAAGGTAGTTGTAATAAGAGTTAATATAATCATAGAAATTACATGAATTGGATAATCATCAATCAGGATATTTGTTTTCTTGCGAATTACAAAAAATACAAAATCACAAATAACATCCATCAAAATAAATATTATTCCAATTTTAAATCCTTCAATAACTTCATTTTCATTGATGTCTCTGATGTAGAGGATTCCAAAAAACCAGTTACTGTGATAATAGCTATTGGAGCAACAATATTGATGTATGGAATGTTGTCGGTTATCAATGGGCTAAATATTACTGTAATTAGATATACAAAAACCATATTAAAATTCCATAGATTATACCTAATTTTAGCTTCATTATTGCAACCTTAATATTTTATATATTGACTAATTTTAATATTAGTTTTAAAATATTATTATAGTTTTCTAAAGAATTTTTTTTTTTTAAAAATAGTATTTTGGGATTATAAGGCAAGCATTTGAGAGTTTTATCCTTGCCTTATAATGTGTTTGTTTTTACAAGTTTTTTAGAGAAATGAATTTTAAAATTGGCTGTTTTTTTATCTATCTCTGACTACTAATAATTGCTGAGTTTATTAGTAGTCAATTTACTATTGTATCAATCTACTATATAAACTTATTTATATTTTATTAAAATTCAATTATACTTTAATTAATAATATATACAATAAATGACTAAATTAATGTAAATGACACAAAGAGAAGAACACGAAAGGTATTTGTTGGAAGCGATATTGTCAGATTCAATATCTTCAGATAATCCTTCTGAAAAAGCTAAAGAAAAAGCTAGGAAAAATTCACCATCTTATTTTAAGGCATTGGAAGAAAATCTTCTGGTTAAATATGAAAATAAAAAGCTGTCAGATATTAGTGGAAGTAAAATAATTGATACTGATGCAGGTGAAACATTATGTATAACTGAAAGTGAAAAAATAAACTTCAAATTAGCTGAAAATAATTTTAAACAACAAATGAACCACAACCTTAAACTGCTTCCGAAAATAGGCATTAAAACAGAACAGAACCTTAAAAATGCAGGATACGACACCATTGAATCACTTACTGCTCATGACAGATACGGATTATATGCTGACAGATTCATGGCCAGTATTGATGAGATGTCATTTAGGGATGTTTTAAGACTGCTGAACAAAAACAAGTACGGCAAAAAGTGCAGGGACAATCTAATAAAGTGTGCAAGTATTCCTGATGCGGAAAACTTTAAATTTATGGATATCGAAACATTGGGTTTATCAAATGTTCCGGTTATTCTGATTGGTGTAGCTGAAATCAAAAACAACAAAATAACCTCTTCACAATATTTCTTAAGAGACATTTATGAGAACCTGCAGTTTTGGAAGCTTATCTGTCTCATTTGGATGATGATTCTATTCATGTAACCTTCAACGGATCAATGTTTGATGTTCCCTTTATTAAAAATAGGTGCAGCTATTACAGAATGAATCCTCAGCTGGATTTGCCTCATCTTGATTTATTGTATTTTGCAAGAAATCTGTGGAAAAATACTCTGCCTAACTGTCAACTTCAAACAATTGAAAAAGAAATCTTTGGAATTGAAAGAAAAGATGACGTTCCAGGCCAGTACATTCCGGGATATTATCAAACATACTTGACTGAAAGGAATATAGGGCCGATAGTTCCAATTATAGAACACAACAGACAGGATATTGTTTCCCTGGCCAGCTTTTTTGATGAAAATGTATGATATAGTAAATGAAAGCTGATGATTTTTACAGGATATGTTTATAAAATAAACTATTTTTATTATAAAATATAATAATTATCAAATGAGAATTACAATGGGATTTTTTGATAGATTTAAAAAAGAACAAAAACGCCAATAAAAAAAAGGTAAAAAGGGTTGAAAGAAAAAGAAAAGCAATTGATAAACAGCCGGACATTGAAGAATCCCAGTTAGCTTTAAGAGAAATAGCTGTTAACAGTAAAAACAGACATGAAAGAGCACAGGCTACAGATTCAATTACAAATCAGTATGTAGCATTGGATATAGCTAAACATGTAACTGACAGAGCTATAAGATTAATAGCTGCAAATAAAATTCAGGATGAAGACCTTTTATGGGATGCAGCTGAAAATGCCGAGTTTTATGATGTCAGAAGCTTCGCTTATGAAAGATTAGGTGAAAACAATAAGTCAATAGCTGAAATTGTTATTAATCAAAAGAAAAAAACCAGCATGTAACTGAAATCTTTGAAAAAATAGAGGATGAAGAAACCTTAAAGGATATAGCTGTCAGTGCCGTTGACAGGAAATTCAGAAAATTGGCACTGGAAAAAATTGACACTCAGGAAATACTGGAAAGCATTGCATTTGAGGCTAAGGATAATGAAATTAGAAAAATGGCAGTCAATAAAGGCAACTTTTATAATGAGGATGTACTTCAGAAGGTAGCTGTTGAAGATAGGGATGACGGTGTGCGAATAGCTGCTGTAAATAAAATCAATGATGAATCCAAACTGGTTGAAATAGCTAAAAATGAGGAAAATACAAAAGTGAGAAATGTTCTTTTAAGTAAAATTGTAAATCCTGAATTGCTGGAAGAAATTGCACTTACTTCCCAGACTGCAGATATTCGTCTGGACTTGGTAAAAAGGTTGGATAATGAGGATTTGCTTGAAAAAATAGCTTTGGAGGATAATGACACTGTTGTTAGAACAGAAGCTATTAAAAAACTTGATAATGAAGAGATTTTAACTAAAATAGCTAAAACTGAAGCAGACCGCTTAGCTCGCCAGAGTGCCGTTAAAAAACTTACTTCTCAGGAAACACTGGTTGCTGTAGCTCTTGAAGATGAAGATCAGTTTGTAAGAGAACATGCAATCAACAATCCCAGTTTGAGTGATGAAGAATGCTTTGTTGAAATAGCTATAAACACTCCTTTTAAAGAGACTGCTGATGAAGCTATTGAACATATTGAGAATGAATCTTCATTTATTCAGATTTTACACAATGCCAAACTGGAAGAAGTTAGAAAAGAGACTTTATCTCATATTGATGATATCAAAGTATTAATTGAAATAATTAAAGAAAATGAAGATGCTGAATTTTCTCTAAAAGCTTTGAATAAAATAGATGATGAGGATATTTTACTTAAAGTTTATGAAGCCAATATTTCAGAAGAGCTGTCTGTAAGAGCTGTTTCTAAAGTAAAAACACAAAAGCCTTTAATTGAATTGATTAAAAATGAACCTTCCTGGAGAATTCGTGAAGCGGCTGTTAAAAATATTTCAAATAAGAAAGTTTTAAAAGAAGTTGCTGCAAGTGATGAAAACGAATATGTAAGAAGCGTTGCAAAAAACAGAATTTAAAAAAGAAAATAGCATGGCTATTTTCTATAAATAAAATTCACTTTCTTTTCTTTGGTTGAAGTTAGTTAGGAATCTTTCTTTCATTCCTTCAAATAAGTCTCCGGTAAAGTATCTTGCATCTTCAGGGCATGTATATATGCAGGCAGTACATGCGCTGCAAAGATCAGCATCTGTTTGTCCAGGGTCCATATCAGGAATAGCTTCTTCAGGACAAGATGAAACACACTCATAGCAGTATGTACATAATGATTCGTCACAGATTGGAGCTAATGGAACTTTTTTATATTCGCAGTACGGTTTATTGCCCGGAACTTCAATGTCTTCAAATTCTTCAGAATCTAATTTTTCCCTGCATTTTTCTACAAATTCATTAAGATTTTCCAAATCTTTTTCATCTGGTCTGCCTGCTGCAACATCTGTTACTATTGAGTGCTGGCTGACTGTTGCACCGGTTCCTACGATGGTAAATCCGTTTTCTTTTAATATGTCGTTTAACTCAATGAGTGCATCTCCGATATTTATGTTTCCGTAGTTTACGACAGCTATTGCAGGGATATTTTCTCCTTTAAAGTTCATTAATTTTGTACTGGCTGTTTTCGGAAGTCTTCCTGCAAAAATAGGCATTCCTACAATTACTAATGTGTCATCATCAAACTCTTTTGGAGAATTTCCACCAGCTACATTTAATAAGTCGTATTCTTCCTGTGTGCCTTCAAATTTATTGGCTATTTCATCTACTATTTTCCTTGTTGTACTTGATGGGCTAAAATAGATTTTAGCAATTTTTGTAAATGTTTTCATACTCTCACCTTTGTTTTATTAGTTAATTATTATGTATATTTAAGTGTTGTTTAAATATTTTTTAATATTTTTTATTGCAATTGTATTTTTGTATAGTTTTATTTGGAATAAATTAGATTATCTAAACAAATTTTTGTTTTATTTTGTTTTTAAAGGGATTTGTTTAGTTTGATAAAAAACTTTAAATGATATTACATCACATATATTATATTAATATGATTATGTTAGCATAAGAGGTGAAAAATATGAGTAACAAGAAAACAGCTATGGTGGGAACACCTTGCCAAATATTAGCAGCTACAAAAATTAACAGATACGAAGAAAAAACCGGCGGTTCTCCTATTGATGTTAAAATAGGTTTGTTTTGTATGGAAAACTTCTCATACCAATATCTTAAAAGATATTTGAAAAGTCGCGATATTGAATTGTTTGAAGTTAAGGAATTTAGAATAGAAAAAGGACAATTTGTTGCATATCTGATAGATGGTAATGTATTTAGAATACCGATAGCTGAAACTGAACCTTTTACTCGTAAAAATTGCCATATTTGTACTGATTATACTTCTGATGTTTCAGACATTTCTGTTGGATCTGTCGGTTCTCCGAAATATCACTCAACAGTTATTGTAAGAAGCCAAAAAGGTAAGCAGATAATTGATGCATGTATAGCTGAAGGATATATTGAAGCTGAAGCGATTTCCAGAAAAGGTCAGGATTTGCTGGAAAAAATAGCTAATCAAAAAATCAGCAAAAATACAAGAATCTATAAGAAAAGAGAAGCTATTGGAAGACCTGTTTTATCAAAAAGACAAATATCCGAAGAAGAATTCTATGATGAATGTGGCAAATGTCAGTTTGACAACCTGCAAAATGATGTAATCAGTGTAGGGTCATGTGTTTTATGCGGGGCCTGCGAATATGTCTGTCCGATTGATGCTATTCAGATAAACAACAGAAAACCTGTATCAGTAAAAAGAATGTGAAGAAGACTGTCATGCATGTTACTTTGCATGTCCTAGAACATTTATCAGTGATGCAATATATCCTGAAGGAATTGATGAACAGCCATTAGGTGAATACCTTGAAATTTACTCTGTAAAAGCAGATTCAATTATGGGACAAGACGGTGGTGTAGTATCAGCTATTTTAGTATATCTTCTTGAAAACAATATTGTTGATGAAGTTTCTGTTGTCGGTGAAGATAAGGATGCGCCTTGGAGACCGGAATCTTATCTTACATCTAAAATCCAGGATGTTATTAAAGCTGCTGGAACTAAATACAGTACTACAACAATTGGATTTAAAGCATTAACAAATAAGAAGTAAATCTTCTTGTTTTTACTTATTTTGTCACTTTCAAAAACTTGTGTGATTTGAATTTTCACTAGTTTTTGAGTCACGAATTTTTTTCGTTTTATTTTTTCTTTATTTTTAATTTAAAAGCAGTAAAATTAATATATTAAGTGGAGCTAATATATTAATATGTCTAGTATCAAAATAAAAAAAGCTCCATATGAATTTATGGAGTCAAAACAATTTAAACTTTTCGATTTTGTTCCTGAGTTTTCTGAATTCCGTCAATTTGATGATCTTTCTCGATTTGGTTGCGAAAATATTGAGAATAATCTTATCAGATTGGAAAAAAAGAGTAAAATACATTTTGAGAATAGAGTTGCAATTTGTCCATCTTGTAAATCACATAATGCTGTTAAAAATGGTACTTATGAACGTAAACTTATTTTTTTAAGAATTGGAGAACAAATTTGCACTATTCAAAAATATAAGTGCATAAAATGCGGTAAAGTCTTTTATACTGATTTATTATCTCTTGTTTATTCTAATTCAAATATTACATTGCCTGTTATTGAATGTATTGAGAATTTATATCAAATTTATGGAGCAGGGCTCCATAAAATACGATTTGATTTAAAACAACAACATAACATCGAAATATCACATCAAAGCATTGAAAACATCTTATTAAACTCTAATTATCAATTTAACTATGATAATTGGACTTATTCTGGATATTACTTATTTGATACTTTGGGTTAAAATTAATGGTGAATGGAACTATATTTTAGCCTTATTCGACGTTAAATTGAATACTCTCGTTTCCGTCAAATTGGTCGAATCAGAAGATTCTAAGACCATTTATCAATTTTTAAACGAATCCCTAAGAAATCAGAAAAAAATATCAATAGGCACAGACTTAAAACACGAATATCGTGAAGTCATCGATAAATTAAAAGTAAAACACCATTTCTGCAAATTTCACGTGAAACAAGCAGTAAACAAAAAGATTTAAAGATTACTTTGACAAAAATCCATTATCTGAAGACGAAAAAGACATATTAAATTGTTTAAAACAGGACATTTATAAAATATTGGATGCAAAAGACTTAAATACTGCTAAAGAACTTAGAAACGAATTAATAAACAAAAAATATACAAAAAACAAGTTCACAAACAAAATTCTTTGGAAATTCATCATTCCTTACTTCAAAAAATTAACGACACACCTGGAAAACACGAACATCTCATCAACAAACAATAAAATCGAAAATATCTTCCAAAAAGTATTCCCAAAACACATAAAAAGAACAATGAAAATAGAACAAGGACTTCTAGCCAGATTCATGCTAAAACTAAATTATTGGAATTTAAACAATGAAAAAGAAAAAAATCACACAAGTTTTTGAAAGAGCCCTTATTTTTTAAACTATTTATAATATAAAAAATACATTTATTTAATGGTGATATGATGGAATTAATGAAAGAGCTATCTTTAACTCCAGGTGTTTCTGGATCTGAAGAAAAAATAGCAAACATTATTAAAAGAGAATTAAAAGATGTCGCTGATTCTATTGAAGAAGACAGTATGGGTAATGTAATAGCAACTAAAAAAGGTGAGAAAAAAAGCACCTACTGTAATGTTAGCTTCCCATATGGATGAAATCGGATTGATGGTCAGATATATTGATGAAAAAGGATATGTCAAATTCTCAACAATTGGTGGAATTAATGACCAAATGTTAATGAATCAGTCTGTAATTATTCACAGCAGCATTGGAGAAGATGTTCCGGGGTTATTGGCTCAAAACCACCTCATGTTACAAAACCTGAAGAAAGAAACAAAGTTGTAAAAGCAGACGACATGTTTATTGATATCGGCGCAAAAGACCAGGAAGATGCAGAAAAAATGATTCGTATTGGAGACAAAATAAGTTTCAGAGCTTGGTTTGAAGAATATCCAAACGATTTGATTATGGGTAAAGCATTAGATAATCGTGTTGGCTGTTATGTAATGATGGAAGTTTTAAAAAGAGTAAATACAAGAGCTACTGTTTACGGTGTAGGTACTGTACAGGAAGAAGTAGGTCTTAAAGGAGCAAAAAACTTCTGCATTTAAATTAAATCCAGACATGGCTATTGCATTAGATGTTACCTTATCTGGTGACCATCCGGGAATTAAACCTGAAGAGGCACCAGTAGTAATGGGTAAAGGTCCGGCTATAATTTTAGCTGATGCAAGCGGACGCGGAATCCTTACTCAGCAGTCAATTAAAGACTTGCTTATTAAAGCAGGTGATGAAAATGAAATTGATTACCAGCTTGAAGTAAGTGACGGCGGAACAACTGACGGTACAGCTATTCACTTAACAAGGGAAGGAATTCCAACTGGAGTTTTATCAGTTCCAACCAGATATATACACACTACTGTAAGTGTTTGCAGTATGAAAGATGTTGAATCAACTATTCAATTAATTACAGAAGCTATAAACTCTTTATAGCTTTTTTTAATTTTTTTTGGAGATTATGAAAAAATGTTTAGAACTACTGTCACACCAAAATTTGGAGATCTTGATGGGTTAAGGCATATTAACAATAATACATTAGGGGATTGGTTTGAAACAGGAAGAAATGAATTGTTCAGAATTTTTACCCCTGATTTAAAAGTTGATTATGAACACTGGAAATTAATTTTAGTTCATAATGATTATGATTACTTAAAACAAATTTTTTTAGGTCAGGATGTTGAAATAAGAACTCATATTTTAAAAATAGGAAATAGTTCCTTTACGTTAGGTCAGGAAGCATGGCAGGACGGTCAGTTAAAAGTTAAAGGAACATGTGTTCTTGTTCATTTTGATTTCATGGAACAGAAATCAGTTCCAATACCTGATAATATCAGATTACAGCTTGAAGAACACTTAATTCCTGCAGATGAATTTGGAAAAGAATAATTATTTAAATCTGTCATCAGATTTTTGAGATTTAGCCTTTTTATGGTTACTCTCAAACCAACCTATTTTTAACTCGTCAATTGTATCTTCATATAATTGGGGAACATAAGGCTTAATGTCCAGTAATGGTGTGCCGTCTAGAACATCAATATTTGAGATGTATATGGTATTTTCCTCGATTTTATCTAATTTTACTACAGAAGAACCTATGCGGTTTGGTCTTTTTGGAGATCTTGTTGCGAAAACTCCGTGTGTGTTGTTGTCCATAAAAGGTTTTACTTCTAACAGGTATCCTTCAACTTTATGAAGTAAGTAAAGCAAATGAATGTGGGAGAAATCTTCTAAATCCTTTAAACCTGCAGCATATTTTTCATCAAGTACTATTTTTCCTTCAACGCCTTTTGCACCTGTTGGTTGTATTGGCATACCTTCAATATCTTTAAACTCGGTATGTATAGTTCCGATAGATTCTAGTTCGATTTTCATATTTTTTAATTTAAATTTTAATTGTATTTAAAACAATCGAATATTTGATATAAAATATATTGGGAATAGTAGGTTCTTCTATAACGTTGGTGGTAGGTGGTGGATTTTGATTAAAAAAATAAGTTAGTAGGTAATTATTCTTTACCTACAATAATTTCAGTTGATTTGATGATAGCTGTTGCATCATCTCCTTCTTTTAAACCGAGCTTTTCAACGGATTCTTTGGTAATTAAAGCTGTAATTTCACCAGGTTCTTCAACTTGGATTTTAACACTAGCCATAACTCCACCAGTTTTAATGTCAGTTATTTTTCCATTCATTTTATTTCTAGCACTAATTTCCATTTTAAAAACTACTTAGAATATTTTTAATAATATATCAGTATCGAATTGCATATAAATCTTTCGTTTTATGGAATATTAAAGGTTTTTGTATCGATTACATATTTTTTTTACATATCGCTATTTGAAATATTGATATAAATAAAAATTTAAAAACTTTAAAAAATGAATTTAATTATATGAAAATACTTGAGTTAAAATAGCTGTTGCATCATATCCAAAGACTGTCTGAAGTGCGAAAAATAGGAAAATCAGTGCCAGAACAACAAAAATAAACTTAAAGTTCTTTACTATCAAGTAAATAACTAAAAACAGGATTATTAATTTAAGAAAAAAAAGTAGAGGTATAAAAATCAACCTCCTGCCAATATGGTTTTAGTTCCATTATCTGAAATTTCTTCTTTTTAAACTCAACATCATATTTTACTTTTTCAATTACTTCTCTTAGTGCATCAAGTGACTCTCCCCTGTGTCCACCTAATACTGCAACTAAAAACAGACTGTCTCCAGTGTAAAATTCTCCGATATAATGTATTACAGATATTTCAAAAACATTAAATTTGATTTTTGCATCTTCAATAATATTTTCAATGTCTTTTAAGGTTTTTTCTTTATCTGGAGTAGTTAATATGAGCTTTTCAAGGTTCATATTTTCTTCCTTTCCACGGACAATACCTTCAAAAGTAAAGATAGCTCCGGAATAATCCACCTTGTTGGATTTTTTTAAGTCTGCTATTAAATCAGCCATTGTTACTTTATCTTCTTTTGCTTCAATAACTCTAACAACCATTTTTTAATCTCCAATTTCACTTATTTCTTTTATAGCTAAATTTTTTAATCTTTCAACACCATTTATTTCTTCTATAATATCTATTGTAGCTTGCGGAACAAGTTCCTGCCAGTTTTCATCTTCAAGCATTCTTCTTCTAATTTCTGTTCCTGACAGGTTCATTCTGTCATAAAGGGGATTTTTAACTTCAAATCCTTCTTCATAAAACAACTGTTTTACTAATGAATTTCCGGAATAAACAACAGAAAACGGAGGTGTCATCATTTTAACATGAGCAACCCATATTGCATTGAAATTAATATCTTCCATAGGTATGATGTAATAGCTACCGGGGTCTATGTTATTTTCAATTAGGGCCTGGGTTAACATCACTACACGTTCTCCTGCAGTAAATGGATCTTTTAACTCATGACTTTTTTGAGCACTGCCGATTCCTATTACAATTTCATCCACTTCTTCTAACGTTTTTTAATGACTTCAATATGGCCATTATGGACTGGCTGCATTCTACCAATTAATATTCCACGAATTTTTTCCATATTAATCACTTTTTCAAATTGTCTAGTGTGTAAATTAATTTTTCTGCAGTATCATGCTTTTCTTGTATGGAATTTGTAATACATGTTTCCATTAATAAGGTGTTTATTCCCTGAGCAGCTATTGGCTCTGTAACTTTATGGGGGCTTGTACCTTCTGTAAAGTTAAAATTTTCAATACCTAAATTATCCGCTATTATTTGGACATATCCATTTGTTTTTGCACTATTGTTTGATATTGAGTAAATAAAATTGGAATATTCATACTTCGGATCAATTTCATGAACATCAATTACAACAAATGGATTGTCTGCTTTTATATTAGGGACAATAAAGTCATGTGCCAGATTTTCACCTGCAGGTCTTGTGTCGTCACGTGAAGTTAAATTATCATTTGTAACAACATAGTAAATTACGAATTTTTTAGTTAAGTTATTGGTTCCGTTTTCTCCTGTAATATTGGCAATCGTTTTATTTACTTCTTCGTGGATTTCATGTTCTCTAGGATGAACTCCAAGGATTACCCCGACAGTATCATTGGAAGAATTGTTCCCGGCTATAATTTTATAAACAGTCCCGTTTTCATTACTTCCAACAGTTGTCATATTATAGCAGTTTTCACTATCACTCTTCTTTTCAGGGTGACTGATAACAATTGCAGTGTTTATCAGCACAACACCTATTAGAATGATTAGAATTAATTCGTACTTTGCTTTTTTATTCATAATTAACAACTTAAAATTATTTGTTCAGTTATTTATTTTATTTTTAGTATAATAAAAGTTTTTGTAAAATTATATAAAACAGGTTGATTAATAATTAAAGTATAGTAAACTTGATTAATGGAGTTTTCATAATGGAAAAAAGAATATGATAATAATAGCTGCAGTTGTTATTTTAGCTGTTGTAGTTGTTTCAGGTTTTATTTTTTATTTCTGGTAGCTCTGATGATTCATCCAAAGAATCAACCTCATTTTCTTCTCCTTTTATGGCAGGTAGTTTTGTAGGTAATGTTTCTTTGGAAAATGATTCTCTGGAGTATGTTCATTCTTATAAAGATAAGGCTCATGATATAGAATATAATATTACTACAATGGACAATGCATCTGCATTAATGGAAATTTATGAATTCCAGGGTATTGAAGGTCCTGAAAAAAGAACTTTCAATGGTCAGGAATGGAATATTTATTTTGGTGAAGCTGTTCCCAATAATGGAGATAATAATAATTCTACTGACTCTAAAAGTACAATGGGAATTATCGTCTGTGAAGTTCAAAAAGAAAACCAGGGTTATGTAATCAATATAATCTTTGGAAATAATTCAGATGTTAACTTTACTAAAAACACTTATGGTGATTCATATATTAATTATGTAGAACCGTTGCTTAAAACTATTAGTTTAAAAGAAAGTAAGGATGTTCCATCTGTAGCTGAACAGTTTGGTTTGTCTCAGGATGAATTTAACCATCAAATTGATTTGATACGTCAATATGAAGCAGGAAATACTTCTGTATTGGAAGGCAGTGTTTAAATGAAAGTTACAGTTTTTCATGCAAATGAATGTGATAGAAAGAAGTGCACTTCTATCAAAATGGAAAAATTAGGTAAATGTAAATTGGTATATAATATTAATAAAATACCTAGTGGAGCTGTTGTGTTAAACCCGTTTGCCCAAAAAGCTGTTTCATATGAGGATTACAGATATGTTCACAGAAGGGGAGTTGTAGGGCTTGACTGTTCCTGGAACGAAGTGTCAAGTTCTAAAAAATTCTTCTCTTTATCCAAGTATCACAGATCCCTTCCCTTTTTAATAGCCACCAATCCTGTTAATTACGGAAAGCCATGTATTTTATCTACAGTTGAAGCTGTTTCAGCTACTTTATATATCACCCGTTTTAAAGATGAGGCAAAAGATATTCTGGATGGTTTTAAATGGGGTCATACGTTTTTGGAATTAAATCATGATCTTTTAGAAGCTTACAGTGAAGCTGATACTAGTAAGGATGTTGTCAGGGTTCAGAATGAATTTTTAGAATCTAAAGAATAATTTTTGGATTCTTTCTTTTTTTATTATTTATTTAGGTGTAAAATCGCTTTATTCTTACTGATTATTTCCATATTCATGATTTGATTTTTGTTATTGCTGTTGTAGGTTTGATTTTATATGGGAGTTATAAATTCCGGATATAAAAAGGGTTTTAACTAAACATTTAAATACTATTAAAACAAAATAATTTATTAATAGTTATGATAATTAAAATTCTTATTTTGTTTCATAACATATTTTCTTTAATTAAAATTACGTTTTTCATGATTATAAGGAGGAGTTATCAATGGCAAGATTTGAAGAAGCAGAAAACAGAATGTTTAATGTTAAAATCTGTTTAAAATGTAATGCTCGTAACCCTGCTGCTGCAACCACTTGTAGAAAATGTGGTTACACAGGTTTAAGGTTCAAAGCAAAAGAACCAAGAGGATAATCTTATTCTCTTTACTTCAATTTCTTTTTTTATAAAATTTATTTCAGTACTTTTTAATAAGCTATTTTATTATTTTAATTTGATTTTTAATCTGTTTTCATTGTTTTTACATTAAATTTAAGAGTTCTATAAACATTAATTTAATATAATATTGTTTACACAAATAACTGTATTAAGATATTTATATAGGGATTTTTTATGGAAATGGTCGAAGAACATATTAAAGGTATATTAAAAAATAGGAAAATTCATTTTACTTTAATTGATCCTGATGAACAAACACCACAGGAAGCTTTAGAAATAGCTGAAGAAGCTATTCTTGGTGGAACTGACGGAATTATGATTGGAGGGTCAACCGTTAATAATGATGAAGTTGATGAAACTTGTAAAATATTATCTGAGAATATAGAAGTTCCAATTATTTTATTCCCTGGAAATATTAATAGTGTAAGTAAATATGCAGATGCAATTTTCTTTATGAGCTATTTAAATTCTACCAATCCTTATTGGATTTATGGTGCTCAGGCATTAGCTGCACCAATTGTAAGGCAAGCTGGAATTGAAGTTTTACCAATGGGCTATATGGTTGTTCAGCCTGGAGGAACTGTTGGATGGGTGGGAGATGCCAAATTAGTACCTAGAAACAAACCAAAAATACCTGCAGCTTATGCGATGTCTGCTGAACTTTTAGGAATGAGATTTTTCTACATTGAAGCAGGTTCCGGAGCAGATAAACCGATTCCACCAGAAATGGTAGGATATACTAAAAAAGCTACTGAAGATATGATAATTATTGTTGGTGGAGGTATCCGTGATGGTGAAGCTGCATATACAGCAGCAAAAGCTGGCGGGGATATAATTGTTACCGGAACAGTTGTAGAAGAAACCAATGATGTTAGGGGTAAAATTGAAGAAATTACAGCAGCTATTAGAAAAGTTTCAATAGAATAGTTTTCAAATACTCTTAGCTAATTTTTTTTTATTATTTAACTAACTTATTTTTTATTAGAGATTATGTTAAATTCATTGTATATTAAAGCAGCCAGTAAAAGGGGATCCATTAAGGAAATCATACCTGAACTTGAAGGAAATTCCATTGTTTCAGATAACTGGAGCGAAAAAAAAATATTACAAGTAGTGATGATGAGTTTTCAATAGGTGCAGGTGACGGCAGTTTCAATAAAAAAAGAAATTTTTAGGATTCAACTTTTATGCAGTAGCTGCAGAATCATTAATTTTTGACGGACAGCTTAAAACAATTGAGCAAAGCGACATTGACAGATTTCCGTATTTGTCATATTTGGATGAATTTTTAAGTAATTATATGTCTATTTTTGAGCTTAAATGCTGTTTAAGTTCTCTTGAGAATATAATGTGGATTATTATTTGATTGACGGATCTATTTATGGTGATTTGCAAAATCCGTTTCCAAAAGGTGTTGAAACATCTGCCAAGGCCAAAAAAGAGTTAATATCTGCTACATTAAATGATTTTGAAGAAATGGTTAAAAATCCCTCTGATAAAAGTGTTTATTCTCCAAAGTTATTCAATAAATATTTTAAAATTTATCAGGAGTATAAATATCCCTACACTTTGTATTTAACAACTATCGAAAGATTGGTGGTCTTGAAAGAAATTTTAAAAAATTCCAGAAAAATGATAGCTATTTCTAAAAGTTCTTCAAATAATGATATTTTTCATAGTAATATGCCGGACATAGCTATTTTTGATAAATACACTCAAAAGGAAGGTATTTCAAAGGTAATTCGTAAAAAGTATCAAAAGACATCAATACCACTTTTCCGGTTTTTGATGAATTTTTTAAAGATTTGAAATTTACAATTTTTTATTTAAGATTAGCTGATTATAAAAATGTATTGAAAGTGGAATTGCCTTATGAGGCTTCTATGGCAGAAATTGAGAAATTGCCACCAAACTTAAAAAGTTTTCAACAAATGGATATCCATATCTGCTTAAAAAGCACATAATGATGTGGTTATTTCAGATAAAAACATAAAAGAGCTTATTAATATAGCTAAAGTTCGTGAAAAATCAGGTAGGGAAATGTTATAAATTAAAGATGTGATATTTATGATTATAGGAAGATGTATAGGGGAAATTTCATTATTGGAAGTAGATTTTATTTCAAATTCAATGCCTCAGGTTGGAGAATATGTTTCTATTAGATATGATGGAAAAAATGTATTGGGAATGATTGAAAACTTGGTTAGAGGTAATGTAGCATTAAATAGTGAAATATATGATGTGGATGACATTGAAACAATAACTCAGGTCAGCGGAAATGATTTGTATGTTAAAGGAAAAGTTCGTTTGCTTGGTGATGTAGATGATAATTTAAAGCTGCCAAGAATCCCAGCACCTCCTGGAACACCTATAACAAAAGCCGATGATGAAATTCTAAAAAAAGTCTTTAATTTAAAAAATCCCCTTAAATTAGGAACATTAGTTAACCAGAGTGATGTTGAAGTTAATGTTGATGTAAACTCTATTATGAACAGGCATTTAGCTATTTTAGCTATGACCGGAGCAGGTAAATCAAATACAGTATCTGTTTTAATTGACGGATTATTAAAATATAATGCTCCTGTTTTTGTTTTTGATATGCATGGGGAATATGTGGATGCCACATTTACAAATGGTGAAGTAAACGTTATTGAACCTGTAATAAATCCAATATACATGTCCTTTTCAGAAATTAAAAATTTAGCTAATATTAAAGGTTCAGCCCACATTCAGGAAAGATACTTCAGAAAAGCATTTAAGGAAGCCCGTGAGGTTATAAGCAGTGGAGGATCTAGCTCCAGAGACTTTTTAGAAATTATATTTGTAATTTTAGAAGATTGGTATAATGATGAAACACGCAGCTCCAACGAGAAAAATAAAATTATGGATGTTATGAATAAGGTTGAAGATTTAAGGGAAAAATATGATAATCTTTTCAATATAAATAAGGGCAATATTTTAGGAACTATTCAGATAGGCAAAGCTAATGTTTTGGATTTAAGTCAGGCTGATGAATCAATTGCTGAAGTTCTTGTAAGTCACATTATGAGAAATTCCCTTCAGTATAGGAAAAACGCAGTTCATAAAACAAGCAATAAAACACTTGATTTTCCGGTATTTTATATTCTTGAAGAAGCACATATTTTAGCTCCTAACAAAAGGGATTCAAACTCTAAATTCTGGATTCAAAGAGTAGCCAGGGAAGGACGTAAATTTGGTTTAGGGTTATGTTTGGTAAGTCAATCTCCAAAGACAGTGGACCATGACGCATTGTCCCAGATGAATAACATGATTATTTTAAGATTGGTGGAACCTGAAGACCAAAGACATGTACAGTCAGCTAGTGAAAGCCTGTCTGGAGATTTGGTAAAGCAGTTACCTTCTCTAAATGTCGGTGAAGCTATTTTAACAGGACTTATGACAAATGTTCCAACACTGGTTAAAATTGATGAATTTAAAGGTCGCAGACATGGTGGAGACTTGGATGTTGTGTCTATATTGGCTAATTTTAAAGAAGATGAAGCTGAAGAAATCAAAAACAGGAAGAAGACAGTTTTAATTTAGGTTATGACTATTGATTCCTTTTTCCATATTACTTTTCTAATGCTACCATAGTATTAAATATATTATTAACTATATAATTAATTGTTAAATGCTTTAATTTTAGAGTGTTTATTGGTTATATAAAAATTTTAAAAGGTAATATAATGAAATTTGCACATTTGGCAGATACTCATTTAGGTTATAGACAGTTCGGATTGCTTGAACGGGAAAAAAGACTTTTATGAAGTATTTGATAAAATTATAGATAAAATAATCGAAGAAAAGGTCGATTTTGTAATACATAGTGGAGATTTATTTGATTCAGCAAGACCGTCACCAAGTGCTCTTTTAGCTTTTCAAAAAGGTTTGCTTAAACTGAAAGGTGCAGGAATACCAATGTATGCAATTGCAGGAAATCATGATATTGTAAACCGTAACGGAGCTATACCTCCTCAAGTTTTATTTAAAAAATTTGGTTTAAAGTTAATAAGCCCTATTAATACAAATTATATGCATGATGATGTTTTTATTGCAGGACTGCCTTTTTATCCGGCTTCCCAAAACAAAAATCTTAAAAGCAAATTAGATGAAATCTAAAAAAGCAGAAAATCACGAAAAATCTATTCTTGTTTTACATCAGGGAATTGACAAATATTTTAATCTACAGTATGAATTGGAAATTGGTGATATTCCCGATAATTTTGATTATTATGCATTAGGCCACATTCATAATTATATCTGTGATGATTTTGGTAAGGGAAAACTCGTTTATCCAGGTTCAACTGAAACTTGGAATGTTAGTGAGTTAATAGACCTTAAAAAGAATGGTAAAGGTTTTATTGTAGTTGATTTAGACGGACCGAAAATGAATGTTAAAAGAGTTGCTATGGATATTCCCCGTGAATTTATTGTAAAAACAATTGATTATAGAAATTTAGGCGCTGAAATAGATTCCATTAAAAATACAATAAAAGATTTTGATAAACAGCCTATTTTAAATCTTAAAATTAACAATATAGATTCAAACATAGGTGAAATCTATGAATTCATTAATAGGGAACTTGGTGATTTGGCATTAATGATTAGACCTACATTCAATGTACTTGATAGGGAAGTGGATGTTGATGCCATCAGTAATGATGAAAATGCTTTAAGTACTAAAGAGCTTTTAATCGATGAATTAAAGGAATATGACAGTGAAGACGTTAATAATTTAGCTGTTGAATTATATGATTTGCTTTCAAAAAATAAAACAGAGGAATCTGAGGACTTGATTAAGCAGTTTTTCAATGAAAAATACAATATTATACGTGATGATTCCGGTGAGGAAATAACTGAAAACAAAGCTGAAGACGGTCAGGTAAGATTTAGTGGGGCTATTCAATGATTTTTACAAAATTAACATTAAACAATTTCAAATCCTATGGTCATGAAGTTATTAAGTTTGGTGATGGGATTACAGTTATTGTAGGGGAAAATGGTGCTGGAAAATCTACTATTTTAGAAGCTATTAGTTTCGCATTATTTAAACAGCATACTGCTAAAAAAATTGATGATCTGGTAAGAAATGGCAGTGATGAAAATATGTATGTTGATTTGGAATTTGTTTCCAATGGTAAAGAATATAAAATTCATCGTGAAAAAACCAAATCAGGTTTGAAATCAACACTTCTTAAAAAAACTACTTCTAAAGGCCAATTTATCCCATCATGTGCTGGAGATAAAGAGGTAGCTAATGAAATCCAGTCTATTTTGGATATTGATTCTGATTTGTTTTTAAATGCAATATACATAAGACAGGGGGAAATTGCAGAACTGGTTGATAAAACCTCATCTGAGAAAAAAGCAGTTAATCGGAAAATTATTAGGTTTGGATTCCCTTGAAAAAGCATGGAAAAACTTGCAGCCAATTATCAGTAACTATGAAAAAACCCAGTCAGAACTTAAAGGTAAGTTATTTTCATCTGAAGAATTAAAAGAGAATATGATCATAAAAAAGCATTGTTAGGCAGTCTTAAAGAAAAGGGTCTTGATTTGGAAAAACAAATTGAAGAAGTCAAAGAGATGAAAGCTGAAAAGCAAAATGAAAAAACCAATATGGAAAGGGAAAAGGAAATCTTTGATAACTTCAATAACAATTTGGATGCTGAGAAAAAAAAGATTGGAGTCTCTTGAAAATGATAAAAAGAACACTTCAAGATAATTTGGATGAAATAAAAAAGCTGAAGAGCAAATTGCAAGATTGGAAAAATTTGTTAAGAAATTGCCCCTGTATCTTGACTTTGAAAAGTCTGTTACAAGCATTCAACAGTTAGAGCTTGATAAACAAAAAATTGAAAAAAGATTTGGATTCAATTGCAACACAGGAAGAACTTTTAGCAACTAAAAAAAGGGATATAATAAATTTTTAGCAGCTGATGAGCAGATTGAAAAATTAAACAATCAAAAAATCAATCTGGAAAAAAAAGAATTGGCTACTCTTACCCAGCTTGAAAAAGATAAAAAGCAACTTCTCAAATCAATTGAAGGAAATAGAAATGAAATTGAAAGGTTCTTTTCTGTAACTAAGGATAATCTGTATGATAACGGTTTGTCTCAGGATATTCTGACAGATGTTGATAATTTCACTCAGTTGGAAGAGGTTACTGACAACTTTAGTGAAGAAGTTTCCAATAAAGTTAAGGATTTAAGTCTTGAGATTATTTCTAAAAATGAGAAATTGTCAAATTTAAACAGGCTATTGAAACAGCACAAAAACCTTTAGATGAATTGGGAGATGTTGAAAATAAATGTCCTGTCTGTCAGTCTGATATCAATCCTCAAAAGAAAAAATGAATTGATTGATTCTTATAATAATGAAATTAAGATTAATGAAAAATCTATTGAGAAAATAAGGAAAATATCCGTCTTTTAAATAAAAATAAAGATAGTTTTGAAGAAAAATACAACAGACTCCAGGAATTATCTAAGGATATCATAGGATATAAAAACAAATTTGATAATTTAGAAAAAAGATCTGGTTAGGCTTAATGAAATTGATGACGGACTGGAATCTAAAGAGTACACCAATACTAAATTAGGCGAACTTATATTAGATATCTCTAAAGAGAAAGTTGGACGTGAAGAAAATAAAGAGGATTATGATGCATACATAAAATCAAAAGGAGCTCTTGATGTTTTAAGCAGTAAAACTGAACTTCAATATAAGTTAAATCAGGTTAATAATGAAGTTGATGTCCATGTTAAAAACATTAAATTAGCTATTGATCAGGACCCTCATTTAAGTGGGGATATGAGTACTGCTGATTTGCAGGCACGTATTACTGATTTAAAAAATAAGGAAGAAGAATTTAATCAGCTTAAAGGTTTTGTTCAAAATAAAAAGGCTCTTGAATCTCAATTAATCTCTAAAAAAGATGATATTGGTGTTTCATTAAATCAGATTGAAATCCTGAAAAATAAAATAGAAGCTTCTGTTTATGATAAAGAAAAATACGAAAAAGTAATCTACTTCTATGAAGTCTATGAAAGAAGATATGATGAATTTGCAGGTGAGCTTTCAGAAATTAAAGGTCAGGCTAAAGAATTAATAGCTAATGTTAATGTTTTGGCAGAAAAAATATTAACTAACTATAAATTCCAGCAGGAATACAAAAACACTACTGATTATATTGATTTATTAAATCATATCAGAACATTGTATTCTAAAAATGGTATACAAAAAGAATTGAGGAACCGTTCAAGGCCGGTAATTCAGAAATACACTAAAGACTTCTTTGATGAATTTAACTTCAATTATTCTGATTTAACATTGGATGAGGACTATGAAGTAACTGTATTCGGTCCTGAAGGTGAAGCTTCAATGAGTATGGTAAGTGGTGGTGAAAAAATAGCTATTGCTCTTGCTTTAAGATTAGGTATTACTCAGGCTATGGCAAAAGGTGATTTGGACACTATTCTTTTTAGACGAACCTACAATACATTTAGACAGCTTTAGAAGACATGAGCTAATTAATTTGTTAAAAGATATGACTGTTTTACCGCAAATGATTATTGTAACTCATGAAAGCCAGCTTGAAAATGCTGCAGATAATTTGGTTAAAGTAGAAAAAAATAATGGTATTTCAAAAGTATCTAATTAGATACTTTTTATTTTTTTTTAAGTGATTAATGTTGGGATTTAGATTCTGCCTATTTCCTCAGCATTTTTTTTATTGCATCTACAATACAGTTTGCATTCCATCCTACAATTGTTGATGCTTCTTTTTTCTAAACTTTCAGGAACTTCTTCAAGTCCGTGAGGTCTTACAAGAACTATTGGAATATCAAAGTTTTTACTAGCTTCAATTAAATCATTAAAATTTTCCTTATTATTGTTATACAAACCTGCTAAGAGGATTATAACATCTATTTTTTCAAAAAATTCTTTATTGGCTGTTGAATAAGACCCGGAAATGGATTCTTTCCATAAAAAATCAGTTTTAGAATATATTTGCTCGGTAAATTTTGCATATTCTCTGTTTTTGTCATAGCCGTTAGTGATGATAAGACGATATATTTTATTGTCATTTTCCTCTTCAAACATTATTTCACCTTTTAAATGAGTTATGAATGTTATAATATTTATACTTGAATAACAATAGTTTATACTGTTATAAAATATAAAGGTATTTTTTTATGAAAGCAGCAGTTATAGGTTTAGGTGTGGAAGGAAAAAAGGCAGTCAATTCTCTTTTAAGTCATGGTTGGGAGGTTTATGCCACTGATTTAAATAGTAATGTTGATTTATCAGATTTGGAATTGCCTATGATTTCAATGAATTTGGTCAGTGGTGGTGAAACTGTTTCCATTGTTTCTGATAATTTAACTGTTGATTTAGGTTTTTCAAATTCAAGTGCAATTGAAGAATGTGACGCAATAGCTATTAGTCCCAGTATGTACGGGGGAGCTTTTTGCAGATAAATTGCTTGAAAAAAAGGCAAACTGTTAAGCAATGTTGTAACTAAACATAAAGACATTTTTACTATTGGCATTACAGGAACTAACGGTAAAACTACAAGTGTCCATATGTTAAAAAGTATTTTGGAAAATGCGGGCAAAAAAAGTTTTAGTTGGCGGAAATGGTGGTGGAGGCTTTTCAGGTTACTATGATTTAATTTTAGAAGCGTCAAATGATGATTATGATATTTTACTTGTTGAAGTTTGTGATATGACACTTGATTTTTGCAATTACTGCTTTGATTTTGATATGGTGGGCCTTACCAATATTGGCAATGATCATATGGATGTTCATAAGACAATAGCCAATTATAAAAATACTTTGGTAAGATTCTTTGAAGGCAAAACGGTTTTTTACAGCTTTTAATCAGGATTTCAATGCTGATTTTAAAGAAGTGGCCAGTAAAGCTATTCCTTTCTTTGAATATGATGAAAAATTGCAAGTTTGGGGCAGATTCAATGCATTAAATGCGGGTTTAGCTGCAGCTATAGCTACTGAGCTTAAAATACCTAAGGACATTATTATGGAATCTTTAGCTGATTTTAAAGCAGTTGAAGGCAGAATGAATGTTTATAAAATTAATAATGCTTCAATTTTTGGAGGTAAAACGTATAATGCAGAGGCATTAACTTCAGTTTTAAATGAGAATGATTTCTATGCTTTATTTATAGGTACTCCAAGGGCTAATGAAGAACATAGATTAAGTATTTTGGATGAAGCGGTTAAATATAATCCTGAAGTTATTGTTCTGTTTCCGGGATTAGATGATACTGTTGATATGGGACTGTATCGTTTAAACAGACTTGGTTATGGGGGCAGAATTGAGGTAGCTAACTCATTAGATGAAATAATTGCTCTTATCGCTGAATTTTCTCATGCAGATGCACTTTTCATTGGAGGCAACGGTCAAGAAGCTATTATTGCGATTCAAGAAAGGATAAGGCTCTTGTCTGAAAACCTTTAGTTTGTATTCATTAGAATAAAAATATATAAATATAATAGTAACTAAATATACTATTGTTATATTATTATTGAAGGTGTTAAATAATATGAGTTATGAATGGAGAAGTACATCTATTAAGATAATATTGGCATTATTCTTTATTTCTTTACTTTTATTCGCATTTTCTTTTGTAAATCATACTGCATACACTGGTGAATCTTTTGCAAAGGCTTATAATTTGCCTATTGGTCAGTCTATGTTTGAAGGGGATTCCATTTTAGGTGAAAATCAATCAATTCAAGTACCTTTGTTAGGTAATTTGCCTTTTATGGCTCATCAGATTAAAAGTCTTGATTTGCAGGGTATACTAATAACTTTAACAACTGGAACTGTTCCATTTGACTTTACTACAATATCCACTGAAGGTATAGATTCTTATGGTAAGGCACAGGGATTTGAAGGTCCTGGTTATTTGACTTATGAAGGTAATCAATTAGCTGTTAAAGCTCCGCATACTTATGTATGGGGTTACAGTGCACCTTATAAGATTTTAACCAAAACATCTGACGGTGTTGATGTTGTGGAAAATGGTACTGTTGTTGAATCAATTCCTACTTCAGAAATTAAAAATACTGATTTTGGAGGCAAGTATTACAATACTACAACTATTCAAAATTGGTACAATTATGATTCCGACAAATCTAACTTCACACTGGAACGCGGAATTGTTAACTTTTCTGACGGAAGAAACAATATAAGTGCGGGTAATGTGTCCATCATATTTGGTGATAATGTGTCCGATTATGTGGCAGCATATCCTGACGGCACTCCTATTGTATTGTATATGGGTAATGTTACAGAAGAAGATGGTGAAGTTTATTCTACTTCTTTAGGTTCTCACCCTGAATATGGAGACGGAGTAAGAGAATTTAATGCAAGATCTTTTGTAGATGCATGGAATAATACAGTAATTCCACCAAATTCAAGTGGAAATGGAAAAGCATATATTGATTTTGGTTCTGCTTCTGATAGTAATGCTCCTGGAGGCAGTGCTTCTCATGGTGTATGTCCACCAGCTAGAGTATTAAGAGCAGCTGTTCTTGCTGAAGGATTTGGATTGCCAGTAGGTATGTGTGGAGATAATGATGCAGTATTATTTGGATTTAATCCTTCTGAAGATATTAAAGTTACAAATAATCATGATTATCCAGTCAAAATAGTAATGTGGACTGAAGGTTCAGGTACAGGCATGGCAATTTATGGTAAGATAGAAAGATTCATTCCAAGTTGAAGATAATTATTTATCTTTTACTTTACTTTTTTTTTAGTGTTTATTATGACAGTTTCAGCTATTATTACCGCTGCAGGTAAAAAATTCCCGTATGAGAAAGGATCAGATTTCCCGAAATATTTCAGTAAAAAACAAACTTGTTCTTCCGTTTCAAAATAAAACTGTTTTAGAGACAACTATTGATAATGCATTATCCTCAAATGTAGATGAATGTATTGTTGTATTAGGTCATTACAGTGATGAAATAAAAAGGTTGTTGTTTTTGATAATTATAAAGATTCTGTAAAGTTTATAGAAAATAATCATGTTGATGTAGGTTTATCAGTATCTCTTTTAAATGGTTTAAAAAATATCAGTTCTGATTTTGCACTTTGCATAACTGGAGACCAGCCGACAGTATCAAGTGAAACATTTAATGAAATGATTAATGTTTGTAAAAATTCAGATAATCCTGAAAAAAACAATAGCTGTTTTAAGACGTAGAAAAACAGGTTTGCTAGACACTGCTGAAGGATTGGGAATGCCTTTTGTGGTATTTAAGGATAATATGATAAAATATTTAGAAAATGAAAACGATAATTTAAATCCGATTTTAAGAAAAATATTTGGTGATGGTTACACTTTTTATGGAATAAAAGAAAAAAAATGAGCTGTAATTATTAAATATAAATCATTATGATGATTATTTAAAGTTATTAGATAGCTTGTAGGTTTGAAATAACTTCTTCTAATTTTTCACCACTAATTCCAATGGTCATTTCATTATCTTTAATATCAGCAGCATTTCTGGAACCGTCACAGCCTAAAGTAAAATTAACTCCTCCAGTTATAAATGGATTAGCTAAAGCGTCACCACAAAGGGATTGGATACCTGCAAAATTAGGTCTTACTTTATCTCCGGAAGAATAAACAATAGTTTGAGCTAATTTCATTCCACCAACAGGTTCTGTAATTATTAAAACTACATCAGGTTTAAAAGTAGCTTCATCTAAAGGTGAATAAACAATTCCCCAGTATCTTTCTTTGATTATTGAAAGTTTTTCAGTAGCTGCTTTTGCTGTTTTTAAATCTTTAAATCTTCCTAATTCAAAATATTTTTCTCCACTAGCTAATTTAGGAGGCATATCTCTAAGACCGATAGCTCCAGCTCCGCCTAAACAGGATTGCTGTTCAATGGTACTGTAAAATTTTTTCTCCATATGATGCTTTTCTAATCATTTCACAATGTCTGACTTTTTCATCTATTAAATCATAGCCTTCAGGAAGCTCTTCTTCACTGGCTAATAATTTAACAGCTACAGCTTTACAGGTTAATTTAACATTGTCTTCAAGTATCTTACTATACTCTTGATTGGTTTCTAAACTACTCATAATATCACTTATTTATATATTATTTTAAGGAATAGTAAATTCTTTTGGTTTTGTTTTTTTATTTTTTTTTACAGAATGTTTTGAAATCACATGCATCACAGGTTCTTTCATCTCCCTGTGCTTTCCATGCGTCTTGAATTTTACAGCCTTTGATTTCTTTAATTAAAGATGATTCAATATTATTCACAACATTGTCGAATTCATTTAAAGCTTTTTCAATTTCCTTATTGTTAATATTAATTATTCTGATTGATCTTGCTGTTTTAAATTCTGAACTTAATTCCGGAACCTTGGCGTCTTCATCCCAGTTTTCAATTAATGCAACATCTTTTTAAATTCACCTCTTTTGGAATGTCCGTCAGGTTATTGTGAATATCCTGCTGAACAACAATCAGGTCTTCTTTTGACGGAACAAGTTCATTTAAATAGAAAATAATTCCTGCAACAATTGGTTTGGCATCTGCCTGCTGACGTCTAAGCCAGGCATATGTTAAAATTTGCCATTTGTGGCGAATCCATGTTTCATCATCTTCCCTTTGATTTGAAGGTCTTCTCATTCCCTTATAATCAATGATTACTTCGTATTCATCACCATCAATGCTGTTTATATGTTCCTGGAACTCTTTGTCATTTTTAAATATTCAATGATTTTATTTCTGTAGGAATCCAATGTGGTTTGTCTGGTATTTTCAATTGTTTCATTAATTTTCAATGAGCTTAAAACATCAATAACACCATTAATTCCATAATAATTGGAACGGCTGGTGTTTTTGTCGTAATGGGGCATATTTCTGATTCCTTTTATCAGCATTTCTGCAGAATCAATCAGCGGGAATAAATGAGGACCCCAGTACTTAATAGCTCTTTCGGCTCTTGCGCTGGCTAATTTTTTATGGTCTCTTTCATTGACATCAAAATTTTCATTACTTGGATGATTTGTTGGAAAGAAATGTTCTCTCAGAGGATAAAGCCCTTTACCTGCAGCCTTGCATCAATCATATTTTCAATAGGTCTGATATCTTTTTTCCAGTCCCATGGAAACGGCGTTTTATTCAATTCCCACTGCAGGTAAGCTTCTTCCATTACTCCGTGTATAAATTCTCCAAACCATAATTGGATAGGCATTGACGGAGGAAGAGTACCTTTATTTTGATATCTGTACTGTAAATTACAGGTTAAAAAGGAGAGCAAATCTCCAGTTAAACTATATTCCGGAATCATATATGCTTTAGATCTTGAAGATAATTTCATTTTTTAAGTCTCCTTTTTCATATTAAATATATTTCATCAAATCCGACTAATTGTTCGTCTCTGTTCCAGCCAAGGGCAACATTAGGAATTTGTTTAAGGTTATTGTTAACTGCATATCCGTCAAGTGACGGCAATAATCCAATAAGAAGTAAAACATTTTCAGCTCTGGAAAATGCAACGAAATAAAGTCTTGTTAAATCATCAAATGATCTGTCCTTTTCACTTCTTTCTGATTCTCCAAGAGAACTGAAACAACGCACACTATCTTCTATGCTTCTGTTTTTAGGTTCCAGTTTCGGAAATCTTAAATTTTGAGTATTTACTGTGTTCTTTTTAAATCTGCTGCCTACATCAACAATTACTAAAGGAAACTCCAATCCTTTAGATTGATGAATAGACATTATGTTTATTCTGTCATCAGGCAGTGTTTCAAGAAGATCTTCATCAATTCCAACCCCTCCGGTAGCTATTGGAATGAAAATATTCCATATAGCTTCAAGAACAGATTCCCTTTCGGTTTTTGAATTGGTAAATACAATATTTCCAGAATATTTATTGAAAAATCCCGTTTGTTTAATTGACCTTGTAATAGCTTCTAAGTATACAATTCCTTCAACATCATCCTGAAGTTCTTCAATCCATGTAATCAATTTATATGCTAATTCCATTAAACTTGCACTTTCTGGCCATTTGTCACGGTTTTTAGGGTGGCGGTTTTGCCATGAAATCACAAATTCAGATAATGAAACAGGTTCGTTTGGTTCAGGTTTTGATTTAATGTGGTCTATTGCCCGGTATCTCCAACGGTTCATATTTCTGTCAGCTAAATTCTGGATTTGCTTATCGGATTTTTGGATTATTCCATGAGGATCAATGCATTCTAGAATTAATCCGCAAAATATTTCAACTTGTTTTACATCCTGCAGGTCTCTTCCTTTTGGATTAAAAACTTCAATAGGTTTTTTCAGTTTTTTAAGATTTTTCCTTAAGTAAAAATTAAATGTGGGATTGCTTCCTTTCATTTCTTTAGGAGAATATGATAAAATAGCTATGTCTGATGCAGAGCCGTATTCTTCATCTAATTTTAATGTAATTTTTTCTAAATTTTTGCTTTTTTTAGCATTATTCTGTTTTTGTTTATTAATGGATTGTAAGTTGGAATTGCCATTTAATGTGTCATAATAATCCTTATTCAATATTCTTCTGATTTTTAGAGAGAGCTTCTCCATTGTTTATGAGATTATTAATTAACAGGGTTAAATCTCTGGCTAACATTTGAGGGTTATTTCTGAACATTCCTAAAACGGGCATTTTATCTTTGTCAAAATCGGGAGCAATGATTTTAGGTTTTTCATCTACTCTGGCTTTTTGATATTCTTTATCCAGTTCTACAAAATGGTTGCAGTGATTGATAATATTTTCACTGGATCTGTAGTTGGTTTTTAAATTAATTTCTTCAACATTAATTCCCAACCTGTCATGTGCACGTTTTTGAAATTTGTAAATAAGTCTACAGTAGCTCCTCTAAAACGATAAAGGGACTGGTCATCGTCACCTACAACAGTTATGCTACCATTATTTTTTAGACCGTATTCGGCTATTGTAAAATAGATATCTTCCTGAATCAGATTGGTGTCCTGATATTCATCAATTAAAATGATTTTTATGTTGTCTAAAAAAATGTCTAATTTATGATTTTTAAGTTTATTTAGAAATTTAAATTCAAGCATTGGAAATCTATTATATTTCTTTTTTTTCAATTCATCTTCGTAATCTTTTATACAGTTGAGAGTTAATTTGGCTCCGCTGCCTTCTTCAAATTTATCATAGATTTCATCAAAATTCACCTGGTCATAGTACATTCTGTTTTTCATATTTAGAATGATTTCTGCCATTTTTGAAGGTTCTTCCAGTTTTTCTTTAGGTGTAAAGCTTTTAAGATATTCCTTTAAATTTTTATTTGAGGATATATTGTCTTTAAGAAGAATATTTGTCATAGCCGACTTTGTAACGAAATCTTCAATTACCAATGGCTGATTCGTTCCAGGCTCTCTATGAATTCTCAGTAAATCTTCAGCTACACTGTCAGTAGTTCCAATATTGATTTTGTTTAAATCTATCTTTTTTCAATGAAATCCATTAATTCCATTTCTTTAACAGGATCATCTTCAACAATGTTGTCTAAAAGATAGTTTTTAATTTGATCTCCCCAGCTTAAAATACGTGAATGCAGTTCATTTGCTGCTTTTTAGTAAAAGTAGTTGCTAAAATTTCATCTGGAGCAATATCATCAACAAAAATATATTTAAGTATTTTAAGTACAATTACAGTAGTTTTTCCGGATCCTGGTCCTGCTACTATGAAAAGAGATTCATTTGCATGAGATGAAATGGCTTTTTTTTTGATCTTCATTTGAAGAAATGTTCCTTTTCAGTGTGTTTACAACAATATCTTCAAATTCTTCGTAACTAATCATTGTTGTCCTCATTTTGTTAATTATTTATTATTTATATATGTTAACTATATAAAATACTCTACAGAGCATTTGATAAGTATCATTTACACGAATAATTTAAATATTTAATTTATTCATATATTATTTATTAATGGATAACTTTTTTTTTCAAGATTATTATGACTAAATCAACAATTGATATGTTTAAAAATGATGTGAGGTACAGGGACAGAATAGCTCATGTAGAAACTATTCCTGCCAGAAAAGCTAGCTATAAAAAGTTGATAATTTAAATCCTAAAATTGTTGATTATTTAAAGTCAAAAAATGCTAAATTATATAAACATCAATCAGAAACTTATGAGGCCATTCAAAATGATGAAAATGTAATCATTACAACACCTACAGCTTCAGGTAAAACATTGGCTTTCAATTTGCCGATTATGGAAACAATGATTGAAGATGAAGATGCCACAGCATTATATATTTACCCTGCAAAGGCTCTGTCAAACGATCAGCTCCATGTTTTGGAAAATCTTGAAAAATCCCTGGACATTAAAATTAATCCTAATACATATGACGGGGATACTCCAAAATCCAAAAGATATGATATTCGTCAAAAATCAAGGATTATTCTAACAAATCCCTATCAGCTGCATCTTATTCTGTCCTGGCATCACCAGTGGAAACGTTTTTACAGCAATCTGAAATTCATTGTCATTGATGAATCCCATTATTATAAGGGTATTTTCGGCTCAAATGTGGCTTATCTTATTCGAAGACTAAAAAGAATAGCTAATTTCTACGGAGCAAATCCTCAGTTTATATTATCTTCTGCAACATTGGCCAATCCATTGGAACTGGCTAACAGATTAACAGGTGAGAAGTTCAGATTAGTGGATAATGATACATCTCCAAGCGGAGAAAAAAGATTTTATATTGTACAATCCATTCAGAAATTACAGAAGAAAAAAAACAACAGTGAAGAGGCACCTTCTGTACACATTGAAACAGAAAATATATTTGTTTACCTGATGTTAAAAGACATTCAAACATTATGTTTTACTGTTTCACGTAAAATAACTGAATTAATAGCTATGTGGGCTAAAAAAGACATGGATAATATTAAGAAAAAATTGACCCACAGAATAACTGCATATAGGGCAGGTTATCAGGCAGATGAAAGACGTGAAATTGAGGACGGATTGAAATCACGTAAATATCTTGGAGTTACATGTACAAATGCTTTGGAATTAGGTATCAATATAGGTTCACTTGATGCAGTTATTATTTCAGGATATCCCGGAACTATGATTTCCACATGGCAGCAAAGCGGAAGGGCAGGCAGAAGCAATCAGAAATCATTAGCTATTTTGGTTGCCTTTGAAAATCAGCTAGATCAGTATTTTATGAATAATCCTGATTTCTTTTTTGATAAACCTCATGAAAATGTAATAATTGATTTGTCAAACCATATATTGCAGGAAGCCCATTTATTGTGTGCCGCTAAAGAATTAACTCTTAAAAAAGATGAAGCTATGGATTATTTTGGAGTGGATAAAGAAGTCCTGGACAAATTGGTTTCTAAAAAGGATTTATATCAAAATCCCCGTGGAGATTATATTTACCCATATGATGACAATCCGGCAATGTCACATTCTCTTGATCAGTTATCCAATGATGAATTCAGAGTAATGAATAATGGTAAACTTTTAGAGGTTATGGAACGCTCACAGGTTTATAGGGAAGCACATGAAGGAGCTATTTTAATTAATAAAGGTGAAACATATCAGGTAGACAGTGTTAATTTAGCCAGTCATTTTGTAAATGTTTCTAAAAACACTGTAGATTATCATACCATGGTTTTAAATAAGGTACATATCAATATTGAGAAAAAATTATCCAAAACAAAATACGGCAATTTAAAAATCCATTTCGGTGAATTAACTGTAGAGAAGACTATTACAGATATAAGAAAATGCATTTTTCAAAAGTAATCGGACAGTTTAATTTAGATTTGCCACCTTTAAAATTCAGAACAAAAGGATTATGGTTTACAGTTCCACGTGAAGTTAAAAATAATCTTGAAGATTTATATAAAGGTGAAGAGGAAGTCTTTGAAGGTGGACTTCACGGTGCGGAACATGCATTAATAGGTTTGTTTCCGCTTCATGTAATGTGTGACAGATTTGACATTGGAGGATTATCTACAAATTATCATGAAGACACTCAGGAAGCTACAATATTCATTTATGATGCTTATGAAGGTGGAATTGAATAACACAAAAAGCTGTTGATGTATTTGTTGATTTGTTAAAATCTACAAGAGATTTGCTTAAAAATTGTAGCTGTCATGACGGATGCCCTTCATGTATTTATTCTCCGAAATGCGGAAATGATAATAAGCCACTTCACAAAAAGCAACTGAATATATTTTAAATTATATGTGCAATCTGATTTCACAAAATCCTAAAAAACAGCTATTGAAAAAGTTGAGAAAAATGAAATTGAAGAGGTTTCTACTAATGATATAACTCTTGAAACATTATATGAAGAAGCTTATGATTTATATTCACAAGGAGATTATTTCAACTCAAAAGAATCATTAAATGAGCTGGTTGAAATTGATGATGAATATGCTGATGCATGGGCTTTATTTGGTAGAATATTATACGAACAGGGTGACAGAAATGGAGCCAAAATGTTTACAAAAAGGGCTCTAAAAATTGACTCTGCCAACGAAGATGCTAATGAATTATGGTTAGAATTAAAATAATTTATTTTATTTTTCTTCGTTTAACCTATACAATTTTTTTTGAATATTAAATGGAAATACAGTAGGAAACTTTAAATATTTTCAATGTTAATATATAACATAATACGATATTTTGTATTGATTTTTTAATTGAATTATGGAGGTATTAAATGGTTAGTCCAATAGTAGCAGCTATTATTTCTTTCTTCTTCCCTGGTATTGGTCAAGTAGTACAAGGTGAAACCAAGAAAGGTATAATAATGTTTGTTGCAGCAATTGTTATTTCAATTATTTTAACTTACGCATTAGGTACCATTGGTAATATTATTTACTTAATATATGCTGTATATGCTGCATACGATGCTTATAATATGGGATAAATTAATTTTTATCCATTATTTTTTTTATAAAACTTATTTTTTTTTAAAACATAAATTTTGCTGATTTTCACATTAATTAACAATATTTATTAATCATCTTAACTATAATTATAATATTAAGATTTTTTTTCTGAATATGTAGGAGAAATAAAATGCATGAATTATCTATGGCTCAAGGAATAATAAATGCAGTAATAGATACTGCAGAAAGTAACAATGCAACTGAAGTTACTGAAGTTGGTATTGAAATTGGCAGATTGGCTATGATAAACCCTGAACAGTTACGTTTCATGTTAAGCGTTTTAGTTGAAAATACCATAGTTGAAGATGCCGATATTAAAATTGAAGAGATACCTGTTGAAATTAATTGTCCTGAATGCGGATTTAAAGGAGTAGCAGAACTGGATGATAAAGATCACTATGCTCCAATTGTAGAATGTCCGAAATGTGGAAATAAAAGGATATCTATTTTAAACGGAAAAGATTGTGTTGTTAAAAATATTGTTATTGAGAAACCTGATGATGATTAGATAGGAGGAATTGATTATGCATAATGTAGCTGATGTAGAAGTACAAAAAAAATATCATGGATGCTAATAAAAGATTAGCAAATAGAAATAAAGAAAATCTTGAAGAAAAAAACATTTTCTGTGTTGATTTTGTTGGAGCTATTGGTTCCGGTAAAACTACATTAATTGAAAACATTATTGAAAATACTGATGATAAAATAGGTGTAATTGCAGGAGATGTAATTAGTAAATTTGACGCAGGCAGAATAGAAAAACATAATGCTCCAGTAGTTGGTTTAAACACAGGTAAAGAATGCCATTTAGATGCTCATTTGGTAGGTCATGGGCTTGGAGATTTACCGTTAGACGATTTGGACATGGTTATTATTGAAAATGTAGGTAATTTAATCTGTCCTGTTGATTTTGACTTAGGTTCTCACATGAGAATTGTTGTTGTAAGTGTTACTGAAGGTGATGATACTGTAGAAAAACACCCATTGATTTTCCAAACTTCTGATTTAGTTGTTATTAATAAAGTGGATTTAGCTGATGCTGTTGGTGCAGATGCTGATAAGATGGTTAATGATGCAAAACGTTTAAATCCAGATGTTCAAGTTATTAAAGCTAGTTTAAAACAAGGTGAAGGTTTATCAGAAATCATCTCAGCTATTAATAAACAAAAATAGTTAAGGTGGTTTCATTGAAAATATGGATTGATATTTCAAATGCGCCTCATGTAAGGTTTTTTAAAGATGTCATTAAATATTTGGAATCTGAAGGAGAAGATTTAATAATTACAGCCAGAGACTTTGGAGATATTCATAAACTGATGAATATGTATGATATAGACTTTATTTCTGTTGGAAAACATGGAGTAAGTTTATATGATAAGCTTAAAGAAAGTACTTCACGTGTTTATGAACTTGTAGATGTTATTAATAATGAAAAGGTGGATGTTGCACTTAGCAAGCATTCTATTGAACTTCCAAGAATAGCATTTGGTTTGGGAATTCCAAGTTTGTATGTTTTGGATAATGAACATGCATTAGCTGCAAATAAATTAACTCTCCCGTTATGTAACAGAATTATCACACCAAATAAAATTGATATCTGGAAATTAATGCAATTTGGAGCAGACCCTAACAGTATCATTCCATATAACGGAACTTCTGAATTGATGCATTTTAAGAGCTTTGAATATAACGACAATATTTTTGATGATTTGGACCTTAAATTGAAATATCCAAAAACTATTTTGATGAGACCCGAACCATCTTTAGCATCTTATTTAGATGCAGATTGTCATAAATCAGTTTTATCTCCAATTGTTGATGTATTAAAAGAATATGCTAATATATTGATATTGCCAAGATTCAAAGCACAGGCAGAAATCTTTGAAGGCATTGATAATGTTACTATTTTAGAGCCTCCTGTCGATACTTCAAGCTTAATGAAAAAAGCGGATTTGGTAATTGGAGCAGGGGGAACTATGAATAGGGAAGCAGCCATATTGCAGACTCCTGTTATTTCATGTTATCCAGGTAAAACATTAGCTGTAGATCAGTATTATATCGATCAGGGTTTAATGTTTAGATCCAATGATATAGATGAAGTTATACAGAAAGCTTGCTTTTATTGTTAATCCTCATGAAAAAATTGATTTCAAAACTGATGATTTATTCCAAATTATCATAGATAATATTTATGATTTGGGTAATGAAGGTAAATAGTTTTATATTAAAAACAACTAAATATTATATATTATATTTAGTTTTTATTATTACGGGCTGGTAGCTCAGATGGTAGATCGTCGCCTTGGCATGGCGGAGGCCCCGGGTTCAAATCCCGGTCAGTCCATTTATAAATTTTCAAAAAATAAAATTTAAAATTGTGATTAAATTATGATGTTAATAGCTCAGAATCATTTACAACTAATCTTAGAAGTAGGGGCAATGTTATTTGTTACATTAGTCTTTTGTCTTAATTTAATTCCATTGTCACTTAGTGTTGTAACGTTTTTATCTCTCTTTTTTAGCTGGTGGGTTCACACTTCTTTTTTGGAGCAGATATTCTTTTTACTAATAATTTCATCTAGTCAGAATGAATTTACACATCCATTTGGGCCAATTGCTTTAATGGCTATTGTTTCTGCATTTGCATCGCTGAAGGTGATGAAGAGTTCGGGAGTGGATGTACGACCTCTTAGAAAAGTTGTTTTATTGTTCCTTGCAGGTATTACCATTTTCGGTGGATTAATGCACAGATCTTTCTTAATATTATGGATATTAGGTTTGTTTATTGGATACATCATAATTTCCAAATCTTTCAGAGAAAAATCAGTATTTACACTTAAAAGGATTTTAATGTTTTTCGGAGCAGCTCTTGCAGGTTTTTTTCGGACTTGAAATAGTAGCTAGAATAACTGGAATGACTATTTTCTCTCCATTGTTAAGGTTAGGAAGAATTGAACAGTACTCTTCATCCAGTATTAAAATGGTATTAAATAACATCCAGTTAATCGGACATAATGGTGCTGCTTCTTTCTGGGGTACTGAAGGAACAGCATTTGCTGAAGGATATATTACCCTGCCGATGCAATTAATCATATTCTTTGGTTTGCCATTCCATTGTTCTGCGGAGTGCTTGTAAATCAGAAAGATACAATCGATTATATGCTTCCAGGTATTTTCGGATATGGATTTGACTTTGGTTATTTAGGTCTTGTCGGTTTAATAGTTTTTGTTTTAGGAACTATCATAATTGGTTTAAAAATATTGACCATGTATAGGGAAAAAAGAGAAAATAATAATAAGAAATACTTAGGTAGGGAAGTGTTATTGACAGGTGCATTAACTGCATTTATTGCACAGGCATTAATCGGTATGTTTATATTTAACAGATCTATTAACGGATTAGCGTTGCTTTCATTTATCTTTTTGGGAGCATTGATATTGGCTAATGTTGTTACACTTAAATCAAGAACTAATAAGAATATTTAAAGAGGTTGAAAAGAGATGAAAGCATTAATATTATTGGGATGTCCGGAAACCCCATCACAAACACCTATGTCAATTTATGCGTCTTATAAATTATCTGAAAAAGGTTATGATGTGACAATTGCTGCCAATCCTGCAGCTTCCAAATTAGTTAAAGTTTCTGATCCGGAAAAATATTATATTCAGGAAATGGTTGACTTGGACGACTGCTTAGCTAATGTTCAGGAAGGGGAATATGATTTGTTGTTAGGATTTGTACATAAAGATGCAGCAGCATCCTATTTTGTAACTTTCTATCAGCTTCTACAAACCAAATCTATTGCACTTGTATTTGAAAAGGATTCTGAGTTGTTAAAGGAATATACTGAAATTGTCAGTGAAAATACTGATGCAGAAGTTATTTCTGTAAGAGCATTTCATAATCCAAATCCAATTAAAGTTAACCTAGATAAAGTATTGAAGGAGTTATAATAAAATGTCTTTTTGTTTAGATACTTATCTTCAGCAGTCTGATAATTATGAAATTTTGGCATCACAGGCAGGCTTTAAAGATTGTGCCAGACTTATCAGATTTAAAGCTCCAGAAATCGTTTATGTCAATGCTGGAGAAGAAATTTTAGGATCTCGTTATTGGTATAACTCCGATTCCTATTGGTGTTGATTCAAAAAAAGGAACTGTACTTATTCCATATACCAAACCATGTTATGGTACTGCAGTTGTAGAGTTGCCGGTTGACATGGCCGAGATTGAAAAAATAAGAACATTAAATATCAAATAGATGAGTTTATGATTTCTACTGTTGTTGGCAGTTTTCCTGCTGAAATAAAATCTCCAACTACTGCAAAAGATAAAATATTAAATGTATTTGGAGCTTATGATCCTTTTAAGGAGTCTATAAAACAAACTGTAATCTCACAACTTGATGCTGGAGTTGACATTATTTCTGATGGTCAGGTTCGTGGAGATATGGTTTCTACTTTTACTAATTTTATTCCTGGAATGCAGTTGGAAGACAATAATACTGTTATCACTTCTAAAATCAGACAGCCTACAAAAAGAAATTTCCATTGATGATTTAAAATATGCTAAAAAAGTCATGAATGATTATTTTAATGGAAATATTCCTGAAGGTAAAGGAATTAAGGGAATCATAACTGGTCCTTCCACAATTGTTTATTCATCAAGAATTGAGTCTTTCTATAAACATAAGGAAGATGCAATTTTGGATTTGGCCAGAAGTCTTAAACATGAAGTTGAAGCTATTGAAAAAAAAGATTAATCCGGTTTATATTCAAGTTGATGAACCGTTTTTATCTACTGGTCTGGTTGATTTGAAAGTAGCCAGTAAAGCTATTGATATAATTGGTGAAAATCTTAGTGTTCCATTAGCTATGCATGTTTGCGGTAATTTGGATAATGTTTTCAAAGATTTGATTAAATTCAATATTGATATTTTGGACTGTGAATTTGCAGGAAACGACATTAACATTAAAATTTTAGAAGAAAACTCATCTTTAATCAGGAATAAAAAAATAGGCTTTGGCTGTCTTGACACTTCCATAAATGAAGTTGATTCAAAAGAAAAAATTGAAGGCCTGATAGCTAAAGGTGTTGAAATTCTTGGAAAGATAATATGATTTTAGACCCTGACTGCGGGTTAAGAAGAGCTACTAAGGATGTAGCTTTCAATAAGCTTAAATTAATGAACAGTATAAAAAGATGAATATAGTTGAAAATTATCTATATTCATGTTTAAAGTTTGGATCATATAGCTTAGATGGTGTGAAATCTCCAGGGTTTAACACATCTCCAACTACAATCATTGCAGTCTTTGTTATATTAGCATCTTTTACTTTTTTGTGCAATATTCTTTAAGGTTCTCTAATTATTTCCTGGTCATCCCAAGTTGCTTTTTTTACAACTGCTATAGGAGTATCCTCACTATATCCGACCAGCAATTCATCAACAACTTTATCAATCATACCAATTCCCAAAAAGATACACATAGTTGCCTGGTGTTTGGATAAGCTGGAAATGCTTTCACTACGTGGCTTGGGAGTCCTGCCTTCGGGACGTGTAATAATAACTGTTTGTGAAATTTCAGGTAATGTCAATTCTGTTTCAAGTACGCTGGCTGTACCAAATAATGAACTTACTCCCGGAATAATATCATATTCAATATCATATTTTTGCAACTCTCTGATTTGCTCACCGATAGCTCCATAAATGGAAGGGTCTCCAGTATGGACTCTAGTTACTAACTGTCCTTTGGAAGTTGCTTCGCGGCAAATTTCAGTTGTTTCTCTAAATTCAATACAGCGCTGTTGTAAACAACACAATCTTCTTTTCTTGGATTTAAAACTTCTTTATTAACTAAAGATCCTGCATAAACAATAACATCTGCTTTTTCAATAACATTTCTTCCTTTGACAGTTACTAAATCCGGGTCACCGGGACCTGCTCCAATAAAGATTACTTTACCTTTCATAATACAATTTTTTGATTTAACTTCTATTTAATAATTATGAAAGTAAAAAAAAATTTAACATCAATATTTCACTTTAATTTAAACAAAGTTTATTAATTATCAGGATAATTAAAAAATATGGATAAAAAAGGAGTTATATCACTAGAAGCCATTTTTTCTATTTTTATAATATTATTGATAGTTGCATCAATACTCTTTTTATGTACAGTCAAATTTGGAATCAGATAAAAATATCGAATCAAGTTTCAGCCACAGGTTGATTTTGGATAATCTGGCTAACTGTATAAATCAGGTTAACTCAAATGGTGAAGGGTTTTCCAAAAAAGTTTCGCTGCCTCAAAAAAGAGTATGCATATAAGATTACAGTTGAAAAAAGCAAATTAACAATTGAATACTCAAATAAAAAAGGTGAAGTGGCTATTTTGCCGGCAGATATTAATAGAAATTATGAGTTGTACGGTGGACGGAGTTATTTAATCGAAAATCGAGATGGGGAGATTGTGATAATATGAATGATGAAAAAGGCCAGCTCAGCGGAGAATATATGTTGCTGGTTGGGTCTTTAATAGTTGTTTTAATGATTTCAATATTCATGATAGCTAATGAAAATGAACTTAACATAGCAATGGCAGCTGCAAAATCAGGTGCTGATGAAGGTGTTGCATCATCATCAAGTGCAATATATCCGAAGGAAACATTTAATGAATATGATGACATGGAAGGCTTAAAACACCCCTACAGTGTAAGTATTGTGAATGTTAGTTATAATTCATCAGGAATAGATGAAAATTATGGAAAGCAAAAAATACAGTTTAAAGTCTATGCAAAAGCAAGTGCTGATTATAATAAAAAAGAACTGGATTCAATCGGAGATAGGATTAATTATAATTTGAGAAAATCAGTAGCTATGAGTTTCAATACAGCAGATTCTACAAATAAACTGTACAATCCGGTATTTTCCAATAATTATGTCTTTACAACAGCTAATGTAGTATGGGTTTAAATATTATTAAAAATAATTAATCTTTATGTATAGTCAGAATGAAAAAGATGAGCTTTTAAATGAGCTGAAGGAAATGGAAAGTCTTCAGATAGATATGGATAATGAAGGTAAGATTCTGCAGGAAGACATTATTGACTTTCTGTTAAACGGAAACGGAAATCCTGAAGATTTGGGAGACAGAATTGAATTGTATCTTTATGAATTTAAATTGTTTTGCAGAAAACCGGTAAGATTCGCTCAAAAAGATTTTAATGTTTATTTAAATGCTGTTGATATTCCTTTTGAAAAATTGGATGCTCTTTTAAAAGATTTGGATAAATTTACATTGGTTATTTATACAGAAGTAGATAAAGGATTTAGTGTATTGAATCTAAATCTCTTGTTAAAAGATTAGATGTTAAATACTCTTTTCGCATTGTTGGTTGTTATTTCATCAACAGTGTTCAAATCCATTTCTTTAATTTCAGCTATTTTTTTTTGAGGCCTTAACAACATTTGCAGGTTCATTTCTTTCTTCTTTTGTCATGGCTAAATAGGGACTGTCTGTTTCAGTCAGAACATGATCCAATGGAATGTCTTTTATTAGTTCCTGATGTCTTTGTGAGTAGCAAAGCATTGTGGAAAAGCTCATGTAATAGTTGTCATGCTCCATTATTCTTTTAGCTGTTTTTAGGCTTCCGCTAAAGCAGTGAAATACTGCATATGGCAGGTCTTCGTATTCATTGATGAGATTCAATGCTTTTTTTCTCGCAGTCGCGAACATGCATAAGCAAAGGAACTTTATAATCATTGGCTATTTCAATAAAGCTGGTGAATATTTCTTTTTTGTCTTGCCCTTAGGGATTTGTCTTTTACGTAAAAAAGTCCATTCCCACTTCACCAATAGCTACAATATCATCGATATTGTCAATTAAATGTTTTTGAGCTTCGTGCAGTTCTTCAGCGGTACATTCCTGTGAAGTTACAGGGTGGAATCCGAAAGTCGGATAAATAAATCCTTCATTTTCTTTTGATAAATTTAAAACAGTCTGATTTCCTTCAAGATTTGTTCCGGAGTTAATTACTGCATCCAGCTTTTCTTTTGCTCTTTTAATTACGTCTGTTCTATCGTTGTTATAGTCTTCAAAATCTATGTGGCAGTGTGTATCTATCATATTTTTTATACTCCAAATCTACGTTCTCTTTCTTGGTATGATCTGATGGCTCTTAAGAAATCTACTTTTCTAAGTTCCGGCCATAAACTTTCACAGAAGTATAATTCAGAGTATGATGATTGCCAGAGTAGGAATCCGCTTAATCTTTCTTCTCCGCTGGTTCTGATAATTAAATTGGGGTCGTCCAATCCTGCAGTATAAAGGTTTTTACTTATTAAATCTTCATCAACATCGTCAACTGTTATTAATCCTTTTTCAATATCTCTGATGATTTTTTAACTGAATCTACGATTTCTAAACGGCCGTCATATCCGATAGCTAAATTAAGTTGTCTTTTGTTATAGTTTTTAGTTGCTTCTTCTGCATCGTTAATAGCTTCTTTTTACATTGTCAGGCAATAAATCGATTCTTCCCACTACTTTGACTTTTACTTCGTTTTTATGGATTTTTTCATGATCAACCAGTCTTTTAAAGTTTTTGAAGAATAAATTCATCAGTCCTTCCACTTCGTGTTCTGGTCTGTTAAAGTTTTCTGTTGAGAATGCATATGCTGTTACTATTTCAATTCCAAGTTCTATTGTCCAGTCTAAAACTTTTTCCAGAGTGTCTACTCCAATTTCATGTCCTTTTACAACATCCATATTTCCCTGAATCTTAGAATAGCGTCTGTTGCCGTCCATGATAATTGCTACATGTTTGGGCATTTTTGAGGTTTCTAAATTTCTGGAAATATACCATTCATATATTTTATAAATAAAATTTTCACCCATAATAACTACCTGAAGTAAATGATTCTCTATTAATAAATATATATTATTTGATGCTTTTAAAGTTTGGCCAATTTATATGCCAATTCTAAACTGCGCAAATAACCTTCTCTACTTTGGTCACGGCTGGTGTCGATGTATATGTCATCAATGCCGAAGGTTATTGCTCCAAAGCTTGGCCATGAGTTTAATAAAACAAGTGTTCTAAAAATAGTATTTCCTACAATTCCGTTTGGAGCTATTAATATGTTGCATTTGTTTTTTATAGCCTGGTCAATTAATACGCAGCTGTTTTCAATTTTCTGATTTGTATGCTTTTCAATTAATTGGGTGAGCTTTTTGGCATCATCCAGTGACTGGTTGATTTCTTCGCTTCTGCCGTAATCTCCGGGTCTTGCATATGAAAGTGTAGCTATTTTCGGAGTTTTTTAAGTTTTTTCATAAAATCTATGCAGTGAACAGCTATATTGAGCTTTTCTTTTAGGGTGTTTCCTTCGTCAATGCCGACGGAGCTTATTATAAATTCATGACCTTTCCCATGGATATATGTTGCTCTTGATATTTTGGGATAACTTTCTTTTAGTTGTTTTAAAACATTGGATGCAGCTAGTGAACCCCGTATTGTTGCATCTATATTTTTGTCTGAAATGCTTTTGGCAAGTTTTTTGTCATTTTCGATTAATTCAATATTGACATTTGGTTTTTGTGTTTTAAAATATCACAAGCCTCTAAGATGTTTTTATTTTCTCCAACTCCAACAGCTATAGTTATCATTAATTTTAATTATTTATTGTAATGTTATTTATAGCTATTTTTTAATAAGAAAAAACTAAACATTTATATGTAAGTAAGTACTTACTTACATTATGGAAATTGAACTAGATAAAACAGAACAGAAAATTGTTGATGCAACAATATTCCTTTTAGATAAGGAAGGAATGAACGGCACAACAACTAAAAAAATAGCTAAAAAAGCTGAAGTTAGTGAAGTTACTGTTTTTAGAAAGTTTAAATCTAAAGATAATCTTTTAAAAAATAGCTAAGATTTATTATTCAGATTATTTCCTGGAGAAAATAAGTGATATTTTCACTAATTACGAAGATACAGACTTGGAATCATTATTAAAGCATATATGGGGGAAACTTGTTAATTTTTTAGATAACAATCTGGATATTATTAAAATAGCTTTAGACGAGCTGATGTCCAATCCTGAAGAGGAAAAAATATTTTCAAAATTTTCAGATGAAGTTCTTAAAAATCTAACCAATATTTTTCAAGAACAGATTGATAAAGGAAAAATACGTAAAATCAATCCTTCCGCAGCTGCATTAACTGTTTTTAGTGTAATTGTTGAAGGGATAATATTCTGGAAATTTGAATCAAAAGTTTCCAATGATGATACTAATAAGTATCTTGATGATTTTTTAGATATATTTATTAACGGTATAACTAACTAAAACGGTGGAACTAATGTCAATAGATAAAATATTTCATATAATGAAAAAAAGATTCAAAAGCAATCTTTAAAAATCCGGCTGTTGTTATTACAATAATAGCAATTATTATTTTACCTTCCTTATATGCACTTTTAAATATTGATGCATGTTGGGATCCTTATGGAAATACAGATAATTTGGATTTTGCAGTAGTAAACAATGATCAAAACGCAACATATAACAATGCTTCATATAACTTTGGAGATAAGGTAATTGATAAATTGGAAGACAATGATGATTTTGCATGGGATTTTGTAGACGAGGATGATGCCCGGGACGGGGTGGAAAATGGAACGTATTATGCAGCTATAATAATACCTGAGAATTTCTCCTCAAATTTATTATCAATCAATGATCAAAACCCAAAACAAGCACAATTAACATATTTAATCAATGAAAAAACAAACCCTGTTGCTTCAAGAATGAGTAACAATGCAGTAAATCAGATACAAAGTAAAATAAATGATGAGGTTATTCAAACTGTAAACGGTGTAGCATTTAACCAATTATCAGTAATGGGTCAAACAACACCTCAATCAAGCTTATCACAATTATCCTACATGAATTCAAGTGGTGTAGATAACTATTTCTACTCTCCAACTGAAGTTACAAAAGAAAAAATAAATCCTGTAGATAATTACGGTTCAGAAGTATCTCCATTTTACATTGTACTTTCAATATGGGTTGGCTGTGTAATTTCAGTTGCATTGATTAAAGCAAGATACTTAGGTGAATCATTATACAAACCATTAGAACTTTACTTTGGTAGAATGGGATTGTTCTTAGTAATAGGATTATTGCAATCAACAGTAACCCTAATTGGTGCATTCTGGTTAGGAATTGAGGTTTCTGATCCCGGACTGTTCATCGGCTGTGTTTATTTAATAACCATTGCATTCATGGTATTGATTTATTCATTATTATCTCTGTTCGGTAATGGTGGTAAAGCATTGGCTATTATTATGTTGGTACTTCAAATATCTACAACAAATGGTATTTATCCTGTATATGTGATGAATGACTTTTTTCCAAGCATTAAATCCATATTTACCAATGACTTATGCTATAGGTTTACTTAGAAATGCATTACTTGGTGTTTATTGGCCAACATTTTTCACTGGTGTTTATGCAATGATAGCTATGATTATTGCAACATTGCTTGTAACAATTATCATTAAAGAAAAATTTGATAATGTAGCTAATAAATTTGAACAAATTAAAAGACTCAGGATTATTCTAATTCCTGAGCTTTATTTTTTTTTTTTTTTTAAAGAGTGTTCGCCAAAATTGATTTTTGATTTTTCGTCAAATAATTTTTTAGCCTAATTTTTATTATTTTTCTTATATTATTGTAAATTTTTATTTATTTCATTTTATTCTATTTAATTATTTTATAAATTGATATTTAAGTTTATTTGATTTTTATTTTTTGTTTTAGATGATTTTAAGATAGTTAAATTTATATACTTGATTGTACATATTTTATATTAAGTATAAGTTATTTTGGTGTTGTTATTTATGGTTAAAAGAAAGTTTGATAAGAATCAAGCAAAACTATGTATAAAGACACTTGATTGGAATGTTCCAGCCAATCATATTTCTCGTTTTGTCGTAGAATTTGTTGAAGAAGTTTTTCCACTTTTAAATATCAAAGAGCCTAAGAAAAAAAAAGGAAGAGGCTCCCTTCCAGTAGATTCAATGCTAAAATTACTTATTTATGCTAAAATACAACATATCGACCGAACATCAATAATCGCAGACATGGCAAGATACCATGACATATTTAAATACGTGTGTGATGATATTCGACCTTCTGAAAGATCAATACAAAGATACAGAAGAGAATACGGTCATTATTTTGAAGTATTATTGCAAATGACCTTAAAAAAGGCCTTTGATGAAGGATTCACTGAATTTAATCACGTTGCCATTGATGGAACCATCAAAAAAGCATACAATTCCAACAACAACACCATCACCAAAAAAGAAACACAAATATTGGTCGATTACTACGAAGGACGACCAATTGACCCAGAATCTCTTGAAAAACTCCATAAACCAGCCCAAAGATTACTCGAAAAGAAAGACATGGATGATGAAGACAAATTAGAACTATTATATGGAATAGAAACACAATTCACATTCACAGGACAAGACAGAATACCAGTAAACGATATTGAAGCAAGATTTATGAAAGGAAAGAAAGGAAACTACATGGTTGCCTATAATATCCAATCTGCAGTCGATTACGATACCAAATTAATCTGTGCAATAAACGTCACACAAAAAATCCTACAGACCATTATGAACTACCAAATATCGCAGAAAGAGCAATACGAAACATTAACACCAAACCAAAATACATAAGTGCAGACACAATCTACTTAAACCAAATAAGTCTATCATACTTGGCGGATAAAAAAATAGATGGATTAATACCAAATAGAAAACAATCCAAAGAAAAAATAGGAAAATTAAACCCAAATCCATATCATAAAGACCATTTTGAATATGATTATGAATTAGACGCATTCAAATGCCCAGAAGGAAACTACTTACACTTTTTTTTTGCAAAATATATAGAACCACACAAAGACCCAGAAAAACCAGACAAAATAAAAAAGACTCTACAATAATTATGAAGCATGTAAACACTGTCCTGCAAGAAATAAATGCTGTTCATCCTCACAAACACACAAAACCATCACAGAATACGGTTCAGAAATGCAAAAAGCAATGAACCAAAAAATGGAAAAACAAGAATATAAAGATGAATATGCCAAAAGATCAAGTGTTGAAGGACCATTTGGAATATTCAAAGAACAATTCCAAATAGAAAAAGAAGTAGTCATCGGAATGGTAAAAACAGAAGAAAGAATAAACTTAGACGCACTAGCATACAATTTAATACGATTATATAATATTAAACAAGAAATAGAAAACACAACCGAAGATTTAGAAGATTTCTGCGAAAGCACATCCATTAAAAATCAATTAAAACTCGATGTAACAATATTTTAAAAAAATCAACAAGTCAACCAAAATTTAATTTTGGCGGACACCCTAAAATAGAATTTTAAAACAATCATATTTCATTGGGCTGTAACTTTTAAATATAATTATATATGATTATTCTTTTCAGTTACTGCATTAAAAAAGTTATAAATTTGCTTGTAAAAAAAAGTAAAAAAATAAAGAAATTAATCTTTATTGAAATCTTCAATAGCTTCGTCAACTATTTCTAAAACGGATTTGGATAAATCAGGATATTTATAATTTATTGGGACAGGTATATTGTCACAGTATACTACATCCAAACCAGCTTTTATTGAGTCTTTAGTAGCTACATCAACAGCAGCAGCTTTAAGTTCAGTGAGCATTATATCTGCTTCATCCATATATTTTTCTATGTCCTTTTTCAAAAGAGGCCTATTGGATAGGTGAGGTGTTGTTCCAACGATTTCACAGTTATAATTGGTTTCCAGATAGTCAACTAATTCATGTTCAATACTTTTTGGAGCAGTTGTAGCAAACAGCACTTTTTACCGGAAATGTCGGCTAATGGTTTTGGTCTGAATACTGTTGAAATTATTTTTGCTTTTGGATTTATCTCTTTTATGAATTTTTCAATGTATTCTCTTTTTTCTTCATTGCACATTGGTTCTTCGCACATTGTCAAAATAATTAAATCACCAAGACCAATCCTGTAAGGTCCGAAATAGTCTATAATATTATTCAATGGTTGATTTGCACCAATAAGTACAATATTTTTTATTTGTTTTAATTGGAGGAATTGCAGCTCCGCTACCTTCAAATATGGCAAATTTGGAATCTACCTGATTAGCTAGTTTTGCTCCTTTTTTCATATTGGTTAAAAAGACTTCACCTGCCATTCCACCTCCGCAACGTCTGCAGCCTATTGTTAAGATTCTGCTCATTAGAGCATCTTCCCAATGGTCACTTGCTGCATGAACTCCTTTTTCAGACTGTTCTAATAAAAATTCAGGTGTTATTTCAAGCTGTTCTCCATGAACTATTTCCGGTTCTTGAGGTCCGCCTCTTCTTCCCATAGCTATTACACATGGTTCATATCCGTTTTTATCAATTAGTCTGGATACAAATCCTGAAACAGCAGTTTTTCCTATTCTTTTTCCAGTTCCAATTATTTTTATTGAAGGTTTTTCCATTATTTCATATTGTGTAACTGGATCAAATTTAAAATCAGGACCCTGATAGCTTACGCCTTGTGCAAGTGTTTTACAGGCTATTTTAAATCGTTTAGGATAATCCAGGATAGGTTCATCACTTAAATCCATCACAGTATCTACATCATATCTGTTAATCATTTCTACAATAATGTCATATGGAATGTCTTCATTTTTTTTGCAAACTGTACAGGAACGCCTAAAACCTTGGAATATGATTCTTCAGAGTCATCTCTTAGTTTTTCAGTTCCTCCAATGAAAACAGCAGCTACTATGTCGATATGTTCTAAATTATTTAAAACATCGATTGATTCCTGGGTGACTGGAAGGTAATGTTCTCCGTCAACTAAACAGAGCATTTTACTAATACTTTTCATATTAATCACAATTAGAATTTAATCAATTAGTATTTATGATAAGTAATAGTATTAAAAATATTTGAATTTATAAAAAAGAAGAAAATGGGCTAATATTTAAGCCATTTTTATATCGTTTTGAGACCTTTCAACAAGGTCGGTTAATGAATTGCACACATTGTCAGGTATTGAATTTTCATCTTTTTCGTTTATTACCTGTGCAATTATTTTACAAAGAACAAAAATAGCATGTTTGTGTTCTGCTTTTGTTTTGTGGATGTGGTGTGGGCTTATTTTAAGTGATATGTATTCACTGCAATCGTTTTTTATCTGATCGTTTTCTGCTAAATATTTTAAAATATAAACTAAAAATTGATGTAATTGTATCATTTCATCTTTGTACATGTGTATCTGACCTAGTATCTATAATTATATGTTAATTAAGAGTTTAAGTAAATTATTTAAATGAAATAAATAATTAGTTTTAATTATTAATATTAATTAATATTATTATTTTTAATCTTATTTAAATATTGCATTGGTTACAGAAGTTTAGATATTAACCTTTTATAAATATCTGGCAGGTCTTTGTCTAAAACATCTAATCCTTTTTGAGTTATTCCGTTTTTAGTTGCAACTTTATTAATCAGTTCATCAGGTGAGTAAATATCTTCTTTTAATATGTATGCCGTACTGTTTAATGTTTCTGCAAGTATTTTAAAGGTTTCTTCTTTTGAAAGATTGCATTTCTCTTCAAGTTCGCCAGCAAAAAGATCTAAACCAAGAGCTATAAATGCAGGCATGCAGCTGGCAGCTATTGTAGCTATCTCCAAATCCATGGGACTGTCAACAACTTTTATCTGGCTGAATTTTGAAAATAGCTTTTCGACAAATTCTCTATTTTCGCCAGAAACATTTTCATCATGCATAATAATGGAAACACCTTTTTTAGGATTGTCTTCATCATATGTAGAAGATATTGTTGGAATAACGCAGCTTAAACCACAGTCTTTAAATTCCAAGTCTGTTCCTGCACAGGTATGTATGATTTGTGTATTTTTAGTTATATGTGGTTTTAGCTGGTCTAAAACATTTGCCAAATCAGGAGTTTTTACTGATATTATTATTTTTTCACAGTTTTTTGCAACTTCTGTGTTATCATCTGTGATTGATATGCGCGGGTCAATGTCTTTTAAGTGATTTATTTTAGAAAGTGTTCTATTTGCAATGTAGAGTTTATTTAAATTACAAAAATCATGACTGATTATATTTTGGCTGAGAAGTTCTCCAATATTTCCATATCCAATAATTCCAAGGTTCATATATTTCACATCTTAACATTAAATTCTTCAGTTTCAACAATTTTTGGCAGTTTTCCAATGCTTCCAACATTATCCTGGGAAATGATTAAAACTCCCTCAAACAGGTCTTTATAGTTTTCACTAGCTTCAAGGGCATTTGATACTTTGTCTTCACTGTTTTGCCCAACAGCTTCATTGGCTATTTTGGTAGCAAGCCCGTCAGCTACTGATGCTTTTTTACTCAGCACTGTAACGCTGTCTGCATAACCGGCTTATTGAATGGCCTATTTTACCTGAAGAGTACAGATTCCCAACGGTGTTTTTCTTGCTTTTAATTCAAACCCGATTTTATTTCCTAATATTGGATTGTTTGAGTAAATTCCGCATACTGCTTTTTTATTGTTTACAATAGCTATGTCTCCTCCGTTTTCAATAATGGAATATTTGGATTTTTTGGAAATTAGGTAATCAAGAGACATTTCAGATATGCATCCTGCAACACAGGCCATCGGACCTACATCACAGTAACTGGAAGCTGTATACATTCTTTTTTTTATTATTTCACTCAAATTCTCTTCATCATGATTAACAGGCTCCAGAGATAATTGAAAATCTTTATTTTTAGCTATATAATGTTCCAGTTCTTTTCTTAGATTTAATATGTATTTTTCCAAATTGTTATTTTTCAAGTCTGTTGTTAGTCTGATATGGGTCTGATTTAAATCAATATGTTGGAATTCCATAATATTATTATTATTTAATTATCTTCTTTTATAACTATTGTTAGTGGATAAATTAAAAAGTATATAAGTTAATATACTAATTAAGCTAATAAATAGAAATTATAACAGATGTGATATAATTGAAATCTTTTAATTTTTTACTTAAAGAAAGGGAAGAAAAAACCAAGACAAAAAGGTATAACAATGGTTCTGGACAAAGGTATGGGACTGGAAACTGCTGAAAGTTTAATGAATATTTCCGGAGATTATGTAGATTACTTAAAATTTGGATGGGGAACATCAATTGTACATGAACAGGATATAATCAAAGATAAAGTTGCCATGTATAAATCACACAACATAACTCCGTATACTGGTGGAACTCTCTTTGAACTGGCATATATGAATGATAAATTAGAAGAATTCTTCCAGGAAGCTCATGACTTAGGTTTTGAAGCTATTGAAGTATCTGACGGATCAACAACAATATCTCATGACAAAAATTAGAATGCATAGAATCAGCTAAAAAGACGGATTCGAAGTATTGTCCGAAGTAGGTAAAAAAGATCCAGGACTGGATAAAGAATTGTCTTTAGATGAAAGAATAGAGTATATGCAAAATGAATTGGAAGCAGGTTCATCATTAATCATTGTGGAAGCAAGAGAAGGTGGAAAAAACATTGGAATTTATGACAAGGCAGGAAATGCAAAAAGAAGATGAAATAGATTATATTTTAGATAATTTCGATGGAAATAAAATCCTTTGGGAAGCTCCAAACAAAGACCAGCAAGTATTTTTCATTTTAAAACTTGGAAATGATGTTAATTTAGGTAATGTATCAACTGACGATATCACTTCCCTTGAAACCTTAAGAAGAGGTTTAAGGGGAGATACTGTAGGAAAAATTTAAACCGTAAGAAAGTTTAAAAGAAGGTATTTAATTTGAAAGAGAGAACAATTGGCCAAATTAATAAGAAGATTGAAAATAATGAAGCCAAAATATATACAGCAGAAGAGTTTAAAAAGCTTATAAAAGAAGACAATGCTCCAAGTTTTGAAGAAGTGGATGTAGTAACTGCAGGAACCTGTGGAGTTATGAGCGGTACTGCAGCTATCTTTAACTTTACAGTATCAGAGCCAGGAGTGTTTATGAGGGCAAAAAATATATATTTAAATGGTGTTCCTGCTAATATTGGCCCATGTCCTAATGAATGGCTTGGTTCTGTAGATTTAATTCTTCATGGAACTTCTAAATCAGTAGAAGACTCATCATATGGTGGAGGATTCCTATTAAAAGACATTCTTGAAGGAAAAGATATTGATGTTAAAGTTGAAGCAATCAATGGGGACATTATTGAATCAACAACAAACATTGGCGAAATTACAAGAGCACAAATGATTGGAACACGTATGGCATTTAAAAATTATACAGCATTTGTAAATCCATCTGCTGAACCTGTTTCATCAATATTTTCAGCTATTCCTCTGGAAGGAAATTTGAAAGGCCTGACATTTTCAGGATGTGGGGATTTAAACCCTCTTCAAAATGATCCGAATAATTTAATAATTGGAAACGGAACTAAAGTTTTATTAAACGGTGCTGAAGCTATTGTTTTTTAGGGGAAGGAACAAGAAGTTCACCTGAAAAACCAAATTTGATGGTTTCAGGAAATCTTAAAGATATGGAAGCAAATTATGTTGGCGGATTTAAAACCGGTGAAGGCGGAGAAGTCTACGATACATTGGCTATTCCAATTCCGGTTTTAAATGAAGAGATATATAATAATTTATTAATTAAAAATAGTGACATTCCATTAACTGTAGCTGATATTAAAGGACGTCATTTGCCACTGACACAAACTGATTATGGGGCAATGTGGGATAATCATGAATTGAGGCCAAAATATGTTTCAGATAACTGCAGCTGTGATAGTTGTACGGTTGAGGATGTATGTCCAACAAATGCATTTAAAAATAAAAAGACTGGATTTATCTAAATGCTTTGGTTGCGGAATGTGTGTACATTACTGTAAAAACAATAGCTTTACAATGGATGCAGGTAATGTTGACCTGAAAATAGGCGGTAAAAACATAATATTCCAATTATATGTAGGCAGTCTGATGCATTAAGAGCTAATAAATTATCTTTAAAATTAAAGAAAATGATTAAAAATCATGAATTTAAATTATAATTGAGGTTATTGATATGCATACTCAGAAAATCAGTGAAACACCTCTTGATTTTGCCGAGGCTATAAAAGAAGATATTAAAAGTTCAAAAGATGATGGTGTCTTAAAATGTGTTCAGTGCGGAATGTGTACTTCAACATGTCCTGCAGCACGTCATTCCAATTATAATCCTCGTGAAATAATGGAGAGGGTCTTTGAAGGAGATGAAACACTCCTTGAAGATGAAGACTTATGGAACTGTTTTTATTGCTACACATGTCATAGTACATGTCCTGTTGGAAACAGTGTTTGTGAAGTTAATCAGATTATTAAACAGTTCGCCATATCAAAAGGAATTGCATATGAGAAGCTATATGATTATTTAGGATTTGCAGATAGCTACTTTAATGCAGCTATCGGTGCAATTCCATCTAATTTTTACGAGAAATTAGTGAAGATGTAGACGGATGGTGGGAATTTAGACAGCACTTGAGTGAAATCAGGGAAGAATTGGGTTTAGGTCCGGTTTCACCTCCTCAGGAAGTTATTGATGAAGTCTCTTTAATTTTAACCAATACTGGTTTTAAAGACAGAATGGATAAAATAAGACAGTCAAAGGAGGGTAATGATGAAGCAAGTTCCTGATGAAAATATTCTTTTGTTTAAAAGTTGTCTTGTAAGTGTGGAATATCCGGGTATTGAATCATCCACTAAGTTTGTTTTTGATAAAATTGGTATTGATTATGATATTTCAGATAAGCAAACCTGCTGTACAGGTCTTGGACATTACTCTGATGTTTTTGATCAGTTTACAGCAACAGCTATTGGAGCACGTAACTTTAAAGTAGCCAGTAATTTGAACAGGCCAAATTTGGTAATGATGTCTGCAACATGTTATGCAATTAATAAAAAGGTAGCAAATATTTTAAATAAAAAGGATGATGTTCGAGATAAAGTAAATGAAGTTTTTGATAAATCAGAATTGTCTTATTTGAAATATGAATCTGGAGATGTTGATTCATCTGAAAATATTTTTCATGTAGTGGATATTTTATACAATAAACGTGATGAAATCTCTAAAAACATTAAATATGACTTAAGCGGCTATAAAATAGCTACTCATCACGGATGTCATTACTGTAAAGTTCATTATGATGATACAATAGGGGAGTCAGAGACCCCAATATCATTGATGATATAATAGAAGCCTGCGGATGTAAAACGGTTGGCTGGTATGACCATAAACGCCAAACCTGTGGAAGCGGATTTAGACAAAGATACTCTAATAAAGATATGTCTATGGAGGTAACTGAAGATAAATTATACTCTATTAAAGAGGACGGGGTGGAAATTCTAGTTCATTTATGTCCTAACTGTCATGTTCAATTTGACAGATATCAGAATTTAATATCTAAAAAATGTGGTGAAGAATTTAACACCATTCATTTAAATGTAGCTCAATTTGTAGCTATTGCAATGGGTGGTGACTTTGATGAAGTAATCGGTGCAAAAGCACATACTGTACCAATAGATTCAGTCATTAATGATTTAAGGGAGGTTGACTAATGCCTGAAGATTTAAAAGTGGGAGTTTTCATCTGTGAATGCGGTGGAAATATCTCTGATACTGTTGATATTCAAAAAGTTAAAGATTCACTGAATGTGGAAGTTGTAGAGCAATTTGTAAATTTATGTTCTTTAAATGGAAGAAAAATCATTAGGGATGCAATTTTTGATCATCATTTGGACCGTGTTGTAATTGCGGCATGTTCTCCAATAAGTCATGAAAAAACTTTTCAGGATTATGTTCAGCCATTAAATCCTTATTTGATGGATATGGCAAATATTCGTGAACAGTGTTCATGGGTTCATAATGATAAAGATGGGGCAACCAAAAAAGCCATAACTCTTATTAATGCTTCAATAGAAAAAGTAAAAAAATCAGATGCTGTTAATCCGATATACTGTCAAACACCAAATGAAGTGGCAGTAATTGGTGGTGGAATAGCAGGTATGAATGCTGCATTGTCACTAGCTAAACAGGGAACTAAAGTAACTATTATAGAAAGTTCCCCATCTATCGGAGGACATATGGCTAAAATAGGAAAAGTTTTCTCTCCTGTAAAAATAGCTGAAGAGTGTGGAATGTGTTTACTGAATCCAATATTAAATGAAGTTGTTTGGAATGAAAATATTGAGATTATAACTAATGCAAAAGTCATTGAATCAGAAAGAAGGGCAGGAACCTATAATCTAATTGTTGAAAAATCTCCAAGGTATGTAGATACTGAAAAATGTATAGCCTGCGGTAAGTGTGCGGAAGTCTGTGAAGTGGAAGTTCCCGATGATTGGAATGACGGACTATCTAACAGAAAAGCTATTTATCGTCCTTTTGGTCAGTCTTATCCTGAAGCATATGTTGTGGATATGGAACATTGTGACAGGTGTGGGGACTGTAAAAGACAATGTAGTATGAATGCTATCCGTTTTAAAGTAAAACCAGAAAAGATTCCGATTTCTGTAGGTTCTATTATTATAGCTACAGGACATAAACTCTTTGATCCTGATTTAAGACCGGAATACGGATATTCCAGATATGATGATGTTATAACTCAAAGTGAACTGGGCCGTATTACAGGAGTAAACGGTCCGACTAAAGGTAAACTGGTAAAATCAAACGGAGAAATTCCAAAAAGGGTAGTTATGATACAGTGTGTTGGATCAAGAGATGAAAAACCCGACGGACATTTGTACTGTTCCAAAGTATGCTGCAGTGTTGCTTTAAAAAATGCAAACATTATAAAACACAAACACCCTGAAACAGATGTTGTTATCTGTTATACTGATATGAGAACTCCTAGTATGTATGAAAAGTATTATAAACACACACAGGCTAATGGAGTAAGACTCATACGTGGAAGACCTGGTGAAGTTGTTAAAAGAAATGGTAACTTTATTGTTCGTGTTGAAGACACTCTTAAAAGAGAATTTTCAGAAATTGAAGCAGATATGGTTGTATTATCTACAGCTATGGAACCTTCTGAAGGTACCAAGGAAATTGCAGAAATCTTAAATGTTGGAACTACTGAAGATGAATTCATTAAAGAGGCACATCCAAAAATCAAACCTGTAACCACTGATATTCAGGGAACTTTTGTTTGTGGAACAGCACAGGATCCGAAAGATATTACAGAATCAATTATGCAGGCTACTGCAGCTGCTTCCAAAGTATCTGAATATAATTATGGCGGAATAGAAATTGAACCATTCATTGCAGAAATTGATGAAGAAAAAATGTATTGTTTGCGGTGAATGTGTTGAACGTTGTAAATTCAAATCAATGAGTATTCAGGATGATGAAATCTACATTGACCCGATGAGCTGTACAGGTTGTGGAAAATGTTTAGTTGGATGTAAGCAGTTTGCTATTACAGTTAACGGTAATATTGATGAAAAGATAAAAGCTACAATTGATGGAGTATTGGCTAAAAAAGAACCTGGAGAACGTATGATTTTAGTTTTCCTTGATAATATTGGTTATACTGCAGCAGATAATATTGGAGTTAACAGATTGTCTTATCCTGAATCCATCCATATCATTAGGGTGCTTTCTGTAAATCTTGTAAGTCCTCGCCACATTAAACATGCTCTTGAAAATGGTGCTGATGGAATATTTATTGGTGAATTCCCTGGAGATTTGATGTATGATGAAGTTGAAAGGAAAATAGAAAAAGTCAAAGAAAGGATTAGGGAAGTTAATCAAAATCCTGACAGGATAACATTTTCAAAAGTTTACATCCCGTATTATTCAGGATTGGCAAATAAGTTAAATGATTTTGATAAGAAAATTAAGGAATTAAATGAGTCTGAATAGATTCATTTAATTTATATACTTTTCATAAACCTTTTTTTTAATTTCTATTGGTGTTAAATCGATAATTGGTGCTGGTGAGTTTCCAGGTTCTGTATTGAAACAGATAAAGTTACACTCATTGTTGTTTATTATTTCACTTAAGTCTATTTCTTCGTAATTGTAACAGTTTTTAATACCTACACTTTTAGCCATTTCTTTTAGGTTTAAGTTTTTTGCATAGGTCTCCTGATTTCCTGTTGAACCGTATGCTTCGTTATTGATAACAATCCATGTTAAATTAGATGGGTTTTGAGCAAAAGTGGTGATTACTGATCCTAAGTTCATTAAAAATGATCCGTCACCGTCTATAATGACAATTTTTTTATTAGGTTTAGCCAGTGCAAGACCGAGGCCTATTGAGAAACAAGTCCCATGGAACCGATCATGTAAAAGTTTTCATTTCTATCATCTATGTCGTATAATTCTCTTGAAGGAAATCCTATATTGCACAGTACCAGTTCATCATCGATTGCTCATTATTTTTGCAATTGCATCTCTTCTTTTCATCAAATCACCAATATTTAATTTCTAATAATACAGATACGGGTTTACCTTCTTCAACAGATAATTTCCATGCATTTTTAACATCTTCATATGCGGTTTCAGAATTAGTCGGTTCAAAGAAATGGAAATCCATAGCGTTTAACAGTCTTGGTGTGGATTCTCCCATTGGAATTTGTCCACAGATAGTTTCACCTTCAGTTCCCCTATGACTTATTATTATTACTAATGGGAACTTATATAATTCCATTAATGATTTAAGTGCATTGATGGAGTTTCCAAGTCCTGAATTTTGCATTAATATTGCAGGCTTGCGACCGCCCATATATGCTCCTGCACAAATGCCTATTCCTTCTTCTTCTCTTGTAACTGGAATATGCATAATTTCTTCGTCTTCGTCAACCATTTCTAACAGTTTACTTAAGTTAACACAAGGGACACTAACAACAAAATCAATTTCAGCATCTTTTAATCCATTATAAATAGCTTCAGTACTATCCATTTTTGTCCTCTTCATAGTTTTTAATATATAATGTTGTATTGTTCAATTATATAATTATTTTGGATAAAATATTGAATGAATTTACTATGTTTTCATTTTGTTAACTTTGCATTGATTCAATTATATGGAAAGATATTTATTTAATTAAATTATTATATTATTTTATGTTTGATAAACTACCTATATCTTCTAAAACAGAAAAAATTTTAACTAAATCTCTTGATGAACCAATTTCTGCTGAAGATGCAAACTATTTAATAAATATTAAAGGGTCTGACTTGTATCCCTTACTTGCAACTGCTGATTATCTCAGGCAAGAAATTGCTGGAGACAACGTTACATTTATTAATAATTGTAATATTAACTTCACAAATATTTGTACTGTAAGATGTGGTTTTTGTGCATTTGGTAAGGATGCAGATGACCCTGAAGCATATATTTTAGATGATGAAGCTATTTTAAAGCTCAGGGGCTGTTGACAAAGGAGCTCATGAGTTTTGTGTCATGGGGGAGTTTTACCTGATGCAGATGTTGAATATTATGAACATTTGCTTCAATTGTTAAAAGGGGAATTTCCCAATATTATGATTCATGGTTTTTCACCAACTATGATTAAAGATGCCAGTGTTGTATCAGGCATAAGTGTTGAAGATGCATTTGAAAGGCTTAAAAGTGCGGGTTTAGATACATTGCCTGGAACTGCTGCAGAAATATTGACTGACAGATCCAGAGAGATAATCTGTCCGGAAAAGGTAACAACACAGGAATGGATTGATATTGTAAAAACAGCTCATGAAGTTGGAATTCCAGGCTCAGCTACTATTATGTACGGGCATGTGGAAACTCCTGAAGAACGTGTAGAACACATTGATATTATCAGAAAAATTCAGCAGGAAACTCACGGTTTTACAGAATTTATTCCGATGACATTTATGCATGAGTATTCTCCAATCTTTTTAGAAGGTCAGCAAAACTTGGGAGCTACAGGTACTGAGGATTTAAAATTATATGCAGTAGCTAGATTAATGCTTAAGGATTTGATTCCAAATATCCAAGTATCCTGGGTAAAAATGGGTTTCAGATTTGCACAGGTATCTTTAACAGCTGGTGCAAATGATTTGGGTGGAACTTTAGGTGGAGATGAATTGTCTGAAGCTTCAGGAGCACCGGATGGAGTTGAGGCATCTATTGATACTTTAAGTAATATGGTTAGAGATTTAGGTAGAAACCCTATTGAGAGAATTCAAAATACACAGAATTTTATCCGATTGAATCTAAAAGTTCTGATGTGAAAATAGTATCAAAATAAAGTTTTAAAGATGATAACATGAATATGGCAGATATAGGTTTATTAGTTTTAGTGTATATTTATGTTATCGCAATTTTTGTTTTTTCAGAGAAGTTTTTAAAAGACCTGCCGTCTTTTTTCCCGTCGTTTTGTCCATATTATGGTGGGAAAGTATTTTCGTAATGCCGTTTTTCAACGACCATTATGCTATGGTGTGGTTTTTAACACTTCCAATTACAATAGCCGCATTTTTATTGACTAAATACTCTCCAATTAAAATTAAAAGTGGAGTTACAGATGCTGGGCATGCTTTAGGTTTAGTTTACTATGCCGGAATATGGACACTTTTAATATTTTTACTTCCTGATAAACTGTGGATAGTGGGAGTAGCTGTTGGAGCTATGGTTTACGGAGATGGATTTGCGTCTTTAATAGGTCAAAAATATGGAAAACATCATTTTAACTTAACTGGTGATGTAAAATCCGTTGAAGGTTCACTTACCATGTTCATAATGGTTTGTGTAATGTGCAGTGTGGTATTTTTTAGTTTACGGTGCAATTGGATATGATATTCCTCAGTATAATTTTGCATTTGTAGCATTTATAAGTTTAATAGCTACTGTTTGTGAAGCCGTTACTCCAAGAGGTCTGGATAATTTAAGTGTTTCATCTGTCAGTGCGATTTTGTATTATATTTTGATGGTGTGATTTAATGGACAAGTTCATTGTTATAGATGGTTTGGATGGTTCCGGAAAAGACACACAGGTTAAACTGCTTGCTGAAATGTATGAAAAACAGGGAAAAAATGTTGTTGTACGTTCACATCCGTCTATGGATAATAAATATGGTATAAAATCAAAAGAGGCACTTTTAAAAAACTGGTAAAATTAACCATTTAAAAGCTACTGTTTATTTTGGATTGGATGCAATCAGATCAATTAGAAAATATTATAATAATGATAATATTGATGTTTTAATCTTTTCAACATATATTATGTCTGTTGTTTATCTTCCAAATGTTATTAATATAATTATTTATAAATTTGTTTCATTTGTTCTTCCAACATCAGATTATATGTTTTTCCTGGATGTAAGTCCTGAAGAATCTTTAAAAAAAGAATTGATAATCGTAGCGAAGAAACTGAAATGTTTGAAAATATGGAAGAGCTTGAAAAGCCAGAATCAAATCAAAAAAAAGTTACTTATGACTGGAATATTATAAATGCAGATAACAGCATAGCTAAAGTTAATAATGAAATAAAAGAAAAACTATAAAACTTCTTTTATTCCTTCATTGGTGTGAATCATTATGGAATTAAGGTTTTCTAAGTTAATTGAACTGATTGGGATATTTTGAGCATCTTCATTCATAAATAAAAAGCTCTTTGTCTATAAATGTAATCCAATTTACTTTATGAAGTACTACTCCATTAATTATCAGTTCGCTGTATTGCGGTATAAAACTATTTTCATTCATTTCCTTAAAATACGGATTTTTACGAAAAATATCTTTTAACACATTGTCCATAAAACTTACTCTCCTCTTTCTTCAACAAATTTGGGAACAGCTTCCTGCAGAGGGTCAAATGTTTCTCTGTTTTTTTAACTTCCATACATTTCATACTTACTTTGGAGTGAAGTGATGACGGAAGCCTTAATATTCTTTTTAAATCGATAGATACTTTAGCATCAATAGTGGACAAATTAACTCTTGCCATAGCTTCTGTTAAATTTTTATATCTTCTAGGACCGATATCCCTTTTAAAATATCCCCAGTTGTCATTATCAAGATGATGCCTATATTTTATGATATCCTTCATTAGCTTAGGATTAATTTCATCTAATTCCTCATTTCCTACTAAATGTTGAATATTATATTTTAATTTATCAGTAAAAATTTTGGAGTATCCGACAGGAATGCTGAAATGCTCAAAATTAAAGCTTTTATTTGATATGTCTGGATTGAAAAAGTTGGATTTTGGAACTTCTGCACCTGCCACATATTTTAAAACTTCTGATCTTAATTCACTTCCAGAGGTCATCATTTCTTCATCAAGAATTCTGATATGATATCCTCTTCCTGAGTAAACTAAGTGAATATTATTTAAGCCTAAATCATCCTGCAGTGTATCAATTAATGAATTAACAATTTCTAAAGCCTGTCCTAAACAAACTTCACACACACCGTCGCACTGGCAGGTTCTAATTGGAATATCTTTAGCATCAACATCAAAAATATATTCTGCTTTCTGCCAATCTTCTCGTCTTCTTGGATTATTATAAAAAGCTACAGAGATATAGGCTGCAAAAGGAGCTTTATATCTTAAAAATTTCTTTAAGGACTCTCTTCCTCTAAATACTTTATACCGGTCATTTGGTCCCTTTCCATTATGGTCAAAACCGAATTCCCTTTTCTTTAAATCTTTAAGAATAAAGTCAGGCAGGTCTTTAGTGGACCATTCCTCACGGTAATACTGCCTTCTTTCTTTAAGTGTAGCTTTAGAAAACATAATAATCAGATATATATGATTATTATTTTAAAGTATTTAATAATAATTATGGTGTGCAAATGCACAGTATTATATAATAAATTTAACTATAATTCATATTATGAATGAAGAAGTACGAGAAGTAATTGGTGTTGAACACTTAAAAACAGTTTTATCTACTTTAACCCCTGAAGATATTGTTAAACATACTTATAAAGAATGGTATCCTTGCCAAAGAACAGGACATACTATTTTAAACCTTGAAAATGGGAAAATATATGGTTTGGGGATAGAATTAAATCAGTTACCTCTTGTTGACACTGTTTATATAGAATTGTATTCAATTGATTGGGAAGAAGACCCGATTGAAGTTGAAGAGCTTTTTTTCACCTCAGGAGTATGAGAAATACCTGGAATTTAAAGATGATGAAGTCTGTGAATACATTCCTGATATTGTTTCTGATTTTTGTCAAAAAAAGGGTATTGATGAAAATGAACGTAAAATTGGTCTTTTAGCTTATAAATTTGAAAAAAATGAACAGAGCAACTACAATCAATGGGAATCAAAGATTTTAAATAAATATTATGATGTTATTATGGATGATTATAATCCGTTTAAACAGATGGATAATGATTTTTAATCTTTTTATTATCAATTTGATATTTTTTACGTCCGTAACATGATAGGGGGTTATTAATTCCTTTACATGAGCTGTCAGGTTTACATAACTGGGGTAAATGAATTTTAATTTTTTCACAGCTCATTGGAGTATACCATTTGGTTTCTCCTTCATGATTGATGTCAACTTCACTGTGCATACCAAAACCCAACTTTGATATGATATTGATTTTTTCTTGAGGCTGGTCATCAAATAACGGTGGTGAACAGTTATCTGCAGCTTCATAAATCAGAGGCAGGATTTCATTTTCTGTTATTGATAAATCGGGATCCATATCGGATACTTTAATACTTTCATCACTTGCAAAGATTCTCGGATATAGTCTTGCATATGATGCAAATGAAGTTAATAATAGTACAATAGCGTCGTTACGTCCACCGGATGAGACTCCTTCAATGGTATTTCTAATACATGGTGGAAATGCTTCTCTAAGTAATTTTCCACCTTTAACTGTACCGTAAATACCTCCGCTGCCTGCATAGAAAGTATTGTATTTGCTGATTTCTTCAGGAATGAACTCTTTTAGTTCCTCTCCGATTTCAGTAATGGCAGGGTGGAGTTCAATTCTGGATGACATTTCTTTGATTCTTTTAATGTATTCTTCTGTTTTTTGCATAATAAGTCTGGAAAGAATCAGTTCTTTAATATTATTTCCGACCAGTATATTATACATTCTGTCAGGGTTTCTATCTGTAAACTCATCAGAATACTCTTCCAAAAATTCATCTTCTTCTAAAATAATATTCCCATTATTGATTAACAAATCAGTTAATGATAATCTTTTAGAGGCTATTACATCTTTCAGGGCTTTCCATTTAATGGATCCGTCGGTTTTGATGTCTCTTAAGATGTCGTCAATGATTTCGCTTCTGCTTCCTGGCGGAATTTTAGCCAGTCTTTCTTCAATTATTTTTCCCTGGGATTCAATAAAAAGTCTGGTTTCTCTTGAAGTTACATTAAACTGAATAGCTATAGCCTGACATAGGATGTGGAATGTTACAACATCCTGTCTGTATAAACTGCTATTTAACAGGTATTCAAATTCACTTTGAGTGTAATTTTTATTATTTTTTTTCTCAATTGCCCATTGTATTCTTTTTTATAGCTAAATCTTTATAGGATTTAGGAATTAAGGAATCGTCGGATATTTTCTGATTTGCAGTATGCATTATTTCATTTACAAGTGTTTCATCTTCATCAAAGAGTTTATTTAAGTCTCCGTACTCTTTAACAATTTGTCTTCCTTCATTGGACAACGGATTAATAAATGAAACTTCAACCATATTTTTTATATTTTATTTCATGTTTTAAAAAATTATCTTATTTTTAAGGTCATTATTGCTTTTTAATAGAAAACTGTTAATATTACTGATTATTAAAATAATAATTAAGATTTTTAAGGGTAGTATATATGGTATGTAAAGGAAATATAACATTTCAATCATTTGAATGTGATTATAATGAAGTTTATGAGGCTTATGATGTTGATGGTGACATTAAAAATGATGTTCAGGTTTTAACTGATCATTATACTTATTCTGGTTATTATACTTTTTAAATAGTTCTTTTGGAAAAGTCTATTTGATTGTATTTTTTGGGAGGATATAACTTGCAGCGAATTTTCTAAAAGTGATTTTAAGAATATTCCTTCTCAGTTTTATGAAGATAAGATTTCCCTGTCATGTGATATAAAAGATATTTCCGAAAAGAATTGACACATTTTCTAAGATAATTACTGTCCAATCAAATCTTAATGAGCATGCTTTATTCAATATGATAAATGTAAAAGAGTTAAGCCTGTTTGAAAATTTTATGGAAGTCTTTTTCGATAAACAAAATAAAAAGGTTAGAAAATCTTTTCTGCATTCCCACGGTTTCAAATATCTTAAAGCCCATTATGATGAAAGAAAAAGGTATGATTATTTTATCATGTTCGAGAGATATTTCGGTAATAAGTTTTTAAATTCATTGATAAGGAATTGGAAAAACACGGCATCAATGTAGAGTTTTCTGCAATGGATGTGGTAAACTCCATATTTTCCAAATTTTCCAAAGACCAACTGCTGTCAATTATCAACAGAATGAATTTAAATAAGGAAAGTTTCAACTCTTTTAATCCGTTTTTAGCTTTCAATGGGGAAGATATACTTTTTGTTTTCATGTGGGATGAATCTAAAAAACACTTTGATGATTTGGAAGTGCTATGGATTGATTTTTTATTGAATTTAGGCTTTAATGTTGAAATATTTGCTTTCAATAAATCCAATAACTCATTGTCCAGATTTGTAAACAGATTTAAAGAAAATAAAATTAAACTGGAGTTATTTAACCTGGATGAAAATGGTAAAGAGAACTTTAAATCAGATAAATTAATGATTGATGATTTTGAACATCTGAAAAATGAAATGGACAATTTAAATAATGGAAATATGTTAATTAAGCTTGACGGGGAAGAAGTAATCCTTGATGAGGTCTGTGACATATTTTCATGTGCTCTGGAAAAAGAAAATAAAGGATTGTCTAGGGATTACTGTTGCAGATACGGAGATTCAAATCCTGCTGAATTCCCATGCAAGTATGTTGAAGAATATTTCAGTTCCATTTTCAATGTAAATGATGGATTTGGTCAAATTGCTGATAGCGGGATATGGAAATTCAATAAAGATAAAGTTAGGGGCAAATTTAAGGATTTATCCAAAACCATGAAAATATGTCCGTTTTTTGATTATATGTCAAATAAAAAAGCTTTAACTAAATATCTCAAAAACATCAATCCCAAAACTATGAATCAATGGTGTTTTGTAGATGATGAAGGTCATTCATGGTACTTTTTTAAGAAAAGACTGGTTTAGTGATGAGGCCGATTTGGATTTTCCTGGATTTTCTAAAATGGCAGGTGTTAAAAAAACAGATAAAGATGCCAAATCTAAAGCTGTAGCTATTCTGGATGATACGCTTAAAAAACAGAAAAACAGTACAGATGATGATACCGAACAGACAATGCTGATTTTTAATTTTTAAAATTGAAAATATTATTTTTTCATTTTTTAAAAGTTTATATTTGATTTCACATTCCTGTTTAAAAAAAAATTAATAATTTACGGTAAGAATAATGACACATAGGGGAAATATTACATTTAAATCTGTAGAATGTGAGTATGATGAAATTTTTGAAGCATATGATGTTGGAGATGATATCAAAACTTCTGATAAAATTTTAAGAGATTATTATATCTCTTCTGGTTATTTTGTATTTTTAGATTCTTTTTTTTTTGGAGGGAATTATTTAAATATCTTTTTTTGAAGATATAGTTGGGCAAGAACCAAATGAAGAATATTTTGATTTGGTGTCATTTTTTCAGATGATTTTGATTTGCCTTTTTCTTTTAATAAAGCTGAAATAAAAGATAGGCTTTTAGATGTTTTAGATATAATTGATGATGAATATAGTTATAGTAATCAGAGTTTATTCAATCTTTTGAATTTGTTTCATTTAAATATGTTTGATGATTTTTTAAAGGTTTTTTAGATAAACAAGATGAAAAAGTTAAAGAATCATTTTTAGAAGAATGTGAATTTGATAGGGTTTTGTTCGATTTCAATAAATATCTTTGTTTAGATATGTTTGTAGAATACTTTGATGAAGATTTTATTAAATTTATGACTGTAAAATTGGAAAATCATGGAATTATTAAAGAATTTTTTGAAGTAAATATTCTTTTATTTATCTTTGCTGAACTGTCTTCAAAACAGATATGTTCCATATTACGCAGATTAAATTCAAATAAAGAAAGTTTTGATTCATTTGGACCATATTTAGTTTATAATGGTGAAGAAATTCTCTTTGTTTTTAAATGGATGGAATTTGATAAATGGAATAATGAAGAAATGTTATGGATTGATTTTTTATTATCTATAGGATGTAATGTAGAAATATTTGCATTTAATCAGCCAAATACAATTTTATCAAGGTTTATAAATAAATTTAAGGAAAATACTATAAAATTAGAATTATTTGATTTTGAGGATGAAGTATTGGACGACCAGGAATTTCCTAAATTTAAAAAAAGTGGACAAATTCACCATTGATGATTTTAATCAGTTAAAAGATGAAATGGAGATATTAAGCCAGGAAGATAATGAAAACTTATTAATTAAAGTTAATGGAAAAGAAGTAAACTTTGAAGATATTTATGATGTATTTTTATGTACTTTAGAAAAAGAAGAAAACTGTTTGTCAAAAGATTACTGTTGTAATTATGAAAATTTCAAATCAACTGATTTTCCATGCAGATATGTAATGGAAGAATTTAATTGTGCATTTACTAGTAAAGATAATTTTGGTCAAATTACTGATGAGGGAATATGAGAATTCAATAAAGATGCTCTTGAAAATAAATTTTATGAATTAGTTAAAACAATGAGAATATGCCCATTTTTTGATTATATGGAAAATAAAAAAGCTTTAACTAAAAATTCTAGAAATGTTAATCCAAAAACTTACAGAAAATGGTGTTTTATAGATGAAGATGGTCATTTCTGGTACTTTTTAGGAAAATGTGGTTTAATGAAGAGGCTAATATAAAATTTCCAGGGTTTTCTAAAATGGTTGGTGTTAAAAAACAGATTATGAACTTAGATCTAAAGCAGTAGCTATTATAGATGAAAATATTGATAAAATAAAAAAGGAAAAATTATTGAGTTTAAGAGTACTCAAAAATCATTATTTGATTTTTAATTCTTAAATTGAAAGCTGTTAGCTATTTGTACAGTTTCTTCCACTTCTGGTGTTACAATTTGAATTTGCAGGTTTTTATCATTATTGTCAATTATTGCAATAAATCGTGGTTCTCCGACATATTCTCCCACATTAGCTGTTGAATTGTATATTAATACATTATCAATAACTGATGATGGATATGTTTTAATTTCATTATTAGCTAAACTTAATCCGTAATTATAATAATAGTTTCCCTGAGAAAGATTGAATACCTTTACAGTATATCTTCCATTATCTGCTATATATTCTTTAAAAAGGACCGTCAGTCTGGTTTAAAGTGAAATTCAATTCATTACTGCAATTAAAAGTTCCCACTCCAACATCCACTACTTTTACAGGTTCTGTAGTGAACATTGAATAACAAATAACTCCAATTATAGCTATAATTATTATAATTAAAGCCATTATGATTATATTTTTCTTATCTGTTATGGGTTTCTTTTTTCAATTTATGTGAGCAATGTTTACAGTATTCATCATCTGAATCTACTTCATTGCCACATTTAGGACATTTAATCATTTTTTAACCTTCTTTACAGATTCTTTCTTTATAAATATTATAATGTATGTCTTTAATTAAATAGTTTCTTTATTCTTTTAAAAAAAGTTAACTTAACATAGTACTTTATTTTTCATAAGTAACAATAATTTAAACTTAATTACATAATTTTGGTTAATTTTATCTTATTTTTAATCTCAACTTATTTTAAAATATTTCTTAATTAACTTCGCATATATTAATTTTATATTATATGAATGACATAATTATTAATGCTTAAAAAGTTAGGAGAAAAATTAATGTCTAAAATTTTTATTTCATGTGCGCTTCCTTATGCAAATGGACCCTGTCATTTAGGTCATATTCGTTCTACTTATTTGCCTGCTGATATTTATGCAAGATATAATCGTATGATTGATAATGATGTTCTGTTAGTTTGTGCTACTGATGAACACGGTACTCCAATTGCTGTTAAAGCGGATAAAGAAAACAAAAACCGATTGAAATTGCTAAAAGATATCATGACATGATTGTTCGTGATGTAGAGTCAATGAATATTTCCCTGGATAACTTTACAAGAACCACTGATGATTTACATTATGAAATTGCTCAGAATTTCTTTTTTAGAATTATATAATAAGGGGTTAATTTATAAAAAGGATATTCAGCAGCTGTACTGTGAAAAGTGTAATAAGTTTTTACCTGACCGTTATGTTGAAGGTATGTCCTGTTTGCGGATCTGAAGCACGCGGTGACCATTGTGAAAAATGCGGAAGGGCTTTGGAACCTACTGAACTTGATGAACCTAAATGTTTAACCTGCGGTTCCACTCCTGTTATTAAGGATACTTATCAGTACTTCTTTAAGTTAAGCGAGTTTGAAGATGATTTGAAAGATTATATTGATAATAATGAAAATCTTCCTGCCAATGTTAGAAATTATGCTAAAAATTGGCTTAAAGAAGGATTAAATGACTGGGTTTTAACAAGAGATATGGATTGGGGAATACCTTTACCTCTTGATGAAGCTAAAGGCAAAGTACTTTATGTTTGGGTTGAAGCATTCTTGGGTTATATCTCATCAGCTGCACAATGGTCAAGGGAAACTGGCATTAAATGGGAAGATTATTGGAATGATACTGCAATCCATTTCATCGGTAAGGATATTATTTACCATCATTCCATCTTTTGGCCAGGTCTTCTTAAGGCATACGGATGTAAATTGCCGGATAACATATATGCTGGAGAATTTTTATCTTTGGAAGGAGAAAAAATGTCCACCAGTAAAAATTGGGTTGTTTGGATAGCAGATTTTGTTGATAAATTTGACCCTGATTTACTTAGATATTACTTAACTATAAATGCACCTTTAAACAAAGATACTGATTTCTCATGGGATGATTTCCAGAGAAGAAACAATGATGAATTGGCAGATGTTATAGGTAACTTTTTACATAGAACTTTTACATTTACCCATAAATTCTTTGACGGTGAAATACCTGAATATAAAAAATCCTCTGCAGAAGATAATGAATTCAAGGAAATCATTGAAAAACTTCCTGATACTGTTGGAGAATATATTTCAGATTTTGAATTTAGAGACGGATTGCTTGAGATTTATAGGGTAGCTAAAATTGGTAATAAATATTTCAATGATCAGGAACCATGGAAAGCTGTTAAAGAAGATATGCAAAAAGCAGCCAACTGTTTATATTTATCAAATCAACTAGCTAAAACATTGGCTTATGTACTTAAACCTTATATTCCAAATAAAGCTGATGCTATAGCTAAAATTATTAATCTGACCACTCCTGATGAGTGGAAAGATGCTAAAGTCCCATTAGCTGAAGGACACAAAATAAATAAAGCTAAACCGTTATTTACAAAAATTGAAGATGATGTAATTAACAAGCAAAAAGAAGAATTGCAGAAAAACTTAAAAGAAAGTGAGGATGAAAATATGAGTGATTTAATTAGTATTGATGATTTTGACAAAGTAGTTATTAAAATTGGACAGGTAAAAGAAGCTGAAAAAATAGAAAAATCCGATAAATTATTAAAATTACAGGTGGATATTGGAGATGAAACAAGACAAATTGTAGCAGGTCTTGCAAAACAGTATGCTCCTGAAGAATTAATTGACAGAAAAGTGGCTGTTGTTGTTAACTTGCAACCTGCAAAATTATTCGGAACCTTATCTGAAGGAATGATTCTTGCAACTGGAGAAAGTGCAGCATTATTATCTCCAGACGAATGTGAAGTCGGTGAAAGAATACAATAATCTTAATTTAATTCAGTGATTTTAATGGAAGAATCTGCTCTAGTTGCAAAGGCTGAAAAATATCTCAAAGAGATTTCAAATGACAGTATTAGCTTGGATAATATTGAAGAGTTTGAAAATTTCAAAAGATTATACTATAAACTAGATGACAGATTAAACAGTTTACAGGAATTAAAAGAGAGTATGGATGCACAGGGATACACCACTCCTTTTACATCCTTAAATAAATATGGTACAAAAGCAATAGCTGAAGTTTCACTTGAGGAAATGAGTGAAAACAGTAGACATAATCAGATGTTTAGAATGAAAGCTAATGCTAAAAAAAAATGTTCTGGACAGAGTAAAATCAGCTATTGATGCTCATAAAATTGCAATTGGACATTTGGAACAATGTGGTTATCTTAAATGTGATTCATGTTATAAGAAATATTCCCTCAGCGAGTTCAGACTTAAAGGTGAAAAATGCAGCTGCGGTCATGAAAACTTCTCTTTTAAAATAAATAAGGATGCAACCTACAGATTGGAAATTATTCCATATTTGCCTTTGTCCGGCAATTATTTGGTGTTGATGAGTGAATTGTCAGGTTATGGAAGAAATTCATTTAAAAAAGTATTAAATATTCTTAAACAGGAACGTAAAGGTCTTGTAAAAACTATTTCTTTAGTTATCCGTTTTAGAGATGAAAATGGACGTTGGATTCGTAAGAATGTAACTCTGGATTCAGAATATATCAGTAATTATGAGGAAGAGGTTAGAAACAGATACGGAAAAGATGTCAGAATTGAAGTTTTAAGATTCCACAGAACCAAACCTGCTATTATTGATGATAAATACGTCAGAAATGCACTGGCTATCAGTTATGTTAAATATAGTGAAGACATTATTTCCAGCATTAAAGATTCTATTTTAAAAAGGAAGCTGTCTGATTTCAAAAGAATTAATAAATATGACGCTATCAGATATAAGTATGAAAATGAAATTCCGGGCTTTATCGAAGAATATGATATTGGAGAAATAGATGCCTGGAGACAGTCAAAGATTACAGAAGAATTTGAAAAGCTTCATTTCATTGATAAATTCGGTAATTACAACCGTTCTTTAAAAAGAGATTTAAAAATAAGAGAAAATATTGAAAAAACCATATTTGAAAATATGGCTCCTACTTTAATGATGTGGGATATTTTCAGATATTACTTAACAACATCACACAATAACCGTAAGATTAACAATGGTCCATTTCCATATATTAGAGCAGAACTTGACCGTCAACAACGTAAAGTGTTCCAGACTACTTTTAAAAAGGTTATTAATGTTTTAAATGAGTTTACAGACTTGAAAATAATTTCAATTCCTGATATGGATCTTATTTTATATTAAAAAAAATTCAAGTTTGAAAAACAGTCCAAAAACTCAAAGATTTTATTTAACTATCCCGCTTTGGGGCTGGTTTGATACATGAACACGGCAATATAGAAATTGAAACTATAGGGAATGTATTAAACATTAATGATTCTAAAATTAAAAAGGAACTTAAAAATATTGAGCATATCAGAAAACCGAAAAGTGCAAAATCCAAGAAATTTTTAGATTTAATTAAGAAGTGATGCTTATGGATGAAGATGTTATTTCTGTACATATAACAAAAGGATTAACCTCTTCAACTATTTTGGATTTAATTGAAGAATATCCCAATCTGGAAGAGATTACATGTTGTCCTAGTATTTTTAATAGGATTTCCAAGAATTATATTGATGCTTTGAACCAGCTTGACATTACTGTTTCTAAAAAGTATAACTGGGGAGCTAAACCTAAATACTCTTCATTGGAAGAGGATATATTGAATTTAGCCAAAGAAGGTAAAAAAGCAAAAGAGATAGCTGGTTTATTGGACATTTCTCAAAATAAAGTTTATTATCTCCTTAGGAAAAAATAAACAGGGGGTCAAATTTGATAATTACTCTAAAAAACATAATCATGATGAAGTCAAATCTTTAAAAGAAGAAGGTTTAAAACCAAAGGAAATAGCTTCAAAATTAGATATTCCCCTTAGAACAGTTTATTATATTTTAAATAAGAAATAGTTATTTTATTTTTTAATAATCAGAAGGGTTTGATAAAGATAGATAATGTTTAAATTATCTTAAAATCAATAGGACAACAATAACTTAATAAATATAAACTTGTTCTTCCATATATAATATTAATAAATATCAGCTTATGATTATTTTATCTTTTGATAATTATAGGGAAATGAAAGCTTATTTAATTGATTAGTTCACAGCTATTTTAATAGATAAATATCTTTGAATAGTTTTTAAACTAATTTAATGGAGGTATTATGATGATTACATGTAGTGTTTGTGGCCATCTAAATGATTCATCAAGAGCAATATGTGAAGAATGTGGATCTGACTTATCAGATAGTCAGGATTGGGGATATGACTTCGATGACAGCGATGATTTTGATTAAGTGATTAATAATTATATAAAATTATTTTGAGAGTCTGAATTTTTTTCGCGATGAATATGATGAGATATAGTAATTCATAGAGAAATTTAATAATAAAATTGAAAAACATTTATGTCTTTCTGAAATTGCATAAATACTGATGAGTACAAAGAATATTACAACGTTTATAGATATAAATCAGTATATAAAAATTTAAACGAATTAATAGAATTATTTAAAGAAAAAAAATTGTTGATTTAATAATATTCTGCGAAAGTCTGGTGAACGAATATTTTTTGTGTAAATTTGGTAAAGTATTACTAATAGGTTTTTTTAGTTAGAGTGTTCGCCAAAATTGATTTTTGATTTTTCGTCAAATAATTTTTTAGCCTAATTTTTATTATTTTCTTATATTATTGTAAATTTTTATTTATTTCATTTTATTCTATTTAATTATTTTAAAATTGATATTTAAGTTTATTTTTTTTTTTTTTTTGTTTTAAATGATTTTAAGATAGTTAAATTTATATACTTGATTGTACATATTTTATATTAAGTATAAGTTATTTTGGTGTTTAAAAGAAAGTTTGATAAGAATCAAGCAAAACTATGTATAAAGACACTTGATTGGAATGTTCCAGCCAATCATATTTCTCGTTTTGTCGTAGAATTTGTTGAAGAAGTTTTTCCACTTTTAAATATCAAAGAGCCTAAGAAAAAGAAAGGAAGAGGCTCCCTTCCAGTAGATTCAATGCTAAAATTACTTATTTATGCTAAAATACAACATATCGACCGAACATCAATAATCGCAGACATGGCAAGATACCATGACATATTTAAATACGTGTGTGATGATATTCGACCTTCTGAAAGATCAATACAAAGATACAGAAGAGAATACGGTCATTATTTTGAAGTATTATTGCAAATGACCTTAAAAAAGGCCTTTGATGAAGGATTCACTGAATTTAATCATGTTGCCATTGATGGAACCATCAAAAAAGCATACAATTCCAACAACAACACCATCACCAAAAAAGAAACACAAATATTGGTCGATTACTACGAAGGACGACCAATTGACCCAGAATCTCTTGAAAAACTCCATAAACCAGCCCAAAGATTACTCGAAAAAAGAAAGACATGGATGATGAAGACAAATTAGAACTATTATATGGAATAGAAACACAATTCACATTCACAGGACAAGACAGAATACCAGTAAACGATATTGAAGCAAGATTTATGAAAGGAAAGAAAGGAAACTACATGGTTGCCTATAATATCCAATCTGCAGTCGATTACGATACCAAATTAATCTGTGCAATAAACGTCACACAAAAATCCTACAGACCATTATGAACTACCAAATATCGCAGAAAGAGCAATACGAAACATTAACACCAAACCAAAATACATAAGTGCAGACACAATCTACTTAAACCAAATAAGTCTATCATACTTGGCGGATAAAAAAATAGATGGATTAATACCAAAATAGAAAACAATCCAAAGAAAAAATAGGAAAATTAAACCCAAATCCATATCATAAAGACCATTTTGAATATGATTATGAATTAGACGCATTCAAATGCCCAGAAGGAAACTACTTACACTTTTTTGCAAAATATATAGAACCACACAAAGACCCAGAAAAACCAGACAAAATAAAAAAGACTCTACAATAATTATGAAGCATGTAAACACTGTCCTGCAAGAAATAAATGCTGTTCATCCTCACAAACACACAAAACCATCACAGAATACGGTTCAGAAATGCAAAAAGCAATGAACCAAAAAATGGAAAAACAAGAATATAAAGACGAATATGCCAAAAGATCAAGTGTTGAAGGACCATTTGGAATATTCAAAGAACAATTCCAAATAGAAAAAGAAGTAGTCATCGGAATGGTAAAAACAGAAGAAAGAATAAACTTAGACGCACTAGCATACAATTTAATACGATTATATAATATTAAACAAGAAATAGAAAACACAACCGAAGATTTAGAAGATTTCTGCGAAAGCACATCCATTAAAAATCAATTAAAACTCGATGTAACAATATTTTAAAAAAAAATCAACAAGTCAACCAAAATTTAATTTTGGCGGACACCCGTTATTAAAAAAGTTTTAGGAGAATAAGATCTCCTTTTAAATTAGTTTTGTTGTGTTATTTTTTGGTTTTAAAAGTTTTTTATTTTATTTTCCAAATTCTGCTTTTATTTGTTTAATTGATTCAATGTTTAATTGAGTTATTGTTGCTATTTGTTTTATGGTGTAATTTTCTTTTAGCATATTTTTTTGCGGTATTTATTTTTTCTTCTTCTTTTCCTTCTTTTTTCCCGTTTTCGTAGTCTTCTTGTCTCCATTCATCGATTATTTTCATGGTATCCCTCAGTATGTTTGTTAATTTTTTGTGTTGTCTTTCATTTTTGATGAATTTTTCTACTATTAATAATTCTATTCCAAATACAAAATCACTGCTGCATTTCATTGATTTTCTTACTTCATCTAGTGTTTTCACGGTTTTTTCTATTTGTTTGTCTAATGGTTTTTTGAGCTCATAAATGGAGCTAGAGCTAAATTTAGCATTTCATGTCTGGTTATTTTTTGATTGTTTTTTATTTTATTTTCTATATTATTTATAATTTTATCACCATCAAAGTCTTTTAGTGATACGATTGGAATTGTAAAAACACAGTCTTTATTTATTTTGTACTGTTTTATTTTTGTTTTCTCAGCAGTGCTGATGACTATTAGTATTAGTGGTTTATTGTTTCTTTTTGCATAATCTACAAGGGCAGTGTATAACCTGTATCGTTTTTTATCTATTGTTTTTACAATTGTTGACTGGAATTCGGTTAATACAATTAAATGGTCTAATTCCAGTATCATGTCTGTTTTGTATATTTTAGGATCTAATTCTATCAATTCTGTAGGATTATATGTTAAATTTTCGGATTTAAAGTCTATTTCTTTTATATTTGCATTTGATTCTTTAAGAAGTTTCAATAATCCAAACCCATCTTCTTTTGTAGCATACTTGAATAATTGATCTTCACTTTGATGAACCATTTTTTCACCTTTTATTTTTATTAGTTATATCCAGTATTATGAACTATCTAGTATTTAAAATAGTTAGTTTTTAAAAATAACAATTTTTAGGTCTTAATATAAAATTTTAAAGGTAAATAAATATTATAATTGTAATATGGAAATAGTGATGTTAAATTATTTTGGGAGATGTATATGATTTATTTTAAATAGATTTAGTTGGAATAGTGAACTTTAGCTAGTTTTATCATAAATTTATTATTCTATAAGTGATAAAAATATTTATAAAGTGATTATTATGATGTTATTCCCACAACTTCCGTTGTACGCAATAGCAATAATTTGTGGTATTTTATCTTTTTTAGTAACAAGATTATCAATGCCCAGAATTATTAGAAAATTAGAAAAGGCAGATATTGTAGGTAAGGACCTGCATAAATCATGGAAGCCGATTGTGGCTGAAATGGGTGGATTTGGTATCCTATTTGGATTTATAATAGGTATTTTTTCAGGAATATGTATGCATGATATTCTTACATTTCCGTTATGCATTGTTTTAATTGTAATTCTTCTTGTAGGGATTATAGGTATTGCTGATGATTTGCTTGTGCTTTCATCAAAAGAAAAGCTGTTCCTATTGTTTTTGGCAGGTATTCCTTTAATATGGGCAGCACCTCCAAATGTTGGAATTGTATATCTTATTTGTATTCCGATAGCTATTTCAATCGGATCCAATTTAACCAATATGCTGGCAGGTTTAAATGGAATTGAATCAGGGCTTGGAATAATTGCACTTACCTCTTTAACAATATCATGTATTATTTTGGGAAAATATGATGTTACAATTATCAGTATGAGTATGCTTGGAGCTTTAATAGCTTTCCTGTACTTTAACAAATATCCTGCAAAGATTTTCCCGGGAGATACCGGAACTTTAATTATAGGGGCAACAATTGTTTCAATAGCTTTTATAGGTCGTGTAAAATTAATTGCTTTGATTGTGCTTTTGCCTAACATTATTGATGCAGCCCTTAAATTTTACAGTGCAGGAGTTATGGAAAGGCAACAGTTCAAACCGACTCAGGTAGATGAAAATGGAAATCTGGTAAGGCCTGAAGTCGGATTCAAATCTTTAATCAGGCTTGTACTGCGAAAACCGATTCCTGAAAAGCAGGCAGTTAAAATAATTTGGGCTATTGGAATTGTTTGCGGATTAATCGGTATAATTGTTGCAATAGTAATGCCTGATGTGCTTCAAAACCAGACATTGGCTAATTTCATGCAGATTAAGGAATTCTTTTATCAGTTAGGATGATTTGAATGAAACCGTATGTTATTTTAAATGCAGCAATGACACTGGACGGAAAAATAGCCACTAAAACTGGCAGTTCCAATATTTCAGGTGAAAAAAGATTTGAAAAGAGTTCATGAACTTAGACGTGAAGTTGATGGAATAATGGTTGGGATCAATACGGTTATTGCAGATAATCCCAGATTAACGGTTCATAAAATAGATGCAAATCCTGAAGACAATCCTGTTCGTGTGGTGGTAGACAGCAAATGCAGAACTCCAATAGCTGCACGCATAACAAATAAGGATGCAAAAACCATAATAGCGGGAGCTAATGACTATAAACTTGACTTTATTGTAAGTGACAGATATGCCAATTTTACTAAAAGGGGAATTGACTTCTTTTTCAGCGGGGATAAAAGAGTTGACCTAAAAGATTTAATGAATTATCTTTATGAAAGCGGTATTAAAACACTGATGCTTGAGGGTGGTTCAACTCTAAACTTTTCAATGATTAAAGAGGGTTTAATTGATGAAATAAGAATTTGTGTCGCTCCTTTTGTTGTTGGGGGTAAGGATTCACATACATTATTTGACGGTGAAGGATTTGACACAATGGATGAAGGGGTAAGACTGGAGCTTTTTGATTCATTTAAATTAGGTGATGACTTAATATTGCAGTATAAAGTTTTGAATAAGTGATTTTTTTCACTTATGCTATTTTTTAAAACATAAATGCAAATGGCGGATTTTTTGCAAATGCAATATCTGCAGAGAGATTTCTGGTCTTTTATAAATTTTGCTCTTCCTTTACAGTAATAGCTGTTATTTTTCATGTAAACCTCATCCTTTTTAGGGTCATTTCCATAAGGATGCAGAGGTTTTTTAACTATTAGTGCCAGATACAGTGAAATGTATTTTGTAAATTCTTTGGTTTCATTGTCGTTTGGAGCATATTTGTCAAAATAAAAGTTAATGTCTCCTTTTATTTTTTGAACGACTCCATCGTTTATTTTGAAATCATTTTCAAGCTCTTTTTCATAGATTTCATCATAAACTCCGGAATTATATTTGGCCAGTGATTTGGTAAGGGAATCTTTGTATCTATCATCAGTTACCTTGTTTTTCAGATAATCAATTGGATAATCCTTTAGGTTTTCTCTTATTTCATTAAGTAATTTTGATGCTTTCATAAAATCCCTTTAGATTTAAGTAATTCCCGAGGATTATCAACAATAGCTGCCATAGCTTCTTTTTTACTTAATCCTGCTCCAAGAGCTATTTCATAAGATTTTTCAAAGGTAATTAGATTATCCGGTGAATGTGTATCTGTATTTACAAGTAATTTATTACCTACTTCACTGGCTATGTTGGCTACATGACCGTTTCCAAGACAATGGCCACTTCTTGCACTTATTTCCAGATAGATTCCATTTTCTTTTGCAATTTGAGCTTCTTCATAGGTAATCAAACCGGGATGGCCTAGAATGTCTACATATTCACTGTTGACTGCAGCATAATTGGTTCCTTCAATTACAGGTTCATTTAATGTTTCACCATGAACAACAACAATTTGCGCACCTAAATCTTTTGCTTTTTTAGCTACTCCGTCAATAGATTCTGTAGGTACATGAGTTACTTCAGCACCTAAAACAACCTTGATGTTCCAATTGGCATTAATATCGTCAATAGCTTTTTGTATTTGAGGTATCTGCTCAACATTGGAGTAATCAACATGGTCGGTAATAGCTATAACTTCGTGATTTAAATTAGCAGCTCTTCGGGCCAATTCTGAAGGCAATAATTCTCCGTCACTAAATAAACTGTGCATATGTAAATCTATTCTTTTATTCAAAGTTTTTCTCCCCAGTATAATTGTTATATTATTGAGTTATATCAAATATAATAAATAAATATTGCCCAGTATTTTTTTTTTAAATGGAATATACTTAATAACGATTTTTTATATAAATTATATTTAGATAATAAGGAGATATTTATGTCTGGAGATTTGATTTTATATTTTTCACGTGCCGGTGAAAATTATTATGAAGGGGATTTGAAAGTAGTTGAGAAAGGAAACACTGAAGTAGTTGCAGATTATATTAAAGAGATAACTAATGGGGATGTTTTTAAGGTAGAACCGGAAATTCCCTATCCTGAAGATTATATGGAATGTACTGAAGTAACTAAAAATGAGAAAAATGGCAGAGTATTAAAAGAAACCCTTGAAGATGTTGGGGATTACGAAGGGGTTTATATAGGATTTCCCATTTGGTGGGGAAAAATGCCGATTGTTTTTGAATCTCAGTTAGATAAATTGGATTTTAAAGGTAAAGTTGTAAAACCTTTTGTTACTCATGAGGGTTCCGGTTTTGGAAAATCTAAAAACAATTAAAAAGCTATGTAAAGGTGCAGATATTAGAAATGGTCTTGAAATTAAGGGCAGTGATGTTTTAGGTTCAAAAGACAAAGTCAAATGCTGGATTAATGATAATTTATAATCTTTTTTAAAGTTTTTTTTATTTATTGCTGTTTTATGCAATATTTTTTTATAATTTAAATAATTTTAAATATTTTAAAATACTACTTTTAATTATAAAATTTATATTATCTAATGAAAAAAAAGAAATTTTTTAATAATTTTTTCAGTACAAAGAAAAAATTTTATTTAATTAAATATTTTTTCTATAGGTAATATTTTTTTTATTGGAAATGGTGGTAAAATATGATTAAAAGAGAACATTATTTAAATCAAATAATTGATTTAATTGATAAGGATATTATTAAGATTTTAACAGGAGTTAGGCGTTCTGGCAAATCTGTATTGTTACAACAGGTTGTTAATCATTTAAAAAATAATGGAATAAAAGAGAAAATATTATTTTCATTGATTTAGAATCACCAGATTTTCTTAGTTATTCAACAATAAATGACTTAAATGAATATATAAAAAGCAAATCTAATAAAACAGATAAATATTACTTGTTTTTTGATGAAATCCAAAGAATTGAAGGTTGGCAAAGACTTGTAAATGCATATTTTTCATTAGATAATTTTGATGTTTATGTTACAGGATCAAATTCTAAATTATTAAGTGGTGAATTTGCAACATATTTGACAGGACGTTATATTAATATTAAAATATTTCCTTTTTCATTTGTTGAATATTTGGAATACAACAAAGATTCTAATTTGTCCAAAAAAGAATTATTCATGGATATTTAACATTTGGGGGATTTCCAGCATCATTTGAATTGGATAATAAAATCCAATATTTAAACGATTTATTTGATTCAATTGTATTTAATGATATTATAAAAAGGTTTGATATTAAAAATGTTGATTTGTTAATTAGATTAACTCATTTTTTAGTATCAAATATAGGTCAGTTGGTTTCAGCTAATAGTATTGTTAAATATCTTAAAAAGATAGGATAAATGTTTCTGTAAATACTGTTTATAATTATATTTCTTATCTTGAAGAGGCTTGTTTGATATATAAGGTGAAAAGAGAGGATTTAATTGGTAAAAAAATATTAAATCATTTGGAGAAATATTATGTTGTGGATTTAGGTTTTAGAGAATCTATTTTAAAAAAAAGATTTGGATATAGGCCAGTCTTTAGAAAATATTGTTTATTTTGAGTTACTTAGAAGAGGATATGAAGTTAATATTGGTAAATACAATACTAAAGAAATTGATTTTATTTGCAGAAAAGGTTCTGAAAAAATTTATATTCAGGTAACTTATATTTTAGCTAATGAAGAAATTCATAAAAGAGAATTTGATCCACTTTTAAAGGTAAATGACAATTATCCAAAATATGTTCTTTCATTAGATTATTTTGATATGTCTTATATGGGAGTTAAACATCTTAATATTATAAATTTTTTAACAGGTAATGAGATTTAAATAATATTAAAAAGTAATTTTATAGTATGGATATTTCAGTTTTTGTTCCGGGTCACATTACAGGTTTTTTTAACATTGAAAACAATGTAAATCCTTTAAAAAATGGGTCTTGTGGAGCTGGTTTTTTAGTAAACAGAGGTGTTTTAACAGATATTTCTTCTTCAGATACTTTAGAAATTGAAGTTAATCAGGGAGATTATACAGTTATCAATGAAGTTTTAAAGATTTTAAACATTGAAAAACCGGTTAAAATCACTCAGGATATTCAGCTTCCAATTGGAGCAGGATTCGGAACGTCAGCATCATCTGCATTAGGCCTAGCTATTGGTTTAAATGAATTTTTTAATTTGGGATATAATCTGGAAAAATGCGGTCAGATAGCTCACAGGGCAGAAATTAATTTGGGATCTGGTTTAGGTGATGTAATAGCTCAAATGGGGAGAGGTGTTGTTTTAAGAACAAAAGCAGGAGCTCCAGGAATCGGCGAAATAAAGTCTTTTGTTAATGAGAAGTTAGTTGTAGCTACTAAAACATTTGGTGAAATTGACACTGCATCTATTATTCAGGACCCTGATTATAAAAAAAAAATAATTTCAGATGCAGGTTTGGAGTTAAAAAACAGATTTGTAGAAAATCCGTCAATTGGGAATTTTTTAGACTTTTCTTTTGAATTTTCAAAAAGACAAATCTGATGTCTGATGAAGTAAGTGATCTTATTGATTATTTTAATTCTTTGGATGATATTTTAGGTTCTTCAATGGCAATGCTTGGAAATACTGTATTTGCCTTTGCATATAATGAAGATGTTTCAAAAACTTAAACATTGAAGGTTTAGATATATATGAACTGGATAATATTGGTATAAAGTATGATAAACATTAGCTATGATATAAAAGAATATAGAAAGCAGCTGTTTGACATAGCCAATGACGGAAATGTTATTGTTGAGCTGGGATGTCATGTAGGAAACACTACAAAACTGATTTTGGATAAATTTGACAATGTTAGTATAATAGCTGTTGATAATAGTCCTGAAGCAATAGATAAAATGGAAAAACTGGCTGATGAATATTCTAATCTGACATTTATATCCGGTGATGTAAGGCGTCATGAGATTCTTTTGGAAGCCTTTAGGTTAACTCAAAGCTGTGATGTTTTGTCTGTTGATTTAGGTGGAGGATATCATCCTGACACTGTTTTTAAAGTATTTTATATTTGGTCATCAACATTTAAACCTTTTCATTCAATAATCAGAAATAAAGGATTGGTTGATTTTTGCAATTCAGCTGCTGTAAGCTGTGAAGATTTTAAATCACAGGAAGGCCATCTGGAATCTTACATTGATGAAGGAATTCTCCTCAAATTAAAGAATTTGAATTATGGACGCCTTCTTTAAGGAAAAAATAGCTAATTATAAATAACTTATTAACAAGATTATTAGTTATGTTAAATGAAAATCAACAAAAGTAGTGGAATATAACGGGAATAAACCTTTATTGGTAGAAGCAGGACCTGGTTCAGGTAAAACAAGAGTTATTATTGAAAGAGTTAAATTTTTGATTAATGAACTGAAAGTCAATCCGAGCAGTTTACTTGTTATTACATTTACCAGAAAAGCTGCAAATGAACTTAAAGACAGATTATCTGAGGATATTCCTAAAAATATAATTAATGAAATGCAGATATCTACTATTCATTCATTTTGTCTTGATTTTCTCAAAAAAAAAGAGGTAATGTAACTAATTTAATTGATGATGATTCCGGTGAAAAAAAGAAGGCTGTTTATTCAGAAATATAAATATAAATTGGGATTTAAAAATGAATTCTATTTAGCAGATTATCAGATTCCGTCAGTTATTAATAAATTTGATGAATACACTACTTTTAAAGTTGATATTGATGGCTTGATTGATTATATTAAACAAACAAGACCTATTGATAAAGAATATGTTGATTTTGTTAATTCATTTAAATTTTTCCCTTCAAAAAAGGTAAGAGAAAATGAAAAATTTAAAAAATCATGGTATAATGCAAGATTTTTACAAACTCCAAAAGCTTATGTTAAATACTTGGAACTGCTTGATTTGTTTAATGCAGTAGATTATAATACTGTTCAAATTAAATTTTTAGAGTCTTTAAAAGAAAATCCTGAAACTCAATACACAAATATTTTAGTAGATGAATTTCAGGATACTGATCCTGTTCAGGCTGAAATATTTGAGATTTTGCTTAAAAATGCAGAGTCATTTACAGCTGTAGGGGATGTTGATCAAAGTATCTATTCATTTAGAGGTTCATTTAGGGATTTTTGAAGAGTTTTATAATAAATATAATGCTGAATTAATTAGTTTGAATTATAATTACAGGTCTACAAATAATATTATTCGAACTAGCGAAGCATTTATCAAACCTCAAAGAAAGGAATACTCTAAAAAATATCTTGTAGGTGCTAGAAATGAGGATAAAGCGAGTTATATTTTAGAAAGTCTTGATCCTCAAGAAGAAGCTCAAAAAATATTTAATTTAATTAAAGACTTAAAAGACAATGGTAAAATTAGACAATATAGTGATGTAGCTATTTTGTATCGTTCTATTGTTTCAAATAAGAATATTCCTTTTTTAATAGATGAATTTAAAAAGAACGATATTTCTTATCATATTTCAGGAACTGAAGATTTGATAGAAAGTGATGAGGTTAAATCAATTTTGACTCTGTTTTATTATATTGCTCGTAAACTTGATCATTCTTACGGAATGTCTAATTTAGAAAAGGAATGGCTGAATTTAAGAGCATTTTGTGGCATTGATTTTATTCCCAAATTCAGAAAATTGGCTGTTGAAACCAAAAGATATTTGATGGAACTTCAGGAAAATTTTGAAAATGATGTTTTAAAAACAGAAAAGGAAGTTTATTTTGAATTAACCGGTAAAAAAAGTAGAAAGAAGAAATTTAATGGGGTTTTTACTAGAAATGAGGATGTACTGATTGAAATCTTTAAAAGAGTTAACAAGCCAGTTGTTGATTTGGATTTAATTGAAGATGCTGGAGACAGGGAATTTTTCACTGAATTGGAAAAGTTAAGGGAAAATGTTTTCAGTTCTGATGAGGAAGATAAGTTAACTATATTGGAAGTTTATTATGAGTTATTAAACTTATGCGGTTATTTTGATGATTTGGTTATTAATAATGGGGATTATGAGCTTGAACTTGAAAATCTCTCTAAAATTTCTAGAACTATATTTAATTATGAATCAATCATATCAGCAAAGGATGTTAGGGGATTATTTTTCTTTTTTAACTAATGTTATTGAAGGTTATGGGACATCAAGTAGTGATGTTGACGGAGTTCAGTTAATGACTGTTCATAAAGCTAAAGGATTGGAATTTCCAGTTACTATTGTTTCATCACTTAGTGAATATAATTTTCCATTAGCTCCAAGAGATCCTATGCGTGAAAAGGATAATATTAACAAAGATGATACATTTTACACTCCTAACAAATTTTTAGAGTATAAAGACTGTAGTGAGGCAGATGAGGTAAATTTAGGGTTGGCTGAAGAAAACAGAGTTATTTATGTAGCTATGACTCGTGCTCAGGATATTCTGGTATTGTCTGTTGTTGGTAAAATGCCTGAGAAATTTGTAGAATTTCCAATTATTTTAATAAGAATTTAGATTTGGATAACATGTCAATATCAAGCGTAGGTTCTAAACCGGAAGAAAATAAACTTAATTTAAGTTATTCCAGTTTTGCAGATTATAATAACTGTCCGTGGAGATACAATTTGTTAAACAAATTACACTTTAAAGTTTCACAAAAAGAAGTTACAAAAATGGGTTCCATTATCCATGAAGCTCTTGATGTTATAAATCAGGAAATTAAAGATGCAGGAGAAATATCTAAAGAAAATATAGAAAAAATAGCTAATGATACTTATTATTTACATGGCGGAACTGATGAGAATTTGATGATTATATGGATTCCATATTTGATTATTATAATGAAATCGGATTTGACATAACTGTTGTAGATTCTGAAGTTCCATTTTCAATTGATAGGGATAATTATCGTTTTAACGGAGCTATTGATCTAATTTATAAAAATCAAAATGGAGAATATGGTATTTTAGATTATAAAAACACTATTTTCAAGGATTATAATCGTGAAAAGTATGCTCAGCAGTTGCTGACTTATATTTTAGCTTTGAAAAATGATTCCAAATACTGTGACATTGAAATTACTGAAGCGAAAATATATGCAATTAAATCCAGAAGTTTAATTGATTTTAATATTGGTGAATCAAGATTAGCCACTCAAAAAGAAGAGATTCAAAATACTGCCGATTTAATCAACAGTCATGAATTTAATAAAAATGAAAGCAGCTACTGTAATATTTGCGAGTTTTTCAAATATTGTAACGGTTAGTTTGAAGCACTATTTTAAAGAGAATAAATAAGAATCTGATACTTTTTATATCTTCAAATTGTATTTTTAATGTAATGTCTTAATATTTATATAGTGCCTTAAAGAGAATATTACTCATAAGTAGAAATGAGGTATTAAACATGATGATTGGTAAAAAGATTCGTTTAGAAAGAATCATTAACAGACATACCGGTAGGACTGTAATAGCTCCAATGGACCATGGAGTTTCTAATGGCCCAATGAAGGGTATTATAGATATAGATAAAACTGTTGAAAGCATTTCACAAGGCGGAGCAGATGCAATACTTATGCATAAAGGTATTGTAGAACAGGGCCACAGAGGATACGGTAAAGATATAGGTCTTATTGTGCATTTGTCTGCAAGTACTTCCTTAGCACCAAATCCAAATAATAAAGTAATTGTTACTTCTGTTGAAAAAGCTATTCAGTTAGGTGCAGATGCAGTATCTGTGCATGTTAACTTAGGCAGTGAAACAGAAAGTGAAATGTTGCAGGAATTAGGGGAAATCTCTGAAACCTGCAGTTACTGGGGAATTCTCTTTTGGCTATGATGTACCCGAGAGGTCAAAAGGTAGAAAATGAACATGATGTGGAGTTAGTTAAACATGCTGCACGTGTAGGTTCAGAACTTGGTGTGGATATTGTAAAAACCAATTATACAGGGGATCCTGATTCATTTAAAGAAGTAGTTGAAGGAGCATTAGTGCCTGTAGTAATAGCTGGAGGTCCAAAAGTGGATACTGACGAAGAATTATTGCAGATGGTAAAAGATTCTATTGAAGTTGGTGGAGCTGGAGTAGCATTTGGACGTAACCTTTTCCAGGCTGAAAACCCAGGTAAAATAACTAAAAGCTATTTCAGAAGTAGTGCATAATGATTTAGAAGTAAATGAAGCTTTAAAATTCTTGAAATAAGGTGATTTTGTGGAAAATAAATTCGCTTGGATAATGACTCCAAACAAGCCATGGGATGATAAAAAAGAAATGATTACAACTGCATTGGAATCAGGCATCAGCTATGTCTTGGATTTAGATGATTATGATAAAATCCAAAAGTTAGGAAATGTAAAAATAGTAGCTAACAGTGATGATGCAGATATTTATCTTGTTGGAATAAATGGTGAAGGTGACGGATCTTTAATCCTTAGTGAAGATTTAAACCAATCACAAGATTTACAGGAAGCAAAAAAAAGCTAAAAGAGAAGGCAAAACTGTTTGTGCTTATGTGGAAATCACAGATAAAAATCATGAGCAATTAGCTGTCAGTTTAGGTTCTGTTGCTGATTACATTATTTTAATAAGTACTGACTGGACAGTTATTCCATTGGAAAATATTATTGCAGACCTGCAGAAAGCAGATGTAAAAATAATAGCTGCAGTAGCCGATGAAGACGGAGCTAAATTGGCTATTGAAACATTGGAACATGGTACTGATGGAGTAATATTTGAAGCAAATGATTTTAATCAGATTAAAAAAATAGCACAGTTAGTTGTAGACGCTTCTAAAATAAAATATGATTTGAAAGTAGCTACTGTTACTAATGTTAAACCGTTAGGTTCAGGTGACAGAGTATGTGTTGACACTACAGACATGATGAAACCTGGAGAAGGTATGTTAATCGGATCATATTCCAAATCATTATTTTTAGTACATAGCGAGTCACTTGAAAGTGAATATGTAGCATCAAGACCATTCAGAGTAAATGCAGGTCCTGTTCAGGCATATGTAATGGTTCCTGGAAATAAAACAAGATACCTCTCAGAACTTGTTGCAGGAGACGAAGTTTTAATTGTCAATACCGAAGGTGAAACAAGAACTGCATATGTCGGAAGAAGTAAAATTGAAAGAAGGCCTTTAATATTGATTGAAGCAGAATATGAAGGCAAAACAATCAGAACACTTCTTCAGAATGCAGAAACAATTAGAATAGTTGATGCTGATAATAATCCTCTATCAGTAGCTGATATCAAAATAGGGGATAAAGTTAAAGTATATGTTGAATCAAATGCCAGACATTTTGGTATAGCTATTGATGAAACAATAATTGAACAGTAAGGTGTTTTAATGTCTCAAATCAGATCTTTTTTAGCTATTGATTTAGATGATGATTTTAAACCTAAAGTAAATAAAATCATAAAAGAATTTAAAAGATTGATGCAAATATTAAATTTGTTGATTTAAATAATTTGCATTTTACTTTAAAATTCTTTGGAGATATAGATACTGAAGGTATAGATTTAATTTCTAAAAAAATTGAAAAAGTGGCTGATGATTTTGAACCATTTAATATTAAAATAAGTGGCTGCGGAGCTTTTCCGAATAATAATCATATAAAGGTTATCTGGATTGGAGTTGAAAGTGACGAACTTTTGGTCCAGTTACATGACAAGCTAGATAATGAATTCGCAGCTATAGGTTTTGATAAGGATAAAAAATTCTCAACACATCTTACTATTGGACGTATGAAATCAGCTAAAGGAAAAAATCAGGTTAAAGATGTTATTGAAGAGTTTGAAAATGTTGAAATTGGAGAAATGAATATTTCAAACATTGCTTTTAAGAAAAGCACTTTAAAGCCTTCAGGTTCGATTTATGAAAATTTAAAAACTTACGATTTGTGATTTAATGGATTATAAACAGATTTTAAATGAGATTAAACCTTCAAAAGAGAAAGCAGAGAAATTCTTAAGACATCAGATAAATTAATCACTTATTTAAATGAAGTCTGCAAAGATGAAAGCATCACTGCTAGTGCTTCACTTGTAGGTTCTGTAGCTAAGAAAACTTATTTAAGCGGAAAATCAGATATTGATATCTTTATTTCCTTTCCTTTAGATGTGGATGTTGCACAGCTTAAAAAACAGGTTTATATTTGGGATATAAATGCAGCGATTATTTTAATGGAGATGCCAGTGAACATTATGCATCTCACCCATATGTAACTAGTCAGATTAATGGTTTTGAAGTGGATTTTGTTCCATGCTATAAAATTGAAGACGGAAGCCAGCTGAAATCTGCAGTTGACAGGACAATTTTACATACCAAATATATTAAATCTCATTTAGAACAAGACCAGAATGAAGAAGTTCTTCTTTTAAAAAGATTCATGGACATGACAGGAACATATGGCTCTGAATTTAAAGTAGGGGGCTTTGCAGGTTATCTGTGTGAACTGCTGATTTTAAAATATGGGACCTTTGAAAACACTTTAAAGGAAGCTTCAAAATGGAGATATGGTCATACTGTTGATTTGGAAGGTTATGGTACTGCAGCTTTGTTTAATGACCCGTTAATCGTAATAGATCCCACTGATATGAACCGTAATGTTGGGGCTGCATTAAGATTAGATAAAATGGCTGAATTTATCCAATCTGCAAGAAATTATTTAGCCAGCAACAATAAAAAAGAGTATTTTTACCCGGTAGCTAATAAATTTGCTAAAGATGAAATTTTAGAAGAATTTCAAAAAAGAGGCAGTGATGTAATAGCTGTTAAATTTAATATTCCTGACATTCCTTTGGATACCCTTCATCCTCAGCTTAGAAAAACAACCGAGTCTTTAGCTGAGAAATTAAATGATGAAGATTTTTCTGTTTACCAATCTGATTACTGGAGTGATGAGGAAAATACAGCTGTTTTGCTTTTTGAGATGGATGTGTCCAGATTAAATAATACAAAAATCCATTATGGTCCGAAGGTTTTTGTTAAAAGAGGCTCACAAAACTTTATTGACAAGCATGGAATTGAAAACTGCTATATTTTAGATGATTTTGTTGTTTCTAAAATCCCAAGGGAATTTGTAACAGCTTCTGATTTTATTAATTATGTTTTAAGTTATGAAAACATTTCCTTAAAAAGTAGGTAAAAATCTTTTGGATAATATAATTACCAGCTATGAACTCCTTTCATTAGATGATTTGGATTTAAGTAATAAAAGTTTCGTAACTTTTTTAGATGATTTTTAAATCCAAATAAATACTTATTTAGATAACTCTTTTTTTTTAATTTTGGATTGTCCTTAAATTTCATTGCTATAATTCAATTCAATTAGAAATGATTATTAGTAAATAAAATATAATTAATTAATGTTAAAGTATTTTTTACTTTATTAACTAATTAATTGAAAAGTGATAAAATTGAACAAATCAAAGGGGATTTTTATACTGGTCCTGTTAATATTAATGATTTTTAGTATTAACATGGTAAGTGCAATAGAAGTTGAAGAGAGTGATAATTCGACTACTTATCAATTAAGTAGTATTGATTCTTCTCAGGAAATTGCTGCTGGTGATACTGATTCTAGTTTGGAATCACCAACTTCCGGAACTGTTTATGTTTCTAAAACTGGTAGTGATTCAAATGATGGTTCAACAAAAGACAAAGCATTAGCTAGTTTAACTCATGCTTTAAATGTTGTTCCAAATAGTGGAAATATTATAATGCTTGACGGAGCATATTCTTACAGTTCTATTTCTATTCCTTCTTCTAAAATTGTCACAATTGAAGGTGAAGGAAATGTTAATCTAACAGGTTTAAGTGCATATTCTACATTCATTACAAATGAAGGAGATTTGACTCTTAAAAATATCAATATTGTAAATTGTAAAGGGGATATGATTGATAGTGCAGCTTTTAACAATAAAAACAAACTAAATGTAATAAATTCTACTTTTATTAATAATAAATTAGTATTCTATAATAATGGTGATTTATTAATTGATAATTCCAGTTTCTTCAATAGTTTAGGTTGTGTTGTTAATGCTGATGAAGATTCTAGAACAACAACCATTACAAATTCCAAATTTATTAATGGTAAATATGGTAATTCTATTTTGTCATTTTCTAGAAATAAATTTCATACATTAATTGAAAACTGTACTTTTGAAAACTTTTATTCTACTGCTAATACTGGTGGAATTATAGGAGCAAGTAATATTGGAGCAGATTTCAGAATTAATAATTGTCGTTTTATTAACAATACTTTAGATGCTAAAGGAATGTTTACATCAACATCCGACAAATACGGTGTAGTTATACGTGTTGGTATGACAACAGACATATTATTTAACATTACAAATTGCGTTTTTGCAAATAATAAGGGTATTAATGGAGCAATAGGTATTATTCAGCAAGTTAATTCCTATATTAATGTAACTCATTCAATTTTCACAAATAATAGTGATTACTATGGAAACACTATTGTAAATGGAGGTTCAAGAGAACAAGCCTTTATGATTATAACTGGTGGGGAAGTGATAATCCTGATTTTGCTACATTAGTTAAAGATACAAAAAATCCAGTTAATAAATGGGTTATTTTGGATATGGATTATACTCCATCAACCAATATAAATCCTGGAAGTACAATTACAGTTGCAGTCGGATTAAATAAATATAAAGACAGTGAAGGCAACATATATATCTTAAATGATAAACTTCCAGATTATGGAAATGTTACTTTTGAATTCCAGAACGGAACCAAACAAGCAGCACCTGTTGAAAAAGGACTGGCTAAAATAGATTATGTGGTTAAAGATGGAGAAAATATTGTTTGTGCAACATTAGATAATCAAAAAGCAAATATTACAATTGTAACTAAAGATTTGGATACTGTTTATGTATCTGCTGACGGTGATGATTCAAATGAAGGATCTAAATTAAGTCCGGTTAAAACAATAGCTAAAGCAATTGAACTTGCAGTTGCTGGTAAAATAGTTATTCTTCAGGGAAACTACATTGAAAATAATATTCTCATAAATAAAGACTTAAATATAACCGGTGAAGGAAATGTTGTTATTGACGGTAATGCTTCAGGAGTAGTTTTTACTATCAATTCAGGAAATACTGTTTATTTAAAAAATTTAAATATTAAAAATGCAGTTAACACTAAAGACGGTGGTGCTATTTACAATAATGGTGCTGATCTTTATTTGGACTTTCTTAATTTATATGAAAACACAGCAGCAAGTGGTGGTGCTATTTATAACACTAATAAAGGGTATGTTGTAATTACTAATTCCAAATTACATAACAACAATAATACTGTTAAATCAGGATGGAATAAAGGAGGATCAGCTATTTATAATACTGCTTCATCAAAATTAACTGTTGACAATTGTGAATTTTACTCAAATTATGCTCTTGCTGACGGAACAATTCAATCATATAATTCTGATTTAACAATCAAAAATTCAAGATTTTTCAATAATACTGCTAAATGGGGAGGAGCATTTTTTGGTGAAAATGCAAATATAATTGTCGATAACTGTAATTTCTACAACAATACGGCTAATAATGCTGTTGTTTATGCCAGAACATCTAATGTAAATATTACAAATTCTATTATTGGATTTAACAAGGCAACTTATTATCCAAGTGCAATTCAGAATTATGGAAGTGAAATTATAGTAGATAATACTACAATAGTCAACAATACAGGCACTAAAGCAGCTATTATAAATCAGGATTTATCCAGTGCCGGTGCTAGTTTGATTATAACCAATTCAAGAATTTATAATAATACCAATGGTGCAGTTTATAATGATAAGTCTTCTTCAGCTACTTCAAATATTACCTTAAATATAAATAATTGCGCTATTTTTAATAATGGAAATAATACTGTTATTCAGCATGGAACCAGGTCTGAGGGTATTTATGTAACTGCAAATACTAATTGGTGGGGTTCCAACAAAAATCCAAATGATATTGCAGGTGACGGAGTTGACATAGACAACTGGATTATTTTACAGGTAACTTATGATGACCGGGGAATTCCTGTTCTTTATGATCAGTTTGACATTAAAGCTAATTTAAATTACTATATTACAAAAGACGGTAAAAATGGAAGTATTTCAGATAATCATGTATTTGATGGATTGGCTGTTAGTTTTAATACAGAAACTGGCTATTTGACTAAAACTGATGCAATTATTTCCAATGGAGTAGCTATTTCAAAATACAGTGTTTTAACTCAAACAGCAAATGTTATTGTTGTTAAATTTGATAATGAAACAATCACTCTAGACTTGAATGCAAATTATTATAATGGAACAACTTATGTTTCAACTGATGGTAAAGATACAAATGACGGATCCAAAGAGTCTCCAGTAGCTTCTATTGAAAAAGCACTCTCCATTAATAAAAATGGTAATATTATAATTCTTAATGGAACTTATGTTGTTATGAATGTAAAAATCGATGGAAATTACAATATTACTGGGAAAGGCAGTGTAACTCTTACTGGAGCAGATGTTAACCGTGTTTTCTATATTCTTGAAGGAAACGTAACAATTAAAAATATTAACTTTTCAAATGGAAGAACTTTAAGTGAAAGCGGAGCTTTAATTGGAAATGCAGGTGATTTAACATTAATCAATACTACATTATCCAACTCAAAATCCAGCAGAAATGGAGGAGCTATCTATAATGTAGGTAATTTAACAGTAATTAATGCTACAATAGCTAATAACAAAGCAACAATTGGTGGGGCTATTTTCATTGATAAGTTCAGTACATCTGAATGCAATATTAAATTCCAGAACGTTGTATTTAAGGAGAATGAAGCTTCAGGATATAATGACCATGCAGGAGGAGCTATTTATGCTCAGGCAGTTGGCGGGCAAATATTAATTGACAACTGTTCATTTATTTCAAATTCTGTTTCCAAAAACTTTGCCGGCGGAGCTATTTATGCCCTTCAGCTTATTGACGGAATAAAAATTACAAATTCCAGATTCGTCAATAATTCTGCTAATTCACCTGAAGATTACGGTGGAGGAGCAATCTGTTTTATTGGCGGCAACACTGAAAGAATGGGCAAACTGGATATTTCTGATTCAGTATTTGAAAACAATAAGGATGATGTGGCTGGAGCGATTTATATTAGGGGTTCAACCTTGGATATATCATATTCTGCTTTAGTCAATAATGGAGACACAGCTATTTACAAAGGAATTAGCAACTATGTCACTGCCCGGATAACTGCTGACAATAACTGGTGGGGAACTAATGATAATCCGTCTGCATTTGTAAATGGTGAAATAGTTTCAAAATGGATTGTAATGACATTTACTAATGACACTCCATTAGCTCAGGGAAATAATGTTTTATTAACTGTGGCTTTGGATACTTTAAATGACGGGTCTAAATTGGATAAAACATTAGTATTTGCACGTCCCGCAACAATCATAACACCTACTGAAACATTTAATAATCAGTATAATGTTGAGTACACAATTCCTGAAAAGGTAACTGTTATTTTAGCTACTGTTGATAATCAGTCCATTTATTTATATTCTGCTAAAACAGACACAACACTCGATATAAATGATACTACTGTTAATTTAGGAAGAGATATAAATTTAACAGCTCTCATAAAAGATACAATCGGAAACAACATCCCTATGGGTTCTGTTGAGTTTTATATTAATGATAAATTGGTGGGCAGTTCTGATGTTAAAAATGGTGTAGCCACTTTGGTTTTATCAAACAATTATGCTGAAGGCAGTTATAATATAATTGCAAAATATATGGATGTTAACGGTGTTTATAATCAAAGTATGGGTAAAGCTGTTCTTAAAGTTGTTTCAACTTCATTAATAGTAACTAATTCAACATTTTTCGATTTCTTTGATAATAATGGTATGCTTAAAGAAAGTATTGATGCCAATGAATTAATATTTTCAGGTTCATTTAGCGGTCTTGGAGTAAATGCAATTACTATTGACAGAGCTGTTAATCTTAAAGGTACCAATTCAGCTGCTTTAAATGATATCTATCTGGAGCTGATAGGCAATGGCATATCTGTTGATAACTTTACAATCAATATAAATAAACAGGATTACGGAATTTATGTGGCAAATGCTGCTGATGTTGTTGTTAAAAATTCATTAGTTAATTTCAATGATGCCGGCACATCTGATGCAATAGCTGTTTATGCCAATGGCGCAGGTAATTTACAGTTAATTAATAATACGGTCATATATTCAGGTCAAAGCAAAGGCAAAACCCTTAATCATCCAGTTCATATTGATGATTGCAGGGGGCTATAATTGAAAATAACACAATCAATGCCAAAATGCCTTCTCTTGCAATTGATTATGATAAGATTACTTATGCGGCTATAACTTACAGTGCAGCAGTCTTTATAGATAATAGTGATGATGTTAAAGTCCTGAATAATAGGGTTACAAACTCCTACACCAGTTTCAGTGGAATGTTTGACACTATTGAGGAATTTTAATAAGAGCTTCTAAAAACCCGGTTGTTAAATCAAATATGATTAATGTAACTGGACATAATTATACCTATGCTTTAAAATTTGTCAGTATGATGGACAGTGATTATAATGTTGTGGGATGTTTAAACATAAATGTTGCAGACAATATAATTAATTCAAAATGTGACTATTACTATGCAAATGCCGTTGAAGTAGACGGTCCTGTCACCGGTAAATTATTAAATAATTCTGTTAGTGTTGAAGCGGCAGATGTTGTTTATGGAATATACTCACAGGCAATCTATGGTGCCGTTAATGTTGATTATATAAACAATACCATACTGGCTAATGCACATACTGCTTATGCTATGGAGCTTATGGGAAATGATGAAAAAGTTGCAGGAAATACAATAACTTCAAAAGGCAATATTACAATGGGTATTATATCATCTTCCAAAAATCTTAAAGTATTTAATAATACAATTAACTCTTTAGGAAGTGGAATTGGAACTATTACTGGTGGAGATGCTCTTGGAGGAGCAAATACTGGAATTTTAATTACTGGAGATGAAAACAGTGTAAAATATTCTAAATTGGAAGCATATAACAATACAATAATTGCCAAGGGTGATTATACAGTAATGATTGATAAACGTAATATTCAGGTAAATACAGTTACTGACAATTATTTGGTATCAGGTAAATTACTTGGAGATAGTTCTGTTAATGCTTCAAAATCAAATAATGTGTATAATAATAGTCCTGATGCATATCCAACTGTAATTGTAGTTAAAGACAATGAATTATTTATAAATGAAAGTTATACAATTTCATTAACAGATATTCATGGAAATGTATTAGCTGGAATGGATATTATAATTAAATTAGGTGATAAAGTTTGGAATAAAGTCAGTGATGAATTTGGTAATGTTTCAATATCTGCTTCTGATTTGGGGGCTGGAATTCATTTGATTGAAGTAATCTTTGAAGGTAATGGATATTATGCTCCGTCAAAAGCTCTAAACAATTTAACAGTTAACAAATTCCCTGCTATTATAACTTTAACTTCTGAAGATGTTTATGTCGGATCTAATGTAACCATCAAGGCAGAAATTACTGAGGGACCAATAGGGGAAATAATATTTGTTATCAACAGTAAGGAGTATCCGGTTTTAATAAAAGATAATTGTGCTATATTGTCTGTAGCTGATTTGGCTGGCGGAACATATGATGTTATGGCCAAATATGGTGGGGATGATTTATACTGTTCAGCATCAGCCAATGCAACTTTTAGAGTAAACAAATATTTCCCTGATATTGAAGTTGATATGAATGTAGGTGGCAATGATTTAAGTGTATATGTTGTTTTACCTAAAGATGCAACTGGAACTGTAATTGTCAGTGTAGATGGCAAAAAAAGAAATTGCTGTTGTAAGTAATGGTCATGCTGAAGTGGTTATTAATAATTTAACTTGTGGAAATCATAGTGTTGAAATTACTTACAGCGGTGATGATAAATATGATTCTAATACTTTGATTAAAAACATAACAATAATTCCTGTAGAATTTAAGTTAAATGTTAATGAAGTTATTAAATTTAAGGGTGGAAAAGATAAGCTTATAGCTACTTTAATTGACGGTCAGGGAAATCCAATTGTTAATGCATCAATTGTATTTGCTGTCAATGGTGTGAATTATACTAAATACACTAATGAAAGCGGTATGGCTTCAATGAATATTAATTTAAATCCTGGAGTTTACAGAGTGTCAGCTGCTTACAACGGCACAGCAGTTAACTCAACAGTAACTGTTATGTCTACTGCTGTTGGTTGTGATATTGTTAAAATGTTTAGAAATGCAACTCAGTATTCTGCTTTGGTTTTGGACAGTAATGGAAATCCGTTGGTAAATTCTGCTGTTAAATTTAATATTAATGGTGTTTTCTATACAAGAATTACCAATAGTGAAGGTGTAGCTACTTTAAATATTAATTTACTTCCTGGTGAATATATTATAACTAATTATAATCTTGTTACCGGTGAGAAAACTCAAATAAAGTCACAGTCAAATCTTTACTTATTGATAACTCCAATTTAGTTAAATATTACTTAAATGGGTCTAAATACACTCTTAAAGTAATAGGTAAAGATGGTAAAATTGCAGCAGGTCAGGAAGTAACATTTAACATCAACGGCGTATTCTACCACAGAATATCTGATGATAATGGAATTGTCAGTTTGAATATTAATTTACGTCCTGGTGATTACATTATAACTGTAGAATACGAAGGATGCAGAGTATCCAACAATATAACAGTATTACCAACATTAGTTACAAAAGACTTAACTATGAAATACTTAGATGGCAGTAAATTTACTGCACAAACATTAAACGGTCAGGGAAAGCCATTAGCTAACCAAAAAGTATCATTTAATGTAAATGGAGTATTCTACCACAGAACAACTGATGAAAAAGGTATGGCTGACTTAAACATACGTTTAAACCCAGGTAAATACATTATCACTTCCATCTGGAACGAATACCAAATAGGAAACAATATTGCAATTGCTTAAAAAAAGAAGATTTTAAATCTTCTTTTACTTTTTTTTTTTTTTAACTTTAATTATGCTGTTATATTAAATTATAACTGATATTATTTGGTTTTGTCTTCAAAAGGATTATATTATATTAATGTAAATATGTATTACATGCATTCATAACAGTTGGATGAATTGTAAATTATTATTGTATAATTTGTAAGTTATGAGTGCTAAAGAATATTTTGTATATAAATGGAGAGATTAACTATGGATAAAAAGATATTTGTCTTTCTTCTTGTTGCTGTAGTGGCTCTTTCACTTTCAGCAGTTTCTGCTGCTGATACAACTGATGATGTTAATATGGTGGCATCCTATGATGATGCAGTTGTAGGTGAAGTAAATAATGATATATCTATAGATGTTACAGCTAAAGATATAACTTATGGCGAAGATGCAACAGTTGAAGCTAAAATAATTCCAAATACTACTGCTGGTAATATTAAATTCAGTTTAGACGATAACATAGTTCAAACTGGTGTTATTACTAATGGTAGTGCAAGCGTAATTTTTACAAATTTAGAAATTGGTAAACATAGTGTAATTGCAAGCTATGATGGAATTAATTCCACACCAGTTGTATTTAATGTAAATAAAATTTCTGCATATGACATGACTGTAAATGCACCTGCTGTATTTTATGGAAATAATGTTTCTGCAGTTATAACTTTACCTGAAGATGCAACCGGTGATGTAAATATAAATATAGGCAATGAAACTTACAATGGAAAACTTATAAACGGTAAAACTACTATTGATATACCAAATTTAGTTGCAGGCAATACCAATGCTACTGTAGTTTACTTTGGTGACAAAAAATATGCTGATAAAACTGTTAACACTACTTTTACTGTAATTGGAAACACTGTTACAAATGCTACATTTTTCACTTACTTTGATAAAGATGGTGTTTTAAACATGGATATACCATTTGCTGATCTGATTTTTGCAGGTAATTTCAGTGGGCTTAATTTAAGTACTCTTACTATTGATAAAAAAATCAATTTGATTGGTGAAAAGGCTTTTTTAAATGATATTGGGCTTGTAATTAAAGCAGATAATATTTCTGTTTCTAATTTTGTTATTGTTTTAACTAACACTAGTGGTGTTGAATCAGCAATTGATGTAAGGGGAGCTAATGCCAGCATAAATACTAACATGATTTCAGTTGACAGTGCTTTTGATAAAGACAGTTTTGTAATTAATGCTGAAAATGCAGCTAATTTAACCATTAACAATAATACCATTGTTTATTCTGGTAAAACTGACGGCAATGGCATCAATAATATTATTAAAGTAATTGATTCAGATAATGTAAATATTTTAAACAATTATATTTTTGCTGAAATTCCATCAGTTCCTGTAAAATATATGCCTCCTACATGGACTGCTACAGTAAAGTCTGCAGGTATTTATACTGAAGGATCAGCTAATTTAAATATAGCTTCAAATAATATTGCTATTGAATATAACAATGCCAGCGGAGCTGATGATACTATTCATGCTTTATATATTGGAGGAGGAGATAATGCTGTTGGAAAACAACAATATAAGTATAAAAGGCCATACCTATGTTTATGGTATCACTATTGACGGCAAAAACTTTACAATAGCATCAAATGCTTTCTACTCTGATTCTGACAACAATTATGCTGATGGTATTCAAATATATGATAATTCCAATGGTATTATAAAAGACAATGAAGTATTTGTTGAATCTCCAGTTGTTGCATATGGTATCTACTCAAGTAACTGGGGTAGCAAAGCCAATAACATTATTTATGAAGGAAATAATGTTGCAGGTAACTCTAGTTATATTTACGGTATTTATGTAAGTGGAAATAATGAAACTTTAACAGGCAATGAAATAACTCTTGTTGGTAACTTTACAACCGGTGTTGCATCTAGTGCAGCTAATGTAATCTTAAATAAAAATGATATTGTCACCAGTGGTAATAATATAGGTAATGCAAGTAACTGTGGTGATTCCATAATTGCTGAAACTACAGGTATTAAAATTGCTTACGGTAATGCAAGTGTAACCAACTGTACCGTTAAAACTACTGGTGAAAACACAGTTAATACTACTGGTTCAGGGTCTGTAACCTACAATTATTTAGTTTCCAATACTGGTTTAGGAGATAAAACTGTTCAATCTAATAATAAAACTATTGTAGAAAACAACGGTCCTGAATTTTTACTTACTGTTCCTGAACTTGTTAAAATTTACGGCAGTGCTGATAAACTTACTGCTATTTTAACCGATGCAAGTCACAACCCTATAGCTAATGCTAATATTACATTTACTATTAATGGTAGAAACTATACAAAAACTACTAATGAAACTGGTGTTGCATCCCTGAATATTAATTTATATCCTGGTGTTTTCACAGTATCTGCTAGTTACAATGATACTACTGTTAATTCAACTGTAATTGTTACTTCTTCTATTATTGGAGATAATATTGTTAAAATTTTCCAAAATGGAACTCAGTTCTTTGCAACTTTCTATGGTAAAGATGGTAAACCATTAGCTAACAATACTGATGTAACTTTCAACATTAATGGTGTTTTCTACACACGCCAAACTAATGAAAATGGTACTGCAAGATTAAACATTAACTTAATTCCTGGAAAATACATTTTAACTGCAATTAACCCTGCAAATAATGAAGAAAAAAGGATTTAATGTTACTGTATTGTCAAATGTTGAAACTGCTAACTTAGTAAAATATTACAAAAATGAATCACAATTCGCTGTTAAAGTGTTAAATGGTGATGGAACTCCTGCTAACGGTACTAATGTAACATTCAATATTAACGGAGTGTTTTACACTAGGGATGTTATCAATGGTACTGCTACTTTAAACATTAACTTGGATCCAGGTAACTATACAATTACAACTATGTATGGTAAATATTCAGTTGGAAACAATATTACTGTATTGCCGACTTTAATTACTGAAGATTTAAACATGAAATTCCAAGATGGCAGTAGATTCACTGCAAAAGCACTTGATGGTCAAGGTAATCCATTAGCTAATCAAACTGTATTTTTCAATGTTAATGGAGTATTATACAACAGAACAACTGGTGCTGATGGTTTTGCTAAATTATTAATTAGATTAAACCCTGGCAAATATATTATTACCTCTATTTGGAATGGATACCAAGTTGGAAGAACTATAACTATTTCTTAAGAGATTTTAACTAATCTCTTATCTTTTTCTTTTTTTAGAAACTTTTATTATATTGTTTTATTTAAATAGTATTATGGTTAGCATAAGTAAACTCACTACAGATGTTGATGTGTCAGAATATTACGGCAAATATGTTGACATTGAAAAATTTTTGAAATCTGTAAAGAATGTGATCAATACGGCAATAATTGGGGTTGCCCTCCTTTTGATTTTGATCCTAATGAAATCTGGAATTCGTTTAACAAACTTAAAATAATTGCTTTTAAATTTGATTTTTCACAAGAAGAGTTAAATCAAACATATGCTCCTAATGAATTGGATTTTATTATAAAAAGACTCGAGCGAATGAAAGTTAAATTAATGAATGAAATATATGCATTGGAAAACGAGGATTCTTTAGGTTTATTTATGGGGAACTGTAATTTATGTATGAGGTGTACCAAAACAATCGGTATGCCATGTAAGATGCCGTTTAAGTTAAGATATTCTATTGAATCACTTGGTGGGGATGTTGACAAAACAGTTGAAGATACTTTTGGTTATAAAATCATCTATGCGAAAGATGGGAAATTGCCTGAATATATGATTTTTGTCGGCGGATTACTTTATGACAAAAAATAACTACCTTTGGAGGATAAAAAATGAAAATTGGTATAATTGGAGGAACCGGACCTCAAGGTCTTGGAATCGCAAAACGTTTAGCTATTGCAGGTGAAGATGTAATTGTTGGATCTCGTAAAGAAGAAAAAGCTTTAACTGTTGTTGAGGAAGCTAATGAGAAATTAAGGAATATAATCCTAAAGAATTAGTTGGTATGGCTAATGAAGATGCAGCAGCTGCAGCTGATGTATTGATTTTAACTGTACCTCTACAGGCTCAAAGTGCAACCTTAAAGACAATTAAAGAACACACAAAAGGTAAAGTACTTTTAGATGCAACTGTGCCATTGGAAACAGCTATTGGCGGACCTGTAAGTAATGTTTTACATATAAATCCTGGTTCAGCAGCAGAAAGAGCAGCAAACATCTTGAAAGATGCTGATGTTAAAGTTGTTGCAGCATTTAATAATATTAGTAACTCCCATTTGGCAAATATTCCAAACCCGATTGAATGTGACTGTTTGATTTGTGGTGATGATGGGAAAGCTAAGGAGATAGCTAGTGATATTATTGAAAAAATACCTGGTTTAAAAGCTATTGATATTGGCCCATTAAATAAAGCTCATTTAATTGAGTCCATTACTCCATTGCTTATTGGTATGAACATCAAATTCAAATCCCATTATGGAGGATTCAGAATAACTGGTATTGATTTTGAATAAAATCCTTACCTTTATTTTTTGAATTATAAGAAATAGATTAGCTCTAGATTGGCTGATTAAAATTTTCCTGAACTTTTTATAAAATAATCCTAATTCGCTGCCATTAACAAAAATATGGCTTACTGTAATAGCCACGCTCATTTCATAGTTTTCATTTACTTTTCCCCAGGTTATTAATGGCTGTATCTGATTTCCGGTTAATATTCCACTTGTTATTGATTCAAAATCAACCCATGGGATGCAGGAATAATTAGCTATATTTTCATAATCTCTTTTTTTCCATTTCAACATTGAATTCTTCTGTTTTTCCGGATAATACATCTTTGGATGTTTTTTAACATAATCATGCCACTTTTCAAAGTCATTAAATATTTCTGGTGGTTTTTACTCTCATTTCTTTATAGATTTCATTGTTTTCATCCATTATTGGACATACACCATCCAAATAATCATGTTCAATTACTTTATTATTGACTATTCTTCTTTTAAGTTGAGGTATGGAGTTTACAGCTTTCATTAAACAGCCTAAAGACAATACAAAAAATGAGCAGTTATTTTCTTTTGAATATTTCCACATCTTTTCCACATTAATTCTGGCAGTCATTGAATATCTTGATGACTGGAAATTTATAAAAGGATTTTCTTTTAAATTGAAATCAATTTCTCTCATATTTTCAGCTGCTGAATTGAATTTTTTCAATAGTTACTTTTTTATACTTATATTTTAATAAATATTAGTGTTATATTTATAAATATTTTGTTTAATTTGTTTAAAAAAGGTTGTTTTACAATGAAAGTTGTTATTGTCGGTGGGGGAGCAGGTGGAATGTCTACTGCCTCAAATATTAGGCGTTTAGATAAAGATGCGGAAATTACTGTTATAACTCGTGATGAAAATGTAGCATATTCTCCATGTGCTATTCCTTATGTATTGTCTGGAAAAATTTCATCCTTTGATGATATTATTATGAAAACACCAGATGATTATAAAGAAGTCAATATTGATGTTTTAATAAAATCTGAAGTAACTGCAGTAGACAGCAGCAAAAAAACTGTCACTTATGAAAATGAGGATGGTGAAAAAACCATTGATTATGATAAATTAGTTTTAGCTACTGGAGGAAACCCATTTGTACCTCCTATGGATGGAGTGGATTTAGAAGGTGTTTTCCAGATAAGGAACATTGATGACGGTAGAAAAGTTCAGGAATGGGCTAAAACTTCCAAAAGTGCTGTTGTAACAGGTGCAGGATTGATTGGTATTGAAATTGTTTATGCTCTTAAAGAATTAGGTTTAAATGTAACTTTAAGCGAAATGATGCCTCAAATTGTTCCAAGATCTCTTGATAGTGATATGGCAGCTATTTTAACCAGATATTTGAAAATGGAAAATATTCATGTAATGCTTGGTGAACCTATTACCAAACTTGAAGGGGAAGACGGAAAAGTTAAAAAGCATATTTCGGTGACGGAAGTTGTATTGATGCAGATATGGTTATTTTAGCCACTGGTGTAAGGCCTGAATTAAAATTAGCTAAAATGGCCGGCTGTGATATCGGAAGATGGGCTATTTTAGTTAATGAAAAAATGGAAACTTCTGTTGAAGACGTTTATGCTCTTGGGGACTGTGTTGAATCTCAGGATTTAATTCTTCAGGCTAATACTATCAGCCATTTAGGTACTACTGCGGTTCGTGAATCTAAAACATTAGCACGTACAATAACTGGTAAAAAATCTAATTTCAATCCAGTATTGAATGCTATGGTTTCTAAAGTAGGTAAATTAGAGTTTGGTGCTGTTGGTTTGACTTCCAGTTTTGCTCAACAGAACAATATCAAACCTATTGTTGAAAAGGTGGAAGCACTTACAAGAGCCCGTTATTATCCTAATGCCAAACCTATGGATATTAAGATTATCTGTGACTGTAACGGTAGGATTATTGGTTGTCAAATAATTGCTGAGAAAGGGTAGCTGAAAGGATTGATACAATGACTTTAGCTATTACTCAAGGTTTAAGCTGCTTTGAATTAAGTAATGTTGAATTTGCTTATGCACCTCCAGTATCTATGGTTACCGATCCATTAGTACTTGCTGTAGAAGAAGTCAGTAAGAAATTTAACTAACATTTATTTGTAAACTTTTAAATACTTTTAGTTACTATAATATATTATATTGATAAAAATAAATTTTAGAGAGTGATATTATGCCAGAACATGGACATCATGGTCATGGAGGAGAAATGACTCCTGAACAACAAAAACAAATGATTGAACAACAACTCAACCTCTCAAGAAACTTAGGACAAATCAAATATAAAATTGCTGTTATGAGTGGTAAAGGAGGAGTTGGAAAATCAACAGTAGCTGCAAATATTGCAGAAGCTTTCCAAAAAAGAAGGATTTACTACAGGAATATTGGATGCAGATATTCACGGTCCGAACATACCAAAAATGTTAGGTGTGGAAGATCAGGACATCATGATTAACGAAGAACGTCATATGATGCCTGTTGAAGCACCAAGCGGTCTTAAAGTAATGTCAATGGCATTTATGTTAGATAGTATTGACACACCTATTATTTGGAGAGCCCACAAAAAACAGGCAGTATCAAACAGTTAATAGCTGATGTAGCATGGGGTCCTCTTGATGTTCTTATTATTGATAACCCGCCTGGCACCGGTGATGAACCGTTAACAGTTTTACAAACAATTCCAGATATTGATGCAGTAGTTATGGTAACTACTCCTAATGTAGTGTCTCAGGAAGATGTTTTAAAAATGTGTAAAAATGGTTGAAATGTTAAATGTGGAAAACATAGGTTTAGTTGAAAATATGGCTTACTATGAATGTCCTCATTGTAATGAAAAACTCCATATCTTCGGTAAAGGTGACGGAAAAGATTTTGCTGATGAAATGGAAATTACTTATCTTGGAGATTTGCCATTAACTGAAAAAAAGTATCCAGCTCACCTAATAAAGGTGGAGTAATGGTTACAATTGAACCTAAATCTGATGTAACAAAGGTTTACTGAAATAGTTAATGAAATTCAAGATGATTTCTTTAAAAAAAAGAAGATTGATTCTCTTCTTTTTAAACTACTTTTTTTATAAATATTCAATATAATATTTAAATGAAAATAGATTATGCTGAAATTGAAGCTCTAATGAATAATGCAATAAAAATATAATTCTGCTGATAATTTAGACAAACTTTTTAAAGTCAATTTAGTTGGCTGTTGGCATCAGGCAAAAGTTATAAAAAGAAATTAAAAATGATTTACATGAAATATGATTTTGACAGCATTATTAACCGTAAAAACACTAACTGCTTAAAATGGGATTTATTTGACACTGAACTCCCTATGTGGGTAGCTGACATGGATTTTAAGGTTGCTCGGAAATATCTGATGAAATTATAAAAAAAAAAGCTGATGAAAGTCTCTACGGATATGCTGTAATTCCTGATGAATGGTATGATGCATATGCTGACTGGTGGAAAAAGATTACGGATTGGAAATGGATAAAGATTATCTGAAATTTGCCAATGGAGTAATGCCTGCAATAGCTACCATTATCCGTAAATTAACTGATGAAAATGATAAAATATTAATCCAAACACCGGTTTATCATGTATTTTTCCATGTAATTGAAGACAATAACAGGGAAGTTGTGGAAAATCAGCTGATGTACAGAAATGGAAAGTATGAAATTGATTTTGAGGATTTGGAAGAAAAATTAGCTGAAACAGATGTAACTTTGATGATGCTGTGCAATCCCCATAATCCCATTGGTAAAATATGGTCCAGAACAGAGCTGAAAAAAAATAGCTGATTTATGTGCCAAATATGATGTAACTATAATATCTGACGAGATTCATTGTGATTTAATTGATCCCGATAAAAAATACATTCCATTTGCAGGTATAAGCAACCATGATTCCATTACAACAATTTCTCCTACCAAATCATTTAATATAGCTGGATTAAATACTGCTGCGGTTTATATTGTGGGAGATAAATTGAAGGAAGATGTTTTCAACGCTCTTGATGTTGAATGGGTCAGCAGAGCCAATATTTTTTGCTATAAATGCCGCAATAGCAGCATATAATAACGGCAGATCATGGCTTGATGAACTGAGGCAGTATTTATATGACAACAAGAAATTTGCAGCTGATTTTATAAAAAAGGAAATTCCTGAAATTAAGTTAACCGATGCAGATGCTACTTATTTATTATGGCTTGACTGTTCTGATTTGGATATATCTTCAGAGAATTCATCAAGTTTTTAAATGAAAAAACAGGGGTTTTATTATCTGCAGGTGTTGATTTTGGTAAAAACAGTGATGAATTTTTAAGATTAAATATTGCCTGTCCAAGACAGTTACTTGAAAAGGGTTTAAAAGCTATTAAAAAAGGAGTAGCTATTTATAAACAAATTTAAGTGCAGCAGAATTTATTTCATAGTAATCTCTTTTTTTATAACCTAAATGTATTCCGCTTTTTTGAGCTCTGATTTCCAATCTGACCATTCCGTATGAGAAATCACGTAAACTTGTAATTGCATCAGGTCTGATGGGTTTTGTAAAGCACGCATATCCTGAATCGTTTTTTATTTTATCTTTTGATGAGAAAAGCACTTCATTGTTTGTAATGTCTACATATGTTCCTCTTCATCAAAATCAGCATATTTTCCGCTGAATGCTTCTTCATTCATAGCCAGTGTTGTTACCTGGTATGAAAGCAGAGTTAAATTATCACTTTGATTCATATTTATTTTAATGTTTGAGTTTATTTCAGGATGTTTTTCCAGGTATTTCTGATATTTATTTTCAGCCAGGTAAAATCCCTTCAGTTCATGGGCTTCAATAGATGGATTTTTATTTACCAGTCTTAAGATGCTTTTTGCATCTTTGGGGTCATGCCAATAGATTCCTAATCTGTGATGTGGTGATTCACTCGGTTGTATTATTTTTAAAAATTCTTTAATGATTTCATCCAGGCTTGTTTCAAAAGTATTGTAGTTACTTTTACGCATTCAGCATGTTTTGTTTTATCTGAAGCTACCTGTTCATATGTGGGGTCATGGGTTATGCCGTTTGCATATCCCACTTCTGTTTGTATGACTCCTTTTAATCTTGAAATATATGCTTCGATTTCCCAAAAACATCCTCCGGCAACATAGATTGTTTTGATGTTGTATTTCATAAACTTATTTTTGATATGATAAAATTTATAAATTATTCTAAATAAAAATGTAATATAGTTAATAATAAATCGGAGGACAACAATGTTTTATAGTACAATTATGAAAATTGACTCAATTGATAGGTTAAGAGATATTAGGGATGCATTATTAGTAGAGCAAGGTATTAACCCTACTCGTCAAGGTGAACAAGCTATTAAAGTGGTTGTTGAGAGAATTGATGAAATTCAGGCTACTTTAGATAAATCTGCTTCAAGACAGTAGATGTGATTTTGTGATTAGATTTTTAACAACTAGAAGACGTTTATTAAGAAAAAGGTGTATAAATATAATCGTGTAAGAACCAGACAACAGCAGTTTGTAAGGGAAAATAAGAATTTAGTTAAAGCACACCAAAATCCTAAAAAAGAAATTTCTGCTGCTAAAAGGCGTAAATTAAGGCCAAAAAGAGAAGTGGATGAAGGATTTAAAATGGCATACAGGTATAGATATTATAATAATTTTTCAATTGTTGATGATGAAGAAGTTGAGAAAGAGGATGAATCATAATCTTTCCAGTTCTTCTTTATTTATAATCTTTTTTTTCATTGTGAATATTTACAATAATGCCTGTGAATTCATCATCTTTTTTAGCAAGGTCTTTGAATAATTTATCAGAAACTTTAATTGGTTCATAGCCAGTTACTCCCAAATATTTACAACCTTCATGATACATATCTAAGTTAGTAAATACTGCTATTTTGAAGTTTTCTGCTTGGCCAATAGCTATAAAATCTCTTTCGTCACCTTCACCTAAAACAGGACAGATATATTCCATATTAAAAACCACCGTTGCGGTCCATTATAAAGTTTTGTGAATGGGGATTAATCACCAAACCCCTGAAATTTTCATCATCGCCAGCTAATTTTTCAATATCTTCTGCAGATAAAACTTTACATGTTAGTTTGTCTAAAAATAAGGTTGATATTTTTTCTTTGCCTTCTTTATATTCGCTGATGTCTGTAAATATTGGAATGATATATTCTTTGGAACCCTGGCTGATATTGAATTTTACAAAGTCTTTTTTCTTCATCAATCAAAGTTAAATAAACCTCTTCAGAGTATGTTTTTCTGATATTTTCTTTAACAGAGTTAAGTTCTATTGAATTTTCAGTTTTAAGTTTTTTAGCTATTTTGGCATATAACTTTATAAATTCTTTTATTTGACTTTTAGAAGCTTTAGTTCCATCTTTTTTATAAGTTTCTAAATCTTTGGTTTTCATATAACTTTCTCCAAAGTATAATTAATTTATTATTTCATTTTTAAATTATATATAATTAGTTTAGGTGTTGCAATTAATTACATTTTTAACTAAATGTTTCGGATATTTCAGATTATTATGTTCAATTCATAAAGTTTTATTAAATTAGTTGTATGTTTAGTGCAAAGTTGCCCAATGATTTTGTGCAAATTGGTCATATGATTTAGTGCAAAGTTGCCCAATGATTTTGTGCAAATTGGTCATATGATTTAGTGCAAAGTTGCCCAATTAATTTATATGTGATAAAAATTAATATATGGATTGGAGGTATTATTCAATGGCATTCAAATATAAATCTCGACTCATTGATGATGAAATTGAGAATACTTGGAAATGATTGGTGCAATTCTTATTGAGGGTCCAAAATGGTGTGGTAAAACAACAACTGCTGAACAACACGCAAAAAGTAGTATTAAACTACAGGACACAGACCAATCTGAAAACTATTTAAGATGGGCTAAGGTACAGCCATCAATACTTCTTGAAGGAGAAAAACCTAGGCTTATTGATGAATGGCAAATGGCACCGATTTTATGGGATGCTGTGAGAAACAGTGTAGATGAACTTCATGGAGATGGTTTATATATCTTAACTGGCTCAACTACTATTGATGATGTGGAGGTGATGCACACAGGTACTGGAAGAATCCACAGAGTTCTTATGAGAACAATGAGCCTTTATGAAAGTGGTGAATCAAATGGCAAGATTTCAATTTTAGAACTATTTAAAAATCCTTGTATGAATATTGATGGAATAACTTCTGATTTAACTGTTAAAGATTTGATTTTTGCTGCTTGTAGAGGTGGGTGGCCTGAAAGTTTAAATAAAAAATCTGAAAAAGCACAATTGTTTGTAGCAAAATCTTATGTGAAAAACATTTGTGAGATTAATGTTTCATCTTTTGATGATGTTAAACGTGACCCTCAGAAAGTAAGAAACATTTTAAGATCATATTCAAGAAATATTTCAACTTTAGCATCAAATTCAACTATTCTAGCAGATATTAACTCTGGTTTCAAAATATTAGTAAAAATACATATTATAATTATATTAATGCATTGAAGAGGTTATTTGTCATAGAAGATGTTCCAGCATGGTCTCCAAACATACGGTCTAAAAGTTCTATTAGATCAAGCCCTAAAAAAGAATTTATTGATCCGTCAATTGCGGTTGCAGCATTAGGTTTATCACCACAAAGTTTAATGGATGATTTAAACACTTTCGGTTTTATTTTTGAAACATTATGTATTAGGGATTTAAGAGTTTATACAAGCAAAAAATGGGGGAAATTTCTTATTATAATGATAGAAATGGTTTGGAAGCTGATTGTGTAATACATTTGGAAAATGGGGATTATGCTTTAATTGAATTTAAGTTAGGTAGTGATGAAATAGAAAAAGGGGCCAAAAACTTATTAAAATTAAAAATTTATTAAAAGAAAAAAATTTCAAAGAACCTAAATTTTTAGCAGTTATTACAGGTGGTAAGTATGCTTATACAACAGAAAATGATGTAAAAGTAATTCCAATAGGTTGTTTATGTTAATATTCTTATGATTTAATTTTAATATAATTACAAATATGGTAGAATATATAATTCAATGTTAATTAGCTAAAAAGAGTTCAAATAATGGAAGTATTTGGTTTCAAAATAATTTTTAATAGTTAAAGGTAATGGTTTTGCTGTTGAATAGGGTGTTTAAAAATAACAAAATTGAAAAAAGATTATCTGCTCTTTTTTCATTGAAAAGTTATTTCATAAATTCAGCAGCAGTCCTGGTGATCTTCGATAACGTTTTGGCTAAATATTACAAAATCATATTTTGGAGGGTTAATAGCTATTCCAAGGAAAGTGTCATCATCCAAATAGGTTTCCAATATGTCTGTAGATGCTACGATTTCTGTTTCAAAAATAGCATCACTGTCTTCTTTTTTAAATATTTCAATTGCTTCTTTTACTTCTTCATCATCGGTATATAATGGTATGAAGTATTCGTCATCTTCTCCTACTATTAATGAAACGATTTCTTTTTTCTTCACCGTCATTATGTGTTACAAGATAAAAATTATTGTCAAAGATTACATGGTCAATTTCATGTCCCAATTGATGCAATTCTTCATGGTTTTCTTCTGTTTCTTCAATGCTCATGTATTTTTCGATTAATTCTTTAAGGTTATTTTCTTTTATTTCCATTTAAAATCACCTATATATCTATAAATATGTTTAATTCATATATATAGAATTAAGGTTTTAACAATGTCAATTAGTTTAAAGGAAAAATTAGCTGAATTAATTTTTGAATATGATAAATTAAGGTTTCATATATGTCCAAAAATTGAAGATATGTATCTGCTCAGTTTTGGTTTTCTTGAATGTGAAGCATATAATTTGGATATTGAATTGGAAATGATTAAAAGATATATTGAGCTGTTTAATCAGGGGAGGATTTATCTAAAATTGATGAAATGCTTGATAATGAATTTGAAGAATCAGTTGGCATGTTGGAAAAATATATGGGTGAACTGGATCTGGCTATTGAGCGAAAGGATACTCATTTTGAGTTGTCTGAAGATGATTTGGATAGTTTGAATAGTCTTTATTTGGATTTAATTTATAAATTGCATCCTTCTTTCAATCCTGTTCAAAGTATTTATGAAAAAGATTTGTTTGAAGAAATTGTGGAAGCTTTTGAAACTTATGATTTAACTTCCATGAGGTCTCTGGCTATTTTGATTCCTGAAGGCAAAACAATTTTTGAGGATGATGATGTTTTTATAAAATCAATCAGTCAGATTAATCAGGAAATTTATAATATTAAAAATAGTTATCCTTACAATAAAAAAAAAAAGATTCTTGATGATGAAAAGCTATTTAAGGATTATAAGATTCAGTTATTGGATGTTGTAGCTAATGATTATTTGCTGATTGAAGAATACGGTAAAAAATTAGATGAATTAATTTAAATATATAATGAGTATTCATCCTCCTAAACACCACTAAAGGAGTAATAGCGAATACTCATTTTTAACCATCACCATTGTTCGTATTCGTAAAAAAAAATAAGATATATTAAAATACGAACATATATTATTTTTATTTTTTAGGTATATAAACTTTTATAATCGATTTTAAAATGTTTGTTAATAAAATGTTATATACTAGTTAGTACAAATAGATTAGTATGTTTTCAAAAAAAGCTTTTCTTATCATTACTTTTAATTGCTTTAATTATATCTGTTGGTTGTGTTAATGCAGTTGACAGTTCCAATTGGAAAACTGTAAAGGTAAATGATGTAGATTTTAAAATTCTCCAAAATATCAGGGCGGAGAAATCAATACTGCCCGTACTAATTATCATTATAATGACCTGAACACATTCGGTATATTATGTGTTGATGATTATCTTCCAAGCAGTTACGGGTGCTGGTATAATTTCAAAGGTAAAAACCTGACTATAGGTTCACATGATGTGGCATACTTCCATGAGTATAATAACTTTGCAAAACATAATGTGTCTCATGCTTATTTTTCATCAGGAGATTCAATATACTGCATATCATGGGGCAGCGGAGAAATGACTGATGAAATGGAGAAAATCATAATCAACACTCCTGATTCTTCCTATGACACAGCTACATTTTACGGAATATTAAATGAAGCAAAACAGGACTATGAAAAGGAAATGGTAAATGAATATTCATATTATGCTCCGGCACCAAGTAAAGAAAGAAATAATTATTTTATATTCTGGAGATATTGAAAAGGTGATTAGATGAAAGAATGTCCAAAATGTGGCAGTAAATATGGAGATAATAACAGCAATTATTGTATTGACTGCGGATCAAGACTTTTTGATTTGAATTCTTCAAAAAACCCACATCAAATATAGGCAAACATAAAAAAAAGAGGACAATATAAAACTGGAGATTATGCAAGGGATTTAAGAATAGCTGAGAATTATATAAAATATATGATAAAAATAGTGTTACAAGACTGGATAATGTTAACGGACATTTGCTTGCAGCACAAACAAGGAAAATGGATATTCTCATTGAACAGAATAACAGGATTATTAGTTTATTAGAAAAAATAACTAATAAACCTTAAAATTCTGATTCTATTGATTTAATTAGGTTATATATAATTTTATTTGTACTTACATCAACACCGTACTTTTCACCTAATCTGATAACAGTTCCATTTAATGTATCAATTTCAGTTTTTATTTTCTTTTGAATGTCCTGATATGTAGAGGAGTAATGGTTATAGGTATCCGGAACTAATTTTGAGTAGAACAGTTTTCGGTATTCGTCCGCTGAATCCCATAATGTGGAATATTCGCTTTTTTGATAACTGCAAATATCTCATCTATAATACTGTCCATAATATTTTTGGAGTATTCATTTTCAGTTAATTTACCATATGTACAGTTAAGAATTACTCCCAATGGATTTAGAGCACAGTTATAAAGCATTTTAGCCCATAAATATTTGTCAATTTCTGTGGTTGTTTCACATTTGATTCCTGATGCACTAATCATTTGAGCTATTTTTTCCAGGCACTCGGGATCTGCATTTTGAAGTGATCCCAAAAGTATAGGTTCTGTGTATACAGTTATTTCACTGATATGTCTTTGAGGCCGTGAAAACCCTGTAATTACTCTTGCACAGTATACTTCATCTTCGGAAAAGTATCTTAAAAAAGGCTCATCATTGGCAAATCCGTTTTGGAATATGATTATTTTACAGTTGTCCTTTAAGATTTCTTTATTTTCTGCTAATTTTCTACTTATATCATCATTAGCTACTGTTTTACTACATATAAATACATAATCAAAAGTTTTTTCAGGAATATCTTTATAATCCTCATATACTTGATATTCATCTGGTGTAAAAGAGTAATGCTGGAATAATCCTGTCCTTTCAAGTCCGTTTTCTTTGATTGCAGTAGCTGTTTTTCCTGTTGCATAAAATGACACATCTGCTTTTTGTGAAAGCATAGATGCACCTAATCTAATCCTACTGCACCTGATCCGTTAATTAAAATATTCATTTTATTATTTCCTTTTGTTGTTAGTGATATTTTGTTTTTGATTTTATAAAATAATTTTGTATACAATAAATTTTTACAGTTGAAACATATGTCTACAATATATTTTTTTCAAGTGTAATTTTTCATGAATAATTTGATATGGACAATTAAAAATTATAATGATTTGGATGAAATTATCTGTAAATAGGTTTTTACTTATGAAGAATTTGATTTAAAAGCACTTATTCTATTGTTATGACTTTAAACATACTGATTTCATTAAAAAAATGTGAATAATTTTTTGCTCTTTTTTCTGTTTTTTAAGTAAATTTTTAATATTATAATAAACATAATATCTTTTAATCACTATTTATTAGTGGAGGTTAAAAAATGAACAAAATAAAATATATTATTTTACTATTCATTTTGCTCTTATTGATTATTCCGACAATAGTTGCTGTAGATGATAGTATAAAAGCTATTCTACAATTATTGTTAATGCAAGTAATATTACTGTAGGAGATATTGAAAAGATAACTGTACATGTTAATGAAGACGCAACTGGAGTTATTAACATAACTGTTGAGGGCAAAATTATTCCGCCCCTATTGACAAGGGAATAGCTACTTTTAAGATAGATAATTTGGCTAGTGGTTCTTATGATGTTTCAGCAAGTTATGATGGAGATGAAAACTATCTGCCAGGTACAAACACCTCCAGTTTTAATGTAGAAAAACCTGGGGCTTCTGCATCTGTTCCTGTTAAAGCTAATGAAAAAACCAAGGCAAACTCTACAATTATTGTTAATGCAAACAATATTGCTATGGGAGACAGCGAAAAGATAACTGTACGGGTTAATGAAGACGCAACTGGAAGTGTAACTATAACTGTTGACGGCAAAACATATTCCGCCCCTATTGATAAAGGATTAACTACTTTTAAGATAGATAATCTGGCTAGTGGTTCTTATGATGTTTTAGCCAGTTATGACGGAGATGAAAACTATCTGCCAGGTACAAACACTTCAAGTTTTAGTGTGGGAAAACATAATGCACCGATTTCCGTTTCTGCTAAGGATGTAAAAAGAAGGTGAAAATGCAGTTGTTCATGTTATTTTACCTGCTGGTGCCACAGGATCTGTAAAGGTTACTGTTTATGATAAAAGTTATACTAATCAGTTGATTGACGGAAAAACTACTGTCACTGTTCCTGATTTAGCAAAAAGGATCATATATCGTTAATGTTAATTACAGTGGTGATGACAATTATTTGGCTAATTCAACACAGGTGCCTTTAAGTGTAGGTAAAAAAGCAGTAGAACCGCCAGCTATTGAAAACAATACTGATGAAAACTTAAATGATATTGGAATTGATGCCTCTACAGGCCTTCCAATAGCTATATTGGCAATAGCATTGATTATAATTGTTGCTGTTGTTATTGTAAAAAAGAAAATAAGTATTTACTTATTTTTTTTTTTTTTTTAAATTAATAATCTATATTATCTATCAGAAATAAAACTGTATATTGAAGAGAGTATTTTAATCGGAGAATAATATGGATACGGCTTTAATTTCAATCATCATAATAGCTATTGCTCTGGCAATGGATGCATTTAGTGTTTCCCTGACAAAGGGATTCACACAAAAAACCTGACAAAATCACAGATTTTATATTATGGACTATTTTTTGGTTTTTTTCAGTTTATAATGCCTGTAATAGGATACATTTGCGGTACAACAATCAGTTCATTTGTATCAACTGTAGCTCCATGGATTGCATTTTTCCTGCTTTTGGCTATCGGATTAAACATGATTCGTGAAAGCTTAGACAGTGATGATGAATATATTATGGATACTTTTAGCTTTAAGGAATTGACTTTGCTGGCTGTTGCAACAAGTATTGATGCATTTGCTGTTGGAATTACATTTGCATTACTGAATATGTCCCTGTTGATTCCATGTACAATAATAGGAATTGTAGCATTTATATTCAGTATTTCCGGTATTTTCATTGGGAAAAAAACTTGGAAATTATTTCGGAGACAAATTTGAAATTCTTGGTGGTGCTGTCCTGATTTTAATAGGCATTAAAATTTTACTAGGATATTAATATATCTTAAATTAATTTTTTCTTTTATATTTTCAATACTTGCTTTTCAATTCAATTAAATAATGCATCAATTAATTAAACAAATCAGTTTAGTTAAAAAATACTAATTTTTATTTACTTTAATGATATATAATCAATAAAGGTGAGATATTATGAAAAAAACATATGCGATTCTGGTTGCAGTTATATTTTTAATTTCAGTTTCTGCTGTTTTTGCAGCTGATTCATCTAAAGAAATCTTTTTAGGGGAGTTAAATTTAGTGTTCCGTCAAATGGGGAGTTTAATCCAGATAATACAGGTTACCATACTGACAAATTTGGCATTGATCTGATTCAGGATAACTCATTGCCTGATGAGCAAAATACAATTAAAAATTCAAGCCTCACTAAAATGACTCTGTACCACCGTGATGTTTTAGCTATCTATTCAAAATCTTCGGATGATTTTAATGTTTTTTATTTCTCTGCAGGTGATAAACTTTTTAAAGCAAGCTGTAAAGAAGACAGTGATATTAAGAAACTTCAGGATATAGTTAAAAATTCACCAAATTCAACACTTACCACTGAGGAATTCTATGCCAGATTAGGTACAAATCCTTATTCTGATACCTTTAATGAACTGGATACGAATCATGATGGAAAACTTAGTATTGATGAATTTGAAGAATTAACTGAATATATAATGGAGGATTCATTTTGGGACGGTTATTCTCCGGAAGAAGTAATCATTTCTGAATTTGAAAGTCTTGATTCAAACCGTGACGGATTTTTATCTTATGATGAATTTTCAGATAGATTTGGATTCATTTAGTTTTAAAAATTTTGGTTTTGCCGGCTATGCAACAAGTATTGATGCATTTGCATTATTGAATGCATCTTTGTTGTTTTATGTTCAATTAATAGGATTGCAGAATTTATATTTCCTATTGCAGGAGTTCACGGAAAAAAACTTGGAAATTATTTCAAAGACAAATTTTAATTTCATACATTTATTATTTTTTTTAAATTTTTAAGAAAGCTTTAATTATTTTAATAAAAAGTCTATTGTATACAATTAAATCAATTGTTATTTTGATTAAAATAAATTTATGTGATTTTAAAAAAAATCTATTGTAGAAAAATTATTGGAATTTTTGATAATGGCCACACATAACGGCTGGCCTGCATTAAACACATCATAATCAAGAATTTCAAGATTATGATTTTTTAAAAAACACAAATATTCATTTTTGGACCATTCATTACTTTCAAAAATAAATAATTTTAATGTTTTAAGCATCAGACGCTGAAAAGTATTTCCTTTTACATAAGTAGGAAGTATTAAAATTCCATTATCCTTAACAACTCGTGTAAGTTCACTTATAGCTGTTTCAGGTTTATCCAATAAGTGCAACACATTGGCAGCCAGCGCCACATCAAAATAATTGTCTTCATAATTTATATTATTTAAATCTCCAACAGAAACTTCAACATTGTTTAAGTTTTTAGTTTTGTTTTTAGCTTTTTTAACCATTTCTTCAGAATAGTCAAAGGCAATTATTTCCCCTAAATTTGGTGATAATAAACAGGTAAAAACACCAGTTCCACAGGCTGCCTCTATTAATCTGTCATCTTTTCCTGTGTATTTTAAAATAAAATTAAACATCTCGTTATTGTTTATTTTATTGCCTATAATTTTATCATAAACTGACGCATATCTGTTCCAGAAAGATTTGTTGTTCATAGTATGTTTTATTTATTCAATTAAACAGTTATAAACTTTTACTTTTTTAACATTGAATTAATTATATTATACAAAAATATTTATATTATTGTTAAAGTTATATAATATATTAATTATGGTGGAGTTGGTAAAATGAAATACCAGTGCCAGATATGCGGTTATATTCATGATGAAGAAAAAAAAGAAGGCAAATCTTTTAAAGAACTTGAAAAATGTCCTGATTGCAAATCAGATGTTTCTAATTTTGAAATAATGAAAAAAGATATGGCCTATAAGACATATGAATGTGAAGTTTGTCATTATGTTTATGATGAAGAAAAAAGAGGGTCAGGTACTTGTTAAACTTGTAAAATGCCCGGTATGCGGTTCGCCGCTATCAAAATTCAAAGCAATCCAAAAACAGAATATAGAATATATCAGTGTAGGATTTGTAATTATATTCATGATGAAAAAACTGAAAAAATACCATTAAAAGACCTTAAAGAATGTCCGGATTGCGGATCAGATATATCTAACTTTGAACCAGCTGAAACAAATGAAAACAATTGGTTAATTTCATTTCCGAAACAGTACATCAGAAATGATGAATCAGTAAGACATATGGACACCATTTATAAGTTATGTGATTCCGGAAAACCCATTACAGCACCAATGGCTACAGAATTGCCAATGCCTGATTGGGATGATATTCTTATTTTAGGAAACCAGTTAAATCCTATGCCTTTAGAAGAAGATGCAGAAGTGTCAGCTACTACAGTAATAGGTAAAAATGCTGAAAAACCTTTAGTTATTGAAAATCCTGTATATGTATCCCACATGTCTTACGGGGCCTTGTCTAAGGAAAGTAAAATTGCTTTGGCTAAAGGAAGCTTTAAGGCTAAAACAGCAATGTGTAGTGGAGAGGGAGGAATACTGCCGGAAGTTAAAAATGCGGCATACAAATACATTTTTGAATATGTTCCGAACAAGTATTCAGTAACTGATGAAAACTTAAAAACTTCAGATGCAATTGAAATTAAAATAGGTCAGGCAACAAAACCCGGAATGGGTGGATTATTGCCTGGTGATAAAGTAACGCCTGAAATAGCCAAAGTAAGAGGTAAAAAAGCAGGTGAAGACATAATATCCCCATCAAGATTCCCGAATATTAATTCTAAGAAAGATTTAAAAGATCTGGTAGATGAATTAAGATTAAAATCTGAAGGCCGTCCGATAGGTATTAAAATAGCTGCAGGATATATTGAAAATGATTTGGAATTTATTAGTTATGCCAAACCTGATTTCATTACAGTTGACGGAAGAGGGGAGCTACTGGAGCCAGCCCATTATTAGTTAGGGATTCAACAAGTATTCCAACAATATTTGCATTACACAGAGCCAGAAAATATCTGGATGAACATGATTTGGATATTGATCTGGTAATTACTGGTGGTTTAAGAGTTTCCAGTGACTTTGCAAAAGCATTAGCTATGGGAGCAGATGCAATAGCTATAGCTTCAGCCAGTTTAATTGCAGTGGCATGTCAGCAGTACAGATTATGTGATAAAGGGCAATGTCCTGTGGGAGTTGCAACACAGGATAAAGAACTGCGTTCCAGATTAAAAACAGATATTGGAGCAAAAAGATTAACCAATTATCTTAATGCAAGTCTTGAAGAAATTAAAACTTTTGCAAGAATAACAGGACACAGTGATATTCATGATTTGAATGTTTCAAATTTAGCTACATTCAATAGTGAAATATCTGATTATACAAATATTAAACATGTTTAGAGGTTATCAGTTTAAAAACCTCCTTTCTGTTTATTAAAAACGTCTGGCGATAATTGTATTGCTTAAAATGTCGCAGAGCTTTCTTTTTTACACAGTTTATATATTATTTTTTAATAATTTTTACTATATCCTCTTATTTTTAAATATCTGAAAATACGTTTATTAATGATAAAATACATATTATTTTATATTAAAGAGTTAAGGTGGAAAAAATGCCTAATAAAAATAAAATTGGAGAAAAAATCAAAACTTTAATGGAAGTTAGAAATGTATCACTTGACGAACTAGCTAATGACAGTGATGTTAACATTGAATTAGTTGAAAAAAATATTAAACGGGGAAATTATACCATCTCTTACTCCTTTAACAAAAATAGCTAGAGTACTTGGCGTTAGAATAGGTACTTTTATTGATGATGATGAACAGACAGGACCATTAGTAGTTAGAAAAGGAAAAAGTGACAAAGTAGTATACTTCTCAGGTGATGAAAACAAAACCGAGAACAGTAACCTGGAGTTCTACTCATTGGCTGCCGGAAAAAGTGACAGAAATATGGAACCATTTATCATTGACTTTAAAGTGGATGCTGAAGAAAGCCATGAACTTAGCTCTCACGAAGGTGAAGAATTCCTTTATGTTCTTGAAGGAACAATTGAAGTTATTTATGGTCAAAATAACTATGTTTTAGAAACTGGTGACAGTATTTACTATGATTCAATTGTATCACATCATGTACACAGTTCAAATGATGAAACAGCAAAGATTTTAGCTGTAATATACACACCGGTCGATTAAATTTAATTTCAGGAGTTAAAAAAATGTTATTCAGTGAAGATACACTAGCAGATTTTTTTTTGAAAAACAAGTAGAAAGACTTCCGGACCATGAATTTTTAATTTATCCTGATAGAAACTTGAGATTCACATATTCCGAATTTAATGAAAGGGCTAATAATTTAGCTAAAGGATTATTATCTATTGGTGTTGGAAAAGGGGACCATGTAGGAATATGGGCTAAAAATGTTCCTGAATGGTTGACTTTCATGTTTGCAACAGCTAAAATAGGAGCTGTTTTGGTAACTGTAAATACCGCTTATAAAAGTCATGAACTGGAGTATATTCTTAAACAGTCAGATATGAAAGCTTTAGCATTAACTGACAGATTCAGAGACAATAATTATATTGATATTATTTATGATTTGGTGCCTGAACTTAAAACATGTCAGAGAGAAAATTAACTTCAGAAAAATTTCCATGTTTAAAACATGTTATTCATGTAGGTCAGGACAAGCATAGGGGAATGTATAACACTAACGAATTATTATTGTTAGGTCAAAATCAGGATGATGTAATCCTAAAAGAAATCAAAAAAGAATTTGACAATAATGATGTAGTAAATATGCAGTATACCAGTGGTACAGAAGGTTTCCCAAAAGGAGTAATGCTTACCAGCAGAAACATCTTAAATGACGGATATTACATCGGGGAAAATATGAACTTCTCTGAAGAGGACAGATTATGTATTCAGGTACCATTATTCCATTGTTTCGGTTCAGTTTTAGGAGTCATGGCAGTAATTACACATGGTTCAACTATTGTAATGCTGGAGGAATTTGATCCGCTTTTAGCTCTTTCAGCTATTCAAAAGGAAAAATGTACTGCAATTCACGGTGTTCCGACAATGTTTATTGCAAAATTGACACATCCTATGTTTGATATGTTTGACATGTCATCACTTAGAACAGGAATCATGGCGGGATCAACATGTCCTGTTGAAACCATGAAAGAAGTAATAGACAAAATGAACATGACTGAAATCACCAGTGTATACGGTCTAACAGAAGCATCTCCAGGAATGACACAAACAAATGCCGCAGATACATTTGAGAAAAAAAGTAAACACTGTAGGAACTCCTTTCCCGAATGTTGAAGTTAAGCTTATAGATCCGGATACTGGTGAAGATATAACTGAAGTAGGTAAAAAAGGAGAAATAGTCTGCAGAGGATTTAATGTAATGAAAGGATATTATAAAAATCCTGAAAAAACAAAAAGAAGTCATTGAAGATGACGGATTTTTACACTCCGGAGACTTGGCTACCATTGATGAAGACGGATACTATTCTATTGTCGGAAGAATTAAAGATATGATTATCCGTGGAGGAGAAAACATCTACCCACGTGAAATCGAAGAGTTCATATATACAATAGACGGAGTTCAGGACGTTCAGGTAGCAGGAATACCTGATGAAAAATACGGTGAAATCGTAGGAGCGTTCATAATAAAAGAAGAAGGCTCAGATTTAACTGAAGAAGATGTAAGGGACTATGCAATAAGTAAAATAGCCAGATATAAAGTTCCAAAACATGTATTCTTTGTTGATGAATTCCCATTGACAACAAGCGGAAAAATCCAAAAATACAAACTGGGAGACATAGGTCTGGAATTACTTAAAAAACGTGAAAATTAATTAAATTTTCATTTTACTTTTTTAATGGGACAAAATTGAAAATTCTTCTTTTTTTATTTAAGTTAGAATTCAAAAAAAAAAATAGAAAAAGCCAATTAAATATATGGATTTTCTGCAAATAAAGTATTAGATATAAACTGTAATGGCTAAAGGCCATATAACATTCGATGCATTAAATCTGATGGCAAAAAACAATATTAAATTAATTAGTATCAACTACTTTGGTCAAATCAACTATATTTTAGAGTCTCCAAATCAGAACAATATTGTTTTAAAAAAATTACAATATCAAGCTAGTGAAAATCATAAAGGACTTTTAATTTCAAAAGAATTTATAACATCTAAAATGAAAAACCAAAAATCAACAATTAAAACATTAAATAAAAATAAAAAAATCAAAGAAGTTAAAATAATTGAAAATAAAATTAAACAAAACATAAAAGATTTCAAAAACTTTAAAATAACTCTAAATGATAATATATTCACATCTAAAAATAAAATAATGGGATTTGAAGGAATAGCTTCTGTTAATTACTGGGAAGCAGTAAGTTTGCTGCTGCCTGATGAAATCAATTTCAAAAACAGAAATCAAAAACCAGAAAATGATGTTGTAAATTCTATGTTAAATTATGGATATGCAATACTTGCTTCAGAAATTGCAAAAAATATTGTAACATTAGGGTTTGATCCATACTGCGGATTATTGCATGCAGATTTAAAAAGAAGACAAAGCTTAATTTTTGATTTAATAGAAGAATTTAGACAACAAATCGTTGATAAAACAGTGTTCAAATTAATAAACACCAACCAAATCAACGAAACAAACATTGATAAAAGAAACAATTCATTAAAATTAGAATCAAGAAAATTATTAGCCGGCGAAATAATGGCCAAAATTCATAGTGATTTGACTTTGAAAATGAAAAAAGTAACTTATGCTAAAATCATTGAAAATCAAACAAAAAAATTAGTAAAATCATTACTTAATAATACGGAATATAGTGGGTTTTATTTAAACTGGTAAATAATTTTAGGAAAACCCCCTTATTTTTGTAATACTTTTATACTTTCCTAATAATACTTTTCAAAAAAGAATTAACACGTGTTTAAATAGTATAAAAAAAGAAAATAAAAATAAGTATGTTTGCTTCAAAAAGATGCAATTAAACTTTGACAGGGGGAAGAATATATGGTTTATAAAAGAAAATATAAAGTTAATAAAAATGAATTAAAAAAATATTTTCAAGATTTAACAGAACTGGAAGATTGGATGCCATATATAATTCGAATGGAGTTACCTAAAGGTTATTTTTTAAAGTTAGGAAAAAATGCTACCAATAAAGATTTATTGAGTAAACGATTATTGGAACATAAAATTGAAAATTCTAGAAGTACAATGGATGGTCCAGAATTAATGGATTATGAAATTGACATATTTATTAGAAAATACCCTTATTTCACATCATTATTTGATAAATTATAATTATTTGATTTAAAATGATTAATAATATTATATATTGAATGAATAATATGCATGTTTGCTTCAAAAAGATGTAATTAAAATTTAACATTATATGATTACAAACACAATTTTATATTTCAAAATGTAATATTGTGGTAGGGTATTTATTAAATTTGAAAACAAAACTATGTATTGCAGGGAAGCTTGCAGGATTTGGGCGATACGTGAACAGAAAGCAAAGTATCAACAAAAATGTAGAAAATTAATTAGTAATGAATTAAGGGAGCCTGGTACAACATTTCTTTCACAGCATGCTTTGAGTGATTTTGGTTTGGAGGAAAGAACTGTGAAAAGAGAATTAAAAAGAATAGGAGTAAAAACATGAATAGTTCTAAATATTATGATGAATTATATGATTATGCATTAAATATTGTTTCTAAATATGAAGAATTATATTGTAATTTACATGTTCTCCCTAAAGGATTTTTTATTACTTTTGAATTTATCTTTAAAATTAAAAAAGAATTATCTGAAGAGCAATTTAATAAACTAGGAAGAAATATTTCACAAGAGTTATATTATTTTTTGTAAAAAATTTGGTGTTGAAAATAATTTTGTTGTTGTTTTGAGTAGATATTAATTCATTTCTTTTTTTCTATTTTTCCACTCCTATATATTGAAGTGGATAAAATTTTATAATTTATCTTTTGTAAAAAAATAAAAGACATTTTATAATTTATATTATTGTATGTTTCTTTCGAAAAGATGCAATTAAAATTTAACAAAAAAATAAAATAAATTTATTCAACAATTTTAACCATAGGTTTAAATTGAGGATATTTATCAAGAAAATCTAAAGCATATTGTATATGATATTCCCTAGCTTCTTTGTGTTTTCTCTCATATTTTAATCTATGAGTTACAGCTCTTTCATCCTGATCCAAGGATTCAAACTCGGGATGTTCAATACATTGAATTAATCTTAATCTATTAATATTAGGAATAACTTCACGTACAATACTCATTAATCTATGTGGTAAACCTGAAGGTGTTGTAATGAAATCTCTTAATTGATCTTCAGACCAATTTTTAACAAAGTCATAATTAGGAATCAATTTTTCAACCATGCTAATGAACCCCCAATATATTGTTAGTATATCATATAAAAAATATTATTTTTTGTAGTATGGATTTTCTTTAATAACTTCACTAATTAAATTATTTTGATTATCAAAAACTTGCTCAAGATAATGAGAAGCATAATTTCTCTTCCTTTCAATAAATCCAATATTAGCTTTATGAATATACAATTTAATCAGTTTTCCATTATCTAATGGTAAAATATCATAAAATAAGTCTTCTGAATTTTCATATGGTTCTTCAAATAATAATATAGAATCATCAACAAATATCTCACTTTCTTCAGGAGGTACTCTTTCATAATATTCTGTGACTGCTTGATCAAGATATGTTTTAGGTATTTTATAAAACTCCTCAGAAGGTAACTCTCTAAGTTCTTCCCAAGTCATACTTTCATATTTATTCATAAAACCACCTATTGAACTTCAATATTATATTGTTTGTTTTTAGACATATAATTTTTTACAAATTCACTAGCTCTTTTATTCGTATGTTTATTTCGAAAATATTTAATTAAAAGTTAACTCCATGTTTTTTCACTTTCCTTTAAAAAATAGTCTTTATTCTGTTGAATTAAAATATTTAAAGATAATCCATTCATCATCAAACAAAGCACTGTTATTACATTTTCTTCCATACAATCTTTTTTAAAGTAGTTTAAAATAAAAATAAAAAAATAATAATATAATAAAAAATAAATTATATTATGATATACAATATTGCTGTTTTTGGCTCATGTGCAAGTAGGGATAATTTTTACAGTGGCATAAATCCAGATTATAAAAAATATTTTAACTGCTCTATTTCATCACACAAGAGGTTCAATAATAAGCCTTATGCAAGAACCAGTACCCTTTAAAAATCAGGATATCCAAGAGTTTATTATTGGAAACTCTGTTTCTTCCGTAGTTGGAGCAGTAATACTTTTTGCCATAATATTTGGTGCAAGCGGATTTTTTATTGGATACTCTCCATGATGCCAAATTCAATGAGGAAATAGGTGAAATCGGATATCACAATAACACAGTTACTGTTGATGAATTTACACAGTTCGGTCCTGATTTTTCCAAAGCTTACTGGATCGTTGGAGATAACGGAAGAAAATATACCATAAGCGAAGGGATGTATAATAAATTAAATACAGAATATAATAATTCAGTTGCAGGTCATAAACTAAACATATTTTTCAATGTTAAAAAACAGCCAGAAGCGGTCATATCAATTATATGGCAGATAACATAACAACTGATAGTGGAATAATAATTAAATAAAATGATAATTAAAAAAGAGTTAAGGATTCAATAGCTAAGTTATAGCCGGATTGAACATTATTGAGTTTGAACTTAGGTAATTTTTTAATCATATGGACTGTCTGAAGGTCATTGTTTGTATCTACAGTTGTTTCAAAGCCCATTTTTTTCCAAAAGTTTAATCCCCATTTAAATTTTTATGGGTGTGGAGATAAATTTCTTTATAGCTGTTTAGATAGCTAAAGGATTCTACTAGTTTGAACAGTTTTGTTGCAAGACCCAGTCTTCTGTATTTTTCATCAACATATAATCTCCAAATGCTTGCAGTATCTTCTTTATTATATAATCCTTCAAATTCTTTGAATTTTTTGTCATAGCCTCTTACAGCTATTGTAGCTATTATTTCATCATTTTCAGGATTTTTTGCTAGGAACAAATTATTTTTTCTCGGATTTATGTAGTATTCATTTAGATTAATTATGTCTTTATGATATTCCGGCACATATCCGTATCCGTATTCTTTTTTAATCTGCTTAAATAAAAACTCCTGAGTTCTGGTTTTTTCACAAATATTGTCGGACAGTTGAATAATTTTAAAGTTCACTTTTTGCTCCTCCTTAAATGTATTACTTTTTTGGAAATTTTAATCGATTTTTAATACTTTATTTTTTTAAAAGAATGAAAGTATTAATTTATTTCTTAAATTAAAGCTTTAGTAATACTTTATTATCATATACTAAACTTTAATATATAATAAACTAGAAAATACTATATATAATTTGTTATTTAATTTTAAAAAATATCGTGATATTATGAGTTGTTATAAATATTGGGGTAAAATTGAAGAAATAGCTGATAAACTTTCCAATTTCGGTAATCTTGATGATGATATGGACGCTTTGGATGACGTTGCTATCGATGAGGTTATTGAGATTTTAGATGAAGTTGAAGTTATTGCGCATGATAAAACAATCGATTTTGACTCTGCTAAACATATTCTTGATGATGAAAAAGATGAACAGGGCATTAAAATTAATCCGTAAGTTTTACGTTTATGTCGGTGCCAGACTGGAAATGGAAAATGCATTAAAAATACTTAACTCAGATAATCCAAGAGAAGTACTTGACTCTTTTCACTTTTATGACCGTTATATAGGATTAATTAATAATGAAAGTAAATTAGCTAAATTCAATGAGGAAAAAACCTTTTTATTTTTGGGAAGCGGACCACTGCCTTTAACTTTAATCATGTTCAATGAAGTATTCGGATGTAAATGTATTGGAATTGAACAGCAGGAAGATGTAGCCCAGTTATCCAGAAAAGTTTTGAAAAAATTAAACCTTGACGACGATATTAAAATTGTTATAGGTAATGAAAATACAATAGCTGATTTGGATTATGATATTTTGATGGTAGCTGCTTTTGCAGAACCTAAAGAAAGGGTATTTTCCAATATTTGGGATGTGGTAAGTGAAAAAACACCTGTTCTTTATAGAACCTATACTGGTATGAGAGCTATTTTATATTCTCCGGTTACTGAAAAAGACACCAGGGGATTCCATAAGGAAGTAATGCTCCTGCCTACAGGCAATACAAACAATACTTCAGTATTAATCAGAAAAATTACCTAAAATATTTTTTCTGCCTTTTTTTATATTTTTAATTTTTGTTAAATCAGACAAAATGCTGTTTTGACAGCTCTGTTTTTTTAAAAAAGCCAAGTTTCGAAATATCATTAAATCCTGTTTTTATCTGTTTTCAAAACATAATTATTATATATTGTTAACAAGATAAATAAAAACAACTGGAGGGATGTTTTTATGGTTAATTGTCCTAATTGCGGTGTATTAGTTGAAAAGGATTCTAAATTCTGTCAGGAATGTGGAACAAAATAGATAATTCTGATTCAAATACTCAAACTGATGTAAGCAGTGATTATGAAAAAAATAAAAGATATGCATTAATAGGAATCGGTTATTTGACAGTTTTAATACTTTTAATTTCTGTACTTTCCGCATGGTATAATGTTAAAGTAATAAATGCCGACAGGCTATTGCTGTATCCGTTATTGTCAATCATGATGTCTGTTTATGTGTCACTGAAATTAATCGGTGACGAAAAAAACTTTTAAACATGGTGTAATTATACCTGTAATTTCATTTATATTATTTATTTTTGGAATTTAAGAGAATTTGAAGTATATATAACATAATAGGTGTAACTTAATGAAAATTACGGTATATCTTGGATCACATGAAGGCAGTGACCCTTTTCTGAAAGAAGCTGTAAAGGAACTTGGTGTGTGGATTGCTGAAAATAATCATATACTTGTCTATGGCGGTTCAAAAATAGGATTGATGGGGGAACTTGCAGACAGTGTCCTGAATGCTGAAGGTATGGCAATTGGTGTTGAACCTGAGTTTTTTATAGACGATAACCTGCAGCATGAAAATTTAAGCGAACTTATAATAACCAGTGATTTGCAGGATCGGAAAAGGAAAATGATTGAGCTTGGAGATGCTTTCATTGCTTTTCCAGGAGGTACAGGTACTTTAGATGAAATAACTGAAATAATGACTAAAGTTGCCCTAAAACAGATAAATGCTCCATGTATTGTATATAATCTTAATGGCTATTATGATAGCCTGAAAGTTCTTTTTGGACCATATGATTGAAATGGGTTTGTCCACATCAGATAAGCAGGAAAAAATCTATTTTGCCAATAATCTTTCGGAAATAGATGAGATTTTAACTGATGCTAATGAATAATATGTGTTTAAATAGTATAAACAATATAATATTGTAAGTATGATATTTTTTATTATATTTTAAATATGTAATTTTGGTGAAGAGATGGACAATGAAAGAACTATTATAGCTATACTTATACTGATTGTGTGCTGCCTTATCGGTGGTTTGATTTATACTGTTTCACTAAGCAGTAAACCGGTAAATAATACAACATTAAATAATACTGCAAATATTACTAATAACACTACTAATGATACTGCTGATGTTTGCCAAGTATCTGATGAACATGAATCATCTTCTTCTGTGTCTTCACAATCCAAAGATCCTCATTCTGATTGGGTTTGTGAAGGTGATACATGGTACAGTAAGCAGGATAGTGATGGAAAAGGTTATGTTTTATATGATAAAGCATCTGGAAGACCTATAGGTAGTGGAGATATGCCTGATAGACATGGATATCACAGTCAAAATTATATTGATATGTATAGCTCAACAGTAAAATACAGAAGCAACGGAGAATATTATGATGATTAAGGGATTTTATAAATTCCTTTTTCTTTTTATCATGAGAAATTATTTTACACTGCAGCCAGTAAAATAAAATTTAATAAATTCTATAAAATTTAATAAATTTAATGAAAAGTGCTCGAATTATTGATTTGAACTATGGATTTAATGAAAGTATTGATTAAAATAGTATTTTTGTATAAATTACATATATATATGGAGCTAATGATTTAGACCAATTTTTAGTTAAATTTTTACTTAAAAATTAATAAAATATGATTCGGGTATAAGTGGTAGTATATATTATTTATATACTTTACAGAAAATAGCTATTTAATATAAATAGCTATAATATATATTAATAGTATTATTGCTATCTTACTTATTATAGTAATTATACTTATAATGGCTATTTAACTATTTTTTCTTATTTACTATTTATCTGTAAATACAGAAATATTCGGCATACTAATGCCGACTTATATAATATTTAAAATTTAATAAATCTTATAAAAAAAGACCTTAAATAAACTTATTTTATATTTTAATGCTTAATCAATGATATTTAAGCAAATTAAACATTGAAATTTTAATTTTAAAGATAAAAACAACTATTAAATCACTATTTATCTTAAATCAGACTATAAACAAATATTTGGCTGGGATTTTATAATTTTCATGAAATTTATAAAAGAAAAACTAGCTAAATGGGTTGGCATGATATAGGTCATGTTATTGATATAGGATAGTTTCGTAAAAAATATTTAAAAAGAAAGCTAAATTACATAGCTTTCATATTATTAAGTTTTAATTTTTGTTTAATATGCTCACGGTCAACGTGAATATATTTGTCAGTTGTTTGACTGTTGCTGTGTCCAGCTATACTTTGAACCTCTGCTACTGTAAGGATTTCAGCATAATGGCTTAGTGCAGTGTGTCTGAGAATATGAACACTAACATTTTTCCCGTAATTTACAGGGCAATCTATATTTTCATTAGCTATTCTCTCATCACTTAGTTTAGCATACTTTTTTATCACTTCTTGGACTGCACGTTTTCCTATACGTTTTCCCTTTTGATTTAAAAAAAGTTCTTCACGCGTTTTCTCAGCTTCAGCTTTTTTCGCTGAATAACAGGTCTGTAGACATCGTAAGTATTTTTTCTAAGTTTTGTTATACGGTCATAAATCATATCATTAAGACTGGCTAATGTATCATAGGTTATAAATGTAGTGCGGTCTTTAGACTGTCCTTTTGTTGTTTCTGCACGTAGATGTAGTTCTATATAGCTATTTACGTCATCAGGCAAGATATAAAAACCGTTTTCATCTAATGGAACTTGAATATCACTTTTATTAAGTCCAACCAACTCTTTTAACCTAATTCCAGAGTCAAGAAATGTAGAACAGATTGCATAATCCCTTGCATTTCCGCTTAATTCTATTGTTTCAAGTAAAAAAATCGCTTTGCTGGCTATTTAAGCTTATTTTTTCAATTCTTTTTTAGCAGTTTCAGGATCTTCGACTTTAACTTCGATGATATCCTTCATTTTAATGGGATCATGCTGTATTTCTTCTTGAACTTCCTCAGAGTTGATGAATTCTAAAATATTCATCATATATGTTTTCACTGTTGTCCTTTTATTGCCTCTACCTTTAAGACAGTATCTACGGTAGTGTCTTAGTTGTTTTTTAACATTTGTGCTGTCCAGTTCTTCAATTCCTTCATTTTCAAGGTAACTGATAAACTGATTAATATTAAATGTTTGTTTTTTAATTGTTTCTGAGGTTAGGTTCTTTATCTCTTGTTTTTCTTCAAGATACTCATCCAAGTATCCTGAAAGTTCTTTTGTAGCAATCATAATCTTTTTTCACCTAGTTTATGATTTTTTAATCCCAATTTTTGCTACATTTTATTCTTTGTTTTTTAGTATATAAAACATTCGTATCTTTTTTTTACTTTCGTATATTATTACATAAAATATACGTTCTCTTTATATATAAAATTAGGCTGAAAATCTCTTTTTCTGCGAAGGTGTCAAAAAACTATCAGGACATATAGGTTAGCTGCTGCAAAAGACCATTTTCTTCAATTTTTGAATTTATAATAAAAAATTTTTTTAAAGTAATACTTTTTTTTAGTTGACACAATTAAATAACAATGATTAAATCAGATTAATGATAAAACATTATTACAAGTTAAATTCAATATTAAATTTAACCTGCATGGTGTTTTGATGGAAGAAAATGATATTTACTCAATCAGCGCAATCAATAATTTGATTGATAAAAAAATTAGCTACTGTGATGATTTTAAAAAGATCAAAATCAGAGGTGAAATAACTAATTTTAACGGATCATATAATTCAGGACACTACTATTTCTCGCTAAAAGACAAAAACTCTTCAATTTCCTGTGTAATGTTTAAATTATCTACAAAATCTTTGGATTTCGAACCTAAAAATGGTGTGGATGTTGTAGCCAGTGGTGAAGTTTCATTTTATAAAGTACGTGGAAACCTGCAATTCAGAGTAAGAAAAATGCAGGAAGCAGGATTGGGAGATTTATACATTGCTTTTGAAAAGCTTAAAAAGAAATTAGATAAAGAAGGATTATTTAAAGACAAAAAAGTAATTCCACAATATCCTAAAAAATAGGAGTAATAACCTCTGCAAGCGGAAAAGCCGTTAAAGACATTGTAAACAACATTGAAAAAAGATGGCCTGCAGAAATAATTGTCTGGAACACTACAGTACAGGGAGCCAACTCTACCCGAAGCATAACTAAAAATATTGCATTGGCAAACAAAACAGATGTTGATGTGATAATTGTAGGTCGTGGAGGAGAAGTACTCAGGATTTATGGGATTTTAACAAAGAGAAATTGTACGTTCAATAGCTAATTCTAAAAAACCGGTTATAACAGCTATTGGTCACTCAACAGACAAAACGCTTTCAGACATGGCATCTGATAAAGCTGCAGCAACACCTACAAAAGCAGCTGAGTTGGTTGTTCCAAATAAAGTTGAACTTAATGAAAAACTAAAAAATATTGAAACAAGATTAAATGATTTGATAAATTCCAAATTAGATAATTTAACACATAAACTCAATATTTCCAAAAACAATAAAACCTTAAAAGACCCTTTATCAAAGTATAAGAATCATCACACAAATTTGGTTTTATTAAAAACAACTGCTGAGAAATCATTAAATCAGCTGATTCAGTCAAATGAACTGCAGCTTGATAACTTTAATAATTCATATCTTCTGAATAATCCTGATTATATCTTAAATAAAAAAGTAGGTAAAATTACTTTATTTAAAAATGAATTGGATAACAGCATATCTAACTGTCTGTTAGAATATGAAAATAAACTTAACCTGCATTTTAAAAATTTGAAATCCCTGAATTTCATTGAATCTTTTGAATTAAAAAAAAATTCTTTAAATTTAATTGAGAATAATTTAAATAATTCAATTAATGTCACATTGAATTCGCATATTCATGATTTGGAAATAATTAAAAATAATCATGTTTTCAGCAATCCGTGTCAGGTATTGGACGATAAATTTGTTAAAATGGCTCAAATACATAAAAGTTTAGATGCAGAAATTACCAAGACATTAGACAGCAATGAAAATAAATTAAGGATTCTTGAAGAAAAATTAAAGATTTTAAATCCTGATGAATTGCTGGAAAAAGGATATGTTGTAAAAGATCCTGATGAAATAAGAAAATCCAAAGCTAAAAATGTAATTATAATACTGTTTTTAGCTATTGTTATAGTACTGTTAATATTACTTAGTTTAAAATAAAATAAAAGGTGATAATATGACTAAAAGTTTTGAAGAAAAGTTAGAAGAATTGGAAAAATTAGTTAAGCAATTAGAATCAGATAATGTTCCGTTAAAAGAAGCTGTTGAGTTGTATACTCAGGCAAATATATTACTTAAAGAGTGCAACACTGAATTAAATGATACAAAAGCAACAATTCAAAAAATAAGTGAAGATGGAGTTTTGGAAGAGTTTTAATTATTTCTATTTATTTTTAGTTTATATTTTATTATTGCAAAAGTGTAACTGGAGTATTATAGTAAAAAAATCAGATGTCATGAAAAAGGTTTGTTTACATTGAAAAAGACGAAATTAAGTTACCTCCTCTTTGATACTTAAGATAATTTCATTTTTAAATTATATATTGATGATTTTTTAATTATTTGTATTTTTAAATAATATAATGAATAAAAATTATTATTTTGTTAATTTTGTTCATTATACAATTTAAAATTAGAAAAATTTATTATTAATTAAAAATATAAATAATATCACGAGATGATTTTTATGATAAAAGAGAATTATATTTATCAAAAATACGTAAATTCATTGATAAAGAAGAAATTAAAGCTATAACTGGAGTTAGAAGATGTGGTAAAACTTGTTTACTTAAACAAATTATTGATGAACTTGAAAAACGTGGGGTAAATAATGAAAACATTCTATATGTATCATTAGAATCATCTAAATACGACAACATTAAAGATTATGTGGATCTAAATGAATATATATTTAAACAAACTGAAAATCTCAAAGGAAAAATATATTTACTTTTTGATGAAATCCAATTAGTTTCCAATTGGGAAAAAAGTATTAATGCATATAGAATTGATTTAAATTGTGATATTTACATTACAGGTTCAAATTCCAAATTATTATCTGGAGAATTAGCTACTTTAATTTCTGGCAGATATATCAAAATAGACCTATATCCATTTTCATTTAATGAAATATTGGAATATTATTAAGTAACTAATGGAAATTTAACAAAAGATAATGAAAAATCAATATTTAATAAATATCTTAAATATGGAGGCCTTCCAAGAGTTCTTGATTTTGATGATGATGAAAAAATAGATTATTTAACAGATATCTATAGTACTATTGTTCTTAAAGATATAATTTATAGAAATAATATGCGAAATATTGGTTTTTTAGAAAGGCTAATAAAATTTTTAATAACAAACACAGGTCAGATATTTTCTGTTAACTCTATTAAAAAGTATTTGAAGCATGAAAATATAAATGTATCAACAAATACCATCAGTACATACTTAAAACATATTACTGAAGCTTATATTTTATTAAAAGCACAAAGAGAAGAAATAAAAACAAAAAAAACTTCTTAGTGTTAATGAAAAATATTATTGTATTGATCCGGGATTTTATCAATTACAGGCTGGAGTTAATAAGTCAAGAGGGCAAATATTGGAAAATGTAGTATTTTTAGAGTTAATCAGAAGAAAATATCGGGTTACTGTTGGAAATATTGGAAAACAAGAAATTGATTTTATATGTAGAAAACATGATAAAACTATTTATATTCAAGTATCAGAGTCAATTTTAGATGAAAATACACGTGAAAGAGAATTTAATCCTTTAGAGAAAATATCTGACAATTATCCTAAATATGTATTAACATTAGATGACTGGGACTACTCTAAAAATGGAATAACTCATTTAAATGTAATTGATTTTTTAAAAAATGAAAATATATGAAAATTGAATCTTTTGTATTAATAATGTATTAAAAACAAACTTGAATCTGTTGAAAATGGAACAACTATATATTATAATCAAAATACCGGAACCTATACAATATTTATAGGCAATGATGAATATTTTAATTACAACACATGATAAAGATTTATTACTGGCTATTGTAAATAGTGTTAGCTATTCTAATGCGAATAAAAGCAATGATATTTCCAATAGTGATTTAAGCACACAACATACTGTAAACATAAAAGACACTTCTTCAAATGATACTTCATTTGACGATGAATCCTCCAATCATGATTTTGATGATGATTACTATAATGATTGCAGTTCAGGAAGTTTTAGTTCTTCTGGATTTGATTCAGGTTCTTCTGATTATGGTTCATCATATGAAAGCTCTTCAGAACATGCAGAAATTATTAATATAGATTAGCAACAATTTAAAAATAAGTTTTTAAGGTAATGGAATTTATCGCTCAGCTTTTTCCCATTACCTATTTTTTAAGGACCATATTGTATGAATTCATCATCTATAACCATTCCGCATTTTCTGCATATTAATTCACACCTGCAATCGTCCATTACAAAATCTGTTGATCCGCAACCTGGACAGTGCTTTACACTTTTAGTACTGTTTGTTTTATATTTTAATCCGTTACATTCATAATTAGTCATTTTTATTCCTCCTAATTAAATTAACATATTGCCTGTTTATTATTTTGAATGTTTTTACAAATCCATTATTCACTGCTGGTTCTTCAATTTTTTTTTAAAGAAGCTGGCATGCACCATATCATTTTTATAGATTAATATCTGTCCGTTACCGTAGCTGTTTGAAATTTTATAATATTTTCCTAAACCTATAGCTTCTTTTTTTAATAAATGAGTCCTCATTTATACTGGCCAATATATTTTCAAGCTCATTATCGGATATATTTATTTTTTCACTGCTGGAACTGTCAATAATGTAGCTTCTAAGTAGCATTTCATCATACTTTTCATATAATGAATGATTGTTAAATATTTCAATTCCTACTTTGTTTTCTACAATGCATATTACTCCTATCTGGTTGTTTTCCATTTTGAAGTGCTTTAAATAGCTGTCAATATCATATTTGTTTTTTTCATAGCTGTCTCTAAGTGCTTTTGTTTTGGAGGAGGTGTTTTTTTATCCGTTTCCAAATCATCAATGGAATTCCAGACAACTTCCTGAAGGGGATTGTTCTTATTGTATGCTTTTTTTCTTTTGGTATTTGAGTTAGCTATGTAATCTGAATACTGAAACTCTGATTTATATTCATTTCTTCCTTTTTCAGAACAGTTTACAGGTATTTCCATTTCACTTTTAGGAGGTATTATCATTGTTTGAGCAACAATTCTGTTCTGGAGAGATCCTGCAATTTCTTCACCGTCAAGTAAAATTAATGGAGATACTGAGTTATTTTTTATTTTACCTTTTCCACATTTGTGCTGTCACATTCCCCAATCGTTACAAGCCCCATTTTCAGCCCTTTTTTTAAATCTAAAACATCAAAGGGAGTATCAGTATCACTTAAAATAGGAACTACTGTTATGTTTTCGTAATTCTGCCTTTTTTGGCCAAACTCAAATGTTTTAAATTCATTTTTAATCACCTATATAAAGTTCAAATCATTTTCGGGATCTTTTTTTTAATTCATCTATTTCATCAGGAGTTAATATTTTAGCTATTCCAATATCTCTGTTGTAGAATTTGATTTGTGCATAATCTTCATCTAAAATTTTATCATAAATTCTGCCGGCACTCATTGTTCCTCTGATTACAGTATTTGTACTGTTTGATACATATGCTACCTGTCCGGCGTGTCTCATTTCAACTTTAATGGCTTCATCATCATAGTTGTTGTCCTTTTCCTTTATTAATTTAAGAATTCCGTCTTTTTTAAAAGGCTTCACTCCAAAAAAGTGCCTCATACTTACTAAAGTGATATACATATCTTCTTTCATTTTATCTCTTCCTTGTGTATGTTAGCGTTCTGTTTTTAATATCCTGAAATTTTCCTTTCTTATTAATTCACCATTTTTAAAGACCGTCTGCAGATAGTCTTTTCTTTCATCAGATATTGGAACAGTTTTAAAGTGGCTGTTTTCCTTTACTAATTTTAATCTTCCGGTTTTTGATTTTTTGCTGCTGTCCAATGGATTTTTAAAGATGTCATACCATGTTCCGTTTCTTAACTGTGCTGAACATTTAAATGCATTTCTCTGGTGTCTCTGTTTACTGAAGAATGGAGTCCTCCGCCCATTCCAAATATGATGTTTTGTGCTGCCCAGCCATTTGATTTCATTCCAAATAAAATATCTCTTATTTTATGATAGTTTAAACCGTCTCCCCACAGCAGTCCGATGTTTTTTGCAAAGATTTTATAGCCTTCTGTGGTTTTTACAGTTCCAAAACCTTCTCCAAGAATATTTAAACAATCGAGTGTTGTTGAAACTGGTTCTCCACTGTCGGGTCTAAATACTACTTTATTTCCATCAGTTTTTTCTAAAAATTCATTAATTTTATCATTTAATTTACTGCCTTTTGTACTGGCTTGTTTTAAGAATTCTCTGTAGTTATAACTGTCAATTACCATAGATAATATTCCGTCTTTTGCATTATCAATTACATTAATTGCCTGTTTGATTTCACCTTCTTCTCCCAATGAAGTCATTACACTGTGTTCAGTTGCCTGTACTGACAGGCCGTATATATTATTGTCATTATAGTAGTTTTCAGGTATTGTTAATGCAGCAAGTGTATCAGTTCCTTTAAAGCTTAGGAGATGTGCACTTCCGCACAGTTCTGCAGATTCTGTTGAGGTAGCTCCCCTATATCCAAAATCATGTAACATAAAGTCCAGGTTTTCTTTGCCTGATCCTGTTACATCTAAATAAAAGTTACAGAGTTTTCTTACCTCTGCTGACAGTGTAGCTACTGTTGACGGATACCATACCTGCAATAATAATGATTCCAGGTAATTCGGTAACCAGTAGCACTGTTTATCTGTGTTTTCAACAGTCATTAAAACATTTCCCACTTCTACAGGTGTTCCCTCTTCTACGGCTTTTATTTCTATTGGTAATTTTCCGTCAAGTTCATCAGCTATATGCATCCAGCCGTCATAGTTGAATATATCTTCACCAATGTGTGTCTTAATCAGACTGTTTGCCTGGTTTACTTTTTTCCGGAGTTACAACTTTTCCTTCCAAATACTTTTTTATTATGTACTGGAGGCCGTAAAATATTGTTTTGTTAAATTCTGATCCTACCCTGCTTTCCAAGTATGAATATAGTTTTTCAGTATTTTTTGGGTAAAATGCATGATGGGTAACTTTGTAACTGTCTGTCAGTAAACAGATATTGTTTTCAATCATTTTTAGTACCTCTTTTATAATATAATGTGTATATATTGTGAGTTTATACTATATAAATGTGTTTAATTAGTATTTAAAAAAAGTAAAAATGATGGTTTTTTTGATACGTGTTTGTCCCTTGTTAAGTAGGAGATATTATGCGGGGTGTGATGTTTAATTTCCAGTGTTTTTATCGTGTTAAAGGTGATATTTTTAATTTGAGAGCCAATACAATATATTTACAGTTTTAGGTTTCTTAATCTGTTATTATAAAAGAAATTAGCATGTATCAACTCATTTTCATAGATTAATGAGGTTCCTGATCCGTTATTTGTTTTGATGAAATAAGACTGACCTAAACCAACAGTATTTCTTTTATTAAAATATTTTTCATTTATATTGTCTAAAACAGCCTCAAAGTCAAAGTCATCTTTTATAAGTGAATTATTTCCAACATCATCAATAATATAACTTTTAAGAATCATATCACTGTACTGTTCATATAAACTATGATTAGCAAATACATCCAAACCTACTTTATTTTCTAACCTTGCTATTACACCAACCTGATTTTCATAAATCCCGAAGTGTTTCAAATAATCATCATTTGTTTTTTTCTATTTTTTCATAATTATCCCTTAAAGCAGAGGTTTTGGAAAAACTGTTTCTTTTTACTTGAAGGTCTTCAATAGAATCCCATACTGCACCTTGTGAAGCTCTTATTGAATTGTCCATATTATATTCTGCTTTTTCTGCATCGAGTTTCTGAATTTGCCATATAATTTGAATGTTTAAATTCAGATTTGTAATTCCACCTTCCCTGTTCAGAGCAATTAACTGGAATTGGTATGCTGGTATTCGGAGGAATTAACATACTTTGTCCAATAATTCTGTTCTGTTTTGCTCCAGCTACTTCTTCCCCATCTACTAAAAGTAATGGAGAGGTAGCATTATTTTTAACCATAATTGTTCCAACTGTACTTTGTTCACACTCAGATACTTCAACAAGACCCATTTTAAATCCTGTTGTTAAATCTAAAATATCTAATTTCAAAGGTGAATCATTTAAAATAGGAACTATAGTTATATTTCCACATTCTTGTTTTTTACCTAATAGCAATGTCATTTAAATCAATTTTTTAATATTTTTATAACAACTTATGTTATTACATAGTTATATTGTATTATTCTAGTATATAAATGTATCTAAAAAGTAACTAATTAGTTATAAATATGTATATTAATTTGATTCTTTTATATAGTTGGTAAAAAAAATTTAACCAACAGTATATAAAGGGTCGGTCAAAAAATAATCAACTATATATAAAAGGTCGGTCAAAAAAATAACCAACTACTTGAAAAAGCTGATAAAAATGGAAATTGAAACACAATCATATATTACAAATTTACTTAAGACAAATCCTAAAATAGTTGAAAATAATTTAAACTATAATGATAAAAAATTTAACAAAAAAAAAAGAATATTACCAACTTAAAGAACATATTGACACATTTTTAGAAAAAGAAAGTGATGACCGATTTTTTATAATGCCCGGATTAAGAGGTGTTGGGAAAACAACAATCATATACCAATTATTCAGTTATCTGCTTAATGAAAAACAAATTCCAAAAAACAGAATATTATATCTTAATTTAGAAAACCTAAAAGATGTTCCTAACTTTAATATTAAAGAATACATTGATGTTTTCCTAAAAGATGTAAATGAAGCATATCCAACTGTAAAAAATCAGGTATTCATATTTGTAGATGAATCACAATATTCAAAAAAATTGGGCATCTTTAGGTAAAATAATATTTGATGAAGATAAAAATGTTTTTATGATTTTTACAGGATCAGATGCATTGAATTTAGAGTATAACAATGATTCAGCTAGAAGATCTCTTAAAAAAGAAATTTATCCATTAAATTTTGCAGAATATCTTTATTTAAAATATGATATTAATTATCCGGACATGTTAAGTGAAACTTTTAGAGACATGATTTTCACAGGAAAAGTCAAAGAATCTCAAAAAATCGAAAATAGGATGTATAATCAAAATCTAATAAATTTAAACCAGAGTTACTTAAAAGAATGGGAATATTATATTCAATATGGATGTTTTCCATTTACTTTAAATAGAACAGAAGAATCAATTGTGCAATTGACTTTGGATATGAAAGACAGAATAATTGAAAAAGACCTTGATATAATAACTTCTTTTACAACTCCAATACGTTTAGCTACATACAAATTAATAAATATTATAGCAATGTCAAAACCTTCAGAGTTATCATCCAATAAACTATCCAATATATTAAATATTTCAAAAACTTCCATACAATCAATATTTCAGGCATTGGAAAAACACATTTATTATTTCATGTTGAACCTTATGGATCTTGTGTTAAAAGACAGCGAAAATCCTGGGAATATTACTTCTTAACTAGTCAAATAAAAGCAAGTATCTATATAAAAAATGGATTAGCTACACAAAAATCCAAAAGAATACATTGCAAACCTTTCTGAAAATCTTGTTGCAGCTAGTTTATTTAAACTGCAGCAAAACAGAGATTTTGGAATATTTTATGACCCTGAAAAAGGTGGAGTAGATTTTCTGTTAAATACTATAATGGGAGATATAATTCCTATAGAAGTTGGAATTGGTGCTAAAAATACAAAACAAGTTAAAAAAAGCTATTTCAAGATACAACTCAGATTATGGAATTATAGTTTCAAATAGAAGCAGCAGAATTCAAAAAGAAGATAATATAATAAGTATTCCCATTTCTACATTTTCATTTATGTAGTTTCATATGTAAGAAAAGGTTCTTAATGGAATATAAATAATATTATTTTCCTTTTTTTATGCTAAATGTTCTATTAGATATTAAAATACCATAATCAGAATTATAATTATTAATTGCTTTTGTTAATTGACTTTTAGTTTTTTACCTACACCCACTTCAATTGGAATTATTTTATCAATATTTCTTACTAAAAAATCAACACCTGACTTTTTAGGATCATAAAATAAACCTATAAAATTATGACGTAACAATTTTAGTTTATATAATGATGATGCAACTAAAGTTTCAGCTAATGTGGCTAAACATTTTTTATTATTTAAATTATATCTTCCAATTTCAAAATTAATTGATGCTTTAATGGATGGAGCTAAAAAGAAATACTCCCATGGTTTTTTAATAATTTTACTTCCAGTACTATAAGCAGTTATGGGAAATAATAATTGTGTTTTTTCTAAAACATTTAAGATATTATTAATTGTATTTGGAGAAACACCTAACATTTGAGCTAATTTAACATTTGAAGTTCCACCAGGTTTTTGCATAGCAATATATGTAACAATTCGTGATATAGTATCATTAGTAGAAGTATTAAATGTTTTTAAAGAAGAAATATCTTTTTCAATTATTCTATTTATATTATTTATAGTTTTTTCATGAATTTGAAAATCTTGCATTTTTAAAGAAAATGGGAATGAATGTTGTGTTAAAAACTTTTTGAATTCAATATCTGGATCATTATCTAAGTTAATCATACTTTCTTGGATTTTTCTTTCATTAGTTATAGCTAAATCAACATTTCCATTTAGTATTAAATCTTGCAATGCAAAAGACATCTCCTTTGGAAAATGTATGTTCTGTTTTAAAAAAAGATATTCTGGAAATGTACATGGAAATATTGGTTCTTTTTCCATTCTTCTAATTGCATCAGCATGAATTTGTAATTCAATAGCAGATGAACCAGTAAAAATCATAAAAATATTATTGTTATTATCATATACTATTTTACCAGTTAATGTCCAATTTTTATCAAAATGAACTTCATCAATTAATAAGAATATTGGTTTATTTAATTCCACCATTGTTGTTTGATGTATGTTTTCAATAAAATTAGTTATTACATCCAATATATTAACATCATAAAAACTTTTCAACTCACTTACATCAAAATAAAGAATATCTGAATTAGGAACATCATTTTTAATTAAATATTCATACAATTGCAATAAAATTGTTGTTTTACCTACTCCTCTAAGACCAGGCATTACAATAAATCTATTTTGATTATTGCCATTTAAAAAGTTGTCAATGTATTCTTTTATTCTGAAATAATCAGTACGATGATTTAATTTTTTATTATTTGATGATAATTTAGAAGATATAATTTTAGGCATTAATCTTTGTTTAGCTAAAATATATTGCATTAATTCTTCTTCTAATTTCATAGTTTTACCTCCCAATTTTTATAGTCCATTATATTTTCATACTATTTTTTATATAACTATTTATATACTCTTATACTATTTATAGTATAAGCCTTTATATACTCTTATACTATTTTTCGTATAATATACAAAAATGAAAAAAATAAAATAGCTATTTTTGAGCTATTTTATATTTAATCAACTGTTTCAATCCATTTGCATCACAATTTTCAGGTTCTAATTCCAATGCATAATTACAATATTTTAAAGCTTCTTCATATTTATTTAATATTAACAATGATGCTGATTTAAAAAATAAAACATTAAAATTATCAGTTACTTTCAGGATTTTATCATAGCACTCAATAGCTTCATTGTAAATTTTTAGTTTGTATAATGTGGTGGCTTTTGCATATATTATTACTAAATCATTCGGTTCTAATTCTAAGAGTTTGTCACAGGTTTTCAATGCTTCTGTATATTTGGTGAGCTCAAACTGGGCTGAGAATTTAATAGCTAATGCGTTAAAATTGTTTTTGTCTTTTTTTAATATTTTATTGCATTCAGTTATTGTTTCATCGTATTTTCCGCATTCATACAACTCTGCAAGTTTAAGGTTAACATTTAATTTTTCTTCATACATGTTTATCAGACTGCTGTTGTCAAATGATTTTAAATAATGTATACAAATTGTTTTCCCGATTATGGCCAGATTGTTGGTAGGATTTATATTTAACACACATTCAAAACAGTCAAGGGCTTTATAATAATCCTTTTTGTTTAATAATTTATTTGCTTCAATTAATGCAGATATTATTACATCCATATCCATCACACCTATTTAATTATTAAACAAAGAAATATTAAATCTTATTGTTGGATTTAAAGACAATTTTTCAGTTTCGAGTCAATATTTCACCACCATTACAATTAAGTGCTCTATACAGTGCCTTTGGAGCTTCAGTAAGATCACCTAACAGATAAACTGCATTCATCATCAGAATTGCAGCTTCCTCATTATCCTTGTCAGCATCCAAAACATCATAGCAAAGATTTAAACATTCTCTATACTCCATGGAATAAAATCTGTTGATTGCTTTTTTAAGGGAACCTTCAGCTTTATCATTGGCTATTTCCAAATCAAAAATTAAATCCTGAACTTCCTTTGCTTCAATTAACCTGTCCAATTCAATTAAAGCACAAAATTTATTTTTCCACAGAGGTATATTTGTTTTATCAATTTTCAGTCCTTCATCAGCACACACCAGCACTTCCTCATATTTTTTCAGTTCCATCAGACATTCGGATTTTGATATTAAAGTTATAATATTTGTTTTGTCTTTTTTAAAGATTTATTTAATGTTTCAAGAGCTTTAGGGAATTTTTCAAGTTTCATAAACATACAGGCCTTGGCATTTATTGTAACACTGTCTGCATCATCACTGATTTTATCCAAATATTCAATGGATTCATCTCTTCTGTCAAGATTGTATAAAAATGTAGCTATTGCAATAAGAACAGTACTGTCATCAGGATTATATTTCAAGTCATTAAAGCACAGTTCCAATTCCCTTTCATAAATCTCATCAGGAATGACTTCGTCAGTTTGATCCTTTGGCATATAGACTGCAAATTTATTTGCATTTAAATTTGAAATTATGTTATTTACTTCTTCTGCTTCGTTTTTACGGTTTAATTTTTTAAGGGCTGCCTTTTTATTTGTTAGAACATCCAGATTGTTGCCGAAAACTTCCAGATATTCATCAGCTGTTTTAACCACAGCTTCAAACTTTCCTAAAAAAATAAACAGTCAACCTTTAAATCCAGAACGTTTCTGTTATAATCAGAGTCAAGAATTTCATTAAACAGCTCTAAAGCTTCATTATAATAGTTCAAATCCATATAAACAATGGCGGTTATTTCTTTTAATTCCATATTCTCATTATCTGGGGCATTTTTTAATAATTCAAGTGATTTTTCTTTTTCATCAATAAAATAAAACATTGATGCAACAATGATTCTCAGCCTTTCATCATCAGGAGATTTTTTTAAAAGACTGCACCATCCAGGAATCTGCTTTTTTAACTCTTCGGTGTCAATATCTCCTTTTTCGACTTTCTTTATTTGAAATTCCATATTTCTAACCTCAGATATTGCAATTCAAACCTAATCTTAAAAGCTTTTCTTTAACTTTCAAAGCTTCTTTTGTGTTGTTAAGTTCTACCAATGAACAGAATTTATTTATTAAAATGGACTGGTGGTTTTTATCAATTTTCAAAGCCACATCTGCAGTATCTACAACTTCCTTAAATCGTTTTAACTTAAAAAGGCATTCTGTTTTATAGTAAAGGGCACTGACATTTCCGCAGTCTAACTTTAAAACTTCATTTAACAAATCAAGAGCCCGCTTATAGTTTGACATTCCCATTAAAATAACTGCTTTCAGCTCTATAATGGAAGCATTTCTAATGTTTTTGATTTGATTTAAGCACTCAAGGGATTCATTCAGTTTGCCTATCTTGTATAATAATACGGATTTTCCTACAATTGTAGCTTCATCATCAGGATTTTCCTTCAGATCTTCATCAAATTTCAAAATTGCATTTTCAATATCTTCTTTCTTTTCCAAATTTTTACCATTAATTCTAATATTCAGATAAGAGTTCATATCTAAAACACCTCTACTTTAATCTTAGTAATAAGAAATATAAAAGCTTATTGTAAGATTTAAAGACAATTTAACAAGTAAAAAACAATTTAACAAGGTATAATCAATATTTATCTTATGTTAAATAAAAATATTTATTTTGCTTTTAAATATTGATTTAATGCTTAAAAATTGTTATTTTTTACAACAAAGCATTTAAATACCATACAGTTTCTAACAATAGCTATGAAAATTAACTGAAGTGATAATATGTCGAATCATGAAGAAGACAAATTATTTAAGTATGCTACAAAAGAAGACGGATTCAGTTTTATAAATTTGATTGAAGAAATAAACTGGGATATAAGAAAATATGACTTTAAATCTGAAAATTTAACATTCAATCCAACAGAATTAATAGAACTGGATCCTGCAGTTTATAAATCAGATATGATAATGGAACTGGACAGTATAATAGTAATAACTGAATTTCAATCAACAGTAGTAAAAAGATTCGATGAAAAAAGATACAGATTATATACAGCAATTGTTGATTATGCAAAGCAAAACAACAAGCCAATACTTTTAATAGTATTCAGCACAGCTGAAAAAACAAAAATTAAACAATATAAATTGAATAAAGACTGTGTATTTACAATTCCGATAATATCTTTAAAAGATTTTGACAGTGATGAAATTATAAATAATATTGAAAATAAAATAAAAAACAATACAAAAATAACCCGACGGGAATTAATATATCTGTCACTAGCTCCGTTTATGAGTTCAATAAAAACCCTTGATGAACAAATAGAAAAAACCGTGCAAACACTAGATAAAATACGAAATTCTGCAAAGAGTGCTAAGAATTTTGCTTTTGGAATTGAATTTCTAATTGTAGATAAATTCATAAAAGAAACATCAAGAAGAAAAAGATTAAGAAATATACTGAGGGATAATATGAGATTAATGGAAGAATACGGACAGGAAAGATATGATGAAGGATATGAAAAAGGAATTAAAAAAGGAGTTAAAAAGGAATTAAAAAGGGGTATGCTGAAGGAGCCAATAATGAAAAATGGAAAATAGCAAGGTCATTATTGGCCAGAAATGTGCCTCCTGAAGACATAGCTGTTTCAACAAAATTAACTATAGATGAAATAAAACAGCTAAACACACAAACAGGAAAATAAAAACATCTATTCAATGGAGTTTTAAAAAAATGAGAAAACTAATGGAAGAATACGGACAGGAAAGATACGATGAAGGATACGAAAAAGGAATTAAAAGGGGGTATGCTGAAGGAGCCAATAATGAAAAATGGAAAATAGCAAGGTCATTATTGGCCAGAAATGTACCTCCTGAAGACATAGCTGTTTCAACAAAATTAACTATAGATGAAATAAAACAGCTGCACAGATAATGAAACAAAAGATTTTATTTCCAATAGCTAAATTTAAAAAAAACAAATGGATTAATCAGTGATTAAAATGGATGAGATATACTGCTCAAAATGTGGAGAGAAAAACTCCATCAGTGAAGATTATTGCATTGAATGTGGAAGCATACTTAGAAAACTTGATAAATACGAAAGTGGAGACAGAATAACCTCATTTGAAGATATGTTTACACAAAAACACAAAGAGCAATTAAATGAAACACCATTAACCAATGAGATTTATGAACTTATATTAACCAATATATATGAAACAGGCAGAAAATCCCTTAAAAAACAGGGAACAACTGCTCTGGAAAAAGTGGAAGATGTTGTTGAGGCATATGCAAAGTGGTCATACAAATCCAAAGGCGGAGAACTTGGATTTTACACTGCAAATACAATAAAATTAGATGACCGGCTAAATGACTCTGTACAGATAGCTACATTAATCCATGAACTGGCACATCACCTGCTTGCTGAAATTCATGAACAGATACTGATGTACTTCTGGGAAGTTGAAAAAACCTATGAACTTGAAGTATTCGTCCAGTACATCTTATCTTCAGGAACAGTGCACCTGATGAATGAATACTGTGCCCATACAGTTGAGGGAAGATTTATTCCACACGGATATCAGAATTACGGATCATTCAATTCAATACTTGAAGATTTAAAAGATGAACTTGACAATGAAACAGCTTTCATTTCACTGGTTTTGGGAAATACACTGGCTGAAGACATAATCCATTTATTGGAACACTTTATTGATGATGATTTGAGAGGTGAAATAAAACAGCAGTACAACAGCGACAGGCTGCCACCTAGCTATTCTCAGATAGGTATGGAAACTACAGACATGATGGATGAAAACAGCAGAAACGAGCTGATTATGGAACCGATTGTAGGTTCATTTGATGCTGCTATGAAAAATCCGGATTTCAAAAATGTGATGGATAACTTTTTAGAAACTTTCAAATCATATAATCAGTAAATACTATTTAAATCTTTACCGTCAAATGCTAAAATTAATTTCTTAAATGCATCGGCTTTGCAAGTGTGTAGGAAGGTATTTTGACTTCATCCCATGCTTCATTAAATATTTCCTGAAGCTCGTTTAATTCTAATTTCAGACTGGCTATCAAATCATTTCGGGATTTATTAAATTTCAAATCAAAAGAAGGGTTGCAATAATCACTGTAATAGTCATGAATCCAATTATTTGCTTCCAGTATGAAATATTGGAAATGAAGCTTAAGCAGCTTTAAATCACTGATATTGTTAACGGACACATTAATAAGATTTCCCAAATCTGTCCTGTATTGGTGCCATTGCTTATTATTTACATCTTCATTGATTAAATCAGCATAATAGCTATACAAAACATCATAAATGGAATCAGTTATTTTAGCTTTTTAAATAATGATTCATATTTTTCCAAGGAAATGGATGTGCTTAAATCGTTTTTGTCATAATAGACCAAATATTTGTTTTCTTCCAAAAACTTTTCAGCTTCAGGTGTCAGAACAAAAGTTCTGTTTTCAAATTCTGCTGATTTCTTCATCAGATAAATTTTGAGATATTCTTTCAATTAATTCATCCTTTTTACCTGAAACTTTCAAATCATACTTTTTTAAAACCTTTTTAATATCTGAAATAGTATAATTGGAAATACTGTAAACAGGATCACCTAATGTGAAATAATTATCTTTAACAGCCTGTTTTTTTTTAATTTAAACCCGTCAATATTATTAAATACTGGAAACTCAACTTTCCCAGGATTTTCATTGACATATCTTAAAAAAACAAACATAAGCATATTTAAAATTAAGGGGATATTTCTCATATAATTTGGCACAATATATCTCATTTAAGTTCAAATCATCATCTTTCGGTGCTTTAATAGCTATTGATTGCATATTTTTAGCACCACATTTATAGCAAAATTTATCTGTTAAAAAAGGCTGCTTTGACAATTCGGACAAAAAGTTATATTGTCTTTCAGATTTAAAAGGAAAATAAGTTCTTTTTTAGCTATTAATTCTTTAGAGGTACAACATATTTTGTAATTTCTGGAGCTAACTGTTTTAAAAGATAATTTAATCTAATTGGAATAGCTTCCAAACAACATTCACCAGTAGTTATTTCATGTTTAATCTGATTAATAACAATATTAGCTTCTTTAACTGTTAAATTTAAGGAATTTAAATTATCCATAAATTCCTGGGAAAAATAATCTCCGCCAGTAAGCTCTCTTAATTTATTTTCTTCAGGTGTGTACTTAGAAGTCATTAAAATCAATTAGGTTATTAAATATTTAGAAAAGATATCCTTTGTATACAAGAAATATGAAAACAGCTATTAATATTCCAAGGTTTATATAAGTACTTGTGTCTTTAATCTTCTTTTTTTACTAAAATAGCACAATATAAGATAATAGTTATAATATAAATTATTCCAATAATTAACTTAAACATATTTTCTCCTTAAAATGATTTTAGTATTTGAAAATATTTAAGTGTATTTACCTTCTTCTATATGTGGCAGCTATAAAACAGCCAGCTATCGGAGGTATAAAACACATCAATAAATAATATATATTTTGCATTATGATAATAAATAAAATACCTGGAATTACAGCAACTAAAATACTATTAAGAAATGCATTGTTTGATTTAAATTCAAAAAGAAACCCCGCTGCAAATAAACAAAGAACTAATACAAGCCTACTTGCGAAAAGTATTGCAATTAAAAGGAAGATAAATCCTAAAATAATGGGATAAAGATTAGTTTTATTAAAACTTAACAAATCATCATTATCAGATTTACCATTTATTTTTGCACCGCATTTTTGGCAAAATTTATCTTTTATACTAGTTTCAAAACCGCACTCTGGACAGTAATGTTTATTTTCTTTTGAAGTATGATTAAGTTTAAGTCCGCATTTAGAACAAAAATCATCTCCACTAACTTCATTTCCACACTTTGGACATCTTATCATATTTTTGCCTCATGGGTTTAAGCTAAAAATTCACATGAACTTATTGAAAAACATTATATCTTCAACACTTTCACCATTTGTTATTTTTTTAATTGATTTATATGAATCATAAATTGAATATATATGCAAAGTTAAACATGCTAAAATACCTAATAATAATACAATCACAGCTAACATATACCATAGATATCCCAATAGTAGTGTAAATATAGCTACTAATACTACAAGAACTATTTGAGATATTAAAAAGGATATGCCTCTTTTAAATAATCCCAAATAAATATGTCCCGCACCGGTAGTGTATATAGATATTAAAAAATGCAGTTCCAGGATTAAAAGTAGCAACAAGATTATTGCCTACCTGATTAGTTGCCTTTAATTCATGAGTTCCGCAATTAGAACAAAATGTAGCATTAACATTCATTTCACTTCCACAGTTAGCACAGAATTTTTTTTCTTGAAAATCATTGCTTTTTATTTTTTCATTTTTTTTTTGAGAATGAAGTTTGGATCCGCAATTATTACAAAAAGCAGCATCCCCAACTTCTTTCCCACAAGAAGGACATTTAACCATTTATTCACCATTAACCATTTTTTATTAAAATTTTAGTACAACAATATTTGATTTATTTAATGTTTCATCATTAGTTAAAATATACATGAATTTCTATAATTGATAGAAATCCATAATTCAGTATTTTAATTAAAATATATCATCATCGTAGTCATCGTCTATATCATCATAGTCGTCATCATAATCTGATTCATATTCGTCAAATTCTCCATCACCATCAGTATCATAAGCATAGCTATCTAGTTCACCATCTCCATCTGTATCTACACCAACAGCATCTACATAGCCGTCCCCGTCAGTATCCATGCCAACGGTATCTACATACCCGTCTCCATCTGTATCTACACCAACAGTATCTGCATAGCCGTCCCCGTCAGTATCCATGTAAACGGTGTCAAATTCACCATCTCCATCAGTATCCTCAACAACAGCATCTACATAGCCGTCCCCGTCAGTATCCATGCCAACGGTATCTACATACCCGTCTCCATCTGTATCTACACCAACAGTATCTGCATAGCCGTCCCCGTCAGTATCCATGTAAACGGTGTCAAATTCACCATCTCCATCAGTATCCTCAACAACAGCATCTGCATAGCCGTCCCCGTCAGTATCCATGTAAACGGTGTCATATTGTCCATCACCATCACTATCTTCAACATAACTTTCTTTGTATCCGTCACCATCACTATCTACATATTCTCCATCTGCCATAATATCACTTATCCTGTTTTTAAAATTTTATCATATTTTTTAATAAAAGAAAAATGATTTAATTTTGTTAAATTTTAAATTTGTATTTTGTTGATCATTACACTTTTTACAAATATTCATTCACGATTTTTTTTTTAAGGCCTTCACTGATTTGGAAATTCCTAAAACAGAAATATTATCCAATGTAGCTTGCTTAGTTTTGTTTTTATAGAATGTTTCTTCATCAAAAGTACCATTTTGTTTTTCCTGATTAATTTCACTAACAATTCTATTAACCATATTTTGGTAAAACATTACTGCTTTATCATGTGGCATGTCTTTTGTTGGAGTGTAAATTTGAGATGCAACCATACCAACTGCACTACTAGTAGTAGCCATTGCAATTCTTTCTAACATTAGAATATCTTTAATAAATGGATCATCAATAGAATCATATACTTCAATAAATACAGGTTCTATATTTTCAAGATATTCTCTATTTTGATAAAGTTTATATCTAAAAGACTGAAAGGAAACCGTTTTATCTAAAATTTTATTTGCAGTTTTACTTTTTGCAAATAAACCATTCATTTTACCGGAAATTTTATCATCAATGTCAATTATCTTAGCAAATGTATCTTTTTCATCAGAATCAGATGTGTACTGATTGTTTGTATTAACATCAATTTCAGAAGTAGGTATTTCAGCTTCATGTTTAAGTATTTTTGAACCGCAATTGGGGCAAAATTTACTCCCACCAACTTCGTTTCCACAATTAGGGCAAAAATTCATAGTATTATTTTCTTGAGGATCTATTTCTGGCTTAAGTATTTTTGAACCGCAATTGGGGCAAAATTTACTCTCACCAACTTCATTTTTACAATTAGGGCAAAAAACCATATTAATACACCATATAGCAATTATTCTCTTATAAGTTCAGCATATCTGAAGTTTATATTGTACCAATCTTTATCTATAAAAGTTTGAACCTTCGGTTGGCCTTTTTTATCATATTTTATTGATATAAGAGGTACTTTTTTTGTTTTAGCTTTGTTAGGTTTAGCTTGAGGCCTTTTCTTTTGTCCAGACATTTTTTTCATTTTTGCATCATGTTGATCTTTGTTAAATGTCATATTATCATCAGAAATCATTGATCCTACATTAGCAGCCATCATAACAGGAACACCAACACCAGTAGCCATGCTTGCGGCAGTTAAACCATACATTCCAAGTTTTTTAAGGTTTTTATTTCTTTTTTTAATACGTTTATACTCTACTTTTTGTTCAGGAGTTAAACTTTCAAAATATTCTCTTTCCTTTTTATCTTTTTCTTTTTCTTTTTCAGCCTGATTATCAATTGCATCAAATAAACCTTGAAGTTGTTCATAATTTTTGATTTTTTCATTTTCCAAAGCCTGGTCTTTTAAATTTTTCATATTGTTAAAAAAACCCATTTAAACACCTTTATTTTAGTTTATAACCACATTTATCACAAAATATAAAACTGTTATCTACTACTGAACCACATTTAGGACATTTATTCTCATTTGTTTTTGGAACATTATTATTAATTGCAGAAGTAGCAGTATTTTTTTTTATGGTTTTCTGAAATTTCATCAATAGCTTCTTTTGATTTTTCTTTAACATTATTGAATAAATCTTTTGCATCAGCAACATGATCGTTGTCATGTTCTCTTGGAGGTAATTCTACCCTATTGGATTTTAGTTTAGAATTGTTATTTATTGGTTGATTATTTCCAATTTGTTTAGTTTTATTTTGAATTTTCTTTTTGTTTTTCTTGAAGTTCTAATTCATCAGTTAATTCTTTAATAACTTCACCATAATCTTTATGTAAATTTTGTTGTATTTTAAGTTGTTCTTCAAGCTCTTTTTTAATTTATTAACAACATTTTTATGTTGGTCAATATTTTTTTCATATCTTTTAAAAAGATTTTTATGCTTTTGCAAATCCTCTTTTAAAATTTTATTTTGTCTAGATAATGCATCATTTAATGAATTTTGCTGATTAAATTTTGCATCATAATGATTTAATAATCCATCTTGTTTATCAATGATTTTTTCCAATCTTAAACAATATTCTTCATCATCAGCCATAATAAACACTTGCCTATTTAAAACTTCCTGTTTAAGACTATTGAATTCTACTTCAACAATTGTACTTTCATCATATAATTGCTGATACTGTCTTAAAAGTTCTGCTTTACTTGGTTTCAGTATTTTGATTTTCAACAACAGTTTGCACTTTTCCTCTTAACATCTCAAATAATTTAACCTAATTCAAAACTAGGAAGCCTAATTTTTTATTAAAATAGATATATTATATTTTAATTTTGTAAGATATCATATATTAATATTGTTATTAAAAATGGGGATTAATTAATATTTTATAAACAAAAAAGAAATTTATTCAGTCATGGATTTAAAATATCCTGAAAATAATTATATGCTGCATTTCTGAAATTGCACTAAAAACCTAACTTAATGTATTAGAAGACAAAAAAGGAAGAATATATGAAATAACTAAACTTGGATTGGAAGTTTTAAACCAAATAAAAAATTATAATCTATGTTTTAAATCATTAATTTTAGTTAAAACTTCTTCATCATGAGTTAAGTTATATAAAACACCATAAAAATACAAGGACTGATTTAAAAGATTTTTCTTTTCAAAATCCAAAGCTAAAAACATTGATATTTCCAAAATATCATCATTAATATTTGCCGGAATATTTTCATCATTTAAAACTTTTTTTAATGTCTGTTTCATCAATATGCAGATAGCTGTTTATTAATTGCAGTTCTATTTGTGCCCTCGGATGATTTTCATAGTTTAAACTTTGTTCATATAATGCCTTTGATATGTTACACTTCTTATTTTCATAGTAGCAGTATCCCAAATCCCTATACGCTTTAGCTATTTCTCTTGGATCATAGCTGAACTTTAAAATTTCAACTGATGTTTTCTTCAAATTATTCAAATCATAATTTCCATCATATAATGCAGATAATGCAGATAAAATCTCACCAGAAACAGGATTATAGGATAGAGCTTTTTTAAGTGCACTTTCAGCCCTGTCAAATTCAGATAAATTCATAAGCACAACACCATACAGGTAAAAGACTCTCGGATATTCTCACCAAACGGAATTACTTTCAGCTCTTTTGGTGTTTTAAAATATTTTCTGAATAACTCCTCTTCCAAAGGATTATTAAAGTAAAAATAATCAAACTGAGAATCTTCCATAAATTTAAATGGTAAAATCTCCATGTAATCTTCAAGCTCTTTTAGGGCTGTTTCAAAATCCCCATAATTCAGATAACTGTAAACTGATTTTATGAATTCATCAACAGGTATATCCTGAATAACAGCTTTTTATACGCATTTTGTTCTTCATCACTCATCAACTCCCAAAGCAATCTGCCAAGTTCCAAATGGATTTCCTTTGAGTTATGAATCTTGAATTGCTTAATCAGATAAGCTTTATCTTTATCTGTATTTCCAGTTAAATCAGATTTAATTTTAGCTATTATATCATCATAAGACATGTTTTATCATTTTTTAATTGGATTTTTTGCATTATATTCAGCTATTTGCTTCTCAAATTCTCTTTCCTGAGCTCGTTCTATTGCATCCATTTCAGCTATTTGCTTTTTAAATTCTCTTTCCTGAGCTTCTTGTTCTGTTGCATCAGTTTCAGCTATTTTCTTCTGATAATATTCTTCTTCCCCATAATCATCCATTTCTGATTTAAAATCTGATCCATAAATTTCTGATTCCATTTCAAAAGTTAAATTATCTTCAAAGTCATATTCTTCCATAAATGAACGTTCATCATAATCAGAATTACTGGACTCATCCATATAATAACCACGTTCAAAACAGCTCATAGGACCTTCAATAGAGTCTTCTTTTCTGAACTGTTCCTGTTGATACTTTTTATATTCCAAATCAGAATCAATACAATCTGAATAATCATCCCATTTATCATATTCCTGTTCTAAATCAAAATGTTCTTCAATTTTATCCATAAATTGTTCTTCTATTGGATAATCATCACAGGAATTATATTCATAATAGTTATCCATCAATTGATTCATAAATTTTTCATACTTTAACAATTCCAAATCAATACGGTTAGCCAGTTCCATCTGTTCCACATTTTCATCAGATATTTCATGAATTTCAGGTGCTTGTGTAGCTATAAATTTTCTAAATTGCATTTCAGAATCAAGAGATTCATCATAACTTATTTTTTTTTTCAAACATTTTTATCCCATAGGTGTTAAAATCATTTGAAAAACTTGCCAGAAGATAATTAAAGTTATAACAGTTAATAAAAACCATTTCATCCATTCTTCAAGTTTATTTAATTCATCAACAAAGTACTTGCTTTTATTATTGAATTTTTTCATTTTATTAAACATTCCTTTTATAATATCAAATTTTCATTTACAAATTTATAAAAAATCTATGTTTCTTTAGGTTTTAAAAATAGTTTTTTTCCTGATAATTATTAATTTGTAAAACATAGTATATAAACTTGTGTATATGATGATTTAAAAAAGTTAAAAAATAGTGATGAATTTATAAAAATTTAATATAGTATAAATAACTAATACACATAACTCCAATAGCTATAATGATAATGCAGGTTCCATGTTTATGGACATCTTCATTTTTCTGAGTTAACAAGTAAATACCGGCAACAATAGCTGCTAAAGGAATTAAAAAAGAAAATATATATCCAATTGCAATAGCAACACTATGCTTATCATTTGCAGATTCATCTAAATATCTGCCACATTTAGGACATCTTATGGCTCCTTTAGGGATAGTTGAGCCACAATGTTTGCAATATTCATTATTTAACTTTATGTGGTCAATAGGAAATTTAGCTCCACATTTCTGGCAAAATTTTGTATTATTTTTTTACTTCACTACCACATTTAGGACAATACTTCATAGTTCACTCATTTAATTTTATTTCCGCATTCCGGACAGAATTTAGAATCCTTACTTACTTTAGCTCCGCAATTGGAACAGCTTTTTTCAGGGTTATTATCTTCTTTAGATTTCTCTTTAGATTATTCTTTAGCTTCTTCCTTAGAATTGTCTTCTTTAGATTTATCTTTAGATTCTTCTTTTGAAGATTTGTCTTGTTTTTAGAGTCATCTTCTAATTTATGACCGCATTCCTGACAGAATGCACCTTTCTCATCTAATTTTGCACCGCATTCAGGACAATGTATAAAACTGAACTTATGGCCGCATTCAGGACAGAATATATTTTCGGCATTGACTTCAACACCGCATTCAGGACAGATAACTGTAGGCAATTTTCCCAAATTCAGGTTAATTGACCCTAAAAGATTAATTTCCAGATAAGTGTCACGGATGTAGTTAACAACAACAGCTGCAATAATACAGATTCCTATAAACTGATAAGTCAGCAGTGAAGAATTCATAGCTATTTTCAATGCACTTGTAAATATTAAATGTATGCTTACATATGAACCAAAGAATGCAAAAACAGCATTTGTTATGATTAAATCCAGTTCATTTTCAAAAATGTCCAATTTTATAAACAGTAACCCGTAGAGTGCTCCTAAAATTATAAAACCGGCATACATTTCAATTCCGTTTATTGAATACATTACAGAATATAAAATGCCCGTTATAATAAATCCTATAATTAATGCTATAACTCCATTTTTAACAATATTTCCTATATATTCATCTTGATTCAATAAAACACCTCATTATAATTTTTAATTAAACTAGTATTTAAAATATGTATAAAACAGAAATACTTTTCAGACACTCTTAGGAAAGCTATTTTTAAATGTTAATAAAAAATATATATTATGGATTTTTGTAGTGAATGCGGATCAATGATACTAAATGGCAGCAAATGCCCGATGTGCGGCTGTATAAAAACTGCTGAAACTAAGGAAGTTAAAAAAAACACCACAGCCAGAAAAGAAAATAAAAACAAATAAAAAGCCAGTTATTGAAACATTCACTAAAGATATTAAAACAGAACCTGAAAAAATAGCCAGCAAAAACGGCAAGTACTTGAAAAAAGACTACAAAAGTATTGATGATTTGGATGATAAAACCAGACAGGAGCTGCTGGCTAATGATAAGTTTTTTAAAACAGTAAACAGCAAACCTTTAGACACACAGCAAAAAATAGCCTGTGTTTTAGATTCCAAAAATGTTCAAATCATTGCAGGAGCAGGAACCGGAAAAACATTTACTTTAATTGCAAAAATAAAATATCTGATAGCTAAAAAGCATGTCAGACCTGAAGATATTTTGTGTCTGTCATTTTCAAATACTTCTGTCAGGGATTTAAAAGGAAAGCTTCCGGAAAATGTTGAGGTAAGGACATTTCACAGTCTGGGAAGATCAGTCATTAAGCAGCACCATAAAGTGTCAGTTATTGAAAACAATGAAATATTGGCTATAATAAATGATTATCTGGCCAATGCAAATACTGATACATTAAAAGATATTCTTGAATTTTGCGATTCATATTTTTTAAACATTGAAAGCTACATCATTAGAAGAAATGACAGAAAAGAGTTATTGAATGAATTGAAAGAAGCATTTACAAAAGTAGCATTTAAACCCCTGCTTGCAGATTTTATAAATTTATTTAAGGGCAACAATTTTACAAAAGATCATTTCAGCTATTTCAGAAGCAGTAACGATGACAAGGACCATGACATCTTCCTAAAAATCGCTGAAAATTTCTACAGTTACTATCAGGAATACTTGGATATGCACCAGCAGATTGATTTTAATGACATGATAAATGAATCAAGCAAGCTGATTAAAAAATACGGGCTGAAAAAACATTACAGATACATACTGGTTGATGAATATCAGGATACCTCATATACCAATTATAATCTGATTAAAAGCCTGCAAGATAAAACAGATGCACATCTGACAGTTGTAGGTGATGACTGGCAGTCAATATACGGATTTAGAGGAACAAACATTGAATTTTTCTCACATTTTGAAGAGTATTTTGAAAATCCTCAAAGAATATTCATTGAAAAAACATACAGGAACCCTCAGGAGCTGATTGACATAGCAGGCAGTTTCATTATGAAAAACCCTAAACAAATTAGGAAATCTCTTAAGTCTCCTAAAAATCTGAAAAAACCTGTTAAAATAATTTATCCTCAAAAAATCCTATAGAAAAAAGAGAAATGATTTATAATCTTATAAAAGATCTCTCTAAAAAATCCGATGATGTATTAATCTTAGGCAGAACAAACAACAACATCAACCAGTTTATAAAACACAGAAATCTGGTTAAAAAAGGCAATTTGAAAAAAGACAAATTCTTACGAATTTTAGACAAAACAGACAAATCAATGAATAATGTTTACTACAGAACCCTGCATTCATCTAAAGGTCTGGAAGCAGATAATGTGATTATAATCAATATGGTTGATGACTATTTAGGTTTTCCATCAAAATTAAAAACCCACAGTGTTTTGAATTATGTAAATACCAGAAATTATGATTACAAATATTCGGAAGAACGCAGATTATTCTATGTAGGTTTAACCCGCTCTAAAAATAATGTTTACTTAATAAGTGATAAAAATAACCCTTCAGAATTCATTGAAGAGCTGATGGATGACAGCTTGGAAAATTTAGAAATAATTGAGTATAACTGATTCTGTTTTAAAAACAACGAAAGGTATTGAAAAGCCACATAATAAACCTGTAAAATAAAGTGTTATTGCTTGTTCTTAAACCGTAATACTGTGTAGTTCCGTCAATAATTAATGGAATAAATCCTAAAACAAAAATTAAATTAGGTTGGGTTAAACTAGCTAAAACAAACCCTGCAGCCGCACCTATAACAATTCCTGTACATCTGCTGCAAACCGGAAACTGCTTTTCTTTGTAGAAAAATGACCTTTCAGGTTTCTGATGACATAAATATTTGCAGATATTCATTATGCGGTCATAAATCAAAATATCAATCCTATAATATACAATATAATTACAATAACTACAATTAAACCACAGCATCCCCAGCAGTCACTGTCACTTGAGCTGCTGCTGTTTGTTTTGGATGCTGATGATGCATATGTTGAAGATGAATTTGGATTTGATCCGCAGTAGGGACAAATTCTTAAATTGCTGTCTATCATATTATTGCAGCTGCGGCACCGTGTTTTTGGAATATCTTCTGAAATTACAGTAGCTTTTTTAACTTCTGAATCAACCAATTTAAAACCGCATTTTCTGCAAAATTTTTCATTATCTGATAATACTTCAGCTCCACAGTTAGGACAATTCATTTTAAAAACCTCATTGTATTTAAATTATGTTTATCTTAGGTAATAAACTTTAAGGATTACAAACCTGACATGGAATCCTTCCATCTGCTACAGCAGCATCTCTGGAATTATAAGTAATCTTGTTTTTAGGATTTATCTTTTGAGCCCATTCACACTCAGGCAAATGAAACTTGTCAGACTTTTGAGAACAGACATAAGTAACATTGGCACTTGCAGGAGCAGGATTTACATCTTCAGCAACATCATCACTCTCAGCAGTATTATTTACAACAGCAGGTGAATCATCACTTCCACCACCTAAAAAGCAGACCTGCACCTAATGCAGCAATAGCTACAATAGCTATTATACCAATAATCAAAATAGGATTGAATCCACCTTTCTTATCACTGACTATTTTAGGACTTTTTGGAACATCTTCATTACTTTTTAAGGGAGTTCTGCATTTGGGACAGAACTTTGCCTTATCTGAAACTTCACTATTACATTCACGACATTGAACCATTAGCTAACCTCACCTAAATTTTACAAAAACAGGTAAATATTGTTAATTAATGATTAATTTATATAAAGATAATAATAAAGTTGTTTAATTGATTTTAGAAAAAATAATTATGGGATGAATAATCCGCAGTGAGGGCAAATCATATCATCTTCATCTACATGGTGTCCGCAAAAAGGACAGTGTTTGTGTTCTTTTTATTATGATCTTCAGACATTTAAATACCCCTGCAATAGTAAATATGTTTTTTTTAGCTATTAAGAATTTTTCTCGTTAGTTACAGATTATTTTAACATTTCATCTTAAATTACCTTTTAAAACATTATTTCTCAATTTTAATGCAATGACATTACTCGGATTTAACTTTAAAGCTTTATTGACACATTCTATGCCTTCGTCATATTTATGTGCCCTCAATAAAATCATAGCTTTTGTTGCATAAATGGAATCATCATCGGGACTGATTTTCAAACCTTCATCAATAACAGCTAATGCCTCTTCAAAGTTGTTTAAAATCATTAAAATCTTTGTTTTAAGGGAGTAAACGTTTGAATCGAAAACATTGGCTGAAGTGATTTTCAGATAATCATCACATGCTCCTAAAGCTTTTTTATAATTTTTAAGTGCAAAATAAGCTTCTGCTTTAAAATATATTGCATTTTTATCTTTGGGATCTAATTCCAGTCCTTTATCAAATGAGTTAATTGCTTCTATAAACTGACCGTATCTGTTAATTAATAAAAAAACCTTTTTTGTCCATGTTTTTGACTGTTTCGGATTGATCTGCAAAGACAAATCAAAGCAGTGCAGAGCTTCCCTATTTTTATTTAACCTTCTAAAGATTTCCCCTTTAGTTGCCCAGGCTTCATAATTTGATGAATCAATGTCCAATGACTTGGAGATATATATCAAAGCTTCATCTAACCTGTTCAAATCCATTAAAGCCAGTGCTTTAAGACCTAAAACAATGCTGTTTTTTGAATCAGCTTCCAGATGTTTATTAAAACATTCAAGTGCATTATCATATTTCTTCTGATTGACAAATGAAATTCCTTTTTCAATATATTCAGTGCCCAATCCAAACACCTCACATATTTTAGCTGATTAATAATTTAAATAAAGTAATTAATACATTTTTATAAAAAAGTTTTCATAATGATGAAGTATTCATTTCATTTAAAATTATTTATTTGTGCTTTAATTATTGTTTTAATAAAAAACTGATGGTTATATAAATATTAAAGACTAATGGTTTAGTATGAAAAAAAAAAAAAGATATATCGCGGATACCATCATGAGGATTTAACACTGAAATTTCTAAAAGAAAACACCACAAAGTATATTGCAAAAATTACAGGTGCAGAGTTTTGTGATGAAATAAATGTTGAGCTAATAAACCTGAAACCAAAAGTTCTCAGAATAGATTACGGCATAAAGAAAAAGGATAAAATAATTCTTTATGAATTTTTATCTACTAAATCCAATATTGCAAACATTTTAAGAAGAATCTTTCTATATGTAGCCAGAATCGGATATGATTATCAGTTAAAGGTAAAAATAAATCTTGTAGTGACTCCTGAAATCGATAAAAATCAGGTAGTTCTTGAATACTCCCCTGGGCAGTTTTTTTAGACCTGAAGTAATATCATTTAAAGACTATGACGGAGACAAATTATTAAGTAATATAACTTATAAAGTTAAAAATAACATAAAACTAACCTGCAATGAGTTTCTTGCATTAGGGATATTGCCGTTAATGAAAACCAAACATGAAGCAGGAGTGCAAGTAGTAAAAACTCTGGAACTTGCTAGAAAAATAACTGATATTGATGATGAATTAAAAGATTCTGTACTTGGCATACTGATAGTACTTGCAGATAAATTCATTGAAAATCAGGATTTGAAAAATAAAGTAATAGATGTGATAAAAATGGAAATAACAATACTTCACGACTATGTAACATCACATGAAAAAGAATGGTTAGAACAAGGAAAAATAGAAGGAAAAATAGAAGGGAAACTAGAGGGAAAAGAAGAAGAAAAAAAAACTAAAAATAGCAAAAAACATGCACAAAGAAAACTATTCAGTTAAAGAAATTGCCAAAATAACAAAACTTGACTGCAAAACAATAGAAAAACTAAAATAGAGGAAAACAAAACCTCTATTTTAATAAACCCCTTTTATAACAATATAAAACCAAACCTTTTTAACCCCAGTCTTCGCGTCTCCAGTCATAAGATTTTAAATGAACATCTTTCGGATATAATAAATCAATACTTTCATATTCATTTCCATCAACTGATATATTGGCTGACTTTTCAGATATTTTTTCTTTAATATTATATTCATGGTCATTATCCAAATAAGTAAAATAACTGCAGGAACAGTTTAATGCATTATTTTCGTCTGGAAATAACGAACCGCATTTCGGACAAAATTCCATAATTCAGCCCCCATTCAGATAAATATTTACAGCATTTTTAACCTGCTTATTTTTCTTTTTATCAAAGCCGTCAGCTTCATAAAAAGTGACATTCTGGCCTGTTTTTGCTAATGTGATGTTATGTTTAAACTCATTCATGCTGAAATACAGATTGTCAGGATATTCATCGCATCTGATAAAGCCCGCTTTTTTATTGGGCAGTACTGAAACAATAACTCCTTTTTTTAATTCCTGATTTTTATAGAGATATTCTTCCCACAGATGATGCAGATGCTTTTCAATAGTAAAATAATCCTCATTGTCCAAATCAAAACCTGCCTTTTCAATTTTATATTCCAGATTTTCATCAATATTCCAGTTATGTCTCTTTCTGATTGTATAAACCAGGTATGCATGAATATCTGCTTCCTTCTGTTTATTTTTTATATTTAGAATATCTTCAATCAGTGAATATAAATTGACTTTTTATCAGTGTCGCCTTTGGCAAGTGCTGCAGATGAGGCATACTTTAAGGTATTGTCCCAATCATTTTTAAAGAAATAATTTTCAGCCATCAGATTATCTATAAACCAGTCATTTTTAAACTGTTTAATGTCATTCAGATAGTCTACAGACTGGTCATATTCACCTAACTGATTAAATGATTTAGCTATTCTCCATTTAAACCAGACATCATTATCATATGTAAATTCGCTTAAATTAAGCAGTGCTTCAGTTGACAGGCTTATGCATTCATCATACTGGCCGGTATCCAGCAGTGCTTTTGTTGTTAATTTATACCATGTTTCTTTTTAGAGAATAATTTCCTGAAATATCTCCATTTAATAATTCAGGATTAAGTTTAGATGACCATTCCAAAACAGCTTCAGGATCTTCAAGGGTTTTCATTATTTTAAGCACTGCTAATGTATACGGACACATTACATCTTTTTTGGAGTGATTTGACTGTTTAACTAATTGGGTAATCAGTTTGCCTGCATCTAAAAGTTTATTCTGATTAACTGGATTTTGAACATAACATCTGTATAATGTTAATGCATAAAATTTTTTATCCCATCTGCTGAAATCTTTCTGATGATTATCATAGATTTTAGAGTAAATTTCATCAGCTGCTTTAAAGTCTTTTCTCTGATATGCTTTTTTTGCATTGTTCAATTCTTTTATAACCATAATTAACAACCTATTATACTTAAACCTGAAAGAGATTTCTCCTCTTTTTTGTCTGAATCCTTCATTTTCGATTTTTTCTTTAATTTCATCTTCTGTGTAGAGTTTAGCTTCAACATTTTTATCACTTATCAGATTGTTTTTAATCCAGAACTCATAATCTTCTCTGGTTATGTCTTCATTCATGATTTTAAGAATCTGTTTTGGGGTTTTTCCTTGTTTAAGAAATTCTGGAAAATTTCACATCCCACTTCAACATAAAGTTCATGATAGATGTCTGCAAAGTCTTTAAATTTCTCATTGCCTTTTTGCCTTCAAGATACCATCTGTAAATTTCATCAATTCTGATTCTGGCTTTTTTAGCTGCCTGTCTTGTAGTTCTGTTTTTTGCAATTTCACCAATAACACTGTTCATCTGTTTATCAATGATTCTGCTTTCAATTTCTTTTAAATTGTCTTTAAGTTCTTCATCTGTTAAGTTAGAATTTTTTAAAGCTTTACTGACGGTTTTTCCCCTGATAATCTGAGTGATATAACAGCTTATTTTAAAATTCAGATAGTCATTGTAAAATTTAGTGAAGCGTTCATCTCCGTTTTTGCCTGAATTATATGCACTGTCCAGTTCTGATTTTTCAATTCCTGAAGTTTTAAGTGCTTTTTTCAAGTTTTTATTTTTAATTTCCTTTAAAAAAGACTTCCAGATGTTTTGAAAGATAAACTGATTCATATTCTTCATATACTTCTCTGTAGATTCTATCGTTTTGTGATCCTAAATCAATGATTTTATTTAATTCATTGACTGTTATATCTGTGTTTTCAGCTATTTTGTCTTTGGATTTTTCATCTTTAATTGCATCAATTATTAATTTAGCGGTAATTTTCTTGTTGTTTTCTTTGAAATCTATGAATAAGCCGCTTTCATTCCAGTTGCACCATCTTTTAACTTCATTTAAGTCAGTGTTTATTTTTTGCAGGCTTCAGTTTTTGTTTTACCGTCACTTCTCAGCTTCAGATACCTGTCCATCAGTACACGGGTTACATTGATGTAAAAGTTCAGACAGAATTCATCATCATCCTTTTTAAGCAGACACTGCTTTTTGCCTGCGGCATACCATCTGTTATAGTCGTTTTCAGATATGCCTGCTCTTTTTAAGAGCCTTATCAAAACTCATTGTTTTTAGAGATTTTATAAGCTTGTCTACACGATTTTCATAGTATTCCTTTTTATATTCATTTTCAAAATCCTTATCTTTAAGCAGTTCTTTAAAATCGGTGATTTCAGCTATTTCAAGTGCTTCTTCTTTGATTTGCCTTCCTTCAGGTTGTTTAAAAAGATGTTCATTCTGATTTCATTAAGACTATTTTTAAAGAGTGCTGATTCCATATCAAATGAATCCGTCCAGAAGCTGATAATTTCATCATTTATCTGCAGTTCAGCTTTAATATCATCATTCAGGTACTGTTTTCTTTTTAAAGTTAAGTACTGCTCCATCAGAAGCTTATTATATGTTATGAATTCTGAGTTGTGCTCTCCTTTTATGAAACTGTCCTTGTTTTTGTCATACCAGTTGTTTATCTGGGATTTATTTATCTGTGTATTTTCAAGAATTTCATCAATAGGGATTTTCATTGCAATCTGGTTTAGAAAATCCTTGAATATCTGATTTTCAACAATTTTATAAAACTCCACAAAGGGGCGGATGCCTTTTTGACCGCATTTATAATATTTTGACTGTTTAATCTGTTTTGATGTGTATCTGCCATTTAAAAATTCAGTTAAAGTCTTTTCCATATCATAGCACTCATATGTAAATTCAATAAGCTTTTCATATTCTGCTTCATTTAGACTGTAGTGTCTGTTTGTTTTTTTTTTTAAAGTTTTTTTTGGTTGTAAGTTCAATAAGCAGCTGACTGGTATACATGCTGGAATGGATCTGGTTAACTTCTTCTTTAGTAAAATGACTGATGTTTAAATTGTTTTTCAGATTGATGATTTCATTTTGATATTCAAGTTCATTGTTGCAGCTTATGCAAAAATTGGAGTTTTTGGAATCATTGGTTCTGCCGCATATTATGCAGCGGCTGAAATTTCTGTTATCTGATGGTTCTGGTGTGGGTTTTATTGTTTTTGAGTTAAAATTGTAAATCGGTGTGTATTCGGGTTTTCCCGGATAATAGTAATTTTCACTGCACAGCTGGAAGTATTTCCATGCAATGTCAAAAAGGCTTCTGTGGAGCTGGAAGGGTATTTTATTGTCGGATTTCAGAAAATCTTCAATTGACTTGTGGGTGATTGCATTTCTCATCTGATATGCTTCAAGCAACATACATTTAAACTTATAGTCAATAATTTTTAATTCATATAATTTATCGACTCTTTTAGAAAATCCAACATATGGATCATCAATTGCATTATTGTTTCTTTGGAGTATATCATTTACCACCTTTTCCAAAAAAAGGAGTAACATATGATTCTGTTATTTTTGGATTTTTTACGGCTTCCCTTTCAAATTCACTAAGAAGAGCATACATGTCACTGTCAAAATCTTTTAAAAATTCAAAATTTTTCATAATTTTCACCTAGTTTGTATATCTTTTAATCAAGATAAACACAAGTAAATATTATTCTGTTGGAGTTGATATATAAATGTTGCTATAATGTATACAAAAAGTTAGTTAAAAAAAATGGGACGGTTAATTAGGAAATTCTCTAAAGCTTAAAAGTATTACTTCCAGATACCGCTGCTGTCCAAAAGGGAATATATTTTTTCTTTAATAATATCATCATCTCTGGCATCTTTAAAATCATAAAATTCAGTATAGCCTGCACCATGACCGCATGCAGGAGCTTCTGTTGTATAATACCCATATTCCACATTCAAATCCTTGTCAAGATAAATTCCATATCCTCCAACCATGAATTTATATTTGTCATAGTAATCATCTTTTAAATCATCTATGGATTCATTTGCATCAAACATGAAATAAGGTTCATCACAGTATTCATCATCATATCCGTAAAATCCGATTTCTAAAAATATTTTATCATGACTGTTTAGGGCTCTTTAATGGAATCCAAATCCCTGTTAACTGCTTCGATGGGAATATCATTACTGAATGCGACAAATTCATACAAGTCTGAATCATTTATCTTTTCGGCAAGTATTTCAAAATCAATTTCTCTTTTCATAGTATCACCTAACCAGAAATAAAAAAGCTGTAGATATATGCAATTATGAAAAAAACTGCAATCAGAATACAGCAGGTAGAAGTATTATCCTGTTTTTTGCGTTTTGTTGTTTTAGAAGAGCTGTGTGAAACCCCCGTGGCAGGATGATAATTAAAATTGGGATGACCGCAGTAAGGACAATACTTATCCTTGCTGAAATCCAGAGTTCTTCCACACCTTTCACAACAGTTTGACATAAACGCTTTTTGAATTGAATTCATTTTAAAAACTCCTTATTGCATAGCTTTACCTAAAATACATAAAATCAGAAAAACAACAAACATCAGCATACAGCATCTGTTCCATTCCTTATCTTCCTGTTCTTTGGATTTTGGAGGTTTGACATTTCTTAACGGAGGCATATAATTGTCATTGGGACATCCGCAAACAGGACAGTATCTGTCTCTGCCGTCATTTAAATATTCACCGCATGCCCAGCAGCAGTTACCTTCTATTCTATCTCTTTGATCTCTGTTCATTTTATGACCTTTTCATACTTAAAATAGGATTTAAATGCTCCGGAACATCGAAATTAACATTTAAATAAGTAAGATATGTTTCACTTTTCCATCTGTATACAACTTTAAATTTTGATAATTGCTCATCATATATTCTGCGTCTCTTAGCACTTTTTTTTCCAGACCATATCGCCCTGCTGGTCAAATAATTTCTTTAATTTCATTCTAATTTCATTCATTTGTTTGTATGACTTAATATTCTGCAAATTAAAGTTGGGATTATAAACAGCACTTGTAAAATTGTTTAATAAATAATTGATTTCCTGTTCTCTGTTGTAATAAGCAGTTCCCTGTTTTTTTAATCGTTTTTAGGATTAATATTACCTGCTTTTCTTCGCTTTCCCATCAAATTACCTCCTTATTTCCTAATAAAATATTGATTATCATCCGATTGAATATATTTTTAAATCAATATATTCACAATTAAATATATTTATGTCAGAGATGACATATAAATGTTGTTATAATGTTATTAAAAACTATGAAAGAATCTCCTGTTTCAGCTCCAGAAACTCCCATGCATCAGGATATATCTTTAAAGTATTATCAATAAGTTCCAAAGAATCTTCAAAATCCTGTCGGTATGCCAGACATTGGGCTTTCATAAGAAGAGCATTATAATCCTTTTGATTTAACTTCAAGGCATTGTCAATATTGACAATTGCTTCATCAAAGTTTTCAGACAATATTAACAAACAGCCTTTTAACAGATACAAATTAACATTCAGCTCTACGGAACCGCCCTCCAATCCTAATGCTTCATTACAATACTTAATTGACTTATCCAATTCATCCAAATACAGATATGCATCCGCTTTTAGATATATTGCTTCCTTATCATTTGGTTTTACAGATAAAACTGCATCAAAACATCTGACTGCTTCATCATATTTTTTTGCAATTTTCAGAAATCCGCCTTTATACAGCCAGCCATTAGCATCACCGGAATCAATATGCAATCCAACATCATAACAGTCAATTCCTTTTTCGACATCTCCCATAAATCCATAATAAAGACCTTTCAAAAACCATCCCTGAGCAATATCTGAATCCAAATCCAATGCCAAATCAATACACTCACATGCTTCATCATATCTGCCATACTCAATCAGCAGTATTTCTGCTTTGTACAGCAGAATATCTGCTCTTTCAGGATCAGTTTCCAGAGCCAAATCATAATACTTCAAAGCTTCTTTTTTTCTGATTTAAATCTTTTAAACAATTTGCCTTTAATTTTAAAGCATTGACATTATCAGATTCATTTTTTAAAATTTTATTGCATAATTTAATGGCTTTTTCGTGTTTTTCATTTTCGGCCAGTTTAATAGCTTTTGTAAGTTTGTCTTCAAACATTTTATAAAACCCCAAATATTTGAAAAAAAAAAAAAATGGCGGATTATGCCCGCCATCTGCTTAAACAGGTGATAAACTTAAAAATCAGTCATATAAATCAAGTTCATTCAACCAGTAATCAATATCCTCATTAATTCCGCCCAGTTTCTTATCCAATCGAAGTTTTTTGGACAATACTTCATTCAAATCAACAGTATCTTCTTCAAAAGTATCAATATATCTTGAAACTGTTAAATTATAATCGTTTTCCCTAATTTCATCAATGCCCGCCAAATAAGAAAATGTATCTATAACTTTTTTACTGGCATATGCATCAGCAATTTTTTTTCTATATTTTCATCAGTCAGTTTATCATTGAAGTCTTTGGAAGCATCAATGAAAAATATATGTCTTTAGAAGACCTGTTTTTTTTAAATATCAGAATAGAAAAATTATCAAAAGAATGTCTCAATAATTTTCCAGACAATAATATTACTGTATCCAAATAGTTTTTTTCATTGATCAGACATTCCCTTATATCCTCATCAAATGTTCTGAACAGCATATTCTGACGAACAAGAACTGCCATGACCCCGTCATCCTTTAACTGATGCAGCATATGTATAATAAAAGGAAATTCACTGCGCCGTAAATTTCTTTTTAAATTTTTCCACACCATATAATTTAGTAAAAAATGACCTGTCCTTTGAATTCATATCATAAATTATGGAAGATGGTATTTCAGACAGCACAACATCAAACCGTTCATTGAAAAACTTGGGACTGGTAATGCAATTGCCCTGATCAATATGAATTTCTTTAAAATCGGCTCCGTTTATAACAAGATTCATCAGATCAAATTTATACTTGTCCAAATTTGCTTCCTGACCATAAAATTTGGAAATGTTGCATTTTTGCAGAATATTTGTTAAAAGGAATCCTCCATTTACATTAGGATTATAAATTGAATCTGCATGTTTTTTATCTGCTGAAACAATTTGAGCCAGTAAATTATATATGCCTGAATTATTTATATTTCCGGAAAAACGATGGGGCGGATAAATCCAATATTTATAAAGAAATTCAAAAAGTTCAGAGACAGATGATTCATTAAAATCTATCCCGTCAATAATATTTACTAATTTTGAAACTGATTCTCATTAATATCTGAACCTTCATCATAAAAATCAACATCCCGGAAAATGGAATTTAATATTTTTTCACCATCATAACCCATGGAACTGATTAAAATCTGGTTGTATGCATCTTCCAATTTTCTTATAATAAAATGATTGGAATTAGCCAGAGAACTGAAATAACATTCAGGTTCAATATAATATCCCTTATCTTTCAGTGCATATTCTTTTACATCAGTACTGGATTCAATATAACTTTCCAAATCCTCTGAAAGAAATTTGTAAAACAGCAATAAGCAGACATGGATAACTAAATCCGGAGAATTTTTGTATGGTAGAATTTCTCTTTTTAAATCATCAACAGGTGTTTTTTTAACCATTTAATTTCTCCTAAAAGTTTATTTAAAATTCCTTCTTTCAGCCGAGTGTCATTATCAATAATTTCATAATTTGTGTAGATTCTTTCATCAATCAGATCCAATATTTTGGCATATCTTTTCTGAGTTTCCAAATCAGGAATTTGAAGTTTCACTTCCTTAAGATCCTTAATTGAAAGCTGAGGAATTCTTTCAGAACTTGTCAGTTTAGTTAACTGTTTCTGACAGAAACATTATCCAACAAATGAGCTATAAATGAAGAGTCAAAACCGTCACTTACACGAATTATAGCTATCCTGTCTCCAACAACCAAACCTTCCCGAGATACATGAACTACATCATTGGGATAAGGGGTTTTCATTAATATATCTCCCTTAACAGTGAAATATCTTTCATTAAGCTTTGAAGACATCTCCATTTTTTGCAGATCAGATAACTTTCTGCCCTTCTGAATTGACTTTTGAACAATGACTTCTTTAAAATTATTGCTGCCCTTATCAATATAACGTCTGACTGTAACTCCAGAATTAACTTCAGCTATTTCTTTAAGTTTAAATGTATTCATAATAAATTCACCTTCAGGATGCCATTTTAGCATTTTTAAAAATTTCATTACCTCTTTCATCAATCAGATAATCCTTTAAAACAATTATTTCAAATTGGCTGATCGGCGGTGCATTTTCTTCCAGAAAACTGTTTTGCATTTCCATAATATTACCTTGTATATTAGTACAGCATCTGCTCAAATACAAAAACTTTAAATGCAAACAAAAATAAAAAATTAGATTGCAGTTTGAAAATTTTTACTTTAGATTTGCTTCATTTGAAATAAGCAGATGTTGCTTATCTAAAGTATATAATTTAACTAGTATATATATTTTTCTGTTTTTTCGTGCTAATTTAGAAATAAGCAAATATTTTTTTATAATAATGTAACTTAAAAATCATTGAATATTTTATTAATATGAAAAAAAAGTGTATTATTCATATGTGATTAGTCTAAAATTTGTATTGTATCTGATTTAAAAGAAGATTATCATCTCATGAAGGGATAAATATCCAATTTTTATTATTCTCTATATTTTATCAATTATTTTTTTGTAAAACTCAAAAAAATCAATTGAAAAAATATAATTCAATTAGATTAATCTTGTTTGCCCACTACTATTTTGAAGTTTTTTCCATTTAAAACATCTTTAATATTTCTTGCTATTTTTTGCATTATTATTGGCGGAACCGCTTCTCCAATACAGTCTCTTATATTTGCTTCATTTTCCTTTAAAAATTGTTGTTTTTCGTCTAATGGCAAATTATTCAATTCTTCTTCACTCATTTCTGTCCATTTAAAATTGTCAGGAATATTCATTAATAACATCAATTCACGCATTGTAAATGCTCTATCATCAACTGGATGGACAGTATTTTGACTCGCTAAATTAGACATATAAGTATGCACACAAGGACCAACTTTATCCCAACATTGTCTTCTGTATTTATCCCCATGTTTATTATTATGAATAATAATTTCCCCATCAACAATTTTATGGGGTCTTTTATTGATATCTTCATTATCAAATGCCGATTCCCCTTCGGAAATATCATGAATCCAGGCTCGCATATCTTCCCTATAATGCTTAAAATGATGATATATGTCAGATGAATCAATTTCACCCATTTCATTTAAACTAGGTAAATCCCCAATTACTTCAATAAGAGTTTTAGGTTTTTCTTTAGCAGGGAATAAATCCAAAGGATGTACTTTATCGATTAAATCTCTTCTAACACCAATTGTCACGGATCGGGTACGACTACTATTTGCTCCATAATCTTTGAAATTTATTATTTGATTCTCATAAAAATAATCTTTTGATAACCAATCTTTAAATGATTGTTTAATTGTTTGCTCTTTATTATAGTCTATACATTTTGTTTTCATAAATGCCCTAACATTTTCTGAAACAAAAAATTTTGGTTTAATTTCATTTACAATTTCTAAGGATTCCACTACTAATGAATTCCTATCAATACTACCATCCCTATTATAATGATTAGCTACTGACATACCTTGGCAAGGGGTGTGAAAATTATAACATCAACATCATCAACATTCTCTTTTTGTTTAAATAGATTAATTGCATCGAATAATTTTTGTTTTACATCATTTTGAGTAATATCTCCTAAAATGTAACCTTCATCATATTTAACCTTTTTATTGATTTTTTGGATATTTAATCTACGTTCAATTAATTCTGAAGTAGCTATTCCTTCAAAACCTTCTTCCTTAAAACCAAAGCAGCCTACTCCAGCAGAACTAAATAAACTAATATAATTCATTATAACACACTCTTAATCTAAATATACTTTAATCTTCATAATTAATAAAAATTGAGATTATACTTTTTAATAAATTATCACGTTATGTGAATGCTAAATTTCAAACAACATATCTATGTTTTTTAAGAATTCATTTTTGTTAAAGAATATCAAATTTTGACTATAAATTTCATCCTTAAAATTCTCATTAATTTTTGTTCCATTCCAATTTACAAGAACAAAAGGCACATCTCTAGTGAAATTGACATCTGAAAAATCATGAATATAACCGAACATCTTATAAAAACTATTTCTCATATATCTGGGGTCACTAGCATTTTTAACTTCAATAATACGATAAAAGCTATTTCCATTTTTTATTATCTCAAAAATTATGTCTGGTCGACGAATTCCTTTTATTTAAACCATATCTTTTGTTTTTATTCATTTTTAAATATTTTGAATTGGATTTAAAAGTAGTAGGAACATGTTGGTAAAATATTTTAATAGATGAATCGTTATCTAAATTTGCAGAAACTTGTTCGTCAGTTTGATAATTTTTAAAGTTAATATGTATTTTAAATGAATCATTTATGGACTTTTCTTCTAATTTAGCAATTAATATGAAGAAAATATAAATTTCAAACAAAGTATCATTATCAGAAGCTATGATTAATTGATTTTGCACTAAACCTTTTAAACATTCAATATCATCATTGATAAATAGTTTTTCATATAGTTCAAAAACCCTAGCTACATCATGATATATAGGATTTCTATGATTTTGGGCTTTTTTAAAAGCTTCTGCACTGACAAAGTCTAAATCCGAAACTCTTGCAAAATAAATATTGTGAATAGCTAATCTACTTAAAAGATATTTCTCTTCCACTAAATCATACCATTTTTCTGAATTTTGATATAAATTATCTAAATCTATAGTTGATTCTCTTTTGGAATTATTGAATCTTAATATATTTTCATATAACCCAATTATTTTTCTAAATAGAAATTTTAAAATTCTGTTTTCATCTAAATCATAATGTTTAAAAGGAAGGGAACAAATAAATAAACTTTTATCATTAAATCCATTAGAATATCTAATCTTCATCGTTTTATTCCAGTTAATATTTCCCAGGATGATTCCATGATATTCTAAATCATCTTTAACAGTTGAGTGAGATATATTCCTAAATAAATTGGGAATATGAATAAACAAATCATTTACTTCAGGACTTATCAGGAAATGAACAGCCTTTAGAATATTTAATTCATCATTTTCCAATCCAAAAAAATTGATTATTTCTTCTGATCTGAATGAAGGTGTACCTTCCAATAAATACATATTGAGATATTTTTGTATTTTTAGAACATATTCATCTCTATTATCATCATTTAATTTATACATGATTTACCTTAAATTAACTAAAATATGATTTCATTTCATTTAATTTGTTTATAACTAAATCTGAGTCTTCATCAGTAAAAACATCTTTTTTAATGAAATCTACAACAAACTTTCTTTGAGTTGAATGCAATCCTTCAAATTGGGGAATCATATATGCGATTAACGCTTCAGAGAAAATCTGATTATTATATTTATATTCTCCATTCTCATTTAACCCTTCAGATTCTTCTAAATCCATTCTATAATAAAGATATTTTAAAATATCTAAAAAAATTGCAGGACCTAACTGCCTATTAATATTTGGATTTTTATTAATTAAGTATAATTTTTCTAATTTATCTTTGTAGTCTTTAGAAAATTTATCATATAGCACTTCACCATATTCATTTTTTAATTTTTTTATAAAATCGAATTTTTTAGGAACATCGACTTCTATAATCATAAACCGCCTCATAAAAGCATAAGATAAATCAAACAAAGCATTTTTATCATAAGAATTCATTGTAGAGATTATTCTCCAATTTTTACCAATATAATATGTTGCATCATTACTATCATAAAATGAATCACATTTATCACAAGTTTTTATTTTAATTGGAACTAAAATATTAGATTCATTTTTAATATAATATAGCAATTCAATGTCTTGTCCAGATAAAACTGTAAACAATTGTCCAAATGCCATATCATCAGCAGGATTAATTTCCAATGAATTGTTAAAGCACTCCAGAGCATCATCAAATAAATCATATTCCATTAAAATTTTACCCGCATGAAACCAGATAAAAGGGTTTTCATCATCCACACTTAGGGATCTGTTGTAACACTCCATTGCTTCAACATATTTTTCAAAATGATTTAAACAGCATCCTTTTAAAGCCCAGAGATGGCTGTTATCATTATCTTTTTTAAAAAGCTCTTCACATAATTCCATAGCTTTTTCATATTCATAATCATTCATAAATTTAGAAATGATTTGCAAACTTTCAACATTCAATATAACACTGCAACAATTTGTTAATAATCTTTTTAGAATTCACTTTATAAAAATCAACTGGAAATAGTTGATTATGATAAAAACTCATTTAAGCCTTGTTTTAGTAGATAGTTTTCTGCAATAGTCATACTCAGGACTCAACTTGCCGTAAAAAAAAAGAAGAGTCACAATCCTTATTTTAATAGATGGTTTTCTGCAATGTGACAGAGACTGGGCTTTATACGAAAAACATTACGGGTCACAATCATTATTTTAATAGATGGTTTTCTGCAATGATTCCGAGTATGGAGTTTACGAACCTGTAAATAATGTCACAATCATTATTTTAATAGATGGTTTTCTGCAATAACAGGTCCTCACACTATTAATATGAATATTAGTAGGTCACAATCCTTATTTTAATAGATGGTTTTCTGCAATGTAAAGCCTTTGTTGAACTCATTAGAGGCTAATATCGAGTCACAATCCTTATTTTAATAGATGGTTTTCTGCAATATGCGTTAGATGCGTTTGATGAATTAAATGTTTATAGTCACAATCCTTATTTTAATAGATGGTTTTCTGCAATCAGAGTTCGGAAAATACAAAAAAATAATGTACGGGGTCACAATCCTTATTTTAATAGATGGTTTTCTGCAATAAGATTGTTCAGAGTGGGAATACCTCGGGTCAAAAGTCACAATCCTTATTTTAATAGAGGTTTTCTGCAATGTTTAGATGACTGTTGAATTAATTCATTTTTTTCGTCACAATCCTTATTTTAATAGATGGTTTTCTGCAATAAGATTGTTCAGAGTGGGAATACCTCGGGTCAAAAGTCACAATCCTTATTTTAATAGATGGTTTTCTGCAATGTTTAGATGACTGTTGAATTAATTCATTTTTTCGTCACAATCCTTATTTTAATAGATGGTTTTCTGCAATTAATAAAAGGATAAATTATAAAGAAAACAAGAAAAGTCACAATCCTTATTTTAATAGATGGTTTTCTGCTATATGAATGATGCCTACAAAGGCTATGCATATGATTGTCACAATCCTTATTTTAATAGATGGTTTTCTGCAATTTGATGTTGACAGATTCATCAATACTTTATTAGAAGTCACAATCCTTATTTTAATAGATGGTTTTCTGCAATATGTTCTGAATGGGAATCCCTGGGGAACAGGGTTCAGTCACAATCCTTATTTTAATAGATGGTTTTCTGCAATAAGAATCAAGTATAACGAAAAAAAAAGATATTAAACAAGTCACAATCCTTATTTTAATAGATGGTTTTCTGCAATAAAGATTTCATTAATGGTATTAATACTGTTGAAGCGTCACAATCCTTATTTTAATAGATGGTTTTTTGCAATGGTAAAAGGCTCAAAGAAGAAAATAAATGAGTCAGTCACAATCCTTATTTTAATAGATGGTTTTCTGCAATTTAGGTGATAAATATGTATACAACACAATTAATATTGTCACAATCCTTATTTTAATAGATGTTTCTGCAATAATGACTCTTGAATATGATGACTCCAGCATTTTAGACGTCACAATCCTTATTTTAATAGATGGTTTTCTGCAATATGGGTCTGCTTTTCTTTTTTTTATAATCTTCATCTGGTCACAATCCTTATTTTAATAGATGGTTTTCTGCAATAAATGTTTAATATAGTAATTTATAAACAAGAAAAAAGGTCACAATCCTTATTTTAATAGATGGTTTTCTGCAATAAAAAACAGAAAAAATTACAAACCTATTATAAAGTAGTCACAATCCTTATTTTAATAGATGGTTTTCTGCAATTGATTATAGTAGTTTTGATGGGAACCTAAAAGATTTGTCACAATCCTTATTTTAATAGATGGTTTTCTGCAATAAATCGGTGGGAACTTCAAACCTCATCGTATTTAAAGTCACAATCCTTATTTTAATAGATGGTTTTCTGCAATAAATTAAATTTATTAGATTTAACGAAGCAGGCGATTTGTCACAATCCTTATTTTTAATAGATGGTTTTCTGCAATTTGAAGGGGGTATTCACAAACAGAGGCGATAGAAAGTCACAATCCTTATTTTAATAGATGGTTTTCTGCAATATTATGGAAAAAGAACAGTTCATTCAGGAATTAGGTCACAATCCTTATTTTAATAGATGGTTTTCTGCAATTTTAATAACTTTAGAATAATTAAAACTAAAAACTATGTCACAATCCTTATTTTAATAGATGGTTTTCTGCAATTAATAACTATAATAGAGTGTCTAAAACTTATAAAGAGTCACAATCCTTATTTTAATAGATGGTTTTCTGCAATTCAGACATAATAGCCCCATAAGCAGACATCTTCTCAAGTCACAATCCTTATTTTAATAGATGGTTTTCTGCAATGAAAACCAGTTTAAAAAAGAGTTAAAAGCTAATGAAAGTCACAATCCTTATTTTAATAGATGGTTTTCTGCAATGAATAAACTACGACAAAAAAGACAACATTAAACAAGGTCACAATCCTTATTTTAATAGATGGTTTTCTGCAATAGAAGACGCAAACTCTAATTGGGTTCGAAATTGGGTCACAATCCTTATTTTAATAGATGGTTTTCTGCAATCCCAGAATTCAGCCATTACAAAAGAATGATGTACGGGGGTCACAATCCTTATTTTAATAGATGGTTTTCTGCAATACGGACTTACTTATAAGGAAAAAACACAACTTAAATAGTCACAATCCTTATTTTAATAGATGGTTTTCTGCAATAAAAATTATAGGTAACAATCATACAATTATAAGGTTGTCACAATCCTTATTTTAATAGATGGTTTTCTGCAATAAACTGCTATGCAAAAAACAATGAGATTGTTTATGGGGTCACAATCCTTATTTTAATAGATGGTTTTCTGCAATCATATTCCCACCTTTCCAATCAAGAGCTTATTAAGGGTCACAATCCTTATTTTAATAGATGGTTTTCTGCAATCCCAGAATTCAGCCATTACAAAAGAATGATGTACGGGGGTCACAATCCTTATTTTAATAGATGGTTTTCTGCAATACGGACTTACTTATAAGGAAAAAACACAACTTAAATAGTCACAATCCTTATTTTAATAGATGGTTTTCTGCAATAAAAATTATAGGTAACAATCATACAATTATAAGGTTGTCACAATCCTTATTTTAATAGATGGTTTTCTGCAATAAACTGCTATGCAAAAAACAATGAGATTGTTTATGGGGTCACAATCCTTATTTTAATAGATGGTTTTCTGCAATATAGACAATATATTTGTAAAATACCATAACAGTTGTCACAATCCTTATTTTAATAGATGGTTTTCTGCAATTTAAACAAGCAATCATAAATGATGACAAAACAGATGTCACAATCCTTATTTTAATAGATGGTTTTCTGCAATACACCATTAGTAAAAAAAAAACATAAACACATATAATTGTCACAATCCTTATTTTAATAGATGGTTTTCTGCAATAACAACAATTAAAACAGATTAGACAAGGTTATTATCTAGTCACAATCCTTATTTTAATAGATGGTTTTCTGCAATATTCCTATATAAGGCATTTAGCATTTTTAAAATGCTGTCACAATCCTTATTTTAATAGATGGTTTTCTGCAATTTGACAATCCTTCTTCACAAATTGGTGCATTTGAGTCACAATCCTTATTTTAATAGATGGTTTTCTGCAATTAATACATTTGGGATAATTGATAGTTTATTAAGTGAGTCACAATCCTTATTTTAATAGATGGTTTTCTGCAATATTTGTAGATGATGTAGAACAATTAAAACAAGTTTGTCACAATCCTTATTTTAATAGATGGTTTTCTGCAATAAACACTTGTTTAAAAACTATAGTAATGTTTCTAATGTCACAATCCTTATTTTAATAGATGGTTTTCTGCAATAAAAAATAGCTTTTTATATGGATTTGCAAGTGAAATGTCACAATCCTTATTTTAATAGATGGTTTTCTGCAATAAAAGATTAAAATAATTGATATAACATTAAACCATGTCACAATCCTTATTTTAATAGATGGTTTTCTGCAATAATTACAAACATTAGCAGAGGAATTAAAAACTTCCAGTCACAATCCTTATTTTAATAGATGGTTTTCTGCAATAGCCGCGAAAATTTCTCAAAATTTCACTTTTTATGCAAAAAACTTGTATTTAGTGACAGTTTCTGTGAACTTTACTTTACCCAACCTCTGTATATAAATTATTGCACAAATTATTTAAATACTTTTCTATTAAAACTAGCTAAAATTAAAGCAATAATTAATATAATATAAGATCATCATCATCCAAACCACATGATAAAAGTAATCTAAAGAAAACTAGCTGAAATACTGATTTATTTAAAAAATAAAAAGTATTAATTAGTTATAAAAAAATATTATTTTAAGAAAAATTAGGCAATCTTCACCACCTTCTTGAAAATCCAACATAATTTTTCTCTTCTCCTGTCAAATATTTTCCAAGTAATCTGCCCTGATAAAGAATTATATCCCCATAACTCATTTTTTTATCATTAAAGTTAATTTTAGAGTTTAATTTATCCATTATTTTAGTTATTAATAGTTTACGAGCTTTATCCTGAATCCTGATTTGACCTTCATCAAATTCAAAATCATCAACATCAACCTGATTTTTATTTACAATAGCTAAAACTGTTTTATCAACTATCTGCTGTCTGAATTCTTCAATTAAATCAAATACCAAACTTGCTCTTCCATATCTGTCAGAGTGTAAAAAACCGCAGTACGGATCAAGACCTGCCAAATATATGGATTTCCACATTTCACTTTGAAGAACAGCATATCCGTAATTAAGAAGGGAATTAACAGGATCTGTTGCACCACGACCACTTCTTAGGTTAAAACCCCATTTTTCATCTAAAACATGCTGAAATCCAATCCAGTATTCAACTGATGCTTGTCCTTCAAAACCTAATATTTTACTTCTTAAATTATCGCTTGTATCTTTTTTTAATCCATCTAATTTATCTAAATAATAATTCAGTTTATCCCTTTGTGCAGTTAAAAATTCATCATTTGACCTTGATTTTGCAAGTGTTCCTAAAACTGCTTTTTTGGTTTTCAATTTTAGCATTGATAAAAGCTTTTGCTATTTGACCGCTTCTTTTATCAGCCAATGCAAAAAATTGTTCTTTTTAACTATCACATTTTTCTTTTCTGGAGGAGTTAATCTGTAATCGACATATCCTTTCCAATTTATTGATACACAGTCTATATCATGATTAGCCAGTAATGTTAATGCATCAAAAGTTATTGAACCTTTTCCAGTTAATAATATTTGAGATACATCTTCTGCTCTGAAATAGTCAACTTCTTTACCATTTTCTTTTATAACAATTTGATTGTCTCTTTTTTTTGCAACAGATTTCCCAAAACCGTCTACAACTAATTTCATTAAAAATCACCTCAAACAAATACATATTCTTCTTTTTTTTTGCGGCAGTGACATGGCCCCTTCAATTAATATGGAATCAACACAGGATTCACAAATTGGAAAAAGAGCTATACTGTCTTTGTCTGAAGATAAGTAAAAAGTCAAACTCACTTGCAAGTTCAAATCTCTCTTCAATTTCCAGCAGTCCGCAAAATACTGATTTTTGAATTCTTCTAAGTCCATAGTACCTTAATCTTTTTATAAGATTATTTCTTGGAGCATCTTCTGAAATATCATACATTACAATAACCATCATTTTTATAGAAACCTACTCTTCGCCAATAATTTGTTTAACAGATCCAAAACCCTGTGAAACTCCTTTACCAAATCCAAAGTAGTCAGGAATTTTAAATCTTACTTTAAACTCTCCTGTAAAACCAAGCATTTTAACTGATTTATAATTAACACTAACTGGTTCTAAGTGAGTTTTAACATAAATTCTACGGTTTACAATAATCCCTAAACCTTTTGCCATAGATAATATATTGCCTATAAGAATTTTGTTTAAGAATAGTTTCTTTTCCTTCCAGTCATCTAAATTATTATATTTTTTAAAATTCTGAGTATTAAGAGCCAACCAGGGAGTTATAAACTTATAATGATACTCTTCATTACTTGTGTTTACATCTACCTCTTTTTTTCACGAATAATTTTTTCTTCAATTGAATAGTGAGTATGGTCCAAATTAAGCTCTTTTAAATCACCTGAAATATCTTTTAGAACATCCACTCCTTCTTCAATTCCAAAAATCATAGCCTGGCCATCAAGAATATGATACTGAACTAAAGGATATGAGTATAAAAATTTCTCATTACCATAATGATTATGTAATAATGGATGATTTTTAAATTTATTTCCAATATATCCTCTAAGTTTATTAGATTCCTGCGAAATATCTTTATCTGTTTTAATTAACAAATTACAAGTATTTATTTTCATTTAAAATCACTTATTTAAATTTAGGAAACTCTGCCATTTTCATATATTTTTTCAATATCAACCCAGAAAAATTTAGAATAATATAAAACACGATTATATAAATCCTCTGCATCTTTTTTATTCATCGGATTTAAACCATGTGCTAAAATAGAATCATTTCTTTTATTAACTGCATTTTTCAATCTTTCATCTGCAAAATATTTTTTAGCTAAATCTTCACCAAATGCTTCTAAAATCTTGTAAGATTTGTCTTTTGGAACTTTAAATGTTTTGTCACGGTCTTCATATTCTTTAATATTCCAATTTTGAATCATTTTAGGAATTTCTGGATCAAATTTAGTTTGGGTTTTAAACTGTTTTCTGTTAATATGGAAAACTTTATGATTTTTAAATTTTTCAACATCAATTAAATCATGACTATTAAGTGATACCTGTGCAATTAATTCTATAGCCCTATATAATCTGGCAACTGCATCATCAAAAAAGCCTTCTTCAATTTTACGATGAGCGTTATTTAATAAATCAGGCAGATAATATTTCATAGCTTCTTTTTGATTATTTTGTATTTTTAATCTTAAAAATTCCAAATTATTGTTTAATTGATTTATAAATTCTTCAGAATTATCAAAATCATTATTTAATAATTCATTAGGACATTTTTGAATGATTTCTTTATAAAAATAACTTGGAAGCTTAAATGATTCAATTTTATCTAACTTTTCATTATAAATTTCAATTCTATCATTGAATTTATCCCATTTTTGATAGAAATTAACTAATTTAATATAAAATTTAGCTAAATCTTTTAATTCCCCATCATCTAATTTTGCTTCTGCTTCTTTGAAGTTTTGAATAGCTGCTTCAAATTGATAATGATTAAAGAAGTTTTTTCCACGATTAAATTCCAGCACAGCATATGTGTCATATGGATCTTTTTGAGGTTTTATTTGTTCATGGCCTGAAATAACAATTCCAACACCATCTTTATTTCTAACTTCTGCATTTTCACTCATTTTAGAACCTACATAGGAATAGTTATAAGAATCTGTGTATTTATCACCAGTTGAAGCTAAAACTAAACCTGCAGTCATCGGTTTTGTTCCACCAGTAAAATCAATTGTTATTTCATCCCATCCTTTTTTGTTTAACTCAAAAAGAACTTCTTTTGATTTTTCAAATGCATCTTCAATACTTTCATGATTATCAACTTGTTTAGTTAAATAATCATATTTATGTTTTGTATTTTTTGTTTATTTCATCAACAACACTTAATGTTTTTTCAGAATGTATGAAATAAACTAATTTTGGTTTTATATTATCAATAGAATGGATTAGAGGTTCTGGAGAACCTCCAACACTCATAACTAATACTTTTCTATTACTCACTTAACACACCTCAATTAAATTCCAATTTAACCCAACCAAACGGTTTTCCCTGTTTAGTGACTTTTCTGGATTTTGGAAACTCAAACTCGTAACTTCTTTTAAAAGACTTTCTAACTCTGTCAAAAGATGTTGGATCATATTCTTTAAGTTTCATAGCAATAGATGTTGCCATTAAACCTGAACCCGCACCAATTTTAAGTAACGGTGCATCTACAGTATTTTTCTTATTTAAAGTTTCATAAAATTTAGATAAATACTCAATATCATATTTATCTGCAAAATCCATTTCATAATAAATTAAATCCTGACTAAACTTAAATAAAACATCTTTAAGATAATTTAAGTCCAATATTTCAGATTTATCATCAAGTTTTAATTTTCGATACATATTACTGTCAAAAGTTGTTGTTAAACTGGATTTGAAATTTTTATTTGCACCAATTGTTTCCAAATAACTTTTTACAACTTTACCATGTCTTGAATAAAATTGGTTTTTTCTTCTATCATCAGTTGCCATTACTGCTAAAACCTGCTCAATTCTTGGAAGATTTGTAGTTGTAGTGTCTGCAACTTGCATAAATCTAAATATATTATATTGAGCATCATTGCCAAAACCACTGGTGAAATGTTTTTTAATAAATCATTAGATAAAAAACTATTATTGCGACGATTACTGGAAATATCTCTACCGATTTTATCCATATCCTCTTCAGTTAACAAGTTATAAAAGATAGCTGTTCTAATGGCTCCTTTAATTGAGAACCTGGAATATACAGTTTATCAGAAGTTTTGATATGTTCTTGAACCTCGTTAATAAAATCAACATGACAATTATCAATACACTGGTATCTGACAAAATCCTTTTTTATTTTTTTATCAAATTGTTTTAATTCAAAGTTGGAATTTGTTAGACTAGCTAAAAAAGTATCTTTTCTGTCATCAGATAAACTGGAGTAATAATTTGTCAAATTAACTCTTTTTATTATTTTGACAATTTGTCCTTTACTTTTAGCTTTTGCTGGAACAAATTCACAACAGCTATATGATTTTCCAGAACCTATGTGAATCGGACTTAAAGTAGTTAAACGTAAATCATAAGATTCGCAAGACATTATTTATCCTCCTCTAAGCTGCATTTTAATGGAAATGCAAATCCATATTCAATAGCTGGATTAACCTTACCTGAACTAACATTTCTTCCATAATATTTTTTATAATCTGGGAAAACTGATCCTTCTTTAAAGAATCTTATTTGTTTTCTAATTTCATTAGATGAGCTTTTTCCTCTTTTTTGAATCTATTTCATAACTTGCAAATTCATTAATATGTGCCAAATCATCTGAATTTGGAATGAATCTTGATAAAGTTACAAAATAATTACCTTCATAGTGATTTAAAGAGTATTCTTCATCTATAAAATAATCAAACTGACCTTTTCCTGTTGAAATATCTCTTCCAAATCCACGGTCTTTTAAGAATTTAATAGCTGCTTTAACAATTGGTTTATAATCCTCATCCATAAATTCTACTAAGAAAAATAACCCCATATTTTTGAATTCATTTCCAGATGTGTAGAAAATACCTTCTGTTTCATTAGTTATACGGTTAACACTATTATTTGGAATAATATTTTCTCCAAAATTAACATCAATATTATAAGATTCCCTCATAAGCAATCCTTTAATAATAGGTATACTGATTATAATTTCTTAATATGTCACTTTCACTTAATCTACCTTTTAATAAATCAAAGAATAAATTTTCTTCAATGAATTTAACTTTTTTATATTCTTTAAAATCTTTAGGATGATACTTTTCTTCCAAATCTTTTGATTTTTGCGGAAATATAATTTTAGGATAAAATTTTATTTTTTTTACCGTTTTCAAAATCTTCTTTAAATATAAATGGAAATGTTGAGGAAATTATAAATGGAAGTTCATCTTCAAAAGATTTAACCATTTCATCAACTTTTTCAGGATATAACTGACTTATTGCATAAGTTATTGCACCAAATAATGTATCTGAGTGAAGTTCTGGAAAGATTGATAAGGGTTTTAAATATATTAACACTTTTTCACCTCATATCTTAAATTTAATTATCTTTCCTTAGTTAATACTTTTAACAGCTTCAGAAATATCTGCATTTTCAATAATAACTTCTTCATCCACGTCTTTTTTATAATAATCTTGACCTCTTTTTTTTGTAATTGAAATGTTGGTAAATTTAACTTTACCAAAACCTCTACTACCACTTCCTCCAAGATAATTGTCCTCTAAAAGACGCATTGCTTCAAATACGCCCATTAAATTATCTTCATCTTCTTCATAAACTGAAAATATGAATTCAAAAGCAAATGCAGATCCTTTTGGTATTCTTTCAATATTTCTTGGAGTAGCTGCTGAAGTAATACGGTTAAGATTGTTTTCATATTTTAATTCTGCTCCACGAACAATATCTTCCTGTTTACTCCATAATTCAATTGATTCTTCTGTTGGAAAAGCATCTCTAACAATTAATCTAGTAGGGAAATCTAATGCTTTATTATTATCTGCTGATACTCCAAAGATTTTAGCTGCTTTGGAATCACCGTCAGTTGCAGGACCCCCTTTGTTTTGCATCACACTTTGAGCAGATTCTTTATCATTTAATTCAAATAAAGACCTAAGTTTTCCTTTTAAAGATGAACCTGGGATAAATGGTAAATCTGAAACTACATCACGAATAATAACATTATCAGTTCCTCCAATGTCAATATTATCGTTAGATCCGCCTATATGAAGTCCTGTTTCACAAACTAATTCTCCTTTAATAACAAAATTTTCTTTAAACATAATAATTTCCTCCTTATTTTAACTTAATTTTTTGGATAGTGATATTTATGATATGCTACAATTGATTCAAAAAAGTCTATAAATGTTTTAAAATTTTTCATTTTATCTTCTTCAGACCCAACATCCACTTTACTCATAGCTGCCATCATAAAATTATAAAATGCCTTTGGAACATTTCCTCTTCCTACAGCAACCGCTAATTTAGGTTTTAAAAGATAAAATTCCGGTTCAATTTCATTCCATGTTGTTTTTTGTTCAATTAATCTAACTGCACCAAAGAATTTTCTTAGTTGGTTTGTTTTAAGCTGTTTAGATCCTTTCGCTACTTTATCTGCATATCCTCCTTCATCTGCAATATCTTTTATAGATAAATCAGATAGCTGATTTAAACTTTTTATTCTGTTTGTAACATCATTATAATTTTCATTTTTCATTTTGTCTATTATTTCCATTATAATCTCTTGCCATAATATCACCTCATTCTTAAACTAACCCATGAAACAGGAATTTTAATCCAAGGCATGAATTTTAATCCTTTTTATTTAAATCTTCAAAAACTTCCTTATCTTTTACTAATCTCAATTTATATTTAAATAAAGGTACAAATCTTTTAATACTCAACCTTCTGTGAACATCTTCATCCCATTTATTTTCATTAGACAGTAATCCCAGGTTTTTGTAATTATTTTGCCATAAATGTAACATTGAATAAACAATACCTTTAGACAGTCTATTATTTGTACAGTAATCTTCCAGTTTTACAGCAAAATCAAATAATTCGTCAAATCCTTTAAATAAATCTTTTGTATCCCAGTTAACAACTTCTCCAAACAATGTTATTTTATCCCTTCCGCAAGATTTTGCAGCATCCAAATATTCTTCGGAAGTTATAGCTGCTTTACCAATCGGGAATTTTGGAGAAACAATATTTATACCTCCAGACAAATTAATTGAGGGATTAGATGCAGTCCATATTTTGAAAGTATTTCTTAATTCCTGTGCAAATTTTATAATATCATCATATGGTCCTAAAACCAGTAAATCATCTCCTCCGGAGTAATTTATATGGATTGTAGGGATTTCATAATCTTTTAATTTATCAGCCTCATCATCAGATAATTCACATCCATATTTTAATTTATAAACAAAAACACTTTCTTTAATTTCTTCATTGTCATTTTGGATTTCCAATTCTTTTTATCAAATTTATCCTCATCAAAAACTTTTGAATAAACTTTAAACTCAGATGCAATGTTATTTACAAATCCTGAGAAAAACATATCTAATTGAGAACTTAATGCTGAAACTCTTGAAATTCCAAGATTTTCATCATAACTTTCCTTTAAGCCTTCAGAAAAGATTAATCCCAAATTATCTACATCCATTTTTAAAACACCTAATTTATTAGCACCATTACTAATTTTTGCTAAGTGTTCAAAGTATAATGGCATGTATTTATGATTATCTGCAAAACGACCAAGGTTAGGAACTGTATTTCCCATGAAACTAAAGCTAAATGAAACATTACTTTCAAATTCATGATTAGCTAAATCTAAAAAGTTGGTATCATTTAATTTAATAACTTCAACCTTTTTACAAGTTTTAGACCAACTATTAATTTTATCTGCAATATCCCTAGATTTATTTAAAAAGTGATAATCAACATTTGCAGGTTCAATAAAGTAACCTTCACCTTTATCAGTAATACACTTAATCATATAATCTGCATTAGCTGCATTTTGACCTAATTTTTCATGATTCTTACAAGTTTTACAAACTACAGAATCTTCTTTTTTAGGATATGGAGTTCCACAAACTGAACATAAATCATCATATTTAATTTCTCATCGAAATTAAAGACATCATCAAGATTATCTGAGAATTTATGTTTTTTATCTTCATTTAATTTATTGGATAATTTTCGAGTTATCTGACCAAATTTAGCTAAATCATCACCACAACATTCTATTGAAACTAAAGCTAAGTATAATTCAGCATTAAACTCATCAATAAAGAATTTATTAAGTTTTGACTTGATTTCAGCTAATTTTTCTTTTGCAGTTTTCGTATTTGGTCCAATTATTGTAAATCTTCCACCACCACAGAATAAAATGTTAGCTTCGCATAATTCAAGTTCTTCTGCAATATGTGTAGCTATTGCATCACAAAGCAGCGTCAGATAAAGAGATCTTCTCTTAAACGTTTACTCATTCCGCTTTGTGCTTCCTGAGGTGAAGAGATTTTAAAAATAAATTTTTGAATTCCTGAAATATCCCCTTCAATAGCTAAATAACAGTTTAAATCATCCTTTTGAGTTAATTTAACATCACCATCACGATTAAATAAATATCTGGAAACTGCTAATGCAGCAGTTGTTTTTGAGTGGTCATATAATGAAATATCACTTTTAGATTTATATGCTGCTGAAGGCATAGTTGAAGCATATTTTTTTTTAATAAAGCAAGCAATGTATTAAAATCGGTTTTATTTTGAATTAATTCAAATTCAGAGTTAAATTCATCCCATAAACGATTATATTCAGGTACTAAATTCCACCCTCCCATAGTGTCCTTTTTTAGCTGCAGGTTTTAAATTATTAAAACTTCCATCATCTAAAGACAATTTATTTAATGGGATATACTGTTCGTCAACTTTGCCATTACCTTCCAAAACAATTTTAGAAAATAATGAAATTAAAGGAGTTTTATTAACTTCTTGCGTATCATCAATATCTTCCCTTTCAGAAGCGGAATGATGGTCTGCTTTTTTAAAATACTGCACAAATCAGGATAATTAGATTTTGTATGATTATGATGATATAAAACCAAATCCACAATATCATCATTGTAGTATTTATCTAAAAAGTCACAGGACCATTTGGCATGTGCTCCATTTTTACCATAATCATCCTGAGAATATTTTTTATATTCTTCAGAATGGCTCTTGTCTGTTCTTTGATAGAACTTTCCAATATCATGGAGTAATGCAGCAATTTTTAAATTTTCTACATTTTTAATTTTAAATTCCTCCTATCTTATTTAATATAATTCTAGTTTAAATTAATAAACATATAAATTTTTTTAATTGATTTTAAGGACAGATAATAAATTTTCAGCAATTTTACAATTAATTAAAACATTATATAATCCATTAATTCTAACACGTTAATAACAATTATGTATCTTTATTGTATATAAATATTACTAAAATTATTTAAAAAAAGTTATATATCAAAAATTGAATAATCACCATAAGGAGTTAAAAAGATGATTTGTAATAACTGCGGATGTGAACTTGCAGATAATGCAACTTTCTGCTCCAAATGCGGAAAGAAACTAAAAAATAAAAACATATACATTGCACTGGTACTGACATTTATACTGACAGGACTTGGTTCAATCTATGCAGGAAATACCAAAAAAGGATTAACATTACTGATACTCAGAGTACTTTTTGCTGCTTTGGCATTTTTTTCAAATATATTCGGCATTTTATCCGTTTTGGTTTGGGTTTACGGATTTTATGAAGTATATAACGATGTTCAAATTGCCAACAGAAATTCCAGTCCAAATCTGATTAATGATTTTAAAAACTGGAATCAGCAAAATAAGATAATAGCTATTTTAATAATATGTGCAATTTTAATCCTAACCTCAACAGTCTCATCAGCTTTTCATCAACAGACAGCTATCCTTCAGATGATTCAGACACATCCAACTATGTAAGCTACAGCTATGAGAGCCCTTCATCACATTACAGGGGAGTGGATACATCACCCGACACACTTGCCAAAAATGATCCAGACTGGTATTATGACCACTATGAATACGGAGACAATCCTGATATTGATGATTATCTGGAATCAGAAGGTTATGATTAAAATTATAATCAGTTATTCATTTATTGTTGAATTTTAAGTAGGAGTACATTTTTAGAAACATACTTCCTACAAAGACCTGCCATAACTTTAATAATTTTGGTGCAGATTATTAAATCAGGCCTATGTTATAATATTGTGTTTAATTAGTATTTAAATATTGTTATTAAAAAGTATAAAAATAACAAGCATGAATGAAAAAAAAACCTGGTAAAAATATTAGCAGCTGCTGCAATTATCTTGGGGATTGTATTTATATCAGTTATTTGCATAGATACTCATGAAAGCACCAGCTTAAGTGTAAAATCATCAGACACTCTTAAAGACGGTGATGCATACAGTGTAGAGTTATGTGACTCCAAAGGAAATCCGATAGCTAATCAGAACATTTCCATTTCATTTGGATCAAATTCATTTAACCTTACAACTGATGAAAATGGAATAGCTGTCCTGAAAATCAATAATGTTCCTGCCGGTGAGTATGATGTTAAAATCCAATATGACGGAAACAGTCACTATAAAAATACTTCAGCTGTTCACCATGTGGTTATCCTAAAAATCGAAAAAACCCGCAGCCTAGATGAAATTCTTCAAAGCGGAGAATACAAAAAAAAAGATTGGTGATTACCAAATTGTTGAATACAATTATATGGGAGACATGGAATCTGCACTGGTTGAAGATTCAAACGGCAAAAAAATGGATAATGGGCGGAGACGGGTTTACATCTGTTTAAAAAAAGGAGTTTACCATCCCATTTCTCCAATCATACTGACAACATTTTTACCCTCATCAGTCAGACGATACAGACGGCCTTTGTGGGCGTCTTCATTAATGCAGACTATTAGGTTGTGTTCTTTTTAAATCTGTCAGTACATTGCTGACATGCTTTATTCCTACTCCTGATTCTTCACTGATTTTTGTTGGTATTTTAACATCGTTTTTAAGGTTTCCAGTACTTTTCGCCTGTAGCTAGAAATTGCAACATAGCTACATTTTTTCAATAATTCATCATTGCTATTCACATTTACCACATTTTCTCTAAAGTTGCTTTTTAAAAATAAGACCTAATTTTTAATAATCTGCACCTTGCTTTATATTTTATATTAGCATGTAATATATACTTTGTGGTAATATTGTCTTATAAGATATGATAAATTGTCCATGTTTTAGATATTATTTATATGAAAACAACTAAAAATTCATTTGAAAATTACTGATATGATAAACAAATTTAAGCTTTATCTAAAAAATGTAAAATTAAACAAAACAATACTATTTTTGCAGACAACTATATAATAATTAGAATATTACAAGAATATCGCTATATTAACACAATATATTCTATTAATTTTAACACAGTTGTGCAATTCACGAAGCTGTTCAAAAAAAGCCAGTAATACTTTGACAAAACCCGAAGAATACTTTGAAGAAATTAGAAAATGAAACAAATTTTAAATAAACAAATTAAAAATGAATATAAATGCTAAAAATAAATTACAATTTGAATATACAGCCTAAAAAACCGAAAGAAACTGAACTTAAATATAAAAACTTATAAAGCATTATTTAAAAAAAGATAATAATATGTCTAAGTTAGATGCTTTTTTTTTAAATTTAAAGAAAATAATACAGACGTGAAAACTGAAATCATTGCAGGTATTACAATTTTTCTGGCTATGGCTTACATATTAATTGTAAACCCTGCAATGTTAAGTGAAACTGGAATGGACATACAAGGAGTATTTATTGCAACTGCACTTTCAGCTGCAATAGCTACAATATTAATGGGATACATAGCAAACTACCCATATGCACTGGCTGCAGGAATGGGTCTTAACGCATTTTTCACATATACCGTAGTACTTACTATGGGATACAGCTGGGAATATGCACTTTTAGCTATCTTTGTCTCAGGTATAATCTTTCTGGTTATCTCACTTACTTCCCTACGTGAAAAATTATTCTATTCAATTCCTGACTCTTTAAGATTCGGTATATCAATAGGTATAGGTTTATTTATCCTTGCATTAGGTTTAAGCAACCTCGGAATCCTGTCATACTCTTCACAGGTAATAAATATCGGAGATGCAAACTGGGCCACACAGCTAATAGGACTTGGAAGCGCTTCAACTATTTTTACTCTCGGAAACCTTTTGGCATTAATCTGTTTTGTCATCATAATGGTTTTAATGAAGAAAAATGTAAAAGGAAATATTCTAATCGGAATTATTGCAACATACATTATCGGAGTTGTTTTAGAACTGGCAGGATGTCCTGTTTTACCTGACCAGTCATTAATACCAACAGCTATAATCAACAGCAATCTGGGCGGATCACTTGGTAATGTTGCATTTAAATTCGGAGAAGCTAGCGGAGTATTTACCGGAGTAAGAGCATTTATTGACTTTATAATCATTGCTGTCACATTTCTGGTAATCTCTTTATTTGATACAATGGGAACCTTAACTGCACTTACAACAAAAGTTGACGGATATGATGAAAACGGCAAACTGCCAAGACTTAAAAAGGTTTTAAGTGTAGATGCACTCGGACCTATTATAGGGTCCGTTTTAGGTACTTCACCTGTAGTTACATACATTGAAAGTTCCACAGGTATTATGGAAGGAGGAAGAACAGGTCTTACAGCTATTGTAGTCGGTATTTTATTCCTGCTTGCAATTCCGTTTGCACCGATATTTACAATCATCCCAACCTTTGCAGTAGCTCCTGCACTTGTTGTTGTAGGTATCTTAATGTGCGGACTGTACAAAAACCTTGATACAGGTAATCTTTCTGATCTGATTCCTGCACTTGCTGCCATTATTGTAACTCCACTTACCCAAAGTATTACAACAGGTATTATTGCAGGTGTATTTGCATTTGTTATCGTTAAAGTCTTATTCGGTAAAGCAAAAGAAATATCCAAAGCAATGTGGATTTTATTTGCACTTTTATTCATTTATATGGTTTTAGAGTTCATAATGTAGGAACTCTAACTTTTTTTATTTTTTGCTGATGTATTTTTATTAATTAAATTGGAAAATCAGCTAATTAAATGATAAGTTATTAAAAAATTAGCTTATTTAATTAAAGACATTGCAAATATTTTAAAAGCAACTGTTGAAAATAAGATAATTCCTATTGCAAATATATAAAATAAATTATATAACAAAAAAAAAAGAAAAAAGGTTTTATTTAAAAAACCTTATTGAATTTTAATTGTATTTCCGGTTTCAAATCCATTGTACATTGAAGTAATAATGTATTCCCCTTTTATCAAATTAATATTTAAGGATGCAATACCGTCATCATCAGTAATTCTATTATAAAATACGCCATTTACATTAAATGTAACAATCTGATTAGCTAATGGATTTCCCTGACCGTCTACAACTCTTGCATGGAATGCAGAACCATCGAGATACTTCATTTTTAAATCGCTAGTTTGTAATGTCGGTAGAACAGTAACATTGTTTCCTACATCATACTGACCATACATAGTAGTAATTACATATTTTCCAGGTCTTAAATTAATAGCTAAACTAGCTATACCATTTGCATCAGTTTCTCTGTAGTAAAATACACCATTAATATTAAAAGTTACAACAGTACATTCAACAGGATATCCCTGACTGTCCAAGATTTTAACTGAGAATTTTGAAGCATTTTTATAGTATTTAACCAGGTCATAATTTTCAACAATTTTAGACAATACTGTGACATTATTGCCTGCCTGTTCACCAGTAACTAAATTAAATACTGTGATAATATAGTTTCCCGGCCTTAACTGGATGTTTAATTTAGCAGTACCATTTTCATCAGTTGTTCTGTTGTAGAATACACCATTTATATTAAAGGTAACAGTTGTATTGGCTAACGGATTTCCGTTGAAGTCCAGAACAGTTGCGTAAAATTGTGTGCCGTTTCTGTAGTATTTAACTATATCCTTACTGATTATTGTTGACAAAATAGATACTGTGTTATTTATACTGGTTCCGAAGTATTTGGAAGTTCCACCAAATGTGGTAACAACAGTATAATTTTTACTGTCTAAATTAATAGCTATGGAAGCAGTACCATTTTCATCGCTTTGTCTAATATAGTCTCTGCCGTTTATTGAAATGGTTACATTCATATTAGCTAACGGATTGCCGCCAATATCTTTCAGAACAACTGCAAATCTTGTACCGTCTTTATAATACATTACAACATTTTCCGCTTCTAAAACTGTTTTGATGGAATTTATTTCAACATTTTCAGATACATTAACTGTCCGGTAGTTATCTTTTTGTGAAAACTGCACTGATTGTATAATTTCCATAAGTTAAGTTTTTTAATATTAATGAACCTGTTCCATTAGTGTAAGATAATGTGTAAGGAGCATTATTTACAAGAACTGTTAAATTTCCATCAAGTTTTTCAGACAAGTTAACATTTACTGTTATGTCTCTGTAATCTTTATTTATAGTTACATTCATAATGATTTCTTTTTTTAGCTACTGTGAAATCAGCAGTGCTGTTAGCCAAGTTATATTTTTCACTACCTAAATAAGATACACCAGCCTGATATTCTCCAGCATTTAACATTTCAGGTACTGTAAAGACAGCTGAACCATTGACAACATTAACAATATATTTTTTGCCGCTGATTGTTAAAACAACATCACCTGTTACATTAACACCAGCTACTGAAGTTACATTAATACTGACAATAGGGTTTTCACCATAAACAATATCGCCAATATCAGCAGTTAAATTAACATCGGTTTTGGTAACGCTGACGGTTTTTTGAACAAAAGATCCGTTATACAATCCGTTATTTTTATAGTTAGCTGAAATTACATAATCTCCAACTTCATCAAAGTATACATTAATCTTTGCAACACCGTCAACTACACCAGCTGTGTAATTAGTTCCGTTAATGCTGAAAATAACTTCACCGATTTTAGCCATTTTGCCCTTGGCGTCAGTTACAGTAGCTATAATTTCACTGAATTCCTGAACTTTAGGAGTGATATTATTTAAAGTAACTGTTGTATTCTGCATATCAGCAACAGTAAATGCTTTAAGACAGGCTACCTGAGAATTATATGTGTGGCTATAAGCTGAAGCTGAGTAATCATATAAATCTGTCCATTTTTTACCGTCATTACTGAAGTATGATACACCTGGAGCATAATAACATCTGGTTGTTGAAAGTTGTTCTGAAATAGGAACAGCAGCATATCCGTTTTGAGGATTTGCAAGTTTTACAACAATTTTGAAGATATCCCCAACAGCTACAGGAACATATTCTTTTTAATGGAATGGTATAATACCCGCTTCCTTCATGTCTGCCGTTTTGGGTAAGCTGCAATACATCATTTACATAAATAGAAATTTCATAATCAACAGTTGTATTGAAGAATGTTGATACAGCAGCAATTGCCTCATTGCCGGTTGCATTATAAATATTCTTATACCATACAGTTTTTTACCGGTTATTAAGTAATCAGTCATTCCTGCAACATCGTACTGATAGTTTTTGGTGTATCTTACAGTATCATTTAAAATGTAGGTAAATGCCTGATTATCTTTATTTACAGCAAATAAAACTCTATCATAGTAAGAAATGTAGAAGTAACCATTATCTCCCCAGGAACTTCCCCAGCTGTTTTTAACTATAAATGCACCATCACCTGCAGGAGCAGTATAGAAATTATTTTTTGAATAATTGTCATCCCAGCCAACTACCGTAATTGCATGATTTCCATTACCTGTGTATGGATTATAATAAGCATTAGTTTTAGAGTTGAGATAACCTGCTGAGTGATAATATGAAACATATAATCCTCCATATTTTAAAATAGCTTCTTTTATAGCATCATTATCAGTGTAACTTGTACGTGCAGGCAAAACATAAATGTTTTGAATATGCATTTCACTGTCTAAAAGCGGAGATAAAGTTCCCTTATCATCAAATGGATCCAAAGTAGCATTAACCGGACCTAACCAGCTAGCCAAATAACCCATCGGCATTCCGTTATATCCTCCCTCGTTAGTTTCCATTTTCCAGCCGTAGGCAGAATACATTTCAATTAAATTTTTCATGTTTTCCACAGAAAAATTAAATGTTTTATTGCTTGCTTTTAAAACACAGGTTTCAAGTGAAGCAAGTGCTGCAAATGCCCAGCAGTTACCTGAATCCTGCTGATTTTTAACATCAGTTACAAAACCATTTTCAGCTAAATTATATCTTGCAGGCAATGTACCGTTAAATAATGATTTGTAAACAAATAATGAGTAATTATTGGTGCTTGATACAATAGGACTGAAATTAGACTGATTTAACATGTTGACATTGTAACTGGCTTTATTGTCAGTAAATGTAACTCCATCAACTGTAAGTTTAGGATTTGCATTGGAAAATATTGCTCCTCCAAATCCTGTTGCTGCATTTGATGCAAATTCAGAGTTTTTAATTTCAAAAGAAGTACAGTTATCGCTAAATAATGCGCCTCCGTTTAAAGCAGCATTTTTAGTAAAGTTGGACTTCATAACAGTTCCTGAACCATACATTTTATATACTGCTCCACCTTCATATCTTGCAAGATTATTTGTAAAATTAGAATAAGAAATTAAAATTTCAGAATTTAAACTACAGATAGCTCCTGCAAAGTTTGCAGAACAATTATTAAAAGTACTGTCTCTAACTTCCAAATCAGTAGAAAATGCATAAATAGCTCCTCCTGCATCATCTACAGAACGGCAGTTTTCAAAAACAGTGCCGACAACAGAAATTTTAGAATCCTTATCAGAAGCTATAGCTCCGCCAAACCAATGTGCAGAGTTATTAATAAACTTACAATTTGAAAGAGATAATTCCCCGTAAGGCAGATAAATGGCTCCCCCATACATCGCACTGTTATTTAGAAATGTACAATTATACAATGTATTTTTAGGCACATTAGTCACATAACCGTAATAATCAGTACTGACATAATTGTAGATAGCTCCTCCGTATGCATTATCATATCCGTAAGAAGTATCATCAACAGCTACACCGTTTTTAAATATTACATTAGTTGCACTAACAGTACCCAAATTCTTAACAGTTGCATGATCCAATGTTAAATCTTTTAAAGTTAAAGTATAGCCATCTCCAACATTAAAAGCAATACCATTAAACTTAATGATAGTATTTTGAGCACTCTGACCCATGAAAGTCATGGAAGAATATATTCCTTTTTTTAGAATCCAGCTCATAAGTACCGTCTGCGAAATGAGCAGTACAGCCTGAAGTTAATCTGTTATACTGCAGGTACTTGTATGGACTGGATTGTGTTCCTCTCCCGTCACTTTCAGCAGATGCATTGAAATATATATCATTAGAACCTGTAAGAACGTTAGTATCTTCACCATGACTGTAAATAACTCCACTGTCATCAACAGCAGAAATTTCAATCTGTTCATCACTGCTAATGACTGTCTGGTTATCAACAGCATCACTAGCAAAAGCAGATGGAACAATCATTAATAATAACAAAAATACTGAAAAAAGTACAATTGACTTATTAACACATTTGACCACTTTTTGTTCCTCCAAAATTTAATTTTATAATATCGTATAAATATATATGGAATATAATTTTATACAATAATACATTAGATTTACTAATATAAATACATATATAACATTTATTTCGAAAATAAAGGCAATATACAAAAATTATCATATAATTACATAAGTACCATCATAAATAAAATAGCGATGTAAACTATATTTCAATTAAGCATATTTTAATAAATCTAATTATAAATTTATTTATAAACAAAAATATTTAAATTTATATCATAAAAGAAACTAAAATTAAAATAACTAATTATAAGGAATTATTTTATTATGCTATCTATCAATCAATGTTATTTGGATTTTGTTAAAAAAATCTTAAACCAGGGAAAGGAAACATATAAAGACAGCAACCACCATTTAAAAGAAAGTTTAGGTAATTTTTACGTAATTGATGATCCGTTAAACTTGAAATTTGTGGCAAAATACCAGCATATGACTACTGATATGATGCTAAACGAAATCAAATCAGGAAAGTACGATATTGAAGGCTGTCCTATTAAAAGTGATGCACTCTATGAATATGTTAAGTCATTTGAAAACAGTGACGATCAGGGTTTTGTATACACTTATCCAAACCGAATATTGGCTCATTTTGATGTTGACCAGTTTGAAGTGATGAAAAAAAAAGAATGCTGCATGCAATTGGAAGTAACCGTGCAGTAGCTGTTACATATGACCCGAAATTGGATCAGGACCGTGAAGACATTCCATGTTTACAGTTCCTGCAATGCATTGTTCGCAACAATGAATTAACAATCCACTGCTTATTCAGGTCCAACGACATCTTTGGAGCTTTCTATTCAAATATGTTTTTTATAGCATATATCGGAATTAAAATGAAAGAAGAGCTTAATAAAGAGTTATTAGGCGAAAAGTAAACTTCGGAGAATCCATTACCACTCCACCAGCGGCCATATCTACAGCAATGATATGAAAGCTGCTAAAAAATTAATAGCTATTAACAAATAGCTAAATTTTAACTTTTTTTTAAATTTAAATCCTTTTTACAATAAAAAAAAAAGAAGAAAAAGTCCAGATTTTAAAAATCTAGAGATAATTATCTGCCTTTTTTTCAAAGTATGCTTTTGGATGAGCACAGACAGGACATTTTTCAGGTGCTTCTTTTCCTTTGAAAATATGTCCGCAGTTTCCGCAAATCCAGATAATTTCTTCTTCTTTTACAAATACACTGTCTTCTCAACTTTTTTGAGTAAAACATCATAACGTTCATTGTGTTCTTTTTTCAATAGCTCCTACTGCATCAAATAAGTAAGCTATTTCATCAAATCCTTCTTCTCTAGCTTCTTTTGCAAAAGTCGGATACATACTTGTCCATTCATGATTTTCACCTTCTGCCGCATCTTTAAGATTGATGCTGTATCCTGAATACTGCCACCGTGCAATAGTTTAAACCAGATTTTAGCATGTTCCTTTTCATTGTGTGAAGTTTCTGAAAAAATATTGGAAATCTGAACATACCCGTCTTTTTTTGCCTGACTTGCATAGTATTCATATTTAGTATGTGCCTGTGACTCACCTGCAAAAGCTGCTTTCAAGTTTGCCTCAGTTTTTGTTCCTTTTAATTCTACCATATAAAAAACCTCTTAATTAAAAAATAAACAGTAATGATAAATAAATTTTTCGAAAAATTTTAAAAACAAATATCAATAACAAATTATATACATATTAATACAGATTCAATTTATAATAGAGGTGAAAACAAAATGAGCAAATATTGTCCGAAATGTGGAAATGAACTGCCTGATGATGCACAATTTTGTAATGAATGCGGATATTCTGTTTTAGTTGACAATACTCATACAGATGAAGAAACTCCCAAAGAAGTTATGAAAACTGAAGAAGCTGAAACCCCTAAAAAGATGCAGATGAAATATTATTTAATGAAGCTCCAGATAAAACTAAATCAAATAATGATATGGATTCTAAAATATTTAGCGACAAAGCTTCATTTAACCTTCCTAAAAACAAAATATTAATTCCTGTTGCAGTTATAGTTATTATAATTATAGGACTGGCTATTTTCAGCAGCAATATATTTTACAATCCCGACAGCATCTCAATAACCATTACTGATATTTCAGCAACCGGTGAGAAAGCGATTATTATTACAATGTAAATGCTATATTTAGCAATCTTCCGTCAAATACCCAGGGTTACCTTCTGAAAACAACATATTATGACAGTAATGGAAATGCATTAGCTTCTACAACTGAAGGGTTAAATACTGTAGACAACAGCGAATACGGTTCCTGTTTTGCATTTTACAACAGCCCAAAATATTTAGCAATAGATCATGTCAAAGTTGAAATCATACATGACGGCAATGCCATAAAAGAAGCTACAGGTGATTTTGACCAGAACAAAGCAGATTTCTCAAATGACAACAACACCACACAGTCTTAAGAGAAATCTTTTAATTTACTTTTTTTTATATAAAATTGTTCTACTTTTTTTTTAAACATATGTTTAAATTTAATCCTATAAAATTAAATAAGACACATAATCCGCCACTGATGAAAATAAATCAGTACAATCCATTTTAATAAAAATCAATAAGCAAATTTTATATAATACAAAAGGCATATTATAAATCGTGATAAATATACTTCGTTATATTTATGTTAAGAGGCAGTATTTATGAACAACGATATGAGTGGAAAAGTAACAATAATAACTGGTGGAGGAAAAGGAATTGGATTTGGTATAGCTACAGCATTTGCAAAAGCAGGGTCAAACCTTGCAATTACAGGTAGAACTGAATCCACACTTTTAAAAAGCAAAAGAAGAACTTGAAGACAAATATGATGTAAAAGTATTGCCTATTGTAGCTGACGGCGGATATGAAGACCAGGTAAAAGATGCAATCAAACAGATTACTGATGAATATGGAAGAATTGACGTATTAATAAACAATGCACAAGCTTCCAAATCCGGATTAAAACTTGTAGAACATACAAAAGAAGACTTTGATTTAGCAATTAACTCCGGATTATATGCAGTGTTTAATTTTATGAAATATGCTTATCCATATCTTAAAGAAAGCAAAGGTTCTGTAATCAACTTTGCATCTGGTGCAGGATTGTTTGGAAGAGACGGACAGTCATCATATGCTGCTGCAAAAGAAGGAATCAGAGGTATGTCAAGAGTAGCTGCAACAGAATGGGGTTGCGACGGAATCAACATCAATGTTGTATGTCCTCTTGTAATGACTGCCCAATTAGAACAGTGGAGGAAGAATATCCTGAAATTTATGAAAAAAACAATACAAGGCATACCATTACAAAGATTTGGTGATGCTGAAAAAAAAGATATTGGTGGAACCTGCTTATTTTTAGCATCTGAAGCTGCAAGCTATATCTCCGGAGAAACAATAACTCTCAAGGCGGATCCGGTTTAAGACCATAAAGAAAAAGATTCATTTCTTTTCTTTTTAAAACTTTTTTTTCTACATTAAAATTTTACTCCAGATATGTAACATAAACCATACATTTATATATGATGTAAACTTAATTTTACATAAGTAACATATATTTTACATAGTTGCTGCAAATACTGGAGGAAAAAAATGATACTTGACATATACAATGACAGCATTAAATACTCAATTAAAAACTCAAAATCACTACTTTACTTTGGACTAACATTATTTTCAACTTTTATCATATGGATGGCATATATTTTAATATTAATCCATTATCAGGATGCTAATTTAAATTTAAAATTCGCCAGTTTAATTGTACCTTCATTACTAACATTAATACCAATATTTTTATTTTTAGGATATGAATACAGAATACTGGAAATCTCAACACATGGAATGATTAACGGAACAGATAAAGTGCCTGAATTTAATAACCTGAAAGAAATGCTAATAAACGGAGTAAAAATATTTCTTGTTAAATTCGTATACTTTGCAGTCCCCATAATAATACTGGCTGTTACCACTACCCCATTTTTAGACAACATCTCCGGAGGAATAATCCAAACTGCCGGAGCAACAATATCCATGATATTGGCAATCATATTATATTTTGTAAGTTTCATAAGCCTATCAAATATGGCTGCTCATGACAACTTCAAAAAAGCATTTGACTTTAAAGAAATAAAAGAAGTAATTATAACAATAGGCCCTGCAAGATATGTTTTATTCTATATCGGACTGCTGATAATAGAATGTGTAATTGCATTTGTGCTGTTTGCAATCACCATGATAGCTATGATGATTATTGGAACTTCAGGAATAAATACACTTACATCACCGGAACCTCTCTGGTGGGCAATGTTTTTCCTTACAAACCTCATATTTTCACTGATAATTGCATTAGCCGAATTATTTAAAACCCGCGGAATCGGTCTGATTTATGAACCAGTTGAAGAATAAAAAAAAGTGTTATCCTACTTGGATAACATTTAATTAATATTTACATTTTGGGTATGAATCGGATCACCATTAACCTCATTATATACTTCAATTACTGCTTTTGTAGGCATTTCATTTCCATAATAAAATGCATCAACTGAATATTTTCCAGGATGAACATTACTTCCGGTATAGGCATATGATTCATATAATGTTAAATTATTGGAATTATAAAAACGAACTTTAACTTCCAAGTAATCAAAATCCTTATCAACATTTAATGTTCCTGTCAAATCACCGGAGGTAACACCATAATCATTAGATATAGCAGCACTCAAACCACTGAAAGATACAGAATCTGAAGCAGCCATACTATCTAAAACACCTAACCCTGCACTGGCAAGCAAAAACAAAACAATTATGACAATAGTTAAAACAGGAATTAAAAAAAGCTTTTTGTCTGGTGTAACTTCTCTTTAGTTTGTACATATTCAGCAATAGCTAAAACACCAGCAACAATAAATATGACACAACCAATCACGCCATAATAGCCAATAGCTATAAAAAGACCAAGACCAAGAATTATATATTGAATTGCAGCTATTCTAATATCCATTTTAGAAATATAAACTCCCAAAAGACCTAAAATAGCTATAATTATTGCTAAAGATCCGTAAAATACAAAATCCGGAACCAAGCCAGATAAACTAAAAACATTTAACCCTTCAATTATACCAATAATTACAGCTACAATAGCTACAATTGTAGAAACTGTTTTTAAATTTATAGTAATCTCCATAAAAAATCACCACATCACATACTATTTATATACAACATATGTAATATAGCTTTTTAATAATAGAGTTATTCTACATCCATTTCAACAAAAATGTTTCTTCCTGCTTCCTGAAGATATTCACTAACATCCTCATCAAATTCACCAACATAGGTTAATTCGTAAGGACTGACATTTGTATCTTCATAAACGATGACAAATGCATTCCATTGCTGATAATAGTATAATTTATTCTTTAAAATAGTTGTAGTTAATGGACAGCCATCATCATTAGCCTGACTTGGCAATTTAGTGAAGTACTCCTGATTACGATGCTGTTTGAAAGTAACTTCAAAAGGACACATATCAGCTATCTGATTTACTAAATCACAGTCCACCATATCTGCATGATACTCATTATCATTAATGGTTATTTTAAATTTCATTTACTTCACCTTACTATATATTATGTTTTAAACAATATTTAATACTATCCTTAAAAAGTATTTAAAGCTAAGTTAACTAAAAAAAAAAGAGTGAAAAATTGTGAAATCAATCACAGTAAAATTAAATGTTTTTTCCAAATTCAAAAGCCTGATTTAAAGCATTTTCATTATGGTTAATTTCACCTTCACTTTCAGCATTCAAACCAAAAACAATACCTTTTTCAGATTCAACACCAATGCAATTTAAAAATCCTCTCAATTCACAAACTGCAGGTTCCAATGATTTTTGATTATCACTAGCTGCAGAAAATAAGAAATAATAATCCTTATCATTTAACTGCCTGGCTTTTGGAGTTAATCTGTCAATCATTGTTTTCATTTGTCCGCTAATTGTATTAAAATAAATAGGACTTGCAAATACAATAACATCTGCATCTACCATATCTTCCAAAATCCCTGACATATCATCATGAATAACACATTCTCCAGAAGATACACAGCCTAAACAGCCTTTACAATAATTAATAAATCTCATTGGAAATGAAATTTTTTAACTTCATTTCCTGCATATTCTGATCATTTTTTAAATTCTTTAGCTAATATATCACTATTTCCACTTACACGTGGACTGCCGTGCAATATAACTACTTTCTTACTCATCTTTTTCACCATACATACTGTCTATTGTATCTTCCTTTTTATTCTTGCTGATTTCTTCATATTCATCTAAAACATCACTTTCCTCACTGATGTTTTCAGCTTTCGGAATTTCTTTAATATCTTCCTGAGTTTTACTGATTTTATAAGCATCAGAATATAATAATCCTACTGAATATGAATTAAATAATTTCATAAATGTCATCATGAAAAATGCAGCTAGAATAACTCCAACATATGGAATCATCATAATTCCCATTGAAATCATGAAAAATACCATGTTTAAAATACATATTACAATAAACCATCCAACAGTTTTAAACCAGCCGATTTTTCCGATATCATTAAAAACTTCAAAGAAGTCCAATCCGTCAGAAAAACTGTTATTAGCTGCCATTCTTGCAACTCCCAAATTAGTAAAAATTGACTGAATAACTGTTACAACAACTGTTACTAAAAGAATAATCAAAAAAGCAAACATGAAGCTGGAAAGCAAATCTGGAGGAATATCTGTATTTCCATATTGAATATAAGGAGAGATATCAGTAAATATTTTTAATATCCCGCTTCCAAGAATTGTAATAAAAATAATAATTCCAGGAACAATCCCATAAACAATACTTAAAGCAAGATATTTAAAAAAGTTTGAAATATCCCTGCCTACTTTAAAATCAGGAATCTTTTCTTTAAGATTTATCCCACATTCAATTACAGAAACAGAAAATCCCATAAGATATACGAAAAATATAGAGCTAATCAAAACAGATATAACAATTACGCCAGGATTATCCCAGGCAAATGAAGAACAAACTGAATACAAAACAGAAAAAACACTCAAAACTCCAATCATTGCAAACTTGTTATAGTCACATAAAGGATATACAAATGATTTTTTAATATTTTCTCCCAAATCCATATTAAACAACCTCTAAAAATAAAAATATTCTATGTAACTATTTAACAGTACAGCTATATTAAATTTTACATTAAAAAAAGAATGGTTTATATATTTGAATATAATAAACCAACACATCTGTAATCAAACAGATAGAAATAGGACATAACAATAAATGAAGCAATAATAGAACCTGCAACTGGAATAATCACTGAAATTCCAGCTCCGACAAGAGTTATGATAAAGCCAACAATCATCAGTAAAATTAACCATCCGATGCTTTTAGCTATTCCTATTTTCTTTAAATCTTTAAAAACTTTAGAAATATTTACTGCCTCAAAAATATCATCATATTTAGATAATCTGGCCATTCCAATACTTGAAAACAACATGAAAATTACAAAAAGCACAATTGCTGTAACAACTGTAATTGACATGGAAGTTAAAAATGAATTTGAAATTGAATAGATGCCAGTTTCATAATATGATTTTATTATTCCGGCTAAAGACTGTAAAAATCCAGAAAAATAAGCTGTAATATATACAAGAATTAATGGAACTATAAAGTAGCAAAACTGAATTACAAATAATTTTAAACCATTGACAAAGCCTGTTTTAAAATCAAAATCAGGCAGCTCATCACTCTTCTTAAAAGCATAGTTTACAACATCTAACCCATAGCCTAAAATTAAAATAATTGCAACAAATGAAACAACATTTAAAATTATCTGTAAAACTGAACTGTTAGCTATTGAAACATTAAGAGTAGCTAAAACAACAACAATACCGAATATTGCAAATTTTTTAATATCACTAACCGGATATTTAAATGAATCACTAAAAATCTCACTTATATTCATCTAAAACACTCTCCAATGAAATAATATTGATAATTAACTATTTAAAATTAATCGTAAAAAAAAAAAAAAAAAATTGGTTTTATTCAATAGCTGAATATAATAAACCAACTGATCTGTATGCAATAAATAAATTATATGTTGAAATTAAAAATGCTGAAATTAAAACACCAACAGATGGAATTGATGAAATAAATGTTTCAATAAAGGTAAGAATAGCTACAATGACAAATAATAAAATCATCCAACCAATAACTTTACCTATACCAATCCTTTTTTAAATCACGAGCTGCTTCAGGAATATCAGCACCTTCAGACAAACTGTTATACTTGGCAAGTCTGCAAATTCCCATATAAAATAATAATGAGAAAATAACAAGTAATATTATACCTATAATAATAGTTATTGCTGCAGAACTTACTAAAGACATCATTAAATCTTCAGAAACCATATTTACAAAATTAGAACCATATTGGGAAGCATAAGTTGCAACTTCAATATACTGATTAAAGAAACCAGTTGCAAAAGCTACAATAAGAGTTATTATTATCGGAATAATGTAGTATACAATAAGCATTACTATCATTTTTAACCCGTCAATAATATTTTCCCGCAAATCCAAATCAGGAATTTCATCAGATTTTACAATAGCCTTTTTTACAACACTTACACTATATCCTGAGGTTATAATAGATGCTACAGCAGCAACAATACCTAAAACAGAAGAAATTATTGCATTTCCAATTTCTAAAGAACCTAATGAAGATACAACCATTACAATACCAATTATGCAAAATTTGGTCATATCAGAAAATGGATATTTTAAAGAATCATTGAAAATCTCAGTTAAACTCATTTTAAAGTCCTCCTTTTTAAATTAATTTAAATAAAAAATCACTCAAACTGTGAGTTAGTATTTATTTATTGAAAAATAAGTATTTAAACATATTGTATAACATATTCAGAAAAAACTTAAAAAAAAGCCTCAAACAAATCAGAAAAAAATAAAAAAAAGTTATCTGATAAAAGATAATTAAATTTAGTTATCTACACCAAAGGATTTTTAAGTAAATCCACATTTACATATCCTTCCTTGTAGATTTTACGAGTAGTTAAATCATTAATAACTACTTCTGCAGGAGCAAACATTCCCTTATCGATTTTGTAGAAGTCAAATTCAGCTTCTTTAAATACATCGAAGAATGGTTTACCATATCCGTCAGCTGCAGAGGAAGGTAATTTAGCTGCAACATCAGCTATATCATCATTTTCATCAGATTCAACATAGTAGTAAGTTCTTCCACCAAATAAAACTGCATCGTTAGTTTTACCCATAGCTTTAAGTCCGTCAGGGTCAATTGGTGCAATAGGAGCAATACCTGCAGCATGTTTTACTTTAGTTACATCAAATTTAATAGCTTCCAACATTTTGTAGGTTCCGTTTTCAACAACCCTTCCGGAAATTTGGATAGAACCAACAAGAGAAGAGGTAGGAGCTACAAGTAAGTAAACATCTTTAACATCCACATTACATTCATCAGCAATGTATTGTGCAACATCTTCACCAGGCAATACATCTGCTTCTAAAGTTAAAATAGCTAAATCAGCTTCTGTGTCTTCATAACCAATTTCTTCATAGGTTTCAACCGGTTTTTTTACAGATTGCTCTAGCAGGACCAGAACCAAGTGCAAAGAAATCTCCTACAGATACAGACCATCCTGCTTTTTGAGATCCTAATGTAGAAATAGCTGGAGAATCCGTTTTAATTTTTACTGAAGGAAGAGCGAATTTTTCAGATAAATCACCAGGAATAGAAATTCCAACATCAGCAAGACCACCAAGACAAACTTTAGTGTAAAGTTCACCTGCTTTGAAACTTCCATCAACATTTACACCACAATCAATGATTGTAGCACCATTTGACAATTGACTAACAGCAATGTTTAATTCATCTTGTTTTTCAATCATTACATCTACGGTTTTTTTAGCTTCTAAGTTTACACTTACCATTATTTAACCTCATAATTTACTAAAATAAAATATATTTTTATTACTATTAATATTTACCTAAATGAATTTTAGATTCATCATATCTGCTTTCAGGTTCTTTATCTTCTTTAGGATAACCAATAGCTATTACTGAAAATGGGATAACATAGTCAGGAATATTAAAATAATCCCTTAATGCATTTACTCTATCTTCAATTGGGTAAAATCCTAACCATACTGCACCAAGACCTCAGCAACTGCCTGAAGCAGTATGTTTTGTGTACAGGCAGACAAATCCTGCTGAATCATAGGCATGACAACATTATCCCTTTCAGTATTTCCCAAAACAATAATCAGTTTTTGAGCATTTTCAGCTGGTCTTGCATATCTGCTCATTTTAGAAACAGCTTTTAAATCCTTTTTATCAGATACCACAATGAATTCCCATGGCTGGGAGTTGAAACCTGAAGGAGCCTGCATTCCTGCCCTGATTAAATTTTTTATTTTATCTGTACTGACTTTCTCATCAGTGAAACTTCTAATGCTCTTTCTTTTAAATATCATGTTCACTGTATCACCTTACTCATTAATTCACCCATTTCATCATTTTTAAAAGGATAATTTTTACTGTGCATCAGCATATGAATCTGATCTGCATAATTTATAGTAATATCCTCATCAGCCAGTATATAATCTCCACCTCTGGTAATTGAAACTACAATACATCCTTTAGGAAAAGGAATATCCTTAATTGGCTTACCTGTATACTTCCAGCCAGAAGGAACAACATATTCCGATAAAATATGCTTTGAATGGTCTTTTATAAAATCATGATTATTTTTAGCCAGTAATCTTTCAAATAAAGACTCATAAATCGGACGGTTATTCAGCAGCATAGGAACAGCATATGCAATAATAGCTACAATCAGCATAGCTACCAGAGATTCTGTTGATCCGCACATTTCAGAAAGCAAAACAACCCCTGTAATCGGAGACCTTACGGTAGCTGCAAAAAATCCTGCCATTGAAATAACAATAAACTTGTATATCAAATAACTTTCAAGACCAAAAATAGGAATTACAACAGAACCAAAAATAGCTCCAATAAATGCTCCTAAAACCAGTAGAGGCAAAAATATTCCTCCAGGAGTTCCTGCTGAAAAAGACACCACTGAAAAGAGATATTTGGCTACAAGTAAAAATATCAAAATACCTAATGACGGAATAGCTACATCAAGCATATCCAGCATGAAATGTCCTCCGTCAAGAATTTCAGGAATAAATAGTGCTACAACACCAGATATTAAAAATACACATATGAATTTAATTTCAAGTGGAATATTAGACATTTTAGCCAATCTGTCATTTGCCCTAATCATTCCAACATTGTAAACATAACCTAAAATACCTAAAAGCAGTCCTAAAACAATCAAAAGCCAGTAAGATGACAGCGGAAGATTATGTAATGGGAAATTCAGAACTGTTGCCTGTCCAAAAAAGGATTTGGATATAAAATCAGCAACAACTGATGCAGTCAATGCTATAAAAATTAATGTTTTATCAAAACTGTGATTGATTTCTTCAATTATAAAAATCACTCCAGCTAACGGAGCATTAAAAGCCGCTGTAATACCTACAGTTGAACCGGCTAAAATAAGTCTCAGTTCATCTGTTCTTGATTCCTTAAAAATTCTGGAGATTCCCTTTCCAGCCATTCCTCCTATTTGAACAGAAGGACCTTCAGGACCTAAAGACAGACCACCCAGTGCAGTTAAGACTCCGGCACTAATCTTAGCTGTTAAAATTTTCAACCAGTTAGTGTTTAAAAAACCTTTAACCTCTGCATTGATTTGCGGAATACCACTGCCAATACTATCAGGTTCCCATTTTACTAAAAAAAGCTGTAAATAATCCTAAAATAGTTAATATGATAAACCATGCTATAATTAAAAAGATATTTCCGTTGATGAATTCCAAAAAATTTCTTAAAATACTTTCTGATGAGTATAAAAGAAATCGATATAAACAAACCATTATTCCGGCAAAAATACCTACAAATATTCCCTGAACAGCCAGTTTGAAAATATGTTTCGGATTATCTACAACTGACCTTAATGTCTTTTGAAGCATTTTCATAGTATAATAATTTATACTTAATAATATTTAAAAAATTAGTTAGATGACCGCCATGTGTTTCCACATTTTGCACATCTGATAAAATTTGTTGGAGCTTCATCTGCAGACCTTGTTTGTACTGTCCACCAGTAACCTTTAGTTCCGCCACATTTATAACATGTAATTGTTGTAGTAGGCAATGCTACATTCTTATTATCAGTAACTATTACTTCTGCTTTAGGATTTGTTTCTCCCTTAACTTCATACTGGTCTTTAACTTCATCAGATAAAGATTTTTCATATCCGCACTTGCATTTTAATTTTTTATTCATAGGAAGTAATATAGCTCCACATTCAGGACAAAATTCCATTACTTAATCACCTTATCTTATTTTATTTAATTGATTGAGTATTTATAATTTATTATGTTTATGCTACTGATAGAATAAGAAAAAAATATTGCTTAATTTTTATGTAAAAATGTTTAAGAAATACTGATAAATTAAAATTTTAAAAAAAAAAGAAGTTAAATGTAGAAGGATTAGCCTTCTACCATAATCAGCTTCCCTGACGATGGATCTTTATCGACTTTTCCCAGCTCAGTGAAACCTTGTCCAGAACTTTGAGATGTGTCTGGAGTATCATTTAATTCTTGACCTTGTGTAACTTCTGAAACCTGTTTCATAGATTCCATAACTGCCTGCTTTTGATCTTGGCTCATGTCAGAAAAAATAACGCTTTGCATATTCCAACTAATTACAACAAATATTAAAAAACCTAATGCAAGAACCAGCATTGCATCAACAAGGTTTGTTGTACCTGCCATAGGATCTATGTCATCATCAGAAGCTCCTCTCCTTCTTTGTTTTCTTCTAACCATAAAATCACTGTTTATTCATGAAAAAAAGAACTGCATCAGATAACGCATCTAAATCAGAAAGATATTGGTCATACCAACCTCTTCTAATTTTAGAAATAAAATAACATAAAGCACCGGAACCGATACCCACAACAGTAGTATCGAATGCAATAGTTAATGCATCTGCAAGGGTATTTACATCTCCAGCACCTAATGCTGCAAGACCTGGACCTAATGGAATTAAAGTACCCATTAATCCTAATGTTGGTCCGACACGGGTAATAATATCTGTATTTCTTAAACTTTTATCAATTTTTTCTTCTTCATGTTCTACTAATTTACGAGCTAAAAAGCTTCTCTAGAATCACTATCTAGTGCTTCTGATTTTGCAATCTCAGTTAAAACTTTCTTTTGAGATTTTGGAATATCAGAACCAGATATAACATTCATCAAATCATCAACAGAAGCTGCTGTATTAATTTTAAATATTAAATCCCTTATTTTTCCGACACCTACTTTTTTCATTGATGTGTATTCAGATATGAATCCACCTAAAAGCAATAACAGAAACAACAGCAATTATTAATAATAAAACCATTACAGGAATTGTTAAACTTTGAGATATAACATTTAAAGCTCCGCTTAAATATTCTGTACCAGGTATTGAACTCATTTAATATCACCTAATATATTTATTTTAATAAATTATCACTTCTTTTATATAAAACTACACCTACAATCACTAAAGCAACTAAAGCAACTAAAATTAAAATTAAAGATTGAGAATCAATCATAGTTACTCCGCCAAATTGCCCCTGCATTGCTTGGGCAATACTTGGTATTACAATAGCTGACAACAAGAAATAAGCACCTAAAAATAACATGAAATTTCCCAATACAATAGGATAAGGCTTATCTATAAATTTAATGATAGTATTGGATACAAAATAGGTTACAATCATAACAACTAACAATGCTGCTGCAACATATTTACTTAAACCCATAAATGAAAAACCTACAGTAGGCGCTACAATTAAAACAGAAGCAATAATCGCTCCAAAACAACATGGACAAGGAGCAACAACCGCTAAACAGGTAGCAGTAGTTGTATTTTTATCATGAACTTTCCATTCTCTTATAGTAAACAATCCCGCGATAATCATGATAGATGCCATAATTATATAAAAAACAGTATTATAACTATAAATAGCTTCAGTAATCTGTTCAGCAAAGAATGATGCAACATATGTACATAATAAAACACCACCGCCATAACCGACACAGATACATGCAAATAATTTTTTTTGACAAGTTAGCAAGCCCAGACGCCAAACCAATTTTTATTCCAAATATGATTACGGCAGCCAGTACACCAAATTGCCACATTACACTCATCATATCCATATTTATTTCCTCAATATAATCAATAATACATTAATTACATATTTACCATTTCTACTTTAAACTATATAAAATTTATTTTAAAAAAATAAGAGAATTGTAAAATTCTCTTTTAAATTTTAATCTATTTTTATTGTGTTTCCCACTTGGAAATCATTCCAATATGAAGTAATGATATACTCTCCAGCCAATAATGTTATATTTAATGATGCTATACCCTCTTTATCAGTTACTTTCTGATATAATACACCATTTATGTTAAATGAAACATTTTGATTAGTTAATGGATTACCTTGACCGTCTAATGTTTGTGCAGTGAATTTGCTGCCGTCAAGGTATTTCATAGAGAGTCACTTGTTACTAAAGTCGGCAAGACATTTATATTGTTACCTATAGTTAAACCCTCAAATATAGTAGTTATTATGTAATTTCCAGGTCTTAAATTAATATTTAACCTAGCTACACCATTTGAATCAGTGATTCTATTATAGAATACACCATTAATATTAAATGTAACATTTTTGTTTATTGCTAGAGTTCCATCTTTATTGTAAATTTTTGCTTCAAATTTAGAATCATTTCTGTAGTGCTTAGTTAAATCACTTGACTCAATTAAAGATTTAACAGTTATATTAAATCCTTCACTTTCACTATTAACTGGATTGATAACAGTTAAAATATACTCACCAGGTCTTAAATTAATATTTAACCTAGCTACACCATTTTCATTAGTTTGACGTGTATAAAATACACCATTAATATTAAATGTTACTTTAGTATTGTTAGCTAACGGTTTACCATCAGTACCTAAGAAAGTTGCAAAGAATTGAGTTCCGTTTTGATACATTTTAACAAGATCTTTACTTTCAATAGTGGTTTTAACAACAACATTTGAATAAACAGACATATTATCATACATTGTTGTTACATCATATACTCCAGGCCTTAAATTAATTGCCAAGGATGCAATTCCATTGGAATTAGTTGTTCTATTATATTTTTGACCATTTATAGTAAATGTAATAGTTTTATTAGCTATCGGATTTCCAGCTCCATCTTTTAAGGTAGCATTAAGTTTTTCTGAACCACCATAATATTTTTCAAGATTTTCAACTGTTAATTTTATGTTTTGTGTGTTTTCACGTTCTACAACAAGTATTTGATGTAATGCAAGAATAGTTGAACCAGTAGATTGGAAAAATACAGTGTTATTGTCTTTAGTTAAACCAGAGGTGTTGAAAGTATAATAATCAATTGAATTTGAAGTTTTATTCCATACATCACTTTTTATTTCACCATTAAAAACAATGTTTCCTTCATTTTTTTGTCCGCCTGCTGCAAAAACATATAATGTGGAATTAATCATTGAAGTGGAGTCAATGTTAAATTTAGTATAAGCTCCGACATCCAAATTTTTATTATTTGTTTTAGAAAGTAAATCTGCACCTTCACTTATATAAACAGTTTTATTAGCACCATTTTCATTATTAGTTAAAAGTAATAAAGAACTTGGATAAACAGCAGTTAAACCACTTGTTTTATTTAAAGTAAAAGTATTTAATCCTTTATTAATTAAATCTGTAACATTATAAACCGCAAGTCCGTAGCCATGTTTACCGTATGCTCCTAAATTAGACTGGTCACGGTAATGGGCAATTGGTGTAATGATTTTATTATTGAAAGTAACTATCCAATCACTTACATCAGCTTGCTTATTCCAGTTATATGAAACATATAACAATCCTTCTTTTAACTCCCCTTTAAAATCAATATTCCATGTGTCGCTTCCATTTGTACTCTTGGATCCTAAATATGATGAATCCTCTTTATTTAAAATAATTACATCACCAGTAATATCATAAACACGTGTAATTGTAGCATTCATGGCAGGATATGCCAAATCTTTTCCCAAATTACCGTTATAAACCACCATAAAATTGCTGCTGTTGGTGTCATTTAAAATACCGTTTTTATCTTCAACAATAACTCTGTAAACAACATTGGTATTATTGTTTCCTAAAACAGTATTTTCATCAATTGGCCTAATAAAAGAATCAATTATATTTACTGATTTGGAAGAATTAGCTTTTAGAAAATCAACCAAATAAGAACCAACAACACGGCCATTATCATAAACATAAACAGTTACATTAGTTAAATCCTTGTTAATACTGTTAACTGTAATAGTTAAATTATTAGTAACACCTGCATAAATAGAATTTTTATATTCTGAAGCAATATTAGTAGTAACTACAGGAGATTCCCTGTTAATTACTTTAAGTAATTGAACATTTGATTTAATAGAACCATATCCCTGAGATAGTGCAGAATATGTAAAATTACTATTATCCCCTATTTGGAAATAATCTGTAACATTCCATTTATTATATATATAATAATCTTTCACAATAGTGTCTTCTGGAATAAACAGTTGATTATCATTAAACTTATATGCTCCATTATAGCTGGATAACATTATTGCTTCAAAGTTAACTTCCCCTATGTCGCCAGTGTAATTTTTTGTATAAATTAAATTGCTTACAGTGTCCTGAGTCCATGACATTCCCACATTTAACCAATATGTAATACTGTCGTTGTCCCCATCATTATATGCAATAAATAATCCTATCATTTTTATTCGTCCATCAAAAGCTTTACCTTCAAATGGAGTGCTAGTTACATCTATTTTAATTTTTGAATTAGGACCTAAATCTTTTAAATCACCTAAAACATCATAAACCATTTGATAATCAGAATACTGTTTTGTAGTATGATTATTAATCACATACACATTTGGATCACCAACCTGATTACCAACATAAGTTAAATTTTCATATCCTAATACCTTACTATTTCCTGCTGTGTTTAATGTAGTATTTGAGTGTAAAGCATAGGTTTCCGAATTTCCACTACCTGAATAGATATTTACAATTACTTTAGCAGAAGTAATTTCCTGCACACCATCAGGAATTGTATATTCAAGACTTCCTGTTGTACTCAAGGGTTTGTGCTTATTAATTCTGCATCACCTGAAACAGTACCCTGATCAATTTCAGGCATTGAATCAGCTGTTTCTGCAAATGCACCATTAATTGTTAATAAACTAACAATCAATGCAACCAATATAAAAAAAAATTTGTTTTTAATATTCATCTTCCTATAACCTCGTTTATAAGGATTCAATTTATTAAACAATGAAAAAAATTGTTTAATGAACTTTATTATAAAAAATGTAATATAAATAGGTATTTAAAGTATTACTTATAAATTAATAATTTCAAAAAAAGTAATACTTAAAATTTAGCTAAAATAAAAGTATTACTTAAATCTATTTTTTTATCAGGTAAGTAATACTAATATAGTTAAATTTATTAAATTTTAAATCAATAAAAATAAACATTGAAACAGAACTTTTAAAATTTTTATTTTTTATTAAAAAAGAATAGAAATATGGTGATTTAATCAAATAAGCTGATTATGTTTCAATAGGAGGTAATATGAATTTAGGTAATAAAAAAAAAATTTTTCACCTATAATACCATTTATAATAATATTAGCAATAATTATATCATTAAGTCCAACGGCAATTTCTGCACAGGAAAATGCAACAAACTCTGAAATTCAAAATATAACTGAAACAACTGCTGATAACATAGAAATCAACTTGGAAGAAAACAGTATCTGTGAAAATAATTCTCAGGAATGCAGCTTCCCACCGTATAAACTATCTTATAGTAATGAAATTAAAGAAAATAACATTCCTAAAAAGGCATTGCTAATAAGCGATAATCCTGGGACAAACATATTAAATGATGCTGCCTGCGATATCCTAAACACATACAAAGATGTAGATATACAGGTTAGAAGCTGTAATCAAATTTGCAAAATGAATGAAAATGAGTTATATACTCTTGTGGAAACTAGCGATATTGTTATTATTAACTGGTTAACTTCTGATGCTGATTCAGTATTTACTAATTTACTACTAAAATATCCAAATCTATCAAATAAAGAATTGTTTTTATTTTTAGAAACATCCAGTAGCTCTCAAGCAAAAAATTTACATTTGGTTAGAAATTCAACAATAAATCATAAAAAAATATTTTCAGATAAAAGTATATATACTGAAGAATTTTTAAACAAGTACTTTTCAATGACTAAAAGAGGGCAAAATTACGATGTATATTACAAATATATTACAAATGGGGATGGAAAATTAGTCAATGCAGAATTTAACAAAGCAGTGTTGTATAAAAATTACAATAACAAAGAAAATCAAATAAATGAAATATTGTGGGCTTTAAATATTACCGGATACGAATGCAAATATTCCGATCCGCGTTTTAGTAAAACCTATGAATACGGAATATTTAGAGAACAGTACATGACACTTGAAGAATATAAAAAGAAATATTTTGATTCCTCAAGACCATATACTGTGGGTTTACTTGAAAGTAATATGTATGTAAGCAACGGTCAATTACAGCCATACTATGCACTAATCAAATCATTAGAAGCTAAAGGATGCAATGTTATTCCTGTTGTAGCAGCTGGCGGGTCTGAAAACCAGTTAAAAGTAATGGTAAAATACTTTACCAATGCTCCAAGTTATGAAGCCTATTTAAATAATCCGTTGAAATATACAAATAATGTCAATGCAATAATTTCAATGCCTGCATATGGTATTGGAGGAAATTTATTTGATAATACAACCAAGTACTTTGAAACTGCAGGTGTTCCAGTATTTCGTGCGGTTCATTCTGATTATGTCAGTAATGAAGAATGGGAATTAAGTGCTACAGGGCTTCCTGGGAATCGTAGTGATAAATGGTGGCATGTAGCAATTGGTGAAGCACAGGGCATTATTGAAGCTACATTTGTTGGAGGAGTCACCCATGAAATTTCTTCAAAAACTGGAGCTCAGTTAAGCGGTTTTAAAGCTCATGAAAAAAATATTGATTTATTTACTAAAAAGAATTGTTTCCTGGATAAATTTAATATACAGTTAACAGTAACAAAAAAAGATTTCTTTAGTTTACTTCAACTATCCTCCAGGAAAACAAAATATCGGATCAAGTTATTTAGATTCAATTACAAGTGTTTATAATCTATTATATGAACTTAAATCACAGGGATATAATGTGGGAAAACTCCCAACAACTGTTAAAGAACTTGAAGACATGATGATTAAAAGTGGTATTAATGTAGCAACCTGGGCTCCCGGTGAATTGGAAAAATTATCCAATCAGCCAAATATCGTATTATTGCCAGTTGCAGAATATGAAAACTGGTTTAATAGTTTAGAACCAATTTCTAAAGTTCAAGTTATTGAAGGTCCTGTTGCATATATTGGTCAGTTAGCTAGAAATGCAATAGCTATTAATTATACCTCACCAATGAAGGATATAATTAATGACTGGTATAATGGCGTCAAATCATTATTACCTGAAAATTATACTGAAAGTGGAGTCATGCTTTTAGATAAAATAGTTGCGGCTTTAAACAAATACTTACAAAGTGGAAATAATAGAGATTATCAGGAATATTTATCTCTTAAATCCCAATGGAAAGCATTGAATATTCCTGGATTAAACGGATGGGGAGAAGCTCCTGGAAACATTATGACAGTTACAAAAAATGGAGTAGCATACTTTGTAATTCCAGGTTTAAAATTTGGTAACATATTCATAGCTCCAGAACCTCAAAGAGGATGGGAAGCTAAATCAGATTTACTATATCATAGTTCTGCAGTAGCACCTACACACCAGTATCTGGCTGCATATTATTATATGCAAAAAAGAATATTCTCCCGCTATGGTTTTTATTGGAAGACATGCAACCCATGAATGGTTACCTGGAAAAGAAGTTTTATTATCATCAACAGATTACGGATCAATTGTAGTTGGTGACGTTCCACAGATATATTTCTATATTTCTGACGGATTAGGAGAGGATTAGAAGCAAAAAAAGAAGAGGATTTGCAGTTATGATTACTCATTTAACCTCACCTTTAACTTATACCAATCTCTACGGCAACCTAACTGCAATAGCTAATTTAATAAATAAATATGAAAATACTACTGATAAAACTCAAAAAGATACAATAGCTTCCAATATTAAGTTATTAATTGAAAAAATAATTATATTCAATCTATGGGATTAACTCGGGAGAATTTGAAAAATTAAATTTAAATGAAGTGGTTAAAGCTGCAGATAAATTTTTATTTGAAGTTCAAAATACCCTTTACCCACTAGGTTTGCATGCTATTGGTCAAAATTGGACAGTAACTGATATTAGTCGTAGCGTAGTTGCTGCACTGTCCCAGGAGTTTACATATGATGGAATAACCACAACAATATTTGATGAAGTTGCAAAATACCTCTTTTCTAAAAAAGTATTCTGAATTAAATGCCTTAGAAAGAGATAAAGTATTAAACACAAGTGAACAAATAGTAGTTGCATTAATATTCTCAAACAGTACTACAGTAGCTAATGTTTTAGGTTCAGACAACCCTAGTTTAATTGCTACAATGAATTATGCAAGGTATTATATTTCTTTAATCTATGCTTCCATAAACAATGAATTAACATCATTTATTAATGGATTAAATGGTAAATATATTCCTGTTGTAGCTGATGGAGATGTAATTAATATTAATTCACTTCCAACTGGTGGGAATTTCTTCCATGATCAATCACAGGAACTGCCAACAGAAGAAGCATATAACTATGCCAAAACACTGACATTGCTTACACTGTCATCTCTTAATGAAAAAACACAAAAAATTGCAATGGGAATTTGGTGTGTTGAAACAGCAAGAGATAACGGTGCATTGATTTCAGTAGTATTATATCTGTTAGGTATGCAACCTGTTTATACTTCATCTCCAAGTGCCGGAGGTAAAACTGAAGATGGTGACAGTGTCGGTACCAAAACTAAAATAATGCCAAAATTTGTCGGGTTAAAAGATTTGGTCAGACCTGAGGGATGGGCTAAAAAAGAATAGATGTTGTTGTCATTACAAGCGGTAACTTTAGGGATTTATACAGTACCCAGGTTTCCTTATTAGACAATGCATTTAGAGTAGCTTTAGCCAGATCATATTTAACTATCATTAATAATAAAACATTGATGGAAAGTAAATATGGAAAAGACATGAAAGAAGCATTGGATAAAAGTAATGGAAGGCATCGGATATTATGGAGTCGGATCTGAATCTTTTGATGAAAATTATGTAGCCCGTCATTGGGTTAATGATTTTATATACTACAAAGATTTGGGCTATAATAATACATATGCCGGAGAAGTAGCTATTACCCGCGTATTTGCACCGCCAAATGGAGATTATGGAGCAGGTATTGCCAAATCCATTTCATTAAGTTGGACATGGAACAATACCAATGATTTAGCTAAATTTTACTTAGGCAGAATGGGAAATATGTACTCTAAAAATTACTGGGGCGAAACAAATCCTGTAGTATTTGCAAGAGTTCTCAATAATACTGACGACATTATCGTCAGCCGTAATACAAATGTTTACGGCGTTGCAGATAATGATGATTTCTTTGATTACTGGGGCGGTCTTTCAATGGCAGTTTCATATATTAATGGAAAAACTCCTAATATGAATGTGTTAATGTATGGTAATAAAGACAAACCGTATATCAGTTCCATTGAAACTGTATTGTCTAAAGAAACAGCAACCCGATACTTCAATCCAAATTGGATACTTGGAATGATGAATGAAGGATACAGCGGAGCACGTTATATATCCAATAAATTCCTGAATAATTTATTTGGATGGGCTGTAACAAGACCAAATGCAGTAAACAACTGGATGTGGGATGAATCATATAATGTTTACATCAAAGACAAATACAATTTAGGAGTAACTGACTGGTTACAAAGCGGAAACAATAATTATGCATTTACTTCATCTGCAGGAACCCTTTTAACTGCTGCATATAACGGTTACTGGCAAACAGATAAAGGAACACTGGAAAATTTAGCAACAATGTGGGCAAATTCCATAATTGTAAACGGTGTTGCATGCTGTGACTGTAGCTGTGGTAATATAGCTATGTTAAAATGGGCTTCACAATACATTAATCCTGATTTACTGGCTAAATTTAATGACCAACTTTATCAGGCTACTCAAAATAACATTTTTGCCAATTCATTTGTTCCGACAAATTCAAATAATCCAGATTCAAATGAAGAAAGTCAAAGTTCATCAAAAGCTACAAGTACAACACAATCCAGTATTATAAGCTATGGAGGATCCAACTCTCAAATATCTTCAAGTATTGGTATTGACAGTTCCCAAAATCCGTCCTCTTCAAGCAGTGAAGTTTCAGCTTCTGAACAGGAATCCGGAAAATCTTATGAAGTATCCAAAGACACATCTTCCAGTTCATCTACAAAAGGAGATATGCCAATATCACTGATTATCTGTGTTATTGTAATGGTGCTAATATTCGGTTACGGTTATTATTAAACGAAAAAATGAAGAGTAAAACACTAAATTAATAATTTTTTCTTTTTTTTTTTTTTTTTATTATTCTTTAATTTCTTTAAAAACCCAAATTTTCACTTATTAATAAATATTAACTTTAATAAAATACTGTTTTTTATTGTAAAAACATCTAAACATTTAAAGCTAATAAGAAACATATATTATTATTAAAAATAAAATGAGGCCAATTTATGTTTTGGAATGAGAAAATCGAATGTATGTCAAGGGAAGAACTTGAAGAACTACAATTAAAAAAGCTTCAAAAAACAGTAAAACTAGCTTTTAACAAAATTCCATATTACAATAAAAAATATACATCATGTGGAGTTTTCCCAGAAGATATTGAAACTTTAAAAGATATTGAAAAACTGCCGTTCATCACAAAAGATGATTTAAGAGAAAGCTATCCTTACGGTCTTTTTGCAGTTGACATGAAAGACATAAAAGAAATACATTCATCTTCAGGAACTACCGGAAAACCTGTAGTATCCGGATACACCAGAAAAGATTTAGATACCTGGGCAGAAACAACTGCAAGAGGATTGGGAATGATGGGTGTTGGTGAAAACGATATTATTCAAAATACCCACGGATACGGATTATTCACCGGAGGATTTGGTGTTCATTACGGATCACATAAAGTTGGAGCAACAATAGTTCCCATATCAACAGGTCAAACCAGAAGACAAATTGAAATAATGAAAGACTTTGGAGTAACCTGTTTAATTGCAACACCATCATATGGAATTCACTTGGCTGAAGTAGCTGAAGATGACGGAATCAACCCAAGAGACATGAATCTTAAAGCTATCGGATTTGGAGCTGAAATGTGGAGTGAAGAAATCAGACAAAAATTAGAAAATCTCTTTGGAGCACCTGCATACAACATTTACGGACTGACAGAGCTTATGGGGCCTGGTGTAGGAGTGGAATGCAGTGCTCAAAAAAGGATTGCATATAGCTGAAGACATTTACTATCCTGAAATAATTGATTCCACAACCGGCAAAACATTAGGAGAAAACCAAAAAGGTGAACTTGTATTAACAAACCTTGAAAGAGAAGGAATGCCTATAATCAGATTTAGAACAAAAGACCTGACTTCACTTACCTATGAGCCATGTGAATGTGGAAGAACAAGTGCAAGAATGAGCAGAATAACCGGTAGAGCAGACGATATGATTAAAGTAAAAGGAGTAGCTATATTCCCATCCCAAATAGAAAAAGCATTACTTAAAGTAGGTGATGTAGAGCCTCATTATTTAATTATAGTTACAAGACCTGGAACTTTAGACCAAATAGAAGTAAAAGTGGAAGCTTCCAAAAACCTTTTCTTTGATGGAGTAAAGGAAATGGTCGATATTCAAAGCAAAATAGCTAAATCTATTGAAAATGAAACTGGAATAAGAGTAAAAGTAACATTAGTTGAACCAAAAAGCCTTCCAAGATATGAAGGAAAAGCTAAAAGAGTTATAGATAAAAGAAATTTACACTAAGGGGATTAAAATGAACAATATGAAAGTAAAACAATTATCAATATTCTTACAAAACAAAAAAGGAAGCTTATATGATGTTCTTGAAACATTATCTGAACATGATATAAATATAAGAGCACTTTCACTTGCAGATACTTCTGATTTTGGTATATTAAGAGTTGTAGTAGATAATCCTCAAAAAGGAGAAAAAATACTTGAAGAAAACTATCTAGTCAAAACAACTGACATAGTAGCTATTGAAATGACAGATTCACCTGGAGGATTATCATCTGTTTTAAAAACTATAAAAGAAAATAACTTAGATTTAGAGTATTTATATGCATTTACTCATGATAAAAAAGATAAAGCAATTTTACTTTTTACATACTGATAATTTAAATGCTTTAATAGATGCTTTAATTAAAAATGAAATAGTTATAGTACCTCCAGAGAAGTCTATAACTTATAAAAAAAGGTAAATTTTTTACCTTTTTAATTTTCCTTATCTGCCGGCGGAGTGTAAACACGACTAGCTAATTCACTGTCAAGTGTATACATTAAATCAACAGAATTTTGTGCTCTTTTTACTTTACCTACCAGTTCCATTGCATTTTCTTCTTCTTCAACTTGTTCTTCAACAAACCATTGCAGGAAATTATTGGTAGCATGATCTTTTTCTGTAATAGCAATGTCAACTAAATTATTAATAAGACCTGTTACAGTTTGTTCATGAGACAATACATGTTCAAATGCAGCTAATGGAGAATCCCATTCAGTTTGAGGTCCTTCAATAGCATCCAATTTAACAGAACCTCCTCTTCTAATTATATAGTCATAGATTTTCATTCCGTGTTCCAATTCTTCTTGAGCTTGTACTCTCATCCAATTTGCAAAACCAGGTAAATCGTCATCTTCAAAATAAGAAGCCATTGACAAATAGAGATATCCTGAATACAATTCTGCATTTACTTGTTTATTTAATTCTAATTCCATATTATTAGAAAGCATATTATCACCTTTACTAAATAATTGGATATATCTATTATATAAAGTTTGAGATTATACGAATAAAAATAAACAAACTATATTAAATTAAAAAATTAAAAAAATATATAAAGTGTGGTAATATGGTTAAATGTGATAACTGCGGAGCATCAATTGAAGAAAACGACAATTTTTGTATGAATTGTGGAAATAAAATTGAAAAAACAATGAACATGACATACTTCCATTAGTAACCCTAATTAAATGTCCAAATTGTAAAAAACAGATACTGAATGAATGGAAATACTGTCGTTTTTGCGGATATGACACAAGCCAACCAAGCGGAACATCACTAATTAAAAAAATAGTTGATGATGTTGCTTATAATTCAAATGTTTTAAGATTTTGCACTACCTGCGGTAAAAAAATATCATGACGACTCAAGTATCTGTCAAAATTGCGGAAGTGAAATTCCAAAACCAAAAGAAAATTATTTCGAGACCTGTCTTATGAAAACTTCCAGCTACTCTATATAAACCAGATTCTTATTCCATTATCCGAACATTACAATACAAACTTTAGAAAAATTCTTATAAAAGACCATTTTAACATTTCATATGACGAAGAATCACATATACTGTATTTACTAATTGAATATGCAATACGTAATCCTAATGAAAATATTATCCCTTATTTTGAAAAAATATTAAATGAAACAAAAGAAAATTTTAAAGATATTGAAAAGGCTGTTTTAAATAAAGTAAAACCACAAATAGAGGAATTATTCAATAGTGAAGGGTTGACATTCAAAAACAAAAAACAAATTAGTGCTGCTGAATACCAAACTATTAAAACACCAATTACAACAGATAAACACCGGGGAGGTACAAAAGCACTGGCAACATTTGGTTTCGGACTATTGGGATATGCGGCTTCTTCAGGTGTGAAAACTGAAGTAAAAACTGAGAAAGTTAAAACACAGGATGCTAAATACTGTTATACAACCATCAATATTTCAAAAAAATATGTAGATATTGATATTGCAGTATCCCGAGAAAATAACACTAAAGTTATTCTAAAATGGAGAAATATATCCCTATTTAGCGATGATGACTACTTTGTATTAGATTCCGGAGAAACCTTTAAATGTGTACTTTACAGTGATGAAATTAATGAAGTAATCACCTCATCACTTCTTGACGTTGCAGTTACCCACGATTCCAGATTAATTCACAAATACCGTCCAGAAATATTATTAAAAGTACAAAAATTTTTAAATGAGCTAATAAACCTGGAAATTAACAGTTCTAAAATAAATGAATCTTCAAAATCAACTGTTAATCTTGAAAAACTAATTGAAATGTATGACAAAGGATTATTAACCGATGAAGAATTTATTGCTATGAAGAAAAAAAATTAATTAAAAAAAGAGGGTTTATTTAACTGCATTAATTACAGTTTTTCCACCCATATAAGGAACTAAAACATCAGGAACTTTAACACTGCCATCTTCCTGCTGATAATTTTCAAGTAAACAGCAGATAGTCCTTTCAGTAGCTATTGCAGTACTATTTAAAGTATGCAATGTTTGTGCATCTCCGAACCTGCTTTTCCGAAACGTGTTTTAGTTTTTCTTGCCTGATAATCCTTACAGTTGGTACATGAAACTAATTCTCTGTAAGCCTTGGAACCTGGGAACCATGCTTCAAGATCATATTTGACAGCTGCATTATCATTAAGTGCTGAGGACACAATAGCTACTACATGATAATGTAGACCTAATTTCTGATATATTTCTTCAGTTACTTCAAGCAACTTTTTATGAGCATTTTTGGACTCTTCAGGAGTTGTGTAAATAAACTGTTCAATCTTTTCAAACTGATGAACCCTGAATATTCCCAGTGTATCTTTACCGTGAGATCCTGCTTCTTTTCTAAAACAGGTTGAAAGGGCACAGTACTGAATAGGCAAATCTTCAGGAGCAATGATTTCATCTCTGTGAAGTGCCGCTAAAGTCTGTTCTGCAGTAGCTATCAAATATAAATCTTCATCAGCCACTTTGTATAAAGTTTCTTCAAATTCTCCTAATTCAGAAGTTTCTGCAGCCACTTCTCCTTTAACAAAAAACGGAGTTTGAAGTGGAATATAACCTTTAGATTCCAATTCATTTAAAGCAAACTGAATTAAAGCCAAATTAAGATGTAAAATATCCCGTTTTAAATAATAAAACCTTGCACCAGCTATTTGAGCTGCTGTTTTCATATCTGCACCGTCAATTTTTTCAATTAAATCAACATGGTTTAACGGTTCAAAATCAAATTCAGGAATTTCACCGTATTCTTTTACAATTTTATTGTCATCTTCAGTATCAGAAATAGGCACATCCTCATCAATGATATTTCCTACCTTATATCTGTAATCATCACGTAATTTTTTATATTCCTCAATTTTAGGCCCTAATTCCTTAATTTCATTAGCTACTTCTTTAGATTGGGCAATTACTTCTTCCAAATTACCTTCCTGTTTAGCTTTTTAAATGATTTAGATAATCTGTTTTTTTCAGAACGTAAGAAGTTTAATCTTTTTTCCCCTTCTCTCCATAAAGTATCATATTCAATAACTTTTTCAGCAGTTTCTGTTCCTCTAAATCTTTTTTTCTCAGAATCAAAAATTAATTCTGGATTTTCTCTGAATAATTTTATATCTAACAAATTATGTGTCCCCTAATTAGTTAATCATATTATAATTTATTTTTTTTATTTTTTATATTTAATGATTTTATCAATTTTACTACAATACCCATAAAAAATTTCATATTAAAAAATAAGTGATATTTAAGGGATTAATTAAAATCCCCTGCAAATATCGTGTTTCACATTGTAAAAATAAAATGCTATGAAATTATTCCAGAAATGATTTGAAAAATTTTTCAAATTCCTCATCATCCATAGGTTCAGGTGTTGTGAAAACTTTATTTTCCATAATACTTGTAGCTAAATCTTCATATTCACTAGCTTCCTTAGATTCAGGGTATTTTTCTACAACGGTTTTTGCATCTAATTCACTTTCCTGAATTAAATTGCTTCTATTAATAGTTCCAATAATACGAGTTCCTATCTTTGATGCAAATTCGCTGACAATTTCCTTTTCATGGTCAACATTTCTGCAGTTGCAGATTATTCCGCTTAAATTTCCTTTAAGTTTTTTAATTCCTTTAACAATATTATTAGCCGCATATAATGACATGTATTCTCCGGAAGTTACAATTATTACTTCATCAGCATACTTTTCACGTAAAGGCACTGAAAAACCTCCGCAAACAACATCTCCAAGTACATCATAAATGACTACATCCAAATCCTTATCAAAAACACCTAAGTTTTCAAGTCTTTTCATAGCTACTATTACACCGCGTCCGGCACAGCCAACACCAGGTTCAGGACCTCCACTTTCAACACATAAAATATCATTGTATCCTTTTACAATAATATCCTCTTCACTAGGTTTTCTGTTATTTTTAAGTGTATCCACAACTGTCGGGATTCTTCTACCACACAATGTACGTGTTGTATCAGCTTTCGGATCACATCCAATAACCAGACAGTTTAAATCATTATTTGCATAAACTGCAGATAAATTAGCTACTGTTGTACTTTTTCCAATTCCGCCTTTTCCATAAATAGCTATCTTTTTAATCATTTAATTTCTCCTTTTATGTATTATTCTTAGACCTGATGAGATAATTGCACATACTGTAATAAATATGCATAACATTAAATTTATAATTATAGGAATTTTAAAGAAGTTAAATAAAACAATTATTCCCGGAAGAGCATAAAACATTAAAGCCACTAAAGTTCCAAACTTTTCATATTCTAAACCTTCAGAGCTTGTTTTGAAAAACTCCATTAATTTCAGGGTTATTATAATCAAAAACCAAAACGGCAGTAAATTTACATAACACAATGCAAAAGAGCTTAACATGATAAATGCAAAATCTGATAAAACATCTACCTTTGCCCCTTTGTTTTTATTATCTATTTTGTATCTTCGAGCCAATTTTCCATCTAAAACATCACTTAAAACAGCAAAAAAGTAAATGACAAATATAATTATCAGATTACCATTTAAATAAAAAACACTGCCGGCAAATAAAATTCCAAAAATTATTCGAGATAAACTTAAACTATCAACCAAATGCCTTTTATTCATAGATATCTACCTTTCAACAAGTTTATAAATAAAATCATTAGCTCTTACTTTTGTCGGAATAGCTACCCCTACATTATTGCCTCTTTCAACTTTTTTTGACATTTTTGCCGTCAATCTGCATTGAATCAATTTTATGTTTTATGGAGCCGGTAGTTTTTCCCTGTATTAAAATTTCATCTCCAACAGCCAAATCATCCCATACTTTAAGTTCTGCAACTTTTACCCGGTTAAAATAGTTAACAACCTGACCAATATCTTTTTTAATGAATTTTGACTGATTATTTTCACTTGTTTCATATGGTGTATTAAAGTAAATCCAGTATCAAATCCACGGTTAAATACACTTTTAAGCTCTTCTATCCATTGAGGATTTACTTTGTACTCCTTAGGATTTTCATAATATTTATCAATAGCCTGTCTATAAACATTAGTTACCATTGCACCATAATCAGGACTTCTTGCTCTTCCCTCTATTTTAAATGAATCAATTCCTGCTTTAATCAGCTCAGGAACATGTTCTATCATCATCATATCCCTTGGTGAAAAAAAAGTTAGTTCTATAACTGCCATCATATGATTTTGATATTACAAATGATTCTCATTAACATCCGACAGATTTATTACGCAGTCGTTGTTGTCTTCTTCAAAAGTCAGTGTCCAGTTTTTACGGCATGGCTGCAAACAGTCTCCACAGTTCGCACTGCGGCCATACAAACCTGAACTTAAAAAACATCTGCCGGATATTGCCATACACATTGCACCATGTATGAACACTTCTGTTTCAATCGGAGATTTTTTAACTGTTTTTTAATATCTTCCAAACTAAGTTCCCTTGATAAAATAGCTCTTTTAGCACCTAACTTCTTAAGTGTTTTCAGCATGAATGAATTGGAAGTATTTTCCTGAACACTTATATGTGCTTCAAGTCCGTTATCTACAACATCCTCTATTAATCCTATATCAGATAAAATAATTCCATCAATTTCAGATGCTGCAATTTCTTCTAAATTATTTTTTAATTCTACAGCCCTGTCTTCGTTTAAAATAACATTGCTGCATAAATAAGTTTTGGCTGAATATTGTTTAGCAATTTTAGAAACTTCAGATAAATCATTAAGAGAAAAATTTTTAGCATTTGCCCGCATATTAAAGTCATCAAGACCAAAATAAGTGGCATCTGCTCCGTTTTCTAAAACTGCTCTAAGGGAAATAAAGTTTCCTGCAGGAGATAATAATTCAACCATAATATCTTAAGGTTTATAGTATGTTTCAGCTTCAATATCATCAGGAAGCTCTGTTGGATAACATTCATTTAAACAACCTAAGCATAAATCTTCTTTAGGCATTCCAATAGCTTTTACCAATGATTCCAAACTGATATATCCTAAGGTATCAATATCCAATTGCTGTCTTATCTCTTCAATAGAATAATTAGCTGCAATCAATTCTTTTTTACTGGCCATAGCTACTCCATAAAAACAAGGAGCTATAACTGGAGGACATCCCACTAAAAGTGTATTTCAGCAGGTTCCGCTTCTTTTACAAAATCAATTAAAGATTTGGAAGTTGTTCCACGAACAATGCTGTCATCAATTAAAACTATTTTTTTACCTTTAATAGCTTCTTTAATTGGATTTAATTTTAGTCTGACAGCCAGTTCACGTTCTTCCTGTGTAGGCATAATAAAAGTTCTTCCAACATATCTGTTTTTAATTAAACCTTCACCATAAGTAATTCCGGAAGCTCTTGAATATCCGATAGCTGCAGGAATTGAAGAATCCGGTACCGGGATAATTACATCAGCATCAATTGGAATTGTTCATATAACTGTTTTCCAATATTTAGTCTTGTCTGATATACATTAACTTCATCAATTGTACTGTCAGGTCTTGCAAAGTAAACATATTCAAACATACAATGAGCAAGAGAAGTTGTATCAGCCAGTTCCAACATGTAACTTTGAATTTCATTATTTTCAAAATATATAACTTCTCCAGGTTTTACATCCCTTATGAATTTAGCATTAATTACATCAAAAGCAACAGTTTCAGAAGCTATGATAAAATCATCTCCTCTTTTAGCTATTGCTAAAGGTTTCATTCCGGCAGGATCACGAACTCCATATAAATCACCATTAACAAGTATAGTTAATGCATATGATCCAACTAATTTTTTAGAAACTGCTTCAATGGATTCTATAATACTTTTACCCTTAGAATAATGCTCTTTTCTTAACATGTAACAAATTACTTCAGAATCAGTACCTGATTTAAACTCATAACCTTCACGAATAAGCTCACGCCTTAACTCATCAGAGTTTACAATATCTCCATTATGAGCCATAGCTATAAATCCATCATCAAAATCAGTCACAAAAGGTTGTGAATTTTCAAGTTTAGATTCACCAGTAGTTGAATATCTTACATGCCCAATAGCCATATTTCCCTGAAGATTATTAATTTCATAATCTTTAAAAACATCAGTCACTAAGCCCATACCACAGTAATAATTTAATCCTTTATCTGGACTAAAAGTAGCCATTCCTGCAGATTCCTGACCTCTATGCTGAAGAGCATATAAACAATAATAAATCAAAGAAGAAACATCCTTAGAATCATCTACAGAATGTATTCCCACAACACCACATTTATCTTGCATTTCTCCTTGCATTGACAATCTCCCATATATCATATAATTATTAATTATAAACTTTCTTTTTTATTAGTATAAAATTATAGTGATTTAATCCCAAAAATTCTCAAAATTATTTGAGATATCATAATCATCTTCAACTTCTGAAGTTTTATTTAAATCTCGTTTCAAGTCTTCTTCATCATTTCCAACAAATATTAAAGCTGTTTTGATAATTTTCAGCCAGTCTATTGCGTCCTGTCTTGATTGGGCACCAATATAACCCTGACCAACAATAATATTCTCCGGTTTAAACTTATTTGTAGCTATTGTAACTTTTTTTGCATCTGTAAGGTCTTCTCTAAAAGCTTCCTGCCACAAATCATTCAAATTATAAATTTCAAGGAATTCCTTAGAGTAAATATCCTCATAACGAGACTTGAAAGCGGTAAAATCAGATTTTAAATCATCAATAGTTTCTTGCAATTCCTTATTTTTTAAAGATACATCATCATAATCTTCAATGAGTTTATTGTAATCATCAAGTAAGCTATTGTATTTATGAGTTAATTTTAATAATTTATTTTCTAAAGTATGAACATTAACTAAATTTAAAGAATAAGATAAAGCTGCACGTATAATGGAATTCAGTATTTCATCAGCAGCCAAATTTGAGTCAACAGTTCATTTTTTAATAATGTTATTATAATCGAATAAACCGACATGATTAAAATCAGTTTTTAAATCATTGAAAAGTAAATTGTAATTCTCATCCTGGCCATAACCTCCAATGAGAATAATATCTCCACCGTTAGCTACTTTTTTTTTGCTATTTCAAAATTATTTGTAGGGATAATTGAAGAAACAATTATATTATAATCCCTTTCAAGCTGAGTATTATCTACAGATTTAGATACAACTTCAGCAATATCCAATCCAGATACAATTATACGTACATCAACTTTTGAAATTACGCTATTTTCATTTTCCATAGCTATAACCTAGTCTTGATATATTTTTTTTATGCCAGTTCCAAGCAGATTCAACAATAGTTTCCAAATCATACTGAGGAGTCCAACCTAATTTATCTTTAATTTTTGTTGCATCAGCAATTAAAATATCAGGATCTCCTTCACGGCGTTCGTCTAATTTAACTGCAAATTCTTTTCCAGTTACTTTTTTAACCATGTCAATTACTTCTTTAACAGAAAATCCTTTTCCATTACCTAAATTAAATACATTAGATTCATTTTCATTGCATAAATATTCATAAGCATCAATGTGAGCTTTAGCTAAATCATTAACATGAATATAATCACGAACACATGTTCCATCTGGAGTATTATAATCGGTTCCAAAAATAGAAATGGAATCTCTTCTTCCAATAGCTGCATCTAACACTAAAGGAATCAAATGAGTTTCCGGTTCGTGCAGTTCTCCAATTTCACAATCAAAATCACAACCTGCTGCATTGAAATATCTTAAAGCCACATAATTAAAATCTCCTTTTGCAGCTTCACGTTCCAGTGCCTTTTCAGTTATGAATTTGGAATGACCGTATGGATTAATCGGTTTTAATTCCTGGTCTTCTGTAATAGGAACCTTTTCAGGATTTCCATATACAGCAGCAGTAGATGAGAGAATAAACTTATTAACTCCAAATTCCCTCATTATTTGTAAAAGATTAATTGTATTTTTATAATTATTTTTAAAATATTTTTGAGGTAATTCAACAGATTCAGCGACTGATGAAAAGGCTCCAAAGTGCAAAACTCCATCAATATCGTACTTTTCAAAAACTTCCCTTAAATCTTTACTTCCAAAGTCATAGTTTTCAAAATGTCCCCATTTAACAAAGTTTTCATAACCTTTAGAAAGATTATCAACAACAACAGTTTCATAACCTGCCTGATTTAGGGCTTTATTAGTATGAGCACCTATGTAACCTGCTCCACCAGTAACTAGAATCATAAAATCACCTTAAATAAATTTACCTAATTTCAATAAAGCTTTAGGAGATACTTTTACTAAAGCTTTAACAAGTTCGGTAGTTGAAATTTTCTCAAAGTTAACATCCTGGAATGCATGAGCAATATTGTCAAATTCTTCATCAGATAAAGTTAACATATACTCCTGAACTTTTTTGTATTTGTCAATTTCATGAGATAAATCATCACGGGTTATTTTATCGTATTTTTTAAGGAATTTTTTAGAATGGTCTCCTTCTTTAATAGCTTCAGCAGCTACCTGACCAGCATACATTCCTCCAGTCATACCGCTTATGATTCCTCCACCGGTTAATGGGTTTACCTGACCTGCTGCATCTCCACAAACCAAAATGTTATCATCATACATTTTTTAGGCATTCCTCCAACAGGATCTCCACCAACATTTAATTCAACAGCCTGAGCATTTTTAGTTGCAGGACATTTAGCTATAAAATCATCCAAATATTCAATAGCTGGTTTTGTTGCTTTATGCTGGAGAATAGCTAAACCTACATTAGCTATGTCATCACCTTTAGGGAAAATCCACACATATCCTCCAGGTGCACATGACCCGAAATAGAATTCAATGACTGCTTCTCTGTCAAATTCAACATTTACCATTTCATATTGAACTCCGGATTCCATTTCTTTAGCTTTCGCACTGCCTTTAAGACCTGCCCATCTTGCAACATGACCTTCAGGACCGTCTGCAGCAATTACTATTTTAGCTTTAATTTCTTCAGTTTTACCCATAGATTCTGTAGAAACAATAAAGCCATCTTCAATTTTATCCATTCCAGTAGCTAAAGTTTTGATTCTGATTTCAGCTCCTGCTCTTGCAGCATCCATAGCCATATGTTTATCAAATACTTTTCTTTCAAGAATGTAACCTGCTTCAGGCAATTCAATTTCTTCTTCTGTTAACCAGACATCAGTTCCATCAGGAGAAGTAAGTCTTACACCATCAATTTCTTTAGTAATCCAGCGTGGGCTTGGTTCAATACCAAGTTTTGCAAGACCTTTTTAGAAACACCTTCAGCACATCTTTTTGGAGCACCGATTTCAGATCTTTTATCAAGTAAAATGACTTTTGCCCCACCAAGAGCTGCATATTTTGCTGCTGAAGAACCTGCTGGTCCTCCACCTATTACTAATACATCAGTTTCAATCATAGAATAATCTCCTTAATCTTCTTCTCCAAAGCATTAATAGGACAAGCATCAACGCATGTACTACATTCTCTACACTCACTTTCATCAAATACTAAGCTATACTCCTTAACTTGTATTAAATTTCTCGGACAAACTCCTGCACATTCTCCACAGAATGAACACCAATCTTTTACAATCATAAATTAAAAGTCTCCTTTTTTATAAAAAACTAAAATAGTTTATGTTATGAATACTAAGTTCGTTATAATATTTAAACTCTTTTATACAACTTTTACCTAACTAAAACAACCGGAACATCAGAAGTTCTTAAAAGCCTTTCACTAACAGAACCTATTTGATTTTGAGATACTTCATTTTCTTCAAAAGAAACAAATCTTTTATCATCTGAACCTAATGCATGGATAACAACCAAATCAGCATGTGCCTGATTAATGATAAATTTCATATCTCTTAAAGCATCAGCAGTTAATAAATGCTCAACAGTATCTATTCCTTCATCATTAGCCTTTTTAGTAACTTTTGCCAGAATTTTATTTCCATTATCTTCTGATTCACCATAGTTACTAAAAGAGAATTCTCCAGAACATGAATGGCAGCTATTTTAGAATCAAATTTCTTAGCTATTTCAATAGCTACATCAGCAGCCTTATACCCATATTCAGATCCGTCAACAGGAACAGCAATAATATCAAACATTTAATTATTCTCCTTTAAATAGTCAGCATGACATAAGTTAATAAAGTTATCAACAGCTTTATCAACATCCTCACTATCATCCATTATCTTACCGTCTTCCATAAGAAGAGTTCTGTTACTTACTTCCTTAACAAAGTCAGTATTGTGTGAAATCATTATAACAGTGATGTTATATTCTTTAGATATTTTCTTAAGGGAATTAGCCACAATTCTTAAAGTAATCGGGTCTAAATCTCCAAACGGTTCATCTAAAAGTAAGAATTCAGGTTTTGAAATTAAAATTAAAGCAAGCATTACCCTAACTTCCTGACCACCAGATAATTCATATGATTTTCTATATAAAATATCCAAAGGCAAATCAAGCAATTCAAAAATATCTTTTACTGCCTCTTTAGTAGCTGTTTCAGGGAATTTAGGGAATAAATCTTCTAAAATATCAGGCATCAAACCTATTTTAGCTAAAAGGTCTCTTGCTTCACTTTCAGGCAAGTCAATTAAAGCATAAAGTGAGTCCAGCAATTCTTCACCTAATCCTAATTTTTCAGCTTTTTTCCTTGCTTGCTTTACAACATCCTGATTTTTATAACCTAAACGGGTAGCTAACTGGCTTAAAACAGTTGAATAATAACTTAAGGCAAATTCCTGATACATAAAACCTAATTTTCTTCTTACATCCATACGCTGCATACTTGGCATTGAAATATCTACCCAGTCACCATCCAGTTCATAAACAACTTTCCCTTTATCAGGCAATTCCAAATCAGCCAACATTCTAAGCAAAACTGTTTTACCTGCTCCACTAGGGCCAATAAGACTTATAATATTTTCCTTTTTAACATCAAAGTTTATATCCTTAATTTGTAGAACTTCTCCCCCAGAGAATAAATAGAATCTTTTATAGATATCCTCTACTTTAATAACAGTTTCATCAGTTGAAATGTTTTCAATATCTTCAGGTTCTTCCATTTCACTTAAAAACTCATCAATAATCTCATCAGGATTGCCGTCTTTTTTAATTTCACCATTTTCAAGCAAAATAACTCTATCAGCCAAATATCTTTGAATTTCAGGTAAATGAGAGACAACAACAACTGTAATATTTAACTCTTTATTGATTTTTTTAACAGCATCAAGAATTTCTTGTTTTGTTTTAGGGCATGCCATTGTAGCTGGTTCATCAAGAAGCAATACTTTTGGCTGTTTTGCAAGTTGTCTAGCTATAATCAATCTTTGTTTTTCACCACCACTTAACACAGCAGCATAATGATCAGCCTTATCAGTTAGAGAAACCATATCCAGTATCTTATCTGCCTCATCACCAAATTCACTTTCAGCTACATTAAAATCAGTACTTTCTTCATCAAAATATTTACGGGCATATAATTTCCTTAAAACATTTTCACGGACTGTTTCAGGCCATATACCAAATGATCTTTGAAGATGAATAGCTGTTTCTTTTTTAAGTTGATTATAATAAAATTGAGAATCACCTGCACGAACAGTTACATCACTAACTGTTATGCTTCCTTCATCAAGTTCTTCAACTCCTCTAAGCAATCTTAAAAGAGTAGTTTTACCAGAACCACTTCTTCCCATTATTCCAAGGATTTCCCCTTCTTTAACTTCAAAACTGATATTTTTAATTCCGATAACTTTATCCTTGTTATCTAATTCATATGTTTTACTAATATTGTCAACTTTAATCATGTTTTATGCCCCAACAATAATATAGATAATTTTATAATTGAAGCTATATATATTTTAATTAAATATATTTTAAAATAAGTGATTAAAATGACTAACAGCAACAAAATTCAAGAATATATTGACACTTTAGAAAATGACAAACTAATGATTGAAACACATTTTGCAAATATTGAAAGAATACTAAAGGATAATGATGATTTAAACCAGGAAAAAAAATTGCTTTATTATCCAACTTCAATACATTCAATATACAATATGATCAGTTATGCCATGATTTAATTGCATTTATAAAAATATTCCAACCAGATAAAGAAGAAATAAGAATATACAAAACTGAAGAACTTATTGAATTGTTAGAAGCTAAAGTTAATGAAGTTTCAAACTAATAATTATAATTGATAACCACACTGCCGGTTGAACTAGTAGTTGAGTTTTCAGCTACTACATTACCATTTTTAAGAAGTTCTATTTTAAGTTCATTGGAACTGCCGTCTGATTTTTCAATTACCATTGTTACTTTGTCCCATGGTGCGCAGTCTAAATTGTATGATTCATCTCCACGACCTGATACTTCGCGGATATAATTTGGATCTCCCACTTTACCAGACCAGGTTCCATTGTAAATTATATGTGCCTGATAAGGATAATTGGAACCTTCCTGTACTTTTTTCATCAGCGGAAATAACATTTAATGAACTTTTGTTATCAGGCTGAGTTGAGTTATAAATAAATGAAAATAATAATAAAGCTATTACCACAATTCCTAAAACAATAGCTATTTTTTTACCTGTACTAATATTCCATCCGTTGTCTTTTTTATTATTTGAATTAGCAGTTTGTGGATTTTTAATCGGATATGTACAATTTTCACAATATACTGAAATATCGTTATTTTCATATCCACATCTTGGACACTTAACCATAGTATCTAATTCCCAATAAATTGTTTTTTTACTGTATTAAACTTATTAAAATTCATCATATTTAAATCTAATTGAAAAAAAATAGAATTTTATAAAAAATCAAATAAAGATGATTAATGATAATATTCATAAACATTAATGGCTACTTTCTCATTCATGCCCTTTATTTTAGCCAATTCTTCGACAGAAGCATTTTTAACCTTATCCATAGTTCCAAATTCCTTTAAAATATTGATTTTACGTTTTTTACCAATGCCTGGAATATCATCCAATGAGGATTCGCTTATATTATCGCTTCTTAATTTTCTGTGATAAGTAATTGCAAATCTGTGAGATTCATCTCTAACCTGCTGAAGCAAATGCAAAGCCTTATTATTTTTAGGAATAATAATTGGTCTTTTAGAATTAGGAATATAAATTTCTTCAAATTCCTTAGCCAGTCCAATAATAGGAATATGGGCTAAATTAAGCTCATCCAAAACTTCACAGGCCATACCTAACTGACCTTTACCTCCGTCAATAACAATCAAGTCAGGTTCTTCATCTGTGTCAATCATTTTTTTAGACGGCGTGTTAACAATTCTTTCATCATAGCAAAATCATTAGGTCCTGGGTTTCAATTTTAAAACGTTTATATTTCTTTTTATTTGGTTTTGCATCTTTAAAAGAAACTTTTGAACCAACAGCAAATTTACCTGAAATATTACTTATATCATAACCTTCAATAATTCTCGGAAGTTTATCAAGCTTCAGATATTTTTTAAGCTCAATTAATGAATTTTCCATAGCTTTCTTCTGATGTTTGATAATTTCGGCATTTTTTGAGCCATGTTGACAAGTCTAAGCTTTACGCCTTTCATAGGCACTTTAATATAAACTTTATTGCCCCTTAAATCACTTAACCACTCTTCAAGCAGTTCAGTATCATCAATAGGTTCATTTAAAAGAATCTGTTTTGGAATATGGCGATTGAATCCGTAATACTGCTGAATAAATGCAAATAATATTTCAGAATTTGATTCATACTGTGATCCGCTCATTAAAAAGTCATCACGTCCAACAATTTTACCGTTTCTGATAGGCATTATAATAACTACAACTTCATTATCATTAGGAGCAATAGCTATTACATCCTGGTCTAAATCATCATCAACCAAATCAACAAACTGTTTTTCCATAATCTCTTCAATGGAAGTTATCTGATCTCTTAAAACAGCGGCTTTTTCAAATTGTTCATTTTCAGCTGCTTCAGCCATTTCCTTTTTAAGATTTTTAACAATAACAGAATATTTTCCCTGAAAGAACAAATCAATCTTATTGATTATTTCATCGTACTCTCTCTTTTGAAATTTCACCGGAACACGGAGCGTAGCATAAATCAATCTGAGAATTCAGACATGGTCCATCCATATTTCTGCAGGTCCTAATTTTAAACAATGATTTTAAGAATTTTACAGTTTTTTAACAGAAGTTACATCTGTAAACGGACCGTAATATATTCCGTTTTTTGTAATGTTTCTTGTTATAATCAGCCTAGGATATTTCTCATTTGTAATTTTGACATAAGGATATCTCTTATCATCCTTAAGCTGCACATTATACCTTGGACGATGTTTTTTTTAATAAGAGTGGCTTCTAATATAAGAGCTTCTTTTTCAGAATTAGTTACAATATACTCCAAACTGTCAAAATGACTCATTAAAATTTGAGTTTTAGGCCTGTCCAGTTTTTCTCTAAAATAAGACCTGACTCGATTAATAAGATTTTTAGCTTTGCCAATGTAAATAATTTCATCATTGGCGTCCCTCATTATGTAAACACCTGGTTTTTTAGGTAAATTTTCTGGAGATTTAACTTTTGTTGACATGATTCTACACTATTTTAACTCAACAATATCATTATCCAACTTGACTCTATTATCAGCTATCATCAAATCCAAAACACTGTTGATTTTATTAGCTGTCTTTTTAGAAGTTGATTTAAATCCAAAATTCCTTGAAACTTCTTTCGGCAGGGATTTTGCAGACAGTGACTGTTTATGAACTAAAATTCTTTCAATATTTTTAGCTATTTCCTCATCAGAAATTAAATCAATATTAGGTTTATGCCTTTTTCTGATACTTACGTCATTACTTGCAGAATCATATAAAAAGTCACCAATTTTAATAATGTTTCCGGCATCTTCAGATGCACTAATAGCTCCATTAACTGCCTTTTTCAAATTAGCACCAGCTCTTTTTTATATTGCAGCTGTCCTTAACCCTTTTAATAACTTCACTGATGTGAACCGGACCTTCCACTTCCACAATTTTATCAATAGACTTAGCTACTTCCTCACTAGACTTTTTAAACAGATCTTCCTGTGATGTTAAACCAATATCTTCAGCCTGCTTATACTCTACAATTTCATCCTTAAGTTTAACTTTTCCCGGAAGTTTCTTGTCATCAAATGCTTTTAATGTATTGTTATTTTTAAATCTCTCTTTTTTCAATTTCAGCATAGTCTTCATTAGCTGTTTGAATAATGTCCTCCAAAGCCTGATCCTGGATTTGCTGCCTTCTTTTTTTCTTCATGAATAGGAATGATAACATTTTCATCACTGGCTATTTCTTTTTTAAGTGCTTCCATTAACTTTTCCTGTTCATATCTTTTTTTTTCAGCTTCAGCAAAAGTCAATTCTTCTGTTTCATCCTGGGAAAACACATATTCATCTTCATCATGTTCAGGAGTTATGTAATCATTTGGATCATACTCTTCAGTTCTGTCAATTACAGCTACATATTCAGCAGGTGTTGGATTTTCAATTTCTTTTAATGATTTATTAATGTATTTTACTTCGTTTTTTAAATCAACAAGAGAATCTTTAACAGATTTGTTTTTACTGTCATTTGTTTTATGGTAAACATTGTTCTTTTTTAAGAGGGTTAGTAATGCCACTTACTCCCTGATAATAACCATTTTGATTAACTGATGTAGATGTAGCTGATGTTTCCTGTGAAATATTGTCATCTTGTTGAGCATATTGATTTTCATCATCATAATCTTGATAATAATCTTCATCAATGATATTTGCTTCACTGTCTTTTTCATTATTAACATCTGAAATTACTTCTTCAAAAGCATTTGCCACAATATTAGAAGCCACATTATGAATATCCTCATCATCCAAATCCACATTAGACTTAAATTTGATTTTCATATAATTTTTCCTCATCCTCTTGTGAATTTTCATCAACAATTTCAGGTTCTACAACATACTTATCTTTAGGAGTTGGCCTATGTAACTTAGGATTTTCATTCTCCATTATTTCACCACCTACGGTTTCAATTTCTCTTCTTCCAATTTAGATTTACCAATAATCGCACTAGTTATTGTTCCATGTTCTTTGTTTTCCAGTCTTTCATTATCAAAGAAAATACTTTTAATAGAACTGTTTTTAGATTTATTATCATTTGATTCTACAGAATCTGCTTCCTCATCAGAACTTAGTTGAGATTTAATTTCTTCCGAATTGCTTTCTAATTTAATGTCATTTTCAGATTTTGAAGTGTTTGATTCATCATCTTTAGATTTTATATCCTCATTATCAATGTTTTTATCCTTAGATTTTACCTCTTTCGCTTTTTTCTTCGGGTTTTGAATCTGTAGCATCCTTTTTAAGATTTAATTCATTCTCATGTTCAATATTTTACTAAATTTAATATCATCCATTCCAGTGTTTTCCTGCATATTTTTCTTTTTAGATTTGAAAATTGAACTAATGCCAAAACCTTTTGATAAAGAAGATTTCTTTTTAGATTTATCTTCGTCTTTAATAGATTTATTTTTATTATTTGAAGATTTTTGATAAGTTTTTTCTTTAGATTCGAATGAATCTTCTTTTTTTTAGATTTTAAAGAATCATTATTAACTTCATAACCGCCATCTTCAGGAAAAACAACATCAACATCAGAAACTACATCCTCACTAAACTCAGAACCGTCATCTTCAATAGGAATAATTTCAACATCAGAAACTACATCTTCTTTAAACTCTGATTCATTATCTTCAGAAGAAACAACATCATTTCCATGATCATAATCCATTTTTTCCCTAAATTCAGAACTGTCATCTTCAGGAGAAACAACCTCAACATCAGAAACTGCGTTCTCATTAAATTCAGAACTGTAATCTTTAGAAGAAACAACCTCAATATTCTCATCATTATCAATATCAGAAACCACATCCTCACTAAACTCTGATTCATCATCATTTTCTTCAGATAAATAATCATCAACATTATCGAAATCAGTTTTATTTTCACCAGAGTCCAAATCATCTTCAGGAGGGATGACTTCTATATTTTCATCTTCCCCAATATCAGGAGTTGATTTTTCATTTTCTTTTTGCTCTTCCAGCTCTTTTTGTTTTGCAATACGCAATTCTTCAGCTAATTTTTCAGCTTCTTTTTTCCTTTTTTCAGCCAGTTTTTTAGCTTCTTCTGATTTACGTTTTTCTTCTTCACGGGTTTCTCTAATAGCTACTTCAACAGCTTCAAGTAATCTTTTACGTCCTAAATCCCTATTCCTATACCAGTCTGTAGACCATAAATGGTAAAGTTTCCATCCAAGACCTTTTAGGACTTGTTCCCTTAACCTGTCCCTGTCTCCAGCTACTTTTACTTGATGCATACATTTTTCCATCAGTTGTAATTCCCAAAATATATTTTCCAGGATTTTCATCATCAACAATAGCCAAATCCACTCTAAATCCTGCACATCCAATTTGTTTATCTACTGTGTAACCATTTTCAGCCAGGAAACTGGCTATTGCATCTTCAAACGGTTCACTGGATTGCTGAGTTATTTGTGATGCTCCCAATGTCAAGTTTTCAGCATATGACAAGAATTCTTTTAGAGCTTTTTACACCATATGGCGGATTGGCTGTTAAATGCATATCATAAGCCTTGAAGTTGGAAAATACTACACATTTTTCCCTTGCACGTGTAATTAATACATTTAACCTTCTTTCCCCACCATCCTGATTTAACGGACCGAAATTTAGAGACATTTTTCCTGCTTGGTCATAACCATATCCTACACTTATTAGGATAACATCCCTTTCATCCCCCTGTATTGTTTCAAGGTTTTTAACAAAGAAACGTTCATCCTTATTTTCTGAGAATAATGGCTCCAATTCAGGACGCTTTTTACGTTCAATTTCCAATTCTTCAAGAATTGCATTTTTTGAGCAACGGAAAATGTTCCGACACCTAAACTTTTAGTATCCCCATATTTGTCAAAATGATTGAAAATTTCTTTTACAACATCACGAGCTTCCAAATGGTTTGCAGATGATGAACCTCTATCATATACAGTATTCGGATTATAATGTAATTTTAATCCCAGTTCAGGATCATCATGAGATGGAGAAGGATATACCAACAGCTCATTATTATAGAATTCCTTGTTTGAAACAGAAATTAAAGATTCATGACGGCTCCTATAATGCCATTTTAGCATTTTAACAGGGAATGACAGTTTACATAAATGGAGGATACTTTCCATATCCAATGAAGTAGCCACTTCTCTTCGCTTTCACCAGTTGCCATTTGATCAAAGAAAGATGTTGGAGGCAATTGCTGAGTATCTCCCATTACAACTGCTGTTTTACCTCTCATAAATGCACCTAATGCATCTTCAGGTTTAACCTGACTTGCCTCATCAAAAATAACAACATCAAACTGCAATTCTTCATTTGTAGGGTCAAGATACTGTGCAACAGATAAAGGACTCATCATGAAACATGGTTTTATCTTTTTAATTATTCCTCCTGCTTTTTCCAATAATTTTCTAACTGGCAGGTGCCCGCTTTTTTCTTGTAAATTCTCCAGCAAGTATTTTAGCTTCTGGGTTTTCAGTAGCTCCAAATATTTGTGGAATATTATTATTTAATTTTTGGAAAATTCTTTTGCGGTTTAGGGACAATATTTTTTATCCAAATCTTCAAACTCTTTTATTCTGTTTTCATGCAATTCTCCGATAAATGTAGCCAGTTCCTGATTTTCAACAAATAAAATATTCAGTAATGAATCTGCAAAGTTTCCTTGAACCAATGCTTTAACATCATCTTTTTAATGTCTCTTCTTTCAATTGAATCAATAAACTGTTCAGAGTCAGTTCCCCTGCAAGCATTTTTAGTATTCAAATACTGAGACCATAAGTGAAGACTGGATAGCTGTCCTCTCCAATTATATAGTTGTTCCTGCCATCTCTCAAAAGCAACATCACCAGTATCTCTTTTAAAGATTAGTTTACTTCTAGGATTTAATTTGGATTCTAATTTTTTAAGTTCACTTTCAAATAAATTTCCTGATTCAATATATTCAGTTAAATCTTCCTTAGGATTTATGCTGAACATATCATTAGATAAAATATCAATAGTATTTTGTGAAAAGATTCCATCACGTGTTAAAGATATAAATTCATTCATCCACTTTGCTATTTCTTTTAAATCATTGACATTTGCACCTAAATGCCAGTAATCACCATAATATTTGCGAGCTAATGACTCATTTGCATCCAATTGCTTTTTAATAGCTATTACTTGTTTTGCCTGTTCCAAATCAAATAAAACATCTTCAGGAGATTTAGGAACTGGACCATTATAATATCTTTCAACCAGCTCAATATGAGGTTTATTACCAAATAATCTGGATAATTTCTTATGGGTGCTTTCCCGAACTTCTCCAATTAATCTGTCAATGTCTGCAGAAAATATGCTTGAATTAAACCTATCTAATGATTTGGCTACTTTTTGATATTTTTCCAATTCATTTATTAATCTATAAGCATCATCATTGTTATTATTCCAGGCTCCAGATTTTAATATATCACCATCAATTAATTCAGAATTTTTAGAACTGATTATATCAAATGCTGAAAGAGACTTTTCAAATTCATTAAGTGTTTCCGGTTTTTAATTCCATAAATGTCATAAACTCTTCCCCTTTCAACTAAAAAGTCATCTAAAGCATGTAATGTGTCATTAATCAATTGCTCAATTTCCCTTAAATCTGCAGGAAGCAAACTTTTTGGAGCACATTTACTCCACGGATTTTCCTTAGAAATTGTTTGATACAGCTCAGCCAAGTTTTCCAAAGATATGGTAATATCATCCAAATCCTTTAAAGTTAAAGTTTCAGGATGATCAAATCTGACCAATGGAATTATACGGTCACTTCTTGAAAAATGCTCATCAGCCGCTTCTTTTTAAACCATATAACTGAAATGCTGATAATTGAACTCCATATAAAGGCTTATGAATAATTTCTGCATAATCATCAAGCTGCTGTCTTAATGTTTCAAGTTTTCTTATTGTCTGATCTATATTTATTGGCTCCTGAGACCTTACTGTTGTAGCTTTTTCCAAATCCTTCAGAAATTTTTTACGCCTTGTTTTGTGTGAATGCAGTTCCAATATAAACTTGCCTAATCCGACACCTGTCAGTCTGTCTTTTACCACATCTAATGCAGCCATTTTTTCACTGACAAACAAAACGGACTTTCCCTCAGCAAGAAGCTCAGCTATTAAATTTACAATTGTTTGAGATTTACCTGTTCCAGGAGGTCCCTCTACAACCAGATTCCTTCCTGCTTTAACATCCTGGATAGCTGCAATCTGTGAAGAATCAGCATCTAAAACCTGATACATTTTAGAGTATTCCAACTGAGAATCAATGTCTTCTCTTTAAATGCTTTCTTATCATTAACACTTGGATTAAATATAGCCTGTATCAGTTCATTTTTAGTTAAATCCACATTATTTTCCCATGCTTCCGGATTTAAATCATTGTACATTACAAATTTAGTAAAACTGAAGAAACCTAAAGCTATATTAGTATTAACTTTCCATTCACCGATTCTCTAACAGAATCTCTAACTTCTCTTAAATAATGGTCAATAGCTTCACCATATTTTTTAAATTCAAAATCCGGAAATTCAATACCATTTTCTTTTAATTTAGCTTTAATAGAGATATTTGTTTGAATGTCTTCTCCTGTCCACTCTAAATTAAAGGATTTGCCTACCTTTTTACGTTCCATTGCAACTGGAATAAGAACTAATGGAGCATGATTTACCTGTTTTGGTTTGGTATTATCTCTCCATTCCAAAAATCCAACAGCCAAATAAAGAATATTGTAACCCTTTCCTGCAACATTGTTTTAGCTTGGTTATTAATATAAAACAATCTTTTTGAAGCTCATTAGGAGTCAAATCTGTAGATAATGTTTTATCTCCATCAGTAAACCTTGAAAGATCAAATGGAGCATGATCCCAAATTGAAAATCCGGATTTTTCTTTTTTTTCTTTTTTATTAGCTACAAAATACATTTTATTATTTTGCAGAACCAATGTCTGGTAAATGTTAATTGGTGATTGGTTTGAAATTGTAATTGTTCTGGCTCTGGTTTTAAAATTAAGAAGCTGATTTCTTAAAGTTAAATCTAAAAGCTCATTACGTAAGTTTTCAAACTCCTTTTTAATTTTATCTGATGAATTATTTAACATATTGCCCCTTTATTATATAAACTAAAAAAATTCAGAAATCATATATAATTATTTTTTTCATTAATTAATAAAGTTTTCTAATTAAATAAAATTTAAATAAAAGCTTAAAAAAACGAGTAATATTCTTATAAATATCCATAATCACAATATAAGTAAATTAAAGTTATATTAAAGATTTGTATGGTCCGAATGACATTAATTTTTCACTAGCTATTAATGAAGCGAATTCTCCTGCTTCTTCTGGTGAATCTAAAAGCAATCTCTTTAAAATATAAGCTGCCATATATGTGTCTCCACAGCCTGTTGAATCTGCTATATCCTCAACTTCAAAGGCTTCAATTTTAATTTCATTACCACAAATAATTCTGGAACCTTCACTTGCATTTGTAATTACAATTTCATCAATGTCATATCTGCTGTAATTATCATCATCAAATACAAGTTTAGCTTCAGATTCATCTAAAAATATAGCTGTAATTCCATTTAAAATATCATCCAAATTATCGGGTTTTTCTAATTTAATTGAATAATTTTTATCATCAATTTTCTCATCAGGAATGCGTAAAAAACCCTGCATGGATAGATAAATCGGCACATTGAAAGTTTTTAAATAATCAATCGTTTCAACAGGAAAATCATTCCTATTTAACGGATTTAAAACAAATGCATCAATTTCTAAAATATCATCAAAAACAAACTCCAACTGGTCTTTTAAAATTGGAATGTTTGCAAAATTGCTGTATTGTTTCCGGATGTCCAAATTATCGTTTTCAGGATATTCATTAATAAAATAATGAGTATCATCGCCAACAATAGGAATTAAATTACCTAAATTTGGAAAATCCCTAATTAAATCCAGATTATTGAAGTTTGCAACTGCAACATAATCCATATTAAATTCTTCAAAAACAAATGATTGAAAATAGCTAGCTCCTCCGGCAGCATATGTTTTTGAATTTTGAGTAATAATCTGGTCTTGTGCTAGTGGACCAATAACCACAATTGTCATGAAAAAAAGTAAAAAAATAAGGAATTTAAATTCCTCTGTCTTGCATTCTGTCAGCTTCAGATAATGTAGACATTTCTAAACCTTTCATAGCTTCTCCAAGTCCTTTTGAAACTTCAGCTAATACTTCAGGTTTATCATAATTTGCAGTTGCTTCAACAATAGCTTTAGCAAATGCTTCAGGATTATTGGATTTGAAGATTCCAGAACCTACAAAAATACCGTCAGAACCTAATTGCATCATTAAAGAAGCATCTGCAGGAGTAGCAATACCTCCAGCTGCAAAGTTAACTACTGGTAATTTACCGAGTTGTGCGGTTTCTTTAACAAGGTCAATTGGAGCTTCTACTTTTCTTGCGTATTTCCATAATTCTTCTTCATCTAAACCTTGAATAGTTCTGATTTCTCCTAAAACCATTCTCATATGACGAACTGCTTCAACAATATTTCCTGTACCAGGTTCACCTTTGGTACGAATCATTGCAGCACCTTCATCAATTCTCCTTAAAGCTTCCCCAAATTACGTGCACCACATACAAAAGGAATAGTGAATTCTTTTTTGTTTTAAATGATATTCTTCATCAGCAGGTGTAAGTACTTCACTTTCATCAATCATATCTACACCTAATGTTTCTAAAATTTGTGCCTCTGCAATATGACCTATTCTAGCTTTAGCCATAACAGGAATTGAAACTGCATCTACAACTTCTTCAACAATAGTAGGGTCAGCCATTCTAGCTACTCCACCAGCTGCACGAATATCTGCAGGTACTTTTTCTAAAGCCATAACAGCTACTGCACCAGCATCTTCTGCAATTCCTGCTTGTTCTGCATTGACAACATCCATAATAACTCCACCTTTTGTCATTTTAGCGAAGCCTTCTTTTAAAACATCAGTTCCTTTTTCCATGAAATATTCTCCATAAATAATTTATAAAAATATAACACTTACTATATTTTTCATAACTTATAATTGTTTACCTAAATTCAACAGTCGTATCTACTATATGATATTTAGAAGCAATAGTATAAATCTCTTTTTTAACTTCATCACCATTATTAACATCATCAATATTTATTTTTAAAGTTAAAATAGAATCAATACCATCTAAAGACCATAAATGAATCTAAAACATTATTAATATGATTTAAACCTTCTATTTGGGATTTGATTTCATCAACATCAACATTTTTAGGTGATTTTTGAAGTAAAACACAGACAGACTCATGTAATGCCTTACCCATATTATATAATAACCATAAGCTGATTATTAATGAAAGCAACGGATCTAAAAATGATACATTCCAAAACATTAAGATTACACTAATAACCAAAATAGCTATCCATCCGAATACATCTCCCAAAAGATGGAATAAAATAACTTTTTCATTAATAGTTTCTCCTTTATGAAGTTTAAAAACAGAAACTCCCTTAAATATAATTCCAACAATAGCTACTAAAAGCATCCATCCTGCTTCCGGTGCTACAGGACATAATAAACGTGAAATTGATTCATAAACTACAACAACAGAAACAATAATCACAAAAATTGAAGTTATGACTGCTCCTAAAATAGAAAACCTTTGATAACCATAAGTATAATTTTCATTTGGATTTTTCTGAGATACATGCTCCAGCACCCCAGCCAAACCAATAGATATAGTATCTGACAAATCATGTAAACAATCAGCAAGAATAGCTACACTGTTTGTAATTAATCCTCCAAGAATAACTATAACATTAAAAGTAATATTTAAAATGAAAACAAAAATTAGGTTACCTGTAGCCTTTTCATGATGTTCATGATTGTGTTCTATTTTCATATAATATAATAAGTTTGATTAAATTAAAAAATGTTATGATAACACCACAAATATCTTTATATAATTAAATAAACAATATGTATAATAGTGATAAAAAATGGCTTTTACAGGAATTACTTTATTTTCACATATTTTACCGGTAATATTCGGATTTTTCGGAGTTTTACTAATAATAGCTGGAACATTAGATGAAAATAAATACAAATTTGTTGTAGGAACAATATTGTTTGTCTTAGCAGCTGTATTACCGTATATAATCTTAAGATTTTTGTTATTATAAAATAACACTTTACTATTTTTATAATTTTTAAAAAAAAGATGGTTATGAATTATCAATAACCATAACTTACAACATAACCGTGGTCATCACAGACTCTAAAGTACCCGTCATCATAATTGATTCTATGATATCCGTTTCCTATATCACTACGGGAAACTTCGTGCTGTTTTGGATCCCACCCGTCATCTAAAACATCAGACTCATGAGCAGTTAAGTGTTCTTCACCACCATAAGTTCTTGTAGGTCTTTTATAACCATCATCTGCAGACCCAGATGAAGAGGATTGAGAAGTTACATTATCTACAGATACTGAATTATTGTTAGTATTATTAATTGTTGTGCCGTTGTATGCTTCATGAACATTTCCAAAGACAAGTATTGCTCCCCCAATTATAACAGCCAAACAAACAATAGCCAATACAATAATTATAGTATTTTTATTAAACATATCATCACCATAGTGTAACTAATCAAGTAATTTCATCTCACCAGAATGCAAAGCTGTTCCTACTAAAACCTTTTTATACCCATATCTTCAAGTTCACTAACTGATTTGTTATTTAAACCTCCAGCTATAATCAGTTTATCTTTTAAATCTTTAAAATCATCCAGTAATTCCTGATTATAACCTTTTTGTGTTCCGACACCAGTAATATCTAAAAAAGAATTATTTCATCAGGATCCAATTCTTCCAAAATTTCTTTAAATTCAGCTAATGAAATATCTAAATTCTTTGAATATAATTCATTGTCCTTAACATCTACACTTACAACAATCCTTTCTTTAGGATATTTTTCAAAAATCTTTTTAATCTCACCAATGCTTTTTATGGTTTCTGTTGGGACAATTATCTTATATGCATATTCTAAAAAGAAAGTAAATGATTCAAAATCCTTAACACCTGCATCCAGCATAACCGGCAAAATTGAGTTTACCATTTTAACATCATGAATATTATGGCCGTTGCCTTCAATCAAATCCAAATCAGCAATATATAACTCATCTGCCCCATTAATTGATAATCCATTAGCTATATCAACAGGATTAGCTGATGGTGCGAAAACTGTTTGTAATGGAGTATATGTGTCCCTTAATCCAGATTTTCCACTAACTGCAATATTATCTTTTAAATCTAAAACTGGAACTTTTTAATCATGATTAATTATTTGATAATGTCTGACTATTAATATTTTTGAAAAAAAGTTGCTAAATATAAGGAGGTGAAATTAGGTAAGGACACCTAATTCCTAAATAAAAAAATAATGATCAATTATAAGGGTTTAACAAAAAATATGTTATGAACCTTACACATAGATTTAACTTCGTAGTATATAAACTTTACTTTATTTTATAAAAATTAAAGTATATTTGATAATTAAATTATACAATAAAATAGATCAAATATTAAATAGAATTAAAATATTTAATTTTAAAATTAAACAAAAATATGAAAATTAATAAAAATTTGAATATATGTAATTTTTAACCTGCTAAAATTTCAAAATATGCTAAATTAATCTTGAAAATTAAAATTAAAGATGTTTCCCAATACACAACACCCCTTAAAAACATCCAAGTAAAATATCAATAAAAATTAGCTTGAAGCAATGTATAAAAAGAGAGAACTGAAAAACAAATACATTATGTATCTTAAATAGGATGACTTAATGAATAATACAAAACATCACTTCAAACTGTATATTATACATTAAACCCTGCAGTATAAATATTTTTTTATAAAAAAGTATTACTATATTAATATATAAAATAAAAAAAGTATTAACTAAAATTAAAAAAATAAAATTATTGTCTATAATTCTCATCAATATATGAATCAAATTTTAAATAAGCTTCATCAATAGCACCGGCTACCTGATCCTGAGTAATCTCTGAAAGTTTGTCAAAGGTAACTCCAACATCTACATCAACATCAAGCTGATTATTTTCATAGCTGACGATAATATCCAAATCCAAATCATCCAGTTCTTTAGTAGAAATAGCTTTTGAAACTTCAATTTTCTAAAATTTCACCAAAATCATCAGAAATAGTAGCTAAATCAGCAGATGATAATTTTTTAAGTTTAGACATGAAAATCTATAAAAAAGAATTTTATAGGAGAATTATTCTCCTTGTAACCCTTGCATAGCAGCTTGGATATTAGTTTGCATTTCTTCAAGTTTTTTCATAACTCTTTCTTCTTGACGAGCCATGGTTTGTTTTCTTAACTTGAGAGTTTCTAATTTTTCATTCATATCTTCAACTGCTTGTGCATAATCAACTTTAATAAGTAAGTTTCCAGCTTGTTTAAAAACTTCAGCATTTTCATCAGTTTTGTTAAGTTCTTCAAGAGCAGTTTCACTTTCTTGAATTTGAACTTCAACATTTTGAATCTGCATGGTTACAGCTTGAGCTTGTTGTTGTAATTGTTGGAATTGATTTAATTGATGTTGTATATTTTCTGGGATTTCCATTTTACCACCTATTTTATTTTAATAACTAAAAGTTGTTTTTTATAATATTTAAAAATATTGTATTAAATAGTTAAATTATTAATCTCTAAAGACAACTTAATCCATTTAATTGCAGAGTTAACAGAAGCTCTAAAAGAAGTAGAATCTTCTGCATCAATTCTAATTAGAATTCTAGATTCATCTAAAGTTAAACTCATAGATGACCTATAATCAGGAGCAGTTTCAAATTCTAAAATAATGGATTCATAAATTATTTTAGCCTGCTTTTGATTTTCAAATTCAATAGCTATATCACTTTTAATAGATTCAAGAGGACTGTCTACGTTCATAATTCCCCATCTAAAATCTTTTTAACATTAATCTGCAAATCGGTTTTATCTCCGAATTTATTTACAAAATTAATTTTAGCTATTAAATCATCCTCTTTAGAAATAAGAATATAATTTTCACTAGCTTTATCTACCAATTCAAAACCTAAAATTTCACTTAAAACATTGAGCTTTTCAACTTTAGAAACTATTTTCAAATTTTTAGGTAAAATATGACATCTTTCATTAGAAGTAGTAACTCCAATTAATAGTATAAGTAAAATTTCCCCTTTATTTGAATAAAAAGTTACTCTGCTAGGATTACCCTTAATCTCATTAACAATAGCTAAATTATGCTCATCTAATTCCAGAGCTTTTAAAAGTAACTCACGCATATTACTTTTTTCCCCGGTTTACACTAGTGGAACCAGTTGCATGAGCGAGATTTTTACAAAACTTTCTTGTTTTTTGAGAAGGTTTTCTAGAAGTTGAAATTAACATTTAAATCATAAAAAATAGTTTTAAAAAATATGTAGATAAAAGCAAAAATGATTATCTTGCTTTTATAATTCTTGTTACTTCTGGAACATTTTTAAATAAAATCCTATATCTACATTTAGGACATTTATTTTCCATGTAGCTTTTGTGATCTACTTCAGTTCCACAATGTGGACATCTATACAAGGATTATTCCTCCACGTTAACATTTCTTATGTTACGTGCTGCAGATTTTGCCATAGGAGTTTCTGGTACGTATGCTCCTCCGGTAAATACTGCGCCACATTTTCTACATTTCCAAATTCCAGCAGCTTGTCTTTTTACATAAGGTCTATCACATCTAGGACAAACATGATTTTTTTTTTCATGTTTTCTTCGATCATTTTACAGATCTTTTTGCTTTTCTTCCGTATCTTGCACCGAACCTACCTGTAATACCCACTTTTTTTTGTTCTTGCCATTTAAATTCTCTCCACATCAAAATAAATATGTAATAATGTAAATATTTAAAATTATTTACACAGATTATAAAATAATCTTAAAATTATCTAATATAATAATATTATAGATACTAATATTTAAAGTTAATGGTATTTTAACTTAAAAAGGATTATAACACAAAAATGAGAAAAAAATCCAATCATTTTTTGTGAATCAGGAAATCCTAATTAGTCAAGAGTTGGATAATTAGGACTTTCATTAGTAATTAATAAATCATGAGGGGTGGGATTCTTTTATACCACTACTTGTGATTCTAACAAATCTTGCTTTTTCTTGCATAGCTGCAATATCTTTAGCACCACAGTAACCCATAGAAGATTTTAAACCTCCAACAAGTTGGAATAAAATCTCATTAACAGTTCCTCTGTAAGGTACAGCACCTTCAATTCCTTCAGGAACATATTTTGTATGATTCATCTTACTTTTAGATCCTTGAAGTATCTGTCTGCTCCTCCGTCGTACTCACTGGTCATTGCTCCCATGGAACCCATTCCACGGTATTTTTTGTATTGTTTTCCATTCATAACAACAATTTCACCAGGAGCTTCGTAAGATGCTGCAAGTAAATTACCCAGCATTACTGCATCTGCACCGGCACCGATAGCTTTTGCAATATCTCCGGAGTATCTGATTCCACCGTCAGCTATTACTGGAATACCGTATTCCTTAGCTACATCAGCAACTTCTGAAATAGCTGTAAGTTGTGGTACACCAACACCAGCCACAATACGGGTAGTACACATTGAACCTGGACCTATGCCTACTTTAAGGCCATCTACACCCATAGATGCCAAATCTTCAGCAGCTTCTGCAGTAGCTATATTACCTACGCACAAATCAGCATCAATATTGTCCTTAATGGTTTCAGTGAACTTAACCACATTCATATTATGAGCATGAGCACAGTCAATAGAAATAATATCCGCACCAGCTTGGTCTAAAGCCATTGCTCTGTCTAAATCAAAAGGCCCTGATGCAGCAGCCACTAAATAATTACCGTCTTTATCACGAGCAGCATTAGGATATTGAGCTTGGTTTAAAATATCTTTAATAGTGATGATTCCAACCAATTTGCCGTCACGAAGTACAGGAAGTCTTTCAACTTTATTTTCATAAGCAATGTTTAAAGCTTCTTCTGCAGTGATTGGCTCTTCAACAGTTACAACATCAGATGTCATAATGTCTTTTACAGTTTTGTCAACACCTTTTTTTTTTCAACACAGGCCTAATATCTCTTTTAGAAATGATACCAATAATTTCATCATTGTCTACAACCGGAAGACCACTGATTAACTCATCATTCATTTTTGCCTGAACATCGGCAATTGTAGAATCAGGGGTAATTGTTATAACATCACGTATTGTTAAATCTTCAGCTGATTTAACTTTTTTAACTTCTTCCACTTGTTTTTCCTGAGTAATATTTCTGTGAATTACTCCAACACCACCTTCTTGTGCCATAGCTATTGCCAAATCTGATTCAGTAACAGTATCCATAGCAGCACTTAAAATTGGTATATTCAATTTAATATCTTTTCCTAATTTAATTTTAGTATCAATGTCTTTTGGTTCCACATAACTTGCATTAGGAGTTAATAAAAAATCATCAAAAGTATAAGCTACTTTTGCTTCTTGAACTTTTTTTGAAAACATTTAAAAAACCACACCTATCTAAAATGAATCACATAATTCTTTAAGCTCAGCTACAGCGGTGTGATGTATTTTACCAGTGTTACGATCACCACCTACGCAAGCAGCTCCTCTAATACCTACAACATCACATCCAATATCGTTTAAAGGTTTTAACTGTTCTTTTTTTAACTGAACCTGCAAGAGCTGTTTTCAAACCATAACTATGAGCTTCATTAACAAATTTTTCTAAATCTTCAATACTTAAATAATCAAATAATGTATGACCATCTTTAACAGCAGTATCAAGCATAGCCAAGTCGCATCCAGCATCTTTAGCTACTTTTGGAATTTCCATAGGGTCAACTGCACCAACACGGTGTGCATCTGCATAACCTGCAGCTACAACAATAGTATCATCATCAACATCTTTAATTGTTTTAGCCACATTTTCCATAACTTCAACTGCTTCATCATAATCTTTTGTTCCATATAATCCTACTTTAATATAATCTGCTCCAGAAACATGAGCTCCCATTGCCGCAAGAGAAACAGTACCCGGTTTATAAGGCACATCACCTAAAGTTGCACTAACCAATTTATCTTCAGGGGTTATCTCCCTAATATCCCTAATAACCCAAGGGAAATTAGCACCTAAAGATCCTTCTTTAGGATTTTTACATCGACAATATCTGCTCCACCTTTAATAGATTCAAGAGCTTCTTCATGATTTATAGGACTTATTAATAGAAGCATGTATTTCCTCCGTTTTTACATTTTAAATATAATAATTAAATATTGTATAACCTTACTTATAAATATTTATTATTTAACATCCAAAAAAAAATCAAAAAATGATAATAAATTATTTAAATACAAATATTAAAAAAAATAATTAATATGAAAACATTAGATATAGTTGTTCCATGTTATAATGAAGAGGAAATGCTTCCGATATTCTACAAGGAAGTTTCAAATAATCTGAAAAACATAAACTGGAATGTTATTTTTGTAAATGATGGATCAAATGACAACACTTTAGAAGTTATCAAAAAACTTAAAAACAGCTATGACAATGTTAAATACATCTCATTTTCAAGAAACTTCGGTAAAGAATCTGCAATATATGCCGGATTAGACTATTCTACCAGAGATTACATCATATTAATGGATGCTGATTTACAAGACCCTCCATCATTAATTCCCGAAATGCTAAAATATATTTCTAAATATGATATTGTAGGAACACGTAGAGTCACAAGAAAAGGAGAACCTCCAATCAGATCATTTTTTGCAAGATTATTCTATAAAATAGCTAATAAAATAACTAAAATAGAGCTTGTTGATGGTGCAAGAGATTTCAGATTAATGAAAAGAGAAGTTGTAAATGCAATCCTTGATTTGAAAGAATATAACCGTTTTTCAAAAGGAATTTTCCAGTGGGTCGGATTTGAAACAAAATGGTTAGAATATGAAAACATTGAAAGGCAAAAAGGAGAAACCAGCTGGTCATTTTGGGAACTGTTCAAATATTGCATTGAAGGAATTGTTTCTTTTACAACAACACCTCTTCACATAGCTACAATTATAGGAATTTTCTTTTCAATTATTGCATTTCTATCCATTATAGTCATTGTTATAAAAACCCTTTTATTTGGAGATCCTGTAGAAGGTTGGCCTTCAACTATTTCAATTATCCTATTTTTAAGTGGAATTCAACTGTTTGCAGCAGGAATAATTGGAGAATATTTAGCTAAAATTTATTTGGAAAGCAAAAAAAGACCTCTTTATATTATAAAAGAAAAAGATTAGTAAGGAGAATCTTTTTCTATAACCGATTTACTTATTTTTTCATGAGCTTTTGGACGAAACTGTGAAGATTTTCTCATTTTTTCAATTATGTCATTTGTAGGAATAGAAACCGGGCAATTAATAGTGCATAAACCACACAAAGTACATTTATATAATCCTGATTCAAAGCATTTTTCATCATTTTCAATGAATTTACTCATAGCCACTCCGCGACCGCCCAAATAATTGTTAAATCCGAATTCATTTCCAACAGCATTATATACAGGGCAGTTGACTATACAGTTTCCGCAGCCAATACACCACAGACATTCTTCCCTGGCTTCACTTCTTCCATTGTCCAGTAAGATAACAACCACCCTTTCTGCACCATACATATTTTTAAGAAGTTTTTTCTCAATATCTGCTGTTTTGGAAGGTCCTGAAATTACATTGATATAGGAAGTTACATAATTTCCAGTTGCATAAACTGTTTCAAGTTTTGCAACAGACATCGCATCTTCCAGAACAGGTACAAATTTATCAATTCCAGCTACAATAATATGCAAATCTTTTAGGGAAACCAATGAAATATTACCCTCATTATGAACTAAAACAATAGACCCCTCTTCAGCCGCTACAACATTAGCTCCACTTATACCTACAGTTGAGTTTTCAAGACGTTTTAACACATCTGCTCTGACAACTTCCATAATTTCACGTGGAACCCTTCCGACATTGGTTTTCATTGATTCATTGACAATACTGGCTATCTCATCTACATTTAAATGGGATGCAGGACCAGTTGGATGAACAGGTTTATTATCTTCTTTTTTCAGTTGTAAAATCCTATCTCCCAAATCAGTTTCAACAACATCATATCCGTTAGCTGCTAAATTACTTTTTAAGTTCAATTTCACCTAAAGTATTGGATTTTGCTTTAGCTATTACTTTAGAATCGCTTTCATCCAACAGATCATAAATAATATCTAATGCATCATCTTTAGTTTTAGCATATTCCACATCAATGCCATTTCTCCTGAATGATTCAACAGCTATGTCCATCAGTTCCTCCTTATTGGCAATTGACTCCTTTTCAATTTCCCTGACTCTGTTTTCCAATCTTTTAATGGAAGACGAATTTTTAATCTTAGAAGACCTATCCTTAACTGTTTTAAATGACTTTCTCATTGTTTCAAGTTCACTTTCTTTCATTATTCTCCCCATATTTAATTAAAAATTCAGTTAAATCCAAAACTTCCAAATCATGACCTTTTAAATTAAGTTTACAAAAAGGACATGCAGTAATAAGTGCCTTACATTTTGTATCTTTTGCCTGGCTGATTTTGGCATCTGCAAGTTCCGATGCAATTTGAGGATAAGCTGATTTTACTCCACCCCCAGCTCCACAGCATAGGCTGTCTTCTTTAATATTTTTCATTTCAATCAAATTAGCTGCTGATTTGATAACTTTCCTTGGTTCATCAAATACTTTACAGTGCCTTCCCAGATGACATGAATCATGATAAGTAACGTTCAAATCTTTTTTATCAAATTTCAGCCTGCCCTCATCAATCAGAATAGCCAACAGTTCTGAAATATGAATAACATCCAAACCTTCATAATCCTGAAGCAGAGTTTTATAACATCCCGCACATGAAGTCAATATTGTTTCATCACCAAAAACTTCAGTATTTTTAGCTATTTGTTTTTTAGCTTCCTTTTCAAAACCTGTTCTAAGCAAGACTGAACCACAACATTTTTCATCATCCAATACATGATAATCAACATCAGCTAATTTCAACAGCTTTTCTGTAGCATCAGCAATACCTGTTTCTTTTTTGTCTTGCAGTACATCCTCTAAAATATAACATTGCAATTATTAATATGGTGTTATTACTAATATATATGATGGATTTTAAAATTTAATTTAAAAATATGTTTTTTAGAAAAAAAAAAGAATTGAATAAAGTTAATAAAAAAATAAGTTGTCTAATCCTCATCATCAGATAAGGAAATTTCATTAGATAATGCTATTTCTTTAACCATTTTATTGATGTCATTTTCTAATTTATCCAGCTTGTAATATAATCTAACTATAATATAAGCCATCACAGCAAATACCACAATAACAATAAAATCCAGCCCTCTTGTTATTCCAAATAAATTAGCAAATACCATACTGATATCTGGAACCAGTGCAAATAACACTAAGAAAACCCACAATATAATCCAAAGTATTAATGTGCTAATTGTATTTTTTCCATTTCTAACACGTACAGCAAACCATAAAATAGCCAATACTGCAATTACAGGAAATAAGAACGAATAAAAAAACATTAAAATCACCTTTTTTTTTAATCGAACAATTTATGTCTAATCATTGTAAACAATATTTTAATTCCAACCTTGTAGTTAGTTCCTTTTGCCTGTGTTTCAGGAGTGTAAATAGTCTCAATTGTCACTTCTTCAAAAGGAATATTATTGTCATTAATTTCCCTTATAAACTCTGAAGAAATTAAATAACCCTGAGCATTAATTGATATTTTATCCAATGCACTTCTGGTTAATGCCCTAAATCCTGTTTGGGAATCAGAAACATTAACTCCATAGAAAATATGTGTTAATATATTCATTACAGAATTTCCGAAATTTTTAGATTTAGGCATGTCACTTAAAGAACGTACACCAATAACTGCTTCAGCCCTGCCAGCAATCAAGGGTTCAAGAACCCGTTCTAAATCATCAACAGAATGCTGTCCATCCGCATCAATATTTACAATATATTTTGGATTATATTTTAAAACAGCTTCAAAACCAGTCTGCATAGCTAATCCAACGCCACGATTAATAACATGAGAATAAATAAAAATATTTTCAGGATATTTCATTTGAACATCCTTTAAAACATCCAAAGTACCATCACTGGATCCGTCATTAACAAGAATTATCTTAAATCCCATATCTGCTATTGCTTCAATTACTGGCCTAACTCTTGTTTCTTCATTATACGCGGGAATAATAACATAAGTTTGTTTTCTATCTTCCATTGATACTTTAAATTCACTTTTAGCAGTCATCTAAATACACTTTTTATAATGGACCTACATTAGGCTTTCCTTCACGGACTCCAGTTCCAGCTTCTTTTCTCATAGCTTTTGGATGATACATCATTTTAATAAGATTTTTTGCATGTTCACGTGCTCTGTTTTCAGCCAATACCTTAAGATCTTCAGGATTGTCCTCTTCATCTTCATGGACAAATACTTCTAAAATATGTTTATTAGTCATCAACTGTGCATTAATAAGACCTGTAGATGCTTCATGGGCACACACTTTATCTTTTTCCATAGGCCCAGGCATTCCAAGTGCCATTACAATGTCACAATTTTCTCTTCAATTAGAATTTTAGCTGTAACAGGCAAATCTTTAACTCCAGGAACTGTTTGGCGAATAATAGTTAAATCTGTAGCATTATTCTTTAATTCATCAATAGCTGCAGCTCCCATATCAAAACGAGCAAAAGTTGTATCACAAATTCCAATCTCATAAGTTCACCTTAAGCTAAAATCTGTTATTTTTAATATATAACTTTTTATTAATTTTTCATCAGTTCCAAAATTTTATCTTTGGCTTCACTGATTGTTAAAGGATAATCATTATTTTCAATATTTATCTGATTTTCATCATTCAATGCTTTAAAAAGTTCAGATATTATCGGAAGCTTCAAATTAGCTTTTTCAATTAAATCTTCATTGGAAAATATTTCCTTAGGTGTTCCCTCATCTATGATTTCACCGTCAGCCATGACAAATATTTTATTTACATATTTGGAAACCAAGTCAACATCATGAGTTGAAATTACAATTGTAATTCCTTCCATATTAAGTTCAGATAATAAATTCATGATTTTTATCGCACCCTGAGGATCCAAACCTGCTGTAGGTTCATCCAAAATCATTATTTCCGGCCTCATAGCTAATATTCCTGCAATAGCTACCCTTTTTTTCTGTCCGCCACTTAAATGATGTGGTGCTTTTTTCTCAAATCCTTCCATTCCAACTCTTTTTAAAGCTTCTTCTACCCTGTTTTGAACTTCATCCATTGGCAATTTCAAATTTAAAGGTCCGAATGCCACATCTTCCTCTACACTTGGTGCAAATATCTGGTTGTCAGGATTTTGAAAAACTATTCCTACTTTCTGCCTGCATTTAATTAATGCTTTTTTTTTGTTATACTTTAATTTTTCACCGTCAATTAAAATTTCACCGTCATCAGGTTCGTGAATTCCATTGAAATGCAAGAATAATGTTGATTTTCCTGCTCCATTTTTACCAAGTATTGCCGCCATTTCTCCATCGTTTATTTTTAGGCTCACATTTTTCAGAGCTTGTGAATCATCATCATAAGAATAACTAATATTTCTTGCTTCTAACACTAATCATCACTCCTATTTTGAGGTTTGTACATTGGAATCTCACCATCATATCCTCTAGAATCTAGAGAATGCTGCAGTGATTCTGCTTTATCCATAGATCTTAAAAATATATTGCTCCCCAACATTGCTACAGATTTAAATGAAGTTTTATATCCATTATAACCTAATCTTGTTTCCTGTGCTTTTTTCATTATATCAATTTCATTTAAAAATATGAATATTGTATTATACATAAGCAATGCAATTTCTATTACTATTTTAGGTACTTTTATAACTTCCAAAGAATGTAAAACCTCTGCTATTGGGGTAGTTAAACCTAAAAATCCCAAACATGAAAAACATGCAAAAATTCTAAAAAAGTATAAATTGCCAAATCAACTGCATCTTGTCTTATTGCAATTCCATAAAAATGACTGTCCCAAACAATATTTCCAGTTCCAAAGAAAAATAATAAAAATACACAAGTTATTATTGTAAATACTGCTGGAATAGAAATGAACTTCAAATATGATTTAAATGAAATTCCAGCTACTGCCACTATTAAAATTAACATTAAAGCAAAGATAATAACATCAAAATATAAATTATTCAAAATTAATGTAATTATCATTAATCCCATAGCTATAGCTATCTTATAATAGGAATTCATTAAAGTTAATTTGTTATGATGAGCAATGTAGTCCATGTCAAATTTCATAAAAAATCACTGAAAAAAATAAATGAAAAAATGAGGAAATATTATTCTCTTTTTTAGATTGGCCTCTCCAATAACCAAAGGCATATCCGATTATCAATGCCCCGATAGCTGCTTGAAGTGCGAAAAGTAAACTTTCAATTTCACCGCTTGGTGGTTCCCATATAGATGAGAACCATGGTTCATAACCTGTTTCTTCAATAGCTTCTCCAGCTTGGTCATCAGCTCCGCCAAAGTATCCTTCGTCTTCACCATAGCCGTTATATATTACTAACGGTGCAATAAACAAAATAATTACAACTGCTAATAAAATGATTGATGTTGATTTTTTCATAATAACCACCTAGTTTTCCTTAGCACTTAATACATCAAGTTTTTTCAACAATTTTGGTTTATATGCTTTCAATCTATCCCAAATAATCACAGTCAAAATACCTTCACCAATTGCCAAAGGAATTTGAGTAACAGCAAATATTATTAAAAATTTGTATAAAGCTGCTCCAAAAAGTAGGAAGTGGGAAAGCAAGAGCTAACTGGAATGATGTAGCAACATAAGTTAATAAATCTCCTAAAAATGCTGCAAAGAAAACTCCAACAATAGATGGAACATCTGCTTTTATTAAAGCTTTATATACAATCCATGCGACAACAGGACCTACAATACCCATTGAAAATATATTTGCTCCTAAAGTTGTAATTCCACCATGAGCAAGTAATAATGCTTGGAAAATTAAAACAATTGAAGCTAACACTGCAGTAACTGCAGGTCCAAATAATACTGCGCCAAATTCGTTACCAGTCGGATGTGAACAACTTCCAGTAACAGATGGTAATTTCAATGAAGATAAAATAAACATAAATGCACCACTTACAGCAATCAAAGCTTTAGATTCCGGCGTGGTTTCTGTAATCTTCTTTATCTGATATACACCGTAGAGCACTATTGGTATTGATATAATAAACCAAACAGCACACCACTCTGCAGGTAAAAACCTTCCATAATATGCATAATTATATTCCTCCAAAATAAGCCAAAAACATACTCATTCTCTCAACCAATCCAACAAAAAATCAAATTGGTATTACATTATTTTTATGTTTATCATATATAAATTTTACGTCACTTTCAAAAACTTGTGTGATTTGAATTTTCACTAGTTTTTGAGTCACGAATTTTTTCGTTTTATTTTTTATTTTTAATTTAAAAGCAGTAAAATTAATATATTAAGTGGAGCTAATATATTAATATGTCTAGTATCAAAATAAAAGCTCCATATGAATTTATGGAGTCAAAACAATTTAAACTTTTCGATTTTGTTCCTGAGTTTTCTGAATTCCGTCAATTTGATGATCTTTCTCGATTTGGTTGCGAAAATATTGAGAATAATCTTATCAGATTGGAAAAAAGAGGTAAAATACATTTTGAGAATAGAGTTGCAATTTGTCCATCTTGTAAATCACATAATGCTGTTAAAAATGGTACTTATGAACGTAAACTTATTTTTTTTAAGAATTGGAGAACAAATTTGCACTATTCAAAAATATAAGTGCATAAAATGCGGTAAAGTCTTTTATACTGATTTATTATCTCTTGTTTATTCTAATTCAAATATTACATTGCCTGTTATTGAATGTATTGAGAATTTATATCAAATTTATGGAGCAGGGCTCCATAAAATACGATTTGATTTAAAACAACAACATAACATCGAAATATCACATCAAAGCATTGAAAACATCTTATTAAACTCTAATTATCAATTTAACTATGATAATTGGACTTATTCTGGATATTACTTATTTGATAGTCTTTGGGTTAAAATTAATGGTGAATGGAACTATATTTTAGCCTTATTCGACGTTAAATTGAATACTCTCGTTTCCGTCAAATTGGTCGAATCAGAAGATTCTAAGACCATTTATCAATTTTTAAACGAATCCCTAAGAAATCAGAAAAAAATATCAATAGGCACAGACTTAAAACACGAATATCGTGAAGTCATCGATAAATTAAAAGTAAAACACCATTTCTGCAAATTTCACGTGAAACAAGCAGTAAACAAAAGATTTAAAGATTACTTTGACAAAAATCCATTATCTGAAGACGAAAAAGACATATTAAATTGTTTAAAACAGGACATTTATAAAATATTGGATGCAAAAGACTTAAATACTGCTAAAGAACTTAGAAACGAATTAATAAACAAAAAATATACAAAAAACAAGTTCACAAACAAAATTCTTTGGAAATTCATCATTCCTTACTTCAAAAAAATTAACGACACACCTGGAAAACACGAACATCTCATCAACAAACAATAAAATCGAAAATATCTTCCAAAAAGTATTCCCAAAACACATAAAAAGAACAATGAAAATAGAACAAGGACTTCTAGCCAGATTCATGCTAAAACTAAATTATTGGAATTTAAACAATGAAAAAGAAAAAAAAATCACACAAGTTTTTGAAAGAGCCAATTTTACTTGAATAATGAACTGTCACTTTCAAAAACTTGTGTGATTTGAATTTTCACTAGTTTTTGAGTCACGAATTTTTTTCGTTTTATTTTTTCTTTATTTTTAATTTAAAAGCAGTAAAATTAATATATTAAGTGGAGCTAATATATTAATATGTCTAGTATCAAAATAAAAGCTCCATATGAATTTATGGAGTCAAAACAATTTAAACTTTCGATTTTGTTCCTGAGTTTTCTGAATTCCGTCAATTTGATGATCTTTCTCGATTTGGTTGCGAAAATATTGAGAATAATCTTATCAGATTGGAAAAAAAAGAGGTAAAATACATTTTGAGAATAGAGTTGCAATTTGTCCATCTTGTAAATCACATAATGCTGTTAAAAATGGTACTTATGAACGTAAACTTATTTTTTTAAGAATTGGAGAACAAATTTGCACTATTCAAAAATATAAGTGCATAAAATGCGGTAAAGTCTTTTATACTGATTTATTATCTCTTGTTTATTCTAATTCAAATATTACATTGCCTGTTATTGAATGTATTGAGAATTTATATCAAATTTATGGAGCAGGGCTCCATAAAATACGATTTGATTTAAAACAACAACATAACATCGAAATATCACATCAAAGCATTGAAAACATCTTATTAAACTCTAATTATCAATTTAACTATGATAATTGGACTTATTCTGGATATTACTTATTTGATAGTCTTTGGGTTAAAATTAATGGTGAATGGAACTATATTTTAGCCTTATTCGACGTTAAATTGAATACTCTCGTTTCCGTCAAATTGGTCGAATCAGAAGATTCTAAGACCATTTATCAATTTTTAAACGAATCCCTAAGAAATCAGAAAAAAAATATCAATAGGCACAGACTTAAAACACGAATATCGTGAAGTCATCGATAAATTAAAAGTAAAACACCATTTCTGCAAATTTCACGTGAAACAAGCAGTAAACAAAAGATTTAAAGATTACTTTGACAAAAATCCATTATCTGAAGACGAAAAAGACATATTAAATTGTTTAAAACAGGACATTTATAAAATATTGGATGCAAAAGACTTAAATACTGCTAAAGAACTTAGAAACGAATTAATAAACAAAAAATATACAAAAAACAAGTTCACAAACAAAATTCTTTGGAAATTCATCATTCCTTACTTCAAAAAATTAACGACACACCTGGAAAACACGAACATCTCATCAACAAACAATAAAATCGAAAATATCTTCCAAAAAGTATTCCCAAAAACACATAAAAAGAACAATGAAAATAGAACAAGGACTTCTAGCCAGATTCATGCTAAAACTAAATTATTGGAATTTAAACAATGAAAAAGAAAAAAAATCACACAAGTTTTTTGAAAGAGCCATGAACTAATTATAAAAATTCAAGGCAAAAAATAAAAAAATATAATAAAATTAAAAATAAAATTCGAATTAGACAAAGATAGTATGAAAAGTATTACTAAATTAAGTACACCAAAAAATAATTCCTAATTTATATAACTGTTAAAAGACAATAAATATAAACCAACTACAAATTACTAAAGGCGATTCCAAATGAATATTAAAAATAACTTAATATTATCACTTGATGTAACCAATAAAGACAAAGCAATTGAAATATGTAAAGAAGTAATCCCCTATATCAATACAATAAAAATAGGATATCCATTGACATTAGCTGAAGGATTAGAAATCATTAAAATTATAAAAGATGAATTTGGTGCAAATATAATCTGCGATTATAAAGTTGCAGACATTGACGCTACCAATTCCAAAATCTGCGATTTAACATTTGATGCAGGAGCAGATGCAATAATCTGTCACGGTTTTGTAGGTTCCGACAGTGTTCAGGCTTGTCTAGACAGTGCAAATAAACACGAAAAAGAAATATTTTTACTTACTGAAATGTCACATCCGGGAGCTAAAATGTTTTTACAAAAAGATGCTGAAGCTATAGCTAAAATGGGAGTTGATATGGGAATTACCAATTATGTTGCACCGGCTACAAGATTAGACAGATTAAGTGAAATAAGAAACATTGTAGGTGATGATGCCTGCATTATTTCTCCAGGTGTCGGAAAACAGGGTGGAGATGCTAAAAAACTCTTGAATTTGCAAGTGCCATTATTGTTGGAAGAAGTATTTATGAATCAGATAATCCTGCACTGGCCTGTGAAAAAATAATAAAGGATTAAAAATCCTTTTTAAATTCTACTTTTTTAAATAAACCATTTTCAGATATTGAACCTGCAACTAGGTATGCAAACTCAAATAATATAAACAATACAAAGAAAAATATATTGAATACACCGCAAACAGCCAGTAAGAATATTGCTACTTTCATTGCACACCTATATTCAAAAAAAGTAATTTAAAAATTTGTTTTCAGTTAAATTACTTATTAATTCATGTCCTACTTCATCTAAAAGTGCTGAAAATATACATATTAATAAAATAACCACACTTAACTCCGGAATGCCCATAACTAATGAAATCAATACAAACAATACCAAAGTTATAATATGATGAATTCCGTCAACTTTTAAGGCAAGCAAATTACCAATTAAAATTCCGATAAATATGTATGCTGCAGATGCACTTGATACTGTTGCAAATGCTGAAGTTATTGCACATAACAGTCCCAGTGCAATAGCTAATGACTTGTCATCACCTACATCACAGGCATCATCGGACAATTTCATGAAAAATCCACTTAAGAAAAATAAAACAGCCAAAATAATATAACTCACTTAAAATCACCATAAAAATAAATCAGATTTTATCTAATGCAGCAGCATAGATTAACGGGAAGATAATTGTAACATCTCCAACAACAGTAGCTAAATTAGATCCGCATTTTGCTTTTGACCATGATTTAGCTTCTTCTAATGGAGCTCCACCTAAACTACCTGCTTCCGGCCTATCCATTGTTATCTGAACTGCACAGTCAAGACCACCGTTTAAAATATTTGAAGCTAAAGTATAATGTTTTGTAAGGCCTCCTCCAAGTAAGATTCCACCTACCTTTTCGCTACCAAATACAATATCTGACAAATAAGGCATATCTCCAGCTGCACTTATTGTAAAATCATGGTCCTGTGAAAAAATCCATAACTGCAGACCAATCATACAATCAATAATACCTGGAGCGAAAATTGGAACATTATTTCTTGCTGCAGTAGCTATAAAAAATTTTCATCATCAATCAACATTCCAATTTCATAAATTAATTCCTGAATAGATATTACAGGTTTTTTAGCAGATATTATTTCAAATAATCTATTTATTTCCTTTTCAAAAACTTCAAAATCATTGGATCCTACATTAATATCAGCTATTCTGCCAATTCCTTCAGCATTAAGTTCCTCATCATCTTTTCCTTCATCCCTGTAATGAGCTCCACCAAATGCTTCAAGTAAATCATGAGTAAGATTAGCTCCGCTTGATACGATTAAATCCACATGACCTTCCCTTATCATTTGAGAAACAATATTTCTCATCCCACCAGGAATTAAAGGACCTCCAAGGCTCATAAATACATTTGTATCTTCATCTTTAATCATATTTGCCAGAATATTAGTAGCCCTTGCAACTCTGCCAGCACCTAAAACATCTGATGCTTCAAATTGAGCTACCAAATCGCTTACTTTCATATCTTTAGAAATGTCTATCTGATTTACTTTCATTAAATCACTTGTAAAAAATAATTATTGGGTAATAATAGGGAATTGACTTAAATTTGTTATGGAATTAATTAAATCTGTTCTTGTAACAATTCCAAGTAAATTATTATCGTTATCAGCAATAAGCACCCTACTGATTGCTTTTTTAAGCATTATTTCAATAGCATTAGCTATTCTCATGTCTTCATTAACGATTACAATATTCGTAGTCATTAAATCTCCGACAAGCAAATCCTCTTTATTATTAGCTATTGCTCTAACAAGGTCAGTTACAGTAAATACTCCTACTGCTTTACCATCCCCCATTACAGGAGCTCCTTTAATATCATTAAACGCAAAAACTTCTGCAGCTTCCTTTAAAGTAGAACTGACTTTTAAAGATACTACATCACGGCTGGCTATATCGCCAACAGTATTTTTAGGAATACTTCTAATTGTAGTAGTGTCTACAAGCAAAATATTGTCCATATCATCTCTACCTACAATTTTACCCATTACTCCCAAATTGTTAACTGGTGTAGGGCCTATTCTAATGGTATCTCCCAAACTTAAATCCTTAATGTTTCCTAAAACTTTAATAGCTGCCTCACATTCACCAGGCTGTGGAATACTTGTAAATTCAATTTTTGCAACTGAAATATCTTTTAATTTTTCCCCATCTTTATAAATAGGTACATTAAAATCCTTATCAGTGACTGAAATGTTTAAAGAGTGATAAGCTTCTACAGTAGGTTTATAACCACCACGAGGTCCCGGTACTCCTTTAACCAAACCTAAACTTCTAAGAGATTGCATCTGATTACGAATTGTTCCCGGATTTCTACTCATAATTTCAGCAATGTCTTCACCTTTAATAGATCCGCCGTTAGCAGACTGGTACAAATTAATTAATGTTTGTAAAATTTCTTTTTGTACTGATGTTAACATGAAAACACCTAAATATCATTATAAAAATTAATATTATATCTGTCAAATAATGTTTATAAATATAATGATTTATCATAACAAATTTAAAATTAAAAGCTGTTCAAAAAATATAATTTAAAAATGAAATAATTTTAAAATAACAGTTAAATAAAAAAATAAATAGTGAAAAACAAAAATTAAAAAGTCATAATTTTGAACAATGCGATTTAAATTTTAAAGAATGTCTGTGAGAATGAATATGTTTAACACCTTCAGACGTATGAATTTCACCAAGTATTTCTACATTTTCATGAGAATGTGCATGTTTACCGTCATCATGATAATGATAGTGACTATGAATCCTATTTTTATCAAAGTTTCTATCATATAATAATGCTGCATTTAAAACAACTAAACATGATCCCGCATTGTGAACAATAGCTCCAGTTACTGGATTTAATAACCCCAATACAGAACAGATAATAGCAATAGCATTAATCATCATTGATAAAGCTATATTAAACTTAATTGTAAATAATGTAGAATTAGATAACCTTTTAAGATATGGTATTTTTTCTATATCATCACCTAAAAGTGCAATATCTGCTGCATCAATAGCTATATCACTACCAATTGATCCCATAGCTACACTTACATTAGCTGTCTTAAGTGCAGGAGCATCATTAACACCATCACCAACCATACAAACTTTATTTTCTGATTTTTAAATTTTTCAACCCACTGAAGCTTTTCATTAGGCAGTAAATTTCCATGAACTTCTGAAATTCCTACCTGTTTTGCAAAATAATTAGCTGTTTTAACATTATCTCCAGTTAAAATAACTGTTTTAACACCTAACTCATGTAAATTTTCAACCACAGACTGAGATTCTTCACGAATAACATCTGATAATGCAATTATTCCAATAACCTGATTATTTAATCCTACAATGATAATTGCTTTACCTTCACTGTTTAAATTATCCAAATAAGTGTTAGTCTTATCTGAAATTTCAAAGTTTTCTTTAATGTAATTTAAATTACCTGCATAAATTTTTCCTTTTGAATTTATTCCAAAAACTCCTCTGCCAGGATACATTTTAAAATTACTTACTTTTTCAACTGCAATATTTTCATCAATGGCTTTATCTGCAATAGCTTTAGCTAATGGATGTTCACTTAAATTTTCCACAGCAGAAGCAATAGCTAAAACTTCATTTTCAGTAAAATCGCCTGTTGGAATTATATCAGATACTTTTAAATCACCATAAGTTAATGTTCCTGTCTTGTCAAAAGTTATGGTATTTAATTCTCCTAAATTTTCCAGAGCTTCACCTGATTTAATTAGTATTCCATGTTTTGTAGCCTGACCAATAGCTGCCATAACTGCAGTTGGTGTAGCTAATATTAAAGCACATGGACAAAATACTACTAAAACTGTAACTCCTCTTTCAATATTTCCTGTAGCAACCCATGCTGCAGCAGCTATTATTAAAGCAACCGGAACCAGCCATGTTGCCCATTTATCAGCTATTCTTTGAGTTGGTGCCTGTTTTTCATCAGCCTGTTTTACTAAATCAATTAATTTTTGAAGTGATGAATTTTCACTTAAACTTGTTGTTTTAATATCAAGTACTCCATACATATTTAAAGTACCACAGAAAACTTCATCACCATCTGATTTATCAACAGGCAGAGATTCACCAGTTATTACAGACTGGTCAATAGAACTGTCTCCATCAATTACTATCCCATCAACTGGAATTTTTTCACCAGGAAGTACTCTTAAAACATCATCAATTTTAATTTCATCAACTGAAATTATTTTTTCCTGTTTTTTTCCATTTTCATTGCAAATTAATCTGCCTGTTTGAGGAGTAAGTTCTATTAAGTTTTTAAACCTTTTTTAGCTCGCTCAACAGTCCAGTCTTCAAGAAGTGCTCCCAGCGCCATTATCCATGCTACTTCTGCAGCTGCAAATATTTCTCCAATAACCAGTGAAGCTACCATAGCTATTGTAATTAATAATGCTGATGAAACCCATTTTTCAAATATTAACCTATATAAAGCCAAATAAAATAAAGGGATTCCACTAATTATTACAGCTCCCCATGCCGGATCTATAGGACTTTCAATTCCAGATACCATACACATAACAGCACATAAAAGAAAAATACCTGAAACTATTGTCATTTTAAGTCCTGCAAGGATATCCATTATTTTTATTAACATGTTTTCTCACCTGAAGTATTACTTTTTTTTTAGTTTTATTTATATATTGAGTATTACTAACCTCCAATGAAAACTTACTTTTCATGAAAAAATAATTTAAAAAAATAGAAAAGTATTACTTTTTTAGATTTTATTTATATACTCAGTATTACTTATTAGTTATGGACAACAATATTAATAAAAGTTTTCAAAATTATTTCAGCAACCGATCTGATATAGCTCAAAACCTGCTTTTCTAATTTTAGGTGAATAAATATTCCTGCCATCAAAAAATAATCTTCTGATTTAATCTTTTAGACAGCTCATCCAAATCAAGAGCTCTGAATTCTTTCCACTCAGTAATTAAAACAAGAGCATCCGCACCATCCAAAACATCATATTTTGAGTTTTTATAAGCAATATTTTCAGAATCTAAGCTCTGTTTGAAATTATCAATAGCTTTTGGATCATATGCCCTTATTTTTCCGCCCCTTTTAATAATTTCAGAAGCTATTATTAAAGAAGGTGCACACCTTACATCATCAGTTTGAGGTTTAAAAGAAAGTCCCCAAATACCAAAAGTAAGACCTGATAAATCTTCACCAAATCTATCAACAATCTTGTTTACTAAAACAAGCTTTTGATTTTCATTGACCTCATCAACATTAGCCAAAATCTTAGGTTCATAACCATTATCAAGGGCAGTATTAATCAGCCCTTTTACATCTTTAGGAAAACAGCTTCCACCATAACCGCATCCGGCATAAATAAAATCATAACCTATTCTTTTATCACTGCCAATACCTAAACGAACATTTTTAACATTTGCACCAACTTTCTCACATATATTGGCTATTTCATTCATGAAAGATATTTTAGTAGCAAGCAGGCATTAGCAACATATTTGCTCATTTCAGCACTTTTAACATCCATCAAAACAAATCTATCACTATTAACAATAAATGATGAGTATAACTCTTTTAAAGTCTCAAAAACTTCATCATTTTGTGCACCAATAATTACACGGTCAGGATGCATACAATCAGCAATAGCTACCCCTTCCTTTAAAAATTCGGGATTGCTGGCTATATCAATTTTAATATCTTTATTTAAATTAGATTCTATTACTTTCTTAACCTTAAAAGCAGTGCCGACAGGAACAGTAGATTTAATGACAATTAATGAATCCTGGCTAATAACATCAGCTATTTCTGAAGCTACATCATAAACATAATCTAAATTAACGCTACCGTCCTCATGTTCAGGAGTTCCAACAGCTATGAAAATAATATTGGAATTGTCTAAAGCCTTTTTAAATCCGTGGTAAAAATTAAATCTCCCTTTTTTTGATTGGATTTAACTAATGATGCCAAATTAGGTTCATAAATAGGTAAGATATTATTTTTTAAATTAGCTATTTTTTCCAAGTCATTATCAACACAGTAAACTCTATTTCCCATTTCTGCAAAACAAGTTCCGGTAACAAGACCTACATAGCCAGTTCCAATAATTGTCAGTTTCATGAAAAATAATATCTTATTTAAATAATTTAAAGTTTATTATGGCTCCGCCAAAAAGTCAGCTGATTTTTTTATCTGTTTACTAGCATGATATTTTTTATTAATAACTTTGATTTAAACAGAACAAAAACTATAAAAACACTTAAAAAAATAAAAATCGTTATTTCATTTTCCAAAAAATAATAATTAATTGGATAAAATGAATCCATATTAATTCAGATACCATTAAAAATACATTTATATTGAATTACTCTTCCAACAAGATAATATTTTTAGGATCCACCTTTAAATAATCAGGAATTACAAATTCATGATCATGTATTTTTTATCTAATTTCCACCATAATCCATTTGCCAACGTTATTTGCCATTCAAAAGGTATTTCCAATTTTGTTGCGTTTATAGTATCAAATGAATTAATATCATCTTTTTCAGCAGGCAAAAAATCATGTGCCCTTATTCCAATATGAGTAATATCCTGTGAAATTTTTTCAGCTACTTCAAATGTAATTCCCCATTCTAATGATTTAATATGATAATCATCTATTATTTCAACTTTAGAAATATTTTTACATCCTGTAAGTCTAGCAACCTGAACTTTTTTGGATTCTCAAACACATCGTGAGTAGTTCCTTTTGCAATAATTTTACCCTTGTCCAATATTAAAAGCTCATCGCAAAACTGAAATACTTCATCACGATTATGGGTAACAAGAATAGAAAATCCGTCAAAATCTTTCAGTATATTACTAAGTTCAATACGTAATTGTTCTTTTAGAAATGTATCCATTGCACTAAACGGTTCATCCAACAGTATAACATCCGGACTGTAAGCCAATATACGGGCCAAAGCTACTCTTTGCTGCTGACCTCCAGATAATTCTCTAGGATATCTCTTTTTCCAAACCTTCTAAACGAAAGCGTTTAATCATATCAGTTAACCTTTTTTCATCATAATCTTTAGGTAAACCAATAGCAACATTTTCTCTACAGTCATATTCGGAAATAATGCATAATTTTGAAATAAGTATCCTACATTTCTTTTTTTGAGGCTTTAAATTAATTTTTTCATTAGAATCATAATAAACAGTTTCATCATTTGTAGTTAAACTTATAACGCCATTATCTGGATTTACAATACCTGCAACAGATTTTAAAGTCATACTTTTACCACAACCTGAAGGACCTAAAATACCTAAACATCCTTTTTTCAATTCAAAATCCACATTTAAGTCAAATTCTTTAAGTTTCTTTTGAATATTTACTTTTAACAATTCATTACTCATAACATATTCCCCAAATTATTTCCACTGCCTTTCCTTACGTATTGAAACATAATCCATAATAAAAATAGCTATAAATGATATAATAACAATGAATATTACATAATTAAAAGCATCTCCCATATTACCGGCAGCTACTTCAGAATAAACTGCCATTGGAAGAGTTCTAGTTTGTCCTGCAATATTTCCTGCAATCATTGCTGTAGCACCAAACTCACCCAAACCTCTGGCATAGGCAAGTATTCCCCCACTAATAATTCCTGGAAGTGCATTTGCAAGCAAAACTTTCCAGAAAATTTTGAACTCAGACATTCCCAATGTACGGCCAGCATCCAATAAATTAGAATCTACCTGTTCAAATGCACCTCTAGCAGAACGATACATTAAAGGAAAAGACATGACCACTGCAGCGATAACTGTTGCAGACCATGAAAATGCTATTTTCACAGCAAAAAAGTCTACAAAAAACTTACCTATCGGACCCCTAACACCAAAAATATACAATAAAAAAAGAATCCTACAACAGTAGGAGGCAATACAATTGGAAGTGTAAAAATACCGTCAAGTACAATTTTTACTGAATCATTTTTAAGTTTAACAATGCCCCAGGCAACTATTAATCCTAAAAAAAAGGTTATAAAAATTGATAAACTTGCTGTTTTCATTGAAATAAAAATTGAGTCCAATCAGTCATGTCAATAATTCTCCTTTAAATTATCATGTTGATTTTAAGTTATAAAGTTTATTCATGAATTGTAAATCCATATTCAACAAATACATCTTTAGCTTCTTTACTTTTTAAGAATTCCATGAACTTTTGAGTAGCATCCTGATGCTCTGAGTTTTTAAGTTCAGCTACCGGATAAATAACTGGAGTTTTTAAAGCATCATCTGGAGCTTCACAAACTACTTTAACATCATCATTAGATTTGGCATCAGTAGAATATACGATACCGCATTCAGCAGACCCCTGAGCTACCTGATTTAATACAGCAGTTACATCAGTACCTAAAGACAATTTGGATTCAACACTGTCCCATACACCAAGATTGGTTAATACTTCCTTACCATATTGACCGGCAGGTACTGGAAGGATCTCCCATAGCAATGTTACCATCTACATTTTTCAAATCCTCAAATGAAGATATGTTTAAGTCGGAATCTTTAGGTACAATCAAAACAACTTTATTTTCTAAAAATTGAATGTTAGTACTGTTATCAATTAAACTTTCATTAACTAATTTGTTCATCTGTTTATTACCTGCAGACATAAATACATCTGCATCCAAACCATTTTCGATTTGTTTTTGTAAATCACCGCTTGAAGCATAAGTTGGAGTGACTTTTACCCCAGGATATTTTTCTTCAAACATTGGAATTAATTTTTCATCAAAAACATTTTTTAAACTAGCCGCAGCAGCTAAATTTACTTCCTGTCCATTTAAACTGTCATCAGTGCTTGCTGAACCGTTAGCCCATATTCCAACACTAACAGCCAACACTGCTATTACAATAACAACAGCTATAATCTTTTTGAAACCACTATTCATCACCTTTTAAAATAAATCAATACCTCAAAAATTAGTCATAGTAACCTAATTGTCAAATAGGTATAATTATAAGTTTAATTTCATCAATATATAAATATTATCATATCGATTTATTTAGCTCCGTCAAGAACTTTAGTGATTAATGTTCAGAAAAAATCTGTTATATTCAAAACATTAAAAACTAATTGTTTACAATTTTTCAAAAAAATTAAGAATTTTAGTTGTTTATCCAGCAATATAAAATAATAACATTATATTTAAATTTCTAAACATATTTATTATGGTCATTTACTAACTATATTATTATGGAAAAGAGGATTGTCAAAAAAAACACGAGAAGAACTCTCACCAATAGGATTTGGAGCTATGAGACTACCTTCAAAAAATGGTAAAATCAACTACAAAGAATCTGAAAAGTTAATACACCATGCAATAGACAATGGAATAAACATTATCGATACTGCAGCTATCTATAATAATGGAGAAAGTGAAAAAGTCCTTGGAAAGGCTCTAAAAGGAGAATATAGAAACAAAGTTAAAATTTCTACAAAATTGCCTGCAATGAACATAAAAAAGTATGAAGATATGGAAAAAATATTAAATGAACAGTTAGAAAGGCTGCAAATTGACTGTATTGACTATTACTTTCTACACAATGTTGATTTGAAAGCTATGAACAGACTGCTTAAAAAAGATGTTTTAAAATTCTTATCAAAGGCAAAACAAGAGGGAAAAATAAAATATGTCGGTTTTTCATACCACGGCACTACTGAAGAATTTCCATTATTGCTTGATGCATATGACTGGGATATGGTGATGATCCAATATAATTACTTTGATAACAATGTTCAGGCAGATATTGAAGGAATTCATCATGCAGCATCAAAAGGAATGGGAATTTTTGTAATGGAACCTTTAAAAGGTGGAATTTTAGCTGGAAAAATGCCTGATGAAGTTGAAAGTATATTTAAAAAAGCCGACCCCTCAAAAACAAATGCAGAATGGAGCATATCCTGGATTTTAAATCATTCTGAAATAACCTGTGTATTTTCAGGAATGAATAACATAGCTCAAATTGATGAAAATATAGCTATTGGAAATAGTGTTGAACCCCATTCCATGAGTTTGGAAGAACTTGAAACAATTGATTATGCAAAAAGAGCCTTAAAAGAATTGCTTCAAATTAACTGTACAAGCTGTGGATACTGCCTGCCCTGCCCCAGAGGCGTGAATATTTCTGAATGCATGAAAATATATAATGAAAAATATTTATTCAATCAAAAAAGCCTTTTAAATCAAAGCTTAATCGATTATTATTTAACTGTAAGCGGAATTATGATAGACAGTTCAAATGCAGGATTATGTAATGGATGCGGAAAGTGCTTAAGAAAATGCCCCCAACACCTGGACATTCCAAAAGAACTTGATAAAGTTAAAAAAAATTTGAAGGCCATTTCTTTAAATTTAAAGTATTATTCATAAAAAGTATCGGTATGAAAATATATCAGAAATTTTTTTAAATAATAAAATAAAAAGTGATAAACATGAAACTCGAAGAAATATTAGCTCCATGCCCAAAATGCGGTTCCAAAGATAAACATGTACACAGAAAAATGTTAGACAATCACAGAGCACATGCAGAGTTAGACACTGTAAAATGCGAAGATTGCGGTTATATTTTCTTTGTAAATGATAGTATGGAAGAAGACGAAAAAAAAGAACTTTTAAAAGAATTAAATAAATATTACGGATAAAATGACTTTTCATGTAATGATAATTCCCACTTTAGGTTGCCAATGCAACTGCAAATACTGTTGGGGTTCAGAATCAACAAAAGAAATGATGGACATTAGCGTAATTGATGACATTATCACTTGGTTAAAGGATTTCAGAGATGATAAAGTTCATTTTACATTCCACGGAGGAGAACCTCTTCTTGCAGGCTATGATTTCTATGCTGAAGCTTTAGAAAAATTATCAAAAATAGACAATTTAGAAGGTTTTTCACTTCAAAGTAATATCTGGTTACTTTCAGATGAACTAATCGATTTATTTTTAAAGTACAATGTTGCTGTAAGTACCAGTATTGACGGACCTGAAGAAATTAATGACTATCAAAGAGCAGAAGGTTACTTTAAAAAACCATTGGCAGATATGAAAGAGCAAAAGAAAAAGGGATTAAACATAAACTTTGTTTTAACAGTGACTCAATATTCCAAAGACTACAGTGACGAGTTATATGAATTTTTCAAATCCCATGGTATGAATTTAAAAATACATGCTGCACTTCCGTCACTACGTGGAGACAATGCTGACCCATGGGCTCTTGATCAGGAAGAACACGGAAAACTTTTAATAGACTGGCTAGACAAGTATCTTTATGATTTAGATAAATTCAGTGTAATGGATCTTGACCACATTGCTAAAAGTACATTCAGAAGAAGGGGAACATTATGTACGTTTGCAGATTGTATAGGTACAACATTAGCTGTCGGTGCAGACGGTTCAATTTATCCATGCTACAGGTTTGTAGGAATGGATGAATATATTTTAGGCAATGTCAAAGCAAACCCAAGTTTTGATAAGCTAAAAGAGTCTGACGCATGGGCAAAACTTCAAGAATTTAGAGAATATGTTGATGAAAACTGTGCCAAATGCAGATATGTAAAATATTGCGAAGGCGGATGTCCATATAATGCTATTGTAGCCAGTAAAACTCCAAAAGCTGTTGATCCTCAATGTAAGGCTTATAAAATGATTTTTGGTGAAGTTTCTAAAAGACTTAACAAGGAATTTGCAAAAAATGCATTTGGTGGATTAAACGGACCAGGTGTTAAAAAAGAAAATGAAGCTTTCAGTATTATGGATTTGATGATGAAACCATAATATTTTTTTATTTTAATTTTATTTATATAATAAATCATATTTTTTAGAATTAATACTGCCAACTACCTTACAATCAGTTAATTCTTCAATCACACAGAGTTCTTATGAATCTATTTTAAATAATTTGATTTCACCATTAATTTTTTATTAACACTCCCAATTACAGCTCCCACACTTATTTTTACATTCTCTTATTTATTTTTAGTTAAAGAGCATTTAAAAATTACATACATATAATAAAATAACAGATATTACTCTTTTTTTATACAATTCATTTAAATATCCTCTTTCAATACACCAATCTTTAAATTCATTGTATTTTACAGGATCTTTTTGAAGATATAACTGCTCATAAAATAATTTATCACTGTGACTGTTCATTTTTTTTCAATAGACTTTACTATCTGATAATTCATATCTTCACCATAACCCATTTTATCCCTTTTTTTAAGCATATAAATCAATCCATACTAGATATATTATACATACCTATAAATCATAATTTATACACAAAAATATATAAATGTTGTGGTAAAAATAAGTTTAAAAAAGTTAAAAAAGAAATTATAGAAAATGCTTAATTTTAATTTGAAGCTATAATCTCTTTCATATAGTTGATTAAATCGTTTTTAGATTCCTCATCATCCATTAAATTCTATGGATGTTTTTAACCATTCCAAACGATTTCCTATATCATATGTTTTTCCTTCAAAAGTATTTCCATAAATCTTATCCAATTTAGCTAAAGCATCAGTAAGTTGAATTTCCCCACCAACTCCAGCTCCTGTTTCTTTGATTTTATCGAAAATATCTGGAGTAAGTACATATCTTCCCATAATAGCCAAGTTAGATGGTGCTTCGTTAACTGGTGGTTTTTCAACAAGTTCATCAATTTGATAGACATCCTGTTCTATTTCAACTCCTTTAATTATACCGTATCTTTCTACTTTTTCCTGAGGTACCTTTTCAAGAGAAATAGCTGATGCTTCATATTTGTTATAAATATCTATTAACTGTTTTGTACATGGAGTTTTTCCTTTTGTTATTGTATCTCCAAGCATTACTGCAAATGGTTCATCACCAACATGTTTTTTAGCACAATAAATTGCATCACCTAATCCTTTTTGTTCTTTCTGACGGATATAACAAATATCAGCTAAATCAGTGATATCCTGAACCTGTTTTAAATATTTGGTTTTACCTGCTTGTTTTAAAGTATATTCCAATTCAAATGATTTATCAAAAGGATCTTCAATAGAACGTTTGTTTTTACCAGTTACAATTAAAATATCATCAATACCTGAAGCTACAGCTTCTCAATAACATACTGAATAGTAGGTTTATCAAAAACAGGCAACATTTCTTTAGGTTGTGCTTTAGTAGCTGGTAAAAACCTAGTTCCAAAACCAGCTGCCGGAATTACTGCTTTCATTTAATTATCACCCTCTTAATTTAATTAATCATAATTTTTGTTTTGATTGGTTAAATAGTTAATTATTTTTACATCTCTTACAAAATTTCGCCTAATTTATCTAATATATATTCAATACTGACATCATAACATACAATTGTTTTTTGAGAAGACTTCTCACCTTTTGAAATACCTACATTACAGTTAAATATTTTAGATAACTCCTTTACAATTTCCTATTGGCCTTGCCTTTTGGGGAATTTGCTTAATACGTATTTCAAACCTGTTTCTCCATTCATTAAAACCTGAAATTTGAAATTTATTTGAATTTGGAGAAACCTCAATATCTACAAAAACATTATTATCTGCTGAAGAAATTGCATTTAAATATTTATTAGACATTATAATCAGAAAAATAGTTTATCAATAAAAGTGCGGGAGACGGGACTTGAACCCGCGAAGGGACTAACCCAATAGGCCCTCAACCTATCGCCTTTGACCACTCGACCACCCCCCCGCATTACACATAACAAAAGCAGTTATTAAAAAGTGTGTTTTTTAAAGTATATAAACTTAACTATTTTAGATTAATAATAAAAATTGATTTTTTAATTCCAATGTCTAATTAATCATAATCCATCTTTTTAATAGCATCATAAACTCGTTTACAATTATTTTTATCATTGAACTCAAAGAAATCATCAACTCTTTTAATATATTGGTCTTTCATTTCACATTCATTTTCAACATATTCCATTATTAAATCAATTAATTCCTCATGATCATCAACAACTTCTCCAAAACCCATTGTTTTATAATCAAAATAGCTCTCTTCAATATCAAAATGATAGTCCTTAGCATAATGATAATAAATAACCGGCTTTTTTAAATAAGCAAAATCAAAAACTATTGAAGAATAATCCGTTATTATCAAAGAAGCATGCGTAAAAATATCATTATAACTATTGGAAGTTGAATCAATTATTACATAATCATTGGTTTCAAATAATTCAATGAATCTGTAAACATTTGGATGCGGTTTAAAAATCAATTTATAACCATGTTTTTTGCAAAAATCAATTAAACGGGAATCATTAATTAAAGAATTGTATATCATGAAGTAGTTTGATTTTAATATTTTTTCTTTGGTTGAATGAAGAAAATGCCTTCTCCAGGAAGGCATAATTACAATTTCCCTATAATCCTCTTTCTTCTCCAGAGCATCATATCTAGGAAAACCCAATAACTGAGGAACATCTTTATGATAGTTATAAGGATACTTAAAAAAAGGATTCCAATTCAAGTTTTGATGCAGTTACAATTAATGAAATGTTTTTATTTGCTTTATTAAGCCACATGGAAATATTATCCTTTGTAATGCCATGCTGTAAAAATACAAGTCTAAATTTAATAAGACCTGATAAAAAAGGATAATTACCCCAGAATGGATAAACTAAACCATTATCAGGATGGGAAGATATGACTTTTTTCTGCAAATAAAGCATATATTCTGTGTTTAATAGAACCGTATTCAATGGTTTTTCCAATTTGAGAAACATCACCAAATGCAAAATTATCCCTATTTAAAACAAAAACCTTTTCAATGCCATCATCTACGCCAACAGCATATTTAAAAAGATTAATACCATTATCATCAGCTAGATAAGGCAAATCCATAAAAATCCAAATTCTTTTAGATGAAAAAACGGATACACCATGAAATAAACAATTCTGAATATTACGCCTGTTCTCCAGCCCTGATTAGTTTCACGCAGCATTGTGTAAATAGTTGAAATCTCATTTTTCAATACTCTTATCCAGTTTTTCGGCTTGACAGTTATTGTACTTCCCTTAACCTTAGCAATGTGATTTTTTGAAAGTAAATATTTAGATGTGTTTGAAAGTCTGCAGGGTCTGGTGAACTTTATTTCAAGATCCTTAAAATCATTAACCTCTGTTTTAAATTGAATTTTAATATTTTTTGAAGTAATTGGAATATAAAGCTCAAAATCATTATTGAATGCATATTCAAAATTTAGAGAAAACCTGTCCCTTTGAGGGTATTCCAGTTCCTTAGTTTCAAAAATTTTATCATTAACAAACACAAAAACATTACCCTTTTTATTGAAAAATGTAGTAATAAATCCTGAAACATAAATAACATCATTTTGTATCTCAAAAATATCAATGAATACCTGATTTAATGATAACTTATCAATAATCTCTTCATAAACTTGTTTTCTATATTTATAATCACAATTAGCCAGATAATCATTACCTAAATATTTCAAAAAAGAATATGTGCGTTTTAAGCTGGTTTTGAATATTTTTTGATTGTATATCACATCATCATCAATATTCTGCAAAATAAAAATCAGATTGATGTAAAGTTCATGAATTTCATCATGACTTAAAATATGATCGATCTTTTTAATCTTAAAAAGCCATTGCAAATCATACATTAATACATATTGAATAAATTTTAAAACTTCACCATACTTTTTTTTTTTAGAACAGTAAATTAATTTAAAATGAAACTGTTTAATTCTAGAAATATAGTAACCTTTAGTTTTACTTGAATAATCAAGAAGAGAATTTTTAGCTTCAAATTTTCTATAAAAATAAGACCCGCTTTTAACAAGCCCTAATTTTAATTTATTCAAAAGAAGTTGATTAACAAAAAATGCATCTTCAGCAGTCTGTAATTTAACATTGAATTTAATATCTCCAATAGCTTCTGCTTTAAAAAATGAAGAAGGACCAGATAACTGAATAAATTCCGGCTGTTTTGATAAATCAGCAACTCCTGTTTTTTAAATTTAAAATTTAAAGGATGATTACCTTTTGTGATCCGAAATAGTATATTGGAATTGAAACCACATCAATTTCCGAATAATGCTTTTCAAAGAAATTATAAACATCCCTAAACGTATTGGAACTTATATAATCATCACTGTCTAAAAAATTAATATATTTTCCTTGTGCTTCATTTAATCCCAGATTTCTAGCATGTGCCGGGCCAAAACAATCTTTAGTTGATACATACTTAATGTTTTGGAGATACTTAACTCTGTATTTTAAACATATATCTTCAGTATTATCTGTACTTCCATCATTAACTATGATAATTTGAATATTTTTTTCAAAATCCAAACTTTGATTAATAATGGAATCAATTGCTTTTTTTAAATACAGATCAGAGTTATTAGCTGCAATTATAACAGAAAATAAAAATTTATCATGAATTTTTATAACCCCCAAATTTTAAAAAAATAATCCAAAAATATATCAAATATATCCATTAATATAGTATTATATCTACCAATTATAATAAATCTTTTGATGGTGTAAATTATGAAAAAACTATACTTATTATTAATCATATTAATTTTATTAATGGTAGAGGTCAATTTATACAATTATAATGGTTTTGACTTTAATTCAAACAAAATAGAATTTAATGGTACCAAGTTTAATCTGCCTGAAAATTTCAATGTTGCCAATGAAAGTGAAAATACAATAAGCCTCTACGATAAAAGTGACAATATAACCATAAATATGACTCATTTAAATGATAATATTTCAATTAAAACCTATTTCCAAAAAGCCCTAAAAGATAATTTTACAGTAGGTAACGAAACTCAAAAAATAGATAACATCACCCTATATGTAACATATCGTGAAACAAATTATACCAATTCAACACAGCTATTTTTTTTGAAAAAGACAACACAAATTATCGTATGTGGATATTGAACTATGATAATAAAAATGAATATTCTTCAAAAATAGCTGCTGAAATCATTACAAGTCTAAGACCCGCAAATCAAGGATATATAGGTTAAAAATAACCTTCAAATCCTTATTTTATTGCAAATCTATTTTTTCTTTTATTTTGAACAAACAATTTCTGAATAAAATCCAGAGAATCATCAACATTCAAACATTTTAATGTTTCATCAATTTTAGGAAAATAAAGGGATTCATTTGGAATAACATTATAAATAAACACATCACTTACATAATTATTAAGACTTTCAGACTCTGTTTCGCTAAAAGCCCCCAGATAATCTTTAGTAAAAAAAACATCCTTTTGAACAACCTGTACAGGATTGCCGCTTAAAAAAGAATTGGAAAATCCTTTACAGTTAGGAGGAACAAATGCATTATTATCTACAATAGAACCAGAACCCAAAACCGCACCAGAAGATATATAAGCTAAATGACCTAACCACACATGATCTCCAATAAGAACAGAACCCGGAAAATTAATCCTTTGTTTAGTCTTGGATGAATATATTGGATAAGCAAAAGAAGTTCTAATATTTGTACCGCTACCAATATTGCAATCATCACCAATAACTAAATTTTGATGTTCCTGAACATTGATGTTTAAAGGAGCAGTCATATTATTATCACGACCGAAAAAGACAACTGAATCATGATAAACCTGCAAATTCAAAGGATATTGTGAATTAGGAGCGGAAGATAAATAAACTAACGAATTATTACCTTCAAAACGTATATTTGCATTAACTAATTTTACATCACGTTCACAATAAAATAAATTGCCTTTGCCTCTAAAAGTAATATTTGAATTAACAAATTCAGGCTTACCAATAAAATTATTCTGTTTTAAATTTTCAATTTGATCAATATTGCTAACTGACTCCATAAAAACCACAATAATTATTTTTTAATTGAATTTAGAATCGCATCCAATTTGTTTTCAAGATTATCCATTCTTCTTTCCAGATTATCTCCACTATTTACTAAAGAACCTGTTTTTTAGCAACAAGACAGGTATCACACCAAGGTTTAGCATCGGCATTTGTAGAAACATGAATAACTTCAAAATCAACATATTTGGCTAATGCACTCATACCGTCCTCATAAAAACGATAGCAGTCAGTATCTGCATCACCATGTTTAGGTCCACCACTAGGAGCAATAATACAGCAAAAACCACCATGTCTTAAAACTCTGTCAATTTCAGCCATTGTAAGCCAAAAGAAACCTAAATGTTCAAAAAACTGACCTGAAACAACAACATCATAGCTATTGTCTTCAACTTCATACCAATTGTAAATATCATCAACAACAATATCCACATTAGCCCCTTTTTCAAAATCTAAGCCCTGATAAGTCCAATTAGAACTATTAAAAATAGATTTATAATTATAATTAGTACCACTTGTATCTAAAGAACCAACATCCAATATATCTAAAAAATCATTATCATTAAGATAAGTATTTTTAAACCAACTCATTTTATCATGACTAGACTTATGCATGTTATCACCAATTAATTCTCTCTAAAATTAAGACTGAATTATACCAATTTTATTCAACCTTTGATATAAATTATATCTATTACAATTATTTTGTTTTCTAGATATAAAAACATTATCTAATTACATTAAAAAATATTAAAATTATAAGTTTTCTTCTAATTTTTTTTCTTTAAAAACATATTTTCTTTTCTTAAAACTATTAACAAATTCAACAATATGTTTAAGCTGATTAAATTTATCTGAATAATAAGAATTTTTATAATGTGTTCTGCCAGAACTCCAAATATGAGATTCTCAGCAAAATAATCTCCCAAAAACCTAATTAATCAACTAACAATAAACTATTCATTAATTTTTTTTTAAATTAAATCTAATTTATTTTCAAGACTATCCATTCTTTTTTCTAAATTACTATTAACACCATACTGTTTTCTAGCTATTAAACGCAATCATACCAAGGATAAGAAATTTCATCATCATTGACATAACACTCAAGTGTTTGCAACCCTACATAATTAGCTACTTGTTTCATACCATTATCAGTAAATCTAAAACAGTCATAAGGATTTTTGTGAACAGGTCCTGCACTAGGAGCAATAATACAGCATAATCCTCCAGGTTTTAAGATTCTTTCAATTTCTTTTTATAGCTTTCCAAAAAGAATTCCATATGTTCAAAAGCCTGACCAGAAATAACAACATCAAAAGAACTATCTTCAATTTCAATCCAATTATAAATATCTGAAACAACAATATCTACATTTGGACCTTCTTGAATATCCATGCCCCGATATTTCCAGTTATCTTCTCTTAAAAATCTACCGTAGTTATAAGAAGTATCACTAGCATCATAAGATCCTATGTCTAAAATATTTAATGAATCTTCAGTATTCAAATAATTATTTTTAAATTTTTCCATTGATTGAAATGAACTTTTATGCATATTATCTCATTCTATTAAATTAATTAAATAAAATTACAAGTTATATTAAACATATTACTTTACTAAAATAAATATATTAATATTATTTATTTCTATTTAAAATATCATTTAAATATTTATTAAATTTAAAAGTATTATAAGACTCATATTTTTTAATAGTGGTTGACAAAATAAAATTCTCGTCTCTTAAATTTTTAATAATTGATTGATAATAGAATCTAAACACTTACCCAAATATCTTTCAGCATTAAAAATAGGAATAATAACTGAAATCTCAACATCTGCACTCATAAATCACACCACATAATTTAATATTAGTAAAAATATTTAAAACAATTATTCATCATCTATTTTGCATTTTAAAATAGTATCTGCAATAAATGTCCAAGGCTGTTCTTTAATAATCTCAAATTTATAACCTAAATCTAAATTCTCAATCCACGGTTTTATTTCAAAGAAATCTTCAACACTATGATATATACTAATAAACAACATTGGTTTTGACTTTTTATTGTTTCAACAGCTCCACTTAAAAGATCTTTTTCCGCTCCTTCAACATCAATAGTAATCAAACCAACATCCAAGTTATTTTCCTTGACAAATTGATCAACAGTTACCTCTTGAACTTTTAGCTCTTCCGTATATTTTCTTAAGTTAGAATCAGATGTAATTCCCTGAAAATTATCATTAGCTAAATATAAACTTCGCTCACCATTAATATTACCTAAAGATTTGTTTACAGGTTTTATATTTGAAATATTATTCCTTCCAACATTCTCTTTTAATAATTTAAAAGACTCTTCAAATGGTTCAAAAGCAAAAACATTTTTTATGAGTAACTTCAGATAATGGAATTGCAGTATCTCCAGTAAATGCTCCTGCATCAATTATATCCTTATTTTCAAGAAAATTCTTATCCTCTTTACTTAAATTTAAATCCATGAACCCATGAAGATTATATCCTCCTTTAAAGTTATATTTTCCTATTTTATCATCATATACATTATTTATTTTAAAATCTTCCCACTGTTTTTGTTTTTCCAGTTCATCATCAAAAAATAAAGTTTCTCTTCTGTTATAATTAATAGCCAAACTTCTTAAAAAAAAGCCATTTAAAGTAGTTTTTTGACTCTTTAGGTAAATTTTCAACCATTTCCATAAATTTTTCCTCAAAATCATCTCTAAAATAATAATTTATATAAGACCAGTTACAAAAGCTGGCTGCAGTATTCTCATTAGCTCTAATTTTACGAATATTCTCATATTTACTATTAAGAGAATCAATCTCTTTATGTAAATTTTCCACCTCTTGTTTAAGAACTTTATTTTCCTGAATCAGCTTTTTTTTTCCAAATAAATTATCCATAATTGTCATAATATAATCCGTTAGTTAATTAATTTTCATAAATCCAGTTATAAACTCTTTTAGAGTTATTTTGGTCATTGTATTTGTAGAAATTATCAACTCTTTTTTTATAAACTTCTTTCATTTTACAATCATTATCCAAATAATCTTTAATTAACTTTATTAAATCATCCTCTTTTTTTAATAACTTCTCCAAAGCCCATTGTTTTATAATCAAAATAGCTTTCAGATAAATCAAAGTTGTAGTCATCTGAGTATTGATAATAAATAACTGGCTTTTTAAGATATGAAAAATCAAAAGCAACAGATGAATAATCAGTTATGAGTAATTCTGACTCATTAAATAACTCCCGATAAGTCTTTTTATCATCTGCAATAATGCTTTCATCCAAATCAAACAAATGAATAAATTTTGCCAAATTTGGATGTGGTTTAAAAATTATTTTATAACCTCTATTTTTAGCATAGCCAATTAACTCTTCATTATTCAATAAATCATTTAATCCTTTAAAGTATTTGGAATTTTTAAGAGCAAATTCACTTTTTTGCAAATATTCTCTCCATGACGGCATTATTAATATCTGTTTTTTGAGATTATTATTTTCCAAATTATCAAAACGTGGAAATCCAATCTGAATAATTTCCGGAGAATAATTATAATCTTCACCTAAAAATGAGTTTCTTTCCAAAGGAGAAACTGTTAATATTAAAGACAAATCCTTATCATATTTTCTAATCCATTTAGAAATGTTATCTTTTGTAACTCCATGCTGTAAGAAGTATTTCTCTGATGTAATCAGCCCACTGTATAAATCCCCATTTTTGGCATAAAAAGGATTTAAAATGTTTTCATCAGGATGTGAAGAGATTATTTTATCTGCAAATAAATAAATCAACCTTTGTTTTATTGAATAAAATGGTAAAACATTTTTATATTTGCCTGCTAATCTGGAATAATCTTTACTGTCCTCTGAAACTGTGAAATATTTTTTAACATTATCTTTTCTAGATAGTGCATATTTAAATAATTGTTCACCATTATCATCAGCCGCATTTCGCCTATCCATAAATAGCCAGATTTTCTTATTTCTTAAAAATGGATATAATATAAGATAAATTAATCTAAAAGCCAATGCAGAAGTATAATACGGACCTTTATCATCATATATTTTCATCAAACACCTATACTCCAATTTTAACATTTTAATAAATGAATATGATGTTAAATAAAAAAGAATTATCTTTAAAAACCACAATATTATTGTCTTTAATTAAGTAATTACTGCTAGTTGATAATCTTGCATGCTTTTCAAAAGTAATTGGAAGATTAAATGATTCATCATCATTTAAAACATTTATAGATAACTTCTTGTCTTTAATTTCATCTACTGGAATTTCCAAATCAAAATCATAAGGAAATTTATACCCTACTGATAAAAATTTTAATGGTTTCCTTGTAGGATAAACAAAACGTTTAGAGATAAATTCCTTATTTTCGCACTTAGCTACTACTTCAATATTGTCCGGATTAAAATTACTCATTAAAAGACCGGATATGTTTAAAAAACCATTTTTTATATTGACTATGTCAATATAAAACCTGTGAATACCTAAACGGTCATTAAGCTGCAATTCATTAATTGTTTTAGCAGTCAAATTAGATTGTTTAATAGTTAATAGAAACTCACGAACATGATTATCTAAAGTTTTATAGTTTTTAATAATATCTCCATCAATATAAGATAAGACATCTAAAAAAAACTTCCCAAAATTCGTTAATTTCCCTTTTAGTTAAAATATTCTCAATTTCTTCAACTTTTACCATCCATTGAAGATCATAAAGTAAAGTATACTGGATAAACTTTGGAGTTTCACCATATTTTTTAACTGAATATTCAATTAGTTCCTTAAAGTAATATTTTAACCTGTCTGTAAAAAAAATCCTTTCTTTTTTTTGGGAATTGTCAATTGTAGATGACTTATCAAAGTGTTTTCTATATAAGTAATTGGCATTTTTAACCAAACCCAATTTCGGATTATCAATAAGAATGTTATTAATAAATAAAGCATCTTCAGAATTAACAAGATTTGTATTAAATCTTAAATTGCCAACAGCTTCCCTTTTAATAAAAGCTGATGAAGCTGAAAGCTGAGGATAATCAGGTTCATCTAAAAGATTAACCATCTCTTCTTTTTTTATATTTATAATTAAGAATATGTGGTCCTTTTTGGTTGTCAAAAAATGTTATGGGAATTGATATGACATCTGCAGCAGGATTTTTCACTAAAAAATCATAAACTGCATTAAATGTATTTGGAGACAGTTTATCATCACTGTCAAGGAAGTTTATATAATCTCCCTTAGCATATTTTAATCCCAAATTACGTGCACTGGCCTGACCGCCATTTTCTTTAGAGATTACCTGAATATTATAAGGATAATCTTCCTGATATTTCTTAGCTATTTTTAAAGAATCATCATTACTTCCATCATCAACAATGATAAGTTCCACATTATGTTCAAATCCAAAATTTTGAACAGTTAAAGATTCAACTGCATCTCCCAAATATTGCTCATTATTATATGATGCCATTATAACTGAAAATGTTTTATATGAATCCAATTTTTCAAATTCTTCAAGATTATTTGAATTTAATACTTTTAAAGTTCTTGATTTTATTTTAGAATCCAGTTCATCAACATTTAATGAAAAATCTTTTGATGTATCATTCAATATCTCATTAAATTCTTTTTTTCATCAGATTAAAGAAATTTTTTCTATATTTTGGAGCTGTCTGGCTAAATCTCCATAAAATAAGATGGATGAATCTATTGTAAACCTGTTTTTTATAGACATTTATATAATTAGTTTCAATTAATAATTCACGAATTAATCTGAAAATATGAATAACATCAATATAATCTTTATCCTGACTTTTAGAAACTGTTGAACCTTTTCTGTTTGTCCTATAATAATATAAGTTTTCATCAATTAAAGAAATCCTTTTAGCTTTAAGATAAACATTGTAAAAAAAAGACTTCATCTTCAAATATATATTTTTCCGGAAATCTGATATTATTTTTTTCAATAAAAGACCTTCGATATAACTTGTTGTAGGGAGTTACTGAAATTAATGAAGTAAACTCTTTAGTATCTAAATTATTAAATACTTCTTTTTTAAACCCGCTGAAACATTTAAGTGAATAATACCATAAATTATCATCAATTACATGTGTTTCATTATCAAAAGAAGAAACTTTACACATTACCAAATCCAAATTTCCATTAACTGATTTATTATACAATTTCTCAAGCATATCTTTTTTTATAAAATCATCTGCATCAACAAAGGATATAAATTCACCCTGAGCATTGTCCAACCCAACATTACGTGCAGTTCCCTGCCCTTCATTTTCTTTAGAGATTATTTTAATTCGTTTATCTTTTTTAGCATAATATTCTAAAATATTTAAAGAATCATCAGTTGACCCGTCATTAATGCAAATAATTTCAATATCTTCTAAAGTTTGATTTAAAATACTGTCTAATGATGTTGATAAATACTCTCCAACATTAAAAACAGGAACTATTACAGAAACTTTAACTTTTGACATGATTTCAGTAACCTATAAATGCTATTTAAATTAATAATTAAATATATTAATATTAATATATATAAATTTTTGTGTGGAAATTATGTTTAAAGAAATGATTAAAAAAAATACAAGTGAGCATTTCCTACTTAAACAATTAATTAAAAAAAATTTCACAGCTAAATACAAAGACTCAATACTTGGAATCCTATGGAGTTTTATAAACCCATTGTTAACCATGCTTTTGTTAACTGCTATCTTTTCAACAATATTTTCCGGAAATATTGCAAACTATCCGGTTTATTTTTTAGCAGGACGCTGTTTATTTGATTTTTTTAGTGCTGGAACAAAAATAGCCATGAATTCAATAAAAGGAAATAGCGGTATCTTAAAAAAAATAATATATGTTCCAAGATATATCTTTGCTTTTGGAGAATTTGTTCGGAGTTTATTAATTTCATAATTTCATTAATAATACTTGTTGCCGTAATGTATTTAACAGGCCTTCATTTAACTTTAATGTCAGTATTAGCTATTGTTCCTATGATAATACTCTTTGTTATGGTAGTGGGAATCGGATTAATACTATCAATTGTATGTACATATTTCAGAGATATTGAATACCTTTACAACATATTTACAATATTATTGATGTATGCATCTGCCCTATTTTATCCTGCAGAGATTATTCCAGAAGCATTAAGACAATATTTATATCTTAATCCAGTGTATTTACTAATTGATCAATTCAGAGACATTATAATGTATAATACCTTGCCAAATATCATGAGTGTTATTAATACCAGTTTATTTGCTCTTATTGTATTAGTTGCTGGAGTTATAATATTTACAAAATACCAAAGGAAAATTACATTAGAATTGTAGGTTGTTTATTATGAAAAAAAATAATTTAAGATTTAAAAACAATATAAAGAGTGATTCTAACAATCAAAACAGAAATTTAAGTTCAAGAAAACAACCAAAAGAAGTTGTCTTTGACCTGCAAGAAGATTACAACAGAATCCCCTATAATATACAACAACCCGAATCAATACATCCTAATGGCATACAAGAATCAGAAAATAATGAAATTCCAGATTACATAGAACCAATTCATAATAATATATTAGAAAAAGAAACTACAAAACAGCACCAGGATGTTGACAATCTAGTTTCACAATTCATTCCAGACTATCATGAAAAAGTTGCAATTGAACTTAAAAACGTTTCTTTAAGTTTTAAAATAACCAATGACAAAATTGACAATTTAAAAGAATATGTAATACGTACCATCAAAAGAAACAAAGAAAAAAGCAGAAAATTCAAAGCCCTTGATAATGTTTCATTTAAAATCTATCAGGGAGAAAAAGTTGGAGTAATCGGCTTTAACGGTGCTGGAAAAAGTACTTTGCTTAAAATAGTATCCGGTGTTTATGACTGTGACAGTGGAGAAGTAACTACTAACGGAATAATAGCACCGTTACTTTCTTTAGGCGCCGGTTTTGATTACAATTACTCTGGAAAAGACAATATATTTCTGAATGGTGCTATTTTAGGATATACTGAAGATTTTTTAAAATCAAAATATGATGAAATTTTAGAGTTTTCAGAACTTGAAGAGTTCATTAACTTTCCTGTTAAAAACTATTCTCTCCGGAATGCTTGCAAAACTTGGTTTTTCAATAGCTACTGTTGTAAATCCTGATATTTTAATTATTGATGAAATCCTGTCTGTAGGAGATGTTAAATTCCAGAAAAAAAAGTAATGATAAAATTAAATCATTAATGGGTTCGGGAACTACGGTTTTACTTGTATCACACTCAATTCAGCAAATCAGAAACCTGTGTGACAAAGCATTATGGATTAATGAAGGAAAAGTTGTAGCTTTTGATGAAGTAAATAAAGTCTGTGATGCTTATCTTAAAGCAGCTGAAAATGCAAGTAAAGACCAGCTTAAAAACATCAAACTAGAATAATTGTAACTTCCATTTCTTTTTCATTTTTTAAATCTTCAATTAAATCCGAATCAAGATCCCTTGGCCTTATCTGCATTTATCATCAAAGTACGGGGACAGACATAGTCGCTGGTTCTGCAGACAATGTCTGTTGGATGAGTTAAAGTCAAATTTTCATGACCAAAGCCAACAATCTCATCATGGCCGTTTTCAGTATCCAATATAACAGTTATTTTAGTGTTTTTATTAGCTATTTTAGCTTTAAACTCATCTGAAAAATCATTCATGGAATTATCCATAGCCACTCCAATAATACAATCTGCAGTAGGTCCAATTTCCAAATCCTTAGTTATTTCAAACGTGGATTTATGCATAGAAGACACATTTTTGTGACCTTTGGTTCTAATCTTAAAAAACATGAATATAATTTTGAACTGTGAAACTAATAAATATTTTTATACCATATAATTAAAAATAACCATTATAATTTTAGCAATATATTAGTTAAGCTATTGAAGAATTAAATGATATTTTCATTAAATTAAATATCATATTTGAAATAAGCAAATCTATGCAATTAATAGGATGTGACACAAATTTTTTTTAAATTTTCTCATTTTTGATTTTTTTTCTGATTTTATTTGTTTTAGTTATTTTTTCTTCTTATTTCGTTGTATATTCTTTTTTAAGTTGTGTCCTATTGTATATAGTTTGAATTCTGTGTTTACTTCTTGTAGTCCTGTTGTTCTGAATTCTGTTAAGTGCATATTTTGTTTTAAGTGTGCAAATGGTCGTTCTGCTGTTTTTGAGCGTATTTTGTATCTTTCTTTTGCTTCAGATGTTTCCATTTTTCATTGCATTCTAATTTTGGAAGGGATTCCATAGTCTTGGATTACTCTGCCGCGATTTCCTTTTGAGCAAAACAATTGCATTGGGCATGTTTTGCATTCTTTGGTCCAATGACTAATTCTTGACTTGTTTTTATAAGTATATTCGCTGATTTTATATAGTGGTTGCCCAAGCGGGCAGATATAGGTCATCATTTCGTTATCATAGAAAAAATTATCTTTTGCAAATGGTTTATCAGATAAATTGTATTTTTTGTTCTCTTGAGAGTTTTCGTGATGATATGTATCCATCAAAGCCATTTTGTTCAAGATATTCAGTGTTCATGTCAGTGGAATATCCGTTATCAGCCCTTACTTGATAATTAACGGGTGTTTCATAGTATATTTCGCTTAAATTGGATTGTACTTGTTCCATTAATGGAATAAGTTCATAATAATCTGTTGGATCGTTAGTTATGTAAGATGCGAGTATTATTCCTTTGTAATCGTCGACTGCGATTTGTCCATTGTAATCAAATTCCCATTTTCCTTTCTTATTCTTCATAAAACAGGCATCAGGGTCATTGATACTAATTATGTCTTTTTCGGATTCTTTGAGTTTTTCTTCGAGTGTTTCGATCTTTTTGAGAATTTTTTTAGGTTTGTCTTCTGCTTGTTTTAAGAGCTTTTTACTTGAAGATATTAATTTATCTTTGTTTCTATTGTCTTTGGAAGATTCATTGATTTTTTCATAGACTTCTTTGAATTTTTCTTTATCAGTTAATGTTTCTGGAACACCATTTCCGATTCTTCACCCAATTCCATGTCTTCTTCTTCATCTAATTCAATGCTTTCTTTCAGATGTTGTTTCATTATTTTTAATTGTTGTTCGTTTGTTAATTTATTCATTGATGTTTTTGCTTTAATTTTAGTTCCATCCAAACTCACATGATGAATTTTAACTAAATCTTCTTCTTTTGCAATTTTTATTGTTGTTTTAAAAGATTCATCAATCAAATCTGGATAATCCACTTTGAATCTGGCAATTGTACGATAACTAGGATGCTGCATCCCTGCCAAGTACATATAAGCAATGTCAGTCCTTGTTTTTCTTTCAATTTCACGGGAAGATAATCCTCCATCAAAAACGCTCATCAAAATCAGTCAAAGCAACAATTCACGAGGATACGCAAATTCTCCCGGCTTATCAGCAAACACACGGTTCGCTTGCGAACAATCAATTTGATCAACCACATTTTTAATAAAATAACACGGATGGTCTCAGGAATCAAATTCCTCAAGTCCATAGGCACCAACATGGTCTGATTAATAGTATCATCTCTTAAAACCATAAATAAAACAACCACAAAGATTAATCTACATAATAAAAGATTGTACTTCATAGTATATAAAATTAAAGGAAAAATAAGTAAAAAAAAATAAAAAATTAGTGAGTTCGTGTCCCACCCTCAATATTATAAAAAAAAAAAAAGTTAAGAGAATTTATAAAAAATTCTCTTTTAAGGACTAATTTTTATTGTGTTTCCTGTTTGGAAATTGTTCCAGTAGGAAGTTATAATGTATTCACCACTCATTAATCTGATTCTTAGGCTTGCAATACCGTCTTCATTAGTGATTCTGTGATAAAATACACCATTTACATTAAATGATACTGTTTGGTTAGCTAATGGAGTTCCTTTACCATCCAATACCTGTGCAGTGAAGTTGCTGCCGTCTAAGTATTTCATGTTTAAGTCTTTAGTTACTAATGTTGGAAGTACAGTGACTTTGTTTCCAATATCCAAACCATCAAAGATAGTTGTGATAATATAGTCACCAGGTCTCAAATTAATAGCCAAACTAACTACACCATTAGAATCAGTAGTTCTGGTATAGAAAACACCGTTGATGTTAAATGTCACATTTTTATTTACTGCTAAAGATCCGTCTTTGTTGTAAATAGTTGCCTGGAATCTGGAAGCATTTAAATAATATTTAGTTAAGTCATTTTGAACTATTAAAGATTTCACAGTTATGTTAACTCCTTTTTGCTCACCATTTACAGGATTATATGCAGTTAAAATATAATCACCAGGTCTTAAATTAATAGCCAAACTAGCCACACCATTAGAATCAGTAGTTCTGGTATAGAAAACACCATTAATATTAAACCTAACATCACTGTTAACTAATGCTTTTCCAGTACTGTCAGTAAACTTAGCACTAAATTTAGTAGCATTTTTATACATTTTAACCAAATCATCAGCTAAAACAGTCGGATTAATAGTTACAGTAATATTTTTACTTACTTTATCATACATATCAGAACCATTATAATAAACAGAAGCACCATATACACCAGAACCTAAGTTTAACCCTATAGAAGCAGAACCATTAACATCAGTAGTTCTAACATAAGTTACACCATTAATACTAAAGTAAACAGTAGCATTAGCTATTGGATTACTTTTATAATCAGTTAAAACAGCAACCATCCTAGTACCATCCTTGTAAATCATCACAATATCAGAAATGTTTAATACTGGATTTCTATCAGGAGATATGTTAACTGCAACAGTTTTATTAACAACACCATTATATGAAACAATAGCATCATATTTACCTACAGCTAATGGAGGCACAATAACTTTAGCTTCTTTACCTAAAACAGTAGCATTGTAAGTTACACCACCAATAGTTACAAATACAAAACCATTAGCTACATGATCAAAGTCCACAGTAAAAGTAACAGCTTGCAGAATCTGAATCAGAAACAGAAACATTCATTTGTGTATTTTTAACTGAAACAATAGTCATATTACTTGAGTAAGAATTATCTAAATCTCCAGTATAATTAACAAATATTTCACAAGGACCAGTTTTTTCTGCTAACACATCAAAGGAACCCATACCATTTATTAAACTGATAGTTCCTTTTAAAACACTATTAAGATAAACATTCACACTACCATTTAAAAGTTTACCATTCTTATCACGAACAACAACATTAACAGTAATATAATCTCCAGTTTGCGGAGCATTATTTGACATAGTCATATTTGTAAATGTATCAATTCTGTAGAAAGTTACATTTAATTTTAAAATATTTCCATCACTTAAAGTTGCAGTTACAGTCTGATTACCAACACCATTATATGTGTAATTAGCAGTTAAACCATCAGTATTGAAAATACCCTTATTCGGATTAATTACACCATTAGAAACTGTTAAATTAGCATTAAAATAGGTACTTTAGAAACATCATAATAAGAATAATCAGTTCCATTAAATGCTAAATATACAAGTTTAATAGTTTGAACTGGACCAGAAGCATTGTCTGTAACTAATGCCGGAACTAACCATGTATCACAAGAAATAGTAGGACTGTAAACATAAGTAGGCTCAGAACTATTCCAGAAATTATTATCCAAATAAACTATGTATGCGCTTCCAGAAGCAGTAACTACAGTATTATAGAAACTAGATCCAGTAACATTACCTCCAATAAAATGAACACCTTTTTCATTGTTTAAGAATAATGAATTAATAATAGTTATAATATTGTTAACACCATCAGGTAATGAATCATCTTTATGTTTGGAAGATACTGATCCTCTAAATAATACCTGATTAGTCATGTTAATAAATTTAGTATTATTAACAACCCACCATGCATCTTGATAACGTATATCAGGACATGCAAATGCTCCACTATTAATAAATGTTGAGTTAATTAACCAGAATATTGGACGATAATCATTAGTTTGATGATAACCATAATCAATATCCCTTGTATTGTTTTCAAAGTAAGTACCAATAATAGTTACATTACATTTATATCCACTATCACTAAATGCATGAATAGCTGAAATATCTTTTAGGTTTGTGAATTTAGAATTAATTACAGTAGCATTTGTACCCTCTAAATAAAGAGCAGAACCTACAGTTTTAGTACCCTTATAATTTCCATCAAAAGTTACATTATCCAACAATACTTGTGTAACATTATACCTAGGAATAGAACTGGATGAAATAAAAATATCGCTAACTGCAATTAAACCAGTTAAATAAACTGTACGTCCATTCTTATTTACACCTAAATTACAGTTTATAAACTCAGTATTTGCTACGATTACATTTAATGCTTTAGTAGCTGAATAAACTCCACCACTGGATTCTATGAATTTTGTATTGTTAACTATAAGAGTTGAGAATAGTTTATCTGCAGAAATTCCATGACCAGTAGTATTTCTAAATACACAATCATCCACACTTAAATAATAACCATCAATACGAACAAGACCAACATCAACTGTCTTACCACCACCCTGAGTAGGATATGTAGTAGTTACACCGTTTTTAATTGTTAAGTTTTTTAGGTAAACTTTAACGTTGTCGTATGCTGGGGTAAAGTCAAATATGTATTTATTTTTTTCTGCATCGATAATTGAGGTTTCTTTATTTTCACCAACAATAGTTAAATCTATAAGTGGTGCTAAATCAAGATTAACATTACCTTCACCTTTCAAAGTACCGATAATATGGATTGTTAAGCTTAATGTGTTTTGTAACATTCCGTATTCAAATGCTTTTTAATGGTTGCAAATGGTTTAGCTAATGAACCATCACCAGATTCATCACTACCTGTTCCAGAAACATAAACATCAAAAACAGACACAGGATTAGCATCAACATTTAACACACCTTTAACAACAGTAGTCTTGTTAATATAATCTCCAGAAGCTGAAATTTCGTATTTTCCATCATTAGCAACAGCAACAAAAGTAGCTACACCATTAACTAATGGAGCAGAACCTTTATAAACACCATTTAAATAAAATTTAATATTATATCCGCTTACTTTAAGACCATCTAAATCAAAAATAGCTTTTAATTCAGACCTAATACTAGAAGAATTAGTAGATACTAAAGTTAAAGTATTAGACATATTTAAACATAAACCACCAGTTATACCATTTGGAGCTATGTAACCATATATGTCATCACCGTCATCTGCTTTGTTATTTTCGAAAATACAGTCTTTTAAAGTTAAAACATTTGAATCATGATAAATAGCTCCACCATACTTTGTATAACCATTTATAATGGTTAAATTAGTTAAAACTACAGAACTAGTGGACTTAATATCCATAAATTGAGTTTTGTTTAAATCTATTATAGTTTTATCCGCGCCAGCTCCTATAATGGTTATTGATTTGTTTTCAATTGTTAAACCGTTATTGCCAGTACCAATAAATTTTCCTTCAGATAAGTGTATGTTACTTACATTAGAATCTATTGCTTTATTAATTGTAGCAAAAGGATTATTAACATCACCTACATTATTATCATTTCCTGTTGGACTAACATAAACATCAGAGTTAGAATCACTTAGAACACTGACAGAATTACTATCTTCAGCACTAACACAAGAAATAGATACAATAAATAATATCAATAAAGTTAATATTGCGAGTTTATTTCTCAAAAATTAATCCTCCATTAATTATTACGTCAACATAAATTGACAAATATTATATTTATATTAACTGATATAAAACTGTTCCTAAAGAAATATAATACTGATTAATAATAAAACATGAAATATTAATATTATTTGAGCAATTACTCCTCCCAAAATAATTTTTTTTTACCATAGAATTGTAACTATAATTAAAAAATAAAAGATTTTATTATTTAAAACTTTAAATTACAGTGAATTTTAAATGAATTAATAAAAAATAAGAAAAAATAAGTCAGAAATTAAAATTTAAAAATCAGATCAGATAAAAAAAAAAGAAATTTATTCATTAAATGAATAAATTAATTTGTATCAGTTACTTTTAAGGTATTATAAAGTAATTTATCTTCATAATTTCTAATAGAAAATGCTGTGATAATTTTATATACACCTGGGTTAAGATTAATGTTTAATTTTGCATAACCAGTTTCATTAACTGACCTAATATATGAAACACCATTAATTTTAAATGATACTTGCCCACCAGATATTGCATTTCCATTAACATCAATTAATTTTACATAAAATGCAGTACCTTTTTAACCGTTTCATTAACTGCATCCATATTAACTGCCATATTATAAATCCAAATTTGATTAGTATTAACAATACCATTATATTCAGTTGTTATTGTATAAATATTTGAATTTAAATTAATGCTTAAAGCTGCTACACCATCTTTATCAGTAATTCTAGTATATGAAACACCATTAACTGTGAATTTAACAGTTGCATTAGGTTTAACTTTACCTTCACTATCATAGATAACTACTTTAAATTTAGACCCATCCCTATAATACATTGAAAGATCATCACTATCAATATTAGACAATACATTAATGACATTATGATTAACAAAATCACCACATGAAGTTACAACATCATATTTACCAGGATTAAGATTAATAGATAATTTAGCTTCACCAGAACTATTGGTAACACGTGAATAAACAATTCCATTAATAGAAATACTAATTAGTTTACCTTCAATAGGATTTCCAGCATTATCCACAAATTTAACAATAAATTGACTTCCATTTCTTAAAATTTTAGTTAAATCCTTAGAGATGATTTGAGATAAAACTGTAACTGAACTATTAACAAATGATTCAGTCCAATCTCCATAACCTTCAAAAGTGACATTTACATGATAGACACCAGGAGCCAAATTAATATTTAATTTAGCCTCACCTGAGCTATTTGTTATTCTAGTGTATTTCACACCATTAATAGATATAACAACTTCCATATTTGAAATAGGATTGCCATAAATATCCTGCAAACGGACAATATATTGAGTACCGTTTTTATAGAACTTAACTAAATCATTAGCAACTAAAATAGTAGCATATGGATTGAAATCATCAACTGTATCAACTACTATCAAAGTACTTGCATAATTACTGCCATCATACCATTCATTATCATTAAAATCAATTTTCAATAAATAATTACCAATATCTAACTTACATGTTAAATTAGCAATACCTTCACCATTTGTTTTAACTTTAAATATCTGTTTGACACCAGTAGCTTGACTAATTGCTGTAATGATAATTGTTTCATTAACAAGTAAGCGTCCATAAATATCAGTTAATTTAACCAAATAACTATTCATAGTACTATCAAAAATGATTACTGAACTTGCAGAAATTTGAGTAGGTACATGATTAATAGTCATATCTCCTTCAGCAGAAGATGGAGAATTCAATTTATTTCCAGCATATTTTACATAAACATTATACTTGCCAGGGACTAAATTAATAACAACACCTGCACGACCATTTTCATTAGTAGTAACTTTAAATGCTTGGGAAACTTTACCATCAGACAATATTATTTCAACAGTTTCATTAAATAAAACCCTATAATTATTATCTCTAAGCAATACTGTTAAAGTATTGCCTCTACCATTAAATAAAGACTGTTCAATAATTACATTAGTGCCAATAGACAATATATTGAATAAACCAGTACTTGAAGACCCATAATGCCAATTATCACCAGAATAACTTACATTAACATTATAATTCCCACCAGATAAATTAAGGTAGAATCCTGCTTGACCTTTCCAATCAGTAAGGGCATATCTCTTATAAATATTTCCATCAGATGAAGTTATGGTAAATAAAATCATCTGGTTAACCATAGCATCCCCTAAATTATCATAAACATGAGCATAAATGAAATTACCATTTCCATAAAATGTTTGATCTCCCTTAATAAATATAGATGTATAATATGGCATTACAACTAATTTAGCACTCCTTTGTGTTGGTTTAAAATAATTATCTCCATCATAACTAGCTTTAAAAGTATAATTACCCATACTGCAATTAATAATTAAAGTAGCTACCCCTAAAGCATTAGTTGTTAATATGTGTTTTTGATAAACATTAGTTCCATTTAAAATCAACAAAGTAACTGTTTTATTAGATACAACATAACCGTTTACACTTTTTAAAATAAAAGAGTAAGAAGTTCCTTTACCATAAACAATAATATCTTTTAAATCAAATACTGTGTTTTTTATTATAAAATACTAAACTAATTGTTTGATTATCAACACGAAGACTAGCTGAAATATCCTCACCATTGAATGAAATATTTACCTTAGCTTGATTATTAATTAATGGAATAACATTAGGATTAATTTTAACCATTGAAGATTCGAATATAGCTATTCTAGAAGGCAGTTTACCAGTAATATTATAAATATTACCTTACTATCTGTTACTTTATTTAAACTACCAATTAATGTATTATCTTCAATATCAAATGTTAATATAACCCAATTTTTAACATTGACAGTGCCTGCAGCCTTATAAATATTCTCATCATTTGGACCTCTGTTAGATCCCCACCAGCAATCAGAAACAAATACTTCACCACCTTTATTGAAAATATCTTTACCAAATACTGCATTATTATTATAAAATATAGAATTTGTAATATCTAGTTTAGAATAATAAAGTTTTCCAGGACTTACAGTTGTTCCATCATTATAAAATACACCACCATAAAATACGGAATTATTTTCAAAAGTACAATAATCTACAGTCATATTTCCGCCATTTAATATTAATCCTTCCCCACTACTGTTTCTATGGTCTTGAGCATGATAATTGGTATTATCTCCAAAATAACAATTATATAAATAAATATTATTTCCATAGTGAACAAAAGATGTACTTATAATAACCTCTTTATTTTTAGTGAAATTTGAATTAACAATAGATTGCATATTTCTAATTATAGGAATTAAATCCTGTTGAAAAAAACCCTACAGAAGGACCATAATCTTCAGTTATTAATGTATTATTTAATACCCCAGTTGTTAATGAATAAATAGATCCATGATTACGTATAAATCTTGAATTATCTACTAAAAATGATTTAGATGCATTTACACGAACAGCAGATGCTGTATTATCCCTAAATGTACAATTATCAATTAAGACATTTTCTGCACCTACATTAATTATAAATGAAGGGCTAACAACATCTGCTTTATCCATATAATTTTTACTATCCCAAATAGTTCCCCACTCCATTGCCTTACAGTTAGTAAATACTGAGTTTTCAATAGTCACATCAAAGTGTTTAAAATAATTACTTCCAGTATAAAAGTATGATCTAATAACAATATCTTCTAAATTACTGAAAACAGAATTATTGATAATTAAATCATTACTAGTGTAAATTATACTTTGATTAGAGAAAATTGATAATGCTGTGCTTCATTACCTTTAAATACATATTTATTTCCACCATTAGCATCTTTAATAATACAATTATCAATGACTGTTTTTCCAGAGTTATTTACAAGTGGAATGAATTTTGATTTATCCATAGCAGATAATGTTAATCCTTTTAATGTTAGAACACCTCTTGGACTAATAGTAAACATTGTATGGAAATCATCCCTACATAATTTAACTTCACCATTATAACTAGAAAAGGTTAAAGTTTTATTAATTAAAAGTCCGGAATTATACAATCCAGAATAACTTCCTTTTCCGATGAAAATAATGTCTCCATTTAAAGCTACACTAACTGCTTTAGTTAAAGATTTGTATGGATTATTAATAGACCCATCTCCTTTTTCATCAGAACCTGAAGTTGAAACATATATTTTTCCATTATTAAATCCAGAACCTCCTGTTAAAGTAGCAAAAGAATCATCAAACATTGCAAATATTAATGTGTTTTTAGAATTATCAAAGTAAGTAGTTAAAAATGCATTATTTATTAAATATCCTCCATTTTCTTTGAATCTGCCATTATCTGCTTCAAGTTGAATATAAACAGAAGGTAAACGAACATCAGAAGGTAAATTATATGTAGATTTTCCATTACATGCCTTAAAAGTAACTAAAACATCAACAACTGATTTAGATTTAATTATAGAACTTCCAGTGTTTTTATCTACGAAAATCATAATCAACCATCTATTAGCCTGTTTAGGGATATTTTCATTAGAACACCAGAAATTATTATCAATACTTAATCTTGAATTAACAAAATCATAGGTATTTATAAATGAATAACTGATATCTACAACAGAGTTTGATGTATTAATTAAAGTTACATAAGATTCTTTAATATATATACCACTATCTTTAACAAAAATATCAGAATTTTCAGTGAAGTATGAAGATGAAATATCTATCAAACTTTCTACTTTTTGATATTTATTTGATGAAATATTATTATCGATAAATCTGGAATTTGAAATAAACATATCATATGTATTTAAAATAGCTTCACCTTCTGCAGCAGTATTAGATTCAAATAATGAATTAACAATATTTGCAAAACCAAAATTGGTTATAGCTCCACCATAATATTTTGCAGTATTATTCTTAAATTCAGAATTATTAACAGTTAAATTTCCATAATTCAATATAATACCTGCTCTTAAACCAGTTGCATTATCAAAGAAACTATTTTCAACATTAAGATTACCATAATTTACAATAGCACTATATGTTTTAACAGTTGAATATTCGGTATTTAGAAATTCAATATTTTTCAAAGTTAAAGAACCTTTATCTGTAATATAAAATATATAATCAGTATATTTTCCATTAATTACAGCTGTTCCATCATAAGATTCAATAGTAATTGTTTTATTAATAATTATCCTACTGTTATCCGAAGTATAATAATTTCCACCTTTAACATGAATTACAGAGTTGTTATCTACTGAATTAACAGCATCTTTAATATTATTCATAGGATTGTTTAATGCACCATTCCCACCAATTGTTGCATTTGAATCAACATAAATTGAATCAGTTGCCGGAGCATCATTTACAACTGTAGAATTTAATTCTTCAGCAGATATAGCTCCTAATGAAACCATGAACAATATGAATAATGATAAGATTAAAATTGGTCTAAATTTATTCATTTATTCATCCTCCTTTTTAGAATTACGTTTATATCCAAATATTATTAATAACAAAATTATTGCTAAAACTACAATACCATACATAAAATTATCATCAGATAATACTTTTTTAACATTTTTATTAAGTTCATACATCATGTTTGATGATTGGGCTGCAGAACCTGCATCACTTCCACCAGCACCGGAACTGGAAGAAGATCCCAGATCACCTAGTGAACCTTGGTTTGAGTAAACAGTTCCATTAAATCCAGTTCCTGAACCTAATATTCCACCATTATTTCCAGAGCTTCCACCATTAGAACTTCCACTTCCAGAACCTCTACCATTACCATTACCAAAACCATTTCCAGTACCAGAACCTATACCTGTTCCAAAACCACCAGAATTTGAACCTGATGTTAATGATCCGCCAGTATTCGGACCAATAATTGGATTATTAGTTGATTGACCAGGTCTTGGATTATTTCCAGGATTGTTTGGATTATTATCCTGATTTGGATGACTAATAGTAGACCAAGTAATTTTATTTTTAACCCATTCCCTATAATATTGCGCATTTAACCATACATCTTCTCCAGGACCATTATTACTACCCCACCAATTACCATTTAAATCTATATTATTAACTGGTTTTATAGGGTAAAATATGTTAACTGAAAGGGAATTTTTACCATCTCCGCCAAAATTATTATAAATATTAGAATTTTTAACATTCATATTTAAATCCATAACATAAAACGCCCCACCAGTATAAAATCCTTTATTATTATGAATTGTCGAATTATAAATATTTAAAGTACCAGTAACATGATTTCCAACACGTTCACCATAGAAAACTATAGCTCCACCATGTTCAGCATTATTATCTGTTATATTACATAAATCCATAGTTATATTTGACTTCCAAGATTCTATTGCACCTCCACCAAAATTTGCAGAGTTTTTAAAGAATGTGGAATTATAAATTTCAGCATTAGATTGAATAAAATACAAAGCTCCACCACTATCTTCCCCAATTTCATTTGATGTAAATGAAGAATTAGCAATATCAACATTGGCATTTGCAATATATATAGCTCCTCCACCACCTGCAAAACAGGTGTTTTTATCAAATATGGAGTTAATTACTTTAAGATTGTGTTTTTTAACATCAGTAATACTTACAATAGCCCCACCACAATTAAATGCTTTATTACATGTGAAATTTGAATTATAAATATACAGATTTCCACGGTTGTAAATAGCTCCTCCAGAACCTAAACGAACACCAAACATATCTTTATGAGTAATATATTCTGCATCAACTTTATTATCAACAAAACTACAGTTATCCATAGTAACAGTACCTTTTTCTAAATTATAAATAACTCCTCCAGATCCATTAATATAACAAGTATTATTAGTAAAACTTGATGATTTAATATCTAATTTATTATAATTAGCTATAACTCCACCATTTTTCGCTTTATTTAGTGAAAATATAGAATTTACTATAACTAATTCTCCATAATTTACAATAGCTCCACCATAAGTTAAAGCTGTAGAATTTATTAGTGAAACATTTTCTAAGTATAATTTTCCTAAACTGTAAAATGTTGAACCAGAAACTGAAGATGCATTCATAAATTTAATATTATATACTTTTAATGAACCAGATTTTGTAATATTAAATAGACTACCTTCACAATTAACAATAACATCACCTAATCCCTTAATATTAACTACTTTTGAAATAATAATATTAGATTCAATATATTTACCTGCAATTACATAAACTATTCCTTTATTAATTACCTTACTTAAAGCATGTTTTATTGTTCTAAATGGATTGTTAATAGATCCATTACCTAATTCATCACTACCATCAGGTGATACATAAACATAATAAAGTTCATTATTAGTTAAATTAGCTGATGGTGCATATATCGCATTATCAGAGTATCTGTTCCAATTATCACTAATTAAATAATTGTCAACAATTGAAATTTTATTAGAATCTGCATCTACATAAATTGCATATTCATTTCCAGAAGTATAATTAGAGATAATACTATTTTCTAAAATCAATACATTAGAAGAACCACTTGATAAATAAATACCAGTTTGACCTACATTAGGTGCTAATGGCCTATTATTTAAAGTTCCATTTATTGTGAAATCATTATACCTTATTATATCTCCAGATGTTTTATATCCAAAGTAACCATAAGAACCACCATCAGCTGTAGCGATTAATATATTACTATCAACTAAGGTATTTTTAGCTTCAATTGAGTTAATTAAACAGACAATTGAACCTTTTGCATCAATAAAATTACGAATAATTTTTGTATTTGCAGTCCAAATAGTACTCATAAATACTTTGAAATCATGAGAATAAATATTATAAACACCATATGCAATATTACCTGCAGTTAATTTTATATTATTATCCATTATAATTGTATTATCTGCCATTGCAACATAAATACCAATTACATATTTAGTTGAATCAATTATAATATTATTATTTGAAATTATATTGTTTTTTTAGGACTTAATCCATAATATCCATCATAATAATTATAAATAGTAATTCCTGTTAATGAAGCACTACCTTTCATATTAATAGTATTGTTATTAATTAAATTGTCAAAACTTTCACCAGTTATTATAATAGCTGAAACATCCTTAGAAGATATTAAATTAATATTAACATTTTCAATAGTAATGTTTCTTGCAAAATTCAAATTAAATGCTGTATTCCCAACTAAATCAAAATTTAAATTTCTAATAGTTGAATTACTTGATTTTGAATTAAAATTTAAAGTTGCATCAATTACTGAAGTTTTATAATAAGAATCTAAAGTAACTACTTGATTAAAAATTAAATTATAATGTTTTAATTTTAAATTATCAAAAAGTAAAATATCTTTTTGAGTTATTAATGAGTTACTAAATATTCCCTGTGAATCAAAGAATGTTTCAATATTTCCATCATAAATTACATATTTATTTTCATTTAAAATTACGTTTCCATCAATTAACTTTAAAGCATTTGAATAAATTATAGAATTTATTACTTCAACATTATTTAAACCTTTATTAACAAAAGTTGCACTGCTTTTAGATACTCCAATTAAATTAATGAAAGTAGAATTTAACAAAATATTACTATTATTTGAGAAATTCAAAGATTTTACCAAATTAGCAAATGCACTAATATTATTGTTATTCATAATAAAATTATTAGAATTAATTATTTCTAATGGAGAAACAACTTTAGTAGATCTGGCTATTAAATTGTTATATGAGATATTTAAATTATTAGAATTATCAACTAAAACAATGTCAAATACTCCATTTCCTGAATATGAATAGTATTATTAACTAAATTAGATACATTTACTGAATTTATAACAATTCCCTTAGCTGTTTTATTTCCTTCTAAAATTACACTATTATTATTAATTGTGATATTATTTGAATGACTAAGTAAAATACCCTGAATTAGTCTATTTTCACCTGTGACATATACATCATTTGATACAATATTGATGTTGTTTGATGAATTTATAGAAATTCCAAAAACATCTTTCATTTTAGAAGTTAACATCATATTAATTTGTTCTAAAGTCACATCATTTACATCATTTAAAACAATTGCACTTTTATCTGTGTTTTTAAAGTTTAGTGACTTAATTGAAGTTCCACTTGCTCCAGATACTAAATATAAAGTAACATTAGATAATATATTAACTGATCCACCATTTAATATAGTCATTTTCTGATTAATTACCATATCCTTATTAGAAAGCTTTGTAATTACTAAAACAATAGACTTAATATTATCAAATTTAAAATATCCATTCTCATTAAAATAGACATAGAAATTATCATCACTAATAACTATACCACTATAATTCAAAAACACACCATTAACAATATTATCCCTAACAACATTTGAAAATGGATCAGTAATATTCTCAACAATACCAATTGCAGCATTTGTAGTAATATTATTATATGTAATAGTAGTATTATAAACAGTTCCCACTAAATAAATCCCATATGACTTAGTATTGATAACATTATCACTAATATTATTATAATTTAATCTACCTTGATTAATTTTTACATAATAAAGAGTTTTTAATACACCACGAGTATAATAATATACTTCAGATGCTGCATCAACATAAACTCCATACAAATTAGAAGATATTTTATTTCCACTAACAATATTTTTAGAAGATAATATATAAATTCCAGAATCAACAGCTGTTTGAATAGTATTATTTAATATATTAGTATTAGTTTTAGCTACTCTAATCCCTTCACCAAAATTACTCACTTTAATATTATTATTTACTATTACTGCATTTTTCACCTTCAACATTAACTGCATAATACCCATCAACTAAACTAATAGTATTAGATATTAAAGATGCATTTTCCCCAGATGCCCAAATTCCAATTGAAGAATTTGTTATCATATTATTCTTAACAACAATATTATCATTCAATACAGCTATAGCCATAGTCATATCTATGAATGTATTGTTCTCAACAGTTAAATTATCACTATTAACAGATAAACCTAAACTTTCTATGCCTATTATAGTATTCCCTTTTACTATAGAGTTTGAACCTAAACCACTAATACCATCATAAACATTAGCAATAGTATTATTTATAATATATACATTACAATTACTTAAAAAAGAGACATACCTATAACCCATTCAGAGTTCCTATTTAAAGAACATATATAATTATTACTAAATGTATTATTATAACATACACCCTGACCACCAAAATAATCCGCATGACCCCATGGATTATAGTAGATTACATTAGCTAAAGTAGATTGGAAATAATTGCCATCAAATATATTATTATCACATTCACTCATAGGCACACAAGTACTCATTGTACTTACAAATTTATTTTTATATATTTTATTATTAGATGATGCACCCATAGGTAATGCAAATACACCTCTACCTTCTGCTAATTGAACTGAATTATTATAGATATAATTGTTATTTGTATAGAATAAACCAATACCATTTAAATCAATACTTTGTATACCATCAACAACATAATGTGCTTTATCATTAATAATAGTTAATCCATGAACACTAGAACCATCACTACCCTTAACTAGCTTAACATAACCATTTTTAATAATATCACCATTATGCATAGTAGTGATTTCTAGTTGTTTATTGATAACAAATGTTTTATCTGTAACATTACCAATATGTATTCTATCTCCATCATTGATATTAGACTCGGGATTCATCTCACCTGAATAAACATCAAAATAATCATCATAATTATCATCAGTAATATTAATTATATTACCAGTATAAACATTATCACATACAATAACATCATCACTTTGTGAAGTAAATATAGTATTATTACTATTTTCAGCATATAATGGTGTGAATACTACAATAGCTATAATTGCATATATTACTAATAATATACATTTATTAAACCTCATAAGTAACCTCCACTAACTGTTATAATATTATTCATAGTTTTAGCTTCATATGCATTAGATAATAAACCAGAAGTTATCATATAATGACCTGGATTAAGATTAATTTTAAGAGATGCAACACCTAAATCATCAGTTTCACGATAATACATTACTCCATTAACAAATATTCCAACTTTTTGTCCGATGATTGGATTTGACAAAGCATCAGAAAATTTAACCTTATAAAAAAGTACCTTGTTGAATATGGATACTAGATGAAACTATAGTAACAGGCATAGCCGAAATTAAAATAGTATTGTAAACAGTTTTACCCTCATAACTTGTTGAAATACTATAAACCCCCGGATTAAGATTTATATTTAAATAAGCAACTCCTTTAGAGTCTGTTAATTTATTATAAGTAACTCCGTTAACTGTAATTGCTACTTCTTTATTAGAAACTATTTTTCCATTCGCATCATATAATTTAGCTGCAAATCTTGTTCCATCTTTATAAAACATTGAAATATCACTGGTTCTAATTGTTGATAAAACATGGACTGGACTTGAAACAACTTCCAAACCATCAGTTACAGTAAAAAATATAATTACTAGGATTCAATCTAACATTAAGTCTAGCTTCACCACTACTATTAGTAATCCGATTATATTGAACACCATTTGCAATAATAGCTAATGAAGCATTTGTTTTTGGAGTTCCATCATCATTTACTAATTTAACAATAAATTTATTGTTATCTACAAATTTTGTAATTATCTTGGATAAAACAACTATTTTATTGGTATTTAATGATTTAACATAATTACCATCATCTTCAAATGAAGTAGTTATATTATAAACTCCAGGAGGAGATTTATAGATAATCTTGCTTTTCCATTAGTATCAGTTATTTTTTTATAAGTGACACCATTAATGGTGATTTTAACCTCTTTATTAACTAAAACATTACCTAAAACATCTTTAAGAATAATATCAAAATGTGTTCCATTTTTATAATATTTAGTTAAATCTTTAGAAATAATGAGTGTTTCTAGAGGAAGTGAAGATATTCTCAATATAACTGAATTTGAAGAATTTGAATATTTATTATTTCCTTTGTAAATAACTGAAATATTATAAAATGATTTGCTTTCATCAACTGTGATGGATTTACTAATAGCTACTCCAGTAACATTGTTTGAGCTTATTAATTTATTATTTAAATAAATTTCAACAATACCTGAATCAACTGCCAATCCTGTTTTATTATCCTTAATATTTACATTAATTTCAACTATATCTCCTATTTTAGCTGTTTTTTGAGATAAATCTATTAGTATCTACTTTATGTTGATTATAAAGAGTTATATTTAATTTAGTATTATCTGTAAAGCTAACTACTACATTTCTATCATCATTAGCCGTATTAATAAATTCAAAGATATCATTAATCAATGTACCAGAATCTAAAGAATTAGTTCCTTTGGAAGTTATTAAAATAAATCTAACAGGTTTTATTGGAACATATCTAACATCATAATTTTTATAATTACTTCCATCAAATAATTTATAAGAAATAACTACTTTATAGCTATCATTAAATAAGTTTTCTGCAGATAAATGTTTAACAATCCAATAATTTAATTTAACATTTGCAGTTGTATCAATCATATTTTTAGGAGTTTCATCAATCCAATAATTATAATTAAAATCTAAATTTCCCTTTTGATTATCATTATTAACAATGATTACTTTATTATTATAAAAACTTGAATTTCCAACAGTTATGATATTTCCTCTAAATTCCACATTTCTCCATCAAATATACATCCATTAAAATTACTTTTATAACCATTAATTGAACTGAAAGTTAAAGAGTTTATATTTATAAAAGAAGAATTACAAACATTCCATATCATTCCATTAACAGACCCGCTTAACCAGTTACTATTTTTAAATACAGAATTATCTATTTTCATAAATGATTTATCATAAGCAACTGCAAAATTGCAATCATTATCTGCATAATTAACATAACTCATAGTAACATTTGTATTACTTGCTCCTAAAAACTTACATCTGGAATCAAAGCTTTTTAAATTTTTAAATGTTGAATTAAAAACTCCAAATAAACATTTTCTGTATTTACTGCTGTAGAATAAAAAATATCTGTTGAAGAATAATTATTTACAATACAATTATAAAATCTTGCATTAGCATCATAATTAAATAAAACACCACCATAGAATCCCAAGTGTTTTGAATCTACAAATGATGAACTAATAACCTTTAAATTAGCCAAATCATAATTGGATATTGAAGAACCTATAATATTTTTAAAAATACAATTATCAATAGTTAAATCTGCATAATTAGAAATAACCCCAATATTATTTTCTTTTTTATATCCTATGCTTTTAGCTTTAAAATTAATTAAAGTTAAATTAGATAAAGCATATTTAAATCCGAAATTGATCTTTCATTAGCTGCAAACCAATTAGAACCACTTCCATCAATTATGACTTTAGAACCAATACCTGCAATTTGAATATTACTACATGGCAAACTGATATTAGTATTGCCTGCTCCACTATAAACTCCATCTAACAAATACACTTTCAAGTTATATACATTACCCACTGATTTAGCAATTGCATTAGCTATTGTAGCATAAGGATTATTAAAAGACCCGTTACCCTTTTCATCATTACCATTAACAGAAACATACACTACAACTTCATTAGAGTACTTTCCATCATAATCAGCAGGATAAATATTACTTTCCAAAACACCATTAACACTTGAGTTAATTCTCAAAATATTGGAAATACTATTTAAGTATTTAGGTTCAGAATAATAAGATCCACCTACTCCATTATTTCCTGTAACACTAGAATTAATAAAAGAATCATTAAATAAGTTACAGTTTATCATATAAATGGATCCGCCTTTGGCATATTGCCAGTTTGTTCTGAAGTTTGTTGAAACAACATAATTATTAATAAAATTACTGTTTTTCACAGAAGGAACATTATTTAAATAAGCACCTACATAAATAGCTCCTCCAGAAATTGCATTTAAACAGTTACCCTTTGCAAAATTACCTACAAATCTGCAGGAATCAACTAATAAATCACTTTTTAATGAATAAACAGCTCCACCATTAGCATTCTCATATTCATCATTACAGATAACTGAATTATTAATAAATACTGAATTATAAATTTTACAATCCCCATTTTCTATAGAAGATATAGCTCCCCCTGTATTGAATGCAAAATTATTCCTGAAAATACAGTTATCAACTAACAATGTACCAGAATTGCATATTGCACCACCTTCAACACTTTTACAATCAACAATAGATAAATCTCTTAAAGTAACTACAGAATCAGCATATATATTAAATGCATAATATGCACTACTTCCTTTAATTATAGTTTTATCAGCTCCTGCACCAACAATAGTTATTGAACCACCTTGACTTAAATGAGCTTTATTGATTGATATCATTACATTTCCATTTCCTTCAAAAAAGTACCTTCACCTAAATGAATAACCACATTATCGTTAGATTTAGATACTTCTACTGCTTTATTTATTGAATTAAATGGGCTGTTAAGTTGACCTGAGTTACTATCATCCCCACCTAAATCAACATAAAATTCATTTCCACCATAATCCTGAGCAACTATACTGGAATTAGTATTTTCATCAGTTGCAGAAACTACAGACAAACATAGTAAAAACAATAAGACTGAAAATACTATTAATAATCTTTTCCTCATAAAACACCTCATAAGTTTATATAATAATAAAATAAAATTAACTATGTTTTTATTAATAAATAAATTTAATTGTATCATATTTAAAAAAAACATTGACAAAATAAAAATATATAATAAATTACTAATAAACGGTGCAGAAAAACATGAAAGGAAGTTACTGTTTAATAATCAATGTTGAGAAAGACACTAAAATTAAAATAGGTAAAAAATTAGGAATCATTAACTTTAAAAAAGGATGTTATGTTTATGTCGGTTCAGCTATGAACTCCCTTGAATCCAGAGTTAAAAGACATCTGTCAGACAATAAGAAAAAGCACTGGCATATTGATTACCTTTTACTAAACAAAAACTCAAAAATCGAAAAAATATATACAAAAGAGTCTGCTGAAAAACTGGAATGTGAAATAGCTAAAAAAATAATTGAAAATGAGGAATCAATAGCTGATTTCGGCTGCAGTGACTGCAAATGCCACTCTCATTTAATTTATTTTAAAAACTCAAAATTAGCTAATTTAAAAGTTTCATCCATTCTCAATAGCTTTGATTAATCTGTGTGCTTCCCTTTCTACCTTTTTACGGTTAAATGCTTTAGCTATTCTTTTTATCGCATCTAAGTTTTTAACATAGCTGTCTAACCATGAAAATATATCTCCAGGATAGACCTGTATCTGATATTTCCTGAACAGTTTATTTGAAATATCAATCGGATCTTTACCTTTAAGCCTTTCATTTATTATTACTTCAGATATTCCCTTTTGCAGACAGTCACAAAACGGTCTGTCTTCACATTTGCATTTTAAGAAATCTGATTGAATATTAATTAGAGCATCCTGGAATTTTTTGTCCAGCTTACTTATTGCTTCACCTGATGAAATAATATCAAGTGTTGATTCGGCAAACAGTCTTGTTGAAAATTTAATTTTTAAAGCGTTTGCTATCTGATTATGTACAACTGAAGACAGATATGCATTTTCAAACATTTCCAGCTGCAGTCCAATAGCCAATATTTTTACCCTTAATTTGTTGAATTTGTCTTTTTTTTATAGTACGGAGACTTTCTTAAATAGACTTTTAGATATCCCCTATCATCAATTGATTTTTAATATAATCCGCATCCTCCAGAGATAAAAAGGATACTGATACTGCACGGCCATATTTTGTTATGTTTAATTTATTTCCTACAATATCTATTAATCCCAAATCTTCCATTTCATTAATAGCTGTTTTAATGTCTACCGGAATATTTATATTTTTATAGAATTTATTTAACTCATCTGTTGTTTTTATTGATCTTGAAGAAATATCTGCCAATATCTGTTCATATGAGCTTTCTTCATCATATTCTATAAATACATCTTCGCTGTCACTTTCAAGTAAATCCAGTGCCTTTGCCTCTTCACTTTCGCCGTCAAAGTCATGGCCTACTTCAGGCAGCAAATATACTATTCCCCTGTCATGATAGCTTGGTCTTCCTGCACGTCCAAGCATTTGTGAAAATTCATTTGGACTGATCCACTTATTTCCCATTACCAATGAGTCAAATATTACCTGTGACGCTGGAAAATCAACACCTGCAGCAAGTGCCGCTGTAGTTACAACAACAGATATTTTTCCCCTGTCAAAGTCCTTTTCTATTTTTTCTTTTTTATAATAGGACAGACCTGCATGATATGCTGCGGCATTGACCTTTTTATTTTGGAGAAATTAGCTATCTTATGAGTTTTTCGTCTTGAATTGGTGAAAATTATAGTCTGTCCTCTGTAACCTTTTTTTAGACTTTGTATTAAATTCCTTTTTAGCTAATTTTTGCATTATATGGTGTTTTGAAGATTCTGATCTGATATAAACCAAATGACGTTCCAATGGAACCGGCCTTTGAGAATATTCCACCAATTTCATATTAAACTCACCTGCTAAAAATTCAGGATTTTTAACAGTAGCTGAAAGACCGATAATCTGTGAATGAGGATATAAATGCTTGATACGTTTTATTAATCCATTAAGTCTTGTTCCTCTGTCTTCATCATCAATCATGTGGATTTCATCAATTAAAACCACTCCTAAATTAGACAATAAAGCTGAGTTCCCGTTTCTTAAAAGATAATCCAAGCCTTCATAGGTTCCAACAATTATATCTGCATCTTTAACATCACTGTCAGGCAGTTTCAATTCACCTTTAGCTTTAACCCTATTTCTACCTACTTTAATAGCTACCTTTAAGCCTAACTTTTTATATTTTCTTTTAAAATCACGGTATTTCTGATTAGCCAGTGCTACCAGAGGTGTCAGGAATATAAATTTTTGACCTTTCATTGTTTTGGTTATTCCTGCAAGCTCTCCAACCAAAGTTTTTCCACTTCCTGTTGCACTTACAACAAGCAAATCCTGATTTTTTAAAAGGCCTTCCTTAATTGCCAAATACTGGACAGGCAATAATTTTTTATTTCCATTTTTAATTAAAATATCCCTGAACTTATGAGGTATTTTAAGTCTTTTCATTGATACATCAGGTATTTTATACTTGGATTTTGTATCTACTCTGTCAAATAATGTTAAATTTCTGTTAGAAAGCGGATCAAATTTAGGTGAGAGAACAGACAATGTTTTTTCCAAATTACCTGTTTTATCTAAAATGTCTTTAAGGTTTCTGAATATTTTTTTATCAAATCCCTGAAGTTTAATTTCCCTTTTAATTGTTTCATATGCACACTGCTCACATATCAACTGATTATTGTGTTTATATGAAAATTCAGAGTTTACAATTGTAATATTTCCTTCAAATGCGCAAAAATCACAAACTCTGGTGTGCCTTACCTTAATATTTAGTGATTTAAGATAATCCTCAACTTCATCATCCCTAGTTGCTAAAAAAAAAACAGCCTGACTCCTTAAAAGTTTAATTACTTCCTGAGGCGGAACTAATTTTTCTGATAAATTAGATGAATCCGAGTAATTGTAATCAGCTACAAATCTGGAAATAGCTATTGAATCATCATATTTTTTAAATTTAACAGTTCCAACATACTCAGGTTCTCTTTTATTATTCAATGCTCCTTTTGGAGAACCTATTGGATATAATTTCCACTGTTTTTTTTTTTTTTTAAGAATTATCATTATATAATATTATATCGTTAAGGTTTATAATATTTTAAAAAAAAGAGAAAAAATCATTCGATATAATCGAATTTAGTTTCCATAACAACAATTATAACAAATCCAATAATAGCCAGGATAATACAAGGCAATAATGCAGCAAATGTAAGAGGAGTTGTATTTACAATATGTACAACAGGAAGTTTTAATGTACCAATCATCACACCAATAAGAAATGCCATTGTAATGCCTTCATGATGTTCAAGCAAATAATTTAAGACTTTGGAAAATCCTAAAATACCAATAAGGGCACCTGCACAAAATACAACAATTTCACTTAAACTCATAGTCTTTAAAGCATTTAACATATACTCATACTGACCTAACAATAAAAGTAAAAATGATCCTGAAATACCCGGCAAAATCATTGCACAGATAGCTATCAAACCTGACTATGAACAGTATCGGCAAAGTATGATTCATAGCTATCGGATTTAAACTTACAAAAATATATGCTAAAACCGCCCCAATAACAGTAAAAATTACATGTTTGAGAGTAAGTTCATCCATTTGCCTGTATAACACATATGATGAAGCTATAATTAATCCTAAAAAGAAGGAATAGGTTAAAGCCGTGTATACATCCATACAATAGGATATAACATTAGCTAATGTCAACATTGCAAGTCCAATACCGCATAATAATGGTATGAAAAATTTAAAGTCAATTTCATAGAATAGTCTTTCTTTAAAACCCTTTAAATCTCCTTTAAGTAATGGTTTTATGAAAGTAAAATTAATTGTACTAATTGAATGTACCAAACGTTCGTAAATACCTGTGATTAATGCAATTGTTCCTCCAGAAACTCCAGGAACAATATCTGCAGAACCCATAAGTATTCCGCGAATAAAAATTGAGAAAAAATCTACAAATTTCAAAATATTTCACCTTAAATATTAGTTACTTCTAAAAAAGTGAACTTAAAGTTAATATGTCATAACTTTATTAAATACTTTGTTGAAAAAGAGAAAATTTACTTGCTCATTTTCTCTTTAACAAGCTGTTTGGCATAAGGTGTGATATTTTCACTAAGGATTTTTGTAAAAATTCACCCGTGTATGTTCCAGATTTGGCTATTTCTTCTGGAGTTCCGGTAGCTATTACTTTTCCACCACCATCTCCACCTTCAGGACCCAAATCAATAATATAATCAGCTGTTTTAATAACATCCAAATTATGCTCAATAACAACAACTGAATTGCCCGCATCAGTCAATCTGGCAAGAACTGACAACAATCTCTTAATATCTGCAAAATGAAGACCAGTTGTAGGTTCATCCAAAATATATAATGTGTTACCTGTATTTGACCTTGAAAGCTCTTTAGCTAATTTGATCCTTTGAGCTTCACCACCTGATAAAGTAGTAGCCGGCTGACCTATTTTCATATAGCCAAACCTACATCAAGCAAGGTTTTAAGTTTTTTATGTATTTTCGGAATATGTTCAAAAAAGTCCAATGCTTCTTCAACAGTCATTTCCAAAACTTCATAAATATTTTTACCTTTGTAACGAATGTCTAAAGTCTCTTCATTGTATCTTTTGCCGCCGCACACTTCACATGGAACAAATACATCAGCTAAAAAGTGCATTTCAATTTGCACAATACCGTCACCGGAACATGCTTCACATCTTCCTCCCTTTACATTAAAACTAAATCTGCCAGGTTTATATCCCCTAGCTTTAGCTTCTGGAGTTTCTGCAAATAAATCACGAATATCCGTGAAAACTCCAGTATAAGTTGCAGGATTTGATCTTGGAGTACGTCCTATCGGTTTTTGGTCAATAGCTATGATTTTATCAATGTTGCTTACACCTTCAATTTTATCATAATCTCCTGCAAAGGTAAATTTATTGTTTAATTTTCCGCTTAACCCTTTGTATAAAATTTCATTAATCAGACTGCTTTTACCAGACCCGCTTACTCCTGTAACACATGTGAACTTGCCTAAAGGTATTTCAACATCAATATTTTTAAGATTGTTTTGTCTGGCTCCCCTGATTATAAGTGATTCACCATTTCCTGATCTGCGTGTTTGTGGAATTGGTATTGTTTCACGTCTTGAAATATACTGACCGGTAACAGATTCATGTGACTCCATAATCTCTTCAGGAGTTCCGCAGGCAACTACTTTTCCACCGTGTTCTCCTGCTCCAGGACCTATATCTACAACATAATCTGCAGACAATATTGTTTCTTCATCATGTTCTACAACAATTAAAGTATTTCCCAAGTTTTTAAGTCTCTTTAGTGTTTCAATAAGTTTTACATTATCTCTTTGATGAAGACCAATACTTGGTTCATCTAAAATATATAGAACACCAACTAATCCGGAGCCTATTTGAGTAGCTAATCTGATTCTTTGAGCTTCACCACCAGACAGTGTACCTGATGAACGTGCCATTGATAAATAGTCAAGCCCAACATCTACAAAGGAATTTAAGTCTCTGTCTGATTTCTTTTAAAACCTCTTTAGCTATGAACTGTTCTCTGTCAGTAAGTTCCAAATTCAAGAAGAACTGATATGAATCCTTAATTGACATTTCCACTACGTCAGCTATTGATTTTCCACCAACAGTTACAGCCAGTACCTCAGGACGAAGTCTTTTTCCATGACATACATGACATTTTCTGTCACTCATGAATTTGGAAATGTATTTCCTGCTGTAATTTGATTTGGTTTCAATGTATAAACGTTCCATTCTCGGAATAACACCTTCAAACTGACGATTAACTTGATAAGATTTATTTCTACGTTTAAATGAAAATGGTATTTTATCGTCACAGCCATATAATATTATATCCTGCTGTTCATTGGTTAATTCATTAAACGGAGTGTCCATGCTGAAGTTAAAATGTTTAGATACTGCTTCCAGCATCTGATGATAATAATTTTCTTTTTTATTTGATTTTGCCCAAGGAGTAACTGCCCCTTCATTTAATGTAAGATTTTTATTTGGAATAATTAAATCAGGATCTATTTCCATTTTAACTCCAATACCATTACATTCAGGACATGCTCCCTGAGGTGCATTAAATGAAAACATCCTTGGAGTGAGTTCTTCAAAGTTTATTCCACAGTCTACACAGGCAAAGTGTTCTGAATATTTTTTCTCATAATCTCTGCCATCATCTGAAAACAGTACATTTATCAGTCCGTCTGCAAACTCTGAAGCTGTTTCTAGAGAATCAACCAGTCTTCTTTTAAAGTCAACATCCTTTCTTATTTTTAGTCTGTCTACAACTACTTCAATGCTGTGTCTGTAAGTTTTCGGAAGGTCAATATCTTCTTCAAGATCTCTAACTTCACCGTCCACTCTTGCCCTTACAAATCCTTTGTTTCTCAAATCATCCAAAACATCCTTGTGCTGGCCTTTTTTATCCCTAACAACAGCTAAAATATGTATTTTTTTACCTTCCCTTCTTCTATTATACTGTCTCCAATTTGACCCAATGTTTGGTGAGATATTTCCTTTCCACATTTTGGACAGTGGGGTGTCCCTATTCTTGCAAATAATAATCTAAGATAATCATAAATTTCAGTAATAGTTCCTACTGTAGATCTTGGGTTTTCTTTTGTGGTTTTTGATCTATTGAAATAGCAGGAGACAAACCTTCAATATATTCCATTTCAGGCTTTTTCATTTGCCCTAAAAATTGTCTTGCATAAGCTGAGAGAGATTCAACATATCTGCGCTGTCCTTCAGCATAAATTGTATCAAAAGCAAGTGAAGACTTACCAGACCCGCTTAATCCTGTTATTACAATAAATTCATCACGAGAATAGCTAAATCGATATTTTGCAAATTATGTTCTTTAGCTCCTTTAATGATAATCTGTTTTTTAGAGTCTTTTGTCATAGTACCCTCCTTAATAATAATTATCCAATGCCCCAATATAATATATTAATCTAAGAGCATTTGAAAAATAAAACATTCGTAATGTATCAAACAAATATTAGACATCTACATATATAAATATATCTAATCATTTTTCCACTTAATATTTTGGAACTGTATCCACACCACCATTATAAAAACTATTGAAATATTGATTTAAAAGTGTTAAATTTACTCAAAACTATTTTATTTAAGTTATTTACAACTTAACAACTTATATAGTGGCCAATAGAAAGTATTAGTGTATTTTATCAAATCGATTTATAGAATACTAAACAATTAAGGAGAGAAAAAAATGATTTATCAAAAACAGGATAAATTAATAAAAGGATTAGCAAAATATTATGGTCAAGACCTCTTTGATTATTTAGAAGCATTAGAAAAAAGAAACAGATGAAATACATGAACTATTGCCTTGTACAAAAATTAAAAAGGTATATTCTACAGAATTAATAACACCTAATTTTAAGGGTTTATTAATGGATTTTGTATATGAAATGGTTGATGATTCATATATCCATTATGAACATTACAGCGGTAACTTAACTCATGGTAATCTTACCCATACTGGACGTTACGACATGGAATTACATGAAGAAACTGGAAAACCCATAAATACCATCATAATATCTACAGGCAACCCAAACAAATCAGAAACAGAATGCTGGATTGGAAAAGCAAATAAATATACACCAATAAGAATAATTTTTCTAAAAAAAATATCCCGGAGACCAAAGATTAAAAAATGTTAAAATCAAAATAGAAAATAACAAAAAACTAACAGCTTTTGACATATTAGATTTAATTTTCATACCATTTTTAAACACAACCAAAAAAATTCTGAAGAAATAGTTAAAGAAATCTGTGGTTATGTTAGCAAAATTACCAAAATAACAACCAAACAAACTAAAATATTAACATGGGGACTTTGGCTAACAACAGAAATATTCATAAAAAACCCAGAAACATTAGAAAAGGTGAGAACAATGAGTACCCTAAAAGGACAAAGCATAAACGAAAAACTACACAACAGAGAAATAGAACTTAGACAAGAAGGAAAACAAGAAGAAAAAACAAATATGAAAAACACAATAAAAACTCTTGAAAACGAAGGAAAAACCTCCGATGAAATATTAAAAACACTAAAAACAACTTTCTAAAAAAATAAGTTCTAGCTGTCCATTAAATAAAATGCAAAAATTAAAATTAATGGACAGTTACCATTTTAAATTATTCTATGAAGAATCTTTTTTTAATCCTTTTAAAGTAGCTATCTGATCTCTTAAACTGGCTGCTCTTTCAAAATCAAGTTTAGCTGCTGCTTCTTTCATGTCATTTTCCAAATCACTGATAAGTAAACGTAATTCATCTTTAGGTATTTTACTAATATCCGTTCCTTCAATATCCAAATCCTCAGCTACTTTTTTATCCTTAAGTGCCCTTTTAGTAGTTTTAGGAACAATACCATGTTTTTCATTATACTTGATTTGGATTTTTCTTCTTTTTACTTGTAATAGCTGTTGCATTTTTAACAGAATCAGTCATTTCATCAACATACATGATTACCTGACCGTTGATATTTCTTGCAGCCCTTCCAATAGTCTGAATTAAAGAAGTTTCATTTCTTAAAAATCCTTCCTTATCTGCATCTAAAATAGCTACTAAAGAAACTTCCGGCAAATCAAGACCTTCCCTAAGTAAATTTACACCGACCAGCACATCAAATGTTCCCCGTCTTAAATCATCTACGATGTCAATTCTCTCCAAAGTGTCTATTTCAGAGTGCATATATCTGACTTTAACACCTATTTTTGCATAGTAATCAGTTAAATCTTCAGCCATTTTCTTGGTTAAAGTTGTAACTAAAACTCTTTCATCTTTTTTAGCTCTTTTTTTAACTTCACCAAGCAAATCTTCAACCTGACCTTTAACCGGACGAATAATCACTTCAGGATCAACCAAACCTGTCGGACGGATAATCTGCTCAACAATAACTTGATCTTGACAATTCATAAGCTCCAGGAGTAGCTGAAACAAAAATGATTTGGTTTATAGATGATTCAAATTCATCAAATCTCAATGGCCTGTTTTCCTTAGCAGAAGGTAATCTGAATCCATGCTCTACTAAAGTCTCTTTACGTGCCCTGTCTCCATTATACATTCCACGAATTTGAGGCAGTGTAACATGAGACTCATCAATAATAGTCAGATAATCTTCAGGGAAGTATTTTAATAATGAATAAGGTTTTTCACCCCACTTTCTTCCGGACAGATGCATTGAATAATTTTCTACACCCGGACAATATCCCATTTCCTGAAGCATTTCAATATCAAAACGTGTCCTTTGTTCCAATCTTTGAGCTTCCAGAAGCTTATTTGATAAATTAAACTCATTTAATCTTTCATCCAGCTCATCAGAAATGTTTCTGATTGCTGTATCCATTTTATCCTGCCCAACAACAAAGTGCTTTGCCGGGAAAATCATGTATCTTTAAACTTTCTGTTTTTTTGCCTGTGACTTTATCAATTAAACTGATTGCATCTATTTCATCACCAAATAGCTCAACTCTTACAGGAGGAGTACCGTGAACAGGATTTATTTCAATTACATCTCCGCGTACTCTAAAATGACCTCTTGCAAATTCAATATCATTTCTTTCATACTGCATGAAAACAAGTTTGCGAATAATATCTGAACGGTCATAATTGTCCCCTACAGCTATTCCAAATGCAAATTCCCCATAATCCTCCGGAGAACCTACACCATAAATACAGCTGACACTGCTGACTACAATCACATCATCACGGGATAAAAGTGATTGGGTAGCAGAATGTCTCATTATATCGATTTCTTCGTTGACAGATGATTCCTTATCAATGAAAGTGTCAGTTCTTGGAACATATGCCTCAGGCTGATAATAATCATAATAACTGACAAAATATTCAACTGCATTGTCTGGGAAAAACTCCTTAAATTCTCATAAAGCTGTGCAGCTAATGTTTTATTATGGGAGATGACAAGGGTAGGTTTTTGAACTTTTTCAATAACATTAGCCATTGTAAAAGTTTTGCCGGAACCTGTAACTCCTAAAAGAGTCTGTTCCTTTTCACCCTTATTTATCCCATCAACTAATGAATTAATGGCTTTTGGCTGATCACCTAATGGCTTGTAAGGTGAGTTTAGTTTAAATTTTTTCATGATTTTCTAAATTACTTCATCAACATTGATGTGAAAACTGATATGGAAATAGGGCAGGGAACAGCAGGGAACAACTTTTCTACTTCTTATGCTAACTTTGCCGTAGTCTTCAAAACAATTTTCTAAAGCTTTCTCAATATTTTTAACATTCATTTCATTATAAACTCTTAAAGACCCTAAAAAATAACATGATCTTTTGTATTCATAACAGATATGGAATCAACAACATCATCTTCATCATATCTTTTTAAAATTATATTAGATCCTTCAATAAGTTCTTTTTTAATAGCATCTTTATCAAACATCTTTAATCCTCAAAACATTCGCTATGCTTCTTGCAAGAGAAACACGAGAACTGTCTGCAGATAAACTATTGGTAGATATTAAACTGTTAGCACCAGCTGCATAGATTCTCATAGTAGCTCCATTTACCAAAATCGGATGAACACAACAAACATCAACTGATTTGGCACCGTATTCCTTTAATATTTTAACTGCATTAACAATAGTTCCGCCAGTAGCTATAATATCATCAATAATAAATGCCTTTTTACCTTTAACTGAATCCACATTAACTGTTTCATCAGAACTGCCTTCAACATCAACAATTCTGGTTTCCACCTTATCAGGTCCAAGACGAACTTTAGACAAATAAGTGCATTCACAATCAAGAATTTCAGCTATTTCCTGAGCAAAAGGATATGCTCCTTTATCAGGAGCAACAATTAAAGGTTTTTCATCAATTTTTTCATCAATATATTCGGCTATTGCACCCATAGCAGAAATATTTGTAGTCGGTATATCAAAAAAGTCCAAAACACATTTTTCATGAATATTAAATGTAATAAATTCATCAGCACCTGCAGATTGAATTAAATTAGCTACAATTTTTGCAGAAACTGCTTCCCCATCATGAAAACGTTTTTCCTGTCTTGCATAACCCATATATGGAACAACAACCCTAACTTTTTTTTTGCTCCGAGGTCTTTAAGATTTGATATTAAAAACAGCAATTCCATCAAATTTTCATCCTGAGGATATCCGGTAGATTGGATAACAGTAACTTCATCATCAATCTCACCATCAACACGCAAATATCTTTCCCCATCTGGGAATTTTTTAGTTTCTACATAACATAAATCATCATTTAACTCTTCTGCCACATGAGCGGCCAAATCTTGAGATGCTGAACCACCAATAATCACATTATCACCAAAAATTAATATAATAATTAATATTTGATTTTAACATAAAAAAAGTTAACTATATTAATGCTAAAAACAATTGTAAATCATGAAAATTGGAAGAATTATTTTTGCAGTTATAATACTTGCTGTCATTGTTATAGTAGGAATAGCTGCAACTTCTAGTGTGTTAATAATAGCTGAAGACGAAAGTGAAGGAGGTATTCCTGGTGTTGACATGGGTGCCACATGGAATTTAACCGGTGGATTTAACTGGATTTATCCGGGAAGTTCATTTAACGCACAGCATCAAACACTACACAACATTCATTTAGATGATCCCGACAATCCATACGGAGCAGCTAAAGAAATAATGGAATACACTTACAATATATCTCCAAATATTATCATAACAGTAAATAATAATGCAGCCGAGAAAATATTTGGCGGAGACATCATATCCGATATTCGCCAATACGACTGGGGTGACGGAATGGACCGTGGAGATGCAGCTGATAAAGCAATGGGTGATTTCCACATGAATTATTTGGCAATTCCAGAATGTTTATTAACTGGAGATATGAAAATACATTTTGTTTAAATTTAATTTAAAAAGTATTGTTTTTTAAAAACAATACTAAAAACTCTTTTTTACAATGGTAAAGTTCTTACAAACAGAATAAATCCAACAAGAGATATGAACAATTGGATAAAACCATGCTTTTTAATATTATTATCCTGTGCCTGAATTAGGAAAAACGGCATGAAAAATCCAAAGAAGCTAAAAAACCCATTGAAGTATTTCTAGCTACCAAATCCATGAGAAAACCTCCAAATGAAAAAAATATGGTAATTATATAAGAAATAATTATAAATTTCCTACTAATTCCCTGTTCCACATTTCTATAAACAAAGAATGTGTTGGGCTGGAGCCCTTCCACTAATGGAGTTCCGCATTTGGCACAAAAGTCATAGCTGTCCTGATTCTCAAATCCGCAATTTTTACAAATTCTAACCATAATTATCTAACCAATAAAATTTATATTGTCTGAATTTCACGTTCAGGAGATGAAATATCGCAGGGATCTTCATAACCAACTAAAATACTGAAACTGGTATGAAATCTTCAGGAAGGTTTAATTTATCTTTAAGCTGAGTTAAAATAGCTATTGGAGATACAACATAACATGTAGCCAATCCCAAATCAGTAGCTGCCAAAATCATTGTTGTTGCAGATGCTGAAACATTTATTTGAGAAAAAGGACCCTCAGGTGCAGAAATAACAATTAAAGTTGGAGCACCATATAATGGTTCATAACCTGGAATAGAAGCTCTCTGGCGCATAAAACCTTCAGAATTTAACATGAACTCTTTAGTTTTATCATTTATTTCACTTAAAAACTCTTTATTTTGAATTACACTAACTTGAAATGGTCCTGCATTTGGGGCTTTATTAGCTACTCCTATAATTTTGTCCAATTCCTCTTTCGTTATTTGCTCATCCTTATAAGCACGAATGCTTTTTCTTTTATTAATTGCTTCCAATGTTTCCATATTATCCTCCAGTGTCATTATTTTCTAAACTCATTACAATTTCCAGATAGCATTTTCCGGTATAATCAATATTTTGTAGTTCATCAAAGTATTTAAAATTTAATTTTTCAAGAACCCTTTTTGACTGAAGGTTATTTTTTCTAAATGAAGCAAATATTTTATTTAACTTTAAATCCTTAAAACCATGTATTAAAAGTTTTTCAGATGCTTCACATGCATAATTATTTCCCCAAAATTCTTCTGCAATCCAATATCCAAGTTCTGCATTATTTTCTCCCCAATAATGATTTCCGTCAGGATAAACAAGCAAAGCCACACATCCTATAATTTGACCATTTAAAGTTATGGCATAAGTTTCATTCTTTGCAAAAACAGTTTGAATTATCTCCAAACTATTTTCAACATTTTTATGTGGTGGCCACCCTGCAATCGGACCAATTTTTGGATTTTTAGCATGATGATACAACTCTTCAGCATCATCTACCTTCCATGACCTTAAAATTAAATTCTGTGTTTTGAGAATCACTATGTTAAATAATTATTTGAAGTGATAATTATAATTTATGAATTTGAAACTGCTATTTATATCAACTTTAAAGATATAACTATATCTATGAAAATCAAAGCAGGTATTTGTGGATTTGTTGTCGGTGATGCTTTAGGTGTTCCGGCGGAGTTCAGTTCCCGTGAAACACTCCAAAAAAATCCGGTTAAAACTATAACAGGTTACGGAACATACAATATGCCGCCAGGAACTTATTCAGATGATACTTCAATGACTCTGGCTACCATGAGCAGCATCTGCAATAAAAAGACTATTGACTATGAAGATATCCAAAGCGAGTTTTTAGAATGGCTTCTTAATGGCAAATACACTCAGTATGGAGAAACTTTTGATTACGGCAACACAACTTATGAATCATTATTAAGGTTTAAAAATGGTTTTGAAGCCCTGAATTGTGGAGAGTCAGTGAAAGAGATAATGGAAACGGATCTATAATGAGAATTTTGCCTCTGGCCTTTATCCATGACATTGACTATGAAACAATTGAAATATATCCTGCTTAACTCATGGCCATTTAAGATCAAAAATAGCATGCGTATTTTATGTTGAACTGGCCAAATCAATGATTTCAGATAATTTAACAATTAAAGAACATGTTAAAATAGCCTGCGATAAAATCAGAAAACATTACAAAGATTCAGAAGAGCTTAAACATTTTGAGAGAATTTTTAATGATGATTTAAAAGAGAATATTAAAAGTTCAGGTTATGTAATATACACTCTGGAAAGTGTCATTTATTGTTTGGAAACTACTTACAATTATAAAGACAGTGTCCTGAAAGCTGTTAATTTAGGTGGAGATACTGATACTATTGCAGCTGTTTGTGGAGGACTTTCTGGAATTTATTATGGATTTGATTCAATTCCTATAGATTGGCTCAATCAAATTCCAAAAATTGAAGAGGTTCTTTCATTATGTGAAAGTTACGAAGGTGTTATTAATGAATATTGAAAAAAGTATTGAAAATATTGTAGCTAAATGTGATAATTATATAGACCCCCAACTAGCTATTTGTATAATCCGTGATAATTGCACAATGGGTTCCAACAACATTGGTGAATTAAAAAAATATGGAATTAAAAATGAAGACAGCTATGTTGAAAAAAGTCTTAAAAGTCCTTAAACATGAAAATATCTTTATAACTTTCGGAATGCTCGCTTTTTATACCTATGTTTAATGAATGCGATATTTTTTCCATTGAAGATAAAACTATAAGTCTCAGCAGTGAAGAATTTCAAAAATATGGGGATTTAAAAGAAGAGTACTTCGGAATCCTGATTAAAAAAAACAGCAATGACTTCATTATCGGCAGCTGTGATTTATGTGGATGTAAAATCGATTCATCATTTAGACAAATCAAAAAAAAGCGAAGACAACTTCTATAAAACAATAAATAATATAATTGAAAACAATATTATTTATTGATTAATTTTTGTTTTATATTTTCCCACATTTCCTGCTCTTCACCGCAGCCTGTCATAATCCATAATTATAATCTGAAGTTTCAGCCAAATCCACCAGTTTTCTAATCCTTTCATCCATTTTATCATAGCTTAATGGATAAAAATCAGCATTATCATATTCTTCAGATATTATGTTATAATATTCCTTAGCTTTTTCAATGGATTTTCTTCCGGGAACAACAATCATATGGTCAGGATTTAAATTTTTAATAACTTCAAAATGGTCTTCAAATATTTCTTCCTCATTTTCATCAGGAGTTGTGTAAATAAATTCTAAAGGACCGTCAATATACTGATTCATAAATAATGCATTGATTTTAGCTGCATCACCATTATCTCCCTGTCCCAAACCAACATATTTGTCATTTAATTTAACTACTTCAAATCTTCCAGGAGAATAAAAGACATGTCCAAATTATTGAAAACCTCTTTAATAGTATTTTCAATATTGTCTATTTTTGGAGTAAAAGTAGCATATGTGCAAATGGAAGCCAATGTGTTGTAAATATTATGGAATCCGAATGGAGGAACATTTATACTTACTTCAAATGAAATATCCTTATTATTTGTATAATTATATAAATTTCCTTCAATTGTCAAATTCAATTATCAGGCTTAAAGTCAGCACCAACCAATTTAACATTAGGTTCATGGCGTTTAAAACCGCAGCAGCAACTGTAAATTCTTCTGTGATTCAAGAATTTTTGAGAGTATTCAAGCTTTTTGCCACACCTTGGACAATTTGGACTGTCTGATTCGAAAATATCATTAATACTATCAATGGCCAATCCATAAAAATTAACATGCAGGTCATTTCGTTTATTGCAAGCAATATTTGCTGTTACGGGATCATCTGCATTAGAAATAACAACTCCCCGAGTCATACCCTGTGAAAGTAGAGATTTGGCATCTACATATTCCTCAAAGGGATTTTTAACACCTGCTACCTGTGAATGTTCACGTGAAATTGTTGTATAAACAACACCTACAGGATCAATAAGTCTCTGAACAGTGTCCGGAATTCCATAGCTCTTATTTCTGATTCCATATTCAAAAACACCAAGATCCCCATCACCTTTTAAAATACCTGTAGTTATTGCATGAATAGTATTGCTTTCAAAGCTTTTTCTGATTTTCGTATCAGCAGAAAGCAATTTAATTAAAAGAGTTGTTGTAGTAGTTTTTCCATTGGTTCCTGTGATTAAAATAGGTCCAATACTCATTTCATGAGCCAAATCTTTTAGTGCTTCCTTTCCAGCAATCTTATAAAAAACATATCCCGGAAGATTATTACCACTTCCAAATCCAAATTTAGATACCTGAGAAGCTACCTTAGCTCCAAACTTAGCTACATTAAAACGAATTTTACCACCCATATCAATCACATTTCAACTTCTAATATATTATATTAATATAAAATTATTAATATATTATGTTTTCGTTATAAAAATGCAATTGAAAAAATTTAAAATAAAAAAAAAATAATAATAAAAACCAACTTAGTTAGTAGCTGGTTTTTCAATTTGAGATTTGGAAACTTTACTTGCAACTTTGGAACTTAAATTTCTCATTTTTTTCAATTAAACGGTCTTTTTTACTGCCGCTAATTAAAATATTTTCCAATACATCACTTAAAGTTTCAGTTGGAACTATCTCAATCATGTCTTCGTATTTTTCTCAAGCATAACATCTTTCATGTTAGACTTAGGAATCAATACTTTTTAATTCCGGATTCTGCAGCAGCTTCAATTTTAGCTGTAGCACCACCAATAGGCATTACATCCCCACGAACATTTAAAGATCCGGTTAATGCAACAGTCTGATCAATAGGAATATCCTCAACAGCAGAAATTACTGCAGTAGCTATTGAAACACTTGCACTGTCCCCTTCTACACCGTCGTAAGTTTGAATAAACTGAACATGAATATCATAATCAGAAATATCCTTGTTAGTGTATTTTTTTAATTAATGCACTTACATTTTGAACTGATTCATTAGCGATTTCACCAAGTTTACCTGTAGCTATGATTTTTCCACCTTCTTTTGATTGAGCAGGAGCAGCTTCAGCAGCAATTGGTGAAACAATACCACTTCTATCTCCAATAACTGCAAGTCCATTTACAAGACCAACTCTTCCACCTTCAGGGTGAACCATACTGTATTCTTTTCTTTGTTTGATGGATCTGTCAGCTATTTGCTGTTCTAATGTTCTGGAGAATTTTTTAGCTTCAATTACATGTTCAGCAGTTACCAAATCAGCACCTTTTTCAATAGCTACATCACCAGATGATCTTACAAGTCCACCTAAATCCCTTAATTTAAGAGTTAAAGCATCTTGTTTTCCTGAACGACGTTTTGCTTCTAAAATAATTTCATCTAATGCATCAGGAGCAAAATGAGAATTCTTCCATCATTTTTAACTTCCTGAGCTACAAACCTTACTAATTTTTTCCTGTTTTCCGGAGTGTCTTCCATTGAATCCTTCATGAAAACTTCATAACCGTATCCCCTGATTCTTGACCTCATAGCTATGTGCATTCCTTCAAGAACTTGAAGGTTACCTGATGCTACAAGAACGAAATCACACGGTACTGCCTGAGACCTTACCATTGCACCACTGCTGTTTTCACTTTGACCAGTAATAGCATATTTTTTTTCCTGCATTGCAGATAAAAAGCTCTTGTTGTGTTTTCATAGTCATTGTACCTATTTCATCAATGTATAAAACACCTTTGTTAGCTTTATGAATCATTCCTGATTCCACACGTTCATGTGCAGGAGTTACAAGACCTCCAGACTGATAAGGGTCGTGACGGACATCTCCAAGTAATGCTCCTGCATGAGCACCAGTTGCATCCATAAATGGTGCGAATCTTTTATCTTCATTATTAACCAGTAATTTTGGAGACATGTTATTGTTTTTAGGTTTTATCTGAATAGAAATAAGCAATATTAATGCTGCTGCAATAATAGCTTCAAGTATTCTGCCATACATAAATCCAATAACAACAATAGCTGCAATAACAAATGTTGTAATTAATGTTTTTTTCTCTTCATGGTTTTTAGCAGATCCTTTGGTTGCCTTTACTATTTTTTTTACCTTCTCCTGCTGGAACAGACCTTATTAATGGATGATTATTATCTTCTACATTCGGATAAATTAAAATATCTTCTAAGGATTCATGAGGTAAAATCTGAGCCATACCTTTAGCAAGCATTGATTTTCCAACCCCAGGATCACCGATAAGTAAAATATTTCTCCTTTGTTTTGCTGCTTTTTTAATAGTTTCAATGGACTCTTCGTGTCCAATAACTTGATCAATTAATAATGGAGGAACTTCAATATCTTTTGAACTTTTAATATTACCATAATCTAACATTGGTTCAATTTTTTCAAAAGCCTCATTTTCTTCTATTTCAGGCTTTAATACAGTTTCTTTTGAGAATCGTCGATTGATTCTTGTTCTTCAAATTTCATGAAACCTACCTCTACATAATTTTTTAGTTCAATATAATTCAACAATAAATAATTTAAGTTAATTTACTATTTAAATATTGGCAAATTGCTATATAAAAAAGCTTTCTATTTTAGTAAATTTTAGTAAGTAAAATAATATTAAAAAAATAAACCAGTATTTTTAAGTTTAAAGATTTGAATGACTTTAGAAATATAAAAAAAGCTGAAATAATCAAAATTAACAAGAATTATACCTCTATTTAAAAAAATTCAGACTGCATATAAATGACAGCCATTATCTTAAAAAAATTGCACAAACCCCTAAAATGTGCAAAATTTTACCTATTCTTTTATTAAACAGACAAGTATAATTCTTAAGTTAATTTATCCCATATTTCCCAAATTTACTACTTTTACATTGAAATTAAATAGTAAATGATGTTTTATAACAATAGCCAAGCCATCATCATAAAAATGTAAATTAAAACCATGTTTAACTTACAAATAACATTTTTTGTGACAAGTAGTATAAAATTGTTACTAAAACATAATAAATAGAATAAAAACCAGTAAAAATAAAATAATACAGAATAAAGTTATAAATAAAAAAAAAGTGATTAATGCAACATAAAGACATATAACATGAATAAAAAAAGAAAGTGAAGAAAATATCTGGGAAATTATCGGATTTATAAAAGTATCATCTTCACGGTACAAAACAATAAAGTCATTGTCTGGCAATGATTATAAAATGCCTTCTGAAATTGCAAAAAGAAACCAATTTACGTCCAACACAAGTATCCAGTGCATTAAATGATTTGAAAAGTAAAAAACTAGTAATATGTCTCAATGAAAATGCTAAAAAAGGCAGACTTTATAAAACAACAAAATTAGGATTGAAAATACTTGAAATATTGAAATAACTATTTTTGAAATCTTATAATTAATTATAATAAAAAAAAGAAAAAGTTAAGAGAATTTATAAAAAATTCTCTTTTAAGGACTAATTTTTATTGTGTTTCCTGTTTGGAAATTGTTCCAGTAGGAAGTTATAATGTATTCACCAGCCATTAATCTGATTCTTAGGCTTGCAATACCATCTTCATTAGTGATTCTGTGATAGAACACACCATTCACATTAAATGAAACATTTTGGTTAGCTAATGCTTTTCCTTGACTGTCTAATGTTTGTGCAGTGAAGTTGCTGCCGTCCATGTATTTCATGTTTAAGTCTTTAGTTACCAATGTTGGAAGTACAGTGACTTTGTTTCCAATATCCAAACCATCAAAGATAGTTGTAATAATATAGTCACCAGGTCTCAAATTAATAGCCAAACTAACTACACCATTAGAATCAGTAGTTCTAATATAGAAAACACCGTTGATGTTAAATGTCACATTTTTATTTACTGCTAAAGACCCGTCTTTATTGTAAATAGTTGCCTGGAATCTGGAAGCATTTAAATAATATTTAGTTAAGTCATTTTGAACTATTAAAGATTTCACAGTTATGTTAAATCCTTTTTGCTCACCATTTACAGGATTATATGCAGTTAAAATATAATCACCAGGTCTCAAATTAATAGCCAAACTAGCCACACCATTAGCATCAGTAGTTCTGGTGTAAAAAACACCATTAATATTAAACCTAACATCACTGTTAACTAATGCTTTTCCAGTACTGTCAGTAAACTTAGCACTAAACTTAGTAGCATTTTTATACATTTTAACCAAATCATCAGCTAAAACAGTGGATTTTACAGTTACTGATACATTAACAGAACTTTCATTATATTTAACTACTACTTTATAGGTTCCAGCCCCTAAATTAATAGCTATAGAAGCTATTCCTTCATTATTAGTTTTTCTAATGTAATCTTTACCATTAATATTGAAAACTACATCAGCATCAGATATTGGATTACCCATACCATCTACTAATTTAGCTGTAAGTTTTTCATCTCCTTTGTAATATTTTACAAGATCTTCAACAATTAATGTTGCTGCTTTTTTATTAACCTTTATAGTTCCGTTTACAGTTGATTTATCATATTTATCATCACCATAATAAGTTACAATGAAATCATGAGTTCCTGCAGAAACAGACGGAACAACCACTTTAGCCATACCATCAATGACTTTTGCAAAGTAAGGTTTGTTGTTCATAACTAAAGTTACATTACCTGTAGCATCTTTAGGTAAAACTACGATAATTGTAGCATCTTCACCTTCATTTACTTCACTAGCATTAACTTTAATATCATATCCTGATATTTTGGAAACTTTAAATGAAGCATTATTGCTTGAAGCTAAATACTTGGCATCACCGTTATAGGTTGCTTCTACTTTATAATCTCCAGCAGCTAAGTTTTCAATAGTTAAAGTAGCTTTACTGTCTTTAAGTTCTACAACCTGTGATTTGCCATTGACAACTACAGTAACATTACCTGTAGCACCAGGAGTAACATTAATGGTTACAACAGCAGTTTTACCAATTTCTATATCATCTGCAGACATATCAACTTTTGATTCATGTTTATTAACATTAAATAAAACATCTGTTTTTGCACTGTTGTATTTATTATCCCCACTGTACTGAAGAGCAGCACTGTATTGACCAGAACTTAAATTAGCAATAGTTACAGAAGCTTTACCGTCTTTAATATTAACATTTTGTGTAATATTTCCAATAACTACTTCAACACTGCCTGTAGCATCATCAGGAAGCTCAATATTGATAATTACATCTTCACCGACTTTAACATCCTCAGCATTTACATCAATAGCAGGAGTGATTTTTCCCATTCCTACTGCATAAACTGTTTTACTGGAATAAACATAGACAGTACCATTTTTATCCATGACGATTGGTCCTTTAATTGGAGACTCAGCAGCAAATGTCCATAATAATTTAGCTTCACTATTGATGGCAGAAACTTTTCCATTATCTGAACCTATATAAACAGTTCCATCATTGTCAATCATTATGGAAGATGCATTATCACCCAAATTATAGAAAACAGAAGCTGCGCCTTTGTTAAATATATCTATTTTATAGACATTTCCGTCACTGCCAACAGTGTATAATGCACTGTTTTCTTCATCTAAAGCTAATGTGCTTCCATTTATAGCTATTTCAGTAGTCCATAATTTGTTATTTGCACTTAATGCATTGACTTTTCCGTCTTTATCAAATACATATATGACATCACTGGAGTCAACTACAGGACGTCCTACAACACCTATTCCTACAAAACTTCCAATTACAGTTTTGCTTGTAACATTGATTATTTTAAGACCGTCTTTTGTATTAACAGCTACCAATCCGTTACCCAGTAATGTAGGTGCACTAACTGGTTGGGATCCTAAATCAATCATTGTAGGAGTTCCGCCGTATTTCCACATATTATATGGGATGATTACCAGATTGTAGCTTCCGCTGCTGGACTGGTATTCACTGGAAATATATACATTAGCATTTTCATCTACAACAGGTGAGAAAATACTTGATCCCTGCCAGATATTGGAATTATATTTTTTGCCTGTAGTGGAGTTTATAAAGTATATTGCATCTCCTGCTTTTGGAGCAATAATAACATCACGGGAAATAGCTATTCCTGAAGATATTTCTCTTCCATGGGAACCTTCAAATTTCCATCTTAAAGTTCCGTTTGAAGTAAATGAATAAATTCCATCATTACAAGCTACATAAATATTTCCTGCATTATCAATAGCCATAGAACCGTTAATCTGACTTCCGCTTACAACATAATTCCAGATAGCTGCACCGTTACTATTTCCTGTGTAATTTGTTTTTCCAGTGTTTTTAGTGTCAAATCCATCATTACCCCATTGAGGAACAGAATAACCGGTTATTTTAATATTAGTTGTATTTTCACAACCATTATACAATCCGTTACCACTATAAACTACTTTAACAGTGTAATTACCTGCTGCTAAATCAGATACTTTTAAGGAAGCCTTACCTGTATCTTTATCAACTTTTACAATTGTGGATTTATCTCCGATTGTAATATTTACACTGGATCCGTCACTACCTGGAGCAGGCATGACAATTACAGAAACAACAACATCTTCACCTACTTTAGCATCATTTGCATTTACAGTTAAAGTAGAATTAAGTTTGGTTTTACTGAATTGTTCACTAGCTTCACATCCAAAGTAGTTATTATCTCCACCATAAACTGCATGAACAGTGTGAACTCCATCATCAAGGTCAAATAAAACTATATATGCCTTACCATCTTCAATAGTTGCAGTTTCACTTTCACCGTCAACAGTAAACATTACTTCACCAGTTGCATCTTCTGGAAGACTTACAACAATTGTAGTGTATTTTCCAAGAGAAACTTTAATATCCATTGATGAAGCTATTTTATTAACTTTAACTGAAGATGTAGCAATAGCTTCTTCGTAATTATCATCACCATTATATTTGGCAGTAATTTCATATTCTCCACCAGCTAAGCCAGATATTGTTGTAAATCCAGTACCGTTTACTAAATTAATAGTATATGATTTATTATTAATATTAACTGTAACGGTACCTGTTGGCCTGCTGCTTTCTAAAGCTACTTTAATTACAAGGTCTTCATTTACCTTAATATCATTAGTATAGATATGTAAATCTGAAAGTGTTTTACCTACATTGAATTTTATAGTACTGGTTACTCCATAAAGATCAGTAGTTACTGAAGCTTCTCCAGTAGCAGTTGGAGTAAATATAACCTGTATTTTACCATCCACAAATTTATCACCGACAGTTGTTGTTATACCATTAACAGAAGTGATATTTAAAGTATCTAATGGCAATTTGTCTCCAGCATCATATTTGCTGATTTCACCGTTGTTATTAATTACATTAGCTAAATCAACAGTTATTATCCCATTTTCATTGAAATTCAATTTATCAACATTACCGGTTACATTTAAGAATAACCAATTGTTTAACCCTTTTCTTGGAGCAGATGTTGCATTTTCGGCAGTGTTACCCCACCAATTACTGTCTATTGCAAATTTTGCACTGCTGCCTACAGTTGAAAATACCTCTCCTAATGATGAGGATTTTTCTTTATTGCCTAAAAAGATTGAATTTGTGGCTGTAAGTACACATTTTTTTCATAACAAAAGCAACACTTCCAGACTGTGCAAAATTATCAATAAATACAGAAGATGAAATTGTAATAGGATAGTTGCTGCTGGAACTTGAATCAGCATACAGACAGCCTCCTCTAAATACTCCAGTATTATTTATGAAAACAGAACCCGCAATCTCCAATCCTTGATTAAAATCACTACTTTTTACATAAATACATCCCTGATAAACATTATTATTTTCAAAGAAAGTGCCTGAAATTATTCCTTGCTGGTCTTTAAGGTTCAGATAAATTAAATTGCCTACCTCAGAAGTGGATTTTTTCTCGTTTGCAGTATTGTTTACAAATTCACAGTTTCTCATTTCCAAATAATTAGTATAAATGCATTTGAAAACATTATTATTTTCAAATTTGGAATCTGAAATAAGCAAATTAGCTACATTAACAAGAATTCCTTTCTGATTGTTTGAATAAAACTCACAACCACTTATTTCAACTTCTCCAGCAGCTAATCCATTAATAATTTCACCGTTGGATATATCAGCAAATTTTAAATTATTAAATGATACATTTGCACTGTTTGAAATTTTAAATACCGGATCAGCTGAACTAATTCCGCCAATAATAACTTTTCCATCACCAACAATTTTTAAATCACTGTTAATATTTAATCCATATTCCCTGTAATTTCCTCTAAAATATAAATTCCATTAGTATTTAAAGAAATAGCTTTAGCTATTGTACGTACAGGTGCGTTTTTACTTCCGTTATTGTTGTCATTACCGTTTACAGAAACATAGATATACTGAACAGGTACACCATTTACAGTGAGATTATTTGAGTTACTGACACCTGCAACTGAACGTACATATACCTTATGTTCCTTACCGTCATTAAAAGTCAAATTAAAAGACTCACTGTAGACTGTTTTTAAATAAACACCATCTACATAAACAAAATAACCTGATTTGGATAAAATATCAGAATCATAATATTTGTCGTTTTTTAATTTAAACTGAATATTCAATACTGTTGTGTTGCCAATTCTTTCCTCTTCACTAAGTTTGGTTTTAGAAAATACTAAAGAATTGTTATAATAATAATTATCAGATAATTCCAGTTCAGATTTGGAAAGATCAATTATCAATACATCGCCAACTACTGTGTGATTAATAAATTTATTGCCTATTAATCTGACATTTGGAGATCCGTAACCCTGTGCCTGATTTGCACAAATTGCAGTACCTATAGATGCAGAATTAGCTATGAAAGTAGTATTATATACATCCAAATCACCTGCATCCATTATTGAAATAGCTCCTCCACGACCAGTACCTGTTGTAGATTCATTAGTAAGAGACCAGCAGTTGTTTGTATTATACTGGAATAATGAGTTTTCAATATAAATATGAGGATTGGTTCCATAGAAACATGCACCAATAGCTCCCCCACCATTGTTGGTTGTACAGTTATTACTTGTAAAAGTGGTGTTGTATATTTGCAGGTAACTGTAGGTATACAATGCTCCACCATTCCATCCAGCTACATTATCTGTGAAATTAGAATCATATATTGTTGTATTTGCTCCACTGTGAGTGTGTATTGCTCCAGCCCACCAAAATGCACTGTTTTTATAAAATGTAGAATTTTTAACAATTAACTGACCGCAATTGTTAATACATCCAGGTTCTGTTGTAGCATAATTATTTTCAAAATAAGAGTTTTCAACTAACATATGTGAAGTATTACAGTTTAAGCCAGCATCAGGATCATAAATACTTAAAACACCAAAACATGTATTGATGTTTGTAAAATTACAATTTCTAACAGTTGTATAACCTTTTTTAATATAATAAACACAGGAATGACCTGACAAAGCAGTTATATTGTCAAAAGTACAATTTTCAAGCAAGTTGCCAGTACAATCACCAGCCAACTCCACAACCATTCCACTATCCAGAGATGAAAGTTTTGAAACAGATATAAATTTAAATGTCAAATTAACTAATTTTAAACTAATTCCTGAATTTTCCGGAGTTGAAATTGGAGTATAAAAAAGTGTTGATGCCTTAGGAGATACATCACCAATATATGCTCCTGTATTTCCCAAGATAGTTACATTATTTCTAACAGTAATCTGATTGGAAATGTCATCTCCATTTTCCGGGTAAAAATTAGTATTTTCTTTTAACTGAAGCACATAGTTTTTATCTGTTTTTTCACAGTATGTTTTTAGTTCACCCCAATTATTTACAATAATCACATCATCAGAAGGATTGCCTGCCTGAGCATTAACATCGCCTGCCTGAGCAGAATCCTCCATAATTACCATTGAAGAGTCATCTAATCCAATATAAGATGAATTATCCTCATTCAAATCGTTCGCACTTACACTGCTTACTCCCAAAAAGGAGAACAAGCAACATAATGCCTAAAAAAGAATTGTTTATTAAATTTCATAAATAATCAACCTTTTTATTAAATTAAAATATATTTTATATTTAATAAAATTTTTTTTACATTTATAAATTTTAGTTGAAATAATATATAATATTATAGACATAATTAACCGATTAACATTTATAAAATATAAATGACAAATATTTTTAAAGCAAATAAAAAAGTGATTTTAATGGTTAAATGTTTAATGGTTCAGGGAACATCATCAAATGCAGGAAAAAGTATGCTTGTAGCTGCATTATGTAGAATATATAAAAACAGAGGCTATAACGTAGCTCCTTTTAAATCTCAAAATATGTCTTTAAATTCATATACAACTAAAGAAAACGGAGAAATAGGAATAGCTCAAATGTTGCAAGCAGAAGCTGCAATGGTTGAACCAAGTGTACATATGAACCCGATTCTTTTAAAACCAAAAGGCGATTTTACATCCAATGTAATTATTCAGGGAAAATCCATTGGAGATATGAATTTCTACCAGTATCAGCATGACTATCACAACACGGCTTTTGAAGCTATTCAGGAAAGCTTCAATATTTTAAAAAGAAAAATATGACATTATAATCATTGAAGGAGCCGGATCACCTGCAGAAATTAATATGCGTAAAGAAGACCTTGCCAATATGGAAATTGCACATATGGCTGATGCAAATGTTATTTTAATAGCTGATATTGAAATGGGTGGTGTTTTTGCAGCTATTGCCGGAACATATGTGCTTTTAGATGACTATGACAGATCCAGACTGAAAGCTACTGTCATCAATAAGTTTAGAGGAAATTTGGATATTTTGAAACCTGGACTTGACAGAATTGAAGAAATCACCGAAGCTCCGGTTTTAGGTGTTCTTCCTTATGATGAAACATTAAAACTGCCTGAAGAAGACTCAGCATCCCTAACAACCCATGTATTTGATGAAAATAAGGATATTATTATTGGAGTTATAAGGCTTCCTAAAATCTCCAATTTTACAGACATTGATCCTTTTGAGTTTGAAGAGGATGTTGGAATTAAAATGATTAATCCCAATGATGAAATTGGCGATGTTGATGCTATAATCATTCCTGGAACACGTAATTCAACCAAAGATGCAAAAGAACTCTTTGACAGCGGACTTGCCAGTAAAATAATAGCCAAATCCGATGAAATCCCAATTGTTGGAATCTGTGGAGGATATCAAATCCTTGGAAATATAATTTATGACGAAAATAAAAAAAGAATCTGATGTTGGAACTATTGAAGGACTAAAATTATTGGATATTGAGTCAAAATTCCAGCATACCGAAAAAAATTGTAACACAGTCTGAAGCAGTTATACCTCAAAAAAGAGGATTTGTCCGGAATAGCCGGTGAAATATTTGCAAAGATAGCTGGAGAGAAAGTAACCGGTTATGAAATCCATGAAGGTACATCACACCTTGATTCAAGTAAAGATGTATGCCCATTATTAAATGTTCAAAAGGACAGGGAAATAATGATGAAGGTGACTTTGACGGAGCATGTAATGGAAATATCTTTGGAACATACTTCCATGGAATATTCCACAATTACAATTTCAGACGTGAATTTTTAAATTATCTAAGAGTCAAAAAAGGTCTTGAAGCAAAATATGGTGAAGACCCTTACGAAACACAAAAAGATTACTCATTAAATAAATTAGCACAAATTGTTGAAGAAAATATAGATATGGGAATTATTGACGAACTTCTTTTTTTTCATAATATAATAAACATAGCTATAATCATCACTATTATTTCCATAAACTTCAATTTCCTTTTTAAAATCTTTTTTAAAGTCATTATCATCTAATGTTCGAAGATTACTTTCTAAATTAGCATAATAATCTTCAAAATCACTTTTCGGTAAAATAAAATAATCTATAAACTCATAACCTTCATCTTTTATTAGAGCTATTTTATTTTCAATAGTGTCTATTTCCGAATAATGTGTTTTCCAAAACTTTTTAGATTCTTTTGAAGGCTTTTGAATCCATGATAGCTCAGAAACAACCAGATAACCATTTTGCTTTAAAACACGTTTCCAACTTTTAAGTGCTTTAGCAAAACCCATGATATATGCTGAAGCTTCACTAAAAACAATGTCAAATTCGCAGTTCGGATAATCCAAGTCATTCATATCCATCTGACAGGTGTAAACCATGTTATCCAAATCATTGTCAGCTATTTTTTCATCCAAAACTTTCAGATAATGTGGAAATAAATCAATAGCCTCAATTGTTGAATTTTTAAAATAATCAACCAATAATAAAGTTGAAGCTCCCACACCACAGCCAATATCCAAAATAGTTAATTGCGAATCTTTATTAAAATCAATATAGCCAATAGCTTTTAAAGTAGACTTATCACTTCCAGGAGCTAATCTGTCCATATCCTTAAAAGCAGCATAAAAATAAAGTGGAATATCCATAAAAATCAATAAAAGAGAAATGAGTCTCTTTTTAAATAAAAAAAAAAGTGAAATTAAATCTATTAGATTGATTCAATTTCAATGTCAAAAGTCATAGCTTTTATATTAGCTTTTTCACCAGCTTTTTTAATGGTAAATATTGGTGAGTCATTTAACATTAAATTGTTGTTAATTTCTCTCATTTTGTTGTTTAATACTTCTTTAGGATGGAAGAATTTACCTTCAGCTTCGTCAAAGTATTTGAAACTGTCAACAGATTCTCCTTCTAATTCATATTCGAATTTTTCACTTGGGTTTTTAGTATTTACTGCTGTTATTTTAAATTTCATTTTTATACTCTCTCCAAAAATATGTCTAATTAATATATTGTACTTTAAAGTATTTAAAAAGAGAAGATGACTGTCTACTCAAGATCTCTTCCAAATATATGTACTGCTGCAGTACCTCCAGTACCACCTATATTGTGAGTCATACCTATTTCTGCACCATCAACTTGACGTTTGCCTGCATCTCCTCTAAGTTGCCATACAACTTCAGCAGCTTGAGCAATACCTGTTGCTCCAAGAGGGTGTCCACGAGCTTTTAAACCTCCAGATGGGTTAATTGGGAAATCACCGTCGATTTCTGTTTGACCTTCTTCAATAGCTATTCCACCTTTACCTTTTTCAGCAAATCCTAAGTCTTCTACAGCTAAAAGACCGTTGATTGAGAAACAGTCGTGAACTTCTGCAAGGTCAATGTCTTTAGTAGTAACTCCTGCCATTTCATATGCTTTTCTGGAAGCTACTTTAGTTGAATCAATAGTGGTTAAGTCTTTTCTGTTATGTAATGCAATAGTTCCGGAAGCCTGTGCAGATGCCCTTACATAAATTGGAGTGTCAGTGTATTTTTTAGCATCTTCTGCAGGAACCATAACAACAGCTGCTGCTCCGTCAGAAACTGGAGAACAGTCTAAAAGTGTTAAAGGATCAGCTACCATAGTAGAGTTAATTACTTTATCCACACTAATTTCAAATGGGAATTGTGCATTTGGATTGTTTTTAGCATTTTTATGGTTTACTACTGAAAATTGAGCTAATTGTTCCCTTGTAGTTCCATATTCATACATGTGTCTTTTTTTGCAATCATCGCATATAATGATGGGAAAGTAGCCCCTTGTTGTGCTTCCCATTCTTGATCAGATGCAGTAGCAATAGCTGGAGTAGCATCTACAACATCAGTCATTTTTTCAACACCTGCAGAAATTACAACATCATGGAAACCTGATGCAACTGCCATAATTCCTTGTCTTAAAGCAAGCCCACCAGATGCACATGCTGCTTCTACCCTCGTAGTTGGGATTGGATTAAGACCCATGTGATCAGAAATAAGTGCAGCAATATGTTCTTGGTCTACAAATAAACCTGAAGACATATTTCCAACATACATTGCTTCAATATCGTCTCCTTCAACTTCAGCATCCATAACAGCTTTTACACCTGCTTCAGCGATTAAATCTCTAAAAGATGAATCCCACAATTCACCGAATTTAGTTTGTGAAACTCCTATAATTGCAACATCTCTCATAATTACACCTACATTTTAATTTTGCCTTTAAATTTAGCATAAACAGCATAATCAACATATTGTTTTCTATCAATGATGTCTTGTGTTTTTGGAGCTAAATCTCTTTTTTTCTTTAATTTCTTCATTAACTGTTAAGGTAAATCCGTCACTACCTGCACCTGATCCGTATGAAACAACAAATATTTTATCTCCCGGTTCTGCAACATCTAAAATATTAGATAAAGCTAATGGAACTGCACCAGAATAGGTGTTTCCAATATTTGGAGTTAAAAGACCTTGTTTGATTTGTTCACTAGTAAATCCAAGTTTTTTACCTGCCCTTAAGTAAAATTTACCGTTAGGCTGGTGGAAACAAGCATAATCATAATCTTCAGGTTTTGAATCAGTTTTTTCAAATAAACCTTTTGCAGCACTTAACACATGTTTGAAGTATGCAGGTTCTCCAGTGAAACGGCCACCATGAGACGGATAGTCTTGTCCTTCTCTTCTATAAAAATCAGGAGTATCAGTAGTAAAACTGTATGTTTCTTCAATATCAGCAAGAGTGTTATCTTTACCAATAATATATGCTGCACCTCCAGCAGATGCAGTATATTCCAATGCATCTCCAGGTGCACCTTGAGAAGTATCAGCACCAATAGCTAATCCATACTCAATCATATCGGAATCCACAAGCCCCATAGTCATTTGAATTCCAGCAGTTCCAGCTTTACAAGCAAATTCTAAATCAGCAGCAGTCAAATCAGGAGTAGCATTTATAGCTTCTGCAACAATAGTTGCAGATGGTTTTACTGCATAAGGATGTGATTCAGAACCAACATAAATCGCCCCTATTTTTTTTGTGGGTCAATCTGAGCTCTTGCTAGAGCATATCTAGCAGCAGTTACTGCAATAGTAGCAGTATCTTCATCAGCAGAAGGTACGGATTTTTCGTTTACAACTAAACCCCTTGATAAAGCAACAGGATCATCTCCCCACACTTTAGCAATTTCTTCCACTTTTATTCTATATGACGGCACATACGCCCCATATCCAACAATTCCTACCATAGAATCACCAAGATTTTTTTTAATTTATAAATTAGTTAGAAAACTAACTTTAGTAATTTAATCTTTATAAAAAGTATTATATAAAAGTAACTAAAAAAAACTAATCAGTATAATAAGAATTAAGAAAAAAAAAGAAAATTAGATAAAACAAATGCAGTTGCCGGGATTCGAACCCGGGTTGTAGGCTTGGAAGGCCCAAGTAATAACCAGACTATACCACAACTGCATAAATGCGGCGTCCGGGATTTGAACCCGGGTCTCTAACGTGGCAGGCTAGAGTCTTAACCAGGCTGGACTAACACCGCATAACAGACAACAATTATACTTTTGTTTTGATAGTATATAAAGTTTTTGGTAAAACTATTTTCCAACAATTCGTTTAAAAATCAGTTTATCCTGATCATCAAATGTTTTAGTAAGAATAATAGCTATTAAATAAACTACAACTCCTACAGGAATAGCTAACCATAAATTAAGATTAAGAAGATATAAAACAACACCCATAACACTTGCACAAAGTACAACTTTTAAAATATCAACCAGAAGATGTCTGTCAGGAAGCTGATTAATTTTATAAATGGTGTATAATTCCAAAGCTAAAATTAAAATCTCACTAATTACAGTAGCTACTGAAGCACCGTAAACTGAGAAATGAGGTATTAAAATAAAATTCAAGGCAACATTAAACAAAGCAGCCAAACAATAAATTTTAGTAACTGCAGTTTCCTGTGGGATGCATTTAAAATCATGGAACATGCTCCATTAATAAATAAGAAGCAAACAGTCCAAATAAGGATTTTTAAAACTTCTCCTGCTTCTGCATACTGATTACCATAACATAATGAAATTACATCTCCCCCATAGAAAAAAAGTAGCAATAGCTATCGGAATAGTAACCATAGACAGATACTTGATGGATTTGACAAAACTAAACTGCAGTAAATTTCCGTCCTGTTTAAACAGTTTGCTCATAACCGGGAAAATAACAGAAGTGTAAATTGTATAAAACAGAGTTAAAACATTGATTAACTTATAAGATGAATTATAAAGCCCTGTTGCATAGGTATTTGCAAACTGGGTAATCATAACCATGTCAATTGAATAATAAATCATATAAAATAAGCTAGTCAATGCAAAAGGAAGGCCTCCAATAACTAACTTTTTACAAAAAGCCTTATCAAACAACGGTTTTGGAACAATAATCTTTTTAGATAAAGCCAAAGTCGCATAAACTAAACCGATTAAATTAGCTGCAATATATGCTAAAGTAATTCCCCATAACCCATAATTTGTAAATGTAACAGCTACAATGAATATAAATGTTAAAACATTAAGCAAAGTATTTGTAATAGCCTGATACTTCATCATTTCGTGAGCCTGGAATGAAGAATACATTGCAGTTTGAAATGACTTAATTACATTTTCCACAGCAAACAAGAAACAGATTACAACAGTATAATTATCCCAGCCCAATATAAATAAAGCCAGTGATACCACTGCCAGGTAAAATACCGCCAATATTAATTTAATACCAATAGCATTTCCCAAATATTTCTTTTCAGAGTCAAAATCTGTAGAAATGGATCTGACAATATAGGTAGTAACTCCCAAATCGGCACAAACACCAAAAATAGTTGCAAAAGAAGTAGCTGTACCTAAAAGACCATAATCAGATACACCTAAATAACGAGCAGTTAAAATAGTCCAAACAAAAGCACAGACACTAGTTATGATTTGAGAAAACATTAACCAACTCATATTTGCAAAAACAGTTCTTACCCTACTCATAATACTAAACTCACAAATTACTAGGATTAATATATATCAGTTTTCTATATTAAGCTTTACCTAAAATCTGTTTAATTATAAGTTTATCCTCGTTATCAAAGAATTTTATAAGAGTAATAACTATTAAGTAAACTATAACACCAACAGGAATAGCTAACCATAATGACATGTTAACCAGGTAAAATACTCCGCCCATGACAGCAGACGCAATAATTATCTTAATCAAATCAAAAATCAAATGCCTGTCAGGAAGCTGATTTATTTTACTAATCATATACATTTCTAAAATTAAAATTAAAATATCAGTCATTACTGTTGCAAATGCTGCTCCGTGTGCTGAGAAATAAGGTATTAAACATAAATTTAATCCTGCATTGAACACTGCAGCTAAAGAATAAATCTTTGTAACGGAAGTTTCCTTATGAGATGCATTTAAAATCATGGAACATGCACCGTTAACGAATAAGAAACAGACAGTCCACACCAATATTTTTAAAACACTGTCTGCATCAGCATACTGATTACCATAACAAAGATAAATCACATCCCCCGCATAGAAAAAGGTAGCTACAGCTATTGGAATAGTAATCATAGACAAATATTTAATTGATTTGACAAAGCTAAGGCGCAGCATGTCTTTTCCCTGTTTAAACAGCTTGCTCATAACCGGGAAAATAACAGCTGAGTAAATTGTATAAAACAATGTTAAAACATTAATTAGCTTGTAGGTAGAATTATAAAGCCCTGTTGCATAGGTAGTTGAAAACTGAGTAATCATAACCATGTCAATTGAATAATACAATGTATAAAACAGTGTAGTTAAAGCAAAAGGAATTCCCGCAATTATCAGTTTCTTAAAAAATTTCAAATCAAACAATAATTTCGGAACTATAATATGCTTTGTCAGGGCAGCTATACAATAAATCAAACCGATTAAATTAGCTGCAATGTATGCAAAGGTGATTCCAAGCAAACCGAAATCAGTAAAGCAAATCATTACAATAAATACCAAAGTCAAAACATTAAGTAAGGTATTGGTAATTGCCTGATATTTCATCTGTTCGTGAGCCTGAAATGAAGCAAAAAGCAAATTATAAAATGATTTAATTAAACTTTCAATTGCAAATAGGAAAGTTATTAAAATAGTAAAATTATCCCATCCCAGCAAATAGGAAATAAAAATAACCACTGCCAAATAGAGTACAGACAGTATTAATTTAAGGGACAGTGCATTTCCCAAATACTCCGCCTCTACATTATAATCCACCGAAATGGATCTTGTAATATATGTAGTGACTCCCAAATCAGCAACAACAATTACAATAACAGAAAAAGAAGTTGCTGTTCCTAAAATACCATAGTCAGATACTCCAAGGTAACGTGCAGTTAAAATAGTCCAAACAAAAGCACAAACACTGGTAATGATTTGGGAAATCATCAGCCAGCTCATATTTGCAAATATTGTTCGAACCTTATTCATAATTTTAAACCTTAGGAGTATTTGAAAAATGATATTATATTGTTTTTAATAGTTAAGCTTTTCTTGCAGTTACGCAAATCCACTCATTTTCATCCTGAATAAATGCCTTAAAATCTTTAAAACCTGCTTTTTCAAGTGCTGATTTCAAAACATCTTCAGAATAAATTTTCATATCCAACAATTCTATTAAATCTTCATATTTATCCCTTTTACCTTCTCTGTAAACTGCTTCGTTACAGAAAAATACCAAACCGTCTTTTTTAAGAACCCTGTTTACTTCTTTTAAGTCATTTATAAAATCCGGCCAAAAATAAATTGTTTCAAAACCTGTTACAATGTCAAAGCTTTCATCTTCAAATGGCATTTCAGATACAGATCCCTGTAAGACTTTAACTTTGCCATCATCTATGGCCTGTTTATTTAAATCAGTGGATTTTTCAACACTTACTTCAGAGTAATCAATTCCTACAACACATCCGTCTTTACCTATTTGTTTAGCGAAGCGTTCAAGATTTTTCCTCCACCACATCCGATATCAAGGATTTTATCTGTTTCATCAATGTTAAAATGACTGACTCCCCATCTGGCCATTGTTTCATGAGATTTATTCATCCTGTCAAGTATTTCATGACCTAATTTTCCTTCAGGTTTTCTTGCATTTTTAATAAGTTTTTTATCTTCCATATTGTTGCCGGTATTTACTTTATCAGACATATTATGTTTTCCTCCTTATTTTTTCATTCCTTTACGTGTTTTAATAGCCTGTCCTGTTTGGAAATCGTTGATTTCACAGGCTCCAAGTAATGCCTTACCATAAGCAAGCAACTTGTCCTCTTCATTTACAATTAAAACTTCATCCTTAGCTCTTATATCCTCATCACATTCCACGACGAATTTGGCAAAAACACTTTTTCCTTCAAGTGAAAATGGTTCTGAGTCCTTATTTACTACAACTCTGTTTTTAGGATATTGTGTAGCCGCATGGAGTCTTTTTTGCACCTTCTTTTGAAAGGATTAAAAAGCTGTCAGAAGCTCTCATATTTACAATTAATGTTTTTCCGTCATAAATATGTCTTATCTTACCTGTTTTTTTACTTTTTTTCAATTTTTATATTGCCTGTAAATAAAGCATCTCCTACTCCGACACCAAACTGATAGTCAGCTATTGCCTTAACCTTTTTAAGGTCATCTTTTGCATATCTGATTTCATCAGACTGTGAATGAATATTATATAATCCAATATCCAATTTTTTAATAACATTGGAATGAATTAAGACCTGGTCATAGTATTCTACAAATTCTGAGATAAAGTCCTCAATAAATTCCAGACTGCTTACATCCCAGGTTCTTGGAGATTCATTTTGACTTAATGGATATATTTCATCAATTTCAAGGGGAATAAGACCGAACGGAATATCCAATACCATAAAATCAGTATTGTTCAAATCCAATTCCTGTTCACTTCCATAAACATAAAAGTTTCCAAGCTTACCTGAAACATATTTGCTGTAAGGTTTACGTGAAGGAGGCAATATTACCAAATCACGTTTTCTGGGCATTGCCCTTAGCTTTTGAATATGCCTTAAAACTTCACTTCTGTATAATGATTCTGAACCGGTGTAGAAAAATGCTGATTTTTTACTTCTCGGATCATATTTCTCCAAATCTTTGCTGTAGTTGCCTAATTGGCGAAGAGCTTCAAGCAGATTAGGGTGTGCTCTGCAGCGTTCTTCAACAAGTTCCATTAATGAACCTTCATAAATAGCCTGCCTAATTAATCTTAACTCAGCAAATGAAACATTTAAGTTATGCTGAGCTATTAAATCTCTTCTTTTTTCTTTAGGCATAGCCCTTAAGTCGTCAGGAGTGTAGTTGCAGCAAACTTCACATGAACATGGCATTTCCTGTAAGTTTTCAAGTTTGTAAGTTCTCTTACAGACAATAAACGGTCATCTTCAGCATATAATATATAAGCTGCTGAATCAAACAAATCACATCCCATAGCTACAGCCAAGGCAAAAATCATCGGATGGCCGGCACCCATCAAGTGACGTGGCTTACTGTCCGGAAGATGTGCTACACTGTTCATTACAACATCAACAAGCTCCTTATAATGATATGATTCCATTAACGGAACTACTGCACCTATAGGATACAAATCCGCATCTAATTTAGTCAGTTCATCTGCACATTTTCTTCTTAAATCAGGAAAAGTTGAACCTTGAACTACAGAATTCAATTTCATTTCCATATTTTGGGAATTTCTGTAATCAACAGCTTCCTTAGCCCTTTCCAAAGTAACTTCCAAATCTGCTTCAGCCTTTTCACGGGTTACAAAAGGTGCTGTTGGAATATCCAAACTAGTTCCAATATCTGTTTTAATCAATTCCTGAAACTCAATAACCTCTTTATTTGTAATATCAACATCACCGTAAACAGACAGTTGGAACGAACCTGAATCCGTCATAATCGGACCGTCAAAATTAATTAACTTATGAAGCCCTATTTCTGCAGCTTTCTTTTTTAAATCCTCATCTTTGTAAATTAAATAAGCATTGGTAATAACTATATCTGCCCCATATTTTTTAACATCAATAGTTTGTTTACGAGGATGGATAACTGGCATTAAATTAGGGGTTTTTACATCACCAGAGTTAGTTTTCAAAACACCAACTCTGCCTCTATTATCTTTAGCTTTAATCTCAAACATTTAATTAACCTTATTTTATTAGTTAAAATAAAATTTAAATTAGAAATTATATAAATTTTCCTCATTTTTAAAATAAAAATTGAAGTAAAAAAATAAAAAAGATTAAATTCCGGAAAATTTCTCTAAAACCGGAACTTTACTCATCAGTCTAATAAAAATATTACAGATTATAAAAACAGCAATACATTCTAAAACTATAGTCAATGCAGCATTTCCCATAACATTAAATGAAAGAATTTTATCGAAAATGTTAATAAATAAAACATTAGCTAAATAAACTCCATAACTTCCAATACTGCAAAAAACAAAAGCATTATTAACTGATTTAGAATATTTTTCACAATCTGTGTTTAATACTATTATAAACATTCCAATAGTTTGAAGACAGGCATTTGGAGTTACATCACCTAAATTAAAAAATAATAAAGACTGTCCGCCAATCGCCATAGAAGACAATACCGTTCCTAAAAATGACAACAATGTTCCTGCTACAAACAGTACCAGTCCGAAGTTTTTATTTTTTAAAACAGATTTTTGTTTAATGTATAAATAATATCCCAATATAAAATAACCGATACTTCCTGTGAAATATTTTAAATAATCATATAATAAAAAATCAACATTTGAAAATCCTACAAAGGAAATCAAAGCCCATACAATTAAAAAATACTCAATTTCATAAATTTCGGCATTATGCAGCCATGTAGTAATAATCGGTGAAAATATATACAACCCTATAATCATGTAAACAAACCAAAACTCGATTGAAACAATAGTAGGGTCTAAAAATGCCTGAATTAAAAAGTATCCGAATTGAATTAAATCAAATGAATGATAAATCATTGCAAATTTAGCAATTACATAGACTACTAGCCAAAAAATAAAAGGAATTAAAACCCTTTTAATTCATCTAGGAACAGATGAAATTGGTTGGTCTTTTCTTAAAATAAGAAAACCTGAAACCATGATAAATAAAGGAACACCGAATCTGGAAAGTGATTCAAAAAATACTCCACAGTACCAATTTGGCTGAAACACAAAATCCGGCAGCAAATATTTCGAAGAACAGTGCAATAACAATACCGCAAGTATTGCAATAGTCTTAAGCCAATCCACATTATATATACGATTTTTACCAACATCAAAATTGAAAAATTCCAAAAAAAGTCACCACATAATATTGTATCATGACAGTATTTAAAATTATAGTAATCTGAATTTAAATTATATCAAACCTGACATATCATAAATAATATCAGTAATAATTATCTTTTTTAAAGTATCATATTCTTGTAATGATTTATAAAACCGATTTTTACTTTTTCTAATAGATTTATATTAGTCAAAAATTAATTATTTAAATAGATTAAAATGAGTTATGAAAAAAAATGCCAGAGTAATCAATGATGATATTTTTGATTTAGTCAACAGCTGTTTTGAAAAAAAAGAAAGAAGTAGTGGAAATATTAATTCAAGATGTAATTTTTTTTGAAAACAAGGATTATTTTGTTTTAACTGATGACGGATCATATTCCATTAATTCAAAGGAAATAAATCACAAAGTTGAAACACTTCATACATCTACAGGTGCAATAAGTGAATCATTTGAGAAATTTATCAAACCTATGAAATTCAACTACGATGAAGATCTAGCTATTTTAGATATCTGTGCAGGACTTGGATACAATTCATCTGCTGCAATAGCCGATTTTATTAAAAATAGCTCAGATTCCAGTTTACAAATTGATATGGTTGAAATTTCAAAAGCTACTCTTGCATGCGGTCTTTTAGTTCCCTCACCAATTCCGGAACATGACATTACCAAAAAAGCTATTGAAAATGAATTAATAAAACAGGATTATGCCGGCATTAGCTATGAAAAATGCAAAATTCCTGAAAATATTGACATCAATGTTTATATTGAAGATGCAAGACAAACTGTTCAAAATTTGGAAGACAACTATTATGATGCAATATTTTTAGACCCATTCAGTCAAAATATGGCTCCTGAATTATTTTCTCTGGATTTCTTCAGGGAGTTCAGACGTGTAATTAAAGACAGAGGTATCATAGCTACTTATACTTCTTCTGCACCGGTCAGGGCAGGTTTTATAGAAGCTGGATTTTATGTTGGCCAGGGACCTAATTTCGGAAGAAAACAGGGAGGAACCCTAGCCAGTCCAAATCCAGAAGTTCTTGATAAATCCCTTCCAAAAACGATGAAATCAGAATAGCTTTATCTGATGTAGGCATTCCATTTAGAGACCCTAATCTAAACAACAGCAGTGATTTTATTTTAGATAAACGGGCAGAAGTCAGACATGATGCAAGACACAACACCAAAATATCCTCTGCTGTCAAAACACCGATTTTTCTAACTAAAAATATGGAAGATGAAAAATTAAAAAGACGTGTTGAGCGTAATTTAGCTAAAATGAACATTCCATCAACTACTTCCAAAGAAGCCTTTTATATTTTAGAATGTGAGGAAAATTATACTGAAAAACAAGACTTGAAAAACAATTCAAGAACTAGAATACTAGACATGACTGAAAAATTAGAAAAAAGTAAAAAATGGAGATTATAATGCCGAATAAGGCATTTGTCCATTTTTTAATATGTATGCTTCATCCTTCGATGAACTGACAGTAGAAATAACTTTTATCAGATTTTTAGAACCGCCACCATGGTTTTTACCATCAATAACAGAGAAATCTGCATCACATTTAGCACAGAATATATGACCTTCTGCACTTCCTGACTCTTTTTAAACCAGTAGCTGGGAAAACTCCCCAGTTTGCTGTTTCACTGCCTGCCCAGAATATTCCCCAGTAAAGTCTGTCACTTCTGCAGCATGGACATATTCTTTCAAATACTGATTTGTAGAATGTATAACCATATTTGCTTAATTCACCAGCGGCTGAAGGTCTTCCGATAGCCATAATATATTTTCCATCAGGAGATACACCGTAAATGCTGTAGTATTTAATAAAAGCAGGATCTTCCATTACATAAATCGTATTGAATATTTCTCTCCTGAATTCAAGTTCTTGGAAAGTACTGCATGATTACCCTTTGATAAAGAAACATTCAAAGTAGCAACACCTCCATCATCAGTTTGAACAATGTATTCAACACCATTAATTGTTATTGATACATTTCTTGCACCGTCATGAGTTTTAAGTACAAATACTCCACTTTTATTCTCAATTAATGAAATATCCTCCGCTGAAATAGTAGTCAATACTTTAATAATATTTGCTTTTTTCTTCACCGTTTAAATGAATTGCAGTTAAAATATACTCTCCAGGAAATAGGTTAATATTCAATCTGGCCATACCATTATCATCAGTCTGCTTTTTATAAAAAACACCGTTAATATTAAACGTAACACTGGCATTAACCAAAGGACTGCCACAACCATCCAAAAACTTAGCACAATACTGAGTACCATTCCTAAAAAACTTAACAATGTCGTCACCATGAATAGTAGACAGTACAGTAATATTATATCCATACATCAAACCGTCAGGATGCATAGCAGTTAAAATATACTTTCCCGGAAAGAAAGTTGATATTCAGCCTAGCTATACCTTCATAATCAGTCTGTTTTTTGTAAAGCACACCGTTAATATTAAACGTAACACTGGCATTAACCAAAGGACTGCCACAACCATCCAAAAACTTAGCACAATACTGAGTACCATTCCTAAAAAACTTAACCACATCATTAGCCAGAATAGTAGACAGTACGGTGATATTACTTCCATACATCAAAGTGTCAGGATGCATAGCAGTTAAAATATACACACCAGGGCGCAAATTAATATTCAATTTGGCCATACCATTATCATCAGTCTGCTTTTTATAAAAAACACCATTAATATTAAAAATAACACTGGCATTAACCAAAGGACTGCCACAACCATCCAAAAACTTAGCACAATACTGAGTACCATTCCTAAAAAACTTAACCACATCATTAGCCAGAATAGTAGACAATACTTCAATATTATTGGTCTTGGTAGCTAATCCGTCTGTATAATGATAAAATGTAGTTATTGTGTAATTTCCAGGATTTAAGTTAATCCCTATGGAAGCTTTACCGTTTACCAATTCTTTTGTGTAATTCACACCATTAACATTGAAAATTACTTTAGAATCATTATTTTGAGAATTTATAATCTTGCCATCCTGATATATAGATACTTCATACCGGCTTCCGTTTTTATAATACATTGAAAGGTCTTCACCATAAATAACCGGTTCTCGAGTATCTTCGGATTTAGAATAAGTTACATTATTTATATCATCAATCCCCGATGGAGGATCAACATCCAAATCACCTGTTTCAACATCGTCATCAAATGACACCACATTACCAACATCTGAAGCCGCACCAACTGCAGATACAGACAACATGAAACAAAGTGTTATTAAAAATATCTTCATTTTATTGCCAAACATAAGTCCACCTTTATGAATCAAGAAATATTTTTTTTTGTGTGTATATTGTTTTTATCTTTTCTTATAAAAAGCTTTTGAATTTCAAAATAAGCTCAAATAAAGTTAAAATAGCTAAAATAAGCAATTTAAAGCTTAAAAAAAATATAGATAATTGTAAGTATTTAAAAATTGTTAATAAGTTATAATTAAAAATCACAGGAGAATTTTCCTAAAGTATTTAGTCAAATAAAGCTACGAGAGCCAAATAAATTAATAAGCTTAAAGTAAAATTAATCTGAATGATTATTTTAATAATCAACAATAGTTAATCCATTATTTTAATAAACAGCAATTAATTAACTATCTAAATTAAAATATGATAAAAATTAAACTTAAAATTATCTAAAAAACAATGAATTATTATGTTTAAATCAGATTCCAAAATACTGCAATCCAAATTATAAAAAACACACAAATAAACTGCAAAATTAGATTATCCCAAATATTTAAATTAATTAAGCCAAACAAAATAGTTAATTAAGTTTCAAAAACAGATTTTGGAAAAACTGCTTTTCAAGGAAGTATTAGAATAATGCAAAAGAAAGTCAATTAAAATAAAAGTATTGCAAAATAAATAGTAAAATAATAGCTATTTAATTAATATAATTAATAGCTAATTCAAAAACATATTTTTTAATCATCTACAAGTAGAAGTTCTGAATAGGAATATAAAATATCTTTAACTCCGGAGTTCGGATTTTCAAATTTAGATAAGCAAAGTATGACACCATCATCAAAATCAATACTTTCACCTAACTCCAAATCTTTTAAATCGTTTAAATCCATTGCTTTAGAATATTCTTCTTTTAGAGCTTTAACTTCAGGGTCGGTTTCATTAACCCATTCCTGATTGAAATATAAAAATAAATATGGAGTTTCGTTAAATTCCAAAGCAAAAATAGCTTTAGATTCTTCTCCATCAAGTTTAAAAATTGAAATCATAAATCTCACTCCACTGTTACACATTTAGCTAAGTTTTTAGGCTTATCAGGATCCAAACCTTTTTCAACAGCCACATAATATGCCAGCAATTGTAATGGCACTATATAAACTAAAGGTGCAATAACTTCATTAACATCACTGTCTATAGTAAACAAATCATCAGACTTTAGTTTTAGTCTTTCATCATCCTTAGAACCGATAGCTAAAATATCTGCACCACGGGATTTAACTTCTTCCAAATTACTCATTGTTTTTCTGTGGTTTTCTCCAGGAGGCAGTATTACAACAACAGGAATTCCCTCATCAATAAGTGCAAGTGGCCCATGTTTAAGTTCACCTGCAGCATAACCTTCACCATGAATATAGGTAATTTCTTTAAGTTTTAAAGCTCCTTCCAAAGCTATAGGATAAGAATATCCTCTTCCAATAAAGAAAAAGTCACGGGCAAACTTATATTTTTTAGACATTGTCTTAATTGAATCCACTTCTTTCAGTAGCTCCTCAATGAAATCAGGGACCTTGTAGATATCTTCAAGCAATTTTTCATCTTTAGCTATTAATGCTGCAAATAAATAAATAGCAGTCAATTGACTTACATAAGTTTTGGTTGCAGCAACTCCAATCTCAGGACCTGCCTGAGTTTGTATCACATAATCAGCACGCCTTGTAATAGCTGAACCTGCTACATTAACTACACCTAAAGTTTTGGATGTTTCATTAGCTAAATCCAGTGCCTTAAGACTGTCTGCTGTTTCACCTGATTGGGATATGAAAATAACTAAAGTATCTTCGTTTAATGTATTTGCAGAGTATTTAAATTCAGAAGCTAAAATAACATCAGTCGGAATACCTGCCAAAGATTCTAAAAGATATTTACCCGTTATAGAAGCATGGAAAGATGTACCACATGCTACAAAACAGATTCTTGAAATATCTCCCAAATCATCAATAATTTCCTGAATATTATCCCTTTCAGTTAAAGTGTTTCTAACTGCTGTAGCCTGTTCATTGATTTCTTTAATCATGAAATAGTATAACCTTCCTTTTCAGCCATTTCAGGAGTCCAGTCAATAGTTTCAATTTCTTTTTCTATAACATTGTCAAATTCATCCTTGACCACTATTTCATTTTCATCAATAATGACCAGTTCCCCTTTTTCAGGATAGATTATGTCTCTTGCATATTCCAGTATAGCCGGAGAATCAGAAGCTAGGTAATATCCGTCTTCACCAATACCGACAATTAAAGGACTGTCTTTACGGGTAGCTATTATTTTATCAGGTTCATTTTTACTAACAGCAGCTATTGCATAAGCTCCGTGAATTATTCCGATTGTTTCACGTACAGCATCTTCCAAATCAAATCCTTTGTCCATATATTTTTCTATTAAATGAGGAATAACCTCAGTATCAGTATCTGATTTAAATACATGGCCTTCTTCTTCAAGCTGAGATTTAATATCCAAATAATTTTCAATAATACCATTGTGAACTACAGCTACTGATTCATTTTCATCAGTATGAGGATGAGCATTAATTTTATTTGGATCACCATGAGTAGCCCAGCGAACATGTGCAATACCATAATGACCCGGCATATCAGCCAAATCTAATTTAGAATCAACCTCTTTAATTTCCCCTTATCTTTTTTAATGTTAATACCATCACTAACTGTAGCGATACCTATTGAATCATAACCTCTATATTCCAATTTAGATATACAATCTAAAAGAACAGGAGCTGCATTTTTATTGTTTTTTAATATGCAACCTACAATCCCACACATTGTTACACCTCAATAATTATAAATGTCTTTATAAAGACTTACTACATCTCCAATAATCAAAATAGCAGGAGTGTTAATTTCCTTATCAGCTATATTCTCAAGAGTTCCGAAAATCACATTTTCATCTGGAAGAGTACCGCTTTCTATAACACAAACAGGTGTATCTCCTGAACGGTACTTCATAATTTCACTTGTGTTCTCTTTAATATTGCCTATACCCATTAATATAACTAATGTATCTGCAGTATAATCCCACTTAACCTGACTTTCCTTTTTAGTAGGATCTTCATGACCAGTTACCAATGTTACAGAGGTAGCTATAGCTCTATGAGTTACAGGTAGCCCAAGTGATGTTGGCGCTCCAATAGCTGATGTTACACCAGGAATTACTTCAAATTTGATATCATTTTCCATTAAAGCTAATATTTCTTCTCCTCCACGACCAAAAACAAAAGGATCTCCTCCTTTAAGACGAACAACAGTGTCATTTTCCTTAGCCTGCTCGACAATCAATTCATTAATTTGGTCTTGTGTTTTATAATGTTCTCCAGCTTTCTTACCAACATATATCTTTTGGCATCCTTTGGAGCATGCTCTAAAATTTCATCATTAGCCAGATAATCATATAAAACAACATCTGCTTTATTTAGAGCTTTTATAGCTTTAAAAGTTATTAAATCAGCATCTCCAGGACCTGCACCCACTAAATAAACTACCATCTAAATCACTTATAAAAATCCTTTAAAAAGTTTAACCCGTCACTAGAACCTAATATTTCTTCACAAGCACGTTCAGGATGAGGCATCATTGCACAAACAAGACCTGACTCATCACAAACACTGGTAATAGCTTCCATAGAACCATTAGGATTTTTATCTTTAAATTGTAAAACTATCTGATCTTGATCTTTTAATAAATCAATATCCTCTGTGTAAAACCTTCCTTCTGCATGAGCTATTGGAATCTGTAAAGTCTGACCTTTTTTAAATGATTTTGTAAAAGGTGTTCTTGCAGTTCCGACTTTCAAATCAACCCATTCACAGTTAAATTTAGGATTTTCATTAGTTATGAAAACACCTGGAACAAGACCTATTTCACCAAGAATTTGAGCCCCGTTACATATTCCTAAAACAGGTTTTTCTCTTTAACCAATGCTTTAATACCATCAATAACAGGAGTGATGGAAGCCATAGCACCTGCTCTTAAATAATCACCATAAGAAAAACCCCCAGGAATTACAATACCGTCAAAATCTGTTAAATCTTCCTGATTCCACCAGATATATTCAGGAGTTAAACCTGCAAGTTCAATAGCTCTGGCCACATCCCTATCACAGTTGGTTCCCGGAAATCTAATTACTCAATTTTCATTATAAAAACCCCTTAAGCCCCACAAGCAGAGTTTTGTGGAATAACAGTAATTTTATAATTATGAATTACAGGATTACAGAGTAATCTTTCACACATGTCTACAACGTCTTCCCTTATAGCTTCCCTGTCTTCTCCTTCCATTTGGAATTTAATGATGTCTACAGTTTTAGCATTTTTAACATCATAACCAAGTAAAGCAAGAGACCTTTCAATAGTTGTAGCTTCCGGGTTTAACATACCTTCTTTAAGAGATACTTTAACTTCAATATCAAAAATCATTTCTAAAAACTCCTTACAATTCTATTTTCTCGTCATCAGGGATAATTCTGTTATAAACTTCCACATAAGCGTCCATAACTTCATTGTCTTTACCTTTTCTGAACAATTCCTTATCCAACATATCCAAGGTTTCACTATCCCATAACCTGCATCCGTCTGGGCTAATTTCATCACCTAAAATAATTTCGCCGTTTTTATCTTTACCGAATTCAACTTTGAAATCAACCAAGATAATTCCAGCTTCTAAAAGGAATTCAGATAAAACTTCATTAATTTTTAATGCTTTTTCGGTTAATTCATCAATTTCTTCCTGAGTAGCTAATCCTAAAGCTTTAATAATGGAATCATTAAGCATAGGGTCATGGAATTCATCTGCTTTAAAATCCATTTGAACAATAGGAGGATCTAATTTAGTACCGTCAGCTATTGGATATTTACGAATTAAACTGCCTGTAGCTATATTTCTAACAATAACCTCAATAGGTATCATTTCCAATTTTTTAGCTACCATAACATTAGTTTCAGGCAAATCAATAAACTGTGTTTTTAATACCGTTTTCTTCCAATACTTTAAAAAGTTTAGTGGAAATAAGTGCATTATAAGAACCTTTTTTATTCATCACTTCTTTTCTTGCACCGTCACCTGCAGTCATATCATCTCTAAACTCAATGATAACTGCATTTTCATCATCAGTAGTATATACACTCTTTACTTTACCATTATTAATTAACTCTTTTTTTATCCATGATATCAACAAGTAATTTTTAAATTTATATTATGTATAATTCTGATTAAAATACTATATAAATTAAACTAAACCATTAGCTACAACAGAAATAAATTTCTTTTTATCTTTCTTTTTCAAAAACCACGGAACAAAAAATGTAGTATGGTGAGGAACCCCATAGTGTCTTTCCAGATAAATAGGATAAGTTATATGTTTCCATTTAACATAAACATACTTAAAAAAAAAGATAACTGTTCCAGATAAATGCGACGGCGATTATCAGATTTATTCCAGACTTTTTTCTCCTGTTTAGAAAATAAAAACTTGATTTTCAGTCTGCGGGAATCCATATCATCATATTCATCAACAGACAAAGGATATGACAGACTGTTGAACATTTCCCGAAATTCCTTAATTTCCTTATTGAGTCTAACTTCAGTTAAGTAATATTCATTATCCTGTCTTTTTTTAAAAGATTTGAACTTCCTGGTTTTTGGCATAGTCCAAAACTTCTTTTTGGTTTTTTACCCATTTACAAACACACCAATAAAACAAAAATTAGTTATTTTTCCGAATATTGAACTTCCTGTAAAGATTTTTTATTGTCTGATTATTGTAAAGTGAAGTATAAAGTTTGGAAATGAAAATAGCCTGTTTAAACTGTTTATTTAAAACTTTATTGTTTAAAACAGCAATTTCTCTTCTATGAATATCTATTTTGCAGTTTAAATGCTTTTCAAACTTGTAAATTTCTTTAACCGCATACATCTTATGACTTTTATCCAAATTAGAAAATATTAAAAGCAAACTTCCGATATTTTCCCCGATTGTTACATGCTGAGACAATTTAACCGGTTCCAGAAGATCATTGACATTATACATACCCTTTAGAAATCTGTTGAATTTTTTAATATCATGACCATGAATGGCTGTTTTTTTATGTTCAAATGTGTTATACATATAAACTTGAGTATTTGGTAAAACAGAAATCTTGTTTGAATTTATCAGTGCCTTAAAATAAAAATAAGTGTCTTCACACAGAGTATCTTCCGGGAATGAGATATTGTTATCTAAAATTAATTCTTTTTTAAAGATTTTACCCCATGGAGCTACAAAATAATTCAAACTTAAGCTGTCAAATATTTCCTGAGATTCCAAAGGATTTAAATTCACTAATCTTTCATCACTTTGGAGAATTTAACATTAACCTTATCTCCATCCAGATTAATGATATGTGATCCGATTACAAAATCAGAGTCTTGAGTTAAAATAGTATTGTACAAATTTTCAAGACCTTCCTTAAGATATTCATCATCAGAATCTAAAAAGGAAATGTAATCGGCACTGGCATATTTAATACCTAAACTGCGTGGCTTACCTGGAAGCCCTGAGTTTTCATCTAAAAAACAGGAACAATATTATCATATTCATTAGCATAATCACTTATAATGTTTCTGGAATTATCAGTTGAACAGTCATCAACTATTATCAGCTCAATATTTTCAAAACCTAAAGACTGGTTGATTATTGAATCAATAGCTGCATTCAATTCCTTTTCAGCATTATAAACAGGCATTACTACACTAATTTTAAAAGTCATATTTTTCCTATCCAATTGTATAACTATAAATTATACCAAACATAATTAATAAAAATTTCCATTAGAAAAGTTATATATGTATATTAATTATAAATAATATATTTAACAAGTTTTTTAAAAAAGGGAAAATGATGCATTATACTGATTATTCTGATGAAACTATTCACAAACTGCAGGAATTGGAGCTTATGATTCTAAAGGATTTTATAGCTATTTGTGAAGAAAACAACATTGAGTATTTTATTTACGGAGGCAGTGCATTAGGTGCCGTCAGACATGGCGGTTTTATTCCATGGGATGATGACATAGACATTATTATGTTTAGAAAAGACTATGAAAAGTTTAAAAAAGTCGCATTATCCGAACCCAACAATAAATATAATTTTTTAACAAGCAAAACAAAGGATTACTTCTTTTTATTTTCAAAAATCATGCTCAAAAACACTATTTTTGAAGAATGGTGGGTCAATCAGGTAGATTTTGATTTGGGAATTGACATTGACATATTTGTATTGGACAAAGTTCCGGACAATAAATTAAAAAGATTCTTCCATGTAAAACGTTGCCGTGTCTTAGACAGATTACTTGCAATGTCTGTTATAAAATTTAAAGGATATCCTCCATTAGTTCAGGCATTATCCAATACAGGACATGCATTTTTTAAAGCTGTTTAATATTTCAAGAGAATCATTATTTGATAAAACCCATAAATTATTGGACAAATACAATGATAAAGACTGTGAATGTGTCTGTGATATTTCAGCCCTTCACCATCCCCAAATTTATAAAATAAGTGATTTCAAACCTGGAAAAACAATAATGTTTGAAGATGTTGAAGTTCACTGCCCGAATAATCTTGACAGCATCCTTACACAAATTTATGGAGATTATATGAAATTACCTCCAGAATCTGAAAGATATAATCATATAACTCAAAAAATAGATTTTGGCCCTTATGAAGACTGATTTACAATTTCCATTATTTTTTTAGCATTTTTTCATAAATTGACCTGTTGTCTTTGGTTTTAGATGTGGATGACTTGTTTTTAATAGCTGACTTGATAACAGCAGGAATTAATTTCGGGACATCAAGAGACCTTTTAATAATAAACTTCAATCTGTGGAATCTTGACGGATTCGGATAGAAATCATGCTTAAACGAATCATCATCAATCATCTTTTCTGCATAATCACAAATTCGCTCATAAGCCAACTTATCTCCAAAATCATAATACTGACCAATCATTTCACGAGAAACCGGGAATTCATCAGTGTTTTTATCCGTGTTTAACTTTTCAAATTCATCATAAGTGCAGATAGTCTTAGCTCCAACAAGCAACGGATTATCAAAGTCAGAATTTAATTCAACAGGTCTTAAAATATTGCACTGTTTTTCCAGCAAGTAAACATCAATAATAGAAGTACTTATAACAGTGTTTAAATAATCGCATGGCCTAATCCATTCCTGAATTGCATATTTATTGATATAATGGAAATTAGGATATTTTTCATCTAAAATACTGATTGTAGAGTCTTTATCAAGGACATTGAATTCAACAGGATGTGGACGGTAAATAAATTCCTTTTCAGGATGTGCTTTTAGGAATTTCTCAAACCATTCCATTACGATAGCTTTTGATTCAACATTCCATTTTTGCATATATTTACCATCATCCAGATTATGATTCATACTCATTAAACGTTTAGAATCTTTTTCATTAAATGTGAAACTTGAAATAAATAAAATCCATTCCTTGGATGAATCCAATAAATTCACTTGCCAGCTGATCTTTAGTTTTGAAAAATGAATCAAAGCGGTGATTTGAGAAATCTGTTTTAATATCACCAGTAACAGGTAAATTTTTTTCTCAATTCCTTCAGCCATCATATCCTGTTTTATCTTTTCACTCCAGCAAACATGACTGGCTTTTTTTCATATACTCTTTTGGATAATGAGCTTTAGAATCAAGAATTCTTTTAGCTATTACCTGTTCATATCTTAAATTAAGTATTTTATCGATTTTAGGTTTGAATCTAACAGTATATCTTTCAATGTCATTATTGTTATAACCTGCCTGACCAATCAATAATTTAGGTTTATATTTTCTTGGAAAAATAAGTTCCCTGTAATTATAATAACCTAATATATCAACAGAATATCCTCTTTTTTTCAAATTCTGCTTTTAAAAGATTAGCATTATTTAATTCCCTTTCCGGAAGTTCATAAAAGATTACAATATCCGCCATTATTTATCCCCTTAACATCGCATTAGCTATTTTAATATCTGATGGTCTTGTAACTTTAAAATTAGTTCTATCTCCTTCAAATAAACCAATTTCATGACCCTCATGTGAAACAAAATCATAGCCTCATCTAATTTATCAATTTCTCATCGGACAAATCACTGTAAATTTCAATGTAATGATTTATGTTAAATGATTGGGGTGTTTGAGACTGCAGCAAATACTGTCTGTCTGGAACGTCAGTTAATATTCCGTCTTTTTAGATTCAAATATGACATCTGTAGCCGGAATAACTGCACTGGCTGCACCATACTGTTTTGCATATCTTATACTGTCTTTAATTAATTTTGAAGTTACAAATATCCTTGCAGCATCATGAGTAACCATTATTGAATCTTTAGGATAATCATTTTCAAGAGTGTAGTTAATGGAATTTAAAATTGTATCACTACGTCTTTTTCCACCCTCTATAACAGTGATTCTTGGGTCTGTTAAGTCATATTCTTTTTATTACATCTTTAGTTTTATTAACACATTCTTTCGGTGAAGATACTATAATTTCATCCATTTCTTCAACTTTTAAGAAAGCTTCCAGAGAATGTATTAAAATCGGTTTACCAGCTATTAAATAAAATTGCTTAGGCATTCCAACATCCAAACGGGTTCCTATACCTCCAGCAAGTAGTGCAGCACATATCATTAAAGTTAGATTTTGTTATTTTTTATATTTATAATAATGTATTTCCAAACATTCATTCTGCAATTACTAAAATTAAGCTTTAAAATATGCAAAACTATAAATTACATCTGAAAATCAGTGCCTAATCTTAAAATTGATTTAAAATAGAAAAATTGCTTTAAAACTGAAAAAATAAATATAAAATAGACATATTATGAGATTAATTATAATTTTTCCCATAATGCATAAAATGCTTTTTTAGGGACTTTTTTTCAAAATAATAACATCATAAACAAAATTAACAGTTAAACATTCAATATTTAACTTATCACAGATTTCCTTAAGAACAATAGCTGTGTTTTTCCCTTCAAAAAGAACTCCTGTCTGCTCATCCAGATATACACCCTGACCGTACCAGATACCTAAAGTATGATTTCTACTTACATTTAATGTAGATGCTGTTATAATATCTCCAAATCCACAGTAATCATCTACTGTTGATCTGTTTCCACCTAATTTCTCAATAATACATTTAGTTTCATTATAACTTTTGGTGAAAACTGCAAATTTAGCATTGTCATTAATGCCCATTCCTTTACAGATTCCCTGAGAAATAGCTAAAATATTTTTAATGATACCGCAAAATTCAGTTCCGATAACATCATGATTAGTGTTAACTTTAAGTTTGGGAGTTGACAATACACTTTTGACTATTTCCAGATCTTTTTTTCTTTATACTGGCTATTGTAGTTGCAGAAGGCAGGTTTTTCATCATTTCAGAAGCTATGTTCGGTCCGGATAACACTACTGCAGATCTTCCGGTTTCTCTTTTAATAACTTCACTCATTCTTTTATTTGTCTTGTTTTCAATTCCTTTAGCTGTGCTTACAAAAATACACTTATCTGAAACTATTTCATTTAACTGAACCATTGTCTGGCGCATAACTGATGAAGGAATACATAAAAATATAACATCAACATCCTTCAGGTCACATAAATCATTGACAGCCCTAATATTTTCATGCAGTTTAACACTTGGATGATACTCGCAGTTAATATGTCCTTCATTTATATCATCACAGATTTCTTTTCTTCTGGCATACAATAACAATTTATTAGTATTTGGTGCAATACACTGAGAAATAGCTGTTCCCATTGCTCCAGCACCTATAACTCCAACATTCAATGACATTACGCACCTCTTAAAATTATATATTAATCATTTTTTAATTTAAATTTATTTGTTTACAAATTCCAGTTTAAAAGGAGTTCTCTTTCAATATCTTCAGAAGCCCTGCATCCGACAATTTCTGAGAGATATTTAGGATGCAATCCAAAGCCTGGCCTGATTGATTTGACATTGTCTTTTGTTATGAGTTCTCCTTTTTTAATGTCTTTAACTGCAAATAATGATCTTGAAAACTCCCTGTTTGCCTTCATTTTATCAGATAATTCATAGCTAACTTTGCCCAGAGCTTTTTCAACATTTCTTATTGAATCAACCATCTGCTTAAATTCATCAGGTTCCATTGAAAAGTCTGAATCAGGACCTTCCATAGTTCTGTCTAAAATAAAGTGTTTTTCAATTATTTTAGCTCCCATAGCTACAGATGCAACAGCTACATCACTGCCCAAAGTATGGTCTGAAAGTCCGACAACTGTTTTGAAGTTTTCTTTTAAATCAGGAATTGTCTTAAGATTTATTTCTTCCAATGGGGCGGGATAAGATGAAGTGCATTTTAAAACAGCTATTTTATCATTATCTGCATCCTTACATGTTTTAATGGCCAAATCAATGTCTTCTTTTGAAGCTATTCCTGTTGAGATTATAACCGGTTTGTTTTTTGCTTGCTACATATTCAATTAATGGAATATCTGTAATTTCAAAAGATGCAATTTTATATGCTCCCATATCCATATCTTCTAAAAAATCAACTGAAGTTTCATCAAAGGGTGAGGAAAATACAATTAACCCCAAATCTTCAGCTACCTTTTTCAGTTTAGGCTGCCAATCCCATGGCATAAATGCATCCTCATAGAGGTTATACAATACCTGACCGTCCCATATTGTTCCCTGTTTTATCTGAAAATACTCGTTATCACAATCTAAAGTTATGGTATCCGGAGTGTAGGTCTGAAATTTAACTGCATCTGCACCAGATTTTGCCATTGCTTCTATAGTTTTAACAGCTATGTCATAATCATTCATATGGTTTGCTGAAAGCTCAGCTATTATAAATATAGGATGCCCATCACCAATTAATCTGTCTTCAATTCTAAATTCCATAATTTAGCCTCTGTAAATAAATCTTAAAGCACTGCCGTTTCTGATTTCATATTCTTTTTTAAATCCCATAGCCTCAAAAAATGAAATTGATCTTGCATTGCTTTTTTAATGTCAGCAATTAAAGTATTCTGATTATAATTCTCTTTAATATAATTTATTCCATTATTCAACAAGTATTTGGATAATCCCAACCCTCTATATTTTTTATTTAGGCTGATACTGATAACAGGATACTTTTCATCAAAATCAAATCTCAGCTGACCTATAATATCATGACCGTATTCCAAAACCATAAATCCTGTTGTATCATCATTTAATATCCTATTGAACCATTTTTTATGGGTTTCCAAATCTATTTTATCGCAATTAAATGAGCTTTTTCTTACTTCTCATCATTAGCTATTTCAAATATTTTAAGACAGTCCTCTTTTTTAATTTCTCTAAAAACAGAATTTTTCCTGTAATACTTGTTTAGAGAAGTTTTAGCTATTCTCAGTGAACCTTTACCATCAACGGCACTTATTGCTCTATTCTGTTTTTCTTTTCTTAAATCAGAATCTTTAAGCAACTCGAGTTTGGCTAAAATATTTTCCCCCAAATCTTCATCATCCCAAAATCCTGCAAACTCAATGAAACCCTGCTTCTGCCAGTTTTTAATATTGTTTATCTGATTATCAACAACTCCGACAGCAATTGTCGGAACACCTACTCTTGCAAGTTCATATAATGTCTGACCTGCTGATGAAATAGCCAAATCTGTGCTTTCCATAGCCTCAAGCATTTGCCTGCTGTCTGGAGAATAAATCAGTTCATCATCAAACTCCTCGATTTCACCAACATTATCAAAGCTATTTCCTATAATGACCTTTTTTGTAAAATCCTCATTTTTCAGCAAATTTAGGATTTTCGAGTCAGATTTCTTAAATCATTTCCACCTAAAGTAATTAAAACATTTCTTATTTCATCATTAACATCAATTATTTTTGTGTTCCAGAAATCCTGTCTAAGCGGAATGTATTTTGAACCGTACAGTGCATCTTTTCTTTTGGTTGTTGCAGATTGTTCCGTTTACAACTGTTCCGTCAGGATAATCTATACGATTATTGTCATCAATATAAATGGCCAGTGCAGTTGTTTTAGCTATTTTCTGGTAAAATTCGAGTGGTGCATGATATGAATCTATAATAACAATATCATCATCAGCAAATTCCATATTCTGCCAGTCATAAATAGTATAATCAATATTTTGCAAAATCGCATCAATTGATTTGTCTCCATTAACAATAAATTGAGGTGTTATGCAGAATTTTCTAAAAAGCCTGATATATTGAGCTGCATCTTGCTACATGACCAAAACCGTAGTCTTTTCCACCTTCAGTTAATATTATTACATTCATATTATCTTTTCAATGTATTGTTTGGCTCTGTCCAAATCCTGTTTTTTGCATAAATTTATAACTTCAGCCAATTCTCTTCCAAACTATTGCAAACCTTTTTTTTGAGTAATTTCGGAGTTTATATCTTTTAAATAAGGTTTATTGTTAAATAATTCTATAATATCCTCCAGAGAGAAAAATTCATTTTTATCATATAAATTATCATAAACACTGCAGAGCAGAGCATAATCCTGAGGAGTATCTAAGGTAATCCTAATATCAGAGTTGTCGTTTTTTGTTTCATATTGCACTATTTTAAAGTCTTCAGGATGTGTTTTGTAGATAAATGGAGTTACATGTTCCTTTTCAAATTGGTCAGTGGCAGTTTCATATGCCTTTTCCAAAACACTGAAATTAATTACTTCAGCATCGATTCTCTTGGAAATCCTCTAGTTAATGTATTGGAAGTATAATCTGCATCGGAGTCTATATGTTTTTTAATAATTTCATCAATTATATTTGCATCGGCACATGGACAGTCACTGGTTATCCTGACAACAACATCCAAACTGTTTTCCAAAGCAGCATTATAATATCGTTCCAGAACATTTTCCAGACTGCCTTTGTAAAACTTAATGTTTTCTTTTTTAGCTACTTCAACTATTTTTTCATCTTCATCTGTGTTGTTGTAGCTATTATTATTTCATCAATAAGTTCAGATTTGGATACTCTTCTTATAACCTGCTGCAATACACTGGTTTTGCTATTGAAAGGTAGTGGTTTTAAAACTTTTTGCGGAAGTCTTGTTGAAGAGGTTCTGGCCTGAATAATTGCTCCAATTTTCATTTTCCTAATACTCACTAAACACTTTGTAAAGTTTTTCTTGTACAAACTCTAAATCTTCATCAGTTAATGTAGGGTACATTGGTATACTAAGTTCTTTTTTGTAAAACTCTTCATCTACTGGACAAAGTCCTTTATTAAATCAAGGTTTTGATAGTAAGGTTGTAAATAAACAGGTATATAATGCACCTGAACACCTAATCCTTCAGAGCGTAATTTTGAAAATATTTCCTTTTTATGATTTGCATATTTTTCTTTTAACAAAATCGGATATAAATGATATGCAGACTCACCGTCCGGATTTTCTTTAACAACATCAAAATATGGATTGTCTTCAAACATTCCATTATATTTTTCAGCTATTTTTCTTCTGTTTTCAACAAAGGAATCTAATTTTTTAAGCTGTGATAAACCTAAAGCACATTGAATATCAGTTATTCTGTAATTAAATCCTAAATGCTGCATTTCATAATACCAATCGCCGTCACGAGGATTTACCAAGTTATTTTTAGTAATTCCATGGGATCTGAATAACTGAAGTCTTTCATAGTACTCCTCATCATTTGTAACAATAATTCCACCTTCACCTGTTGTAATATGTTTAACAGGATGAAAACTAAACATTGCCATTTCAGAGTATTTTAAAGAGCCTATTTTTTTTTGCCGTTATACTTTGCACCAAGTGCATGTGCTCCGTCTTCAATAATTCTGGCATCATTATCCTCAGCAATATCAGCTATTTCCTTTAAGTTAACAGGATTTCCGCTATAATGTACAGGAGTTATTAACTTAGTATTTTCATTAGCCTCCAATTTGGATGCATCAATATTTCCTGTTTGTTTTTCCACATCACAGAAATTAACTTTAGCTCCCAAATATAGCCCAGCGTTAGCAGTAGCTACAAAAGTATTAGGAGTTGTAATCATTTCATCTCCCTTATCAAGACCTAATGCAAAATAAGCACCATGCAGAGCTGAAGTTCCGGAATTGAAGGCAACTCCATATTTAGCCCCAACATATTTAGCTATTTCTTCTTCAAATTCTGTTATTTTTGGCCCCTGAGTAATGAAATCCTCACTTAAAACATCAGCAACTGCATCAATATCTTCCTGATCTATACATTGTTTTCCATAGGGTAAAAATTTAGAAATAAAAATCACCTAGTATACAATATCTATATCTTTTAAAGCTTCCCTAATCTCTTCAACAGATAACCAAACCGGATTATTGTCAGATGCATAGTAGAATCTGTCTTCTACCTTTTTTCCACCTTCTTTTATATTAACATCTTCCCACCATTCCAAATCAGGGTAAATTATATAATAATCATCATATTCATAAGCTGACCTTGAATCTTCTTTGGTTATCATTACTTCATGGAGCTTTTCACCTGGCCTGATACCCACATCTTCAAATTCACAATCCGGAAGCATGGCTTTTGCCAAATCAGTTACTTTAAATGAAGGACATTTATGGATAAATAATTCCCCACCTTTAGCATCACCAATAGCCTTAATTACCAAATCAACAGCCTCATCAAGAGTACTCCAAAATCTTGTCATTCTCATGTCAGTAATTGGTATTTTAGTTTGACCTTCATCAATTAAAGTTTTGAAAAATGGAATTACAGATCCACGACTGCCTGAAACATTACCATAACGAACTACTGAAAACTGAGTGTTTTTAGCACCCACATAAGCATTTGCTGCTATGAACAATTTATCTGAAACCATTTTAGTAGCACCATACAAGTTAACCGGATTAACTGCCTTGTCAGTGGATAATGCCACTACCTTTTCAACATGCTTGTCAATAGCAACATCCACAATGTTTCTAGCACCATCAATATTGGTTTTAATAGCTTCCAACGGATTGTATTCAGCAGCCGGAACTTGTTTTAATGCAGCTGCATGAACAATAATATCTACACCATCACAAGCACGTGCAAATCTTTCTTTGTCTCTAACGTCCCCAATAAAGTAACGCATTACTTTTTTATGTTGGGCAAATTGTCTTTGCATTAAATATTGCTTGTATTCATCTCTTGAATATATAATAATTTTTTAGGATTGTACTGTTCCAATACTCTTTTTGTAAACTTTTTACCAAAAGAACCTGTTCCTCCAGTAATTAAAATAGTTTTATCATTTAACATAAACAAAACTCCGATATTAAATTATTTATAAATTTATTTTTGAAAATATATAAATATTGTTAGAAGCAAGTTTATATCTTTACAGGAAAATTGTATTTGATAAATAGAAGATTATATAATTGTTAATTTTTTATTTGATGACAAAATTAATTTAAAATAAAAAAATAACTATTTAAAATTAGTTTAAAATAAAAAAAGAAAAAAAAAGAAGGATTTATAAAAATCCCTTAAATTTATTTTTTCCTTCTGGAAACTCCAAATCCAAATATTCCGAAGATTAAAACAACCAATAAAGCAAGTATTGGATTTCCTGTTTTTGCCATTGCATCAACACCCATTGCAACTTCATCAGAATCCATAATATCTTTATCAGCAGGATGTACTGGAGCAGGAGCCGGAATTACAGTAACTGAAACATTACCATAATTGTTAGTCATATTCAAGTCAACTGTACTTCCATTTACAAATACTTCATTAGATATTACGCCAGTTTTTAAAACAATACATGTAATTTCCAATGTAGCATTGCTTTTGTTAGTTAAATTACCGATTGTCCAAATACCAGTTGCCGGATCATATACTCCTACACTTGCTTTATATGAAACAAATTTAAGAGCATCTGATAATTTATCTACTGCATAAACATCTAATTCTGTGTCAGGACCATTATTTTTAACAACAATAGTGTATGTGATTCTATTTCCAACACTTACCCTATCAACATTAACTATTTTTACAACAGACAAATCTGCTGTTTGAGGAACAGTAATATTTACAGTAGCATTGTTGTTAGTTACGTTAGGATCAAAACCTGTTCCATTTACACTTACATTGTTTTGAATAAATCCTGTTTTAACTATTTTTACAGTAATAACTAATTTAGCTGTTTCATTATTAGTTAAATTACCGACTGCCCAAACACCATTTGTTAAATCATAATATCCTTTAGAAGCATTAGCTGAAATGAATTTGAAATTATCTGCCAATACTTCAGATACTTTAATATTGGTTGAGTTATCCGGACCGTTGTTTCTTACAGTTATTGTGTAAGTTATTTCGTCTCCGTAATTTGGAGTAGCATTATTTACTATTTTAATAATTTCTAAATCAGCAATATTTACATGTATTGTAGTATTTGAAGTGTTTCCTTCAGGATGCTCATCACTAGTGACATTTACACAATTGAAGATATCCTGACCGGTTGTACCTAATATTGCAGCATAAATATCTACAACTATCTTACTGCCAGTATGCATATTTCCTAATGAAATAATTTGAGTGTAATTAGTTAAATTACCTCCATTTATTCTGTAGGTTGCAGATTTAACATCCAACAATCCAGCATCTAAAATATCTTCCAATTTAACATTTAATGAATCTGAAGACCCACCAGCAATAACAGTAATGACAAAGTGTGCTGTGTCTCCAGGGTTAAGTGCTTTGATTTCAGCATCCTTAATTACAGCCAAAGTAGTGTTAGCTATTACATTAACTGTTTCATTAGCTGTAAAGTTACCTCTAGCATCATCAACACCAGTAGTAATATTAACAATGTTTAAAACATCACCACGAACAGAACCATTAACCTTAGCTCTGAAATACACAGTTACATCAGCACCTACATTAATATCACCTAAACTGACAGATCCATTGTAATTGAACCAATCTACACCATTTAATGAATATTGTAAGTTAAGCAATTCCTTACTGTTGAATATATCTTTTAGAACAACATTAGTTGCTACAGAAGGACCATAATTAGTAACAGTAACAGTGTATCCCACATTTTCACCAGCAACAATTATTGTTGAATTTGCAACTTTTGTAATATTTAACAATACTGATTCCGAACATTAACACTAACAGAAGCGTTATTGTTGGTTAAGTTAGTATCATGACCAGTACCAGTAACATTAACATTATTAATAATATTTCCAACCTTAATAACCTGAACAACAATTTTCAAAATTGCAGATTCATTATTATCCAAATCACCAACAAACCAAACACCAGTATCTGGATTGTACTGACCAGTAGAACTAATGAATTTAACACCATCAGGCAACAAATCACCAACAGTAACATTAAATGACTTATCAGGACCATTATTAACAACAACAATAGTATACTCAATCATATCCAAATACTTAGGAACAGAATTATTTACTAACTTATCAACAGCCAAATCAACAATCCTCACATGAACAGTAGTATTAGAGTTATTTCCATCAGGATGCTCATCACTAGTAACATTAACTGAATTAAAAATGTCCCTATCAGCAGTATCCAATATTTTAGCCCAAATATCAACAGTAACAGCAGTACCAGTAAGCATATTACCTAAATCTATGCTTCCAGTCCATGAACCTTTGTTTACACCATCAACAGCATATGTAGCACCAGCAACATCCAACAATTTAGCATCTAAAATATCATTTAAGTTTACATTCAATGAATCTGAAGATCCGCCAGCAATAACAGTAACAATGAAATGAACTGTATCACCAGGATTTAACTCCTTAATTTCAGCATCTTTAACTACAGCCAAAGTAGTATCAGCTATTACATTGATTGTTTCATTAGCTGTAAAGTTACCTCTAGCATCATCAACACCAGTAGTAATATTAACAATGTTTAAAACATCACCACGAACAGAACCATTAACCTTAGCTCTGAAATACACAGTTACATCAGCACCTACATTAATATCACCTAAACTGACAGATCCATTGTAATCTAACCAATCTACACCATTTAATGAATATTGTAAGTTAAGCAATTCATTACTGCTGAATATGTCTTTTAGAACAACATCACTAGCAACAGAAGGACCATTATTAGTAACAGTAACAGTGTATCCCACATTTTCACCAGCTACAATAACAGTAGAATTAGCTACTTTAGAAATATCCAAAATAACACAATCAGAAACATTAACACTAACAGAAGCATTATTATTAGTTAAATTACTATCATGACCAGTACCAGTAACATTAACATTATTAGTAATATTTCCAACCTTAATAACCTGAACAACAATCTTTAAAGTTACACTTTCATTAGCATCTAAATCACCAACAAACCAAACACCAGTAACTGGATCGTATCGGCCATCAGAGCTGATGAATTTAACACCATCAGGCAATAAATCACCAACAGTAACATTAAATGACTTATCAGGACCATTATTAACAACAATAATAGTATACTCAATCATATCCAAATACTTAGGAACAGAATCATTTACCAGCTTATCAACAGCCAAATCAACAATCCTCACATGAACTGTAGTATTGGAAGTATTTCCTTCAGGATGCTCATCACTAGTAACATTAACCAAATTGAAAACATCCCTATCAGCAGAACTTAAAACTTTAGCCCAAATATCAACAGTAACAGCAGTACCAGTAAGCATATTACCTAAATAAATATTTCCATTAAAGTCATTTAAAATACCACCGTTAATAGAGTATTTAGCTGAATTAATATCTAACAACTTATTATCTAAAATATCTCTTAAGTTTACATTCAATGAATCTGAAGATCCATCAGCCGTTACAGTTATTATATAATGTATAATGTCTCCCGGGTTTAACTCCTTAATTTCAGCATCCTTAATTACAACCAAAGTAGTGTTAGCAATTATATTAACTGTTTCATTAGCTGTAAAGTTACCCCTAGCAATCAACACTGGTAGTAATATTAACAGTGTTTAAAACATCACCACGAACAGAAGCATTAACTTTAGCCCTAAAGTAAACAGTTACACTAGCACCAACATCAATATTACCTAAATTAATAGCCTCATTGTAATTAAACCAATCATTACCGTTTAATGAATATTGTAATCCAAATAACTCTTTAACATTATAAACATCTTTTAGAACAACATCACTAGCTACAGAAGGACCGTAATTGTTTATAACAACAGTATAACCTACATTTTCACCAGCAACAATAACAGTAGAATTAGCTACTTTAGAAATATCCAAAATAACACAATCAGGAACACTAACACTAACAGAAGCATTATTATTAGTTAAATTACTATCATGACCAGTACCCGTAACATTAACATTATTAGTAATATTTCCAACCTTAATAACCTGAACAACAATCTTTAAAGTTACACTTTCATTAGCATCTAAATCACCAACAAACCAAACACCAGTAACTGGATTGACTGACCAGTAGAACTAATGAATTTAACACCATCAGGCAATAAATCACCAACAGTAACATTAAATGACTTATCAGGACCATTATTAACAACAACAATAGTATACTCAATCATATCCAAATACTTAGGAACAGAATCATTTACTAACTTATCAACAGCCAAATCAACAATCCTCACATGAACACTGACATTAGAAGTATTACCCTCAGGATGCTCATCACTAGTAACATTAACCAAATTGAAAACATCCCTATCCGCAGAACTTAAAACTTTAGCCCAAATATCAACAGTTACACTATTTCCAGTAGCTATTTTACCTAAACTTAGACTTCCAGTCCATACTCCTTTGTTTACACCATCAACAGCATATGTGGCACTATTTACATCCAATAAAGTTGAATCCAATATATCTTTTAAAAACAATGTTCAATGAATCTGAAGATCCACCAGCAGTTACAGTTATTATATAATGTATAGTGTCTCCAGGGTTTAACTCCTTAATTTCAGCTGTTTTATCAACTTTTAAAGTACTGTTAGCCATTACATTTACATGTTCTTCAGCACTGAATATTCCTCTTGCATCATCTGTGTCTGTTGTAATATTTACTACATTGTGCACAATTCCTCTTGTAGAAGCATTTACCATTGCTTTAAAGTAAACAAGTATGCTGCTTCCTGAAGTCATGTCACCTAAGTTAATATTAGCTCCTTTAGTATATGGAATCCATGTAATATTATCTAAAGAGTATGCTACAACAGTTAAATCTTTAGTTTGATAATTATCAGTTAAAACCACATTAGCTGCAGTTGAAGGACCATGGTTAGATACAAGTACCTGATAAATAACTTCTTCTCCAGCAACTACATTTTTAATACCGCCAGTAATGTTAATAACACCGCCAATAGCTACTTTGTTTACATTTAATATTACACAATCCGGAACTGTTATTGTAATATTATCGTGGTTATTAGTTAAATTTACATCATAACCGCTGCCAGTTACATTTGCATCATTTGTAATAATTCCCGGAAAGATTGCTTGTGCTGTTATAGTTAAAGTTGCACTTTGACCTTTAGCTAAATGACCAATAAACCAAATTCCAGTTACAGGATTATAATTTCCACTTGCACTAATAAACCTTAAACTATTTGGCAATACATCACGAACAGTAACATTAAATGAATCATCTGGACCATGATTTGTTACAACGATTGTATAAATTACATTGTCCAAATATTTGTAAGTCACTTTATCTGATGTTTTGTTAATAGCTAAATCAACAGTATTTACATGAACTGTTTTATTAGATTCATTAATAAATCCTTCTTCATTTTCAACAATAGCTTTGTTGAATATATCTTTATTTGCACTGTTTAATGCTTTAACTTCAATAGTTACAGTTACTGAATTTCCTGTTTTTAGAGTTCCAATATTATATGAACCATTCCATTTTCCTACATAATTTCCATTTACATAGAAAACAGCATTTTGAGCATCCAATAAGCTTTGATCTAATTTATCAGTTAAAATAACTCCCAATGAATCAGATGAACCTTCAGCAGTAATTACAATTGTATAATTGAATAAATCTCCAGGATTAATAGCATCAACATTTGAAGTTTTATTAATAACTAAAGTTGAGTTATCAATAGCTTTGACTGTTTCATTAGCTTCAAAATTACCTCTTGCATCTTTTATGTCAGTTGTGATTTTAACAGTGTTGTTAATTAAACCTCTTGTAGAATGATTTACAGTTGCTCTAAACAGAATCATTACTGCTTCATTTACATCAATGTCCCCTAGTGCAATTCCATTATTATATTTTACCCAGTTGCCGTTTGAATTATATTCCATGTTAAGCAATTCATCAGCATTGAATAAATCAGTTAAATAAACATTGGTTGCTACAGAAGGACCATAATTGGATACAATTACAGTATAAGTTATTTTTTCACCAGCAATAACTTCTTTATTTGGTTCTTCAGATACTATTCCACCAGTAGCTACTTTAGTAATATTTAAGATTACACAATCCGGAACAGTTATATTAACACTTGCATTGTTATTTGAAAGGTTACTGTCATAACCAGTACCATTAACAGATACTTTATTTTCAAATTTGCCAACAGCTGTTGTTTTAGCTGTAATTGTAAGGGTAGCTATTTCATTAGAACCTAATTCACCAACATTCCAAATTCCAGTAGCTGGATTGTATGTACCTGTTGATGTTATGAATTTTAAACCGTTTGCCGGCCAAATATCTTTAACAACAACATCTGTAGATGCATCAGGACCATTATTAACAACAGTGATTGTGTAAGTTATTATTGAGTCAAATAATGGATTTACATTATCAACTACTTTTGTAATAGCCAAATCAACTAAAGGAGTTATTTTAATTGTTTCAGAATCATTATTATTTGAGATGTTTGAATCAAATCCAGTACCATTAACTTTAATATTATTTATAAGGGTTGTATTTGATTTTGCAGCTTTTGCTATAATAGTAATTAAAACTTTTTCACCATTAGCTAATTTTTTCACCATTTATTGTGATTTTATTATTGGATATACTAAGAGTCCAACCACCCGGAACATTAGCATTAATAAATTTCAATCCTTCTGGTAAGTTGTCAGTAGCTATAATATCAGTAGCTATTCCCGGACCATTGTTAACAATTTCAATAACATACTCAACATTATCTCCATAATTATATGTTTTATTTTGATGATTAGCTGTTTTGTTAACTGCCAAATCAATTACATTAATTGGAACAATGTTTGTATCATTAGCTGCTTTTTTATCTGAATTAATTACAGATGCAAAGTTTGTAATGCTGTTTAATTTTCCAACATCAACATATGCTTTAACTGGAACTGTAATTACTACATTAACAGTCATTCCTGAAGAAATGGTTCCAAGGTTTGCATTTCCTATCCAAACACCTTTGTCTATTCCGTTTACAGAATAAGTTGCCTTACTAACATCAAAAAACATTTCACTTAAATTATCAGTTAAAATAACATCTAAAGAATCTGACAATCCTCCTGCAGTTATTTGAACAGTATACTTAATTACATCTCCAGGATTTACAAGAGTGGTATTAGCTACTTTTGTAATGTCCAATGTAGTATCTCCTTTAACATTTACAGCAACATCATCTTCTAAGGTACTATTATCTCTTAATTTTGTTGAAGAGCCAATAACCGCTTTATTTATTACATTTCCACGAACAGTTGTTTTAATGAATCCTTCAAATAATATTGTTTTATTTTTGACCATTAGCTAATGTTCCAATATTAATAGAAGCATCATAACGAGTCCATGATTGACCATCTAAAGAATACAACATATTTGTTAATTCAGAATCATTATAAATATCTTTTAAAAATAATATCACGTGCATATGAAGGTCCATTATTGGTAATTACTATTTCGTATTTAATAATTTTACCTGCAATTGCTTCAGTAATATTAACTTTAGTAACATGCAATTCAGCTAATGTAGTAACATTTTTAATGTTTGTAGCTTCATTATCCTCAAGTTTTAATTCTCCTGTAGTGGTGTTGACTCTGACAGTATTGTTTAATATTGTATCATCAACAATACCTGCATCCAAATGTCCTCTGATATAGACAGTTTTAGAAGCTTTAGAATTGATATTTCCTAAATCAATAGGCTTATTGTAAACATTCCAAGTTTTACCATCTAAAGAGTATTCTAAATTAGTTAAATATTCTGAATGATAATATTCATTTAATTTAACATTTTGAGCAGTATCTAGTCCGTTATTTGTAATTATAATTGTGTAGTAAATATCTTCACCAGCTATAACTACTTTATTATTACAGTTTTTAACTACACTAAGATCAGCTTCAGTAACATGAACTTCTTTGGTTGTTTGAGTAGTGTATGTCCTATTATTTGGATTTGTTCCATTAATTGAAACATAAGCTACATTAACTGAGTTTATAAAGTTTTGGCCAATTGGTGAGTATTTTACACCATCTATTTCCCATTCATCAAATGAAACTTTATATGTGAATGTAAATTTGTCACCAACAGTTAAATTAAGACCATTAACTGTAAATGTTCGTGTATTTTCATCAAATTCAACAACCCATCCATTTGACTTGGAAGTTGAATTAATACCAGTGTATTTTAAACCTAATGGCAGCACATCTTTAATTGTGATATTATATGCTATTCCGTTTCCATTATTTGTAATTACAATTGAATAAGTTGCATTTTCATAATATTCATATTTTTGTTTATCTGATGTTTTAACAACACTTATATTAGGTTCAGCTATTTTAACTTGTGCATTAGAATTATCTATTTTATCATCATTTAAATATAATTCAACATTATTAGATTTAATAGATTGTGCTTTGTTAGATTGATCATTTAAGACAACAGCAGATAAATTAAATATAATGTTGTCAGAATATTTGTAAGATGTAGTATTTCCAAAGTTTATAGTTACAAGGTTTCCATTTACACTGACATCACTGATTAAAGTACCATTTGATAAAATAACTGAATTTTCAAGATATTCAAATCCTTGTGGAAGGATATCTTTAACCTGCAAATTAGTGTAATTACCTTTAGGTAACTTTACCATAATTTGATAAGTTACATTTTCACCAATATTTGGTGTAAAAATGTTGCCTTCTTTATTGCCAAGTGTAGTTCCAATTACTAATTTAGTAATACTTGGCATTTTAGTTTTTAAAGTATCCTTACTTTCATTATAGTAAATTCTACCATGATAAGGTGCGGAATATCCGACAACATAAGCCATATTTACATACTGACTTCCAATTTGAATATCTGACCTTATAACAAATGAATATTTTGCATGAATTATATCTCCAGGATTTAACTGAGCCACATCAATTTCAACATGAGAACCAATCCATCTGATTTTAGCATCAATTGGGTTTCCATCAGCACCAGTTACTTTGACAACCACATTATCTTCACCCGGTGTTTGACCAATAAATGAAGCAAGGTCTTCCAAATCATCAATAATAGTCACTTCAAATAATGGAGTTTTACCGTTGTTTTTAACAATTACATCAAATGAAACATGATCTAAGCCTTCAACTTCAGTTACATTGAATTTTTTAGTAATGTCTGCCGTAGGTTCTACAATTGTAACCTTTGCACTAGATCTACCCATAGTCTTATCATTTAAGAACAATTCCACATTATTAACTTTAACCGCACCTTCCTTATTGGACGGATCAAATATTGTAGGTCTGGCAGTCAAATTAATAGACAAAACACCATTTGCAAAGCTACTAGAATGAACATTATTAATTGTAATAGTTATATCATAATTATTTACATTTACAGTCCAATCTTTGCCATTTACTAATTTTGTACCGTTTGCATAAAATGCACCTGCACCAATATACTCAAATCCCTGAGGCAAAGTATCCTTAATCACCAATTTAGTATAATTACCAACAGGCAAAGTTACATTAACACCAAAATTACCTTTTCACCAATAGTTACCTTATCCCTACCATTATCAATAGATGAATCAACAACCCACTTAGTAATTGCAGGAAGTTTAGTTTTTAAAGTGTCCTCATCATAATTATAGTAATTTCTACCATGATCAGGTGCGGAATATCCGACAACATTAGCCATATTTACATATTGGCTTCCAATTTGGATATCTGACCTTATAACAAATGAATATTTTGCATGAATTATATCTCCAGGATTTAACTGAGCCACATCAATTTCAACATGAGAACCAATCCATTTGATTTTAGCATCAATTGGGTTTCCATCAGCACCAGTTACTTTGACAACCACATTATCTTCACTAGGTGTCTGACCAATAAATAAATCAAAATCATCTAACCCATCAAAGATAACTACATTAAATAATGGGGTTTTACCGTTGTTTTTAACAATTACATCAAATGAAACATGATCTAAGCCTTCAACTTCAGTTACATTGAATTTTTTAGTAATGTCTGCCGTAGGTTCTACAATTGTAACCTTTGCACTAGACCTGCCCATAGTCTTATCATTTAAGAACAATTCCACATTATTAACTTTAACCGCACCTTCCTTATTGGACGGATCAAATATTGTAGGTCTGGCAGTCAAATTAATAGACAAAACACCATTTGCAAAACTACTGGAATGAACATTGTTAACTGTAATAGTTATATCATAATTATTTACATTTACAGTCCAATCTTTGCCATTTACTAATTTTGTACCGTTTGCATAAAATGCACCTGCACCAATATACTCAAATCCCTGAGGCAAAGTATCCTTAATCACCAATTTAGTATAATTACCAACAGGCAAAGTTACATTAACACCATAAATTACCTTTTCACCAATAGTTACCTTATCCCTACCATTATCAATAGATGAATCAACAACCCATTTAGTAATTACCGGAAGTTTGGTGGTAAAACTGTCTTTTGCAGCATCAGTGTAATTTCTACCGTTAGACAGTGCAGAGTAACCTATTGCATTAGCTGTGTTAGTATAACTACTACCTATAATTACATCTTCTCTTATTTTAAATGTAAATCTGTAAGTTAATGATTTGCCTATACCAAGTTCAGCAATATTTATGCTTACAATATTGTTATCCCATGTCGGAGTTACAACAGCACCACCAGATGTAATATTAATGCCTCCACTGACAAATTTACTAATTAAATCACTTAAATCGTCACTAAGTGTTACATTAAATAATGGAGACTGACCTCTGTTAGTTACAGTAATATCAAAGTATATTACATCCCCACCGATAACATTGTCTACATTGAAGTTTTTAGTAATATCTATGGCCGGTTCAACAATGCCGACAGCTGCATCAGATGTGGATTCATGAGTATTCCAGGTAAGTACTGCTTTATTAGTTTTAACAGCACCTGCTTTGTTATTGTTAACATTTAATACTGTAGCATTTAAAAATGCCTGGAATTTACCGCCATATTCCTTAATAATTTCATCTGCAAATTCAGAAGCAAATGTTAATTCTACAATATTGCCATTTACAGTTACAGTATAATCCTTACCTTCAACAGCTTTATTTTGAGTATTTCCTTTGTAAACTACAATTGAACCGTCAATGTATTTTAAACCTTCCGGAAGAGTGTCTGTAACTTTTAAAATATTGTATTTTCCAACAGGCAATATTACAGTTATATTGTAGGTTACATTTTCACCAACAGTTACCTTATCCTTACCATTTACAATAGTTGTGTTAAATACAGTTTTATTTATTTTAGCATCGTAAGTGTGTAGGGTACTGCTTGCCTGGTTAGAGTAATTTCTTTTTTCATCGAATTTTGTTTCATTAAAAATAGAATAATAATCTACTTTAGCTATATTCTTAAATTCTTTTCCAATAACAACATCATTTTTTACATTGAATGTAAATTTAGCACTGACACTTTGACCGGCTAAAAGTTCACCAACATTCAAAGTAGCTACATCATTATTCCAAAAATAACTTTACCTGTTTCATTACCTTTTAGTATAGTTACACCTATATCACTCCTACTATTTACAAAGGTTTTGATAAATTCTGTTAAATCATCTGTAATAGTAGTATTATAAGCAGTACCTTTACCGCTGTTAGTTACAGTAATTGTGAAACTAGCCTCATCATTACCCTGAACTATATTCGGTCCAAATACCTTATTTATGTCTATTTTAGGCTGATATATATCAACATAAACAGTATCAGAATTTAAGGTATTATTAGTCCAACTAATACTTGCATGATTACTGGTTGTTACACTGTCTGCACCAGTTGGAATAATATTTTCATTATTAACAACAGTATAATATGCATTAACAATTAATTGGTTATTCTTAGCATAAGCAGGTACAAGGTCACCATTAAAGTCAATAGTCAAATAACTTTTTTCAGGATGAGTAGCACTTGAAGTATAAGTTACTGTATATGCATATTCAGGAACAGTAACACCATCACTGGTAGTTATTGTAAAGTTAGTATACTTAATTCCATATGACTCATCTTTAATAACTAAGTTTGGAACTCTTAAGTCTGGGAAGTTTACAGTTATTTTATAAATACCCACTTCACCAACAAACAGTATTTCAGTATTGTCAGTAACATTAGATCCAATGAACTCTTTTGTAATGTTTAACCCTTTAGCTATAATAGTTGCATTATCCCTATACTTATCTTTGTTGGTTGCAAAGTTTGTACTATTAGGATATGCTGCAAAGTTTGTAATCCATACATTGTTAACAATACTTTCCTTTGGGATTAAATATTCACTAAACCTGACAGTATATATAATACTGCAGGAAGTGTTTTGAGCTAACTGAGCTATCATATATCCTTTTGTAAATAAGTCATCTTTAAATGCAGTAATATCAACAACAGTTCCGTTTGAGTAAACCAAACTAACAGATTTAACATCAGCTTTTGTAATTCCATTTGAAGTTGTTCTGTTAACAAAATCATCAGCTACAATTATATCATAAGCAGCAGAATGACCTGTGTTAGTTATAGTTATATTATATTCAACTTCAGTTGCATTTTCAATATTTTCTAAAATTTTTGTGTCATTTACATACTTTGTAATTTCCAATTCAGGTTCATTAGTAAGCATCAGTACAATATTTGAGCTTGCATATACAACATCAATGGAATCCTTAAACTTCATTTCAGCAAGATTAGCCAAATTAAGTTGGTCTGCCATAGGTTCTGAAGATACCTGAAATGTAAACCACAACCTAACATCAACAGGATGAGCCATATTATCTAATGTATTTCCAAAATTAAATGAAAGTGCATTATTAAAAGTATCTATACCAATTTTAGGAACAATAACCTTACCTGTATTTTCATCATATAAAAATCCGCTGTCATTTGCATAAGCCCAATATCCGCCTTTAGGAATTACTCCAGTAGTTGAATTAACCAGATTAAATCCTTTTAAGTTAAATAACGGAATTGGTAAAAAGTCGTAACAATAAAATCGTTTACAGAACCTGTAGGAAAATGAATATCCAATACAAAAGTTATATTCTGACCCGGATAAACTTTATAAAAGTCAGTATCATTTATGATTTCACCATTAACTGCAATAATATCTTTCTTAAGTGTAACACTTGGAACTCTTAATTGTGTGTAACTGTTATCAGAAACCTATTAAATGTATTTAAAACAGTAGCTGATGTTTTAACATGATTAATAACCAAATCATTTGATACAACAGAAGATCCGTTTGAATAATGAATAATAACTTTTGCAACAAAATTTAAAGACCCTACCATTGCACCCTGATTAACGCTTCTATTTGTATAATATCCGCCTTTTAAGCTTGTACTTATATTGTTATCCTTTAAGAATTTTGAAATATAAAATGTAACTGATTCATCAATATCTCCTAAAGAAACAACACTGTAATAACTTTCATTTAATTCATATGTTTTTCCATAAATTGATAGGACAGGTTCATATTCGCTTAAGAATTTTTGAGCTGAACCTACTTTATGGGTGTCAAATTTATCATAAACTACCAAATCATCAAAAGCAAAGTAATCAGAAATTTCAAAATCAATTTTATACACAATTAAATTATGAGAACAACAGGATGTAACTGACCTGATCCTGTTAAAATTTCTGAATATTTTTGAGTAGCTAATGATTTTAAATATATGCTATAACTATTTGAAGCATTGTAAGTATCATTAACATAAGTATAATTCATATCCACAGTACTTGCAGCAGCAACACCTTCACCAGTTTCAGAATTGATAATGGTTATGTTGTCACCAGTACTGTTATCAAATTCCGGAGCATAAGCCTTATACTTTAAAGTGATACTTGTGGTGCTTAAATCTCCAACAGCTTCCTTTAATTTTAAAATTAGTTTTCCACCTGTTTTATTACCAGCAGGTTCTTCAATAGTATATAAACTAGAGTCTATAACTCTTCCTTTAGAATCATATAAAACCGGACTTCCCAAATACATTACATCAGACGGAATTACATCTGTAATAGTAATATTTTCAATTTTTGCACCATTAGCTATGTTAATATTTACAAAATAGCTAAATGGAAAATTTGAACCTGTAGCAGTTTCATGTTCATTAAGACTTGAACTTTTATCTATTTTAACAACAACAGGATTTACCCATCCTGTGACAGTTTCTCCATAAATTGGAGGATAATTCACCGGATCATCAATAGGACTGTTCCCATATCTAAAAACTGGAGTAACAGTAAAATTAAGTAATTTTCCTATTTCCAATACTCCGATACCTGAAGTAATGTTTAAAACCGCATCAGGAGCATCAACAGTAAAACTACCTAAAGGATACTGAAGAATATAAAAAGTACTGTTTGCCGGACCGTGCACTTCTTTTTTTAGTAAATGGATCCCTTAAGGTATATAAACCCGTTGTATTGTCATAAGTACTTTCATTAAATATTCCAACTTTTATCGGAACTATCTTCCTATTAGAATATGAAACAGTAAAATGTGTTAATTCATCCGGAGCTATTAACTGAATATAAGGTTGGAATCCAGTAGCGTCCCCCAAATTCTTAAATACCATTTGGAAGTTGAATGATTCATTGATAAAAACATCTGCAGGATTATTAAAAGACATATTATTGCCATTTTCGCCTTTTAAAGTAATATCCGGAATAGACGTGTTATCATTTTCTACAATAGGACCTTCCCTAATCGGAACATCCCAAATAGAATTATCTCCAATAACAACTTCCTCACAGTTATTGCTTGTGATAAGTTTATCATAGGTTAAGCTAGCGTTTTCAACAGTAATTGTATCGTCAATAACTGCATTAACTCCGTTAATATCTGGAGAATCAGCTTCACCTGCACCATAAACTGAACCACAAAATATAAACAATAAACTAAGTATTGCTAATACTTTCAAATAATTCATTAATTACACCAATATAAAATTTTGTTTTGATAATTACGAATTATATATATCTTTATAGCATATATAATTTTATAATAACTTTCATGGGTGTCCGCCAAAATTAAATTTTGGTTGACTTGTTGATTTTTTAAAATATTGTTACATCGAGTTTTTTAATTGATTTTTAATGGATGTGCTTTCGCAGAAATCTTCTAAATCTTCGGTTGTGTTTTCTATTTCTTGTTTAATATTATATAATCGTATTAAATTGTATGCTAGTGCGTCTAAGTTTATTCTTTCTTCTGTTTTTACCATTCCGATGACTACTTCTTTTTCTATTTGGAATTGTTCTTTGAATATTCCAAATGGTCCTTCAACACTTGATCTTTTGGCATATTCATCTTTATATTCTTGTTTTTCCATTTTTTGGTTCATTGCTTTTTGCATTTCTGAACCGTATTCTGTGATGGTTTTGTGTGTTTGTGAGGATGAACAGCATTTATTTCTTGCAGGACAGTGTTTACATGCTTCATAATTATTGTAGAGTCTTTTTTTTTGTCTGGTTTTCTGGGTCTTTGTGTGGTTCTATATATTTTGCAAAAAAGTGTAAGTAGTTTCCTTCTGGGCATTTGAATGCGTCTAATTCATAATCATATTCAAAATGGTCTTTATGATATGGATTTGGGTTTAATTTTCCTATTTTTTCTTTGGATTGTTTTCTATTTGGTATTAATCCATCTATTTTTTTATCCGCCAAGTATGATAGACTTATTTGGTTTAAGTAGATTGTGTCTGCACTTATGTATTTTGGTTTGGTGTTAATGTTTCGTATTGCTCTTTCTGCGATATTTGGTAGTTCATAATGGTCTGTAGGATTTTGTGTGACGTTTATTGCACAGATTAATTTGGTATCGTAATCGACTGCAGATTGGATATTATAGGCAACCATGTAGTTTCCTTTCTTTCCTTTCATAAATCTTGCTTCAATATCGTTTACTGGTATTCTGTCTTGTCCTGTGAATGTGAATTGTGTTTCTATTCCATATAATAGTTCTAATTTGTCTTCATCATCCATGTCTTTCTTTTCGAGTAATCTTTGGGCTGGTTTATGGAGTTTTTCAAGAGATTCTGGGTCAATTGGTCGTCCTTCGTAGTAATCGACCAATATTTGTGTTTCTTTTTTGGTGATGGTGTTGTTGTTGGAATTGTATGCTTTTTTGATGGTTCCATCAATGGCAACGTGATTAAATTCAGTGAATCCTTCATCAAAGGCCTTTTTTAAGGTCATTTGCAATAATACTTCAAAATAATGACCGTATTCTCTTCTGTATCTTTGTATTGATCTTTCAGAAGGTCGAATATCATCACACACGTATTTAAATATGTCATGGTATCTTGCCATGTCTGCGATTATTGATGTTCGGTCGATATGTTGTATTTTAGCATAAATAAGTAATTTTAGCATTGAATCTACTGGAAGGGAGCCTCTTCCTTTCTTTTTTTCTTAGGCTCTTTGATATTTAAAAGTGGAAAAACTTCTTCAACAAATTCTACGACAAAACGAGAAATATGATTGGCTGGAACATTCCAATCAAGTGTCTTTATACCTAGTTTTGCTTGATTCTTATCAAACTTTCTTTTAACCATAAATAACAACACCAAAATAACTTATACTTAATATAAAATATGTACAATCAAGTATATAAATTTAACTATCTTAAAATCATCTAAAACAAAAAATAAAAATCAAATAAACTTAAATATCAATTTATAAAATAATTAAATAGAATAAAATGAAATAAATAAAAATTTACAATAATATAAGAAAAATAATAAAAATTAGGCTAAAAAATTATTTGACGAAAAATCAAAAATCAATTTTGGCGAACACTCTCATATAAAAAAAAAAGAAATTCATTTAACAATTACTTAAAACATTAAACAAGTAGTATAAATAATAGCAATAAGTGATGAAAAGAGAAGATAATAATGGTAAAGAGATATTACCATCATCCAATTAAATACAACAGGTGAATTTGATATTTAATTATTTTAAACAGCCATTAAATTAAATTAATTGATTTTTTTAACATAAATCATAAATCCATCCTCTTCAAAGCTAAATTCAAATTCTATATCCATTGAATTTGCCTCCATATAATAGATTTTTTTAAATGTTTAGATTTTTGTGAAACTTACAGCCAAACTGCCGCTGCAGTTTCACAGTAATTATTTAATAACTTTTTTTATTTATAGTTAACTGTACAAAAATTAAAGTTAATTTTAATTAATGTTCATTATTTTACATATTAAAATTAACATTTTAGTTATTCATTCATTTTATCCGGAACAGAAAATCCCGGAAGTTTAAAATGCCAAAACAATAAGTCAGTTACAATAATTTATAAAACAAAGCTGAATTAGCTAATTTTGAAAAATCAGAATTATTAATTATTAAAAATTATGTAAAGCCAAAAAATAATGCTTCAAACTATAAAACAGAAAGTTTAAAAAAATAAAATAAAAAAGAAAAGACATTAAAGTCTTTGCTGTGTTTCATCCCAATTTGGATTTTGCAGGCAATTTCTTAAGTATAACAGTAAAGCCAATTAGAATAACAGCTAAAATAGCTAAAATACTTAATTCCACAAATGAACCGGAAGATATAACTCCAAACAGTCCTCCAATCCATACAAATCCTAAAACAATCGGAATAATATATTTAATTGCAACTATCCACCATTTGCCAATTTTTAAGGTTTTACTATTCTTATTAAGTGACGGGATGATTTTACCTGCATCAAATATCCATGCAAATAGTATACATTCACATATAACCCCAATCAGCAGAGCTATCTGATTTAAAAATGTATCTGCTATTCCCAGAATATATGAACCCATAGCCGTTGCATAAATCATTGAACAGGCTCTCCAACAATACATAAAACAGTTACTGTTTTATTACGTGTCCAACCAAACTTATTCTGAATAGATACGGATACCGGTTCAAGCAATGCTAAAACACTTGTTATACCAGCTAAATATACTGTAAAGAAGAATAACGGTCCGATAATATTAGCTATGCCACCAAGCACATTAAATACTTCAGGATATACAATAAATACCAATCCAGTTCCCTGAGTTACCAAATCAGGCACTGCCACACCACTTTGAAGTGACATATATCCGAGAATTGAAAACACACCAATAGCTGCAAAGTTTTCAAAACCGCAGTTTGCCACTGCAACATACAAAACATTTGAAACCAGATCAGAGTCATCCTGAGCATAGCTGGCATAGGTAAATGCAATACACATTCCCAAACTTAGGGAAAATATAATCTGACCAAATGCAGCCATCCAAATATTGAAGTCACCCAACAAACTCCAGTCAGGATTAAAGAGCTGTGAAAGTCCGATACCTGCTCCAGGTAATGTTAGAGAAAATATTACAATACCAATCATTATGATAAATAACAATGGCACTAATGCTTTTGAAACCCTACCTATTCCGTCTTCCAGGTTTCTGTGTGAAATAAACCACAATATAAACCATCCTGCAAAGATTGATATAGCTATTATCGGCACAATCGTTGCAATACCGCTGACAGATTCTGTTGATTGCAAAAAGGTATTTGTAAAGTAATTGTTGGGATCTGCTCCCCATCCCTTAAATGCAGACAGGATTACATAAAATCCGTCCCATCCGAGAATTGAAATATAGTAAACCAGAATCATAAAAATAGCTACAGGTAAAAACCAGCCTAAATATTCCCATTTCTTTGAAATGCTTCTAATTGCCATTGGAAAAGAAGATTTAAAATTATATCCTACGCCATATTCCAAAATCAGAAACGGAATACCTAAAATCAGTACTGCTGTAATATATGGAATGTAAAATGCTCCTCCACCATTGCTATAGAGAACATAAGGAAATCTCCAGATATTACCAAGTCCAACTGCAGAACCTATCATAGCCAGCAGAAATGAGATATTGCTTCCCCATTCATTTTTTTCATTTGCCATAATATCAGCTTCAATAAAAAATTAAAATAGGATTAAGTCTCTGTTTGACTTCATCCCATTCCCCTGATTTTGCAGGCAGTTTAGTAAATATAAATGTGGCACCAAGTAATATTATAGTTAAAATAGCCAGAATAGCCAATTCCAACATGGATCCTGAGGAGATAACTTCCAAAATTCCTCCAACCCATACAATTGCAATGAAAATCGGCAATACATATTTAACTACAACAAGCCACCATTTACCTAATTTAATTGATTTGCTTTTTTGCATTGAGTTTAGAATAATGTTTTCTGCTTTAAATATCCAGGCAAATATAATACATTCAAATATAACACCAATTAAAATAGCTATCTGATTAACAAATGTATCGGCTATTCCCAGAATATATGAACCCATAGCCGTTGCATAAATCATTGAAACAGCTGCACCGAAGACGCATAAAATAGTCATGGTTTTATTACGTGACCAGCCGAATTTGTTTTGGATGGAAAATGATAAAGGTTCAATTGTTGATAAAATACTTGTCAGACCGGCCAATATACTGTAAAGAAGAATAGCGGTCCAATTACAGAAGCCCAATCACCAAGAACATTAAATACAGTAGGATATACAATAAATACCAATCCAGTTCCCTGAGTTACCAAATCAGGCACTGCCACCCCGCTTTGAAGTGACATATATCCGAGAATTGAAAACACACCAATAGCTGCAAAGTTTTCAAAACCGCAGTTAGCTACAGTTACCCACAATGCATTGGAAACCAAATCTGAATCATCCTTGGTATAGCTTGCATAGGTAAATGCAATAGACATACCTAAACTTAATGAAAATATCATCTGACCAAATGCAGCCATCCAAATATTGAAGTTAAGCAACAGACTCCAGTCAGGATTGTACAGCTCTGCAAGTCCGATACCTGCTCCAGGTAATGTTAAAGAGAAAAGTACAATAAAAATCATTATAGCAAATAATAAAGGTACTAAAACTTTAGAAACCCTACCTAAACCTTTTTCCAAGTCAGTATGGGAAATAACCCACATTATAACCCATCCTACAAGCATTGCAATAGCTACAAAAGGCACAAAAGTACCAAGACCACCTAAAGTATCATTTGCCTGAAGGAAACTGCCTGTGAAATAGGCATTTGGATCAGCTCCCCAGCCTTTAAATGCTGAGATAATTACATAAAATCCGTCCCAACCAAGAATAGCTGAATAATAAATAAGAATCATGAAAACAGCTACTGGTAAAAACCAACCTAAATACTCCCATTTCTTTGAAATGCTTTTAACCGCTTTTGGAAAAGAAGATTTAAAATTATATCCGACACCATATTCCAAAATTAAAAAAGGGAATCCCCATAATCAAAATTGCAACAATATATGGTATGAAAAATGCTCCACCACCATTACTGTACAAAACATAAGGATATCGCCAAATATTTCCAAGTCCAACTGCCGAACCTATCATAGCCAACAGAAATGACAGGTTACTTCCCCATTCGTTTTTATCTTTCGTTTTCGCCATAAAAAATCAACTGCGATAAAATTAAATTTATTGTTATTAATTCAACATTATTACTTTAGTAGAAAATACTATATTAATTATATACATTTAATTCAGAGATTAAGTGAATAAAAATTAGTTAAAATTTAAAATAAGTTGAATAAAATTTTATGAAAAAAATAACAGATTATATAAAAAGAATTTGGAAAAATATGATTCTGGAAATTTTAATAAAAAAGTTTAAGTTAATGATTAAATAACGATTTTGTATTTTCAACTTCCCCTATACTTTTGAAACAAACATATCTAATAACTACAAGATAATTATTATAGTTATCTATTTACACATAACTCTAAAATTTGTTCTTTTAGTTTCTGCTAGTATTTACATCATCAAATATTTTTCATTACAATTCATTTTTTTATACTTTTCATCAATACACATTAAAACTGTGAAACTTATGACGATTTAAAATAAGCAATTTGCCCAATAAAATCATTTTCGGCAAAAGGCTATATAAAAGTTTTTAGCTAATTTAAAAGATAGAGTCAATCAGAAAAATGAATCAACCCACATACCTACATGTTCGGTAACATGGCCTTCAATAAGTGCTGCAATAATCAGCAGAAAACAGGAAAATACCATAAGAACAATGGACTGTTTTAAATAAATCCTATTTAACTTCCATGAATTTTTAGCCCTTAATTTAAAACCGGGAACATCATTTCTGGTAGTGTCAATTGTTTTTAAAAATCTCCAGATAAACAAAAACAGCAAAACACCTGCTACTGATTCAAAAATCAAAGCAGGAATTTCAAATATTCCATGAGGAACAATTAAAGCAATAAACATCAGACTCATGCGAAAAGGATCCATACTTACTACTTTTCCGCCAACAATACCTATAGCCATTCCATTAACAATAACACTGACAAATGACATTATTCCAAAGAAAACAGATGAAAAATATGTTGTAAGACCTGCAGTTTCATTGTTAATAAACAGTTCCAAAGCAGGATCCATTGTAAACTCCCTTGACATCTCTGCTTTAATTTCACCTAAAAACGGATTTAAAATTTCAAGTAACTGAGCATGAAAAATCCAGGCCAGAACCGCTGAAATAACATATAATGAAAACATCAAACAAATCAGACGCCTATTATCTGCAATGGAACTTTTAACTTCCCTTTTAGCTATTGAAAAATATCTGTTCATATTATGATATTTATTTGGTGGTGTTAATGTAGTTTTAGTTCATCAACATATTACCAAACCTGCATATGACAGATAATGTAAAATTCTGATATCTGCACATGGAAAAATATCTGTTTTGGAAAAATAGCATTATAACAAAAGAAAATTAAATACAATAAACTATTAATCTGTGTAGTTATCTTTAATAAACAAAACAAGCATAAAATAAATTATAACTCATTACTGCACCCAAACATTCCAATTACTTAATTAAGCATATTATATTTATGTGAAATCACCAGAAAAATTTACTGATTTTTTATAATGTATTGCATATTAAAGGATTTTATGAAAATAAAAAGGTAAAATATATTAAGTAATAGTAAAATATATATAATTGAAGTTAAATTCTGAACTGCTTCAAAAAAAAATATTTAAAGCTTTGTATTGATTAGGTGGATAATTGTGCAGGAAAATTCTTCCACCTTTTCCATGTTGGATGGGGTTTTGTAAAAATGATAGGTTGTGTAGCCCCATCCACTTATTCTTTTTTTTATGGATAGTGAGTTTTTTTACTTATTTGGGAATTTATATAAGTTATCAACTGAAAGCTAAAAAAAAAGTCTGAAAAATCTTGTTTTGTTTTAAAAAAAATGAACAATAATATTATTGAACAATATTGCCTGACTTTTACAAAAAGATATTATACTAAAAAAAATCAAATGAAATTATATGAAACCTAAAGTTGGGATTATCAGTGCTGGTGCACTTGGAACTGCTTTTTAGCACAATCCATTTCAAAAAACAATGATAACATTTTATTATGGGGCAGGAACCCTGAATTAATAAATGAAATCAATAATGAACATACAAATAGCAAATATTATCCTAATTTTCAATTAAATGAAAATATAACTGGAATTGATGATTTGGAAAAATTATATGACTGCAATGTTATTATACTGGCTATTCCATCATCAGTCATTCGTGAAATGATGGAAAAATTAGCTAAAATAATATCTCCAGACTGTGCAATTATAACAACCATAAAAGGTATTGAATTATCCAGCCATAAAACAATGAGCCAGATTATCAACGAATACGTTGACAATGAAACATATGTACTTTCAGGACCTAATATTGCAAAGGAAATTATGAACAATTTTCCGGCAGCCACATCAATTGCAGGAAAAGGAGATTATAGGTTAATTGAATCTGTTTTTGACAAAAGCAATATGAAAGTAGACTACAATGATGACATTATAGGTACTGAGTTTTGTGGAATTATTAAAAACATAATAGCTATTTCACAGGGAATTCTAGAGGAATGGACATTAATTACAATGCAAAATTAGCATTTTTCACTAAAAAGTTTCCTTGAAGCTAAAGACATTATTGAAAAGTTAGGCGGAAAAAGAGATACTGTGGATCAATACTGCGGATTTGGAGACATTATTACTGCATCACTGTTTCCGGTTAGCAGAAACCATACCCTGGGAGTTCTTGCCGGACAAAATATAGTAATTGATGAACAGGCAACAGGAGTGCTTTTTGAAGGAAAAAACACCTCTAAAGTGTTTAAACAAATATGTGATGAACATGATATTCACAGTCCAACAGTTGACTTTGTTTACCATACAGTAATTGAAAATAAAAACCCTAAAATCGAGTTCAATAGGATTTGGGATGAATTGTAATTAAAAGGTGCAAAATGACAATAATAACACTACCAAAGAAATTCAATGAATATGATCCTGAAACTTTAAAACATTTGCAAGATGTTTATTTGATGATGTTGAAAGATTTCATCAAAGTTTGTGATGAAAATCAAATTGAATACTATCTGGATGGAGGCAGTGCACTCGGTGCTGTAAGACATCAAGGATTTATACCTTGGGATGATGATATAGATATTATACTATTCAGAGATGAATACAACCGATTAATAGAAATATTAGAAAAATTACCCCAAGACAAATATGAATTATTAAGTTCAAAAAATAAAAAATGTTATTGTAGGCTCCATTCCCAATGGAATTTAAAAGGAACAAAAACAGAAGCATATTACGACATGAACACAGATTTCACTTTAGGAATATGCTTAGATATTTTTGTATTGGATAATATTCCCAATGATGGATTGAGAAAAAAAATATTTTCAATAAAGCAAACATTAATAAGGAAATTAATTTGGAGTTATGAAATAACAAATAGTGAAGCATACATCTCCAAAAACAAAGAAAGAATGGGAAAAATATTGAAAATTATTTTCAAAATTTTTAGAATAAATTTTACAAAAATTAAAAAAATCAACAATAATTTTATAGAAAAATACAGAATGAAAATTGCGAAAATGTTTGTAATTTAAGTACAACCTATGAATTAGTTTCAATTCCAAAAAATATATTCCACCCTCCAAAAAAAAGTCAAATTTGAAGATGTTGAAGTTAACATCCCAAATGATTATGATAAATACCTAAAAATAATATACGGAGATAATTATATGGAAATACCTCCAAAAGAGGATAGATACAATCATATTTATAATACTGTCGATTTTGGACCTTATGAATAAGTTCATCATAAATTATTAAATTTATTATTATCAAAATCTTCCATTACTGAAGATATTTCTTTAGAAATATTAATATCAATATATGAACCTGTTTTATTTAATTCAATTGATTTTATAAATGCTACAAGTTCATATCTTATTCCTTCACCATCTAACTGATAGAAATATTTCTTATTTTCATTTTGATTTTCAAAACGTATTTCAAAATAGTCTGTTTTCCACCACGGAGCAGGAACATAAATATATCCTTTTGTTCCAGAGATTATTAATTCCCCTTCAGATTTAACTCCTTTTCCAACTTTTATAGAAGCTACTGCATTTGGATATGTGAAATCTATTTTTGTAAACAAATCAAAATTCTCTGCACTGTCTAACAAAAGAGAATTAATGTTTTTATCTTTATAGTCAGTTCCAAGCAATTGGAAAACCGGCAATAAAGCTGTTGGACCCCATGCAGTTATACTGTTCCAGTCATCACCAGATCCATCTGCTAAACTGGTACAGGTTGCATCAACTGATATTACATCTCCAATTTTTCCTTTTTTTAGCAAGTAACAACAATCTGTTATAAGCAGTTGAATATGCTGTTTTAATTGAATCCATTAAAATCAGATTATTCTTTTTAGCCAGTTTGAATAATTCGCAGAGTTCCTCTTCTTTAAGAGCAATTGGCGATTCACATAAAACATGGACTCCATTTTCAAGTGCCTTTTTTGCTTGTTTGTAATGTTTTGATGGATGAGATACAATAAATATTGCATCAACATTATTTAGTAATTCATCAAAGTCCTGAGTCAAAATTAAATCATCATCAAAGTCTTTAAGTTGGTTTTCATCACCTGAACATATTCCTCCAACAGTCAATCCGTTAACATATTGGCTTTCATTGTAAAATTTGTTTAAAACTAAACCTTCACCAACTAAACCTAATGTAACCTGCCTATCTTTGGATCGTATATCAGTACTTGAAACTCCTTCAGTTCTCTCCAAATAAACAACATCACAGTATTCTCTAAGATAATCAAATTCACCAACCCAATCAGATCCTACAGTAAAAATATCAATATCATATCTTTTGATATCATCTATCTTTTGACCCTCATATTCTTCTATAATGATTTCATCAGCCAGCCCTGTTGCTCTTACTGACTCTATCCTTTCCATTAATGACTGCTGTACATTGATTTTTCCCCTGTTTTTATCAAAGTCATCAGCAGTAACCCCTACAATCAAATAGTCTCCAAGTGCTTTTGCCCTTTCCAGTAATCTTTGATGACCATAATGAAATAAATCATATGTACCATAGGTTATAACTTTAATCATTAAAATAATCCTCTTTTTTTTGAATATCTCTAAGTGCATCAATCAAGGTATCATTATCTTCAGTAGATAAATCACCCATATGTCCAACTCTAAAAATCATATCTTTTGATAAATCATCCCTTGCTGTACTAACCCATATATCATATTCATTTTTTAATATTTCAACAATATTTACATCAAGAATTTCTTTAGAGTGAACTGTGGTAACTGCATTAGATAAACATTTACATCTAACTTCAAATGGAAATTCTTTAATTTTATTTCTAAAATCATTAGCCAAATTTGTAGTTCGCTCAATTTCAACTTTAACTCCGCCATCATTTTTAATTTGATTCAATCTCGCATTAATCTGTAACAAAATAGTAATAGCTGGAGTATATGGTGTTTGACCTCTCTTAGCATTTAACAACATATCTTTTAAATCAAAATACATTGATTTACATGAATTATTGTTCACCCTATCTACAGCACGTCCGGATAAAGTTATAATAGCAATTCCCGGAGGACATGCCAATGCTTTTTGAGAACCAGTTATTACAACATCCACTCCGTGCTCGCTCATATTAATATAATCAGCTAAAAAAGAACTAACGGCATCAACAACTAAAAATAGATTATTTCTTCTACAGAAATCACTTATTAAATCAATGTCATAATGAACTCCTGAACTTGTTTCACAAATATTAACCATAAATGCAGTATAACCCTTATTATCATACTCCTCTAACATTTGAGAAGTAAGACATGACCCAAAATCTATTTTAATATCATCACAGTCAATATTATGGAGTTTACATAAATCTACAAATCTTTGACCAAATCCCCCACCATTGACAATCAATACTTTATCATTTTCTGTAAAAACATTCATCACAGTAGCTTCCATACCAGAAGTTCCAGATCCCGTTAAAAATATGACTTTGGAATCTTCATCTGCAAAAGCATTTCTTTCATTAATTTTTCATTCTCAAGAGTGATTTTGGAAAATTCAGGAGTTCTAAAATAAGGAGTTTGCTCACTTCCAACTTTTAAAACTAAATCACTACTCATAACCGGACCTAAAGCAAAATTCAACACAATATCACCTATTACATATTAAATTAACATCATTAATAAAACTCAAAATAACCTCATTTATTCAAAATCAAAATTATCATTAATTTCTTTTAAATAACTAATAGATTTTGAAAATGCTTCATTCATCTCATCAACTGAATCAAATTGATGTTCTATAAATGGAACCAAACTATGATTTTCAATAACATTTGGAATATGCATAAAATTCTTACCAAATTGAACTTCCAATGCATGTTTAATATCTTTAGGACATTTAAATTCATATCCTTCAAATTTTATTGTTTTCAATGGAAATATCTTATCAGTTTCATAAATCAAATCAGAAGTTAACTGTAAAACATCAATTGAATCTGCAAAATACTTTGTCTTAGTATTAACTAACCCCAATTCTTTTTTTACTACATTAAATTCGTTCCAAAAACTTTTTACCATTTTTAACATCCTGATTAAACTTATATTTAGTTGATACATAATCTTTTTGAAAGATTCCAACTTTTCTTCTAAAAGGTAATCTTTCGGAAATAGATCAATCTTAACATAAGGTTTTAGCCAGGCAATTTGTAAAAATGAAAATTTATTATCATCTAAAAAACCATTTTCATCATCAACATCATAAACACTTCTAAATCCTTCAAAATAGTTCTTTTGATTTTCAATTAGCAAAGACAAACCACAATTTTCTTTGAAGTATTCATATTTAGAAATTTCTTCTGGAAGAACTTTAATTAGTTTTTCATAGTCTTTTCTCATAATAGACAAATCTATGTCATCATCCCATGGAATAAAACCGCCATGACGAACTGCGCCAATTAATGTACCTCCTTCAAGCCAATAATCAATATTATGCTTTTTACAGACATTATCTACAAAACGAAGCAATTCAATATACAATAACTGAACATTTCTCAAATTACCTTTTATTTTTATATCACAACTAGTAAACAATAAATCCAATAACTGATTTTGTGAATTTAACTGATTAGATTTTTTATTTAAATTTTGTAGCTTTTTAGGAATCTTTAAAAAGAAATCTAGAATATAATTATTATATTTAATAGAATCAGGCAACTTTGCATAAATTTTTTCAAAATCCATAAAAATCGATCCAATGTTTATTGAAAAACACACTAACTAAATTAACACTATGTCAATATAAATATAAATAATTTATTAATATCAAAATTTTAAAAAATGTATAATTAAACTTTAATTTTTAAAGCTGATAAACTAAAAATATTTAAAGTATTTGAACTAAATCAATATTAAGTGGTCAACATGAGTAGAATTTATGGAAACATTGAAGAAGTAGACTCTGAGAAAATTAAAAAATTTTTTCAATAATCGGGCTAAAAAAGATGAAGAAGCACTACTTGTTAAAACTGAATTTTCAGACAAAGAAAATGTTGAAAAACGTCACAAAGAAGAAAGTGAATTACTATTAAATAAAATTGATTTTGAAAATAAAAAAATTTTAGAAATCGGCTGCGGAATTGGCAGATGGGCTGAAGTTTTCCATGACAAGTGCGACAGTTATTTAGGTATTGATTATTCTGAAGATCTAATTGAAATAGCTAAGGAAAATTATAATTATGATAACTGCCATTTCCAGGTTTTATCTGCTTCCCAATTAGATACTGCAGATTTACTAGTTAGTGCTCCTTTTGATATTGTTATAATTACTGGGGTATTAATCTATTTTAATGATGATACTATTAAAAAAATGATTAAAGATTTAAATAGTTTATGTGCTTCCAATAAAACAATTTACATAAGAGAAACTCTTTCATTTTTAGAAACCAGACTTACTTTAAAGGATTTCTTTTCTGAAAATCTGGAAGCTGATTATAATGCAATTTACAGAACTGATGATGAATTTTTAGACTTTATAAAAGGAATTGATGGAAATATAACCATTGAAACTGATGAAATATTTGATGAATTGAAAAATTTCACCGAAACTGGATATAAATACTTTTTAATTAAATCTGTAAATTAATTATAAGTATAAATAGCTACTCCCCGTAGCTATCCTCATAACCTGTTTCTAACCAATAATATTCATCAGGATATGCCTCTTTTAGTTTCTGATTGGCATGATCAGGTCCTCCGGGAGGGTTGTTTGCACAGCTGTGACATACTTTTCCCTGAGTGTACTCATCATTAGCTTCACTAGCTGAAAGGGCTTTTCCACAAACTGCACAGTATCCGTATGATGTTTCTGTTTTGGCCCCATCACTGCTTTCAGCAACTTCATTATCAGTTTCAGTTGTGTTATTATTTGTAATATTTACCTCATCAATACTTTCAGGTTCACTGAATAATGTAGCTGCAATAATTCCTCCGCATAAAACAGCTATAACCAAACAAACTATAACAATCACTTTTTACTTAAATCCATAAACTCACCATTAATCTTTCAAACCTCTAATCAAATCTTTTAAAGCTTCACGGGATTTTTCAACATGACCTGAAATTATATCTCCCCATCAGGTTTTTCTCTTTCACCGGCTGGAAAGTGAAAAACTGCTGCTGAAGAAATTGCAATTATGTTTCCCATTAACACCAGCCAATCTGCTGGAAAATGCTTATCCAAAACAGTATTGTCTGGAAAAATTTCAGAATAATTTTTAACTTCCATAAAATGTAGCTTTATTAACCAATACTGTATCTGAAAATAATAATATATAAATTAGTAACCATTAATTATTAACTTAAACACTCAAGTAATGCACATTTTAAGAATAAAATTACACTAAATAGGAAAAGATTTATAAGACACCAAAACAATAACATTAATTGAAAATAGATTTCCATGATTATTATCCTTCAAAATATCTAGCATATACTCACAACAAAAAATCTATTTTCAAAACAAAAATAGCTTAAAAATATTGCAAAGGCCTGTTAAAAGATTACCATATCGCAAAAGCTAATTACAAAGAATAGCCTCAAAAGCTATTCCCAATTTTAATTTTTCTTATTTAAAATCTTTTAAAAATCATAATCCGTATATTTAAATGACTGAGGAGCAACAAAACCACAAATATAGGAGCCTTAAAAAAGAGTTAACTTAGAAATTTCCATCACATATTAATTTTTCAAGAAATATTCAAAATACCGTCATTTTTTAAAGCAGAACATAGACTGAAGAATTATAAAGTAAAATTCTTCCTAAACACTATGAAAAAATATCAGAACAATAAAATTGTGTAATTTAATCACCATACTGAAAGTAAAAAAAATTAACCAAATAGATAAAAATACCTTAAAAATAACATAAATGATTTTTTTTTATTATTAATAATACTTAAAAATTATTTTAAAATCAGTAAACCAATATTTATTAATATATACTAACATCACATGAATTATTTCAAAACAAAAATATATTATACTGTTTTATAGTATTTTACATGTTAATTTACCATATGAAAATCAAAATTATTCTTTTCTTACAATATTGTCATATTATTAATCAAAATATTTATATATTTTTTATTACAAAATAAGGAATACCAAAGGAGATGAAAGAATGGAAAATATTGTCGGAACCACTCTAAATAAATTAAGAAGGGAAAACGGATACACCCAAGAACAAGTTTCTAATTATTTGGGAATTACTCAAAGCAACCTTTCCAAAATAGAAAATGGTGAAAGAAACTTTAACATGACATTGCTTGATAAATTATGCTTATTGTACAATTGTTCTCCAGAATATTTATTGGGAGAAACTGATTCTCATGAAAAACCAAGCATAGCATTCCGTAGTGATGAAAAAGTGGATTTAAATGTAGTTGCAAAAATGAATGAAATTAAAGGATTTTTAAAATTACTAAGAAAATTAGATAGTGATGATTAAAAATGAATAGTATTGCATTAGCAGAAACATTAAGACATGAATGGGGTATAGAAAGCTTCGCTTCAGCAAATATACGTTCTTTAGTCTACAATAATATACAAAATTTAACAGTACTTTGGTTCCCAATGAAAAAAAATATTAGCGGATGCTGTTCTAAAACAAAAGACGATAAAGTAATATTTATTAATACCAACCATACCATTGGAAGGCAAAATTTTACATTAGCTCATGAAATATACCATTTACTTTACGAAGATGTTGATGATTTCATCGTTTGTGGAGTTAACAATAACAGCCAAAGTGAAAAAAAATGCAGATAATTTTGCTTCAACATTATTAATGCCAGATAGTGCATTATATTGGTTCAAAAGTAAAAATCAAATTGAAGACTGGTCTTTAGAAGATATAATTAAATGCGAACAATATTATCAAGTCAGCCACCATACACTGCTCATTCGTCTTAAAAATTTAAACTGGATTAATAAAAATCAATTTGATAATTTTAAATCAAATATAATACGCGAAGCAGACAAATTAGGTTATGACACTAATCTTTATAAAACATCTCCAGAAAATCAGAAATATTCTCAATAGGAGAATTAATACGCTTAACTGAAAAAGCATATGACAATAAAAAAAAGATAACTGGTGGAAAACGCAGAGAAATATTATTGAAAAGTTTTAGAAATGATGTTCTTTATAATGGGGCAGATAACCTTGAATAAACCCGTTTTCTACGATACTGACTGTTTAGAATGTTTTTTATTTGTGGATGCAGGCCATATTTTAGAGAATTATTTTCTAAAATCATTATTCCTGAACAGGTATATTCCGAAATCATGGCTGAAAACACCCCCCCCGCAATTGTAAAAAAAAATTTTAAAAACTTAAAAAATAGATTCGTAGAAATTAAAGAAATATCTTTTTTATCTCAAGAATACACTACTTATAACTTAATCAAAAAAGGTTTATGGAGTAAAACAGGGAAAATTTGTGGATCGGTGAATCAGCAGCTATAACATTAGCTCATTTAAATAATGGGCTTGTAGCAAGTAACAATTTAAGTGATGTGGAAGAATATATTGAAAGTTTAGATATTGAACTTATTACTAGTTCAATGATTTTATCCAAAGCTGTTGAAAGAGACATTATTTCTAAAGAAAACGCAGATGACTTATGGAAAGGAATGATAAATAAAGGTATTAAATTACCCAAAGAGTCTTTTAGTGATTATTTTGATGAACTTTATGAAACTGATTGTGAAAGATTTCTAAATAACAAATCATAAAGAAAATGCATAATATGCCTTAAAATGATAGACTTTAATATAGATAACTATTGATAAAAAATTTTTTGAATAATATTTATCTGTAGCATCCTCAAAAATAACATACATGAGCCTACTTGAAAACACAGATAAGATACACACAACCCATATGGGTGTTGGAAGAATTAAAAAGAAACCTCAAATTAGATACTGATGATGTCGTTGGCTATTGCATTTCCAAAATTAAAGATAAAAACGCTAAAATAAGTCGCAAAGGTAAAAACTATTATGTTGAAGCTGACGGATGCATAATAACTGTTAATGCTTCCAGCTATACCATAATAACTGCACATTTAAAATAAGTAAAATACTTTTATCAAATAAAAAGCCATATAGTTACATTTAAGTGCAATATTCCAAAGTCAAGGCAATTTTTCAGAATGATAAAAAAAAATAGTTTAAATAGTTAAATCAGCAGTTATATTTGGAATTCCATATTTATTAACAGTAAATGATTCTAAAATCTGTTTATTTTCATTATTATGAATTAAAACACCAATAACAACATTAATTGTAATAAATTTATTATCAACAACAACAGTCATATTAAAAAATTTTAAATCATTTAATGAAGATTTTGGAATGTTGAATCTTTTAGAAGCATCCATAATTTCTAAAGAAACTGGCACATCATTTTTATCAAAATCCAATAATACACCATCTTCCAGTTCAACGGTTTCATGATAAATAAAATCATTTTTGACTTTAACTCCGAAAACATCTGAAGAATAATCATACATATACTTTAATACAGTACTATTTTCGTTCAATATCACGCTCACGCCTCCTTTTATTAAATGAATATACTGTTAAAACTTCTACATTATCAAAGTCATCAATTACAATAATAATATATAAATCATCATTTTTATTTTCATGTGGATAAATAAGTTTAAAACGATTTTCACAAGTTTTTGAAATACTTAAAGGCACTTCATTAACTAAACAATTTGCAACATAATTTAAATTATAATCTCGTTCAAACCAATTATCTAAAATGTGTGGATGAACCACCAAATCATTAACATTACACTTTCTTAAAATATTTTGAACATCTTCAATATTAAAATTTATTATTTATTACCTCCTTATAATGAACAATAAATATATTAAAAATGTTAATATAAAAAATTAATGTTGCACATCACTTCAATTATTCAAAATAAAAACAATATTCCTTATTTAGCACAATATCCAACATGAACAATTAAACAGATCTGAAAATCTTTCTTAAAAAAGCAGATTCCTTTGAAGCTTTCATAATCTTAATAATTAAAATAGCTAAATTAAAGAATCTGTGAACTATAAAAAAAGTTAATTATATTTGCCCATCCTTCATTAGCCTTGCATCCAAATCCAGCTTCTTTTTCATAATTATACAACTTTTTAATCATTGATTTCAAATTACTTCCAGTTGTATTTACATCAATGAAAAATCTGAGCAAATTACGTAAGTAGAATTTAAAATAAAAAATTAGCTAAATCTTTTTTATTATACTTATCTAAAATTTTAAACATTTCAGGAATTGAATTAAGTAAGTTTTCCACATGTTTCGGACTGCATTCATGAGATAATGACTCTTCATGCATATCCCAAAAGTATCCGTAATATTTTTCCAAATAAACTAATTTAGATGAGTTGAAAAAGACTTTCAGACAAAAAAGCAAGTCTTCAGCCAGCATGTTTTCTACAAATCTTATATTATTATCTGCAATGATTTCTTTTTTAAAAATCTTATTCCAGATAGTTATATCTTCAAAATATGCCAGATCATCATTTGAGACTATAATATTCCCATTGGAACTTAACTTTCCGCCAACATACTTTTCAGATACTGGAATGTCCTTAATATTATCTCTTTTAACTTTATCACAGGAAGCTATGTCAGCATCTTCTGAAACAATGGCTTCGTACAATTTCAGACATAAATCTTTGTCATGTTCATCATCATTGTCTGAAAACATGATATACTGAGCGCTGGCTATTTCAATACCCTTATTTCTTCCAAATCCAGGAAATCCGTGGTTTTCATTAGAGTAAATGCCAATTACATTATCATATTTAGCTACATATTCTTCTATAATGCTTTTTGAGTTATCCTGAGAATTATCATCTACCAAAATAAGTTCAATATTTTCAAAACCTATACTCTGATTAATAATTGAATTTATTGTTCTTTTCAGGTATTTTTCCGCATTATAAACAGGTATAATCATAGATATTTTGTACATAGCCAGTCCCCATCTTTATAATTTATTATTAATTTTTGTATCTTATTAATTTTATTATAATCAATGAAAAAATAGATAAAAACTTCCAATTATTGTAGTAATTACGAAATATTGATTTAATTGTAAAGAAAAAAATTATAAATTACTAACTTAATAATACAATTATGAATACAATTAATTGAAGTAAATTAAAGATGATAAAAGCAAATAAACAAATTTTATCAACAATACAGTTTGATTGTGGTGATAATAATCTTAATGAATTCTTATTAAAAGATTCTTTTTAAAAACTTAGAAAATAGTTTATCTAAAATAATAATCTATATAATATTTATTAAAATTATCATAAGGAGATTTAATTATGGCAACTAAAGTAGAACCAACTCCAACATTAACAGGTGATGATGCAGATAGATTTATTCAAAAATTAAATATTCCTTCAACTGAAGAGAAATTAAAGCTTTAAAAAGAGCAAAAAAAAAAAACTTTTGAACAAATTGAATTTAAAAGATAATTTTTTTTAATTATTTTTGGCATAAATCCCGATACATGAGTAATGTTAGTTTATTCTTGTTTTTAGGGTATTGTAAAACTTCGAATAAATTTTTAGTATTAAAATTTATTGTTTTTTCATGATTGTATGCATCTATTGATATAAATCTGATACCTATATACTTTCTCAATTCTAAACATAAAACGACAATTATGCATAAGTTTTCAAAGTGTTTAAAACATTTATTAACAATTTTGAAGTTAAACCCCATGTTACTACAGCAATAGACTAATCTATGAATTTTTTCTAGCAGTTTACTTTACCATTTTGTAGTATTTTACTTTACTACTTTGTAGCAATTCACTTTACTATTTTGTAATTTTTAATTATTAACAACAAATAATACATAAATAATATTAACTAATAAAATCAAAAATTATAATATTATTAAATTATTTGGAGTAAATTAAATGTCAAGACCCATTGTTGCAATTACAAGGCCTGCTGACAGATCTAAAGCAGCCTGCAAGATTGTTGAAGAGTTAGGAGGTCAATATGTTCTAGCTCCTACTTTAGATTTAAAACCGGTAAATAGCGAATCTTTAAAGAATTTAATAGCTAATAAAGATTTGCTGGATTGGATTGTTTTTACCTCTCCAACTACAATTACTTCCCTAAATCTTTTTTATCCTGATTTTTTAAAAAATTTAGATTGCAAAGTAGCTGTAATTGGAAATAAAACCGGAAAAATAGCCGGCGAACAAGGCATTAAAGTTGATTTAATACCTGAAGATTTTACAGCAGAAGGTCTTTTAGAGAATTTGAAAAAAGAAATATTACAAATCAGACCATTGGAATTCCAAGAACTGCTTCTGCAAGACCTGTTCTGCCTGAAGGCTTAGAAAAACTTAACAATAAAGTTATAGTTGCTGAAGCTTACAAATCATTATTCCCAATGGATGAAGATAAAATCAATGATTTGATAGCTAAAATAGAAAATAATGAAATTGACGCAATTACTTTTACCAGTCCTTTAACTGTTACTAATTTCTTTAAAATATCTAAAAACAAAGAAAAATTAGCTGATTTACTTTCCAATAATTTATTAACTGTCTGTATTGGTCCCATTACAGGTAAAATTTTAGATCAGTACAATATTAATTATATATATCCTGATACTTACACTGTTCGTGATATGATGGAGTTATTATTCAAAACCTGGAGAAATTCACATGGAAGATAAAATAAGTATTATTCTACCTATTTTTAATGTCGGCCCTCATTTAAGAGGAGGAATTGATTCTTTAATCAACCAAACAATAGGAAATGAAAATTTAGAAATCATTATGGTAGATGACTGTTCTACTGATGAAAGTGGAAAGATTATTGATGAATATGATGAGAAATACGACTGCTGCAAAGCCATCCACCTGGAAAAAAAATACCGGTGCAGCTAACGGTCCCCGTAACAGAGGTATTGAAGAGTGCAGCGGCGATTACATTATGTTTTTAGATCCAGATGACAGATACACATTAGATGCCTGTGAAGTATTATACAATGCAGTAACCAAGTATGATGCAGATATGGCTTTTGGAAGATTCAGAAGAATCTATACTTATGGTGAAACTATTCAAAAATCATATTCCCCTTATTTGGATGATTTAAAAAGTACATATCCTGATGAAACATTTGAAACAGCAAATCCTTTAAATGTTCCTGATTATGTTTGGGACCACATTCTGGAACATGCACTATACGGTAAAAAAGATTCAGGGAAAATATGAAAGAAACAGTCCCGTTGATGTTATCCATGTCAAAAGCATAAAGGAAGAACCTGATTTATTGAAAATGGCACCTTCTGTATGGAGTAAAATATTTAAAAGAGAACTGATTATGGATAAAAATATCCGTTATCAGCCATTTGTTTCCGGGGACGATTTAGCATTTACCTTAGAAACTCTCCTTAAAGCTGACGGAATTGTATATTTGAATAATTTCATGTGCTATGACTATTATGTACGTGATTTGCCTGATGACAAGTCCATTACCAATAATGTAAATGTCAGATTCCTCAGTGATTTAATGGACTCCTATATTTATGCCAGACAGTGTACTGAAAGGTTTTCCAAAGATATTCAAACAATTTCAGTTAACCCTCACTTAATTTACTGGATGCATACATGGAAAAATTCACCGTTTACCAAAAGTGAAAACAAATTACTGTTAAGCAAAGTGGAAAAACTTAAAAGGATTCATAAAAGCGATCTGAAAACCAAAATGTTATTATCTTCCATGACAACAGCTATTGAATCTGCAATTAAAATACACAAGGAGTAAATATTAATGAAATATGTAATTGTTGGAGCTGGCCTTTCCGGTTTAACAATCGCTGAAAGAATAGCTAACCAGCTTAATGAAGAAGTTCTGATTATTGAAAAAAAGAAATCATATCGGAGAAATATTTATGATTTCTATGAAGACGGCATTTTAATACAAAAATACGGACCTCATATCTTCCATACCAATGAAAAAATCGTTTACGAATACTTGTCTGAATTTACTGAATGGTTAGACTATGAACATCACGTTTTAAGTAATGTAGATGGAAAATTAGTACCTATGCCTATTTGTATTGATACTTTAAATGCTTTATATGGTCTTGATTTAGATGAAGAATCTATGAAAAAATGGATTGAAGAGCATAAAGAAAATATTGATGAAATCAAATCAAGTGAAGATGTTGTTTTAAAAAATGCTGGTCGTGACATTTACAATAAGCTTTTTAAAAACTACACTCAAAAACAGTGGGGAACTTCAGCAGCCAATCTTGACCCTTCAGTAATTTCAAGAATCCCCTTCAGGTTCAATCACGACACAAGATACTTTGAAGACACATATCAGGGAATGCCGAAAGAGGATTTACCAAAATGTGTGAAAAAATGATTGACAATGATAAAATCAAGGTGGTTCTGAATACTGACTATAAGGATTATTTAAAAGACATAGAATATGATACATTAATCTACACAGGACCTATTGACTATTTCTACAATTACAAATACGGGGAATTATTATACAGATGTCTGAACTTTGTATATGAAGTTTTAGACGAAGATTCCTATCAGGAAGTCGGTGTTGTTAATTATCCAAATCATCCATACTTTACACGTATTACAGAGTTTAAAAAATTAACAATGCAGGACGTTGAAGGCAAAACTGCAATTATGAAGGAATATCCCGGATTCAACGGAGAATTATGCTACCCATATCCTACCCAGGAATACCTTGACAAATTCCAGCAATACAAAAAAGAAATGGATAACGAGGAAAAGGTAATATTTGCAGGACGTCTAGCTCAATACAAATACTACAATATGGATTTAGTTGTTAAAAACGCTTTAGAAATATTTGAAACACAAATAAAAAAAGAATCATTAAATTTAAGGTGAATTAATATGATTACAGTATGGCCACAGTACTTGGATAAAAACCTCTCTTTAAATGAGGGCAGAAAGGTATCAAAAGAAATAGCTGTAGAAGAACCAAAACTGCAGGATATTGAAAAAGCTCTAAAAAGACTTAATTTACCTTACAGCACTCAAAAAAGAAAGGTCATATCCTGGCAAATGGTATGAAAAATCAGGACGTATCTTAGTTGAAAGTGACAAACCTAAATTAGAGCTTTTAAAGGAAATTAGTTTAAAACTACAGGAAATAAAACAATGATGGAAATACCATGCGGAATGCAGGAGCAGTTTCTTGAAGCCAAAGAGTTAATTGAATCCAGCAATGACATTAAAATTTATACACACACTGACTGCGACGGAATCTGCTCCGGTGCAATCCTATCTATAATATTGGACCGTTTAAACAAGGATTATGAAATTGAATTTGTCAATCTTGATGAAATAGAAGACCTAGATTTAGACCATAAACTGACAATTTTTTTCATTTGGGTTCAGGTCAGGGCGTTGACAAAAATGCAAAAGACGGCCAGAAAATCTTAATTTTAGACCACCACCCGCCATTAAGAGACATCAACTATAAAAATGACAAAGAATATACTTATCTAGAAATCAATCCAATGTTCTACGGTATTGACGGATCATATTATGTCTGCGGTGGAGGATTATGTTATTTTTTAGCTAAAACATTTGGCTTTAAGGATTTAAGCTGGATCGGTGTTCTGTCAGCTATCGGAGATATGCAAAACAATAAAACAGGACATTTCGAAGGATTAAATGAAATTATCCAGGAAGATGCAATTAATGAAGGTCTTCTAAAAGTGACTAAAAATGATTTGAACATCTACGGACGCAGTACCAGACCGCTATATGTTGCACTATCCTATTTCAGTGATGTCAAGTTACCGACAACTAACAATCAGCAGGAAGCTAAAGTTGTTTTGGAAGAATTGGGAGTTGATGAAAAACACAACAGAAAAACATTATCTGAGGTAACTGAAGAGGATAAAATGGAAATCAAAAAATTTTTAAGCAGAATGATTTCCAAAAGAGTTCCTCCAAAATACCTCAAATATGTTCCAAAATTGATTGTGGGAGATGCATACACTTTTTTAAATGAAGAGAAGGAAGCTTTTTAAGAGACGGTTCTGAGTTTTCAACAGCTATGAATGCCTGCGGCAGAAACCGAAAAGAAGCTATTGGAGTAGATATTATTAAAGGAGACCGACTTGTTGCTCTTGATGCCTTAGAAGAAGTCAGCAAAACACACAAGTATAATCTGGCCACTTCCATCAGCAAAGTTGCAGACAATTATCATTCCGAAATTATTGAACTTGACAATTTTCAATATTTTGACTGCAGTGACTTTGATGAAGACATAGCTTCCAATATCATCGGTACAATAACAGGTATGGTTTTAGGTTACTGCAATTGGAAAAAACCTATTTTAGGATTTAGCAAACCTAAAAATAACCAAATCAAAGTCTCACTTAGATGCTCCAAACTCCTTGCCTATGACGGAATTCATTTCGGTAACATGATGCGTGAAATCGCAAAAAGAAGTTGGAGGTACCGGAGGAGGCCATGCAATAGCTTGCGGTGCTTACATTCCAAATGAAAAAAAATCAGAATTCCTTGATAAATTTAATAGAAAATTACAAGGAAAAATAGCAAATTAAATATAACATTAAATCAAAATTAATTATCATTGAAAAAAATTGAGAATGAAAAAAAATGAAAGCATTTAAAAAAAGAGGTGCCTTAACACATTTTCAAATTTTAAGTGAAATCTCAAAGCAAAACCCACATCTCAAACAAAAGGATTTGGCTGAAACTTTAGGTATCACCATTCAGGCTGTTTCAGAAAATATTAAGACACTTATTGAACAAGAGTATATAACATCTAAAGATGGCAGATCACCATATAAAATTACTCAAAAAGGTATTGACAAAGTTAAAAGAGATGCTATTTCTCTTAGAAAATACTCTGATTCTGTTTTGGAAACCATGAATCATTATAAAACTGTTTGGCCGGCTATTGCAAAAGAAGATCTTAAAAAAGATGAAATTGTTGGTCTTTATATGGACTCTGGTGTTTTATATGCTCATAAAAAGAAGAAGATGCAACTGGTGTTGTTTTAGGAGATGCTGCAAAAGGCTGTGATGTGGCATTAAGTAATCTTACCGGTTTAATCGACATGACCATTGGAGAAGCTGTTGTTATTAATTTGCCTACCATTAAAGAAGGTGGATCCGATAAAGTTAACCTGGAATTAATTAAAAGTGTTTATGAACAGGGAACAACTACAGGTAAAAAAATAGACAGAGTAGCTATTGCAGGAACTGTTTCCAGAGCAGTAGCCAATATGTTAGATCTCCCGGTTACAATTGAATATGCCGCTCCTCAAGCTACAGCTAATGCTGCCCGTAAAGGATTAAACGTTTTGGCATTATGTGTCGGAGATATGACCAAAGCTTTTACCCGTGAACTTGAAGAACAAAAAATAAAATTCGATATTATTGATGGTGGAAAATAATTAATTTTCCTTAACCATTTTTAATAATGCAGCAGCTATGTCTACAGAATCAAAATCTTCTTCCATAGCTCCTTCAACTAATTTTACGTATTTTTCCAAATTATCCTTTTCAATAGAGTTTTTAACGCTGTTCATTAGCTGAGTATTTTTAATAGATTCCATTTCCTTATATGACGGAATTTTTCTTTGTTTGATTTTGGATTTGGTTACTTTTTTAATGGTTCTTAAACTATAGATTTCTTTACCTGCAACAAAGGTAAATGCATACCCCATATTACCTGCCCTGCCTGTCCTTCCGATTCTATGAACATAGTATTCAGGATTTTGAGGAACATCATAGTTAACAACCACTTCAACGTTAGGTACATCGATTCCACGTGCAGCAACATCAGTAGCTATCAGGATTTCAATATTTCCGTTACGGAATTTGTTCATAACCTTATCACGGGATTTCTGATTCATGTCTCCATGAATTCCCTCAGCTGCATATCCTCTGTTTCTCAAGTTTTTAGCAACCCAGTCAACTCTTTTTTAGTGTTACAAAATACCAAACCTAAATTAACATCATAAACATCAATCAAACGAGTTAAATTTTCAAGTTTGTCTTTTTCCTTTGTTTCAAAATAGTACTGAGTTATTTCCGGAACAGTCATCTGGCTTTGAGCTACCTTTAAATGTTTAGGCTTTTTCTGATAGAATTTAGTAATTCTTTTAATTTCCTTAGGCATTGTAGCTGAGAAAAGCAGTGTTTGCCTTTGCTTTGGAGTGTGTCTTAATATTTTTTCAATATCCTCTCTGAAACCCATATCCAACATTTCATCTGCTTCATCCAATACTACAGTTGAAATTCCTTTTAAGTCTAAAGTTTTACGTTCAATATGATCCAAAACACGACCTGGAGTTCCGATAACTACATGAACACCTTTATTTAATACTCTAATTTGTCTTCCAATAGGCTGACCACCATAAACCGGTAAAATTTTAAGTTTTTTCATATGTGAACCTATTTTACCAATTTCACCAGCTACCTGAATACACAACTCCCTTGTAGGACATAAAACAATAGCCTGGGGAGAATTATCAGGAATAAAAATCTTTTGAAGCAAAGGAACAGTAAATGCCAGAGTCTTTCCAGTACCTGTTTGTGCTTGTCCTATTATATCAATTCCTTTAAGAGCCTCAGGAATAGTTAATTCTTGTATTGGGCTTGGCTCTTCAAAACCCATTTCTTTTATTGATTTTTTAATTTCTGCTAAAATTTCAAAATCATCAAATGTTATATCACTCATTACAGTTAGTATTTGTTAAACTAACTATTTATAATATATTGATTAAATAAAAATTGTTTAATCTAAAAGATTTTCCTTAATATCTTTTAAACAGTTCTTATCTTCAGCCAAATAATCATTATTTTCCGCAAATGCTCTTTTACGACATCCACCACATATATATTTGGATTCACAGCATCCGCACTTTCCTTTTAAAAGGCTTCTATTTCTAAGTTTCAATAAGATATCATTATTTAGCCACATAGTATCCAAATCATCACGAATATTGGCTATTTTCAAATCACGGAAATATTCACATGGATAAATATCCCCTTTTCCATCTATTGCCATGTAAAATCTTCCAGCTCCACAGCTGCCAATATAATTTCCCAGTTCTTTCATTGCTTGTTTGTCATAGTCCAAATTAAAAAAATGAGTTGGAATCATGTTCATGCCATTACACTGAATTGTTGAAGTAATATCACCCAATTGAGGATCATTGGTTAGTATCTGCATATCCCCGTTAATATTTTCCATATAAATTAGCTTAAATAGCTCCAATCTCTGATTATCAGTCAAATCTCCATTGACAACATCCAGTTTATACCATCCTACACCTAAATGCTTTAAAAAGCTCGATTATTTGAGAATTTCCAAAAGATTATCCTGAGTCACTTCTGTTGAAACCTCCACATAAACATCATTTTCATTGTATTTTTTAATGGATTCAACTGCATTTTCCCACAAGTTATCAATTCCCAATTTTTCATTATGGGTTTTGGGATTAACGCTTTCCAGAGAAATGTCTACAAATTTAACTCCTGCATCAACATATTTATCAATTTTTTCCAGATTAAATCCATTGCCAGTTAAGCAGGGATACATTCCAACATCATCTGCATGTTTAATGAATGTTGAATCAACTTCTCCGATAAATGTAATGTGTGCAACTCCAAAATCAGCTAATTTATCTATTTCATCATGTATCTGCTCAAAGGACAGTTCACTATCTGTTAAATCCCACTGAACCTGAAGAGGTGCTGCAGGAACAAACGGCTTTTCAATTCCTGTTTCTCCAAGCCCTTTTATTACACTGACCAGTCCTTTAGTCCAGTACGAATCCTGCATCAAATCAATCAATTCTTTTTTCTGACATCCCAAAAATACTGATGCTGTTTCCGACAACTGTTTTAATTACAGGAACAAGCAATCTACATTTTAAACAGATATCTGACCTTTTACCTAAATAATAATCAATTGCAACTTCCAAACGATTTTTTCCACACTTTTTACATTTTACAGTTGCTGCTTTGATTAATCTTTGAACAAGAGAACTGCCTACTATATTTTCAAAAAGTCTGTACTTTATTTGCAATGTCTTCGCTGTCAACATCCTTATTTTTGGTAAAACTCAATTTCATCTCTCCAAAATGTAAATTTCATTAATCAAGATAAAATTAAGTTATAATAATATTTAAATTTAACTAAAGAATTATATTTTAAAAACAACAAAATACTACACATGGAAAACAAAATTATCACTGATTTAAACAAAAATCTGGACATTAAATACCATCCAAATATTAAAGGTGTTCAAATTATAGAAGGTAAAAACAATTTCCCAATTAGCTGGTTAAATCAACAGGGATATTGTGAGTATCAGCTATATCTGCAGTACTTCCAGGGAGTAAAAGTAGGAGAAACCCAGGCCATGATTACAGGAACCAAAGTGCACAACCAGCTGGAAGAGAAGTTTCAGGAAAGTGCAACACCTGCAACCTTTGACGAAGTACTTGAATTTTCAAAAACTGAAAAAACAGTAACCAGAGAAATGTTTGTAATTTCACCTGAATATGGAATCAGAGGATTTATAGATGAAATATGGATGACCCCTGATGAATTTGTAATAATTGATGACAAACCAGGAAACCAAGCATACGGCTCAACAATAAACCAGGTCAGAGCATATTGTCTTGCATTTAAAAATATGATTAATGACAAAAGAAAAATTGTAGGTGCCCTAAGACAAAGAGGAACTGACAACATATTCTGGAGTGAAGAATTTGACGAAAATGCTCAAAAATCAATTAAATTCCTGATTGACAGAATGGACGGATTGTTCAAAGGAGAAAAACCCTTTATAAAAACAAAAAATCCCAACAAATGCAAAAGCTGCAGATTCCAAAGCTACTGTATACACGATTAAAATACAACATTTATTTAAGTTAAAATACCCTATAAAAAACAATGAAATCTAGAAACATCTCCTTAATATTGCTAATATTATTTGTTGGAGTACTTGCAGTTTCAACTGCTGTGAATTTCATGGATAATGAAGTGGCAGCTGCACCTTCACAAGGAACACTTAATATTGAGGATTCTAAAACTCATGAAGTACGAAGCGTACACTATGAAGCTAGCGGGAAATGTTACAAAGTCGTAGACGGAGATACAATCTGGGTAGAAGGTATTGGAAAAATCAGATTTGTACAGGTAAACACTCCTGAAAGAGGAGAACCCGGATACCACGAAGCAAAAGACTATGTTAAAGAAAAATGCCTTGGAAAAACAGTTTACTTAGACATTGATGATAAAAAACACTACGACAAATACAACAGAACATTAGCTATTGTTTATACTGAAAATTTGGATATAAACAGAGAATTATTAAATGAAAACCTTGCAGAAATTATGTACATACCTCCAAGCGAGTTCGCTAAAGGCACTGTATAATTTCTCACTTTTTATTTTTTTAAACTGCCCTGTAAAGGCCCAAATACAATTTATTTTTCTTGTAAACTTCATCTAAAATATTATTCCACTCGGAAATTTCCAAAAGACCTTTATCCGGAATAATATCATCAAAATAAGATTCATGTAAATTTAAAATATCAGCCAGTACATAGGTTAAAACTTTACCGCTCGGTTTTAAATCATAAGGGTCATAACCAGTAACCATTAAAACCCACATATTATCCTTTGAAGAACTGTTATACTCTTTTTTAAGAGCTTCATACCAATGAACAATCTTATTTTCACTGCCTCCTACATCACCGGAGCCGACACTGATATAATAACCTTCATCTGAAAACTCAACAGTTTCAATAGCTTTATTAATTTTATCCTTAAGTTCAGCAGAATCTGCAGCCAATTCATATTCCTCATTTGTAATATAATCAGTCAGATAATTCTCAACTTCTGTTCTGTTTTTAAAATAATCAACAGGCTGCAATCTGTCAGGATCCCTATCACATAAATCAAAAATCAGGTCTTCATCCACCTCACAAATTTCATATCCTTCAAGCTTGTGGGATTTATAAGGTTTGAAGTCCAAGCAATAATTTTCCAGATCATCTTTATTTAAATACCATAAAACCTGCACCCGATTAATCATAAAAAAAACACCAAAAAAAAAAGTAAAAGAGTTTTATCTTAATTCATCAAAAACCCTTGTTTTAGTAATTGAATTTAAAATTCTATCATTTTTACCCAATATTTTACCAATTGCCCAATCAAATATTATTGGGAACCAATATATTTTAGTTAAATTACGGACAATAGCCTGCTGCCATGAAACATATTCTCCGTTGTTTGACCTGACCTGCAAATATAATAAAGCCTTACCGACAGTAGCTCCCTTTATACTTTTCACATACAACAAAATAAACCATTATCAAAACAGGCACTACATACGGGAAATATGAATAAAGCGAATTCATACTGTAAGGATTTGCCAGAAGGTACAATACAAAAGATACAATCCACATAAATGCTGAAACTACAAAAAAATCAGCGAGATATGCTGCAATCCTTTTTGTAAATAAACTTGCCATAATATCACCTAATTAACATACTCTTGGAACAGGATCAGCTATTGGAGCTTCAAGTATTCTTTCCCCACCAATTGGAGTTTCAACAACAACATAATCTCCTTCAATAACTTCACCAATAATAGCTGCATCTTTTCCATATTCTTCAGTTTTAATTGCTTCAAGAACTTCCTCAGCCTTATCAGCTTTAACACCCATAACGACTTTTCCTTCGTTAGCCACTTCAAAGGGATCAATACCTAACATTTCAGAAACTGCATGAAGTTCTTTTTTAATTGGAATTGCTTCCTGATGAAGTAAAACACCTTTTCCAGATTTTGAAGCCATTTCATTAATTGCATTTGCAAAACCACCACGAGTAGGGTCTTTCATAGCAGTAACTCCCCCTACATCAAGTGCTTTTTAACAACATTCCACATCGGAGCAGTATCAGATTTCAAATCAGTTTCAAAACCGAAACCTTCCCTAAAAGACATGAGACTCATTCCATGATCACCTAAAGAACCTGTGACAATTATTTTATCACCAACTTCCAAAGTAGAATCGCGAATAATTTCTCCTTTTTTAGCTATTCCAATACCAGTTGTTACCATTACAATACCGTCAATCTTACCCTGCTCCATTACCTTGGTATCACCAGTAATAACAGCAACATCAACTTCTTCACAAGTTTCATTTAAGGATTTCATTATCCTGTCCAAATCAGCAATAGGGAAACCCTCTTGCATAATAATCGCATTAGAAATAGCTAGCGGTTTAGCACCCATAACAGAAACATCATTAATAGTTCCTGCTGCGGAAATCCTACCAATATCTCCACCAGGGAAGAATAACGGGTCGATAGTATGGCCATCAGTAGTTACAACAATCTCATAGTCACCTATTGGAATAGTTGCACCATCATCTAAAGCGTCTAAGCTAATACCACCATTAACACTTTTTTTTAGTGATATTATCCAAAACAGCACTGGAGATTAAATTAGCCATTACTTCTCCACCAGCACCATGATTCATACTAATTTTATCTTCTGACATTTTATCTCCTAAAAAATAATTAAAGTTATAGTTATATTGTCTGTAATATCAACTATTTAATTATAGTTGTTATATTACAAATATATTTTTGAAATATTATGCCAGTTAAAATATTTTAAAAATATTACATTTCAATAAAAAGTAATAAAAAAAATCAGTTTTGACAAATGTAGAAAAAAAGAAATAAAAAAATGATTTTTAAGAAGCCATTCAATTATTTTAAATATAATTATTTTATAATCTCATTTCATTTAGAAAATATCTTCATTAAAATTATTGAACCGAACAAACCTGCTAAAAAAAACCACTATGTAAATAAGAATATTGGATGTGCTGAATAAAGGATTAGTTTCTTCAACTACCTCCTCTGCAGTACTGTTATCTGTTGTATTTGAATTATTAACCTCTTCAACATTCATATCTCCAGAATCAGACACATCATTCTGTGAATCAACACCAGATCCTGCAGATTTCCCGCCAGTAGAACTATGTGTTTTTTCAGCTACTCCCTGAGAACTTTTAGATTGGTAAGTGTGAGAAGCAGAAGAACCACTTGAAGAATGTGACTGTTGATATGAACTTGAATGTGAAGGAGCTGACTGCGGAGAATCTGAAGATGAAGAAACCTCTTCAATATACTCGTGTCCATGTCCAGGATGTGCAGCTACTCCACATACACAAACAAATATTAGAGAAATTATTGAGATTAACAATAATATATTTTTAAAATTCATTTAAATCAAAAAAATATTAAAAAAGAATTGCATACTAAAAAATTAATATACAATCCATAAATACAAAAATTCTATTTTCTATGTTTCATATAACCTACACCAACTAATATCCCGACAATTAATATGACAATTATTACATATGGCATATAATCTGGATTAATGGATTTAGCTGGAGATTTTTTAGAAACTTCGTAAGATTTACCATCATCAGAACTTAAATCAGCACTGCTTGGATCTAATGCATTATTTGAATCACCAACATTAGAATTGCTGCTTTGTGGCATGTTACGATTATTAGAAACACCTGCACTGCTTGCTGATGAATGAGAGTTTTCATTAACATTAGAGTTGGAATTAGAGTTAGTATTAGTGTTAGTGTTAGTATTAGTATTAGTGTTTGAATTGTTATTCTTTTCTAATTGTTTTAACAAATCTTCTTTAGTTACTGAACCGTCAAGACTCTTAATATAATCCATAGTGTTTAATTCACCAGATCCTGACTTTAATAAATTAAATTGCTCAGCAGTAATCCATTTTTCTTCGCTGGTTTTAACAACAAAATTTTCTAAAACATTTGGATTATTGATTCCCTTATATAAATCAATGAATGCTTGAATTTGAGCAGCACGTTTTGCTTCAGAAGTAGCATACATACTAGTATCTATTGTAGGCCATTTAAATGAAACAATAACAACACGACCAATATTTAAGTTATTATCCCAAATAACTAAAGCACCTTCATCAGTAGCCCCATCTACATATGTAGAAGTTACATCAGAATTAGGTAATTTCTGAACAAAATAAGTTCCCATACCTGGAGATACACCTAACAGATAAGTCAAACTGTCATCTTTACAATAAGTACTAGATGCAATGTAATTATATGATTCATTTTCACCTAACGGATGATTCTGTTGAATATAATCAGTTATGAAAAATCCAGGTTGTACACCAGGACAAACATGATTATGGTATAAAAAAGCCATTATTTGATCAAAATTAGGATTTGATTTCCATGCATTTGCAATAGATTGAATATTAAACCAATTTTGGTCAGGTATGAAAGTTTTTTGAATTGCTTTTATTTGCAGAACTGTTTAAAGTTTCAATTCCAATATCAACAACATTACTTCCATTTAATTCACCGACAAACCATGTTCCATCAGGATTATACCTTAAATAAACTGAGTATAAAACATCAGAATTAGGATTACGCAATATAAATGTAAACCATAACGGTTTCCATAATGCCTGGTGATATTGTAACAAGTTTTTACTGTATAAAGTTGCACCAGCAATTTCATAAAGTCCGTCACGTACTGCAACAGTTTCTTTACCATTTAAATAAACATAACCTGCAGAAGTAAATATAACTAAATCCACATTATCTTTACCTAAATTAATATTTAATTCATCTTTAAAAATAGCGCTAGCTTTATTATATGCTTCAAAACCAATATTTTTCATTTCTTCATCAGATAATGAACCAGATTCACCAGAAGGAACAGTTCTTGTTGCTTTTGGTAAATTTAATGATAAAATATATTTTAAATCTAAACCGTGAGATTCAACAGGTGCAATTGATACATTACCATGAACAACACTATTTGCAGTTCCCATCAAATAATAGAATTGTTCTTCAGTTAAATTAGTAAATTCATATAAAAATGTTGCTAATTCTTCAGGATTTTTATTAATTTTATTAATCCACCAGGTACAATATTTTAATTCTTCTAAGCTTCCAGCATCAGCATTAATACCAGTTTCGGCTTTAAAATCAGCTTTTATCTTCTTAGAATCAAAACTCATTATAATTAAATCACCAGATAATGATTTTGCATCCCATCTAATAAAACCTAACATATTTTCAGTAGCGCCAGTTGCAGTGGTGTCAATTCCAACATATGAAGTTTTACCAATTGTAGCATCTAGGAAAAATAGTACTGCATCATCATCAGAGCCTCCAGGAACTCCTAATATTTTGTAGGAAGTAATATCAGCTGGAGATCCTCCGCCAGTTAAAGTTTCTTGAACTGGAGGGTAATATTTTATTAAAGCTTTAACAATACTATAACCACCAAGTGTACCTTCACAAATATGCCCGTGGAATGCTGCTTCCTGAAGTACTTCTCTAGAAACACCTGCAACCCATCCATTAGCTAAACTTGCAAATGACCAAGCATTTTGGCCATGAATAGACCTGATATAGTTATTCCATTGTTCTCTTGTCATGTTTTCAGAAATTGTACCTAAGTAAGAATAAGATCTTGAACCGTTTTCATAAATTACTGCTTTTAATTCATTTCCTTTTTTAACAATAAAAGCAAAATCAATTGATTAACAGCAGTGTCACGTAACATTAAAACATTTGAATATTTAATTTTAGTTCCGTAGTTTAAAATAGCTTCAAGAGCATCTTCAGTTGATTTACCATTTAACTTGGTAACTCCTGCTGTTGTTACAACAAGAATATCATCAGCAGTTTTAAAGTCCAATAATCTGTCTGCATCAGCAGTTACATCACGACCAAGTTTATATGCATCACTAGCTTTTAAATTAAAAGTAATGGAATCACTGATAATCTGACTTTGAGAGATATACCCTGCAGTCAAAGCAGTTATATTATACCCATTAGAAGAATTATCCTTAAATGTAAGAACAAATCTGTTTGAGTTAACCAACTCCTTGTTATATTCTATTTTATCTTCACCTGAGTAAATATAAAAATCAGGAATTACATTATTATTATCGTTTGTGTATTCGTAATTAACATCTACATTAATTGATTTAGTTGGTGTTATTGTATCAACATTTGTACCATTAACATCTTCTGCACAAACGTTACCCATCATTAAAGCAATTAATGTCACGACCAATAATATAAACACGAATCGCTTCCCGTTATTTTTAACAACCATTAAATCAAACCTCCTTTTTAATTAATTAAACTCGTATCCACGAAAAAATGAATACAATTCTAATATAAAAAGTAATACCCATATAAATATAATTATTACAAACTACCTAAAAAAACTGAAAATAGTAATACTTTTTTTTTAAAAAAAATAAAATAACCTGCCCAGAGCACTCCAATATTAATACCCAGTTACATAATATCTATAAAACAGTTTTAAAGAGATGCAAACAAAATTATGTTTATTAAATTCGTTAAACATCATGAAATTTAATTAATATGCATTTTAATCAAAAGTAATACTCAATATTTGACAAAACAAAAAAAAAGCAATATGTAAACCAAGAAAATGTTTAAAAAGTAATACTTTTCAATGAAAAATATAAAAAGAGTAATAAAAAGTCTTAAATACATATTATCTTTAAATATATAAGAATATAAATGAAAAAGTGATATAATGCATATACCCGATGGAATAATAACTATAGACCAGGCACTTATCTACTGGATTTTAACAATATTAATTATGGCAATATGTTTCTATAAATTTCAAAAAGACAGTCAAAAAGACAAGAAAATTGTTTCAATGGCTATTTTTAGTGTATTTACAGTAATCATTACATCACTGTCTATTCCTTCACCCCTAGGTGTTCCGATTCATTTCTTTTTAATTCCATTAATTGCAATTATATTAGGACCACATTCTCAAGCATAGTTGCATTTATAAGTTTAATTATACAGGCATTAGCATTGAATATGGGTGGACTAACTTCTCTTGGAGCTAATTTTATAGTAATAGGCTTTATAATATCCATAACAGCATACTTCTTCTACACTTTATTCAAAGACTTAAATGAAAAGTTTGCAATATTTGGAGGAACAGTAATTGGAATTATATTCGCAACACTTGGACAAATAATTATATTATTAATATCTGGAACTATGAGTTTAAACGCATTACTTGCAACATTGCTTCCATTTTATTTATTTATATCAATAATTGAAGGAGCTGCAAATGTGGTTATTATAAGTGCAATTAAAACTATGAAACCTGAAATAATGGAGATTAATAAGTGATACTATGAATAAAAAATATTTAATTATAATTTTATTAATACCTTTAATCATGTCTGCTGTATACGGACATGGAGTTGATGTAACTGCTGATACAATGGTTATCGCAGATGAAACAAACGGACAGTTAGCTAAAGACATAGCTGATTCAAACGGAATGAATATCAGTGTTTATAAATTTACTTCACAGGCTGATGTGGAACATATTTTAGAACACAGTGTAAACAACACAAACAAACGCATACTAATGATAGCTTATCAGGACAGCGGAAATGAATTTTTAAAGAAACATTCAGAAGTATCTGATAGGGTTATTGTAGTTGACGACGTTAACAATGATACAATAGAAGACGGATTAAATAAAATAATGAATGCACCAACACAAAATGAAGAGTCTCAAAGTTCATTTGCTGTGCCGTTATTCATTGGATTGATAATAGGTATTCTTGTTGGTGCTCCAATTAGAGTACTTTTAATGAAAAGGAAAAAATAAGGAATAAGAATTCCTTTAACTCCTTTTTTAAAAAATAAAGTATAAATCTAAAATAAACATAAAAAGAAATTTTATAAAAAAGCTAATTTTCTAATTTTAATAAAAAAAGTAAATTTAAATAAAATCAATTAATTAAATTAAAATTCCGTTAAGTACACCGTCTTGACCAGGTCTAGAGGTTACTTTTGCATTACCTTCAGGAGTTTCTACAATAGCACCTTTGGTAATGATGTTCCTTCTTACGTAGTTTGGGTTTGCAGAGTTTTCAATTACACCTAAAACATCTACAACTTGGGATTTACCAGTAGCAGGATCAGTTAAATTCATTTTATTAGCAGTAGCTAATCTGAGTTTTTCGTTTCCGCCACGAGTTCTGATTTTTTTCAATCTTTTTTCATCTACTCTAGTTTCAGCTGGGTCTCTACCTAATTCAGCTTTCCTTTTTCCACGGTTTGCAACATTCCTTGCACCGGATGGTAATCTAGTTGATTTTCCTTGAGAAATTGCCATTATTTCACCTAATAAATATAATTAAATAATAATCGCGTCATTAAGCTCTTTCATTTAAACTGTTGTGACAAGAAGATAAATAACAATTTAAATCTTGAGAGCAATAAAGAGTCTTAAAGAATAATGATAATAAAATATTACTCTTTCATTATATATAAATGTTTTATTTGCCTTCCAAAATAAGAAAAAATAAAATTCATTTAAAAAGAAAATAGCTAGTAATCACAAACTGAAATATTTTGTGAAGTACTAGATCCCTTATAATTACCGTCACCTGAAAAACACAATCAAATGAATAGACTCCAGGAGTAACACGCATTCCAAAGGTATTTTCTCCGCAGCTATCAGTTGTAACATTGAAAGAGTTTTTTCGCCTAATGCATCAGTTACAGTAATTTCAACAGATTTGTTGTCAATTGGTCTGTTATAAGCATCACTTAACCTTAAAATGAATGAATCACCATTATGTAAATTAGAATCACTTATAATCTTCAGATTAGTTTTTTCCTGAGAATATTCCAGCGCATAAATTGAAACAATAGCTAAAGCAACTAATGCACATATAATAATACAAACATAAGATATATCTCTTTATTCATAACAAACCAAACCTTAAATTAGCTTTCACGTGAAATTTTTCTATTGAACAATAGAACACTTATAGCTAATAATATAATTCCCATTATTAATATAATTATTAGGTTCATGAATATTGCATCCAGACCCTGACCATAAGTTAAAACCTGACGAATGGCAGTAATTGCTTGATTCCAAGGTAAAATCTCATAAATTTGTATTTGCTGATTATTTATAGTAGCTATAACACAGTCAGGTAAGGGGATAAATGCTCCGGCTATAAAACTTAATGGAACAGCAACAATTGGAGAAATACTTGAAGCTTGTTTTGCATTTTTTGAAAAAGCCACAATTATCAAAGCAACAGCCACTGAAGAAAATGTGGTTACAATACCTACAACACATGCCAGAACCAGTGTGTAAATTCCTCCTTCCCATTTAAATCCAACTAAAACAGCTACTAAAAGCATTATGATTACCTGAATGACACCGACAAAAGACCAGGAAATTAAATTTCCAACTACATAATCAATTGTTTTCATTTTAGAAAGTTTTAAACGTTTAATCATTCCGCTTTCTTCTTCACTGGCTACATTGGAAGCAACTACAGTTATAGTCATAAGAATAGCAAATACAATCAGCCCAGGAGCATATATATCAAACAGAGATGATGAAGAAATATCCAGATTATCATATTTCAAGTCTATTTCCGGAATTGTCTGTCCTGAAACTTCCTTTATGATTTCTTTAGAAAATTCAGAAAGAATTCCTGCAATAACACTGCTTGCAATACCATAATCTGTATCAATTGCATTTCCTTTAACTGTAACTTCACCTAAACTGGACTGATTTTTACCCATATCACTGGTAAAATCCTGAGGAATAATCAGAACTGTAGAAACAGAGCCGTTTTTCAGCATTTCCTGGGCTTTAGTTTCATCATCAATCTTATGAACTGTAAATAATTTTTCATCCTCACTGGAATTAAAGTCTTCAATTATGCTAACTAGCTGATTGGACACATCCCCATCATCATGATTTACAATAGCTATATCTATATCACTTTCCACATTATCTCCGAAACCAATACCGAATATTAGCATGAATACTGCAGGAAACAGCAACAGGAAGAAGAGGTTTTTCTTATCCCTGATTAACTGTTTAAAATTTAACTGGACAATATCAAATATTTTCATTTTAACTCACTCTCTTAATTGTCTTCCTGTCAGCTCAATAAACACGTCTTCCAAAGTATTCTGACGTATGCTGATATCAGCTATTTTGGAACCTTTGCTTTCAACAAGATGAATTATATCAGGCAGTTTTTTAACTGCATCCAGCAAAACAAGAATTATTTTTTCATCAGATTCAAAGATATTGTTTAAATCACCAATGGTTTTAAGTTCGCTGATAATCCCCTCATTGTCTTTATGATTATCCAGCTCAAGCTGAACAGTATCTCCGTTACCGATTATCTGCTTTAATTTCTTTGGAGTGTCTAATTTTAATAACTGGCCATGATCAATAATAGCTACCCTGTCACTTAACATATCGGCCTCATCCATCAGATGCGTGGTTAAAATAACAGTATGACCCAGTTCCTTCTGATGAAGGATATAATCCCACAGCAGTCTTCTAGACTGCGGATCCAAACCTTCTGAAGGTTCATCTAAAACAACGATAGAGGGATTGTGAATGGTAGCCATAGCTATATTCATCCTGCGTTTCATCCCTCCGGATAAAGAGGATACCAGCTCATCCTTTTTATCAGTCAAGTGTAATTTTTCAAGAATTTTTAATATCCTTTCTTTTAAAAAGCTTTTTTGGAATATCATACATTTTTCCTATCATATACAAGTTTTCAAAACAGGTGAGATTGTTCCACAGCACAACATCCTGGGGACAAATTCCTATTTCCTTTTCATCAAGATATGAGGAGTCCTTTCCATTGAATAATATATTTCCACTTGTCGGTTTTAATAATCCGACCATCATATTAATAGAAGTACTTTTTCCAGCACCGTTCGGACCTAAAAAATCCAAATATCTCACCTTTTTTAATTTCCAAAGACAGATTATTTACAACTGCAACATCATCATATTTTTTAACAACATTCCGCAGTTCAATTAAAGTTTCAGACATTATTTTAACCTTATCCTATAATTTGACCATGTGTTAACTGATACTCTGAGTATAATCAGTTAAAAACAAAGTCAAAAAATATAATTTTTTATTCGTTTTCCCATTTAATGATATATCAAAAATAAATTATAAATATATGGGATAATTAAAAAAGGAAAGAATATTTCCTTTTTAATAATCAGTGTCTAAAAAGAAAATTAAGGTCAGGAATTCCGCAGTTATTCTCAAATTTGTTATTATAAATTTTTACACCATTTACAAAAATATCAAAATATATTGAACAATCATCACAGCCAAGCCCGATTTTAATATCAGATTCTTCCAAAATTTCTTTTTTAACATTTAAAATATCAGATGCCCTATCTATCTATAAAACAGATACCGGACATCCATTTTTATCAATATTTATAAAAATTCCTTCATTCATTGCATAATTTGCAAAATAACCATTTTTACCGTCTATTTTTCCACAGAAAATATCATTTATTTCATCATAGCTAGAAATTAATCTTTGAGTTTTCATGACATATCGCCTCACATATTGTTATAATCTTATAAAATAAATAATTAACCAATAAGAGCATTTGAAAATAAATTATAAGTATTTTTCAATTAAATAGTTAATTTTTAAAGCAATATTTCTAAAATAAACAGTATTAACCCGATTAAATATTTCAAAACAATAACAATTTAAATTATCAAAGCAATAATAATAAATAACTAAAATAAAATTGGTGTAAAAAAATTGCCAAAAGAAACAAAAGAACAACTGGAATTAGAAGCTGAAATTAAAAATCAGGCTCAAAAATTCATAACCGACCTTAATGCAACACTTCCAGAAGTTATGGAACTGGAATATGAAGGATTCTACAGAAGAGGATTTTTTGTAAGTAAAAAAAGATATGCAGTTATTGAAGATGGTGAAATCATAGCAAAAGGTCTGGAATTAGTCAGAAGAGACTGGGCACCAATCGTTAAACAAACACAAAAAGACGTCCTAAAGGACATCCTAAAAGAAGGAAACACAACCAAAGCAATAAATACAGTTAAAAAAGTTTTAAAAAGGCTAAAAACTGGAAAAATTGAAGGAAAGGAATTGATAATCCACACACAAATCACAAAACCATTAAGCGAATACAAACAAATCGGACCTCATGTGGTTGCAGCTAAAAAAATGGAAGAACACGGAATTAAAATAACTAAAGGAACAATTATCCAATATGTGATTGTAAAGGGAAAAGGTTCCATCAGCCAGAGAGCAGTTCCTTATGACTACAGTGAAGGAGCAGAATATGATAGAGATTACTATATAAACAATCAGATGATTCCGGCTATTGGAAGAATAATGTATTCCTTAGGCTACACAAAACAGGATTTGGAAGACTTAGCCCAAGGAGAAAAACAAACAAGTTTAGATGCATTTTTCTAATAAAACTTTAAATAAGACTAAAATAATATGTAGATATAATGATGCGTAATAACCCTAATGATGACCGTGTTGTATTTTTTGATGTAGACGATACTTTACTTGACACATCAACATTTGCAGAAACTGCAAGAAAAGCAGCTATTGAATTAATGGTAGACAATGGATTGCCTTTAGACAAAGATGAAGCATATGGTGTTTTAAAAACCATCATAAGACAGAAAGGATCAAATTATGGTAAACACTTTAATATTTTAACAGAAGTGGTTTTAGGCCATGAAGACCCTATGCTTGTTGCATTAGGTATGATAACATACCACAATGTTAAAATAGCTCTTTTAAGACCATTTGCTGAAACTATTGATACATTTATCTATCTTAAAAGTCAGGGATATCGTTTAGGTGTTATTTCCAACGGAATTACAATTAAACAATGGGAAAAATTAGTAAGACTCAATGTATACTCATTTTTTGATGAAGTAATAACATCTGAAGAAGTGGGAGCAAAAAAACCGGATAAATTAATCTACGATGTAGCTTTAAGAAAAATGAATGGTGATCCCGAAAAATCAATAATGATTGGAAATAAATTTAAAGAAGATGCACTTGGAGCAGTAAATGCCGGAATGAGTGCAATACTTGTTAATTCCGATGTTACAGAAGAAGACAGAGCATACATCAGAAAAGAGCAATTGGATATCACCATTATTGAAAATATTGGTGATGTAAATACAATATTATAAATCCAGTTCCAAAGTAACCGGACAATGATCAGAACCAAAAACATCATTTTTTATGGTTGCTGATTTTACTTTATTTTTAAATTCTTCATTTACAAAGAAATAATCCAGTCTCCAGCCGGCATTACGGTCTCTTGCACGGGTTCTGTAACTCCACCAGGTAAAATTATCTCCAGAATCATCAAACATTCTAAAAGTATCAACAAAACCACTAGCCAGCAAATCATCTAACCATTCACGTTCTTCAATAAGATAACCTGACTTGCCTTCACAATTTGCCGGATTGTAAACATCAATAGGATTATGAGCTATATTGACATCACCTGTAATGATTAAATTCTGACCCTGATTTTTCAAATCTTCAAGCAAATCAAGCAAAGCATTACAGAAGTCTATTTTATAATCCAACCTTTTAGCATTCATTCCACTATTTGGGAAATAAATATTGAAAAGAGTGAAATCACTATATTCAAGTCTGAGTACACGACCTTCCCTGTCCAGTGCTTCAACTCCCAAACCCCTAACAACATTTTCAGGTTTGATTTTAGAAAAAGTGCCGACACCGCTGTATCCTTTCTTTTCGGCTTCATTAAAATAAGAGTTAAATCCGGCGACATCAGTTAATTTTTCAGGTATTGAATCTTCAGTAGCTCTAACTTCCTGGAAATTAATAATATCTGCATTAGTACTGTTGAACCAATCCCAAAACTCCGGCTTTTTACTGGCTGCCCTAATACCATTTACATTCCAGGAAACGAGCTTAACTGACATTTATAATCTAACTCCATTTGTTGTAGGCAATTCACGAAGCCATTTGATATCACTTTTGTAAAGCATACGGATATCAGAAATATCGTATCTAATCATAGCTAATCTTTCAATACCTAAACCAAAAGCAAGAACAGGAACATCTACACCTAAAGGTTTAAGAACTTCGGGCCTGAACATTCCAGAACCTCCAAGTTCAATCCAGCTTTCTTTATCTTCCAGATAAACTTCACATTCAGTAGATAAATAAGTGTATGGGAAGTAAGCCGGCCTAAATCTAACTTCAAAACCTAATTTTTTATAAAATTCTTTTAAAAAACCCATTAAGTTTTGATAGTTAACACCTTCACCGCCAACAAGTCCTTCCACCTGATGGAACTCAGGCAAATGTTTATAAGTAATAGTTTCTCTTCTAAATACCCTGCCTACAGAAAACATTTTAAACGGAGCTTCATGCTCATATAAATATCTTGTTGAGATTCCTGTTGTATGTGTTCTTAAAACTGTTTGTTTTGCAACATCTTCATCCCAGTCATATTGCCATCCTGTAGAACCTGTGTCCCCACCAGTATTATGAACTTCAGCAGTTTCATCAACTAATTTCTGGTCAGGCAAATCACAGGTTAAAGGATTTTTAACATAAAAGGTATCCTGCATTTCACGGGCTGCATGATCTTGAGGCTGGAACAATGAATCAAAGTTCCAGAATGCAGAAGCTACAATAGAACCATTTTCTTCACTGAACCCCATATTTAAGAAGATTTCCCTAATTTCATCAATGATTTCCCTTAAAGGATGTTTTTACCCGGAAAAACTTTTTGGAGCTTCAGCATTAATATCATAAGGACGGTATTCTAAATCTTTCCATTCCCCATCTTTTAATTGTTGGTGTGTTAATTGAGTAGCTTGTTTTTGAATAGTGAAACCTTCTTTTAATATATAGCTCACCTTTATCTAATATTTTAAAAAGAGTGTGAGGTGTTCTTTTTAATATTTAAAATATTTTTCCTGTCATTAAGTTTTTTAAATCCGTCTAACAATTCAGGAGGCAAATTGCTTTTAATGGAATTTTTAGCTTCCTGCAAATGTTTTAATAACTTTTCATCAGTTCCTAAGATTTTAAAAGATTCCTGACCATGTTCAGTAATAGTTACAATACCTTTATTGATTTTAGCCCAGTTTTTACGAACCAACCAACCAATAGCTATGTTGGTTTCTTTTTTATCAATATCGGCATCTTTAGCTAAATCTCCCATGTTCATTTCTTTTTTGGAAGATAAAACTCTTAGGATTTTACGTTCTGGAAGTCCTCCGTCTGCATATTCACTTCCGTTATCAGTTAATGAAATAATTTCTTCAACATCCTTATCCACTTCAATAATATCCTTAGAAGCAAGGGAACCTGCTGCACTCATAACAGATTTAATATCCATTTGTGTATTTTTAGCTATTTCCTCAGGAGTTGCATCAGGATTAGTTTCCAATTCTTTTAAAAGTTTTTTCTCATAAATATGTAATTCACTAATGGTTTTTTTAATATCCCCACTCATTTAAACACCTTAAATAATAAATAATATTATAATATATGTAAATAGAATTTATAAATGTTAGCTAAAAACAGCTTTTATTTAAAAAGAGGAATTGAAAAAGAAATATTTTAATTTAAGTATAGGCTTTGAAGATAATAAAAAAAGAAAAAAAAGTATTTAGAAATTTGATTCCAAATAGCTGACAAAAATGGAAGCTGCAGTTAAATCAGCAGTAGTTCCCGGATTTAATTTATTTTCATATAAATAATTATCAAATTCATTTAATTTATCTGAAAAACTCTCATCATCTTTAAATGAAAGCAATTCTCTGGCCTGAGATGAAACTTCATCTGCTTTTTTGTCACCGTATTTTCTTGAAATTAAAGTGTCCGGAGTTTCAGACAAGATAGTTAAAATGTTAAAACACATGCATCATTAGCTTTCATGGTTTTTCTTAAACCGCTATAAGTAGGATAACCTTTTTCAAAAACAACAGGCATTCCAGTAGTCATTTCATTAGCTAATCTGTCCCATGGTGCAGAAATCTCTAAAACATCAAACATGGTTTGTTTATTTGCCCTTAGTTCCTCTTTTGCATTTTCACTAGCTACATCATACTCATCCTGATCTCCCATTCCCCCGGCATCTGCAATGTTAATTGCATCATACAAGTCCACTGCATCTTCCACAGTAGTTGCTTTCATTAATTCAGCTGTGTTTTTCCTAAGTTGAGAAAAATCATCACTGATAGCTGCACCGCAGGCTATTGGAGTAATCATCATTACAATTCCAAGATTTGTATTGTTGGCTATCCATTTGTCTGTTTCTTTTACAGCCTCCAATATATATTTACCTAATCCTGCATTTTGAAGGCTGTTTTTATCGACTTTTGAAGTTGCTTTTTCAATAGTATCTCCAATTACAATTCCGCTTATTACAAAGTCTTCAAATTCCATATCTTCAAAATCGCGAGTTCTATGAACATTTCCAGGCTTTGGATATCCGCTTACTTCCAATGCTGAAGCTATCTGAGCTATTTTAGCTATTGTTTTTGAATCCATAATATCAACTTAAAGCAAATCGTTTAAAAGCACATATGATGCAAAGTTAGTAATTATCAAGTCTGATCCTGCTCTTTTAATAGAAATTAAACTTTCCAAAATTGCATTTTCAGTTAAAAATCCTTTTTCAATAGCTGCCATAATCATTGAGTATTCTCCACTTACATTATAGCTAACTAAAGGTAAGGTAAATTCTTCCCTGATTGTTTTAATAATATCCAGATAAGGCAAAGCCGGTTTAACCATTAAAAAGTCAGCACCTTCAATCACATCAAGTTCACATTCTCTGATTGCTTCTAAAGCATTAGCGGGATCCATCTGATAACTTTTACGGTTTCCGTGAGTTGGTGATGAATCAGCAGCTGCCCTGAATGGTTCATAAAAATGCAGATGCATATTTTGCTGAATATGACATAATCATAACATTATAAAATCCATTTTCATCCAGAGCTGTCCTAATAGCATCTACCCTGCCATCCATCATGTCAGAAGGAGCTACAATATCTACACCTGCTTTAGCATAAGAAACAGCTACTTTAGCAAGATATTCCAATGATTCGTCATTTAATATTTCCACTCCATCGTCAGTATCATCATTTTCTTTGATTAGTCCGCAGTGTCCATGAGAAGTGTATTGGCACAAACATACATCACCAATAACAACCAGATCAGTCTGTTTTTTAAGTTCACGAATTGCTCTTTGAACTATTCCGGTAGATGAGTAATCCGGACTGGCCACATCATCTTTACTTTCAGGCAATGGAACCCCAAAGACAATGATTGATTTTAAACCTTTTTCTTCAAGTTGTTTTGCAAATTCAATACCTGCATTTAATGAATATCTGTATTCACCGGGCATGGATTCAATCGGTTCTTTTTCATCACCCCGAAGTTCTTCTTTGAAAAAAATAGGATAAATCAAATCTTCTTTGTTTAATTTAGTTTCACGAACAATATCTCTAATTTTAGAGTTTTTTCTATATCTTCTCATTCTTGTAACTGGAAATACCATGTTTTCACCTACATAATTATTAGTAAAATATTACACTTAATATTTATCATATTTTAAATTCATCTAAAATCCTATCTTCAGCACCATAAGGCTTTTTTCAAATAGCAGTTCTTCCCATGCTCAACAATTAATGCATGATACTCCTGATATGCATTAACATCACCGCTAAAATTATCTTCAAATAATTTTTTAATACTCATATACTTTTCTTTTTTTTCGTCAAAATAGCCCAAATAGGAAAATATCCTTTTAGTATAAGCATCTACTTTGAATTGCTTTTGTTTATATGCAAAAAGCAAAATGGAATCTGCTGTTTCATTACCTATTCCCTTAACAGCCAAAACTTCTTTTTTCTGGAGGGAATTTCACCCTCCAAAGAAATATAAAATTCAGCTATATTTTTAAGATAATTGAATTTTTGATTAAAATAACCTGCTGGGCGAATAGCCTGTTTAAACTCATCTTCACATGAATCAGCCAGTTCAAGAACATTTTCAGCTGAAAAATCACATAAAAGACTTAAATTTCCTAATGCCTTTTCAACTGAAGGCCATGAAGTATTTTGAGTTAAAACAGACCCCATTATAATTTCAAACTGTTCTTTTGAATTTCTTGGAAAGCTATAATCTTTTGGATGATAACCTTTAACAGCCCCTGTCTTAGTGGGATTTGAGCCGTCATAACCTATAATAGGCCACCACCCCTGATAAGAATATGTCTTAAGTAATTTGTCATAAATCAGATTAATATTATTTTCAGTCATACCACTCAACAAAACATTTATTAGATTTATATTATATTACTATGAATATAAGATTTTTATTGGAGAAACAACTATGGCAAAAATACTATCGGAAAAATGTTTTCAGTAACCAGTTTTGGATCCAGCCACGGAAAAGCTGTAGGAGCAGTTATTGATGGATGTCCTGCCAATCTTGAATTAAACACTGAAGACATTCAAAAAGAACTGGATAAACGAAAACCTGGAACCAGCGGAGTAACAACACCACGTAAAGAAGAAGATAAAGTTCAGGTTTTATCAGGAATTTTTGAGGGTAAAACTGACGGAACACCAATTACAGGAGTTGTCTATAACAACAACCAGCATTCCAAAGATTATTCCATGTTTAAAAATACTCCCCGCCCATCTCATGGAGATTATGGCTGGATGAGCAAATACGGCAATTATGACTACAATGGAGGAGGTCGAGGAAGCGGAAGAATCACTATCGGCCATGTAATTGCAGGAGCAATAGCTAAAAAGCTTTTAAAAACAAAAATATTGAAATTGTTTCACAGGTTGTTCAAATCGGAGACATAATGGCTCACAGCAATGATTTTGATACTGTAAAAGAAAATGTTGAGAAAAATTCTGTAAGATGCGGTGATCTGGAAGCTGCTAAAGCTATGGAAGAATTAATTTTATCTAAAAAACAGGAAGGTGATTCAATTGGAGGAATCGTTGAAACAGTCGCTGTAGGAGTTCCTGCAGGACTTGGCGAACCTGTATTTGAAAGACTTGATGGTGATTTAGCTAGAATTTTAATGAATATAAATGCTGTAAAAGGAGTGGAAATCGGTTTTGGTTTTGATGTAGCTACCAGCTGCGCATCAGAGATTAATGATGAATATTATATTGAAGATAATGAAATTTACACTTCAACCAACAGTTCAGGAGAATTATTGGTGGAATAAGTAATGGCATGCCAATAATTTCAAGGATTGCAGTTAAACCAACCCCTTCAATTTCAAAATGTCAAAAATCAGTTAATTTAGAAAAAATGGAAGCAGAAGACATAACTATCCATGGAAGACATGACCCCTGCATCTGTCCAAGAGCTACTGTTGTAGCCCAATCCAGTGTAGCTATTGTTCTTGCAGACCATATGATTAGATCAGGATACATCCATCCTTCCAATCTGGAAATCTAATCAGTTTTTTCCAATAGTAAGCTCATCATTTTCTCCATTTTTTAATGAAGATTGATAAGTGTTTTTTCTCTCCCTTCTATTTAAATCAATGTTTGAACTGTGAATTTGGGAATTGACATCCTTTAAGGTTTTTTAATCCTAATCCTTGCAGGATTTTGAGTGTTTACTTCAAAAGACATTCCGTCAAAAGCCGCCAGTGTTTTTACACCGGTTTCCTTAGTTATTCTTTTTGCTTCATCAATCGGATCTATACTTAGCATTTTAAGACCGAAATGAGTCATAATAGCCAGTTTTGGTTTTACTTCTTTTAACAACTCAATGAAGTTACGTGAACATAAATGACCCCTAATAGATTTATTTCCAGGCCTAAGCACACTGGCTATTAAAATATCCGCCCCTTCATGATATTTATGCAAATCCTCAAAATATCCAGTATCAGAAGTATAGGATATTTTAAAACCCCTATAATCAATCTGAAATCCTACACCTTCAGGATCACCATGCACTGTTTTTGTACCTTTAACAGAACATCCGTTAATGTTTTCAACCTGATTTGGCTCCAAAACATATTTTTTAGAGTGGCTTTGATGATATTTTGAAATTCCTGGACCCCATCTTTCATAACCGTCAAGAACACTTTTATTTCCTAAAACAACACCATACTCTTTGGTCATTCCTCTGGTCATAGCTTCAATGAGAATTTCTGCATCATTGTAATGGTCAGTATGTGCATGAGAAACAAAAACACCGTCTAAGTTTCTTGGGTCAAATCCAAACTGGTAAGTTCTAACAAGTGCACCAGGACCCGGGTCAACATGATAATTTTTCCCGTTTAAATTATCAATTCTGAAACCGCCAGTCATTCTTCTTTGACTAATGGCTGAGAATCTTCCACCTCCAGTACCTAAAAATGTTATTTTCATTTTAAAAAATCTCCTTTATAAACTGCATAAAATTATATCACATTTAAGATTAGATTTGTCCTTTTTAAGACATAACTTTTCATCCTGGATAACTACCTTATCTCCAAGTTCCACATGGTTATGGTCACTGAACATGAAAACAGTTTCATTTGGCTTAGCTATCTGTTTCCAATTTCCATCAAAAGCCTGTGTTTTACTATTTAATTTGACATGAAGCATTTTCCCATCTACTGAAACAACTTCACCGACATCTCCTTTATTAATAATTTTATCAGCCAAAGCTATTTCCTTAGTTTTTTTGGATTAAATCTTCCTGAAGCTTTTGTCTAAATTTAGATAAAACCTTAATATCCTTATCAATACTTACATTAAGATGTCTTTGAGCTTCTGATTTGTTGAATTTAGGCTGTTTGATTAAAACATCAAAAGTATTTCCAATTGTTGGTGTTTTTCTAGAAATTTCAGTAAGTATCTCTTCAAAGATGTCACCCATATATTTTAAACTTAATGAAGGTTTCCATTTTTTGTTTATTAGCTTTTCTGCTTCCTGTTTGGCAAATTTATTACCAAATACAATAATTGCCTTTTCACCGGCTTCCCTTGAAACAGTTTCAGAACCTGACAATTCCACTATCTGGTAACCCATTGTAGTTCCGTAAATTCTTTTCCTGTATGTTTCAAAAACTTTTTTGGTTGTGACTTCTCCCCTTACGCAATTTCCCACAGTGGTTATTTTAGTAGCATCTTCAGTTAACTTAATTGAGATGCCGTATTCATCAGCTTTCTTTTTAAATTCCTCATCGGTTTTTATTTTACCACTGTATAATTCAGATTCCAATGCATTTAATTGCTCTTTATTTCCAAAATAACCAATTCTTCTTTTATCACTAGCCATTACACATCCTTTTTTTTTCCAATATAAGCAATAATCAAACTCATTTCCTAACCTCTAAAATTAACAATGAATAAAAATTAATTTAATAATTTAAGTTAATAATATATTATATTTATTATAAGTTATATATTTTCATCAAATTTTGATATGACCCTAAAAAATTTCCATTAAAAAATCGTATCATATATAACCAAGCAAAGAAATTCGTTATAACTCATTCTAAAGTATTAAAACATAGCATTAAAATTAATTAAAAAGATTATAGAAGTGTTCATAATAACAATCTTTATATAACAATAGAGCATAAAATAGTAATATAATAATTTTTAATTATTTATCATTACAAATTATAACGTCATAAAAATTATAATTAAAATAATGGTAAAAATTAAAGAACTAGGAGAAAAAACCTATGAAAGATCTCAATAAAATGTTTAAACCTGATTCAGTTGCTGTAATCGGAGCTTCAAACACCCCAGGTAAAGTAGGTTATATTATCATAGATAATATCATCTCTGGAGGATATAAAGGAAAAGTATACCCAATTAACCCAAAAAGCGGAGAAATCCAAGGGTTAAAAGCATATGAAAATATTAAAGATGTTCCTGAAAAGGTGGACTTAGTAATCATGTCCATTCCTGCAGCTTTTGTAAATGAATCAATAAAAGACTGTGGTGAAGCTGGCGTAGAAAACATGGTAGTTATTAGTGCTGGTTTCAAAGAAATTGGAGAAGAAGGTGCAAAATTAGAAGAAGAATTAGTTGCACTTAGTAAAGAATATGGCATAAATATTATTGGACCAAACAGTTTAGGAATTACAGATTCCCATACTCCATTAAACTCTTCATTTGCACAAATGATGCCGCCAAAAGGAAATATTGCATTTATTTCCCAAAGTGGAGCTATGATGGTAGCACTTCTTGATTGGAGTCTTACTTCAGGAATCGGATTCAGTAAAGTAATCAGTCTTGGAAACAAAGCAGGTGTAACTGAAACCGAATTAATGAATTACTTAGCTGAAGACCCTGAAACTGCAGTTATTATATGTTATTTAGAATCAATATCTGACGATGATAATTTTGTTAAAGCAATGAGACAAACCACTGCTAAAAAACCAATTGTTGTACTTAAATCCGGTTCAAGTAATGCCGGTGCAGAAGCTGCATCTTCCCACACTGGTGCTTTAGCCGGTAGTGACTTGGCATTTGATACTGCTTTTGAACAATCCGGAATTCTTCGTGTAAGCAGCATGGCAGAATTATTTGATATCGGATTGGCATTTTCCAAAGCACCACTTCCAGAAGGAAACAATGTAGCTATCATTACCAATGCTGGTGGTGGAGGAGTACTTACTGTAGATGAAATGGAAAGACAGGGATTGGAACTTGTTCAATTTGATGAAGAAACCAAAGAAAAAATTAAGGAAAGGTATTCCTGAAGAAGGTAGTGTAAACAACCCTATTGATGTTTTAGGAGACGCTCCAGTACAAAGGTACAAAGAAACATTAGATATTGTTTTAAAAGATGATCAAGTAGACAGTTTAATCATTATGGTTTGTCCTACAGCATCTGCAGACCCAGACGGAATTGCAGCTGCAATCTTAGAAGAAAGAGAAAAATTCGGAAAACCTATTTTAGTTGTAAACATGGGTGGACCAACCTTTGAAGCAGCAAACCATGCACTAAGGTCCCACAATGTGCCTACTTATGTTTTCCCTGAAAATGCAGTAGATGCACTTGCAGCTATGACAACCTATGCTGAATTGGAACGCAGAGAAGCTGATTCATGTATTGATGATTTAGACAACATCGATAAAAAAGCTGTAGAAGAAATATTTGCTAAAGTTAAAGCTGACGGCAGGGACACCTTACTTGGTAGTGAAGCATATGCAGTAGCTGAAGCTTATGGAATTGAAGCTGCACCAATTAAATTAGCTACCAATGCAGATGAAGCAAGCCAATTAGCAGCAGATATGGAATTCCCTGTTGTACTTAAAATAGCTTCTGACAAAATACTTCACAAATCAGATATCGGCGGAGTAAAAGTAGGAATTGAAAGTGAAGAAGAAGCTAAAGCAACTTTCGATGAAATCATAGCTAATGCTAAAAAAGCACATCCTGACATTGTGCCGGACGGTGTAGAAGTGCAAAAAATGATGGAAACCGGTCAGGAAGTAATTGTCGGTATGATTAAAGACAAACAATTCGGACCGATGATTGCATTTGGTATGGGTGGAATTTACGTTAACCTTATTGAAGATGTATCCTTTAAATTAGCTAACGGTATCAGCAGTCAGGAAATTGATGAGCAAATCAATGACACTAAAGTTAGCGAATTGCTTAAAGGTTACAGGGGAGAAGCACCATGCGATATTGATGCTGTAAAAGAAGCTATTAAAAGAGTAGCTAGGTTAACCTTAGACTTCCCTGAAATATCCGAATTGGATATTAACCCAATTTTCGTATACGAAAACGGATCAAGTGCTCTTGATATAAAAATCAAATTATAATTTCTCATTTGAGAAATTACTCTTTTTTTTTTTTAAACATTAGTTGGAGGTTATACTATAACTAATGAAATAGATTTGGAATTATATACCATAGCTATAACCCGATTAAATACAGGATTTCAAAATATCGGTAAAATAATTCAGAAAAATGCAGATGAACTTCAAAATAACAATCCTGAAGCTATAAAAATATTAATTGAAGAAATTGAAAACACAACTCCATCTTTTTAAAAATAGTGCCAAAGACTTTAACAGAATGTATTTGGATATTGTAGACAGCTTAAATCAAAAAAGAAGTTAATTACAATGAATATGAACCATTTTTTAAATATATAAATCAGATATTTCCACAATACCAAGAAAGTCTTGTAAAAAGTATTGGCAATTTAAAAAATATCGGAATAGACAATTCCGAATTGGACCAAGCTATTGCAGATCTGGATAATGCAATTATGGAAATCGTAAATACATTTACAAACTTGTTAAAAATAGCTATTGATTATGTAGATAGTACAAAAGATATTTAAAAAAACATTAAAGTTCCTACTTTAAATTAAAAATTGCTTTGATTATATTAAAGTAAAAATAAAACTTTTAAATATAACCATAGCTACTTCTTTTTTTTTTACAATAAACTATTGTTAAGATTCTTCAAATAATGTGCTGTATCTTTCAACAACAGAATCAAAATTTAAAAAAAAATAAGGGGAATGTAACTTATAAAAATTACATTCAAAAGATAAATTAAGCAGTTACATCATAAAAGATTTTTTCTGCAGGGATTTTTTTTTTTAAGACACCTAAATCAACTTCAATATTCATGAAGTCCAATACTTTTTGTTTGTATGCATCATCCAATCCTGAAACAAAATTGATTCCGCTTAAAGATTTTTTCTCAATATCCGGATTAGCTACTATGTCTTTTGGTAATTGGGATACTGAATCATCAGGATTTTCTTGAACATATTTAGTAGCATTATCATGGATTTCTACAATTTTTTTAGCTTCATCAGGATGTTCTTTTAAGAAATCATCAGATGCTGCAACTACACAGCATGGATGTCCAGGTATGATTTCAGATGAATCAACCAATTCAGTATTGCCGTTTTCAACTGCAGTAGTTACAAACGGTTCATAAGTTAACATACCGTCAATCTGATTAGATTTTAAAGCATCATTCATTGAAGGAACTTTCATTGCAGAAACTTTTAAATCTTTAATATCAATATTATTCTGATTTAAATAATATTTAAGCAACATATATTGAATGGAAGCTTCTCCAGGAGTAGCAATGGATTTGCCTTCTAAATCCTGAACAGAAGTAATTCCTGAACTGTTACTTACAACAATTCCACTACCTTCAGTCTGTACACCAGAAATAGCTTTTACTGGTACGCCTTTTTCTATTGAAGACAATACTGGAGTGATACCTACATATCCAACATCCACTTCACCACTAGCCATAGCAGTCATTAAGTCTCCACCATTATTGAATTGAACTACTTTAGTATTAATACCTTCTTTTTGATACATGTCTTGAGCATCAGCAATGAATAAAGCTGCATCATGATCACTTGGAAGATAACCGATAGTTACTGTACCGTCATCTTGATTGGAGTAAAACATATATGCTCCAGCTGCAATAATGATAACTGCAACGATTATAACAATAGTTATAATTGATTTTTTATTCATATAATCACCATAATTAAATTACAGTAATATGTATTAAAAATAGCAATATATAAAAGTTTCTGAAACATTCTTAAAATTTAAAATGAAAGCCATGAACAAAACATTTTTAAAAAATATCAACAAATAAGCAAAAATGAATTAAAAAAAAAGTGAAAGGAATTAATTAATTATAATAATTCTTTTCTCAAATCAATAGTGTCCTTTAAATCCGGACCTGTTGAAATAATAGTTACTGGAACACCAGTTTCAGATTGAATTTCTTCAACGAATTTTTTGGTCTCAGCAGATAAATCATCATAACTTTGTGTTCTAGCACAGTCGGGATATAATCTGTCTACACAGGTTAAAGCTATTTGAGTTGCACCATTGATTCTGCAGGATTCTTTTGCAAGTTCCATATCAAATAAACCTACACGACGCCTACGTCCAGTTACAACACCATATTCTTCAATATTTTTACTTTCAGCTTCTTCTTGTGAAATTTCAGTTGGGAAAGGTCCTTCACCAACACGGGTAATATAAGCTTTAAATACATTGATTACTTCATCAACTTTAGTTGGACCTACACCTACATCAGCAGCAAATGTACTTGCAGTAGTGTCTTTACTAGTTACAAATGGATAAGTTCCATAGTAAAGAGATAATGCAAATCCTTGAGAACCTTCAATAAATACATCCCCTTCATTATCCAAAACATCATTAGTTTCTAAAGAAACATCAGCTAAATAATCCTCAAGTTCAGGAACATCTTTAGCTAATTTAACTGTTCTTAATACCCTATCAGAATTAGCTGGTCCGCAGCCGGATCCAGTACTTCCTATTTTTTTAGCTAAATGTTCTGATTTTTTGTCCCTTTCTCTGTGATCTTTAGTAATAATAGCACATCTGGATCCACAAAAGTTCTTTCTTTTACATTATATTTCTTTAAATCTTCAAATTCTTTAAATAAAACATCTTTATCTACTAATACTCCAGCACCAATCATGAGTTTAGCATCAGTATGTACAAAACCAGAAGGGATGAGCCTTAAACCATATTTTTCACCATTAAACTCTACAGAATGGCCTGCATTTGGACCTACACCTGCACGAGCAATGATATCCGGTTTATCATTACCGCAAAGATAAGTGATACATTTACCTTTACCTTCGTCACCCCATGCTCCACCGACTAAAATACTACAAGTCATTTAATAACTCCTTTCATAATATTAAAACATGAAAAATAAAAATTTTCACAACACTAAAATACTTTGTTAGTACTCTTTTAAAAACTTTTCCAAAATACCCCATTATCAATATATTTTCAATGCATTTTTCTTTTATAATAATAAATACAAAATCAAATTTCAAAAAAATCAACATCATATGAAAATTAAAACAAATTTATAAAAGACATTATCGGGTATTGGATTTATTGTTTCCATTTAATACCATTATTTTTCGAAACAATGTTTAAAATAATTATTAGAAAAGAAAGAAAATGGGATAAAACCAAACATAAAGGAATAGAGGAATAATATGCAAAAAAGAGATATTTTTATGAGCATTGCTATTGCTATTATAATAATATTTTTTGTGGCTAATATGAGTGCCATAAATAATTTTTTAAGTGTCCATACAGACAAAACCATTGAATTTGGACATTCAAATATTGTAGTTCCAGAAGCCTGGAACACAACAGATGAAGTAAACCTTAGTAGTCAAGCAAAAACAGATAATGGAATTACAAACAACTACACTATTATTGATGTATGGGATGATTGGCCGGAATCAAGTATAACCGACATTTCAAATGCCAAATTTGCTTCTATGGAATCTGGAGGTTTTAAAGTATTAAAAAAAGAAAATATTGATTTAGGAGGCATTAATGTTTCCAAACAGTATTATTCAAATCCTTCAAGAGATAATGATTATCAATGGGATCATGTCGGAGTAAACTATGTTTTCCCAAAAGAGGATACAAATTATAGTATTGAAGTTCATTACTTCACAACCTATGATTACAACAACAAAACTTATACTAAAGAGTTAGATGACCGTATCGAAGATATGATAGGTAATATACATAACAAAGAATATAACGGATTTTTTTTTTCTGGAATAAATAAAATTTATAACTATTTATTCCCAAACTAATTTTTTTATAGTTGCTGGCAAAGTTTTATTGTACATACTTAACAAATATATTAATATTCTTATTTTAAAAAACAATAAAACGGAGAAATAAAAACAAATGATTAAAAAACAACAGCATTTTATGTAGTGCTTGTAGGATCACTGGCTAGTTTTATGGCAGCATACACATCAAATGCAGTAACAATGGCTCTGCCGGAACTTGCAAGAGTATTTCACCTAAGCAATATTTTGCAAAACTGGACAATACCTCTATTTATTAACAATGGCTGTATTGAGTGTCCCCTTCGGAAAAATTTGTGCCCAAAAAGGACTTAAAAAATCATTCTTCTATGGTGCACTTGTATTTTTCATAGGAACTGCTGGAATAATAATGGCAGCAAATACTGAAATGCTATTACTGTTCAGATTTATTCAGGCAATAGGATCTGCTGCAATTTTTGTATCTTCAGTAAGTATGATTGTAAAAGCTGTTCCAAATAATCAAAGAGGACGTGCATTGGGAATAAACATAGCTTCAGTTTATATCGGACTGTCTCTGGCTCCAGTACTGGGAGGAAGTTTAACATATAACTTTGGCTGGGAGAGTATCTTTGCAATAACACTTCCTGTAAGTTTTATTGTAGTGGTCCTTACTTATTTAAAAATTAAAGAGAATGGAAATTAGATGCAGATGATCCAATTGATATAAAAGGAAGTGTTTTTTATGGAATTGGAATTTCAGCATTTATGTATGGATTTACAGAACTCATACACTAACCGGACAGGCAATTACAGCAGTTGGAGTAATATTTCTAATAATATTCATTTATTATGAATTAAAACAGAAATATCCTATATTTAATGTAAGATTATATAAGAACCACAAATTCTTATCAAGCAACATAGCCAGCGTAATAAGTTATATTTCCATTTTTAGTGTATCTACAATTATCAATTACCATTTCCAATATATTTTAGGCTGGAATGCACAAATGACCGGACTGATTTTAATCAGCATGCCAGTAATGCAGGCAATTGTAACTCCGCAGTCCGGAAAATTGTCTGATTTGATAAATCCTCAAAAGCTCTCAGCACTTTGAATGGGACTTGCAACAATAGCCATATTAATACTGACAACAATGGATGACTCCACATCAGTATATATCATAATTATTGCATTGATGATTGGAGGTGTCGGATATGGACTGTTCAGCAGTCCAAATACAAATACAATTATGAGCAGTGTTCCACCAAATGAAACAACCATGGCATCAGCTGCAGTAGCTACCATGAGAGTTATCGGTCAGACATTAAGTATAGGCATTTTAACAGTTATTTTTGCATTTGTAATGGGTAATGTGGCCATAACCCCTAGCGTATATCCTCAACTTGGTGAAAGCTGTCATCTAGCTTTAATATGTTCCACAATACTTGAGTCATAAGTGTTTTAGCATCACTTGTAGGAATGAACTCCAATGATAAACTAAACACCACACAAAGATAACCATCAAATTATCTTTTAAAAATCAGTACATAAAGGCTATAAGAATTAGTTAAAAAACTAATTCTTATTTTTTTGTAAAAATTGTAATGTTCATCTATTTTAAAAAAGAGATGACTTTGTTTGAAAATAAAAACCACTCCCAAGATAACACAGCTGAGCAAAATTATGATTCTTACGAAATTACGGAATCATCTTCAAACAATCATATATAGTGACTAAGTATAATAAATACTTTTTGATAAAAAAGTATTACTTTTTAAAAAAATGAAAAAAAATAATAATCAGCAATTTATAGCCTAAAAATCCCCCAGAATATAGACAGAAAATACAATAAAAATCAATTAGCCAGATAATACAAAAAACAAAAACATATATAAATAAAAAAATTTTTAAGTAATACTTTTTTATAAAAAAAATGTTAATAAAAATAGGAAGAATTTAGTAAAAAGTAATACTTTTAAAAAACAAATATAATCCAATAAAAACCAGATTATAAAGCATATTAAACTATAAAAACTACAAAAAAAATAATCATGATTGAAAAAATAAAAAATAAATCATATTAACAAACTATAACAAAAATTAAACTGAAATTAAAGAAAATAAAATAAAGCTAAAATAATACTCAAAAAATTAACTGGGCTCTAAATCATTAAATTAACCAACACCCATTTAATTAAAACTAATTTTCTATAAAATACTTTTATTACTGTTAAATATTAAAAATAAATCCCATACAAGCTTAAAATAATTAATAAAATTTATATAATTATTACTAAAAACTTTAAATAGATTATTCTTTCTAAAAATATTTGATTGAATAATTTAAAAAATAATTTATTAATTGGAGCTTGGTGATTAAATGGAAATCCATATAGAAAAGGTTGGATTAATAAGATTAAATCCTAACCCTAAAAATAAGCAATTAACATTAAACTTAGACTGGTCTGTAGACTATGAAAACACTGATCAAAAAGTATTAAATTATGATTGCATTTTAAAAAATTATGGCTCTTTTGATATAAAATTAAAAGTTGAAGGTAGAATAATTCTGGAGGAATATGAAAAATTTCAAAAAGAATTATTTTCTCAAATTTTAGTTAAAAAAAGCAGTGATATTCTAATGGAAATGATTAATCTGACAAGACAGAACGTTTATGAAATAAAAACGAAAACGAAACAACATTTTCAAAAGCATTTTTTGAAAATCAATTGATAAATTGATAGAGTAGTGATATATATGTTAAATTTAAAGCATACAATATGCCCATCATGTAGTACTGGCTGTGGCATAACTTTAATCTCAAATAATAAAGAATTACTTGGAACTTATCCCTACAAAAGACATGAAATTAATGAAGGAAAAAACTGTAAAAATGGCAGATACTGTTTTACAAAATATTCATTTAATAAAATCGATGAACCTTCCATAGTAAATAACGGAAAATTAAATGAATCTGATTTTAAAAGCATTATAGAACAGGTTACAGAAGATATAAAAAATGTAGAACCGGAACAGTTCGGGATTTTATGTTCAGGAAATTCAACAAATGAAGAATTGGATTTGATAAAAAATTCAGTGAAAACTATGGAAACAGATTATTCTTATATGAAAATGGATTTGTAAACCTTGACAAAACAGCTGAAAGTTACGATGACATCAACAATTCCAAAACCATTTTGATTATCGGAGACTTATATGATGAAAACCCTTTAGTTGCCAGAAGAGTAATAATGGCTAAAGAAAATGGTGCAAAAGTTATTTGTGCAGATAATGAAAATAAAAATACCACTTCCATAAACTCCGATAAATATATTCAATTTGACTCTGTAAGTGAATTCTCGATAGTTTAGATGAAGAAATTTTAGATGAATTAAACGAAGATGCAATTATAATATTCAATAAGGTAGACAATGAAGAAAACTGCCAAAAAATATCTGAAATAGGATTAAAAACCAATGCTAAAATTTTACCTATATACAAAAAATGTAACAGTAAAGGAGCATTAAATAAAATAGATTCTATTAATTTAAATGAATTAAAAGAAGAATTGAAAAATATTGAAGTTTTATTAATTGTCAATGAAAATCCTCTCGATTATATAACTGAAGACGATTTAAACAGCATAAAACAGATAGTTACCATTTCTTATTTTAAAAATGATATTGTAAATAAAAGCGATTATGTAATTCCTGGAAAACCTTGGGCTTTTAAAGAAGGATCTTACACAAACAGTGTAAATACAAATCAAAACTTTAAAATAGCGGTTCCAGACATTGTAAATGAAAATCTTTCTGAAATTGAAATTTTAATGAAAATTTCCGAAAAATTAGATATTGATTTATAGAAGGTATGTTTATGAGTTCAAATTATATTCTAGCTCGTTCTAAAGACGAAGAGATATTGAAAAAAGCTGCTGTTGGAGGAGCTGTAACCGGAATTTTACAATATTTATTAGACAACAACATTATAGACGGCGTTTTAACATTAAAACCTGAAGATGATATATATGATGGAATTCCAACTATTGCAACAACCAGTGAAGAATTATTAAAAACAAGCGGTTCACTTCATTGTGCACCAACAATGACTGCAGACCTCATCAGCAAATATTTATCTGATAAAAAAATCGGAATAGCTGTAAAACCATGTGATGCAAAAGCAGTAAATGAATTAATCAAAAGACACAGAATCAATCCTGACAATATTTACACTATAGGACTGAACTGTGGAGAAACAATAAGTCCTATAACAGCACGAAATGCTTAAATTATACTATGACATTGATCCAAGTTCTGTTGTTAAAGAAGAAATTGCAAAAGGTAAATTCATAGTTGAATTAGAAGACGGCAGCGAAAAAAGCAGTCAGTATCGATGAACTGGAAGAAAACGGATATGGTAGAAGACATAACTGCCAAAGGTGTGATCTTAAAGTTCCACGTAATGCAGATATAGCCTGTGGAAACTGGGGTGCTGAAGACGGCTGGACATTCATTGAAATAAATTCAGAAAAAGGAGCAAAAATAGTAAACCAGGCAAAAGCTGAAGGTTACATCGAAGGTAAAACACCTAGTGAAAAAGCTATTGGAATAAGAAGCAAAATAGAAAATCTCATGATAAAAATGGGTGAAAAAAAAAAAACCTCACTTTTAGACGAAGATATTTCCATTGGCTCTGATGAATGGAACAGATGTATTCAATGTTATGCATGTAGAGACATATGTCCAATCTGCTGGTGTAATGAATGTGAATTAGAAAATCATACTTTGAAAATGAAAACGAAAACTGTCCGCCAAGCGCTATTTCATTCCAGGGTGTAAGATTATCCCACATGGCATTTAGTTGTGTAAACTGCGGACAGTGCGGAGACGTATGTCCTATGGAAATACCGGTTGATAAACTATTCGACAAAATACAAAGAAAATATAAAAATAGAACTGGATATATTGCAGGAATATCCGAAGAGAAACCTCCATTATACAGTCCAAAAAAAGAGATTTTATAAAATAAAAGGTGATAATATGAGTGATGTTAAAATAGTAGGATTATTATGTAATTGGTGTTGTTATGGTGGTGCAGATACTGCTGGAACTGCAAGAATGCAATATCCTCCAAACATTAGAATTATAAGAGTAATGTGTTCTGGCAGAATTAACCCGTCTTTAGTTTTTAAAGCATTTAAAGAAGGTGCTGACGGAGTATTTGTAGGGGGATGTCATCTTGGAGATTGTCACTATGATGCAGGAAATTATAAATGGAACAGAAGAGCATTTATGGTTCAAGACATTGTAGAAGAATTTGGTATTGAAAAAGAAAGATTTAAATTTGAATGGGTATCTGCTTCAGAAGGTGAAAAATTCCAAAAACAATGGAAGAATTTGAAAAAACAGTCAGCAAATTAGGTCCTTTGAATTTAGAATAAAAAAGAGGTTTTGAAATGATTATTTTTAATACTGACGATTGTATTAAATGTGAAGCCTGCGAAGGAATATGTCCTTCAAATGCTATAAAAGTACAACCTAATAACATAATTCACTGCGATACCTGTGGCGATTCCCCCAAATGTGCTGAAATATGTCCCAATGATGCATTAAAAGTAGACTTTTTAACACTTGAAGAAAGTGGCGCCCAGCAAGCAAGATTAATTTTTAATGGCCTAAAATGTGATCAGTGCGGAAAATGTGTAGAAACATGCCCTCAAAACACTATAACACTAACCAATAATCCTAAAATTCCTCTTGAAGGATTTTGTGTCATGTGTCAGCAATGTGTTGAAATATGTCCTTTGGATTATGTGGGCATTGAAGGCATTAAAGATCCAAATCATCGTGAACTCAATATTGAAGGACCGATTTATATTGAAAACTGTGTTGGGTGCGGAACCTGTATTGAAGAATGTCCTATACAGGCAATCAGTTTAAATGAACTTGGCGAACCAATAGAAATTAATTCTGAAATTTGCATTAAATGCGGTGTTTGTTCTCAAACCTGTCCATGGAATGCAGTATTTATCTCTGAAAAAATTCCAACAAAAAAGAACAAAAGAAATTACTGAGTTTAAACTAAATGAATCCTCATGTATAGGTTGTAAAACATGTGTTGAAATATGTCCCGGAGACTTTATTAAATTCAATGACAACAATCTAACAATAACTCTTCCAAAAATGTGTGCAGCATGCGGTTTATGTGAAAAAATGTGTTCAGTAAATGCAATTTCATTAAATGTAAAACTCCATGATGCAACACCATGTACCGAAGAGGGAGTAGTTTGTGATGCAGAAAAATGTGACAATATCGGAGCATGTGCAATGAAATGCCCTACACAAGCTATTCATGTAGTTACAAAAACAGGGATGTCAGTTCCGGAACAAATAAAAACTGATGAAGACCCTTCATTTAAAAGTTGTATACGCTGCGGAGCATGTGCATCATCTTGTCCGAATAATGCATTAACATTAGATACGGAATTTGAAATAAATAAAGATGGCACACTTATAAAAAAGACCAAGAATACAATATAATCCATCAAAATGTGACCAATGTGGAGACTGTGTAAACAGCTGCCCATATAATATGCTAAAAACAACAGATAATCCTAAACTTCCAATAGCAGGATTCTGTACATTATGTGGACAATGTATCGAAACATGTCCTGAAAAAAGCTTTTTGTTACAAATAGGTGTTAAACACCTATTCTTTTTTTATTTTAAACCTATTCAATTTTATTATATTGCCCTTATTAACAACCTTTTTTCCCTCCAATTTATATAAATTTAATAATTTTATTTTACATCTAATGAATTTATGATTATAACAGATAAATCAAATAGAAAATTATATATTACTTAAAAAAATACAAACTACATTATAATAAAGAAAAAAGAGAGTTGTTTTTTATGAATGCAAATAAAAAAAAGAGATTTTATTGTTATAACTGTAGCCTCTCTCGCCACATTTTGCGGTGCATACATGGGAAATGTTACGCCTGTTGCACTGCCTAAAATGGCTGAAATTTTTGGATTAAGTAATATAATGCAAAATTGGGTTACAAATATATTTTTATTAACAATGGGAGTATTAGCTATTCCTTTAGGAAAGCTCTGCAGCAGATATGGAGTTAAGAAAACATTTATTTACTCTGTAATTTTAATGTTAATCGGAAGTATTGAACTCCCCTATCACACACAATTCCGGAATTATTAATATTCAGAGTAATTCAGGGAATCGGAGGTGCCGGTCTTTGTGTAGATTCAATGTTAATAATTGCTGAGGCAATAAGTCCTGAAAAAAGAGGTCAGGCACTGGGAATAACTGTAAGCTGCACATATATTGGAATTGCACTGGCACCAGTACTTGGAGGCAGTCTAACCTATAATTTCGGCTGGGAATCCATATTCTGGGTAATGATTCCATTTATATTATTAAACCTAATATTACTTTTTACAATAAAAGAGAATGGTTCAAATACCAAAATGAAAAATTCGACTTGAAAGGTTCTATAGTCTTTGCAATTGGAATCTTATTATTGATTTACGGATTTTCAATATTTAATACAGCAATAGGATTTATAATAACTGTTGCTGGAGTGCTTTTTACTGATTTTATTTGGTAAAATTGAGTTAAACTCAAAATATCCTGCATATGACATAAAATTATATAAAAATAAGAAATTTTTATCAAGCAATATAGCCAGTATATTAAGTTACATAGCTACCTTTGTAGTAACTACAATTGTTAATTACAATTTCCAGTATGTTCGCGGTTTTGATTCACAGCTTTCAGGACTGATTTTAATTACATTCCCATTATTAATGGCTATTGTAGCTCCTGCAGCCGGAAAATTATCTGATAGAATTGATCCTCAAAAAATTGCAACAATCGGAATGATAATTGTAACTGTCGGTTTAATCCTGCTTGTACCTCTTGATAAAGACACATCAATTGTAATTGTACTTGTATCACTTGCATTGCAGGGTATAGGCTACGGATTATTCGCAAGTCCAAACATCAACACTATAATGAGCAGTGTTCTCCAAAAGATACTCCAATGGCATCAAGTGCAGTAGCTACAATGAGAATACTTGGTCAAACATTAAGTACTGGAATATTAACTGTGATTTTTGCAATAATGATGGGAAATGTAATAATTCAGCCATCTAACTATCCTCAGCTGATTTCCTGTTCCCAAATAACATTACTGATTATAACCGTAATCAGTGCTCTTTGTTTTATTGTCTGCCATATAGGCTACAAATCCAAGGACAAACTGTATTTTTAAATTGGAAAAAAAGAGTTTAAAAGATAGCTGTTTATAACAAAACAGCTATTAATTTTATTTTAAATTAATGTGTTATGTTCACACATCGGATCTTTCATGATAATATTTCTTTTTAAACGATATTTCAAAAAAATAAAGAACCCACTGATTAGATAATTCTTTTAAGCTATCGTCATCTAATTTTAAATCATTGAAAAAGAAATCCATTTCATTTCCGCCAACAGCAATAGCTAATTCCTCAGTTTCAAGTAAAACAAAGAAATCATTTCTGATATTATGAATATCAAACTCCCCATCTAAAGATAGGACTTTATCTTTGGCATAATTATAAAAAAAGGTATTCAGATATTCAAAATCCAAAAATTTAATTTTTTCCACTTTTAAAACAAAATCTTCATTAATGAAATGGTTTTTAAAATCAAAATTAGCTAAAAACTCAGCATCCCAGATATTATTATAAAAAAAACAAAATGACTTGTCTGAAAATCTGAAGGATAAATTTAAACTATCATTATATTTAGGGTTTCCCAACTCAACATCACTAAATTCCAGATATATTGAATCTTGAGCTATTTCTAAAGAATCCCACATTCCAAAAAAAGAAGTTATAACTTCCTCAATTAAATTTAATGATTTTGAATTCATTTTCAAACACCTAATTATTATTTATATATGCTTCAAAAGCGCCTTCCATTTCATATTCCTTATTTTCATCAAAAATTTTATCCCATTCAATGGAAATTTCAATCTGGTTGTTAACTGTTTCATCCCATCTAATATCAAAATTAGCTTCTTTTAAAGTATTGAAAACAATTTTTCCGATTTCCAAAGCTTTATCAGGACTATTCTCAAAATCTCCAAAAGTGATTTTCAGTTTATTGTTTTCAATAGCTTCCTCAACATCTCAAATGTGTAAAAACAAAAACCTGCAGGGTCGTATTTATTGTTTTTCAGATGAACAAATAACTCAAAGGCATCAGTTACTCCTCTTCAATATCATAACCACAGTTATGGATAGCTATAATGTTTTCACCGGATAATTTGATAAAGGCATTTTCCAATACTTTAAAGTTAGAGTTATCCTTCTGACTAAAAGATATTTCAACATTGGAAAAATCAATGTCTCTTCAATGAACTGCTCTTCCAATATTTCTATAATATCTTCCCTGTTGAAAAACCCAGAATTAGCTAATAATTCTTTTGTATATTCTATTTCATCAACTAATTCCTGATTCATAAAATCACTCATCTTCTAAAAGCATTTGAATGTGAGTTACATTACCTCTTTCAGTGAAACTTGCAATAATACGACTTTCACCAAGTTTAGCGACAGCAAACTCTTCTTTCTGTTTGAAAGGATAGCCCTTAAGTTTTGTATATGATTCAAAAGCTATTTTTGGGAAAATTTCAAAATTCTTCTGGAAAGTGTAGAATGTATCTCTGAATTTAAGAACTGAATTGTTTTCAACTATCAAATCAGATTTAATAGCTACAAAGATATCCAATCCTTCCATATTAACTCCATAGTATCCGTCCATTTTTAAAATAGAAGTAGCTACCATTGCCCATATATGACAATCATCAAAAGTTGTTTCAAATTCAGGAGTTGTAAATTGGCCGATTTCATATTTTAAACCGATTTCATGAATTTCTTTTGCAGCTTCAATTAGACTTTCATCAAATCCTATATTTTCATTATCCCATGCCCAGGACCATTTTTTAGCTTCTTCATTGAAGAAACCTAAAATCTGAACATTGAATGAAATATCATCACTAAATGTTAAGACACCTTTTTCAATATCCAACTGACCTTCCAAATCTCCGATTAATTCTGATAAGTTTTCCTGTTTATCTAAACCTAAAGCACCGTATTTAGATAAGATAACTTTAAATGAGTCACCCTGTTCAATTTCAACTGGTTTTTCAATTTTCCTCACAAAAAACACCTAAAAATTTAATTTGGAAATTCTGTCCATTGCTTTTTTAGTATTTTCTAAAGTATTGAATGCAGTAAGTCTCAAATAACCTTCACCACTCGGTCCGAATCCTGAACCTGGAGTTCCAACTACATTAGCTTCATTTAATAATAAATCAAAGAAAGCCCAGGAATCCATGTTATTTGGAGTTTTAACCCATATATAAGGTGAATTGACTCCACCATAAACTTCAAGACCTAATTTTTCCAAGCTAGATTTGATTACTTTTGCATTTTCCATATAATAATCAATTATTTCTTTAATTTCTTTTTTACCATCATCAGAATAAACTGCAGCTGCTGCAACCTGAACAGGATATGAAACACCATTGAATTTTGTAGTTTGTCTTCTGTTCCATAACTGGTTTAACTGAACTTCATTGCCTTTACTGTCATAACCTGCCACTTCTTTAGGAACAACAGTATAAGCACAACGGGTACCTGTGAAACCGGCCATTTTAGAAAAAGCTTCTGAATTCAATAGCTACATTTTTAGCACCTTCAATTTCATAAATAGTATGAGGCACATCATCTTCACGAATGAAACATTCATATGCTGCATCAAATAAAATAATTGCTTTATGTTCAATTGCATAATCAACAAAGACTTTTAATTGATCATAAGTAAGAGTAGTACCTGTCGGATTATTTGGATAACATAAATAAATAATATCCACATCTTCTTCCGGAAGTTCCGGAACAAACCCGTTTTCTGCATTGCATTTTAAGTATGTAAGTCCTTCATACATACCGTCATCTTTCATTTCACCAGTTCTTCCAGCCATTACATTAGTATCAACATATACAGTATAAACCGGATCAGTAACAGCTATTTTATTACCTAAATCAAAAATTTCTTGAATATTACCGGTATCACATTTAGCTCCGTCACTAATAAATACTTCATCAGTGTCAAGAGAAACTCCGAACGGTTCAAAATCGTTTTTAATAATTTCTTCAGCTAAAAAATCATATCCCTGTTCAGGACCATAACTCTGAATGTATCAGCATTACCCATTTCATCTACAGCACCCTGGAATGCTTTAATAACACTAGGAGCTAACGGTTTGGTAACATCTCCAATACCCATTTTAATAATATCCGCATCAGGATTATTTTTTTGGAATTCAGCTTCTCTTCTTGCTACTTCAACAAAAAGATAACTACTTTTTTAATTTAAGATAGTTTTCATTAATTTTAACAACCATGATTGAACCTCATATAATTATTAATATAATTTATATTTTAGCTATCAGAATATATAAACTAACTGTTTTTTAAAAATTTTAAAAAATATAAAACTATATAATTATAAATAACTGATATATAATTATAAGTTATAAAATTTTAATAAGGAAGTGGAGAAAAAATGAATGAAACTACCATATTAGTGTGGATTAATATTGCGATAGTCGGTATAATTGCCATAATTATCGTAAAACTGTATTTTAGAAAAGATGAATTAGAAAAAGACGACTCTCCTTTATTGTCAAAGGACAGTTTAAACAAATTAAGTCAATCCAGTGAAAATAATTTATCAAAAACCGCACCCAATAAATCTTTTGTTTCAACATACTTCTCTAAACAAGACCAGCCTAAAGGTACTTCCTTAAGAAAACAAGGCCAAATACCGGAAGATAACTTCAATAGTTATATTGTTCCTGAAACCAACGAACATCTATTTTCCGATAAATCAGAAAATGAAGAAGATCCTGCGAAACATATAAATTTTAATTATGAAACCAAAGTTCAAAAGTTTCAAGAACCAATAAACGAAACCCAGATGGATATTATGAGTAAAAATAACAAAAACACCAAAAAAGAAATAAATGAAAATAATATTTCATTGGAAGAAAAACCAAAACATGAATTAAAAGATTTATTCAGTATCGACGAATTGATTAAAGAATCAAAAAAGAAAAGATAGTGAAAGGGAAAAAGAATCTAAAACCATTAAAAAAGAAAAAAGAAGATACTACAGAAATTAAAGAAAGTATCAAACAAAGAAAAGCAGGCAAAAAAGAAGACGATCCTATAACTGAAATCAAAAGTGAGTCCATTACTGAAACACCTGCTGAAAGTAAAGAAACTAATCTTTATGATGTTATTAATGATGCATCTAAAGATAAGACTGAAGAAAAAAACCAAGTGCTGAAGATATAGCTAATGCAATCAAAGCTGATGAAAAAGAAGACAAAACACCAAAAGATGAAAGTGTTGCAGAAGTTTTAGGCAAAGGTAAAAAAAAAGAAAGTGCTGATGTTTCAAAAGAAGACAATGTTAAAGATCTTTTAACTGAAGATAAAGAAGACAAAACACCTGATGAAGAAAATGTTGCAGACGTTTTAGCTAACGATAATGAAATAAAAACACCAAGTTTAAAATCTCCAACTAAAATCAATTCAAAAGAAAACGAATTAAGTGTTCTTCCAGCTGTTGAAGAAGATTATGAATTTGGAGCTCCATTAGAAGAATCTGAATTATTTAAAGATGAAGAAGAAACAGAAGAAAATGAATTAGGTGATTTAGATTACAGAAAAGATTTGGCTAAAATAACAAACTCCATTAAAAATTCCAAAATATTTAATGAAGTAAAAGAAAAACTTGCTCCGAAACCCCAATAACTGAAGAAAAACACATTGCAGATGAAATGTATTTAAGAAATGTTGGCGCATACAATGAAGAACCTGCATTTCCGGAATATGAACCTATTGTAAATGAAAGACATGAAGACTATCCTAGTGACTATGATTATCAGGAACAAAGTCCGGAACAATTACTAAGACAGGAAAATACCCGCAAAGTATTTAACATGGCTAAAAATTCCGAAACAGAAAAAGCACTTAAAATGAATGAATCATCAAGTGCAAGCGACATTAAAATAAAAGAAAAACCGGAAAAAATAATCTTAAAATAAAAATAAACAATGATGAAGTAATTCTTCGTAAAGGTGCTGAAATCATCTTTAAACATGACGGTGAATCATATTCAAGTAAAGTCTATGGAATCAGAGGTAATGACATATCTGTAAAATACAGAGGTAAAAAAATTACCATCAATTCAAAAGACATTAAAAAAATATATTAAAATAAGAAAAAAATTTTCTTATTTTTTTATTCATTTAACCTGTAACTTTCTTTTTCTACTATATATTTTGCTTTTCCTATTTTTAATGAACAAATCATATTTAAATAAAAATCATCCAATTCTGCATCCGCATAAGGATATACAAATTCAAAAGAATACAGATTATTGTCTTTAACAAATAGGAATTCATTGCAACGGGCAGATACTTCACCATCATCTATAGAAGAAATAGCTGAGTAATAAATATCTTCATTAATAGGGAGAAAATCAGAGAAAATCAATTCTCCATTACCATTTTCAAAGTTTTTTTCAATACTTTCTTTGATATCAACCAATCCAGCCAGTGTAGGAGTAACTGATACCTTAATAGTCATAGGTTTTGTTGGATCAACTAAAACTAACTCAACAAATTCTCTGTGCTGTTTATGCTTTGAAATCCTTTAGGAATTGGGAGAGTGATATATCCGTTAGTAAACAGTGTCATGATTTCTACCTATTTATGAGCATAATAAAATACTAACTCATTATCTTTAATTTCATCCAAACGGGCAAATCCAACTCTTTCAAATTGCACTACATCCCCAACTTTTAAATCTTTTAGTGCTCCTTCACCAAGACCTGTTTTTGTAGATGCATCATCCATAACAATACTTACATTAACATTGTCTTCAACCGGAACCCATTGAATGATTTTAGCTTTCAAATCTCTTGCCTGTTCAAAAGAAGTTGAATTATAAGTAATTTTATCTCCGTCAATATCAACATTTACTGCATCCATCAACCGGGATATTCCATCTTTAACGTCTTCACTAGCCAAATATGCTTTTCCTGCAAATGGCAATATTCTGTTTCCCCTGTCTTCATGATCTGCATGTAATGGCCTTTCGATATCAACAGCTCCATCTTCATATCCGTCCACAGTTATTTCAACCGGATTTTCTACAAAGAAATAACGGTTAGCTATTGGTTCTAAGAAATTACGATTCAATCCGTAAATCTTTTTCCAGCTAATAGCTGAATCAGACATTTTAACTCCGATTTCAGTAATTAAATTGTATATTGTCTGAGGCTGGATTCCCCTTCTGGCTATTGCTTTTAAGGTACCTAATCTCGGATCATCCCATCCTGAGTATTTACCTGAGCTGATTCCTTCCAGGGCTTTAGAAGTACTTAATGCAATGTCTTCCATTTTTAACCTACCATAATGGATAAATTCAGGAACATCCCACCCCATATGGTCATAAAGGTATTTCTGTTTTTCACTGTTTGCCAAATGGTCTTTTCCTCTAAGTACATGACTCATACCCATTAAATGATCGTCCACAGCTACTGAAAAGTTCATCATAGGGTAAACTCTGTATTTATTTCCTAAACGTGGGTGGGTTTCTTCTACAATACGCATAGCTACCCAGTCACGAATAGCCGGATTTTTATGATTGATATCTGTTTTTACTCTTAAAACAGCTTCTCCAGCATGCATCTGATCAAATTTATCCCATAATTCAAGGTTTTTCTCAACACTGTTGTCCCTACATGGGCAAGGTTTACAGTTATCTTTAAGCTCCTTAAATGTAGCACCGTCACATGTACACATGTAAGCAGCACCTTTTTTCTATCAATTGGCGAGCATAATCATAATAAATCTCAAATCTGTCACTTTGATAGTAAACTTCATCTGCTTTTATTCCCAGCCATTCTAAATCCTGAGGAATCAAATCATATGCAGGTTCGAAAACTCTTTTTTAGGGTCAGTATCTTCTATTCTTAAAATAAGTTTACCGCCATATCTTTTAACATATTCTGCATTTGGAACTGCTGCACGGGCATGACCAATGTGTAGAGGTCCGCTTGGGTTTGGAGCAAATCTCATTACTACATTATCATGAGAACCTGGAAGCTCCTGAAGACCTTCTTCTTTTTTCTGTTTATTTTCTTTTACTTCCACATGATATTTAGCCATTTGAGCTGATTGTTCATCTTCACTTAATTTATTAACCTGAGCTACAATTTTTCCTGCAATTGGACCAATTTCTTTTGCTCTACTTCTTAAATCCGGTTCCTGACTCATAATTGAACCAATAACTGCCCCCGGATTTGCACTTCCTTTATGCTTAGCAGCATTTAATAAAGCATGTTTATAGACAATTTCTTCTAAATCATTCATAAAATCATCATCACAATTTATATAAAAATAGTAATTAATAATATAATTTATTTACTTGAAAATATATAAATATTCACCAAGAGTAGTTATTTATTTTTACGGAGTTGAATAAAAATTTAGGTATGATATGATGAGCAGCAAGCTTGAACAAGCAAAAGAGTTAATAAAAAACAAAGAATATAAAAAAGCTCTTAATATAGCTAAAAAAAAGACACGGAAACGATAAAATAAATGAATACTTGATTATTTTAGACTTATTAATTCAAGAAAAATATTTGCCTGCAATTGAAGAAAGGGGCCACTATCATCAATATTACGATCCAAATCATGACAATGGAGATTACGGTGAAAAATATTTTGATATGTACTTGGAAATAGAGCCCCAGTCAATTAACGGATTATGTGATAAAGCAATGTCTTTATCCAATAAAAATAAATTAACAGAAGCTATTGAATATATGGATAAGGCTTTTAAAAATTATGATGCATATTCTCAAAAAGAAGAGCCTAGAATTAGCCATGAAGAAGTTAGAATGGGTAAAATTGAGCTTTTAATGCAGGACAATCAAAATAAAAAAGCATTAAATGAAATAAACAAATATGAAAAGAAATTCGGTCAAAATAAAAAAAGAAATTTTCTACAAGGGCCAGCTTCTTGAAAAAACCGGAGAATATGAAAAGGCACTGGAATATCTGGATAAAAGTTTAGATGAAAACCACACAATAATAGCTTTAAATTCAAAAGGAAGTGCATTATATGAATTAGGAGAATATAAAAAAGCTTTGGATTCCTATAATTCATGTATTACTCATGAAAAAGATGTTAAAGATGATTTAGAGTTAGTTACTAATTTCAATTATAAAGCTGCATTTTGTAATGTTGAACTTGGAAACTATGATGAAGCAGTCAAGCATTTAAACAAAACCATTGATATGTTAAATGAAAATGGCAGATTAGATAAAAACCTTGAAGAGATTTATCAAAAATGTTCCTTTGAAAAAGACAGATTAATGTATAAAAATAATGTGGAGGACAAACGATTCAGTAATTTTAAATTCCTATCTACAAAAACATCAATAACTGCCCTTATAATTATTATAATAGCTTATATTATCTTGAAAATTATTGGATACTAGTGATACAAAATGAAAATGATGCGACTTGGGAAAACAAATTATAAAGTTAATAAAAATGGATTCGGAGCACTTCCAATACAAAGAAGGAATAAAAAAGATTCCATCGAAATTATACAAAAGGCATATAATAATGGAATCAATTTCTATGATACTGCCCGTTTTTATACAGACAGTGAGGAAAAATTAGGTGCCAGTCTTAATGAAGTACGGGAAAATGTAATTATTGCAACAAAAACCGGAGCTGAAAATGCAGAGGATTTCTGGAAGGATTTAGAAACTTCCCTTAAAAATCTTCAAACAGATTATGTGGAAATTTACCAGTTCCATAATCTTCCATTTTGTCCTAAACCTAATGACGGATCAGGACTTTATGAAGCAATGCTAGAAGCTAAAGACGAAGGGAAAATAAAACATATCGGAATTACTTCACATAAATTTACAATAGCCAAACAAGCTCTTTCAAGCGGACTTTATGAAACACTTCAATTTCCGTTTTCATATTTGACCGATGCTCAGGAACTAAATCTGGTTGAAAAATGTAAAAAATTAGATGTCGGATTTTTGGCCATGAAAGCTATGAGCGGAGGATTAATCACAAACTCAAAAGCAGCATATGCATTTATGGCAAATTATGATAATGTATTGCCTATCTGGGGAATTCAAAGAGAGTCAGAATTGGATGAATTTATATCCTATCAGGAAAATCCTCCGGTTTTAGATGATAAATTAAAAACCGCTATAAAAAAAGACAAACAGGAACTGGGAGACGACTTCTGTCGAGGATGCGGCTATTGTATGCCCTGTCCAAATGATATTGAGATTAATACATGTGCCAGAATGTCTTTATGGATTAGAAGAATGCCTACACAGCCTAGTTTAAGTGAAGATTTCCAATCTAAAATGAAACAGGCAAAAAAATGTGATGAATGTGGAGAATGTATTAAAAAATGTCCCTACAGTTTAAGTATACCTCAATTACTTAAAGAAAATATTCATGATTATGAAAATATCTTAAATGGAAAAACCATCGTAGATTGATAGGTGAAATTAAATATGGTAAATAAAAAAGCGATTAAACTAATAAACAATGAAGAATATGAAAAGGCAAACCAGCTTTCATTTATATTATTTCAAAAAAAGAACATGAAAGAATTTTTAGAAATCAATAATTTGCTTCTGGAAAAAATTACATACCTGCACTTCCTCTAAGGGGTTATTACCACCTAATTGAAGACGCATATCATGACAACAATGATTACGGTGAAAAATACTTCAATAAATATTTGGAAGAACGGCCTGATTCAACATCCATTCGTTTTCAAAAAGCTATTGCATCATCTGCAAAAGGAAATGAAGAAGAATCCAAACAAATTATTGACAATCTTATTGAGAATTATCAGGAAAGTCCATACAGTGATGAACTAATCACCTGTGAGTCAAAAGAAAAGCTTTGCGAACTTAAATTAATTTACACTTTCGAAAAGGAATCAGACGAAGATTGCCTGAATTATGCAAATCAACTGCTTGGCGAATATCCTGACAGCATCTTAGCCCTGCTAATAAAAAGCCAAATTATTATGTAAAAATAATGAAAATCAGAAAGCTTTGGAACTGGTTAACAAATGCCTGAAAAAAAGAAAGGGTTATTGAAGGGATTCTTATAAAAGGAGACATTTACATTAATTTAAACCAACACGAAAAAGCTATTAAATGCTTCGATATTGGAATAAAATCATTAAGTGGAAGTAAAGAATACCTAAGTATTGAATGGTATCACAAAAAAGCCTTATCATTAATTCAATTGCAGAAATACGAAGAGGCAATGAAATGTTTAAATAAAACAATGGACATAATCCTTGCTATAGAAATTCGTGCCGATTTAAATGAAGAGGAATAAAATTATTGAAAGATTGTGAAAAAAAAAGCAGGAACTGCTTAATATGGGCATAGCTGATCTTAAATATAGCAAACACACAATTAATTTAAGCAAATTAGTTTATATTTTTTTAGCTCTGGCTATTTTAGTTAATTTTCTGCCTGTTAATAGTACAGTTAAATTAGCTGCAAATATAATATTTTTAATTACTGCTGTAGCTTCACTAGCTAAACAGATTTATGAATCACGTTTTTAGGTAAATTAAAAAAGGAAGTAAATGCAATGAAACAGATTATAACCAATCCGAACGAAGTTGACTGGCTTAAATATTGGCAGGAAGCACTCAAACAAAAGACAGACAAAAACAAAGACTGGGATAAAGCAGCTCCCCATTTTCATAAAAAGAGCTAAAAAAGATGATTATCATGATTTATTATTCTCAAAGCTTATTTTAAATGAAAATGACAGTCTTTTTAGATTTAGGCTGTGGTGAAGGGTCAATTACCCTACCTATAGCTAAACAAGTTAGAAAAGTAACAGGTGTTGATTCATCAACTAAAATGTTGGAACTATTAAACAAAAAAGAGCTCAAGAACAAAATATCAAAAACGTAGACACTATTTTAAAATCCTTAGAGGATATTAGTTATGAAGAAATTGGAGATTATGATGTCGTACTTGCTTCAAGGTCATTAAATGGAATAATCCCAATTGAAGAAACTCTTAAAACAATAAATGAAATAGCTAACAAATATGTTTTTATCACTTTATTTGGTCCTGAAAATTGGAAAATAGAAAAAGAATTCAATGAATACATCGGAAAAGAAAATAAGCCGTTTCCAGAGTATAATTATATGTTTAATATACTCTACAACATGGGGATTTATGCCAATATAGAACGCCTGGACATTAAAGCATATAGAGAATACAGCAGCATTGAAGAAGCTATGGACAACGGTAAATTTAGGCTGGATTTACTTAATGATGATGAAAAAGCACAATTGAGAAAATACCTTAATGAAATTCTTAAAAAAGATTCTGAAACAGGAAAATTATACAATGAAAAAGATAAAGCTGACTGGATTTTAATTTGGTGGAAAAAGTAGTTATTTATAATTTTCACATTATAAATAACCCTAATTACACAAATCTTTTCAGCAATCAAAAAAGTAAAATAAATGATTTTAATCAGATTTAATCATAGTTAAAATCATTTTATATGGCATATTAACAGCTTGAAGAGCATGAGGCTCATTAGCTGGCATAATAATCATTTCACCTTTTTTTTACAATATTTTTATTACCTGAAATAGTTATTTCTGCTTCACCATCAATTACTTGAACCATAGCATCAAATGGTGCAGAGTGTTCACTTAAGCCCTGACCTTTGTCAAATGCAAAAAAAGTTACTGTTCCAAGCTCTTTTTTGATTACTTCCCTACTAACTACCGTATCTTTTTGATAATCAACCAAATTTTCAATGTTTAAAGATTTAGCTTTAATATCTTCGCTCATTTTATTCGCCCATTATTTTTTAATATCTTCAATCGGATCACCAATTGGTGTTAGATTATATGTATTTACTAGGTAATTAAGTATGTCTTCATTTGCCCATGCAGGTAACACAGGTCCAATAAGCATATCTGTTTTGCCCAGATATAATAAACTCCATAAAATAGCTGCTGCTTTTTGTTCCATCCAGCTTAAAACAATTGTAAGTGGTAATTCATTTAATCCAACTCCAAATAAGTCACATAATGCAAGTGCAATATCTACTGCAACAATTGCATCATTACATTGACCTAAATCTATAAGTCTTGGTACTCCTTCAATATCTCCCAAATCCAAATCATTGAATTTGAATTTACCGCAGGCTAATGTCAGTACAACAACATCTTCAGGTAAGTTTTGTACAAATTCTCTGTAGTAGTTAGATTTAGGGAATGGTCCATCACATCCTCCTACTAAGAAGAATCTTTTGATTTTACCTGCTTCAACCAATTCTTTAATCTTATCAGCAAGTGAAAGCACTGTAGATGCTCCAAATCCTGTAGTGATTGTTGTTAATTCTTCAGCATCTAAACCACCTAATTCAATAGCCTTGTCAATAACTGGTTTGAAGTCGTAATTTTCTACTACTGGGTATCCGGTAATTTAGCTACATCCATAGTGAAAATTCTGTCTGCATATTCATCTTTTGGAAGCAGTACACAGTTGCTTGTTGCTACAATAGCTGCATTATATTTAGAGAATATGTCTTTTTGATCAAACCATGCTCCTCCAAGCTGACCTGCTAAATTTTCATATTTTCTAAGTTCAGGATAACCATGTGCCGGCAACATTTCAGAGTGAGTATAAACTTTTACATCAGTTCCTTCAGTCTGTTTTAACAATTCATCTAATGCTTTCAAATCATGACCTGTAACAATTATTGCAGGCCCTTCCTGTGCACCTACTTTTTTACTTCTGCAGGTTCCGGTTCACCATAATGGTCAATATGTGCTTGTTTAAGCATTTTCATTACTTTAACATTGGCTTCACCAGCTTCCAGTCCCAAATTAATCAAGTCTTCAGCATCAAAATTAACATTAGTTAATGTGGAATACAATCCTTTAGTTAAGAATTCATCAACATCAGAGTCTTTAACTCCCAAAACATTTGCATTATAATTGTATGCACTTATTCCTTTTAAAGCAAAAATCAAATTATCCTGTAATCTAGCTACAGTTGGTTCTTTGCCACAAACTCCACGTACAGTGCATCCGGTACCTTTTGCAGTTTGTGAACATTGATAACAAAACATATCTACCATAATAACCACCTCATTATTTATTATAATAACAGTTGATTTAATCCATTATAAAGATTTTGTAACTTGTTAAGGGTGAAAAGTAAGTTATATTAATGGATAAAACAAAATAATTACTATGAAACAAGAAGACATCAACTTATTAAAACAATTGGGGCTAACCACATACGAAGCTAAAGCATATATTACATTAAGTTCACTAATTCAGGCCACAGCTGATGAAATAAGTGAGAAATCAGATATACCAAGATCCAAAATATATGATGTCTTAAAAAGATTAAATTCAAAAGACTACATCAAAATAGAAAGTGGACGGCCCTTAACATATCATGTAAATCCTCCGATTAATGTATTGAAAAGGGAAAAAAGAAAAATTTATCAGAAGAATTAATAAAACCGGCGAAAATCTGAATACATTATATGAAAAGAAAATATCTGAAGTTGAAGCTCCAATTTGGAGAATAAGTGGCCTGGACAATATAATCGATAAAGAACTGGAAATCATCAGACGGTCTAAAAAACAATAAATATGAGAATGGGATTTTTACTTCAGGACGAAGGATCCAAATTAGTTTATGAACTTCTTTTAAAATCTGAAAATGTTAAAATAAACCTTATGGTTTCACCTTACTGCCGGATATCCTACAAAGAATTTAATATTTCCAAATTAGTTAATCAGAAAAATGTAAATGTCTATACAAAGGATATTCCTTATGTTAAAATGTTAATATCTGATTCAAAAGAAATGATGCATATATATTCAAAATTTTCAAAGGAAAATGGTGAAATACTTCCAAATACTGCTATCGGAATCTGGAACCAGTACGAAGAAATAGCAAACAACTATAATGAACGATTTGAAAATCAGCTAAAAAAAATAGCTAATAATAATGTGAAACAGTAAGTAAAAATAAACCTGCTAAAAACACTATTATTAAAGTTAAAAATAAATCATCCCTATTTTCAAATTTCTCATGTTTTATATTTACTATTAAAGGAATTAACGGAAGCATTGGAACAAAATATCTTGTTTGAATTCCGACAATGTAACTTGCACCAACAGGAGTCCATGTACAGTATAAAATACCGAATATTGAAAAGTACACAAGCAAAACAATAGCAGTTAATATTAGCCTTCTTTTTCTGGACAGATTTAATTCATGCTGATATCCAACAGAAAATACAGCAAAAAAAGACCAGATAAATTGCATTAAATAAAATCAACCCTTTAAAATCTGCAAAATGATAAAATGTTGAATTGACAACAAATACATCAAATACAGATTTGACTGCAAACAACATTAAAGTACCAATAGCTGTAGGATTACCCATAATATATTCCATCTGGGCGGTAAATGATGCATTACGGCTATTCAATACATAATCTGTAGTGTGTTGACTAGCACCAATAAACTGATTAAAAAAATTTCCAAAATACAGTATTACAATTACAAAAACTGCAAATGTGACAATTGCAGAATATTTCTGAAGTTTTGCAGAAGGAAAATTCTCCTTAGGAACAGCAAATATACTCAAAGCTAAAAAAACATAAGGCGGCTTTATAAAACTCATCAGCAAACATGCTATGAAAAATATGGCCAAATCTTTAGTTTCAAACTTATTTTTATACATGTAGACAAAATAAGCAAACATCACCACAGTACAGGCAAATATAAATGCATCATAACTAAATGATGAAACTTGGGAAACTGCAATCGGCAAACAAGCCATAAACAGCAATGGCATCTTATAAACAGGAGCTTTTTTAATTGCAAAATAAACAAAACATCCATACAATAATAAATTAGCCAGTCTTCCTAACCATAATGTCCAGATAACAGACAAATCCAGACATTTAGCTATTAAAATTCCCAAAGCTGAAAACAAATAAGAATAAAATGGAGTATTTGTAGATGCCGGCCAATAACCCCATGAATCACTTATGGGCTTACTAAAATTATATTCAAGAATTGTTGTTCCTGATTTTGCCTGATTCATTTCAAAAAATAATCCTGAATATAATAACCGTTAGGGGTTTTTACAGGGTATAAAACACCTTCAGTTATAGATTCTGCACGTGCAAAATGAATAGCTTCATCTGGAAATGACATTGGAGGTGCAAAAAATACCATCAGCAACCCAAAAAGAAGAATAATTACAAAAGCAACTTTATGAGGTTCTTTTTTTATGTCTAATACCATACAATATGCCAAAACTTCCAAAAACCAAAAGAATAGCTAAACCTATTAACTCCCCTTTAAAGTAAATGAAGTTATCCCGGCAAAACATTGAAAATACAAAAAACAAAATCCCCGCCAAATAAATTAAAATAAATTTTTTATTGGTTGTGAGGGTTTGTTTATACTCTGAAATAATGTCTCGTGCAGAATTAAAGTTCATATATTAATATTAATATGATATAGTATAAATATTGTTAGTTTAATGGTAATTAATCAAACTTTACTAAAAGTCAAGAGAAATACCACTCAAGCCCCTTCAGAGATTTATGAATTCCTGTTTGAAATATTTATTGAATGTAAAAAATTAAAACTATTTTAAAATTGTTTTATTTAAAAAAAACAGTATAAAATATTTAAATAGGTAAAATAAATCAGTTAATCAAAAAAAGAAAAAAATAGGATTTGAAATCCCAAATGAATTTAAGAATGCCTTTCAAGTACAAAATCTGCAAGGTCAAAAAGCATCTGTTTACTTTCAGAATCAGGCAATATTTCGAGTACTTTTTTAGCAGAAGCTACATTTTCTAATGCAACATTTTTAGCATACTCAATAGCTCCATAGTTATTGAATAAATCAAGAGCCATATCTATATCTTCCTGTGAATTATTATCATCTTTTAAGATTTCTAATAATTTTTTATTGTCTTCACCCTCAGAAGCAGCTAAAGCCTTAATAGCTATAATGGTCATTTTACCTTTAGCTATGTCACTTCCAATAGGTTTACCTAATGTTTCTTCATCACTAGCTAAATCTAAATAATCATCCTGAATTTGGAAAGCAAGACCAATTAATCTTCCGTAATCATACATTGCATCGATTACTTCCTGATTAGCTCCACCCATAATGGCTCCAGCTTTGGAAGCAGCAGCTATTAATGCACCGGTCTTTTTAAAGATCATGTCCAAATATTCTTCTTCAGATACATCATACCTATCTTCAAAACTCATATCGGAAGCCTGACCTTCACAAATTTTAACACAAGCATCAGCTACAGTAGCTAATGTCTGGCTTAACTGAGTCGGTGTATTTTTTTCAGGGTCTGAATTCATAATTATTTCAAAAGCTTTTGAAAATAAAGTATCTCCAGCTAAAATAGCTACATTTTCATCCCAAACTTTATGTACTGCAGGTTTTCCTCTCCTCATATCATCGTCATCCATGATATCATCATGAATAAGTGAAAATGTATGGATAAGTTCAATAGCTGCAGCAGATTTCAATGAATTATCCCTAGATCCGCCAACTGCTTCAGAAGTAATTAAAGTTAAAGCTGGTCTAAGCATTTTACCTCCAGCTTTAGTTAAATAAATTGAAGCTTCTTGAAGATTGTTTGGAACTATGCAAGATAATTCTTCTTCTATTGTTTTACTAATATCAACGGAATAATTTCCCAATTCTTCTATTACATCCATGCTAATTTCCTCCATGTGCACGTTCATTTTCAAAAACTTGTGCTTGTGAATTTCTTAATATATGAACATTATAACCAATTCTGTAACCTTCCTCTTCAGCTAATTCTCCGTAAGCAGCAAGCATTGATAAATCTCCGTGAGCCGGAATAATATGCTGTGGTTTTAACATACGTAAGAATTCCCTGTGGTCTTCTCTTCCAGCATGCCCTGAAACATGGGCATTTGAATAAATTCTTGCACCTTTTGACCTTAATTTACTTTCCATAATATGCCTGTTAGCAGCATTTGTTGGATTTGGAATAATCGGTGCAGAAATAATAACATTATCTCCTCTTTAATATTGAATGGAGTTCTGTTACTGGCTATTCTAGGAAGCAATGCATCTGGTTCCCCTTGGTGTCCAGTAGTTACAAGCAAATATTTTTCTCTGTCTTCATCAGCTCTCATTAAAGCTTTATTAACTGCTTTTGGGCTTCCATAAATACTTGCATTTTTAGGTAATTTTAAAATACCCTGTTTTTGTGCAATGCCACAGAACCTTTCCATGGATCTTCCAAGGAAATAAATTTCCCTGTGGCTTTTTTTTAGCAATGTCTGCAATAGCCTGAACCCTTTCAATATGAGAAGCAAAAGTAGTAACAATCATACCTTTTTTCTCATATAACGGTCCGTGCATTACATCTTCCAAAATATTTCTTGCAATTCTTTCAGAATAAGTTTTAACTTCCTCTGTATTTTTTGCATTAGTAGTTTCTACAATAAGAGTAAGAACTCCTTTCCTACCTAATTCCCTTAATCTTTTATAATCAGGTGGTGGAGATACTTTTTGATGATTATCAAATTTAAAATCAAGTGCATAAACAATAATTCCTTCAGGAGTATGTAAAACCGGAAAAACTGCTTGCGGAATACTGTGTGTTGATTGAACAAATTCCAAAGTAATATTTTTAGACAGCTTCATTTTACTTCCGGGGTTTAAAGGTCTAATCGGATTATTTACTTTAAATTTACGTTCCCCTTTAATTTGTTTTTCAACAAGTGCAGTTGTATATGGAGTTCCAATTAATGGAGCATCATATCTGTGAGCCAATTTAGCTACTGCACCAATATGGTCCAGGTGACCGTGAGAGAAGATTATTCCTTTTACTTTACCGTCAACATCTTTCATTAAAGTGTCATCCGGAATAATTCCCCTTTCAATTAAATCTAGACTGTGCATCCTATCAATATCAGTATCTTCGTGAATATTGATCCTGTCCAGGTGTATTCCCATATCAAAAATGATAACATCTTCGCCAATCTTGACAGCAGTCATGTTCTTCCCGACTTCTTCATATCCGCCAATTGCGATTACTTCAACACTCATATGTTTTTATCTCCTTGAATATTTCTTTGTGTTAATTCTCTTTCATTAAGCCATTCTCTTGTTTTTCCACTTATAACCAAGTTTGAATTTTTGAGTTCTTCGATATTATTTGCGCCAACTAAAAACATAGCTATTCTTAGAGAATCATTGAATCTGTCAATGAATGTAGTTAATTGTTCTTCAGAAACAGAGTGTTTTAAAAATGGTAATGCCATACCTACACTATCAGCTCCAAGAGCAATAGCTTTTGCAGCTTCAAGACCTGATCTGATACCTCCTGATGAAACAACCGGAACATCTACCGCATCAGCAACTTCTACTGTACTGATAGCTGTTGGAATTCCCCAGTCCCAAAATGTTTCACCTAAATACCTGTCTTCAGCTCTGTAAGTCTCAACAGCAGCCCAGCGTTCCTCCTGCACCTTCAATATCAATATAACTAACGCCGGCATCAACCAAATGTTTTGCCATTTCAGCAGATATTCCGCAGCCGGTTTCTTTAGCCATAACAGGAATATCAACTCTTTTAGTTATCTGATTTATTGAATCAAGATAACCTCTTGCATCCAAATCTCCTTCAGGCTGTATTGATTCCTGAAGAGGATTTAAATGAATAGCTAAAATATCTGCATCTAAAATTTCAACAGCTTTATCAGCCAAATCCAATTGAGGTGCTCCAATATTACCAACAAGCAAACAATCAGGAGCATTTTTTCTAACAACAGTATATGTATCTGCAAGTTCAGGATGTTCAATAGCAGCTCTCTGACTGCCAACACCTAAAAGCAATATTTTTAATTTCTGCGGCAATAGCCAATTGTTTGTTAATGGCTTTTGCAGCAGGATGTCCTCCAGTAATAGCAGTTATAAATAAAGGAGAATCTAATTTTTTACCAAAAACAGAAGTTGATAAATCAATTTCGTTTTTATCAATTTCCGGAAGTGCTTTGTGGATTAATTCAACATCTTCGAAACCAGTTTTTTTATTTTTAAATTCAACATCATAATTTTTACAAATTAATAGATGCTCTAATTTTCTATCTGAAATCATGTTTTTATTATCCCCTTGAAATAACAGTTCCCTTTACTTGATCATTATTTAAAGCTTTGAAAATATTATTTTCAATTTCAGCATTTATTATTTTAGATTCTATTCCCAAATCTGCCAAATATAAAAGCTCTTTAATCTTACCGACCATTCCGCCAGTAACATCAATATTGGTAGTTCCTTCTAAGGTATCCAAATCTTCAAGTGAAGAAAATTTATCAAAGAAAACCGCATCATCATGGGTTTTAGGATTTTTATTATAAACTCCGTCAACATCAGTTCCTAAAATAACCTTATCCGGATTAAGATTTTTAGCTAAATATTGAATAATCTGATCACCAGAAATAACACAGATTTCCAAATCATTATCTAAAACAACATCCCCATAAATAACTGGAATAAATCCTTTATTTAAATATCTTTTAAAGCTATCTAAATCACCTTCAGTTATTCTTTTTTTATTAGTAGCTACCATAAAACTTGAAGCCGGAACAGCTACAACAGGCAAATCTTCTTTTATAAATTCATCACAAATAAGCATGTTTAATCTTTTAACTGCATTTTGTGTTTTAGAAAATCCTATTCTTTTTTGAGGATATTCATCTTTGTCAAAAGGTTCTCCAATTTTATATTCTTTAGCTGGAGGGTGGCCAAATGATCCTGCACCATGAACAAGTATTATTTCCTTAGAATCATTATCAAGTGAGGATTTAATTTCCTTTGCAATCCTTGACAAGTTTTTCTCATCAATTTCGCTTTCAGCAGCATCCTTATTTGTTAAGATACTTCCTCCAATTTTTAAAATAATCATATAAATCACTTGTAAACCCTTGAAGAAACACCTTTTCTGGTAAATCTTATTTTAAAACATTATCTTCTGCAGCAATTCCGCGGGCAACTTCATCTACACTATTTGGACAAAGTGCTATAATACTTCCTCCGCCACCAGCTCCTGTAATTTTAGAACCAATAGCACCACATTCTCTAGCAGTATAAACCATACGAGACAATTCTAAAGTATTCACTCCTAAAACATCCAAAAATCCATGATTCAGGTTCATTAACTCCCCTATTTTATCAAAATCACGTTTCAATATAGCTTGTTTGGCATAGTTAGTTAACTGTCCCATTGCACTAATAACAGGATTGATAATTTTCGGATTTCTGTTTTTTAAGAGTCTGACATCCTTAACCATTTTGCCAGTATTGCCATGTTTATTTGTATATCCTACAACAAACGGCGCATTGAAGTTAACCTTGAAATGCTCCACTTTCTTATTTCTGGACAAATAAACAAGCCCACCATAAGTGGAAACCAATGTATCCAACGGACTGGCTATTCCCTGAACTGCCTGTTCAACCATATGTGCATCATGAGCTAAAGATTTCTTGTTGAATCTTATATTGTGAAATCTGTACAGTGCAGCAAGTGTAGCTACTGTAACTGCAGCAGATGAACCAAGCCCAGAGCCAATAGGAATATTTGAAGATAATTTCATCACAATTGGACTGTGATCGTGAACTTTATTAAGAGCTTCTAAAATATATCGAATAATACCTGGCTTTCCTCTTTTTAAATTATATTTTTTATGTTTAGTATCTAACTCAGCTTCAAAATTCCAATCATAAGACTTTAAAATAGATTTATCCGTCTTTGATGCAGTAATTTCAACATATGCCCTTTTATTAACTGCTCCTGCAATCGCAGGTTCATCATAAACAACAGAATGTTCACCAAACAAAATAGTTTTTGCTGGAGCAGAAGCTAAAGCCCTCATATAAACACACCTTATTTAAAAATACCTGAAGCATAACCTACAACGGAACTTAAATCACCAGATATATCTCCACTGGTTTTATAAGCCAGTATTTCAGATGTGTTTTCCCACACATCTTTGAAAGTATCATTGTAGTCATAACCGGACCATAACCGCACATAGTAATGTTATACTGAATAATTTCTTCTAAAAGTTTAAATTCATCCATATTTTCAATATCTTCCAAAACAAACCCATCAACTTTATTAGCTCTCTCCTGAGTATTGAAATGGGATAAATCACTGCTAGCTATAACACAGTAGGATTTATCTAATTTTTCACCAGCTTTTAAAATAGCTGCCGCCAAATCATTTGCTGCTGAAATTGTTTGTGAACCCAGTACAACAGGAACTATTTTGAAATCATTGGAAAAATACTGTAAAAACGGAAGCTGAACCTCTATACTATGTTCTCTCATATGGGCTGCAAAATCAGCTGATGCAAAATCTGAAAAAAAGAAATTAAAGTATCTGCAAATTCTTCATCAACCTGAATGTTTCCAAGAGGAGTTATCCATTCTCCTTTGTTGAAAACTGAAACTTCACTGCCCAGACCAGTATGGTTCGGACCAATTATTATAAAAACTTCAGGAAAACCATTTTTAGCTAATTCACAATAGCTATGAGCAGCTATTGTTCCAGAATATTGAAAACCTGCATGCGGAACCATAACATTAACTGGATAATCATTACCCTCAAAAGATTCAATGTCTGGGATTTTACCTGGGCCGAAAGAGTGTAAAAAACAATCTTCAATAGTTTTTACAAGCTCTTCGGAATCATCCGGATAAAACATTCCAGCAACTGCAGGTTTTCTTAACATAAAACTCACTTAAAATTTAAGTTCAAAGTCAGTAGCTTCAATATCTAAGTCACCATCTTCAGGAATGGTACTCTTTCCCTTAAGATTTGTCTAGCAAGTAACCAGTAAACTAAAGCAATAGCTTTTCTACCTTTGTTGTTTACAGGAATAGCAATATCAACAAAACTGAGTAAGTTTTCAGTATCACATAATGCAATTACAGGAATTCCGTTTTGTTTAGATTCAAGAACTGCTTGTGCATCGGACCTTGGGTCAGTTACTACAATAATTTTTGGTTCGATGAATTTTGCATAAGTTGGATTAGTTAAGGTTCCAGGAATGAATCTGCCAGGAATGGTTTTTGCACCGGTAACTTCACCGAATTTTTTTTTAACAGGAGCTTGACCGTATTGTCTGGTAGCTACTACTAAAATATCTTCTGGGTCGTATCTTGCTAAGAGTTTAGCAATTTGTCTAATTCTTTCATCAGTTTTTTGAATATCTAATACGTATAAACCATCAGATCTTACTCTGAATATGTATTTTTCCATATCGCTGGTTTTTTGTTGGGTTCCGATATGTAAACCTGCTGCTAAGTAGTTATCTAATTCAATTAAAAGTTCGGACATAATTAATCACCTTAATTTAATAATATATTTTAATAATTTTTTTTAAATAAATTTAATCATCATCTTCAACATTGACACATTCTTCAGGACAGACATCCATACAAACTTCACAGAAACTGCAGTCTTCAGGATCTACAATTTCAACTTTGTCCCCTTCAAGAACTAAAACTTCCATTGGGCAAACGTCAACACATTCTGCACAATCAATACCTTTACACTTATCATAATTAATAGTTACAATAGGCATATCCAAATCTCCAATAAGCTTGTCTAAAATTCACCCATTTTTGGATTAGGAAGTTCTTCTTCAATACGGATGAGCTCGTTTAATTTAGCTATTCTTTCTCCACCGATAGCTCCGGTTTTAATCATAGGAGAACCGAAACCAACAGCCAAATGAGCAATAGTTGCATCAGTAGTTTCACCAGACCTGTGGGAAACAACAGGTACAATATCATTTTCTTTAGCTAATTTTACAGTAGCATAAGTTTCAGATAAAGAACCTATTTGATTTGGTTTAATAATGATTGCATTAGCCGCATTCATTTCAATACCTTTAGCTAAAATTTCTTTGTTAGTTACGAATAAATCGTCACCACAAATAAGACATTTGTCTCCAACTTTAGAAGTTAATTGAGCAAATCCGTCAAAATCAGACTCGTCAAATGGGTCTTCTACATAAAACATATTGTAAGTTTCAATAATGTCTTTTACAAAGTCAATTTGATCTCCGGTATCTCTTTTGATACCATCTTGAGCATAAATATATTTCTGTTCATCTGCATTCCATAATTCAGAAGCAGCCATATCTAAGGAAGGTCTGATTTCAATACCAAGTTCATCACCAACTTCTTCACATGCCTGAGCTTGAATTTCCAAAGCAGCATCATTAGTAATGTTAGGTACCCATCCACCTTCGTCTCCTTTTCCACCAGTGAAATTGGAGTCTTTGGTTTGGATTAATTCTTTTAATCTTTTGTGAACACTTGAATTTGCAAATACTGCTTCAACCATATTTTTTGCACCGACAGGAACTACTAAAAATTCCTGAATATCTGGTGCATTAACTCCTGCATGTGCTCCACCATTCATCATATTTCCGAGAGGAAAGGTAATTCATTTACTAAGTTTCCTCCTAAAAATTTGTATAACGGCATGTTATATGATGCAGCAGCTGCTTTAGCTACAGCCATGGAAACAGCTACAGTAGTGTTACCACCAATAGCTGAAAGATTGTCAGTTCCATCGACTTCTCATAAAACTTCATCAATAGTAGCTATATCTTCAGCATCCATTCCAATAAGTTCAGAAGCGATAATGTCTTCAATTTCACTTACAATTACATCCACTCCACCTTCAGGGAATGATACTACTTCTCTTGAACCAGTACTTGCCCCACTTGGTGCAGCAGCTCTACCAAACCCGTTCCAAGTAATTACATCTACTTCAACAGTTGGGTTTCTCTGCTGTCCAAAATCTTACGAACCTGGACATCTTCTATTACACTATCCAAAAAAAAACACCTCAGTGTCAATTAATTTATTACCATATAACCTATACTCATAAAAAATTAGTAAATTTCTTTATAGAGTTATGTTGGTATTTTTTATTTTTTTTTAAATAATTTAATAATGAAATAAATAGAATAAACTATTTATTCATCATATCTTATTACATCTAATGGTAAAACTCCAGCTTTGAGTTCTTCATAAGCTATATCAATAGGATCCAATGAGTCACCAATCTCCACTAATGGTTTAGCACCCATTGAAATCTGAATTGCTCTAGCTCCAAGAAGTCTAGCTCTTTCAAACCTTGTTAAATTTTCTGTAGTCATGAATATTACTTCCATTTTTTAGGTATTACCGTTTACCAAGATTAATTTTATAAGTAAAAATATATCCCTACAACTTGTAAAAACCTATTCCCATGTTTCAACATGAGAAATTAACATTCTTCTACAACAATATCTGTTTAAGCCTAAGTCATCTAAGATATCTTTTGATTTTTCACCGGCAGCTAATCTTTTATTATATTCATCAAAGTAAGCTGATACTGGTTTTCCACAACTTAAGCATCTTATAGGAATCATTTATATCATCTTTTTAATTTTTAAATAAAAATTATAAAATTACAGAAAAAATTATCTGTAACTTTTTTGTTTACGTGCTCTTGCTCCAGGACCACCATATTTTTTTTAGTTCTGAACGTCTTGGGTCACCTACTAACATAGTTCTGTCGTAGTGTATGAATTTATCTTTTAAATTCATATCTTGAGACCATTGTACAAGTCCTTTAGCAATTACCATACGTGCAGCTTCAGCTTGACCCATTACTCCTCCACCAACAACATGGATGTTAATATCCACTTCATTAGCTAAATCTCCAGCTAAGGTTAATGGTTCTTGTAATTTTAAGTTAGCGAGTTCTGGGGAGTAAAGTTCTAAAGGAACTCTGTTTATTCTTACTTTACCAGTACCTTCTTGAACAGTACCTCTTGCGATAGCTGTTTTACGTTTTCCACTTGTATGAATAACTTTAACCATAATCACACACCCACTTATCTAAAAAGTAGCTCCTAAAAGTTTAGAAACTTCACCTAATTCAATACCTTTTTAAGGTTGTTGTACTCTGCTTCAGGAACTGCAACAAGATCAGCATCAGCATATTCTTCAGGTACACCAACATATGCTTTTAAACCTTTGAAAGCAACTCTACCTTTAGATTTTTTATAAGGTAACATTCCTCTTACAGTTCTTCTGAATATATCGTCTGGTCTTCTAGGATATTTAGGACCTAAATCACGAGGGTTAGAGATACTTGCTCTGTCTACTCTTTGTTTGTATTTTGCATAAGCCCAATCCTTATTACCAGTAATCATAATCTTTTCAGCATTAAGAATTACTACTTCTTCGCCTTCTAAGAGATTTTTACTAGTTACACTAGCTAATCTTCCTAAAACGCATCCTTCTCCGTCAATAATCATAATAACAACACATCCATCTTATTCCATGATTCTAATGTTGCTTCCTTTTGGATTAGATTCCATTATATCATCAATTGAGACACATTCTCCACCAGCACTTTCAATTTTTTCTTGTGCTTTGAGAATTTAAATGCTGCAACATTTACTTTTTCTGTTAAATCACCGTTAGATAATACTTTTCCAGGTACTAAAACAGTTTCATCAGCATTTGCATACCTTGCAATATCTGATAAATTAACTTCTGCAGTTCTTCTGTTAGACCTTCCAAGTCTATTAGCAACATCTTTCCAAATAGCTGCATTTTCTGTTTTTGATTTTTTATTAAGTTTATTAATAAGTTCAATAAGGTTAGGATTTGTTTTGATAATTTTCTTAACCATTATTTACTTCCCCCTTCACTAAATCTGATAAACTTATCTGCTTTTTTTTTCACCTAATTCATCGCAAGCTTGCAATAAAACTTCTTTAGGAGGCATTGATCCATCAGTTTCTATTCTAAATATAAAATCATTTTCATGATACCCTACATTGATGTAGCTTTCATCTTTTCCTTCAGATTGTGCATTTCTAATTGAAGCTCTTACACAGCTTTTACACATAGCACAGTCTTCAATGTCTAAAATCTTAATCTCTTTGGATCTTTTATCAGATTTTAAAACACCTCTTGGGCATGCATCAGCACATTCATAATCAATTCCCACATCCTCATTAAAAGTGATTTCAGGATATTGTTTATAAACACATACAGTAGTTGGCATCCATTTAGCATGTTCTTTTCCATATCCAACTTTTGCAACTGCTTCAATGTTGAGCTTTTCGCCTTCTTTAAGTTTTACTAAAGGAATGGTATCATATACTGGTTTAATTTTTGAGTCTGAAGATATTAAATCCTTAGAATAAACAACTTTAGGTCCTTCTTCTTTTAAAGAAAACATGACACTATTGTTTTCCTCGTAATCATCATCACCAGGTAAAGGTAAACCTTCAATTGCATCCATGTTAGAAACTAAAGGAGTTAAACCAAGCCTATGAGCAAGTACCTCATTAAACATAGCTGAATCATTTCTCATGATATTTACATCTTCAATAGCTATTTTAGGTACATTTACCATTGCACACCTTCTAATAGCATTAATAAAAGGTACTTCTGCATCACGGACAATGAAAACAATTTCATCATCTGTTTGACTTTTAACTTCTATCTCCATATTAAACCCTTCTTAGACTCTTCTTCTCTTTTACCACCAGGTCTTCCAGTACCGTCGTGAGGAATAGGAGTGATATCTTCTATTTTACCAATTTTAATTCCAGCTCTTGCTAAAGCACGAATAGTAGCTTGTGCACCAGGTCCTGGACTTCTGTGTCCGTTTCCACCAGGAGCTCTTACTCTAATATGTAAGCCAACAAATCCTTTTTCTTTTAGCATCATCAGCTATTCTAGTTGCTGCAGCCATAGCTGCGAAAGGTGAAGCTTGTTGTCTATCTGCACGAACAACTTTACCACCTGACCATTGGGAAATGGTTTCAGCACCAGTAATATCTGTTACAGTAATAATAGTGTTATTGTATGATGAGTAAATATTAGCTATACCCCATTTTTCATCTTTTGCCATAATTACACCCTTTATTCCTCAGTAGCTTTTTCATTTTTGTTTTTATTGTACTCTTCAATCTGTTTAGCTACAGGTGATGATGGATAAAATCCAATTTCATCTTCTTGGCCTTTTAATACAACATAACTTGGTGAATTGATTTTTTACCGTTTAAAGTTATGTGACCATGTACAACAAACATTCTAGCTTCTTTAGGAGTACGAGCTAAACCTTTTTTGTAAACAATAGTTTGTAATCTTCTTCTTAAGATATCTTCAACAGTTAAGTTTAAGACTTCTTCAAGTGCTGCACCTTCAGGCAAAACACCGGTTCTAGCTAAGTGTCCTAATAATTCTAATTTTTCATCTTGCATTTGGTCCATATCGAACCCGAGTAGGTATCTTGCTTCCCTACTGTATCTTCTAACTAAAGTATCAGCTTTCCAAATTTCTTTTTGTTTTTTAAGCCATATTTAGTCATCAATTTATTTTCATTTTTGATTCTTTCTGCATTCCAAGGATGTGGCGGTGTATTATACTTTTTCCTTGATTTTCTAGGTTGTCCCATTAAAACATCTCCTTTATAAAAATAATTAAATTAATACTATCATTGTAAAAAAAAATTATTGAGTAATATTAATTATAAAAAAAGTTCTCATGCTTATGAACGTTTTACACCAACTGAAGAACTGTTCCTGAAAGTAGATTTAGTTCTTTGACCTCTAACAGGTAAACCTGCTTCGTGTCTTCTACCTTTGTAACTTCTGGTTTTCTTCATTCTGTTTAAATCATCTCTTAAAGTCATGTCAAGATCTGATTCAATTAAATGAATATTTTCACCAGTTTCATAGTCTTCCCTACGGTTTAACATCCAATTAGGAATATTAAATTTCTGTGGGTTTTCTAAAATTTCTTCAATTTTTAAAACATCTTCATCAGCGATATAACCGATTTGAGCTTCAGAATCTAAATCTAAAGTACGGCACATAGTTGTGGATAAAGATATTCCAACACCTTTGATTTCGGTTAAAGCTTGTTCAATGGTTTTATTACCATCTACATCCTTTCTAGAAATACGCACCAAGTGCTTAAAGTCGTCTTCCATTAAATAACCTCCATTTATAGAGCGAATCTACGAGACGCAAAAGTAATAGATTCGAATGTTTTGATTTCAAAACACAGTTCTTTCAACAATTTAAAACTTAGTATTTACAACTAAGAGTGCAAAATATCAGTTTAACAAATAATTTAATAATCGTGAAAAAATAATTAAAAAATCGTATGTTAAAAACTAATAAACGCCGAGACTGGGATTTGAACCCAGGAGGAAAAAGCTCCCACGAGATTTCCAGTCTCGCGCCTTACCAGGCTAGACTATCTCGGCATTATTGCTTAAAATAGCTCCAAGTATAATAAAAAATACTTAGCCTATCATGTTAAACACTAATTAACATGATAACAATATATTTAATTTTCTACCTATATAAAGGTATTGATTTTTTTAAGTTAAAATAAGATTAATAATAGCATATCTAACTTCTAAAATTTAAAAGTTGTTAGAAAATGGAATCAAAATGAAATTTTTATAAAAATTTCACTATAAACTATTTAATTAAAAATACTTTTAATTTTATCAACAACAGAATTTAAAAAATTAGGATCATCTTTTTTAACTTTAACATCCTTCATTTCATCAATAGCTCTTTGCTGGAAAAATTCCTGTGAATTGATATGACGTGCCTGCTGTATGCATTCATAATCTCCGTCGGAATTTATTCTACGGCCTTTGATGTCATCTTTTAACATAATATCCAAATCTTCAAGAATTCTTGCTTTTATAGCTTTGTCTTCAATAGGACATGCAATTTCAACTCTTTTTGCAGTATTTCTTGTCATCATATCTGCACTTGAAATATATAAAACCCTGTCTTCGTCAACACCAAAAGCATAGACTCTGGAGTGTTCCAAATATCTGCCAACGATTCCACGAATTTCAATATTGTCTGTTTTATCTTTAATCCCCGGAATAATACAGCAAATTCCACGAATAATCATTTTTACTGTAACACCTGCTTTTGAAGCTTTAGCTATTTTATCAATGATTCTCCTGTCTGTAAATGAATTCATTTTCATCAAAATTTCAGCAGGCTGATTATTTTTAGCTTTAGCTATTTCCTTATCAATCAAATTCATGATTCCTGACCTTAAAGAAGTAGGAGCTACAAGAAACTTATTATAATGACCCTGTAAATTAGCCAATGCTAAATTTTTAAAGAATTCAGTAGCATCATCTCCAATTTCCTGATTGGATGTTAAATAACAATAATCAACATATAATCTTGCTGTTTTTTTTCATTATAATTACCAGTACCAATTTGTGTGTACTGCTTTATAGTTCCCTTATGTTTTTAGTTACAGTACATATTTTAGAGTGCACTTTATAATCTACAAAACCATACAATATTTGACATCCTGCCTCTTCAAGCAATTCTGCATAATGAATATTGTTTTTCTCATCAAATCTTGCACGAAGCTCAATTAAAACTGTTACTTCTTTATCATTATCTAAAGCTTCAATCAAATATTTAATAACCCGTGATGTTCTTGCAACACGATATAAAGTTATTTTAATTGATAAAACTTCAGGATCATTCGCTGCCTCCTTTAAAAAAATCAAGGAAATGGTCCATTGTTTGATATGGATAAAATAACAAAATATCTTTCTTGTCCAATTGCTTAAACAATGATTTGTTTGGGTCAATTTGACTTGTCCTTTGAGGAGTAAACTCTAAAAAAGTTAAATCATCAGTTACATCACCAGGAAGTTCTTTTATAAAATCATGAATAAAATCAAGATTTATTGGAGATTGTGTAAGGAAAACCTGGTTTTTATGTAATCCCAATTCTTTTCTAAGATATTTGGTGTATGTGGAATCATTGCTTTTGTAAAACTCCAATCTTATCGGAGATAACCTTTTTCTTTTTTTAAGAATGTTTTTCATGAAATGTCTGTAATCTTCATCCTCATCAATAGGAGTATCTTGAAGGTTTATATCTGCATTTCTTGTTACTGCAGCTACAGTCCTATATTTAACCCTATAATTTGTAAAAATACCTTCAGCAAATGCATAAATCAAATCTTCCATTAAACTAAATTCATTTGTATCCGGAAATTTAACATAATCAGGCAGAGAATATGGAATTGGAATTAATCCAATGTATTCTTTTGAATTTTTTTTTTCTTGCTGGCCTCCCTTTCCAAAATGCAATAAATATATAACTTTTTATTTGCCATATGCGGGAAAGGATGATAAGAATCAATTATTTGAGGAGATAATAATGGAGCTACATTTTCATAGAAATACTGTGTTGCATACTGTCTGAACTTACTATTTAACTCATTGAAATTATGTTTAACAATACCATATTTTCTTAAATCTTTAGCTATTTCATCAAAAAATCAAATCTCTTTCTTCATATAACGGTTTAGTAGCTTTAAATATGGCATCTAATTGCTCCTGAGGGCTCCAGCCAGTTTTATTATCCCAGTCATCTTCATCAATAAGAGTTAAATCAAAAAGACTTCCGCATCGAATCATATAAAACTCATCTAAATTGCTTGTGAAAATAGATATGAAATTTAGTCTTTCCAGCAGCGGAACAGTATTGTCTTTTTGCCTCTTTTTAAAAACTCTGTCATCAAATTTAAGCCAGGACAGCTCTCTGTTTTGAGTGTATGAATAATCCCTTTTTTTCATTATAATCCCTCAGCATCCAAAAGTGAATATAAAACTCCTTCCCTTATGGAATTTTTACAAACACATATTTTCTCCACATGAAAATACTTTGCAATTGTTTTAATAATTATAATTCCCGGCACAAGTGTATGAATTCTTTCAGCCTTAACTTTCAATATTTTATTAAAGTCTTCTTTATTGTTATATTTGAGTTCATCCAACACTTCATCCAACAAATAAACTGGAAATGCATCTTTTTTTTCATTAATGAAATTGAGATGAACCAATAATTTTTAAGATTTCTTACAGTTCCACCTACACCAAACAAATATTTTTTATGAGTTTTAACCAAACCCAAATCTTCAATTTCTTTAATTACTCTTTTTTCAATATTTTTGGATTCCTTTTTATTTGGAAACATGATTCCAACATAATCTTCATAGCATGATAGAGATCCCACCGGCAAACTTCCTTTATCAACAGGAGTTTTATTTTCAAAAACAATTATTTCAGAGCTGCCTCCACCAACATCAATAAGAATCCCATCATCACTGCTCAGTCCTGTGCTTTTAACTGAATTGAAACTTAGCTGTGCTTCGGTTTCATCATCAAGAATATGAATATCCACACCAATCTTTTCTTTTTATAAAATCAATTATCTCATAAGTATTTGAAATATTTCTCATACTGTCTGTTGCAAAGAAATATCTTCTGGCAACATTCAATAAATTCATAATTTTATTAAATTTATTTAATATTGATGATAAAATATTTATTCCTTCATCGTTTAATTTACCGTCATCACGATAAGCAATAAGCCCTGCTGTTTTCTTTTTAGAAAAAACTGATTTGATTTTATTATTTTTATATTCATATATTTTTAATCTGATGGTATTTGAACCAATATCTACAATTCCATATAACATTTTTATCATTCTAATTTATTTATTTGAAACTAATACCTTCTCACAATTTTAGTTTCATTATCTATTGCTTAATATTTATATAAAAACTACTATAAATACTCAAAATTATCAATTTTTAAATATCTCCCAACCACTCCAAATATTTTTTAAAAAATAATACAATCCATTAACAACATATTAATAAAACTTCAATCAATATATAAATTAATAAAAAAAGGAGTAAAAAATATGGATACAACCATGATTATTTTAGCAGTAATTATAATAATCATACTTGCTATTGTATTATATCTCATTAGCGGATATAATGGCCTTGTTAATGCAAGAAACAGAGTTAAAAACAGTTATTCTCAAATTGATGTTCAGCTCAAAAGGAGAAATGACTTAATACCAAATCTTGTTGAAACTGTTAAAGGTTATGCAGGTCATGAAAAAGATGTATTTGAAAATGTAACCAAAGCAAGAAGCGGTTTGATGAATGCAGGCAGCGTTAAAGAAGTTAGTGAAGCCAACAATGCTTTAACTGGTGCATTAACATCACTGTTTGCTATTGCTGAAAATTACCCTGAACTGAAAGCAGACCAAAATTTCAAAGAATTACAATCAGAATTAACAGAAACCGAAGATAAAATTTCTTACTCAAGACAATTCTATAATGATGCTGTTTTAATGTACAATAATAAATGCGAACAATTCCCAAGCAATATTATTGCAGGAATGTTTAATTTTAAAGAAGCTGACTTTTTTGAAATAGCCAGTGGTGAAAGGGAAGCACCTAAAGTGCAATTTTAAGGGAGATTAAATATATGGTTAATAAAAAGATAGTAACCATCTTCCTTCTACTTTTTTAATAACATCAACAATCTCTTGTGTTTATGCAGATGACGATGACAGAAGCTATTCCATTACACAGGCACTTGTAGACATCATAGTTGATACAAACGGAATGCTCCATATAAATGAAACCTTTGACTATTCATTTGACGGAACATTTAATGGAGTTTACAGAGACATACCCCTGAAAGAGGAGAAAGTATTTCAAATATTCATGTATCAGCAGAAGGTGCATATACAAAAAGTAGAGCAACATCAGGAAGATGGAACTCAGCATATAAAAATTTATTTATATTCAGATGCTGCCAAAACCCAACCAATAAGTGATACAAATGTTAAAGTCCATATCAGCTACGATATGAAAAATGTAGTGACTGTTTATCAGGACACTGCATCTCTACAGTATCAGCTTTGGGGAGACCAGTGGGCAGTAGGAGTTGATGAATTAATAACAACAATACATTTACCTAATGATAATGGTAATGAATACTGGTTAAATCCTACAAAATATACCAAAACCAGCTCATTAGACGGAAATACAATAACTTCAACCAGCAATTACATAGATTCTGGAAACTTTTACGAGATTGAAGTTTTAATGCCTGAAAGTGACTTTGCAAACTCACCAAATGCAATCCATATTGATAAAGCAGCTAAAAAAGAAATAGAACAACGTTACAATGATTATCAGGCAAATGAAAAAATGTGGGACAATATCGGATCACTTATAGGAATACTGTTTATTATAAGTCCAGTAATTCCATTTTTTATTTACCGCAAATATGGTGTAGAACCTAAAGTTAATTATGAAGGAATTTATGAAAGGGATCTTCCAAGTAACGACCCCCAGCTGTAGTTAATGCATTAATCCAAAAAAGAGACAATATTGGAACTCCTGATTTAAAAGGATTTGAAGCTACAATAATGGATTTGATTAATCGTAAAATATTTAAAATTAAATCAAATGAAGAAAAACATTTAATTATAGAATTAGATGAAACAAACTACGACAGTTTAACATTAGATGAAAAGATGTTTTCGATATCTTCAAAACAATAGCTAAAGACAATCTCTTGGATTTAAGTAATGTTAAAGATTATTTATCTGATGAACATAATGCGGAATGGTTCAACAACAGAATCAAATCATGGAAAAATGATGTTGCCTACGAACATTTATCAAAATCCAGATTGAAACAATTCTTTAATAACGAAGGAAATAAAATAGCTACTTACTATTCAATAGCTTGTATAATTATTGGAGTTCTGTTTGGTTCATTATTCTATCTGGAAAATGGTTTAAATACAACTGGAGGAACAATTGGACTTATAGGATCAGTATTTTTATTTATTTCAGGATTTGTGATTTACATGTTGCCCGAAGATATCTTCGGACAATGGACAAAAAGAAGGCAGATTATATATGCTAAAGTGGAAAAACTTTAAGAAGTTTTTAAGTGACAACAGTTTAATGAAAGAACACCCTCCTGAATCAATAGTTATATGGAATCAATATCTCGTATATGCAACAGCTCTTGGAGTAGCTGATAAGGTTTACGAATCCATGAAACTGCATGTTGGTGAAGGAAACATTGATGACGATTATCTTGATTCATACTACTATTATGGAACAGGATATTACATGATGCATAATGCAATAGATACCGGAATACAAACAGCAAATGCAAATTCAGACAGCTCCGGCTTTGGTGGCGTTGGTGGAGGTTCCGGCGGAGGAGGTGGAGGAGCATTCTAGCTTCCCATCTCTTTTTTAAATGGTTCAGTGTGTCTACATTTAGGAAAACCACTGCATCCTACAAATAAACTATTATCCTCACCATTAACCCTTTTTACAAGAGGTTTACCACACTTCGGACAGGTTTTACCAATATACTCCAATTTTTTACCTTTTCCCCTACATCCTGTTTTTCTAAAATTCGTACAACCTAAAAATGGATGCCCGTCACTATGTCGGTAACGTTTTATAAGTATCCCATCGCAGCTTGGACAATATTCTATATCATCCAAATCCTCAAGTTCACTTCCATAATAACCTCCTTCCCAATTACAGCGATTAAATGGAGGCGCCATATTATGAGAACATTTAAGAACCCTATTAAGTTTACCCTTATTCCAAAAAAGATTCCAGCAAAACCACACCTGTTTTACAAACCGGACATTTTAATTTAGTTGGAATTACATAACGTTCTCCATTTTTTTCAATATTTTTAAGAGTTTCCAGCCTATTATGTTCCAGGTTAAGCAATTCAACATTTGCATCAGTTTTCAGCTCCTGAACGAACACCGAACTTTTAAAATAAGGTGCTAATAAATAAACATTATTTTTTGTTCTAGTTAAAGCAACATAAAACAATCTTCTTTCCTCAGCATAACTAAAAGAATCTCCATTCCTTTTAACAAAATTTAAAACAGGATCATCAACCATTTTATTTGGAAAACCCGCCTTCCAATTTTTCAAATTTATTAAAATTACATTATCACATTCTAAACCTTTAGACTGATGAACAGTACGATATTCAATGTTAACATCCGGACTCTCCCTATAAACAATTTTTACAAATTTATTTCTTCTTAATTTATCTTCATCTCCTAAAATCTCAAATTTTCTTTTTCCATATTCATTTTCTACATTGAAATTCTTTAGTAAATTAAATATGTCCTTATTATTTCTACCTAAAATCAGAATCTTTTTGTTTTTAAATGTTGATTGGTTTATGATATTTTTTATTATTAATTCAAATTTTAATATTTCATCAAAATCATTATCAAAATTAACCAGTTTAATTGGATATTTCAATGATTTAGAAGATTTTAATTCCTTTCTGGTTTGATCGGGATTTTTCATTACAAAATTACTTGAAGCATCAATTAACTGTTGAGAATTCCTGTATGTTTTTTCAATATATCTGGTTTCACAAACATCAAAGAAATTATCAAATTTGGTAAAAATATTTACATCACATCCACTGAAACTGTAAATAGACTGCCAGTCATCACCTACAACCATTATCTTGGCACCAATACTATCACAGATATTTCTTAACAAATTATATCTGGTAAATGAAGTGTCCTGATATTCATCAACAATTATATATTTGTAAGGCAAATCTAATCCATTTTTCACAATACAATCACTGGCTTTATTAATCATATCATTAAAATCAATTTTTTTAATTTTTAATAAATATGCTTCATAGTCATTGTAAATCTCTTCAACAATTTTTAAAAATGCTATTGTCCTATCTTTTGAAAAACTATCTTTTAATCCACCAACATAATCATAAAATTCTTTAAATTTAGTTTCATCATAATTATTTCCTTTAAATAACTCAATAAATGTTTTTAACAATACAATGAAATCTTCCCATTCTTTTATAGTTTTATTTTCCAACAATATTCTATAAACTTCCCTATAGTCAATTTCATTAAATTCAACACCTTGAGCTTGTAATTTTTCTGCCAAACGTGTTAATAATCTGTTTTCTGATTGATAATATGAAAAAGTTTCAATTAAAGTAGTTCCATATTTTTTATGTACTTTCCTTTTCCATTCCATTTCTTTAACATATTCCTCAGATGATTTTCCACCAATTAAATGATTTTCACAGTTACGGTTTAATCCAAAATGTTCTATATAGATATTATAATCATCTAAGTAAAAATCAGGAAGATAATCTTTAATTTCATATTCTTCAAAGATATCTGTTAAATTAAGCAAGTCCTTAGTAATGTCATTTTTTAATTCAGCAGGAATCTCTTCATTAAAAGAAAATAAAAATTCTTTAAATTTATTAAATTCTCTTTCAGAGTTTTTATTAGGATATGAATAAATCTTTTCATAGGTATACTTAATTCCATAAATAAACAGAAAATTAGCTATATATAACTCTTCATAACTTCTTACAATTTCATTATTTAGTGTTTCCTCTGTTTATTTTTAAACCGTCTTTTTAATGTTGAAAAATCTACTCCTTCCTGCCAATCTAACAAATCCCTTCATATTTAATATCATCATCAGATGGAGGGACATTTATATAAAAACTGAAAAATTCAATTAACTTTTTACTTATATCCTCATTTTTCAATGCTTTTTTAGTTAAATATCTTTTAATAATACGTTTAAGAGCAGAAGTATCAGGTCTAGAATATTGATTATACTGCGTTAAAATATCTTTTCCAACTTTATGAAATGTTTTAATATCAATAGGTTCCGCAATTCTTTCTTTCAAATCATCAACAGATGCATTGGAAAAGGAAATTGCTAAAATTTCACTAGGATCAACATCTCTTTTTTCAGTTAAATATTTAACTTTACCTTGAATTGTAAAAGTTTTACCACTTCCAGCACCTGCAATAACTTTTACTGCATCTTCATCAACGACAATAGCTTCTCTTTGTTGAGAATCTAATGATTTTCCATCCAAATCATCAAATAAAGCAGAGTTATCCTTTAATTCCTGATTTATATACCGTTCATTAGCTTGTTTATTGTCCGTTTCAAAAGTTTCAGGTTTATTATAAAATTTTTCAAAAAAATTTTTCATCTTCTGAAGAAATGTATTCTGCATAATCTTCTTTAAATTTTTTTAACTTTAGAGATTGCATTTTTATGCCAAAGCAACAATTTCTGTTTCCAATTATAGGAAAAATAATTATCAGGAGCATAATCCCCAATTTTAGCAAATTTTTTAACAACAGAATTTAAATAATAACTTACATTCCATTTAATTACCAAATCATCAATATTATCATAGTTTCTGATAGCACCATCCATTAACTCAAGTTTATCCTCGCTGAAAATATGTTTTTTAACACAGTACTGGTTAACTTTAGTTAAATTCGAATAAATTTTCTGAATACCTGTTTTATACTTTTCCTTTTCCTCATTTTTTATAAAATAAAATGGGTTAACCTTATTCAAAGATGCTCCCCATAAAATAATTTCATAATTATCTTTAAAGAAAAACTCAACATTCAATTTAGTAATTATATTATCATAATTATTATAATCCTCAATAAATTCACAGATAATATCTAAATCAAGATTTGATGGAAATACATTATTATGAAAATCAACTATTTCATTTAATTTATTATAACAGTCTTCAGATGCTTTTAAAGTGTCTTTTTCTTCCTTAGATATATAAGAAGTAATAGTTTTAGATTTTATACTTATGAAATTATTAATATCATTTAAATTATTAGAAAACCATGTCTGATAATTAATTCTTTGAACTATATTCTCGAAATTTTCATATATTTCAATGAATTCCAATGTTAAATTTTTCCTATATTGTTTAATATTTGGATTTTGATTAAAAACATCCCTAATCTTTAAAAAGAATATCATAAATATAATTAACCTCTTTTTTACAATTATCCCTGTTCTTATCAGAAATTTCATGTTTTTTAGTTCCTTTTGTAAACAGAATAAATTCATTAATTTCTTTTAAATGTTTATTAAAAAAAGAAGCTATTCTCAAATTACAAATTTCATTATCTAAATTGTCATATTCTTCAATGAAATTTAAAAATTCATTTTTTGAGAATCAGTAATTTTATCATCAAATGAATCAATAATCCTTTTAGAAATAACACAATAATTAGAAAACAAGTCTTTTTGTTTTTCTAAATACTCAGGATAATTACTTTCAAAATTCCTCTTATTTATTTCATTTAAAATTTGTTTAATCTTAAATTTACAATTCTTATCAGCAATTATATCCTCTAAATTTTCAAAATTATAAACAAAAGAAGACACAACCCCATTCTGAAGTAAAAAGGACAATACTTTTGAAATTCAACAATTTTATTATAAAAACCCTCAGTTTTCCTTTTTAACTCCTCAACATCATCATCCAAAACAAGATTAGAAATTTCCCCAGATATTTCATTATTAAAATCAATTAAGTTATTTCTATTAGAATCTAACCAGCTATTAACCTTAAGTTTATAAATTTTACTATCAATAGAAGAATAAACATCCTTAAACTCATTAATCTTAACCTTTTCAGATTCTAACAAATCATCACTAACACGTGAAACAAAAGAATCGCATTTATCAAAGAAAACTTTAAAATCTTCCTTCTGCTTTTCCAAAACACCAACAGAACTACCTAAAACAAAACCAGAAACAGAACCTAAAAAATCTTTAATATCAAAACGATTATTCAAATAAGAAACAATAGCCCCAATACCCTCATAATTAGACCTAAATTCATCAACTAACTCCAAATCACAAATATCCAACAAATCCAAATCCAAATCAAGACAATCCTCATACAAATGCCTATAATCATCCCTAATCACATCCACATCAAGATGACTAGTAATCTCAGACTCCCTCAAAGAATTAAACCTAACAAAATCATCTTTGTTCTCATCCAACCACTTCTTAAGCTGCTTCTCTTAAGCTGCTGAATTTTACCATCTAAACTGTTATATTCTTCAATGAAATTTAAAAAATCATTTTTTGAGAATCAGTAATTTTATCATCAAATGAATCAATAATCCTTTTAGAAATAACACAATAATTAGAAAACAAATCTTTTTGTTTTTCTAAATACTCAGGATAATTACTTTCAAAATTCCTCGCATTTATTTCATTTAAAATTTGTTTAATCTTAAATTTACAATTCTTATCAGCAATTATATCCTCTAAATTTTCAAAATTATAAACAAAAGAAGACACAACATCATCCTGAGATAAAAAGGACAATACTTTTGAAATTCAACAATTTTATTATACAAACATTCAGTTTTCCTTTTTAACTCCTCAACATTATCATCCAAAATAAAAGCAGAAATTTCTTCACCCATTCCATGATTAAAATCTGCTAATTTATTCTTATTAGAATCCAACCAGTTATGAACTTTGATTTTATAAATTTTACTATCAATAGAAGAATAAACATCCTTAAACTCATTAATCTTAACCTTTTCAGATTCTAACAAATCATCATTAACACGTGAAACAAAAGAATCGCATTTATCAAAGAAAACTTTAAAATCTTCCTTTTGCTTTTCCAAAACACCAACAGAATCACCTAAAACAAAACCAGAAACAGAACCTAAAAAATCTTTAATATCAAAACGATTATTCAAATAAGAAACAATAGCCCCAATACACTCATAATTAGACCTAAATTCATCAACCAACTCCCAATCACAAATATCCAACAAATCCCAATCCAAATCAAGACAATCCTCATACAAATGCCTATAATCATCCCTAATCACATCCACATCAAGATGACCAGTAATCTCAGACTCCCTCAAAGAATTAAACCTAACAAAATCACTTTTATTATCATTCAACCACTTCTTAAGCTGTTTCCTCTTAATCTGCTGAATTTTACCATCTAAAGAATCATAATAATCTATAAAATCAATTAATATTTCTTCATTCTTTTTTAGATAACCATTTTGAAAAATTGGCAATTGCATCTTTTGAATAAATATAAGCTTTTTTAAATTTCAATTGCTGATTTACAAAATCATCTAACTCACAAACCTGCTCAATTTTATTAATTTTAATCAAATATGAATTTAACTTATAATGAAAATTAATTTCATCAATATACTCTGCAATATGTGAAAAATTAAAAATAAAATCATCAAGATCTATTTTATTATCATCAGTTATAAACTCCCGAACATTAATAACTTTTTCATTCAAATCAGCATATTTTTTCTCAAAACTCTTTTTTATCGTCTATTTTTTATACTGGTAGAGTTTTTTAAACTATTAAAATAAACTAAATTATTCCAATTATCATCAACATATATGGCATCATCAAGTTTATTATCCAATAATTCATAATCATTTTTTATACAATCATACTTAAATGATAAATTATTTTCAAATTTATGCAAAATTTCTGATTTGAAATGTTCAATATTGTTAAAATTAGCGGTTTTACTGTTAATTTTAAAATAACAATTAGATTCTTCAACAATATATGGAAATTTCGTATAATATTTTATAAAATCATTTACCAGATTTCTATATTGGTTGCTAATATCAATACCATTATCCAGAATACAGTTTACATTAACAAGTAACCTTTTAAAATTAAAGCATAATTCTTTAAATTTAAAATTATCTATAAACTCTTTAGGAAATTTAGTTTCATAATTTTTTATAGATTCCAACCTGCTAAAATTATCTTTAATCCAATTTTCAGATTGAACCAATTTTATTTTACTGTTTAATTTTTTATAAGCCTTTTTGAAATTGTTTAAATTATTTCTGTTAAGTTCAATCTTATTTTTTAAATAATAAAATAACTCATTATCTTCAAGCATTTCAATAGCTAAATTATAAAGCTCTTTATGATTTTCTTTTTTCTTTTAGAAGCTCATCAAGATTATTGGACCTTGAAATTTCAGAAGATAATTTTATTATTAAATTTAACTTTTGGTCCATATCATAATTATTGTTTAAATCATCTACATTCTGGTTAAAGTTATCGAAATTTGAAATAAAATTAGATATAACTTCTCTTGGGACTCATTAAAAACATCTGAATTATTTAAAGCATAATCTTTAATTGGTTTAATTAAATCATAACTATCTTTAAACTGGTTTTTATAAGATAATTTATCTTTAGAAATACGTTCATTAGGAATTGAAACTGAAAAAAAAATCATTTAACTTTTCTAAATTAAATTTAATACTGTTAAATGTATCAATACAATATTCATTATTCTTTTTAGGGATAATATCATCTAATTCATCATAAATTCTTTTAAATGTATAACAAGACTTTCTTTGATTGATGGGCAAATTAAACTTTTTTTTCTTCAAAATAATCAGTTAATTTACAAATCATTTCATAAATAGGTTTATTTTCTTTTTTAATAGCTGAAATATCCAAAACCAAATTTTCAAAAGAACTCTGATATTTACTTATAAAACCAGCTATTTTACTTTCATTATTTAATAAAAATTCATTTAAATCTTTTTTATCATTTTTAGACAACCCTTTACCGAAAGTTCCTGAAAATGAATTTTTAAGTTTTTGAAATGATGTAAAATCAGTAAAAATATCTCATTAATATTAGTTCCACAATATGGACAAATTTCTTCATTATTTAAAACTTTAGAACATATTGGACACTCTACAACCATTTATTATCCTCAATATCAAATAATCAAAATATATGTATTCAATTACATTTATTTTTCTTATTTAATGTATATAAGTAATTTGAAAGTTATTAATATATTTCTTACAAAAAAAAAGTAAATTTAATTAAAAATAAAAAAATAAAGTTTTTAATAATTTATTTCCACATTTTAGGATAAATATCTGTTTTCATAAAAACTTTAGAAACATTAACAGCAAAACCAGATTCCAAATTTAAAATCTCATCACTGCTAAATAAAGAATTACCTGAAGCAACCAGTTCACCTTTAAGTGTTTCAATAGCTACTATGGAATTTTTTTGAATATTGTCAGACAGATAAGCTATTCCCCCACTGGCCAAGTTGGCACCGTGACATATTGCATCAACTGCAGAATCTTTAATAACTACTTTTGGCAAGTAATCTGCAGCTCGCTCCATCGGCATAATAGCTTTTCTTAAAAATGACTCGTCACCATCTTCTTTGTAGAAATGATATGCATCAGTAACATCCTGAAGAGTGGATAAATGGTTATCCTCTGTAAATGAACCTACCTGTGTTCTTCTAAGCTCTGCCATGTGTGCACCAACACCAATTGCTTCACCTATATTATGGCAGTAAGTTCTAACGTAAGTTCCAGCTTCACAGCCTATTCTAAATAAGACATCCCTACCATTAATTTCATAGATAGTGGAATAATAAACATTACGTGATCTTAATTCACGTTTAACTGCTGATTTAACCGGAGGAAGTTGGAAAATTTTACCTGTAAACTCATTAAACACTTCACGAATTTTATCCTCATCAACTTCATGATGAAAAATCATTACACAAACATATTCTTTAGGAGCTGTTAAAAGAAGTTGAATAGCTCTTGTTGCATCTCCAAGTCCTACAGGCAAAACACCTGTAACTTTTGGATCCAAAGTTCCGCCGTGTCCTGATTTTTCCAAATTTAAAATACGTTTTACCCATGAATCAATTTCATGAGAAGTTGGTCCTGACGGTTTATCTAAATTAATAACACCATGAGAAATATAATCTGAAATTTCACGTTCTTCAGGAGCACATCCATATTCAGGATTTGTAAAACTTTTGGATTTTGTAAGAAAGTCTTTCATGAAAAATCACTAAAAATCAATAAATAAAAAAAAAAGTAAATAAAAATAAGTAATGAATAATTTAATTAATTATCCATTTATAAATCAGCTAAAGCTGCTTTAATAGAGTCAGCATCACCAGAAACATCTACAGAATCTGCAGTTGGTTCTAAATGAGCAATGTTACATCTTCTATTTTTAACAGATTCACCGATTACTTCAACGAAGTTTTCGTCGATGATTTCTACGATTGCACATTTTTCGCCAGCTTCTCTACCAGCGGTTTTAACACAAACTCTTCCTACTTCAATTGCTGCCATTATATCACCTTTAATGTTGTTAGAATAATTTTTGTTATACTTTCAGGGTCAAAACTGTCAGTATTAATCATTAAGTCATAAATATCTAAATTACTAATATCTATGTTATGAATATCTAAATATCTTAAAGCTTCACTTTCTTCACGAATTTTAATTTCTTCTTTAGCCACATCAACAGATTTAGATTCTCTTTGACTAATCCTTTGAGCACGAACATCAAGCGGTGCCATTAACCAAAGTTTTAAATCAGCTTCAACAAAATAAGCTGATAGTCTTCCTTCCAATATTAAATTCTCTGAAGATTTAGCAAGTTCAGCTTGTCTTTTATCAATTTCTTTATCGATATTATCATTACTTTCAGCAAACTCACTGAATTCAAGAACAGACATACCTTTTTCTTCAGCCATAGCCCTAAAAATAGAGCCTGAAGAAACAAAAGGAATACCTAATTTCTCAGACAACAGCTCTGCAGTTGTTGTGGTTCCAGTTCCAGCCAGTCCACCAACAGTAATTATCATTATTTTCTAGCCTCGTTTTTGAAATGTTTACGAGCACAGCTTGAGCATAAATACCCACCATATGGACGGTTAGGTCTTTTATGGGATTTTGCTAATTTATTAATTTCATATGGACGTCCACGTGGAACTCCATGTAATAATTTACCACATTCAGCACAAACATGCTTAGATGGTTTTTTCTTTTTGTATCTTAAAACATTTTCTCCGCCAGGAGTGTTTTTATAAACTCTTTTATATGATCTTGATCTATATCTGTTTGCAGGCATTTAATCACCTAAATTAATTTTAAATAATAAATTTAATAATTGTGTAATAGCGTATTCAAAATAGAATATTATACTATATTGTTTTCATTATTAATAAATACATAGGTTAAGGATTAATTAAAATCCTTGTTTGAAACCTAAAAATTTCCTTAATATTTGACTCATACCAAAGGTACATATGAAATACCAGAATAACCATCCAATATTATATCCGACAGAATGGCCTCCATACATAAAACTACCAATAAAATGCCAAATCGGAGCTAATGATACATAAAATGCACCCGGTGGCATAGAGATAACTAAACCACTAATTGGAGAAGCTCTCATCCAAAAGAATATTAAAATAATTGGAATAAAAGTAACAATCATCGGTTTGAAAGAATTAGTCATCATCTTACTTTGATTTTGCATAATCTCAGCTTGTTGAGCTTGAAGTTTAGCTAATTTCTTTCCATCACCAGATTTTTGAGCTTCCCTAACTTCTTTTTGGTAGTCTTTCATTTTCTGTTGTATTTCATTCATTTCGTCTTGGTCAACTAATAATTTATTAGCTATTGTAGTTATTAATGAAACAATGAATGCAATAACTAAAACAGTCAATGCTGGATTTTGAGGATTTGGATCTAAAGCAAGCAACGGACTGAATATTGCATTTAGTGCCTCAAATACTGTTAAATATGTCAATCATGAAATTCTCTATTTATTTAAAACATCCACTAATTTTGAAACTGTAGAAGGTAAATGATTATCGTGATTTTCAATAATTTTTACAGTAGCACCAGTTAATGTAGCATAAGCCATAGATGCTGCCCTGTTCATTTCTTGATGTAATTGAATATCTTTTGCTCTTTCAATATCTCTAGAACGAGTATCATCATTTAATCTTCTGTAAATAATTTCATCAGGATTAGCTTCAATCATAACAAAAAAGATTAGGTTGCAATTCATTTAAAACCCAAATTGGAAGACCTGGTAAAAATCCGGATGGAGTATTAATAGTACAATGAGTATCTACAATAACATTTTCACTTTCAGATCTTTCTTTAATTCTTTTTGCTGCTTTTTCTTGAATTTCTTTTTGAACATCTGGAGATAATTTTCTTAAAGCATCCCTATCATCAACAATTTTTTCTTCAATTGCGATTTCAGTCATTATATCTCCATAATTTAAATGAACATAATCTACTTCTTCAAGTGCTTTATTAAGCAAAGTGGTACTTCCAGAACCTGGAATACCTGTTAATACTACCAATTTCAATTTAATCCCCCATTTTAAAAAAGATTAATGAAGAAGAATAATTATTCTCCTCCTAAAAATTTCCTAAGTACTGGATTTGCTGACATGAGTTGTTCTTCAGCCATTTCTCATATATTTTATGTATAATACCAACAGTAAGCAATACACCAGTACCTCCACCTAATGCTCCAGTTAAGTCTGCACAAAATGCAATTATACCAACATAAAGACCACTTATAATGGTAAGTGCCGGAATGTATTTTTTCAATATTTTATATAATTGACGTTTACTGCTTCTGAAACCTGGTATCTGAATACCAGACTTGTAAAGTTGTTCTGAAATTTTCTTAGCATTTAATCCACTAATTTCAACCCAAAGATATGAGAATAAAACTGCACAAAGTAAGAAGAAAATTGCATAGACAATTACACGAACAGGATCAGTTACCAATAAACTAACATCATTCGGTGTAGATAAATATAATGCAATACCGCTTACAGCCTTACCGTTAACAATTTCACCCAAAATTGGGAAACCAATTTTTTGGAAGACACTTGCAAGAAGTGAAACGTTTACAAGCAATGCACTGGTTAAAATAACAGGCATGTTACTTGCATATACAAATTTTAATGGATATTTACCAACAGAACCTCTAATTCTTCCATGTCCCCTTACTGAACCATGAGAAATAGGAATTTCCACTCTCATAGATTCACCATATACAACAACAAAGAATACCGCTGCTGTTGCAATTAATGGAATTAATACTGAAAAGTCAATAGAACTTGACCAGAAGGATTGGATAAATGCAGGAATTGCTCCACCATAAACACCGCCAGGTCCAGGTATGAAACTGAATGTACCTACAATAATGGCTTCACAAACACCAGCTGCAATAAATAAACCAATACCACTACCAAATCCCCATTTGGAGATAACTTCATCAAGATAAATTATCAATATTGCCCCAATAACAAGTTGAAGGAATAATACACCAAGATATGAATTATCAATTGGTACTAAACTACCTGTCAATACCAATACACCAGCTTCAAACATTGTGAAGACGATAGATAATATATTTTTGTGTGGCCTGATACTGTGACTTATCCTCAGGAGAAGACAAATCCAAATCTAACAACTTGGAACCAACTAATAATTGCAATACAATTGAAGCAGTTACAATAGGTCCAATTCCTAATGTTAAAATTGAACCGAAACTTCCCGCCATAACTGCTCTTAACTGAGCAAACTGATCCACTGCTGCAGAACTCAAACCATATAATGGTATTTCAGTTAATATAAAGTATAATACCAAAATAAGAGCAGTCCATTTAAGTTTTTCATTAAAATCTTCATGATGAACAGGGGATTTTACTTCTGGTAAAAACCTAAATAATGGCTCTAAAACTTTTAATGATGACATTTTATTCTCTAATAAAAAAGAAAAGAAAAAAAGAAACTATAATTCGATAGCTTCTCCTCCCATTTCTTCAATTTTTTCAATAGCTGAAGCAGAAAATTGAGGTGCTGAAATAATGAAAGATTTAGTTATTTTACCTTTAGCTAAAACTTTATCATAACCTAATTCGGTAACATCAATAACAATGGAATCTCCATCTTTAGATGCTTTACCGCTTTCAATTAAATTATCAGCTTGTTCTTCCAAGTAACTTAAATTAACTGGATTTACTTTTTAATCATTTTTGAGGTCTTTTGAATCCATGTTTACCATAATGGTCTGGGTCAAATTTTGCAGTCCAAGTCCAATGTTGTTTGGAAGCTCCTGCATTACCTCTACCACCTTTGTTACCTGCACCTCTACGTTTTTTGGTACAGCCTCCACCGTTGGATCTAGAACCTCTGAGTTTATTAATTTTACGTTTTGATCTAATCATCTTATACACCTAAAGCATTCTTTCTGCAAGATCTTTAATATTTTCTCCCCTGTAACCTAAGGATCCTCCTTCTTTAACAGAAAGACGGATGTCTTCGTATCCTTTTCTTGGAGGGTGTAAACGGAATACAGGTTTAATATCTAAGTCCATTAATTTAACTTCGCCAGCAATTACAGCTTTAGCTAATTCATCAATATTTTTGTAATCGGAATTTTCAGCTACATATTCATCAGTAACCTTGTTGTTACCAGTGAATTTACCTCTTTTAGCAATAATTTCAGCTAAAAGATCTGCATCAATTTCACCCCAAGTGATGTAATCCTTAGCTTTTTGAAGCATACCGTTGTAACTTGGAGTATCTTCAACTAAAACTGCATGGCTAATTCTGTTAAGTCTTAACATGTCTAAAGTATCAGCGATGTTTTTAATAACACCAGTAGTTCCTCTAACTCTTATAACTAAAAACATATTTAATCACCGTCTAATATTTAACTCCCATTTTCTTAAGGTCAGCTTCACTAGCTTTAACAGCACTTAAAGTTTTTAAAGCATTGAATATAGCATTAGCAAAGTTTACAGTAGTTTGGGTTTGACCGAAAGATTGAGACCATACATCTTTAATACCAGCAAGATTTAAGATAGTTTTACCGACGTCTCCAACTACTAAACCTACTCCAGCAGGTGCAGGCATAAGGGAAACACTTACACTACTTGCTTTACCTTGTACTTTGAAAGGTACAGTGTGTTCTTTACCACAAACACAACCCCAATCTCCACAACCTCTTTCTTACTTTAATAAGGTTGTATTTAGCATTGTCAACAGCTTTTCTGATAGCTGGACCTACCTCTTTAGCTTTTCCTTGACCTAATCCAACATAACCGTTTTTGTTACCTACAGCAACAATTACTCTGAAGTTAACTTTCCTACCAGATTTGTGCATTCTTTGAACTAAGTTAACATCCATTACTTCTTCTTCTAAATCTGGAACTAAAGCATCTACAATTTCTAATTCCATTATAGGAAGACCTTTTTCAAAGATTTCATCAATATCTGTAATGGTTCCTTCTTTAACTAATTTACCCATTTTAGTTTTAGGTTCCCATTCATCTATATTAAAACTCATAGTTATTCCTCTGCCTCATCGATATTCTTTTTGGTTTCTTCAAAGTTTTTAGGTAAATCTGCTGGTTGAAGACCTTTTTCTAAATACTTTGAGAATAATTTTGCAATTTCATCATCATCTAAAGACTCAGCATAGTTTGCTACATGTTCTCCATTAATACGGGATTCATCTGGTAAAACAGCTTCACCATAAGGGATATCTAAACCTGCATCTACAGCACCTTTAAGAGCTGCAAATACTTTAGATCCCCTAATAGCAGATTTTAAACCAATGTCTAAAATTGCAGAGTCAACACCTTTAGCTAATGCTCTTTTAGCACAAAGGTAACCAGTTAAATATACTGCAGAAGTATTACTTGCCCCACCTAAGTAACCGTAATTAGCTAATTGTTTACTTACTGCAGATGCTAAGGTAATATCTCCTTCAGGAGCATAATCAATAACTTGAACAGTTGCATGAGCATTAGAAAGTCTTACAACTAAACGAGATTTGTCATAATCGACTAATTTCATCCTAGCTGCGTAATCAGTTTTTCCTTCTCTTCTCCTTCTAAATGGTACTTTATAATTTGATCCTTGAGCCACGTTTATTCCTCCTATTTAATTAAATCATGGTCACGAGCATATGTTTTCATGTAAGATTTACTTCTGAAAGCACCACCCTTAGCCATTTTATATAATTTACGGTATGTAGTAGCATCAATTTCGTTTGCATCACGCATTTCTTTAAGATCTTTTCTTAAAGCTCTAATTGTAGTCATCCATTCTTGTTTTTTAGGATTACGAGCTTTTTTAGCTCCTTTTACACTACCTCTACCTTTCCTTTTTCCTTTTTTTCTTTTGTTCTGCTAATTTTTTTTAGACCTGTAGCTACTAATACCTTTTTGAGGTTTAGCTTTAATAGCTCCATATTTATTAACTGCTTTACACCTTCCCTAGTAATTGCCATGGATACTTCTTCCATTCTTTCAGGATCAATCCATACACGATTGAGTCCTACTTTAAGTATACTAGCAGCTAATCTTTTTTTGAGTTGTAAGATTCATATATATAATCCTCCATTTTCAGCATAGCTGATAAATTTAGATAAAAATCTAAATTCCCTTTAAATCAGAAAAATCAATTCAAAAAACCCGGAATTGATTCAACTTGAATAAATGTGAATATAATATTTATTTATTTAAAACTTTAATACCTAATTCTGATGCTTTTTCTAACATCAAGTCTTTTTTCCTTTTACCGATAGAAGCGCTTATTCTTGCAGCGTCAGTAGCTGGGTTTAAGTCTTCTAATTCCGCCATATTATGAACAAGAACATCATTATAACCTGAAGGATGTAAGTCCCTAACAGCTCTAGGAGTTCTATAACCGATAGCAGGCATATCAGGTTTTCCTGCTTCGTATCTTCTCATTTTACTGGTTTTACCCCTAGGACGTCTCCATTTGATTCCAAGTTTTTTATAACGAGCATATTCTTGTCTTTTAAATCTTTTATTAGCCATTTAATCACCAATTCCCTATTCTTTGCTAATTAAATATATTCCATCTTGGAATACTCTAGGATCTCTTCCTTTAATTTTAGTTGCTTGTTCCAAGTTAGCCATGGTTTGACCAACATGTTCCTTATTGATACCAGTAATTGTTACCTCATCACCTTTAACTACTACTTTAGCACTACCTACTACTTTAGCAGTTCTTGGATGTCTTTCCCCGAGAAAATTGTCAATTACTACAACGTCTTTGTTTACTTTCACAGTCATTGGAAAGTGAGCAAATACGATTTTCATATGATATTCAAAACCGTCAGTAACACCAGTAATCATATTACTAATGTGAGCTTTTGTGGTTCCAATCATTGCTTTATCTTTTTTTTTGGGAATGAAGTTTCTAAAACAACATTGTTTTCAACTTCAGTAATATCCACGTTAGGATATGTAAATTTTCTGGAGTCTTCTCCATTAGGTCCTTTTACAGTGACCTCATTATTATTAATTATAACTTCAACGCCTTCAGGGATTTCAATTTCTTCCCTTATAGCTGCAGCTACTACCATTTTATCACCTAATACATGTAAGCCAACAAACGTCCGCCAATTCTCTTTCTTTTTTTGCCTCATAATGAGTCATAATTCCTTCAGGAGTTGTAACGATTAAAATACCAAAGTTTTTTGCTGGCAAATATCTTTTTTCAAATTTCTCAAATTCATCTTTTTTAACAGCGTGACGAGGTTTGATAACACCACACTTGTTAATGTTACCTTCTAATTCTACTTTGAATTGACCTGCTCTGTTATCATCAATATATTCAAAATTACCAATGTAATTTTCTTTTTTTTGCATTGTGCTTAAAACTTCTCCAATTAATTTGGATGCAGGTGAAATAACACAAGAGTCTTTTACTTGTAATTCGTTATTTCTAATATTAGTTAAAGCATCAGCAAGTGGATCCATGAGACTCATATTAAAACACCTCTAATTATATTTTTTAAAACCTATTTTAGGAGCTATTTCCCTAAAACATTGTCTGCATAAGCTAAGACCGTACCTGCTAATCATAGCAGAGTGGTCTCCACAACGAGTACATTTTTTTGCAGCTTTTCCATATTTTCTTGGCAAAATATCACCTTAACATTTATTCAGTCACGTAATTGACATTAAAATTATCTTCCATGTATTTCATAGTTTCTTCTTTAGAAATTCTATGTTTTGCTGGAACTTTCTTTTGTTGGATTCTTCTTTTAGCAATCCTGTAACCTGGTTTTTCAAAAGTAACAGATACATTCATACCAAAAATACCAATATCAGGATTATATTTCATACCTGGAATATCAATATGTTCTTTAATACCGAAGGAAAGGTTTCCTTGAGCATCAAATTGAGTAGGTTTGATATTTTTATTAATTCCTTCTAAAACCATTTCAATAGCTTTATCAGCTTTTTCCCCACGTAAAGTTAATTTACATGCGATTGGTTGACGTTTTCTAATACCAAATTCAGGGTTGGTAACTTTAGAAAATGTTTTAACTGGAGTTTGATCGAACATTTGTTCTAAAAGGGTAATAGCACGGGATAATTTTTCACCTGCTTCACCGACACCAATGCTGACAGTAGCTTTAGAAATTTGTACTTCGTTCATTGGGTTCATTTATTAACCTCCAATAAAGATATTGCTGGTGCATCTTCACCAACTACAAATGCATAATCTTTTAAAGTTAAAAATTCATCTTTAGCACTATTTTCAATAATAATAGTGTTCGGATTAGAAGATTCGTTTACAATAATTTCAGAAACTGTACCTAATTCACCAGTGTGTTTACCACCAGTAATGAGTACACAAGCACCTTCTTTTAATTCGAAAACTTCATTGATTTCGTGATCAGGTACTTTTAAGTCAATAACATCTCCTACATTGTAATCATTTTCATCAATAATTACGTTTTTACCATCATGAAGGTTTACTTGGATTTTTCCACCTTTGATAGTAGATTTATTAACTATTTTACATAATTTAGAATCGTTTTCTTCAATTTTATTTAATTGTAATCTTCCTTTTTTATCTAAAAGCACTCTATAAACTTCACCAGTTTTTGGGATTTCAATAATATCCATGAAACCAACTGGGAATTTATAATCTTTAATTACTCTTCCATCTACAAGAACATTACCTGAGTTGATGATTCTTTTAGCTTCCCTAGAATTATCAGCTAATTTTAAAATATCTCTAATAACGAAAGTTAAAGATAAAGAATTCTCAATAGAATGTGAACCTGCTGAAGGTTTGACAGTCCAGGTATCTTCTTTAGGATGAATAGGCCAAGTTTTTGGTGCTTTGTATGTTTTTAAATGTTTTCTAGATCCCATTTTAGCCATTTTAATTGTCTCCTGTTACATTTTTAATTCTTCTATCGTCATCCATATCTGCATCAATAATCATTACGTTAGATGGATCTACTGGAAGGAAAACTGCAGTTCCGTCAGGTTTTGATAAAGTTACTTCTTCAATAGTTATTTTGTATGAACCATAGTCCACACCTAAAACCGCACCTTCATGTCCTTTAAAATCTCCACGGAGAACTTGAACTTTGTCTCCTTTCCTAATAGGTAAAGACCTTTTACCAATGTCTGCTCTTAAGTCTTTACTTAAAGTAGCGCTCATGTGTTTTCCACGTGCATGAGCAGGAGCATTGTAAAGAGCTTTTCTTTGTTTTCTTGGTTGTTTTGACATTTTTTCACCTATACTAAAATACTTGCTGCACTACCTACACTAGGCCATCTGTCAGCTGCTTCTTTAGCAACAGGACCTCTTACTTCAGATCCTTTTAAGATTCCTTCCGGAGTGATGATAACTGCTGCATTATCTTCAAATTTAACACGAAGTCCGTCAGCACGCATGTATTCCTTTTTTGTCTGATTACAACAGCGTTTACAACTTCTCTTCTCATGTCAGCAGTTCCTTTTTTAACAGAAGCAACAACTAAATCTCCAACACCAGCAACATCTAATCTCCTTCTTACACCTTTGAAACCTTTTACAGATATAATTTGGATTTCACGTGCACCGGTATTGTCTACACATTGGAGAGTAGCTCCAATTGGTAATGCTTTAGATACATTTGATGTTAATGCTTTCATAACAATTACTCTCCTTTTTACTTCAACTAAAACAAAATGTTTAGTTTTACTTAATGGTCTGCATTCTGCAACTTTTACAGAATCTCCAACATTCACACTTAAACAATCTGGTTTGTGAACGTTAATTTTGGATTTCCTTTTTTCATATCTTTCATATTTTTTTATGAATTTATAGTAACTACGTTCGACACTAATGGTCCTTTCTGCTTTGTTACTCACTACAATTCCTTCAAGAACTTGACCTCTTAAAGGTAAAGTTCCATGAAATGGGCAGTTAGGATCATCGCATGTAGTTTCTGGTTCTTGAACATTAAGCCCAACCATATTATCACCGTATTTATATTTTTTTTAAATCTTTTTTTTTATTCTATCTTCAGGACGAATTGACAAAATATTACCATTAATTTCAACTTTCTCTCCAGTTGGAAGTTCGAATACAAATATTGAACCTTTTTTTGGAATTATTTTTTCAACATTATCGTCAACTTCAATTTTAATGGTATTCTTTGTCTCATCAATAACAGTTCCTTTTAATCTAAGAGACTCGTTAGATACACTAGTAACACTTACACTTAATCCTATAAACTCATGATGGACTAAATTATTTACCGTAATCATATTTGCATCTCTTAAAAAACTGTAATCAGCAAAAAATTATAAAATTTTTATTGAAATGTATCGAAGAGATGAATTACCTTCTTCTTTTTTTATTATTTTTTTTAGATTCACGAATTTCTATTGTATCTGATGAAAAACCCATGTCAGATAAAACTTCTTTGACTCTTACTTTATGATCCCCTTGAAGTTCTATTTGACCGTTTTTAGAAGTACCTCCACAAGCACATTTTGCCTTGAGAGTTTTTGTAAGTTCTTTAATATCAATATCGTGTTCATCTATACCTTCGATAATAGTCATGAGTTTTCCGAATCTTCTCCTTACTGTAAATACTTTAACAGTTTGAACTTCACGTGCAATTTCTTCACACACACAAAGTTCTTCCGGAAGCCCACAGACATCACAGATTTTTGACATTTAATTCTCCTTCTGTTTTTCATTCAATATTGTAAGAACACGAGCAATTGTTCTTTTCAATTCTCTAATTTTTCCTGGGTTTTCAATTACCCCAGCAGCTGCACTTTTAGAAACATTTTTGGATAATTCAGCTCTGAGTTCAACTAATTTATCTTGAATCTCATCAACTTCCATGTCCCAAATTTCTTTACTTCTTAAAATCGCCATTGTTCCAACTCTTTTGAAATAATTAAATTTTTAATAATTTAACTATCCTCTTTTGCTTCTTCAGCAGATTCTCTTCAACAATCTCTTCTAATTCATCGAGGTCTTCTACTTCTTCCACAATTTCTTCTTCAACGATTTCTTCGCTGTCGTCAAGTTCTTCAACTTCAACTACTTCATCGTCTTCAATAATTTCCATTTTTGGAGGAAGAATCTCAACTGAATCAGGTAATACAGTTTCTGGAGGCATGATTCTTACATATATACCAAGTACACCTGGTTTTAATTGAACTGTAGCAAATCCTTCTTCAACTAATCTGATTGATGGTTCACCACATTTTTTGATGTAACCTTCAACAAATTTAGCTACAGCAGATCTTGAACCTCTGATTTTACCAGAAATAGTAACTTCTACACCTTGAGCTCCAGCGCCCATGATTCTACGAATGGTAGAGTAAGCAACTCTTCTGAAATGCATACCTCTTTGTAACATGTTAGCTATTTTATAAGCCATGATTTTTGGGTTGAGTTCAGGAACACTTTCTTTAACTTCAATTTGAGGATTGTCTAAACCGAAGTCATTTTTAAGAGTGTTGGTAATAGCCCTTACGTTTTTTCCACCTCTACCAATTACCATACCAGGCCTTTCTGCATAAACAACAACCATAGTACCTAAAGGTGTAATTTGAACATCCATACCACCGTATCCTGCTCTTTCAAGTTCTTTTTCTAAGTATTCATCAATTCTGGTTCTTTTAAGGCCCTCAGTGACGAAATCTTTTTCTATCATTAGTTAGCCTCCTGTAATACTATTTGGATATGAGTAGTTGGAGTGTTGAATGGGGTCATCCTACCGAATGCTCTTGGAATAACTCCAGGAAGTACAACTCCTCTGTGACTGGAGATATGTTCAATGAATAAGTTTTCAGTGTCCATACCTTTGTATTCAGCATTAGCTTCAGCATTTTCTAAAACTTTTAATACTTGTTCTGCTGCTTTTACAGGGTATCTACCTGCTGCCCATCCTTCTTGTCCTTTTCTGTGACCAACTTGTCTGTTGTGTCTTTTGAAAGGAACAGATTTTTTCATATCAATAACATCTTCCAAATAATTTTTTAGCTTTAGTTACTTCCATTCCTCTTATTGCATTGCAAATTTCAACACAGTGTTTTGGAGAAATCTTAAGAGATTTTGCCATAGCACGTGCAGTTTTTGCTTCATTAGTTTCTTTATTATAAGCATATTTATTAGCCATGATCTAATCTCCCTATTTAAGTGGTACAAACATAGATGATCTTGTAGCTCCCATACCTGGGTCTCCATGTTGAACTTTTTGTCTTGTTGGTGCAAATTCACCAAAGTAACAACCGATCATTTCCGGTTCGATTGTAACTTCAACAAAGTTTTGACCATTGTAAATTCCGAAAGTTGTTCCGACCATTTCAGGTAAAACAATCATATCTCTACAATGGGTCCTGATTACAACAGGCCTGCCATCTTTGCTGCCTTCTTTATTTAACTTTCTCATTTTATCCAAAACAATTTGTTGTCTTGGTAAAAATCCTCTTTTAAAGACCTTCTTTGTCTTGCAGGGAATAATTCCATTACTTCCTCTAAAGACATGTCTTGTAATTCTTCAAGAGTATAACCTTTATATTTAAATATTTTTCTTGCCAATGAAACACCCTCTATCTATCTTTTTAATCCTGTTCTTTTAGCTGCAATTGAACCAACTTTTCTTCCTGGTGGTGCATGTCTTGAAACAGTAGTTGGACGACCAGGATGTTGCCTGTTACCTCCCCCGTGAGGGTGATCAACAGCGTTCATAGCTACTCTCTTACGGTCATGAACTTCTTACCTTTAGCTTTGTAAGCATGCCATCTGTTACCAGCTTTAAGGAATGGTTTTTCTTTTCTTCCCCCTCCAGCTACAACACCGATACTTGCACGGCATCTTGGGTTGAGTATTTTTAATTCACCAGATGGTAATTCTACAACAGATTGATTAGCATCATGAGTAATTAAAGAAGCATAAGTTCCAGATGATCTTACAAAACGACCTCCGTCTCCAGGAGTATTTTCAATATCATAAATAGGAGTTCCTTCTGAATTTCAGCAAGAGGTAAAGTATTACCAAATTTAATAGGAGCAGAAATACCACATTCAATTTCATCATCGATTTGAATGCTTTCAGGTGCTAAGATAAATTTCTTTTCACCATTTTCAAATTTCACTTCTGCAATTGGAGCAGTTCTTGCTGGGTCATGTACAATATCAGTAACGATTCCTTTAATACTACCTTCTTTTTTCTAATGCATCGTAAGATCTGTATCTGATTTTATCTTTAAAACGATGAGAAGCAACACGGTGAGCAGGAGTTCTCTTCCTCTTCTTTGAATTATTAATCGTTTTCCCATTATAATTCCTCCTTAGAATACTCCTATTTTGACAGCGAGTTCTTCTGCCATTTCTTCTTCAACAAGTTTAATAAATGCTACTTTATTACCACGAGGAGTGATATGAGTAGTTACTCTAGCTACTTTTTCTTCGTATAACTCTTCAAAAGCCCTTTTAATTTGACTTTTGTTAGCGTCACGTTTTACAACAAAAGTAATCTCATTGTTTTTATCGATTAAATTCATGGTTTTTTCAGTAACATGAGGTTTAATAATAATTGAGTATGAATCCATAATAATCACCTTATTTATCCAAAATTATTGGAATAAACCTCCTAATTTTTCAACAGCTGATTTAGTGAAAATAGTGAGTCTTCCTGGGTGAGTACCTGGTGCTAATAATTCTGCATTTAAGTTTTCAACAGTTACTACATCTACACCAGCATGGTTTCTTGCACCTAATTTGATACCGTTATCTTCACCGACTACTAAAAGAGGTCCTTTTACTTTTTGTATTTTCTTCCTCTAGTTTTACCCCTACCAGCTCTTATTCTTTTTTACCTTCTTTAGCACGGGTAATGTCGTCGTAAACTCCTAAGTTTTGGAAAATTTCACGAGTTTGTTTAGTAGTTTTTACAGAACAAATATCATCTTCAACAATAATAGGTACTTGTTCAAGGTCTCCTAATCTGTGACCTCTGTTTTCAACAAGTTCTTTATTTGCAGTAGCTGCTACAGCAGACCTGATTGCAAATCTTCTTTCTTTTATGTTGATTTTTTCGTGATGATTTTTTTCAGCTCTTGTAGGATGTGCACGTCTACCACCAACAGCCATTGGTACGAATGCTGCTTTGGAACCGTTTTTGATCCTAGGTACTCTAGCTGTACCTCTACCAGATCCCCAACCTTTTGCAGAAGTTCTTTTACCTGCTTCAGGGTCATTACCCCATGGTTGTACTCTAGCGGTTTGTGCTGAAATAACAGCCCTTTTTATTAAATCAGGCCTGTATTCTTCATTAAAAATAGCTGGAAGTTCAATTTCTTCTTTAACTTCCCTTCCATTGAATAAACATTTGCTTTCATGATTAGACCCCTTGTTTAGATTTTGTACTTATGTAGTTTATTTGAGGCATGTCCTCAGATTTGTTATTAGGCCTAATAGGTTGTCTTAAAATAACCAATCTTTTAGATGGACCTGGTAATGAACCTTTTACTAAAACATAGTCGTTTTTAACAAGACCATATTTTACAAATCCACCGTCCGGATTAATTTGATCAACTTCATCAGCAGATGCGATTTTTAAGATTTTTTTATTGAACTCAGTTCTTTTATGGTATCCCATTTGACCTGCTTGTGCTACGGTCCACATGGTTCTTGATGGAGTCCAAGGTCCAATAGAACCTACGTGTCTTCCTTTTACCTGCTCTTCCAGCTTTACCATATTGAATTCTGATTCCCCATCTTTTAACTACACCTTGGAATCCTTTTCCTTTAGTAGTTGCAATTGCATCTACAAATTGACCTTCGTTTAAGATGTCACTAGCTTTTACTTCATTACCTAATAATTCTAATGCAGTATTTAATTTTTCTTCAGGATTTGCTCCTCCGATACCACATTCAAATATGTCTGGTTTTTTCTTAGGTACGCTATTTGGATTAGTATGGACTAAAACTTTAATATCTTCAGTTTTGTCTAATACACCTTGTATTTTTGCAATAGCTTCAGATTTATTGTATTCTTTAGGAAGAGAAATTTTCCTTGAGAGTTCTTCATCTAAATTATCTGCAAGTACTTCGGTGATCACTTTTAATCCACGAGAAGTTTTTTCGTATGCTCTAATTCCCATTACTACGACTGGAGGTACTTCCAATACGGTTACTGGGTGAAAACATCCATACCATTAGTTGGAGAGTTTTTGTCAGAATCAGTCACTAAAGCGTGAGTCATACCGACTTTATAACCTGCGAGGCCGAGTAATTTTGGTTCGTCATTTTGTGGCCAAGATTTTATCCTAGGGGTTTCTTTAGCTGCTCTTTTCCTTGGACTAAAAGCAACAGACCCTTTTCTTGGCTGGTGATGTCTTACCATTTATTTTACCTCCTTAACTAATATTTTCCTTTATTTTATTATATTCAAATTTTTAAACAATAGCTATAAATAGCTATTTTCAGATTTGGACAATATTACACCAAGTATAATATTATCCGAGTAATAAATAACCGCAATAATATCACAGTTAAATAAACATTAAAGTTTAATATATTCTTTTGAGCGAAATTAATTGAAACATAATTAAGCGCTCGTTTAATGTATAAACTATTCTGCGCTAAGTAATTTTTAGGAGAGTCCTAAAAACATCAATGTATAAAAAGTTGAGCAAATTATCTATTAGCCATGTATAAAAAAACTAATAATATATAAAGAGAATTAAAATCTCAAAATGTTGAATAAAGAAAGTGTAGCGACAACTGCCTCTTCAGTTCTGACAGTTTCAGTTCCTTGGTTAGGTACAGTATTTAATTTAATATGTTCCCAATTACCACTAGAAACATCTTCCGGAATTGAAGAATATGGGCCACCAAACAAAATAGCAATATTTTTAAATTCATCTACTTTAAGTTTTAATTCATCAAAAATAGAATCAATATAATCCCCATATCTTGTAGTTTCAACAACAAAATCTGGTTTAATTAATTTTAAGCTATTTTTAAGACTCTTATTAGAAGATATTACATTATATCCCCAGTAAATGTCATCTGGTTTATCAGGTGTGACTATTACTTCTTTCTTAGCAATTTTTGTAATCTTAAAGTTAAAAATTTTCTTAACAGTAAGTTGCTCTTTGCAGAATGCAAGTTTATCCATACCTATATCCACAAAAGTTCCTTTCTTATTTCTTTTAACAGTAAATCCCTGTCTATAGTCGCCCACGTCTGGTTGACTATTTACTGGATGATGAGGAGCTCTAAGTGGTGGAAGAATACCTACATGCTTAAGTTCAGGTCTTATAGGAAATGCACTTTTCCTCAAATACTGAGGAGTGTTCATATAATTTAAAACTTCAGCAATGAATTCTCCATCTTCTTCCCCATTTTCATTTTTAATATGGTCATCATTATAAATAACAACATTATCAATCTGAAATACTGCTAAAGCTCTGCCTAAAATTCCCACTTTAAAAGTACGAACTTTAAGATCTTTAGATTCAGACAGAAAAGAATTCGGAATAAATACAGATAGCTCATCTTTATACATTATTTTAATATTAGTAAAATAAAGTATATAAAGATTTCCCTACATTTACATAGCTATCACTAATAGACTTATACATTTTATAAATATTATATCAATTATAATATCCGTAGCCATCTTATTATGCTACCAACTTTTATACTCATAAGGAATATATTAATATAATATATAGATTATGTAGTATATAAAGGTATTGTTTTTCTATTTAAAATAAGTAAAATTTAAAGAAAAGCTCGAATTACTATTACTTCAACATTTGCAGATTCCCTTGTATGAAATTCATAAATTTTAGGAATAGGAAAATTATATCTGAAAATATGAGTAATTTCCAAATCATTTTTTTCAAAATAGCTAATTAAAAACTCTTCAGTTGACGCCATGTGAAATGAATACAAAACTTTTGGAGACAGTTCAATAGCCTTACTGATAAATTTTAAATCAGCACCTTTTTTTGCATTTTTTGTGATCCGAATGGAGGATTTTGAAAAATAGTATCAACATCAAAGTCATTTTCCAAATCACAAATATCACTGCATATAAAATCAACATCCCCGCAATAACTGCTGGCCAAATCAGTTGAATCCTTATCAATATCCACACCAATAGCTGAAGCTGCACCTAATAATTTAGATGCAATTGCAAATATTCCTGTTCCGCAGCCTAAATCCATTACTTTTTTATCTGCGATATCCCCTAAAGAATATGCATTCCACAGCAAATCTGCTGCAATAGTGGCAGGTGTAGAATACTGTTCCAGGTCTACTTTCGGATTTGGATGCTTTGGAACCTTTTGTATGGCCATTTCCAAATGTTTCTTTTTAGTAATTTTCTTCATCTAAACAACATATTTAATTATTATTTCTTATATAATTATATTATTAATAAAAATTAAAAAGAGGTTTCGAATGTTTGAAAAGATATTAATTGCAAATAGAGGAGAAATTGCAATAAGAGTTATGCGTGCCTGTCGTGAGCTTGATATCCAAAGCGTAGCTATATACTCTGATGCAGATACAACATCTCTTTATACAAACTATGCTGATGAAAGCTATCCTTTAGGTAACCCTTCTCCAGCCAAGTCTTATTTAAATATAGAAAAAAATCATAGATATTGCACTTGAATCCGGAGCAGATGCTATTCACCCAGGATATGGATTTTTAGCTGAAAACCCTAAATTTGGTGAAGCATGTGAAAAAAATGGAATTAAACTTATAGGACCTACAGGTGATGTAATCCATCAAATGGGAGATAAAATAACTTCAAAAGCTCTTATGAAAAAAGCTGGAGTTCCTGTTATTGAAGGTACTCCTGAAGGAGTTAGTGACATTGAGAAGCTAAAGAAATAGCCAGACAAATTGGATATCCTGTAATTGTAAAAAAAGCTTCTGCAGGTGGTGGGGGAATTGGTATGCGTGCTGTTTATGAAGAAGATGAATTAGTACGTGCAATTGAATCTACCCAGTCTGTTGCTTCTACAAACTTTGGAGACTCAACTGTATTTATTGAAAAATACCTTGAAAAACCTAGACACATCGAATTTCAGTTATTGGCTGATGAACATGGAAATGTTATTCATGTAGCAGACAGGGAATGTTCCATCCAAAGAAGACATCAAAAGTTACTTGAAGAAGCACCTTCTCCAATTATGACTGAAGAGCTTAGGGCTGAAATGGGAGCAAGTGCAGTAAAAGCTGCAGAATATATCGGCTATACCAGTGCAGGTACTGTTGAATTCCTGTACGACAACGGCCAATATTACTTCCTTGAAATGAACACACGTATTCAGGTAGAACATCCAATTACAGAACTTGTTACCAATACTGATTTGATTAAAGAACAAATAAAAATAGCTAATGGTGATGAACTCAGTTACGAACAAAAGGACATACAAGTATCAGGTCATGCAATAGAACGTCGTATTAATGCAGAAGACCCGTTAAATGACTTTGCACCTAACCCTGGTAAAATTACTGGTTACAGGTCCCCCGGAGGACCTGGTGTACGTTTAGACAGTGGAGTTCATATGAATTATACCATTCCTACTTTCTATGATTCAATGATTTCAAAATTAGTAACCTGGGGAAGAACCAGAGACGACTCCATAGCCAGAATGAAAAGAGCATTAAGCGAATACATTATTTTAGGAGTTAAAACTACAATTCCATTCCATAAAGCTATCTTAAGAAATCCTAACTTTATCAGCGGTGACTTAAACACTCACTTTATTGACCAATACAAAAACGGTATTGAAAGTGAAATGGTTAATGTAATTGCAGAAGATTTGGAAAATGTAAATAAAATGAAATCCACTTTCATGCCAAGTAAAAAAATAGCTGCAATTTCTGCTGCTGTTGGATCTTACTTAAATACTGCTAAAAACCAACAAATGAAAAAATAAATTTGGGGATTTACAAATGCAAAATGAAATAGTAAAGCTATTAAAAAAAAGGGAAAATTATCTGAAAAAACTATTGATGAATTAAGCAATATTGAAATTAGTGATTTTTCCGATTTAGTTAGAGAACTTGGAAAAGAAGAAACTAAGTATATTAAAAGGGACAAAATCTCAAAAATCTAAATACCAAATACATTGGTAAAGATATGTATATATTTAATGAAGTAATGTCCACAAACACAATAGCTAAATTTTTATCAATGAACGGCGTTGGAAACGGGGCAGTTGTAATTTCTGAAAAGCAAACAAAAGCTAGAGGACGATCAGGTAAAAATTGGGAATCTCCTCTTGGTGGTGTTTGGTTGTCAATTATATTGAATCCAAATGTAACCCACTCAAAAATCCCATTAATTACCCTTGCAACTGGTGTAGCTGTTGAAAATACATTAAAAAGAATAGGCATTGAAAATGCTGAAATAAAATGGCCTAATGACTTTTAATTCAGGATAAAAAGTGTGCGGAATACTAACCGAAGCTATAACCAGCTTTAACACTATTGAAAGTGTCATCATTGGTGTTGGAATTGATGCAAACATAAATACTGAAAACTTCCCTCAGGAATTGCAGGAAAACATGACAACATTAAATGAGGAAATAGGTGAAAAAGTTGATGAAAACCTTCTAATTAGGTTATTCTTAGAAGAATTTGAAAAAATCAGCGAACAGTTCATAAATGAAGAATACGAAACTATCTTAAAAGAATGGAGAAAAAACTCCTATACCATCGGAAAAATCGTAGAAGTGCATGAACCATTTAGCAAACCTTATGACGGTTATGTTTTAGGCATCAGCAGAGACGGATCATTAGTTGTGGAAAAAATTGACGGAACTTTAGAAAAAGTAATATCTGGAGAATGTATAATTAAGAAGTAAATACAATCTCCCTGCATTTATCTTCATTTGTAACTACTTCCTGTAGCTTATTAAATGAAGATTCTATTTTTTTATTTAAATCATTTAAATCTAAATTAAATGCATCTTTTGTAGACAAATCAAATCTTATTGTTGTAGATGCACCTGGCATGGAAACTGGAGGAATTGTAATAATTCCATGCTCTTTTAATAATATAAATGCAAAAATAAATGCCAAATCATCATCAGATAAATTATGTGAAACTTTGATTTCATTAGCTAAATCATGAGATGAAATCATGACCCCTGTCGGAGTTTCACTAAAAGCATTAAAATTCTTATTTAATAATTTAAACAGCTCTTCTTTTCTTGAAAATCCTCTAATTAAATTTTCACCATTGAAATTTTTAATACCATTAACCATAGCTAAAATAGCTGGCGGTTGTGCTTCAAGACCAAACTGGTTAGCTTTAACTTTAATTTTATCAACTAAATCTTTACGACCAGCCATCAATCCTCCTCTAGGACCGGGCATTAATTTATCTGTACTTGTAATTGTAATATCTGCACCTAAATCACAGGCTTTTTTCTGGTTAAATACAACAGTTCTAAGTCTGGCTCCTGATGCATCATCGACCATGACCGGAATATTTTGTTCGTGAGCCATTTCAATGACTTTTTTGAAAATATCTTCATCAATTACTTTATGATCCATTGTTGAGCCTGTTACAACAACTAAAGAAGTATTTTCAGGTATTTCAAATTTATCAAAATCATCAGTTTCAAAATAATTAGCTTTAACTAATTCACAGCTTCTTGGAATAGACGGATGAGCCGGCAATTGGGCAAGGTAGTGAACTACATTGGAACCTTCATCAACTAATGAAAGAATAGTAGCCAATATACCTGAAGAAGTTCTGTTAAGTGGAAGAATTTTTTCTCCACCTAAATGTTTTTTTCCAACTTCCTGAATTTCATCCTCAAAAATAGCCGGTCCGACATAAGTTTCAAGTAAGCTTAATTGGGATGATGAAGCAATAAATCCTCCAGATAAACCTGTTAAATCATATAATTCATTACGACCTTTAGTTTCAATGATGTTTTTTATAATAGATAAAGCATTTTCTCTTTTTTTAACTTCATCTAAAGAATTGTTAACTATCATCTAATCAGAGTCGAATTCTAATGTAAAGTCTTTGAAAGCTTCAACAAATGCTTTTAAATCTTTTTCAGGTACTGGCATTTGAACAAATTGTTCGTTTTCAGGTTCTCATAGGAATATTCCGCATCAGTAATTTTACCTTCAGGTGTTGTCCACAAAATTAAGCTGTCACTTAATTCTTCAGGTTTTTGTTAGGGAAAAATATTTCTACAGAAGCTCCTAACTGTACAAAAAAACTTTTCTTTTTCTTCATCACTTTTATTTACTTTTTTGATTTTTCTTACTCTTGATTTCAATTTTTTTTCAGCAAGTTCATTTATATCTGGCATTTATAACACGTCCTGAAACTTTATTTATATATAATCTAAATTATAGTTAAAATTCACATATTATATAAGCATTCTTATTTGATTTAAAAATCAGTCATATAAACTGTTACCTTCACTATCCATAGCTACTATAAGCGGTCCAAAATCTTTAACTTTCAAATTCCACATAGCTTCCGGCATTCCTAAATCCAGCCAGTCAACACTTTCAATTTCTTCAACTGCATCAACATAAAGTGCTGCACATCCACCAGTAGCTACAACATACAATGCATTGTTTTTAACTAAAGCTTTCCTTACTGTATCATCCATTCTCCCTTACCTATTACTATTTTAGGCCCCATATCAATAACATCACTTTGATAAGGATTCATTCTCATGGAAGTGGTTGGACCTACAGCTACCATCTTATATCCGTTTTCATCTTCAGATATAATTGGTCCTGCATGAAATATTGCTGCACCTTCAATATCCAACGGAGCACCCTGTTCCAGAATTCTTTTATGTGCTTGGTCTCTTGCAGTGATAATATTTCCAGTTAATGTAATTACATCTCCAATTTTTAAGTCAGTTAAATCTTCGTTTTTAACCGGCACTTTAATATTTTTTTTCATTTGGTCACCTTGTAAATTATTATAAATATATAAAATTTTTAGCTTTTATAAATTTAATGGGTAGACACCAATGCTCTTTTCAAAAACTTTGCTGATTTAAAATTTTCTGATAAAAATTAGTTTAAAATTTTTAATCCTGTTTAAAAAACTTAAAATAATCGGAATTAATGACTTATTATGTTTCGAATCAGTTTTTAAGAAAAAATTTTCTAGTTTTTCTTCATTTATTTTATAATTATCAATAATTTTTCCATCTTCCATATGCAAAATATGGGAACACACTTCCATTATTAATTCAAAATCATGGGTGATGATAAATGAAGTAACACCTAATTTTTGAAGATAAACTAAATTTTCGCTAACTTTCATCATATTCTTCAAATCAAGCCCACTTGTCGGTTCATCAAAAATCAGAAATTCCTTACCTGAAGCAATAGCAGATGCAATGGCAACTCTTTGCTTTTCACCGCCGGACAATGCCATAGGGTGCATTTCTTTTAGATGAATCAGATTTAAGTTTGTTAAAATTTCTCAGCAACACAGATATTTTCATCATCCATACTCAGCAATACTTCATCCAGTACACTTTCAGTGAATAATTGATGATTAACATCCTGCATCACCATATATGTCTTTTTAAGCAGATCCTTTCTTTTCAAATGATTATCTCCCCAAATAATTTCCCTTTGCAGGACTTTTTAAGTCCACATAGACAATTTGCAAAAGTAGATTTTCCAGCACCATTTTTTCCAATGACTGCAATTATTTCATTTTTTGGGATTTTAACTTCATCAATATTTAATACCTGATTTTTGCCATATTTAAAATTAAAATTTTTAAGTTCAATCATTTCATGATTATTTGAATAATACTCACTATGATTAACAACCAATTTTTTCAAATTTAATTGTCTTAAACCGTAATCCCTATGGTCAATATGTCTGAACTGGTCCATAGACCATTCATTAGTAATTTGCCCTTTTTCCATAAATATAACTCTATCAACAACATTACTTAAAAAGAACAGTTTATGTTCAGCTACAATAACCGTTTTTCCGGATTCTTTCCATTTCTTAATAATATCTTCCAAATCCCAACTAGATTCCGAATCTAAATTTGATGAAGGTTCATCAAGGACAAATATGTCTGGAAAAACTGCAGATACTGATGCTCCGGCAATTTTTTGCTTTTCGCCCCCAGACAGTTTAAAAATGTTTTTATCAAGAAGATGCTGTAATTTAAAGTCGTTTACAACATAATTCAATCTATTTTTTATTTCATCAGTATTCATTGCAAGATTTTCGCACCCGAAAACTATTTCACTTGTTGTATCCACATTGAAGAATTGTGTTTTTGGATTTTGAAAAACAGAACCTACATATCTTGATATTTCATAAATTGGCCTTTCACTTATTAAATTACCATCCAAATATACATTTCCCTGTCTTGTTCCATCGAAAAAGTTGGGAATAATTCGTTTATCATACGTGTTAATGTTGTTTTTCCGCAACCGGATTCACCACAAAGCAGAATGACTTCACCTTTTTCAATATTCTGATTAATATCTGCCAGATTACAGTTATTCTTACTGTTGTCATATGAAAATGAAACATTATCTATTTTAAGCAAAAAAAAGACACCACCTAAAAAATAATATACATAAACTCCCAAACCGATTAATGAAACTGTCAGTAATGTATAATCTATTTTATTTAATTTAACTTCCATAAAATGAGTTCTGGGTTCAGGATTACTTAATCCCCTTGTTAAAGAAGCTGCAGAAAGTTCATCTGCTGTTTTAATAGCGCTGACCAGAATAGGAATCATATAAAATTCCACCAGTTTTAAAGGATTTTTCAATGATTTAACATTCAAACCAAAACCTCTCATTTTCATTGCATTGGTTATTGATTTAATTTCTTCATAAACTGACGGAATATACCTAAAGATAACTGAAAGCGGAATAGTAACCTCTTTGGAATATTACTTTTTTCCATGGACACTATAAATTCACTCACTTTTGTTGTTGTGACTGTATAATACCCCATCATCAAAACAGGCAACATTCTAGTGGTCGTATAACTAAACATTATCATCAATATTGCAATTATGCCTGTTGCAGTTGGAAGAAGATAAATCTGAATATATTTTGAAACAATATACATTAAAATATAACTTAAAGCAATACCAATACGATTTGAAAAAAATAAACAAATAAATGGAATTAAAACTAAAATTCCACTAATGTATAACGGCACTTCATTAAAAACCATGAAACTTATCAAAACCAAAATTATAATTTTAGTTCTTGGATCCAATTTAAAATTTAGTTTTAATCCCATAATATCACCTTAGGCAATACCTGCTTTTTCAAAATGTTTTTTCAAAACAATTTTTCCAATATATGCACCGATTAAAGCAACAACAAATGTAGCAATTATCAAAATAATCAGCATTTCATTTGTTAAAAACGGTAAAATTACATTTACATAGTCAGTTCCCATTGACGCACGAATTGATTCAACAAAATAATCTCTTAAAATGTAAAACGGTAACATATTACCAAATATTCCCAATGAGAAAAATCCATAACTGATAATTGAATTTTTAATAGAGAATAATCTCCAATTTTTAAAACTACATCAGCCATCAATCCACAAAGAGTATAGACTACAATTGGAATCCATGTGTGACCGCTTAAAAACATTACAATTCCCAAAACCAAACCCAACAATGAAGTCATTCCAAATTTATCAACTCTTGTTAAAAACAGCATATATGGAATTCCTGCAATTAATGCTACAATGACCGGCAATGCAATCATCAGTATTGGGATATATCCCAGCATTCCAAAAATAAAAATTGAAACTGTCAGTATCACTGCAAAAAATACCTACAGTGATTAAATCTTTTACATTTAACATTTTACTCATTAATATTACCTCCTATTTTATATTATACTAATGAAAATAATCCGGAAAATCTAAATTTGCCATTCTCCACTTAAGTTCTGTAAATCAACCATCTTTTTAAACAAACCATTATCTGCAATTAGTTCTTCAGGCATTCCCTGCTCCACAATTTTGCCATCATCTAAAACAACAATTCTATCAGCATTAGCTATTGTTCTCATCCTATGAGCAATGATGATGACTGTCTTGTTTTTAATCAACTCAGACAATGCCTTTTGGATTTTAGATTCATTTTCAACATCTAAAAATGAAGTTGCTTCATCCAATAAAATTACATTTGCATCTTTTAGAAGTGCCCTTGCAATTGAAATTCTTTGTCTTTGACCGCCTGAGAGCAACTCACCGTTTTCACCAATTACAGTATCATATCCATTTGGAAGTTTAAAAACAAACTCTTCACATTCTGCAAGACGGGCAGCTTCAATCACTTCTTCATCAGTTGCATCTTTTCTTCCAACACGAATATTTTCCAAAATTGAATTGTTGAACAATATTACGTCCTGAAAACAATTGAAAAGTTTTCCAGAAGCTTTTCTGAGTCCAATTTTGATAAATCCTGACCTCCAAGTGATACTGTACCTGATACAGGATCCCAAAATCTTGCGGCAAGCTTTGAAACTGTACTTTTACCTCCGCCAGACGGCCCTACAAGAGCTGTAACTTCACCCTGCTTTGCAGTAAATGAAATATCAGTTAAAACATCCTTCAAATCATCGTAATTAAAACTGACATTTTCAAATTCGACATCATAACTGTCCAAAGAATAATCAGCCAAACCTCCTTCAACTACAAGACTTTCAATTTCCTGAGCCCTTGTAATTTTATTGTCCATCATAAATATTTCTGCCAAAAATATCAATCCGTTTTCCAGTGGAGAATAAACTGTTGCAGATGCTATCAAGAATATTAAAAAGGTAAAAATTGATATTTGCGAATTTATTATTAGATATGAACCTAAAAGGATTACAGATACAATTCCTAAATTTAATACAACTTTTCCAACTATTACTCCCGAGGTAGCCATTAATTCAGCATTAATTCTTGATTTTTCAATTGTTGAAGTTAAACTGCCAATTTTTCCATAATATTCCTCTTCACAATTGTAGGATTTCAAATCCCCAATTGATTCAATGCATTCCTGCACAGCATCTCCACAATTAAGCAAATCAGCCATTATTCTATCCCCACCAATATAAATAAGTCTTTTGGAGATAAATAAGATTATAAATGCAACAGGGACTACCCATAAAAGCGCAATAGCCAATCTCCAGTCAAATAGAAACATTCCCACTGAAACAATACATAGTGAAATGATTGAACCCATCAATTGCGGAACCGCATGTGAGAAAACATGCTCCAAATCAGTACAATCATTCATTATTGTTGCAGTCAGATCAGCCAAATCCCTATTTTCAAAAAAGGATAATGGAAGTTTCCTTAAATTCTCACCAAGGTTGATTCTTCTGTTTCCACTTTCAACATATGTTGTATTGAATACAAAGTGATACTGCTTCCATGCAAAGGCAAAAATAATTCCTAAAACAATCAGTATCAATAAAATAAATATTCCAAGATTTGGATCAATTATTCCACCCACTGTTAATTGCTCCACCCACAGATAAATAAGTAATGCATATAAACCAACGGGAAACATAAATGATATGTTCAAAAGTGCAGTATAGAAAATTCCTTTAATCAAGTTGTCAGAACCCTCTTTTGTAAGTCCAAATCTTTTAGTAAAAAACTCAGATAACATCATATCGCCTTTCGCTTTTAACTTTCCACTGGATTGATTGGTTAAATTCATCCCACATTCTAGAGTAAATGCCCCCACTATCAATCAGAGTATGGTGGTTGCCTTCTTCAACAATTCGTCCATTTTCAACCACATAAATTTTGTCTACATTTTTTTAACTGAAGACAACCTGTGCGCAATCATAATGACTGTTTTGTCTTTAGTAATTTCTGAAATTGCTTTTTGAATCAGATATTCATTTTCCGGGTCTGCAAGTGCAGTTGCTTCATCCAAAATAATTATTGGAGCATCCTTAAGAACCGCTCTTGCAAGTGCAATCCTTTGCTGTTGACCTCCTGAAAGATAGGTTCCTTCACTTCCTATTACAGTATTTATTCCGTCCGGAAGCTCATCAATAATATCGTCACATTGGGTTAAACTCAATGCTTTTTTAACATCATCTCTTGATGCACCCTTACGACCAATTGCAACATTATTGTAAATTGAATCTTTAAATAATGTCGTATTCTGGAATACGAAAGAAATATTTTTCATCAATTCCTTTGTTGAAATACTTCTTACATCAACATCCCCAACTTTAATTGAACCCTGATTAACATCCCAAAATCTTGGAATTAATGATGCAATTGTGGTTTTGCCCCCTCCAGAAGGGCCAACTAATGCAACAGTTTCATTTTCATTAATTTTTAAATTCACATCATTTAAAATATGTTCATCACCATAGGCATTTTCATAATCAAAATAAACTCCTTCAAACTCTATTGAATGATTTTTTAGGTTTTTGAGGATTGATTGGGTCAACTAAAGGGTTTTCATTTAGAATAGCTTCTATACTGTCTAAAGCACAACTTGCCAACATCCAATCTTGTGAAACTGTCATTATTTTCATCATCATTACAGCACAGATTGGTGTGAAAATAATGTAAAACATGAAGTTTGCAAAGAATTTTACATCTACAACTGATCCTGCAAGAAGTATTCCTGCTGGAATCAACAATGCAAAAAATCCGTTGATGGATACTGTAAATGCAGTCATAGGAATATGAGTTGACATAGAATATTCAGCCGAAAATTTTCCGTAGTTTTTGATGGCATTGATAAAGTTTTTAAATGAGTAAATACTTTGTTGAAATGCTTTTGTAACTGGAATTCCTCTTACATATTCTACTGCTTCTCCGTTCATTTCCTCCAAATATTTCTCGTATTTCTCCATGCTATTTCTGGATTCTTTTGAAAACATAGGATACATAAATACAAAACATAATATGATTGGAATCAGACAGATTAACCCTAACCGCCAATCAAAACTAAATAACAAAATTAAAAATACTATTGGAGTCACAATAGCTCCTGTCAAATCAAACAATTGATGAGCAAGGAATATTTCAGTTTTTGCAGTGCTGTAATCAATTATCTTTCTAAGACCCCCACTTGTATGGTTTGAAAAATAACCTAAAGGCAACTTAAGTAAATGCTTTATAGCTGCATCTTTCATGTTTTTCTCATTTTTAAATGCGGACAAATGTGTACCCATCAGACCAAAAAAGTTTAAAATTATTCCTAGTACTGCAAATGTAAACGCATTTATCGCATAAACATCCAAGTTTTGGGCTTTTGTAAAATCAGGGGCAACCGCCAATAGGGCATTGACCACATCCCATATATAAACAAATGGAACCAATAAACATATTGCACTTAAAGCTGATAAAAACATACCTACAATTGTCAAATATTTATAATTACCCGAGTAATTCAATAATCTAATAAATTTATTTTTATTTTGAGTTTCTGGCATTATTATCGCCTCAAATAATAATTTAGGTTTACCTAAAAATTTAAAAATTAATCTAAAAGGACAAAACACTAAAAATATTCTAAAAAAACAATTAAGAAACAATTTAATGTATTTTAATTAAAAATAACTAGATAACCTAATATTTACTATAAAGTATTATTTAATTAAATATATAAATATTTTTGAACTAAAAAGACAATAAATATACCAAAAAGACAAAATCTATTTTTTATACTCCGACGGAGTGCAACCGATATATTCTTTAAATGCCTGAGTGAATTTTGAGGGTGATGAATAACCTACCATTTTTGATATTTCAGAAATTGTATAGGAATCTCCTTCGATTAGTTTGCAGGCATATTCCAATTTATATTCCTTTCTCCATTTAAAAATAGGTTTGCCGTGAACTTTTTTAAAACACTTTTTAAAGTCGTTTTGCTGATGCCATAATTATCTGCAAGTTCATCTATAGTAATTTTACTTTCCAAGTCATTAATCAGCTCATTTTTTACATCATCAACAATTTTAACCTGCTGTTTGGTAAGGGAAATATTTTCATGAACATCAAAGTTTGTAATCGAGAAAAACAATAATAATTCAAGACATTTTAATTTAAAATAAGATAATTTAATTCTATTGTCAACATGGTACAATTCACCAATAACATGGTCAATTTTATTATTTGAACGAAGCAATACATATCCTTGAGATTTTTTCAGAAGTTCATAAAATTCAATCAAGTCAAAATCAGGAATATACTGCTTGACATAATCATTAGCCATATCAACATCAATGAAAATCTCTAAACCATTATAAAATCCTAATGGAAAGTCAGAACATGTTTTTGTCATGTCATAAATATTAATGCACAAATCCCCTTTTCCAAAATAAATTATTTCATCATCACCAACACTATAAGCATACCTGCCGTCCAAACAATGATTTATCATAAGCAATCTTGAAGAAATTTTTTCTTCAACATATACATTTTCATGATTTTGCAAATTGATGTCAATAAATGCTAAGACTATTCCGGGGAATAGAGAATATGTTTCAAACTGACCGTATTCACCCAAATCAATGATTTTTTTATAGTCATCCCCGGTTATGGAAAAGTCAGTGACAAACACATCACCAAATAATTCAAAAAGATTTTCATTCATGCCTTTAATTATATCAGCTCTGATATAAAACATTTCAACATACACCGCATTAACTAATCAATGTTAAATTTAATATACTGCCGTGACCAAATTTTTAATTAAATAAAGTATGCTCTGGTCAATTAGGAAAATGTTTTCTATTTTGACAAATTTAATATATTTGTTAGGACCAACTTTTATATGAGTATAAAACAAAAAAAGGATAAATTACCATGTCAAGTATGAGTAGTGTTGCAGGACTATCTAAATATATTACAACCTTACCCAAAACTGAAAAATCAATAACAGCCATGTTTATTATAAGCTTCATATCAGGAGCAGTCTACTTTATAATTAATCCAAGCCCCGAACTTGGTATGGTGGAAAATATTATTTTAGGAGGATTATTCAGCTTAATAATACTTGGAATCAGTTCAATAATTGGTGGAGGAGTCAATCAACAGATCGTAAGTGGTCTACATGGTATTAACTTAAAAATCAAACATTCCATGTTTTTATCTGCACTTTCAATGACTATTGTCTGTATTCTTTTAATAATCGGCGGAATTCTTACACACTTTATTGAAACAGACTTCTTTTTGAATTCCTTACTGTTCGGATGTGTTTTAATTTACGGAGTCAATACACTGGTATTTTGGACAACCTCCAAAATCAGTTTTACAAAAGCTGCAACTGTTGGAATAATCCAACCATTAATCATGCTGGCCATGTATGTGCTGATTACTTTTTTAGTAACTGACACAAGCTTTTTAGGTTCTGATTTAATCCAAATGACAATAAAAGTAATAATAGCAAGTATCATTTTCATATTAGCTATTTACTCTTTTATTACAATAGCTGGATCTCCTTTAAAGAAAAATCTCGGTATCGGAATGCTGGATTTGCTCAGTCTGTTTATTGCTCATATGAATGAAGGATCCAATTCTCTCGAATCATTGTTTGAAAACATGAGTGAAACTGTTGAAACAATGGTTACATTTATTAGTTTCAAAGGAAAAAAATGGGATAAAATCTTTATTTATTTCACCATTTGTCCATCCGGGACCTTTGGGGGATTTGGGCGGTTCCAATATGCCGACAATACTTGCAAATAAGTTTGACCATTTTACCATGGTGGCTCACGGACCTTCAACCCATGACTTCAATCCTGTCAGAACAACTGAAATTGACAAAATAGAAAATGCCGTAAAAGAAGGTTTGGAAGAAATTGAATACTCAAAAGATGCAAGTATTTTTACCAGATACAATTCAGAAAAAAGCAAACATTGGAGTGCAGTTCTTTAATAAAGGTATGGTTATTTTAAGTACATTTGCACCAAATGACAGTGATGACATTGAATTTGGTGTAGGTCTTACAATGATGACTCAAAGTAAAAGTAAATGTGATGTTAAAGACTCCATCATTGTAGACTGTCACAATTCATTTGCTCCTGAAAGTGGAGAAGTTTTACCTGGAAATGAAGAGTATTCCAATTAATTGATGTTATTGATAAAATCCAATGCAATCATCAAAGAGATACTCTAAAAATAGGATGTTATGAAAACATAATGCAGGATTTAAATAAAAATGAAGGTGTCGGTGAAAGCGGTATTAAAACCATGGTTGTAGAAGTAGCTAATCAGAGAACTGCATATGTCCTGTTTGATTCAAACAATATGGAAATCGGATTTAGACAAGAAATTATTGATGCTACAAAAGATTTGGATATTGATGAAATAGAAGTGATGACAACTGATACCCATACAGTCAACACAATATCCAGAGGATACAACCCAATTGGAATTGTAAAAGAAAGGCGAAATTATTGAATATGTTAAAATCAGTATTAATGAATCTATAAAAGATTTAGAAGAAGTTGAAGTTGGAACTGGAACAAAAAGAATTAAAAACCTTCATACATTCGGTCCTAATAACTCAACAGAATTAATATCAACAATCAGTTCAATTGTTGCAGTTAGTAAAATTATAGCTCCAGTTTTATTAATTACTGCATTAGTAATTGTATTTATTTGGATATTTTATGGTGGTTTATAAATATGCCACCAATAAAGTATATGTCATAACCCATCCAACAAGGAACGGCATTATTCCATCCCATAACCATTGGGAAAATCCGGAGATTTCATCTCCAAATTGTTTTTGAGCAAGTTGCCCAACAAAATATAGTATAATAAATGCAAGTGCGGTTGCAAAAACATCGTTTTTAATTCCAAACCAGCTTAATGTGAATCCAGTAGAAATAATACCTGTAATGATACCAACTACTAAATGAAGACTTGTTATTTTAATTGTAGTGTCCATTTATTTCCTCCAAAAAATTAAATAAATATAATTATTATTAATTATACTATATTAAACTATTGATATTTATAATAAAAAGGTGTAAACAATGAAACCTATGTCTAATGTAGACATTTTTACAATAACTGATGAATTAAATAATTTATTAACCGGTGCAAGAGTAGACAAATCATTTCAACCAACAAAAGATATTGTTGTAATGAGATTTCATGTAGCTGGACCCGGAAGGATTGATTTAGTAATGGAATGCGGTAAAAGAATCCACACCAGCAAATATCCTCTTGAAAATCCTATTAATCCTCCTGTTTTTCCAATGCTTTTAAGAAAAAGGATAAAAGGTGCCAATGTAGTTAGTATAACCCAACATAATTTTGATAGGATTATTGAAATTAAAGTTAAAAAAGACAAATACTACACTATTGTTGTTGAACTGTTCGATAAAGGAAATATTATCCTTTTAGATGAAGACAACAACATAATAATATTGCCCTTAAAAGGAAACGTGTTAGTGATAGGGACATTAGTTCTAAAAAAAGAATACCAGTTTCCAGAAGAAAGGGGAATTGATCCTATCAGCATAAGTGAAACTGAACTGAAAGAACTGTTTGCCAGTTCAGATAAGGATTTGGTTAGAACATTAGCTATGAATAATTTGGGAAGCCTATATGCTGAAGAAATTATTAAAAGAGCTAACGAATTTGAAGAAATTGACAAACATACTCCTTCAACTGATTTAAGTGGAAGTCAAATAGCTAACCTAAATAAGGCTATTCATTTGCTGTTTGATAACCTGCAAGAAGAACATTTCAAACCTCAAATTGTTAAAAAAGACAGCAAAGAAGATGTTGTTGCTTTTGATTTAGTAAAATATGACGGATTTGAAAAAACATATTTTGATAACTTCAATGAGGCCTGTGATGAATTTTATTCCAAAAAGGTAAACACTGACATTAAAAATATTAAAGAAGCTGCATGGAATAAAAAAAAGTAAACAAGTTCGAAAAAAGATTAAAGCTACAGGAAGAAACACTTGATAATTTTCATAAAACAATTGAAACTAGCCAACATAAAGGAGAAGTAATTTATTCTAATTACACCACCATAGAAAATTTGGTAAAAGTAGTAAACAACGCTATAAGTAAAGATTATTCTTACAAAGAAATTGGAAAAACACTGAAAGAAGCTAAAAAGAACGGTCTAAAAGAAGCTGAAATCTTTGAATCAATTGATAAAATGGGCGTTTTAACACTTAAACTAAATGAAACTTCAATAAACATTAATCCAAAATTGACTATTCCTGAAAATGCTGAAATTTACTATGAAAAAGCTAAAAAAGCTAAAAAGAAAACAAAAGGTGCTACAATAGCTATTGAAAATACTAAAAAGCAACTTGAAAAAATCAAAGCTAAAAAAGAAGTGGCTATGGAACACATTTCAGTTCCTAAAAAGAGAGTTAAGAAAAATCTTAAATGGTACGAGAAATTAAGATGGTTTGTAACTTCAGACAATGTTTTAGTAATTGGGGAAGAGATGCTGGTACCAATGAAGCTGTTGTAAAAAAATATATGGACAATAATGATATTTATTTACATGCAGATATACATGGAGCAACATCAACTGTGATAAAACTAGAAGGCAATAAAGTAAATGATAGTATCCTTAAAGAATCCGGAGAGTTTGCAGCATCATTTTCAACTGCTTGGTCCAAAGGTTTCACAACACAGGATGTATTTTGGGTCAACCCTGAACAGGTTACAAAAACACCTGAAGCCGGAGAATTCCTGCCAAAAGGATCATTTGTAATAAGAGGTAACCGTAATTACATCCGCAGTGCAAAAGTCAGAATTGCTATTGGAATTGTTGATTATGAAGGAAAAAGGTTAATGGCAGGTCCTGTTGATGCTCTAGAAACACGTTGTGACAATTTTATTGTGTTGAAACCCGGATATACTAAAAAACAGCAATAGCTAAAAAAATACTTCATGAAATAAATGAAGACGACTTAATAACTTTAGATGATATAATCAGAGTTTTACCATCTGGAAAATGTGATGTTGACGAAGAATATCACTTAAGAAAAAAAATATGAAAAAAGAATTAATCCTGATAATTTTCAGGATTATATTCAAAATATTCACCTGGATTTAAAATAACCACATCAATATTCGGATTTAACTGACTGACAAAGTTAGCATAAATAGAAGGGTCCTGTTCAATTGGCGGAAATGTATTGTAATGCATTGGAATAGCTACTTTTGAATCAATCCACCTTGTAGCCAGTGCTGCTTCAAAAGGACCCATTGTAAACTTATCTCCAATAGGAAGCAATGCAATATCTGGTTTATATATTTCCCCAATAATTGTTTTCATGTCCCCAAATAATCCAGTATCCCCAGCATGGAACAGTTTAGTTCCGTCTTCAAGTGTTATTAAAAAACTGGCTGCATCTCCAGCAGGAAGTGGCTCTTCAACAATATCCAATACTGAAGAATGTTTAGCATCAAGCATTGTAAATTTAACTCCACGGTATATGAATGAGCCGCCGATATTTACACCAATATTGTTAATTCCCTGTTTTGATAAAAATAAAGAAATCTCATGAATTGCTGCTACAGGAACATTATTTTTATTGGACAGTTCCATTGCATCCCCCAAATGATCGGAATGTCCGTGAGTAACCAATATGATATCCGGATTAAATTCTTCAACAGGAATTTGACAAGCCGGATTATTGCTAATAAAAGGGTCAATTAAAATATTTAAACCCTCCTCAGTTATTATTTCAAAAGCTGAATGACCTAACCATCTAATTTCCATTTAAATCACCTTTACTGTATATAATTTGCAACTAAATTTTCATCCAAGTTTGCTGCAATATCCCAAGTTTTCTCAAAGCTAGTTCTGATTTCAGAAATAGATTTCCTATCTTCATAAATAGCTCCATATTCCACATCACTGTTATTGCTACCTTTAGAAATAATCATAGCATTAGAATCATCTGTGATTAAGTTAATTGAATGTACTTGAGAACTGTTTTAATTTGTACTCCCTGTTTAAGAAGTGAAGAAACTAAAATCATGTAAGACATATCAGATACATCAAAATCATTGATAATTACCCTTGAATATACTGTCGGAACATGTGATAAAAACCTGTCAGACAAATCATTTAATGATGGAATTTCCAGCATTATCTCTTTATGTACATCATTAGCCAGTTTATCAAATGCTTCACTGGAAGTTATTAAACCTCCATCATAAACAACAAAGCTTCTAAGCAACTTAGGAACAGGCAAACTTTCAGGATGATTAACATCTATTTGGATATCTCTTGGTTCGCCTATTTTTCTAGGTTTAGGCGGTTCAAAGGTATCATTTTTTATATAATCTTCATCTTGGCGTAGTGCCCTTTTAATTTCTTCAGATTTATCATATTCAGATTGAGCATAGCTGTGGGAACGTTTTTTAGGTTTTCTAGTGATTTTTAAAGGTTTGTCGTAATTTGGAGTGAACTTAAGATTATTTCCAAAATTGGTTGTAGATTTGTCATTGCTAACTCTTAAAACTGATTTAGAATCATCTTCCTGATTAAAATCAAAAAATTCACTTGGAGATGTTTCATAATACTCTTCTTCAACATATTCTGGAAGATCATCTTCATAATAATTGTCAAAAGTATCTCTAATTTTTAAAGGACCATTAGAAGTATCAGAATGTTTATTAAATGATGGAGCTTTGATATCATTAGATTCTAAAAATTCTTTAAAAATAGAAGATGTTTTATCGGCATTAGCATCAACAAAATAGCTGATAATCATAATTATACCAACTATTGCAATAATAAATCCAACAACCAGCAAAAGGTCTATCAAATTATAAACATTTGCCTCATATATTATGAGAACCCCAACTACAAATAAAATAAAACCTGAAATTAATTTCAATGTGTTTCCCACTATCTCACCTGTTAATAATTATAATCACTCTATTAATTAAATTTTGTATAATACACTTAATAAATATGTTGATAAAAACGCTATTTTTCAAGAGAAATTTAGAAAAAAGACATGATAATAACTTTTATAAAAATAGTAATATTAATATAATATGAAAAATAATTATTACTACCGGTGATAATATGAAAATTTTAGAAAAAATCAGCAATGACAAATCAGGACAAGGCGCAGCAGAATACATATTATTGTTTGGAGGAGTAATAGTTATAGCCATTTTCGCTTTAACCATCTACAAATCATATATGCAAACAAGCGACAGTAATTTAAAAGTAAAAGATGATATATCAGAGGTTAGAACCACTGTTCGTGAAAACAACAGCATATTAGGATAAAATGAAAACAGACAACAAAGGACAAAGCAGTGCTGAACTAATTTTAATAATTGGAGGTCTAATTGTAATAATTCTATTCATTGGAACATATATCTCCAACATAACAGACACTACTCAAAACAAATTAAAAACAGTAATAACAAAGAAAGAAATTTTTTAATAAATAAAATTTAGAAAGAAGAGCGTAAAATCTCTCTTTCTAACTTAAAAGATTAGAAGTTAAAATATCTCTCCAGGATTCGGAGTTGATATTATTTAATTTCATTGAAGTTCTTGTGACTTCCCTAATGTTTTGTGGACATGCATTGACACAGGCACCACATAAATTACAGTAATCTAAATTAATAGTTGCCTTATTGTCAATAATTTCTACTGCATCACATGGACAAACATCTTGACATGCGTGGCAGGCGTCCCCTTTACATGTTGATTCATCTGTTTCAACCAGTTTTAAAGTTCCTTCAAACGGTTTGGTTACATTAATTGTATCAACAGGACAAACTTCTTTACACCAAGAACAGTTTACACAGCCATCCTTAAGAATGGATGCAGTACCATTAATTTCAGGAGCTTTAATTTGATCTTGAAGCATACATGTTGAACATACTGCTTTAATTGCATCTTGAGGACAAGCCCTCTTACAAACACCACAATAAATACATTTGGAAGTATCTACTTCAATAGTATTATTAAGATTGTCATTAGAGAACTCAGGATTATTAGTTAAACTAATAGCTCCTGCAGGACACATTTCTGAACAGATACTACAGTAAACACATTTATCCTCATCGACACTGATTTCACCAATAACCAAATCTTCTCTAGACGGTAACTCTCTTTTAAATAAGATAGTGTCTCTAGGACAAACTGAATAACATCTTCCACAGTATATACAATCATCATCATTAATTTCTGATTCAACTTCCCATACTGGATAATTTCCTGTTTCTTTAATATCATTACCGTTAATGGTTAATGATAAAGCATCAAATGGACATGCAACAGAACATAATCCGCATAAAACACAAGTATTAGAAGTTACAGAAACTAAATCCATTTCAATTAAACCACGTGCAATCGGTACAATAGGTCCTAATCTCAAAGAAGATGTAGGACATACATCAGTACAAATTCCACAACCTCACACCTATCATTGTTATGTGATAACTTACGGGTTTCTTCCCCGCTCCTCTCAACATTAAACATAAAATCCCTCATGCTTTAGATATAGCTTGATTAGGACAGTTTTGAATACAAAGGTCACAGTCATCGCATTTTTCAGGGACAATAGTTACATCGCCATCTTCTTCAATGAGAGCGCCTTGTTCACAAATCTTTACACATAAACCTTGTACTGGACAATTTTCAATGTGACCGCAAAGATCTGAATCTATTTTTACTGCCATATAACCACCTCAAATTTGATATGAAAATTATTTTATGAAAAAATAATATTTTAATATCAATTAATACATTGTCGAACTGCATATATAAACATGTCGATTTAATTCGATAATAAAATACTATTTTAAAATATTTCCTTTTTTATTAATTTCACCACTCCTAATTCGTGTAGACGAAATAGGATGACCATCATCTGCTAAAACAAAGCTAACAACAACAATATCTAATGGAGACATTCCTTTAGAATCTCTAATTTCATTAATTTCAACTGCTACAGGTTCAGTTTCTTCACTAACAACAATTGCATCAAATTCATCATCGAATACAGTTGTCCCATATGCATCATCTAAAACCATAACAGTGTAATTTAATCTGTCCTTAAAAAATTCCTTAAGACATCTCATCCTATCTTCACAGGAATCAATATCTCCCTTAAGACCACCAAAAGCATTAGAAGTTACTCCGATTTCAACCTCTTCACCTAATTCAAAAGCAGTTGCAAGTAACTTTTTATGACCATCATGGAACTTATCAAAAGTTCCCCCAACAGCTATTTTCTTATATTTTTTATGATCCATAATATTGTCCTATAATTAGTTTGCTAATATAAATTTATATAAACTATTATAAAATATTAGCGATTAAAAAAAATCATTTTATGGATAAAAAAGAATTAAAAAAAATAAAAATAGAGTAATAAAAATTAGAATGGTAAAGATGTATAATAACTCTTAAAAGTAAATGTATTAATATTCCAATTCTTTATTACACCTAATGAGTTTCTAGAACTTACTGGATCAGCAACTACCCATGTATCACCAATTAATACCTGAGCCCAAACATGACCTATAGGTCCGCTTGAAAAAAAAATACATGTTCCATGAACATATCTTGCTGGAAGATCTGCTGCTCTAAATAATGCTATAACTAAATGAGCCTGGTCACAGCAGTTACCTCTTTTATCGGTTAAAGTTTTTTTAGCACCCCGAGTAGTATCATAATAACCAGCATAAGCTATATTATCAATAACATAATCAAGTATTGCACTAGCTTTTTGTGTTGGTGTTGATAGTCCCGCAGTTAATCTCTGAGCTAAAGCAACAATTGTAGGGTCATTAACTTGACAATTAGCAGTAGGCTGCAAATATGTGTTAATATTAGCCAATTCACTTTCAGTAGCTTTTACATTGACCCTATTGATTACAAATTGAGAAGATTCAGAATCTATTGACTTGTAACATAAGCAGGCAGCTGTTGATTATTACCATAAAATGCAACAACACGAGCAAATGCATATACCAAACCGTCAAAAGTTATAGTTCCTACATTAGAGGGTACTGATCCTGGAGCTTTTCCATTAGCATTTACATAATCTATAATAGATTGTGCAACACTAATATAATCTACCAGATTACCTAAATTACCGCACTTATTGTAGTTATCAGGATTAGCAGCATCTTTAGAATCCAAATCACTGAAATCACCATTATTTATATTTATAGTTGCTATAGCTGCAAGATATAAGAATTGTGCTAGAGTATAACTTTCACCATTTATTAAAACGGAATCTGGCAATTTGCCCTCTGATTCAATAAATGATTTTACAACTTTAGATGCATCAATTATATTTGCAATTGAGATAGTGCCAGATACATGAATATATGACTGTCCGCTGTTTGAATAATTACCTCCAATTGTAGGATAATAATAATAAGCTATCGGATAGTCTCCTTTTCCTAAAGGATCAACAGTTATTGTAGCTATACCCTCAGCATTAGTAATTGCATTTTTAGTAATGCCTTCATAATAGAACTTAATAGATGCTCCACTAATTGGATTGCCTTTAGCATCAGTTAATTTAACTGAAAAAGTTCCATTAGTTCCTGCATTTATGTTAATATCATCTGCAGTAATTATAGTCCCATTAACCAAAATCATATTTGATCCAGAACCCTGACAAAAGGTATCATTAATTGCATATGAAATAGTATAATAACCTACATTAAGATTGATGTTTAATTTAGCAACACCAGATTGATCAGTATATCTAGTATAAGTAACTCCTGAAATTGTAAATAGAACAGCAATGTCTTTAACCGGCTTTTTATTTTTATCAGTAATTTTAACTTCAAAAGCAGAACCATCTTTTGGCAACATTACTAAATCCTTTCCTTCAACATTTAAAGTTTGTTTAGTAATAATAACATTGTTTGATCCATTATTGTAATCTAACACCTTTATTAGAATAATAATAAGAAATTAAATAATTTCCCGGATCCAATCTAATATTTAAACTAGCCACACCATTAGAATCAGTTGTACGATTATAAGCAATACCATTAATCACGAAAGTAATAATCTTATTAGCTAAAGGTTTACCGTATAAATCAGTTAATTTAACTTTAAATTCAGAACCATCATTATAAACCATGGTTAAATCATTACCTGTCAAAATAGTAGTTGAATTTACAACATGCAAGATACTGCTTGAACTGGAAGAACAATAACCCTCAACTCCATCAAAACCATAAGTTATATTATAGTCACCATTTTTCAAACCAGAAATAGTGATGGTAGCATTACCATTTTTATCAGTAGTTGCAGTTACCTGTTTATTATCATATCTGAAGTAAACAGTTTTATTCCCAATCGGATTTCCTTTCACATCAACTAATGTTACAGTATAATTACTATTAATACTATCCATAATAACATGTGCATCTTTACCAATTATAGTGGTATTTGAACTACTAACATTAATTCTATTAGATACCTCAAGACCATTATAACTACTTGTAATAATATAATTATTTGGATAAAGTTTAATATTTAACTTTGCAATACCATTTTCATCAGTAACCCTACCATACAATACACCATTAATATTAAAGTTAACAGTAGTATTTGCTAAAGGTTTACCTTGACCATCAAGAACCTTGATAGTAAATGCAGTACCATCCATATAATACATATTAATATCCTTATTATCTATCAAAGTAGACAATACCTTAATATTATAACCCTTAGATTCACCATTAGGATGAATAGCAGTCAATATATAACTACCCGGATAAAGTGCAATAGTTAACATTGCAGTACCTTTATCATTTGTTATCCTTTCATAAATAACTCCATTAATATTAAACCTAACGGTTGTATTAATCAATGGATTACCACTATCGTCATAAAAAGTTGCATAATATTGAGTACCATTCTTAAAGTATTTAGTCATGTCACCACTATTAATAGTAGACAAAACAGTAATATTATTAGCAAACATTTCACCATTAGGATGAATAGCAGTCAATATATATTTACCAGAATCTAAAGCAATGTTTAATCTAGCTATACCACTACCATTAGTATTACGAATATAGAAAACACCATTAATATTAAATTTAACTTCTGTATTAATTAAAGGGTTTCCATTTCCATCAACAAATTTTGCATAATATTGAGTACCGTTTTTATAGAATTTCACAACATCATTTGCAGATATTGTAGATAATACTTCAACTAAACTTGTAACTGAAGAACTTCCATACATTGAAGAACCTGCATAACTTGCTACAACAGTGTATTTACCAGCACCTAAATTAATATTTATAGATGCAATACCATTACTGCCAGTAGTACGATTATAAAGTTTACCATTTATTAAAAATGAAACAGTTTGATTAGTTAATACGTTACCATCAATATCAGTTAATTTTACATTATAAGAAGTACCATTTTAAAATACAAAGTTGTATCATTACCACTTAAAGTAGTATTTGAAACAGAACTTTGAGGTTCAGAAATAACAACATTGTTTGAAATCTGTTGTGATCCTATAACATTATTATTCTCATAATTAGATTTGATTACTCCGCTGCCGGAATATTCACCATTAAAATTATAAGAATAATTGTCTGAGATAGATCCATTACTAGAAACTTCTAAATTTTGATAAGATAATTGATTATCATCTTGTATCAAGTTTGAATTTTCGATATCAGAAACATTATTTAAATCCGCTGCACATACAGACCCTAACATTAGGAAGAATGCACATATAATTGAAATGAACAATGCTTTATTTATCTTTGAAATTTTTCCACCTCTTAGTTCTCATTACGAAAATTTTAATAAAAATATTATATTATACTAACATATAGTATTCATAATGAGTAATTAAGTATTTAGGATTTATTATTATATAAATGTTTTTACAAGTTTATTGATAAAAACCATTTAAATTAGCTAAATCAGTAAGAAAATGATTAAAACTTTTATAAAATTTAAATTAAAAACAAATAACATTGAAATAGGTAAAAAATGATAAACTATCTTCAATTCAAATTCAAAAATTAAACACACAATGAAAAATAAATCTTACATATAACCAATTAGCATATTTAAAATCTAATTATAAGGAAGTTTTAAATACAAAATACATTGAAAATTTATTTTTATAATAAAAAATACCATGATAGAACTCAAGAATTAGAAAATAATGAATTTAAGTTAAATATTCTAAAAACAAGTAAATTTTTCAAAAAAACCTAAAAATTTCATAGTTGATTCCATGATTTACGAGAAAAATATTTTCCAGAAAAACCATAAAAATATAGATTTAAGATTTGGGCTTGCATACCCAAATATTTATAAAACAGCTATGTCATCATTAGGTTATAATATATTATATAATTTAATTAATGAAAGGCAAGACACATGGTGTGAACGAATCGTTTATCCCCATACCAATTCTATTGAGTCAAATAATCCTATGAAAAACTTTGATATAATCAGCTTTTCTCTACAATTTGAAGAAGATTATTTTAATGTTTTGAAAATGATTAAACAATCAGGAATCCCCTTAAAAGAAAAGACAGAAGTGAAAATGATCCTTTAATAATAGCTGGAGGACCATGTGCAACTGCAAACCCAATGCCATTATCTGACTATATTGATGTGTTTGTAATCGGTGAAGGAGAAGTTACTATAAATAAATTTTTAGACATATACCTTGAAAATAAAAATTTGGATAATTTTTTTAGATATGGATGGAATATACATTCCTAAATTCAACAATAATGCAAAAATAGCTCTCATAGATGATATGAAAAATGCATACCATATAACACAGCCAATCATTACCAAAACTGACAAGGAAGATTATAAAACTGTGTTCAGTGATTCAATTATGCTAAATGTTTCAAGAGGATGTACAAGAGGTTGTAGATTCTGCATGTCCAGCTATCTTTACAGACCTTTAAGAGAAACTACAATAAAAGAATTAGTTAACATAGCACTTAAAACACGAGAAAATACTAATTTAAACAAAATAACATTAATCGGAGCAGCTGTTGGAGATTATTATGATTTGGAGGGCCTTACAAAAAGCTCTTGAAAGTGAAGGTTTTCAAATAGCCACACCATCTCTACGTATAGATTCACTTAGCCGGGAAACTTTAGAAACCTTAAAAAAAGTGGTTTGAAAAGCATTACAATTGCTCCGGAGTCTATTTCAACACTACGTGAAAGAATTAATAAAAGCATTTCAGATGAAAAAATATTTTCTGTAATAAAAAATGCAGTTGACCTTGATTTCAATATTAAATTATACTTTTTAATTGGAATTCCCTATGAAAGTAAAGAAGATATAGAAGAGTTAGCTAACTATATTGAAAAAATAGCAAATATGCATAAAAACAGAAACTATATAAAATTCAGTATCAATCCAGTTATCCCAAAACCTCAAACACCCTTACAATGGGAAGTTTATAATTTTAAAGAGATTAAATCAAAAACAAGATATTTGAAAAAGAAATTAAGGAAATATAATGTTAAATTCGAAAGTCCGAAAAAAGGGTTGATTCAATATATATTATCTTGTGGAAATAGGGAAGTTGGTGCAGTTATTGAAAAATCTTTAACAGAAGAGGTAACATTGAAAGAATGGCAGAGTTACTTGCCAAATTATAATATCAATGATGAACTACCTTGGTCTAAAATTGATATTGGAATTAAATCTAATTTTTTAAAAACAGAAAACAGAAGATTAAAAACAAAAAAGCAAACTCCCTGGTGTGGAGATTCCCCATGTTATAACTGTGGGCCATGCAACTAGAAAAAATTTTTAAATTAAAAATAATATAATAAATAATAATACTTAGTGAGGAAAAAATATGATAAATCCCGCAAAAAGAACCAGTACAATTGAATTATCCCAGATAAGAAAAATGTTTGAAGTTACAAATCCTAATGCTATAAACTTAGGAATCGGAGAACCTGACTTTGATGTTCCTGAAAACATTAAATTAGCTATGGAACAATCAATAAAAAATAATGAAACACATTATACACCAAACAAAGGTTATATTGAATTAAGAGAAGCAATTACTCAAAAATTCAAAAAGGACAACAATATAAACACAAATCCCGAAAACATAATAGTTACTGCCGGAGCCAGTGAAGCATTATATATGTGTGCACAGGCATTTATTGAGAAAAAATGATGAGGTAATTTTACCAGATCCAAGTTTCCTTTCATATGAAGCATGTATAAAGTTAGCTGACGGAAAAGTTGTTGGAGTTAACTGTGAAATGGAAAATGAATTTAAATTAAAGGCAGAAGATGTTCAGGAAAAAATAAACAAAAATACCAAAGCTGTAATCTTAAATTCACCGTCAAACCCAACTGGAGCAGTGATGGATAAAGAAGATATTAAAGCTATTGCAGATTTATCTATGGATCATGATTTCTTAATCATATCTGATGAAATATATGAAAAAATCATTTATGATAAAAAACATTACTCCCCTGCAGCATATAGTGACAATGTAATAACAATCAACGGATTTTCAAAAACATATGCAATGACTGGCCTTAGAATAGGTTATTTAAATGCCAAAGAGAATATTTGGAAGAACTGCTTAAAATCCATCAATACAATATAGCATGTGCTAACTCAACAGCCCAAAGAGGAGCTTATGAAGCATTAACAGGACCTCAAGATACAGTTAACAAAATGGTTAATGAATTTAAAAAGAGAAGAGACCTGATTGTATCAAGATTAAATGAAATGGGACATGAAACCGTAAATGCACAGGGTGCTTTTTACGTATTTCCAAAAATTGAAAATCCTGAAGAATTTGTTAAAAAATCAGCTGAAGAGGGAGTCATAACCGTTCCTGGTGCTGCATTTGGACAAAATGGTAAAAATCACGTAAGAATGTCTTATGCAAACTCCTATGAAAATATAGCTAAAGCTATGGATATTCTAGAAAAAGGTGAGTAATATATGGATGAATTTAGAACCAAAGGCGGAACAAAAGCAGCAATTGTTGGAATAGGTTCAAATACTTTCCTTACTATTTTTAATATTGGAATTGGGATCATATCCGGAAGTTATGCATTAATCTCTGAAGGAGCTCATACTTTATCAGATGTTGCAACTTCCATAATTGCATATCTTGGATTTAGAATAGGTCAAAAACCTGCTGATGAAGAACATCCTTTGGGACATGGCCGTGCTGAAGCTATTGCCGGACTTATAATCGTATTATTTTTAACTATGGTAGCTTATGAAATCATGACTGGAGCTATAAACAAAATAGTCCATCCCGAACTTATAACAACCCCAAGTTATCTTGCTGCAGTTATGGCATTAATTGGAATAGGCGTTAATCTTTGTATAAGCAGATATATTATTGCACTTGGAAAAAAAATAAGAAGTCCTGCTATTTAGCAGACGGAAATCATCAGAAAGTAGATATTTTCTCATCAGTAGCTATATTGGTTGGAGTTTTTGCATCAAATAGTGGATACTCTATAATTGATCCTGTCATAGGTCTTATTATTGGATTATTTGTTTTAAAAACTGCATATACTATTGGAAAAGAAAATATAGATAATATTATGGGAAAAAAAATACCTTCTAAAGAATTGATTAAAGATATTGAAAAAGCAGCTACCAAAACTCCTCAGGTACTGGGAGCACATAATATTAAAGTGGAATATTTGGGGTCTTATTCCGTTGTTTCACTGCATATTGAACTTGATGAAAACATGACTTTAAAAGAATCACATAAAATAGTTCATAGAGCTCAAAATAATGTGCTTAAAAAGTTCCATTAGTAAAATCAGTAACAATACATGCTTGTCCAGCAGGAATAGAATATGACCATAACCAAGAAATAGATAAATAAATTAAAAAACGCCGGGAACGGGATTTGAACCCGTGTGATCATAAGATCATCGGATTAGCAGTCCGACGCCGTACCAGGCTGGGCCATCCCGACAATACACAAAAAAACAAAGTAATATATAATCTGTTTAAACTTATTAATAAAGTTAATTGTTTTTTATAAAAATGGCATGTTCAAAAGTGGACTAATCTCAAAACTACAAGTTATCTAAAAACCCAACTCCACCCCGTGGTTCTACAAGCATCAACTGTTAATGGTAGAGCTGCTCCCTTCCGGGCCTGACACATTCCCATATTTAAGATAATTAACTTTTACCCTCCAGTAAAAGTCCCATCACCATCAATCCTGTAGGACGAAGTTTCTATGTCGTTTTTCTTAGGCTCATAATTCCTTAAAAAGCCGCCTTTTGAACTTCAACTGCACCAAAGGGGGTGTGTGCTTACAGAGGACCCCTAACCCTCCAGTCTAGCCATATACATATATGAAATTAATATTATATAAATGTTAGGTAAAAAATTTCAATTCTGGAAAAAAATTTTACTGAAACTAAAATATAATCCAATTTATCCAACAAGAACCTATGTAAATCCCACATATATAAAAAAAAACAGAAGTTTAAAATTCAATAACCCCAAATAAAAGATATTTTAAATAAACAAACTTCAAAATCAAAAAATCACGTTATTTTTAAAAATATAGCTTAGAAAATAAAATACTGGAAAAAAAAAACTTATTACAGTAATTTATTAAAATAAGAAAAAAATAGAAATTATAAAAGGATTTTATAATATTAACTTAATTATGTCTCCATCGGAAATAATTCCTACTAATTTGCCATTTTCAACAACAGGCAACTGATTTAATATGTTTGAATCAGGAGCGTGAGACTGCATGATTTCAATAGTTTCCTGAATAGTATTTTCAGGTGAAACAGTTACAACATCTTTAATCATAATAGATTTAACATCAGTTCCTAATTCATATTTATCCAATATTAAATTATGACCCAAATCAGTTGCAGTGATAATACCTACCAGTTCACCATCATCAACAACCGGCATTGCACTTATTTTATGTTCCATAAGTTCTTCAAATGCATTAACCACATCTACATTAGAAGGTGTAGTAATTACATCAGTTGTCATTATTTCCTTTACTTTCTTGTCTAACATCATAACTTCCTCCATATTTTTCAATAATGTCATTAACCATTATATGAATAGTATATTTAACATCAACATTATCAATAATTTTTGAATTATGTTTTATTGCCTGATCAATCATAAAAGACTGGGTTTTCCTGATTAAATGAAAATTACTCAAATAATTATCAAGTGAACGTTTAACCCATGGCTGTCTGCATCTTGAATAAAACCGGGATTTGTGTGTATCTTCATCCCTAACAATCAAGGTAAATAAAATCACATTGCTTTTTACGGATAAGGTCCTCTTTTATGAATCCCGGTACTATATGAACTCCCTCAATAATGATACTTATTCCTTCTTTTAATGCTCTTTCAATAACAGCTTCCACACCTACATTCACAACATCCACATGACTAATAAAACCTTCAACAACAGGATCAGGACCTAAAAGCGGTGTTCTAATACTCTCATATGCATTAAAACTAGATTTATGAATAACAGGACTTAATTCTTTAGAAACTATTTTACGCATAACCTCACGTATCATATCTGTACTGATTAAGTTTTTTAATCCTAAACGACTGGCCAATTCAAATGCCATAGATGAAGTTCCAACTCCTGAAGCTCCACCAATTAAAAGAATAAGGGGCTCTTTTGATTTTCTAACATTTCTCCACTTGATATATTTCTCTGCAAGAACAGGGTCCACATAATTTTTCAAATAATTAGTTACAAAGATAGCCAAATCTTCAATAGAAATTTCAGAAATATTTTCTTCAAGAAGTTTATTTTCAATACATGAAGCTATTTCATAAGCTTCATCATGTCCCAAATCAGTGATGTATAAAGAACGAGCCATTATACCTTTCGAAAAAGGTTCTTTGTACTCCTTTTACCAACAGCACCCTTAATCATAATCATAATAATCACAAACTAATTATTTAATTTTAGAAATATAAATAGATATCTTAAATTAATATTAAATAAAATTTGTGATTTGATTTTAGCCACTAAAAAAAAATAATAAAAAAGATAAGTAAGATATTTACTCATCTAAAGAGATTATATTAATTGTATAATCCGCACCTTCACCAACATCAATTAAAACTGCACCATTATCCTTAAGCATTCCAGGATTAGCTACATCTGTAGTATTTCCAATTTTACTAATGGATTTTGCCTCATGAATATGGCCGCAGATATTAATTTGAGGCTGGAACTCGTGAATAGATTTTAAGATTCCCTGACTGCCGACGTGATCTCCGCTTTCAGTTAAATCGGCACCAGTATTATAAGGAGGAGCATGAGTAACCAATATTTTTTTTTTAGGTACTTCATCATTAGCTACAAAATCATAATTAGCTAATAATTCATAAACATCCCCATAGATTTTATTATCTTGAATCTCACCAGGAGTATCAAATGGTGTAGGATTGGAACCACCGTATCCGAATAAAACAACATTATCAAAAGATAAAATGTTATTGTGTAAACAGATTGCATCTGATTCTCTAATTGCATTGCATATTCCTGCAGGATCACAGTTACCTGGAACAGCCATCACTTCACAGTCACAATCAAGTATTTTGCCAATAAATTCATCAACAAACTCCAATGGGCCAAAATTAGTAATATCTCCAGTGATAATGACAATATCAATATCATTATTATTAAGATATTTGTATAAATTCTCGTTGTCTTCTCCGTGAACGTCACTTATTGCTAAAATTTTCATAAATATCACTTACTTATTCTAAAAAAAGAAAGATCCCATTTCTTTCAAACCTGTTTTAAGGTCTTCTTTATCTCCATGAAGATCGACAGTAACATCATCTTCAAATTCAATTATTAGACCATTCCATTCAGCTATTTCTTGAACTCTTTCTTCAGCCAATGCTTTTTTCAATGTTATTCTCCCTGTTGTTAATCCCGGAGGAGTGTTAACAATGAATGTTGAACGGGATTTAGGAAATTCAAAAACTTCTTTACCATGCATTGCATCTTTGAATAAACCTAACCATTGGTCAACATATTCTTCACCTTCTTGTGAAGCTAATTCCAAGAGTGTTTCTTGAATACTGTTTAAAGACATTTCAGCTTTAGCTAAACTATTAATTAAATCAGGATGAGATGGGTCTTTTTTATATGAGCTTATTGAAGATCTGATTAAACCTAATTCCGGATTAATTCCTTTAGGAATATCATAACCTTTTTTTATTTAAATCGGTTAAAAGATTAAAAACAATTAACCAATTTTGCTCAGAAGGTAAACTCATAAATGTCCACCTATGATTTTTTAAGGTTGTGTGATTAATTTTAGCATCAGCATCTTTTAATTCTTTTTCAATTTCTCTAATGTTATTATAAGAATCTAAAAATAATACATGGTGGCTATCAGTACCGGAAATACTTAATATAGCTAAATCATCACCATCTTTTACTTCTCTTTTTTTTCAATAGTTGCTTTGAATTGTACGTATGGTTCGTACTCTTCAGGAATATCTGGATATTTAAATATACCATCTAATGTTGCTACAAACATATTATCACCTTAAATATACTTAATTTAAATCATTGAATTTTAACAATCATATCTTTTATACTAATAATATATAAAGTTAATTACGAACTATTCGTAAAATATAAAACTAAAATTTAAAATCGCAAATATGCAGGATAAAAAAATAATAAAATTAAAAAAATCTGTAAAAAATGAATGAAAAAATAATTTCATTCAATGATTAAAACCAAAGTGTGTTTTCAGTGTCTAAAAAATGAAAAAATTGAAAGGAAATTAATCCTTACAATTATTTAGCGTTTTCACCTAATGCTTTAGCTAAAGCAGGAGCTGCATCAATAGCTTGTGCATCTAAAGTTAAATCATCAGCTGTTAATCCCATAGCTAATCCATATAATTGAGCTAAGTGGAAAACAGGTAATGCGTAGTCGGTTCCGTATTTATCATTTACTTCAGTTTGACCTTGGTCAAATTGTAAGTGACAGAACGGACATACGTTAACGATAGCATCTACACCAGCTTCAGTCATGTGTTCGAGTTTTTTCTTTAGTGTAACTTAAAGTTACATCTAAATCTCTGGATCTTAATCCTCCACCTGCACCACAGCACATCATTTTGTCTTCGTAAGGTACAGATTTAGCACCAGTGATTTCTACTAAATCATCTAAGATAGATGGGTCTTCTGCTTGTTCTTCAATACCGATTTCAGCAGTTGGTTTTAAGAAGTGGCATCCGTAGTGAACAGCAACATTTAAGTCTAAAGGTTTTTCAATGAGGGATGCTAATTTTTCGTATCCTACATCGTCTCTTAAGATTTGTGCAAAGTGTTTTACTTCAGTAGTTCCTTTAAATTCTTTACCAACTTCAGATAAAACTTCATTAATTTCTGCTTTTTTGTCTTCACTTTCTTTTAACATGTGATTACATTCAGTTAAAGAACCGAAACAACCATTACATTCAGTCATAATATCCATTCCCATATCTTCTGCAATGGATAAGTTACGAGCTGCAATGGAAGCCCATGTTTTTTCATCAAAAGAACCAAATACACCAGGAGCAGGACAACAAGATGCTCCTTCCATGTCTTTTAATTCAATATCTAATGCGTCAAATAATTGTCTGGTTGCTTTTTCAATACCAGGGTAACGGTTGTTCATAATACAACCTAAGAAGTATGCAATTTCCATATTAATACTCTCCTCAATTAAATTATTCTTTTAAATCTCCGGTTGCTTTATCATAACCAATTAATTCATCAAAAGCAGTGATTTCACATATTTTTTGTACTTCTTCTAAAGCTTCTGGGAATGAATGAGTGGTTGCAGGTAATTCTGAAAGACCGATTTTGGATCTTAAAGCTTTAGTTGCATCATTAATAGGTACTCCGTGACCGGTTTTAATTACAAATAAACCAGTTTTTTTGTGAGCAAGAGCCATGTAACCAGCATGAGCAGCAACATTACGTGCTTTTTTAATGATTTCAACGATTTTAACACTTCTAGGACATCTTTCTTGACAGGTGTAACAAGTAGTACACATCCATAAAGCATCATCGGAAATTACTTCTTCTTTTAAACCAAGTAAACATTTCCTTACTATTTGTCTTACTTTATAAGGAGTTCTTCTTCCAGAAGGACAACTTCCACCACAGGTACCACATTGGAAACAATGTTTAACTGTTTCGATTCCAGCATCAATGAATTCTGCTGTAAATTCTTTATCACGATTTGCATCGGTTAATAATTCTTTATCAGTCAATAAAGTCATATTATCTCTCTTTTTATCATTATCTTTTGAAACTTCGTTTTCAACTTTTTCGTCGTTAACTACTTCTTCAGACTCATCAATTGACTCGTCTTCAGTTTCAGTGGTGTTATTTTCATCTTCAGAAACTTCATCATCTTCATTTGAATCATCAGTTAAAATATCTAGTTCGTCAAGAACTTCAGTTTTTTCCTCTGCATCATCAATTTCCGGAGCAATTTCTTCGTTTTCTTCAACATCACTAGTTTCAGAAGTCTTAACGTCTTTTTTAAAAGTCATATCCTCAGTGTCATCTGAACTAATTTTAATCTTAACCATAGGTTCAGTAGTTTTAGTTCCTGAAACAACACTTTTATCAAGATTGTTGGAAGATGTAACTTTGGTATCTCCAGATTTTAAATCATCAATAACTTTTTCTTCATTATCTTTACCTCTTTTAAATAAAGATTTTAGATTATCAATAATAGACATTGAAAACACACTCGGATAATCATCGGAATATATTCCTCAAATCCATACTAATATTCTGTCAAAAAACCATATATAAAGGTTACTAAATTTTTCAAAAGTGTAAGCTAAAAGATTACACTACCGGTTATATTTTGGATAACCTTAAAATAGAAAGTAAAACCAATATAATGTTAAGAAAATAAATGGAATGTTTAAATTGATTGAAAAATTTGAAATAAAATCACATGATGGACCTGGAAGAGTTGGAAAAATAAACGATGCAGCTACCCCCAAATTATTTTTTAAAAATGACATTAAAATAGCACCTTCTGAAGGGTCTGCATATAATATTGACCGTGAAATTGCCCAATTCAATGTTAAAGAAACTTTAAGACTAGCTAAAGAAAATGTAGATAAATGCAATGTAGCTGTAATTCAAGGTTCAAAATATATTGATTTAAGAATTGATTGTCTAAAACAGTTAGAAGAAATAGGTTATAACGGATTTATAATAGCTAACAGTGATGAATTATTATTACATCCGAAAGATCTAAGCAATATGATTGTTAATTTAAGAAAAAATATGTACCCGACCAGCTATTTAATATTTTCATTTGCTGAACCATCATTTATGCCTCTTTTTAGCTTACATGGGTGTTGATGGATTTTTAGCGGATTCCAGCAATTATTATAGTTATTTAAATGTCCTGTTAACTCCAACTAAAACATATGACCTGGAAACTTACCCCATTTATGAAAACATAACAAGAGAAGAACTTGAAGAAAAAAATATTGAAGCTCTTAATTTTGTAATTAAAGAAATCCAAACTCATATGAAAAACAGTTCATTGAGAAATTTAGTTGAAGAAAGGTCACTTACCAGTCCTCAAAATGTTTCTGCTTTAAAAATATTAGATAAACAACATAAAGATTATCTTTTAGAATACAGTCAATTATTTTAATACTAAAGTATTAATCATATCTTTAAATTCTGTAACTGGTTCCAAAGAAGCTTCAACAGTTCTCAATTCAAAGATATAAATATTTCCATTTTCTATAAACACATAATTGTGAATGTCAAAGTTGATATCTGGAGTATCCATATTTGCATGTGTTTTAATAGCATGTTTTCCGGCGATTTCAACAAAATCGGATTCTAAATAACTCCGCCATCATCACTGATAGCATCCTCCATAAATAACTTATAATCTTCAATATTTGTTCTTGTTGGAAACATTACAACATTAAGTAAATTTTCTTCCCCTTTAGACAATGTAGCTACACAATCAGGATTATTATAAGTGTCTGCTTTTTCTTTTTTCCCAGGTTACAGGATATTTGAATGTTAAATTAGAAGTATTGACGTTTCTAAATTCCATAATCTAATCTCCCTTTTTGTGTTTAACATCAATAGGTGCTGTTTCATCTTCATCATCATCTAATGTGTCAATATATTTGGAAAATGGTTCAGGAAGTTTAGGCATTACTTCCTTTAAAATTTCAGACGCATCAAGTTCTAATGCCTGACCTGACAAAAACTGTTCGACACTGAAATCAAACTCAAAAGGTTTAAGCAAATCCTCAGTAGGTACTTTTAAATTAATCTTGTTTTTATTTAATAGCATTTTAATCATACTTGTCTCACGAATTTGTTCATTCATGTCATCAATAGTACTATTTATCTCAAATGCTATAGCTTTATTCTTCTCATTTACATCATGTTTAGCTTTAGATATGGATTTTTCTAAATCTTCAACTAACTGAGCATTTCTCTGATTAATATTGTCTCTTGCTTCATCAATGACAACATTAATTGCATTAAGAATAGACTTGTTTAATTCCACATTGTAAGCTAAAATCATCTTATTTTTTATAATCAAGCTCTTTAAAAATAGCTACTCTTTCTTCATCTACTTTATTAAGTTTTTTATTAAGTTCCTGAATTTCATCCTTAGCTTTAATCAGTTCATCCTTATCATTAATCTGTTCTTTTAAATCGTCCACATTATCAAAAAATGAATTTTTAAGTATATTTATCTGATTATTTAAATCGGCAATCTGATTGTCTTTTTTTATTAATAATTTCTTCATACTCGTTTAATTTATCCTGAGAAAACTGATTGCCAACCAATTCCTCATATTCTTCACTTGAAAGAACACGAACAAGATCATTATCTTCAAAAGGGTCTTCTTTTTTTTGAGACTAACCTGTTTTTGTTTTGATTCCTTTTCAATAGCATTACCGTCTTTATCTTTGCTAGTGTACTTTTTAGTATAGACTCTGACAGTTCTATAATCATCATTTTCCATTTTGAACACCTATTAATAATAAATACAACTTATTAATTTAAATAGTTTATCCAAAAAAGTAAGAAATTAATTAAAATCCATTTAAGCAGTTACAATTTTGTTTCCAATTTGCAAATCATTTAACTTACTACCATATATTTTAGCCACAGCCAAATGGATCAAAAAAAAAAAAAAAAAAAAAAATTTAAAGACTTTCATTTTCAATCCACAGCTCCATTGCTTCTTCAACAGCTTTAGAATACCACCCCGTTTCAAAAAGCATCTTGGAAGAAGCCAGTTTACGAAAATGCAAGTCCAAATCATTATTGATAGTAATGGTTACACGTTTGTTTTTTGTCATGTATAATAGTACTGTAACTTATTATACATAAATTAGTAAGTGTTTTTTCACATAAATTCACTAAACAAAAAACAAAAATTACATCACTTTCCTAAAAAACAAATAAAAACATTTATATGTGATGAAAATAAAGTATAATACGATATGAAGTAAAATTCATGTCAGACAATGAACATCAGTCAACCATTTTATAATCTCCAAAAATATATTAGGATATGTTTCATTGAATTTAAGAAGTAGAAAATCCAAAAAACACGTTCTACTTCTCTCCCCCTTATTTTAATTTAAATTTCATCAAGAATTTCACTGTCAGCTCCAGCTATCTCAACCAGATATTCTGCTTCAACGATATGAAGTTTGGAAGGAATTACAATACAGTGAAGAGGTCCTCCAAAATCATAATCAATCAACTGACTAATTTTACCAGCTTTTACAACAACATCTTTAGAGCCTACCCTTGCAATACCAACAGCAAGAGTATCTTCAGTAACTGCCCCATCATAATCTAAAGTAGTTTTTTAATATTCATCAGATATTCCAAACCCTGATTAACAGTCATGTAACGGTCTTTATGAGCTTGAATATCAAGTAAAACTAAAGTATGTAACTCCATAGCCAAGTTCTCTTCAATAGCTGTATATGGAGATTTTGGATAGAAATTATAATCAGGGAAAGGAATGGTTGTAACCTTACCGAACTTATAGCCTTGAAGTCCGGAAATAGCCGGTGCAGAAGATAAAATAGATGATCCGTGAATCACTTCGTAATCAATGCCTTTTTTAGAACATTGAACTAAAAAATCACTGTGGGTAGTAGCTATTAAAGGATCCCCACCAGTAATTAAAGCTACATCCAAATCAATAGCTTCATCTAAAAATTTACTTTCTTCTTCAACTTCATTTCTAACTAAAACTTCAATTTTTTTTACCTATCTGGGATTCAATCTCATCAAAGCTAGAACCAAATAATCTGGAAGTGAAAAATTCCGCATAAATTTTATCGACACTTTTTAAACACTAAACCTTTAAGACTGATATCGCCTGCATCAAATAATCCTAATCCAACTAAATAAAACATAATATAAGATTTTAAAAACATAGTATAAAAGTGTTTTTTTTAGAAAATATTATAATAAAACTAAAACAAAAATTAGTATTAGAGGTATTTAGTATGAAATCAGTTAAAGTTCCATTAAAAGAATTAAATAACACAAGAAAAAAAGCTGATGGAAAAACAGTTAATGAATATGGATTACAAAATAAAAACAGAAGATGAATACGGTTTCATACCAATAAATACTGATGCTGATTTTAAGTGCAATTATGAAATTGTTGATGTCGAATTAGAAGCCATGAAAAGATATCCTAAAAACATAAGTGAACTGCTTAAAGATGATTTAACTTCTAAAGAAATTGAAGATTTAAAAACATCCTTCGATATAATCGGAGACATTGTAATTGTAGAAATTCCAGAGAATTTGGAAGAAAAAAAATCAAAAATCGGAAAAGCTACCCTTGAATTTACCAAAAGAAAATCAGTTTACATGAAAAAAAGCGCAATACACGGAACAATAAGAATTAGGGATTTGGAACTTATTGCAGGTGAAAACAATCCTGTAACCATCCATAAAGAACATGGAACACGCTTAAAGCTAAATGTTGAAGAAGTTTATTTCTCACCAAGACTAGCTACTGAACGAAAAAAGAGTAAGTGACAGTGTGAAGGAAAATGAAAATATTCTGGATATGTTCTGTGGAATCGGCCCTTTTCCTGTAGTAATAGCTAAAAACAATAATGTAAACATTACTGCTGTTGACATTAATAAAAATGCAATAAAATACTTAAATGAAAATATCCGCTTAAACAAACTACATAATATTGAAGCTATCTGCGGCGACATTAATGAAGTTAGTAAAAATCTAAATAAAAAATATGACCGGATTATAATGAATCTTCCAGGACTTGCTTATGAGTTTCTGGATTTGGCCATGACATTAACAGCAAATAATGGAATTATAAATTATTATGAGTTTTCTGATTCCTACGGACAGGGAATAGAACGCCTGCAAAAAGCTGCAAAAAAAGAAAATAAAAAGTCGAGATTTTAAATACCCGCAAAGTTAAATCCAGCAGTCCCGGAATGTGGCATGTTGCAATTGACGCTAAAGTAATTTCTTAGTTATATCATCAATCAAAACATAAGTTTCAATAACCCAAAGACAAACAAATCCAAATATTGACAATATAAATGTTACCGGATTCATAGCCTGGAAATTTGGCATCACATAAGGCATTGTATAGGCAGTTAAATTCAATATGAAATGAAGAACAATAGTGGAAGCCAAACTTTCTGTTTTGATATAAATAACTCCAAATAATAATCCCATAAATGATGCATAAACTATTTGAATAGCTGTATTGGTCCAGTCTCCGCCAAAACCTGTGATAATATGAGCACATCCAAATATGAATGCAGATAATATCACTGCCTTAACAATACCTCCTTTAGAGTTACCCCATTTTTTAAGCATATTTGTAAGAATAACTCCACGGCAAAGAAATTCTTCCCACAAAGCTATTGCCGCACAGTAAATTAAAGCAGCAACCACACCAAATACATTAACTGCAATACTGTAATCATAGGTTGCCTCTAAAATTCCAGATAGCTGAACTAAACAGAACAATAAAACCGGAATTCCCAAAAGCAATCCTTTAGAAATCCCCCTAACATTCCATGGAATGTCCTCAAATAACCCTATTTTTTTAGCTATAATTATTAAAATAACAAAAGCAAAAAAGATTATTAATTGAAGATAAAACATAATCCATTGCGGGCAAACTAAGTATTTCTGGAGGCAGTATAAATATTAAACCAATTGTTACTGCCCCAAATCCAAAAATTACAACAAAAAAGCCAATGCTAAAAGTATGCTGAACAAAATAACATGCTTTTGTGAAAATTTTTCATTAATATCAATCACCTAAATTGGATCAATAATTCCATTTTCAGTTATAATACCAGTAATAAGCTCCTTTGGCACAATATCAAATGCAGGATTAATAACTTCAGTTCCCTTAGGACAAATCCTACATCCGCCATAATATCTTACCTCATCGCCATCTCTTTCTTCAATTTCAGTGTCAAATACAGAAGCATCCATGTCAAAAGTAGATAATGGAGCAGCTACATAAAATGGAACATGGAAATGTTTAGCTGCTAAAGCAACCATTAAAGAGCCTATTTTATTTACAACACCACCTTTAGCTATCCTATCTGCACCAATTACAACTTTATTAATTTTGTATTGAGACATCAAATAACCTGAAGCCACATCAGGAATTAATTTGACTGGAATGTTTTCCTGCTGCATTTCCCAAACACTTAATCTGGCTCCCTGACCTCTTGGACGTGTTTCATCACATATTACATTAATATTTTTTCCCTGATGAAATGCAGAACGAATAACACCTAAAGCAGTACCATAATCAACACAGGCCAGTGCTCCGGCATTACAATGTGTTAAAACAGTATCTCCATCTTCAATTATTTCGGCACCATATCTCCCAATAGCTAAATTAGTATCAATATCTTCTTTATACATGGTTAAAGCTTCTTCCAATGAGTCATCACTATTTAAAACCCTGTCAACTGCCCAAAATAAATTGATAGCTGTTGGTCTTGCTGCTTTAATTTCATCTGCAGCATTATCTAAATCTTCACCATGCAAATCAGCCAATGCCATTCCAAAAGCTGCTGCAACTCCAATAGCTGGAGCTCCCCTAACAATCATGTCCTTAATAGCTACAATAACTTCCTTATAATCATTACAATAAACATAAGTCAATTCATCTGGAAGTTTTGTTTGATCAATAAGCTTTAATTTATTATCTTCCCATTCAAGTGTTTTCATAAATAATACCTTCTGTTAATTAGAAATAATAAATCTTTAAAAAAAGGAAAAAAGCATAATTCCCCGTTAGTTTCTAATTTAAATCCATTAATTAAAAATATAATTAATAGTTTTTTAATTTTAAAATTATGCTTTTCTTCCTAATGAAATATCCATTATATTGAAATTGATTAGAGATGTAAAAATACATCTACTTATATTTTATATTTGAAATATTATATATATTTTAAGATTTTATGGCTCTTTCAAAAACTTGTGTGATTTTTTTTCTTTTTCATTGTTTAAATTCCAATAATTTAGTTTTAGCATGAATCTGGCTAGAAGTCCTTGTTCTATTTTCATTGTTCTTTTTATGTGTTTTGGGAATACTTTTTGGAAGATATTTTCGATTTTATTGTTTGTTGATGAGATGTTCGTGTTTTCCAGGTGTGTCGTTAATTTTTTGAAGTAAGGAATGATGAATTTCCAAAGAATTTTGTTTGTGAACTTGTTTTTGTATATTTTTTGTTTATTAATTCGTTTCTAAGTTCTTTAGCAGTATTTAAGTCTTTTGCATCCAATATTTTATAAATGTCCTGTTTTAAACAATTTAATATGTCTTTTTCGTCTTCAGATAATGGATTTTTGTCAAAGTAATCTTTAAATCTTTTGTTTACTGCTTGTTTCACGTGAAATTTGCAGAAATGGTGTTTTACTTTTAATTTATCGATGACTTCACGATATTCGTGTTTTAAGTCTGTGCCTATTGATATTTTTTTTTCTGATTTCTTAGGGATTCGTTTAAAAATTGATAAATGGTCTTAGAATCTTCTGATTCGACCAATTTGACGGAAACGAGAGTATTCAATTTAACGTCGAATAAGGCTAAAATATAGTTCCATTCACCATTAATTTTAACCCAAAGACTATCAAATAAGTAATATCCAGAATAAGTCCAATTATCATAGTTAAATTGATAATTAGAGTTTAATAAGATGTTTTCAATGCTTTGATGTGATATTTCGATGTTATGTTGTTGTTTTAAATCAAATCGTATTTTATGGAGCCCTGCTCCATAAATTTGATATAAATTCTCAATACATTCAATAACAGGCAATGTAATATTTGAATTAGAATAAACAAGAGATAATAAATCAGTATAAAAGACTTTACCGCATTTTATGCACTTATATTTTTGAATAGTGCAAATTTGTTCTCCAATTCTTAAAAAAAAATAAGTTTACGTTCATAAGTACCATTTTTAACAGCATTATGTGATTTACAAGATGGACAAATTGCAACTCTATTCTCAAAATGTATTTTACCTCTTTTTTCCAATCTGATAAGATTATTCTCAATATTTTCGCAACCAAATCGAGAAAGATCATCAAATTGACGGAATTCAGAAAACTCGGGAACAAAATCGAAAAGTTTAAATTGTTTTGACTCCATAAATTCATATGGAGCTTTTATTTTGATACTAGACATATTAATATATTAGCTCCACTTAATATATTAATTTTACTGCTTTTAAATTAAAAATAAAGAAAAAATAAAACGAAAAAAATTCGTGACTCAAAAACTAGTGAAAATTCAAATCACACAAGTTTTTGAAAGTGACGATTTTATTGAAGAAAAATAAAAAAATACCAAAAAATATTAGTGAATTAATTTAATTAATCCTAAATTTTATAAAAATTAAAAAAAAAGATACAAGATAAAATCTTGTATATCAATTAATCATAGAATTTTCCTAAGAATTCTTTCATTCTTGGATTATCAGAAGCAAATACTTCTTCAGGACTTCCATTTTCAACTATAAAACCGTCATCCATAAATATAATTGTATCTGCAACCTTTTTAGCAAAGCTCATCTCATGTGTAACAATAACCATAGTCATCTTTTCAGTTGCTAAATCCTTTATTACCCTTAAAATTTCACCAGTTAACTCTGGATCAAGGGCAGATGTTGGTTCATCAAAGAATAAAATATTAGGATTCATTGCTAAAGCTCTTGCAATAGAAACCCTTTGCTGTTGACCACCAGATAATTCACATGGATAAGAATCTTCCTTATCAGTTAAATCTAACTTTTTAAGTAAATTTCTGGCATCCCTGTAACATCATCTTTATTTCTTTTTTGAACTTTAATAGGTGCATTAGTAATGTTTTTCATAACTGAATGATGAGGGAATAAATTGAAATCCTGGAAAACCAGTCCAAATGTTCCGTCAAAATCAATGATTCCACTATCTTTGGTTTCTAAACCAGTTATGCATCTGAGTAATGTAGATTTACCTGAACCAGACGGTCCAATTATACATAAAACTTCACCTTTATCCACTTTAAGAGAAATATCCTTCAATACTTCATTTTTATCGAAACTTTTTTTTAAGATTTTTAATTTCTAATAAACTCATGATATTTCCCCCTAATCATAATAATCCAATTTTTTCTTCAATGTATTCCATTACAAATGCAACAATTACATTGAATATGTAATAAAATACACCCGCTATAAGTAATGCCATAATTGAAGCTTCTGCAGCAGCAATTTGCTTAGCTACTGTGAACATTTCTGGAATAGCTATTACAAAGGACAAAGATGTATCTTTTACAAGAGTAATTACTTCGTTTGTTATTGAAGGAAGGACTATTTTAATGACCTGAGGCAAAATAATTATAAAAAATGTTTCTAATTTGTTATAACCTAATACCTGTGCAGCTTCATACTGTCCTTTAGGAATAGCTTCAATTCCCCCTCTGTAAATTTCAGCAAAGTACGCAGAATAATTAATTGAAAAAGCAATGATTACAGATATCATCCTATAATCAGGAGATAAGGAAGCACCAAAAACATAATACGGTGCAAAGAACACTACAATTAATTGTAACATTAATGGTGTACCTCTCATAATTGAGATATACACTTTCATTAACCATCTTAACGGTTTGAACTTACTCATTCTTCCCCAAGCTACTACAAGACCTAGAGGAAGTGAAAATAATAAAGTGAGTAAAAAAATTTCTATGGAGGTAATCATACCTCCACATAATTCTGTTATTACAGTACTTAATAACATATATTATTCGCCTAATTTATTTCCTTATAAGAGAATCTTTAATATCATAATCACTGTATTTGTCAGCAATTTTATCAATAGTACCGTCTTTAAACATTTCATCTAAAGTGGATTGTACTTGGTCTCTTAATTCAGTGTTACCATTTTTAAATCCAATAGCATATTGTTCTGATGATATATTGTCATTTAATATTACAAAATCGCCACCATTATCTTTTGAATTTATTTGGTAATGTGCAACACCAATATCAACTGCAATAGCATCACATGCTCCAGATTCTAAGTCCATAAATGCAGTATTATAATCAGCTACTTCAACTAAGTTTCCAAATGTATCTGCTAATGCTTTTTGATCACCTTGAAGTGCAGCTAATGCAGAGGAATCTTTTGAGTTTCTACATTTTTACCTTTTAAGTCACTTAAAGAATCAATACCTGAACCGTTTTTAACAACAATAACCTGTTTGTTATCAAAGTAAGGATCAGACCAGGTGTATTGGTCTTCTCTGCCATTCATAGTAAATCCATTCCAGATACAATCAATACTTCCGGAATTTAATTCACTGTCTTTAGCATCCCAGTCAATAGGTTGTTTAACTAAAGTCCAATTGTTTCTGTCACAAACTTCCTGTGCTACATCTAAATCAAAACCTACATACTCCCCATTGTCATCTTTGTAACCATATGGAGGAAATTCTGCATCAAATCCAACAACTAATGTCTTATCATCGTTAACTACTTTACTTTCCCCATCAAATACGCCAGAATATGCCGCCACACCAACAATTAAAGCTATTATGACGATTATACAAGCAATAATTCCAATTTTCTTATCCATATTTTAACACCAGAATATCTATTAAACATATCTTAAATTCTTAAATTAAGTAAAAAATCTAAGCTATACAATAAGTTTTATTTCTTTAAATATTTATTATTTTATACTATTAATTGCTGAAAAAATGAATGGATGCAATAATAAAAAAAATGAAAAAAAAATTAATTAAAAAAAGAAAAAATTAGTAATGACTCTGAGGAGTCATTCCTAAATGATGGTCTTCGCTTTTTTTTTTACCTGGAATACCATAAGCATCTGCCCTACATTGGGTACATGCTCTAAATACAGGAATAATTTCTTCAACTTCTTCACGAACCTTTTCCATCATGGAACATCCCGGACGTTCATAAATTTTCATTTTATTTAATGGAATAAGTGGTAAAACATTCATTAAAGAAGCTCCGCGTTTTTTTAACTTCCTTAGCTATTTCAACAATATGTTCATCATTTAATCCTGGAATTAAAACAGAATTAACTTTAACAACCATACCATTTTTAGCTGCTTTTTCAACACCATCCAACTGATTTTTAATTAATATTTCAGCAGCTTCGTATCCTTTGTAAACTTTCCCTTCATATTTAATAAATGAGTAAATATCCATTGCTATATCCGGATCAACTGCATTAATTGTCACAGTAACAGAATTTACTCCAAGTTCAGCCAATCTGTCTGCATATTTAGGAAGTAAAAGACCGTTAGTACTCATACATTTTATTAAATCAGGATGAGTTTTACCTAGCTTTTCAAAAAACTCAAAAGTTTCTCATTCGCTAATGAGTCTCCAGGTCCGGCTACACCAACTACAGAAATTGGTCCTTCTGCAGTTACATCATCAACATGGCTGATAGCATCATCTGGTTTCATTATACAGCTAGTAACTCCAGGTCTATTTTCCTCATCATTTATATTCCTAGTACAGAAATTACAGTAAATATTACATTTTGGTGCTACAGGCACATGAGCTCTACCTACCTTATCATGCATTTTTTTCATTGAAACATGGATGTGCTTTAGTTATGTGTGCAAACCTGGAACCGTTATGTTCATTCATATAACATCACTCCCCTACTTGTAATTATGTTTGTATATAATCGAACTATATTATAAAGTTATCTACAAACCTCTATTCAACTCTGCAATATAGTCATTAGCTTTGTCAATCCAATCATCTTTAATTAATTCATCAGTAGCTATTACTGCCACAATATCTCCAACAGAAACATCTTTAATTATTTTAAATCCTTCAGGCAAAATTCTAAAGATTGCATCATAAATTCTTCTTTGAAGATTTGAATGAGGATCATCAACAACCAAATCTTCCAATTCCATCTGATTTCCGTCAAGATCAATATTGTATCTGGTTGGCTGATAAAGTTCATCTCTGGAATATCTTCTCCACAATAACTTTAAAATATTTGGAAGATAATTCTCATTTTCAATAAATATCTTAGTAACATTATTATTTTTATCATAAGTGAAGTTAGCCACATCACCAAATTTAATAACTCCAGAAGTCTTTTTCATTTTAATAGCTAAAATAAAAACTGCTTCATCAGGGTTAGCAAAAGCTTTTAAATCTTCAACAGCAGGACCAAGAACCAAATCCTGAAAAATCTGTTTAATAATCATTTCATAGACTTCTGCGCCTTTTTCATCATAGCATTCTACTAACATCAAATCAACTCTTGACTATTTATTATCTTGCCTGTGACCCATTCCAGATACTAAAAGAGCAGCACCTACTGCACCAATGTGTTGAGAATACGGAGGTACAATAACATCAATACCACCTAACATTTCACTAACTGCTTCAACAAGCCCAGAAATTAATGAAGTTCCACCTACCTGTATAAGAGGTTCTCTTAAATCAATTTCCTGAAGTTGCTGTTCATAAACTTGTTCAGCTACAGAATGACAAGTTGCAGCAGCTGCATCAGCTTTAGAACCTCCAGCTGCAAGAGTAGTAACTAAATCCTGAATACCGAAAACAATACAATAACTGTTAAGTAATGCATTTCTATAATCCCCTTGTAAAGCAAGAGGACCTAACTCTTCAATAGAAACATCTAAACGGCGGGAAGCCAAATCTAAAAATCTTCCAGATGCACCAGCACAAATTCCCCCCATAGTAAAGTTGTCAGGAATACCGTCATTAACAGTAATTACCTTATTGTCCATACCACCAATATCCAATACAGTTGCTTCTCCTTTTTGATGGTCTGCCAAATATACTGCACCTTTTGCATTAACAGATAATTCTTCTTGGATTAATTCTGCATTTAACTGTTTACCAATATTTATACGACCATAACCAGTAGTACCAATTCCATCAACATCATCAATGGTATATTCAGTATCCGCAAAAGCTTCTTCAACACCTTTGTAAACAGAACCCATAATATCTTTTGTTTCTGTCCAGCCAGTACCAATAACCTTATTATTTTCCATAGCTACAACTTTTGTAGTTGTTGAACCTGAATCAATACCTAACGTAAGGCCTTCCTGTTTTTCACGGGCAAGAATACTTCTACGTGTTACAGTAGTAGCTAGTGCTTCCATACGAATAAACAATTCATCTGCTTTTGTTCTTTCTGTAAATGAATATGTAACTACAGGAATACGAGTATTATCCTGCAGGAATTTACGTACTGCATTTCTTACAAGAGCTCCTTCTGCACATCTGAAACAGGAAGCAATAAATACCATCAGGTTTGCATCTTCCTTCAACAATTGCCATTGCTCTTGCAATCATTAATTTTAAACTTGAACTTTGAGCAGAAAATCCAAATTTGGCATAAGATTCATCAATATAATCCAAATCAATTTCCGGAAGAATAATTTCTGCACCAAAAGTATTAGCTGCTTTTTCAATTTCTTTTTTGAATTCCACTATATTCAGTTCCACATGAAACTAAAGCAATTTTAACCATTATTATTCCTCCTTAAGAGAGTCTAAAAACTCATTAATTTGATTTACCATTAAAAATGTTCCATCCCTATTTTTTGGATATGTAATTTCAAGTATAGGAATATACCTTTGCCTAAGCAGGAATATTGACAATTCATTTGTTCTAGCACAACCTACACAACCAAAACCAAATGGAGCACCATCAACTAAAATAGCTGCTTCAGCTTCATCTATCAAAGGACCTATAATAGACATTCTTCCACGAACACCTGAAGGAACTTCAATAGCTGCGTATTTAAGACCTTTAATCGGGTCTTCTTCAGTAATATTCATTGGAGGAGAATCAATTTCCGGATCTTTAATTTTTTGTCTTATTTGTTTTTGAAGAACTAAAGGAGTGTGACCTTTCCTTTCAATTAAATCTGCTAAGATTAATGAATTTGGAGGATAAATAGCTACTTTCACCATGTTTTCACCTATCATTATTATTTTCTAAACATTCATTCATAATTTTTTAAATTCATCAACATCAATCGGTTTTTCAACTTCAACTTCCACATCACGAGGATTTTCCAAAGCATCTGCCACATCACCAAGTAATCTGTATTCATCTTCCATTTGGTGGAAACCTTCTCTTGGTCCAAATCTGTGGCCTCTGCACCTTCTAGGATCTCCAGGAGCAAAACCTCTTTCTTTTGTGAAAATGTGATTCGGATCCAATTTTCTTATTTCGTGAATCGCTTCAAAAACATCCTTTGTTTTTCCACTTACCATAGAACCATAACAGGTATTTTTTATTGTAAGGGGCAAATCAAGCATATGCAACTCATTAACAATTTCACTTTCACTAACATGAGCTCCAGGAGCAATTATAATCATACGGGTAATTACATCAGGGTCCCAATCTTCCTTATCCAATTCCGGACTAATCGTTAGATTCCTTAACATAAACTATCTCTCCATCTTTAAATTTTTCAAGTTTGGAATAATCAGAGACAACTTTACCTAAAATGTTTGTTGAATTAAATGATTCTGCAGTCGGTCCGAATTCTTTATTATCTTCAAATCTTACTCCGATTAAACCAACATTCTTTGCAGCCATATTAGTTATACCGATTTCACATGCTTTTACAATATTTTCAGGAGTATTTTCCGGAACAAGACCTTTTGAAGTATTTGAATCACCTTCAAATATTAATATGTGCATTCCAGGTACTGAAAAATGAACTTTAATTTTACCAATCGGCTCTTCCAAAAGACCGGATACTAATTTAAAGTATTTGACCGTTCTTGGAGCATTATCAGTAAAGTTAATTTCACATAAATCATCTTTATGGATGGATTTAGTTGTCACTTTTCCCTCATTTAAAATATCAATAGTATATTTTGGAGTCTGCTCTACAATTAAAGCATCCTCGCCAGTTACTCCCTCTTTAATATGTTCAATGTTTAAACTAGCTAATTTTTCATCAATTTCATTTTGATTATGGCCAAGCAACATTAATCTGTCCTGATTAGATTTAATAGTTATAAAATCTCCTTTTTTTAGCTATATCAACAATTTCCATTCCTTTTATGATTTTACCTACATTGGTGTGATTTGGACTTAAAACCCTATTTTCTCTGTAAATATATAATTTTCCAACACCCACACCACTGTTTCTCACAGTCACAGTTCCTCTTGTTCTGGAAACAACATTTTCTTTAGGTTTATTTATTCCTTTCAATTCATAAAATCCTAAAAATGACTCTGATTCAAAATCAACTTTAATTCTGCCGTCTTTAATAACTGAAAACAGATGCTCAACAGAAACCGGAGAATCATTGTCAACTTCCAGTGAAACATAAGTAAATAACTCATTGCCTTCTTCCAAAACAGTGTCCAAATCAGATACTGCAGAAGAATCTGTAGTTGTGCTTCTCTCAATAATAGGTTCAATAGCTTTCACTTCATCGTCGTCTGTCAGTAAGTTTAAAGTTTTTTTACCACCAATGACTCGTGCAAATATTCCTTTATTAAATGGAGGAACACTGTAAACATTAGTAGTGTTTTCTTTAATAAGAATTAAATGTGTAGACTCATTACTAAAACTGGATAAACTTAAAACAACATCCCCTTCATAATATTTATACTCTTCAGAAGTAGGTTCCAAATCAGTAACAACAGGACCAATAGCCACTTCATTTGAAGTTGACCACCTAATAGACAAGTTTTCAAAATCCTTATACTGTTTTTTTTCCAAACATCAACTAAAGGTTGTGCTTCTTTAGTATCAAGAAGTTCCAAAATAACTGATCCCTGTGTTGTTTTAATTTTAAATTTACTGACATTCTTTTCAAGTTCTTTTTTACCCTTAATTAAACAGATAATACTGCCGGGAGTGTATGGAGCATTAGATTCATCGATAACATCTTGAATTGTAGAACCTTCTGCTACATTCATTTCTTCTCCATTAATTTTTATTAACATATAATCTCCCACAAAGAATTTTAATTAATATATAAATTTTAAAGCTTATAAAAATAATTATTCCTTTTTAGATTTAAAAACCGGATTGGTTTTTTGATTGAAAACTTCCAGTTTTTCACCATCGCCATTAACCAAATATAAAGAACACTCCCCAGTAACTTCACCGACAACATTTGCTTCAATAGAATAATCCTTCAAATACTTTTTAATAAAATCACAGTTTTCTCATTTGCTGTAAATATAAAACCAGAACCTGGATATGATTTTAACCAATTTTCCCAACTGATATTTTCATTTTTCGGAATATCCTCCAAATTGACAATTGCTCCTTTATCAGATGTTTCAAGCAACATTTCCAAAGTTCCTAAAATACCCGGATTACTAATATCCTTTCCAGATTTAATATAATCTCTTTCAGCCAAATACTGAACCGCTGTAATTTGGTCCTGAACCAGTTGTTTATCCTTATCATAAGTAGTGTCCCAATTTAGTTCAAACATTTCATGAGGTTTGCCATCTAAATCAATAGCAACGATGATTTTATCACCTACTTCTGCTCCAAAGCTAGTGATTAATTTATCTTTCTTTGCAATTCCTACAATAGCTACTCCCAAAGAATCAACTTCACCATCAGGATGTAGATGACCTCCAACCATAGGCACACCAAACTTCAAACAGCCGTCTTTAATACCTGCCAGTAAATTTTCATAAATTTCATCATGTTTTACTGACATTATATTAACCATAGCCAAGGGTTTTCCACCCATAGCTGCAATATCATTTACATTAACAAGAACAGAACAATAACCCGCCCAATATGGGTTAACATTCATTATTTGACCCCATATGCCATCTGCAGCTATTAAAACTACCTGATTATTTCCAATATCAATAGCTGAAGCATCATCACCAATGTCAATTACAACATCCCCTGAAACATTATAAGATTCCGTCAAAAGAGATGTTACAGTATCAATAGAAGACTTACGGGTCACTCCCTCAAATTCTTGAACTGCTTTTACAAGGTTTTTAAAATCTGAAATAAAAACACCATCCATCATTTTTTAGATATTTATAATATTATATTTGCAATTTAAAAGATTTGTTATTTTAATGATTTCATCCCTAATTTCATCAATATTTTTAGAATTTCTGGATTTGACTAAAATCTTTTCCTTTTTAAAAAATCAATTCAAATATTTTTCTACCAACAACATCATCAGTTCCGCTTTCAAATTCAAATATTATGGAATTTTTAGCTTTAAAACCATCTTCAACAACTTTATCCAAATCCCCGTCAGTAATCCCGACAATTGGAATATTGAATCTTATAAAATATCTGAAGCTATTAATGTAGTATCATCTCCAACAGTAACTACCAGATCTGCATCCTTAAACTGATAAACATCCTCTCCGGCATGGTCTAGAAAAGCTATTTTAAAAACATCTTCAGATTCATTTTTTTTCAGGACTCTAGGTTTTACCTTAGATTTTCTTAAAAGCCCTGTTTTTACAATAGCCTTTGCCAAATCAACTTTTCCTAATTTTTCAACACCGTGTTCTTTTATTGTTCCGCCAATGATTTCTGTAATATAACCGTCTTTGGCTATCAAAGTGATTTTATCACTATTTGATTTTCCAATAACAATACTGTTAACCATTATATTCTCATCAGGGCTAACACCATGCACTATTCTTTGAATCTTAGTATCATCTATTTTATCCTGTTTAAAATGATTGTCATAAATTTCTTCAGGAGTGACAATATTCAAATCTAATTTTTGAGACAAATCATCGACTAGATTTTTATTATTTCCATTCCATGAAATTGCTTCCATCACTTTCACCTGGCCTTTCAATTTGAATTACCGGAATGTTATTTTTATTTATTTTTGAGAGATAATGATTATAAACCTTATAGCCAAAAACCTGACCTGTTACATCAGACTTTCCATAGTTTATTAAAAATATAACATCCACATCTGCATCATTGAATAATTTTAAAGAGTCACTTGGAACTAATTTTTTAGATATGTCAATAATATCTTCTAAAGACCCATCAATAACCGCAGTTCTTCCCATAGTCCCACCTAATCTGGCTGAAACATCACCATATCCAGACAATAAATTAATTAACTTTAAAGCCCAGTTAGAATCAATAATATTAGGTCCGTGAACCACTACACCAATTTCCATAAAAACACCGAATTACAATTTTATTCTCTTTTTAAAAACCTTAGATCCGCAAACATCACAATCATCAAAAGGATAATTTTCATCAAATTCTTTTTTACAACCTTCACAAACCTTTTTCCAATTGTAAACACCTTTAATTCCATCAGTCATGATTCCTGAATAAGGAATATTAATAATTTTTAAAGTATTCTGAATAGTATAATCATCACTTATAACTTTAATATTTTTGCCTTCATCTCTAAGCATTAAAGCTAAAGCTATTAATTTTTTATCAGGAACAGATAAACGTAAAACATCCCCTGATTTTGATATGATTTCATTAACTTCTTTAATGTATTTTTCACCAACATCCTGAATAATTAATTTTCCATCTCTAATAGCCATATCCAATGTTAATTTTGACTCAAAATCTTTAACTTCATGAGTAATCTCAGGAGCAGTATAATTATTATTTGATTCCAAGCCAAAACCATTGATAAAAGCAGATGCATCTAAAACAAAATAAATTTCCATGATTTTTATTATGATTTTAAAAATTAATAAATATTGTCAAATCCACATAACCCATTAAAAAGAGTTATAATCAAGTTATTAACTAATTAACAAAATAATTAAAATTTACATTAAAGTGTACAAAAAATTCTTAAAAATAGCTTAAAAAAGACATTAGTGTTCAAAAATTTTAATAAAGAATTGGAGGAAAATTGGGAACAAATTGGATGAAAATTTGATGAAAATTTGAAAAATCTATTTAAATCTGTATAAGAAACTTGATATTATACAATTATTGTACAAAAATTGAAAATTGGAGTACATATTGAAAAAATTAAATGAGGCAAAAATGATGTCAACAAAAGTAGAAAATATAAATCAGAAAATACAGTTTTTAACAAAGTCTGGAATACGACTCCATATATTAAACATACTAAGTAAAAATCCCCAAAATATAAAAAAGAATTGGTCAATACAACACAAATAACTTATAGTACCCTATCAAGTAATCTCCACAAATTACAGCAAGAAAAATATATTCAGAAAATAAAAAACAAATATTATTTAACCCAAACAACAAAAATGTACTTAAATATAATATTAGAGTTTAAAAATGCAATAAAATTAATAAATCAATTTGATGAATTTTGGGATAAGCATGATGTAAAACAGATTAATTTAGATTCCCTGAAAAATATAACCAGTTTGCATGATTCCCAATTAATTAAAACAACCCCTATTGACATTTATAAAACTCATAATACCATAAAAAAGGACAGCTATTAATGTCATACAACATTAAAGCAATATTCCCATATTTACATCCTGATTATCCTGTTATTATTGAACAGGTACTACAAAAAAGGAGGTAACGTTGAATTAATAATAAATGATGAAATTTTTGAAAGTTTAATGGATAATATAGAAACAGAAATTAAAAAGAAAAGTATTAGAAACGGATGTTTGAAAGTGCATGAGTTAAAAGAGAATTTAAACTTATATCTGATTATATCCGATAAAAATACTAATTTAGGACTTTTTAAAAGTGACGGTAGCTTTGATCAGAACAGACTTCTAACATCTGAAAACCAGCAAGCCATAAAATGGGCTAATAATCTTTTTTGAAAACGTAAAAGCGAATTGGTGATTATTATGGCAACAAAAATTAAAAATGATTTAAAAGAGAATATCAAGGTATCAAATATATACTTACATCAACAATGCGAACAAAATTATTATTAAGCATTTATAATGAATCAAAAAACTTAGATGATTTACGAATAGAACTAGAAAAGCCATCAGCAACAATACTGCATGGTTTAAAAGAATTGGAAACTTTAAATTTTGTTAAAAAAGTTCAAAAATATTATCAATTAACATCAAACGGTTATCTATTAACCACAAACATGATCAAATTAATTGATAACTGGTATGCAACTAACAAAAACGAAGATTTTTGGAATTCCCATGATTTAACAGCCATCCCCCAGGAAAATCTTAAAAACATTTATCTTTTAAAAAATGCAGAATGTATATCTTCTACAACAAGTAATTTATCAAAAGCTTACAATAGCTACACCAAATTAATTGAAAATGTCAAAGAATTAAAAATAACATTACCTATTTTTTCAGAAAACCATTTAAGGCAAATTGTTCAATTAATCCAAGAAAAAACACTGCACAAACTTGAATTAATCACCCACCAAGACATACTGCCATTAATTCATAGAAATCCATTATTTAAAAAATGGCTGATTAATAATGAAAATGTAAAAATAATTTGCATAAAAAATCCTTTAAAAACCTTTTTTAACATTGGGGGATGAATTTATGTCACTTACATTATTTTTTAAAGACGGGCACTACGATGACTCACAAATCCTAATTGATAAAACCCATGAAGGATTGAAATGGGGAGCATTATTATATAATCAAACAAAAGAGTGGAGATGGAACCAATGACAATTAAAAAGTTACTTCACCAAATCTTTTTAAAAAAAAAGGAGGAAAAACTTCTGCAAAAATTGTAGATTTGCTGCTGATACGCCCATATAACGGAAGTCAGATAGCAAGAATCATAGAAATGGATTACAATACTATTGAATACCATTTAGAGATTTTATGCAAAAAGCAAATTAGTAATGTGTGAATCTGACAGCTATGGTTCATTATACTATCCTACAGATTTACTGCTAAAAAATCATGAAGAATACGAAAAAATAAAAGAGATGATGACAATAACTGCATAATATAAGGGGATTTAATTATGAAAAGTGAAACAACCGAAAAACATAAAAAATTATCATCTACTGATATTACCTGTGGTGTAATAACATTAAGTGACAGCATCACTACAAATGAAGATGATTTATCCGGACAATATCTTGCAGATGAAACATCAAAAAGATACACCTTAAAATCCAAAATAATAATACCTGATGACAGGGAAGCATTAATTAAGACTATTAAAGAAATGGTTGATGAAGATATTGATGTTATCTTAACAACCGGAGGAACAGGACTAGACAGTAGAGATATAACTGTTGAAACTGTAGAAGAACTTTTTGATAAAAAAATTGAAGGCTTCGGTGAACTTTTCAGACATCAGTCTTTTTAGAAATCGGTTCAGGAGCGCTTATTTCAAGAGCAACAGCAGGAGTATATAAAAAACAGTGATTTTTTCAATGCCAGGCTCACCTAATGCAGTTAAAACAGCATCCAACATCATAATAGATGAATTCCCTCATCTAGTATTCCATGCAAAAAAATAAAAATTTTAAAATGATTAACTTAACCATTCATCATCTTTTTTAATTAAAAAAATTCGTCAACAGTTATTAAAGGTTCTAATTTAACACCTTCACTATCAAAAGCTTCAATAGCTCCTTCCTGCCTATCAACAACAACAAAAGCTCTTTTTACACTACCTCCATTGTCTTGAATAGCTTTAATAGCTTTAAGTAATGATCCTCCAGTAGTTGTAACATCTTCTACAACAATGACATCATCACCTTCGTTTAATTCACCTTCAATAAGTTTGGAAGTCCCATAACCTTTTTTCTCTTTTCTAATCATTAACAAAGGAATTTCAGATTCGAGAGAAACTGCAGTAGCTATTGGAACCGCTCCAAGTGCAGGACCTGCTACTTTATCAATATTATCTTCACTAATAGATTTTGTGATTAGTTTAGCTATTGTTGACAGGATTTCAGGATCAGTAATAGCCTTTTTCATGTTTATGTAATAATCACTTTTTTTTACCGGAAGATAATGTAAAGTCCCCTTTTAAGAAAACACCATTTTCTTTTAATAAATTAATTAAATATTCTTTAGTAATCATCTAAATAACCAAAATTTAAATATCATCATCACTTTTAAGTAAAATTTTATCCCCAATAACTTTTACAAGTTCACTAGGAACAACATTTTCCCCCCAGCTTTAATTTGGTCTGCAATACCGGTTTTTTAATAACCAAATCAGTTACTTCAAAAGTGTCTTTATCCATTACAACATCAACAACTTTACCAATTAACTCAGCACCGCCGTCAAGGACTTCTTTGTTAATTAAATCTTCTTTAATCCTCATAAATAATCACCTTAATTTTTTAATATGTTTTATTATAAACTTCGATATATATAAATTTTTCCAAATTTTATTTGCTATCTAAAATACAAATACTTTCATCATTTTGCATGTCATGATAAAATTCAAGCTTATTTTCATTGAATTCAAAAATTTTAACCATATCATACAATTCCTTATCAAATTCCGGAATAAATTCACATAATTTATTTGGATAATCTTTAAATAAATTTTTATTAAACTCTAACCTGTTGCTATTTTCAAAAATAGCTCCATAATATATATCCGTTTCAACTAAATCCTGGAACATATGACTTCCAAATGATAATTCAGGAACATAGCCAACTTTACTGTAGGACTCTTCCAGAATAGCGGAAAATTTACTAATGTCTGCAAATACTACGGGAATTCCAAGTTCTGGTGAAGAAGTGCCTAACCTGCCTGGAACAATCAGCATAGCTTCTTTGTCATGATTTCTACAGTAAGCATTAATAGCGCTGATTAATTTAGCTAATGAAGCTTTTTTAGTAAATGGATATTCATAATACTTATGAGGATCAACATAAACTAAAATATCAAAGTTCTGTTTTCTTGACCTTCCCATTGAAGAATTCTTAATATGGAAAAATACTTCCCCATTATCTTTAGGAATTTCAACAGCCTCTTTAGTAGTTACAACCTGCAGAGGCCTGCACTGCAACAGATTAATAACAAAAGAACCTTCAGGACCTACATTTACAGTATATTCAATGTCAACAGGATAGTCATAAGCTGCCTCTAAAGTCTGAAGCAATTCCTTCATCAATGATGTAAATTTATCATTGTTAACTAAACCGTTACAATTTACAAAGGTTACATCCCTTCTTTGACCCCTTTCACGAAATCTGCGCTCTGCATCAGTGTCATGTTCAACTACTGCCCTTTTTGCATAAATTGGAACTACCTCAATACCTTCATCAACAGAAATTTCACTTACTTTAATATTTTTTAAATCCAAAACATCCAAATAATGCTGAGAATGTTTATGTCTCTCAACAACACTTGGAACTTCCATAGCTTTCGGTTTATCCAAATTAACAATACGGGGATAATCTCTTTGAGTCCTATCTACCGCTTTTGTACCTAAACCCATAACTAATCTTAACATTCCCCCATTATGTCCCATATCAGGCAATGGAGAATATGGACTATACGAAAATCCAACTCCTGCTGCAGAAGGGAAGAAATAATCCTGATAATAAGACCCTGACACTCTCTGAACAAGTAAAGACATCTGCTCATCATTATCATCCAAATCATTTAAGCTCCTATACTCTAAAGCAGATATATTCATTGTACTTGCATATACTGTTTTAACAGCTTCTTCAAAAAGCTTCCAAACGTTCTTCAATAGACCCTCTATTAACACAGAAAACAGACTCATATTTTCCGGCAAATGCATTCCCAAAACCGTCTTCTAAAAAACTACTTGATCTTACAATAATCGGACTTTGACCGAAATAATCCAGAAGCCTTCTAAACTTCTCACGAATATCATCAGAAAAAGTACCGTTTTCAAACCTTCCTCAAGTTCTTTTCCAGCATCATAATAACCTTCTTTAGTTCTTTGCTTTACCCGAATATCCCACAAATCATTTGAAACAATATATGTATAAAACAAATCAGAACATATGTAAAATGAATCATCAGGTTCAAAATCAGCATAGATATCCGGACGGTCATGTTCTATGATTTTACGTGAAAGCAGCATACCGCAGGCTTTACCGCCAATCATACCACTTCCAACAACACGATTATAAACTGAAAAATAGTCTTCAGGTGAGAAATATTCTTTAACTTTCTGAATCATGTTTTTATCTTTAGTCATGAGCATTCTGCACATTAAATCGCATTTATCAGAAATATCCTCATTATTTTCATGCTGTAACTTGGTCAATTCAAAAAATCTTTCCCAACTATCTGTGTTTTGCTCATTATGATAATCAGCAGCCCTGTTAACAACCTTATAAAAATTACGTACTTCCAAGCCGTCAGTCAATGTTGTTAAAATTCTTTTAGTTTCATATTTATGACCTAAAAACATATTCTGAGAATATCTGTTCCATACTTTCAGAGGATGCACATACACATCATCCTTATGAGAGTACAAATCTAAAAAAAGCTGTGTTGTTTCACGAATTTTAGCTATCGCTTCAAAAGAATGCTTACCTCTAATAATCGGGAAATAAGCTACAGTATCAAGAGAAAATAAATAAGGGCATGTTACTCTAAAGAAATTTCCCATCATCAAATCGGTAGACCATGCAGCCTGTAAATCAGACAAACAGTCAAATACATAAAAAGCATCCCTACCCTCTTTTGTAATGATGTTATGAACTTCCAAAGTAAAAGGTTCAAACTGCTTGTTCGGGTCCACATGATAAATTTTAATTCCGTCACGTTCAATCATTGCAAAGTCAGTTTCAGAATTATTCTTTTCAACCTCCAACTTTAAAAAATCATCAGCAGTCATGTCTATTAATGGCTCATGCTGACCAAAATTTATGTAAATCAGGTTTTTATTATCTTCCTGAGCTTGTTTAACAAAAGGCTCCACAAAATATAAAAATTCATCTAAATTAGAAACTTGCCATACTACATTATCTCCTAAACGAATATTATCTAAGGTTTCGTCTAGCTGCGGAATACCGGATTTTATTCTTTCGAAAGCAACCATATTAAAAACTCCTAAGAACATTCAATTTTTCAGCTAAATTTTAACATCAGTTATATATATGTTCAAAGAAGTATTAAAATATTGAAGATTTTTATAATATTTGTTCCATGGAAACCTTTTGAATTTTCATTCCAATATTTTCATAAAATTTTATGGCACTGTCATTGCCTTCCCAGACATTTAATGTGACATTATGACATCCGATACTTTTTGCATATTCCAAAACATACTCGTATAATGCAGTTCCAATTCCTTCATGCCTTGCATTTTCATCAACACACAAATCATCAATATAAATAGTTTTATGGTCGCAAAAAGAAGTATCGTTATGATAATTGGTTACAATACAAAATACATACCCCACTACCTTATTATCTGATTCATAAACAAATACTGGAGTTTCACTATTTTTTATAATCCCCTCAAGTTCAGAATCATTATATTTCGTTCCGATATATTTAAATAAATCCGGACGAATGTCTGAGTGAACTTTCTGAACCTGAAGCAGCAGTTCATTAATTCTTCTGATGTCTCTTATACTTGCCAGTCTTATCATGCAATATATATTACTAGCTAGTATTATAAAAAATTAACTTAAAAATTTATTAATCCAAAACTCTAAAAGCTTCTGAATACAATAATCCTTGCAGTTATTTTCTAAAATAGAAGCAGCTAAGTTATAAGCTACTTTTTTATCCAATAAATCATTTTCAACTTCATCAATTAAATGTAAAATTGAAGTGGTTAATGCTACATTTTCCTGTTTTCTTGCAGCTGCCTGTAATGATTTTATAAATTCTTCCTTATCACCAATATTATTATAAAACTCATTAATATCCAAATCATATCTTCTTAGACGGGCTAAAACACTGCATTGAGATTCTTTTGTAATCCAGACCTGTCTTTTAATAGCCTCACTTATTGATTCAATAACACATTTGGCTATCAATTCTCCGAGTTTCGAATGTTTTCCTGCATTGGATAATCTGTTTTTGGATTCCATATTTGAAAAAATAGCTATTCCGTCAGTCCCTGTTCCCGTTGCAAATCCATTTGAAAACTGACTGGGAATTCTTAAATTGTTTAAAGCTACAGTTTTTTGCTTCAGTAGCAGTTACTAATCCATTAGCTAATGTTCCTGGTTCTAACGAAACATTAGTTAAAACAATTATATTGATTGTTCCAACATCAAAGTGAAACTCTCCATTTTCCTCATAATAGCTTGCACTGTCTCCTGCTCTTGAGGCATTTACTCTTACACCTGCAGTAGTTATTGCACTGACTTCAAGATTTTTAAAATGTTTTGTAACAACACATGCATTTTCCATCTGGGGGAAGTTAAAAGACCTGTTGTAAAATCAGAATCAATTCCTAAAATTTCGCTTTGCCTAAGCAGATAATCATTTATGCTGTGGTTTTCTAAAAAATCAATGTTTTTCTGAGATAAATAATGGTTGAAAGCTGTTTTAAAATCTTTTTTGTAGCCGCCATTTAAATCAGACGTTGAAATTCCATTCCTGCAAACTCCAAACTCAACCACTATAGAGTTTTCACAGATATATGCTCTGTCTCCAGTTGAATTTTTAAAAATAAGTCGTTTAGCTTGCAAGATAATACCTTAAAAATAAAAAAAAAAAAAGAAATTAAATAATTTCTTTTAGATTTACATCATTGGAGCATACCGCCCATAGCAGCAGGATCCATACCGCCCATGTCAGCGTCACCTTTACCGCTAGATGCGATTACGTCATCAATTCTTAAAATCATTTCAGCTGCTTCAGAAGCAGATTGGATAGCTTGTTTTTTGACACGTTTAGGTTCAATTACACCAGCTTCTTTCATATCTGCTACTTTACCGGTAAATACATCTAATCCCATTACAGCACTGTTTTCATGAGCAGCTCTTAAATCTACTAATGAATCAATACTGTCTAAACCTGCATTTTCAGCTAAGGTTTTAGGAACAATTTCTAAAGCTTCTGCAAATGCATTTACAGCTAATTGTTCTCTTCCACTGATTGAATCAGCATAGTCTTTGAGTTTTTTAGCCATTGCAATTTCAGGAGCTCCTCCACCAGCTACAACTTTGTCATCTTCAACAATAGCTGCTACAACACCAATTGCGTCTTCAATAGCTCTTACGATTTCATCAACAATGTGTTTGGTACTTCCTCTTACGAATAAGGTTACAGATTTAGCTACACTGCATTCTTCTACAAAGATCATTTCTTCGCCAGATACTTTTCTTTCTTCTACAATACCTGCTTCACCTAAATCGTCAGCAGTTAAGTCTTCTAAGTTAGTTACTACATTAGCACCAGTAGCTCTAGCTAATTTTTCAATATCTGATTTTTTAACCCTTCTTACAGCTAAAATACCTGCTTTAGATAAGTAATGTTGTGCTAAATCGTCAATACCTTTTTGTGCGAATAATACATTAGCACCAGATTCAGCTACTTTATCCACCATGTCTTTAACCATTTTTTCTTCTTGTTCAATGAAAGCTTGCATTTGAGCAGGGTCAGTTATTCTGATTTCTGCATCAACTTCAGTTTCTTTTTACTTCAAGAGGAGAGTTAACTAATGCGATTTTTGCATCTTTAACTTCAGAAGGCATACCTGGGTGTACTCTTTCTTTGTCAACAATTACTCCTTCAACTAAAGTAGAGTCTTCTACAACAGCACCGTCTTTTTTCTCAATTTTAATATTATCAGTGTCTACTGCACCATCTTCAGCTACTTTTTGAACTGCATCTACGATTAATTTTGCTAATGGTTCACGTGCTGCTTCAGTTCCTTTACCAGTCATAGCAGTCATAGCTACTTTAATTAAAGTTTCTTCATCAACTGAATCGATTGCAATATCATCTAAGATTTCTTGTGCTTTTTCAGCTGCTTGTCTGTATCCCATTGCAATGATTGTTGGGTGAATATCTTGATCTAATAAAGATTCGGATTTTTTCAATAATTCTCCAGCAATGATTACTGCAGTAGTAGTTCCATCTCCAACTTCGTCTTCTTGAGTTTTAGCTACTTCCACTAACATTTTAGCTGCAGGATGTTCGATATCCATTTCTTTTAAGATTGTAACACCGTCATTGGTTACAACGATATCTCCAAGTCCGTCCACTAACATTTTGTCCATTCCTTTTGGACCTAATGTGGTTCTTACGGTTTCAGCAAGTACTTTTCCTGCTAAAATATTGTTTCTTTGAGCATCTCTTCCGACAGACCTGTTTGTTCCTTCAGGTAAAATAAAAATTGGTTGTCCACCTTGTGCCATTAAAATCACCTTTTAAAATTAATTTATTATTTATAGAACAGTTTAAATATCAACATGAAAAATAATTATATTGTTGAATAACCCTTCTACCATATAGTGAGTTTAAGGTTATATAAATACTTATCGGTTGTAAAAAATGGAATATATTGATCTTACACACAAAATAAAAAATGAACTCTCAGAATACCCAGGAGATCCTAAAACAAAACTTAATTATTTTAAAAAAGCTGATGAAACTGACAGTTCCACATTGCTTAAATTAGAAACTGGACTTCATACAGGTACACATATGGATTCCCCATTCCATTATATCATAAACGGCAAAAAAAATATCCCAATTGCCTCTTAAAAATTTTATTGGTAAAGCTAGTATAAATTATGTGGAAAGCAAAAGTAAAGAAATTTTAGTTAAAAATTGTAATTTAAAAAATTCAAAAGAAAAGATAGCCATAATAATCACAGGATGGAGCAAATATTTTGGTAGTGATAAGTACTTCTATGAAAATCCTTACCTCTCAGATGAATTAACTGAGTTAATCATAGAAAAGAACTTTAAAGGAATTGCAATAGATACATGTTCAGTAGATAAATATGGAAAAGATACAAATCATAAAAAGTTACTTGAAAATAATGTGTGGATTGTTGAAAATATAACCAACTGTGATAATTTAAATAAAACTAGCTATAGTTCATTCTTTATTCCGTTAAATATTGAAGCAGAAGCTTCTCCAGTCAGAGCATTTCTAAAAAAAGATTAAAAATAGATTATTTTTTATTAAATCGCTTTTTCTCCAACCTAAATGGAGGAGTTCTGTCCATAGTTTCATAAGCTTCCTGTTCTTCCTGAAGCTCATTAAAGAAATTATTGATTTCTTCCAAACGTTTAATTTTATCATCTCTGGAAGACAATTCTTTTTGAAGACTGATGTAATCTTCTTTAGGAATAGTAGACTCCCTTAAAAAAGACAATTCTTTTTGAAGATTAATGTAATTATCTTTAGGAATAGTGGACTCTCTTAAAAGAGATACCTCATTTTCTTTAGCAGTAATCATGTTATTTTTTCAGACAACTCATTATTTTTATATTCAAGTTCCCTTTCAAGATCAGAAATCCTGCTTTTGAATTCTGCATTATTTTCTAATTTGATAACCTGAATCTTATAATCATCAATAGTTCTTGAAAGTGTATTAATTTGAGCATCTTTCTCAGCAATACTTTTAAAAGATTCGTTTAATCTTTCATTAACTTCAGCAAGCTCTTTTTTCTTATAATCCCTTAATTGCTCTGCAAAATATTCTTTAATCTCATCAAGAGAATTGTTTACATAATCTAATTCATAAATTCTATCTTCCTGATTTTTAATTAAAAGCATCCTTTTCCTCTAGCTGTTTTTTTTCAAAAGACTAATTTCATCCTCAGCTTTAAATTTAATAAGAGAAACTTCTTTTTCTTTGTTAAGAATATGATTTTCGAGTTCCTGAATCTTCTGAGGAGTGGTATCTCTAGCTTTAGCTATTTCCAATTCAGTTAAATCGAATTTAAGCCTGTTTAGCTCCAATAAACAATCACGAATTAAATTTTGTAAGGTTTCGTTTTCAATACCAGCACCTAATTCCATGTTATCCCTTTAATTCAAAAATTTTTATCCCAATATCTAGTTGAATAATAAAAATTCAAATATTATAACTATTAAAGTATTATGAAATTCATACTATTTAAATTAAACTCTAAAAACCACCAAAAATTGAAATTAAAACTAAACAGAAATTATATGAAAAATAAAAAAAATATTAGAAAAAATAAGAAAATAAAAAGGATAAAATTAGAGTATTTTATCATTGATTAATTCAGCATTTAATACAGAAGCTCCAGCAGCTCCACGAATTGTATTATGCCCAACCAATACATATTTGAAACTGTTATCAAATGCTTGGTCTTTCCTTAACCTTCCAACAGAAACAGACATACCATTACCAGCATTTCTGTCCATTCTTGGTTGAGGCCTGTCAATTTCTTCTTTGACAATTACTGGATTTTCAGGTGCAGAGAACAAATTTAATTTTTGAGGCAATGCTTTGAAATTAGCCATTTTTTCTTTAACATCATTAATATCAAAGTCATCATCCAACTCAACAAATACTGCTTCAGTATGGCCGTCAATAACAGGAACCCTATGACATGAAGCACTTAATTTGAAATCAGCATTGGAAACTTTTTCCCCGTCATAGTTACCTAAAAGATGTAATGTTTCACTTTCCATCTTTTCCTCTTCACTACCAATATAAGGAACGAGATTATCAACAATAGCCATAGAAGGCACACCATTATAACCTGCACCAGATACTGCCTGCATTGTTGACACTCTAATTGCATCTACATTAAAATTATCAACAATAGGTTTTAATGACAAAGTTAAAGCAATAGTTGAACAGTTAGGATTGGTTACGATGAATCCATCCCAATTATTTTCCTTTTGCTGAGCATCAATCATATCCAGATATTCCGGATTAACTTCAGGGATAACTAAAGGAATATTTTTTTTTTCATCCTGTGAGCACTAGCATTACTTGCAACAACATAATCACGAGCAAAATCTTTTTCAACTTTAGCTGCAAATTCTGTTGGAAGAGATGAAAATACAATATCCACATCATTATCCATTGCATCAGCATCAGTTTCTTTTACAATAATGTCCTTAACAGAATCAGGCATTTCATTATCAAGATACCATGTAGTAGCATCCTCATATCTTTTACCTGCAGATCTTGAAGATGCAGCTAATGCTGTAATTTCAAAATCTGGATGGTTATCAAGTAATTGGATAAATCTTTGACCAACCATTCCAGTTGCACCAAGTATACCAACATTCACCATAGATAACACCTATTCTAATCCTAAAACATCATTCATACTACTTACAATACCTGATTCCGCATCTGGAATGTATCGAATAGCTCTAATTACACCGGCAATAAAAACTTCCCTGGTGTGAGCACGGTGAGTGAATTCTATTCTTTCACCATCTCCGATAAACATTACAGTGTGGTCTCCAACAATGTCTCCACCACGAATAGCATGTAAACCTATTTCTCTTTGGTTCTTTTTACCAACCATTCCTTGTCTTCCATAAACTCCTACTTCTTCAGGGTCACGGTCAAGTTCATTAGCTATTACTTCAAATGCAGTCATTGCAGTTCCAGATGGAGCATCTTTTTTCTGATTGTGATGTGCTTCAATAATTTCAATGTCAAAATCATTTAAGATAGGAGTTAATTTTTTCAAAGTATTGAAAAATACATTTACCCCAATAGACATGTTAGATGAAATAACTGCTTTTACATCATTGTCTTTTACATTTTTAATATTTTCAGCCATTTGTTCATCAGTAAAACCAGTAGTACCTACTACAACATTAACACCACATGCTGTAGCTTTTTTAACTGTTTCAACTGCTGCATGAGCTATGGTGAAATCAACTAAAACATCTGCTTTAGATTCTTTTAATGTTTCTTCTAATTTTTCAGCACCGACTATTTTAACTCCAAGTTCACCAGCACCTGCTTGAATACCTGCATCCACTCCAGCTAATGGAGAATTAGGAATTTCAATAGCTGCTACTACTTCCATGTCATCTTGCTGTGTTATTTTTCTAATAATACCAGAGCCCATTCTTCCAGCTGCTCCGGTGACTGCTACTTTAATCATAATATTACCAACTTAAATTAAATCTGCTTCTTTTAAAGCATTTTTGAGAATTTCAACATTTTCATCTTTCATATCTGTTAACGGTGCCCTGAGAGGTCCTGCAGGAAGACCCATTATGTTCATTGCTGTTTTTGCAGGTACAGGATTGCTTTCAATGAAAAGAGCATCAATTACATCAATCATTTCGTAATGAAGCTCCTGAGCCCTTGTATAATCATCATTTAATATACTGTCAACCATTAAAACCATCCTCTTAGGATCAACATTAGCTGATGCACTGATTACACCAGTTCCTACTAAAGCCATGATTGGTAAAGTCAAGCCGTCTTCACCAGACAATATATTGAAATCTTCTTCAAGACCTTCTTTTGTTAAAGCTTTATAAAGTTTGGATACTTTATTTACACTCCCACTAGCTTCTTTAACTGCATCCACACCATCAATTTTAGCTAATTCCACAATAGTTTCAACACTCATGTCTACACCAGTACGTGACGGAACATTATATGCTATAATAGGAATATCAGTTGCATCACTAATAGCCTGATAATGTTTAATTAATGCATGCTGTTGTGGTTTATTGTAATAAGGAGTAATTACTAAAGCGGCATCAGCACCTAATTCTTCTGCAGATTTAGTCAATTCAATAGCTTCATGTGTAGAATTACTACCAGATCCGGCTACTGTTTCGACTCTGCCACCAACTTCATCAATTAAAATTTCCACTACTTTTCTGTGTTCCTCATGAGTTAATGTAGCTGATTCACCAGAAGTTCCGGCACCAAGCAAACCAGTTACACCTTTATCAATTAAATAATTAATATTGGATCTAAATCCTTCGTCAATGTTACCATCATCAGTAAATGGAGTTACCATTGCAACATATGTTCCTTCAAAATTCATTTTAAAACCTCTTTAATTAATTCAAGTGCTTTTTCACCATCTTTCCAATCGACAAATAATACCACAGCAGTTTGAGAGGAAGAAATCTCAACAATGTTGATATCGTTTTTTCTAAGCGGGTTTGTAATATTAGAAATAATGCCAGGTTCATCGATAAACTCAGGACTGACTACAGTAATCATAGCTGTATCATCACCAAGAGACAATGAACTTAAAACATCTTCATCAATTACCCAACTGTGTAATAAATGATATGCTTTATCAGAATCCTTTTTTTTCTACAAATACAGTTATAGAATTCTGACCTGCTGAAATGCCAAATATGTTAATTTCATTTTCTGCAAGACATGAAGTTAAATCTGCTAAAAGTCCCACTTTTTTGAGCATTTCTTCTCCAACAATAGCAATGACAGAAATAGGATTTTTATACAAAGATACAGTTTTTAACATGTCTCCTTCAAAAGGGCCAGTTATTTTTGTACCTTCAGAACTTAAATCACCATTATTGAAGTTGATAATTTTTGCACTTATAAGCGGGTCTTTATATTTTAGAGCATGAGGATGTAAAACCTGTGCTCCATGAGTAGCTAAGTCCCTCATTTCTTCAACAGAAATTTCATCTAATAATTCAGCTTCTTCTATTTTATTAGGGTCAGTTGACATTACTCCGTCAACATCAGTGACAATAACTACATTATTGGCACTTAAACAATGCCCAAGTAAAAATGCAGTTACATCACTGCCGCCCCTCCCAATAGTCGTAATTTCACCACTAGGACCTTTTCCTAAAAATCCGCAAATAACTGGGATAATACCTTGGCTAATAAGATTTTTTATTCCTTCACATTTTTTATCAGTTGTTGCAAAATCAATTTTGGCATTGAGTGAATTGGAATCAGTTATAACCGGCCATTTATCATTGTATGGATCGATAAATTCTGCCTTTACACCTAAAGATTCAATAGCTGGAGCAAATAATCTTGAGCTAGTTAATTCACCCATAGCCATTATTTCTGCCTTTTGCTTATCAGTTAAACCTCCACCAATAGCTTCATTAGACAATTCAATTAACTCATCAGTTGCATTATTAACTGCAGAAACAACTACAACTAATTGATTGCCTTTCATATATTCATTTACCACAGATTGCGCTGCTTTTCTAATTCTAGAGCCATCTCCAACCGATGTACCTCCGAATTTCGCTACTATTAAATCCATTAATATTCACCTATTTCCATAAAAATTTCACTAGATTTTTGATTAAACAAAAATACCTAATTATTTATATGAATAAACACATTAATAAACTTTTAAAATAGGTTACAAAAGAATAAAATTAAAAAAAGTAGAATGATAAAACTGAACAAAATAATGATAATAATAAAAAAATTAAAAAAAAAATGAAAAAAGACTTATTCTTGAGTTTGTTCTAATCTCACAGTCTTGTAACATATCCAGCGATTTTATTTCTTAAATGTTTAGTACTTACAGTGGAATATTCCATAACTAATTTTTTATTTTGGTCAAAATCAGTAGTGAAGACTCCTTTGTGAGTTTCTATAAGCTCTTTTGCTAAACGTTTAACAAATGAAGTTCTAATATTACCCATTAACATTCCTCCTTAAAATTTCTTTTTGCTCATTTTTACTTAATGTAGTTAGCATATCCATGATTTGATTACTAATATCAACATCAATATGGTTTTTTTCAGACAACTCCCCAATTTTTTTATGAATTGAATCCTCTCTTTTCTTATCATATACAGGCATGCCAATATAGTCCTTTGCAAGAGCTATATCCATAGCAAATGAAGTTCTCTGACAAATTAAATCAAAAATTTCATTATCAATTTCATCAATGCGTTTTCTAGAGTCTAAAAGCACTTTCTCGGCATCTTTTTTATCTTTAAAAGATTTTAGCTTGTAATTATTTTTCAAGAAATCACCATCTTTTGATAATAATGATAATAATATAATTTATTAGTATTATACTATTTAATACTATGGATTATTTGATGTTTCTAATAAAAATTTATTTTGGTCATACATAAAATTATTATCCTATAAACTGACACCCGATGTTATCAACTTTTGTTTCAATAACCCTTCCTTCATATTTGGACCAAGTTTCCTTAATATCATCAATTGCTTCATCCTCACATATAGCTACAAATGATGATCCCGTTCCAGATAAACCTGAAGCTATTGCACCAACTTCCAAAGCATCAATAGCTATATTGGAATCAAAACCTAAAGTGTTTGCATAAATTAAACCATTTAAATTAAGTGCTTTAAAATAATCTCCTGATCTGGCCAATCCGAAAGCTGTTTCAACAAGTGGTGACAGCACTTTCATACGGCCAACATCAGAACTTCCGGATTTAGAACCAAAATTAGGCATATAAACCAAAACAGGATATTCTTCCATTTTCTCTTTGATGATGAATTTTCTATTTTTGTTATCTGTAACAACAACTCCTCCAAAATATGAAGCTGTTGCATCATCAAATGATCCGGTTATAGTAACTTTTGCCTCAAGAGATGCATCAATAGCTAAATTGATTATTTCCAAATCATCAAGAGGCATTAAATTAAATTCTTCTGCAATAATTTTGGAAGATATACTTACAACAGCATTAGATAATGCACTGCTACTTGATAATCCTGATGCCATCGGCAGTTCGGCTTCTGTCTTAAAATTCATTCCAAAATCATCTGAAGAAATTCCATATTTTTCAAAAGTTTTTTTTAGCACAAATCTCCATCAATGTAGTTGGTGCTCCAACATCATTAGAGCAGGTTATAGAACTATTTTGAGTATTGGCACAGCATTTTATATCCAAACCTATACCAAAAGCAGCACCGAAACCTGTAGCTATTGCATTAATTACTGTTGCTGAACCTGGAGACCTTACTGATTTTTTCATTATTTTACCTCATCATAAGGAATTTCAACTTTACTGAATATTTTAGCCCTGTTTCTTGCATTTGAAGCTAAATTACTTCTAAATTCATCATCCAAAATCATCTTATCAATAGCATCAGATATAGTTTCAGGACTGTTCGGGTCAATTAACAGCCCCACTCCAGGAGTTATAATTTCTTTAATTCCCCCAACATCACTTCCGATAACGGGTTTTCCGCAGGCCAGAGCTTCAATTAAAACCAGCCCGAAACTTTCTGAAAAAGACGGCAATACAAGCATATCTGCACATGGCATAATATTTTCCACATCATTTCTGGCCCCTGTGAAATAAACATCAGAAATATTTTCTTTTTCTGCTTTATCCTTAAGCTGTTTTAAAAAGGGCCATTTCCTACAACAACAAGATTATAATCAGTTTTAGCTATTTTTTTAGCTTCCAGTAAAGAATTTACATTTTTACGTTTGATAATATTGCCTACAAAAAGAACAATTGGATTATCATTTTTAAATTGTGATTTGAACTGAGTATTTGAATTATTATTAAACTTATCAATATCCACAGAATTCCAATACAACCTTGTTTTATTTTTTCAATTCCAGGAACTTTAGTAGCTAATATTTCATCTTTCAAAGCATTGCTTACTGCAAAAATAATATCTGCCTTTTTTTAATACTTTTTTTTTAATAATAGGTCTCATAAAAAACTGTTTTTTATACATTTCAAACATGTCAGAACCATGTGCAGTTATATATGTTTTAATACCATGTTTTTTTCCAACTTCAACACTTGCCGCCCCTGCAGGAAACAGGTAATGGCCATGGATAATATCAATGTCAACTTCTTTTAATAAGTTTTCCAATGCTTTTTTGCATTTATCTTAAACATCAATCCACGGATTCCAGGAATATTAACTCCTTTGGTTCCGATTACATGAATACCATCAATATCTTCAATATCTTTATGAGGATAAGTTATTACATAAACTTCATGACCTTGTTTTACAAGTTCCTTGGATAAAGTATGAATATGAACCCCTACACCACCTACATGAGGCGGAAACTGACCGACCATTGCTATTTTCATAATAAAAACCTTTCAAAATTATCATTTAAATAGTTACCTTCCATATCAACCAAAATAACATTTAAATCTAAATCAAATCTCTGCATACATCTCTCTTTAATAGCAAATGCAATACTATTACAAACATCCAAATGCAAATTTTCTTCATCTAAAATATCCAACATGTCTTCAGTTGTTTTAGAATCATACAGTTTCTGAAGTGTTTTTGTATCAGCACCGCAAATACCTGCATGAGTAATCATTATTTCCCGCCTTCCGTCTGCTATTGCATGTTTGGTGTTAAAAATTCCGCCGGCTATTTTAATCAGCTTTCCAATGTGACCAAAGAAAGTAAATTCATCAATTCTCTTTTTTTTGGCTTCCTCAAACATAAAACCAACATAATTTCCAGTCTGAATAATGTGCTGCTTTGTAATGTCAAGTTGCTTTAATGCCAATTTTTCACCAATATTTCCCGGAACAAAAACCAGATTATCCAAATTTAAAGCCAATGCAACATCTATTTGAGTAACAATGGAATTTTTATAAGCTTCACTGGACATGGATCTGGCTATTCCAGTAGTTCCAATGACAGATATTCCTCCAACAATACCCAATTTAGGATTCATTGTTTTTTTAGCTATCTTTCGACCTTCAGGAATTGAAATTGTTACTTTAGCTACTTTATCTTCCGGCAAAATCCTTTCCAAATTTTTCCTAATCATTCTGAGGGGAACCGGATTTATTGCATATTCCCCCACTGGAATTTGAAGGCCAGGTTTTGTTATTTTACCAACACCCTCACCACCAGTTATTATGACACTATCTTCATCACTGGTTTTATCCAATAATTCAACAGTAGCAACAATAGCCAGACCTACAGTAACATCAGGATCATTATAAGGATTCTTATGAGCTACAGCACAGGCAGAAGAATGAGATAACCTTTTGCATTCATCAATTATAATGTCTAAAGTTTTTTTAGGTGTTTTGACTTTGACACAATCAATATCTGAAGTATCCAAAATAGATTCCAAAGCTGCAAGAGAACAGGCAGTAGCTATAGTTCCAGTAGTAACTCCAGTATAATTTTCATTTGTCATGTTTACAAGTTATAAAAAAAAGAAGATAAAATTAAATCAAAGATTTAACTTTATTAACAAGTTCATCTAAAGCAGGTGCACCAACAAATACCACTTCATCATTAATAGCTATTGTAGGAACAGCCATAATTCCAAGGCTAATTGCTTTTTGCCTATTTTCTTCTGAAGCAATATTACAAATAATAATATCCACAGCATCACCTAAAACTTCTTTTGCTTCATTAGCAACATTAACTGCAGCCGGACAATGAGGACAGCTATCAGATGTAAATACTTCTACTTTCACTACCATGGTTTTTATCTCCTATTAAATTAATTGATTGAATAATTTATGAAAACTTATATATAACTGTTAGCACAAGTTTTTAAGAAAAATTATTCATCAAATGGACACTACAAATATTTATTATATATGAAAAAAAAAATTTTAAATGATTACTATGGAAAATTTGTCAAATGATATAAAAACAATAATAAATACTGCTTATCCGTACATAAAGGAATTCAATCCCGCGCAAAAAGCAGTAATCGAATCAGGATATTTAGAAGATAAATCTAATTATATTATATCAATTCCAACGGCCAGTGGTAAAACAGTACTTGGAATTCTGCCTGCTCTGAAAACTATTTTAAATGGTGGAAAAGCCATTTATGCAGCACCCCTTCTTTCAATTCAAAATGAAAAAGTAAAAGAATTTAAAGCCTTTGAAGAACATGGAATTAAAGTAGGCAAACACCCATCCAACTCCGATTTATCTGTTATGGTTTTTGAATCATTTGATGCGCTTACAAGATTTTCCTGGAATGTACTTCGTGAAGTAGATACACTGATTATTGACGAATTCCATATGATCGGAGAATACTCAAGAGGACCCACATTAGAATCAGCTATTACAAGAGCTAAAATTATCAATCCAAGTTTAAGAATAATTGCTCTTTCAGCTACTTTAAAAAACATAGATGAAATTGAACAGTGGCTTGACGGGAAAACTGTAGAACATAATTACAGACCAGTGCCTTTAAATAAAGAAGTTTTGGATGCTGAAATGTTCAATACAAAAAATAAAAACGATGTTATTGTAAAAATTGTTGAAAAAGCTATTGAAGACAATTCACAAGCATTAAGTTTTGTGTCAACAAGAAGATTTACAGAAAGCTTAGCTACCTATGTTGCTAAAAAAATAGATAAAAAAAAACAACAAAGGAACAAAAACAGAAATTTAAACAGGTAGCTGATAAATTACTTGAAGTTCCAAAGAAAAAAGGATCACTTCCAACTACAACCTGTCTTAAACTAGCTGAAGCTGCTGAAAAAGGAGTTGTATTCCATCATGCAGGACTTTTCAATGAACAGAAAGAAATAATTGAAGATGAATTCAGAAAAGGGAATATACTGATGATTACTGCAACTCCAAGTTTGATGTACGGTGTTAATTTGCCATCAAAATATGTGGTAATCAGAGACCACACCCGATGGACAAGCAACGGTCCTGCATCAATACCTGTTTTTGATTATGAACAGATGTCCGGAAGAGCCGGAAGACCGCAATATGATGATGTAGGTTATTCCTATTTGGTAGCTAAAACAATGGATGAGGCATTTGATTTGGAAGCACGTTATGTTAACGGTGAAATTGAATTAACAAATTCAAAATTAATAGATAACAAAGATGCCATCTACAAACAGATTATAGCACAGATCGCATCTTCACTTTCCAAAAACCTTGATGATTTAAATGATTTCTTTGGAAAAACATTATACGGATTCCAAATGAAAAACAATCCTTCCATGTCCATGTTTGCTCAGGACAGTTTAAACTGGGAGCTTGAAAGTGCTCTTGAATTCCTGCTTCAAAATGGAATAATAAGAGCCACCCCCGAAGGACTTAAAACAACAGATTTCGGCAATCTAATAGCTAAATCAAATTATGCAGTTGAAACAGCTGTAAAAATTAAGGAATATGTTTCAACTATGGAAAAATTAAACCCTGCAGAAATGATTTATGCATTAGCTGAAACTCCTGATTTACCATTAATTTCATTTAAAGGAAGAAAAAGCAAAGATCCTGTTCGTGACAAACTGTCTGAATGCGGCCTTTTGCAGTTGATATAGGAAACCCTGAAGCTACTGCCGTTTCTTTAATCGAATGGATTGATGAGCGAAATGAGTATGAAATTGAAAATGCATACAATGTTTATTCAGCATCTACCAGAAGATCAGCTTATGAAGCTTCCCGTTTAGTTAAATTTGCTAAAAACACACTTGAAGTTCTTGGCAATTATTCCAACCTGAAAGACATGGATTATTTATCTGCCAGATTATATTATGGAGTAAAAGAAGATATAATCCCCTTGTTGTAGGAGTTAAAAGACTTGGAAGAAAAAGAGCAAGACTTCTTATGAAAACATTCGGCGATAATTTAAGTGAAGCCAGTGAAAAAAGAATTACAAAAAGTAGAAGGTATCGGTCCAAAACTTGCAGGTAAAGTTAAAATATTTACTATGAATCATTAAAAAAAAAAGAAAGGATGAAACTATCCTCCACCATTAGCTGCACTGGAAGATATTTCAACATCCTCAAACATTTTTTCAGAGTTTTTAATGGCTTCAATATCTATATCCTTATCATCAGGATAAGTTTTAGTTTTAAAATCTTCATCATTTAATAATTCTAATTTATTTGCAAGATACCATAAATTAGTTTTATCGATTTTAACCCAGGAAGCATCATTTTCCACTTTACTGTCAGTAACCTCACCAACAGTTCCAGTATCTACATATCTTACATGTGATCCAAGATTTATTTCCCTATTTCTTGCATCAACAATCATTTTTAAAAACCCCTTTTTAAGAATACTTATTTATTCTTCTTTTTCTACTTCGACTTTTTGAGCTTCAACTTCTTCTTCAGCTTCTTCAGGTTTAGGTAATTCTTTAGCTAAAATAACATATCCACCAATGGTTTCAATGTCTTCGAAAGGTACTTCAAGTTCTTCTTTAGAAAATACTCCTTTTTTAAAGAAACAATCATGGAATTGATAGTTCCTTCTTTTTGATCAATGTCGAAATCAGTTACAGTTCCAACTTCATATGCGTTTTTATCTAAAACTTTAGAGTTTAAAACTTCTTTAATATTCATAGTTATCACCTTATTTTTAGATATTTTAAAGAAAATATCTTCTATAAAACAGTAAATATTATAATTATATCAATATAAATAATTAACTATTAAATTTATAAAAGGTTAGAATAATATGGAAAATGCTTGTCGCATAATAATTGAGGACATTTTAAAAAACAAAATAAACACCAGAAAAGAGCTGGAAGTCAAAAAAAGACAGTTATGTCGTGACTTAAAGCTATCCAGATTTATGAGCAATGCAGATATTTTGGAATATGCAACTCCCCAAGAAAAAAGAAATTGTTTCAAACATCTTAAAGAAAAAACCTACCAGAACAATGTCCGGTGTTGCAATAGTTGCTGTAATGTGCCATCCTCATGAATGCCCTCACGGAAGGTGTTTTTACTGTCCAAAAAGTAACAATGCACCACCAAGTTATACCGGTGAAGAACCTGCAGCCCTAAGAGGTAGAATGTATGAATTTCATCCATATATACAATGTTTTAACCGTTTGAAACAGCTTAAAAAAATAGGACACCCAATTGATAAAGTGGAACTCATCATAATGGGCGGAACATTCCCTTCCAGAGACTTATGTTATCAGGAATGGTTTGTATCACAGTGTCTAAAGGCAATGGTTGATTTTGGATTGATACTTAAAAACAAACCTGAAGACAACGAATACAATTTAGATCCTGCAGAAATAAAATGCTTTGAAAAAGATATTCTAAAAGCTATGAACCAAGCAATTATGTACTTATTGATGATGTTCAAAAAGCCAATGAAAATTCCAAAAGTAAGATGTGTCGGAATGACATTTGAAACACGTCCTGACTACTGTAAAAAAGAACACATAAATAGAATGCTTGATTTTGGAGTTACAAGAGTTGAATTAGGTGTTCAAACTTTATCTGACGAATTATACACTAAAATTAAAAGAGGCCATACAATAGCTGATGTAATAGAATCAAATACACTTCTTCGTGACAGTGCCGTAAAAGTAGCAATGCATATGATGCCTGGATTGTTTGTAAGTCCTGATGAAGATTTAAATATGTTCAAAAAGCTATTTAGCGATGATAATTTTAAACCTGACATGCTTAAGATTTACCCATGTCTTGTTACCAAAGGCAGCGAGTTATATGACCTGTGGAAAGAAGGAAAATATAATCCGTATACTGATGAAGAAGCTGTTGATTTAATTGTTAAAATTAAACAGATTCTTCCAAAATGGGTTAGAACCATGAGAATTCAAAGAGACATTCCATCAACATTAATTGAAGCAGGAGTTCAAAAATCCAACCTTGGAGAACTGGTTTACAACAAATTAGAAGAACATGACATTAACTGCCAATGTATCCGCTGCCGCGAAATAGGTCATAAAAAAACAAGTCAGGAATATAGTTTAGATGATTTTAAATTATTTAAAGAATCATACAATGCATGCGGCGGTGAAGAAACATTTTTATCAATTGAAGATAAAAACGAAGAAAGTATCGCAGGATTTTTAAGATTCAGAATTCATTCACCAAATCACTACAGACCTGAAATCAGCGATGAAACTGCACTTATACGTGAATTGCACGTCTATGGAAATATGATTAAAATAGGTGGTAAAAATCCAAAAATAGGTCAACACACAGGATTTGGAGAAAAACTATTAAAAGAAGCTGAAAAATTAGCTATCAAGAAAGGAAAAGATGAAATAGCTATAATTAGCGGAATCGGAACCAGAAATTATTATCGTAAATTTGGATATGAAAGAAAAGGTCCATATATGGCTAAAAAATTAATCTGAAAAAATCAAGACAAAAGTATTATATAGATTATTCGTAATAGTACTAATTAAATTACTTATATAGGAGTGTTATATAATGTATAAAATAAAAAACTCAAAAGAGTTAGCAAGCCTTATCAATTGTATAAACTTAAATAATATGATAAGTGAAGAAGAAATGGAAGAATATTTAGATAAAGTGGGAGAACTAAACTTTAATTCCATTACAATAAGTCCGACATATGTATCATTAGCTAAAGAAAAATTAGCTGACAGTACTACAAAAAAATAAGTACTGTTGTCGGATTTCCTTTAGGTTTTGAAACAACAGAAGGTAAAAAGTAGCACAAGCAGCTAAAGCTCTTGAAGACGGAGCAGATGAAATTGAAGCAGTAATCAATTTAAACCACCTAAAAGATCATAAATATAACTTAATCCATGAAGAACTCAGCCAGTTAAGAGAACTTTTAGGAGATAAAACCTTAAAAGTCATTGTTGAAATGCAGGCAATAGAAGACAGTGAAAAAGCAAGTATTGCAAAAGTACTGGAAGAAAATAAAGTGGATTTCATCAAAACATCCACAGGATTCATTGCCCCAGACAATATTTATTCAAAAGTTAATGATATTAACATAATCCAAAAATATGCACCACAACTTAAAATTGAAATTTATGGTGGCATAGATACCTATAAATTAGCTAATCAGCTTTTTAACAGGTGGGGCTGATTTAATCGGCAGTGACAACGGATACGAAATTGTAGATAAATACCGTACTTTAAGAGAAAACACTCAAGTAACACCAAAACCAATAAGATTCGATTAGAATCTTAATCCATCACTTTTTTAAATTTAAATAAAAAATAACTTTTTTAATAAATAACAATATTTTAAAAAAAATAGTCAGTTCAAATAAAGATAATAAATATTTTAAAAGTAGTTAATGCCATGGGCCGGACTTGAACCAGCGACATCCAGATCTTCAGTCTGGCGTTCTCCCAACTGAACTACCATGGCATATGGACCGAACGAGATTCGAACTCGTGATCTCCTCCATGTCAAGGAGAATCATACCCCTAGACCACCGGTCCTATGCAACATTACTTAATTTATTTAACATAGTATATAAAGTTATCTGTTACAATAAAAACCGATGAAAAATAAAAATATAAAAAATTGACCAAGAAAATGGCCAATAGATTTAATAAATTGTTAAAAAGCCTATTTGATAGCTAATTTGATATCTTCAGCTTTTACAGTTTTTCTACCAGCGTGGCGTGCGAAATTTACAGCTTTTTGTGCAATTGCGTCACCTTTTTCTTCTAATGCTTCAGCTAATGCAATTTTTGCATCATCACTAATTCTTTGTGCGCCAGCATTTTTTAAGATACGACCGACTGGTGCGATTGGTAATTCACTCATAATGACACCTCCAATTAAAACATAGTACCATATAATATAAATGTATCGGCAATAATGGCTATTTACCCTTTATACAATAACCATAAACATAATAGTATATCATTTTCCAAATTGGAAAATCTAAAAAACAAAGTTAATAATTGAAGAACAAAAATAAGCAATGATAGAAAAATAAACCATAACAGAAAAATAAAAAATTATTTTGACACAACATCACCCTTAAGGTAAGTAGCTGTTGCATCAGTGATTTTAACCTTAATAAAGTCTCCTAAATTAACACCGTCAACAATTACTGGAATATAAGAATCTGTTTTAGCTATAAATCCACCTTTAGAACCTACTTCCACAACAACGGCATTTTGAACAGAGCCAACTAATTCTTTGTTTTCTTCTTCAGTAATTTCAGTTTTGATTCTAGACAAATTCCTAGACCTTTTTTTTCATGACTTCATGGGGAATTTCCTTAAGAGAAGATGAAACTGCACCTTTCCTATGCTGATATTTTGACAAATGAATCAAACTTGGTTTTATATTTCTAAGTAAATCAACAGTTAACTGGAAATCTTCATCACTTTCAGTTGGATATCCGACAATAATATCTACCGCCAAGGTCAAATCCGGAATTTCACTTTTAAATTTTGAAACAATATCCAGATACTGATCCAGTGTATGGCCTCTTCTCATTTCAGATAAAACTTTATTGCTTCCTGTTTGTACAGGCAAATGAATGAAATTATATACCTTCGGATGTTTAATTGCATCAATTATTTCATCAACATTATTTAAAATGTTTTTAGGATGCATCATTCCAACACGAACACGAAATTCTCCATCCAAATTAGCCACTTCTTTAATTAAATCAGACAGTTTTTCGCCACTATCATATCCGAAAGCGGCAGTGTCCTGAGCAGTAAGCTGAATTTCAACAGCACCATCATCAATAGCTTTTTTAGCTTCGGCAACTATATCCTTAATCGGATAACTGTTTAATGGTCCTCTTGCAAAACGAGTACAGCAAAAAGTACATGCTCCCAAACAGCCCTCAGCTATTTGAATTATGTGAATTAAAGAACCATCAGAAACTTTAGGAACCCCAACTTTACTGTCTTTTGAAAATCCGCACTCACGAATAACCCTGCCACAATAAGTTCCATTAACTACATCTGCTGTTTTATTAAGTTGATGAGGTCCTATCCAGCTGCAGTCAGGAGCTACTTTTTCTAATTTTTCAGGATCAATTTCAACCATGCACCCGCTTACGATAACTTTTTTATCTGGAAATTTTTCCTGCAACTGCTGAATTTTATAAACTACCTTATTTTCAGTCGGGAGCTTTACATAACATGTATTTACAATTATAACATCTGCCAGTTCAGGAGAATCAACCAAATCAATATGATTTTCTTTTAAAACTCCCCCATTATCTGAGCGTCGGCTTTATTGAATGTACAGCCATATGTGTCAATATATACTTTCATGAAACTTACTCGCTTAATGTTTTCTTAACAATATATTTGGTTAAATCATAATCGAAATTATTGAATTTAACAGGTTTTCCATAAACTCTTTTAATTACTTCAGCTCTTGCAAATCCGGAAGTAATTTTACGTTCCTGTGTTTTAATAACATGTATTCTAACAATGTGCTTATCAATTTTAACAATATCTTCTGTAGATATCTGGAAATCCCTGTCCAAATCCAATTTATATGAATCGACTTCACCATGCAAATCAACAGAAAATCCTATACGTGCAGGAATTTCAACTGAATTGGCCCATATTGTAACAATATCTTCAACTAAAGCTTTTTAACACGTTTATTTTCAGTTTCAATACTTGTTATTTTAACCTGACCTTCTTCAGTAAGCAAACTATCTCCAACAATCAATTCATCATTAGGAGATAATTCGATGAATGTTTTTATAGATTCACCCTGCTTTGAAATAATAACCCTATACAATTGAGGTTTTTTAGATGAAACAACATTTTTAAAAACATGACCGCAATCTACACATTTTAATAAATATTCTTCCGTAATCTTCTTTTTAGATGATTTCTGCTTTGAATTTAAAATATCAAAATCATCAGAACCGCAAATTGGACACTCCATTATTAATGCCTCCAAAAAATAAAAATTATTGTTTTTTTTTTAGATAATGATTAACAAGACCATTATCTTCTAAAATATCTAACATAAACTCTTTAAAAGGTTCAAAAGTAACTGATTCACCAGTAGTTTCATTAGTTAATATTCCTTTTGACAAATCAATGTTTATAATATCTCCGTCTTTTGCCTGAATATCACAAACAATTACTGGCAATCCAATGTTAATTGCATTTCTGTAAAAAATTCTGGCGAAAGATTTAGCCACAATAGCATCTACACCTGCAGTTTTAATAGCTACTGGAGCCTGCTCTCTTGATGAACCGCAACCAAAATTTTCATCAGCTACTATTATATCTCCTTTTTTAACATTCTTTGTAAAATCTGGACGTTCTCCTTCAAGTACATGATCAGCCAAATCTTGAGGATTAAAGGTTCTCAAATATCTTCCGGGAATAATAACATCCGTATCAATATTTTCACCAAAAGTCCATGTTTTTCCTTTAATTATATCCATATATACCACTTATTTTTGGATTTCATGACCATAATTTTGTGCTTTAGTTGTAAGAACTATACCTCTGTTTCCGACATACTCTTTAATCTCTTCAACTATGTGTTTATTATTTTTATCAAATACTGAATAAACTGTAGGTCCAAAAGAGCTCATACCTACACCATAAGCTCCAATTTCCCTTAATTTATCCATCAAATCCCTGATTTGTTGAGACTGAAGCGAAACTTCCACATTTTTAAATCCTCTTTTTTTGAATTTCATCAATTGAATGGCCAAATGCTGGCAAATCCCTTTCAAGTAAAAAAGGAATCATATTCATAAATATAATGTGGGAAGTTTGTTCCACTTCATTTTTAGGAACAGGACAGTAATCCTGAAATATGTTTACTTCCTTTTGACCGTTTACTGTATTTTGGAATCAAGAATAACCAGTAAAATCTCCCAATCATCAGGAAAATCATAGTGAGCCAATAATTGAGGAGGTTTAGCTTGTGAAGCAGATGATGGTAAAAATGATGATTTTGATTTTAAGCTATGTCCACCATCTACAATAAATCCCCCAAAATCAAATGAAAACACACCAATTCCGGAAGTTCCTCCACGTCCGATAATTTCTCCTAAAGAATATCCGTTTGAATAAGCACCAATATGTTCAGCAATAAGCTTTCCGGTTGATAAACCCATTTGAGTTCCAGAACCTAAACCAGAATGGGGAAGATAAGCTTTATCCACTCTAAAATAAAATCCTTCGTCAATATCAAAATGGTCAATTACTTTTTGTGCTGCAGAAGTTATTTTAGATACACATTCATTACGAATCACATCGTTAAATTGAGCATTATCCTTGAAATCAACAGTGATTCCTTTTTTCTGCCGGTTCTCCGTATAAGACAAAGTTAGGGTCTTTAATTGTAAGACCTATTCCTCCATCTATCCTTCCATAAGACCCATTCATATCAATTAAAGTTAAATGAAGTCTTGAAGGTGACTTAATAATCATGTATTTAAACCCTCAGTTTTTATCTTCTTTTAAAGGTGTTGAGAATTCTTCTTCCACACTTTCACGATACATGGAATTCATAGTACAGAACGGAATAATTCTACCGTCTGGAGTTGCATAATGAATAATACATTTTTTAACTCTATCTTCATCAAAATTAAATGGATCCATAAAGTGCATACATGAAATAAGCATAGCATCTTTTGAAAATTCTCCTAAAGCATCATAAGATCTTTTAGTAAATACATTTAACAATATTTTCTTAATATCCAAACCTTCAGGTACTTCATTAGTATTAATCAATTTAGGAAGGTTTTTCACAGCACTAGCTTCAACCCTTTTCTTAATTCCAAATCCACCTTTTTCAAGTTTGTCGGAATATTTGTCCAATAATTCAAATAAGCCTTCAACATCAATGAATTTAGTAATAGGAATCAAATTGTTTAATGTATTTTTCCCTTCAGTTTCTTCCATAAAAACATAAGTAGCTATTCCACAGTGCTGATTACAGTTTAAAGTAACACTAGGACTTTCGCCTTCAAGAGCACCGATAAAACGTGCAAATGGTTCTACAGAAGATGGGGGATAGAAATCATCAACCTTTACATCGCCATGAGTTTGTTTAGCAATCTCATTAACAAAATCAGGAATAGTTATCCTTTGTTCTTCAACCTGACTTGCAGGAGTTCTTCCTGAAAATGAAACCGGCTGGAAATTGACTCCATAAACATTTTCCCTATGATCAAATGCAAATTTAATAATTTCACCGATTTGCTGATCATTGACACCTTTAATTAATGTTGGAACAAGAACTACACCAAGACCTGCTTTTCTACAATTTTCAATAGCCTGAATCTTTTGAGGAAGTAAATTTTTACCTCTGTTATTGATATATGGTTCAGGAGTTACACCATCAAAAAAGCCAAGTATACTGTGTTTAAACCAGCATCTTTTAATTCTTTTGCAAAATTTTCTTTTCTAGCTAATCTTAAACCATTAGTAGCTATTTGAACATGAGTAAAACCTTCTTCTTTAGCCATAGCTACAAGTTCGACCAAATCCTTCCTAACAGTCGGTTCACCACCCGCATATTGAATAGCTGGAGTTGGATGAGGTTTTAAATTCCTCAGGTTCCTTAACATTTCCCTAATTTCATCCTGTGTAGGTTCATACAAACGTCCGGAAACAGCCGCATTTGCAAAACAAACAGGACATCTTAAATTACATCTATTTGTAACATCAATTAAACCTAACACAGTGGAGGTTTCATGGTCTTCACAAAGCCCACAATTATTAGGACAATCTCCGAATTTCTCTACAGAAGGGTTTTCAACTGAAGTTATTGTAGGTTCAAATTGTTTAACCCTATTATAAAGCTTATCATCACTCCAATATGTATTTACAAACTCACCATGTTCATCACAGGTTTTTTTAATCAAGATTTTACCATCTTCATCAAAAACCTCTGCATCAAGTGGTTTGAAACAAATTGGACACAAACTTTTGTCATTTTTATTCTCACAAAATCACCCTTTGCTAATAATTAATAAACTATTAACCATTCATTACATAATATAAATATATTAACTCAATTTAATATTTAAAGTTAATTAATGTTTTAACATTAAATATAAAAGATAACACATACAAAGATAAAACTTAATAAAAAAATGAGAACATACATGGTTGATAATACCCAAATTTTTATAATGGCTTGTATTCCTATCCTATACTTTATATTACCAGCTTATGTGTCAAACGGTTCTGCATTAGTCTTTGGAGGAGGCCTTCCTTTAGATTTCAAAAAAACAGACAAAAATGGCAACCGATGGATAGGTAACGGAGTTACATGGAGAGGATTAATCGGTGGGACAATTATGGGGACCCTTATGGGAGCAATTCAGGGATTGCTTGGGCCAATAATACTTGAAAACTTTGGAGAATTTATTTATACTCCAATCTGTACAAATTTAGTAGAAGGAATAATAGTAGGATTTTTACTTGGATTCGGTGCAATGGTTGGGGATGCAGTAGGAAGTTTTTTAAAAAGAAGAGTGGGAATTGGACAGGGAAAACCTGCCCCAATTTTAGACCAGATTGATTTTCTTATTGTTGCTTTAATATTCAGTTCAGTAATGGTGAGCTTTTCCATAACATTTGTTGCAATAGCTGTTGTATTAACATTGATTATACATTTAGTGGCCAATACAGGAGCTTACTTAATAGGAATAAAAGATGTATGGTATTAAACCACACATTTAAACTTTTTTAATTTAAAAATCTGTTCATCATCACTGCAGTACCAACTGCCGGTGCAACAACACATTCTTCATCAGTTAAAATTGTATCCATAGATTTAACTTCAAGACCTAAGAATTCTGCAGCTTTTTTATCTAAAATATCTTTTCCAAGACCTGTAGTTACAATCAGATTCAAATTTTGAGTTTCAGATACCTGTTTTAAAGCATCTGCAATTTGTTCAACCTGCTTTTGATGGGTGAATTTGGCTAATTCAACAACATCTGCTTCACTTAATGAATCCAAATCAGCACACAATACTCTGGCTATTCTTTTCATGCAACTTTTTTTAGATTTGTTTTCACCATCAAAAGTATCGCAAACATAATCATCTAAAGTTATTAAATCCAAAACAGTATAAACATCTGCAGTTTGTGCAAATAACTCGGAAGCTACCCTGTATTCTTTTCCATGTAACTGAACCTTATCCAAGAAGCTGGCCAAATTGGTTCTTAATGTTCCTGTATATACCAGTTCGCCGGTAGCCAGTCTTTCAAAATCTGATCTTCCAATTGCACATTCTTTTCCGTCTTTAATTGAATAATATCAGTTGTTGTACTTCCAGTATCTATGAAAATACAATTATCACTTATTAATGTAGCTATTTGGGCAGTAGCTATCCAGTTAGCAGCTGCTGCCTTTAAAGGAGTTTTTTCAATTTCTTCTTTTTTGATAACATCCCATCAATTCCAACATAAGCTGTCGGACACTCAAAAGTTTCCTCACATTTTTTAACAACATCTAAAACTCCGTCTTTTTTTTATCATATGCATCCACCAATTCTGCAGTCATAGATATTCCTACAGCATCAATTTCATCAATCGGACAAATATTTTCAATCAATTCAGTTAAAACTTTAGGTAATGCTTCATTATTGCTCCACATCGGAAGATAAGCAAAATCCACTTCAATATTTTTTTACTTCATTATTTTCAAAATCAACAACTGCCAAGTCAGTGTTTGCACCGCCAATATCAAAACCTGCTACTTTCATTCTTAAATACTCCTAATTACTAAATTATCCCCTGATTTTTTAAATTCAATTTTTCCATTTAAATCTATTTTTTCATTTAAATCTTTAATATCTACATTTTTATCAATCAAATCAATGATAGATGAACCAATATTAATATTGGCTATTTTTTAAGACCTGCGTAAGGAGTGGTGAATCTGGAATTAATTTCAAGGACATAAACATCCTCGATGTCTTTTTTCATCATTGCTGATTACCAAATCCACGCCAACAAACCCTTTTAAGCCATCAATTGATTCAACTGCTTTAATGGCTGTTTTAAAAGCCAAATCTTTAAATTTGCTTTCGAATGGAATTTGTCCCCCTAAATAAGTTCCCTTATCACCAGTTAAATCTATAATCTGTTTATTTAAACTTATTGGAATAGCTGTACTGCCGTCACAAAGCAAACTAACACTAATATCTGTTCCTTCGATAAATTCCTGAACTATTACTCTGGAACCTGGAAGAAATATTTTTTCCAAACTATAGTCCAAATCATCAATGCCGTTTATTATTTTAATATTTTCACAATCCACACCAACAAGAGGTTTGATTATAAGTTTTAAATCATCCAATGGTTTTTCAGCATGCCATTTTTTATAAAGGTTTTCCAATGCTCTTTTCCAATATCCCACTTTGTCTATTTTTAATTTAAAAGTTCTAGGCTGTGGAACAATATTGTATAACAATTCATAAGAAACAAATTTGTCAGAGGAATTGTAACATGCTTCAGAAGATGAATTATAAATTTTTACATTATTCTCTTCTAAAATTTTTGTAATATTGTATAGGCTATTATTATTTTCTGCAGCTATGAAAATAGCTTTTTTAAAACTAGCTGCATTTTTTTCAAGCCAGGAAATTATATCTTCATTAATAAATATTGGTGTAACGTTATCATAATCCTTTATAATCTCCTTGTAAGATTCATTAAGAACAACTGTTACATTATAATCTTTTAAATCATCTAAAAGTGAAAATATTAAAGCTTCTGCTTCTGAAATAATACATTTATCTTTTTCACCGGAAGCTGTAAAATATTCGAACAGTAAAATTGAATCATCATTGATAGACATCATAAGTAATCATCATACCTTTTAAATTTAAATTGTTCAATGGGAAAATCATTTTTTCACCATCAAAAACCATATGCACTAATGCATTTTCATTTTCTTCAAATTCCTTAACAGAAACATCTTCATTAATTTTTATCATTTTACGGTCAAATGATGACATTATATTTTCAGGGGCTTTAATATCCAATAAACCATTATTATATGCTTCTTCGATTGCATCAATAGTTTTAATAGCTGCATCCCCTTTTCCATAAGGATTTTTAGCATTTTTCATTTTATCTGCAAATTCTCATCATTGAGAATCTTTTCAGCGTTTTCTAAAATATTATTTTTATTAGCTCCCACCAAAATATTTCCGCCAGCACTGACTGTTTCCGGCCTTTCAGTATTATACCTTAAAGTTAAAACAGGAACATCCAAAGTAATTGCTTCTTCCTGAAGACCTCCGGAATCTGTTAAAATTAAAGTAGAATGTGAAGTTAAAATTAAAAAGTCCAAATATCCCAACGGTTTAATAATATGGACATTGTCCAATTCATTTAATTCATCAAATAAATTAAAGTTCTCCAAAGTCTTTTTAGTTCTTGGATGAATCGGAAAAATAATATTCATGTCTTTCAGTTCTTTTAAAGCGGAAATAATATTTAGTAACCTTTCCTTATCATCAACATTTTCTGCCCTATGCATAGTCAAAGTTAAAATATTATCCATATTTTCAATGTCCAAGTTAGCTAAAGACTCTTCCTGAATTCCCGCTTTGTTTGCTATTTCCAAATGCCTGAAACAGGCATCAACTACAGTATTTCCTGTAATAAAAAGTTTTTTTCTTGAAATTCCTTCAGCTAAAAGATTAATTGCAGATTCTTCAGTTGGAATAAAATACATTAAAGAACAGGCATCTGCAGCCATCCTATTTAATTCTTCAGGCATCGTAATATCAAATGATCTGAGTCCCGCTTCAACATGTCCAACAGCAATATGTAATTTAGAAGCCACCAGTGCTCCTGCAAGAACTGCATTTGTATCTCCCTGAACAAGAACTATATCCGGTTTTTCATCAAGCAAAACTTCTTCGATACCCTGCATCATCAAACCAGTTTGTTTTCCATGAGAACCAGAACCAACATGAATATTATAATCTGGAGATTTGATTTCCAAGTCTTTAAAGAAATTATCCGACATTTCTTTATCATAATGTTGGCCAGTATGAATAAGACAGGAAGTTATACCTCGCTTTTCAATTTCATCAATAATTGGAGCCATTTTAATAATTTCAGGCCTAGTTCCAAGTATAATAGCTATTTTCATTTTATCGACCTATATAAAATTAGTTAATCATGAATAATAAATGTTGGTTATTTAAATAGTATAAACTTCTACTAATACACATTGGGGTGATTATTATGACCGACCTTGATAAAGAAATTGAAGAAAAAATATATGATATATTAAAAAATATCACAAAGACGAAGACTACAATTTAAATTATCTTATTACAGATGATATTGTAACCTTCTTTTTAAGTATAAATGAAGGTAATTTAGTTACCATGGAAGATTTATACAAAATTTCAGGGATTTTGAATGCTAAAATCAAAGACATGGTTCTTGTAAATCAAGAATACAGATTTTCATTTGAAATGGAAAAATAGAATTTGGGACATCTTATTTCCCGAATTCTTCTTTTTTTATCAAAACTTATTTTTAATGCAGAATTTTTTCATGATAAACTCAAGTAACAATAAAAATTACCTGTTTTTTAGTTTATCCGTTCAAATCTTCCAAACTTTTTATCATGGATTCTCTTATAGCATATTTTCTTTGCAAATCGCCTAGTGAATCAACTAAATTTCTTTTAAAGCGTTCACAGGCATAATCATCATAAACAAATTTAACCCCATCATATTTAATATCCATTAAAATCAGATAATCTGGATCCAAAACTTTAATATTGGCTCTAGGGTCATTCTCTGCAGGATTTAATAATTCTTCAACTTTTTCCAAAGATAACTTCCCAATAGCTACATCAACAAAAACACGCATCATTTTACGAACCATGTTCCATAAGAAGCTTTCCCCATAAATATCTACAAAAACAGGTGAAAGTGTGTCATGCAAATTTGGAAATTCCTTTTTATGATAATCATTGAGATTTGCTTTGGTGATTTTAATATCATCAATTGTTCTGGTTGTTGTTTTTTGGAATCGTTTAGTAAAATTAGTAAAATTATGAGTTCCTTTAAAAATTTCAGCTACTTCATTCAGTTTATACAAATCCAAATCAGACCTGAATAAAACATAACGATACTGTCTCATTTCAGCATACCTCGGTTTAAAACCAAATCTTACCGGAGCTTTAGCCAGTATCTGAATATCATCAGGCAAACTGTTATTGATTTCATTAACTCTAACTTCTTTTTCAGACTGGAAACTGATTACATTACCTAAACTATGAACTCCTGCATCAGTTCTGCCGGCTATTCTAAATCTGGACTTTTTAAATCATCAATATAACCTAGTTTACGTAAATGGTAAATCAGCTCTTCTTCAACAGTTCTTAAATCAGGTTGTCTTTGAAAACCATGAAAATTAGTTCCGATATAGCCAATTTTTAAAGCTGTCCTCTTCATAATAATATATTATTATAAATATTAATTAAAATAAATTTTGCAAAAATAAAAAAAAAGTAAAAGGTTATTCAACACCTTTTAATGATTCAACCATATTTAATTTTCTAATTTTTCCTGAAAACATTAAGTTAACCACTATGGATAATGAAAATGTTATTATAAAACTTAACATTAAGTTTCCAGGACTTAAGGTTATAGGAAATTGGAATGAAGGTCCTGCAGAATCCGTCATTGATTTCATTAAGAGATAACCGAATGGAATTCCCAAAACAAAACCCATTGAAGTAAACCATAAATTTTGCGTCAATAATAACTTTCTCAAATTATTTGTTTCAAATCCTATAACTTTTAAGGTAGCTATTTCCCGCTCAATTTCTGTAAATGACAACAATCCCAAATTATAAAGGACAATAACAGCCAATAATGCTGCAAAGAATATTAAAATAGATACCATTGAAAGCATTGATTCAGATATCTCATTCCAATTTGAAACAGCTGTATCTAAAGTATTTACTGCTTTGATTCCAGTATAATCTGAAGTTACATTCTGAGATGTAACAATACTTGTTGGAGTATAATTCAATCCCAAATCTTCAAAATAATCAGGAGTCATTATTAATCCCTGAGATATAGGGTCTGCATGAATAGAGCTTACTTTGGTAGATACCCATTTGTCATTTCCTACAATATGCCATTTGATTGTGTCTCCTTTTTCAACACCCAAATTATCAGCCATCTTCATGGAAATGGAAACACCGTCATCAGGAATTTCTGTCGGATTTCTATGTTTATCTGTTGGAGTTACCAAACTGCTTTTATTTAAAACCAGCAGCGAACCTGAATCCCTATGGTCATTAACATCAAATTCTATTCTGCCTTCCATTAATTGAGTACCGTTAACCTCATCAGTTATGCTGTTGATTTGACTAATTGATGCATCATTATCAACAATTAATTTAGAGGAATAATGATTAATGTCTTCATATTCCCAGTCACGCAAGTCATTCATTCCGTCATACATTCCAAATGCTGAAACAAGCAGTGCAGTACATCCTGCAACACCTACAATTGTCATTAGTGACCTTGTTCTATTTCTTTTTGCATCCCTATAATTCCAGCGTGCATTAAAGCTGAATTTTTTCCATATCTTTGACTTTTCCAGCAATCCTGAAACTGCAACTTTAGGAGATTTTGGCCTGATTGAATTTGCAGGATTTTCTTTAGAAATACTTCTTGTTGCCCAGTAAGAAGCTATTAATGATACACCAACCATTAATGCTGCAACTATGACAAAACTAATACTGTATCCAACACTCCATCCAGGTAATGTATAAACAGCCTGCATTGATTCTAAAAACAATTTTGGAATAGTCAATGGCCCCAATATTAATCCCAAAATACTTCCTGCCAAAACTAGCCAGAAACCGTACGAAATATAGTGGAGCATTATAGTCCTGTCTTTAAAACCTACCGCTTTTAAAACACCAATCTGAGTTCTCTGATGATTAATTATCCTTGCCATTGTAGTTAACAGAGTTAAAACAGCAATCAATATGAAAACAACCGGGAAAATATCACCCATCATTTTATGCTGATCCAGTTCTCATTAAATTGAGAAACACTTTGATGATCTGCCTGTTTTACAAATGAACTGTAATTTCCACCAATAATTGAATCCAAATCAGCTACATAATCATTCGGTTTCCATTAAAATCAACAAGCAATACATTATACTGTATTTGTGCTGGAAATGCCTTATAAGACAGGTAAGCATAACCTGTTTTATTGAAATCTGTAATAATTGAAGTATCTGAAGGAGTATAAACATTTTCAGGAGAATAACCAAGACCTTTAATTTCTTTATTAATGGTTAATCCGTTAACTGAAAATGAAATGTTATCCCCAACATTTAAATGTTTAGCATCGGCAAAACGTTTATCTAACCACACACCATCTTCATCATCAATATCAACATCTTTTCCTTCAACAAGATAAAATTTAGAAATATCATTATTTTCTACAAAGTGCAGCGTCACATCAGGGTCATTATCAAAATCACCTACCGAATTAATAACCAGCTGTCTTTCACTGGCTGTAGTTGCACTTAGATTATCAACTTTATCTACAGTAGAATTATCCAGATGACTGCTATAAATCCATCCATCCGCTAAATTTGTAGCATCATAATAATCATTTACACTTTGCTCAAAACCAGTGTATTCCCCACCGATTCCTGCAAATACAAATACTCCTAAAAAAAGCCATTAAAAAGATTGAAAGAAATTGAGATTTATGATTTTTAATATCCCTAATCATCTTTTTAGACAACATAAAATCACCATTCCAAATCAGTTACTTTTTTAGGGTTTTCATTAATTGTTATGCTTTCAATTTTACCATTTTTAATTCTTATAACCTTGTCTGCAGCTTCAGCAAGAATTGCATTATGTGTAACAATAACTACAGTGGAATTGTTGTTAACACTCATATTCTGAAGTAAATTCAAAATTGAAACACCTGTTTTAGAATCCAGTGCTCCAGTAGGTTCATCACATAAAAGCATAGACGGTTTTTTAGCAACAGCCCTAGCTATTGAAACTCTTTGTTGTTCTCCACCTGACAACTGTGAAGGAAACTGATTAGCATGCCTGTCCAATCCGACAGATGCCAGAACTTTCATTCCATCAATATCAACATCTACAATATCCTTCATAAGTTCAACATTTTCAAGAGCAGTCAAATTGGGAATTAAGTTATAAAATTGAAATATGAAACCAACGTTTTTAGCTCGGTACTTAGTCAGCTGATTGTCATTGAAGCTTTCAATATTATTTCCATCTACAATAATTTTACCACTGGTGACAGTGTCTAAACCTCCTAAAAGGTTTAAAAGAGTTGATTTTCCAGCTCCCGAAGGACCTAAAATAACAACAAATTCACCTTCTTCAATAGTAAAATCGATATGATCAATAGCTGTTAAAATATGCTCTCCGGATTTATACTCCTTGACCACATTTTCAAATTTTACAATATCACTCATATTAAATCACTTAATAAGATATTAATTAAAATATTATATAAAAATATTATATAAATATTTAGTCATACCTAAATTTATTATTGGTAATATTATATAGATTTTTTCCAAAAAAGATTTGCATTTAACAGTAACTATTAAACTATATTAATTATAAAACATATTATAAACCAAAAAATTTAGTAATGGAGTTATAAATGTCATTTAAAAAAGATGAAATGTTAATAATGCCGGCAGTTGATATTAAAAATGGCAAATGTGTACAGCTAGTCCAGGGACAACCCGGAAGTGAAATGATAGCTATTGAAAACCCTGAAAATGTTGCAAAACACTGGGAAGATTTGGGGCTGAAAATTTACATATTATTGATTTGGACGGCACGATTGACGGAAAAACCAGCCTTGATGTAATTAAAAAAATATTGAAGGAAGTTAGTGTACCTATACAATTAGGCGGAGGTATAAGAAGCATTGATTATGCCAAAAGACTTCTCGATTTAGACATAGAAAGATTAATTATCGGAACTATGGGAATTGAACATCCTGAAACCATAACCAAACTGTCTGATGAATACGGATCAGAACGAATAATGATTTCACTTGACAGTAAAGACAACCGGGTTGTAATTAAAGGATGGCAGGAAAATATTGATAAAAGTCCTGCAGAACTTTCAAATGAATTTAAAGAACATGGAGCAGGAAGTATTCTTTTTTACCAATGTAGATGTTGAAGGTTTATTAGGAGGATTTTATACTGAGCCGGTTATTGAGCTTAAAAACTCTGTTGACTTGCCGATTGTTTATTCCGGAGGAATAACCAGTATTTCCGATGTTAAACAATTAAATGAAAGTGGTGTTGAAGGTATTGTAATTGGTTCTGCACTTTACAAAGATAAAATCGATTTAAAAGAAGCTTTAAAATACCAAAACAGGTAGTGAAATTATGAAAAAAGTAATGGCAACAGGTACATTCGATTTATTGCATCCGGGACATGGAATTTACCTTAACGAAGCTAAAAAACTTGGAGGCGAAGACGCTAAACTTTATGTAGTAATTGCTCGTGATTCAACTGTTGAAAAAAAAAAAAAGATACCCCATAGTTGGAGAACAACAACGTTTAGAGTTAATAAAGATGATAAAAGGAGTGGATGAAGCTTATCTTGGTAATGAAAATGGAGACTTCCTTAAAATTGTAGAAGAAATTAATCCTGACATAATAGCTATTGGTGCTGATCAAAGACATGACATTACTAAATTACAAAAAGCTATTAACAAAAGAGGATTAAAAGCTAAAGTGGAACGTGTGAAAGCATACCACAATGCAGAATTAGACAGCAGCTGTAAAATTATTAAAAAAATAAAAAAAATGGATTTCAAAGGAAAAATAAACGATAATTGTGATTAGTGAGGTAAATAAATATGTATAATGTAGCAATAGTAGGAGCAAGTGGATATACTGGTGGAGAACTTCTCAGAATGTTATTAAATCATAGCGAAGTAGAAGTAAATGACATTACTTCAAGAAAATATGACGGAACACCTGCACATAAAATACACCCGCACATAAGAGATTCCGGATTAGTTTTCAAAAATAAACAGCCAAATGAATTGGACGCAGATATAATATTTACAGCCACCCCTCACGGAGCATCAATGAAAATAGTTCCGGACTTGCTTGAAACCGGAGCTAAAGTTATTGACTTAAGCGGAGATTACAGATACCGTGACACCAAAGTTTATGAAAAATGGTACGGATTGGAACATACCAGTGACATTAAAGGTGTTTATGGTCTTCCGGAAATTTACAGAGATGAAATTAAAAAAGCTGATTTGGTAGGAAATCCTGGATGTTTCCCAACAGGAGCAATATTATCCTCTTACCCTTTAGTAGATAATGATTTGGTTGACAGAATAGTCATTGATTCAAAAACAGGAGTTAGCGGAGCAGGAGTAAATCCTTCAAGTACCACACATTACCCAAATATTGCAGATAATGTCAATCCCTACAAAATTTCTTCACACAGACATGTTTCTGAAATTCAGCAGGAATTACATGGGTTTGAAGATGTTAAAGTTTCATTTACCCCACATTTAGTTCCAGTTATTCGAGGAATCCAAACAACAAGCCATAGCTTCTTAAAAGAAGAGCATTCAGACATTACTCCTGATGAATTAAGAAAATTCTATGAAAAAACATACGGTAAAGAATACTTCATTAAATTAATGGATGATGGAGAAATTCTCATTTAAGCTCTGTTAGAGGATCCAATTTTGTTCATATTGGAGGATTTGAAATTGATGATACCGGAAGAATTGTAATGCTGTCCTGTATCGATAATCTTGTTAGAGGTGCATCAGGTCAAGCTATACAAAATATGAACATAATGCTTGGATTAGATGAAACAACAGGATTAAACCATTTTGGACTTAATCCATAAAATATATAACACCCTAAAACAAACAAATAAAATCAAAGAGAGGGAGATAATATGAAAACTTTAATAATTTATTATTCCCAACACGGAAGTACAGAAGTTGTAGCTAGAACACTTGCAAAAGAGTTAAAAACTGATATACTCGAGGTTACTGATTTAAAAAATAGAAGTGGATTTAAAAATAAACTAACTTCCTGTATTGACTCAATTAAAGAAACAAAAACTGAAATAGCTCCTTCTGAAGTGGATTTAACAGAATATAATTCAATCTACATAGGAACTCCAACTTGGGCAGGAAAACCAACACCTGCAATTATAACATTAATTGACAGATGCAATTTAAGAGGAAAAAGACCTATACCTCTTTGCAACAATGACCGGCAGAGGGGGGACAGGCTACAGTAGACAGACAATGGCTGAAAAAGTAAAAAGCACGCGGAGCCAGAGTTATTGAGACATTTACATTAAACACAAAGGATAAAGATATTGAAACTTTAATCAATGATACTGAAGTAATTATTGACATATTAGACTTAAAAATGTACAGTGGGTAAATTATGAGTGTTGATAAAAAATCTGAATTAAAAATTAGAGCTATTGAAAATGGTACAGTAATTGACCATATTACTGCAAACAAGTCATTACATATCCTTAAAATACTAGGGCTTCCAGACAGTGAAACTAAAAATGTTACAGTAGCTATGAATGTTTCATCAAAAGAAATTGGTAGAAAGGACATAGTTAAAATTGAAAACAGAGAATTAAACCACGAAGAACTTGACCAAATTGCATTAATTGCACCTAAAGCCAGTGTTAACATTATCAGAGACTACAAACCCGTGAAAAAAGATAAAATTATACTGCCTAATACAATTACTGGAATTATCAAATGTACCAACTCAAAATGCATAACCATTATGCAAATGAACCTATAGCTCCTAAATTTAATGTTATAAACAACCATCCGCCAGTTGTCAGATGCCATTACTGTGAAAAATTAATTAAAACAGAAGATATCGAAAAACAATTCGAATAATCTTCCACTTATTTTTTATAAAAAATCAGCCAATTAAATAATCAGCCAATCTTTTAGATAATGCCAGGATAGTTAAAATCGGAGGTTTTCCCGGAGAAATTGGTAACACACTTGCATCATCAACAAACAAACCTTTAATTTCAGTTTCCAGGTTGCTGTCTACAAATTTTCCAATAGCTGCACTGCCGCCGGGATGTGCTCTCTGTAAACTGTAGAAGCTATTGTAGCTGGATTAACACCTGCTTTTTCCAGAATAAAACCTGCAGCAGCTGCACCTTCAGCCAAATACCTGATATCATTAATAGTGTTTATTTTAACAACATCCCCATCATCAGTTATGTATCCTTTGCATTCATCAGATGTTTTAACCATGATACTCAATATATCTTTAGGTTCAGCATCCCCCCTATTTTAGACGGAATGAATGATGAGTAATGAGGTGACAGAACAAAGTTTTTGCCAACAACAAGACCCGCCATCTGAACTTCAGTGTTGAAGTTAATGTCTTTTATAACTCCTCCTACTGAAACAAAGGGATCAAAGAACAGTTCTCTTCCGGCATCAATCCCTATTTTTCTTAAAATTAAAGCAGAACCAATAGCTCCGGCAGACAATACCACTGTATCAGAGTGCAATATTTCCTCTTTTCCATTTTTAATAAATTTGACTCCTTTTATCCGATTATCTTCAGTTATCAAGCCAGTGATTTCAGCTTCATCAATGAATTCTGCACCATTTTCAATAGCTATGTCAACAAAGTGTTTTCCTGTCCATTTTGCATCAACAGGACATCCAAATGCACACTGACCGCACTGAATACATTTTTCTTCATGAATAGCTTTCGGCATTTTAATCGGATTTAAACCCAGCTCTTCAGCCGCATCCAAAAATAATTGTGTTCCTTTGCCTATATGAGTGTCATCCAAACCATGAACCTTAATCAGATTTTCAACATAATCATATTCTTCTGAAAGATTAATTCCATAATCATATAACTCCTCATCTAATGCCCTAACCATGTTAGCCATTGAAACCATTGTTGAACCTCCAACACATGTAGCTGTAAGCAAATCAACACTTCCATTGTATTTATCATAATAATTAAAAGCATCTTTAGAGTCAATATATTTTCCTTTTTCGATTATGGTTACTGGCACATTAGATTTAGCTAATTCCATTGCTAATATTGCTCCTCCTGCTCCAGAACCTACAATTATTACCATTTAATCACCTTATAACTTTTAAAAAAAATCTATAACATGAGTTATATTTTTTATTGTATTTAAACACAAAAGATATATTTGGAAAAAGAAATAAAAAAAGAATTCCCTTTATTACAACACATATATTAAACTTAAACTCTAAAAATAGATAATAAATATTATCATGGATATGAAACAATGAATGAAAATCTTGATTTATTTGAAAAAGTCATTAACAAAACCATTCCCAAAGTAGATTATGTGGATATCAGAGGCGGAAACGGAAATAACACCTCCATAATCATGAAAGACGGAGAAGTACAGGAAATCAACACAGGAAACTCTTTAGGTATAAGAATAAGAGTTTTAAATAATGGTGCATGGGGATTTGCTTATACAAATGATTTATCAAAATTAGATGAAATAGCACAAACTTCTATAAAGATATCAAACTCCCTTAAAGGAGATGAATCATTGTCTAAAGCAGATATAATTCAGGATAAAGTATCTACTGATGTTAAAATACCTTTCAGTGATGTTTCAATAGAAGAAAAAAAAAAAAAGAAATAATGTCTGAAGCCAGCAAAGCTGCCAGTTTAAAAGAAGTAACCAGCACTACTGTTTCCTATTCCGATTCACAAAGCCAGGAAGTTATCTTAAGCAGTGAAGGTACAAGCATTGAAATGAACACAAATAGGGTTGCAATGTTTTTAAATGCTGCTGCAAGTGATGGAACCATGATGCAAATTGGACACAACAGTATTGGTGGAGTAAAAGGCTTTGAAGCTATAAGTGACGAAGACATTGAAGCTTTTGGAAGAAAAATAGGTGAAAAGGCTGTAAGATTATTGAAAGCTGAAAGTGCACCTTCAGGAAGATTCCCAATTATTGCTGACCCTAATTTAACCGGAGTATTTGTTCATGAAGCATTAGGTCATGCAGTAGAAGGGGATCTGATTTTGCAAAATGATTCAATTCTTAAAGATAAATTAGGAAGCAAAATAGGTTCAGACATAGTCAATATCTACGATGATGCAAGCTTAAAAGACGGATTCGGATATTATCCTTATGATGTAGAAGGAGTTAAAACCAAACCTAATCAGCTAGTAAAAGACGGTAAATTAATATCTCTTTTAAATTCAAGAGAAACCGCATCAAAATTAAATATGAAATCTTCAGGAAATGCAAGATCAATAATAGCTGACAAACCAATTGTAAGAATGAGTAACACTTACTTAAAACCTGGAGAGATGTCTTTTGAAGAGCTGATAGAAGATATTCCTGACGGAATTTATCTTAAAGGCTCAAGAGGGGACAAGTTGATACCGGAAAAGGAATATTCCAGTTCAATGCTGCAGAAGGATTTAAAATAGAAAACGGAGAAATAACCACTCCGTTAAGAGATGTTTCATTATCCGGAAATATATTAGAAACCCTAAAAAATGTTGACGCTATCGGCAATGACTTTGAACTAAGTGTTGGATTCTGTGGAAAAGACGGTCAGACTGCACCGGTAGGTGACGGCGGACCACATACAAGAATTTTAAATGCTTTAGTTGGCGGAAGTAGCTAATAAAGAGGTGTAATAAAAATGATAAGCCAAGAACATGGAGAATATTTGTTAAATATAGCTAAAAAAGCGGTAAAAACTTATCTTGAAACCGGCGAACAAATTCTTGTTCCTGAAGACTGTCCTGAAGAACTTAAAGAAAAATTAGGTGTTTTTGTAACTTTAAACAAAAATAATCAGTTAAGAGGATGTATCGGATATCCTGAACCTATTGAAAGTGCAATTCAGGCAACAATCAGTGTAGCAATTGCAGCAGCATCTGAGACCCGAGATTTCCACAGGTAATTCCTGAAGAATACGATAATCTGGAATTTGAGGTTACAGTTTTAACAAAACCCCAATTAATGGAAATTGCACATCCAAGTGAATATCTAAACAATATCAAAATCGGCAAAGATGGATTAATGATTAAAAAAGGATATTCAAAAGGATTGCTGCTTCCTCAAGTAGCAACTGAAAATAACTTTGATGTAGAAACTTTTTTAGAACATACCTGTATGAAAGCAGGAATTAGTGCAGACAGCTATTTAGACGAAAGCTGCGATGTATACACATTCCAAGGACAAATATTTAAATAGTGATAACAATGATGATCCACCACTATTACTAAATAGCTAATTGTTATGAAATGGCAAAATCAAAAGGAAAAAGCTCTTGACGTTTTAAAAAGAATATAATGAACTCATTCCAGATAATCAGGACATTAAGAAAAAAATTGAAAATTTAAAAAGAGAGAGTGATGAACCTGATTCTGATGAAATTTATAATAATAAATGTCTTGCTTTAATTAATTTAAATAGATTTAATGAAGGTATTGAACGCTACGATAAAGCATTAAAAATCAATCCAAACTTTATTTCCTCATTGAACAATAAAGCTTTTTCTTTACATGAATTAAATAGATCAGATGAGGCTATTGAATGCTATGATAAAGCATTAAAAATCAATCCAAACGATTTTAAACTATGGGCTAATAAGGGATTTACATTAAAGAATTTAGATAGAATAGATGAGGCTGTTGAATGTTATAATAAGGCTTTAGAAATATCTCCGAATCATCAGGATATGTTAAATAGACTATCAGTTATTAAAGCACAAAAGAATGTTTCTGTCAATTCACTCGAAGATGCATTAAATCAAGCAGACACATATTGGAAAGAGAAAGAGTATGAAAAGGTAATTGAGGTTTATGATTTAATTAGTGATTCTATGCCTAAACAACCTCTTGTATGGAACAGAAAAGGAGATGCATATTATCAGTTAGGAAGATATGAAGAAGCAATTGAATGCTTTGATAAAGCATTTGAATACAATCCCCACTTTCCTTTCCCATTATATTATAAAACATTGAGTTATATAGGTCTGGAAGATTATGAGAATGCAGAGGATGTGATAGTTCAAGCTTTAATGTTTTTCCCGAATAATACAGGATTCCTAAACAATTATTGTGTTATTTTGAATAAATTAGAAAGATATGAAGAAGCAATTGATATTGCTAATAAAGCATTGAGTATTGACCCAGATTCTGTTGAAGCCTATACTAATAAAGCTCATGCATTAGAGAAAGTAGGCACGATAGATGAAACACTTGAATACTATGATAAAGCATTAGAAATCAATCCAAACATTATTGACATATGGCTTAGTAAAGCTAATGCTTTAAAGGATTATGAAAGGTTTGATGAAGCACTTAAATGTTATAAAAAAGCTTTAACACACTTCCCACACAATCCAGATATTTTATACTATATGTCTACACTTTATCTAATTAAGGGCGATACGGAGAATTCATTTAAATATCTTAATGAATCACATAAATACTCTGATCTTTAAAAAGTCTAAGGATAATTTTTAAGTTCTGTTGAAATCATATTCTTTAAAGACTTTAATTTATAGAATCATGATTTCAATAACTAAGTTTTTAGATTTGATTTAATTAATTGACATTAACATTAACGGCAGCGTTTTCACATATGAAATCAAGTTTCAAATTCAGATATATATGAACCGTTTCAAGAATAGGAAATTTGAATATTTATTGGAGGATAATGTTAATATTAAATTAAGTCATGATATTTTTATTCTGGATGATATCCCCATATCCTTGGTCTATCATATTCTCTAAAATTTCATCAAAACTCATATTTGTTGTTTTTATTATTTTTTCAGGATTTTTAATTATTTTAGAATCTTCACCATGATTTTAAAAAATAATTATTATTTAGGTTAATTAGCCTATATTTTAATAAAGGGATTAAATCTAGCTATATCTCAGATACTGTTCCGCTAGACATTCTCCATGAGCGAACTCCTTAATATAAGCTCTTTCCCCGACTTTTTTACCATCACTAAGTCTATGATATTTAAATCTGATGATATCATCAAGTTCGTCTACATCCATTGGAATGGAAGTGCTTATAAATAACTCTTCCAACTACATCCAAAAATATGAATCTCCTCTTAAACCCCCAACTGCTTGACGATTTTGAAAAAATTAAAGCTACATTATTTTCATAGTTTGATGTACAAGGCTTTAATAAATCTTTAAACTCAGGATATTCATCAGTAAATTCTTTTAATTTTAAAAGAGGACAGTATTCATCTTTTTTGAGGAATAGTATAATGTGTATCAAGCAATTGTGTTATTTTTTCTCTATCAACATAATCTTGCATAATGCAGGATATGAATATTCTTGGAAAGTCAAATCCTGTTTTAATAATTCCTTCATAATTTTTTTCTCCAGAATTCAAAATTAATGTATCTTCGAAAATGCTCTGACTGATATTCCATTCTACCACCCATTTAATTAATCACTTAAAATTTAATAAAAACCTTAATTCATCCCTATTTTCAATATAACAATAATTGCCTGGTTCTTTAAAATTATATATTTTAATTGGATTGTCAAAAATTCTTAAATCATTAATTTTGATAGCCCAACCCCATCCTTCACGTTCAAAATAATCAAATAGTTCTTTTTCCGTTAAACCTGATTTTTCAGAAAAGTTTTTCCAGAAATATAATGGAGTATTTGCAAATATTTCATTGCCTTTAAAACAACCTATAATTTCTTTAGATTCTTTTGAATAAATAAATATATTATCAACTTCCTCTGAAAAGTTATATCTTTTAAATTCATATAATTTTTCGCCAGTTTTTATTTTTTCAATTTTATTTTTGTCCATTACTAATAAAACATTCTTCTTATTGCAATTAATTCTTTTTTAAAAGCAGTTTATCTAATCTGACTCTGTTTTCTATTGATTTTGTGACACCAGAATATCCTGGGAACAAATATTCTTCAGAATAACCTTCAAGATACAATTCATTCAATATTTCAGGTTTTACATCTTCAGGAATTATAAATTTATAAAAAGCTTTCTCCCCATTAATCACATCAAATTCATCAGCTCTAGATAAAATTTCGGCCACAAATTTATCGAAAGGTTCTTTAGATATATGTGTTAAATCATTCATAACAAATGTAAACAATCCTTTTTGAGCATTTAAATTTGGATTTGAATTATATTCTGGACGATAATGTTTAATGGCAAAAGGATTATTTTTAGATAGTAAACAATCAATTTCAATAGATTTGTAATTAAAAGCCCACAGCACTGCATTAGTTGGTTTTTCATTACATAAATAATCATTATTTAAAATATTTTTTACAGCAAAATACAATGCAACTTTATAATCATATGTCCAATCTAAAGCGCGTGTTGGAACGCCATAATGTTGGGCTAGTGAAATTAATTCAAAATAATTAGGATTTGGCCAATAAAATCTGTATTTATCTTCAAGTTTGTCATCATGATCCAATAATTTTCGAATATCCTGATTAGTAGGAATTTTCAAGCCTACTTTATCCCTCTATCAAAAAAAAATTCATTAAAACGCGTATTTCTTTATAATATTGAAATTCTTCTACAGTTGAAGCATAAGGATAATGTCCATCGATTGTATTTCCTTCTTTGTCTACAGAAATAAATGAAAATCCTCCAGGCATATCTTTATTTTCATCAAAAAGAAGTCCATTTTCTACTGCATGATTATAGCTAACTTGTAATGTTTTTTTAAAATCTTCATCCACGAAATTATTAAGATTATTATCATCTCTTAATGCAGAAGGAATCAATTTGAAATTTTCATTCTCTACTCCTCGAAAAATAAATTTATCCCTAAGGTCTTCACAGCAATCTGTTTTTCCTTGAATAATCTTGACTAATTCATCATAACTATTAATCTCAATTTTTTCAATATTGTCATTATTTAACAAAAAATCACCTAATGATTAATAAAAAATAATTGAATCTTATTTACACTTATAATTAAAAACATATTTATAATAACTGATTTAATGGATATGATTTTAAATAATTACCCAAATCAAATAAATGATTAAATGTATTATTGAATTTGAACAAAACTAATATATAGGTAATATGTTAAAAGAATTTGAAGATATAATAAATGAAATGGACTCAGAATTAAGTGAATACTCACAAAAAATAACTTATGAACAAAAATTGTCCAATTTAAAAGAAAAATATAAAAATGAAACCAATTTAATCAATGAGATTACTTATGAAATAGACTCATTAAATTTTTTTTATTGAACAGGGAAAATTAATACCTTTATTTGGATATGGCAACCATTGCTACCCCGACATTAATAAGTTTGACGATGGTTATAAAAATTATCTTAAACAAAGATTCCAAGATACATCAAATTCCATTTTAAAGAACATGTATTTAATAATCATTTTAAATTTGAAATTAAAACAAGAGATGAATTTTTTCATAGACCAATCATTAAATTTACTTAATTATTATTTAGCAACAGAAATAGAAATTGAATTGGGTAATGATTTACTCATGACCACATTTGATAAATGCATGTCTTATAGATATAAAAAAGATGACATTAAGTTATTAATTGTTAAATATGTTAAAGCCGAATTTAATACTATTTTTAATAGAAAACATTTAATTGAATTAATGCTTTTAAAAAAGAAAGTGTTTAAAAATGATGATTTTGAAGGCATAGAAGATATCTGTTGGGAATGTGCTCAAAAAATCAGCAAGCAGAACAAAGATTGAATTTTTATTATTGGGTCAAAAAATATCTCAAAAATTACAAAACAATGCAGATATATGGTTTGATGAGATAGGAAAAACTTATGAGAATTTAGCTGAAGAAAGACAAGATTCAATGGTGCAAATAATACATTTGAGTGATGCAATAGAATATTATAAGAAAGGTAAAAATCCTCAAAAAAAGTTGAAGAAACATCAATAAAACTAAAAACATACAAAAAAAATTTGAACCTGCAAGTATTCCGTTTAAATTTAATGTAGATAGTGAAATAAATATAATTTTGACTGAGATATATGAAAAAAATACCCTTGATTCAAATAGCTTCTTGGAATTTTTAATACATGATAAAAATGAGTTTTTAATTCCCAAATTAGAAAAGGATGATAAAAATTACAATAATTTTATGGATACTGCACCTTTTTATCGATGATTAATCAACTAAAATTAGACAATAACCACAATATAATCCAAACTTTAAAAATTGACAATGAAGAAGAACGAATAATGGACAGTAATTATAGGCAATATCATTTATCACTCATATTTCAAAAAATATTTTTAAATGAAATATTTGTTTATGCGAGTAATCTTAAAATATTTACTTATGATTCAGTAATTACTTATTTGTCTAATTGTCAAAAATTTTTAAATATTTCAAACAACGAAAAACCTTTATTATATTATTTTAAACCAGTTATAAAAGAATATTTCAAACAATTTGAATTATATTTATCAAATGAAGAATATAATTTTGTATTGTTTATAGATTCACTAGTTTCAAAATTAGAATTTTTAGTTAGAAAACTTTGTGAAATATATAATATTAGCATGTTAAAACCTCAAGGAAACGGAACTACATCGGAAAAACTACTTCATGATTTCTTTAATGATTCAAATTTTAAAGAAGTACTATTAGAGAATGATTATGATTTTTTAAAATTCATTTTATTAAAACCGGGATTGAATTTAAGAAACAAATCTGCTCATGGTTTCGATTTAGAAATTTATACTGTTAATAATGCTAATTTATTGTTATTGTGCTTTTTTAGATTATTAAAATACTTTATATAATAATTATAAATTATGTCTGGGTGTCCGCCAAAATTGAATTTTGGCTGACTTGTTGATTTTTTTAAAATATTGTTACATCAAGTTTTAATTGGTTTTTAATGGATATGCTTTCGCAGAAATCTTCTAAATCTTCTGTTGTGTTTTTTATTTTGTTGTTTTATGTTGTGTAATCGTATTAAATTATATGCTAATGCATCTAAGTTTATTCTTTCTTCTGTTTTTACCATTCCGATGACTACTTCTTTTTCTATTTGGAATTGTTCTTTGAATATTCCAAATGGTCCTTCAACGCTTGATCTTTTGCCATATTCGTCTTTATATTCCTGTTTTTCCATTTTTTCGTTCATTGCTTTTTGCATTTCTGATCCGTATTCTGTGATGGTTTTGTGTGTTTGTTTGCCTGTTAAACATTTGTTTCGTGCTTTACAGTTTTACAGGCTTCATAATTGTTGTAAATTCTTTTTATTTTGTCTTGTTTTTCTGGATCTTTGTGTGGTTCGATGTATTTTGCGAAAAAGTGCATATATTGATTTTCTGGGCATTTAAATACATCTAATTCATAATCATATTCAAAATGGTCTTTATGGTATGGATTTGGATTTAATTTTCCTATTTTTTCTTTACTTTGCTTTCTATTTGGTATTAAACCACCTATTTTTTTATCTGCTAAGTATGATAGCGATATTTGGTTTAAGTATATTGTATCTGCACTTATATACTTTGGTGTGGTGTTAATGTTTCTTATTGCTCTTTCTGCGATTATTGGTAGTTCGTAGTGGTCTGTCGGGTTTTGTGTGACGTTTATTGCACAGATTAATTTGGTATCATAATCGACTGCAGATTGGATATTATAAGCAACCATGAAGTTTCCCTTCTTTCCTTTCATAAATCTTGCTTCCATATCATTTACTGGAATTTTATCCTGTCCTGTGAATGTAAATTGTGTTTTTATTCCATATAATAGTTCTAATTTATCTTCATCATCTATGTCTTTCTTTTCCAATAATCTTTGAGCAGGTTTGTGAAGTTTTTCAAGACATTCAGGGCCAATAGGTCGTCCTTCGTAGTAATCGACCAATATTTGAGTTTCTTTTTTTAATGGTATTGTTGTTGGAATTGTATGCTTTTTTGATGGTTCCATCAATGGCAACGTGATTAAATTCAGTGAATCCTTCATCAAAGGCCTTTTTAATGTCATTTGCAGCAATACTTCAAAATAATGGTCATATTCTCTTCGATATCTTTGAATTGATCTTTCAGAAGGTCTAATATCATCGCACACGTATTTAAATATATCATGGTATCGCGCCATATCTGTAATTATTGATGTTCTATCAATATGTTGGATTTTGGCATAAATAAGCAATTTTAACATTGAATCCACTGGAAGAGAGTCTCTTCCTTTCTTTTTCTTGGCTTCTTTGATTTAAAAGTGGAAAAACTTCTTCAACAAATTCAACAACAAAACGAGAAATATGATTCTCCGGAACATTCCAATCAAGAGTATTAATGCTCAATTTGCCTGATTCCTATCAAACTTTCTTTTAACCATAAATAACAACACCAAAACAACTTATACCTAATATAAAATATGTACAACAAAGTATATAAACTTAACTGTCTTAAAACCATTAAAAATCAAAAATAAGAATAAAATAAAACTAAACAATAATTTAAAAAATAATTAAACCAAATAAAATAAAATAAAATAAACAAAAATTAATTGAAATATATTAAAAATAATAAAAATTAAGCCCAAAAATTTTTTGACAAAAAATCAAAATCAATTTTGGCGGACACCCATCAGTTATATAAAACAAATAATATACCAACTGAAATATCACAACCTTATCCACAAATTTAATTAACCTGCCAAATCTAAACTATAGTATAAAAAGGTTGAGAGAGAAAGCACATAAGCAACTGATATTTAAAGTGATAACAATGATGATACCTACAATACCCACTCCTGATGAATTACTTGATAAAGGATTTAGCAGAGGGAAAAAAAGCAAGCAGATTTAATGAGAACACAGAAAATACCAAAGCATCTGAAAGGAAAAAGAATTGAAGAAAGAAGAGTTATAACTTCCTGTCAGGTAATCAAAGACAAATTAAAATCCATTTTAGATAGTGTTCCAGATATAGAAGACCTTCCCCATTTTATCAGGACTACATTGACATTACTGTTGGTGTAGATGATATGAAACAGGCTCTTGGAGGGCTTAACTGGGCTTATGGTATTTTAACACAACTTGAAAAAGAATACGGAAGTAAAATCCGAAAAATCCGTCAGAAAAAAGCAACTACCCTTCAAAAACAGGCATACGGTAGAATTGCATCTGTTGTAAACAAAATCAAAAAGGATTTGGATTTTCTGGATTTTGCAAAAGCCAATTTAAGAAACATGCCTACAATTGACTTTGATGCAACAACAATTGTAATTGCAGGATTTCCAAATGTTGGAAAATCTACACTTCTTAACCAGATATCTGGAGCAGACCCCCAAATAGCCAACTATCCTTTTACAACTAAAGGTATTCAAATAGGACATGTGGAAAGACATTGGAAAAGTATTCAAATTATTGACACTCCCGGACTTTTAGACAGACCAGTTTTAGAAATGAATGATATTGAATTAAATGCAATAGTGGCTTTAGAACATTTGGCGGATGCTATTTTATTTATTTTCGATGCATCTGAAACCTGCGGATTTGGTCTGGAAAGTCAGTACAATTTATTAAAACAGATTGAAAAAATATTTGACAACATTCCTGTAATCTACCTATTTAATAAAATGGATCTTATTGAAGACACCAGCTATGTGGAACAGTATGTTGATGAATTAGATAACTCCATTTTCATATCAGCTATTGAAGGAGAAGGTATTGATAAAATAAATAAAGTTTTAGACTCTGTTAAAAAAATAGAAAGAAATGAAGAAGAAGAATATTAAAGATACCTTTATATATTAAAAGTCCATAATAACAATTAAATTTAATTAAACATAATGGAGTCACAAATATGGTAGAGAAAGATATAATCGAAACCAAAATTAGCGAAGGCAAAGAAAAAGCTGAAGAAAAAATTGACGAACACAAAGAAAAGGCTGAAGAAAAAATCAATTACCGCAAGGAAAAAATTAAACGAAAAAAGGGAACAGACAAAAAATATGGCTGGAAAAATGACAGAAGATTTATCCAGAGGCTTTGATGATCTTCAAGAAGGTATTAAATCAATCCAAAAAATAATTGATCAGAAAATTGATGATTATAAAAAAAGCAACCATCCACAGCTTAGACGTTGATTTAATAGAAACTGAAGAAAAATACTACTTGAAAGTAGATGTTCCAGGTATTGAAAAAGAAGAAATTGATATTGAAGCTGGAGACAAAGACATCTCAATTGTAGCTACTTTCAAACCGTTTACTGAAGAAATTGAAGAAAAAGATAAAACTGTTTTTTAATTTCAGATATAAAACAAGGAAAATGCAGCAAAAGCATCAGATTCAGCAACAATATTGAAATTGATAAAATCAGTGCAAAATTCAACAACGGAACAGTTTTAATAACTATTCCTAAATTAAAAACACCAAAAAATAAAATTAATGTAGAATAAATTTTCTACATATTTCTTTTTTTAAAAAAAATTAATATCTGACTTTTCCGATATGTCTTGTAGCACCAGGATCTTCACCATTAAAATGTGCCAAATAATAAACAAACCATTCTAAAGGAACTACAAATATTAATGGAGATAATAACGGATTGATATCTGCATAATCTTCCAAATTATAAACAATAGACTTCAATTCTAAATTTTTAGAAAATTCAATAGCTTTGTCAGTTATTTCATCTGATTCAAAATCTGAACGCAAGAAAATAATTGGAACATCTTTTTCTGCACGTTCTATTAAACCGTGCCTAAATTCCGCAGAGTAAACAGGACATGCATGTTTAATTGCTCCTTCCATAAGCATAGTCATAGCTAATTTAAATGAAAGGCCGAAGTTAGGTCCACTGCCTAAACAGTAGAAGATATCTTCATCTTTAAACTCTTCAGCTAATTTTTTATTGTCTTCTTCGGTTGTTTTTAATAATTCTTCAATAATATCCGGAATATGTTTCAAATCACCTAACAGTTCCTCTGCCTTGTCATAACTGGATCCTTTAAATAAAATCTGATAAAGACAGGCTAACTGAGTTACATATGTTTTAGTTCCAAGAATTGCTGTTTCCCTTTCACATTGTGTTATAATTGGAGTTTTAGCTTCTTTTATCATTGAACTATCAGGTTCATTAGAAATTGAAACAGTGTGAATTCCATATTCATTAGCTCTTTTAAGAGATGCTAAAGTATCTGCAGTTTCTCCGGATTGTGATGTGAAAATAGCTATTGAATTTTCTCCGTCAGTTAATTTTTTATTATAATAAAATTCATAGCCTGTAAATACTTCTACACTCATATCACAGGACATTCTCAATGCATCCCTAACACTATAACATGTAGAAATAGAACTGCCACAACCAATTAAATAAATTTTATCTGCTTTTGATACAGCTTCTGAAACACTATCCATTTTAGACATTTCGCTTGCAAATGTCCTTCTAAAAGTGAATCAGGTTGCTCCATCATTTCATCATACATTTTATAGTTCATTGCTTAAACTCCTTAAAATTAATATATAATACTTATACTATTGTTTATTAACATATAAAAATGTTTTTTAAAAATCGATACTTTAATTAAGTAAATATTATCAAACTTATAATTATGGAAATAAATTTATCTTCAGTTGGAATGGAAAAAAGGAAGACAATATGAAACAGTAATAACTACACTAAGCCCTGAGGGCAAAAGAAATGCAGCGCCAATTGGAGTTATATGTACCGGCAAAGACAGTATAATATGCCGTATATTCAAAGGAAGCACCACTTTAGAAAACATTATTTCTCAAAAAAGAATTTACTGTAAATATTACTGAAAATCCGGAACTTTTTACACTTTCAACAATTGATAACCTTCCAGAAACTTATTTTGATGAAAACAATTCCATTAAAAATATTGAAAGCTATTTCAAATGTGAAGTTACTGACTTAATAGAAGCTGTTAAAAGAAGCGATCCGATTAAAAGTGACTCAAAAGCCATTGTCATAAAAGCTAAAGTTACCTCACATGTAATCAATAAAAATATAAAAGCAATTAACCGTGCTATGGGACTGCTTATAGAGACTTTAGTTAATTTTACAAGAATAGATATGGTTGATGAGAAACAGCAAGAATATTATCTCGGAAGATTTAGGGAAGCAAAAAAGAGTAATAAATAAAGTTGGATCAAAAGAAGAGCAAAAAGCAATTCATGAAATAAAAAAAATTAATAAAAAAAAGGGTATTCACCCTAATTTTTAATTACATCAATAAATTCAAAGTTTATGCAGTCAAATAAACCTTTATCAGATATTTTGATAGCTGGAATTACCAAAGAGCCATAAATGACATGGTCATAAAGGGAGAATCCAGTTTGCATCCGAAATCAGCAGCTGTTTTATGCAATTTCTCTAATTTTTCAGCTACTTCATGACTGTCTTCATTAGTCATCAATCCTGCAATAGGCAATGCCAAAGAATCTTCAAAATCACCGCCAACAATAGCAAAACCGCCTTCATTATCAATTAAACAGTTGACTGCATTTGCCATGTCCTCACTATTTGTTCCTACAACTACAATATTATGAGAATCATGAGCTACAGAAGAGGCTATTGCTCCTTTTTTAAGATTGAATCCTGTTATAAATCCGTTGGCTATTGAATTTCCACCATAACGCTCAACAACAGCTATTTTTAAAATATCCTCTTCCAAATCAGGCTGTACAAATCCGTTTTTAGTTTCCAATATTGCACTTTCAGCTTCAGTTATTAATTCACCATTGACATCGGATTACATTAACATCTGCTGAAGGTTCATCACATGAGATTTCAAAATCTTCAGATTCTTTTTTTGGAAACATCAAATGTATTTTTGAATTCAGTTTCTTCCACATCAAATAAAACATTTTCACCATCAAAAACACATTTGCCTGCAACATATGTCTTTAAAATATTTAAATCATTCAGATTATCTACAACAACATAATCTGCCTGCATTCCTTTTACAATAGCGCCAGTATTTAAATTATAATGTGTTGACGGATTAACTGTAACCATTTCAATTGCACTTATAGGGCTGATTTCCAAATCAATGGCTTTTTAATGGATTCATTTAAATGACCTTTAATTAAGTCAGTGGTGTGTTTGTCATCACTTACTATAAAATCAAAAATAGGCAGATGTATTCTTTTTTCCAGAACTTCATTGGGCATTTTTCCGAAACTTTCGTGATTTTTCCAGTAGTCTAACCTGTCGCTAAAATCAAAAAGAGCTTCCATATTTTTAGCAGAAGACCCTTCACGAACCATTATTTTCATACCTTTTTTTTTTTTTTTCAATAGCTTCTGCAAAATTACTGCATTCATGATCAGTAGATATATGTTCAGCTATATATTTATCCAAATCTTTTCCTGAAAGCAGAGGCGCATGACCGTCTATAGGTTTTCCAAGTTCTTTTGCTTTTTCCAGTTTGGCCAAAACTTCCCCATCCCCATTTATCACACCTGGAAAATTCATCATTTCACCAAGTGCAACAGCTTCATCTTTTTTAAGAAGTTCTCCGATAGTTTCGCTGTCCAAAATAGCTCCTGATGTTTCAAAACAGGTTGCAGGAACACATGATGGAATTGAAAAATAAAAATTAAAAGGAACAGATTTTGAATTTTCAATCATGAAATCTATCCCGTCAGTACCTGCAACATTAGCTATTTCATGAGGATCACAAACAACTGAAGTAGTACCGAACCTTACAGCCAGTTTTGCAAACTGTGCGGGAGTAAGCATGGTACTTTCAATATGAATATGAGAATCAATAAATCCCGGAAGAATAATCCCTGAAATATCCAATTCACTGTCGTCATTAATGACAATTGGAACTATCTCTTTAAAAAATCCGCCTTCAACTGAAATACGTGCAGGATAAATTGAATCAGTTATAACGTCTAACATATATGCACTGAATTGCATCTAATCACTTTCATGTAGGGATTCATATAAAAGAGGTAAAAATGTACCAATATCTGTTACAATACTAACTACCTGAGCACTTCCCCTGTCAGATAATTTGGTAACAGTAGCAGGATTAATATCCACACAGATACTTTTAACTTTTGAAGGAAGTAAATTACCCATAGCTATTGAATGCAACATAGTAGCTATCATAATTACCATATCAACTTCCTGAGCCTGTTTACGCATTAATTTTTGTGACTCTGCAGTGTCAGTTATTACATCAGGCAGAGGACCGTCATCACGAATAGAACCTGCTAAAACATACGGAATGTCCTTTTTAATACATTCATACATGATTCCGCCAGTTAAGGTGCCATCTTCAACAGCCTGTTTAATTGATCCTGAACGGTTGATTTTATTAATGGCCCTCATATGATGAGTATGTCCATGAGCTATAATTTCTCCTGTTTCCACTTCAATACCTAAGGAAGTTCCAAAAATATTGCTTTCAATATCGTGAGTAGCCAGTGCATTACCTGCAAGAAGAGAATCAATATATCCTTCCCTAATTAAAGCAGCCAGATATTTGCCTGATCCTGTGTGTACAATAGCAGGACCTCCAACAATAGCTATTTTACCTCCTTTACTTTTGATTTCTTTAATTTCTTTTGCAATTCCCCTAATTAAATTCATCAAAGGTTTTTCAGAAGAAACATCACTGTTCATAAATTCAAAGGTTCCACTTTTTTCTCTGGACCTTTGAGGTGGTGTAACTTTTATTCCGTCACGACCAACAACAATCATATCTCCTGCCTTAATTTCCGCTATCGGTTTAACTGATGCACGAGAATTTTTTTCATCAACACAGATTAAACAATCCATCTCAATGTTTTCAACAACAATCCAATTACCTTTATAGAGAATGTGAGTTGTATGATTTGAAGTAGAATAAAAACCTTCCGGAGCAACTTTATCTTTTGAAGATGCAACTAATTCAACCTCTTTTAATTCAGATATTGATGCACCTAATACTGACAACTCATCTAAAATAGAATTTAAAAGGTCGATAGACTCTGCATAAACTGCCATCTTAACCTTACTAATATCAGTTTTTCTTTTACCTACATCAAATTCTAAGAAATCAAAATCTCCACCTTTATCCATGATAATATCCAGAGCTTTTGGTAAAGTTAATGAATCAATAACATGACCAGAAAGTTCAATTGTTCTACTATTCATAATTTTTGCTCCTAATTATTAATTATTAATATTGTAATTTTACTTTAAGCTAATATTTAAATAATTCCATATTAATTTTTTATAAGAGTAATAATTAACTAAAAATTTTAAAAAATAATGAACAAAAAATAATAAAAGTTAAATTAAATTAAAAGTAAAAACAATTTATCACAATAATGATAAAAAATCATAAATTATTTTTGAAGCGGAAACTGCAGTAATATCTCCCAATCTGTCACCAGCTGTTTCAACAACATCCATCCCGACAACATTTTTTAAAGATAAAGTTTGAAGCATAGCTTCTATATGGCCATACGCTATTCCGTTGGGAGTTGGGTTGCCTACAGTCGGAGCAATAGACGGATCAAAAACATCCATATCAATAGACAAATAAATTGGAGTGTCAATAATACTCAAATAATATTCTATATTGTCCAGATGATGAAATACATCATTATTTTTAAATGTTGTGATATTTGACTGGTTTTTAACAAAATCTTCTCTTCCTTTGAAGCTGACCTGATGCCAATCTGAACCAATTCCTTAACACCCATTTCATGAACCCTTTTCATGACACTGGCATGAGAATACGGCTCCCCAATAAAAGTATCTGCCAGGTCCCTATGAGCATCCAAATGGACAACAGTCAGATCATCATATTTTTTAGTTAATGAATTAAGAACACCAATAGTCAAACTATGTTCTCCGCCAATAGTCAGAGGTTTGATTTTTAAATCAGACAGTTCATTAACAGTATCTTCAATTATTTCACATGTTTTTTACAGTTTCCAAAAACAACATTTACGTCTCCGAAATCGTAAAAATATTGTCCAATTGTGTATTAAAAATAGTATTATATTTTTCAAACCCATATGAAGCTTCTCTAACTACTATAGGTCCAAAACGTGAACCAGGATGATAAGATGTTGTACTGTCAAACGGAACACCAATTATTCCCCAAGCACCCTTTTAAGGTTGTTAAAATCAGTTTCTTCCTGGGAAAAAGCAAATTTCCATGGTTCATATGTGTTTAAAAGCATAATAAATCAAAAAGAACTAAATAAAATTATTTAGTTCTCATAATTTCATATTTCCTAAAGCTACGATGTAATCTACTTCAATACCTTCAGTGATTTGGTCTTTTAATTCTTCAGGCATAGGTAAATCTAAAGTGTCGTAGTTTTCCATATCCATTAACTGAACATTGTTACCTTGGATAGATAATACCTGACCAACCCTTTTATCGATAATTGGAATATCTACTTTGGTATCTACAGGTTTAACAATACTTCTTTTTTGGTTATCGAAAATACCTACAGCTTCTAATCTAGCTTTAGCAGCACCATGTTTACCTGGGGATGAAGTAGTTAAACTTGTGATTTTAGATGCTTCCCCACCTAATACGATATATTTACCAACTTTTAATGTTTTAATCTCTACAACTTTTGTTGACATTAATTTTCCTCCATAAATTAAAAAATAGATTTAAATAAGTAATCTATAATAAGAATTATTTTAGATTAATAATAATTCTATCCAACATTTTATATAAATTATTCGTTTTAACAAGTAGGACTTCAATAATAATATTAAATAGAAATTACAAATTTAAAACAAAGTGATAAAAATGAAAATAGCTATTGTATCAGGAAAAAAGATGAGGGTCCAACAAGGTTAAATGCATTTGACAATGCACTAACTGCTGCTGGAATAGGAGACGTCAATTTAATTAAAGTATCAAGTATGCTTGGAAAAAACACTCAAGTTAAAGACCTGCCAAAACTCAAACCTGGAGCTATGGTTAATTGTGTACTTTCTTCAGTTACCTCAAGCAAGCCTGGAGATACAATAACTGCAGTTGTTGCAGTAGCTATTGGGGAAAAATTAGGCTGTGTAGTTGAAACAACTGGAACAAACAAGGACCCGCAGGATTTGATTGATGAAGCTAACTTCATGGTAAACTACATGATGGAAAAACGTGAAGTGGAAATTAAAGATATTATAATTGAGTCCGCCAGTACAACTGTTGAAAATATAGCTTCAGTTGTGGCTTCAGTTGTTTATTTGAATGATGAAATAATTGAGGGATAAAATATGGATGCAAAAGATAAAAAAATAGCTACAGACCTTTGTTACGAGATTATAAAAGAGGTAGGCAGAGCTATCAGACCATATGTTGGAAAACCTGAATCAGGAGAAAAAGTTAAGATGGGGGCTGACGGCACTCCAACATCATATATTGATGTTATAGCTGAAGATCAAGTAATTAACATTTTAAAAAATGCTCCTATACACTCATACATCATTAGTGAAGAAATTGGAGAACTGAAAGTTGGATATGGAAAAAAAAAAAGAAAGTTTGTTTTAACTCAGGAACTTAGAAGAACTGATTTAACTCCGGAACAAAAACCTAAATTCATATTCTTAATAGATCCGATTGACGGTACAAGCAATGCAATTAAGGAAATACCTGCATATGGAATTTCAATAGCTGTTGCAAATGTTCCTGATGACAGATTAGCTACTTTAAATGATGTTGAATTAGGTTTTATCAGCAACTTCGGAAACGGCAATTTCTTTGAAGCTGAAAAAGGAAAAGGATGCTGGTTGAATAATGAAGAGGTGCACCCTTCAGATATTATAAACATCAGTGATATGTCTCTTGGAGGATTTACTAAAAGCGGGACCAAATCAGCTTCCAAATTAGTTGACAATGCAAGGCGCATGCGTGTTTTAGGTTCTGTTGTTTTGGAACTTTCATATGTAGCCAGCGGAAGATATGATGCATTTCTTGATTTGAGAGGCAGCAGAATAATAGATATTGCAGCTTCCAAATTGATTGTTGAAGAAGCCGGAGGAATCATCACCAACAAATACGGTGAAAAACTGGACAATAAATTAAGTATCTATGAAAGAACAATTGTTGTTGCAGCAAATAACAATATACTCCACAAACAGATAATCGATATCTTAAATGACAATGAAAGTGATGTTATCGGAGAAGTTGGAGTAGTAAGCCGTGTAGATGAATACCATGCAATATTATTCTCTGTAAAAATCATAGATTATCTTTTGAATAACGGTATTGATGTAGTCATTGAAAGGACACTGGCCAGAAAGCTTGAAAAACTTAAAAAGACCCTAATTTGAAAAATATAATTAACACAACCATAAAAGAGCATCCTGAATTAAAGGACCAGTTGAAAAATTTAAACTTTAACATTGAATTTAAATTGCTCTCACAAAGTATACAAGACTTTAAAAGCGATATGGCAATTATTCTTGGTGGAGACGGAACCCTTTTAAGAACACAGACTAAAATGACTGAAGAAATACCAATATTTGGAATTAATATGGGTACAGTAGGATTTTTAACTGAAATTGAAGTTAATGAAACATTTGATTCACTTAAAAAAATATTAAAAGGAGAATATTACCTTGAAAAAAGAACAAAATTAGTTGTTTCCCATGAAAACCACCATTATTCTGCACTGAATGAAGTTGTTGTAATGACTGACGAACCTTCAAAAATGCTTCATTTCCAGGTTCAGGTAGACGGAGAAATCATTGAAGAATTCAGAGCTGACGGTCTTATCATATCAACTCCAAGCGGTTCTACAGCATATTCCATGTCTGCAGGAGGTCCGATTGTTGATCCGAATGTAGGAGGATTTATCATCATCCCAATTTGTCCGTATAAATTAGGTGTAAGGCCATTTATCGTGTCTGATGAAAGTGAAATTATTGTCAAATTACTTAAAAAAGGTAAAACCGCAGTATTTGTAATGGACGGCCAAATAAATGAGAAAGCAGAATATCAGGAAGAAATCAGATTCAAAAAATCAGACAAACACGTTTACTTCATAAGAAACTCAAATAAATGTTTCTATAAAAAAGTTAAAGACAAGTTAAATGAGGGAGGCATCAACAACTAATGAACAGCCTCGTAATTGACATGACTCACGGAGGAGTGAAAATAGCCGTCAGTCTTGCAAAAAAAGATGAAACAGTCTATGCCTATGACATTTACAACACTTTGAAAAGTGTTGATAAAAAAATGTTAGCGGTTTATAATGTTAAAATTATAGATTTGGACTATTTAAAAAACTTAAACGGAAATTTAAGAGTTATCTATCCTGTTCATTTACCTTTAACTAAAAGAGATATTGAAAAGTATAATCCCTCTTTAAATTATACTTTTTAACCCATCACGAAATAATTAAAGAACTTCTGAAAAACTGGGGCAATGACATTCCCAAAATTGAAGTTACAGGAGTTAAAGGAAAAACCAGCTGTGTTTTTATGCTTAAAGAAATCTTAATTGATAAAAACCCACTAATTTTATCCAGCTTAGGTGCATTATTATATGAAAATGGAGTGAAAAAACATTAAAACAAAATATATCAATTACTCCTGCAAATATTAAAGAAACAATTGACCTTGCATATAAAATAGCTAACCCTGTATGCGAAATAGCTGCAGGGAAATGCGATAGCCAAAATCTTAAAAAATATGGGTGTGCAATTTTTGAAAGTTCACTTGGAGCCAGCGGAATTGGAGATGTAGGGCTTTTAACAAACATAGTTAAATTATCCCATAGCTAAAAATAAAAGAACAGCCAGTGAAGCTAAAAGTCAGATATTCAATTGCAGCATCGTAGCTATCCAAAAAGAAACATTAGATGAATTCTACAAAAACATCGAACATAAAAAGATAAATACTTTTTCCCTAAATAACAATGCTGACGTAACTGTTAAAAATATAGAATATGATTTGGATAAAACACTGTTTGATATAAGTTATAACAATATAATAACTGCCAACGGTGAGGTAATCTCCGGAGAATTTAAGGTTGAAACATTTGCTCCAGGAAAACATCATGTAAAAAATGTTTTGGGAGTTATTGCAACTTGTTTATCATTAAACATTCCAAAAGAAAAAATAATCAAAGGACTGGCCAATTATAAAGGAATTAAAGGAAGAACCAATAAAAAAATCATTGAAAATTCAACAATAATAGAAGAAATCAATCCCGGAATCAATACAAAAGCTATTGAAGAATCCATAAACATGATAAGAAATTTGGATGATTATTACATAGCCATTGGTGGAGATTACGGAATAACATGTGAAGAAATTGATGAATCTAAAGTCAGCACCTATCTGGACACTCTTGATTACAATATCATTTTAACCGGAGAAGTAGGTGAAGGAATTTTAAAAAAATGAATAAACCGGTAAAATATTCAAAAAACTTCCAGGATGTTTATAAACAAGCTATACACAACAATAAAAACCTGCTTTTGATTTATCGCTCAGATTACAGAAAACTTAATAAAAGATAATCAAAAATGTAACATTAGTTTTACATAAAATTGAAACATTTAATAAATATTAGCTAAATATTATAATTTGTAATTTAATGATAGTTATATGTTAAAATTTATTATTAAATTAGAAATAATACTTTTAAATTGGAGATTATATTTTGAATGTTGGAACAAGAGGAAGTCAATTAGCACTTGCACAAACTAATCAAGTTTGTAAAGATTTAGCATCAATTACTAATGAAAATATTGATGTTAACATAATTAAAACAAAAGGCGACAAAATAACTAATTCTCAACTATATAACATGGATGCAAAAGGTCTTTTTTTACTAAAGAACTTGATAAAGCATTGCTTGAAGAAGAAATAGATTTTGCAGTACATAGTTTTAAAGATTTACCAACTGAATTAGATGAAGAACTTGAAATAGCCGCAGTTCCAAAACGTGTAGCTCCAAATGAAGTACTGATCTCTAATAAAAACTGGGATGAACTAGGCCATAATTCCAAACTTGGAACTAGCAGCCTCAGAAGAGAAGCTTTTTGTAATTACCACAATAAATGCTTTGAACTCAAACCAATTAGAGGCAATATTGAAACCAGAATCAGCAAAGTTAACGGTAGCGATTTAGATGCAACACTTATGGCTCAGGCAGGACTAATAAGATTAAATCTTACACAACACATAAAAACAGTGTTTCCCCTAGATTATATCACACCTGCAGCAGGTCAGGGTGCATTAGCTATCATAACCCGAAAAGATTCTGATAAAAAAGAAATTATTTCTAAATTAAATGACTATCAATCCCGGCAAGAAGTATTTGCTGAAAAACAAGTGCTTGAAGAACTAGGTGTAGGTTGTCAATGGCCAATTGGTGCTATAGCCCAAATGAAGGACAAACAATTTTGTATATACTCAATCCTATTAACCAAAGAAGGAGAAGTTCTAAAAGAACATACTGAAAAAGGATCAATAAGAGATGCTGTCCAATTTGGTAAAAAAAATAGGAAAAGTTTTTAAGGATTATGTTTAATTGGAGGAATAAAATTGAGAACAGTAAATGTAGGAGTTATTGGAGTAGGTGCAATGGGATACAACCATGCACGTGTATATTATAAATTAGAAGAAGCTAATTTAGTTGCTGTTAGTGATGTAAGTGAAAGAACTTTAAATAAAGTAGCTAAAAAATATGATGCAAAAGGTTTCACTGATTATGAAGATTTACTCAAAGATCCTGAAATAGAAGTAGTTAGCGTATGTGTTCCAACTACCTTCCACCATGATGTTGTAATGGAAGCTATTAAACATGGAAAACATGTATTAGTTGAAAAACCAATAGCTTTTACCCTAAAAGAAGCAGAAGATATGATTGCTGCTGCAAAAGAAGCTGGAGTTATTTTAGCAACAGGACATGTGGAAAGATTCAATCCGGCTGTTCAAAAAGCTAAAGAACTCATTGATAATGATGTTATTGGAGATATCGTATCTGCATCTGCAAAAAAGAGTAGGACCATTCCCTCCAAGAATAAAAGATGTTGGAGTAACTATTGATTTAGCTATTCATGATTTGGATGTAATGAACTACTTATTTGATGAGGATGTTATTCAGGTTTACGGAACCATGAACAGTATCCTGGAAAAATGTGAATTTGAAGACCATGCTGAAATCATGATTAACTTTAAAAATGAATCTACAGGAATTCTGGAAGTAAACTGGTTAACTCCATACAAAAGGAGACAAATTGAAATTACAGGAACTGACGGAATCATTTCAGTAGACTATATCGAACAAAGCATTGATGTATACGGTAAATTCGCTCAGGATATTGATATTAAACATGAAGAACCATTAAAAGAAGAATTAAGGTCCTTTTTAAATGCAGTTGTTAATGGAACTGAACCTGAAATTACCGGTGAAGACGGTCTTAAAGCACTTAAAATGGTAATAGCTGCTACAAAATCCTCCAGAGAACATAAACCTATTAGCTTTGATGAAATTGAATAGGTGATTTTAATGAAACAAAAATTAATTAAAAAAGCTCAAGAGCTTAGACAACATGGTTTTACAACTGGTGAAATAGCTGATGAACTTAATGTAAGTATGGATACTGCCAGATGGTTAACTCTCCAAAAACCTGCTGAAGAAAAAAACCAGAAGCTCCTGTTGACTTTTTTATAAATTGGAAAAGTTTAGGTGGAAATTCAACCCGTTTAAGATATGTTTCCGGAGCTTTAAGTGATATGGCATTATCACATGGAGAAGCTGAAGTAATTCTTGGAATAGCTGTCAGCGGAATACCATTTGCAACTATGATGGCTGACTTTCTAGAAGACATGAGTGGAGTTGAAACTTCCCTTGCAGTATACCACCCTCACAAACACAGAAAAGAAAAAGACGACGGCGAAGGAGCTATAAGTACCAATTTCGGATCTGTTGAAGGTAAAAAGTTGTAATTGTTGATGATGTTATAACCAGCGGTAAAACTGTAAAAGAAGTTATTCATGCAGTAAAAGACCATGGTGGAGAACCTATAGCTGTTACTGTATTAATCGACAAATCAGGACTTTCTGAAATTGAAGAAGTCCCTATCGAATCTTTAATTAAAGTAGGTAGATTATAAACCTACATTTTTACTATTTTTTATAAAAAAAGAAAAAGAATAGTCATAAAGACTAATCATAATTTTAAATTATTCTTCGTTTAATTTTCTGCGTTTATATCCAACAAATATTAACAAAGCAACGATTATAATTAATATAATAGAAGCAATAATTGTATTCGGATTACTTTTCATTATATTTTTATCAATTTCATATGCTTTTACAGATTTGCCATCATCCCCTGCAGAACTTCCAGCACTTTTTGCATTTGATCCTGAAGAGGATTTTGTGCTACTTGCTGGAGATGGATTTCCGTCAAGGCTTGGACTGTCACTAGATGAAGTACTGCTATTTGTACGAACAGTTCCACCATATGAATTGGATCTTGAGTCTCCAGTGTCTGTATTTGAATTCAAGAAATTAATCAAAGCATCAAGTAAACTTACACCTAATTTGTTAGAATTTTTATCTGTACTACTAGTGCCGTTAGACGGATTTTTTGATCCTCCATCATCACCAGATAAATCAGGGACATCCACATAACCTGTATCACCGTCAGGCCTATCTGGAACATTTGGATTTTTATCATCACCATCGTCAGGAGTTACAATAACACTACTTCCGTCACCAGGTTTAGGAAGTAAAGGATTTCTATTAGGGAAATCAGGGAACCATGGTTTTATTTTTGAACCATCAACCTTATTTGTCAAATTGTTCACATTGGTAGGAGTCGTATAATTAAATTCAGAACCTCCGTCAACATGATTGTAAATTTCCGCATAATAATCAAATGCATTGACTACACGATTATTATAATATGAAGTATTATAAAATTTTCCTTTCGTATTGAATGCATCATAACTGGCTTTCGCATCTTTCCTAGTAGATATTAATAAATTATCAACAATAACCGAATTCTCAGCACTTATTAGAGAAATCGCATATTTTGCATCACTAGTAACTGTATTATTTTTAATTACAAATGTATGGTTACCTTTAGTTGATTGAGAATAACTTATACCGTAAATATTGTCATTGTCCTTAACTTCCGCAACACTATGAACTTCAATTGTATTATTAATAATAGTATCGTTAGAATCCTGAACTTCTATACCTGCAACAAGTGCCCAGCTATCATTACCTGCCAATCCTGTCACGTTAATCTTATTATGAGCAATATACAATTGTGTATCACCATAATAATTTTGTGAATAGATTCCTATGTTTGGCCCGTTAGATATTGAATACAAATCATTATTAGTTATATTTATCTTTTTAGAAGGTCCGGTAATTTGTATAGGGTATGCAGTACCGGCAGATAACATTCCACCAGTAGTTAAAATAGCTATATTATTAGAATCTAATGTCAAACTATTTACACGCCATACATCAATACCATAAAGATAATTATTAAGACCTGGGAAAGTTAAAAAATCTTCCATATACAAAGTATTGTTTTTAACAAGACAATCATTTGAATCGGCAATAATTATACCGTCCAATGTAGGGAAAGGACTTCCTGGCCTTTTATTAACAATACTTGCAACAATATTTCCGATAAATGTTAAATTATTACTGTACTCAATACCTACACTTGCCACATAATTAGAATTTAAATCAGCTCCAACTGCTCCGAAATTAACATCCTCAACGGAAGCTGAGTATAAATACTGTTATTTGCAATTAATGCATTAGGACAGTTACTTACTTTTAAAGCATAATTATAGGTATTTGCCTTATAATTATGGCCTTCAAAGTTGATTATACAGTTAATAACTTCCAAACCACTAATTGGAGCAATTCTTCTTCCAACTGCAGAAATGCCGTAACCTTCACTATCACGAGGAACAGTATAATTTATAACACAATCACGTATATGCGTATTATTGGCCAATGTAAGAATTGCCGCACCATCAGCATCTTTGAAATCAAAATCATTAACTAATGTGAAATTAACTAAGGTAACATCTTTACCATTAATCAAAAATGCAACATTTTGCAAAGTAAAATTATTACCTAAAATAGTTACATTATTTGCTTCAATTTTTAAAAGACCTAAATTATCAAAGTTTTGAGTTAATACAAATTTGGTATTAGAATGCTCAACCCCCAAAGTACCGTCAACAAAATATTCATCAATGTTAAATATGGTCAAATTAACTGTATCAGAATCATTTTGATTATCAATGTCCGGATTATCAGGATCAACTGGAAAATCCGGAATATCTGGAATGTCAGGCACATCTGGAACTTCTGGTGCATCACCAACAATTATAATATTAGGCACAGTAGTATTTTCACCTAATGTTGATAAATCATTTGCAGAAACGCATCCCATAATCACGAAAAATAACATTAACAAAGATGTAATTATTATTTTTCGACTTAATTTAATCTTTTTCACCTCTTTTTAGTTTTAATAAAATCTTTTAAAACTAAAATAAGTCATTTTATAAGATTAAAAAAAACTTATTTAGAGTTCAAACTAAAAGACAATTAAGTATATGTAAAAAATAGTTTATATATTTATCCTTAAAATAAAATCAAAAGAGATTAATTGAATAATCTCTTTTTTTAAAATATCCGTATTGTGTTTCCTGTTTGGAAATTGTTCCAGTAGGAAGTTATGATGTATTCTCCAGGCATCAATCTAATGTTTAATTTGGTCATACCGTTATTGTCTGTGACTTTATAGTAAAATACTCCGTTTACATTAAATGATACATTTTGATTAGCCAGTGGTTTTCCCTGACCATCTAATGTCTGTGCAGTAAAGCTGCTTCCGTCCAGGTATTTCATGTTCAAATTTTTAGTAACTAATGTAGGTAATACAGTGACTTTGTTTCCAATAGCCAATCCGTCAAACATAGTTGTAATGATGTATTCTCCAGGCCTTAGAGATATTCCCAGACTTGCAACACCATTACTGTCAGTTGTCCTGTGATAAAATACACCGTTGATGTTAAAGGTCACTTCCTTATTTACAGCTAAAGATCCGTCTTTGTTATAGATAGTTGTCTGGAACCTTGAAGCATTTAAGTAGTATTTGGTTAAATCCTTTTGAACAATCAATGATTTTACAGTAATAATATTACTGGATTGCTCACCTGTAACAAGATTTTTTGATGTTATAACATATTTGCCAGGATTTAAGTTAATGCCTATCATAGCTATTCCCTTATCGTTGGTGGTTTTGGTGTAAAAGACACCGTTAATATTGAACTGAACGTTTTTGTTTTTAAGGAAATTACCTTGAGAATCAGTAAATATTGCATAGTATTGTGTGCTGTTTCTAAACATTTTAACAACATCCAATCCTTTAACAGTTGGTTCAATAGTGACATTTGCATGCTTGGTTATTGGAGTATAGTTTAATAATCCTTTAAATTTAACAACAACAGAATATATTCCACTGTCCAGATTCAAACCCAAACTCACACTACCTTTCTCATCAGTTATCTTATCATAACTTCTTCCATTGATAGTTATTTCAATTGCAGCACCACCAATAGGATTTCCTTTTTTATCGGTTAGTGTGGCTGTGAATCGGGTGCCGTCATGATAAATCATTTTAACATCAGGAGCATTTAAAATAACGTTATAGTCAACAGGCAGGACTTCAAAAACACCAGTATCTACAGCTCGAGAAATTTTATCAGTTCCTTTATAAGTTGCAGAATATGTGTATTTACCAACTGAAGGTTTTTCAATGCTTCTTACACCAATTCCGTCAACTACAACAATTTTATAAAATTTAGTGTTAATTTCCAAAGTTACATTGCCTGTAATCAGCTGACCGTCCTGAGTTTTAAGAATTGCAGTAACTACCATGTCATCTTCATATACTTCAACATTTACCTTCAAAACACTTACAGTTTGATTTACTGAAATAACCATAGTTGTATTTGAGCTTAAATAGTTATTATCACCATTATATGTAGCCACAACAACATATGAACCACTATTTAAAGGTGAAATAAGCCATGACGCATTGCCTCCAACAATAGTCTTATTTCTTGGAGAATATAATCCCAAAATCCTGAAAGTAACATTTCCAGTTGCATCATCATTTACAACAGCCCAAATCCTAACATTTTTATTAAATTCTATTTCACCAGTGATAATTTCAATATTTGAATTAGCTTTGGCTACATCAAATGATTTTTCATCAGATGATTTGGAATAAACAGAATTTCCCAAATAATCTGCCCTAACACTATAAGTTCCTGCATTTAACTTATTAAAAGTAGCTATTGCTTTGCCATTTATAATTTCTACTGTTTTAGTTAAATTTCCAAGGATAAAAGTAACATTACCTGTTGCTCCAGAGGTTACACTGGCTATTACAGTTATATTTTCACCATAAACAGTATTGTTTACATCAATGACAGTTTCTGAAAGTGAATTTTTAATATTGAATGTCATGTCGGCAGCATTGCTGTTGTAATTAGCATCTCCAGAATATATTACTTTTAAACTATGATTTCCCAAAGTCAAATCAGAAAATGCAATTGCAGCTATTCCATTATTAAGTGTTTTTTTTATAGGTTGTTCCATCTACAATAAATGTAATTTCTCCTGTTGCATCATTTGGAAGAGTTACTGTAATTACTTCATCTTGTCCTGCGAGAACATCCTTAATGTCCACATCTAATTTTGGAGTGCCTTTGGATACTGTGAATGTAGCTGTTTTTGATAGTTTGGAATTATAAACAGCTTCTACAGTATAAGTACCCAGTTTTAATCCGCTCAAACTATATCTAGCATTTCCTGAGATTACATCAACAGTTTTGTTTAAATGATTTTTAATTATAAATGTAACAGTTCCGTTAATTAAAGCATTGAAATTAGCATTGATAAGTGCATTTTCACCATATCCTATATCAGCTACTGTTAAATTAAAATCAAGAGGTTTGACTGTAATGGTGTTGTATACTGTTGTATAATCATATGTAGCAGATATTGTGTAATTTCCGGAAGTCAGATTGAGAGGAAGTGAAGCCTTACCTGCATTATTTGTAGTTACCTTATATGTTGTGCCGTTAACTTCAATTAAAACAATCACATAAGTAAAGGGATTTCCGTCCAGGTCAGTTACTTTAACTGTGTATTTGGATCCGTCTTCTTCAACCATTATAATATCATCACCTGTTAAGATACATTTTGCAGATATATTTACCGTTGTATTCCATGACGCATCATCATAATAGCTATCTCCAGGATAGTATACATAAACATAATTAGTTCCTTTTGTAAAGTTAACAGAAATATTAGCTATTCCATTAACCAGCTTTGCCTGATAAAGTACATTATTTACATAAACTCCAATAAGGCCAGTACAATTACCAGGGTTTGTTTTTATATTGACAATACCTGTAAGGTCATCATTTTGAATAACATCCACAGTCAAATTGCAGCTTTCTTTTAAAACCACAAATGACGTTGATGCTGTTGAACCGGCATATTTATTGTCACCAGGATAAATAACAGTTACATTATATTTTCCGCCAGTTAAATTATGGAGTGTAATCTCAGTTATTTCATCTTTTAAAAATATTTTGCTTTCAACACCATTTATAATAAGTGTTGCTTCCCCTTTAACATCTTTAGGGTTTATTTTAATAGTTATTGTTGCATTTTCACCTGCTTTAACATCACTGGCATTAACACTCAGATTTGTATCATATTTATTTACTTTCAATAATCCGCTGACTGAAGCCATTTCATAAAGCTGTTCATCAAGTTCACTGCCCCATGTTTCAATTGTAATGTTGTACACACCGGCTCCACCATAATTTCTAATTGTAACCTGAATATCCTCCTTATTTATAACAATCATCTGTACACGTTTACCGTTAATACTTAAATATGCATAAATTTGAACTCCTTTAGGAGATGTATGTATATTGACCTTTGCAATTTCCCCAACATTAATTTCAGGAATTGAAATGTTTAAATTAATAGGGCATTTATTTACTGTGACAGTTTTATGAACAAATGATCTGAAATATTCGTCATTTCCCATATAAACAAGATTTAATGTATGATTTCCGGCAAGCAAATCAGGTATGTTAAAAGTTGCCTTACCATTGACTAAATTTTCAGTATATGTTTTTCCACCAATTATAAGTGAAACATTTCCTTTAGGCAAAATTGAATCTATGCCATTTACGGCTACATCAACAACAAGAGTTTCAGTATAATTGATGTCATTGACACTTACAGTCATATTTGATACAAGTTTACCTACATCAACCAATACTTTTTGAGTAAAATCCCTAAACTGATTGAAACTTCATAACTTCCTTTCTTTTGAGTCCAGTTATAGTTAATAACAGCACTTCCATTATCCAGTTTTTTGGTTATTGTCTGTGCAGTTCCATTAACCCATGTACCAAATGAAACATCAAAAATAGGGAATAAACTAATATCAACAGGCTTTCCACTGCTTGATTTCCAAATAGCTGAAATATCTGTTGATTCGTTTATATTAAGAGCACTGTATTCCGGAGACCCTACCAACATCAGCCAGGAATTTACTTTATCAACATTGGATTTGTTCACCGGCTTTTTATTGGATCCCCACCAATTATTGTCCAGACAAATGTTTTCACCACCGTCTGCAAAGAAATCAGCATAACTTTCAGCCAGTGGCTTTATTTAAAAATGCAGAATAGCTTATGTCTATTTCCCCTACAGTGTAAATATTGACAGTACCTTTATAAACAGGAATAGCACTATCTTTTATACCACCATTATTTGCAAAAATACATCCAACAGCTTTTAAACTACCTTCATTATAAACAACACCATAAAGAGTATTGAATAAAGCTCTATTTACAAAAGAATCCTTAATAGTAGAATTTATCATAGTACAATTTCCGGAATTAAAAAGAACTGCACCTTTAACCTGCTGAGCAGTACTACTACCAGACATTACAACTCTTGTTAATGTTAAATTACCATTATTAGAAATTGATCCTCCGAATGCAAAGTCTCCAACATATGAACCCTTAAATGTGGAATCAAAGATTTTTAAAGTACCATTATTGTAAACATCACTTCCATGCGCAGAATTACGTGCTTCAGAAGTCATTGAATTACTGTTGAATCTGGAATTAATAATTGTCATATTACCAGAATTACTAATGGCTGCTCCGTAATTGTCCTTACTTATAGATGAAGTATGTTCAATACGGTTATTGTTAAATGCACAATTGCTAATAAAGACTGTTGCTTTTTAACATCCAACACTGCACCATATACGCTTTTCTGGTCATGATAAAGATCCGCTTTTTAAATGCATTAATAAAAGTTATATTGCTAATACTGACAGTTACACCATCGGAAATTGTAAAAAAATAGTTTTTGTTTAATCCGTCAAATACGGTGTTAGCAGAACCTACAATATTTACAGACTTGGCTATATTAATTTTTGAATTTGCAGAACCGCTGTATGTTCCATTATCTATGTAAATCGTAGTATTGTCTTTAGCTAAATATATTGCCCAATCCAATGAGTTAGTGGCACTGCCCCATGAAGTAGCATTAGCATAGCTATTACCATTTACACTAACATAAAGACAATCGCCATTATTTTCCTCGCCAACTGCATGGTTATTATTAATTTCACCAATTACAGGATTACCCTGAAAATCATCAAGTGTATCATTAGTTAAATCGGCAGCACTGACACTAGCCAAACCCAGCAAACTGCATAAAATCAATATTAATACAGCAGTTAACAACCCACCATGTTTCAATTTTTCAAACCTCCTTTAAAATACAATTTATTTTATATTTTATAAAATATATTTGACTAATGATAATTAAAGTTATCAAAAAATGAACAGACATCTAAAAAAATTATCATTAATTAAACATCATCTTTATTATATTGAATATATTAAAGAATACAATTAAAAGTTTTAGTATAAAAATATATAAAATTAACGATAAATTGAAGTTATTATTTTCCAAGACAGATTAATGTTTTTTATTTTTTTAGATAATAATTTTGAAGATGCATTTTGTTTATATTGTTTTTTAAAAATTAGTTATTTATATTTTCAAATAACAATAAAAATTGCTTAAACTTGTTTTATGAAACGATTATCGTTTTATTTAAAAAAGAAAAATAAGTAATGAAATTATACACTTTAAACATTACTTGTATCAATAGATTTAATTATAATATTTACAGGATTGTCACTATTGGAAACATCCCAATCGGATGGAGCATTTGCGGCACAAACAATATAACTGGAACCATCTACTTCACAAACATACCCATATATTGGCATACCATCTTTATCATAAGCTTGCTCAAATACTTTTATATCACCGAATCCGGAAACATCTTTTTTGACTTTTGAAAGTGTAACCTTTTGATTCAAGAGTTTTTTGCATCATCCGGACTTTTAGCATCACTAGCTAAAACAATAATTGCAAGATCATCTTTAACTAAAGCAGTATTCCCGTCACCATCATCTTGAACTGTAAAACCGTCAGGAACTGTAAAAGTTGCCCCGTCAGGTAAAGTAAGATCTTCAGCAGCTACCATACCTACAGTAATTGCAGCTACAACACACAAAAAAGCAATGCAACCACTATTTTTGAATTTAACTTCATTTTAAATCATTATCTCCAAATTATTAAAATAATTTACTTTTTAAGAAAAGTAAACTACAATTATTAAATTTAAAAATCAACCTATTTAAATTTGTATACTTTATTCTAATAAAAATGTATAAAATTCAAAAATTAAAAACATCTTTTTAAATTCATTGCATTTCCATTTTTATTGAATATCTATGTTTTAATATATTTCAAGTAAAAAACACGATTATTTCATCAATTCATCTAAAAAAACAGAATTTTTCAATAAATCCTTATGAAAAAGGATTATTATATAAAATTTACTGCCATTAAAAATATTAATAGTTTGGCAAAAATCAGATGGTGTTAAATATTGATTTAATCACCCTAACACCAATTATAAACATTTTCTTTAAAAAAAAAGTAAAATTTGTAAAAAATAAAAGCAGCTATGAAAAATAGCTGCTTAATGTACTAATAAAAAACATCTTTTTTAAAGGGAGTGAATAACTTTTTCAGCTACACTTCCAATAAAGAATTTTGTAACTCTACCTTTACCAGATGATGAAATAGCTATTAATCCAACATCCTCTTCTTCTGCAACTTTAACAATAGTTTCTGCAGGAAAACCAACAAGAACTTTAGTTGTAATATTAAGATTTGGATCAAATTTAGCTTTCATTTTATCCACATTAAATTGAGCTTCATCTAAGAAAGATTGATTTAATTTATCAATATCTTCTTTACTTTGGAATTGGTGTGGAGTCAATTCAGATGCAACTGACAATATGATGATTTCACCATCTTCAGCAAGTAAATCTCCAACTTTTTCAACTTCTTTTTCCGCAGCTTCTGATCCATCAGTAGGAACTAAAATTTTTTTATACATAATTTTTCACCTCATGAAAAATGTTTAGTTCATGCATTTTTTATTTTAATTTAAACTATTTAATAAATATTATGAAAATAATTTTTAGCTATAGAAGTAATTTATTATAATAATTAAGAAAGCCCGGAATTTGTACAATATCACAAATTAAAAGCTGAAAAATAAAATTTAGCCAGTCAAATAGACAAAAAACAATGTTTTTATGAAATTTTTCTTAAAAAAAGTTAAAAGCTATAGAATTAACTATAGCCAAGTTAAATAAATCTAAACGATTCCTTGAGCATTCATTGCATCTACTACTTTTTCAAAACCAGCTATGTTTGCACCGACTACGTAATTTTTCACCATAGGTTTTAGCTGCTTCATCAACATTAGCAAAGATGTTTTCCATAATGACTTTAAGTCTTTTATCAACTTTATCAAAGTCCCATGAGAATCTTTTGAGAGTTTTGAGCCATTTCTAATGCAGAAGTAGCTACCCCACCAGCATTGGAAGCTTTTCCTGGTCCAAATAATACATCATTGTCTTGAAGTATTCAGTAGCTTCAATAAGTCATGTTTGCATTTAACAACACCATTACTACCTTTAGCATCATCTAAAAAGTAATTCGTTTTGAGTTGCATGGAAGAGCAATATCACATTTAACAGACCATACACCTTGTGATATTCTGCACTTGGTCTTGCTTCAGCATATTCAGTTAGTCTTGCACGTTTTACTTCTTTTTACTTCTTTTAATAATTCTACATCAATTCCTTCAGGATCATAAATCCAACCGGTAGAATCAGAACAGGTTACAGGATTACCGCCCAATTGTTGTGCTTTTTCAATAGCATAAATAGCTACATTACCTGCACCGGATACTGCAATAGTTTTTCCTTTAATATCAATGTCATTTGCTTTTAACATTGCATCAGTAAAGTATAATAATCCGTATCCTGTAGCTTCAGTTCTTGCTAATGAACCACCATAAGATAATGCTTTACCAGTTAATACTCCTTCAGATAATCCTCTAATCCTTTTGTATTGACCATATAAGAAACCAATTTCTCTACCACCAACACCAATATCTCCTGCTGGAACATCAGTGTCTGCACCAATGTATTTGAATAATTCAGTCATGAAACTTTGACAGAATGCCATGATTTCCCTGTCAGATTTTCCTTTAGGATCAAAGTCGGAACCTCCTTTACCTCCACCAATTGCAAGGCCTGTTAAGGAGTTTTTGAAAATTTGTTCAAAACCTAAGAATTTAATAATACCCACATTTACTGAAGGGTGGAAACGTAATCCACCTTTGTAAGGCCCAATTGCACTGTTGAATTGTACACGGTATCCAGTATTTACTTGTACTTGTCCGTTGTCATCTACCCATGGAACACGGAATTTTAATTGTCTGTTCCGGGTTAACTAACCTTTCAAGAAGTGCATTCTTTTTATATTCTTCTTCATTTGCTTCAATAACAACCCTTAAAGATTCCAATACTTCTTTTACAGCCTGATGGAATTCTGGTTCAGAAGGGTTCTGTTTTACAGTTAATTCTATTACATCATCTACGTAAGACATAATATTTCTCCTCCGTTAATTAAAATATATAATTACGGAATTTTCTAGAAATTGATTAAAAAATTCAAAAATCTATTTGAATAAATAATAATATTTTCTAAAATACGAAAACAGGTAAAAATCATTTTTCAGTAGACAAAAAATAAAAACAATGAATGATTTTTAAAATTTTCTAAATAAATATTATAATAACTAAACAAACATACAAAAATTAAATAAAAAAATTAAAAAGAGAGAGTTAAAATGGCTGTATACAAACCAACTGATGAAATAAAAATACCCCAATCCAAATATGATAAATTAAAAGAGATTATTTAAAAAATCCGAAAACTGCTTATTCACTTTATGCCAAATTCAATAAGGAATATCCTATGGATAAAAAGTATTTATTGAAATCATAGATAAAATCAGGATAGATGAAGGTGCAACTGCTTTAACCCGATTAAAAAAACAAAAAGAGCAAATAATCCATTTAGCTATTATGATAAGCATCCTGACAGCTATGTTTGTATGGAATATTCAAAATAAAACCACATAGTACTTATAATTAAATAGTGATTTTATGGTATTCATTAGATTAGGTGGTGAAAAAGTTGAAGGATTTTATTTCCATAATAACTGGAAAGTTCAAGTTGATTATGGTATGAATATGACAGAAATACCATTTTCAGATTTATAATGAAATTGATGAATCATCATTACCTTCTAAAGATGTACTTTATTGTAGAGGAGGTAGATCTAGTGATTATTTTAGAATATTGAAATTATTCAAAGACGGAAAATTAATAAGTGAAGTTATAGAAAAGAATCCTAATTATGTTCCAAAAGATACTCAATTGAAAATGTTGGAAGATCATGTGATTATTGGGGAAGATGTGGAAAAGAGTATTTAATTTTCCCTAATGGTTTATTCAGCTAAAATTGAGTATTTAGTTTCACCAACAGAACGTGATTATAAACATGGATTTTACACAGCTAAATATAGAAAATTAATTTTATCGGATGATAAAGATAATATTATTTCTGATATTTTAACGGAAACAAGCTCTGTACTCTCTACCTTTTTTCTCTGATAACTCTTTTAAAAGTTTTTTAAATTTATATAATTCTTTTGATGATACTTCTGCCATGTTAATCCCTTAAATTAATATAATAATATATTTATGTAATTTCACCTTATAAATAATTAATGAAAGAACTTTAAATACTATAAATACTAACTATTAATAACGAAGATGATAATATGGTTTTAAGAAGATGTCCAAACTGTCGCTCAACATGTGATGACCAATACGGATTTTGTATCAAATGCGGATATGAGTTCCCGAAAAATAACAGAAAGTGAAAATGCTTGTCCTTACTGTGGATTTGCAAATCCTGATGAAGCTACATTTTGTGTTAAATGTGGTACACCACTAATTTTCAAAACCAATTAAACGGAGTTAACACAACACTAAACCCAATAGTTATCAAAAAAGAAATCAGCAAAAATTCCATGAAACAAGAGGAATATAAACCTACCAGCAAAATAATAATCATTTTAGGTTATATCTTTTCTTTACTTGGAGGACTAATTGGAGTAATACTGGCACTTTACCTTGCAA